>Ga0307476_10000003_pt1 | contig 778300 bp, 641 predicted proteins | sample atmos_gasesECM2C_2_FD_203314 | JGI IMG/M metagenome (GOLD analysis project Ga0307476, IMG submission 203314) | Hardwood forest soil microbial communities from Morgan-Monroe State Forest, Indiana, United States - atmos_gasesECM2C_05 | ecosystem: Environmental > Terrestrial > Soil > Temperate... | reverse complement strand
GCGAGTTCGTCCTCGCCTGCGACATGCGCTTCGCGTCGCGCGAGAACACGCGACTCGGCCAACCCGAAGTCGGAGTGGGACTGCATCCCGGCGGCGGCGGTGCGGAACGTCTTCCACATCTGGTCGGTCGGGGTCGGGCGCTCGAAATCATTCTCGGCGCGAACGATTTTGATGGCGACACCGCGGAACGATACGGATACGTCAACCGGGCACTTCCAGACGCCGAGCTGGACGGCTTCGTCGACGCACTCGCGCGCCGGATCGCCTCTTTCGACCGGCGTGCCATCGCCGCCGCGAAAAATCTCGTCAACCAGGTCTCGTTGCCCTCTGCCGACCAGCTCCTCGACGCGATCACTTCTTTTGAGACCGCGCTGACCTGGCCTGAAGCGCAGCGGCGGGTCCAGAATTTGTTGCAACGCGGACTCCAACGAGACAGCGACTTCGAAACCCACTGGCCCGAGGTGCTCGGCACGCTGGTCGAAACCTAGTCACTGTGCGGCAATATGCAGGCTCGCCGAGCTGGCAATTAACTTTGGCAATCGGCGTAAACTATCGAAATAGAATGCGTGAAATGAAAGGAGAGCAAAAATGAAATCCAGTCAATCCAAACCAAGCATCGTTTTTTGTCACGGGCTCTGGGCGGACGGCTCGTGCTTTAGCAAACTGATCGGCCCCCTTCAGGCTGAGGGGTATGAGTGTATTGCAGCGCAGTACGGTCTCAACACAACGGCGGAGGACGTTGCTCTGGTGAAGGCGACGATCGGCAGGGTCAGCGGTCCTGTCGTCCTCGTTGGACACTCCTACGGCGGAACTGTTATCACGGGCGCCGGAACTGACGATCGCGTTGCCGCGCTGGTTTACATCTGCGCGCTCGCTCCGGAGGCCGATGAAACATCGCAGACACAGCTATCTAACTTTCCGACGACCGACGTCTTCTCCCACATCGAAGTCGTGGATGGACGTATCTGGCTTCGTCCCGAGGGTACGGAATATTTCTGCGGAGATCTCTCGGATGAGGAGCAGAAGCTGGTTTGGGCGACTCAGGGCGTTCCCCAACCCGACTTGTTCAACGCGAAAGCCGGAGGAACGGCTTGGAAGTCGAAGCCAAGCTGGTACATCGTCGGCAAAAAAGACCACACCGTCCACCCCGACTTGGAACGGTTCTTTGCCAAGCGCATGGACGCAACCACCTATGAGCTCGACAGCAGCCACGTGCCCATGCTCTCCCAACCGGAGCGGGTGATCGATGTCATCCGTGCCGCCGCGAAAGCGGTACAAACGGCCACGAAAGCTGCGTAATGTAAATCGGACGGAGACGACGGTGGCCCACTCAAGCCCGTTTTTGGCTTGAGTGGGTCGCCCTTTTTACTATGACTACTAAGCGGTGCTCCTGGGCCAGCGCAGATAATCCGCCGCTGGTCGAATATCACGATCGGGAGTGGGGCGTCCCTGTTCATAAAGACCGCAAACATTTTGAGGTTCTCGTGCTCTCAGGCGCGCAGGCCGGATTGAGCTGGTCGCTGGTGCTGAAGAAGCGGGAAGGTTATCGCCGCGCGTTCGACAAATTCGATCCGGAGAAAGTCGCGCACTACTCCGAGAAACAGATCCAGAAGCTTATAGCTGATCCGGAGATCATTCGTAACCGGATGAAGATCGAGGCCGCAGTGCGCAACGCACGCGCATTGCTCAAAATCCAGGAAGAGTTCAGGAGTTTCGATTCCTACTGCTGGCGTTTTGTCGAGGGACGGCCCAAGCTTAACCGATGGAAGACGATCCGGCAGATTCCAGCGACTTCGCCCGAATCCGAGGCATTCAGCAAGGACCTCAAGCACCGCGGATTCAGCTTCGTCGGCCCGACCGTCATTTATGCGTACATGCAGGCGGTTGGAATGGTTAACGATCACCTCGTCGATTGTTTCCGTTATCAGGAGATCCGGCAGGGTTAGAAGAGTTCTACCGGACTCAGATCCCCTGACAGATAGAGACGCGTGGCCCATTCAAGCCGTCTTTTGGACGGGTGGCCCATTCAAGCCCGGTGTTGGCTTGAGTGGGGAAGTTCCACAGATGGACAAAGTCTTCCCGCAGCTCTTTCCCGTTTTCGCGCCGTCCATTCTGACTCGATCTCCACCCGTCCCTCACAGCCGGTCGCGTAGTGGCGAAAACTGCTCCAATCCCAGTCTTCCGGATGCTCGCACAACCCAGCCTTCACTGGATTTCGATGGACATAGCGCAGCTTCTCCACGAACTGCGGGTAATTGCGAATGTTGAAATCGTAGTATCGCTTTTGCCAGAAATGCTGTTCCCCACTCAAGCCAACACCGGGCTTGAATGGGCCACCCATTTTGGGAAGCAGGCGCCGCGAAACTCCCTGCTTCAGCGACTTCAGCGCATCGGCCAGCGTTTCTTTTTCCGGCTCGCTGAGCAGAAGGTGGACATGCTCTGGCATGACTACGTACCCATAAACCTGAAGCCTGAAACTGCGCCGCACTCGCTCCAAGGCTGACTCGAAGATTTGTCGGCTTGCGTCTGTAGTAAGCAAGCGGCGGCGATGGTAGCAACAGAAAGTGACGAAATGACTTTGGCCGCTCTCCTGAAAACGTTTTAGTCCCCATGGCATGAGGACAATCTAGTTTGTTCGTTGGCCCAAGTCTGTGACGTGTGAACATCCCCACTCAGGTTGAGGCGACTGCGCGGCCCGTTCGACAACTTCGCATTGCTCAGTTGCTCAGGGCAGGCTAGAAACGAGCCGCGCGCCGAAATCCCGAGCAAGTCGAGGGACCCCAAGCCAAAACCGGGCTTGAATGTGCCACGCGGCCGCTCAACAATACTCTCGAGAAGCGTGTTTCGAGAGTGAACAGCGCCTGGGTACAGGCAGAACTTTGCTGTCCACTTACCAGGAACCACGCCTTTTCCCGATGCTGCGGGTGGCAAGTATCCCTGTTTTTCCGCCCGAACTGATGACCACAGTGTCGATCTCAGAACCATTTTCCACTACCACGAAGTTTGTGACCACGGTCGGCCGTCCGTCGGTGAAGTTGATGGTGAACGTCCCAGTGCAATTGGAGTTCACTGCGTAAGTGCCAGTGGCAGGAGTATGGGTGAAGTCGGAGGAGACCACACCGTTGATGATTACCGTGTCGATTTGAGTGAGCCCGCCGTCGCCGTCAAATTCAGTCATCGCCACGCCCACCAGTGGGCCGACAGGGCCTAGTCCGCCCAGTTTGGTGCCTTCGATCGTGAATCCGTAGTTCCCAGCGATGAGCCGGTTGTTGCAGACTGGGGAGTCGCTCTGTGCGTATGCCGAGGCCGCCGTCCACAACGTCAGTAAAGCCAGTGCAGCTGCGCTTGCGAATACTTTCTTGTTCATAACTTCTCCTTGGGATCTTAGGTTTGATTTGGGTGCTGGTTCCCCGGCTCCGTCTAGCTTGCTGCGGATGATCCGCCGAAGACTGTGGCTCTCTTACGGCGCCCCTTTTGTGCCGTCAATGGATTTGCTGTGAACCTTTTCTGACTTGCTAAACGAAAGTTATCGAAAGAGTTATCGGGCTCCCTGAACTGAAGTTTTTGGGATAAAATCGTGTCCCGCCCGTAGAGGACGTTATGGACGCGCCCACCAGTACCAGCCGCCGTGTTCGCACGGGTCTCTTTGAAATCGACATAGCCTCGGGCGATGTCCACAAGGACGGGCGAAGGGTCCCGCTGCAGGAACAGCCATTCCGGGTTTTGGCCATGCTCCTGGAGCGCCCTGGAGAACTGGTCACCCGCGAACAGTTGCAGGCGCGAGTGTGGCCGGCGGACACATACGTCGGCTTCGATGAAGGCCTGAACACCGCCATACGGAAACTTCGCCTCGCACTGGGGGACTCGGCCGATAACCCTCGATTTATCGAAACCCTGCCGCGGCGGGGATACCGCTTTGTTGCGCCCGTTCATGATGGAGCTGCGGTTTCCCCTGGATTGTCGGAAAACGTCGCGGCGCGGAGCGCAGGTGTAACGCCGTCGCGTGCTCGACCTTGGAGCCGCTGGCGGTTGGGCCCGGGCCTAGGACTAACAGCGGCGGCTTTGCTTGTGACTGTGGCGAGCGTCACATATTTTGGTCGCTCTCATTCACCCTCGAACTCGACTACTCAGAAGCGGGTGATGTTGGCGGTGCTGCCTTTCCAGAACATGAGCAATGACCCGGGGCAGGAGTACTTCAGCGACGGGCTGACGGAAGAGACAATCACAGACCTTGGCCAGTTGAGCCCCGAGCATTTGGGGGTTGTGGCCCGCACTTCTGCGATGGCCTATAAGCACACGAACAAGACCATCAGCCAGATCGGGCGTGAGCTGGGCGTTGACTACATCCTGGAAGGAAGCGTGCGACGGGAAGGTGGAGAAGCTCGGGTCAGCGCGCAACTAATTCGGGTAAGCGATCAGACTCATCTTTGGGCGCAGAACTATCAGCGAGAACTGCATGACCTGCTGCAGTTTGAGAATGAACTGGGAACGGTGATTGCGCGAGAGGTGCAAGGTAATCTTACGCCACAACAACTGGTCGATCTGTCCAAAACTCGCACTGTGGATCCCGACGCCTACGATCTCTACCTGAAGGGCCGTTTTTACTGGAACCGGAGAAATCCTGCTGCCATGAAGGAGAGCGTCGGGTATTTTCAGCAGGCAATTGCCAAGGACCCTAATTTCGCTCTGGCTTACGTTGGCCTTGCCGATGCCTACAATATCGGCAACATTATGGGCGCCTATTCGCCACAGGAAAGCCTTCCGAAAGCTAAGACGGCAGCCAACAAAGCCTTGGTCCTCGATCCCTCACTAGCTGAGGCGCATGCCGCTCTCGGCATGGAGAAGTCACACTACGAATTTGATTTTCCCGGCGCACAAAAAGAATTTCTGCGGGCCATCGAGTTGAATCCGAACTCGGCCTATGCCCACCTGTTTTATTCCAATTGCTACCTTGCCCCAATGGGTCGAATGCAGGAGGCCATCGCCGAAAACAAGAAGGCGCTGGAACTGGATCCTTTGTCGGTGCCAATAAACAACTTCATGGCCATGACCTACATGTTTGCGGGAGATTACGAAAAGTCCTATCAGCAATTCCAGCACACCATCGCGATGGATCCCACTTTCCCGCTCCCCCACGAGTATTTTTCCTTCCTTCTGAAGATCACGGGGAGATACGAGGAAGGAATAAAGGAGTACGAAAAGAGCGAGTTGCTAAGCGGTGCTAGTCCAGAGGATGCAGCCGCGGAGGCGGCCATGCTTCGGCAAGCCCTCAGGAACGCAGGAGAAAAGGGATTGTGGCAAAAGACTCTTGAGGTGACCCTGGCGAGATTAAATCGACCGAAGGATGAGTTCATGTCACCAGGCCTGTTTGCTGCTGTTTACGCACTCGCGGGCGACAAAGACCGCGCCTTCGAGTGGCTCGACAAGGCTTATGCAGAGCGCGACGGCGAGGAGATCACACTTCTGAAGGTTGATCCCACTTACAAAAATCTCCGCGGCGATCCCAGATTTGCTGATCTGTTGCGTCGCATTGGCCTGCCCGCCTAGGGGTTCAGCGGCGGCGCCTAGTCGCCGATTGATCGCATCCTCCTGCAAACCTAATTCTGTGATTCCTCCCATGCAACGGGCAAGTCGGAAACAACTCCAACTAAATCAACAGGCTGTTGTGTCCCGTCGTTATCTGGCTCGCCTCGCACGAATTGGCTTGTAGAAGGCGGAGAGTTTCAGGCGGTATGGCCCAGCGCTTTCCAGGCGTCGAAGCCGCCGGTGAGGTTGGCGATGTCTCTAAAGTTGGCGCGGCGGAGGATGCTGGTGGCGATGGAGCTGCGGTATCCGCCTTTGCAGGTTGCCCCATCCTTTCGCCCGGTTTTGGCGAAGGGTGGGATTCCAACGCGGTCCTCGTACTCCCACCCTGCCGCTCGAACGGCGAGCGACAAGAGCCTGCCCTGAGCGAAGTCGAAGGGATGGCGCAAACCCATTTCCTTTAAGATAGGAAAGGCGAAGCCAGCTTCCATATTGCGCCAAACTTCTCCACGCTAACCATGAACGCTGCATCTTCCATCACGCACAAAACGAAGTTTAGAGAGGAGAATCTTATGCAAACACTTCAAGCCGACTACTTCACCGCTTATCACAACCTAAAGCTGACACGAGATGACAAAGGCGTGCTGGTTGCTGAATTCCACACCAACGGCGGGCCATTCATTATGACCGCGCAATCTCACACGGAATTTGTCGATGGGTTCTACCGGATTTCGCAAGATCGCGCGAACAAGATCGTAATCCTTACGGGCGCCGGCGGGGAGTTCATTACGGATGTCGACTGGTCCTCCTTCGGCAACGGCGCCGATCCCGGCGTCTGGAGCCAGGTTCACGATGAAGGGGTTCAGGTTTTGGAAAACATAGCCAACATACGCGTCCCAGTCATCGCGGCAATCGAGGGACGTGCCCACGTGCATTCAGACTACGCGCTACTTGCCAGCGTAATTGTGGCGGCAGATGGCGCGACTTTCCAGGATGTGGCCCACTTCTCCCAGGGGGTTGCGCCCGGCGACGGAATCTTTACCACCTGGAGTTATCGCGCCGGAGCAGGACGAGCGGAGGCATTCCTGCTGAACCCGCAGCCAATCACCGCGCGAACTGCACACGAATGGGGAGTGGTTGCCGAAGTTGTGCCGAACGGTAAAGCGCTTGGTCGGGCACGGGAATTGGCAGAGCTGTACTTGAAGGCTCCGGAAGTGACGCGCCGCAACACCCGCATACATTTTATTCAGCCGTTGAAAGAGCGCATTGTGCGGGAAGTTGGCTACGGACTGTCCCTCGAAGGAGCGTCGGCCGCCGATCTCGTCAAATCCATGCAAGCGAAGAGCAAGCCTCTCCCGCAGAAAGGAAAAGTCGCATGACCAGCACCGAGACCTCTCCATCCGCCCATGTTCTTAAGAAGTCGCCACCGGAAGAATTTGATCTGGTGATTCTCGGTGGTGGCACCGGCTCGACCGTCGCTGCGTGGACATTTGCCGGCGAAGGCAAACGCGTCGCCGTCGTCGATCGCAAGTATATTGGCGGATCTTGCCCCAATATTGCGTGCCTTCCGAGCAAGAACATTATTCATACTGCGAAAGTTGTGGACTACTTTCGCCGAAGTAAAGAGTTTGGTATTGCTATTGGTAAGGACGGCTTCACCATTGAGATGCCGGGCGTCCGCGACCGCAAGCGCAAGATGGTCGTCGGGCTGAACGAGATGTATATGGGGAATTACCGCAAGACCGGCGCCGAGTTCATTTTGGGCGCCGGGCGGTTCGTTGCTCCGAGAACGGTGGAAGTCACTTTGGCCGATGGGACCACACGGCAACTGCGGGGCGCCAATGTGATTGTCAGCACCGGCACACGGGCCTCATTGGAACCGATTCCTGGACTTGCTGAAGCGCAACCGCTTACGCACATCGAAGCGCTAGAACTTGATGAAGTCCCGGAACATCTGATCGTTATCGGCGGCGGGTACGTCGGAGTAGAGCTTTCGCAGGCAATGCGGCGATTCGGGAGCAAAGTATCGGTGATTGATCGCAATGAACGATTGATGTCCAAAGAAGACCCGGACGTATGCGAGGCCCTTAACGACCTGCTTAAAGACGAAGGCATCGATGTTCATCTGAATACACGTATCAAACGCGTGTCCGGAAAATCGGGAGACTCGGTGACCATTGTGTTCGAGCAGAATGGAACCGATAAGACGCTGACGGGTACTCACCTGCTTGTCGCGACCGGGCGCATTCCAAACACCGAGGGACTTGGATTGGAGGTAGCCGGCGTTGAGCTCACCGACCGTGGGTACATTAAGGTCAACGAGCGGCTGCAGACCACCGCGCCGGGAGTCTGGGCGATCGGCGAGGTCGCGGGCAGCCGACAGTTCACGCACATCAGCATCGACGATTTCCGCGTCGTCCATTCAAATTTAACCGGCGGCAACCGTGTGACCACGGGCAGGCAAGTTCCATATTGTCTGTTTACCGATCCGGAATTGGCCCACATTGGACTCCATGAGAACGACGCGAGAGCGAAGGGGATTCCATACCGCCTGTTCAAAGTCGCGATGGAAGCCAATCTGCGTGCCCGCACGCTTTCAGAGACGCGCGGCTTCGTGAAGGCTTTGGTTGGTGCCGACAGCGATCGCATCCTCGGGTTTACTGCCTTCGGTGTCGGCGCGGGGGAGATCCTGGCCGCCGTCCAGATTGCGATGATCGCAGGGCTGCCGTACACTGCGCTGCGCGATGCGATCCTGACTCACCCAACACTGGCCGAAGGTCTCGGAGTTCTGTTCTCATCCCCGGCGTCGGCCCACAACGTTGTCGAGAGAAGAGAATCCGAGAACGCCGCTTAAGGTGAACTGCAACAGCATTGAGAAAAATAGCAACTCGTGATCCGGTCGTTGCGTGACATGTTTCGCTATTTGCGCCCCATTATTAGTATTAGTACCGAAAGTCGGCATGTCGGAAGACAATGAATTCGTCGACTGGTAGTTCCCTACTTTCTCTCCTCAAAAAAAACCAAGTCGGAGCTTTGTGGGTTCGGCAAAGTGACCTTCAGCCCGGTTGTAAGCAGTTCACCGGTGACTCTGCGATCGCAGCTGTGATCAGCGTTGCGAATCAGAGGCCGCAACTTCTTTTTGTATAGCTGAAACTCATCTTTAGCGATTGCGTGCTGTTCGGAAGTCCAAGAGGTTGTGTCCATCATAGCTGTCAGCCAGCCCATCATTCCGCTGCACAGCATATAACACAACAGCCAAACAACGCAGCAGCAAGTGAAAGGGAGACGCATTAGGCTTCTCTTCTTGTAAGCCGGAAACGGTAGCATTTTCGGGAAATCTTAGCAAACGTATTCTCAGTGTGCTAGTATCCAGCCGTTAGCAGGGCTTTTCGAATGGACATTAGGGAAATAGCCAAGCGAGCCAAGGTGTCTACCGCCACAGTTTCACGCGCCATCAATCGCGTTCCCACAGTGGATCCGCAACTTGCCAAGCGCGTCTGGAAAGTCATTGACGAGCTTGGCTATTATCCCAACACTCAGGCTCGCGCTCTGGTCTCCGGAAAGAGTCGTATTTTTGGCCTTGTGGTGTCGGAGATCACGAATCCATTTTTTCCGGAAATCGTCCAGACCTTCGAGGAACTGGCAGTGCAGAATGATTACGAAATCCTCGTCACCTCGACTGTCCATGACACCAAGCGAATGAAATCATCGGTGCGGCGAATGATTGAGCGGCGGGTGGACGGTGTGGCCATCCTGACTTTCGGAATGGAAGAATCTCTGCTGGATGACCTTCGCCTTCGTAAAGTTCCGCTCGTGTTCGTTGACGTTGGTCCCGATCTTCCTCATGTCAGCAATATCAAGATCGATTATCAGCACGGAATTCGGCAGGCCGTCCAGCATTTGGCTGCACTGCGTCATGTCAACATTGCTTTTGTAGCCGGACCATCACACCTCAAGTCAGCTGTCACCAGGAAAGACGCGTTCCTGCAATCGATGAGCGAGATCGGGCTGGAAGTAGCGCCGGAGATGGTGGTTGTGGGCGACCACACTATGGCAGGAGGCATGCGGGCGCTCGACGAACTTATGCGGCTGCGCAGGCCGCCAACTGCCGTCCTTTGTTCGAATGATGTCACCGCGATCGGTGTTATGCGCGAAGCCTATGATCTGGGCATAAGGGTTCCACGCGATCTTTCGGTCGTCGGTTTTGATGACATCCGACTGGCAGAATTCATTACCCCGCCCTTGACCACGGTACAGATGTCCCAATCCGAACTGGCGCGAATCGCGTTTCAAGCTCTGATGAATGATGTCGCTGAGGAAGCGGTCAGCGAAAGACGAAAAGAGTACCGCCTGAGCACTAATTTGATCCTGCGGCGCTCGACTGCGCTGGCGATTTCTGATCCTGGACAGAGAGAACTCCGGGGACCTAGCCGTTCCCCATCGGCCCTAGACAGAGCTACTTGACGCAATCGTTTTCCACAAATACTTCGAAAAGACCTAAATCCCAAAAAAAGTCTTGACAACTAATACCAAACTTTGAGAAAACGTATACTCTCCAATCCGAGACCGTGTTTTTATCTCGAAAACAGGGGCCCATGTCGGCTCATTAAAACAGTGGTTCGGAGGAAATATGAAGCAGGCGAGATTCGCAGTCGCAGTCGCCGCAGTCGTGTTGTTCATCCTTACATCGTCGAATAGTCTGCTCGCGCAATCACTGTTTGGGTCCATCAGTGGGCTGGTCACTGATCCGAGTGGCGCCTTTGTCCCGGGTGCGACAGTGAGGGTGATAAATGTCGCGACCAATATCACGACCGTTTGGAAGACGAATGGAGCAGGCGTATACGTCGCCACCAGTCTCTTTCCCGGAACCTACAAAGTGCAAGCCGAAGCAAGAGGATTTCGAACTGCCGAGATGAGCAACGTTCTGCTCGAAGTCAATTCCACTCCGAAAGTGGATTTGCGACTGACAGTGGGGCAGAGCAGTGAAGTGGTAGAAGTCACTGCGGCAAATACTCCATTGCTGCAGACTCAGGAGTCGGATCTGGGGCAGACGGTCGACGAGCAACAATTGGAGCAATTGCCGACGCAGAGCTCGAGCGGGCGCAACGTCTTCAGCTTGATTCCGTTGGCGCAGGGGGTGACTGAGCAAGTTGGCCAGGGCGGCTATGGCAATGACAATTTGCGTATCAACGGCGACCGGCCGCGTGATCAGGATTATCAGTTGGATGGCACCACGATTGAAGCTCCAGTGTTCGGCGGACAGACGCTCAGCCCTTCGATCGATTCGATTCAGGAATTCCGCATTGAAGAGAACTCCATGTCTGCGGAATACGGCAAAACTGGAGGCGGGCTGCTTATTGCTGTGACTAAGAGCGGCACCAACCACTTTCATGGCTCAGCGTACGAGTACAACCGCAATGAAAATTTCGATGCCCGAGACTACTTCTTACAGTCAGGAGTAAAGCAAAATCCTTATAACTACAACGAATTCGGCGGCACAATTGGCGGACCGATCCTAAAGGGCAAGCTGTTCTTCTTTACCGACTATCAGGGAATTCGTTCGCACGGGAGCAGTACAGCGGCGGAGGCTTTTGTGCCGGATGCGGCATTCCGCAGCGGCGATCTCTCGGCGTTGTGTACGTCCGGCTTTGACGGTTCGGGAAATTGCACAGGTTCGGGTCAGATTTATTATCCGGGCACGACTACGCCGGTCCCTTACAATCACATAACTTCCATCAACCCAGCTTCGCAGAAGTTGCTCGCCCTGTTTCCGGCTCCGAATGCGCCTGGCTTGGGAATTGGAACCGCCGGCGTAAATTACAGTTCGCCATTCAACGATTCTCTGAATCGATTCAATCCGCGCGTTGATTACAACATCTCTCAGTCAGATCGGATCTTTGGGGTGTTCCACCGAGAGACCGGCCCAGGTGTTGCGTACGATTTAATAATCGGTCCAGCGGGTGAGCAGATCAGTGAGACCAGCGATAACTCGGTCACGGCCGGGTGGACGCATACTTTCAATTCCAGCATGCTGAATGACTTTCGGTTCGGCTACATGCATCGCATCGGAGATCGAGCCACATACGGGCAGGGTTTTACGTCACCTTCAGATTTCGGGATAAGCGGCATTCCCAACTGCCTGTCTAGCGTTCCGAACACCAGCGGCGGCACCAAGTGCGGGACCCCAGGTGTAAGCATCACCGGCTTCAACGGATTCTCGACCGGCGAGACCTTGTATGAGCCTGCGTCGACGCTTGAGTTCAGTGACGCGATTTCGAAAACGTTAAGCCGCCATAGCATCAAGGTGGGCGCCGAGTTCCGTCACTATGCGATTGACAATTACCAGCCCAACGGGGTGGTCGGCAACTTCAGTTTCAAAGGGGCAGAAACCTCTGGAGGAATCGCAGGTGATGGAAGTGGCTTCGCCGACTTCCTGTTCGGAAACTTGAGCAGCGGCAGTTCGGTCCAAGTGCAAAACGCGTTCGTTTCATCACGGGCATGGGCGTTCGCCTATTTCTTCCAGGACAACTATAAAGCTACTCCTACCCTGACACTCAACTTAGGGCTGAGATATCAACTCGATGATTCGTTCCACGAGTTGCATAATGGCGATGCTTTCTTTAACCCTTATACGGCTCAGTGGGAACAGTTCGGCGTAAATGCTCCGGCAACTCCGTTTGATCGATCCCTCAAGGAATTTGGGCCACGCGTGGGTTTCGCCTGGAATCCACGGGGCGGATTTGTGGTGCGTGGTGGCTACGGCATTATGTTCCCCGGAACCACCGGCCACGGCCGCGCGGGAGACGGTCAACCCGGACCTAATCTGTTGGCCACCACCCCGATCAATGCCGGCACGGACTGGGCGAGTCTGCCCGCGATCACCAGCCCGAGCCCCTCGGCGATTACGGCTCCTATCCCGGTGAATGGCGATGTTTCATTCTCCTACTGGGCGCCGCGCGATCAGGCCCCTACGTATGTGCAGCTTTGGAATTTCACGCTAGAGCAGCAAATTGGCCGCGATACTGTCGCCCAATTGGGATACGTCGGTAGTCACGGCACGCATTTACCGATCAACTATGCTTACAACATTTGCCAGCAAACCCCGCAGAGTTCAGCGCAGTTTGGATATAGCGCGACGACCAGCCCCTATTGTCCGAATGCTGCTCAAGCGGTGTTGGCAAACGGTGGAAACCTCTACGACTTGGTGGTAAATCCAGGTTGGTGGGGACTTTCCAGTTCCGTCTATAACTCTCTGCAGGCGAAAGTGGACCATCGTTTCTCGCACGGATTCGCATTGCTGGCAAACTTTACCTGGAGTAAGTTGTTGGACGATTCATCCTCCGATTGGGGCGGATTCGGTTCGCTCGACGTACTTGGCCAGGACTTTTACAATCGCGCTGCCGAGCGCTCGGTCAGCGCCGGTGATGTGCCGCTGCGATTTACGATTGCTCCTATTGTCGAGTTACCGTTCGGACCAGGGAAACGATTCTTGAACAATGGTGTTGCTGGTGATGTGCTCGGCGGCTGGCGTCTGAGCGCCATTTACACCATCAGTAGCGGTTCTCCTTTTGGCATCACTGACAACTCATACGGATATTGCAACGCCGCTCACCTTTTAGAAGACCGACCCAATATCATCGGCAACGTTATGCCTTCCGGTTTCAACCAAACACTCCAGAGCTGGTTTAACGCAAGTGCGCTCGATTTCTCTGGAACTTGCCCGACAGCCGGACTTGTGAACCTGACCGGTCCTGGAGACCCGACTAAAGCTTTTGGTAATAGTCCCCGCTATTTCGCCAATATCCGAAATCCGCACTACAACGATATGGACTTCTCCTTACAGAAGGACTTTAAGCTTCCTTTGGGAGAACAAACTAGGTTGACCCTCCAAGCGGACGCGTTCAACCTTTTTAATCATCCTGAGTTCTCTCCTCCTAACTCTGATCCAACTGCGCCGAACTTCGGGGCAGTGGTTTCGACGATCTCGGTGAACGGAGAAGTGGGAACTCGTGTTCTACAGCTGGGATTGCATCTCTACTTCTGAGCTAAACCATTTAGCGGAGCGCTCGATGTGGGCGCTCCCGCTGTTCTAAATGTGATGAAAAAATCCACGACCGCAGCTCACATTTTCCAAGTGCCTTCCGGTAAACGTTTGCTGCACGCAAGCGTCGACCTTACAAGGGTTGGCTGTCCATCTTTAAACACCGGCCTACTTCGTACTTCACTTATAGGAGAATCCTCCATGCCATCAGTTGCGATTCGAAAACTGGCCGGAGCAACGGGCTCCTTATTATTATTGGCCGTAGCTCTGACCCTAGTCACCAGTTATGCGTTCGCAGGAAACGGCACGCTCACGGTTTCCGGGACGCAGTGGGGAGTAAGTTCACAATTTCTCGGCGCCAATGAGGGAAGTTCGCAGTTCAACATCAACGACCTTGTGGATCTGGGAATCAATAGTTACAGGATCTACGGGGGAATGTCGCGCTGGGAACCGACAGATGCGGAGTCAACTTACGGTTCGCCGACTATCGCACAGATCGAAGCGGATCCAAATGTCATCAACTGGGCGTTTTACGACAACATCTTCACTAACCCGCCGGGGGGAAGCGATTATACCTGGAGCGCAAGCACCGGAATTCCGCCGGTCAACGCCGCGACAATTATTTCCGACCTGAACGCGCACAATATTACGCCGATTATTGTGCTCCGCAATCGCGACAACAATGGGAACCCGACGTGGTCACCCAATCCGCCGACGACTGCCGCCGATTGGAACGTCTGGTTTGAGCACGTGTTCGCCACGGTTTATTGGTTCAACGTCCGGAACAGCTATGTAGTGGACAATTGGGAAGTACACAACGAACCGAACAATTCAGGTCAGGGTTGGGGTGGTACGGAAACCCAGTACATGGATTTCATCAACTACACTGCACAAGCGATCCACTGGGTCTACAGCCATTATTTGCCTGGGCGTACGCCGCACATTTACGCGCCGGTCAGCTCCAACTGCTGCAGCTGGGCGCTTACTGCTATGCAAACAGAGGGCCCAAGCGTATTTGATTCGCTTGATTTTCATGATTATCAGAGCAATCCATCAGAGATCGCCACTCTTCGCGCCGACATGAACGCGAATGGATACGCCGGTGCGCCTGCCTGGATCACCGAAATGGGTTCATATCACCAGAACAGCTATGACACGGCGGCCAGCGCAAACAGCAAGATTATTTCCTGGTGGATTCAAGCTTCACAGCCGGGGAATAACTACGTGACCGGAGCGCAAATCTTCTCGCTCTACGACTGGGGCAGCGGATATACTTCCGGCATAGTTCACGGAAGCTATCCCGCGGCCGAATCGTATCAATCAGGCTACTACGCGATGAGACTCGCCGCCCGCGGCTTGTGCTGCGGTCGCGCCACATATCAGACAACCAGCACGATCAGCAACCTAGTGTCGGTGGTCACTAAGGATTCGGCAGGGCATTATTATCTGGTGGCCTGTAATAGTGGCAGCCCGGCCGCGACCGTGACGGCCAATCTGTCGGCGCTAATCACCAGTGGAACTGGAACTCAATGGGAATTCAGCGCAGCGAATAATGACGTGATAGTCGGCAGTCCCACTCTCTCGAACGGGCAGGTCACGTTTACCGTTCCAGCAAACGGGACCGAATTGTTGAAGTTTTAAGTAGATCGCAGCCAACTACAAGGACTGAACGCCAGTCGCATAGACTGGCGTTCAACTTTCAAAGGAAGAACGGATGACAAACCTCCCACAGTCAGTCAACTCTCTTGTGTTGGTTATACTCCTTTTCCTGGGGACGGCCGCCTCATCGCAGCAAGCGCCGGGGTTTGCACCCGACACCATGGACAACATTCTTTACGGTGTTGCTTACTACCCCGAATACATGCCATATGACCGTCTTGATAAAGATGTAGATCTAATGCAGAAAGCGGGAATCACAGTGGTGCGGGTCGGCGAATCGACCTGGAGCAGTTGGGAACCGCGGGATGGAGATTTTCAGTTCGCATGGATGCAGCGGGTGCTCGACCGTCTAAACCGCGCAGGAATTAAAGCCATACTTGGCACTCCTACATACTCAATTCCGACTTGGCTTTATAAGGAGCATCCGGAAATACTGGTAACTCATGCCGACACGGCGCCTCCTCTCGGCGATCCTTACGATCCAACATATCCCACGGAACTCACGCCCGGGTACTACGGCATACGCCAGAACTATGATTTTCTGAATCCACATTTTCGGCAACATGCGGAGCGCGTCATCCGGGAAATTGTAAGCCATTTCAAAGATCATCCTGCGGTGATCGGCTATCAGATTGACAATGAGACTTTTCCTACGGGCCAGCCGACGTCCCACATGAATGCGGCTTTTCTGGAGCGCCTGAAACAGAAATACACAACGCCACAAACAGTAAACAAGATTTGGGGACTAGTGTACTGGGGTCAGTTAGTGGACAAGTGGGAAGACCTGCCGCCGCGTGACGGTATTTTGAATCCTGGTTACAAGCTGGAATGGGAAAACTTCCAGCATGATGTCATCAGCGACTACCTGGCATGGCAAGCCAAGATCGTAAATGAATACAAGCGGCCCGATCAGTTCATCACCCAGGATTTCAGCGGCGGGGTCCACACTAATCTGGACCAGTGGGCGATCGCCCGATCACTCGACATCGTCGCGGAAAATCCTTATTTCGAAACCCAGGCCCGGCTGAATGGCAGGACAATTTGGATGTCTGACGACCTGGGACGTTCATTAAAACACTCGAACTTCCTTGTAACTGAGACAAATGCGCAAACCATCGGGTGGGACTCGCGCACCCAGTATCCGCAATACCCTGGACAATTGCGCTTGGTGGTCTATACGCATCTCGCTGCAGGCGCAAACATGGTCGAGTATTGGCATTGGCACTCACTGCACTATGGCCAGGAGACCTATTGGAAAGGTGTTCTTTCGCACGATCTCGAGCCTAACCGTACTTATTCTGAAGTGTCGCAAGTTGCGGGGGAATTGAAGCGACTGGGACCGCAACTGGTCGACCTTAAGAAAGATAATCAGGTTGCGATCTTAGTCAGCACTGACTCGGCAAATGCGCTTAGCTACATGCCGGTCAGTGACAAAGTCAGTTACATGACTGTACTCCGACAGATGTATGAGTCACTATACGAAATGAACGTGGAGGCCGACTTTGTTAAGGCTGGAGATCCGGAGCTTTCTCGTTACAAGATGCTTCTAGTGCCGCCGCTGTATAGCGCTTCTGACGCGGTGTTGCAGCAAATCTCTGATTATGTGAAAAATGGCGGACGCGTGGTGATGTCATTTAAAAGCGGCTTCACCGATGAGCACTCCTCGGTGCGAGATGTAATGGCTCCTGGCCTTTTACGTGCAGCCTGCGGTTTTCATTATCAGGAGTTCACAAATTTGCCCGCACCTGAACGCCTTACGCCGGATCCGTATGAAGTCGGGGAGCAGAATACAGGCTCCGTATGGGAAGAATTCCTCGTGCCAGAAACTGCCGAGGTAGTTACCTCTTTTGATGATCCTTATTGGCATTTCCCGGCAATCACTCGTAACAAGTATGGAAGCGGCACGCTGACTTATGAAGGAACGTTTTTGAGCGATGAGTTACAACTTGCGGTGATCGGTGACAACCTTAAACGGGCAGGGCTCAACGACTCCGACGAGAAGTTACCGGATGCAGTTAAAGTACGGCACGGACGTAATCGCCAGGGCAAGGTTCTTCGTTATTATTTCAACTATTCCGGGCAGGAGCAGTCGGTCCGTTACTCGCACGGCAGCGGTTCAGATCTGCTGACCGGCGCCTCTATCGCACCAGGGCAGATCCTAAGACTAAAACCCTGGGATCTTGCAATTGTCAGCGAGCAATAAAACCAGAAGGAAGAATGCCAGAGTCTTTATCGAAGCCGTATTCGTATTCGCGCTTTTTCGCTGTCGCGTTAGCCGTGTCTGGGCTGTGCCTCGGTCATGTGTGCGCTCAGGTTTCGAATGTAAGCTCCAGCTCTGCACAGAGTGCATGGCAAGTCCCAGAAAGTCATAATCTCATACCTCATTTTGAGGAAACACACGGGCGCAAAGTCCTCTATGTCGATGGACAGCCGTTTACTGTTCTTGCCGTTGAAATTCCATGGTGGGACCTGATCTACGGCAAATACAGGGAGACAGAGACTGCCTACGACAATCTTTATCCAGCCGCTGCCAAGTTGGGATTAAATGCCCTGAAAGTGCCCATCAAATGGTCGATGGTTGAACCGGAGGAAGGCGTTTACGACTTCTCGTACCTGAACCATGCCAAGAGCATGGCGGAAAGGAACCATCTCAAGCTCATTTTAAATTGGTTTGGTCACTACGCGAGCGGTGATGGCACGATTTATGGAAACCTCACGGGCGAACTCTATGCGCCCATGTACATTGTCTCCGACGATCAGACCTACCCGCGTGCGATTGATGCCGACGGTATCCCGCACCATAACGCAATTTCCTATGACTACGAACCCATTCTCGACCGGGAGATTGCCGCTTTCCGAGCCTTCATGCGTCACATCAAAGAAGTTGATTCTCAGACGCATACGATCCTTATGATCCAGGTCGAGAATGAGATTGCCGTGTTTGGCGCAGACCGGAAAAACCAGAAGCTCTGGCGCGATCACTCACCCGCTTCCAACCAGCGGTTCACTGAGAATCACTTCACCGACGATCTTAAATACAGTGCGTGGGACCTCAGTTACAACTGGATTCGCCGCATCACCGATGCCGGAGCGGCGGAGTATCCGATTCCGTTTTTTCACAATTACGTTGGCGGAAAAGTGGCCGACTGGATGGTAGGCGGCGCTCCCGGCGAAGACGTTGAGACGTATCTGAAGAATTGCCCGCATCTGTCCTTTGTTGGCGTGAACTCTTATTTTTGCTCCGAATGGAGACCTGACAATAGCTGCGCGCAAGAGTCGAATGCTACTGTTGACGAACTTCGAGAACCACTAATTCGCTACCAAGTAGGTCGGAATCTCCCCGCAATAACCGAAATCAATAGCGGAAAGACTCCGGTTACCTCCCGCCTCGCCTATATCGCGGTGGGCGAGTTTGGCGCTCCGATATATGCGCCTTGGGCGTTAACTGAATCCTATCCGGAACCCTATGAGCCTTACATTTTACCGGACGGACATGAGGCAAACGGCGCATCTGCATTGCGCGAAACATATTCTTCTTTGACAAAGGCTTTGCCGCAAATTTCGTACTATGCCGGGACAGACAAGTTAAAGGTGTTCATGGCTCAAATCCCCGGACAGCGATTCTCGCAAACGGAGGTCGTTAACCGATTCAAGGTAACAGTCAGCGGTGAAAAGAATGGTCAGGCAATCGTAATTCATCCGTCTGATCGTGAATTCCTAATGGTCGGTTTCCGGTCAGGTGTTTCATTGAACGATCCCGTGTTTCAGTGGCCAGCACTGAAGAACGTTCGCATAAGGCGAGTTCGTTGGACTTCACAACATTGGGAAAACGAAGGCGAACCTTCATACACTATTGATCAAAGCGACAAGATCCTGTCTGTTGACCTCGATATACCACAGGCTGTTCTGGTGACTTGGTAAGAGTTCCTGCGTGAGTAACATCCAAGACCGACTCAGTACCGGCTAGGTGATGGCCCTCTACACGAAGCACACAATTGGCACACCGCGCGCACACATAAGCTGATTTTGGTGCGGTTCTGCGAGCTTAGCCGGCTGATCGGCGTAAGTCTACCGGCAGTCTGATTTCCTCTGTCCTGATCATGTTTTCAACCAGCCGCCGAATTATTATCGATGGTGGTGTCGGGGCGCAGCTTCGGAAGATGTTGCCGCTAAAAACACCGGAACTCTGCTGCATCCGATTCTCTTACTCCGATTCTCTTACGACGATGGCCATAGATTTAGTATTCGGATGCGTGCTTGCAGGTGAGTGATACCAGTACGCTTGAAAAGTAGGGTTGCTTCATTGAGTTGATCGAATGGAACAGGGCAAGACGAGCGGATCGGGAGCAAACCGTCTGGTCGCCGCCGTTCGAGAACCATTTCAACACAACCGAATAAAAGGCAGTCCCGAACTGGCCGCCAACCACACTAATCACTCCTGCGCGAACCCGTGTGAGAAGGGTTTCGCCCAGAAACTTGCTTCGCCATAGTTTTTCGTAGCAATGCGTCGGCGGCGCACGGTCCGCTAGAGTCAGCGGCGAACGTCGTCACGTTGCTTGCAATGCCTTTTCGGACAAGAGGTTCAATTCTCGATGTTGAAAGAACGTCTCTGCACGTTATTCGCTTTTCTTCCCCGAGTGAACCGCAGCGTCTATACTCTCGTACTTTGGATTGCCGTTCATTTCTCGTAAAGAGGTCGCCGATGAGACTCTCCGGTCGAAACGTGCTTTCGCTGGCCTTAGCAACGCTGTTGATTAGCTCGGCTACGGTGGGTCAGGAAAAAGCACCAGCAAATGACAACGCGCCGAAGTATCGCAATCCAAAACTGGCGATTGAAGACCGAGTGGCAGATCTACTTTCGAGGATGACGCTCGAAGAGAAGGTCGGACAAATCGCGCCCAGCGGAAAACCAGCATCCGTCATCGATCCTACGGGAACGTTCACGAATGAGACAGCACAAGCAACGTTCTCACGATGGGCAGAGCCAGACCTCGAGTTTCCGCCAAAGCGCGCGGCGATTTTGCGTAACAGTGTGCAGCGGTATCTGCGAGAAAAAACACGATTGGGAATTCCTGAACTATTCAAGGGAGAGGCGCTGCATGGCTTCATGGAATACGGCAGCACCAGCTTCCCGCAAGCGATCGGGCTGGCGAGCACGTGGGACCCTGCGCTTGTGAAACAGGTATTCAATGCTGCGGGAGAAGAGGCCGGAGCGGCTGGCGTGGGGCAGGTATTCAATCCGGTGCTCGATCTGGCACGCGATCCGCGATGGGGACGGACGGAGGAGACTTACGGCGAAGATCCATATCTGGTGTCCCGCATGGCGGTGGCGGCCGTGACCGGATTGCAGGGCGATGACTTTTTTATTGGGCATAACCATGCGATGGCGACCATGAAGCACTTCGCGGTACACGGCCAACCTGAGGGCGGAACGAATACGGCGCCGGGAAATTATTCGGAGCGTGTGATCCGGGAGACTTTCTTTGTGCCGTTCGAAGCGGCTGTAAAAGAGGGGCGCGTCGGCAGCGTGATGGCGTCATACAACGAGATTGACGGCATTCCTTCACACATCAATCACTGGCTGCTCGACAGAGTTCTGCGGCAGGAATGGGGATTTCCAGGATTTGTGACATCCGATGGCGACGGGCTGCAGATGCTGGTGCAGACACACCACGTGGCGGCGACTAAAGCTGACGCGGCAAGATTAGCGATTGCTGCGGGAGTGGACTATGACCTCTCCGATGGCTCCGTTTATCGCACACTTCTGGCGCAGGTGAAGCAAGGAACTGTACCCGAAAGCCAATTGGACCGAGCGGTTTCACGAATTCTGACAGCGAAATTCCGGCTCGGATTGTTCGACGACGTAATTGTTGATCCGGATGCTGCCGAACGAATCACTAACAGTCCTGACCATCGCAAGATCGCACTCAGAGCTGCGCAGGAAACGATCGTCCTTCTCAAGAACGACAAGAAGCTGCTACCGCTCGATCTGAACAAGTTGAAGACCATTGCGGTGATTGGCCCGAATGCAGACGGACTTCATCTTGGCGGCTACAGCCGGAGCCCAATCCACGGCGTGACCATTCTGCAAGGCATTCGGGACCGCGTGGGATCGAAAGCCAAAGTGGTTTATGCCGAGGGTTGCCGGTTCACCAATAAGCATCAGGATTGGCATGGATGGTTTGACGACAACGTGGAACTGATCGATCCGGCGACGCAGGCGGACAAAATTAAAGAAGCAGTTGCGGCTGCAAAGAGCGCTGATGTCGCAATTCTCGTGGTCGGCGAAAACGAGAGTACGAACCGTGAGGCGTGGTCGGAGAAGCATCGCGGCGACAGGGATTCTCTCGATTTGCTGGGAGCGCAGAACGAGTTGGTGAAGGAAATCGTCGAAACCGGAAAGCCCGTTGTGGTTTTGCTGATTAATGGCAGACCGCTGTCTATCAATTACATCGCGGAACATGCTCCAGCGATACTTGAAGGTTGGTACTTGGGCGAAGATGGCGGAACGGCGGCAGCAAACGTCTTATTCGGCGATGTTGATCCTGGGGGAAAACTGCCAATCACCTTTCCCCACTCGGTCGGCGACCTGCCGGATTTCTACAATCACAAGCCGTCTGCGAATCGCAGCTACGCATTCAGCACGCGCGAACCACTGTTTCCCTTTGGGTATGGGTTGAGCTATACGACCTTCAAATTTGAAAATCTTCATGTCGAGCCGACACAAATCTATATCGGAGGGACGGCGAAGGTAAGCGTCGATGTAAGCAACACTGGAGATCGCGAAGGGGACGAGGTCCCGCAGATGTATGTGCATCAGCGCGTGGCGTCGGTGACGCGTCCGGTGATGGCACTGAAAGGGTTTCGACGCATACACCTGAATCCGGGAGAAAAGAAGACGGTCGAATTTACGATTACGCCGGACGCGCTTTCGCTTCTCGACGTTGACATGCACAAAGTGGTTGAGCCTGGAGCGTTCGACGTCATGGTCGGACCGAGTTCCGTGCAAACGCAACTTGTGACGCTAACCGTGGTCGGACCCGAAGGCCAGACCGGGCAATCGGTATTATCTTCGGCGTCTACGGGGTCGGAATCGGAGATGGTCAGCAACTTCGACGATTTGAAATTGACCGCGCGATACGGAATGTGGGCGCTCACTTCGGATGCGGAGATTGGCGGCAAGTCGCAAGCAACGTTGCAACCAGTTGCAGGCGGCGCCAATGGATCGAAAGGAGCGTTGCAGGTGACTGGTGAACTGGTTCCGGGCGCGGCCTTCACCTGGGCGGGAGTGGCGTTTCATCCGGGAACCTCAGCGGACGAAGCGGTCAATTTATCCGGCAAGAAAACATTGTCATTCTGGGCGAAGGGTGACGGCAAGCGTTACGCAGTCGCCGTAATGACCGAAAGCAGCGCCGGACAGATGCCGGTAATTCAGCCCTTCACGGCTGGCCCGGAATGGAAGCAGCACACATTTCCGTGGTCGGATTTCAAGACCGATGGTCACGATGTAACCGGCATCGCGTTTGCTCACGCTCAGGAACCAGGGAAATTTGAGTTTGACATTGATGACGTGGAGATCAAGTAGTTTTTTGCGCAGGGGAGCGAGGCGCCGCCCGCTCTACAATCACTTCAAAGAGAAGGCCTTTAGAATGTTTGCGTGCGAATACTGATTTCGGCGGGCGAAGCGTCCGGGGAAATGTATGGAGCGCAACTGATTGAGGCGCTGCGCGAGACGCTCCGCTTTGGACGGCCGAGGGCGACTGTCCCCACGCAATCCGAATCGAATATCGAATTTTTTGGGGTGGGTGGCGGCAAGATGCGGGCCGCTGGGTGCGACATCGTTGTCGATGCCAAGGAGCTCTCAGTAGTCGGCATCACCGAAATTCTCAGTCATCTCCCGAAAATCTGGGGACTGTTTCACAAATTAATTGCCGAGGCGGACAAGCGGCGGCCGGATCTCGCGGTGGTCATTGATTCCCCGGCGTTCAACTGGCGGGTCGCGCGACAGATGAAGAAGCGCGGCATTCCCGTGGTTTATTACGTTTGTCCGCAGTTCTGGGCGTGGCGGCAGGGGCGGGTGCGGCTGCTGCGCAAGTATGTCGATAAAGCCCTGGTAATTTTTCCGTTTGAAGAAAAGTTTTATCGCGATCGGGGAGTTAATGCGGAATTTGTGGGACATCCGCTGGCAGAGCTTCCCCGCCCTGCGATTTCGCGCGATCAATATGCGGCCGAGCACGGACTGGTCGCATCGAAGCCGTGGATTACGCTGATGCCAGGCAGCCGGGCGAAAGAAGTGCGGATGAATTTCCCTGAGATGTTGTGGGCAGCGGAAATGCTCGGAACGGACTACAACTTCATACTTCCTGTGGCGCCCACAGTTTCGAAGGCGCTTATTCAGGAGCTGATGGGTTGGGATGACGGGGTGACCGCGTCGATTCATCTTACTACCGACGCCCTTCCTGCCTTGGCCCATTCGCGAGCTGGAATAATTGCCAGTGGCACGGCAACGGTCGAGGCGGCAATGATGGAAACGCCGTTCGTGACGGTGTATCGGGTGACGCCCCTCACATACTTATTAGGGCGGTGGACGGTTAAGGTTCCGCACTTCGCCATGGTGAATTTGATCGCCGGAGAGGAAGTTGTTCCAGAACTAGTGCAACAGGATTTCACCGCCGAAAGAGTTGTGGCTGAACTCAAGCGAATTATTCCGGAGGAAGCGCCGCGCGAAAAGATGATCAGCGGATTGCAGCGGGTGAAGCGACTGCTGCGGGGGAACGTGGAAGGAAATGCACCGGAGTACGCGGCTCGGGCAATTGCCGATTTGTTGGCGACACAAACTCACGGTCCGGCTAATACCTAAAATGGGCGTGGACGCCCTTGTCCACATTTGCCTCCAATTGGTAAATTCCCTGCAAATGCTTGAATCGCAGCATCTTTTCAGATCGAGATTTCATCATAGAATAAGGAAGTATTCGCGAAACCGCACGTAGGAGATCCCCCGAAATGTACGTTTCAGCTCGGCCGCAGTGTCGAGAGCTTATCGGCTTTGTGCTTGTGGTGTTGTCTCTGGCTTCCCTGCCCGCGTGGGCTGTGGAAAAGCCCCGCTTTCACGTCGATGATTATCAGATCGACGCGGTGCTGAATCCGCACGACCACAAGATCACCGCCCGCGCCAAAGTAAAGATCACGGCTCAGGAAGAACTGAATGTCGCGACCTTCAACCTTCATAACGATCTAAGGCTGAGCAAAGTCACGGACACGACCGGTAAGCCCCTTACTGTCGACCGGGTGCCGCAAGATTCAAGCGTGAGGGTGTCGCTGAACAAGACGGTTGCCAAGGGAGATTCGGCGACGCTGACGTTCGAGTATGAAGGAGTGCTGGATTCCGCCGACGATTCGCCTGTGCCTGGATTAAAGTTGACCGCGATCAACGACGACACCACGTATTTGCTCTATGCGGGCGATTGGTTTCCAGTGAGCTCGTTTGGAATTGACCGATTCAGCTCCACCATAAATGTGACCGTCCCGGCGCACATGATTGTGATTGGAAGTGGGAGCGTGAGTCCGGGAACGGCTCCGACCCTGAAGGGCGCGTCAACTGGCAGCGGTGAGAGCAAAACCTATTCGTTGAAATACGACAAAGCCAGTTTTCCGGGGACGATTGTCGCCGGAGACTTTGGCGATTATGCCAGCACCGAAGCGGGCATCGATCTGCATCTGTACTTCAAACCCACGCACAAGGATTTGGCTGCGGCATATGCAGAAACCGCGGTCAAAGAGTTTACGTACTTCATCACTCTCTACGGCCCCCCGGCCTCGAATGTCTTGCGCGTAGTGGAGCTGCCGGACGACACGGTGCCTTCAGCATGGGCCCCGGAGTTGGCAGCAATGGCCTCGCGGGGAATTACTCAGCGGACGAATTACCGGCTGCTGGGGAATGCGATAGCGCACCAGTGGTGGGGAGTTTCGGTGAGTCCGGCGTCGCGGGATGACTGGTGGCTGCAAGACGGCTTCGCCAGATATTCGGAAGCGCGTTACGTGGAAAGTGCGGCCGGGTCGAACGGACTGCAGGAGATGGTGAAGGACATGTCGGTGGGAGCGCTTTCCTACGACACGGTTCCGATGTCGCAAGCCGGCAAACTGGATCTGTATTCTCCCGAATTCCAATCTCTGGCCACCGACAAAGGCGCCATGATCCTGCACATGCTGCGCTGGGTAGTTGGCGAGCAGAAATTTGACCAGACCATGCGCGACTTTGCCTCGCAGTATGCGGGAAAAACTGTTACCGCGGATGACTTCAGAAATCTTGCCGAGAAAACTTATGGCGACAAGCTGACTTGGTTTTTTTCGCAGTGGCTGGATTCGACCGGTGCACCTGAGTTCAAGAGCAAGTACACAATTTATCGGCTGGGAAATAACAAAGGCTTTCGCAGCGTGGGGCAGATCACGCAAGACCTGGATCTGTTCCGCATGCCGGTCGAACTGAAGATTGATACCGATGGCAAGACTGAAGAAAAACGGATCGACGTAGTAGGTACGGATTCGGCTTTTACCGTGGACACATTCGGCCGCCCGCGCCGGATCACACTCGATCCTAATAATGACCTACTGAAGAATTCGTCGGACATTAAGCTGCGAGGATCGATTCAGCGCGGCGCGGGTCTGGTGCAGCAAGGAGACCTGGCCGGGGCGCTTTCGGAGTTCAACAAGGCGCTCGAAATCAACAAGAACAGTTCGCTGGCGCACTACCGGATCGCGGAAGTTTTCTTCTTACAGCACAACTATCAAGCGTCAGCGAATGCATACCGTGATTGCCTGAACGGTGATGGCGATCCACGCTGGACCGAGGTTTGGAGCCATATTCAGCTGGGAAAAATTTTCGATATTACAGGACAACGGGAGCGCGCCACCAACGAGTACCGACAAGCGCTGCAGACCAATGACAATACTCAGGGCGCGCTGGATGAGGCGCGCCGCTATTTGCAGAAGCCATACGAACAGCCAAAGGGCGGAAATGCGAACGGAATGCAATAGTCCGAAGCAAAGGCGCAGAAGTAAGAAGGAAGAATGCAGAAGTAACTGGGAATTCTGCGAGGATTTCCAGCATCGCTTCTCGGCTCCATTATCTCCTCGGATCAATCTACAATTAAAGCGTGGCTGACAAACCCAAGATCAACCTGAAGTGTCCCATTTGCAAAAAGCCGGTGCCGACTGCGGGCGAGGACTTCCCTTTCTGCAGCGAGCGCTGCCGGCTGATCGATTTGGGGAAATGGGCCAGCGGGCAGTACGTGGTCTCCTCGCCGGTAACGGATATTTCCGACGAAGCTGAGCTGCAGAATTTCCCCGGTCCGGACGATGAAGACTGAGTCCCCGGTCGAAGTTGCGGAGCGCAAAGCGCCGCTTTGGGCAACTCTGGTTGCGACTTTCTTTGGCGCTGGGCGATTGCGACCCGGCCCGGGTAGTTGGGGATCTTTGGCGGCGGTACTGATCTGGCTAGGGGTTAGCCGCGTAACTCCTCCGGAATGGCAAACCCTCACCTTGGCGGGCATGGCGGCGCTCGCAACCGCGATCGGAATTCCAGCGGCCACTGCGACCGCGAAAGCTTCGGGCGTGAAAGATCCGCAATTCGTGGTCATCGACGAGGTTGCTGGACAGTGGATCACGCTTCTGTTTGCGCCGGTCGCATGGAAAACGCTGGTGGCGGGCTTTATACTCTTCCGGGGCTTCGATATCGTGAAGCCGCCACCGGTGCGGCAGCTGGAAAAATTGCCGTGGGGAAGCGGAATTGTTCTCGACGATGTCGCTGCTGGACTTTATGCGTTGGCAGTGATGCGACTCTTGCTGTATTGGGGATTCTTTTCTCATAGCTTCTGACCTTGGACAAAAGGCGTGATGTCGATTTCCAATCGAATACTGGGAAAGAAAAACGTGAACGGCAATCCTCACATTGAGGCGGTCACGCCAGCCGCCGCCTTGCCGGGCGGCGAAGTGCGCATCCTAGGAAGCGGCTTTCGTGCACCCGAGTTGCGGCGTCCACAGGTGCGATTCGGGGACAAAGAAGGCGCCATTGTTATCAGCGCAGACGACTTTGTTGTGGCGCGCGTGCCGGAGGGCGCGGCCTCAGGATCGGTGGTCATCTCGACCAATGGGCATTCCAGCAACGCGCAGCCGATCAAGGTCGCGACCCCGATCGCTGAAAACCTGCACCCGGTAACGAATCCTGCGCTTGATGTGGAAGGAAATATTTATGTCACGTTTTCAGGGTCGCGCGGGCAGAAGGTTCCAGTTTCGATTTTCAAAATTGATACCAATTACAGCGTAAAGCCGTTCCTCACGGAAATGATGAATGCGACCGCGATCGCATTTGATCGCGAGGGACAGATGTATGTGACTTCGCGGTTCGATGGTGCCGTGTACCGAGTGGCGCCGAACGGAACCATGACCGCTTATGCGGAGAGCATGGGCGTCGCCACCGGCCTGGCATTTGATCGCGAACAGAATTTGTATGTGGGCGATCGCAGCGGCACGATTTTTAAGGTCGCGCGCGATCGGCAGATTTTTGTGTTTGCAACGATCGAGCCGAGCGTTTCCGCTTATCACCTGGCGGTGGGTCCCGCGGGCGATTTGTTCGTGACAGGACCGACAACTTCCAGCTTCGATTCCGTCTACCGTATCGATCCGCATGGGGCAGTTACGGTGTACTATCGCGGGCTGGGACGCCCGCAGGGCATGGCATTTGATCGCGACGGAAATTTGTACGTTGCGGCCTCCCTCGGCGGCAAGCGCGGCATTGTGAAGGTTGCCCCGGACGGCACCGCGTCTCTGGCTATTGCAGGATCAAGCCTGGTGGGATTGGCCTTCGCGCCAGGGAAATCCGCGGTGCTGGCGACAACAAGCTCTATCTATCATCTGGCTTGGGATGTGCCGGGCCAACCTCTGATTGAGCTTTCTTAGCTCCGATTTCATTTAAACTGCCAGGGTGATTGCCGAGATCATCGCCGTGGGCTCGGAGATGCTGACTCCGTTCCGGCAGGACACCAACTCGCTTTATCTCACTGAAAAACTGAATAGCCTGGGAGTCGAGGTCGCGTTTAAGACGATCGTCGGCGACAACCTGAAAGACATTGTGCGCGTCACCAAGTCTGCGCTGGCGCGGGCAGACATTTTGATTCTGAGCGGTGGCCTGGGCCCAACTGAAGATGATTTAACGCGCGAAGCCGTGGCACAAACGCTTGGCCTGCACCTGAAGCGCGATCCTGAGATTGCGGAAGCGATTGAGCGCCGGTTCACCGCACACGGCTGGAAGATGTCCCCGAACAACATAAAGCAGGCGGACGTGATCAGCGGCGCGACGGTGCTGGCGAATGTGAATGGAACGGCGCCGGGGCAATGGATCGGCGGAAGATCGGATGGAAAAGAAAAGATCGTTGTATTGTTGCCGGGTCCGCCGCATGAATTAAAGGCGTTATTTGAAAGCGCGGTACTGGAGCGGCTGCGTGCGAAAGTACCGAAGCAATTCATCTCTGCGCGGGTGCTGAAAATCACTGGGCTGGGAGAATCGGCGTGCGATGCGCGAGTGGCTCCGATCTATAAGCGATTCGCAAATGTGGACACGACGATTCTCGCCGCGCCGGGAGAAATTCAGCTGCATTTGCGGACACGAGGAAAATCGGAAGATGCCGCCGACAAGCGCCTGGATGAACTGGTGGAGTTGGTTGAAGAGGAATTGGGTGACAATGTTTATTCCGACAACGGCGATTCGCTGGAGCAGATCGTGAGTTATTTTTTGCAGATGAGGGACGCGACGTTGTCGGTCGCTGAATCGTGCACGGGTGGACTGGTTGCAGAACGGCTTACGTCGGTCAGCGGCAGTTCGCGATATTTTATCGGCGGCGCGGTAGTGTATTCGAATGAGCTGAAAACCCAACTGGCGGACGTGCCGGCGGATTTAATCGACGTTTATGGAGCGGTGAGCGAGCAGGTGGCACGGGCGCTGGCCGAAGGCATCCGCAAGAAATGCGGAACAACTTTGGGATTGGGTGTAACTGGAGTTGCAGGGCCAACTGGTGGAACCGCCGAAAAGCCGGTGGGCCTGGTGTTTCACGCGCTGGCCGGCGAGCACGGGACCGAAGTGGTGAAGAAAAACTTTCCTGGCGATCGCGCCCGCATACGCTGGTTCGCATCGCAACAGGCGCTCGACATGGTGAGAAGGAAATTGATGTAAGCGAATTGAGTTTCAGGCATCGCGGAATTGAATCATTGAAAATCGGAAATTTACCGCCCAGCTCCTGATGGAGTAATCCGGCAATTCAATCCCGTATAATTTGCTGTTTCGTCCTGCATGCAATTTCAAACTATTGAACTCGCTTACCACGATCATGTCGCGCATCTCACGCTGAATCGTCCTGATAAGCGGAACGCGCTCAGCTTTCAACTGCTCGATGAGCTCACGCGGGCACTGGATGAAGTCGACCGATCCGATGCACAGGTGGTGGTGTTAACGGGCGCCGGAAAAGCGTTCTGCGCTGGCATGGATTTGGAAGAACTGAAGACACTGACGGGAAAATCACACGCGGAAAACATCGCGGATTCGAGAAAGATGGCGCAGATTTTTCGCCGGCTCTACGAATTTCCCAAGCCGACCATCGCAGCGGTGAACGGGGCGGCCATTGCCGGAGGAACTGGTCTCGCAACCATGTGCGACTTCACGCTCGCAGTTCCCGAAGCGAAATTCGGCTACACCGAGGTGCGGATCGGATTTGTGCCGGCGATCGTGTCGTCGATCCTGGTCTGGCAGGTGGGACACAAGATTGCCCGCGACCTGCTGCTTACTGGAAGAATTGTTGACGCGGCGGAAGCCCATCGGCTAGGGCTAATAAATGAGGTGGTTGACGCCGGTCACTTGATGAATCGCGCGCAGGAGCTGGCGATGCAGCTGATGGAAAACAGTCCGACTTCACTGCGCCTGACCAAGAAATTAATCAACGGATTTATTTCGGCTCAACTCGACACGCAGATGGAGCAGGCCGTTGAGGAGAATGCTGCCATTCGGCAGACGGCGGATTTTCGCGAAGGCGTAGCGTCGTTCCTGGAAAAGCGCAAGCCGCGTTGGAGCGGCAAGTGAGCCATCGTAGATGCGAGGTACGTTTGCGAGTGCGTTACGCGGAGACCGACCAGATGGGAGTGGTATATCACGCGAATCATTTCATCTGGTTTGAAGTTGGGCGCGTGGAATTTCTACGCCAGCTGGGATTTTCTTATCGCGAGATGGAAGAACATGACGGGTGCTTCATCGCTGTAGTCGATGCGCGTTGCCGTTATAAGGCCCCGGCGCATTACGACGATGAAGTCATTGTGCGGACCCATCTAAAGAACGTGCGGGAGTCACTGGTGCATTTTGGGTATGAGTTGGTGAGATTTGGCGATGATGTTTTATTGGCCGAAGGCGAGACGACACACGTGGTCACTGACGCAAACATGAATAAAAGGTCGATCCCGGAAAAATATGCGAGCGCTTTTCGGGAGGCGATGCAAAAGTCTTAATGGTTGCAATGAAAATGGAAGCCAAAACCTTTAACCACAGAGAACACAGAGTTTCACAGAGGAAAAACACAGAGGAGATCGGGAACGCTCACAGGTCAAAGCTAATAGCTAAGAGCTAAAAGCTGTTTTTATGAAAGCCCTTCACATTAACGGAAACGATTTGACGCTCGAAGCCGTGCGCGAGGTAGCGGTTGAGGGCCGACCGGTGCTGCTCGCGCCGGACGCGCGAGCACTGGTGGATATGGCGAGAGCGGTGGTCGAGGACATCGTTAAGGGAAACAAAGTTTCGTATGCGATCACAACCGGCGTGGGCAAACTAAGCGACGTGCGCATTGCGGGCGACCAGATTCGGGAGTTGCAGGTGAATCTGGTCCGATCGCACGCGGTGGGCGTTGGAGATCCGTTGCCAGTTGCGGAAACTCGCGCCATGATGCTGCTGCGGGCCAATTCTCTTTCCAAGGGCCACTCGGGCGTCCGAGCCATTGTGATCGACACCATTTGCGAGCTGCTCAACCGGAACGTCACGCCGTTTGTCCCCTCGCAAGGAAGTGTTGGCGCGAGCGGTGATCTCGCTCCACTAGCGCATCTGGCGCTGGCTCTGATCGGCGAAGGCGAATGCGTTAATCAAACTTTTGCGCGCATTCCGGCTGCGGAGGCGCTGAAGCGAGGCGAGATAAAACCTCTTGTTCTCGAAGCCAAAGAAGCAGTTTCACTGATCAATGGGACACAGGCGATGCTTGGAATCGGAACGTTGGCGTTGCTAGCGGCGGACATCTTAGCGGATTCCGCCGACGTGATTGGCTCGATGACTCTGGATGCGTTGCGTGGCACGGACGTGGCATTTGATGAGCGGATTCACCGAGCGCGTCCTCATGCGGGACAAATTGCGTCAGCGGCTAATCTACGAAAGATGCTAGAAGGAAGCGAGATTCGCGAATCGCATCGCGAGTGCGGGCGGGTACAGGATGCTTATTCCCTACGCTGCATGCCGCAGGTGCACGGGGCGGTGCGCGATACGCTGGCAAATTGCCGCGAGATTTTTGAGATCGAAGCGAACTCTGCGGTGGATAATCCGCTGGTATTTGTTTCATCGAGTAGCAGTGATGTTCTCTCCGGAGGAAATTTTCACGGTGAGCCTTTAGCTTTTGCGCTGGATTTCCTGGCGATTGCATTAAGCGCCCTCGCCGGAATTTCGGAACGCAGGATCGAGCGCCTGGTTAACCCCGCATTAAACGAAGGCCTGCCTCCATTCCTAGCGCCAGGAGCCGGCTTAAACTCCGGATTTATGATGCCACAGGTCACGGCGGCCGCGCTGGTGAGCGAAAACAAAGTCCTCGCGCATCCCGCATCGGTCGATTCGATTACTACTTCTGGAAACAAAGAAGATTACGTTTCGATGGGAATGACGGCTGCTACCAAGCTGAAGCGTGTTGTGGACAATACACGCAACGTGCTCGCGATCGAAGCGATAGCCGCGGCGCAAGCTCTCGATTTTGTTGGTCCGCTCAAAACCGGACCACGCGGCCGAAAAGCGCACCAGGCGATCAGATCGGTATGTGCCACCATGGAAAAGGATCGTGTGATGTACGAGGATTTTGCGCGAACTGCCAAGTTGATCGCTGATGGAAAAATAGCGCAAGCATTGAGATAAGCACGACTTCCCCAAAAACCCTTCAGCACAGAGAGCACAGAGTTTCACAGAAGAAGGCACAGAGAAGTCCTGTGCAGGATGCGATTCCGTTACTCCCTCCCTTGCGAGACTTCCTCGAAGCGTAAACAATAAGCCATTCACTTTATTTCATACATGAATGCCGTCATACGTTTTGTTCTGTGGACTTTAATCGCCCTGTTGGGTGCCCTCGCTCTTGCAACGATTGCTTTGCATCGCGGCGAGCAAATTAACGCGCTGTGGCTGGTGGCGGCGGCGGTCTGCACTTACGCGCTGGGATACCGCTTCTACAGCGGATTTATAGCGGCGAAAGTGCTGGCGCTTGATCCGCGACGCGCCACTCCCGCCGAGCGCCTGGAGAACGGTCGAGACTTCCTTCCGACAAACAAGTGGGTTGTCTTCGGGCATCATTTCGCGGCGATTGCAGGCCCAGGGCCGCTGGTTGGGCCCGTGCTGGCGGCACAATTCGGTTATCTGCCGGGTACGCTGTGGATCTTAGTGGGCGCGGTGTTTGGCGGCTGCGTACAAGATTTCGTGATCCTTCTCTTTTCCGTGCGCCGTGATGGGAAGTCGTTGACCGAAATGGCGAAAGCAGAGATTGGTCGCGTCGGCGGCGTGGTGGCCTACGCGTCCGTGATTTCAATTCTCGTCATCCTGCTCGCGGTATGCGCGTTGATCGTGGTGAACGCACTCAAGCAAAGCCCATGGGGCACATTCACAATCGCGATGACGATTCCGATCGCGTTCCTTATGGGTGCTTATTTGCGGCGGCTGCGGCCGGGACGGGTGCTCGAGACCTCGGCTATTGGTTTCGTGCTGGTGCTGGCTGCGATCTGGGGTGGGCAGTTGGTGTCGCAAAGTCCGGCTCTGGCAAAGTACTTCACAATAACCGCGCCCGCACTGGCGATTGCGATCATTCTTTACGGATTCGCGGCCTCGGCATTGCCGGTGTGGTTGCTGCTGGCGCCACGGGATTATCTGAGCACATTCGTAAAGCTGGGAACGATAGCGTTGCTGGTGGTGGGAATTCTGGTGATGCATCCCACTCTGCACATGCCGGCGCTTACAAAATTCATCGACGGCACCGGCCCGGTGTTTGCCGGCAAGCTCTTCCCCTTCGCTTTTATCACCATCGCCTGTGGCGCGATCAGTGGATTTCATTCGTTGATCTCAAGTGGCACTACCCCGAAGTTGATCCGGCGCGAGACGGAAATTCGCCTGGTGGGTTATGGTGCGATGATTGCAGAATCGATGGTCGCGATCATGGCAACGGTGGCGGCTTGCGTACTCGAACCCGGAATATATTTCGCCATTAACAGTCCGGCGGGCATTGCAGGACAGTTGCCGGAGAAGGCTGCGAGCACCATCAGCGGCTGGGGATTTCCAGTGACTGCCGAGGGCATGCAAGCGCTGGCACGCAGCGTTGGCGAACAAACCTTGTTCAATCGTACCGGCGGTGCTCCTGCCTTTGCCGTCGGGATGGCGCATATTTTTTCGAACAGCCTGAGCGGACAGGCGGTGATGGCGCTGTGGTATCACTTTGCGCTGATGTTTGAGGCGCTATTTATTTTGACTGTGCTCGATGCCGGCACTCGCGTCGGACGCTTCATGGTCCAGGACGCACTCGGTCATGCATGGAAGGCGCTAGGACGGACCAGTTGGTATCCGTCGGTGCTGGCGACCAGTGGGCTGATTGTCGCGGCCTGGGGATATTTTTTGTGGCAGGGCGTGCGTGATCCGCTCGGGGGAATCAACTCGCTGTGGCCGCTGTTCGGGATCGCTAACCAGTTGCTGGCAACAGTTGCCCTGTGCGTTGCAACTACGATCATCATCAAGATGCACCGCGCGAAATTCATGCTGGTGACGCTCGCACCGCTGGCATGGCTGGTGGTGGTGACGTTTACAGCATCCTGGCACAAAATCTTTGATCCCGATCCGCGGATCGGATTTTTGGCCCAAGCACGAAAGCTGGCGCTGGACGGCGGAAGAGCCCGACTGATCTTTAATAACCGGCTGGACGCGATTGTGACTGGTGCATTGATTCTGATGGTGGCGCTGATCCTGGTCGAGTCGCTCCGGCAATGGTTCGGAATTCTGAGCGGGCGAAAAGAAGCGCAGACGAAGGAATCACCGTTTGTGGGCACGCGATTGGCGGAGGAACCGGTGTGAGAGTCTTACGTTTAATACGAGCGGTTTTACGGGAGATTTTTGATGAGGCGACATACGAGAGGTTCTGCGCGCGAGAACGACTTCCGTCAGGGCGTATGTCCTATTCCAAGTTCCTCTGTCAAACAGCGTCTTCGAGCGACCGGAAGGTTCGTTGTTGCTGACCTTCGTGAAAATCAGTTTTCACGATATTCGGGAAACTCCTGGGAAGATGTCAAAACCAGCATCAAAACTCAATATTTGATCTATCCCGTTTCTCTCCATAACCGCCAGGTGCACCGCGTCACGCGCGGACAGATGCCGATAACCGAGGACGACTTCTTTCGCTCGCTTGACCACTGCGTGGTCGATGGCTAAGACTTCGTCCACGACTCGGAGGATGGCGTCGAACGCAGGCTGAATAGCGTCGCGGCGATCTATGGCAGCATAGCGATGAAGAATTTCCTGCAAAACTTCAGCATCGGTGACCAATCGCTGCCGCTCAAGAGTTAGCTTCTCAAGCAGACGTTCAGCATTTGCCTTATGAAGGTGAGGACCTCCCACCAAATACATCGGAACATTTGAATCAACTAGAATCACGGGCGCTTGCCTAGGTATCCGGCTTCGATCTCGGCCAGCATGGTGTCAATATCGGCGGTGGGATAGGAATGCCGCGCTGCTGCACGAATTGCCTCAAGTTTCTGGGACACATTGCCCAGAGGTTCTTGACGGCGGGCCACTGCGAGTGCCTGCCGGACCCATTCGGCGATCGACATACGACGGGAACGAGCGACCCGCTGGATCTCCCGGTATTCTGGATCCTGAAGAATGACTTGTAAGCGTTTAGCCATATACCTAGTCTAATTGACTCATTGTGATGAGTCAATATGGCTCATTGCCTTAGTCCTTGGCTTTACCCAGTCAGTCCAAGTTGCTGGGCAATTCCCTTCAGCGCTTCAATACAGAACGAAATGTGTTCGTCCAAATCCACGCCGAGGTCACGGGCGCCATTCATAATATCGTCGCGGCTGACGCTGCGAGCGAAAGCTTTATCTTTCATTTTCTTGCGCACGGATTTCACTTCCACTTCGGCGAGCGATTTGCCAGGTTTGACTAGGGCAATGGCGGTAATGAATCCGGCCAGCTCGTCGCAGGCGAAGAGAGCTTTTTCCATCGGCGTGTCGCGAGTCACGCCGCTATATTCGGCGTGAGACATAATTGCCCGGCGGATTTCGTCGGAGTATCCGCGCTCCTTCAGAATTTCGTTGCCCTTATAGGGATGCTCCTGAGGGGTGGGGTACTTTTCGTAATCAAAATCGTGGAGCAGCCCGGCCTTGCCCCATAGCTCCTCGTCGGCGCCAAATTTTCGCGCATAGGCGCGCATGCACGCCTCTACGGCCAAAGCATGTTTGCGCAAGCTTTCGGATTGGGTGAACTCGGTCAGCAAATCCCAGTCTGAGGCTCGATCGGACATTATGCCGACATCGTAACATTCAACGCAGATCCCTAACCACGAAGGTTCACGAAGGAAAGCATCTAAGCGGGAATCTGATTAGTAAACAGCCAGTCGGTCTCTAATTGATGCGTCCTCACATTTCTCTTGACATCCACAGGCGGCATACCTCAGATTACGTTGTAGCTGGAACTCAGCAATGAGTTCCTGGGTGATTGTCAGCTCTGGCAACTCCCACCTGTAAATGGCCACTAATCTTGCCCCGGTAGATTCCCGGGAAGTCGTACGGTGCGACCATTGCCTTCTGGTTCAATTTCGCACATCCAATAACCTTTGCCGGCGATGCCATATTTCGCTGGACGAAGAAGAGCCAGAGATTGTACAGGCGCCAGCGCCGCAGCTCGTACCGGCTGCGCACCGCGGCCACCTTAACCTCGCATCTTCAATCCGTGCCATGCGTTTGCGCAATGGGTTGAGCCAGCGTCAATTGGCCGGTCGCATGTGCGTGCCGCGGACCTACGTGTCAAAAATTGAAAACGAAAAGGCCACGCCGACGCTCTCGTCATTAGAGCGACTGGCGAGGGCGTTGGAGGTGACCGTGCCCGATCTGCTAAGCGGCGGTGAGAGAAACCGTCAGGACGAGATCAGCGAACTGGTGAAAGATCCGTTCATTGCGGAGATGCTGCCGTTCATTTCGCAACTCAACGGGATGCAGATGTCGAGCATTCTTACTCAGGTCCGGGATTTGACTTTGAGGCCAAGAAGGACGGCTTAGATTAGGTTTTCGCGGGCGAGGGCGCCCGCGCCACACGTAAAAGAGTTTTATCCGGGCGAACCAGCCAACCTAAAGCCGGAGCTGAAAAGCTTCGGCTTTTTTTATTGGCCCGCAGGCGATGTCGGCTTTGCTTCCCTGCTGGTTCGATATTGCCCCAGCAGTTGTTCACGATTCTGCCGTAGATCGGTGCCGCTCGAAGTCGCTGGATATGGTTTCGATCCCATTAATCCTTGCCACAGCACTTGATTAAAAAGCAGGGGATCCAATCTGTCCTCGACTGAGAAATCCATTCCTTTGGTAGCTACCGACCAATAGGCGGCGTCGTGAGTGGGACGCGGCAGATCGCTCTGGGGTCGCGCAGGCAATGGAAGCTGGGTGTTGTACAACATCGTTGACGGAATTGCGCCGTAGCTCCATGGCTTGAGGGTCGTCTCGAAGACGTCAGTCATGGCTTTGGCCGAAGAATCGCTGAGACTCAAATTGCCGATGCCGAGAATCTCTTCGATCGTGCGCAATACGCTCAAGGTTGTGTACGGCGCGGACACTACCTTTTTCTGCTTGACGTAAGGACCAATCACGAAGGCAACGCTTCGATGTGAGTCAACGTGGTCGCCGCCGTCCTGGGAATCATCCTCGATCACGAAAATCAGAGTGTTGTTTTTATAAGGGCTGTGGGCAATTTTTTCGGCGATGAGTCCGACCGCATAATCATTGTCTGCTACCTGGAGCTCGGGTGTGTTGACGCCAAGAATTGCCTGACCGAAGTCGCCAGTGTGATCGTGCATGAAGCGAACCAACGAAAGATTGGGCAGGCCGCCTTTGGCGAACTTGGCGTCGAACTCACGCTCCCATTCTTTGAAACGGTAATAGTCAGGAAACGCATTATCGAAGCCGCGAAAATAAATGTCGGTGTAGGGACCGAGCACCGCACTCGTCGGATATGCAACTTGAGTTTGCGACGAAGCTGGATCGAGCAGCAAGGGAATTTTGTATTGGGCAAACTGCTCGGTCGGGCTGTAACGCGCAAGATCGACAAAAAATCCGTAGCTGCGGACCGAGCGATGAGCGCGGAGCGCGGCATTCCAGAGATACCCGGTTCCATTTTCGCCATCAGGAGCGTCTGGCGCGGCGACGTTGGCGGTACCTGGCAGATCGTCGGGATCGTTTGGAGTTGCAGGATTGGCCTTCAGGCGCTCGGCCAGGGTGCCATACCCAACATTGATGTCGCGATTTGTCCCTTCGGTCTCGTAACTCAAACCGCGATCCGAGTAGTTGACCGGCGCTTCTTTCTCAACTAGATCAGGCGAACGTGCGGACGTCGACCAGGACCATCCGTCGAAACTGACTTCGCTGGTGCAATAAAAATTGTCCAGGGTCACGAAAGTGCGCGCGAGTTGGTGAAAGTTCGGGGTAGTGGCTTCCGGAAATTCGGTGAGACTGGGGTCGCCGTTGCCAACCTCCAGATCGCCGAGCACTTGATCATAAGTACGATTTTCTTTCACGATGTAGATGACGTGCTTGATATGAGCCCGCAGGAATGCGAGTTTGGTGGCGTCGGCGGAGCTCAGTGTAGCTTTGAAGTTGTTATTGACTGCCACCTGCTGGGTGAGTGCCTGCAGTTCGCCGGAAGTTGGCGTCGGAAAACTTTGCAGGCCGGCTTTGATTAATTGCAGATTGTATTGGTTATTGGCGCGGCACTTTTCGGCCTTCTCATGGGTCAGGCCGCGGCAGGAGCCACGATTCGGGCCGGTGGGCGATTTGCCGTTGACCACATACGTGAACTTGCCGTCGGCGCTGAAGCTAACGGAATTCGGGTACCAACCGGTGGGAATTAGTCCGATGACGTGGGACTGTTTCGGCGTGGGACTAAGCGCGATGACAGCAACGTCGTTCATCCAGCCATTAGTTATGTAGAGGAATTTTTCGTCTGGCGAGAGCGTGACACTGTTAGTATCGTTTCCTTTTAACTTCAACTTTGCCTGAGGTAAAAGACCCGCGGGTGAGGTGACGGCGATGTTATCGACCAGACTGTTCGAATCTGTGTCGATCACGCCGATGGAGTCCGTGTTGTCCTGGGCGACATAGAGAGTGGATTGGCTTGAATTCAGGACCATGCGATTGGGCTGGCCAGGTACGCGAATACGTTTCACGGCCTTGGGTTCCGCCGCGAAATTCACTACCACTACTTCCCGGTCACGAATACTGGAGACATACGCAGTGTTATTGCCTTTGATCGCAACCCACAGGGGATACTCGCCACCCGGGACGCCGGATTTGCTGGGGTCTTCTTTACCGGGGCGTAAATCGAGTTCTCCTGAGACCGTCCATCCACCCTGCGATTTGGTCAGTACGCTGATGGAGTCGTTGTAATAATTCGCGACCACCAACTTGTTGCCGTCGCCGGTGATGGCGATCCCGGCAGCTTGGGGCTTAACCGAGATTCCAACTCCTACGCCATTGTGCCCGAGGGCAACTGGACTTCCCTGCTCGGCCCATAGGCCGTCTGCTCCGAGCGCATAAGCGTGCACGTTGTCGTCGACACCGCCGCTGACGTAAAACGTTGTGCCGGCGGGATCGAATACCATGCCGCTATATGTGTTCGGAACCTGGATGACCTGTTTCTGAAGCGGCTTGTGTTGCGAGATGTCGTAAACAAAAACAAACTGAGTCGAGTCAGCGGGAACAGCGTGTCCGGAAGAGTCGTGGAGCATGTTGTATCCGCTGGTCAGGACCAGTAGCGTTTTGCCGTCGGGGCTGACCAGGCTGGTCACGGCTTGCCCTGCGAGGTATTGCGGATTATTGGCGAGTCCTGGATTTAAAGGGACGAATGAGGCGCCGGTTGGCGCAGTCGGCGTGATCTGCTGGCCGCTGTTGGGAATGACTTGTTGCGCCCAGACTGCCGTAATCAGAGTGCATGTCAAAGCCGTTATAGCAGCGGTTTGCCCAATGCTCCTGCTCCAATGCATGACGGACCTCGAACTGGAATTGAAAACGAACTAGAGAGTTTACTCGTTCAAGCGACTTACGGAAGTGAATTGCCGATGAAAATGCTTAAGAAAGCGTTGGCGAATGGACGAGTGGGCCGCATCGGACACGTAGCAAGCCACCCTCTACCGGTGTCGAGTTGGGAAATGGCAACTATTTCCGCGCGCCTTGCACTCCGCCATTACGGTTAAAGCTGGTACAGTAACCTTTTCGGGGCCACTTGGCATTTATGTGGGCTTATCGAAGGTGTGGAGGAAAACGGGATGCAGATTGCCGTAATCGGTTCGGGATACGTGGGGTTGGTTGCAGGCGCGTGTTTCGCGGACCTCGGGCACGACGTCATTGTGGTGGACAATGACGAGAAAAAATTGGCGGCCCTGAACCGCGGCGAAGTGCCGATCCACGAAAATTTCTTGCCAGAACTGCTGCATCGCCATCGCGGCGCACGACTCAAATTTTCCGATGACCTGGAGACCGCAGTGCGCGCGAGTTCCGCGATTTTCGTTGCCGTGGGAACGCCCCCTACGGAACATGGCGAGGCCGACCTCTCCTACGTGGAATCGGTGGCGCGCGGGATTTCCGGAGCAATCAACAGCTACAAGATTGTGGTTGAGAAGAGCACGGTGCCGGTTTACACCAGCGACTGGGTAAGGAAGATCATTTTGCGAAACGGCGCAGAGCCAGAGGAATTCGACATCGCTTCGAATCCCGAGTTTTTGCGCGAAGGCACCGCGGTGACGGATTTTCTGTATCCGGACCGAATCGTCGTAGGTGCAGACACTCCGCGATGCGCCGCCGTGCTACGCGAAATCTATGCGCCATTGGCGGATGGAACTTATTATCTGAAACCGGATGCAATTCCCCGCCCCGACCGCGCACAAATTCCGCCACCGCTCATCGTGACCAGCGCGAAAAGCGCGGAGTTGATTAAGCACGCGTCCAACGCTTTTCTGGCGATGAAAATTTCGTTTATCAACGCGGTGGCCTCGATCTGCGAAAGCGTGGGCGCGAACGTGCAGCAGGTTTGTCAGGGGATTGGTACCGACAGCCGTATTGGCCCACGATTCCTCAACCCCGGCGTAGGCTATGGGGGCTCTTGTTTTCCCAAGGACCTGTTGGCATTTCGCGCAGTGGCTCGGGAGTGCGGGTACGAGTTTCGCTTGCTCGATGAAGTTATCCGCATCAACGAAGAGCAGCGCAGCCGATTCATACGCAAAGTACGTAGCGCGCTGTGGACGCTGCGCGGCAAAAAACTGGGCGTGCTGGGGCTGGCATTCAAGGGCGGCACCGATGACATACGTGAATCGCCGGCGATACTCCTGATCCAGTCACTGCTGCAGGAAGGGTGCCAGATTTCGGCTTACGATCCGGCGGCGCGGGAGCGAGCACAGGAGGCGCTCGACTCGAGCGTCGCTATGACTGAAGACGCATATGAGGCAGCGCGAGGCGCCGATGCGCTATTGATCCTTACTGAATGGGAGGAATTTGCCGTGCTGGACCTGAAGAGGCTAAAGACGGAACTGAAGTATCCCATTATTATCGACGGCAGAAACTTGTATGATCCGGAGATTATGGCTGCGGAGGGGTTTACCTATTACAGCGTGGGACGACCCGCGGCCAGTCCGGAGCCGATTCCTTCCCCTGCGGCGGACACGCGGACAAGAAAGGGCACTCGTCCATGAAACCTCGCGCGCTGGTCACCGGCGGAGCTGGATTTCTCGGCTCGCATCTGTGTGACGCCTTGTTGGCTGAAGGGTACTCAGTTGTTGCCGTCGATAATTTGCTGACCGGGCGCATGTCGAATATTGAGCACCTGAGACGGGAGGGGAATTTCGAATTCCTTCAGTTGGACATAAATCGGCCGTTTGAATGTGGTGAGGTCAACTACGTTTTTCACTTCGCTTCGCCCGCCAGCCCGGTGGACTACACGATCCACGGTATTGAGACGTTGAAGGTCGGATCTCTGGGGACGATGCACGCGCTGGAAATTGCACATAAAAATCGCGCGAAGTATCTGTTTGCTTCGACCTCGGAATGCTACGGCGATCCGCTGGAACATCCGCAAAAAGAAACTTACTGGGGAAACGTCAATACCATTGGGCCGCGTTCGGTCTATGACGAAGCCAAAAGGTTCGGCGAAGCTTTGACCATGGCCTATCACCGATATCACGCCGTGGACACGCGAATAGTGCGAATCTTTAACACTTATGGTCCGCGAATGCAATTGAATGACGGCCGCGTGATTCCGAACTTTATGAAGCAGGCGCTCCGGGGAGATGATCTGACAGTTTATGGTGACGGCAAGCATACCCGCAGCTTTTGCTACGTGACAGATGAGATCGAGGGATTTCTGAGATTGTCGAAAACCGACGAACACTTTCCAGTGAATATTGGGAACCCGAATGAGTTCACCGTGCTCGAATGTGCGAAGCGGGTGATCGCGGTTACGGGATCGAAGAGCAAGATTCGATACGAGAAGCTGCCCCAGGATGATCCGAAGCAGCGCCAGCCGGATATCAGCAAGGCGAGAAAGCTGCTGGGGTGGGAGCCGAAGATCGGACTCGATGCCGGACTTGAAATGTCGCTAGAATATTTCCGCGAGGCGGTAGCGGCAGAGATGCCAGTGAAGGCGTAAGCGCTGCAGGCAGCAAACTTGGGCCGATTTTAACGGGCATTTTAGCTGTTGATCTTCTCTGCTTGCTCGGTAAATCCTCCTCGTTCTCTGCGGTTAATAGCTTTTGCGGAGAGAAAAAAGACTTTAACCGCTGAGTTCGCAGAGAAATCCGGAGAGCGCTGAGAAATTCAGTTGCGCACCACATGAATTCTTCTTCCTAGATACGGGATCACTCACATTCTTCTTCTTACTCCTGTATCATCGATCCTCTATTTGGAGCCATGGTGAAACCGATTCGAACTTTGTTCTGGGACGTTGGCGGCGTGCTGCTTTCAAACGCATGGGACCACGAGGAGCGGGACCGCGCGGTTGAAAGGTTTCAGTTGCAGAAGGCGGATTTCGAAGCAAGGCACAAAGAGGCGGTGTCCGCATTCGAGGAGGGCAAAGTCACGCTGGACCAGTATCTAGACCGGACAGTCTTTTATCAGCCACACAAGTTCATGAAAGAAGAATTCAAGAGTTATATGTTTTCGCTCTCGAAGCCGAAACCCGCGGTGCTGGAACTGGCCCGCGCGCTCGCCGGCAAATGCTTGATGGCGACCATCAACAACGAATCACGCGAGATGAATGATTACCGAATCAAGCAATTCGGCCTCTCACAGATTTTCGATTTATTCGTAAGCTCGTGCTATGTAGGAATGCGCAAGCCGGATGAAAAAATATATCGCCTGGCGCTGGATCTGATCCAGAAAGCGCCTGACGAGTGCTGCTTTATTGACGACCGACCGGTGAATATTGAAGGCGCCGCTAAGGTTGGCATTCGGACAGTTCTGATGCGTGATCCGCTCCAGTTGAAGAAAGATCTGCAAGGCCTTGGCGTGTCCTAACCCCGATGAATCTGCGGTAAGCTAGTTCTTCTTTCCTCTCCCATGCCCGAAGCAAAACAACTGAATATTGCGATGATCGGAAGCGGGTTCATTGCCCGCGCGCACTCAAACGCTTTTCATCAGGTTGGGCATTTTTTTGAGATTCCTTATTCGCTGAATCTGAAGGTCGTCTGCGGGCGCGATCAATCGAAACTGAAGGCATTCGCGCGCCAATGGGGCTGGACGGAAACGGCCGCTGACTGGCAAGACGTCGTCGGCCGCAAGGACGTCGACGTGGTTGATATCGCTGTGCCCAATGCATTGCATGCACCGATCGCTATGGCGGCGGCAAAAGCCGGCAAGATGATCCTCTGCGAGAAGCCGCTGGCGCTTTCACTGGCGGAGGCGCAGGCGATGGCTGCCGCTGCCAAAGACGTACCTAGTCTGGTGTGGTTCAACTACCGCCGGGTGCCGGCAGTCGCATTCGCGAAGCAGCTCATCGCGGAAGGCAAGCTGGGAAAGGTTTACCACTACCGGTCTTATTACTTCAATCAGTCCGGCGTCGACCCGGCGAAGGGACAAACCTGGCGATATCACGCGGCTGAAGCGGGTTCAGGAGCAATCGGCGATCTGCTTTCGCATTCGATTGACATGGCCATTTATCTCAACGGCGACATTGCGGAACTCTCGGCCATGAAGCACACCTTCATCCCGGGGCGCGAAGTGGACGACGCCGTGGCGGTGATGGCACGTTTTGCTAATGGAAGCCTGGGCACTTTTGAAGCCAGCCGTTTCGGGGTTGGACGGCGAAACGGGAACGGCTTTGAGATGTATGGCGCGAAAGGCAGCGTGGCTTTTGACCTGGAGGATATGAACCGCTTGCGTTTTTTCGATGCCACTGAGCCAGCGAATCTTCAGGCCTATCGAAACATCCTGGTCACCGGACCGGACCACCCTTACTCGGCAAATTTCTGGAAACCGGGGCATTTGGTCGGATACGAACATACGTTCATAGCAACTTTGGGAGACTTTCTGCAAAATCTTGCCAAAGGCGAGTCATTTCATCCAAATTTTGACGATGCGGTGCAGACGCAAGCCATTCTGGAAGCTGTAGAAGCATCGGCGCAGTCAAAAAACTGGGTGAAGCTGCAGTCAACAACCAAAACTGACTTCGGTAACTTGTCGTAAGTCATGCACCTGCCTAGCATTAACTGCAGGTATGCTGCACAGTTTATTACTTAGCAATGATCCGGATACCGTCCGGGTGGTGGGTCGGGTGTTTAGGGATCTCGAAGTGGATCTCGATCACTGCGGCGAAACATTCAGCGCGCTTTCGCAGGCGATCGAGCACCATTATGACGCCATCATCATTGATGATTCGATGGAAGAGCCACACGTCGCTTTGCAGAAACTGATCGCACTTCCATCGTGCAGTACTTCGGTCCGCATTGTTCTGGCCGATCCCGCAGTTGCATTGCATCCGGTGTTTCGAGCCAGCACCCAAGTCGTCCTCTATAAGCCGCTTTCGCCGGATCGGGTGCGGCACGGACTGCGCGCGGTGCGAAACTTAATGACCAGGGAACGCCGCCGGGGAAAGTCGCGTATTCCTATTACTCTGTCGGCCCGGATGAGTCCGGCTCATTCCAGAGGCGCCGGCAAGCAGATTACGATAACCGACTTGAGCGAGACCGGAGCAGCTATTCGCTGTGACCTGGACCAATTGCCGGCATCAGGCGGCGTAAACCTCGACTTCTCGTTGCCCAACGAACCTGAGATTATCCACGCCACGGCGGAGCTGGTCTGGCAGGATAATAAGGAACGCGCCGGGATTCGTTTCCTCGATATGCCCAGCCACGCGCGCAAACAGCTGGCAAGGTGGATCAAAGAACATCCGTCGAAAGCCGGGCGCTCGATTGCAGCACGCGCCGGCAAGTAACTCACGCTAGCTCAGCGATTTTTCTCTTTCTGAAAACCAAAAGCTTTTAACCGCAGAGAACGCGGAGAATTCCCAAAGCACGCGGAGAAGAACCAGTCACTTTTTTTCCAAATCTGTTAAAGAAAAAGCTCTGCGTCTTTCAGTCCTCTGCCCTTTTTGTCTTTTTCCGAAAGCAATGGTTCAGCGGTGTTCTCCCAAGCAATATTCAGATCAGGATCGTTCCACAACACGGTGCGCTCCAGCTCAGGAAAGTAAAATTCATTGGTCTTGTAGAGAACGTGCGCGCTTTCGGAGAGCACATGGAAACCATGCGCAAAGCCTGCCGGAATCCATGCCAATAGCCGGTTTCCACCGGAGAGCCTGACGCCGTGCCAGCGTCCGAATGTGGGAGAGCTCTTTCGCAGATCAACAAATATATCGAGCACCTCGCCGCTAACTACCCGCACGAGTTTGCCCTGCGGCTTTACCACTTGATAATGCAGCCCCCGCAAGACTCCACGTTTGGAAAATGAGTGATTGTCCTGGACGAACTTGTCAGGAATGCCGATTTCGCGGAATGCCTTCTCGTTGTAGCTTTCCAGAAAGAAACCGCGGTCGTCAGCGAAGACTCTGGGTTCGAGGACCAGCGCGCCGTCGAGAGGGGTTTGGAGAACTTTCATGGCAGGATGTTTTAGAAGACCCGTTCTTTGAGCATTTGTAACAGGTAAGCGCCGTACCCATTATTTTTCATGGCGACCGCCGCGCGTTCAACCTGATCGGGAGTGATATAGCCGTAGCGATAAGCAATCTCCTCGGGACATGCCACCATCAAGCCTTGGCGGGTCTCAATGGTCTGAATGAAGAGAGAAGCTTCCAACATGGCTTCGTGAGTGCCGGTATCGAGCCAGGCCATACCGCGACCCATGACCGCAACTTCGAGAGTCCCCCGCTTGAGATACTCGCGGTTCACATCGGTAATTTCGAGTTCACCGCGAGCGGAGGGCTTGAGCGCTCCGGCGATATCGACAACCTGAGAATCATAGAAATACAAACCGGTGACTGCGTAACGCGACTTCGGCATCCGGGGCTTTTCTTCCAGGCTGATCGCCTTGCCATGGGAATCAAATTCGACCACGCCGTAGCGTTCAGGATCATGGACCGGGTAAGCGAAGATGCGAGCGCCCTTTTCGCATTCAGCTGCGTCTTTCACGCTCTTGGCGAGATCGTGCCCGTGGAAGATATTGTCACCGAGCACAAGTGCGCAGCAATGTCCGTCGATGAATTTTTTGGCAATCAGAAATGCTTGGGCGATGCCCTCGGGCTTAGGCTGTGCGGCATAAGACAGAGTTAATCCAAAACGTGAACCATCCCCCAGAAGGTGCTGAAATTTTGGCAGATCATCAGGTGTGGAAATGAGCATGATCTCCCGAATCCCGGCCAGCATGAGGGTCGAGAGTGGATAATACACCATCGGTTTGTCATAGATCGGCAGCAGGCTTTTGCCGACGGCATGAGTCACGGGATAAAGTCTCGTGCCCGACCCGCCCGCCAGAATGATGCCCTTATATTTTGATGATTTGAGAATCGGGAGATTAGACATTCGGTTGGAATTGTAGCTTATCGAAATCTAAAGCGAGTACTGGGTGGCCATCCATTGGCGATAGCTACCGCTGGTGACCGATTGGATCCAAGGCTGGTTGTCTAGGTACCATTCAATGGTCTTGCGCATACCGCTTTCAAAAGTTTCTTTCGGACGCCAGCCTAGTTCGCTTTCGATTTTGGTTGCGTCCATAGCATAACGGCGATCGTGCCCAGGGCGATCTTTTACAAACGTGATCAGGTTCTTGTGCGGAACCACTGGATCATTGAGACGAAGCTCGTCGAGCACTGAACAGATCGTGTTCACTACATCAAGATTTTTGATTTCGTTGGTTCCACCAATGTTGTAGGTCTCACCCGGCCGTCCGCGCTGCAGCACGGTGCGAATGGCTTCGCAATGGTCGGCTACATACAACCAATCGCGGACGTTAAGGCCGTCGCCGTAAACCGGAATCGGTTTTCCTCCCAGCGCGTGCAAGATAACCAGCGGAATCAGCTTCTCCGGAAACTGAAACGGGCCGTAGTTGTTTGAGCAATTAGTGGTCAACACCGGCAATCCGTAAGTATGGTAGTAAGCGCGCACTAGATGGTCAGAAGCCGCTTTGGAGGCTGAGTATGGGCTGTTGGGCGCATAGCGCGTGGTCTCGGAAAATGCGGGATCCGTAGACTCGAGAGAGCCATAAACCTCGTCGGTCGAAACGTGCAGGAAGCGGAATGCACTTTTTTCATCTCCCCCCATTGCGGACCAATAGGCCCTGGCTTCTTCCAGCAGACTGAAGGTTCCGTTCACGTTGGTGCGGACGAAATCGTCAGGACCATGAATCGAACGATCCACATGGCTTTCAGCGGCGAAGTGAACGATGGCTCGCGGGCGATTCTTCACCAACAAGTCGGCGACTAACTCTCGGTTGCAGATATCGCCTTGCACGAACTTGTATCTGCGGTCCGAGGCGACGGAAGCGAGGTTGGCGGGGTTACCAGCATAAGTCAGTTTGTCCAGATTGATGACGCTCGACGACTCGTCGGCAAGCCACTGCAGAATGAAGTTTGAGCCGATGAATCCGGCGCCACCGGTTACCAAAATTGTGTCAGGCTGATTTTCCAAAGTCGATCCGCTCACAAGTCAAAAACATTAACCACGAAGGACACTAAGGTACACAAAGGAAAACGCCACTCTGACTGCTTCGTACCTTTGGATGACGCTGACAATTATTATCTGGTATTTTCCTGGATTTGTCCGGTGGCAGGTTATGGACGGAGGCGATCGGACTAGGACGCGATGCCCACAGCCGATTGCAACACAGCGTCATTTTCCAGAAGAACTTTGGCAAATACTTCGCGATCCACGTTGCCGCCGGTTGCGATAAGGGCGATACGTTTTCCGACCAGTGAACTTTTTTCTTTCAGAGCAGCCGCCAGCGACGCGGCACCCGCACCTTCAATCACATTGTGGGTGTCGGAGAAATAGATTCGCATAGCATGGCGAATGTCGTCATCGCTGACTCTAACTATGTGATCGACGTTCTTCTGTATAATCTCAAGCGCATCATCATCGGGAACGCGGCAAGCCATACCATCAGCAATCAAAGTTGTCACTGGCGCCTCGATGGTGTGCCCAGCTTCGAAAGAAAGCGCATACGCGGGCGCGCCTTCGGCAGCAACTCCGATGATCCTGGTTTTCAGCTTCATGCCGTTGCGCACGGCACATGCGGCACAAATGCCCGATCCCATTCCAATCGGGACATATACTGCATCGAGATCAGGAACGGCAGTGAACAATTCCATCCAGTAGGTCGCGACTCCGGTGACTATGTCACGATGAAAGGGCGGGACAAAATGCAGTCCCTGGGCTTTTGCCAGCATTGCTGCGTGCTCGCGGGATTCCTGGAAATCGTTGCCGAATTCGATCAGACGAGCGCCCTGGCTTCGCATGGCCGCATTTTTTTCCACGCTGTTCCCGTGCGGGACCACAATCGTGACCGGGACGTTGAAACGTTGACCGGCAAGAGCAACTGACTGGCCATGATTACCGCGCGTAGCGGTAATCATGCCCTTTACCCCGGCACCCTCGCGAAAAAGTTGCGCCGCATAAAAGACCGCAGAGCGCGCCTTGAATGCGCCGATCGGCGTGTGATTTTCGTGCTTTATCCATACATTGGCCTCAAGTTTCTGGTTGAGCAAAGGCCATGAAATCTGCGGCGTTGGCAGCATCAACTTGTGGACAAGTCGTTGCGCCTCGGCTATCTCGTGCAGCGTGGGTAGTTGCATTGCCATTTTCGTAATTCGATGTTCGATGTACATTCAAATGACTCAGTTTTTTTGTATTGGATTGGGCCGAGTCAAGGGGAACTTTGAACTCAGCAGGAACGTAATCCTGAATGCTGCAGGATGTTGGGTTGGACTGTTCGCAGGTTTCGTGTTAGCGGAGACAATAACTTGAAAACAATGCAATCTTCAAGGCTTCCGGTCGTCTTGTTGCTCCTCTTGATGGGACTCCTGGCGGGTGGGGCGGCTTGGCGAGAGTCGGTGACGGTTGATGAAGTCGCTCACACCGGCGCGGGCGTAAGTTACCTGCAAAAGCTCGATATGCGGATGAATGAAGAGCATCCGCCGCTGGCCAAGATGCTGGCTGCGTTGCCGCTGGTATTGCGAAGAGCGCGGGCGGATTATTCGGATATTTCGTGGACCTTCAGCGGCGAAAGAATGTTCAACCAGTACATGGGCGAGTGGGTCTTTGGACACTCGTTTTTGATGCGCTGGAATGAGCCGGTCTCAACTCTGAGATGGGCGCGTGCCCCCATGTTGCTGGTCATGTTGCTTCTTGGATTCGTTCTCTATACGTGCGGAGCGCGGTTGGGAGGCAGTCCTTGGGGAGGGTTACTGTGTTTAACCGTATACGCGACTATGCCAGTCTTCCTGGCGTTCGGGCCGCTGGTGATCACCGACATCCTGGTGACGTTGTTTTGGATTTTGGCTATATGGCAACTGCCGCGGATGTGGAAATCGCCCACTCGCAGGCAGGTACTTTACTTCGCTCTCGCTTTGGCGGGAGCTTTTCTCTCGAAGTTTTCGTCGGGACTGTTGTTCTTTGTGTTTCCGGCGGTAGCCGTGAGCATGAGACTTTGGCCGCTGCCGGAACAGCCAACGGAAAAAAAAGAACGCCGCGCCTGGCGATGGCGTGCCTGGGGCAACATTGCTAAGGCCACGCTTTGGGCTTCGCTCTTCGTTTATCTCGTGTACCTAATTTTTTCGTGGAACGAATCTACGGATTCGTTCAGCATGATTCCACATTTTCCCCCATCGCCATTTTTGCGACGACTGCTGATGCCGATATGGAAGTACTTGAGTGGGTTGATTGGATTCGCGTTCGGCGCGGCAAGCCGGCCCACGTACATTCTCGGTCATGCATATTCTCACGGTGTCTGGTTCTATTTCCCGGTTCTGACCATTTTGAAATCGCCGCTCGCCTTTTTGCTCTTGCTGGCGCTGGCCATTGCCATTGCCGTACTAATTAAGATGCGCCGGAGTCCACAGTTTTCGGCGGTTCCGCCGGGAATGGAACTGAACTGGCGCTGCCTCTGGGTATCGCTGGTGATCTTTACTATCGCGTGCATGCTCAATCGGCTGGACATCAGCATCCGCCATTTCTCGATTCCGCTGGCATTGATGATCCTGCTGCTCTCGCCTTTGCCGAGAATGCTGGAATTCCTGCGTGGCGAAAATTGGAGTGGGGAGCGGGTCGCCAGATGGACAACGATTGCTCTAGCAGCCAGTGCGGTGTTCACCGCAATTCGCGCCTATCCAAACTATTTTCCATTCATCAACTCACTCAGCATGGGTCGCCCTGGATATGTGCTGGTGAACGATTCAAACCTCGATTGGAACCAATCGCTTCCGCAAGTTGAAAAGTTTGTCGGGCAACACGGATTAAAGCATGTCTTCCTCGACGAATATGGCCTTTCGGATCCCCATGCTTACGTTCCGCAAGCGCAGCCTTGGCACTGCCAGCAGCCTGGTTCCGGGGACGGCGGGCAGTGGGCAGTCGTTTCAGCTAACCTGATCGCGGACGGCAGCAATTGCGGTTGGCTGATGGATTACCCGCATCAGGAATTGGCGGCAGGCAGCATGTATGCATTTCAGCTGCCGGGGGTTATTCCCTCCGCTGGTGCGCCGGGAGGACCACCCACACTGGATAACTACAGATACTTTGGGGGCATGGGAATGAACGGGGAGGATTTCCGAACGGTCATAGGGAACTGCATACGCGATCCGCAACAACTTGGCCTAACAATGCGCCGTTTCGAGGAGATGGGGCAGAGCAAAAAATCGCAGTGAACGTAGAAAAGATTGTGTTTGAAAAGTGACGAGGGAAAACACAAAGGGTGGCGATTTGCGCCACCCTTGAAAGTGACTTGCTATTTCTGTGGAGGTTGAGAGTTGCTGGGCGGTGTAGCGGGTTGGCTCTCCTGCTGTTGTTGCCGAGCGCGATCCTGCTGCAACTGCGCAAGCTTCTGTAACTGCTCAGGAGTAAGGATTGCCTTAATTTTTGGCGAGGCCTGTGCGCGAATCTGATTGGCCTTGTCGATCTTTTGTGTCTGATTCATCGAGTTGTCGTTGCGCAAAGCTTCCATCTGCTGATTTTCGTCAGCAATGATAGGGCGCAGCTTGGCTTTTTGATCGTCGGTCAGGTTCAGGGGATTGTCTTCACTGGCTTGGGCTTGCGCGCTGTTTGGACTCGCCGTTGCTGGCGCACTCTGCTGCGTAGATGAAGGAGGCGCGGGCGCGGTCTGCGCAGGGGCTGATTGTGCCGAGGGATTGGTCGCCGATGATTGTGCAGCCGCCGGTAGGCTTATCGCCAACGCTAATGCAAGCGACAGTATCGGTGCTGAGATTTTTAGAATTCGCATTTTGCTCCTTAGGTTGACGAGTGGTCTAAGCTCAAAACCGCGCAACACTAACCCGCGGGATGAGTTCGTCAGATGAGTATAAGGGACTCGAAGGTTGCCGCAGCAGCTGTAAAGTCATGGCAATCAGCTCTCGATTAGGGCCAGTAGTGCTCGCTTGGTGAATACCCGGATCATCTCGCGCCGGTACTCAGGGGTTAATGCGGAAGTTGTAAGGGGTTTAGCAGTCCTGGCTGCGAGCTCGCCTGCATGCTCTGCTGCGTTGTCATCGATTTGGCCGCGGTTCATTAGGGCGTTCACGCCTTCAACCAAAACAGGTGCTGGATTCACCGCGGTCAACGCAATTTGAATATCTTCGATGTGTCCATTTGATCGCTTGATTGCAATCGCAACTCCGGCAAGTGGATAGTCAATTGATCCACGAACCCGCAGCTTGCGATATGTGCCTCGATATCCGGCGGTAGAGCGCGGGAGAATAATCTTCGTGACCAGTTCGCTCGGTTGCAGTCGGCGATAATCATCTCCATCGCCGGTGTAAAAACCCCTTAGCGGAATTCGCCGGCTTGCGGAGAAGCTGGCGATTTCGATTTCTGCGTCCAGACAAAGAAGCGCGGGAGGGGTGTCTGCGGAAAACGCGGCCCAGCACTGGGTTCCGCCAGGAGCGACGTGGCAGAGATCGCCGTCTTTCTTGATGCAAAAGCCGCAGGATTTTCGCCAGGTGAGCGATTGGTTGTACCAGAGGCAGCGCGTGTCGAGGCAGATGTTACCGCCGATGGTGGCCATGTGGCGGATTAGCGGCGAGGCGACAGTTTTGGCGGCTTCGGTCAGCACGGGATAGTTCTTCGCGAGGATGGAGGAACGTTCGATCTGGTGTAGTGTGGTGAGCGCGCCGATCTCAATTCCCTGTTCGGCTTCGCGGATCCCTTTGAGTTCTTGTATCTGACGCAGATCCAACACATGCTCCGGTTCGAAAAGTTTCTGCCGCATGGATGGAAGCAGGTCAGTGCCGCCGGCAAGGACGCGGATGTTGCCAGCATGATCGCTCAGATGGGCCAAGGCGCGAACCAGATCGCGGGGGCGGGCGAGTTGGAATTCTGAGAGGCTCATTGCCCACCACTGGCGGGCGATGGCGCCCGCCCCACATGATTCTCACGCCGCTTCGGCCCTTTGCCTTTGAACCACAGCGATCCGCCATGCTCGCGAAACTTTGTCGGCTCGGTCGGATCGACGCCCTCGGTGAGATTCAAAGGTTTGGCATTTTTCTTAGCACGCAACGCCGCCAGAACACGCTCAGGCGTAAATGGCGATTCATGCAGACGAATTCCCACCGCGTCATAAATTGCGTTCGAGATCGCCGGAATGGTCGCGGCCAGTGCTCCTTCGCTGCATTCTTTCGCGCCGAATGGACCCTCGGGGTCGATGCTCTCAACGATCATGGCTTCGACTTCCGGCGATTCCGCCGATGACGGGCTGCGGTATTCGAGCAAGCCGGGATTCATCAGCAGGCCATCTTTCCAGATCATCTCTTCGGTCAGGGCCTGGCCCATACCCATCCAGACGGAACCGATCACCTGGCCTTCGACCGCGACGGGATTCAGCGCGCGGCCGCAGTCGTGCGCCGCCCAAACTTTATGGACGGTGACTTCGCCGGTGTCTTCATCGACGCTGACCTCTGCGACCTGTGCTGAATATGAATAGGCGGGCGACGGGCCAACCCCTCCGCCTTTGTGCTTGCCCCCACGGGCTTCGGGCGGAGGTGCGTAAGATCCGGTGCCGGTAAGCGCACCGTGGAAATCGATGGCCGCGACGACGGCCTCTTCGAAAGACATGGAAGTTCTTGGTGCTTCGTCTTCTTTGCGCTTTTGTTGGAGCGACCCGCGAAGGATCTGGCCTTCGACTCGGCCGGAGACAGTTGCCGAGCTGGGTTCGATATTCTGAGATAGGCCATGTGGGGACGGGCGCCCTCGCCTGTCCGGCCCGCGCGAGTCTTGCGTGGGCGCATCTTTGCGCGCAACGACATCCTCGCGGAACAAAAGCTCTTCCGGTGTGCACCCCATCTTCTTAGCTGCAGCCGCGGCAATCTGCTTCTTCACCGCCTCGGCCGCGCGCAGGGTCGCATTGCCGGCCATGAAGGTCACGCGGCTGGAGTAGGAGCCAATGTCGATAGGCGTGAGGTCGGTGTCGGCAGCAACGACTTTGACCCGCGCCAGCGAACACCCCAGCACCTCTGCAGCGATCTGCGCCGTCATGGTGTCGGACCCCTGGCCTATTTCCGACGCCCCCGTGTACACAACCACTCCGCCATCACGATCGATTTTGATATTGACTGTCGAATGCGGCATGTCAGACCGAATAATCGAATTGGCCGCGCCGCTGACGTAGTGACTGCAGGCAACACCCAACCCGCGTCCCTTGGGCATTTTGCCCTTGCGATCTTTCCATCCGGAGCGGTCAATGACCTTTTCGATGCACTCCGGCAGACCGTAACTTTGCACACGCAATCCATTCACCGTAATGCAAGGCGGCTGGAGTAAATTGCGGCGGCGAATTTCAGCAGGATCGATTTTCAACTTGGCGGCGAGTTCATCGAGTTGCGATTCGAATGCGAAACGCACATTGACCGTTCCGTGACCGCGCATGGCGCCACAAGCGGGCTTGTTGGTGAGCACGCGATAGCCGTCGTATTGAATGTTGGGGATGTCATAGAGAGCGCCGAGCAGTGCGCCGGAATACAGAATCGTGACCACGCCGTACGAGCAATATCCGCCGCCATCCTGCACCACGCGAGCTTTTACGGCGGCGATGCGGCCGTCGTTTTTTACGCCCGTCTTAAGGTCGATGATGGTACGCGGGCGTCCGCGATGCGCCCAGAAAACTTCTTCGCGCGTGTAGGTGATTTTCACTGGTCGCTGGGCTTTGCGAGCTGCGACCGCGGCGATGATCTCAAGCGGGATGACTTCGCTCTTGCCGCCGAAACCGCCGCCGACCAGCGGTTTGATCACGCGAATCTGCGACATCGGCATTTCCAGGACGAGCGAAAGTTTGTGTTGCAGGTAATACGGCACCTGAGTCGAGGACCAGACGGTGAGCCGGCCGGGCTTGCCGGTTTGCGAATCAATCTCGAAGACCGCGAGTATCGAGTGCGGTTCCATCGCAGCGTGCGTGACTTCATTGGCAATGAAGCGGGCTTCTTCGATGTGGTCAGCTTCGGCAAAACCTTTATCCGGATCACCGAAGGCGTGGTGATAATCCTTCTCGATGTTGTTCGGCTTGTTGTCATGAATGAGATCACGCTCGGCCTTCATCGATTCTTCGGGATCGAAGTAAGCGGGGAGCAATTCGTATTCGACATCGATCAGTTCGAGAGCGCGCTCGGCAGTGGCTTCATCTTCAGCAGCGACGCAGGCCACGTTGTCTCCAACGTACCGGACTTTGTCTACAGCGAGTGCGTGCTCGTCGTGGCCAACCGGAAGAATGCCGTAGGGATTGGGAGCGTCTGATCCAACGACGACGGCGACCACGCCATCGAGTTTCTCAGCATGGCTGGTGTCGATTCGCTTGATGTGCGCGTGCGGATGCGGCGAATGAAGAATTTTGCCGGTCAGCATTCCGGGAACAGAGAGATCGTCGGTGTATTTGCCTGCGCCGGTCGTCTTGCCGGCGGCGTCAACCATAGCAATAGGCTTGCCGATGATGGAGAAGTTAGACATTGGAGTCGTTGGTCGTTCGTCGTCGGCCGTTGGCCATCCTTATTCCCTTCTGCTCGGCTTGGATTGCTGCCTTAATGGCTTCGTACATCTGGCTGTAGCCGGTGCAGCGGCACAAGTTGCTGCTCAGCGCTTCACGAATTTCCGGATCGGTGGGACTGGGATTTGTCGCCAGCAGATGCTTCACTGTCATCATGAATCCGGGAGTGCAGAAGCCGCACTGCGCGCCTCCCCAATCACCATAAGCTTTCTGGATAGCGGCCAGCGCGCCGTGTTCGCTGACGCCTTCAACCGTGGTGATCTCCTGACCTTCACAGCTTGCGGCCAGCATAGTGCAGGAGAGCGCAGGCATGCCATCAACGAGAACGGTGCAGGCCCCACAAGAAGAATCATCACAGCCGCGCTTCGAGCCAGTGAGTTGCAGGTCTTGGCGGAGCGCATCGAGCAGCAGGCGATTAGGCATGATCGCCAGCTCATGCGTGCGGCCATTCACCTGAAGTTCAAGAAGTTGTTTTTTCATGACACCAGCTTTTAGCTATTAGCTCTTAGCCAAACCGTACGGGCGAGGGCGCCCCCGTACCTCCAGCACCGTTCTTAATACCCAAAATCGGCTTGTGCTGCATATGCGTGTTGCTTGACTTCCAGAGCATCGATGCGATCTGCCCCCAGTTGTTTTATGTACATCTCGCGATCTGGAACCCCGTGCACCCAGCGGTCCAGCCATGCGTCGCTATCTGGTTTAGTTTTTGTTTGCTCGTGATACTCGCGAAAGAAATCATTATCGCGATTGTAATAACCTTGCACCGGGGAAGGATGCGCTCCGTAGGCGCATTCGACAACCGCGTTGACCAGAAAGCCGGGGATGACGGTTCGATTGGGATCGCTGGCAATGATCTCGGGCTCGACAATTTCTTCAGCGACTAGAATCACCTGTTTGGCCGCGCGCACGCCTTCAATCATCACGCCGAAATCTCCCCAGCAATGTGCGTTGCCGTCAGAATCGGCCCGCTGCACATGCACGATGGTGACATCAGGGTTCAGCGCTCGCACTGCCCACAATGATTCTTTAACCTCGAATGGCGAAAATATCTGGTAGAAAAAATGATTGCCTTTGGCAGTATCGGTTCCCAGGCCGGTCTTAGTGGGCAGAAACGGTACGCCCATCGCGCCCGCCTGCAACGCCAGAGCCACCGCGAAATTGCTCAGGTTGAAGACCTTCAGCTCGTCCTGTTCGACGGCCCGGCGAAAGTTGTAGGCCGATCCCATCATGACGTTGCCAACCCAGGCAGCGATGATTTTCTCAACGCATCCGGCGCCGATGAGTTGATCGAAGAGAATGTCGGAGATAGGGCCGCTCAGGGTCAGGCCGCGCTTTTTTTGGCGGATAATTTCATGGCCGGCGGCGAACGGAATCATCTGCTCCATCTGCAAACCCATTGCGACTGAAGAGCCGTCGGGAACGAATTCGGCAATCGCATCGCGCATGGAGCGAAGTTTCGACATCGTATTAACGGCCCTTCCACTTTGGCTGGCGTTTTTCCATAAACGCCTGAACGCCTTCGTGAGCGTCTTCGGTCTGCATGAGCTCGTCGAGATAAATCTTTTCCGCTCGCGCTAAACCTTTATCGAAATGCACAGAGTCCCAAGCGTAAATCGCTTTCTTGGTAATAGCGAGTGCGGCGGAGCTGAGTGAGGAGAGCTTGCGCAGAGTTTCGTTCACGACGCGCTCTAGTTGATCGGCGCGGACTGAACCGCTGGCCAGCCCGATGGCGGCGGCGTCCGAACCCGTAATCGTGCGTCCGGTAAGTATGAGGTCGGACGCGTGCTTTTGCCCGACAAGTGCGCTCAGGGCTGTAACAGCGATGGGCGGAAAACAGCCGAGTTGAATTTCAGGAAATCCCCATTGCGCATCTTCCGATGTATAAACCAGATCGCAAACCATGGCGAGTTCGGCGCCGCCGCCCAGACAGTGCCCGTGGACCGAGGCAATGGTCACTTTTCTCGTCGCGATCAGGCAGCGGATAACGCGATGAAATTTCTCCAGCATGGACGCAACTTTGTCGGGCGTGTGCGCGGCGACATCGACGCCAACAGAAAAGCAATTCCCTTCTCCGCTGAAAATTATGGCTGAGATTTCTGGCCTGGATTCGATCTCGGCGAGAGCAGCCGACAATTCGTCCATCATCGGAATGTCGATGACGTTGAGCTGCGGATTTCGCAAGGTGATGCGGGCGATGGAACCCTGAATGTCGAGCGACAGCCTGTCGAATTTAGTATCCGTCGATTGCATGTCTTCAGTATCACCCACCCTCTCGCACAGAACGCGAGAAGGGTGGGGCAACCTCAGTTACCCTTGGCCGAGAATGTCCAACCCACACGAACCTAGTTAGTCCAAAAACCCTCTTTGTCGTACTCGCGGATTGCCTGCAATTCAGGCTGCGATGGCTGCGGAGTCTGTTTTACGCTTTTTGCCACCCGCAATTTCCAACCGGTATTCGACAGCACGTCTTCGATCTCGATGCCCGGGTGCACAGAATCCAGATAGGCCTCGCCATTCTCATCGAAGCGCAGAACAGCTTTAGTCGTAATCACTGCTGAGGGCCCGCCGCGGGGCAGGCCAACTTTCTTCCGCCACTCGCCACCGTCACCGTATCCGGGGCTGGTCATAAACGAGACCCGCTCAGGCAGACGTTCTTTTTTGTGCTCGAGCAGTGCAACAAAACGATGCGCGAGCGACGCGATGTCACATGCACCTCCCGACCCAGGCAAACGAATCATCCCACGCGGCGCTTGCACCTGGGTGGAGTTCAAATTGCCGAAGCGATCGACTTCAGCAGCACCCAGAAAGCCGAGATCGACCCGACCCGATTGCAACAGGCTCATCATGCCGAGCATGTCGAGACATTGGGTAGCGCCAAGAATATTTGGCGGATCGGCCATGGTGTAGATCAATTCAGCAGCAGGGGTCGAGCGGATCACGCCGTTTTCGAAGAGACCGATGGCATTGGGAGCGCGAGTTTTCTTGGCTACAACAAATGCAATCAAAGGCAGGCGCATGCCAACGAAAACCAATTCGCCATCTTTAATTTCGCGGGCGGCGGCGCAGACCATGAGCTCGGAGAGGGTGTAGGGCGCAATTGTCGAGCGCTGCTCGACCGAACGGCCGTGGGCGCTCGTTTCCACACGGTTCGTGGCGGTCTCAGTCATTTCTAAAGATTGATCGCCGACTTGCGCGGCTCGGCTATGGTTTCGAAGGGATCGCGGGCGCCTTCTTTGGGCACTATCCACTTCTTCTCGTTGGCGATGATTTCAAGCAGCAACTTCTTGTCCTCGGTACTGGGTAGGAAGTCAGGCAATTGCTGGTCGTATTCTTTGTCTTCCAGAGGCGCGCCACTTTCCGGATGGAATTTCTGGTTCGCCCAGCGGCCAATCATGCGATTGAACTTTATATCCGGAGCATAGAGCTTGGGCTCGCCCGACTTCAGTACCGTATTAAAGCGGGCAATCAGTCCGGCAACCTCGTCGCGATACAAGTTGCGGTTGTAGTCGTTCAGATCGTCGAGGTCGGCCTGCTTGTCGTTTTTGGGCTCATCGTAACGACCTTTGATTCCCCAAACGTAAGCCCAATGCGCGGACGACGAATGATCGGTGCCAAAAAGATCGTATGAACTTGACAGCCATTTGTTGAGATATTTCTGAATTAGCCACGCGGGAATGACGCCCGCCTGCACGATGCGACGCAGGCCGTCGTTTCCGGTCCCCATGTGGAAGGCCTCTTCACGCAGCATGTACGACATGGAGCGGCCGAGCGGGGCAAACGCCGAATATTTCAACATCTGCAGCTGGAACTTCCCGTCACGATCGACGAAGTCGGTGTAGGTGAAAAAATCCATCCAGTTATCGACGTCGACGTTGAAAGCGCCGAGCAGACGTTTATTTTCAAATGCCCGACGCTCAAGCATCTTTTGCGCTTCAACTTTGCCGGAGGAGCCGAAATGGTCAACTAACAAAGCGCACATTTGCCAGCCATGGCGCATTTCTTCGATCATGACGCGGGTGATGGCGCGGCGATCCCAGTCGGTGGGCGCAGTCTCAAACAAATGCCGCTGTTGCTCGCAGCTGGCGAATTCGGTGTCGCCCTGGTAGACGATCATATTCATCAAGGCGTCGCGCATCTGCTGGGTGGGAATTTGACGGAGGTTTTCCCACTTGCGCTTGCCTTTGTAGTGGCCGAACTGAATTTCTTCGGTTTCAATCGCGCCGAAGAGCGTATCGAATTTGAAGCTGGCGATCTCGTCGCGATTGACGCCGATTTCTTTGCGCCACTCGTCGAAAAGGCCAACCCAGTCGCTGAAGGTTCCGATTTTTGCTACTTTGCCGGGCATAACCAAAGCCTCCGAACTCTTTAACCACGAAGGACACGAAGGTTCACGAAGGAAAACATTCGTATGTACGCGTGTCCCGGTGCCTAATGCTCTTGCCTACTTCGCCTTGAATTCCGCCGGCCGTTTTTCGACGTACGCGGCCAAGCCTTCCTTCGCGTCTTCGCTCTGGAAGAGCAATTGCTGATTTTCGCGTTCGACCGCGAGGGCGGACTCCATGGGAATCTCCCAACCGGTTTGCACTGCGCGCTTGATCCTGCCGACCGCTTTGGCGGCCTTGTTGGGCGGGCAGAACTGGCGAGCGTACTCCATGATGTTTTCCATGAAGCCTTCGCGCTCGAAGATATCGTTGATGACGCCGAGTTCGAGCGCCTCTTCAAACGAAAACGTATTGCCGGTGACCATCAGCTCGATGGCTTTGCTCTTGCCCACCAACCGCGACAATCGCTGAGTTCCGCCGGTACCGGGAAGAACACCGAGATTGACTTCGGGCAAGCCGATTTTGCCCGCGTCCTTGCGAGCGATGCGGATGTCGGCGGCCATGGCGATTTCGAGGCCCCCGCCGACGCAGTGGCCGTTAATTGCGGCAATCACCAGCTTCGGCGTGTGCTCCAGCCGCAGCAGCATTTCATTGGCGTGCAGGCAGAAGTAATACTTGAAGGTGGGATCAACGCTGGCCAGCATCTTGATGTTTGCGCCGGCGGAGAAAAATTTGTCCCCCGCTCCGGTCAGCAGGATGACGTAAACGTCGTTGGCCATGCGGGCTTTGAGGATCGTTTCATCCAGCTGGCGATTCATCTCATACGTGTAAGTGTTGGCAGGCGGGTCGTTCATTTCGATGATCGCAATCCCGCCATCAGCGCGATAGTTGACGAGCGGCTTGGTGGATTCAGTGGGGGGATTCAGGACGGTCGCCATTTTGGTTTTTTCCTCCTGGCAGTTTGCTGCCATTGTTAATTGCTGCTGCCGATACCTTTGAAGAAAATATTGCTCATGTCCTCCGCCAGACGCTCTGCCTTGCCGTCAAGGCGCGGGTTGTACCAGGTGTAAATCCAGTTCATCATGCCGAACAGCGAAAGCACCGCTGTGCGACTGTCAAATTCTAGTCCCTTTTCTTTTTTGTAGCGGTCCAGCAACTCACGGCACGTTTGGTAGTACTCGCGTTTGATGCGCGCGATCTCGCGCCCGTATTCGCCCTCAAGAACTTCGTCTTCGTGCGACAAGACTTTCATGGCTTGCTGGTGCTCAAGAAAATATTCGAGATGATTGTCGATGAAAGCGCGAATGCCCTGCTGAGGATCACGCGATTGCGAGAGTCGGTCGCGCAAGCCGGAAAGAATGGTCGAAAAAGTATGCTTCTGGATCAGGTACAGCAGGCGTTCCTTAGAGCCGAAGTAGTGGTACATGCCGGCTAGCGACATGCCGGTGGCACGGGAAAGATCGCGCATGGAAGAACCTTCATACCCCTTTTCGCAAAAGACTTCGATGGCGTGTTCGAGGATCTTGCCCAGCTGGCGATCGAAGCGCGGCTCGGACGGTTGATGTCGTACTGATCGATGCACGCGCGGTCTGGTGGCGGAAGAGGCCATAGTTCGAACGTTCGTTCTAATAATAACTCACACCAATTGGTTAGGCAAGCAGAAGATGCCAGATCAATTTCGCAAATCGGACATCAGCTTTTCGACTTCAGCCTTTAAATCACCAGTGAGCGGCAGCAACGGCAGGCGCGGCGGGCCTCCGTAGTAGCCGTTGAGATCCAAAGCATATTTCAGCGCAGGAATGCCAAGTTCGCTAGCGACTCGAATTGCGCTGGCTGAGACACGTTCCTGTTTTTCTCGGGCCAGTTTGATGTCGCCTTCTTTCCAGGCAGTGTAAATTTCGTAGCAGGCGGTTGGAGCAGGTGTAGCGAAGGCGAGGACGGCGCCGACGGCTCCAGCTTCGAGCCCGCGAAGTAATCGTTGTGCGGTGCCGGCGAGAACTTGGAAGCCGACTTCTTTCTGGCGGGTTTTGAGGCTGGCCGAGGTGGAACCTAAAGTGTTCGCGGAGCCTTGCTCCGCAGAACGACGGGGGGCGGATGACCCCACATGCTCGTTTATCTCCACATGGTCACTTTTTCCTTTTGCCGCAAGCGCGCCAATTGAAACAAGTTCACCACTTTCGCGGGATGACTCCGACTGCGCGGCCTTTATCATTCGCGGAGTGACAGCCGCAAACGTTGCAGTCACGGTCGCATTGCGCCTGATACGTTTCGTCCCTTCCACCATGCGACGAATTTTCTCAGCGTCACCGCCCGATTCTTTGATCCCGATAATGTTGGGATGATTGGCGAGTTCGATGACCAGCTCAGGCGGCATGTCGTATCCCGTGAACACCGGCACGCTGTAAATGAGAATAGGAATAGGCGAGTGGTCCGCCACGGTGCGATAGAAAGCAAGAATGTTCGCCGGCTTTAATTGTGGCTTGTAGAAAAAAGGAGTGCGCACGAGTGCCGCATCGTATCCGAGGGCGGCAGCGTATTCGGTCAGGCGCAGCGTTTCGAGTGCTGATTCGGCGCCCGTTCCAGCGATCAAGACTTTGTGCGGGGCGCAGGATGCACGAGTTGTTTTTAGGACTTCGCGGCGTTCATCGTCGGAAAGCGCAATTGCTTCCCCGGTCGAACCTAGTACTGTGATTCCGGCAATTGGCGTCTTCGAGTAACGCTCGACGTTATGCTCGAGCTTTTTGAGATACACCCGCCCGTCGGGATAAAAAGGCGTTGTAATTGGAGGAAAGATGCCGTGCAGGAACATAAGTTCTGTTCAGATTGTATCTTGCTATCGGCGTGGCGGACAGACCAGCGGAATCACGTCGCGTTAATGCCCGCAATAAACTGTGGAATTCAAGCCTATGAATGCCTCACTGGATCAGCTGCTTCTCAACGCTATTCGCACACGGCGCTTGATCCGTTTCCGATACAAGGGCCGGGAGCGGATCGCGGAACCGCATGACTATGGCATTCAGAACGAGACTGTACGTCTGTTCTGCTATCAGCTAGGAGGTCACAGCAGCGGTCGCCTTCCGGGTTGGCGTATGTTTGATGTGTCAGGAATGCGTGAATGCGAACTACTCGAAAAAGAGTTCGCTGGAAACAGAGAAACACCGTCAGGTAGCCATCTTCGCTGGGATAAGGTTTTCCTGCGCGTCGGACCTCCCGGACCAAGTAAAAGTGAGGACTTTGGGGAACCCTGACTACTCGGCCTTAGACTGAAAGAGCTTTTGCGGTTCTCTCTGCGTGCAATTGCTGCAATGCTTTCACATTCACTTCGCCACGTTGCAAAGCCGCGATACCTTCGGCGGCGGCGCGGGCGGCGGCCAGCGTGGTGATGGTTGGAATACGAGCAGTCACGGCGGCGCGGCGAATAGCCTTCTCGTCGAAGAAGGGATCAGGGCCCTGCGGGGTGTTGACGATGAGCTGGATGCGGTCGCCTTTGATTAAATCGACGACATTGGGCCGGCCTTCCTTCACTTTGTAAACCCGATCGCAAGCCATACCAGCTTCTTCGATAACGTCGGCAGTGCCGGCGGTGGCAACCAGCTTAAATCCCATGTCGACGAACTTTCGCGCGACCTCAGCGACGTGCGGCTTGTCGTGATCGGTGACGCTGACGAAGAGGGTGCCTTGCGTGGGCAACTTTTGTCCGGCGGCGATTTGGGCTTTGGCGAAGGCTTCGCCGAAATTGTCGGCCACGCCCATGACTTCGCCGGTGGATTTCATCTCCGGGCCAAGGACGGTGTCAACGCCGGGAAATTTGTTCCACGGGAAGACTGGGGACTTCACGTAGTAGAAGGATCCGGTGTCGAGGTCTTTGCGCTGGTCGATGTATTCGGGCAAGAATTCGCGCAGCTTGCGACCCGTCATCAGACGGGCGGCGATTTTCGCCATGGGTACGCCGGTGGCTTTAGAAACGTAGGGGACGGTACGCGAGGCACGAGGATTGACTTCGAGGACGTAAACTTTGCCGCCGGTACCGTTGGTTGGGTGCCCCACTTCTCCCTGATTTTGGGAGAAGTGGGAATCAGAATCCGTGCGGAGTTGCGCTCCGCTTGGGCGGACGTGGACGTCCGCCCCCACATGGCCTGTGCCGTATTCTGACCGCGGGATCGCGAACTGCACGTTCATCAGTCCGACGACTTTCAGCGCCCGCGCTAATTTGAATGTGTACTCACGCATGCGCGCGAGCAGGTGCTCGGGAATATCGACCGCAGGGAGCACGCATGAGGAATCGCCAGAGTGGATGCCAGCTTCCTCGATGTGCTGCATGATTCCACCGATGACCACATCTTCACCGTCAGAAAGCGCGTCAACATCAACTTCGATTGCGTCTTCGAGGAAGTGATCGATGAGGACCGGGCGATCCTGCGAATATTCGACCGCTTCTTTCATGTAGCGGACAACGGTCTCTTCGTCATAGGCGATGACCATGGCGCGGCCGCCGAGCACATAAGAAGGGCGCACCAGCACGGGATACCCGATCTTGGCGGCTCCGGCGACAGCTTCTTCGAGCGACGCAGCCATTGCCCCGGGAGCTTGCGGGATGCCGAGTTCGTCGAGCAACTTGCCGAAACGTTTGCGGTCTTCGGCGAGATCAATATATTCGGGAGACGTGCCAATAATTTTCACGCCCGAGTTCTTAAGCGGCAACGCGAGATTCAACGGAGTCTGCCCGCCGAACTGCACGATCACTCCGACGTCGGCGCCGGCAGAAGTTTCATGCTCGTAAATTGCCCAGACATCTTCGAAGGTCAGGGGCTCGAAGTACAGGCGATCGCTGGTATCGTAGTCGGTTGAAACCGTCTCCGGATTACAGTTGACCATGATGGTCTCATAACCGTCTTCGCGCAGCGCGAATGACGCGTGGCAGCAGCAGTAGTCGAATTCAATTCCCTGCCCTATCCGGTTAGGCCCACTTCCAAGGATCATGACCTTCTTCTTAGTGGTCGGTGCGGCCTCGTCTTCCTCTTCGTAGGTTGAATAGAGATATGGTGTGAAGCTTTCAAATTCGGCAGCGCAGGTGTCCACGCGTTTGTAGACGGGCTGGACTTTGTGCTTCTTGCGCAGATGTCGAATTTTTTCCTGATCGCCTTTGCCGCTCAGTCGCCAGGTCCCAGCGAGGCGTCCATCGGAGAAGCCCATGCGCTTGGCTTCGCGTAGAACTTCCGCGGGGACGGATTCGATGGGATGTTTCTCGACCTCAAGCTGCATGTCGTTAATTTCTTTGAGCTGGTAGAGGAACCAGGGGTCAATCCCAGTCATCTTGGCCACTTGCTTGACGGTGTGGCCCTGACGGATTGCGTAGCGAATATACGAAAGCCGCTCGGGATGCGGTGTTACCAGGCGTTGCGTCAGAATCTTGGGCTCGATTTTCTCGCCGCCGATGCGCTTGCCGGTATCGAGCGCGCGCACACCTTTCATCAGCGCTTCTTTAAAAGTGCGGCCGATGGCCATGACTTCGCCGACCGATTTCATCTGCGGACCCAGGCTTTCGTCAGCTCCGGGAAATTTTTCGAACTGCCACTTGGGAATCTTGACGACAACGTAATCAAGTGTCGGCTCAAAGCAGGCCGGGGTCTTACGAGTAATGTCGTTGGGAATCTCGTCGAGCGTGTAACCGACCGCGAGCTTGGCAGCAATTTTTGCGATTGGAAATCCGGTAGCTTTTGAAGCCAGCGCCGAAGACCGTGACACACGCGGATTCATCTCGATCACGACCATCCGGCCAGTGTGGGGATGCACTCCGAACTGAATATTCGATCCGCCGGTTTCGACTCCGATCTCGCGGATTACCGCAATGGCCGCGTCGCGCATGGCCTGATACTCGCGATCGGTGAGGGTTTGCGCGGGGGCGACGGTGATTGAATCGCCGGTGTGCACACCCATGGGATCGAAATTTTCGATCGAGCAGATGATGATGACATTGTCTTTGAGGTCACGCATCACTTCAAGCTCGTATTCCTTCCAACCGAGGACGGATTCTTCGATCAGCGCTTCGTGGACAGGAGAGAAATCGAGTCCGCGGGCCAGCACTTCGAGCAACTCTTCGCGGTTGTAGGCCATGCCACCGCCGGAGCCGCCGAGGGTAAATGACGGGCGCACGATCACTGGAAAGCCGATCTTGCCGGCAAACTCGAGGCCGTCTTTCAGATTATTGACTAGAGCGGACTTTGGAACGTCGAGGCCGATCTTCTGCATCGCGTCTTTAAAATAAAGACGGTCTTCGGCCTTCTTGATAGCTTCAACATTCGCGCCGATCAGTTTGACGTTGTATTTTTCGAGCACGCCGCTGTCGGAAAGTTCGATGGCGAGGTTGAGCGCAGTCTGGCCGCCAACGGTGGGAAGAACGGCAAATCCGGCGCTGGGAGACAGTTCACACTCGACGCGAATAATCTCTTCCAAATACTCGCGGGTGAGCGGTTCGATGTAAGTGCGGTCGGCAACCTCGGGATCAGTCATGATGGTGGCCGGGTTCGAGTTCGCCAGCACCACTTCGTATCCCTCGGCCTTGAGCGCCTTGCAAGCCTGCGTGCCGGAGTAATCAAACTCGGCGGATTGGCCAATGATGATCGGCCCCGAGCCGAGGATGAGAATCTTGGAGATGTCAGTTCGTTTGGGCATTTATTTAATTTCCAGGTTCTCGTTCTGCACGATTGCAGCAATTCTCGCTTCGTCGTCGAGATCGGTCTTATAAATCCAGGTGTAATGACCTTTGTCGCGAATCACAGCCATCGTGCGTTGTTCTCCCATGAGCTGTCGATCGGCTTGGATCTCCAGGTAGCAATCGATCAGATGCCCGTAGGTGCTGTACACACTGTCCGCGCCTTCGCTTCCACCTACCGGAACTCTGGGATAAAAACGTCGGAGCTGCGCAATGCCATCCTCGGTCTGCATGTGATGTTCGCGTAGATACCAGTGCAATTGCTCATGAATGAAAGAAGAAAGTAACTCGTCGGGCGAGTCGGCAAAGCGCACGTTCAGAGTGAGCACTGGAAACGCGTGGTTGATCGCGCCTTCTTCGATCACCACGTCGCGGGTGTAGGTGTATTTCTTAAGATCGTACGAAGAAACGACCTTCTGCAACAGTTGCGCGGTCTGCATCTCGCGGGGCGTGTGGTGTGAAAGCTTGATCGAGAGGGAGTCGGCGGCGAAGGCGATTGGACTGCCGATCACGACAATCAGCAACCACCCCAGCACAGTCATCCCGACCAAGGCGATTGATCGGCTTCGCCAATCAATCGGCGCGTGGAGAGCCTGCCCTGAGTGACCGACCGATGGGAAGGAGTCGATTGGGGAACCGCGTTTTGCTCGACCAAGGCAAAAAGCAGGTCCCTCGACTGTGAAGATCGTCCGCGTTGCGGACGATCTTCTTCGCTCGGGATAACAGTTTTGTGAAGCTATGTTCACCCTCATGAAGCCCGCCGTTTCTGACGATGCGCTAGGTACCATTCCTGCCCCAAGTCTTCCCATGTTGGATTTTTCTGCACGATCAACCACTCTTTCTTGGTTCGATTCCAGCGCTTCAGTTGCTTTTCCGGATCAATCGCATTCGCAACGTCATCGTACGACTCGAACCAAACCAGACGACGACATCGGTATTGCTTGCTAAATCCTTCAAAGATGCCCTTCTTATGCTCCCAAACACGTTTGCGTAAGTTGCTCGTTATTCCGATATACAAGACGTGAGTAATGCTCGCGAGCATGTACACGAAGTAATGACGCTCCCGACGCATACGAATTTCGCTCTACTTACATTGTCATCCCGACCAAGTGAATTGATCTACCTTGCCAATCAATTCGCGCGCGGAGGGACCTGCTGTGCCGCCGCTGCGTGCAAACAGCAGATCCCTCAACTGCGAAGATCACCCTTTCCATTCCTCCATCATCTTCACGAAATCTTTGAACAGATAATGCGAGTCGTGAGGACCTGGCGATGCTTCCGGGTGGTACTGGACGCTAAACAACGGCAGGTTGCGATGGCGCAGGCCTTCGAGCGTTTGGTCGTTCAGATCCATGTGCGTTAGCTCAACTTCGGATTGGGGCAGCGAGTCGGGATCGACGGCGAAATTATGATTGTGCGCGGTGATCTCGATTTTGCCGCTGTTCAGTTGTTTGACCGGATGATTGCCGCCGTGGTGTCCGAATTTGAGTTTGAATGTTTTGCCGCCGAGGGCGATGCCGGTCAACTGATGTCCGAGGCAGATCCCGAAGATGGGCTGGCGCCCCATGAGTCGCCGGATGTTATCGACCGCGTAGGTGCAAGGTTCGGGATCGCCGGGACCGTTGGAGAGAAAAACGCCGTCGGGCTTGAGCGCGAGAACGTCTTCTGCAGGGGTTTGCGCGGGGACTACGGTGACACGACAACATTCACTACGTAACTTACGCAGAATGTTGTGCTTGATCCCAAAATCATAAGCCACTACATGAAAGCGCTCCGGCTGATCTCTTACGCCAACCACTTCGATGGGCTCGTGCGAGCGCTCGCCGACTTCCCAGACGTAGGGTCGGTTCGTCGAAACCACCTTCGCGAGATCCTGGCCATCCATCTTCGGAATTGAGTTCGCTTTAGCGATCAACTTCTCGACATCGGTTTCAATGGTCGAGATCACGCCCCGCATGACGCCGTTGTCGCGAAGGTGCCGCACGAGACAGCGGGTATCGATATCTGCAAGCACTGGAATTTTGAACTGCTCGAGATATTCTTCGGCGACCTGCTGCGAGCGCCAATTGGAGCTGACCTTCGAAAATTCGCGCACGATCAGGCCTTCAATGTAGGGGCGCGTGGCTTCATTGTCTTCAGCGTTGGTGCCATAGTTGCCGATTTGAGGATTGGTTAAAACGACAATCTGTCCGGCGTAAGAAGGGTCGGTGAAAATTTCCTGGTAGCCGGTTATGGAAGTATTAAAAACGACTTCGCCGTAGCATTCGCCTTGGGCGCCGTAGCCTTTGCCTCGGAAGACGCGGCCGTCTTCGAGCGCAAGGATAGCCTGCATTGCTTCTCCAGGGAGTGGATTTTATAGATTTTAACAGGGATGAAAGCAAAGTGGAAGCGTGGAAAACCGGGGCGAAATAGGATTCAGTGTGAAAGCAAAACGCAAAGCTCTTAACCGCGGAGCTCTCTGAGACTGCGCCCGGCATGCAACGAAACCGCCCGAAGCTTCAGCTACCCTCGTCGCATCCAATCCAGTAGAATTGGATTCAAATGGCGGCAACACCCGAAGTGCCCGAAGTTTCCCAGCTAGCACCCGAGATCAAAAGCGAGAGCGCAAAGAGCGCCAATCGCGCGGCTACTCTATTTGCCGCGTGGGTGCGCGATCTGATCATCTCACTCGCCATTTCCGCATTCATCATCGTGTTCCTATACCAGCCGGTGAAAGTCGAAGGCACCAGCATGATGCCTTCGCTGGACGATCAGGAGCGGATATTCATCAACAAATTTGTTTACCGCATTGAGCCGATCCAGCACGGCGACATCATCGTATTCCGTTATCCGCGCGATCCCGCGAAGAGTTTTATCAAACGCGTAATCGGGGTTGCGGGGGATCACGTGCGCATTGAAAATGGGCGCGTGTATCTCAACGGCAAACAGCTGCTCGAAGACTACGTTCCTCGAACCTATGAGGATGATCGGTCCTATCCGGATGTGGTCGTCCCGCCAGACTCGTACTTCGTGCTGGGAGATCATCGTAGCTTATCGAATGACAGCCGCGATTTCGGGCCGGTGGACGCGTCATATATTTACGGCAAAGCGGTGTTTGGCTACTGGCCAGTCGATAAGATGGGACGGCTGCGGTAAATCAGCAGTCAGCAATTGGCATTCAGCAAAAGACTAGTGACGCTGTTATCGCTCTTCAGAATTTCCACAGCAGATTCGCAACATCCGTCACAGACAAACGATCCAGAATTGTCCAAACTGTAGGAGCGACCGTGGAAGCCCACGGCTTTCAGCCGTGGGGGCTGGAGAAGGAGCAATGCGGCTTCAGCCGCTGTGGCGTGGACTCTTCGTTTGAACGGACATTCTTCGTGACATCTGTAACGTGGCAGCGAAGACCTGCGTTCCGGTGCAAGCGCACCGCGAAATTGTTCATTCAGGTCTTGTTTGAATATCGCGATCACGGAGTTTTTCTGCTTCATGAATTCGTCTTAATGCCGGACCACATTCATCTTCTACTCACTCCAAAAACGACCATTGCGCTGGAGCGCGCTATGCAGTTTGTTAAGGGCGGATCTTCGCATCGGGTTATGAAAGAGACCGGATCACGAATAGAGATTTGGGGGAAAAGTTTTACGAACCATCGCATTCGGGATGAGCAGGACTACCATCAACATTCTCGTTACATTCGGCTGAATCCCGTTCGGGCGAAGCTTGTGGAGCAGGAAGAAGCATACCCCTATTCCTCGGCTTATCCTGGATTCACGCTGGATCTCGCGCCACAGCGGCTAAAGCCGGTCGCGTGATGATTCTTTCGGCACGGCTGAAGCCGTGCCCTTCCACGGTTGTGCAGGGGCCAATTCAGGAAATTCGCGTCGCGAATTTTCTTCTGCGCTCAGGATGACAAAGTTGTTAGGCAACTTGCTTCGCGATCCACTCTCCCGTTTCTTTTGTTCCCAAACTCCCACCAACATCTTGCGTGGTCTTCTTTTGGCGCACGGCTTCTAGGACAGCAGCCTCGATTTTGCGGGCGGCATCGATGAATCCCAGGTGAGCCAGCATCATCGCTGAAGTGAGAATTGCGCCCATAGGATTGGCGATATCTTTCCCCGCCAGGAGAGGGGCCGAGCCGTGCACCGGCTCAAACATCGAAGTCTTGTCGGGACGAATATTGCCGCTGGCGGCCATGCCGAGGCCTCCCTGCAACGCCGCGGCGACGTCCGTGATGATGTCCCCAAAGATATTGTTGGTCACGATTACGTCAAACGGTCGCGGGTCGCGGACCAGCTGCATACAGAGCGCGTCCACGTACATGTGCTCGGATTTTACTTGAGGATATTCGGCGCCGACGGTTTTGAAGACGCGCTGCCACAGGCCTCCCGCGTGGGTCATGGCATTGGATTTGTCGCACATGAGCACGCGGCTACGCGGGCTGCCATCGGCTTTCTGGTTGTGCACGGCAAATTCAAAGGCGTATCGAATGATGCGTTCGACGCCTTTCCGCGTGTTGATGTCTTCCTGTATAGCAACTTCTTCAGGAGTTCCCTGCTTGAAGACACCGCCGGCATCGGTGTAAACGCCTTCGGTGTTTTCGCGGAAGACGATGAAGTCCACATCTTTGGGCTCGATCCCTTTCAGCGGACAGAGCGACGTATCGAGCAGACGAACCGGGCGAACGTTAGCATACAGATCCATTTTGAACCGCATGCCCAGCAGAATTTCTTTGGCGTGAATATTCGAGGGGACGCGGGGATCGCCGAATGCACCGACTAAGATCGCATCGAAATCGCGAGCCAACATTGCGAAACCGTCGGCGGGAACCGTGGTGCCGTCTTTAAGATATCGGTCGGCGCCCCAATCGAAGTAAGTGAGATCGAGTGGTGCGCCGGAGGCTTCCAGGACTTTGACCGCTTGCGGAATGACTTCTTTGCCGATTCCGTCGCCAGGGATGACCGCGATCTTTTTCTTTGGAGCCACGGGAGGAAGATAGCAGAAATTGAAGCTACTACAAATACGTCGACAGTTCTGCTGCGCTGGCTGAAACCATTCCCGGCCGCATTGCGACCCAATTTGCTCCGCTATAATCAATATTGAAGATGCAAGTTCTTGCAGATAATCAGGCTTCCGAGGTGGGTGACAGCCGACAGGAGTTAACGGCGCTGGTCGGCGGCAGTGGAGTCTACCGGCCCGAGCGCGCGCTGCTGTCCTTGACCGGACGTGATCGCGTGCGCTGGCTAAACGGCATGGTCAGCAACAATATCCGTGATCTGACCGTGGGCAACGGAGTCTATGCGTTTGTGCTCACTCCACAGGGTCATATTCAAGCTGACGTGTACGCGTTCAATCGCGGAGAACATTTGCTCGTCGAAACTGGTCGCGCGCAGGCGGAGACTCTGCTACGGATTTTTCGCAAGTACATCATTATGGATAAGGTCGAAATCGAAGACCTTAGCGAAAAACTTGCAGTCTTGGGCTTGACCGGCCCCAGGTCTGGCGACATGCTGACGAGGTTGGGCTTCAGCAAAGATCTCGGCAATTTGCAATTGGTGGACGTGAACTGGAATGACACTGCTGTCACCGTGGTGCGCGGCGACAATTCTTCTTTTCAGAACTATGAATTGTGGGTTCCGGCAGAGCAGGTCGAGCCAATTCGGAATGCTTTGTTGCAAGCCGGCGCAATTGAGGTCCACGAACAAACGTTAGAGACGTTCCGAATTCTTTGCGGGATTCCAAAAGTTGGCCAGGACACCCACGAGAAAACTCTTCCGCAGGAGACGGGGCAGGAGCGTGCCCTGAACTTCAATAAAGGCTGCTATATAGGGCAGGAGATCGTCGAGCGGATAAGAGCCCGCGGTGCGGTACACCGAACCTTCGTCGGATTCGAAGTCGAAGGGCCCGCTCCAGCGGCGGGGATGAGGGTCCAGAGCGAGGCTAAGGATGTGGGCGAGATCACCAGCATTGCCGCCGAACCGCTCAAGGGAAAGCGGCTGGCACTCGGTTATCTGCGAAGAGAATTTCTGGCGACTGATAAGACATTGACTGCGGGCGAGGCCGAAGTGAAAGCGGCGACCCTTCCGTTTTCCGGTCTATTCTAATAAGGAAGCAGCGTCGGACAAAAGTGTCCGACCCACACGAGCATATTTATGGCAGAGAGAAAACAAGAGACATTCACTGTAACCGACCGCCGGCTTTTTACGGCCGATGGTGAGTTACGCAAAGACGCGCCGGAAGAGCAGGAGCGTCCGGTCGCGGCCCAACCAACATCAGCCAAACCAGGACCCGCAGCGCCCGCCGCCAGCCCCAGTCCAGAGAGCCCGGAGCTGCAGGGGCCAAGCGCGGCGGAACAGCACGAGCAAGCTCAGGCCTATCAGAAGTCTTCGGCGGAGATGGACCGGCAGGCTGAGGCGAATGGAATTTCCACCAAGGACATGGAGATCACCTTCGAGCGTTTCCTGGCGTCTCTCTACATGACCGGAATGATGCAGCTTGGACTCATGCATGAACAAGGGATGCCGCCGCAAGTGGATTTAATGGGCGCGCGCCAGACCATTGACACGCTGGCGCTTCTGAAGGAAAAGACCAAAGACAATCTCATTCAGAAAGAAGAGAGTCTCCTGCAGAATGCGCTTTACGAAATGCGAATGGCGTACGTAGAAGTGACGAATGCCATAGCTAAAAACGCGCACCAGGTTCCCGCCGCAAAATGAAGGCGACGCTGACCGTGCTGGGCAGCGGCACGTCGATGGGCGTGCCGACGATTGGGTGCGACTGCGCGGTCTGCCACTCTTCCGATCCCAAGGACAAACGAACGCGCCCTTCGGTACTCATTGAATACAACGTGCGGTCGGTAATCATCGACACCACGCCGGATTTTCGCGAGCAGGCGATTCGCGAGAACATCCGCACCCTCGATGCGGTGCTCTACACCCATACTCATGCAGATCATCTTCTAGGAATCGACGACCTGCGCCCGCTGAGCTTTCTGCACAAACCCAACCGCCTGCCACTGTATGCGCACCCGGATGCAGCCGAATTCATTCGCAACATGTTCAGCTACATCTTCAATGCTAAATACAAATTTGGCGGACTGCCGCGCCTGGAGTTAAAGCCGATCAACGGGACACTGGAGTTGTTCGGAGCGCGGTTCGAGCCAATCGTGCTCATTCACGGAGAGGCGGAAATTTACGGGTTTCGCTTCGGGGCAGCGGCTTATCTTACCGATCACAGCGAGATTCCCGAAAGCTCGCTGGCCAAACTACAGGACTTGGATGTGCTCTTCCTGGACGCGTTGCGCTACAAGCCGCATCCGACACACTCGACGGTGGAGAACTCGCTGCAGACGGTGGAGCGGCTGAAGCCGCGGCGCGCATTCTTCACCCACATCTGTCATGACTTGCCACATGAAGAAACCAATGCGAACCTGCCGGAAAATGTGAAGCTTTCGTATGACGGAATGAAATTGGAGTTTGAGATTTAAGCAGGAAAAGCTTTTAACTGCAGAGTTCGCGGAAAACAACCGTAGAGAACTCAGAGAAAAACTCAGAGAGCACCAATATAGAATGCAGATTTTTCGCACACTCGAAAGCATTCCCGCTGACTTTGGACCTTCGCTGGTCAGCGTCGGAAATTTCGACGGGGTGCATCGAGCGCATGTGCGGGTGTTGAATGACATTGTGACCCGCGCCAAACAAAGAGGTGCCCACTCAGTCGCGGTGACTTTCGAACCGCATCCCATGCGGATACTGCGGCCGGATGCGGGTCTCAGGCTTTTGACGCCTACGCCAGAGAAGGTCCGCCTGCTTGAGCGCACGGGAATCGATGCTGTCGTTCTCATTCCCTTCACCCGCGATCTCTCGCTGATGAGCCCGCGCGAGTTTGTGCAACTTATCCTTTGCGAACGCTTGCGTGCCCTCGAGGTCCATGAAGGTTACAACTTCCGTTTCGGTCACAAGGCGGCGGGAGACGTCACCCTCCTCACCGAGCTGGGCGCAGAGTGTGGTTTCGAAGTAATCAAATACCCGGAGTTGCGGCTGCGAGGCGAATCAGTGTCGAGCACGCGAATCCGTGAACTGATTCAAGCAGGTGATATGCGGCGTGCGCGATTCTTGCTCGGACGCCCATTCAGCATTCAATCCACGGCAGGGCGTGGGCGCGGTTATGGTTCCAAATACACGGTACCTACGATTAACTTAAGTCAATACGACGAATTAGTACCGCCCGACGGTGTCTATATCACTCAGACTCGGGTCGGCGAAGAATGCTTCGATTCGGTCACCAATGTTGGGAACCGGCCAACCTTTGGCAACGATTCATTTGCTATCGAAAGCCATCTGCTGGACTTTCATCCGCTGGAGATAACTCCAGAAACTGAAATTGAGATCTCTTTTTTATCGCGGGTTCGAGATGAAATAAAGTTCAGCTCGGTAGAGAAACTGCGAGAGCAAATTCAAAGGGACGTTGCCAAAGCCCAGCGTTATTTCGGGCTGATGCGGCGCAGAACGCTGACTGCCGGCTGCTGACTCGTTAGTGAGACAAATACCCGTCTTCCATGGGAACTTTGCCATCGACGCGAACGATATTGACGCGATCGTTTACCGAACGAACATCAATCAGGCCCACGGCGGCCGGCGCACTCTGCACGTAATTCAAGACCTCCTGGTCAGAGTCGACAAGGACCAGAGAATCTTTGTGCTCCGCAACCCAATAGTGCCATTGCTGCGCTGACATTTTGTTCAAGCGCTGAAGCGTGACCGCTTCTCCCATTGATGCCCGATGCAACACCAGCTGAATGCTGCTGCCGTCGGGCCATTTCCTTGTTTCGGCGCGAAATATCTTGCTCAATTGCGCTGAAGATAAAGCAGTAACGCCATTCTGTTTTGAAACCACCACCGCCATGTGGTGCGCGAAACACGGGGCCACTGACATAATCGCAAATAGAACCACGGCAGCGCTCCGAGAATTTGTCACTTTCATACATTCACTCCGGAGATCAGACTAGTCGAAAGTTACCATTCGAGGCGAGATAACCAAAGTGTTTTTACAGGTTGCTCCTCTATGAATAATTGGCCAATACAACGGAGGTCAGTCAACCGGGCCGGTAATGGGCCGAGGATCTGAGCCAGACCTTTGCGCCAGTACAATTGCGCCCAGGACCATAGCAATCCCAATCGCCTGCACCAGTCCGATGGCTTCCTTCAACGCAATGGCTGCGATCAGAATGGCGAATACCGGCTCGAGGCAACTGGCGATGATCGCCTTAGTCGGGACCAGGAGTTTGAGGCCGGCGAAATAAAGAGTAAACGGCAGCAGCATGGACAGAAAAGAAAAAACCGCCAGAAACAGCCAAGCGCTACCCGAGTAGTGGGCCGCGATAATCTTGCTAGGTGGATTAACTATGACCCAGAACAGCGACGCTGCAAGTGTCGCATAGAGGAGCACGGTCCACCGATCATACCGTTCAAGCAGATAGTGTCCGGCGACGTTGTAATAGGCAAAAGAAAACGACGCGACCAGTGCGGCTGCGACCCCAATAACATCGAGCTGGATTCCGCCCAGTCGAAAGAGTCCAATCACCAAAGCAATTCCGGTAATCGCGAGCAGAACCGTTCCCATTTTTGATACGGTGAGCCGCTCAGCTCCGCGGGCCACCATATAAAGAAGCACCCACACCGGCGCCGTGTATTGAACGATAATCGCCGTCGCTACATTGGTCCTTTGAATTGCGAGGTAATAACAATAATTTGAGACGGCGAGGCCAGCCAATCCCAGCAAGCCTAATTTAGCCAGGTCTCGCCGGGGCACCTGCAGCGACCTGACGCCGCGTCGCGCGATCAACCATGATGCGAGCGCAAGAAATGAAAAGCCGGTCCGGCACTGCGAAAGAATCACGGGGTTGACGCCGCGAATTCCTGAACTCGGCAACAATCTCCCCGTAAAAGCTGCGCGGCCCAGGGTGGCGGAGAAGCCCCAGAAAAACGTGGCCGCCCCGATATACAAAAAACCTCGCAATGGATCGCGAGTGTCCGCTTGTGGTCCTAAGGTTTTCGATTCCGGAGACGGAGCTTCGACGCTTCGCGCCATTATTAATTTTTGTCCAAATGAATTTCGTAGGTAATGCGGGCGGTTTTGTTCAGCATGGCGGCAACTGAACAGTATCTTTCTTCCGATAGACGAACGGCGTCCTCCACCGCTTTGCGCGTCACGTTTCCAGCAACCCGGTATAGCAGTTTGATGTCGGTGAATACGCGCGGCGGATCGGGCGCCTTTTCGGCATGAGCACTGACCTCAACCGCGGTGAAAGGCTCGCGCTTTTTCTGCAGAATGCTGACAACGTCATAGGCGGTGCATCCGCACAGCGCGATCAGCACCAACTCCATAGGGCTATTGCCGGCTTTGTTATCTCCATCCAACAGGAGGGGGTGTCCGCCATTACCGGTTCCGGCGAACTGCATTTGACCTGACCATTTCACTGTCGCTTGCATCTTTCATCTCCGATTGTCAGTGCTTGGTTCCGGGTGAATTAATACCCTAAATAGTTCTGGATCTTCCTGCTTGAAGCGGGTCTCAAGCGCAGTGGAAACATCATGCACGCGCGAAAGCGGCATATCGTCGGGAAAAGTGCAATGGCACGAGATGTACACTCGGCCGTTCACGCGCTTCACCTCGATGTCATGAGTGTCCAGAATGTCGGAAAATTCCGCCGAGACCGACTTCAAGCGTTCCTCGAGATGCGCATCGCGTTCGATCTGCTCACCCGCTTCAATGGTGGCGGGCTCGCTTTCAATATGAGTAAGGATCGAAGCAATTTCCGGAATTTCCTGACGAATCTCTGATTCCATCCTGCTGACTTGGTCGTGAGCCTGCTTGAGCGGCAACGTCTCGTCCATCTCCAGATGCTGTTCCACGTGCAGGTGACCATGCAAATCCTGAACACTGACGTCGTGTACGTTCATATTGTGCCGCGTGGCAACGGCGCGCACGCGATCAAAAATGTTCTCCGCCGAAGCTGCCCGTGGAATCGGGTGAACCACGACGTCCGCATTGGGAAGCAGTCGATGGACAGCGCTGGTGACCTCGTCCGCGACCTGGCCTGATCGCTGGAAGGTAACGTTGCGCGCCAAGCCGATCGACACGTCGGCAAAATAGCGATTGCCGGCGCGCCGGATGCGTACCCGATCGACCTCAAGCAGGCCTTCGACACTTTCGAGGGCTTTCATAATTTTGTTGCGGGCGCCGACTGGGGCGGCGTCGAGCAGCGCGTCGATCGTACGACGCGCTAGGCGAGTGCTGACAAACACAATCACGCCGGCAACAAACAACGCCGCTACCGGATCGGCTGAAATCAGCCATTGCGTGTGGGTACGACGCCCGAGCAGGACCAGTGCAAGTCCAAGCGCGACCACGCCGCTGGACCAGATGTCAGTTGAAAAATGAAGCGCATCAGCTTGCAGCGCCTGGCTGTCGTATTTGGCGGCGATAGTTCCCAAGGCGCGCGAACGCCAGAAATCGACCGCCATCGAAAAGAACAAAGTTAGGAATGCCGCCGCACTGGGCTCGATTTCCACATGATGAAAGAACAGACGTTTAACCGCCTCGTAAATGATGACAACGCAGGTTACTAGCAGGAGGCCAGTCTCAATGAATGCAGAAAAATTTTCGACCTTCCCGTGGCCATATTGATGATCGGCGTCTGCGGGTTTGTCAGATACCCGCACTGAAAAGAGCGTTATGGTGGCCGCTACCAGGTCCAGCGCAGAGTGCGCGGCCTCAGACAAAATTCCCAGGCTGCCGGTGGTGACCCCTACGAAAATCTTGAGACCAGTAATGGCCAAAGCCGCCAGCAGCGAATTGCCGGCAGCCTTGCGCTTTTCTGCCCGCATCGACTCGGAAGCGAACGTGGCTGGCACGCCTGACATATGAGAATTATCGCCGTGCGGCAGAGTTCCGCCAAGTGATCAGGGGCAAGTTGATCTACTCGGGCCTGTGCTAGGATTCTCTATTGCTCTTGCAAATCTTCCGGAGGTATCCTTTGAAAAGTGTTCTGCATGGAGTCGTCTGTCTAATGCTGGCGACCACGGCCATAAGCCAGACTACCAAACCGGCTCCCACTCTCAAGCCACGCCCTTCTGAATCAAATGAACTGATTCCGGGCTCGAATGTCGCGCCTGATGCACCCGTGATCACGATACAGGGGCTTTGCGAACGCCCGGCGAACAGCAACGCAACGCCCGTCGATTGCAGCACTGTAGTCACCCGCGCTGATTTCGAGAAATTAGTGAATGCGGTGCAGCCTAACATGCCAGCAGCCAACCGAAAACCATTCGCTACTCGTTATGTAACCATACTGCTGCTGGCCGAAAAAGCTCATGAAATGGGTCTTGATAAGACCCCTGAGTTCGACGAGCAGATGTATATTGCACGCTTGCAACTTCTCGCGCGCCAGGCCGGAGACAAAATGCAGCGCGACGCGTCGACCGTGCCCGATAGCCAGATCAGTGATTACTACCAGCAGCACGCGAGTGATTACAAGACCATCAGCTTCGATCGAATTTTCGTTCCCAAGCAGAAACAGAACGAAACCTCGAGCCAGCCCAATGAGCTCAATGCTACAAAGGGAAAGGAAGTATCTGAAGCCGAAATGAAAGACGAAGCCGATAAATTGCGCGCCCGCGCCGCGGCAGGGGAAGATCCAACCAAGCTTCAGCAGGAGGCCAATGATTTCGCCGGGAATAAGACCAAAGTTACAAATGTGAAAGTGGAAAATATGCGGAAGGCCAGCATTCCGGCAAGCGACGCTGCGATTTTCGATCTGAAGATGGGAGAGGTCTCACAAGTGTTTAGCGACGCTACCGGCTACAGGATTTATAAGGTATCGGAGGTCAAAGACTTGCCGCTGGCAAGTGTGCATGACGAGATCGCGCGCGCGCAGCAAGGACAAAACGTGAAAAACGCATTCGACTCGCTGCAGAACTCTGCGAAAATAACGTTTGACAACACGTATTTTTCTACCCCTGCAGCGCCTTCGTTACGAAACCCTGGCGAAGCTCCGGCGACGCAGGGTACGACTCCACCCCCTGGAAAGAAATAAATGGCGGACGCGCTTCCGTCCGTACTGGTGACGGGAATTTCCGGAAATCTTGGGCGGCGACTGCTGCCCATGCTGTCCGGATTCCGGGTTATTGGGGTCGATTTCCGCCCTCCGGAGGCTGACTCCCCCTTGCGGTACGTACAGATGGATTTCAGTCTGGAATCGTCTTGCCTGGAAATGATCCATTTGCTGCGTGAGGTGCGGCCAGTTGCCGTTGTGCACCTTGCGTTCGTAATGGATGCAGTGCGCACCGGAATTCTGGACCGTGACCGCATGTGGCAGGTGAACGTGGCAGGTACTGCGCGGGTGCTGGAGGCCGTCACGGAGGCAAATCGCGAATGGCCGATGGTAGAGAAATTCATTTTTATGAGTAGCGTTTCTGCTTATGGGCCGAATCTTTCCACTCCCGCGACTGAAGAAACTCCTTTAGCGGCCCATACCTACGCGTACGGAATCCACAAGATGGAAGCCGACCGCGTGGTACAGCAACGCGCACCAGCGCTGCGCGGTTGCAGCGTTTACATTTTGCGGCCGCACATCTTCGCCGGGGCAAGCATCGACAATTATTTTATGGAAGCTTTCCGCGGTATTCCCGGCGGTGCCAGCAAACGCGCAGCGCGAATGCGGGGACAACGGAAGCGCCTGCCCTGTATGTTGCCATCCGGCGACAAATATTTGCGGAATCGGATTCAGTTCGTGCACATCGATGACGTCGCCAGGCTGGTGACCTTCATACTTAAGAAAAACGAACCTGAAGGGCGGCGGCTGACTATCCTGAACGTGGCGGGGCGGGGCGGGCCACTGACCTACGAGCAATGCGTTCGCCTCGCCAATGCCAAATTGGTGCGCGTGCCAACTGAGAAATTATTCGCGCTGGTGCTGCGATTTTTGTGGAATATCAAGCTCTCAACTATTCCTCCCGACGTAGCGCCCTATATGATCTCCGACACAGTCATGGACACCTCGCGCTTTGAGCAATTTCTGGGGAAAGAACACGAGAACATAATCCGACTCCCAATTGCCGATGCGTTTGGGGAGTGCTTCCGGCACGAGGAAGCCAAAGTCCAAGCCGCACCCGCGGCAAAAGCCTAGCGCTTACCGCGGAATAGCCCGGCGATTCCCAACGTATATGGAGTCCATGAAACGTCGCGGAAGCCGGCGACCTTCATACGGGAGAGTATTTCCGGCGGCTGCGGAAATCGCTCGACTGAGGCGGGAAGGTACGAGTAAGCACCACTGTTACCTGAAATCAGCCTGCCTATCCGAGGCAGAACGGATTTGAAATACACATCGTAGATCTTGCCCATAAGTCCCTGGGGCTCGCTAAATTCCAGAATTCCGCATTCTCCTCCGGGGCGAAGTACTCGCAGAATCTCGCGCAGACCCGCGTCATAGTCAGCCAGATTGCGGAAGCCGAAAGCTGAAGTAACTAAGTCAAAACTCTGATCGGGAAATGGGAGTTGCAGGGCATCAGCTTCGATCCACTTGATAGAACGCGGTTGAGAGTTCTTCTTCGACGCCAGCACCAGCATAGTGTGAGAAAAATCAGCCCCTGTGATCTCGGCTTGCGGGCCTTGTTTTCGCAATGCCAAAGCCATATCGCCGGTGCCGCAGCAAAGATCAAGTACCTGGGGGTCGGGTCGGGTAAGAATATGCGCGAAGCTTTTCGCTGTTCGTCGCCACCAGAGCTTATCGATGTTGGCGGAAAGCAGATGGTTGAGCAGATCGTAACGGGGTGCGATCGCAGTAAACATCTCGCGAACAGCGCGGGCGGCGGAGTCGCGATCGGAAGCGCCTGCTAGCGTAGCTCCACGAACCGCATTGCCTTCTCTCGCTACCTCAGGCTTGTTTGCCACTTCCCTACTCACGCGAAAGCCGCCGAATTTCCGCCAGCGCAGAAGCGACCGCCGTCTCGGGCACGCGATTCACAACTTCCACTCTGCCGATTTCTTTGGGCAATACAAAATTCATAACGCCTGATTCGGTTTTCTTGTCGGAGCGCATTAGCGACATGGCTTTCGAAACTGTCAGATTGACGTTAGGAAGCGGTCCCCACGCGAGACTGGCGTCGCGAACCTTGTCGAGGGTCCCATTATTTGAGAAGCGCATTTCTTCGGCAATCTTGGCCGCCGCGATCATTCCCCAAGCGACTGCCTCACCATGCAAGAACTGACGGTACGATGTAGCGGTTTCAAGCGCGTGACCGAGCGTGTGTCCGAAGTTCAGAACACGACGCAAGCCGCCTTCTTTTTCGTCAGCCGAGACAACTTGTGCTTTGAGCTTGACCGATTCCGCAATCGCCCAGGTGAGTAACTCCCGATCTTTGCGCAACGACTTGATCGAACACCGCTCGAGCCGCGCAAACAATTCCGGATTGCCAATGACTCCGCATTTGAGGGCTTCGTACATGCCGGCGCGAAATTCACGCTCAGGCAGAGTAGAAAGCGTAGCCGGATCAATGATCACGACTGCGGGCTGGTAAAAGGTGCCCACCAGGTTCTTTCCTGATTTCAGGTTCACCCCGGTCTTGCCGCCTATGGCCGCGTCGAGCTGGGCTTGCACTGTCGTAGGTATTTGGACCAGTTCAACTCCGCGCATGTAAACCGACGCCAGCATTCCAGCTACGTCGCCGACTACACCGCCGCCGAATGCAATCACGATTGCCTTGCGATCGGCGCCGAGTTTCACCAGATCATCGGCGAGTCTCTCAACGCTCGCGAGTCGCTTGAAACGTTCGCCATCGCGCATTTCGACGATTTTGGGCACGAAGCCGGCGGCGGTCAGAGACTTCAGCAACACCTTGCCCCATCGGCGGCGGACGAGAGGGACGGTGATCACGAAGGCGGGTGGAGTCCCGCCGACGGCTTCTCGCAGAATTTCTCCTGCGCGAGAGAGCAAACCATGCTCAATTACGACTTCGTAATTGCGCGATGCGGCGGTGACTGGGATGCGGAGCATTGCGAACATGATAACAAGCTGACAGCCGTCGGCGGTCAGGCGTCAGTTAAATCAACTTGGTTGTCGAGCCAGGCTCGACCGGACAGCCGAGGGCAGGTGTCCCCACACGTGCAGTGTTGCCGCTTGTAGAACGGCGCGGGTTTCAGGTATACCATTTCGTCATGCCAGCCGCTTCCTCTGATACCGATTTTCTGGTCATCGGCGCCGGAATCGCCGGCCTGCGCGCCGCGATCGAGCTGGCCCCTGCTGGCAAAGTCACGGTACTGGTGAAGCGTGAAATCGCTGACTCGAGCACGCAATACGCGCAGGGCGGAATCGCGGCGGCGCTCAGCGACGAGGACGAAATCAGCCTGCACTTGCAAGATACTCTCAGCGCCGGCGATGGCTTGTGCAATCCAGAGGCTGCGAAGGTTTTGGTGGAGGATGCTCCCGAGCGAATAGAAGAATTAATCGCCTGGGGAACGCAGTTCGACCGCGAAGGCACTAAGCTGACGTTTGGCCGTGAAGGCGCGCACAGCCGCAACCGGATTCTGCACGCGCATGGCGATTCCACGGGACGCGAAATCCAGCGAGCGCTCTATGCGAAGGCAAAGTCCCTTCCTGAAATTTCGGTCCGCGAATTTGAATTCTCTACCGATCTGGTTATCGAAGATGGCCGCGTCTGCGGAGTTAAAGTCATCGACGAGCATGGGGTTCACAGCACAATCCATGCGTCGGCGGTGCTGCTGGCCACCGGAGGCATGGGCCAGCTTTACGTCAATACAACGAATCCGAGTGTGGCGACCGGCGACGGAGTTGCGATGGCCTACCGCGCGGGCGCGGAAGTCACCGACCTCGAGTTTATCCAGTTTCATCCGACGGCACTCTATTTGAAGAAGGCTCCGCGTTTTCTTCTTTCCGAAGCATTGCGCGGCGAGGGCGCGTATCTTCGCAACATGGAAATGATGCGCTTCATGGGCAAGTACCACCCGATGGGGGAACTGGCTCCGAGAGATGTCGTAGCGCGCGCCATCATGCACGAACTGGAACGAGTACGGGCGAAGGACCCGGTGGTTTACCTCGATATGACGCATCTCGAGGAAAGTCATATTCGCAAGCGATTTCCGCGGATCTATGCGACCTGCATGCAGTACAACATCGACATCACCAGCGAATTTGTTCCGATTCGTCCGGCGGCGCATTACGCGATGGGCGGGGTGCGCACTGACCTCGAGGGCCGCGCCACTTTGCCCGGATTGTATGCTGCCGGAGAGGCCGCAGGGACTGGGGTTCACGGAGCGAATCGACTGGCCAGCAACTCCCTGCTCGAGGGGTTAGTGTTCGGCGCCCGCGCGGGAAAAAAGATGCGCGACGAACTTAAAGCACGACGGAAGCGCGCTTCCACGCTTCCCCCGGCCGCGTATTCGAATGGTCCGGTCAGTATTCCGGTGGATGCGTCAATCAGCGAACTTCAAGAGCTTATGTGGAAGAATGTCGGAATCGTGCGCACCGGCGCCACATTAAAAGAAGCTATTAAGCGGTTAGAGGAAATCGGCGAGAAGGTTTCGCGCCCACATAGCCGGCGGGAATTTGAAGGACGCAATCTGCAAATAGTTGGATCACTGGTAGCGCGGTCGGCGCTTGCCCGCGAGGAAAGCCGGGGAGCGCACTACCGAATCGATTATCCCGACCATAATGATGTTAAGTTCAAGAAGCATTCAGTGGTCGGCGGAGAGAAGATCAGTTTCGAATAGCTGATCTTCGTGTTTTTTATGGGCAGGTAAGCTTCGCGGTACCAGACACCGCAGTCGAAGTTTGCTGCGTTCCCTGGCCGGCATTGCTAGAAGCCATCGCTGTGATAGTGACTGTTGCCGCCGCCCCAGGGGCACACTGCGCAAGTCCTGTCTGATCGATGGTCGCGATGTTGAGATCGGAAGTCGCCCAACTACCTGAGTACGGGGCAACAAAAGGCACGGGAGCGGGAGAAGGCGCCTTGCTGAATGTGCCCATTGCGCTGAATTGCACTTGCCCTTGCGGTGAAGTTTGCGCGTCAGCGGTGCCCGGAGTTATCACCATCGACTGAAGGACCCTATTTGACATCGAGTTCATCGAGCTACAACCGACGCTCGCAATTGCGAAAGCGGCCAACGAGCAAACTGAAAGAGTCGCCGGGATTTTGTGGCATTGCATAACGATTCCCCTCATCAAGGGTACTACTCTGCATAGATCCTGCTTGTCAAATTCAAGTCAATATTGCAAGGTTATTTCAGCTTTGGGTCGTCCCGGTGCAGCGCTGAGGCCACGATTGTGACCAATAGGATCCCACCAATCACCGCCAGAGAGATATCGGTGCGAATCGGGTAGTAGTGCGAGAGTAGCATCTTCGCCCCCACAAAGACCAGCACGCAAGAAATCCCGTAGTGCAGATACTCGAACGCCTCCATCAGTGACGACAGCGTAAAGAACAGCGAGCGCAAGCCGAGTATCGCGAAGATGTTCGACGTATAAACGATGAAGGTGTTCAAGGTGATCGAGAGAACCGCGGGGATGGAATCGACGGTGAAGATCACGTCCGTGGTTTCGATCACGATTAGCACCAGCAGCAACGGCGTCGCACACAGCTGCTCGCCGTGCACGAAGAATTTGCTGCCGACGTAATCGGGGGTCACGGGCATGAATTTTCGAACTAAGCGGAGCAGCGGATTCTTCTCGGGATGTACTTCACCGCCGCGCTGAAAAAGCAGCCGGATTCCGCTGTAGACGAGCAGGAGCCCAAAAGCATAGATAATCCAGTGAAACCTGCGAATCAGGCCCACGCCGGCAAAGATGAAAGCCGCGCGCATGACGATGGCGCCAATGATTCCCCAGAACAGCACACGATGTTGCTGGGCATCTGGCAGGCGGAAGTAGCGGAAGATCAGAAGAAAAATAAAAAGATTGTCTGCGCTAAGCGAGAGTTCGATCACATAGCCGGTGGAAAATTCGAGAGCAGAAGTGCGGCCTTGTGTGGCATAAAGAATCGCCGCAAAAGACGCTGCCAGTGCGATCCAGATGCCGCTCCAGACAAGCGCCTGGCGGAGGCTGGGCGTCTTCGCACGGCGGTTGATAACGCCGAGGTCGAGTACCAGCATGGCGGCGACGAATACATTGAAGAGAATCCAGGCCAGGGTTTCGCTCATGAGGGAGGAAGGGTGCTGTGGGGATTAGAAACGAAATTGGAAAAGGCAGCAAGCATTGAGGTAGTACACTTAGGATGGCCAGAGGAAACTGTGGCTCACAGAGTAGTGGGCGAGGGCGCCCTCTCCACACCGGCTAACGCTGGTTCAGCAGACGCAGGGTCTCCAGGGTTACGGTGCCGACAATCTCCAAACTTTTGGGGCTGAGTTTGTCGACAGTGTCATCGGTCGTGTGCCAGAAAACGTCGTTGTAGCCGTAATTAAAATCAATCAGATCTGCCGAGGGCACGCCACGCTCCACAAACGGCATGTGGTCATCAGTTACGGCCATCGTCCTGGCAAAAAAATGAGATTGATATCCCAGGTGAGTAGCAGCCTTCAAGATCATATCTTCGAGCCAAGGGGTCGAATTCGCATCGTGCTCGATGTTCAGGTCCGCGTCCCCGATCATGTCTTCAAGAATGAAGGCATTGACTTTTTTAAGCGTGCCGTCGCTCTGCCATTTTTCCGCCAGATGGCGAACACCATAGAGCGATTCAGTATCATCCCAGGGCAGTTTCATGGATTCTTCTGCATCGTCCCATAGCAGCCAGACGCTGTAGCCGTTGAGCTTTTTGCCGTGCAACTGATTGGCGATCTCGAGCAGAAGCGCGCTAGAAGAGGCGCCGTCGTTAGCACCGATATATGAGGTGTTCCGCAAAGGCCAATTGGTGTCGTAGTGGCTGGCGATCACAATGATGCCATCACGCGTTCCGGGAAATTTAGCGATGATGTTGCGCACCGGAAATGTGCCTTCGGTGGGATGAACATCGAAAGAATCTTGCTCGATATCGTCGCCCTTCAGGTGCGCCAGAATGTAACTCTCAACTTTTTTGTGGTTCTCGCTGCCGATTGGACGCGGTCCGAAGGCCACTACCTCCTTCACGTATTGCATGGCGCGGTTAGCGTTGAAGGCTGGAGGCGGCCCGCTGTCGGGTGGCGAATCGGATACATCAACGGGCTGAGCAGGCGCCACACTGGCGCTGGAAGCCGCAGCGTTCTTACCTCTGGAGCACGCGAACAGCATCACGACGAAGATCAGAAAAGTTAATTTCCAGGTCTTCATGCTTTCTTCCGCGACGCACGCGCTTCCCGCTGGGTTGGGTGAACGAACCATGCGACGCCGATGCTCAGAAAATATAGCGCGACCATAGGCGCGGCAAAGACACACATGCTGCTAATGTCGGGCGTGGGCGCTAAGGCTCCAGCCACAATGAAGATCGCAAGGATGCCGTAGCGAATATTGCGCCACATCCAGCCGGCGCTGACCACTCCCATGAGCGCCAGGAAGAAAACCAAAATTGGCATTTCAAAAACCAGACCAAGGCCCAGGATCACCGTAAGAAAAAGATCGGTGTATTCGTGGATGGTGATCATGGGCGTGAACTGGCTGCCGATACCGATCAGAAATTTCAGCGCTGCGGGATAGACCATGCGATAGCCAAAATATCCTCCGGCGGTGAACAGAAAAATCGTGGAGACCATGAAGGGAATGGCATAACGCTTTTCCTTGCGATACAGACCCGGCGAGATAAACAGCCAGACCTGATACAGAACGTAGGGCGAGGTCAGGAACAAACCAGCAAGCGCCGAAACCTTCAAGTAAAGGTTGAAGGGCTCGGCAGGGGTGAGATAAACCAGTTTTTGGGGTAGGCCGTCCTGTCGTAGCACGTCGAGAATTGGCTTTTGCATGTATCCGAACAGGGCCTGGTGATACCACCAGCAGACGCCCATCCCTACTGCAACCGCCGCCAGTGAGTGGAATATGCGCGTCCTGAGTTCCTCAAGATGCTCGAGGAAACTCATTGAGGACATGGGCTCGCGTTCGGATTCCTGTGGTTCCAGTTCAGTAAGCGCGTCAGACATGGCTGCTATGGGCGGGCGAATTCATATCCGGCGAAGGCGGGTCGGAGTCAGACTGCTTCTCTGGCAAAGCGAATCGCGACGACGGGATCGATCCAGACATGGGCTCGATCTTGGGCAAACTTTGCTGTTCCTGTTCCTTCTTCTTCTCTTCGAACTCAAGCTGCGAGATTTCAGATTCAATCTGCGCTTTAAATTCATTGGATGCACGTTTGAACTCACCCAGAGCCTTCCCGACCTGGCGAGCGATCTGCGGCAGTTTCTTTGGCCCGAACAGGAGCAGGGCAAGAATGAACAAGACTATGGTGTCCGGAAAACTCATGTTTAAGATCATAACGGAGCGGTTAACGCCCAGCAACGCGACTTTAGACCTGCGATGTTGTTTGGTGATGACTTGACCGGAACGGGCATCAAAAAAATGGCCTACATTCCTACTGTCAGCGCACTATAATGCTCGGTTCGCGCTCAGGCTGAGTACTCGAAATTAAAACTTTTCAGGATCGGAAGGATCATGGCCTCTGCATCGCAAACCGCATATCAGGCAGCCAGTACGGGTTCCTGGTGGACGCAAATCGTTCCCGTGGTTGTAGTGCTTGGCGGATTCTCAGTGTATGCGACGTGGCGGGCGTTTGAGGGCGCATACTTCTGGGCTGCGCCTTATCTGTCTCCTTTCTATTCTCCGCTGATTGATGTGCATCATCGCTACTGGCCGTATTCTCCAGCGCTTTTGATTCTCGGTGGGCCGCTGGGTTTTCGCGCTACCTGTTACTACTATCGCAAAGCTTATTACCGCGCGTTTTTTCTGGACCCGCCAGCATGCGCCGTGCCCGAGCGGAATCGCAACTACACTGGCGAGACCCGGTTCCCTTTCATCCTGCAGAATGTCCATCGATATTTCATGTATGTGGCGGTAATTTTTCTGGCGTTTCTGTGGCACGACGCAATCAGCGCATTCTTCTTTTCCAACGGATTCGGGATTGGTGTTGGCACGCTGGTGCTGCTGGCAAACGTGATTCTGCTATCGCTTTACTTTTCCTCCTGCCATTCAGTGCGGCATTTGTTTGGTGGCAAGCTCGATTGTTTTTCCTGTGTAAAGTTCGGTGGCCCGCGCCACTCTACCTGGAAAAATCTGAGCTTTCTGAACGAACGCCATATGCTATTCGCCTGGCTGAGCCTCTTCTCGGTTGGACTTGCTGATTTTTATGTGCGCCTGGTTGCGAGCGGCGCCATCAGGGACCTGCGAATCCTGTGACCAATCCGGTGAACGACAAATACGAAACTCACGAACATGATGTTTTAATCATTGGTGCGGGCGGGGCGGGCCTGCGCGCAGCGGTTGAGTCCCTAACTTACGGGGCCAACGTTGGAATAGTTTGCAAGTCCCTTCTCGGCAAGGCCCACACCGTAATGGCCGAAGGCGGCATCGCGGCGGCAATGGCAAACGTGGATGCGGCCGACGACTGGCGCACCCACTTCGGCGATACCATGCGCGGCGGAAAATTCCTGAATAACTGGCGCATGGCGCAAATCCACGCGCAGGAAGCCCCCGATCGTGTACGCGAACTCGAGCAGTGGGGCGCGCTGTTTGACCGCACCGATGATGGCCGCATCCTTCAGCGGGCTTTCGGCGGCCACACGTTCAAACGCTTGTGCCACGTAGGCGATCGCACGGGCCTCGAGATGATTCGCACCTTGCAGGACCGCGGGGTGCAGATGGGAATCGACGTGTACATGGAATGCACGGTCACCCGCCTGCTGACGGATAACGGTCGCGTGTCCGGTGCATTCGGCTACTGGCGCGAGAACGGCCGTTTCGTGGTATTCAAGGCTAAATCGATTGTTTTGGCGACGGGTGGAATCGGCAAAGCATGGCCCATAACTTCGAACTCATGGGAGTACACCGGCGACGGAATGGCGCTGGCATACGCAGCCGGCGCAGAATTAATGGATATGGAGTTTGTGCAATTCCATCCCACCGGCATGGTGTGGCCGCCAGGAGTTCAGGGATTGCTGGTCACCGAAGCGGTCCGCGGCGAAGGCGGAATTCTGCGCAATAAAAATGGCGAGCGCTTCATGGAGCGATACGATTCCAAGCGAATGGAACTCTCGACGCGCGATGTTGTGGCCCGCGCAATCTACACCGAAGTGAAAGAAGGACGTGGCACCGAGCATGGCGGCGCGTATCTCGACATTTCGCACAAGCCGGCCGAGTACGTGAAGCGCAAATTGCCAAGCATGTATCACCAATTTTTGGAACTCGCGGACGTGGACATCACCAAGGGACCCATGGAGGTTGGCCCAACCTGTCATTACATGATGGGTGGAGTTCGAGTGGAAGCGGAGACCGCAGCCACAACTGTTCCCGGATTGTTCGCAGCAGGCGAAGTTGCGGCTGGATTGCATGGCGCGAATCGCTTGGGGGGAAATTCGCTTTCGGACTTGTTGGTGTTCGGACGGCGTGCCGGGATGGCGGCGGCAGAACATGCGAAACAACAAGGCTCGCCGGTAATCGATGCGGCGCAAATCGAAGAAGGCGCACGCGAAATGCTGACTCCGTTCGAACGTAAGGATGGACAAAGTCCTTACGAATTGCACGGCGAATTGCAGGAAACCATGCAAGACCTGGTGGGCATTTTCCGGGTCGAACGCGATCTTGACCAGGCATTGTTGGACATCGGTCATTTCAAAGAGCGCGCGAAGGAATTTTCGGTGCCAGGGTCGCGAATGTTCAATCCCGGATGGCACCTGTGCGCTGATTTGCAGTCCATGTTGACGGTGTCTGAAGCCGTCACGCGTTGCGCGTTGGCGAGGAAAGAAAGCCGCGGCGCGCATAGCCGGATAGATTTCCCCAACTACGATCCCACTTGGGGTAAGCAGAACAACATTATTTCGCGTCGCGGCAACGAGATGGTTTTGCAGCAGCGGCCCACAGCTCAACCTCCGCCGGAACTGCAGAAGCTGATTGAAGCTGAAAAAGGAGCGAAAGCCTAAATGCCGAACGTGGTCTTGAGAATTTTTCGTGGCGATCGCGACAGCGGCCAAACTGCCGACTACGAAATTCCGCTGACGCCGGGGATGGTTGTGCTGGACGCGCTACATTACGTCCAAAAGCACCAAGCGCCCGATCTGGCGGTACGTTGGAACTGCAAAGCGGGAAAGTGCGGATCGTGCTCCGCTGAAGTGAATGGACGCCCTCGGTTGACCTGCAAAACCCGCATGGATTCCCTTCCCCATGACAAACCCATCACCATCCTGCCGATGAAATCATTCCCTGTGATCAAGGATTTGGTTACCGATGTTTCGTGGAACTATAAAGTGAACCGGAAGATCCCTGCCTTTAAGCCGCGCCCAGGAACGGATTGGCGAATCATGCAGGAAGATGTGGATCGGGTACAGGAATTCCGCAAGTGCATCGAGTGCTTTCTATGCCAGAACGTATGCCATGTACTACGCGAGCACGATAAGCATGATCAGTTCGGCGGCCCACGTTTTTTCGTCAGGGTCGCGGGCTTAGAGATGCACCCTTTGGATGGCCTTTCGCGGGTAGGACTTCTGAAAAGCGAACTCGGCCTGGGACTTTGCAACATCACAAAGTGCTGCACCGAGGTTTGCCCGGAAGAAATTCATATCACAGACAACGCAATTATTCCTCTAAAAGAGCGCGTGGTAGATGAGTTTTATGATCCGGTGCTGCGATTGTTTCGGAAGATTACGGGTACTGAAACCAAAAGCTAACCACAGAGAACACAGAGGTGTCACAGAGTTTCACAGAGGAGGGCGGATGGAATTCAAGCTGAAAACAATCTCTCCCGAGGGCATTGATGCCGCTCTCTCTAAAGCCGAACTCTATCGTTTTCTCAACGAGCCGGAAGAGGCAGAATCGATTTGTGAAGACGTGCTGGCCGTGCAATCTGGCCATCAGTTGGCGCTGCGTACTCTGGGCCTCGCCTTGACTGACCAATTTACCGGCGAAGGCTCCGACCGCTACGCCGACGCTGAGAAAGCATTCCAGCAACTCACCGATGCTTACGAGCGTCTTTACTACACCGGACTTTTACACGAACGTCGAGCAAAAGCCCAGCTGAGCACCGGCCGTCCCGCGCACACTGTGACCGTACTGCTGGAAGACGCAATGCATCACTACGAAGAAGCCGAGCGAATTCGACCCACCGGCAATGACGACGCCATCCTGCGCTGGAACCGCTGCGCTCGCCTGCTGCACTCAAAGCACGATTCAGAGTGGCACCGCGAAGTGGGAATTGAGATGGGGGAATAGCCTGCCCAATAATTGTTGCCGCTGATCTGCTATCGATTGACCATTCCAATTGACTATAGTAAACTGGATTGACTATGAAGGAAGTAGCCATCTCTGAATTTAAAGCCAAGTGCCTGGCAATTGTGGATCAAGTCCAAAAAACGAAGCGTCCAATACTCATCACGCGGCGAGGCAAACCAGTTGCAGAAGTCATCCCAGCCGCGCCGAGTCGTCCCAAAGATCTGTTTGGCTTTATGAAAGGCTCAGTTGAGATTTTGGGTGACATCGTCTCTCCAGCGAACGACCCGGAAGACTGGGAGGTATTGCGAGATTGAAGATCCTATTGGACACGCACATTTGGCTGTGGATGATTGACGACCCAAACAGAATAGCGGCCAATTTGCGGAGGGAATTGAGAAACTCGGCGGACGAACTCTGGTTGTCGCCCATCAGTACATGGGAGATTCTTGTTCTTGCACGTAAGGGGCGAATTCGCTTAAGAGGAGAGTTGGGTGATTGGGTCAGCACAGCCACGACCCCTTTTCATGAGGCGCCCCTCACGCACGAAATCACGTTGGCTGCAGACCAGCTATCCCTGCCGCAACGTGACCCGGCAGATCGATTCTTGGCCGCGACTGCCAAGGTGTTGGGCTTGACATTGGCAACCGCCGACTCCAAACTCCTCGGCTTGGGCGACATTGCGACATTAGCGAATCGCTGAGTCCTCGTCCTCGCCGCCATCCTGCCGCATCTAATCCCTTAGGCACATTGACTTCCCTTCTGGTTCTACTAAGATTGGAAGTAGTTCTTTGAATGGTCCATCCCACATTGGGGGCGTCACGGCTTCGACGGAGATGCTTGCGGCCAAGAGGCATGCCAGGGTGCTCGCACCTGTAATCGTGGGCAAAATGATAATTGCCAATCAACAGATGGCATACGCAGCTTAATTAATTAAGTTGCCGTCTTCCGCAGCTTCGCCCGTGGGCTGCGAGCGGACGTCACACAGCGGGCTGCTCTTCTCGGCTACGTCTGGGCCGGGAGGTTAAGATCTCAGGCTAGCGGCAACCGTTTCTTGTCCGTTCTGAGCGGGGGTCGCGAACGTCCTTGGGTAATGCCAAGGGCATGAACCGGAATAAGCATGTAGTCTCTTGACCAGTAACATTTTCGGACGCGGGTTCGACTCCCGCCGCCTCCACCAATATTTCATTTCCCATTATCAATCTGTTACAGACGGTAATAAATTTCGTACGATGACGTTGTGCAACGGAGGATGCTCCTCCGGACCAGCTCTCATTCTTTTCGCCACTTAAAAACCAATCAAACGATCGTCTTCAGTATTGTTACGCAAGCGCCTGGGGCACTGCCTCTTCCCAACGTCCCTGCGCCTTCAGGATCAGCTCCACCACCTCGCGAGCGGTACCCCGCCCTGCGAGTCGGCGAGTCGTGAAGTGGCATACAGCCGCTAACTCAGGTGCCCCGTCGGCTACGCAGACGGCCAGTCCGGCGCGCTGCGCAAGAGGAATGTCCGGCAGGTCATCGCCCATATAAGCGACCTCGTCTTCGGTCACGCCCGCCTTTTGCATGCACTCTTCGAAAGCCTCCATCTTCTTCGCCTGTCCCAGATAAACAAAAGTGACGTTTAGCTCTTGAGCGCGCTTAGCCACGGCCGGTGACTGTCGGCCGGTGATGAAGCCTGTCTGAATCCCCATGGTGTGAGCAAGAGATAATCCCTGGCCGTCCTGGGCGTTGAATACCTTCATTTCGGAGACGATCGGTTCTCCTGAGCCGTCGGCGATCGTGGCCGAGATCAGGCAGACGCCGCCATCGGTTAGCGTGCCATCCACGTCCATTAGAAAAAGTTTGATCTTACGGGCACGGGCTAATACATCAGGCGAAGCGAGACTCGCAAGACTCGTATCAGACATAGGCAGCGCTCCCGGTTTTTCCTGATGATCGAGGACGGGTGGTCCACCCTTTCCCCGCTTTGTATCATAACAACTGAGGGTGGCGTTCTCTGGGTGCGGTGTGGCTTTTATGAGCGGCGTTCGCCGAGCTCCTGCGGGTTTAGCGACACACATTCCCGGACACTCATCGCTGGGTAGCCGGTCATTGGACGCCGTTTGTTCTGACCCGAAGGTAACAGCCCAAACCCACTAGAGAAGAATGAGGGTCTTGCCGAAGTAACCGTTAGGAATAGGAGCAGGCACGAAGGTCGCGGCTTGCCTACGGACGGTCTCGGGAGGGCTCCATGAGCGTTACCACAATCATTTTGGTCGGGCCTTTGCCCCGCCACGCTTTGCGCTGGGCCTGTTTGCTTCGACACTCTTTGCTTCGGCGCATCGCGACTGTGGCGAACCGACGCGTCCCCGCAAGATTATGTTCAATGATTCTTCTCTTTTGTACGTTTCTGTTATTCGCGGCCCCGGGGCACGCTCAGGAGGAGACCAGGGACGTATCCAGGGATCTTGGGCAAGCCAGCCTGGAAGAGCTAGGAAATATTCAGGTTTACAGCGCCTCGAAGCACATGCAGAGCACCAGCGACGCGCCCTCGTCCGTGACCGTGGTCACGGCGGACGATATCCAAAAATATGGCTACCGCACGCTGGCTGACATTCTCGAGAGCGTGCGCGGCTTTTACATCACCTATGACCGCGATTACAACTTTGTGGGGGTACGCGGCTTCGGGCGCCTGGGCGACTCGAACAACCGCATCCTGATTTTGATTGACGGACACCGCATCAACGACAACGTTTTCGGCGAGCCTTACCTGGGTACGGAGTTCCTGGTGGATGTGGATTTGATCGAGCGCGTGGAAATCATTCGTGGACCGAGTTCTTCGCTCTATGGCGCCGATGCTTTCTTTGCGGTGATCAATGTCGTGACCCGCAAGGCCCAGCAGTTGAAGGGCGCCGAAGTCGCGTTTGCGCCTGCGAGCTACGGCACTTACCAGGAGCGCGCCAGTTATGGAGGTCAGTACCGGGGAATCGATATGCTGTTGTCTGGCACTTTCTACAACAGCCAGGGAGAAACTCTGTTCATTCCTCAGTTCAACAGTCCGGCTACCAACAACGGGATTACGCAGAACACGGACTACGAAAGTTTTCAGCAGGTCCTAGCCACGATTAGTTTTCATGGATTTACACTGCAAGGATTATTCCGAGCGCGCGATAAGGGAGTCCCAACAGGGTACTTCGGGGGCTTGTTCAACGATCCCGCCACCCAAAACTACGACTATCATCAATACCTCGATTTAAGTTATCAGCACTCGATCAGCGAGAAATGGGACTTTACGGCTCGAGCTTCCTACGATCAGGCCCGCCTGCAGGCACCGGTGGGCTATTCAACAGGACTGCCCGACGGCTCGACGACGGTGGATACATACTCGTTCCGCGGGAATTGGTGGGACAGCGAAGTAAAATTGAGCGGAATTTTACTGGACAACCACAAAATTACTCTCGGCACGGAAATCACAGACAATGCGCGACAGGACCAAGGGGACTACACTGCAATCAGCCACAGCTTTGGCCCCGACCCGGCCAGCTCAGTGATTTGGGCGCTGTACGGTCAGGATGAGTTTGCCATCATTCACAACCTGACTTTGAGCGCCGGCCTGCGCTACGACCACTATTCCGAATTTGGCGGGACCACCAATCCGCGTCTGGGGCTGATCTACCATGTGTTTCACCCGACTACCCTGAAGCTGCTTTATGGAACCGCCTTCCGCGCTCCCGAGCCCTTCGAGCTCGCGCCTGACTTCGGGTCTTTCTTTGCCGATAACCTGCGGCTGAGGCCGGAGACAATCCGAAGTTTCGAAGGTGTGGTGGAGCAGACGATTGGGCCACATTTCACGCTATCGGGCAGTGTTTTCCGTAACGAAATAAGAGATCTGATCACTGTCGAGACCAATCAAGTTGGCCAAGAGGAGTATGAAAACTCCGGCACCGCGGATGCCGATGGCGTGGAAGCCGAACTGGACTGCCATCTGGCCAACGCCATCAAAGGCAGCGCAAGTTACAGTTACGTCCATGCGGAGAATCCCGTCATCCATCAAATTCTCAGTAACTCTCCTCAGCATCTCGGCAAGTTGAACTTGAGCGTTCCCGTGCTGGGGCAGCGGTTGTTCGCCAGTGTGGACGCGCAATACACAAGCTCGGCCCAGACTTTGGCCGGAAATGCTCTTAGTGGTTTCTCGGTGCTCAACTTCACCATGCTGGGACACGCGCTGGGGAAGCACCTGGATTTATCCGCCAGCGTTTACAACGTCTTTAACAAAAAGTATTTCGACCCCGGCCGGCCGGAGGACCCTGAAGATAGCATTCAGCAGGACGGAAGAAATTTTCGTATCAAACTTACGGGCAGGTTTTGAATCGCAGCCTAAACGTCCCGGGCAAAAACGAATCGTTGTTCATATGGCCGCGCATCGGGGCCGCTCTCGCGATTGATCTCACATTCTCGTTTCTTCTGGGACTTTGTCCTTTGGCCCTAGGACAGCAGAAGACCGCAGAAGATCAGGTCAAAGCAGCCTATCTGCTCAATTTCGCCAAACTGGCGGAGTGGCCCCAGACTGCTTTGCCGGATGGCTCGTCTCCGCTGATGATCGGAGTCAACGGCGGGGATGAGGATTTTCTTGGCGTCTTGAGGGCCCTTGTCGCTGGAAAATTTGTCGGAACTCATCCCGTGGAGGTCAATTCTGTAGGCTCTGTAGAGGAGATGAAATCGTGCCACATCGTCTTCTTTCGCGCGTCCGAAAGGAAGCACATTCAGGCCACGATCGAGAGCCTGCCGCAGACAGGCGTGCTCTTCGTGGGTGAGGACGAATCCTTGTTTTTTGGGTCCATATATCTCTACATAGCCGTCCTTTTCTCCTTCGGCTATTACGAGATTGCTCGAGCGAGTGGGGCCTCTTATTCATGGCCGGACGCCTTACTGACTTCGGTCTTTATTCCGTTCTTTATTTCGGACTTGCCAAAGATATTCGCGGCCAGATTGTTGGGCGGCATCCAGTGCTTACTCGTCGTCGTAATCGGCATCGGAACAATTGTGAATTTCCTGCGCAGCAAGTTGGATGCTGTACGCCGGGCCGCTGCAACTCTCAGCGACCGTTTTTCGGATCAGAGCATTCGCGACAAATATATAGTTCTCGAGGCGAGGTTTTCCCCTGGCTCAACATCCGCTCCCCATGCGGGATCCGCCGAGAAGTGATTCGCCGCTAGCGCGATCACTAGCTGTAAGTTTTACAATCCTCAGATGGATCACCGCATTGTCGCGGCCGTCAGCATTATGGGCACGTGTCTTGATCTGCTGGGGAGCCTCTATCTTGCGTACGACTTGTTGGGGGGACAACACGGGCCGTTGCGGCTACTGACTCGTGCGGTAACGTACTCGGTTGTTTTCGGAGTCGGGTATGGGATTGGTCTCGGTCCCTTTTTTGGCCTGGCTGCCGGTATTGCGACCGGCATCACGCTGGCGATTGAATTCAATCGTGCATCGCGCGGACTGGATCATTACTCCTTGCCATGGGAAGGAGTGTTTTCGGCCATCCGCGGACTCGGTTTAGCGGTTGGACTCTACCGGATGGTTGGCGTCGCCTTTGCAATCGCATTCGCCATTCTCGTAACCGTCGGCCAAATATTCGCCTACCGTCGCGGCATGCGACCTGCCCTCGATTACGCGGCGTCTCGCCGTCCGCGGCTTACCCGGCGTCAGTTCTGGGGAACGGTGATCCGTACCTTCGGCTACATTGCCACCGCACTTGTCTGTAGCACCTTCATTCATCACCTGGACCACGCCTGGCTGTTTGCGATGCGGGTTGGGATCGTGACCGGGATCGTCACGGGCATAGGAGTAACCGTCAATCCCTACATCGAATATTATGCCGACAACCTTCCGGAGCGGCGGCTTGGGGTATTCGGTATCGGACTTATGCTTTGCGGCTTTGCACTGCAGTCTTTGCAGTATTGGCTGGCGCTGTTTGATGTACACCTGACTTAGGTGGCCGGTCCTGACCAGCGACGCTATACCAGAGTGTTTTGCCGGGCGCCCGATCCTAGCGCGTTCTGTGCGCTAGAGGGGGAGCCGCCAATGCGCGTCGTAATTCTCAATTCGTAGTCGCGATCACCTCGACGCGGTACCGCTTCCCAAATAGATCTTCGACCTCGATGCGGACGGGCAACTCGGTAATAGGTTGCGTTACTTGGGTAAACGCAAGAACGCGAATTTCCGCTCCGGAGTATGGTGCTACAGTAACTGGCGTTTCGTTGCGCTTCATAAATGTTTCATCCGTGGAGGACTCTTTGTAGTTCTGGCTTTCCATGCTCATCCAAACGCCCTGATCGTTCTTGAGCCAGAAAGCATAATCGCGGATCGCATTTGGCCGGCTGCTCAAATTGTAAACTTCAATCCCTCCTAGAAATGCCAACTGGCGGTCCGCTGTAGTGCGCAACTTGTATGGACTGTGAGTGCCACGTTTTCGCGCACGAACTAACAATCGCGGCCTACGATCCCACAGGGGAATCACTAAAGCGGTGACTGAAATAACAATCGGAACAGCTGTTTTGAAAGCATCAGGGAGCCACATATTCGCCTTCACTTAGTTGCTAAGAGGGAGAGTTTTCGTTTCACCACACCCTTATTGCCCAAAGAGCTTAGTAAGTATCTCTGCCATGCTCCTGAGTTCTTCGAATCTTGCGCCTGGGATGAGCCGATGGTTTCGGCGAGGCGGGCGCTCTCCTTTCTTGTTGTGAGTCGCTCGCAGAGGGACTTCGCAGTCGCCGATTAGCGGTAGCGGTTTACCCGGTGCGGCTCCGAACCAGAAGAAAGGGCCCATATCCAGATGCTCGGTCACCCGAATCCAGATTACGCATCCACTGGGCTTGTCGGCCAAAGCCAGCGACACTGATACGTTGCCGGGCCTCTTGGACGTGCCCGTCTTGAACTGAATATGACGTACCACCGCGCCCCGCGTCATGACAAGGTCATATCCATGCGCGTCGAACTCAGAGCGCAGCACTTCGACATCGACAACGTCCTTTCGCCACAGCAGTCGGAGAGCATCACCGACGAAAGCGTGTTCTACTATGCGCTCTCGCAGGGTCGAATGTCTGAAATCGTTTTCTGGCATTCTGAGGCCTTAACAACAACCTCGTCGATAACATAAGCATTGTATCCGACGGTTGTCATCGCAAAGGTGCGTATCCCATCCATGCAAAGGCGACTCACAGAAAACTGCTCCCATAAACGCCATCGGGATTTGCGCCTAATCATCGTACTGATCGGCAGCGCGAAAGGGGGTGGGCCACCGACTCCGTACTTCAGGAATTCAGGCACTTTCGTAATAGAATCTGAAGCCTCAAGCGAATCGCGAAATCTATGCACTCAACCATCATCGCTATGTTCGGAATCGCTCGCATCGCAGTCGCAATGTGCTGTGCCGGCGTCCTGGCTTTCCTGATTGCGCTTTGGGCTGCGAAGGCGGAGATTGCCCACGCGCGTGGCCTGGATAAGATCGTGGCCTTGACCAATTTGTGTGTGGCTGTGCCGCTGGCGGTCTTCGGCGCACTACATCTCTTCGCCCCACAATTCGTCATAGGCATCGTGCCGGCATACATGCCATGGCACATGTTTTGGGTGTATTTCGTCGGTTGCGGGTTGATGGCCGCGTCCTTGAGCATCGCCAGCAAAATTGCAGTGCGCTGGTCCGGCGTGCTGTTCGGAATCATGATGTTTTCGTTTGTCGCCATGATCCATTTTCCTGGAGCGCTGCGCGGCCCGCATAACAGAATTCTGTGGACGATCGTCTTCCGCGAAATGTCGTTCGGCGGCGCCGGCTGGATTCTTGCGGGCACTGCAACGCCCGGATGGCGCGGGCCAGCGAAGACCACGCTGATTACTGTGGGCCGGATCTTGATCGCGCTCGCCGCCATAGTTTTTGGCATTGAGCACTTTCTGCACCCCACGGGACTTCCCGGAGTCCCACTGCTAAAACAGATCCCGGCGTGGGTTCCGGGACGCGTGCTCTTTGACTATGTGACCGGCGCAGCTCTTCTGGTTACCGGCGGAAGCGTTCTGCTGAACAGGAAAACGCGCATCGTGGCAACCTGTGTCGGCGGTTGGATATTGCTGATGGTCCTGGTCATCTATGGGCCCGTCTTGATCGGAGCGCTATCGCAACCGGGTATCGGGGTCGAGGTGGAGGGAATCAACTACTTCGCCGACACATTGCTGTTTGCCGGAGCGATTCTCGCGCTCGCGAGCGCGTCGCCATTAGAAGCAGCGAAGCGCGAAACGCTGCCTAGCTCCTAGGCCTGGAATTCAGGCCAACCTCCTCGATAGCAGCGATTTTTTCTGAATCTCAATAGATGTATATACATCTATTGAGGCATGAATAAGCTCGCCACTGTTCCTCTTCACTGTCTGTCCGCCAGTTTCCGACGGGCCGCACGCGTTCTGACCCAGCACTACGAGACGGCCCTGCGGCCTCTCGGTCTGAGAGGCACGCAATTTACTTTGCTGCAGGCACTGTTCCTGACCGGAGAGGTTTCACAAGGAATGCTCGGCGAGATTCTGGCTATTGACAGCACCACCCTCACCCGCACGCTTGCGATCATGGAGCGCCAAGGCTGGATCGTCAGCCGGTCAGGTGAGGATCGTCGGGAACGATTACTCTCCCTAACCAAAGTTGGCACAGAGCAGTTCAAGCGCGCGCTTCCCCGCTGGGAGAGAGTTCAGCAGCATCTGCGTGCGCAGTTCGGGAACAAGCGCTGGCACGAACTTTTCAACCTAACTAACGAAGTGACCGCTAAGGTCACAGAATAGAGGAGAATCGCCATGTCTAAATACGCCAAACTAAGCGCCGGGCTTTTAGTGGCCTGGTTAGCCTTTGCCCTGTCTTCTTCCGCACTGCACCTCTACGTCAATGTTCCAAACACGCCGCCGATCGCGCTCGGCCTCGCCGTGGCTTTGCCGGTCGCGCTGTTTCTGATTTGGTTTGCATCTTCTCCGGGATTCAGGCAGTTCGTTCTGTCGCTCAGCCCGCGCGCCCTTACGCTGGTGCAAAGCGTCCGCATTGCCGGCATTGTATTCCTCGCCCTAGGCACCTATAAGATTCTGCCCGCGTATTTCGCCTTGTCGGCAGGATGGGGCGACATCATCATCGGCGCGACAGCACCGCTCGCGGCGCTCTGGCTCGCGAACACGTCGCATCGCAAAGGATTCATCTTCTGGCAACTACTAGGAATCGCCGATCTGGTCAACGCCTTAACGTTGGGCACGCTCGCGGGGTTCATCGATCCGCACGGAATCTCCACTGCGCCCATGGCCGTCCTTCCCATGAGCTACATCACGACTTTCGCCGTGCCGGTGTTTCTGATCCTGCACATTATCTGTATCGCGCAGGCGCGCCGCTGGCCTGTGACTTTTTTCGCCGCAACCGGAGACCCTTTCCAACCTGCGCTCCAGAGATAAGAACGATCATGGGGGCGACCTAAAAAAGCACCCCCTTTTTGCGTCCTTTGCAAGGTGCGGACCCAGTCCCGAAAACGATAGCCCTGAGTCGTCCAAGAAAAAGCCGATTCCCGCTTAAGCTAAATCGACGCGTAAATCGCACCCAAGCTGGCTCGCTTTTCTTGCCGTTTGGGGTCGCAAATCCCGCGTCCCGCAGCGCTTTGTCCACTCCAATTAGGTCATAGTTACCCCACTAAATTGGCTTAAGCAATGTAAGTAAGCGACTTACAAGCGTGTTACTTACAACCTCCATCGTAATCTTGTGAGGTGACTAAGCGGCGAATATCGTGGCCTGAGTTTGATCGCGTCTGGCAGGAATTGCCGGCATTAAGTGCTCTCTGAAAGTTTGCCGAAGTACTAGACATTGCGCGAGGAAGACCGGCATCTGCCAAAAGGAGAATCTTGTGAAGAGTGCCACTTTAGCCGTGATCGTTCTGGCCACATCGCTTTCGTCGTGGTCGCTGACCCACGTTCCAGGGAACGCAGTCCCGAGTTCCCAGCACTACCGTCAGAGCGGCGTCAGCAATGCCACCGGACGCTCCGGGTCTGCTACTATGACCGCGCGCGCCTTGCTCAGCAAGGACGGCAGCGCAACAGTTGAAGTCACCACCGGCACGCTTGACTCCACCACCACGCCTCCGGGTAGCTTTCGCAAGGTGCAGGTTAAGGCATTGAGTGCAGCGGGCAACCCCCTATCGGTGCAGAATCTTTTTCCGTCTACCGCGAGCGGCTATTACAGCTTCGCTTCGCAATCACTGCACCGGGCGCAACAGATTCAACTTCAGGCTAACATCGCCGGCATTGACGGCAACCGCACTGATGTGGTGACGGTTGTGGAAACAGTGAAAGTACGACCTGACCTGGCTGTAGAAAATCTCAGTTTTCCAAGTTCAGCCGTCCCTAACCAGGCAGTCAACATCAGTGCCAACATTGTGGAAATGAACGGAGACGCTGGGGCGACCACCACCTGCGTGCTGGCCATCGACGGCAACCCGGTAGATCAGGTGAGAAACGTGTACGTAGATGCGGCCGGTAGCGTAAGCTGCGCGTTTGTTTATACGTTTAACGCTCCCGGCGGCCATACCATACAGGTTAGCGCCACCAATGTGGTCCCGGCAGACTGGGATACCAGCAACAATTCCAGCTCAGGTACGATCGATATCACCAATCCCAATACCGCCGAGCACTCTTTTGCATCTTTTCAAGATAACAACGGCGGCTTCCCTGTAACCGCCACCAACACGTCGAAGCAATGGTACATGGGAACCTTAGTTGAGGACGTTTCCGATACTTTCGGTACATCTGGGCGCACGCAGGATTCTAATACCCAGTTCTCCAGCTCCGGTTGCACTGGGAGTACAAATGCAGTCGCGTGGCAATTCCCTGTCAACGTGACGTACTCAGAAAGCATGGACGGAACGTCTGTGTACTCCTTTACAGATACGGGGATCACTGGGAACACTATCTCATTTTCAGGATACAATTTCCCCATCTGCAGCGGAATCGTTGCCAGTGAAAACCTCCAGTATGGTAGCGATCAAGCCGATGATCACTGGAACTATCTCAGCTCTTATCAGTATTACGATGGCTCCGGAAATCTTCTGATGTCGAGCCAAAGTATTCAGAGCGAGAGATACGCTGGCGCCGTGACCTATTTTTCTTATGGCTACCAGTGCTACTACTGGAACTCGCCCACGGGCGATTGCAGCAGCCCCTCCGACTACTACACGTGGAACACACCGAGCCAGCAAGCTTATGGCACGATCGTCCCTGTGGGTAGCACCTGGGTACCCAGCGTTTCTACACTGGACGCTGCAGGCAACACGTTTTCGGGCAGCATCAGCGTCCCGCTCAGCAGCACTCAGCAGACTATAAGCCAGCCCAATACTTGCCAAAACTATGGCCCCGACAGCAGCGGAAATACATACCAAAACTGTTCGTCGTCCGACTATAACTACACCATCACTGAGGGTTCGGAATCTAACTAACACGACCCTTGCAAGCTGCTCGTCATACCCCCGGTGTAACCGCCGGGGGTTTTTCATTGCCTTTGCGTCTAAACCGCTACACTCCCAACAACTCGGAGAATCGGGCAAAAGAGCTGAGGCGTCAAGGGTCTATCCTTATCTGTGACGTTAACCTAAATTAATGGCCTGATGTTACGTGGGAGGAGAAACAATGCGACGAACAATACTGAAAGGTTTAGAGGAGTGCATATGGCAGTTCTAAACGATGCTCTAAAAGACCGCCTCTCCAAAATCTAGGGAATTGCGATCACTGCGACCGGAAGAAAGTCAGGACGCGCGGTCTCGATCCCGATCTGGTTTGGGTTTAACGATCTGCTAGCTTGATAGTGTGGCCGGTTTTTGCCGACTCTCGAGCGGCGTCTAGAATGCGGACCACGGTGACGTTCGTATCGAGGGCTGATAGCCCGTTCGGCTTGATTTCGCCCGAGACGACTGCGATCAGATACGAGATTGGATCGTTGTAGGGCGGGATCAACGCGGGGGCGGGTTGTTGTTGCTCATCCTTATCTTCCTTCCGCCGCACCCGAATGTCGTCGCGTCTCACCGTAATTGCCTCGCCCATCGTTCCATACACTTCCATGTCTTTCCGGTCGAACGGCCAATTCCATGATGCTTGCAGGATGGCCTGCGCTTTCGGATAGGTAAGAATGACTGTCGCTTCGTCATCGACGCGCGGATAAATGTTTGGTTTGATTTGTTGTGTGACCGCAGTGACCGTGGTCGGGACTTCCCCATTCATCAGCCACGTCATGAGGTCGGCACCATAACAGCCGAAGTCGAACAGCGCTCCCGCACCGTCGCGCACGGGGTCGGTAAGCCAGGAAAAGAATTCAGGAGAAACATTAATCTCCTTCGGGCCCTGGTGGCCATCATGAACCACAACCTTGCGAATGTCCCCGAGAGCGCCATCCCGCACCAGTTGATACACGGCCGTGTTGCTGCGGTACCAGGTGGTTTCGTAGTTCACCAGCACAGGAATGTGGGCAGCATCGGCAGCCTGCTTAATGGCCAGTGCGTCTTGCAGACTGACCGCCAGAGGCTTCTCCATCATTACCGGGATGTGATGGTGCGCTGCGACTTCTACCGCGCGACGATGATCGCGCGTGTCGGTGTATACCAGGAGTGCCTGCGGGTTCACCTTCGCGAGCATCTGTTCAACATCGCTATACAGCAATTGGGAATCGAGCTTGAACTCAGTTGCGTACCGCTGCGAAAGTTGCCGGTCCGGTTCGGCGATGCCCACTATCTGAATGTCGCTGCGCTTGAGAGCCGGACCGAGAAAACCGGCAACATGCCCATGCACCAGTCCGACGATCGCGACGCGCAAGGGCGCAATGGTAGACTGCGCGGAAGACTGCGTCATCATTACGACAACCGAGAGCACGAGGAAGCAGATGAATTTATACACGAACACCTCCTGTCAGTTCATCGCGAGAATTCGGAAATCAAGGCGTTAATTTTCCAGACGCCAGGTAATCCTGGGAAGGAATACCGAAAGCGTCGGCGACGCGATTGAAAAATGCGAAGATCGCCGTTACATAGACCGACTCCGCAATCTGATCTTCTTTCCAGCCTGCGTCGCGGAGCTTCTGCACGTCGTCCGGGGTTGAGCGAACCGCAGAGCGAGTAATCAATTCAACGTATTCCAGCAACACCCGCTCGGCCGGAGTAAGGCCGGCGTCATCAAGCTTGCCCTCGAGAATCGCACTCACACATTGATCTGTAGCTCCCTGAGCACGCAGGAAGTAAGCGTGGCTGTCCAGTCAATACGGACAACGATTGAGAAAAGAGACATAGCTGGCAATCATCTCTTTGTGACGGCGCGAAAGGTGGCCTTCGGAAAAATGAATGGTGTTGGAGAATTCCACCACCTGCCGAAGAAAATCTGGCCGCGCACCGAAGCACTTGATGATGCCGGGAACTTGCTTTCGCCCAGAACCGGCACGCCAGAAATCGTATGCCGCGGCAACTTCGCCGGCGGCTTCGGCATCTTGGGTGATCTTAATTTTAGTTGCCGGCTTTGCCGGAGGTTTGGTCGATTTGGATTTCTGGTTCATGATTGCGCGTTAAACTTCCTCCGCAATTTGTGTCTGGCTGAGCACTGGAGCAGCAGTGCTCCTGCGAAAGACGCTATAGACCGGAATTCCCGCCAGCACCACGGCTAGTCCGAAGATGGCCTCGCGCGGACTGTGCCCCGCCAGCAATATTAACAAGCTGGACATCAATATCAGGAACACGATCAGAGGTAACGGATATAGCGGCATCGAAAATGCCGGAACTCGGCTGCTGCCGCGTCTTCGAGCCACGAACAGGCCCGCTCCCGCCAATGCCAAGAACACGACCGCAACGAAGATGAAGTACGAAATGATCTGGTGAAAACTACCTATGACCGCCAGTACTGCCGAGATAAACCCTTGGACAACAATAGCTTTTGCCGGGGTGCCGAAGCGCGGGTGCATTTGCGCGACAGAATTTAGAAACAGGCCGTCGTTCGCCATGGCATAGTAAACGCGAGGCGCCGACATAATCAGCGCGGCAAGGCTGCTGAGTACACAGACAACGACAATTGCCGCAAACACTTTTCCTCCAGGCGAGCCGAACAGGACTGCACCGGCCTGCGCCACGAACGTCTCGTCCGACGTGACCTTCGCCAGTGGGACAAGGTAAAGAAAAACAGCGCTTACGGTTATGTATACCGTGGTGACGACCGCCACGCCCAGCAGCATGGCGCGTGGCAAAGTGCGTCCCGGATCGCGAATTTCTCCGGATATTTTGCTGACGTCCCACCAGCCGCCGAACGAAAAGAAAGCTCCTACCATGGCGGCCCCGAGTGCGGGAAGCAGCGGCAATGCTCCAGAGCGATGGGCAGCAAACGGCACGAAGTTCGACCAAGAACCAAGATGAAACGCAAATCCCCAAATCACCAGAAATCCGAGGAGCCCAAGCTTTAGCCACGTAGTCCAGCGCAGAACTCGTGCGCTCACTTGAATGCTTACGATGTTGAGAACACACAGTGCCCAAATCACGGAGACACCAATGAGCTTAGTAAGTATTGGCGACAGGGGAAGTACGTACGCTGCATAGCTGGCCAATCCCAAAGCGAGTGCAGCGGTAAGCCCAGGATCGAGAACTAGCAGGCACATCCATCCATACAAAAAAGCTACCCCTCGTCCGCAAGTTTCCAAGAGATAAACGTAGATACCGCCATCACGCGGAAAACGAGCGGCCAGTTCGCCGTAAGTCATCGCCCCACAAACCGCAAGAATTCCGATCGTGAGCCAGACGATCAATAACCAAAATGGAGAGCCCAGTGATTTCGCCATGCCAGCAGGCGTAAGAAAAATTCCCACGGCGATGGATTCGCCGGCGACCGCCGCAATCGCAGAGGCGAGACCCAGCCTGCGTTGCGGGCCACCACTGGCGAGAGTTTCTTGACCAACCTGAAGTTTCATTCGGCGCGCAAAAGGGGTACAACTCAGAATCGCAAAAGCCTATCGATCCCTCAGAATCCAAACAATAGTACAAAGCAATTACGACGTTGCGGGATCTTCTACTCTTTTTAGACTATTGCTCCTCATTCCAAGTACCTCGATAATCCGCTCACTTTCGTGCGGGCCAGAAAGTTTTTTGAGGTGTCTACTCCAGCGTTCCTAAAAAAATCAAGATTTGTGTTCTAAGAGAGGCCAATGAACAACTGCGGCAAGCTGCTTTTCGTACTTCTGTTTACATGTGCTTCAGCATTAGCGCAGCAGATCACCGGTAATCTGCGCGGAACGGTCTCGGATCCGAGCGGGGCCGTTGTGCAAAATGCGTCGGTAACGGCCCGGCAAATTGAGACGGGATTTTCGCGCACGGCCACCACTGATCGCAGTGGAAATTACGTCCTGTTGGAGCTCCCCGTCGGACACTATGCGCTCGAGGTCGTAGGCCAGGGATTCCAAAAATACCTTCAGGCAGGCATTTCTCTCGACGTTGACGAAACCGCGGTGGTTCCTGTCAGGCTGTCCGTCGGTTCTGAAAAGGAAGTTGTGCAGGTAGAGTCGAATGCCGAGCTGATTCAATCGACGGTCACCAGCACCGGCGATGTGGTTTTGCAGCGCGAGCTTCTCGACCTCCCGCTCGATGGCCGCAATTTTTCTCAGCTGGGATTACTTCAACCCGGTGTTGTGCCGTTGACACCGGGCTTGATTCAAGCCGGCAGCGGCCTGCGTGATAACCAGGGTTACGCTGTAGATGGTCAACGCCCTGAGTCGAACAACTTCCTAATTGACGGTGCCGACAACGTTAACGCGGTGGATGCGGGCTTTGTGCTGAAACCTCCGATCGACGCAATCGCAGAGTTCCGCATTCTGACGCATAATGCCAACGCGGAGTTTGGACGGAATACTGGTTCTACGACCAACATCGTGACGCGCAGCGGCACGAATGTGTATCACGGCGCCCTCTGGGAGTTTCTGCGCAACGATGCCATGGACGCTTCAGATTTTTCGGCACATGCCGTTCAGCCGCTCAAACAGAATCAGTTCGGAGGAACTTTCGGTGGACCGATCATCAAAGACAAAACGTTCGTCTTTGGATATTACGAAGGGTTCCGCAACCGGCAAGGCGAAACCGTGGGGGCCACGGTGCCAACGGCGGCCGAGAGGCAAGGGCAGTTCCCACAACCTCTCATTAATGAATTAAGTGGCCAGCCCGTAGCGAATGGGCAACTCACTTCCATTAATCCGATCGCACAAAAAATGCTTGCCTTCTTTCCGTTGCCGAACCAGGGTCCGAGCCAGCCGAATCTGTTTGTGACCACCCAATCCCTGAGTGTCGACAACAATCAGTTCGGAGCGCGAGTGGATCATTCTATGGACGCCGCCGACAACCTGAACTTCCGCTACATGTACAGCAGCGGGCCTACCACTGATCCTCTGTCGCAGGCTGGGGCGAACGTTCCCGGATTCCCGGTAGGAATTTATGATCGCGCACAGAATTTTGTCGCGCAGGAGACGCACACCTTTTCTAGTTCGGTAATCGGGGTAGGACGATTTTCGTATTTGCGGAATGAGTTCCTATTCGATGAACACATAAATCACGAACTACCATCCGCGCTGGGCTTTCAATATCAGCCCACACTGCCCCAAGCCGCGGGGCCTCCATTCATTCAGATTGGCGGCTACGCATCGGTTGGCGATCCCATAACTGGTCCGCGGCAGACCTACCAAAACACACTTGATCTTTCGGGCTCTCTAAGCTGGGTGCGTGGAGCTCATGAATTGAAATTCGGCGGCGGTTTCCGGCGCGATCAGATCAATGCGTTATTCGGCATAGCCTCCAATGGCTTTTTTGTTTTCACCCAATTCCCATACAGCGATGCGTTCGCCAGCTTTCTTGAAGGCCAGCCGGTCGTTTTCCTGCAGGGCGGGGGCAACCCCGACCGCCACATTCGGGGCAAAGCCAGCAATCTGTATGCGCAGGATACATACAAAATTACATCGCGGCTCACTGCGAATTTCGGACTGCGCTACGAACTTCCCTCGCCCGATACTGAGACTCACAACCTGCAGAATTTGTGGGAGCCGGGTATGCAATCAAAAGTCTTTCCAAACGCGCCTCCCGGTCTTCTTTATCCAGGCGATCCGGGCGTACCAGCCGGGTTAATTCCGACCCAGAAAACTGCCTTCGCTCCGCGCGTGGGGCTGGCCTATGATCCGACCGGCAGCGGCAAATGGCTGATCAGCTCTGCCTACGGCATCTTCTATGAACCGTACTACACGGGTGAGGGCGGTCCGCTTCAAGACCCGGTAAGTGCGCCGCCGTATCTTCAAACCCCGCAGGCTGGTTTTCCGGTCAACTTCGGCAATCCATTTAATGGCGCTAACGAATTTGGGACGGTTTTCTCAACGCCGATGACGCTTCTTGTGGTTTCGAACAAATTGCGTCTGCCTTATGCGCAGGACTGGAACTTGAATGTGCAACACTCCTTCGGCGCAGACTGGCTTCTGCAAGTGGGCTATGTAGGAACAATGGGAGTGAAGCTGCCGCGTTTCATCGAAGGCGACCCCGACGTTTACGTACCGGGCCAATCCACGGAAAGCAATGTAAATCAACGCCGCCTTTATTCCGGATGCACTCTGACATCGAATACGCCTTGTAACTATGCGTCGGTGGGCGAGATAGCCAGCATTGCAAATTCCAACTACAACGCTCTCGAATCCAGCTTGCGCAAGCGGTTCAGCCACGGGTTGTCGTTACTGATGTCGTACACCTATTCGAAATCGATCGATGACGTCTCGTCTTTCAACATCACAGGATCGGCATCGCAGCCGGTCGCTGGAGAGAACGACCTGGCGCAAGATCCGTTCAATCTAGCGGCCGAGCGCGGGCGTTCGATGTTCGACGCTCGTCACCGCGCGGTTTTCAGCTATCAGTGGAGTGTGCCGTTCTGGAAGCAGGCAAATAACTGGTACGAGCATGTGGTCGGGAACTGGCAGTTCAATGGGATCGTAACCGCGCAGAGCGGCACGCCTTTCACCGTGTTTGATTCGAACGACGTCGCATTACAGGGTCAAGCGCCGGAAATTTCCGGCTTTTCAAGTCAGCGGCCGAACGTGGTTAGCGATCCGTTCCGGCCTGGGCCGGTGGCCGCAAACCCTGGTTGCAAAAACTATCCGACCCAGACGCGCACGGCCGCACACTGGTTCAACCCGTGCGCATTCGTTGAACCAGCGACTGGCATGTTTGGCAACGAAGGCCGGAATACGCTGCAAGGGCCAGGATTTGCGACATGGGACTTCTCGGCATTTAAAAACATTCAACTCACTGAACGGAATCAGTTGCAGTTTCGCGCTGAGTTCTTTAATTTCTTGAATCGCACCAATCTTCGACTTCCGGAGACAGACATTCAATCGTCCAACATCGGCGTCATCCAAAACGATACCGGACCGCGGGTAATCCAGCTGGCATTAAAGCTGATGTTTTAACTGCAACAGAATGTCCGGGTGCAGGCAGGCTCAAAGAAGTCCGAGCTCGCAACTTCTTGCTGTAACGGCATTCCGAGGATGGCAATGCTCAGCATCTTGGGACGGCGAACTGCGAAATTACCTCGTAGATGAGTTCGCGCATCCCGCTAATTTCCTGGTCCAGTTGTCCGATCGAAGCACGAAATCGATCGACTTTCCTGGTGGTGTCCGTACCCGTTCTGGCTAGCTCCTCGAAACTTGTTCTCAGGAAGATGTGATAAAGCGCGATCGACTCCTCAAATCTATTCAGGAGCCCGTTCGCCTCCGCCATTTGGCGCTTTGAATGGCTTGGGAGCGAGTCGAATATCTCAATCGCGGTTTCTTCGGCCGTAATGTTTACCACGAATAGGCCGAGGTGTTGCACGTGCCCCGAATCATTGGAAACGGGGAAGCAGTAATCTAACCAATAACCAAATTCCGGCGTGTCACGAACGTGCCCCGTCACCAAGACCGAAGCCGGCTTTCGTGTGCGCAACACCGATTCATACGTCGGCTCGATCTGTTTTGCCAGGTCACCGACGATTTCGCGTGAGGTCTTTCCGATGTGTTCGTCAGCTCCAGCCCGAGTCTCGCGAGCTAGGGATGCGTTCACCACCTCAAAACGAGTTTCCGAGTCCAGCACCGCTACTCCCAGCGACGAGGTGCGGGCGCCAGCAGCGAGCAACCTCTTGAGATATTCGAGGTCTTCAAACCTCTGAGGATTCTTGCTTTGTTTTGCGCCGCAGCGCGCCACAGCTTTTCCAAGAATACACTTGGGCATACAAATACTTCCTATTTCGCACCTGCGTACTTAGAGTCCTGGAGAGAAAGCGGGATGCATGGTTTCTTTATTTCCCTACTGTCTAGTTCACTGACGTTTCCAGACATAGAGATTTTCGGGGTCCGAAGTGCTGGAGATTTTAATTTTTTGCGAGGAGGCAGCGCGGGACACTGCCGAACGCAGGTCCTTGGCCGAATGATTCCCCAGCGGAACTTTGAGAGCGGACTCGCTTGGCAGTTCAGCCAACTCCTCTAAAACCTGCTTCATCAAATCGTAGTGCTTACCCCGTCGTTTGCGCATTAGGCTCGAAAGAGGCACTCTCTCAACTCTGGGCGATCCCCGCGCTATACTTTTATCCGAATCTTTGCGAACCTTCACTAGTGGAGTCTAGACCAGCCAGATCACTCGGAGTAAACTTTTTAACGACTTTATACTGGATGCTTAAGGATCGTTAATAGCTTGTTATCGAGATAAGGAAGCACTTTGAGAAAAAAACAATCGCCAGGCAGCGAAGCAAGGGTATCCGTTATTTCCCTTAACGATAGGCGGATCATAGTTTCGATATTTAAGAGAATCCGTAAGAGTGCGGCGCACGAAGAGCTACGTCGCCACGTATTTAGAGAGGTGGCCAAGAGTGCAAAGCTGCAACATATGCTTCTGGATGTCCTTTCGAAACACCCCGAGCGAGAAACAGCGGTTCTGCACGAGCTCGCCAAAAACCCTCAATTGAAGCGCAAGTTGGTTGTTGTCGCCACGAAGAGAGGCGGTCACGCCTGACTTCTGATTTCCGAAAAAGAGCTAAAAGTACTTGAGACCCCAAGCCGGGAGTAGAACGCAAGTAACTCGAGGCCAACTTAACGTCTCTCATTTACGCGGCTTGTCCAGCACAAAAGCCCGAGGCCCAGGCCCACTGAAAGTTGAACCCACCAAGCTGTCCGGTAACGTCCACAACTTCCCCAATGAAATATAAGCCCGGGATTTTTCGAGTTTCCATGGTTTTGGCTGAAAGCTCATTGGTATCCACGCCCCCGGCAGTGACTTCGGCTTTGTCGTAGCCGTCGGTGTTTTCCGGAGTGACAATCCAGGTGTGCGCCTGCCGGTCGAGTTCACCGAGCGCGTGGTTGGTCCAGGCTGCAGGGGGATGCAGATCGATCCAGCGGTCCGCCAAGCGCTGAGGCAGGACCTCACGCAGCGCGGTTTTGAGGGCGTTGAGATCGCGGCGCGCGCTGTTATTGTTGCGAAGGGACCCCGTGAAATCATGGCCCGGGACAAGGTCGATCGTCACCGAAGCGGAAGGGTGCCAGTAAGAAGAAATCTGCAGAATGGCGGGGCCGCTGAGACCGTGATGAGTAAACAGCATTTTTTCGCGGAAGCGCTGCTTCCCTATTGCTGTGACGACCTCCGCTGAAACCCCCGCGAGATCGCAATAGTGCTGGCGGTCCTGAGCGTTGAAGATAAGTGGAACTAGCGCCGGTCGCGTAGCGGCAATCTTCAGTCCGAACTGCCGTGCCAATTCATAGCCGAATGGAGTTGCGCCCATCTTGGAGATCGACAGACCGCCGGTTGCGACGACCAACGCGGGTGCTCGAAATTCGTCCGGACCAGCGCGAACCACGAAACCGCTGCCCCGCTCGACTGCTTCGACGTCTACGCTGGTAAGAATTCGAACCCCCGCATCTTTGCATTCCGCTTCGAGCATATTCACGATTTGTTGCGCGGAGCCATCGCAGAAGAGCTGCCCGAGAGTTTTCTCGTGATATGCGATGCGATGCTTTTCAACCAGCCGGATAAAATCGGCTGGGGTGTAAGCCGCCAGCGCTGACTTGGCGAAGTGTGGATTGCCGGAGATAAAATTCTCCGGCTGACAGTAAAGATTAGTAAAGTTGCAGCGGCCGCCGCCGGAAATCAGGATCTTCTTGCCGATGCGACCAGCACGCTCAAGCACTACGACTCGCCTGCCGCGTCTTCCGGACTCAATGGCGCACATAAGTCCCGCTGCGCCGCCCCCAAGAATGATTACGTCGAAGTCCTGTTTCACTATCATGCTTCGACGATCAACGATGGCCGCGGGCTGGTGGCGATAGTGACTGGAGAAGAGATTTAAAATCCGGAGGAGTGACGCATTCCAACGAGACAGTCTGCCCCGTCCGGGGATGAACAAACTGCAAAGAGGCCGCGTGAAGCGCAACCCGCGCAATCCGTCGCTCAGAGGCTTCAACAGAACTGTACTTGCGATCGCCGATTACCGGATGACCCACCGCAGCAAACTGCACTCGGATCTGATTCTGTAATCCTGTCAGCAAACTAACCCGCACCAGCGAAGCCCCCCGCAGAGAGCGTTCGATGGAGTAACTGAGTTCAGCCCTGGCGGCTTTGCGGTCCCGCTCCGTACTCAACTTTTGATACATTCCCTCGCGTCGAAAATAGTGAACCAGCGTTCCCTGTTTCGCGGCGAGATGTCCACGAACCACGGCCAAATACTGACGGACGGGAGTATGCTCTAGAAACTGTCGGACCAGTGCCTCCCGATCAGAGTTGGTTTTGGCAAACAGCAAAACCCCGGATGCGAACCGATCGGTGCGATGGACTATCAAAGCGCGTTGCCGCCGGGGCTTGAGGTCGTGCAACAAAAGAGACAATGCAGACGGTGCATCCGACCCAGGCGCAGGCACGGCCAGAAGTCCGGCAGGCTTGTTGACGGCCACAACCGCATCATCTTCGTAGATAATGGCAAGCTCGCGCGAGAATCGAGGCGGCCTGCGAAGCGGCGCGCCTGAACCGGAGCCGCGTTTGCCAGGAAGTTTTTTCACAGGCATCTGTCGGTGCGGGTGGGAATGGCGGTGTCCATAGAGCGCACAAACTACTGTACTAGGTTTTTCTTCAGAATCTTGGGCACTTCTGAGAAGTCAACTACTGTGCGTCCTCAAAACATTTTTTCGCTTGACAGTGTACTAGTACTATAGTACACTAACGTTAATGAATTCCCGGCGGCCTCCATTCCGCTTACGGCTTGACCTTCAAAGTGGCGTACCTGTATATCGCCAAATTATCGATCAAGTGCATGGCGGCATAGCTTCCGGGACCCTTTCAGTCGGCGACCAGCTACCGACCGTCCGTCAACTCGCCGTAGACCTATCCATTAATCCCAATACCGTTGCTCGCGCCTATCGCGAGCTCGAACTCGGCGGATTGTTGGAGACTCACCAGGGGACAGGCACGTTCATCGGTGCGCAAAAGATGCGAGGCAGCGAAGAGCAACGTACGAGACAACTTTGCCAGATCGTTGGAGATTTTGTCGCTCGTGCAGGAGCGGCCGGCTTTACAGTCGAGAATTTAATCGAAGAGTTGCGCGAATTGGTATCAGAACCAACTCGCAGGAGATGAAGTCATGACCAAGATTAATGTGGCTCAGATGAATGGCGTCGCAATCGCAGCGTTCGTACTCTGTGTCGCTGTCGGTACATTTTTAGGCATTACAATGCACCAACCTGCGCCAACAATTATCGGCGGATTGCTCGGCCTGTACCTACTGTTCGCAATCAAAGTAGTTCGGCAATGGGAGAAGGTGGCCCTGCTACGTCTAGGAAAATATGTAGGGTTACGCGGGCCGGGGTTATTCCATATTGTGCCCGTGGTGGAGACGCTGAGTCCATTCGTAGACCAACGTGTGCGGGTCGCCAACGTCACGGCGGAATCCACGCTCACGCGCGACACGGTTCCAGTCAATGTGGACGCGATTGTCTTTTGGCTGGTTTGGAATGCAGAAAAGGCGATTCTTGAAGTGGAAAGTTTCCTCGATGCCATCAATTTGAGCGCGCAGACCGCGCTTCGAGAGTCTATTGGCCGGCATGAACTAGCGCAGATGATTACTGAGCGCGAAACCCTTGGCCGAGAGCTGCAACGCATCCTCGACGAGAAGACAAACCCGTGGGGAATAACCGTGCAGTCTGTGGAGGTCAGAGACGTAAGAATTCCGCAAGGGCTGGAAGACGCTATGTCGCGGCAAGCCCAGGCTGAGCGTGAGCGCCAGGCACGAATCATTCTGGGTCAGGCGGAGACGGAAATCTCGAACAGCTTCGTGCAAGCGGCAACCGCCTACAGCGAAAACCCAACTGCGCTGCATCTTCGCGCCATGAACATGCTCTACGAGGCCATCAAAGAAAAGGGCTCAATGGTAATCGTCCCATCATCGGCAGTAGAGACAATGGGGCTTGGCGGAACTCTCGCAACCGCGTCACTCGGCGGAGCAAAACCCTAACAATTTCACTATAGGTCGAAAGGAGCGAAACGTATGAACTACTTACTCGAAGTGTGCGTTATCACACTAATCTTAGCCAATGGCGTCACGCAGTCCGCCGTGGCGCAGGTTTCTGCAACAGTCACTCAGAACTCTGTCCTGGCGCAGACCAGCGTCGAGGAGCCTCACACAATGAGAAAAGGAATCAGCGTAGATTTGCCGGTCACAGTTAACGCCGTACCTGCACCCCGGGCAGATAGCGACGATTCGGTAATTGTGACCGTCGCGCACGACGGCTGCATGTATCTCGGAGTGAATCCGATCAGCTCGACTGAATTGGCCGAAAAGGTGAAGATCGCTTTGTCGAACCAGGGAGAGAAGACGCTCTACATCAAGGCAGATGCACACATTCGCTACGCGACGCTGATCGCGGTTCTAGACTTGGTGCACGCTGCAGGCGTCCGCGGATTCACGCTGTTGACGGCGCAAAGTAACACGACCGTACCAGGGACGTTAGCGCCGCCGGCAGGTTTGGAAATGCTGATCGTTTCGCCTCGCCGTTAGCTCGGGACAATTCCGGAACCAGAGGGTTGACAGCGCATAACACGAGCGCTCGTCTGCTTTAGGTACGATCTCGCTGCAACACGATTAGCGTTGCATCATCTTGAAATTGTCCGCCACAATGATGGGCCACAGCTTGCGACAATGCACTTTGAATCGTATGCGCGGAATCGTTTGCCAACCCGCGTGTGAGTTGCAAAAGCGGCTCTTCGCCAAATGCTTCTTCTTGTGTATTACAGGCCTCCACCACGCCATCAGTGAAAAGCAGCAGAGTATCGCCGCGATCGAAGTGCAGATCATTCTGCCCATATGGCCAGCTAAGGAATTGCCCCAGCACAGCGCCGGAACTATTCAACTCACTCACGCTGCCGTCACTTCGAACCAGCAAGGGAGGATTATGCCCGGCGTTGCAGTATGTCAGTCGGTGTGTCTTGCTATCGAGCACGCCGTAGAAGAAGGAAACGAACTTGTTCTCCGGCATGACGTCAAACAGAAACCGATTCACCCTGCTACACACCTCGGACGGTTCCAGACTGTCACGCATCAGAGATTTCAAGACCGCTTGCAGATTTGACATTAATAGGGCTGCGGGCAGGCCTTTTCCCGCCGCGTCAGCGACGCAAAGTGCCGTTGTGGAATCGCCGACCCGAGCTACGTCGTAATAATCACCACTTACGAAGCGGGCGGGATGCATGTCCACAGAAATGTCGTATCCCTCGATCGGAGGCAGAACACGAGGCAAAAAGTTTTCCTGGATTTCATGCGCTTCAAACTCTTCCTCTTCCTGACGGCGCTGCGAAGTGCGCAGGGTCGCGCAAGACTCTACCTGCTCCCGAATCTTTTCCATCAATACAGCGTTGGTCCAGGGTTTCTGGACGAAATCGGAAGCGCCTCGCCGCATCGCTTCGACGGCAAGGTCCACACTGCTCCATGCCGTCATCACAATGAGCCGGACAGTTTTGTCCACCGCGCGAATTCGGGATACGAGTTCCAGACCTTCAGCTCCGCCAGTAGTGTCGCGAGTGTAGTTAAGGTCCATGAGTACGGCATCGAACGTGTCCTGTTGAAGCGCAGCAAACACACCTTCCGGATCGCAGGCGGTGCGTGTCTGATAGCCGTGAGAATTCAGAAGAATTTCGAGCGCAGCGATAATGTGAGGCTGGTCGTCGGCCACAAGAACACGCCCGGACGTGCCGTGAAAGGCCGGTCGGCGATAAGCAGCCAGGCTTTCCATAGCACAACTCGAAGCAAAACCAAGGCCACTTTTGCGGTTCGGGTAAGTTATTGATTGGATTAGTTGAACCAGGATTGACTAAATGCGATCCGATGAGTCAACTGTTCATTTCAAGCAGATGGTGTTCGAAACTGAACAGCAGAACTGCAATCGCACGAACACATTTCTTAATATGCCAGAGCTACCTGACATTTCCGCTTACATTACTGCGCTGGAGCTGCGCATTCTAGGTCAACCGATTGAACATGTGCGGCTGGCTAGCCCATTTCTGCTGCGCACAGTAGAACCGCCGCTCGCCAGTGTTGAAGGACGCAAAGTCCGCGAACTGCGCCGCGTCGGCAAGCGCATCGCTATCGGCGTAGAAGATGATTTATGGCTTGTTCTCCATTTGATGATCGCCGGCCGACTGCATTGGCGAGATGTGGGAGCGAAACTCGCCGGCCGAAATCAGCTAGCGGCATTCGATTTTCCTAACGGCTCTCTCGTGCTTACCGAGGCGGGCGCCAAACGCCGTGCTTCCCTGCTCGTGCTCAAGGGCGAAGAGAGCTTACGCGATGTGGATCCCGGCGGCATCGATGTTTTCGCCATCGATCTGGCATCGTTTCAGGCCGTACTGACGGCGGAAAACCGAACTCTGAAACGGGCGCTGACTGATCCGCGAATTGTGAGTGGCATAGGCAACGCATATTCCGATGAGATTCTGCACGCCGCGCAACTGTCGCCCATCACACTTACGCGCAAACTCACTGCAGCTGAATGGGAGCGGTTATTCAGCTCAACTCGATCCACACTTGAGCACTGGATCGATCAGTTACGTTCTGAGGCGGAGGCAAAGTTCCCCGAGAAAGTCACCGCCTTCCGCAAAGATATGGCTGTGCATGGAAAATATGGGCAGCCGTGTCCGCGCTGCGGCGAGAAGATCCAGCGTATCCGTTACGCCGATAACGAAACCGATTACTGCGCCCGCTGCCAGACCAGCGGCAAGGTTCTGGCCGACCGCGGCCTTTCGCGGTTGTTAGGTTCGGACTGGCCTCGCACGCTGGACGAATTGGAAGCGCTCAAGCGACGCTGACCGGACGCATTAAACTATCGCATTTCGGCATTTGCCGTTACACTTCGACGATGCAAAAAATAATTTGTTTGTTTGCGGTGGCATGTTTATGTAATTGCCTACTCCGGGCGCAGGATTATCCCAAGGCGGCCATCACCAACGGTTTGATTCATGCAGAGCTTATGCTGCCGGACGCGCAACACGGCTCCTATCAAGGCACCCGTTTCGACTGGTCGGGCGTAATCGCCAGCCTGCAATATAAAAAGCACGAATATTTTGGACGCTGGTACGAGCGCCACGACCCGAAGATCCATGACGCGATCACCGGGCCCGTCGAGGAATTCCGCACCAACGATACGGGGCTGGGTTACGACGAAGCCAAAGCTGGCGGCACATTCGTCCGCATCGGCATCGGCACCGTCCGCAAACCAGATGAGAAAGCTTACCGTCCCTATGAAACATACGAAATCGTCGATCCAGGAAAGTGGACGATCCGCAAGCACAAGGACCGCATCGAGTTCACGCAACAGTTGCGTTCGGATGAAGGCTACGCCTATGTGTATAGCAAGACGGTGCGTCTGGTGAAAGGAAAGCCGGAACTTCTGCTCGAGCACTCACTCGAGAACACCGGCGATAAGGCGATCGATACCACGCAGTACAACCACAATTTTTTTGTGATCGACCACGAGGCGGTCGGCCCGGATGTGGTGGCGAAATTTGTATTTATACCAACGGCAACCCGCGGGTTCAAAGATCGGGCGGAAATCGTTGGACAGGAAATTCATTTTCCGCGTGATATCGAAGGCAAGAACGGAGTTTTTTCTGAACTAACGGGATCACAGGTCGACGTTAAAGACTACGACTTCAAAGTGGAAAATCTCAAGACCGGAGCCGGCGTTCACTTCACCAGCGATCAAGCGCTGGAGAAGGTAAATTTCTGGGCGATTTCAACCGTCGCGGCAGTCGAGCCTTATATTCACTTGAAGATCGAGCCGGGAAAAACAGCGCGCTGGACGGTCCGCTACGATTTCTATACCTTTCCGGTTAAGCCGCAACAGTAAGAGGCGGCCAAAACTATTGCTTCGCCTGGACACGAACTCCGCCGATCCAGACGGAGTCGATCTTGCGTGTATTACGAATATCTTCCAACGGGTTGGCGGACAGAACTACGAAATCTGCACGCTTGCCTTTTTCCAGCGTGCCCGCGCGATCGCTGAGTTTTAATAATTTCGCCGGAGCGCTGGTCGCGGAAACCAGCGCCTGCATGGGCGTGAGTCCAGCCTTGGTTTCATATTCCAACTCCATGTGTTCGAAATAACCTTGAAAGCGGCCGGGCCCGCCGCCGCTGTCGGTTCCCATGACGATGTCTATTCCGGCGTCTGACAAGCTTTTCAGATTGTGTAGAGCAACTGAGAAATGCTCTTTATACCATTCCGCGCCCTTGTCGTTGCGGACTGCCTCCTGATGCTTCGGGTCTTCCATTTTGGCGATCTCGGCGGGATCGGCTTCTTTCAGTAAAAAAGGATCGCTGAGAAAGGATGGCGTTTCAGAATATGCAAAAACTGACACCTCGCGAGTGAGCGTTGGGCAATAAAATACGCCTCGGGCTTTCATCAGGTTGATAAATTCCGGGTCCACCTCGCGATCGCGGACGCTGTGCGCGATGTAATCGATTCCGTCCTTCAATAGGCTCTTGGCGTCGTCGAGCAAAACCACGTGCGCGGCGGTTCGAAAACCGTTCTTGTGCGCCTCCTCGATGACCGCTGCGTAAACATCGGGCTGCATTTTAGGGCGGGCGCCAAGAAAATCATCGACCCGCAACTTTACGAAGTCGGGCTTATTGTCGGTGAGTTCATCTACGCTCTTGCGGGCCTGCTCGGGAGTTTTTACCGCAACCGCGCCAGGAATCGCGGTTGAATCTTGAATGGGGCCGGCGACATACAAGTAGGGCGCAGTTCCGGGAGAAGCCTTGGTCGCCTGATCGCGCAGCGCAAATTCTTTGTCGCCACCCAAGCTGAGCACTGTGGTTATGCCGTCCCGCAAATAAACTCCAAACTGGCTGGCGTCGTTAAGGTGACTGTGGGCGCTTATCAGTCCGGGGATGATCGTCTTGCCCGACGCGTCGATGCGCTGTACGCCCGCTGGAAGCTTCACATGCTTGCCTACCGCTTCGATCTGTCCATTGCGAATGTAGAGGGTCGCGCTCTCGACCGGCGGCCGACCCGAGCCGTCGATGATCCGTGCACCGACCCACGCTTGGCCATTGTCGGGATTGCTGGCGTCTTGCTTCTGGGCGGCAACGACACTTGCAAACGTCGAGGAAAAGATTATTGCGATCAGCGCGCGAAGCAAGCGTGCTTTAGAGACATGCGGGAGCGGCATGTAGGTCATATTATACTATTATTTCGAGTCAGAGTTCCCCATTCTAAAAACCAATCGCGAGGAAATTCGATGAAGAAATTTTACGTGCTGGTTGCAATCCTGACGTTTCCAAACCTCTCACATGCCGGCGATCCCGACGGCTTTAGCGTGTGGAAGGGCTCCGCTATTCGCAACGCCGACAAAGAACTCGCCGGCAAAATGGATGATCAGAAATTCGCCTGGCAGCCACTCGGCACCTACGACAATCATCTCATCGGGATTTCACATCGAGAAGGCGACGGCAGCGCCGAAATCCATGAAAGCCAGGTCGATATCTTTATTGTGGATAGCGGCGAGGCTACTCTCATCCTTGGTGGAAAAATGGTCGACCCCAAGACCGTAAAGCCGCACGAGATTCGTGGCAAATCAATTGAGGGCGGCACGACTCACCAGCTCACTGCCGGTGACATCGTCCACATTCCGGCAAATGTGCCACATCAACTGAAAATTTCCAAGAGCTTCACTTACACGGTAATCAAAGTGGATTCGAAGTAGATCCGGATCGGATCTCACAAACAGGCAAGCGAGTTCACCGCGGGGACAATTATCGCTGCATAAGCGGATGCTCTTTCCGCGACGAAGGCGGGTGCGGCTTCGGTGACTCCTGATGGTCTTCATCCTCAAGAATATGAGCGTTACGCTCAGCAGCGGCCAAATGCGCCTGCATCGCGCGGCGAGCTTTTTCTGGATTGTTCTCGCGAATGGCTCGGTAGATCGCCCAGTGCTGGCGTAAACCCGCTTCAGGCACTCCTGGCATTTCGTTAGTGCGCCGGCTGACTTCCGCGAGCGGCGCAGAGATCGCCTCGAGCACCATGATGGCCAAGGGATTCCGCGTAGCCGCGGCCACGGCCTTATGAAAGCTGAGGTTAGCGCCATTCACCGCGTCGTGAAAAACCGTGTTGCCATGACGAGTGCTGCGGTCCATCTTTAGGGCGGCTTCCTGCTCGCAGAGAATCCCCCGCATCACCGTCCAGTCGGCGTCAGTGGCCTTTTCCGCAGCAAGCGCGACCAATCCTAACTCGAGCACCTTGCGAAATTCGATGAGAGACTCCGCCTGCTGCATGAAGGCCGAAGTCGAAAGATATTCGGCGTTGATGAGTGCGACCGGAGTAGGTTCAAGAACGACAGCGCCGATCTTCGGCTTGACACTAATCAGTTGAAGAGATTGCAGCGACTTGATGGCTTCGCGAACACAGGTGCGGCTCACCGAAAGCTCTTCGGTCAGCTGCTTCTCCGTCGGGAGACGCTCGCCGGGCTTTACATGCCCTTTTTTTATGAGATCAAGAATGTAAGTGATGACTTGGGCGGTGATCGTCTGTCTTCGAATCAGGCGCCTACCCTCCGGCTGAACCTACGAGCAGTCGTGCCGTTCCCGGTATCATAACACCCTTGTCTACGTTTCCTAGTCATGCTGTCCCTTCTATGTAATTTCATTTCCGGCTCGAGTCATGGCTTCCTGGCGATGACGGCGTCGAGGTAAGCGCCTGTAACTTGGCCTTCCACTTTTTTGAAACCTGCTTCTTCTAACAGCTGACGATATTCGCTCAGGGTGCGCTCCCCGCCCTCGGTACACACCAACATATTCAATGACTGAAGAAGCGCAGATGCCGGACCAGTCTTATCTTCGTCGACGAGTTTCTCGGCGATAAGTATCGCTCCGCCTGAGGACAGACAACCGAATACCTTGGCGAGTAATTGGCGAACTTTCGCATCAGACCAGTCATGAAGAACTCTCCCTACCGCGATCAGGTCGGCCCCCGGCAATGGGTCGCGAAAGAAATCGCCTGACATTACGGTGATGCGTTGTGAGCCTGGACCTGAATTGCTCACATATCCTCGCGTCGTTTCAATCACTACGGGGAGATCGAACACAACGGCACGAAGTTCCGGATAACGTTCGCAAGCCGCGATGGCTAAATGTCCGGTGGCGCCGCCGAGATCGACCATACGGTGGAAACCGGAAAGATCAAAAGCTGCAACCACCTTTGGTGAGCTGAGCAAGCCGAGGCCGTGCATGCCACGAAGGAATGTGGTTCTGGCTTCTGGCGTGCGAAAGAAGTGATCGAAGATCGCGCTCTCGGTTCCGAATTCTTGCTCCCAGCGCGGCGTACCCTCGCGCACTGCATCCTCGAGATGATTCCATAGCGGAAACAGAACATCGTTGGAATAGAGAATGTAACCGACGAGAGCGCGTTCACTGCTACTGCACAGATAGGCGCTGGCGACGGGCTGGTTCACGTACAACCCGCCTACTCTTCGCAACAACTTCAGGCTGACGCAAGCGTCGAGCAGGCGTTCAAGCGGCCCACAAGGAAGTTGCAGAACTGCGGCGATGGTTTCGGCACTCGTTGGTTCCCGTTCCACCGTATCGAAAACACCCAGGGAAACCGCGGCGAACATGGCTTTTGAGCGGCGAAATGCCTCGATCAAGTCAATGACACGCGAACCATCGGGGGAATTTGCTGGATGCTCAGGCTGCGATGAGGAAGGATCTTTCAACACTTTTTTTGCCAGCCCTGAATTACATAGTCGCGGGTTCAACTTGAAAATGGACTTCATCTTCGTCGCGATTGGTAATTCTCCCCAGGCCGGTATTTGTTTTAGCGCGAGCGATGCGATAGCCCATGCTCTCTAGAATTGGTCCCACGATATTCTCCTCGCCATTTTCATCGCATCGTGTGCTTACGCCGAGAGCCACGACGGTATCGATTTCTTTCTCAACCTCGTGGACAAGTCGAATAACTTCCTCAGTGCGATCGACGGTGACTTTAATCTCCACGATAGCCGAGAGAACCTTCTCGCCGAGAATATCTTCCTTTAGTTTTCCGGTTGCGGTATCGCTCATCAGCAGAGTGAGAGGGTTCTTCTTCTCGAAAGGGATTTTAGCGTTCGCCAAGGCTTGCGTCATCTTCTCGATATCGCGGAACCAGACACCCACACCGGGTCTGCCGAACTCGATAGTAAAACCTACCTCACCTTGCTTCACGCGTTTGGTGACGTCATTGGTTTTCACTTCCTCGGTGCCGCGGCCCTGCACGCCGGTGGATTCGTGCGTAGCACGGGGATCGGAGAATGCACGACGAATCACGCGGGGCCATTCCAGATGATCGGGCTCAAAGGCGGCAGTCGGACAGACGTCCGGCTCAGGGTCGAAGCGCACGCGTCCAAGTTGGAAAATCTTGCGAACGGTGCGCACGAATCCGGGATTCAGATGCTCGGTGCTAAGCCCGTAGTAACAGGCATAGCACTCCACACACTCGTTGCGGTCAATGGTGGCGCGCTTGATAGTAGGGTCAACGTAAATAGCTCCAACCGGGCAGACATAAACGCAATTACCGCAGGCGACACATTTATCTGGATTGATCTTCATTGCGGTCAGGTAAGTAGCAGTATGCCATAATCGTCATATAATACTATCACGGTCAAATTTTCCGTCTAAAGCAGCCTCAAATCTGCCTCCGCTTCGGCTTATTCATATCGTTAGACGATCTTTTTGTCCGCATCGATGGCTATACTAAAACCTGCGCCGGCAACGCATAGTACGGCACAAACCAAAAAGGGCACATTCCAGCCGTAGACCCCGACCAGATATGCCAGCAGCACCGGAGACACGGCGCTTCCCAGGTTGCCAAAGGTATTCATGACCGACGCCACAGTGCCGGCATACTCGCCACCGATATCCAGTGGGATTGCCCAAGCCACGCCCACCGTGACCTCCAGCCCAAAGACCGCAACGCAAGAGAATAGGACCGATGCCGTTGAGTGAGTAGTAAAAGTCGCGGGCAAAATAAAAACCGCAGCCAGAATAAATCCGGCCAGCGCCACCACGCGGCGGGCAAGTTTCAAATTGCCAAAATGCCGGGCGCATCGATCTGAAACCGTCCCCCCAAAAAGGTCGCCTGCTGCGCCCGCGAGCAAGGGTAGACTGGCATAGAAACCCATCTGCGTAAGGTTGAAGCCGCGATGATCGTTGAGGTATTTGGGAAACCAATCGAGATAAATATCGATGCTGTACCCGTAACAGAAATACATCAGTGACAGAGTCCATAGCGACGGGCTGCGCAAAATGCGTTTCCAGGGAACGTTTTGGGTGCGCGCCGGACGGACGCCGACCGAATTTTCAATCAACGATTTCTCGGCATCATTCGTGAAACGATGCTCCGCCGGCGTGTCGCGGTAATACCAGTACCATGCGGCGGCCCAGCAGAGTCCGATCAGTCCGAATAGGAAAAACGGCGTGCGCCATCCGAAGCGAACCATCAGCAACACGACCAACGGCGGGGTTAACGCCGCGCCAACTCGCGATGCGGCATGAGTCAGGCCCTGGGCGAAGCCGCGTTCGGTCGGCAACATCCAGCCAGATAGAGAGCGCGTCGCGATCGGAAACGCGCCCGCTTCCCCCATGCCGAAAAGGAACCGGCACAGCCCCATCGAGAACGCGTTCCAGGCGAATGCGGTCAGTGAAGTAAAAATCGACCACCAAATGACGACCAGCGAGAGCGCGCGGCGTCCACCGATGCGGTCGCCCATCCACCCACCAGGAATTTGAAAAAACGCATAGCCCCAGCGGAAGGCGGCGAAGATCCACCCGATGGTGATCATCGAAAAACCAAGGTCGCGCTGGATTACTGGCACCGCCGACGCCAGGTTCACGCGGTCCATGTAAGTGATCATGTAAGCGCCAACGACCAGGGCAAGTACAATGTGCCGGGCGTGAGTGGGGCGCTGAGCGGAACGGGTCGCAAGCGTGGATTCGGTCATGAGGCCGTCATCACCATCGAAGAGCGAGGTGAAGGAAGAGGAACGCGGTTAAGGCGGCGACAAAGGCGCATAACAGATGATCTAACGCGAGATTAAAAGATTAGCCGGTCTTTGTTGGCTTTGATTTTAGCGGCATCAACTCCAGGGACCTTGGTCAGATCGCGCCATTCTTTGAATTTTCCGTTCTGCTCACGGTACGCGACAATGGCGGCAGATTCGTCTGAAGTGAGACCGAGTGCCGCTAACAATTCAGAAGCCGTCGCCTGATTTACGCGGATCGACTGCGCGCCGGGGTTTTCCTTTTCCGCCGCTGGAGGAGGCGGGCTGTCCAGGCCAAAGTTTTTTGCGAGATACTCGGTGACGGTCTCGATTTCTTCGTCGGTGCCCTCAGCGCCGCGCGAGACCATTTGATCGACAAGCTGCGCCCATTGTTCCGGCGAAGCCCTTTTCGAGGTCACGACCTTCAAAGCATGGCAGGAACCACACATGCGCTCGACGATGGGCTTCCCTTCTCCCGGAGGCAGGGCAGGCGAGCTCGTGGAAACGGCGAATAATAGCGTGGTCAGAACTAGCATCGCGCAAACATCGTATCATAGGCTAATTGCCGGTCTCCTACTTGGGTATCCAGTGACACGGAGCCGGGAATTCAGCCCACCTGAGCCTGATTCTAGTACTGCGTCGGCTGGCTTCGAAGGCCGAGGATCTTGCGGGTTTGAGTCGGGGTTGCGACCTCGCGATTGAGTTCGTGCGCAATGCGTACAGCGCGTTTCACCAGTTCGGCATTGCTTTTGGCTTTTCGACCGCGAGAGTAATAGACGTTGTCTTCGAGTCCCACCCTTACGTGCCCGCCCATTAAGGTTGCCAGCGTCGTCAGGGGCAGCTGAAACGCGCCAATGGCAGAGCACAACCAGAGAGAGTCGTCGGGGAACTCTTTCAGTATCTGGAGGATGTTTTCAACCGTGGGATAACTGCTGGTCTGGTAACCCATAACCGTTTGCATCCAGTAAGGTTTCTCGAGAAGATTATTCTCAATGAGATAACGCACTACCCACGCGCAACCGGGGTGGTAGAGCTCTAACTCCGGCTTCACGCCACGCCGCTTCATCTCCACCGCAAACTCATGAATTTGCCCATAAGTGAACGGAATGCATTCGTCGATATCGAGAGCGGGCCGGGGAAACGGCAACGGCGCCGAACGTTCTTTCAGATGGAACTTGCTCATGTCGGGCGCGAGGTTCAATGATGCAACTTCCGGTCCGGCCGCCAGGCAGGCGGATCGCTCTTCCATGGTCATGCCGGGACCAGCGCCAGTAGTCGAATTAATAATTATTTCCGGACAGCGCGCTCGAACCTTCCGCAGAACTTCGCGCCAAGTTTCCGTGTCTCGAGCTCCTTGCGTAAGCTGCAGAGGATCACGCGCATGGATGTGGACCATGGAGGCGCCGGCATCGTAGGCATCGCCTACTGACTCCGCGATTTCGTCCGCCGTCTCGGGAATGAACTCGTTGGCTTCCTTGCCCTGGATCCCGCCATTACAGGCCACGCAAATAATAAGCGGCGGCATTCCCGAGCGCACGCGTTCCATGAATTCATAACTGTCGGTGTAGTCGAACCAAGCGGGTAGTTGCGAGGATTTTTCTTGAGACAAGGCATCCTTTCGAACGACAAGATTACTACGCGTCATTGCCGCGCATCAACGCTTTGGTGAATCTCGATGCCGACCGGCTAAAGCGGTAGGCGGCGACTGCCGAAATCTAGCGCGCGCGCTGCGTCAGGGTCCATTATTCTCTTGACAGTTAATAATACATTGTATTATATGACAAATGCTCGGTAAGCGAGCGTTTTCGCGCTTCCCCAGAACGTTTTTCGAAATGCTCGTCTCACCGAGGATCAATCGCGTCATCGTCTGAAAAGTGCTCGTGCTCGAAGTAAACGAGGGGTTCGGATGACTTCGGCCAAGTTCGCGTCGTCGCACAAATGTACACCGAGGGGGCTTATGCAACGTCTTACCTGCCGGTTCTTTTTTCTCTGCCTGCTAGTGCTAATCGGAAGCGCCAGCCTGATGGCAGATGTGACTGGATCCATCCAGGGATATGTCCGTGACAGCTCGAGTGCGGTGATTAGCGGCGCCCGCGTTACTGTCACTGAAGTCGCCACGAACTTAAATCGAGAGACCACCACTGATTCTCAAGGCGCCTATACTTTTCTGGCATTGCCGCCCGGAAGATACCAGATTGTGGCTACCATCACCGGATTTAGGCAAGCAACATTGAAAGATATCGACCTCAAGGTCAATGACGAGTTGCGCTTTGACTTGACGCTGGCCGTGGGCGGGGCACAGGAGACGGTTTCCGTCGAGGCCAATGCTGTGCAGATTCAGACCGTCAGTACGACCCTGGGCACCACGATCGAGTCTCCGCAGATTTTGGCCATGCCCCTCAATGGCCGATCCTATCTCGATCTATTGTCACTTCAGGCGGGTGTCTCGCCTCTGAATACAAACGGCGGCTACTCTGATCGCGGGCCCTCGTCAGGTCTCTATACCTCTTCGGGCAATGTCTCCACGGATGGGCAGCCGGAATGGGCCAACGCCTTCCTAGTGAACGGCGCCGAGGTCAACGAGACCAAGAATATGGGAGCCGGTCTGATCCCGAATGCTGACTCTATCGCGGAGTTCCGCTTGCTCACCAACAGTTTCAGCGCTGAGTATGGCAAGTTCACCGGCTCAGTCATGAACACGGTGACGAAATCTGGAACCAACCGTTTCCACGGAACGCTCTTCGAGTTCTATCGAAATCAAGGACTGGACGCCACCAATTACATGACGGGCACAAAGGCCGCGTTAAAGCAACATCAGTTCGGCGGCGTCTTTGGTGGACCGATCTGGAAGGACAAGGTTTTCTTCTTTACCGATTTTCAGCAGACTCGTAGGGTCGCAGGCCTCACCACCAACCCCGTGCCGGTCTTGACTTCGGACGAGCGCAACGGCATTTTCCCTGACAGTGTACTTACCGGTAGCGTTCAGGGTAGTGCCTGGGCGCAAACGCTCACCAACCGTAATCCTGGCGGTGGAATCATTGCAAATGGGATGCTTTACGATCAACTCGGCACCGCGGTGACTACCGGCGGTGTACCCGGCCGTGACATTTCTGCTTATATGGACCCAGTTGCTAAAGCAACCATCCAATTCATACCGGCTGCAAACCAGGCGGCAGGCATTTACTCCGACTCTAGCCACAATGGATCGCTGATTGACACCAATATGGCGCAGCGCATTGACTTCATAAATCAACTGACTGGAGACTGGGCGTTCTACTACCACTACGACGATTCGACGGCTACCGATCCCATTTACCAGCAAGCCTATATGGGCATTTCAAGCTTACCGGGCTTTCCAGTGTCGGTACCATCGCGAAACCAGCTCTTCTCGATGAGCAACACCAAGACTTTTGGCAACACAGCAGTCAACGTTGCCCGTATTCAGTTTTTCCGCACGGCAGTACGAACAGCGGAACCATCTGCAAGCTCCAAGATTTCCAGCTACAGCCAATTTGGGTTCAATACAGACCCTACGACCGGCGGATTGATTAATACCGGAACATCCGGATATCCCTTGTCGATTCCGACCATGATGTTTAGCAATTTTGCCGTCGGGAACAACTGGTTGAATCTCTATCAGCCTGACAGCACTTACGGTGTCAGCGACACGTTCAGCAAGACGATGGGTGCTCACTCGCTCAGCTTTGGCGGTGATTTCCGCTATTACCAGCTAAATGTCCGAAACGAATGCGGACCCAACGGATATTTCCAATTCAATGGCAACGAAACGGGTCTTGATCTTTCCGATTACTTTATCGGCGCTCCCTCACAGTTCGTCCAATGCTCGGTACAGCTTCTCGACAACCGGACCCGCTATGGGGCGTTATTCGGTTCTGACACCTGGAAAGCGAAATCCAACCTTACACTCAACCTCGGCCTCCGCTGGGATGTTGCTCGACCATGGAGCGACATTTATGGTCGCCTCACCACCCCAGAGCCGGGAGTGCAGTCGGTCAAGTTTCCAAATTCACCGGCGGGAAACGTGGTTCCGGGAGATCCTGGAGTTCCAAGTACAATCTCTCCGACAAGGTGGAACAACTTCGGTCCTCGCATCGGTCTGGCTTACGCACCATCCGGCGGTATCTGGGGTGAGAATAAGACCAGCATTCGCGCCGCTTACGGCGTCTACTATCTCGGCGCCGCGGACAATGGTAACTTCGGCATCATCGGTGACGCACCGTGGGGCCTTTATTGGCAATCGTCTCAGCCGCCCGAATTCTCGAACCCCTACACCACTCGGGCAAACGCTGTATCCCAGGGACAGCACTTCCCCTTTACGTTCCCGTCGGGGCCGGGACCTTTTCCGAACTTTCAGTTCGGATCACTGATGCCGCTTTACCTGCCTGGCTACTACAACCAGAACAAGACCCAAATGGCGGAGCACTATAACGCTTCGATCCAGCGGCAGCTCGATAAGTCCACCGTCCTCACCATATCGTACGTCGGGACCCAGGGACACCACATTCAACGTAATGTGCCTATCATCTACGGAAGTGCAGCGCTCTGCGAGTCGCTTGCAAGCGTAGGCTGTGGACCAAATGGCGAAGGTGGGGTATACACGCTAGGAGGTCAAAACTACTACGGCACATTAGTCGGCGCCATCAGCAACCAAGCCATCAGCCCGAACTACCACAATTCAGCTGGTGGTCCAGTTGTAGCATTCGCCTCTGCTACCTGGAATCAGAACTCCGGGAATTCAAACTACAATTCATTGCAGGTATCAGCAGAGCGCCGGGCCCGCGATTTGACGCTGTTGGTCAGCTATACCTACGCTCATTCGTTGGATAGCTACTCCGCAGCCTATGATCCTCGCGATCCCTCTCGCGCTTATGGGCCGTCTACCTTTGATATGCGACACAATCTGGTGGTGAGTTACAACTGGGATCTTCCGTTCGCGCGGATGTTTGGCTCACGCCGGATGACAACGGGCTGGCACATAACTGGCATCAGCCGGTTCAATTCCGGCACTCCGGTCGACCTCCAGAGCGGCGGCGACTATGCTTTGACCAACCTTGGACTCGACTATCCAACGATTGTCGGGGCAATTCAGAGGGTGAATCCTCACACAACGTATTCGGGTAGAGTGCACAATTACTTTACCAGCTCAGCATTCGCCAGCGGCCTCGGCTGCGGACTGAATGGCTTCGAAGTCTGCGGCGTGACCGGCAGCGCGAAGCAGTACGCGTTCAGCGGTCCGGGAGCTATCAACACAGACTTGGGTGTGGAGAAGGACACGAAGATCACCGAGAGCATGGCATTAAATTTCCGCTTCGAGATGTTCAACGTGTTCAACCACGCCAACTTCCTGTCCGGTTCCGTGGTAGGCAACGCTAACAGCAGCCAGTTCGGTGAGGTCACGGCGACAGCACCGCAACGCATTGGTCAGATAAGCGCCAAGTTTATCTTCTAAACGGGCGTGCTTTAGGTATTGAGGGGTGGAGAAACGGATACGCGGAGCTCCGAATCTTCACCCCATTTGTTTTTATCGCGAGATATCCGTACCACTCGGACTCCCGACAAAAATCTTCGCATCAACTCAGTAGTTGCGAATGGGGACAGCCGCTCTCGGCTGTCCCGCTGTTGCAATCACTCGAGAGCGTGGACCTTCTGAATTGAGGATGAGAAACTGGGACTCGGGGCTTGAGAGCGAGCAAGTTCGCCGGACAGCCGGAGGCGGGCTGTCCCCACATGACCAGCTTGAAGACGATTACTTCTTAATCGAAGAACTGACAAACCATAAGAACTTCACCGGCTTGTCTCCGGTATTGATGTTCGAGTGAGTCATCGACTGATCGGGCCGGATCATGTACGCCATTCCCGGACGTTGAACGCGCAACTCGCTTCCGATAAAAGCCAGACTGGTGCCGTCGATGGCCGCCCAGATTTCCTCCTGGCCGGCATTGTGCGGATGCGGTTCGCCCATAGTCATGGGGGCGATGTCCACGGTGATGAGATCGCCGAGCGTAGCCAACCCGTCAGTCCTGGAAAAGAGGTCGCGCACAATGTGCGCCCAGTGCCCGGAAGCACCCGGAAGCGTGAATGGAGACGCTTCCATCGGAGTCCTTACCGGAACCTGATTTTCGTCGATGGCGAGCATTGCCTTCGCGGGGACGAAACCATCGGGGACGGGTTCACTAACCACATACATGGTGAGATCTTCGTCCCCCGTGCTGGTCATCGCGAATTCGAGATTTGCGGGCATAAAAACAGCAATGTTTTTGTGCAAGGCAGAAGTCTTGCCACCGGCAGTAATTTCTCCGGCGCCACTCAGGATGTAGAAAACATTTTGCTCGCGCTGCAGCGTAGTAGGAATTGTGGAATTGTGGGCGGGCAGTCTGCCCAAGGCTAAAAAATTCGCTGCTTGAAGAACTGCACCGGGTTGCGGGGGAGCGTAATTATCTCCGCGAGTAAGAATGTCGCGCAACACCAGCGAACCGTAAACATGACGTGGCATCGAGTCGCGCCAGTCGCCGATGAACATGTCGATTCTGCGATCCTGCCCATCGCGCGAGGGTTGGTAGCGAACGTCGCCGGGGCCATTAAAACTATTGCCGCCCGCACTGGGAGTCTTAACCGGAGGCTTGGCGGGCGTTTGTGCTGCGGCAGGCAATAACGCGGCACCTAAGAGAAATGCCGCCAAACTGCGCGCGTAAGTGCGGCTCCGCAACTTCCCTGCTTGATCTCGCTTCATGATGTCCCTCGATGTGCGTTTACAAAGAAATTTTCGCGACTGCGGAAGTCTTTACTCAGTGCCCTGCAGCCGCCCAGGCAAGCCCATCAGCGCCTTTGCCGGCATCGATGACGTTCTTCACCTTCCAGTCGGTAAGACTGATGGCGACCACTTTCCCGTCCTGATCGCAGGAGACATATGCGGTCTGCCCGTCCGGCGCAAGCAGCACTTCCTGCGTCCGCATCCCGACCTCAATCGTGCGCGCCACTTTCATGGTGCTGAGATCCACCGCCGCGACCTGATGCACCAGTGGCAGCGCGATGACCAGCCACTTGCCATCAGCGGTGGTCGCGCTGCCATAACCCAAGCCGGGCAATGGAATCCAGGTTTTTAACTTGTTAGTGGCGGTGTCGATGACTGCGAGTTGCGGCTTGGTCACGTCAGAAGTGAAAGCGTATTTGTCGTCCACGGAAAGCGAAATGCGTTGCACTTGCGGCGACACTGGAATGATAGTGAGCACCTTGCGGGCGTCGAGGTCGAGGACCGAAACCGTGCCCGGCCCAACGTTCGCGGTATAAGCGCGATGACCGTCGCGGGTGATCGCGAACATGTGGGACTGCTCCTGCCCAGTCGGAACCGAGCCAACAATTTTCAGGGTCGATGGATCGATGATCGTAATCGCCTTTTCCAGTTCGGTGCTGACATAAAGCAGGCCATTCTGCGGGCCGATTATAGGGAGGTGCGGCCTGACCCCCTTTCCGAAATCCACGTTGCCGACCACTTTTCGCGCGGCGATATCGATGACGACCATGTTGCTGCCGTCCGTGCCCGGTTGTCCCACGCCAGAGTTTCCGTAAATCGGAACATACGCCAGTTTTCCATCGCGCGAAGTTGTGATTTCGTGTCCAGTCACGCCGCCCTCGGGAATTTCTGCAATCTGCTTGCCGGCAACCGGGTCGATGATCCCCAGGGCGTTGTCACCTTTATTGGCGACCAACAACAGACCGCTCGACGAACTCTTCGCGGGGGGTTCAGCCCAAGCGTTAAAGGCAAGCGGCAGAGAAGCAAGCAGGATCATGAAGACATTGCGCACAAGCGGCTCCATTCTTCTTTTTAGGTCAGTCGCAGATGAACACCATATCGCAGATCAGGCCGGAGGTCGTGTCGAGGTCAGAAGCGCAAAAGCGGTTGACACGATTTTCAATTATATTATCATATGAACCATGAAAACACGCCTTCTCATAACGCTGACTGCTGCGTTCACCTTTCTGGGGGTTGCGCGGTTAAATGCGACCATGCCCGCCGGTGGCTTCGCCGGACACTGGAAAGTTAATTTCGGGAAATCCAAATTCCCCGGGCCGCCTCCCCAGGTCGATGAGTGCACGATCGATGCCGATGGCACGGTCACAGTTAACGAGACCAATTCTGAAGGTAAGAGCTCTACCTGGCATTACACCCCGGTCGCGGGAAAGCCCGTGAAAGTGGAAGGCCGTGATAACGCTACCGTCACCGTAAGAAAACTTAACAGCCATACCAACGAACAGACTTGGGATTTCAACGGCAGGTCCGCCAAGAGCAAAGCTGTCCTCTCTAAAGACGGCAAAACAACTACCTTCACCATGGACGGCACCGACAAAGACGGCAAGGCCTTCCACGAACTGGTCGTTTACGACAAGCAATAAGCTTCAGTCATCAAATTGGTTGAAAAGAAAACGCTGGGTTCTCCATCGAGACTCAGCGAATTTTTTGCCCATCTACCATACGCGCTGCTTTTGTTACGATGTATGCGCTCCATCAAATCGATGCAAAAGACCTTCCACTTTGATTCTGCTCCCGATCCTTACATAGCCGACGCGGCTGTGCTCTGCTGCTTCGATCAACGCATTCGCCTGGCAGTGAACAAGTTTTTGCAGCGCTCGGAAATTCTGCGGCCAGACATGATCGTTGTCGCTGGCGGAGCAAAAACTCTGGCATCGCCGCGCAATGACTTTGAGCGCGACTTTATTTTGGAGCAGGTGCGGATGTCGATTCTGTTGCACAAAACACCACAAGTTTTTCTGATGAGCCATTCCGATTGCGCCACTTATGGAGGCTTGGCTGCATTCGGGGGAGACCGCGGACGCGAGGCCGCACATCACAAGATCGAGCTGAACCGCGCCTCACAGCTGATCAAGGACAAGTTTCCGGACGTCGAGGTCCGATGCTTCTTCGTTAATTTTGAGGGAGTGTTTGCGGCGTGCGGCGACAACGCTGACCATGCCGCATGAAAACCACTTCACGTTAACTTAGATACTCTTCCGCTAAACCGCTTTCGATAGCAACCCGCACTTTTTCCATCAGGCACTCTCGCGTGCCAAAATCTGCGGGATCGATCGGCGAATGGAAAGTTATGGTCACTAGCGTGGGCTTGATCGCGAACCTGCCTTTCGGCATAGCCTCGTGAGTCCCCGAAATGGTCACCGGGACAACAGGTGCCTTGCACTCTTCTGCAAGGTAGAAGGGCCCCTTCTTAAACGGTAAGAGTTTGCCGTCGCTGGATCGGTGGCCCTCGACATAAATAGTCATGTGAATTCCCTGCTTCACCACATCGGATGCGTCATTCACGGCTGCTATACCGGCGTCGCGATTGCCGCGGTCGACTGGAACTAGCGATCCCATGCGCATGGCTCGGCCCAAAATCGGAACCTTAAAAAGCTCCCGTTTGACCAACACCGATGTTCTACCGGGAATAATAGGAATGAGCAGCGGCGGATCGATATTCGAAACGTGATTCGACATGAAAACATAAGTTCGCGAGCGATCCAGTGTTTCTAGACCAATAACTTGTGCGCGCACTCCGGCAATTCTTACTCCGGTTCGCGCACCCCACATGGCTACGCGATACAAGGGCAGCACACCACCGGTGATAAAGACCCACGGAAAACAAAACAATGCGGCAATCGGCAGCAATACCGCCCAAAAACTGAGCATAAGAATAGTTCGGATCATTGGGGTGGAGGCATTCGGTTGTTCGAGTTGCCGAACAGCCACGTCGCGCGCCGGGATTTCTGCTTAGCCGTGATGTCAGGTACGTCCTGCAGGCGAAAGACTTTTTGCTTGCTGGCGCTGAGACTCCACTGCAAATCCTGTTGAACGCCCGAACGGACAATTGTGACACGTAACATTGCACCCGGGCCGAGCCCAGCTATTCTTCTCTCGAAATCCCGCCCCGCGTGTTGCCCATTGATCTCCAGAATTACGTCGCCTGCCTTCAACCCAGCGCGGTCGGCGGCGCTTGAGGACTCAACCTGCACCACGGTGGGCGATTGATCGAATGCGCGGGTCGCCTGAAATCCAGGGTCGGCAAAGTTGACCTCGTCAGTCGTCACCCTCAGACCTACGCGGCTAAAGGAACTGTCCCACGGAAGTTCCTCTACGCCGCTAACATATTTCTGAAAGAACTCTCGGAAGTCAGAATTGGACAGGGTTTCGATCGCTTGGCGAATGCTCTCGGAATCCTGAAAGAATTTTCCTTGCTTAGCGTAGCGCTCATTCAGCCAACGGAATAAATCTTCAAGTGAGGTTCGATCGTCAGTCGAGTCCCGCATTTTTAGATCCAGTAACACTCCGAGCAACTCGCCTTTGTTGTAGTAAGAAATACTGCGAGTCGGAAGATTGTAGTACGGATATTTTTCCAGCCAAGCGTCCAGGCTGGACTGCTCCGCTGACTGCCTCAGGTGAGCGGAACGGGCCTGAAGCTCCGTGATTTCCTGCCCGAGATGATTGAGGTAGTGTTGCTCGTCGAGCAGGCCTGCCCGAAGCAGCACGTACTCAGCGACTGTGCTGTCCACCCCTTCGCTGAACCAGAGGGCGGGCGTGTAATTCTCTTTGGTGTAGTCAACCGGATCGAGTGATTGCGGACGAATCCGCTTGACATTCCAAAGGTGAAAAAATTCGTGCGCCGTGATGCTGACGAACTGGTCGAAACCGGTGTCCAGGTCCTGCCTGGGTAAAGTGATCGCCGTGCCGTAAGAGTGCTCCATCCCCCCACCGCCGCCGGATTCAGCGAAGTGATAAATGAACATGTAATCCTGAAACGGACAGTCGTGCATCCACGCCGCCTCCGTGGAAACTATGCGCTGGATGGGTGAAATGATCTTGTCAAAGATGGCCTGAGCATCGTTAGCATCAACGATCACGCGATATTTTCCGCAGGTCGCGTCGAAGTCCCTCTCGTTGAAGCTGCTGATTTCGACGGGCGAGTCTACCAACTGGTCGTAGCTGATCGCCCAAAAACCGCTTCCATGCGGCGGCAGCGGCGTGGCGGTTTTCCATCCTGCGGGGAGGTTTCGAAATTCAACTTCGACTGGGTCGCCGCGTTCTTCTTCGATATAGCACAATATCTCCGCAAGATTAAAGAACGCGTGTTGCGAGTTGAGTTGGACGCCATAAGGACCAGGAATGTCGCTGAACATTTCGTACTGAACACGCGCTCCATTTTCGGCCCCGCTAATTTTCCAGCGGCTTTTATTCCGCTGCGTCAGCAGTAGCGGCTTTCCGGCGGAGTCAGCGCGAATCCAATTCATGTATTGAGAGAAATCTCGCACCTGATAAAGTGCGTTCCACACCGGCAGTTGGAGTTCGCGATTGCCCGCTCCGGGAGGGACGTCAATCGTTACCTCGACGAGATGCTTTTCTGGATTCGCCAAAGAGATTGTGTAGTGCACGGGATCCGTGGCGAATGCGGCCTGGCCAAAAATGATCACCACGCTTGCCGCGAGCGCGGCAAGTGGAAGACGCGCATGGAAGAAACTCATTCCCGGACAGCCACCTGAACTGAACTCTCGGAGTCCGAGGACTTCAACGCTTGTGGCAGCTTCTCATAGATTCCGCCAAAGCCGCCGTTGGACAATATCGCAATTACATCCCCGGAACGCATTTCAGGAGCCGCAATGCGCACGATGCTGTCCACGTCAGCGATGACCCGCGCCCGGCGACCAAGGTTTCCGATGTGACTGGCAACGGCCGCAATGTCCAGGCGCTCGGATTCAGGAATAGATTCCGAGCGAAAGACATTGGCGATGACGATTTCATCTGCAATGGCCAGGCTCTTCGCCAAATCGTCCTGAAACACATTGCGCCGAAGCGTGTTCGAACGTGGCTCGAGAATTGCCCACAATCGTCTTCCCCCATAGCGCGCCCGCAAAGCGTTGAGTGTGACCGCAATCGCTGTGGGATGGTGCGCGAAGTCGTCGATGATCGTAATGCCGTTGATCTCAGCTTTTACTTCCAAACGACGCTTAACGCTCTTAAAATTCTTTAGCGCTCCGGCAATGACATCGACCGCGATTCCGTAACTCGCAGCCAAAGCAGCCGCCGCAGTCGCATTCCAAACGTTGTACTCGCCGGCGAGAGAAAATTCGAAGTTCGCCCTGGCGGCGCCGTTTCGCAAAACGGTCCAGGTGGTTCGGTCCGCTTCGAACCTTAGGTCAGCAATCTGCCAAGTGGCCTTGGCGGATGTGCCGTAACGCTCGACCGGGCAAAAAGCCCGTGCAATACAGTTTTCGATGCTTTCGCCGGAATCAAAAGCGATAATGCGTCCGCGCTGAGGAACAAGATTCACCAGGCGTTTAAACGAGGTTTCGACCGCATCGAGGTCCTTATATATGTCGGCATGATCGAATTCGACCGACGTTAGGATGACAGCGTCGGGAAAATAGTGCAGAAACTTCGGTCCTTTGTCGAAGAAGGCGGTGTCGTATTCGTCGCCTTCCAAGATGAAATATTTTCCGTCGCCCAGCTGAAAGCTGCGACCGAAGTTCTCTGCAATCCCGCCAATCAAAAACGAGGGATGCGCGCCGGCATACTCGAAAATCCAAGACAGCATTGACGTCGTCGTCGTTTTGCCGTGTGTGCCCGCAACTACCAGCACCTCTTTGCCGCGCAGAAATTCGTCATGTAGAAGCTGCGGCAACGAGCAAAATGGGATGCGCTGGTCGAGCACATGTTCGAGTTCGACATTGCCGCGCGAGATGGCATTGCCTACGACCACGAGATCAGGCGTGGGTTCTAAATTCAGAGCCGAAAACGGCTGCGATATCGGAATACCTAGGGAATGAAGAAAGTCGGACATCGGCGGGTAGGCCGCCGCATCGGAGCCAGTGACGCGAAACCCGCGCTCCGCAAGCATTCCAGCGAGAGATGCCATAGCAGTGCCGCAGATGCCAATCAAATGGATATGTTTTGTGGAAGTCATTTTTAAAGAACTTAGTCAACCGCATTAAATTCACGCCGCCGTTGCCGGTTCGAGAATCTCCAGTGTCACGCCAGTCCCGCCGACGTTTAGTACCGCACTTACTCCAATCGGCAAAGTTATGTTCTGATGCGAAACGTGGCCCGAGCGTAACCCGTAAGCAACCGGGATTCCAAGCTCTTCAACGATTCTCATCACCACCTGCTCTAGAGTGTAGCCTTGGTTGGGAGCTTGCATGCAATCCAGCATTTCGCCAAAAATGAGGCCGCGAACTTCCTTCAACTTCCCTGCCAGTTTCAGGTGCATCAACATGCGGTCGATCTGGTAAGGCTTGGTTGCGATATCTTCAATAAAGAGTATCGTGCCTGCGGTGCGAATTTCGTAAGGAGTTCCCAGCGATTCCACCAGCATCGAAAGGCATCCGCCGTATAGAACACCTTCAGCTGAACCCTGCGCCAGCGGCTTAACTCCTGAGTTAAGGTCGAAATCAAAGCGCCAGTTCTCTCGGCCGCTCAATGCCGCTCGCCAGGATTCCACATCGATACCATCAGGCTTCGCGAAATCTTTAGACACCATCGGACCATGGAAGGTCACGAGGTTGGCGGTATCGCAAAAATACGTCTGCAGCGATGTGTTGTCGCTATATCCGATAAATGCCTTTGGGTGCGAACTGATCCTGCTCATATCGAGGATAGGCAATAAATAATTCGAGCCATAGCCGCCGCGCACGCAGATGATGGCTTTTACGTCATCGCGCGTGAACATGTTTTCTAGTTCGCGGGCGCGGCGTTCGACCGATCCAGCGAAATACAGGTCCCGGTCGAAAATTGATTGGTCGTAAACCGGGTTGTAGCCCATTTTGCGCAAGGCGGCGCAGCCTTCTTCAAAATCTTCGCGCTTGAAATAACTTGCAGGCGCGACAATGCCGATGTTGTCGCCAGCTCGTAGCGCAGGAGGCTTGATGCGTTCAACTTGGGATCGGGAAGGCATGAGGAATTAGAGCAGGAATTCTCCGCGACAGACCAGTTGCGCAGGCCCGCGGAGAAACACCTGATCTTCCCAGCGCACGGTCTGCGGACCTCCGGGAGCATGCACAAGAACCGGTGATTCTGCCCGTTTAGAAAAAATTGCCGCCACGGCCGCCGCGCAAGAACCGGTACCGGATGATTGCGTTTCACCCACTCCGCGCTCATAAAAACGAACTTCTATGTTACTTCTATCTCTAATACGAACCAGCTCAACATTAATGCCATACTTGAAGTCATGATGCCTACCGATTTCGGTGGCATCACCCTGCCATGCAGGCCCGAATTCTTCAACGAAGACTACGAAATGCGGGTTACCCATCGACACTGGAATTCCGCGTACTTCGCCAAATGCGACCTTGATCGGGAACTCGTCGCCCACCTGTGGCTCACCCATGGTAATCTCGAACTCGAACGATTTGTGATTGTGAGAAATCAAACTGCAGTTTTTTATTCCGGCGCCAGTGCGGATGTCGACATGCTGTCGAGGATTTTCTGAACACAAATAAGCTGCGACACAGCGGGTACCGTTACCGGAAATCTCGGCGTCCGAACCGTCGGCGTTAATGAGGCGGGCGCGGACGTCGGCATCTTGCGCAGGGAAAAGCCACTCCACGCCGTCGGCTCCGACCCCGTTATGGCGATCACAAATTCCGCGACTGAACGCAGGGAGATCGGGCGGAGCGTGCAATCCATCGATGATGAGAAAGTCATTGCCGCAGGCGCTGGCTTTAACAAATGGGATCGCCGCCTGGTTCATACCATCGGAAGCGCTCATTCGGTATGCACCGCTCCCAACGGAGTCACGGCCTCAAATTTTCCGCATTCGCGCAACAATCGTAATACTGCCGCGTGTTGCCGGCGTGTGCCCTCGCATTCAAATCGCACCCGAACGTGTCGAGGAGTGGGTGCGACCTGCACATTGGAAGCAAAAAAATGGAGCGGCTCAAGGGCCTCGTTTATCTCGGCTGTTGCCTTCTCGGCACTCGATCCAGCCACCTCATAAGCCTGAAACATCGTCTTGAGATTGAGAAGTTTTTCGGTGCTGCCGAGCAGCAGCAAAACGCCAATGACCAGCAGCGTTGCGAAGATCGCAATCAGGTAACGATCACCACCGACGGCCATGCCAATCGAAGCGACCACGAACAAAGTGGACGCGGTGGTGATGCCGGTGACGAGGTCGTTGCGCGCATGCAGGATGGATCCGGCACCAATAAAGCCTATGCCGGGAATGATCTGGGCGGCAATGCGGGTGTGATCACCCATGTGCAGCACGGCGAGCTGGTCTGAAAGCAAAGTGAACATGGCCGCGCCAACGCAGATGAAAATATTGGTGCGTAGCCCGGCTGAGCGATGTTTTGCCTCGCGCTCCAGGCCGATTAATCCGCCGAGGAATGCGGCGAGCACCAACTTTTCTAGATCGACGACAACCAGATGCATTTAACCTTCCTTGCGCGACCGTGGACGCCAGCAAAACTTCCCTGGCCGTTATGCCCGTACGCCTCGCAACTTCAGTTGTTCTGTATCCCTAATTTTGCTCGGATTCTATCACCACGGGGGTCGCTCGCCTTGGTTCACGCGTGAGGCAACCGTTAACGTGGCTGATTACTCTTGAAGGTGCGATAGATAGTTGCTTGTGACTGGCCGGTTACTCGAATGATGGCAAAGGTACCGAGGTCATTCTTATTCACGGAAGATGCAACCTGGTCGGAGTCGAAGGCAACAACGTAATTGGCATACGCAGCCGGTTTTTTCAGCGCGCGTTCCCATAAGCCTTCGGGATCAGACGCGCCTTTCCACGGGCGATGGTTACCTTCGTTGATCACGCGCGAAAGCGAAATGCCTGCCTGCTGCAGTGCTCCCACGTGATCGCCCGAATACATAAGAAAGGTGGCGTCCGGAGGCAACAATTCCAGCCTGGCCGCAACCGCGCTTTCCAGAGCAATGCGAGAGCGGGAGTTTACAACCGCTTCTTCAAAACTGACGGGATCTTTGCGCCACACCTGAACGTAGCTGGCCGAGACGAAAGCCAAAAAGACAATTGCGACCACGAGTCTCGACCTCGTACTCGATGCGAAACGGATCAACCCATAGGCTGCAACGGCGGTAAATACGGCAAACGCGGGCAGCATCTCGAGACCGTAACGCACGTTGTAGAAGGAAAACGGCCACCAGTCTGGCACAAACAGAGGAACGCCGCTGCGCGCAATCGAGAGCACGTAAAACGGAACGGGTATCCACAGAAAAAGCAACGGCCATAGTTTTCGCTGAAATAACAAAACGATGGCGGTCCCGAAAAGCAGCGCGCAGACCCAGAATATCTGCCACTTCCCTCCTGCCATGTTTAATTCCGCTGACTTGAAAAAGTATTGAAATGCCACCGGCAAATTATTTGTGCCTGGGTGCGGCGGCGAGCCCGCAAGTATCGACTTCTGCTCGATCGCCTTCGCGGAGTAGTCGCCGTTCGCGAATTCCAGCGGGTTGCGATAAACGGCTGCGTTGTAGGCAAGCCAGATTGCCGGTCCAATGGCCGCGAAGAGCATCAAGCGTCTGACCCCGGGGCGAAGGAAAGCGAAATTAGAGAATTGGGAGAAGACAAATAAACCCGCTGTGACTACAAATGCCAGAAACCATCCGTCGTAGCGGGTGAGACATGCTCCTGTCAAACAAAGTCCGGCCTTCATCAGAGACGAGGTTGCTGCTTTTTCATCTTTGGCGACGCAACCGCGAATCGCGGCACACACAAAGATCAGCGTCCAAATGAAAAACGCCAGGTAGACAGGCTCGGTCATCGCGGTGGTTTGCAAATAAATCAGATTGGGATTGAGCGCGAAGGTCGCCGCCGCAAACCAAGGCGCAAATTCCGCCCCCGCGCGATCCCTGTAAGACGGCAGAACTGTCTTCATCAATCGAAAGATTCCGGTCACACCGAAGACATAGGCGAGCATCGACGGAATCGATCCGCCGACTCCCGTTCGCCACATCCATTTGGAAATGAGAAAAGGCACCATCAGCAGGTGCGGAAGCGGCAGCCACACCGTGCCGAATTGCAGAAGCCCTGGGGTGCGCGAATCGATTACGCGGCGGGCAATATTAATGTGAGCGACCGCGTCTCCGTATAACAACATGTCATCGCGCCGCAAATAATAAAAAAAGGCGGCAATAGAGACCATGGCGGCGATCTGCCCAACCAAAAGAATTTCGCTGCCCGACGTGTTTGGCTTTTTCATTCCAGATGAGTGAGTTCGCGAAAGACTTGAAAGCGCGCATCGATCTCGCCGCGAGTCAGTGATTGCAGGCGCTCGGTCCCGAACTTCTCTACCGCGAATGATCCCATCACGCCACCGTAAAACAGCGCCCGCTTGATGACCTCACGATTCAGCTCTTCCTGCGACGCGATGTATCCCATGAAGCCTCCCGCGAAGGAATCGCCGGCTCCGGTGGGATCCTTTACCTCTTCGATAGGTAAGGCAGGAGCGCGAAACGGGTGCTTGCCAACCCCGAACGCGCCTTCGCGAAAGAAAATGGTCGCGCCGTATTCTCCGTGCTTGATGACTAACGCCTGTGGTCCCATGGCAAGAACTTTCTGCGCCGCGCGTGGCAGGTTCGTTTCTCCCGCTAGCATCTTGGCCTCGCCGTCGTTGATCATGAGAATGTTGACCAGGCGCAGAGTTTCGCGGAGCTCAGGATTGGTGCTGCGGATCCAGTAGTTCATGGTATCGCCGCCGGTCAGTTTTACGCCAGAAAGTTCCCGTCGGACCGCGGCTTGCAAGCTGGGATGAATATTGGCGAGAAACAAAAACTCAGAATCTTTGTATTGCGACGGAATTCGGGGCTGGAAATTCTCGAAGACGTTGAGGTCTGTGAAGTCGGTTTTGGCTTCGTTCAAGTTGTCCAGGTATTGACCGCCCCAGCGAAAAGTCTTCCCTTTCGCGTGCTCGATGCCGCGAGTATCGACGCCGCGTTTTTTCAGAACATTCTCGTGTTCAGCGGTGAAATCTTCGCCAACTACGGCCACGATTCGGACATCAGTGAAGTAGCTGGCGGCGAGCGCGAAGTAGGTGGCAGCCCCGCCGAGAACGTTTTCCGCGTGACCTGAGGGAGTTTTAATGTTGTCGAATGCTACGGAACCGACCGCGAGTATGCTCATTATTTATGTATCGTCCAGAATTTTCGAAAATGCCTACAGGTATTTTCCGATGATCAATTTCAATTTATCGCGCGTGGCCTGCGGAATTTTCGTGCGATCGGTGATGATGGCGTGGGCCAGCGCCGATCCGCATTTGCAGCCACGCTCCTTGGGCATGGCCGCGACTGCTTCGCGCACGACGTTGCAGGCGTTCTCGGCATTCTTCGTCAGCACGGCGACAATTTGATCCATGGTGACTGAGTCGTGGTGCGGATGCCAGCAGTCGTAATCCGTGACCATGGCGACGGTTACATAGCAAAGCTCAGCTTCGCGCGCCAGTTTGGCTTCCTGCAGATTGGTCATGCCGATCACGTCCATGCCCCAGGAGCGGTAAAGGTTCGACTCCGCCTTTGTCGAAAATTGCGGGCCTTCCATACAGAGATAAGTGCCTCCGCGCTTGCCGACTACTTTCGCTTTTTTGCACGCGGCTGCGACCGCTTCTGACAACTGCGGGCATACCGGATCGGCAAATGCGATGTGTGCTACTACGCCACTGCCAAAAAAAGTGTCGACCCGGTGACGCGTCCGATCCACGAACTGATCGGGAATCACAAACTCGAGTGGCTTATGTTCTTCTTTCAACGATCCGACAGCCGAAACGGAGAGGATTCGCTCTACCCCGAGCTGTTTGAATCCATGAATATTGGCGGGAAAGTTGAGTTCGCTGGGAAGAATCCTGTGGCCGCGTCCGTGACGAGCCAGGAAAGCCACCTTGCGGCCTTCGAGCGAGCCCAGCACGTACGCATCAGAAGGCGCGCCGAACGGGGTATCCAAAGAAATCTCGCGAATTTCCGTCAGCCCCGGCATTGAATACAGGCCACTTCCGCCGATGATGCCGATTTCTGCTTGTGACAAATTGCCTCTCGGGTAAGTTAAGAGCCAGAAGACGAAGGGTGATTATACAAAATGCAGTTCTCTGGCCGCAGTCAGCGCGCGGCGATCTTCGCTCCCCACTCTTCAGGGCTCACATCACGCGCATGGTTCGCAAAAAGCCAGTGATGGCCGTCGAGGTCTTCCACTCCGTACTGCCGTTCGCCGTACTCAGTTTCGTGCAGCTCTTCGACAATCTTCGCGCCCGCCGCCTTGGTTTTGCGGAAGTGCTCGTCAACATCCTCTATGAATATAGTCAGGCTTTGGGTACCGTAACCGAGCTGCGCCGGAGTCTTTGATCCGGGGCGGCGTCCTTCCCTCACCATGATCCACGCCTCGCCCAACCGCAGTTGAGCTCCGTTGACGGGATCGCCATAACGGTAATGCTCAGTGAAGCCGAAAGTTTTCTTGAGCCAGTCAATCGCGGCCGCCACGTTCTGATAAACGATGTGGGGCAGAATGATGTTTGCCGGGACGGAGCGGTTGGTGAGCATGACTGTAATTACCTCGGCTAAAAGCAGACTATTTCATTCCGCTTTATTATTGCGCAGCTGGAACCGATTCCAACACTTCGTGACGAAACTGCTCGGTGAGCGCCGAGTCCAGGCTTTCGGTTACGAGAATGGTGTCGCCCTTCACATCGATCACGACCGCCCCGTCTTCGGTGTTCCAGGTATGGTCACCGCCCAAAGTTCTCAGGTCTTTTAAATCTGCGGGCAGATTTGAATCTGTGGCAGACGACACCTTCTTATATCTCTGCTGCATACCGCGAGCGTAAATGGCAGCAAACTGGTCCGCCGCTTTCGGAGTCGCCCACTTCGAAACAAACACCAGTTGCAACGGTGCACCAGGATTTCCCTTGGGACGGACCGAGTAATAATATCCGCCACGCCAGTTGGGGTAAATTCGCTTCGAGGTTTCTAACCCCGCATATTGTTCGGCTAGCACGGCAACATCGAATTCGCCGATCGCACCGATGTCGAAACGGTCGTAATTCTTGAAAATATGTTTGAAGTCAGGCAGCGGAAGCGGCGCCAAGTGCTCCCCCGTGATGTATGTCTGCGGCTCCATGATTTCGCGGCTGGTTTGGGGAGGATTTTCGAATGTCGACTTAAAGGCTTTGTCCTTCCCCTGCTGGCGAAGCACTTCGGCCTCAAATTCCACGCCGTAGCGGTACGGAAAAGTCAGCGCTTCTTTCATGAAGACCGGCGCATTCTGATAAATCTTGGAATCGGCCGAGCCGTTGGCCATGCTGTCATTCATCATTTGCACCACCTCGGGCGAGTTGGCAACCGTGTGATGCATGGGCGCGAGCATGTAATCGATTAGCACCACCATCGCCTGCCCTTCGGTGACCGCCTGCCGCGCTTCACTGTTCTCGTCTGTGGTGATGTCGGCGGGTTTCAGGTCTTTCTTCGTGTCCAGATCTTCGTTGCCCTTCTTCAGCCATTTGTCCAGCCCGAACGACTGGTCCTGCAAGGCATGGGTCAGCTCATGGGCCAGAACCGGGCGCTGCAAGTCCGGCGCAACCCAGTCGAGCAGGTTCACGGTTTTCGTCTTGGCGTCGTAGTAGCCGGCCACCTGTTCTTCCAGCAGGCTGACTAAGAAAGTCTGCAGATCGAAATCTTCGGGCAGCAGTCCGAATTTTTTGAGCACCAGCTCGGTGCGGCGGAGGCGCTGCACGTCTTTGTCCTCAGCCATATTTTTCTTCAGATAACTGACCACCTCTTCGCGACTGGCTAGTCGGCGCTTTACGTCGTGCTTTTTGGGAAGCGAAGTGTCTTTGCTGGCGAAGTCGAGGATGGTATCGACGTCTCTGAAGAGTTGCTGTGCCTGCTCGGGAGTGATCTTGGTTTCAGGCTGAGCGGTGGTGGACTTATCGGTTGTCGGCTTATCGGTGTCGGACTGATCGGATTGGTCTTGATCCGCGTCAGGCTTCGGGGCCTTCGGTTCGGATTTTTGCTCGCTTGACGAGGGTGCAGTTTGGTTCGGCGTGGGCTGAGCAGGTTCCTGCGCAAGACACGAGCCCACCAACAACAAAGCAACCAGCAGGGTAACTAAGCACGGATTCAGGTCGCACCCGAGGCAACGAGACATCCATTAAACATACTGGGGAATGCAGGAATGAACAAGAACGCGAGTCGACTTTCTCTATCAGAGTCTGCGCCCTCTGTGGTTCATTGTGTTAAAACCAACCACAGAGATCACAGAGGTCACAGAAAGGCGCCACAGAGCGGTTATTTGACGCCCTTCTCCGGATTCCACGATCCCTGCTCTTTGCGAACAAAAATTATCTGGCCAATGTGGTAAGCGTTGTGGGTGCCGATGTGGGCGATCTCGGAATACCAGTCCTTTAGCTTGGCTTCGTCGGCGCTCTCGACGGCCTTTTCCCAGTCCGTCATGACCTCGTCGAGCTGCTTGACTAGGGCATCCCACTTCTTGGCGTCGAAGTTGTTAAAGGTCTCGTCGTTGTTGCCGTCAAATTTGTCCTGCGGTTCGCCTTTGAATTTCTGGAGCGAGCGCCGATCCCAATAGACGATGTGATAAGCCAATTGGCCGACCGAGTGATTACCCTTGCCGTCGGTCCAATTAGCTTGCTCGGGGGTAAGGCCTTCCACCGCGGTGTTGGCTGGAACAAACCATTCAGCTTTGTTGTGGGTGGAGCGTAGTTGTTCGAGCAGAATACTTTTGAGCGTAGGGGTAGGCTTCTGCTCTTGCGAATATGCGGGCAGGCCTAAGGCGATAGCGAGAAATAGAAAGCTGAGTTTCATTAAAGACACTCCTTAACCGTTCAATAGTTGGGCAACCTAGAAGACAGCCGAGGGCGGCCGTCCCCACATGGTCTCTGCCGGGCAGTAGCCCAGGTCCGTAAGCGAACCGCTCCGAAGTATATGTCAACATTGACCAACCCGGTGTCCCCCGTGCGTGCTTCCGTAATTCGCGTTACAATACGCCCTTGAGGATCGTATGTTGAGACGGGGATTAATGCTGGGAGGGGTGCTGCTGCTCACGTTTGCGGTGTCTGCGCCGTGGGCTATTTCAGAGCAAACTGCAGGCCAGGCCGAGGTTCCGACTTATAATCCGCCTCCCTCGCCCGGCGCAAAGCTGCCCGCAATTCTCGGCCGCGATCAACTTTGGGGCAACAACGATCAATATCCCTATCAGTCACACGCTTACGAACTGGCGGCGAAGATTCAGAAGGTGATTTACCAGCAGCCCTGTTATTGCTATTGCGACCGGATGGGCCACAAGAGCCTGCACAGTTGCTTTGAGGGGACGCACGGGGCTGAGTGTTCGGTCTGCCTGAAGGAGCTGTACTACTCCTACCAGATAACTCAGAAGCACAAAACGGCGGTGCAGATTCGCAAAGGAATTATCGCCGGCGAGTGGAAACAGATCGACCTGCAGTCGGCGGCAAACATTCATTAGTTTATTGCTGTCAGCTCTTGGCGGGCCCGAAGTGGAGGCCCAAAGTTAAGAGCAAAAATCTGACAGCCGTTTGGATCCCCTACGACAAACCGAGGAAAAATTCTTCAGATGGCCCAGAAACCCACAGCCAAGCACACTCCCGCGAGCGATCCTGAAATGGCGCAACTGCTGCAGTCTTACGAAGCCGGCCTGCGCGCCATGCAAGAACACAAATACGAGAAAGCCAAGACCCTGCTGCTGAAAGTGGTCTCCGGAACAAACCGTGGGATTGCCGACCGCGCCGCCGTGCACATGAACGCATGCAACCAGCAGATGGAACGCGGCGCCACGCAGTTCAAGACCGCTGAGGAGCATTATGACTTCGTGGTTTCGCTGATCAATCTTGGGGATTACGTCAGCGCCCGCGAGCATCTTGAAAAGCTGTCGAAACAAGTGCCCAAGGCGGACTACGTCGCCTACGGTCTGGCTGCGCTCGACTGCCTGACCGGACATGTGGAAGATGCACTCAAGAATTTGGGCCGCGCCATTACTTTGAACCCTACGCTGCGTTTCCAGGCGCGCAATGATTCCGATTTCCAAAATCTGTCCGAAGACCCGCGTTTCACCGAGCTGCTTTATCCCGATCCAGGCGAAGACCTCTCCCTGCCTCCCGAAGAAGGAGTCGAGGAGCTCGGTTAATACCAATGCCGGGCCGTGATGGACGCGAATTGCGGGTGGTGGCAATTGGCGGAGGCACCGGCCTCTCTACCCTGCTTAGGGGCGTCAAGAAATACGTGGTAAGCGCGGGCGATCCGGATCCGTCTCCCGGATCTGATTTCGCGCGCATCTCTGAACTCTGCGCCGTGGTCACCGTGACTGACGATGGCGGCTCTAGCGGGCGACTGCGTAAAGAGTTCAACATGCTTCCGCCCGGCGACGTGCGCAACTGCATTGTTGCGTTATCGGAAGACGAGACTCTGCTCTCGAAAGTTTTCCAGCATCGATTCGACAAAGGCACCGGACTCGAAGGCCATAGCTTCGGCAATCTTTTTCTCGCCGCGCTTACATCGCTGACCGGAGATTTCAGCGAAGCCGTCCGTTTGTCGTCGGAGGTTTTGGCCACGCGTGGACATATTTATCCTGCGACCGCGGCGAATATCGAGCTGGAAGCGCTGATGGAGGATGGCTCGCGGGTCCGCGGCGAAACTAAAATCACGGCCACTAAAGGGCGCGTCGAAGAACTCTTCCTTGTTCCTCCCGGCCCCGAGCCGCTACCGCAAACCCTAGACGCGATCGCTCGCGCTGATTTGATAACCGTTGGGCCAGGGTCGCTTTTCACCAGCTTGATTCCCAACCTGTTGGTCTGCGGAATTCCTGAAGCGATTCGCGATTCCGCTGCCGTCAAGGTGTATATCTGCAACCTGATGACGCAGGCCAACGAAAGTTTGGGGCGCACCGCGGCTGACCACATTCGCGCGCTGTACGACCACGCCGGCTGCCGACTTTTTGATCATGCTTTGATCAACCAGCGGCAGGCTTCTGCGGAATTGAAAGCGAAGTATGCGCTAGAAGGCGCGTCGCAGATTGTCTTGGATCTGGAGGCCATCGAAGCTTTAGGCGTTTGCCCGGTGCTCGGCGATTATCTGTTTGAGGATGGCGTGGCACGGCACGATACCCATCAACTGGCAAAAGATCTGCTTGATTTGATGAGCCAAGCGCCGTCTGAAAGCCATAGCCGGACGGGCGAGCGCGGCCATCGCTCCGCGGGAAATTGAGGTTGGATATTTTTGGCGTCTTACCGTCTGCTGTTTGGCGCGTCTAATCCAGTTTGGCCAAATTACCCCCGGAGTTCATGAATGAAGTTATCCTGGTTTTTCCCTGTCCCACAAGCCATCGCGGCGGTTTTCATTTTGCTATTTGCAGCCAGCGCACAGCAGGCCCCCGATAAAGACAATCACGGTATTGTTGCCGCCAACATGGACCAGTCGGTCAAGGCGGGAAACAATTTCTACGAGTACTGCAACGGCGCCTGGTTGAAGCACATCGAGATTCCAGCCGACCGTCCGGCGGTGGGCGTGTTCTCAGCGTTGGCCGACATCAGCAACAAGAACACCGCGTCGCTGATCGAGGAAGTTGCAAAGTCCAATGCGGCGGCTGGTTCGGGAAATCGAAAAATTGCTGACCTTTACAACTCCTACATGGACGAGTCCGGGATCGAATCCAAAGGTCTTGCGCCGCTGAAACCGCATTTGCAGGCCATCGCCGCCATCCGCGACAAGAAGCAATTGTCGAGGACGCTCGGCGAAGGGCTGCGCGCGGACGTCGATCCGCTGAACAATACGAACTTTCACACCGAAAATCTTTTTGGCCTGTGGATCGCGCCCGATTTTAACGATTCCGAACATTACACCATTTACCTGCTGCAGGGCGGCCTCGCGTTGCCAGACCGCGAATACTACCTCAGTGATAGCGAACATCTGCGCAGCCTGCGCACGCAATATCAGACGCACATATCAGCCATGTTGAAGCTCGCCGGATTCAGCGATCCGGATGCGCGCGCCAAACGCGTCTTCGAGCTTGAGCACGCAATCGCGGAAAAACACTGGAACCTGGATGACGACCAAGACATCCACAAGGCCAACAATCCATGGAAGCGTTCTGATTTTGCCGCCAAAGCGCCAGGATTGGACTGGGATGCATACTTTGCAGCCGCCGGCTTGAGACATCAATCGAACTTCATCGTATGGCAGCCCACCGCGTTTACCGGAGAATCGGCGCTGGTGGCATCTGCACCGCTTGAGGACTGGAAAGACCTTCTCTCCTATCATCTGATTGAGAACTATGGCAACGTTCTCCCCAAAGCATTCGCCGATGAGCGGTTCGCTTTCTTCGGCAAAACTCTTTCTGGCGCTCCGGAGCAGCGTCCGCGATGGCAGCGCGGAGTTGCTGTGGTAAATGCAGTCCTGGGTGATGAAGTCGGAAAAATTTACGCACAGCGTTACTTTCCACCTGAAGCCAAGCAGCGCGCACAGAAAATGGTCGCCAACATCGTGGCAGCATTCCATAAGCGCATTGACGCGCTCACCTGGATGGATCCAGCCACCAAAGCCGAAGCCCAGGCCAAGCTCAATACTCTATATGTCGGCATCGGTTATCCGGAAACCTGGCATGATTATTCCGAGCTGGAAATCAAGTCCGACGACATTTTCGGAAATCTCTGGCGCGAGGAAATATTTCACTATCAGCAGCAGATCTCGCGGATCGGCAAAGACGTTGACCGTCACGAGTGGTCGATGACTCCGCAGACAGTGAACGCGGTGAATCTGCCGCTGCAGAACGCGCTCAACTTCCCCGCAGCCATCTTGCAACCGCCGTTTTTCGACGCCGAGGCTCCCGACGCCGTGAACTATGGAGCCATTGGATCCATCATTGGACACGAAGTCAGCCACACCTTCGACTCCGAAGGAAGCACTTTTGACTCAAAAGGAGCGTTGCGCAATTGGTGGACACCGTCAGATCTGGAGCATTTCCAGGCTGCCACTGCGAAACTAGCTGCCCAGTATGACAGCTATCGTCCGTTTCCTGATCTGGCGCTGCACGGCAAACAAACTCTGGCAGAAAACATTGCCGACCTCGGCGGAATTGCGGCTTCCTACGACGCTTACGTCGGAACTCTCGATGGCGGCACGGCGCCCGAGCAAGATGGCTTTTCGGGCAGCCAGCAGTTCTTTATCGCCTATGGGCAGGCGCACCGGAACAAGATTCGTGAAGCTGCATTGCGGCGCCAGGTCATGACCGACGAGCACTCTCCTTCGGAATATCGCACCGACACGGTGCGCAACATCGATGACTGGTACAAGGACTTTCAAGTTCAGCCGGGAGAAACGCTTTATCTGACCCCGGAAGAACGAGTTCGCATTTGGTAAGCCTCTGTCGTAACTCAGATTTTAGGATGCCTTAGCATTGGTGCAACTTTTCAGCTCCGGTTGGGTTCATACGTTCAGGCGGCAACTTAACCGCCGAGACGTATTAAATCTGATACTTGATCTATTTGCCTAATGGCAACAAGATCAGGAATATTCGGAGCACGAAAAATATGATTCGCAATGTAATCAGGGGCATTGGAATTTCCGCGCTGTTGCTTTCGAGCCTAAACTTGTTCGCTCAATATCGGAGAGATGCTCCGCCACCCGACGATCAGGGGAACTACGAAGGGACCGCCAATAGCGTCAACGCCGGCGGAAATTGGACGGAATATTCGGGCGAAGATCGCATGACCGCGGCCAAACGTGTCCGTTTCGAGCTGCCCGCCGACAATACGCCCAACAGCGATGATCAGGCCAAGGTCATTCTGTATTGCACCAATGGCAAGTTGAAGCTCGCCGACTTTCGTCCGGATATGAGATTAGCGCGCCCAGATTGGCCCGGATTTTGGGGCCAGCCACAAATGCGAGTCACCGTCCGCGTCGACAATGCCCACAGCTATCACAATTGGAATTGGATCAATGGCCATTTCCTCGCCATGGACAAAGGCACCGCCCGCGAATTGATTGGCGCACATCTGTTTCGGGTTGAGTTTCAGACTCCGCGTGGCCCACAGATCGCTGAATTTTCACCCGAAGGCTTGGACTTGAAGTCGGTTTCGCAGGCATGTGATTTGAAGCCGAAAAAGCCATAAGTCAACAGCTTTTAACCGCAGAGATCGCAGAGAAATACTTTGCTCAGTCGTGTCGAGGATGCAGCAAACTAACTTTCTGCTGTTGATTTCTCTGCGTTCTCTGGCTGTTTTCTGCGGTTAAAATCTTTTCCTGTCCAGAATTTATCGAGCGTCTCCCCGTCAATTCACACATTTTTCATGCTGATGCGCGATAATTAAAAGTTCCCGCCTATACAGTCTGAGGTGGTCCCATGACGACCGTAAATTCCCTTCCCGGTATTTCTCATTCTCCTCTAACCCAGGAAGAACTCGACAAAATTCACGCTTACTGGCGCGCGGCAAATTATCTTTCCGTCGGGCAGATTTATGTGTACGCTAACCCGCTATTACGTGAGCCGCTAAAGCTCGAGCATGTCAAGCCCAGGCTTCTCGGGCACTTTGGCACCACGCCGGGATTAAATTTCGTTTACGTGCACTTCAACCGGATCATTAACAAATACGATCTCGATGCGATTTACGTCTGCGGCCCTGGCCACGGCGGGCCAGGCATGGTCGCGAATGCCTATCTCGAAGGCACTTACAGCGAGCTTTATCCCAACATCGGCCAGAGCGAAGAGGGCATGCGCCGGCTGTTCAAGCAATTCTCGTTCCCCGGGGGGATTCCCAGCCACGACGCGCCAGAGACGCCAGGCTCGATTCACGAGGGCGGCGAGCTGGGATACTCATTGAGCCATGCTGCCGGCGCGGCTTTCGACAATCCTGACCTCCTGGTGTGTTGCGTGGTCGGCGACGGCGAAGCTGAGACCGGCCCGCTCGCGACCGGCTGGCACATCAATAAATTTCTCAATCCGCAGTACGATGGCGCGGTGCTGCCGATTCTGCATTTGAACGGATACAAGATTGCGAATCCCACCATTCTGGGTCGGATGAGCGATGACCAATTAACCAAACTGTTCACCGGTTATGGGTGGAAACCGTATTTCCTCGAAGGCCACGAACCTGACCAGATGCACCAGCTGATGGCCGCAACGCTCGATCATATTGTTGAAGAGATCCGTTCAATCCAGGAAGATGCACGCAAGCGAAAAAATGCAGTTCTGCCCGTATGGCCAATGATAGTGATGCGTACCCCAAAAGGCTGGACCGGGCCGAAGATGGTCGACGGCAAACAGATTGAAGGTACCTGGCGAGCGCACCAGGTTCCGGTAACTGATCTGGAGAAGCCGGGACACTTGAAGATTCTTGAAGACTGGATGCGCAGTTATCGGCCCGAAGAATTATTCGACCAGAATGGCAAACTGATTCCAGAGCTGGCCCAGCTTCCGCCGCAGGGCGATAGCCGCATGAGCGCCAATCCGCATGCGAATGGCGGGATACTGTTGCGCGATCTGGTGATGCCGGATTTTCGCAAGTACGCGGTCAGTGTCCCCAAGCCAGGGGCCGATGAGGCGGAATCGACGCGCGTGCTCGGCGCATTCTTGCGCGACGTGATGAAGCTGAATCTGGAAGCGAAGAATTTCCGTGTCTTCGGCCCGGACGAAACTGCGTCGAACCGGCTGGAGTCGTTATATGAAGCCACAAATAAAGAATGGCTGGAACCGATTCTTCCCGTCGATGAGAATTTATCCCCTGATGGCCGCGTGCTCGAAATTCTGAGCGAGCACATGTGCCAGGGCTGGCTCGAGGGATATCTACTCACCGGCCGGCACGGGTTCTTCTCCTGTTACGAGGCTTTCATTCACATCGTAGATTCGATGTTCAATCAACACGCGAAGTGGCTGAAGGTCACGCGAAACATAGAGTGGCGCCGTCCCATTGCTTCGCTGAATTATCTGCTTACTTCGCACGTGTGGCGGCAGGACCACAACGGCTTTACTCATCAGGACCCCGGATTCATTGATCACGTTGTCAATAAAAAAGCTGATGTGGTTCGCGTGTACCTGCCCCCAGATGCGAATTGCTTGCTGTCGGTCGCTGATCACTGCTTACGCAGCCGCCATTACGTTAATGTGATCGTGGCCGGCAAGCAGCCCGAGTTGCAGTGGCTCGATATGGAATCGGCGATTGAGCATTGCACCAACGGAATTGGCATTTGGGAGTGGGCCAGCAATGACGACAACTCCGAGCCCGATGTCGTGATGGCGTGCGCCGGAGACGTGCCCACACTTGAAACTCTCGCCGCTGTCGATTTGTTGCGGCAGCACTTTCCCGATCTCAAGATTCGGGTCATCAATGTGGTTGACCTGATGACTATTCAGCCCTCAAGTGAACATCCGCATGGACTCACGGACAGTGACTTCGATTCGCTGTTCACAGTAGACAAACCTGTCATCTTCGCTTACCACGGATATCCCTGGCTGATTCACCGGCTTACGTATCGCCGCCATAACCACGATAACTTCCACGTGCGCGGCTACAAAGAAGAAGGCACCACCACCACGCCGTTCGACATGACGGTGATGAATGATCTGGACCGCTTTCATCTGGCGGGCGACGTCGTGGATCGAGTGCCGAAGCTGGTGCCAATCGGTGGCCATTTCAAGCAGTTTCTGCGCAACAAACTTATTGAACATAAACAATACATTCGTGAGCACGGGATCGATATGCCAGAAATTCTGAATTGGAAGTGGGAGCGGTAAGAAAAGGAACCAACCACGAAGGACACGAAGGTACACGAAGGAAAACAACGCGAAATCATGTTCTTTCATTTGGGCACTTTCTGGAATGGGTTCGACTAATTCGAGCCAAAACATCGCCTTGGTTTTCCTTCGTGTACCTTCGTGTCCTTCCTGGTTGATACCTTGGACTCTGTCATATGAAGATTCTGGTTCTCAACTCCGGATCGAGCACTCAGAAGAGTGCGCTCTTCGACCTGGGACCCGAGTCTTCCCCAAATCCTGTCGCGCCGCTATGGGAAGGCAAACTGGAGTGGGATGGCGAAAAAGAGAAGCTGACAGTCCAGAAGGCAGATGAGAAGAAGATCAACCAAGAGGCGGTCGTGCAGGCCAAAGATCGCCAAGCATCACTCGAGAAACTGCTGCAAAAACTCTGGCAGCCGCCGACGCAAGTCATCCGCGATAGATCAGAGATTCAGGTAGTTGGCCATCGCGTCGTCCACGGTGGCCCGCAACTGAGCGAGCCGGCAATCATCACGCGTGAAGTTAAACAGGCTATTGCTGACGTTTCGGCCATCGCGCCGCTGCACAATGTTGCAGGGCTTCAAGGCATTGAACTCGCCGAGAAGCTTTTCCCAGGAGTTCCGCAGGTAGCGGTCTTCGATACTGGATTTCACCGAACCTTGCCGCTGGCTGCAAAAGTTTATCCGGGACCATACGAGTGGTTCGAACGCGGAATTCGACGGTACGGCTTTCACGGGATCAATCACGAGTATTGCGCGCATCGCGCTGCGTACTTGTTGAAGCGTGAACTCTCCTCGCTGAAAATCGTCAGCTGCCACCTGGGGAATGGCTGCTCGCTTGCCGCCATCGACGGTGGTAAGAGCGTGGACACGACCATGGGTTTCACTCCGCTCGAAGGAATAATGATGGGCACGCGCTGCGGTTCAGTGGATCCGGGCATTCTGATTCACCTGATGCGCACGGAAGACGCAGACCCGAAAGATCTCGACGAAATGCTTAATCGACGATCGGGATTGCTGGGAATCTCCGGCGTCTCGGCCGATATGCGGGACGTGCTCGAAGCTGCTGGCAAGGGCAACGACCGCGCAAAACTTGCCGTGGATATTTTCGTGTATCGGCTGCAGGCCGGAATTGCCGCCATGGCCGCGTCGCTCGCAGGATTGGATGTGATCGTATTCACCGCCGGCATCGGGGAGAACGCGCCGTCAATCCGCCGCGACACCTGCGCCAAGTTGAGCTTCCTCGGAGTTCAACTCGACGAGAAAAAGAACTCTTCAACCAAACCCGATGCCGAAATCTCAACGTCAAATTCTGCCGTACGAGTGCTCATGATCCGTGCCCAGGAAGACTGGTCGATCGCTCGGGAATGTGTGCGAGTGAGCCAGCAATAATCGGGGGGGCGAGCCGGGTCGGTTTCCCCGTGGTATAATGGCGAACAAAAGGCGAATACAACATGGCTTCCCTTCCCCTGCTCCCGGAATCAGGTCCCCGGCTGGTCGGCATTGCTCGTCTCGCCTCTCACGGCGAAAGTGTTCGCCAGGGGCATGAAGTTGAATACTTCACGCTGCCGGTGCGCTCGCTGCTAAATCGCTGCGTGAGCCGGCGGCAGATGCCATTTACCTGGACCATCAATCCTTACCGTGGGTGCGAGTTCGCCTGCAAATACTGCTACGCACGCTATACCCACGAGTTCATGGAGATGCGAGACGGCATCGAGTTCGAGCAGAAGATTTATGCCAAGCAGCACGCGGCTGAACTTTTGCGGCAGGAAATTCGCAAAATAAAACCGGGTGAACAAATTGCGATTGGCACCGCCACCGATCCTTATCAGCCGATCGAGCGCAAGCTGGAGATCACGCGGGCCATACTCGAAGAATTTGCCCGGCATTCCGGACTCGAACTTGGCATCGTCACTAAGTCAGCGCTGGTCGCTCGTGACATCGACGTGCTGAAGCGAATCGCGCGGCGCAATGAGATTTTCGTAAATTGCACGGTCACCACCACAGATACGGAACTGGCCAGAATTTTGGAGCCGCGGGCTCCTCGTCCTGATCTGCGGTTAGAAGCCCTGCGAAAGCTTAGGGAAGCTGGAATCGGGGCCGGCGTAATCTGCGCGCCAGTTTTGCCGGGGATCACTGATTCACCAAAACAGCTCGAGTCAGTTGTGCGGCGCGCCTCTGAGGCTAAAGCGAATTACGTTTACGCCAATCCGCTGTTCTTGAAGCCGTGCTCGGCAGCGGTGTTTATGCCTTTCTTGCGGGAGAATTTCCCCAAATTGGTGCCGGATTACGAGCAGCGATTCAAAGACCGATCATTCCTGGCTCCTGCTTATCGGAGAAGAATTTCCGAGCTATTTGCGCGACTGCGGGAGAAATACGGCATCAGGAAAGATTCAGGCTGGAACAAGACGTTGCGAATTGAACCGAAACAATTGCAAATGACTTTGTTCGGATGAAACTCGCAGGAATCACGGGTGAATCTTTTCGCCGCGTTCGAGCATGACGATGAATTTTTGAATGTTCCGTGCCCGGGTTTCCGGCTTCTTGGCAGTCTGAATTCGAAACAGAATAGCGTAGCGATTAGCGCGGTCCAAGGTCTCGAAAAAGCTCTTCGCTTTCGGACTGGCTTTCAGCGACGCCTGGAAATCATCAGCTACTACGGCGCGACTGGGCGAATCATAAGCCGAATCCCAACGTCCATTGGTCTTGGCTTGTGCAATCGCCTCATGACCGGCAGGCATCATGCGTTGGTTTTGAATCAGCGCAAGCGCCTTCTCGCGATTGATCTTCGACCAGATACTCTTCGCCGAACGCGGACAAAATCTCTGCAGCCAGGCTTGCTCGCTCTCCGGTCTTTTGTGTCCGTCGATCCAGCCGTAACACAGCGCAGCTTCGAGCGCCTGGGCGTAGGTTACAGATTGCAGTTCAGAATTCTTCTTCGCCAGTCGCAACCAGATCCCAGACGAGCCACGGTGATTTTTCTCGAGCCATGCCGACCAAGCGGATTGATTTTTGAACAGCCGCGCTTCGCCCGCTTTGATCTGGGTTGACTTCTGGGCGCTCGTTTTCTTGAGAGCGTTTTTGCCGGACGCCTTCGACCTCGAATTCATCGCCGACCGCTACTGTTCCTTCAGTTTTAGCCTGGACTTGTTCTCTTCCATGAACTCGCGGAGCTTGTCAGCCGCGTCCAGCAGCCGATTCCACTGCTCGTAATACAACGTCACGGGAAAGCGTCCCAGCCCATATACGCTCACGCCACCTTTTTCCCCTACACGAAATTCCAGGCTGCCGGTGCGTCGCGGTCCTTGCTTTTCCAGTTCTGCAAGCTTCGCTTTCAGTTCTTCGTAGGTTGGCTCTGCCATGTTGCTCCTCAGAATTTAAGTTTCGTTCATCTTATTACAGGAAGCGGAATGAAGTTATGTCTGCGCATCTTGCAGCCTAGTATCCAGTGCAGAATTGGAAATGCATAGGATCGCGAGTCTTACCCTGCCAGTCGCCTCCCCACTCAAATCCCGCTTCACGAAAAGTTGTGATCACCGCAGGATCCATGTCTCCTGCACTTCCCTGGGCATTGCTCTCCGGATTCAGGTCGATCGCGATCCCCCAAGCGTGGGTTGAAAGCTTGGTCCCCGTACGTTGTGGGCGAAATGAGAAGCAGCCGCCGAAGCTGGTCACTTTGTTTTGCAATCCGCTGCTCTGAATTTGGCTGAATACATTGCCAAATACGCCCCCCAGCATTTTGTGGCAGGTGATCGCGCTCACGGTCCGCGAGTGGTCCCAGGATATGGTCATGGGAAACGGCAGCGCGACGCGAGCGAGAAAATCGGATTGCCATTCCGCATCCAGCGTGTGATCTTCTGCAATGTAGCCAAAGATATCGCCAAAAGTGGCGCAGATATCGTCGAGCCCGTGCGGGGGAGCGGGCGCGTTAGGCGAGGTTTCGCTCGAGAGATGAGGCATAAGACCCTCCTTGTGGTGAATGAAAAAGCAGTGGTTAGTGGTTAGTGGTCAGTGGTCAGTGATCAGAAGAGACGAGAAGTTGCGTTCCGAATCGAATGGCTACGATAGAAGCGAGTGGACTGAATGCGACGCGCGAAGTGCCAAGTGCTGAATGCTGACTGCTATGTGCTTTTTATCAGCGCGCCGTCCATCCGCCATCGATCAGCATGGTGTGTCCAGTGATCAGCGAGGCAGCGTCAGAAGCGAGGAACACAACCGCGCCTGCTACTTCCATCGGCTCACCAATGCGGTGCAGGGCAGCAATGCGTTCGACCGTATCTGTGCGATTCTCCGGCACAGAAAGATACTCTGCGGTTCCGGGCGTGTGAATGAAAGTCGGCGCGACGGCGTTGACCGTGATGTTGTACTTGCCCCATTCGACCGCCAGGCACTTCGTCAGGTGCGCGATGCCGGCTTTGGTCATGCAATAGACGCTCTCGGTTGGCAGCGCGGCAAATCCAGCCTGCGAACTCATGTTGATGATGCGTCCAGATTTCTGGCGAATCATGATTCGTCCGGCGGCCTGGCTGGCGAAGAACGTTCCTTTCAAATTGATCGCCAGTGTGGCATCGAAATCCTTTTCCGTGACATTCTCCACCAGATTGTCGGGCGCGATTCCTGCATTGTTGACCAGGATGTCGAGTTTGCCGAAATGCGCGGCTGCCTCCTCGATCGCAGCCGAAATCTGATTTAGCTTCGACATGTCCATTTGCAGGGGCAGTGCTTTCCGTCCGAGCTCAAGAATCTTTCGAATCAGATCGTCGCCCGTATTCACAGCGCGAAGGCCGAGTGCTACATCCGCGCCAGCATGCGCCAAAGCCAGAGAAATTGCTCGTCCCAGACCGCGCGCAGCGCCGGTCACGAGTGCAGTTTTACCTTGCAAATCGAATCGAGGAAAGTTATCCATGCTGAAAACGCTCCGTCCGCGACGAGTTCGCCAGGCTGAAGACTCGGGATTATATATAATCGCGCTTCTGATCGCTGAATCTGAGGAGCCCTTTGGCCTACAACGACCTGCGTGAATGGATCGCTGCGCTCGAACGCGCCGGCGAGCTGAGAAGAATCAAGACGGAAGTTGATCCTGTGCTTGAAATTGCCGAGATCACTGATCGCGTTTCAAAGGGACGTTTCGCGGGCGAGGGCGCCCGCGCCACACTTAAGCCCGGCGGCCCGGCATTACTGTTTGAAAATCCCAAGGGTAGCGACATTCCGGTGCTGATCAATCAATTCGGTTCCGAGCGGCGCATGCGCATGGCCCTGGGCGTTGATTCCCTCGATGAAGTTGCCGACCGCATTCGCCAGTTCATGGACGTGAAGTCTCCGCAAGGCTTCCTCGACAAGATCAAAATGCTTCCCATGCTGGCCGAGATGGGAAAGTTTTTCCCTAAAACAGTCTCGACCGGGCCCTGTAAAGAAGTCATTCGCAAGAGCAACTTCGATCTCAGTCATTTGCCGATTCTAAAATGCTGGCCGCAAGACGCAGACCGATTCATCACTTTGCCGTGCGTCGTAACACGCGATCCGAAAACCGGCAAGCGCAATGTCGGCATGTACCGCATGCAGGTGTACGACGGACAAAGTACCGGCATGCACTGGCAGCGGCAGAAGATCGGGGCAGAGCATTATCGCGAAATGCTCCGGCGTGAGGCTGCGCGGGCGGGGACGCCCACGCCCCCATCCTCATCGTTTACTGGAGGGACGGGCGCCCTCGCCCGTCCGCGGTCTGCGCATGCAGCCTCTTCGGTCGACATTATGGCTCAAACTTCCGGCGGCTCCGTAATTCCCGGCGGCAAACTACCCACCGGGAAAATGGAAGTTGCAGTTGCTATCGGCACTGATCCCGCACTTACATTTTCTGCCATCGTTCCCGCGCCTCCCGATGTCGAGGAATATTTGATCGCCGGATTTTTGCGGCAAAGTCCGGTTGAATTGGTGAAGTGCGAGACGGTTGATCTCGAAGTTCCCGCCTCGTCAGAGATCGTTCTCGAAGGCTACGTAAATCTCGACGAACTCCGCATGGAAGGTCCGTTCGGTGATCACACAGGTTTCTACTCCCTTCCCGATCTATATCCAGTTTTTCATCTCACTTGCGTGACCCATCGCAACAATCCGATCTATGCGACCACGATTGTCGGTAAGCCCCCACAGGAAGACGCATACATGGGCAAGGCCGTCGAACGTATTTTTCTGCCGCTGATGAAGCTGACTATCCCCGAACTTGTGGACGTCAACCTTCCCATCGAAGGCGTGTTCCACAATTTAATGATTATTTCCATCCGCAAGTCTTATCCGGGTCAAGCGCGCAAAGTAATGAACGCAATCTGGTCGCTCGGCCAGGCGATGTTCACCAAGTGCGTCATCGTGGTTGATGAAGACGTGAACGTTCAGGACATCGGCGAGGTCACGTTAAAGGTGTTGAACCACATCGATCCTGAGCGCGACATTCAGTTCACCCTTGGTCCGGTTGATTCGCTCGACCACGCATCACGGCTGCCGAACTTCGGGTCGAAGATGGGTATCGACGCTACTCGAAAATGGGAAAGCGAAGGCTTCGCTCGCCCCTGGCCGGATGAGATCCTGATGGACGAAAAAACCAAGTCTGTTGTGGATAGTAAATGGAAGGCGCTAGCGAAAGAGCTAGGGATCGATTGAGCCGGTTATTTTCTCATCCCTATTTTCAGAATAGCAAATTGGCCATACCACTTGTGCCACGATTCCGAAGTTTATTTTTCTTCCAGAATCAGGAGCTTAGCCGGAATTGCACCATTTCCGGGCCTTGACAAGGTTTTGACGGGGTTATGGAGCGGGAAGAGCCGAAGTGCTGATAACTTGGTTTGTAGGACGTCGCTCGGAAATGGCGTCAGTGTTGCGATCTCTGGAAGTCAGGAGCTGCCGTTGAAAAGACGCTGCGTGATCACGGGAATGGGAGTTGTTAGCCCGAACGCGACGGGGGCCGCGCGATTTCAGGATGCAATCCTCGAAGGACGCAGCGGAGTGAAGCAGATTTCGCGATTTGATGCTTCAGAAATCGAGGTGCAGATTGCGGGCGAGGTCTCTGATTTCGACGAACTTGCGTGGGTCGAAAAGAAAGATCGGAAACATGTTTCGCGGATACTTCCATTTGCCTTATGCGCGGCAAATGAAGCGCTGGAAAGTGCAGGCATCGATGCTTCTACCATGCCAATGGACGAGCGGCGACGCTTTGGCGTGATCATCGGGACCGGGGGCGGTTCACAGGAATTCACCGAGGAGCAGTACCGCCTGCTATTTCATGGGCAATACAGCAAGATGAGTTTGTTTTGCGTTCCCAGCGGCGTCATGGGAGGCATCTCCAGCGAACTCAATGTGCGCTTCGGATTGCGCGGCCCAAGCCATGTGATCTCCACTGGCTGTACATCTTCCACCGACGCGATGGCCTATGCAGTGCGGCAAATTCAGTCGGGGCGAGCCGACAGAGTGCTCACGGGCGGCGCCGATGCGCCCATTTCTCTCGGCACCGTGAAGGGATTCATCCTTATGAAGATCCTCACGGAAAGCTGGAACGGCGTGCCGGAACGAGGCTCGCGTCCTTTTTCCGCCGATCGCGACGGGTTCGTGCTGGCAGAGGGCGCATGGATATTCGTGCTGGAGGAATATGAACATGCCAAGGCCCGTGGCGTAAATATTCTGGCTGAAATTGCTGGATATGGATCGACCTGCGAGGCTTTTCATCGCGTGCGCCTGATGGAATGCGGTGAAGAGCCAGCTCGAGCCATAGGATTAGCGATGCAACAGGCAGGAATCGGCCCGGAGAATGTCGACTACGTGAACCTGCACGGAACTTCAACTCAGTTGAACGACCGTATCGAAACGCGGGCGCTGAAATTGGCGCTGGGAGATGATCGTGCGTACCAGGTTCCTATGTCGGCGCTGAAATCGCAGATCGGACATCCACAGGGAGCATGCGGGGCGGCCGGGGTTGCAGCAACGATTGTGGCGATGCGCGCTGGCCAGATTCCGCCCACCCTGAACCTGGAAGATCCAGATAAAGATTGCGACCTCGATTATGTGCCGCAGGCGGGCAGGAAGAAGCCGATTGAGCACGCGGTTTGCAATTGCATTGCCTTCGGGTCGAAGAACTCGGCGCTGGTGCTGAGGAATGTGTCCTGAGAATCTGCTGGAGTTTTCTATTCGGAAAGCAAGTGGTTGACCGCTGAGCGAGTGCTCTCCATATCAGGCGATATTTTCTGTGCTGAGGTGTAGGCTGCGTTGGCATCCGAGGTTCTGCCGCTCTGCTCCAGAGCCCGAGCCAGCAAGGCATATCCCAAGTCAGTCGGCTTGATTGCGACCGCCTTCGAGTACTGGTTAATGGCTAATAGTAAGTTTCCATTTTTCTGCGCGATCAATCCGCTTCCGATCAAAGCAGGAACGTTGTTCGGATCAGCTTGCAATGCTTCATCAAAACTTTGCTGCGCATTGTGTAACTCCTTCATATCTAAATACGCAGAGCCCATGTTGCTGAGTTCAATGGCCCTTGTTTTGGTGTCACTCGTGTTCTGCAACGCTCGTTGATACTGAGCAATAGCATCGGCCCCATAGCCTTGGCGTTGTTCATATATTCCAAAGGTAATCAGTTCCGAAGGCTGCCAATCGTGCAGTTTCAGGACGTTATGAAAGTGCACCAAGGCTTCTCTTGTACGCCCTTGACTTGCGAGTTCTTGCGCAAGGTTGTCCTCAGCCATGAAGTTTTGGCCGGTTACCGCGAGCGTGTAGTTCCACAAAGTCTCGCTATTCCACCAATAACCAATCTGCTGGAAAGTTGCGCCCGACAAAGCGACCAGTAGAGTTGTGTACTCAGCCACACCTACCGCCGGAGAAAAATTGTGTTGCGCCAGCAAATCTGCACTGCCCCAGATCACAGCCACCAGAATTCCAATGAGCGAGACATACATATAGCGATCCGCTCTGGCCTGTACGCCAACCTGAATCAAGCCGATCATCGGCACCAACGTACCGAGAAACCAAAGCCATCCAAAAAGCAAATAAGGCGCACGTTTTCGTCCGAGAACCGTGAGCGCAGAGATCGCGATCAGGACTGTGGCCACAAGCAATACCTCCCATGTCGCCAGTAAACCATCCGCGTGCGGATAAATCGGAGCCAGGTGCCAGGGCACAAAAGCGTCACGCAGATACAAAACATACGAAACGATCGCGGTCTCGATCCGAGAACCTAGCGAATACTCAATTACCGTGCGCACAGCATGGCCCGCGCGCTGCGCTTGGAGTGTGACAATGGCGCTGATAACGCTGAGCCCGAACAAGGGGATCTTTTCGACCAGTAGCGACGCAAACGATCGTTGCCTGACTTTAGCGCTGGAATCCGTCGACGCCAAGGCTGCAGCGAACCTCGTTCTTCCCAATGGCCAATAATCCAGCAGAAGCAATACGAATGGAAAAATAATCACTTGCGGCTTAGCCATGAGAGCAAGCGCGAAAAAAGCAGTCACGTCGAGATAACGCGCCACTGAGGGCTTGCGCACATATGCACCATAGACCCAAATCGCGATCAGAAAAAACAACATGCTCAACACGTTCTTGCGTTCGGCAGCCCAAGCCACGGATTCGACATTTAGCGGATGCACCGCAAAAAGCGCTGCCACCATCAGGCTGCGCCAGGTAAATCCGGTAAGGCTTTGCAGTACAAGAAATAAGAGCACGGCGTTCAGCGCGTGCAGCAGAACGCTGATCAAGTGCGGACCCGCCGGATTCATCCCAAAGAGTTGGCAATCCAGCGCATGGGAGAGCCATGTCAGCGGATGCCAGTTCGCGGCGTCGTAAGTTGTGAATGCCCAAGTCACGGTGTCCCAGCTCAGACCCGCTTTAACATGCGTGTTCTCAGTTATGTAGTGATTGTCGTCAAAATTGATGAACGCGTTGTTCCGAACCGGCAAGTAGGCGAGCACCGTCAACAAAACCACGGCAAGAGAGAGGACGAAAGTCCTCTTACCTGGCGACGAAAACAGTTCGCTTGATTTCGGCGCAGTTTTCGGAGCTGCGATCTGAGTTGCGACAGAGGGCATTGGTTCTGATCCATTTTATCGTGCAAGAAATGTGGATGTTGAGCCGAATCCCGAAAGAGATAACTAAGGTCATTGGCGGCTGGAGGAAGGAGCAATGTTGGGAGTAAACACGACTGCCAGCGGATCTTCATACACCAGATGGAAACGCTCATCCCGCGCTAGCAGCTTGGAAAGCGGTGTTCGACGGTTCAGGAGCACGACTTGCGCAGCATTCAGATCCGGATCAGTCTTCCAGTCCAGCGCTCCCTGTTGCACCAGAAAGAAGTGGCTTAGTGTATCGTCGCCGTAAAGATCAGGACGGTTATCAATGGCAACGGGAGAATCTGGAAGCGCCCATATTAGAAATCCGCCCCAGTTCATATCGTTATAGATACGCGGTTCGAACCAATGCGCCTGCACGAAGGCAGACGCATTCACCGGAAAATAAGCAGCTACGGCGCGAGCAAGAGTGGCATTGTTCGTCCTACTGTCCCACGAAAGCAGGACGAACACTGCAATGGTCAGAAAAGCAGTCACTGCCGCAAAGGCAAGCTTTCGCAGCCAAGGCAGCGCCTTTTGTTTAATTTCCGAAGCATCTCGATCGCCAATGATAGCCAGCGCGGGCAGCGCGCAAAACCATGAATCGCGGGTCATGCGAAAACCCACCACTGTACAAATAACCAGAAGTGCAAACTTGAATGGGTCGCGGGAGCGCCTCCAGCCGAGCACAAGAAAAGCCGCCGCCACAATCAGCACCAGAACAAAATGTTCGGGAACGCGAAAGTTAAGCGCCTGCAATTCGGTAATGATCATGTAAAGCGCGGAACTGCGCACGTAATGGAATATCACCGCGTAAAGCCGCCACGAATACGGTCCGACCAAGGTGGCCGCTATGGAAGCGGCCGCAACACCGATCAATCGAACCAAGGGCAATGTTGCCGTGGGTTGTAATTTCGAAACCCACTCTCTTGGCAAAATCCGGACCGCCCAAGTCACAGCAGTAAGCAGCAGAAGAACAAACAAACCGTAAATAAATTGGATGTGCAGATTGGCCCAGAGTAGAAAAAGCAAGGGCAGCCACAGAACAGGACCGACGATTTTGCGCTGGCGCGCTTCAAAAATCAGGGAGAGTTCAACGGCGAACATGAGAACCGAGATCAGCATCGGCTGCATGCCCAGGCAGTGGTGAATGGCCCACATGCCAGCCACAGTCAAGGGCACTGCTTGCCAGAAGCTGCGCAATCCCCGGCGAAGAATTTGAAAAAGAACAAGGGTGATTGCAATTTCTAGCAACGAGCGCAAGGCCACCAGGCCCATCAACCCGAACCAGTGATGAAAACGGGACATAACAACTTCAGATCCCCAACTGTAATCAACCCATGGGTGACTTGAGTACTGTGTAAACCATCCCTGATGAGGCACGGCGTGGTGTGCGACTATTGCGTTGCCGTCACGGAGATGCCACCAGATATCCGCGTCCAGCACGGAGGAAGAGAGTGGATCGAGGCGGGTTGAAAAAGTCAGAAGAACGACTATCGCAAGGCAACGCAAGACGGGTCGATCGGACAGAGCACGGAGATCCGAGCTAAAACTCATTCAGAAGTTTCCTAAGCCGAACTGAAGTCAGGCCAAAAATCAGGGCAATACTAGCACGCGAAAATCTCGAGTCTCGTCATCTGGGAGTGGCGCGATTGGTTCGTGAGCAAACCCGTCAACCGCAGCCGAGGATCGCCATGACATAGTTTCTCGACTTAGAATCGTTCCCGATTTGACAAAAACTGTCATTGCGAATGTCGTGAAACGGCACAACATGCTGAATTTTAATTTGTAAAGTTATGTAACCGAAGTCGCAAGTGATTGACAGCACTTGCGTGCGCTGGTTAGGTCGGCAAACTTTCGTAATTATTGGAAACGGCGGCGAAAATGCGAGGATTGTGACCGGGGTCGCTGAGACCAACTACAAAAAACTCTGGGGGAACTGAGAAAATGCGTAAGCAAAAGGGATTCTCGTTAATTGAGCTCTTAATCGTGGTCGCGATCATCCTGATCATCGCCGCGATTGCTATTCCGAACCTGTTGCGCGCCAAGATTGCGGCTAATGAATCTTCGGGTGCAGCTTCGGTTCGTACACTTGTTACCGCGAACATCGAGTACTCCACCTCGTATCCGGCGAGTGGCTTTGCCACCAACCTGGCCCAGCTTGGACCGGGGTCGGGGAACACTGCTTGCGCTTCCACGGGCCCGACCAGCTCTGCGGCTTGCATCGTTGACGCAGTTCTGGCCAGCGGTACCAAAAGCGGATATACACTAACCTCCGTTGGTCAGGGTACAGCGCCTTTCCAGGGTTTCCTGGTTGCGTCAACACCGACGACACCCGGCACCAGCGGCGTGAAGGGTTTCTGCGCACAGGAAGACGGCGTGGTGCGCTGGGAAACTCCGGCATCCGGAACCGAGAGCACTTATGGCTCGAGTGGCTGCGGCGGTTTAACGGCTCTGCAATAAGTTCAACTTAACGTTTAGGAAGGTTAAGGCGCCGGACGGCAACGTCTGGCGCCTTCACTTTTGCTCACATTCGATACCCACCTTCACTTCCACCGGTGGTTTTGTGCACTAAATAAAGTGTACAAACGCGCTTGTCCTCTGTTCCGTGCAAGAAAGCGTTTATCGGACGTTCTTTTTTTAGCTTTTGCGTTCTGAGTTCTGACAAAAAGTGTCATTCTAAGCGACAGAAAACCGCCAGCCACCGCATCGATCATCGTAGGGGAACTGGCCCGTTACGCTTGTAAGTGGCTCAAAATGTGAGATCAACGCTTCGGGAGACGGCCGACTTTGGTAATTAAGACTGTGGCAAGAGAACTGCGATAGTACTGGCATCGGGTCGCTGAGACCGAGGATTCGAAAACAAGAGACGAGGGAAAACAATAACATGCGTAAACAGAAGGGTTTCTCATTAATCGAGTTGCTGATCGTGGTCGCGATCATTTTGATCATCGCCGCGATTGCCATCCCGAACCTGCTGCGCGCCAAGATTGCGGCAAATGAATCTTCGGCAGCGGCCTCGGTTCGTACACTTGTCACCGCGAACATCGAGTACTCAACCTCCTATCCTAGCAGCGGCTTCGCCACGAACTTGGCGCAGCTTGGGCCGGGGTCGGGCAACACTGCTTGCGCTTCAGGTGGTCCGACCAGCTCTGCGGCTTGCATCGTTGACGCAGTTCTGGCCACAGGCAACAAGAGCGGATACGGACTTACCTCCGTTGGACAGGGCACCCTGCCTTTCCAGGGCTTCCTGATTGCAGCTACACCGATCACCGCTGGCACCAGCGGCGTGAAGGGTTTCTGCGCACAGGAAGACGGTGTGGTTCGCTGGGTTACACCATCCGCCACCTCGCTTAGCACCTACGGTTCGAGCGGTTGCGGTGGTTTGACCGCCCTGCAGTAAGTTTAAGTATGGCGAAGTACCTGGGGGAGGGTACAAGCCGGGAGCATCGGATGGAAACATCCGGTGCTCTTGTTTTTTGCAGCGGGCCCAGTGCAGCCGGGACACTCAAGTTCACTCCGCATGCGACTTTTGTAACGGGGGGAATGGCTATCCGAGTGCACTGAAATGGGCAGGAGATCAGGAGATAGAAATGCATCGCCAACGAGGATTTTCGCTGATAGAGCTGCTAATCGTGGTAGCAGTAATTCTGACGATTGCAGCCATCGCCATACCCAGCCTTGTGCGGGCTAAGATCTCGGCAAACGAATCGTCTGCGGCTGCGTGTATCCGGCAGATCTCGACGGCACAAATCGCTTACGCAGCTTCGTATCCCTCAGTCGGATACGCAACCAATCTGGCCTCGCTCGGGCCCGGCAGTGGAAACGCCTCCTGTCCCAGCTCCGGACCGACCAGTACAACCGCTTGCATTGTCGATGACGTTTTGGCCAGCGGCAACAAGAGCGGTTACCAGTTTGCGTCAGTGGGGGATGCGGCCGGCGGACCAAGCCCGAATATTGAGTTCTTCAGCGCTTCGGCGCCGCTTTCTTACAACGTGACAGGAACAAAGAATTACTGCATGCTATCGGACGGCGTGTTGCGGGTATTCATTGGGACGGCGGCCATTGCGCCTGATATAAGCACTTGCTCGGCGTACCCAAGCGCGCAATAACACTCTGGTAATGGCGCGAGTCCCTCGCGCCATTTTCTTCTCTCAACATTTGCATATAATTTTGTAGGCGCGTCTACCGCTATGCGTGCAATTGAAATTCTCGGTTTGGAAAAAGTCTACAACGCAGGCTTCTGGCGCAAGCTCTCCAAGCGTGCTCTACAGCCTTTGAGCCTGGTTGTTGAAGAGGGTGAAATTTTCGGTTTTCTGGGCCCGAACGGCGCCGGCAAAACTACCACGCTCAAAATTCTGATGGGTCTGGTGTTTCCTACCGCCGGTAGCGCTCGGATCCTAGGCATGGAACTCGACGATCCCTCTATGAAAACTCAGATCGGGTTCCTTCCCGAGCAGCCCTACTTCTACGATCATTTGACGGCACGCGAGCTGTTGCATTACTACGGCCAGCTTTCGGGCATCGAAGCAAAGCAACTTTCGCGCAAAGTTGAAACCGTCCTCGAACAAGTTAAGTTGAGCAACTCGGCAAATGTTCAGTTGAGAAAATTTTCCAAGGGCATGTTGCAGCGGGTGGGAATCGCCCAGGCAATTCTGCATGATCCGAAGGTTGTGTTTCTGGATGAACCTATGTCCGGGCTGGATCCGATGGGTCGTCGCGAAGTACGAGGCCTGATCGAAGATTTGAAAGCGCGCGGTAAGACAGTTTTTTTCTCCACCCACATCCTTTCCGACGCCGAAGCCTTGTGCGACCGGGTGGGAATTATTCACCAGGGTGAACTGCGGGGAGTTGGCGCGGTTGCGGAACTCACCGCCGGGGTTCATGGCAAGGTGGAAATTGTTTGGCAGGGATCAATAGTTCCCGCCGGCATTCGAACCATGGGAGCGGAATGTCGGGCGGCGGGTGAGACCATGCGCGTTGTAGTTCCAGAAGAAAATCAGGACGCCGCTCTTGACGCACTGCGGAGAGAAAAGTTGCGGCTGATTTCGGTGGTCCCAGTGCGAAGTTCGCTGGAGGATTATTTTGTGGCGCAACTGGGCGCACCCGTGAAATCCGAAGCGATTTCCTTCTGAAGCTAGCGTGAAGAGCGAAAAACAGTACACAGGCAGATAGAAGTGAATTCCAGAGTTTTCCATATCGCGACCAACACCTTCCGCGAGGCAGTGCGTGATCGTGTGCTTTATAACCTGATCGGTTTTGCGCTGTTGATGTCAGCGGCGGCGGTCCTGGTTGGGCAGGTCTCGATACAAATCGAGCGCCTGGTGGTCATCAATTTGGGGCTGACGGCGGTTTCGCTGTTCGGGATTGTCATCGCCATTTTCATCGGGATTGGCTTGGTCTCGAAAGAAATCGATAAGCGCACCCTCTACACCGTGCTTTCCCGCCCGGTGCGGCGATGGGAATTTATAGCCGGAAAGTTCTTTGGTTTGTCAGGAACCCTGGTGGTCAATACTTTTTTTATGGCTATCGGAGTATTCGCTGCACTGGCCTACGTCTCGCATCATTTGGTGAGCTCGGATATCGGGGTACTGGTTGCGTTGTATTTCATCGTCCTGGAATTCATCATCATCACGGCGCTGGCATTGTTCTTCTCGTCATTTTCTACGTCGATTTTCTCTGCTATTTTTGCTTTTTGGCTGTTTATGATTGGCAGCTTTGCACAGGATCTGCGCAACTTTGCCGCCATGGCTCATGGAGTGACCCGCTGGCTGGCGACGGGCGCCGCTTACGTGGTTCCGAATTTTTCCGCGCTCAATGTAATTACTCAGGTCGCGCATGGCGAACCGGTTTCTTCCCAACTTATTCTGCTTAACACGGCTTATACACTGGTTTACTCAATTGCCGTACTCAGCGCTGCGGTGCTGATTTTCGAGCGCCGGAACCTGAAATGATTCGCTCACGACAAGTCACGGCCATTGCCGGAGGTGTGCTGATATGCAGCATGGTTGGCGCGGCCTTGTTGACCCGGGCTGTCGATCATGCCCGTCCGACCGCAAGCGTACAGGAAATGCTCTACGTTTCTTCTCCAAAGCTGCTGGAGCGTCTTTGCCTGGGATACGATGGCCTTCTCGCCGATATCTATTGGACCCGAACTGTGCAGTATTTTGGCGGCACCCACAGCCGGGGAGGAGGAACTTACAAGCTACTGTGGCCGCTGCTCAACATCACCACCCAGCTCGATCCGCATTTGATCCCCGCCTACGAATTCGGCGAGACGTTTCTTGTGGCGAAGCCGCCGCAAGGCGCAGGTGATCCTGAGAAGGCAATTGAGCTGGCACGTACCGGAATCCAAAACAACCCGGACGACTGGCGCATGTATTACGATCTGGCTTTCGTTTACTACGATCAAAAGGATTATAGGGATGCGGCCGAAGCTTTTCTGCGCGGATCTCAGTTGCCGCAAACTCACCCTTTTCTCAAAATCATGGCTGCCCAGATGGCCCAGCACGGTGGCGACCTAAGTACCGCACGCATGATGTGGAGTGCGACTCTCCAAACGGGGCAGGACGCTTTAATTCGGGCAAATGCAGCGGCGCATTTGCGCGCAATCCAGGTGGATGAAGATGTGACTGCTCTGGAGCCATTGGTCGAGAAGTACCGCGATCGAACCGGCCACTACCCATCCGCATTTTCTGAGTTGGTTTCAGCAGGCCTGATCATGAGTATTCCGATCGATCCGATCGGACACCCTTACGCTCTTGAGACTGGCGGCAGGGTGGTAGTAAGTGTTCCGGACGACTTGCCGTTTCTCGACAAAGGCGTGCCTCGCGGCTACGTTCCGCGCGCGGCTCCAAAATTATTTCCCGCCGGTTAGGATTATTGCTGCGCACGATCCGAACTGTGTCCGACCCTCAGCTCAGTCTGTCTACGGCTTATGCCACCTGGTGGCGTCAACAGCGCCAAGAAGTCGGCACACTCTCGGCGCTCAGCCAGGTGCTGTCAATTGTGTACGAGTTTCTCCGCGATTCCCTTCCCGATCGCCGCCGTCAGCGTTATGGAGATATGGACTACGATTGGGAGAACCACGTCAATACAACGAGCGCTACTGTGACCTGGCGAACGCGGCTGTTGGGACTCTTTAACTCCCCATACCAGCCGATTCCGCCCGAGCAGTTTCACGAATTTATTTCGGCCCTATCTAGCCACGTCGCGCCCGACACCAGTTTCAGCCAGTTCACATTCATCGATATCGGCGCTGGAAAGGGGCGAGCGCTGCTACTGGCATCGGAGTTTGGTTTCCGGCGGATTATAGGAGTCGAGCTTCTTCCTGAACTTGTAGCGGTCGCTCGCGAAAATGTGAGGGAGTTCGAGCGACGGGGTACGCGTTCGAAAATAGAGTTGGTGTGCGGGGATGCTACGAACTTTGTTTGTCCGGCCGAACCGGCCGTCGTTTTCCTGTTTAACCCTTTACCGCAATCGCCCTTGCGAACGTTCCTCGAAAATCTGGAGCGATCGCTGCATCAGAACGCTCATCCCGTGTATGTGATCTACGCGAACCCCATTTTCGAGCAGATAATCGCTAGTATCCCATCGTTGACCAGGCTCGAGGGAAACCATCAATGTTTATTATTTCGCGGTCCGGGCGGATAGGATTTTACCGAACCGCTGTCCGTGCGGCTTTTTCCGAGGGCACTATCAGCAAGTTCCATCCAGCGCTGCATGCGCGACCGGATCATGTCACTTTCACGCCGCATGGGAACTGTTCTGGAATGGGTGAGAATTCCTAACATTCCCTCCCACAAGTTGTTACGCCGGCGGCGTTCGAGAGGCACCTTAGGTGGGGAAGACATAATGCTCCAAGCTAAGTATAAGGGCCGTATACGAATTGTTGGGTACAGTACAATCGGTATTCGACGAATTTTTCGCGGTATGGCGAGCTAGGTTGCGAGTGTTGGACTGCGAAGCATCCAATTTAAAAGCGGAGAACCCATCACTCCTGCAATTCTCCACGTTCGGCTTAATAATCGACTAACTAAATGAAATTAAAAGCCTTGATTCCACCCCTGGTTTGCGCCGCATGGCTTTGCGCCAGCACCCCAGCGTTCGCACTGCCCAGCGTGAGCAGCGTGGCCCGTCAGGTTGATGAGCGCTACAACCACCTGCAGACGCTCACGGCTGATTTCACCGAGATTTATCAAGGCGCGGGCATGGAACGAACGGAATCGGGGATGTTGTGGCTGAAAAAACCCGGCAAGATGCGATGGGAGTACCGTTCTCTAGAGGAGAAGCTGTTTGTTGACGACGGACACAATGGGTGGCTTTATCTGCCGGCAGAGAAGCAAGTGCGAAAGTCTTCCATGAAAAAATTGGACGACATGCGCTCCCCCCTTGCATTTTTGCTGGGCAAGACCAAATTGGAAAAAGAGTTGGCCGGACTGTCCTTTGCACCTGACGTCCAGACCTGGCACCAGGGCGATGTCATTCTGAGGGGCGTTCCGCGTGGGATGGAGGACACGCTGAGGCAGGTGCTGTTGGAGATCACTCCAGAACATGCGATTGTTCGAATTCTGCTGAATGGGACGGACGATTCCATCACCGAATACCGATTCAGTAATCAGAAGGAGAATGTGGCGCTTCCCGACGCTAAGTTTCGGTTCATACCCTCGCCGGGGACAGAAGTGATTGTGGACGAGGCCGGGAATTAGATTGTCGTCGGGACGTTACTCAAGATAGGCTTTCGTGCTAAGTAGCTGCAAAATCGAGGATTGTTGGATGTTAAACTGGAGTGGGCGAACCCAAATTTCCTACAAAAATGGCTGAGTTTTTAATCAAAGTCGCCGACGAACGCGGTCGCCTGCTGCAGCAGGTAGAGAGCGGGATCTCGGAATCTGAAGTCCGGGATCGTTTTGCGCAACAGGGTTTTCTCGTCTACTGGGTGAAGCCGAAGGGGCTTCTGATGGGCGGGAAGTCTGGACGGCGCAAGCGCGTCAGGCCGTCGACTTTCCTGATCTTCAACCAGCAACTGCTGACTTTGCTTAAGGCAGGATTGCCGGTCTTAGGCTCGATGGATCTACTGGTCAAACGGCAGCGGGATGCTTATTTCCGGGCGCTATTGCAGAACGTACGGGAGCGAGTCAAAGGTGGAGAACTTCTCTCCGAAGCATTTGCTGCACAACACGTGTTTCCGAAGATTTATACCACTACGCTCATGGCAGGTGAGAAGAGCGGCAACATGGACGAGGTGCTCACCCGCTATGTCAATTTTCAAAAGATGGCGCTGACTTTTAAGAAAAAGTTGGCGGTATCGCTGGTATATCCGGCGCTGCTGGTGTCAGTTGTGACGTGCATGCTGATTTTTCTGGTTACTTACGTGGTCCCGCAATTTGCCAAGCTTTATTCGGACCTGAATGCCCAGTTGCCGGCAATCACTCTGTTAATGCTGGAGATGGGGACCCACGCCCAGCGCTATGCTCCGATCGTATTGGGCGTCCTCGGACTCGTGATTTTTCTGTTGTGGAGATGGAAGGCCACGGAACGCGGCGCACAGTCGATTGACCGTGCGACACATAAGATTCCTCTGGTCGGCGACATTTGGATGAAGTATCACGTGTCCACATTTTCGCGAATGCTCTCGACTTTGCTGACCGGCGGTATGCCGCTGGTCCCTTCGCTCGAGACTGCGGGCGCGTCCATGAACAGCCGGACCATTCTCGACGGAATTCAACGCGCCTCGGTACGCGTCCGTGAGGGCCAATCGCTGGCCAAGAGTCTGGAAGAGCAAAAGGTTTTTCCCGATCTTTCAGTAGAAATGATCGAAGTCGGAGAATCCACGGGTGCGTTGCCGGCCATGTTGAACTCGGTGGCGGAATTTTACGAAGAAGATGTGCAAACGTCGCTGGCGGGAGCCATGGCACTGATCGAACCGATTATCTTGATCATTATGGCGGTGTTTGTGGGCGGAATATTGATTTCGCTCTATTTGCCGATATTCACCCTGGGATCGAGCATTCATTAGTTGTATGGCAGGTGTGGAATGGGAAGCATGGCTGAAAAGGTAGAAAAAGTCGAAAAAAAATCGGTCTTCGTTGGTGGCGGAAACGGTCAGGGTTCGACCGGCTCCCATGCCACTGACCTTGAGCACGCGAAGGATGTTGCGCGGCGGTATCGTTGCGAGTTCGTAGACCTGCATAATTTCCAACTCCACCACGATCTGTTCACGAAAATTTCTCCGCACTTGATGTTTCGCTACAACTTTGTTCCGCTCGAAGAAACTGCTGACGGACGTTTAGCGATTGCCATCGCTGATCCCAGCCAGCTGATGATGATCGATGAAATCAGCCTGCTCTTGGGCAAGCGCATCGTCACCAAAGTCGCTACCCTGGCGCAAATCAGCGAGATCCTCAAGAAGACGGAACAGTCGAAGCGCGTTCTTGAAGATGCCAGCGAAGGCTTTACTCTAGCCGTAGTTCACGAAGAAGAAGGCGGCGATGAAAGCATCTCAATCGACAAACTGACCGCGCAAGGCGACATGAGTCCGATCATTAGGCTCGTGGACACCACGATTTTTACTGCACTTCAGCGGCGCGCCAGTGACATCCATATCGAGACCCAGGACGACTCCGTCGGCATCAAGTTTCGCATCGACGGCGTACTTACCCAAGCCATGCCGCCGATCGCCAAAGAACACCATTCCACGATCATCTCGCGCATCAAGGTCATGAGCGAGCTGGATATTTCCGAACGCCGGGTGCCGCAGGACGGGCGCTTCCGCGTGAAATACGGGCAACCCGAGCGGCCGATCGATTTTCGTGTTTCGATCATGCCCTCGATTCATGGTGAAGACGCGGTGCTGCGCGTCCTCGATAAAGAATCGATGAGCGAGAAGTTCCGCTCCCTCACGCTCGACGTTGTGGGTTTCGACGAAGATGATTTGCGGAAGTTCCGCCGCTACATCAAAGAACCCTACGGCATGGTGCTGGTGACCGGGCCAACCGGAAGCGGCAAAACCACTACGCTGTACGCGGCGGTCAATGAAATCAAGACCGAAGAAGACAAGATCATCACCATTGAAGATCCGGTTGAATATCAGATTCGCGGTATCACCCAGATTCCGGTCAACGAGAAGAAGGGCCTGACCTTTGCTCGCGGCCTGCGCTCCATTTTGCGTCACGACCCGGACAAGATCATGGTCGGCGAAATCCGTGATACCGAAACCGCGCAAATCGCAATTCAGTCGGCGCTTACCGGACACTTGGTCTTTACCACGGTTCACGCCAATAACGTGGTCGATGTACTGGGGCGCTTTTTGAACATGGGCGTGGAGCCATACAATTTTGTTTCCGCACTAAATTGCATTCTGGCGCAGCGGCTGGTGCGGTTGATTTGCAACTCATGCCGCGAAGTGGTGCACTATCCGGCGGACGTGCTGGAAGCCAGCGGGCTCGATCCCGATCAATGGTCAAAGGTTTCGTTCTACGAAGGCCAGGGATGCATCGAGTGCGCCGGCACGGGTTTTCGAGGCCGAAGCGCGATCCACGAGCTGCTCGATTTGAGCGACCGCATCCGCGAAATGATTCTGGCGCGCAAACCTACTTCGGAAATTCGCCGCGCGGCCCGCGAAGAGGGCATGCGGTTCCTGCGTGAATCAGCGCTCGACAAAGTTCGCACCGGCATGACTACGCTGAAGGAGATCAACAAGGTCACGTTTATTGAGACGATGAGGTAAAGCAGTTGTCGGTGATCAGTGGCTTGTGGCAAATAAGACCCCACCGATCTCGACACTGATCACTAGCCACTAGTCACTTTTATGGCACGCAACAACCATTCCGCGAGACCGAAGCTGGCCTGTGAGATCGCGCCTGACCGGGTGATTGCCGGCCGAGCTTCCGATTCGCGTCAGGTTCTAGATCTCTGCGCGACCAGCGAGCTTACGCCAGGGTGCGTGGTGCCAGATCTGACCGAGAACAATGTTCGCCAGCGTGAGATGGTGGTGAATGCGCTGCGCCGTGCGCTGGAGCAGGTGGGCGGACACTCGCGCGACGTCATTGCCATTCTTCCCGATGCGGCGGTTCGAGTCGTTTTGCTCGATTTTGACACTCTGCCCGATAAGCCCAAAGAAGCTGAAGGCGTGGTTCGCTTTCGCATACGCAAGTCGCTTCCTTTTGACGTGGACAAGGCTGCGGTTTCCTATCACGCGCAAACTACTCCTGCGGGAGTCCGCGTGATTGCCGCGGTCTGCCTGAATAACGTGGTGCAGGACTACGAAGCTGTGTTTCGCGAGGCGGGGTTCAACCCCGGCGTGGTGGTGCCTTCAATGCTGGCAGCTCTCGGCGGCGCATCTGGCAACGCGGGATCGCTGGTGATCAAAGTGGATGCGCATACCACCAGCATCGCGATTTTAGACAAGCAGCAGCTCTTGCTGTTCCGCACGCTTGAAAACGCGCGCGGTGTAACCATCAGCGGAGAGCAACTTGCTGAGGATGTGTATCCCTCGGTTGTGTTTTTTCAAGATACTTACGCCACCAACATTGAAGCAGTGTACGTTGCCGGAATTTCAGACATCGCCGGCGCAGCCCCTGCCCTCCGTGCTCAAACGGGAGCGGAAGTCAGAGAACTGGTGGCGGCATCGCAACTTGGTCTGGGCGGCGGTTCGATTCCGAAGTGGAGGATGGCGGGCGTAGTCGGCGCGTTGCTTTCCTGATATGCAGCTCAACATCAATCTTGCGTCTCAGCCCTACGAGGATTCCCGGCAGTTTTGGACTTACTGGGGGACCGGAATCGGCTTGCTCGCGCTGATTACCGCCCTGCTGGTTTTTCTGGCAATGAATGGATTCATCGAGGGCAGCCGCGATCGGCAACAGATGTCAAAGCTCAAAACCCAGCTCGCTGAATTCGATCACGAGAGAAGCCAGGCAGAAGCTATGCTCAATCAACCACAGAACCGGACGGTGCGTGATCAGTCTCGCTTCCTCAACGAATTATTTGCGCGAAAGGCGTTTTCGTGGACCCTGGCGTTCGAGCAATTGGAACAGGTGATGCCGGCTCATCTGCACGTGATTTCGATTCATCCGGGAATTTCTGCCGACAATAATCTGGAGCTGAAGCTGGTGGTGGGCGGGGAAACGCATGAGCAGGCGCTCGACTTAGTGCGGAAGATGGAAAGCTCAAAGCACTTCAGGCAGACCCGCATCGATACTGAAAAATTTGAGACCGGCAATGGCAATATCGGCAACAACGACCGCGTCCAGTTCGACATCGACGCTTTATATGTTCCAGCGAATGAAATGCGTGACAGCAACGGAGGCATGAACTAATGCCCGACTTGAAGCGCACACGTAACCGTTTGAAGTTCGCGATTGCCGCGCTGGTATTGGTGGACGCGGCCGCCGTGGCAATGCTGGTCAGTCCACTCGCCGGCATGCGTGAGACGCGCCAGCAGGAGATGCGGCAAGAGTGGCAGCAGCTGAAAGCGCGCGAATATGCCCCTTGGCGCGGGCTGGACAAGAAACTTCCCCGCGCAAAACAGCAGATCGAAGATTTTTATCAGGAACGCTTCCCGGCTGAAGAATCTTCTATTTCAGCCAGCCTGGAAAGCGTGGCCTCCGCATCGGGGGTACGCATTTCAGGAGTTAAGTATTCGGTGAAGGACGCCCCTATTGAAGGGTTGGAACGGCTTGAGATCGCCGCCAATCTTTCCGGCGACTACCTGCAGCTGGTGCGATTCATCAATGCCCTCGAACGCAATAAATTATTTTTCCTGGTGGATGGCGTAGAGTTGGGTAGCGAGCAAAACGGAATCGTGGGCTTGCAGCTCAGAATTGAAACTTACATGAGGTCGACGTAGTGAACCTGGGCGCAGAAAATCGTAACAAGGTGATCGCGGCGGTTTCGCTCGTGGTCATCGCTGTCGTGTTGATGGCCACGCGCTTCTCCGGCTTCCTGGGTTCCGGCTCATCCAGCGCGTCGATTCCACCTCCGGCAGCGCTCGGAGACCGCGCTTCCGAGATACCTGCGGCAGCCGCCCCGCGCGCAATCAGCAGGAATCGAACCGCGCCGAAGAGGCAAACTGCCGCGCAGTCCCTCGATCCAACGTTGCGCACCGACCTTTTAAAGATCAGCGAAGACACAAAGTACGAAGGCACCGGACGGAATATTTTTAAGGTTTTCGTTGATATTCCGAAACCGATTGTGCCTGTCACGCCGCAGCCCGACGTGGTCGCCACCGGGCCTCCGCCTCCAGCGCCCCCGCCACCGATCGACTTGAAATTCTACGGTTACGCAACTCCGGCCGGTGGTGCCAAAAGAATTTTTCTTGCCCAGGGAGAAGATGTCTTCATCGCGCGCGAAGGCGACATCGTTGATCGCCGTTATAAGGTCGTTCGAATCTCGGGCACGGCAGTGGAAATATTGGACGTGCTCAGCAACAACCGGCAGAGCATCCCCCTGAATCAGGGGTAAGAAGGTTGAGTGATTGACGCATTGATTCATTCAATCATTGAAAGGTGGCTTCGATTATCGCAATCAACAATTTTAATGCCTGAATGATTCAATGAATCAATCAATAGATGTTTCAATGACTCAATCTCTTCCATCCAAACGTGGCGAGCAAGGGTACGTGTTGCTTACCCTTATGTTGTTCGTCGCGTTGTTGGCGATAGGTTCACTGGCATGGATCCAAAAAGTTGAGTTCGAGATCAAGCGCGACCGCGAAGAAGAACTGATTCATCGCGGCGTTCAATATTCGCGCGCCCTTCGGCACTACGTCAAAAAATTTGGACACTATCCGGCCCGTATCGAAGACCTCGAAAGCACAAATAACGTTCATTACCTGCGAAAGCGTTACAAAGACCCAATTACCGGTAAAGATTTCAAGTTCCTCCGCATGAATGACATTCAGTCGTCGTTCAACCCTGGTGCGGCTAGTGGAATCGCGCCGGGTAATCCGGGCTCTCCCATACAGGGAGGCGCGCCCGGGGCGCTGAATGTGAGTAATAATTTCAGCCAGAGTGGACCGGGGCCGAGTTCAAATCCAGGTGGCCCTGGACCGAGTTCGAATCCGGGCGGCCCGCAAGACCAGCCGCAGTCGAGCGCCGGCGACAATTCTTCCGATTCGTCAAATCAAGTGGCGCAGAATGGGCCTGGACAGGCGAATCCGCCGCAAGGCCCCGGAGGCCTGGGTAACCAGACAGGTCCGGGTAGCAACAACAGCCAGACCTTTGGCGGCTTGCCAATCGTAGGAGTAGCCAGCACTAGCAAGAACAAATCAATTCGCGAGTTCAACAAGAAAGACCACTACAACCAGTGGCAGTTTATTTACGATCCCAGCACGGATCGCGGCGGTCTGCTTACGACACCGAACCAGCCGCCTTTGCAAAATGCGGTACAGGTGCAGCAACAACCCGGTCAACAAAACAACAACGGCCAGAACCCGCCCGGATTCAGCCCCGGGCCGGGTGGAATGAATCCTGGGATGCAGCCGCCGCAGCCCGATCCGCAACAACCAAATCAGCAATAAGCTTGAATAATTGAAGACTACATAGAGGCAGAGAAAAGGCCCTCGCTTAAAACGAGGGCCTTTAATCCAAAAATCTCGGATTACACGTTAAATGAGGATCCGCAGCCGCAGGTGCTCTTCACGTTCGGGTTCTCAAACTTGAATCCCGCGCCTTCCAGGGTCTCGAGGTAGTCGACTCTGCAACCGTCCAGATACATCACTGACGTAGCGTCCACGTAAACCTTCAGGCCGTCCATGTCGAAAACTTTGTCCATCATGCCGGGCGCATTTTCGAAGGACATGGAATAGGAGAAGCCGGAGCAGCCCCCGCCCACCACGCCGACGCGCAGCCCTGACGGAGCCGGATCCTGCTGGCTCATGATCTCTTTTACCTTGGCAATCGCCTTCGAGGTCAAAATAACGGGAGTCTTCTTGGTCGTTTCCTGGGGCTTAATTTCGGGCGTTATCGTGGCCATAATTCTCCTTTTACCTGTGCTTCATTATAACAGACGCATACCAATGGGATTAGGATTCAAAACCCGGTGGCGGATCGTGCAACAGGGACATTTTAGACGCTTTCCACCGCTCAAATGAAGCCAAACGGGGACGCGGATTATACTCGGCATTTTTCCACAAATCACAGGCCCTGCAATTCCCGGCTGCGGCTCTAAGACTCTCAATTGTGGGTTTCTCAGGAATGAAAGGTGTGGATCGTCGTGTTCTTTCGTATGCAGCGGGGTTCGCGACGGCATATCTGCTGAGATGAGCTGTGATCGTAGAGTCTTTGTCTGTGTGTATCGATTGCTTTGGAGCAAACTCGCGTGCTGCTGCATCCAACTTTGTGGTGCCGTAGGAACCCCCACAAAATACAGTTGACACTGTATTGGAGAAATAGGGTTTTGGCTGTATGTTTTCATCGGCTCGAATTCAAATTCGAGAGTGGGATTTGTAGTCACAAGCACGTTGGATCAAATGCTCGCATACTGCGCTAACGAAGGTTGCAACCGCCCGCTGCACTCGTTCTCGGAAGGGCGCTTGTTTCAATTCGAGGTGGTTTCGATTTCGGTTGCTGCCAGTGATGAGAAGTGCGCCCCGTTTGATGAGCACCCGGAGCGGCAGACTTTGCATTTATGGCTTTGTGGACGTTGCGCCTCGAGCATGACGCTGGTGCTCGAGCCGGCCCGCGGAGTGAAGGTAGCAGCGATTGAAGAACAAGCCAAGGAGACGCCGAGCGGGGCGGCCGTCCGCATGAATATTCCCAGCGCAAAAGAATGTTGATTTCTTACGCCCGCAAGATTGTAATTCGCGAAAGCAAAAATTGCGTTGGTTGCATCGGCTACACTGGTTTTTCTTATCTCGACTGATGGTATTTCATTTGGCAACCAGGATGCTCGACTTAGTTCGCCGTTTCAAAGTAGCTGCTTGTAGCGCTATTATCCAGGCTCAATGAGAGGTGCATGATGGGGACATTCAGGATTCTAATCGCTGATGATCACGAGGTAGTTCGGAAAGGACTGATGGCGCTGCTTCAGTCTCAGCACGACTGGCAAGTCTGTGGTGAGGCAGGTGATGGCCGCGAAGCGGTTGATAAAGCGCAGCAATTGAAGCCCGACGTCGTCATTCTGGATATTGGGATGCCGGGTCTCAATGGCCTTGAGGCGACTCGCCAGATTCTTAAGTCTAACCCGCAAGCACGCGTGCTAATCCTCACCCTGCATGATTCCGATCAAGTGGTCCGTGAAGTTTTGAATGCCGGCGCTCGCGGCTTCCTGTTGAAATCCGACGCTGCACGCGATCTAGTGGCAGCAGTCGAAGCATTGCGCCGGGATAAGACTTACTTCACCTCAAAAGTCGCGACCATGGTTTTGGAAGGCTACTTGAAGGGCGGAACTCCTGGCGCACCGATACCGACCGCCGGACGTAATCGTTTGACACCGCGCGAACGCGAGATCGTGCAATTGCTGGCCGAGGGCAAGAGCACCAAAGAAGTTGCCGTCGCGCTTGGGCTGAGCGTGAAGACCGCTGAAACCCACCGCTCGAACATTATGCGCAAGCTGCAGTTGCATTCGGTGAGCGATCTGGTGCTTTACGCCGTGCGTAATAACATTGTGCATGTGGTACAAGCGGGCATTGAGTAAAGAAAAATTCAAGGCACAAAAAAGACGGCAGCGGATTCACCGGCAGCCGTCTTTAATTTTACGCATTAAGCTGCGGGCTTTTTGCGCGACGTGGTACTCGACTTCTTTTCGCCTTCGTGCTCGGCCGCAAGGTTAATTCCCTCAGCCAACTGGGTTAACTTAGCGTCGGTTTCCTTTTCTTCCTCAAGAGTTTGCTCTAACAAAGAGGCGGCTTCGTCCTCGCCCAGTAGATTGGCGAAGGTGCGAGCTGTTCCGTAGCCGGCAATCTCGTAATGCTCCACGCGTTGTGCGGCGGCAATTATCGCCGCGTCTTGCACGTTTTCACCAGCGATGTCTTCTTCTAGCGTTTCACTTCCCTCTTTGATCAATCCTTCCATACCTTTGCACTTCTTGCCTTTGACCTTTTCGCCGAGCTGCTCAAAAATCTGCTCGATGCGCTGTGCGTGTCCTTTGGTCTGCTCCAGGTGTTCTTCAAAACCCTGACGCAGCTCGTCTGAGTTGGCGCCTTCCGCCATTTTTGGAAGTGCCTTGATAAGCTGGTTTTCCGCGTCATACAGATCGCGAAGCTGTTCCACAAAGAGTTCATTTAAAGATTCAATGGCCACAATATCCTCCCGGATGAAATTGGATTTTGGTTGAAAATTATGAGCGGAAGTTTTGGATTTTCGCTCGACTTGATTTGCCTTAACTTCTACCACCCGGGCCAGGTTTGAGGCGAGAAGCAGGAGCCGACACTATATTGCGCCGGCGCCTGCTCGAAAGGTAGGGAAGTTGAGGGCAACGTTCATAGACCGAGAATAGGCTGGGCCAGTTACACCCACAATCCTGCGAAATCTGTAATTCAACTGAGGACTTTCCTGTAGCAGAGAAGATGTAAGGTGTAGTGAATTAATTTCCTGCTGCCCGCACCCACAGCGTTTGCTTGTGGGCTTTTTCAGTGGCACAAGTGATTATCGCTGCAGACCACAAAATCCGCTTTCCTGGTGCGAAGACATAGATCTGGCGAAGCAGGTGCAATACACCCCGTAGATGCCTGTAGTACAAGCCCTCATACCAGAAAACCAGGAAAATATTTCAGCATTGGTGAAAAAGCTTCCGCGTCCGCGCCAATTCAAGTTTTTCTTCGAATCGACCGAACTTCTTGCGTGTCAAAGCGGTACAGGAACGTCTGTTTACGCATACAGACCTCACCGGATAGACCATTTGCACAAAGAACTTTAACTTCATGATTGTGATTACGGCGAATCCAAATCATCGCACCGCCAAGAACAACAGGCGTTTTGAAAGGAGAGCCCCAGTGACCACCACCACCGACACCAACGCTCTAGCAAGATTCGAGTCCGACCTAGACCTAGTAAAGCGCGCCCAGATTGGCGACGCAGATGCGTTCGCTTCTTTATTTCATGCCCACAAAGCAAAGGTTTATTCCGTTTGCCTTCGCATGACAAACAATACCGCCGAGGCTGAAGACCTCACGCAAGATGCCTTCCTGCAAGTTTTCCGCAAGCTCGCGACATTTCGTGGCGACTCTGCGCTGTCAACCTGGCTGTATCGCATTGCGGTCAACACCGTACTTATGCACTTCCGGAAAAAAGCCCTCAAGCAAGTTTCTCTGGATGAACCATTCAGCCAGGATGCGAAGGTAGTCCGTCGTGAATATGGAAGCCGCGACGACCGTTTAACCGGATGCGTTGATCGCATCGCTCTCGCCCGCGCAATCAAGGAACTTCCCGACGGTTATCGCACCATCTTCTTATTACACGAAGTGGAAGGCTACGAGCACCAGGAAATCGCCGAACTGCTCGATTGCTCGGTAGGAAATTCCAAATCGCAACTGCACAAAGCCAAGCTTCGCATCCGAGAATTACTCGGACGCACGCAACAGGAAAACGAAGCCGTAGTCAGCCGGGCGCAGCGCTCTCGTGCCCGTAGAGAAGCAGTTCGCTGGAACTCCGAGGATTTTACTCGCGAGTTCCCCCGGACAATTTTTCCAGTGGTTTCGCAAATTTCTGCGAGTAATGCTGCCTGATGTTGGGTTGTAGTAGATACCTTGGACGTGATGTTCAGCAGGAACGGGAGAGAGCAAAGTGGAAATCGCGGCAATTCTGACGTTGGCGGCCAGAACCGTTAGTGAAACCGGTTCGACAAATTCGTCGAGAGGCGAAAATCGCAGACGCAAGCGGTTCCTGACCAACGTCCCAGACGCGAAGCTTGAAGTGTTAGGCAAGAGCCTGCTGGATCGAAACATCAGCCGGCTCCAGGAGGCTGGCGTCGAATCCAGCAGCGTAATTCCTGAAGGGTCTGCTCTTACCCAACTGTTGCCAACCCGAAGTACTGCTTCCAACGACTTTATTTCCGTCTGGGAGAAGGCAATTGGCGAATACGTGCGACAAGGAGTTAACACTCTTCTTTTGCTGCGCACCAACACCTACACCGATCTGGATTACGCAGAACTTCTGCGCTTTCACTCTGAACGGAGCGCAGGATTAACCCAAGTATACGGCGCAGATACTTCAGTGGATGTCGCTGTCGTGGATGCCAATTTTCTGCGTAAAGCAGACAGTGCGTACAGAACGACGTTGAGCAATCTGATCCCCGACCAAGAGCATTTCTATTATCAGGGTTACATAAATCGCCTGCGCAAACCACAGGACTTCCGTCGTCTTATTGAGGACGGGCTAACCGGCAAGTGCAACTTGCGCCCGGTTGGAACCCAGGTTAGCGATGGCATATGGTTTGGGACCGGAGTGGAAGTCGATGACTCATGTGTAATTACCGGTCCCGCATTCATTGGCTCGGGCACGCGTGTCGCAGCTTGCGCTTCAATTAGTGGCGCAAGCGCTATTGAACGTAACTGTGAAATTGATTGCGGCACCACGGTCGATCAATCGTGGATTCTGCAGGAAACGTATGTGGGACTTGGCCTGACGGTTCGGGGCTCGATTGTCAGCAATCAAAGAATGTTTAATCTCGATCGAAAAACTGAGTTGGCGATCAACGATCCGCGATTGATTCGTGCAACCAAATCGTTCTCGCTCTCTGGAGCGGGGTCGATGTTACTGGACAAGTTACAGCAATCAACGTAGCGGTGATTAATATTTTGTAAACCTAGTGTTAATGAATGGCATCTGTATAGAAGCAGAGTAGACGTTGATTCACAAGCAGTAAAAGCAGTAAGAACGGCAACAAAAATCAATGGATCTTAAGTTTCTGCACAACGTTGCAGGACCCAGGGGAAGATGACATGGAGACGCAGTCGGCGATCATGATTAAGTTACCAGAAGCATTCGGGGGCAAAGAAGCGCGCAGGCTCGGGCGGGAATTGAAAAAAAGGATGTCAAACGCACCCCGCATAGTCGTGGATTTTTCGCGTGTGCGAGAGATGGATCTCGCAGGCCTCGAGGGTTTGCTGGACTGCATGGAGACGGTTGCGAAGAATGATGGCGCCTTGCAACTGGGCGAGATGTCGCCTGAAGCGGAAATTTTCCTTGAACTTACGCGGATGGACCAATTGTTCAATAGGTTCCCCGTTTTCGACGCGAGTGCAAGCTTCACCTCGGAACTGGCGAGCGAGAGCGAAGATGTAGCAGCCGACAAAGTGGTTCAAGCACAACCCGTGGCGGCGTGATCGCACGCCAGGGTGGAGGTTTCATGAATCGGATCGTTCATCGGGCAACGGTCTGCACCTTGATTCTTCTGTTGAGCGCGGCGGCAGAGCCGCTTCTAGCACAACAGCAGACGCAGCCGCCTGAGCAGCAGCCCGCGCAAAATTCAACGCAGCCACCTATTGAGCTGCCAGAGAATCCCGGCAGATCGTCGACCCCGGCTTCAAACACGCCAACGCAGCAGAACAACGTTCCGCCGCCTGCGCCCCAGCCCAGTGGGACTGCGGTCGCACCTGAGGTCCAGGTGAGTGGCGGTGCAGCGTCAAAACCAGCGGGAGTGGCGATCGCTCCGCCCAAACAACGACAGATTCGCACTTGGCTTATCCGTTTCGGCTTCATCGCCGGAGCAGGAGTGGCCTTGGGTACGGTGGCAGCCTTGTCCGCTGCGAGCCCAGGCCGCGTGCCTAACGCTCCAGGACATTAATTTTGTTGCAGTTTGATTTTTACTTTTGAGGATCGACTTTCTTGGCTCCCTTACTGATCACTTTTTCTGGAATCGATGGCGCGGGCAAAAGTACTCAAATTGAAAAGCTGCGCGAGCATCTCACCCAGCAAGGCATCTCCGTCCGGATCTTGACTTTTTGGGACAATGTGGCTGTTCTCTCATCCATGCGGTCAGGTTTTAGTCGCAAGGTATTGCAGAGCGACGGAAATGTTGGCTCGCCGGATAAGCCGGCAAACCGCAACGATAAAAACACCAACTCGTTTCCGTTGTTAGTTGGAAGATCGTTATTACATTTGCTTGATGTGTCTCGCTTACGTCAGATTGTTCGTCGAGAACAAGTGTCCGGCGCCGACGGTGTGATTATTTTTGATCGTTACATTTACGATCAATTGGCCGCACTCCCCGTGCGGCATTGGCTGCCACGCGCTTATGCGCGACTTGTACTGGCCCTGGCGCCTCATACCGATGTCTCCTATTTGCTGGACGCGGTGCCAGAGGAGGCTCGAGCACGAAAGCCCGAGTATCCCATCGATTTTATGCGCCAATATCGCAGCTCATATCTCGAGTTGCGGAAGTTTGCGCCACTAACATTGATCCCGGCCGGTGACCCCGACACGGTTCACGCGGCCATCATTGCTCGGTTGAACGCGGTGGAGAACGCTCGCCTGCAACCGCAGGTAGATTCCACCGTGGCGGCCTGAGCTACTCAGGTTTTTAACTCAACCAACTACAGCAGTTCTGATTCACGCACGACCAACGTGTTTATGTTGAGCAACATCCAAAGATTTGTGGCGTGCTGAATTTAGCGGCAACACGGGGAACCGAAAATGAGTAATCTCTCTCGACCGAAGCTAGCCCTGATAGTTCCAACTCTCAACGAAGCAGGAAACATTCCCGTTCTTTTGGAACGCCTCAGTGCCGCAGTTGCCAACGCGCCGGTAGATTGCGAGTTCATCATCGTGGATGATGGCAGCACGGATGGCACCGCCGAAGTAGGCCGGGCCTGCGCCGCGCACGACCCTCGGGTTCGCGTTTTTGAGCGTAAGGGCGAACGCGGACTGGCGGGCGCAGTGATCCATGGCTGGGCGCAAACCGACGCCGACTTGCTGGGAGTAATTGACGCCGACCTGCAGCATCCGCCCGAGCTTTTACCTGAGTTATTAGCTCCAGTGCTTAACGGAGGTGACATTGCCATTGCCAGCCGTTACGTAACCGGAAAAGGCGACAGCCTCGGCGAGTGGAACAAATTCCGGGTTTTCGTTTCTCGCTGCAGCACGTTGCTGGCAACTGCGCCGTTGCGCGGACGTGGTCTGAAGGTTACAGATCCGCTCTCCGGATTTTTTGTTGTACGCCGAGCGTGCATCGATGATCTTAAGTTGCAGCCACAAGGCTTCAAGATCCTGCTGGAGATTCTGGTTAAAGGCCGGATCAGCAAGACCACTGAGGTCCCTTTCCGTTTCGCTACTCGTCAATCTGGCAAGAGCAAGGCCGATTTTAAAGTGGCCCTTCATTACTTCACATTGCTGGGAAAACTTTCGCGGTACGCCATCTTCGGGCAAGGGCAGTAATGAAAATCTGTCTAGTAACGTCGTTTCCGCCAAGCCGGGATGCGCTCAACGAATATGGGTTTCACATTGCCAGTGAATTGCAACGCATTCCTGGCATCGAACTGACCATTCTTGGGGATGAATATTCTCCGGTCCAGCCAGAACTTGACGGTTTCACGGTGAAGCGATGCTGGAAATTTAATAGCCTGAGCAATCCCCTGCGACTGATGCGCGCAATCCGAGAGCAGAAGCCGGACGTGGTCTGGTTTAATCTCGGTTTTGCCAGCTTTGGAGGCGCTCCTCTATCTGCCTTCCTGGGTATTGCGACGCCGGCGCTGGCCCGTATGGCGGGCTTCTACACCCATGTGACATTGCACCAGTTGATGGAGACAGTGAATCTGGACGATGCCGGAATTCGCTTCCCCTTGCTATACAAGTGGGGCGGCGTTCTCGCCACTCACCTCGTTCTTTTTGCGAACTCGGTCTCGGTTATGTTGCCGGCTTATCGCAGTGTCCTGGTCGAGAAGTACGGCCGGGGATCGGTCTATGTGCGCCGGCACGGAATCTTTTCGGCGCGACCGGAATATCCAGATTTGGCGTTACGAGGAAACCCGGAGCATCGCATTCTTGCCTTCGGCAAATGGGGCACCTACAAACGCCTGGAACCGATGGTCGAGGCCTTCAAAGAAGTGGTGCGCCAAATTCCAAACGCCCGTCTGGTAATCGCCGGCACCGACCATCCCAAGACGCCGGGATACCTGCAATCGATCCGCGACAAACTGGCTTCCCGCTCTGACGTGATCTTTACGGGATACGTTGCAGAGGACGATATTCCTCAGTTGTTCCAAAGTTCCAGCCTGGCCGTCCTGCCCTATACGTCTTCGGCGGGGTCCAGCGGAATTGCGCACTTGGCTTGCACATACGGCGTGCCGATTGTCGCATCTGATATTCCCGATTTCAGGCGTCTGGCGGATGAGGAAGGCCTGGCGATAGATTTCTTTCCCCCCGGCAAGATCAATGAGTTGGCGCGGCACCTGACCGACCTGTTGCGCAACCGGGACCGGCAGATCGAAATGGCAATGCAAAACGTGTCGGCCGCGCTGCGCATGAGCATGCCGGAAATTATCCGCCAATACCTGCGCACATTTGAGCTGCGGCGCGAACTCGAACAGATGCGCTCGATTTCTTCCTTGCGCAAAATTCCGCGCTGGATGCCCATGCGCGATTTGCTGGTTCGCCGGAATGCCCGCAAGGCGCTCAAGGCGCTACTGCGACTGGAGGCGACCCAGGTTGACGAGTCTGCGTCTGTGGCGGCGGCTGCGGGAGTCGGTTCAGAAGTGGTTTATATGGCCACTACAGCGCCGGCCGAGAAACATCGCCCGACCGGCACTGAGTAGCGCTGGGGGATAAGACTAGAAGCAGGGGAACGACGGCATAGCAGTTCCCTTCACTAGCTGGTTAAAAACCGTCCTTTGCTGGACCTGGTAGGTTCCTGACATCAGCCGATAGTGCACCCACTGCACCAGCCCATATTCTTGCGCCAGGTAATACTCTTCCTTGTCACCACAATTCCCGTAATTCGAATTGCAGTTGTAGCGATAACTGGCCACCAGCACCTTCAAACTGCTGGGCAATGCGCCCCCTAAATTGATCCAGTACGGCCCCCAAACCTGATTGATTCCTTTCTGCAGATTCTGGGTCGTGTAATGGCTGCAATCGGTATAGGTCTGATAGGAAGTATTGGGCACGTAAATTGTCGACCCTGGAAATCCCGCTTTAGCGCAACGTGGAACCAGCGGTAGGTTAGTGTTTTGCGCGAACTTCTTGAATGTGTGCGGATTGTTCCAGTCATACTCCGTAATCCAGAGATAGATGTACTGGCTGTCAAAAAGCTGAATGTCCCACGGCGTGCCATTCGCACCTTTGGTCCAATAGAATTTCCCGCTGGCCATGATGGTGTAAAGTGGATTTGCGTTTCCCGAAATGTGATAGGTACCTCGGAGGTCGGAGTCCAGAGTCATCCAGTCGAGCATGTCATAGGTGCCAGACGAACAGCTCATTGTGCTTTCCGCCAGTGCTTTTGCACTGAATCCCACAGTTCCCAATAACGATAGACACACTACTGCGAGCCATGTACTTTTTTTCATTTTCCCCCTCCGCGAGGTCAAGGGTCAGAACGCGAACCTAGCCGGTCCACACTTCGTCTGTACCCTGAGTAGTTGATGGTTGGAGCTTATACAGGCCTTCGAGGAGGGGCAATCAGATAAACGCCTTAACTGAACAATCCAAGGTACCCTTTGTCAACAGGCTTTCTACCAAGAGGGTATGTTCATCACTGCGGCGGACGGGGAACGGTGTTTTCAACCGGAGCATTGTCGAGCGGAGGGCGCGGCGCCTGCGAGCCGGAGGGCTCCGACTGCGGCGTTTGGTCCTGTGGCATGGTCACAGGAGTGTTATCGCGGCGGCGCAAAACGATAGGCGCGTGATTGCGGCGTTTAGCTTCGGCTTCAGCTTGTAAGTCGGCTTCGCTGGCTTGCGAATTTGTACCTGCAACTTGCCCTACTGCGACGCCTACCATCTCGTGATGACTCGCGACGCTGACCGGAGCGCTGGCTTCTTCTCCGCGTTGGGCGGCCGAATAAAACTCATTTGCGGTTTCTTTGTCTCCAAAAGCGTCCGAAACATAACCCATGTTGTTCAGCGAAAACGCGCTGTTGGGATCGAGCTTGTAAGCCTCGCGGAAATCCTGATACGCCTTGTCATCCTGATTGTGGTTGAGCGCTGATACGCCTTGCACCTGTAGCCGGGCTGCTTTGTCCACATTGCTCTGTTGGGATTCTAACCGCGCGCGGACCGCCTGCTCATTCTTGAAGGCGACGTCGCTGATCGGCTTTCCCCGCCACTTCGGATCGAGCGCAACCACGATTGGCTCGGACGAATGGGTGATCGAAGCGTCATTGTAGAAACGCAAGGCTGAGTCCAGGTCACCTTGCTTCTCCATGGTGTAGCCAAGATTATTCAGGGTGAAGGGATTTCGCGGGTCTAATTTCAGCGCGTTGCGCAGAATGTCTTCGGCTTCCTGGCTTCTTCCCTGCTCCAGCAGCGACATTGCTTCGATGTTGCCGCGATTCACTCGCAATTCCAGGTTGCCATACGACTCGGTGACATCACTTAGTTTCTTGCCTTCGAGGTTGCGGGCGCTTGCCATCGCAATGACCGTCTCGGAATTGTTCTCTTTGGCGGCGAGCTGATAGTACCGCTGTGCACGATCAATTTTGCCCTGCAACTCCGAAATGTAGCCCAGGTTGTTTAGCGTAAAAGGATCGTCGGGATCAATGAGATAAGCGCGGTAGAAAAGCTTTTCGGCTCGATCAAGATGATGACGCTGGATTTCCCTGACGCCCTCGCGGTTGAGCTTCTGCACCGGCGTGGCGTCGGAGTGCTTGGGAATGGTGATCCTCAGGCCTCCGGCATGCGCCAGAGAAACTAACAGCACGGTCGCGGCAAGCGGCATGAGCTTTCGGCATTTAGGCAATACGTGCATGAGCTGTTAAAGCTTGATTACGAGTGCTTTGGATGCAAATCCAGCAGTTCGCGTTTGCCGTTTTGTACCAGCAACTCTGGCTACCTGATTAGCGTTGGTGGCATCCAAAGGGTGAGCATAACCATGCGCAAAAATTACGTCCTAGTATCGATTGTTCTCGGAGGAATTCTCTTCGCTAATCCTGTTTTCGGACAAAGTCAGACAGGATTCACGAATGGTGACTCCGCAACCCCGCCCGCCGCTTCCAACCCCGCTCCTAACTCCGTCCGGCACAGCGAGGACTACGATCCGCTTCTGGACTTACCCGCGCTTAAGCACGAGAAGGTGACTCTGTTTGGAGGAGTCGTGGTTCGTCTGGATGAAGTCATGAACCACATGGTGTTTCAGCCTTTCGGCACCAAACAGAAGATGCAGGTCCACTTTGACACTCGAACGCATTTCTATCTCGATGGTAAACCGATCACGGAGCGCGAAGTAAAGCAGGGCCAACGGATTTATCTGGACACCCAACTGAACGGCGACCGGGTCTTCGCTAAAACGATTTGGATTCGCAGTTCCGCTGAGAGTGGTGTCGGACGCGGGCAAATCCTAGATTTCGATGGCGGCCGCAGAGTAGTCACTGTCCGTGACGAACTTTCGAATCAGCCCTTGAAGCTCCAGCTCGCACCCAACGCGACCATCCGCAAAGGAAACGAGGCTGGTTCAGAAAGCGATCTGGTACAGGGTGCAATAGTCAGTATCGAGTTCGGCGCGCAAAGAGAGCTTCGCGCAATCACCGTACTCGCCAGCCCGGGATCGACTTTCGCCTTTGCAGGCCGAGTTACTTTCGTGGATCTTTCACAAAAGATGATCGCCATCGATAACCGCAGCGACGGCAAGAAGTATGACGTGTCGATGGATGCGATCGCACCCAGCGTGTTGCGTCAGATACGCGAAGGCGAAGACGTGTCAGTTTCGACCGTTTTCGATGGCGAGCGCTATTCGGCCCGAAGGGTGGATTTAGCGGCTACACAAGCTCCCCAGTAGCGGCGTTTTGACCTAGTGAATTTCTCTTCGTCCATTTTGGTTCCCCGGCGTGCTCTGCGGTTTAAAGGCTTTCGATCTTCCACCGAGAAGCGTATGCGGCTCACACACTTTTTACGCTTGAGGTTTCGCAGTCTCTGCTTCGCCAGGTTCGTCCAACACTTCAGCTGAGATTTCAGCGGCAATCTGCCGTCGATGCTTCAGATAGTAGCTGACGGTGTTTTTCGCGTATCGCCAGAGGGTGGAAACATCGGTCTGGTACCAGCAGCATTCCGCCATGTGGGGCGAGAATCCACAAAGATATCGAAAGCGCCGGTGGACTTCATCCGGCAGGCCTAGCGATGCGGCGGTCATGCGGTGATTGCCTTCGATGATGGTGATTGGCGTGGCTTCATCGATGGTGATCAGGATGACCGAACTAAATACCGAGTCTTGTTTCATCTCGAGGCTCAGCGATCGCAGCTTATCGATGAAGGCATCGCTTGAATTGGAAAGAATGCGGGCGCGTATCCGCTCGGTAGTGTCCGCAAGCAGAAAAGTTGGGACGCCGTATCGCAGCCACTGATTGCGTGGAAAAACTCGCATGCGCTGAACATCAGGAGCAGTCAGCTCCACTTCCCACCACTGCGTGTCGCGCGGCAGCTCACGCCACAGTCGTCCCCGCCGCCGATACAGCAGCGCTTTCCGCAGAATATTCTCCCGCTCATTAGAAAAATCAGGACGGCTTACGATTTCGGTGAAGCGCTGGCGATAGCCCGTGAATTCCCCCTGATAGAACTCGCCGCGCAGGAATTCGGCGATGACCACGTTTTCGTCGACCCGCCTGATTTTGCGCAGCCCGCTGGTGTATCCGGAAGCCTCAGCCCCGGCTAGGAATGCGCCTGAGGACTCGGATCTCCGCAGGAATGGCAGCGACACCAGCAGCAACAAGATCAACATCAGCACCAGCTGGACCGTAATTACGCTGTGCAGGGTGTCATGAAAGATATAAATACCAACAACAATTGCCGCACTGAATCCCAGTTGAAGCCAGCTCACATTGCCGATCTTGCGCGAAATTTCGTAGGTCATGAGGACTACGCTCAGCGCATAAATGGCAGTGGTCAGGGCATAGAGGACCAGCAACGATGAATAAAAATTATGACTTTCAGCCGGGAAACCCGCCCCCAGCAAAATGTGCCACAACCCTCTCGGCATCAGCCAGGCAGCAAAAATGAATAAGCCGGATATTCCCGAGGCCAGCAGCAACGCCGTGGTCAGCACTGCCCGCCCATCCTTTTCACTGGAGCGCACTCCCGCCGAGAATGGGAACATGCTGCTCACCACCGACCAGGAGAGCATGTAGACCACTCTGCCAATCAGCGCGATAGCGGCATAGACTCCCGCCTGCGTGGCGTCGAAGAAATGTTTGACCAGCACGATGTCCAGATTGTTGATGATCACTTGGCCGATGAAGAAGATCACCGCCTGAACGCCTTCCTCCATGCCGGCGCGCAAGGTCGTCTGCTGCACTTTGCCTAAGTGATGTTTGCGTGGAATAGCGACAAAGTACGCCACAATCAGGGACGCCGAGATTGCGCCCACCACGCCTTCCGCTGAATATCCCGCAGACATCAGAACCACGGCGCCGATCAGCTTGACAACCGCTTCCAAGCTGAAATTCACCGCCAGAGGGACAAAATCGTAGGTGCCCTGCATGAACCCGCGACGCGTCCCAAGCGGAACGTAAAAGACGATGCCGATCGCGAGCACGCGAACCAGCAGGGGGGACGGCAAATTCAAATAGTGCGAGATAGCTGAACTGCCGCCGAGCAGCGCCAAGCCGACACCCAGGCCGGCCAGCCAGGACCGGCGATGCAGCAGGTTGTAAATAGCAATTCGTTCAGACTCCGAATCACTGCGCGCAACGAACTTCGAACAAAGCAGCTGGAAGGAAAGGGTGACTGATGACAGCAGCATCAGCACCGTGTAAATCGCGCTGGCATGCCCAAACTGCCCCGCCCCCAATTTGTGAGCAACGGCGAAGTTGTAAATCAGGTTCATCACGCCGACGAACACTGAGCTGACCAGCATGATTGCGCTGCCGCTCAGCACACCGCGCCGCAGGTCCCGAATTTTAGGTCGTAGAGGGCCGCGCGGGTTAGGCGGCATAACTACTGCCGCTGCGGCTTCCATTCCTTCATCGGCCATGGTGGAGGGTCCTGACACTGAGTAACGCGGGGGCGCGTCATCAGAAAAGGCTGAAACGTATGATGGGTAGAAACGTATTCCGGTTTTTCCCGTTGAAGTCATAAAACGTCTGCTGCTGAATACCGAATGAAACGCGGAACGGGTAAGTAACGGACACCTCGCTGGCTCCATCTGTAACCGGTCGCTGCAATCCCTTGGTATACGAGGCCATCACCTCATTGCTAACGTTGTTATAGGTTGCAAAGCCTTCGCCCTTGGACCACGTACCCGCCGCCTGAACCGCCCAACGTGACGCGAGCGGCCGGTAGTCTAGACGGAAGCCGGGCCGCAGCGCCTGTGCAGTTGCGAACGAGGCGTCCTGAACGCGCCAGGAGCGCAGATACTCGGCCAATACGGCAGCGGTCCAGGAACCTCGGAACTTGCGCTGAATTCCGAAATACATGTCGGTGGTGTAGTACTCCCGGACCAGCGGGCGAAATAGAATGTCACGCCCTTCGTATCCGGTGATCATCGCAGTCTTGCCCCATGGACGGCCCACCTGGAATTCAATCGTGCCGGCCGCATCACGCGAGTGCAGGTTCATCTCCGTGAAGGGACCGGCTTCGCGAATCAAGCTGCCGTTAACTGACACCCAATTCCCGAAAGCACTGGTGTAGACATACAGAAACTGGCGAAACAAATCTTGATTCAGTTCAACAGGCGAAGCCGAGTCCCGGCGAATAGTGAACTGCACGCCTGGGTTCAAACTAATCGTCGTCCCGAAAAGGTGGAACACAGGATTGATTCCAGTGTTGAAAATGGTGTCGTAAGTATTTCGGTACTGAATCAATAGTTCGTCCGGGAACGACACAGTTCCGCGCGCATTCCGCTCTTCGAACATTCCAGTAATCGTCGGCCAGCCCTTGAAGTTCAAGTGGTAACGTGCAATGCCGAGAGTCTCAATGGTAGAGCGTGGCGGAGGCAGCACAGAAGAATTCTGCGCCAGCCCGCGAATCCGCGCGTCCAGCTGATAGATGTTTATGTCCTCGAAGATTGGATGAACAAGTAACTCAGGCCCGGCGCTGACTTGATCGGTCACCTGACGGCCCTGCTCTTCGGCAAGGCGCATCTCGGTGTCGCGCGCGTAGTCGTTTCCGGCCATGATGTCATTTGCCCGTGCGAACATGGTCAGTGCATGAGCGTTGTCGTGAGCCTGCTGGTAGGCGCTAGCCATCGCTACTAGATAAGCATAGTCCTGAGCACTATCGGGGTCGTTGCCCACAGCCTTCAGCAACGTCATCGCACTCTGCGTCTCGCCGAGAGCAAGATCAGCATTGGCGAGCCCCAGATAAACCGACTCCTGGTCGGCGCCCTCGGCCTGCGCTCGCTCAAAATATTTCTTGCTTAAATTGAATTGATCAATCGAGACCAGAACTTGCCCCGCCTCAATCAAGTTCTCCGGCGTCACAGCATTCGATTCGCCGATGCGAGACTCTGCCATGGCGAAAGCCACCTGGTCCTGCGCGTCGCGGCGTCGGTCGGATTGGGCAAACAGCCGGGCCAGTGCTAGCCGCACCTCAATGCGGTCCGAGCCTGGCGCATCCAACGCGCGCGAGTAACGCTGCATGGCGCCGCGGTTGTCACCCAGCAACAGGAGCGATTCTCCAGTGGCCATCAGGACCTTAGTATCGTCGCCCCGCTTCTCCGCTTCGGCGATTGCCTTGTAGGTGTTGTCACGGTCGCGGAGTTGCGCATAGTTGCGCGCCATTTCGGCATACAGAATTCCATCATTCACGCCCGTCCCAACTCCAGGTGTAACCATGCCCAGCGCACTCTTCAGCACATCGAGCGAGTCGGAGTAACGATGCAGACGGTATAAAGCTTGGGCCAACGCGAGGTGGACGTTGACGTCATTGGGCGCGAGCTTCAACGCAGCCCGGTATTCAACTTCGGCTTTGCGGAAGATCATCTGCTGGCGATAGGCTTCGGCGCGCGCCAGGTGAATCGCGGCCGAGTCGGGCATGCTTGCTGCGGCCAAATCAGCCTCGCGCAGCGCAGGTTTCGAGCGATGCAATTGCAGGTCCGCGAACGCAAGGCCAAGGTGAGCTTCGCCATAGTTAGGGCGAAGTTTTAACGCCATTTCGAAATCCTGCACCGCCTTGCTGCTTTCGCGCAGGTCATTGCGAACGAATCCGCGATTCATGTAAGCCGTGGCATCATTTGGGTCAATCGCCAGAGACTGCGTGAAATCAACTTCCGCCTCGCGCGGGTGGCCGGTATGGGCCTCGACATATCCTGCGACCAGCGGCAGGTCTTTGTCGTTCGGCCTTTGGGTTTCGAAACGCTGCACGATTTTGTACGCGTCGTCGAAGCGATTCAGGAACAATAAATCGTATGCAAGGTAATCTGGCGCCTCAGGATCGTTCGGCAGTTTTTCGATGACTTTGTAACCCAAGTCTGCAGCTTCCTGATAATTGCCCGTGAAGGTCAAGTAGCGTTCACGCTCGCGCATAACCTGCGGATTATCGTTGATGGCCGCATCCGCGGCGGCCCGATCTACCCATGTTTTGGCGATGGGAATCTGATGGCCTGGCGCCTCGAGCGCAGAGTTAATGGCGCCAGCGACCACTAGCGCATTCTTCGGGGCCAACTGGAAGGCCTTCTCATAATTCGCCTGCGCCCGTTCGAACTGCTTGGTCGAGGTGTAAAGATCACCCAGAGCAAAATAGGCAACGTAATCCTGTGGATACAGTTCCGCCAGCTTCAGGAAATACTTTTCAGCAGCGACCGGATCTTTCATGTCACGGGACAAATAACCGAGAGCGGTCAGCGCCGCGTGATTATTCGGATCCAACTGCAATGAATGTTTGTAGAGGGCAAGAGCGTCCTCGTCGCGATTAACCTTCCACAGCAGGTTCGCATAATTCAGAGCGATACTCACATTGCCCGGCGCCAATGCCATGGCTTGCTTCAAGTCGCGTTCCGCCGACGGCATGTCGTTGAAGCCGGCTTCAATGAGCGCTCGCAAGCGCAAATAATCCGGCCGCGAAGCCTCATCCGGTCCTTGAATTTTGTTGAGCACATCGCGTGCGCTGGCCAGCTCTTTGTCCGCAGCGGCCGCCTGGTTTACACGACGATAGAGTTCAGAAAGGCTCAGATGCAGCGAGACGGGATAGAGCGGCCCTTCTTGCGGCGCTTCCGGCATGTTTTGGATCGCGAGTTGGTATTCGCTGACCGCCTGATCGTTGTGATCTTCCAGGGCATCCATCTGGCCGCGAATGGCGTGTAACCGGTAGCTGTTCGGGTCGGTCGATTCCCCGCGCTTCAGGAAATCGGAAGCTTGTTCGAAACTTCCGACATTCACTAGGGACTGCGCTGCGCTCAACTGTAGTCCGACATCCTTCGGCCTTCGATTCGCGGCCCGAGTGTAGGCATCCGCAGCTTCCTTTTTCTTCCCTGCCAGGCCGTACGTGTAACCCAGTTCACCCAATGCGTCGGGATTTCGTTGCACTGCTTTCTGCAGTGTGGCAATCGATTCGTCAAACTTTCCGACATCGCGATAATAAGCTGCAACAGCCCGCAACACATTGGGATCGTTCGGCGCGTGGCTGGTGGCCCTATCCAGGTACTGCTTGGCTCCAGCCGGCTGATTGAGCTTTTGATAACCGCGGGCAATTAATAAATCTGTACGCGCATCAGGTTTAATGCCGTCGGCGCGTTTCAACAGATCGATTGCGATATTGGGATCCGTGTTAAGCGCCAGTTCGCCGGAAAGTTGCAGATCGGTTGCGCTCTTCGGATTTGCCGCCAGAACTTTTTTCAACAGGTCCTGGGCCTCGTTGATGCGACCCATCCTTGCATAAGTCTGCGCTTCGCCGGAGAGTCCAGCAATGGATGAGGGCTTCAGCGCCAGCCCCTTTTGATAACCCTGCAACGAAAGGTTGTAGTCGTTACCAAGGCGCGCGGCATAACCAAGCAGGAACCACAACTCAGCATTGTTGGGCGCTGAACGCGCGGCGCGATTCGCCGAAGCTATGGCCGAACGGTAATCTCCCTTTTGCAAAGCCTGATCAACCGCGCGGGCCTCACGTGCGGTCTCAATACTCGACCCCCAGCCGATGCCATTTTCAGGATTGGCCGCAGAGGCAGCCTTCTTCTGCTGTTTTCCTTTCTTGGCTTGCGAGGGTGGTTGGTTCACCTCGAAGGTCTGCGCGGCCGCAACCATTGCGAGCGAAAGAAGGACGCCAACTGCCAGAGAGATTTTTTTTCTGCGCATGGTGCAGTGTTGAGCGCCGCGTCTGACTGCTCTTTATGGTTCCCGAATATCTGTTGCGCTCGCAACGCTAGGATGCATTGAGAGTAGCAACGGTTGGATTCAGAGCGGCACGTTGAACCCAGCTAAAATCCACAGTCCACAGGTAGTTTTTCGTTTTCGGCCCAGCTGCGAGTTTACGCAACCATGTTTGCACAATAGCAAACCTTAGCCGATCTAGTTGAATCCAAGCAGGTGCTCACAACTGCGCGCGGAGGAACATACCACCTTGGAAACCAGTTATTTCTCGCGGCCAATCCCTTTACGAGTGATCCTGTTGATGGCGCTGGCCATCCACGGACCGCTCCTGGCCATGCAGTTGCCGCTGACCAATTCCTACGACGCCAACTTCCACGTGTTTTTTGCGTCGCACTACGCTCATAGCTGGTTCAATCCCTGGAACCCGAAGTGGTTCGCCGGATTTTCACAAGCAACGTACCCGCCCCTCGCACACCAATGGATCGCCCTGCTTTCTTTTGTTTTTGGACTGCACGTGGCTTACCTGCTGGTGCAGCTGGTGGCGATTCTGCTCGTTCCAGTTGGCGTCTACCGCTACGCCCGCTTGTGGGTGGATGAGCGCGCCAGCAGTTACGCATCGCTGTTCAGTATCTTTTTGGGAGCTCTGGCTTTCCTGGTTTATTCCGCAGGACAGCTTCCGACTACCCTTTCGGCTCCCCTGTATCTTCTGGCGATTCCCTACTTCTACGATTGGTCGCGGTCCGCAGACGGGCGCGCCTTACTGAAGGGCGTGGTTTTGACCGTCGCGGCCGGCGCCGTGCACCACGTAACTCTGATTTTCGGCGCCCCGTTATTTGCAGTCCCCGTATTGTGGCTTGCTGTGGTTGATCGCGAGGAGCGCAAAACCGGCGCGGTGCTGATACGTGGTGTAGTATTTGGCGCTTTCGCCGCGGTCGGCCTCGGCATTGTTCTGCTTCCCTATTGGCTTTCGATTATCCAGCACCCCATTCAGCAGATGCCGATTCCACACGCCAGCCGTTCCGACTTGTTGTTGAATCTCACATACCTGACCAATTACTTCTTCGTGCCTTACGGAATGCTGGTCATCGCGCTGCCGCTGATATTCATTTACGGCTCGTCAAACCGTCGCCTGCGTCCGCTGCTATTGGGTTTCTGGCTGACCTTGATTTTGGGACTTGGCGGCACCACGCCCCTGCCTAAGTGGATTTTAGGCCGTGCCTTCGACATTCTGACCTTTGAACGGTTCACGCTCTCAGCTGCTTTCATGGCGCTCCCGATTGTTGGGCTGATTGCGGAAAGATTGCTTGAACGGTCACCGCGCTGGGCGACTTTTGGTCTTGCATCCGCAGCCGTTGTCACCCTGGTGTTGCCGATGGCGTGGATTTCGATCAGCCCCTTCTCTGCCAATGCCGGCCTCAACGTCGATGCGGTGGACGGTTTCCTGAACCGCGATGGTCACGATCGTTACCGCTACCTCACTCTTGGCTTTGGTAATTCACTCCCGAAAGTTTCTACCTACACCTCAGCCAACAGCGTGGACGGTGAATACAACTCAGCAAGACTTCTCCCCGAGTTCACCAATTACGGCACCGCTCAATTGACCAGCGCCAAGTATTTCGGCACGGGCGGAATGGAAGCTTTGCGGATGATGCTGCGGCATGCTTCGCATTACGGATTGAAGTACATTTTCGTTCACGATCCATTTTATGAACCGCTGGTGAGCTTTGCGGGATGGCAAAAAGTGGAAACTTACGACTCTGGCTCGATAACTGTATGGTCGAGAGAAGACATTCCTCCTGCACGCCCGATTCCCTCCGACGCCATGCCAACCGCGATCGAAGGAATTATGTGGGGAATCTTTCCAATAGGGAGCAGCATACTGGCGATCTTATTGGCGTTCATGCTTCCTGATCGCGAGCGGGTGCGCAACGCGCTGGTGTTTCCATTTCACGCGCATGAAGAGGAACGCGTCCTGGTCCGGGAGGCAAACTAATGAACCGCCTGCTTCCAATCGCGCTGGTCGTCGTGACCCTGGTTTTGATTGTCCTGGCTTGGATTCAGTCGGGGGGAGTGGAGAGACGTGAGATGCAATCGGCGAATGCGCCGGAACAGGCCGTGCACCTAATGTTCTCGCAAGTCAAGTCGCATAATTACGATGCGGCCTACGCTCGCCTGGCGAATCGCGGCGACGTTGATAAGAACACCTTCATTCGCGAGTTCGAAGGCAGCTACGGAAGCCTCCTGACCTACTCATCACTCGAGAGCGTCGACGTGTCGCCTCTTCATACTGGTGATCAGGAATCTTCGGTGCGCGTGAGGCTTCATTACTCGACCGCAGTCGGTCCGCTGGATGACGTTCGCGATCTCAAAGTGGAAAAGAGCGGCGACGCGTGGAAAGTTTTCTGGCCCGTAAACAACGCTACCAAACTTCCGCCACAAGTAATTGCGGTGAACTACCTGCGCTGGGATGTGATTGGACGCGGAGCTGGTGACGATTGGGGCGTGCAGAACGCCGATACTCCGCAAGTACGCATTCTCTCCATGAATGCCATTCAGCGCCCGGACAGCGTGGTGCTGGTCGGAGAAGTGGTGAACGAGGATTCAGTACCCGCGTTTGTGAACGTCGGAGCGACCCTGCTGGATGCGCAGGACAACGAGATCGCGCAAGAGAGCAGCTTCGACAAGATTGCTCACAACCTCCTGCCCAAGCAGGTCTCGCCCTACCGGATTGATTTTCCCGGCATGCGCCTGGAAAAAATCAAGAACGTCCGCATGGATGCGAAGGCATTGCTGGTAGCAGCCAGCGCTGACCCGGTCATCGAAGTCAATCAGCAGAACCTCGAAACTGATCCCCTGGGCAAAAAGGTTTTGACGGGTCGATTGACCAACGAGAGTGGGCAGGTAGTGGATATCCCGCACGTGATCGCCGCTTATTACGACGCCAACGGCAAAGTGATCTGGGTGTCGGACGGTTACGTGGCGCAGCCTTTACTTCCACAGGTAGCGGTCCCGTTCGCGGTTGATTTGCCGCCTGACATTGCCAAGAACGTTCACAGCTATCACGTGGTGGTAAACCACTTCGAGCGGGTGTCCTCTTAAAATGCGAACGCTGCTCATAGCAATCATGTTGTCCGTCGCGTTGAGCGCCTCGGCTTCAGAGATTCACGCACCCGCGCAAATAACCGCTGGAAACGCAATCACTATTCAGACCAGCGGATCCGGAGATGCTACGTTCTATTTGATTGGGCCAGCCATTGCCAGCAAAAGCAAAGTGCAGGCGGGGAGCAACATTCCCGTAGACTCCGATCAACTGGAGCATGCAGGCCGCTACGTCGCGGTATTGTGCGCCTCGGATGGATGCACGGCAACTAATTTTTCAGTGAACCCGGCGGCTGCAAACCGGCTAAGTTTCCTGGTTCATCCTTCGCGGATCCCGGTTGGCAGCGCCCAAGGCATCAGCGCAGTTGCAATCGTTCGTGACAGTTTTCAAAACCTTGTTCCCAAGCCTGAGGCGGTCACCTTCAGCGTTATGGCGAAAGACGAGAAGCCGGTTTCCGCAGCCCGTACTTCTGAGAGCGCGGTGGCATGGGTACGGCTTACATCAGCAAAAAAAGAAGGGCCAACGAAGCTTGGCGCATCCATCGGTCACGCCGATGAAATTCGCGTGGTCCAGCAGGTCGCGGCGGATGCCTGCAACTTGCGCATCAAAGCCAGCCGCGACAAACGTGGCTTTCTGATTGAGACCGATCCGGTGCACGACTGCTCTGGCAACCCGGTGCCCGACGGTACCGTGGTGAGCTTCACTGAAAGCGATGACGTCGGAAAAACTACGGTTGACGTGCCCATCAAGCGGGGCGTCGCCAAAGTTGAAATGCCGATCGCTGGCCGGGCAAAGATCACCGTGGCATCCGGCGTAGTTACAGGCAACGAGCTGGAGGTCGCAGGCGGACAATGAAAGCAACAGCGCTCAGATACGGTTCACTTTTATTGCTTTTCGCTACAGCGTTCATGGGTGTGGTCGCATATCATCTGCGCGCCTCTGCTGACGACGACTTTCCCCGAGTACAGCTGAATGCCGATGACGTCAGTCCGCGTCCGATCGAAGATCTCACCGCGAAAAGCGTGCCGCGCGATTACGCGCTGGCGTGGCAGACGCTGGCACAGGCGCTCAGCAGCAACAAGACCGGCCTTCTCGACGGATACTTCACCGGATTGGCAAAGCAGGATTTCACGCAACGGATCAATTCGCAGATCAAATCAGGATTGCAGACTCGTTATACCGACCGCGGCCACAAGCTCGAGGCGGTGTTCTACTCCCCTGCCGGCGATGTCATGGAACTTCGCGATAACGCGCAATTTGATATGCAAGTCCTCGATGGCGGAAAACTTATTTACGAAGAACCGGTCAACGCCCAATTCATGGTGCTGATGACTCCTGGCGCGGACCGCTGGCTAGTCCGGCAACTCCAAGCTACGAACCGGGAGAAACCTTAGCCGGCGCCGGTTTGCGATGCCCCGAGCTTCTGCCCAGCATCCAACATGAAGGATAAAGTTCATAGCATGCGTGGTCTTTCTGTCATCGTCGCCCTGGTAGTCGCCATTTTTCTGATCACCAGCGGCTGCTCCCACAAGCCCACGACTGTGTATTCCCGAATGCCGAACATGCAGGAGTCTTCGCGGATCCTGGCAGATTATCAACCGTGGTTTGGCTCTTCTGGGCACATCAACATTGGATATTCGACGCTGGACCCGGCGGTGCTTCGCAAGCAAATTCAAAAAGCGAAGGAGATGGGAATTTACGCATTTGCGGTGGATTGGTACGGCGACCGCCGCCCGTTTGAAGACCGCAGCTATGCTCTTCTGCAACAGATCGCGGCCCAAAGCAATTTTCACATTTGCCTAATGTACGACGAGACCGAAGAAGACAACGGCCAGGCAACAGATAATGCCCTGAACGAGCTCGATAAAGCGTACCGCGCCTACATCGGCCCCAACGCGCCCGGGCACGAGGCGTACGTAACCTATCAGGGCCGTCCGATCATTTTCATCTTTCCCAAGCGTGGGCGCACAGATTGGGACAGGGTACGCAACGCGGTGAATCAGTGGGAGAATCCACCCATCCTGATCTACAAAGACGAGCCGCCGGCACAATACAACAAAGATTTCGACGGCTACTACGCGTGGGTTCATCCCAGCGTTGGTTGGAAGGCAGATGGCAGCGATTGGGGAAAGCAATACCTCGAAAAGTTTTACAAGAAATTTGGAGATCGCCCGGGAAAAATGGTGGTGGGTACGATCTGGCCCGGCTTCAACGATACCAAGGCATCCTGGAGCCTGAACCGCCACATGGGTCGCCGCTGTGGCAACACGTTTGAGGACACCCTGAAAATCTTCCATCAGTACGACGATCCTGAGCACCCCATGCCGTTCCTGCTGATTGCCACGTGGAACGACTACGAAGAAGGCACGCAGATTGAAACTGGAGTATCGGACTGCAAGAACCAGGTCGCACAGCAAAAGGCAATCCAGCCTTGACCAACCTGGAACCAGCAGCTCACATCGAACAGCCAGGTCACGAACTCAGGAGTCCGCAGTTATGAAGAATTCTTCCGCCAGCAGCGCCCGTGACATGCAATTGCTTTCTAAGTTGATGTTTCAGGGTTACGCTGCCGATTCGTCTACGCCAAAAGAAAATCTGGACGGCCTGCGTTCCGAACTCGATGAAATCTTTCAGATGAACGAAGAGCGCTTCACTTCATTTCTCAAGCTGGCGGACACCCATCACGTGACGATGCGCGCTTTGCAAGTAGTGGAAAAAGCCGCGGCTCAACAAGAGAAGGCCCAAATCCAGCAATGGTGCGAAGAGGCGCTGAAGGCCGAGAGCATGAGGATCACCAACGCAGTGGAGTGGCTGCGCGTGATCGTGCATGCTCTACAGGATTCGGGCTGCCAAGTTTCGGTCATCAAGTCTCTAGATCACTGGCCCGATCTTGGTTCTGATTTGGATCTTTATACAAGTGGCGCGCCGGAGCGCGTAAGTCAGGTCATGCAGCAAAAGCTGAAGGCAGAAATGGAAGCCCGTAGCTGGGGCGATAAGCTGGCGGGCAAATGGAACTTTCAAGTCCCCGGACTAAGCGAGCTGGTTGAAATTCACGTGCGGTATCTGGGACAGACCGGCGAGCAAAAACTGTTGGCCGAACGCGTGATTGAACGCCGCGTGACCAAGCAAGTCAACGGAATCGACTTCCCTGTTCCCGCACCGGAAGAGCGAATCATGATCTCGACCCTGCAGCGCATGTATCGTCACTTTTATTTCCGTCTGTGCGACATGGCCGATGTGGCTGCGCTGCTCGGAACCGGCACACTCAACTTCCAGGAATTGCGCCGTGGTGCCGAACTGGGTGGTATCTGGCCCGGAGTCGCAAGCTTCCTGGTCATCGTTTCCAACTACGTGAACAGCTTCGGAGGCTCGGTGTCGTTACCTCGCGAGGTGATCGAACAAGCCCGCGCCGCCGATCTTCAGGTGCAATTCCGTGGAAACTTCCTGCGAGTTCCCATGAAGCCTGCAGCGGGATTGTATGGCTCGCAACTACTCAGCGCCGGCAAACACGGCGACCTGCGTGCGATCTCGCGCCTTCCACTGCTTCCACCCCTTGCCGTTTCAGCGCTTGTGGCCTTTCGCCTTACGGGCAGTGACAAGGGAGTGTGGTAAGACTGCTCCTCTTCCTGATTGAAGGTACAGCAAATACCGGATAGTAAGTTTTTGCGCATCCCTGTAAGCTATTGATACGCTGGCATTTGAATGCAGCGCTGGACAAACAGTCAGCGAAAATCGCTGGCACTGTTACACCAACAAACCAGCTAGTGCCGGTTAAACCTGACGGGCTCAGTGTGTTCGGATAATCTCTGAGCCAGTGACCTTATGAGAATCGCTCAAGTCGCGCCGCTTTACGAAAGCGTCCCGCCCAAGCTTTACGGCGGGACCGAACGAGTAGTCTCTTGGTTGAGCGAGGAGTTGGTTCGCCTCGGACATGAGGTCACAGTCTTTGCCAGCGGCGATTCACTGACCACGGCACGGTTGATACCCAGCTGCCAGGAATCTCTGCGACTCTCGCCCGAATCTATCGACCACCTGGCTCATCATTTCGTGCAGATGGAACAAGTGCTTCGCCACAAAGACGAATTCGATTTAATTCATTTTCATATCGACTACCTGCATTTTCCAGTAAGCCGTCGGGAGCGTTATGCGCACGTCACTACATTGCATGGCCGGTTGGACATTCCAGACCTGGTGCCGTTGTACAACGAGTACAGCGAAATGCCGGTGGTTTCGATTTCTGATTCTCAACGCGAGCCCCTGCCAGGCCTGAACTGGCAAGGCACGGTCTACCACGGAATGCCGATCGACAGTTACAAGTTTCATCGCAAGGGTGGCAACTACCTAGCGTTTCTGGGAAGGACGTCTCCCGAAAAAGGATTGGATCGCGCGATAGAAATTGCGAAAGCTGCGGGCATGCCGCTAAAGATCGCCGCGAAGGTGGATAAAACTGATCAAGAGTATTTCGAGACCGTGATCCAGCCTTTGCTCGGCGGCGCGGATGTAGAATTTATCGGAGAGATCGGATATCCGGAGAAGAACGAGTTTCTGGGAAATGCGGCCGCGCTTTTATTTCCTATCGCATGGCCGGAACCATTCGGCATCGTCATGATGGAGGCCATGGCTTGCGGCACTCCAGTTGTCGCTTATCCATTTGGCTCGGTCCCGGAAATTGTGGAGGATGGCGTTTCTGGCTACTTGGTGTCTGATTTGGCAGGCGCGGTTGAGGCTGTCAAACAAATCGGAAAAATCGATCGCAAAAAAGTCCGGAAACAATTTGAGAACAACTTTACCGCCGACCGAATGGCGTTAGACTATTTGAAAATCTACGAACGAATGGTGAGCCGGAAGAAAACTCCGCTCACTGCTTCCAGCGGAGTTCTGAATTGGATGAAGCTACCCTCACCCAGCAGCAGTACTACATAGCTACAAAGTCAGCTCCCACCGATGACCGCGCGCGTGTCTTGAAATATGGTTCGATGTTTGCCGTATTTGACCGTCTTGGAGATATCACCCACGACGGGTTGGGCGAGCAGGGCATTTATTCCGAAGGTACGCGCTACCTGTCGGAGATGACGCTGCGGCTTTGGAACGAGCGCCCGCTGCTGCTGAGTTCCACGATCGAGCCCAACAATTTCCTGTTCACCGCCGACCTTGCGAATCTCGACGTGTCTCGCGGCGAGTCAGTGGTCATTCACCGCGGCACCCTGCATCTGTTGCGCTCGCGATTTTTGTGGCGCGGCGTGGCCTACGAAGAGCTGGAATTCGTGAACTATGGAATGGAACCGCTCTACGTGCCGCTCTCTATTTTTTTCGCGGCGGACTTCGCCGACATTTTCGAAGTACGCGGCATGGCTCGTGAACGCCGGGGTCGGCATCTGCCGGAAGAGACAGGGGCGGACAGTATCGTTCTCGGTTACGAGGGCCTGGATAGTGTGACGCGCAAAATGCGAATTGCATGTGATCCTGCGCCTGACCGGATTACCGGTCCAGAAATGCGCTTCGAATTGGAACTGAAGCCGAAAGAACCCCGTAGATTTCACTTCCGCATGGTGTGTGAAAATGGAGCGGCGAGCCATAATCTCTCGTATCTGCAGGCCCGCGACCGGGCATTCAGCGAGATGAAGACTTCTGCGGAGATTTTTCCGCGGATCCACAGCTCCAACTCCAGGTTCAACGACTGGATGAACCGTTCATTTGCCGACGTGCAAATGATGACCATCGGCAACCGCGAACAAAATTATCCTTATGCCGGAGTGCCGTGGTTTAGCACTGTCTTCGGACGCGACGGCATTATTACCGCGATGGAGACTTTGTGGATTGCGCCCTCAATTGCCCAAGGGGTTCTGCAGTTCCTGGCGGAAACGCAGGCGACCGAAGTCGATGAATCGCGCGAAGCCGAGCCAGGAAAAATTCTCCACGAGCTGCGGCGCGGCGAGATGGCAAACCTGGGAGAAATCCCATTTGCCCGCTACTACGGCAGCGTCGATGCCACCCCGCTGTTCGTCATGCTGGCCGGCGAATACTATGATCGCACCGGCGACAAGGCTCTCATTAAACAGCTTTGGCGAAACATAATGGCTGCGGTTCGCTGGCTGGATGACTACGGCGACGTAGATGGTGATGGATTCGTTGAGTACGCGCCGCACGGTAACAAAGGACTCGTGCAGCAGGGATGGAAGGATTCTAATGACTCGGTGTTTCATGCTGATGGATCGTTGGCCGTTCCTCCGATCGCCCTATGTGAAGTGCAGGGATATGCTTATGCCGCCAAGCTTGCCGCTGCCCGCTTGAGCAGCGAACTGGGTGACGAGAAAACCTGCAGGGAACTGGAATCGCAAGCTTCGACCCTGCGAGAGAAATTCGAAGAAGAATTCTGGTGTGAAGATCTGGGCATTTACGCCCTCGCTCTCGATGGCAAAAAGTACAAGCGCCAGGGCGTGTGCCGGGTGCGTTCGTCGAACGCGGGCCACTGTCTCTTCACCGGCATTGCCAGTCCTGAGCGTGCCCGCAAAACTGCAGAGAGCTTGTTAGAACGGGACTTCTTCAGCGGCTGGGGTATACGTACTTTGGCCACAGAGGAAGCCCGCTACAATCCTCTTTCTTACCACAACGGCTCGATCTGGCCGCACGACAATGCTCTGATCGCAAGCGGATTCGGGCGTTACGGGTTTAGAAATCTGGCGGGCAGAATTATGCTGGCGCTGCTTGACGTCAGCAGCGAAATGGATTTGCACCGCCTCCCTGAACTCTTCTGCGGGCTCGAACGCCGGACCGGCGAGGGCCCAACGCTTTACCCGGTGGCTTGCTCGCCCCAGGCTTGGGCCGCGGCCGCACCGTTTCTGTTGATCCAGTCTTGCCTGGGGTTGCGAATCGAGGGCGCGCGAAATCGAGTTGTGTTTGAACGCCCGTGTCTGCCCGAGGGCATTCCTCAGCTTTCCATCCGAGGATTGCGCGTCGGGACGGCTTCCGTTGATCTTTTCTTCGAACGACAGGCTGATAATGTGCGCGTCCAGGTCCTTGAAAAACAAGGAGAAGTGGACGTGATTGCAACACTTTAAGGGCAAACCCTGAAGCCCTAGCCAGCTTACCTGAAACCACCTACTAAGTTACTGCGATGACCCTATAGTCGCATCCAGAGCAGCCGCTTAGATTTTACAAATGGGACGGAGGCTCGCATGACCAGAGCAGTAGTGTTTCTCGCAGCCGCAATGGTTGCCGCCTCGCTTGGGTTAGTGGCACAAGATACTTCAGGTGCAATATCAAATCCTAATCAAGAGCGCAACGACAATAACGCGACGCGCAATATCACAGTTACCGGATGCTTGAACAGATCGACTTCTGGCGGATACTCCCTGTCGGATGAACACGGTACGACCTACGCATTGTCGGGGAATGCCGACAATTTACACAGCCATGCGTTTCAGCAGATCGAAGTAACGGGTCAGCAGCAGCTTGCAACCAACGCCTCAAGCGGTACTTCAGCTACATCAACCATTGAGGTAATCAGTACAAAAGTCGTCGCCGATCACTGTGGCACTAGCTCCAGCCCGCGGTCGAACCGCGAGTCTGATCCGGCGGCGGTTGCGTCCGTAGACGACGCAGTGAACAATGGGCAGTTGCCACAGACCTCCACTATTCTTCCCTTGCTTGGGTTGATCGGATTGGGATCGCTCGTGGCCGGGTTTTTTGCAAGGCATTAATTTTTATGCAGGTCCTCAGGACCAGCGTTCGTCGCACGCGCCACCGTCTCGTTCGCAATCCCTTGCCGGTGTTTCAACCAGCTGGGTGGCGAAACTGGAAAAAGTCTCGAAGTCCAGAGACTCTGGGCCGCAGATCTGATCCACGACGAATTGTTTCTACGGTCCTGTTGGTGGTCGGTGGCGTCCTATGCACATTTGTTGCGACCAGCTACGCCTGGATGTACGTCGAGCAGAAGAAGCTTCTCCATGAATTTAAGACGCATCAGCCGCCTGGCGAGGTCCTAACCGAACTATCTATCCCGAAGATTGGCTTGCGGGCAGTAGTCATCGAGGGAACCGCGAGCAGCTCTCTGCTGCGAGGGCCCGGACACATGACTGGGTCGGCTGTTCCAGGCAGTGACGGCAATTCGGTGATCGCAGGTCATCGCGACACCTTCTTCCGCCACCTTCACAGCCTGAAGACTGGCGACGCAATCTATGTCCTGCGCAACGGGAAGCGATTTCACTACTCCGTGATCGAGAAGAGAGTGGTTCAAGCCAACGACATTTCCGTGCTGCGAGCCAGCAAAGGCAGTGAACTTACTCTGATAACGTGCTATCCCACGCATTTTATCGGGCCAGCCCCGCAAAGGCTCATCATCATGGCCAAACTGGCCGGACACTGATCACCACCTAAATTCTTGGTTTGCTTAATCTTGGGCACGCTTCTTCTAAGTAGCCTTCTGCAACCAAGTACATACTTCACTGGATAGTAAGAGGTTAGCGTCAGCAACTATCATTAGGTGGGAGAATCGACATAACCAAATAATGCCAATTGGCATGGAAAACCAAAAGAGGATAAATCAATGAAACGTAGCAGAGGGACGGTAACGAATTTCTTTGTGGCGCTCAGCCTGATGGCCATGTCCATCATGAGCGTGGGTTGGGCGGCCGCGCAATCGGCTGACGAAGCAGATAAAGATCAATCTGATATCGAGAAGAGAATCAAGAACGCGGCTGGCGTGCTTGACGAAATTATGGGGGTCAAAGACAACGCAATCCCCGACAAGATCATGAGCGACGCAGAGTGCGTTGCAGTGGTACCGTCGATGGTGAAAATTGCCATTGGTTTTGGCGGAAGCCATGGTAAGGGCGTCGCAACTTGCCGTACCGCACACGGTTGGAGTGCTCCAGCGCCATTTACAGTTACCGGGGGCAGCTGGGGTCTACAAATCGGCGGGCAGGCCATCGATCTAGTTATGCTGATTATGAATCAAAAAGGAATGGATGCCCTGCTGTCCAGCAAATTCAAAGTGGGCGCGGACGTTTCCGCGGCTGCCGGCCCGGTTGGGCGGTCGGCAAATGCTGACACCGACTGGAAGATGAAAGCGGAAGTGCTTAGCTATTCACGCGCTCGTGGCGTCTTTGCGGGTATCGATCTGAGCGGTTCCAAAATCGCTCAGGACCGCGACGAAACCCGGATCCTATATGGAAAAATGGTTCCGTTTGCCACGATCCTAGAAGGCAAAGTCACGCCTCCGAATGGAAGCGAACCGTTCCTGGCGGCGGTTCGTAAATACGCCCGGGCAGTTGGAGATCGAAGCAGCCTGGATACTCCAAGTGGTACCGCGAACCCGGTTCAGTAATACAAACTCGTCCTTCTGTTTTGAAAGCCGGGCTGAAGAGCCTGGCTTTTTATTTGCTATGTGCTTACCTGATACGTAGGTGACTTATGCAAATTGGCCGAGCGGCTGCTTCGTGCCAATCATCTCCTCAAACTGGACGGCCCTTCTTTTCGAGCTATGCTCTGCCAGCACGCGCTCCTGAGCGCGCAATCCAAGTTTGCGGGCTTCGTCCAGCGTGATGTCGCTCAAGTAGCGGATTACGTCGGACGACGACCACGCCAGAAGAATTTCTTCGTCCGGAGTAAAAAACGTATCCAGACCCGGCCACGCGTCCGAGATGATCGCGCTTCCGCATCCCGCAGCCTCAAAAATTCTGACCGACGGAGAATACCCCGCCGCTGCCATCTCGCCGCGCGTCAGATTGAGCGTAAATAGCGACGACGAATAGAAATAAGGGTGAAAGACCGGCTCAAGATGAACGATGCGCCGCACATTCTTCGGCCACGCCAGGCCAGAGGGATATTGCGGACCGGCCAAAAGAAAATCCTTTTGTGGGAATTGCTGCGCCGGCTGGCAGAAAAGTTCTTGGAGCTTCGCCTGCCGGTCGGTTGCAAATGTTCCCATGTAGCTGAGGTCGCACTTATAGCGCGGATCAGGTTCGCGCCAACCGTAACGGTCGGGATCGAATGAACAATAAAGCGGGACTGCTCGCTTGGCGCCGAATCGAGATTGCAATTCGTGAAGCATGGGTCCGCCGGTAAAGCTGAAGTACACATCGAAGCCGGGAATCTGATCGCGGCGCAGATACTCGGCGTCGCCTGCGCGCAGTTTCGACACGGTAATCGGCGTATCGATGTCGTAGAAGGCTTTGACCCCTGCCGCTGAATCGAGCATCGCATTGATAGCTTTGACGCCATCCGGACAGAATGACCCGACCATGGCGACATCTGCATCAGCCAATTCGAGGCGCAGAAGATTCGCAACGTCCTGCCATTGTTCGTACAGGTGGACTCGACAGAAAGGCGGCCGCATGTCGCGGTTCGAGCTGTACCACTCCACGTCCCGCTCAAAGAACACAATTTCGTGACCGCGCGCGCGCAGGGCTCGCGTCAGTGCGCGATAGGTCGTCGCGTGACCGTTACCCCATGAAGACGTGATGGAGAGCCCGCAAATGACAATCTTCACGTTCGTTCCTTACGCATTCACCAGTCCGGACCAATTCTGCGGAGTGCGAACTGAACTTTGCAAGATCATGTCAACCAGCTTGGCGCGCGATTCGTACAGATGATTTCGCAACGCGCGGGCGTGCATAGCTGAACCGATACGCCGCGCATCCGCTGCCGCAATCCCTCTTAAATAGCTGACAATGTCATCGGCATTGCGCGCAACAAGAATTTCGCGCTCGAGCTCGAAGAATTGCTCCACTCCTGTCCACGCATCCGTGATGAGGCATGCTGCAGCCCCCGCTGCTTCAAACACCCGTGTCGGTGGCGAGAAGCCGGTTTGCGCCATGGACTCGCGGTTTATGTTTAAAACTATCCGGGCGGAGCAATTAATCGCGTTGTGATGTTCGGTGCGCACGTGACCGATCCAGCGGACATTGTTTGGCAAATTCTTACTGCCCCACCCCTCCCCACCGAGCAGGAATTGAAATTCCGGGGTCTTTTCCGCGGCGGCCAGAAAGAACTGTTCCACTCGCGTTTCCCTGTCGGGCAGGCGGTTCCCGACGAACGCCAAATCACACTCGAAATGCCGGTCCGGTGCAACTGGATGATGTGTGTCAGGATCGAGTCCGTTATAAATCGGAATACAATTTTTTGCGCCGAGTTTCATGTATTGCTCAACCACCGGATCGCCACCGCCGTAAGTGAAAATAAAATCGTACTTCGGGACCAATTCGCGAAATGGATCGCGCGAATTTTGCCTTACTCGAGCCAGCGTAGCCGGAGCATCCACATCCCAGAATGCAACCTGTGTCGACCCGGAAGCGCAGAGCAACACCTCGGCTTCCAGCCGTTCATCATCAGCGCCGATGCCACTGTGTTTGATAATCAGATCGGCATCGCAGGCTTCCGAAAGCACTTTCGCCAAATCTCGCGGCGTTTGATAGACGCGCTCGGTCGCGTAATCGATTACGAAGCAGTCCCGGTTTTGCTGGCGATTGTAGATGTCCGGCTCGGCGAATGTGATCTCATGGCCTAAACGATGCAGATTCTTGTATATCCCGCGATAGTAGGTTGCGGCTCCATTCCAGTAGCACGAACTCAGGCTGGATCCGAAGACGTAGATTTTCATCCGTCAGTTCTCCAGTTCGTGACAAATCTCTCGCAATTGTTGCGCGCGATGGGCGCAGGTGTGGCGAGCACGTATCGTTTCAAGCCCGCTCGTCGCTAGTTGCTGCCGGGCTGCGTCATCACGCAGCAGGTTTTTCAGTTCGCCAATCATCGCAGTTTTATTAGTCACGCAAATGTAATCCTGACCAGGCCGGAACAGGCCTTCGCTGTCACTCCAAGGCGAACACACCAGCGTGGAACCCGCGGCCAGCGCTTCAAAAACTCGAATAGTCGGTATCCCGCTCAGACCGTTGGCGTAGTACCGCCGCGGAACGTGGAGACTGATGCGGCTGCGGCTGTACATTTCCGCCGCCCGCAAGTTTGGAAGGTATCCACGAAACTCGATGCCAGCCTGCGAAAGCCTGGCGAGCGCGTCATGGGGATATCGCACCCCATGCACTACAAACTTGTAGTCGCGCATACCTGCGGCCGGACTGATCAGGAATTCTTCCAATTCTCGCGTGCGTTCCTCGTCACCCCAGTTGCCAATCCAAGTCACGTCTGCGTGTTGATCAAGTTGCGCCGGAAAAAAATGAGATGTGTCGGCGGCTTCGTGGAATGTCCACACCCGTTTCACGCCAAACCCTTCCGAATAGATTTTGCGGATTGCCTCCCCAAAAGCCAATACGCCGTCGAACTCCTTCAGAGGAAATCGCCCAACTTCGCTCGGGTTCGTGTATGCGCGATGATGAGTATCGTGAAATAGCGCTCGAAACCCTAACTTTGCTTTTAGCGCAAGAATGTTCGCGACAACTTCGGGCGAGTTCCATTCGTGGACCACGACAACGTCCGCGCCGCGAAGTTCACGGATAAGAAACTCACGTAGGCCAGAATCGTTGCTGTACGGACGCACGTCGAGGTTCGGAAAGGCGCGCCTGAAATCCAACAAGGCTGCGGCAGCGGTTTCAGTTCCCTCCTGCGCTAGGTTTCGCATCGACCATCCGCCGCGCTCTTCGTAGCAGCGCACCTCGTGCCCCTGCTTCCCCAGTTCGCTCGTCAGCCCGCGAAGAAAGTGCGCGTTGCCATGGTTCCAATCCGAGATCCATGAATGCGCAAAGAACCGAAAACTTAGCTTGCCGGTCATGCGACCCTGACCCTTGATAAAAGTTCCTGATAGGCGTGCTGGTATTGCTCCACCATTCGAGAGGCGGTGAATTTCTCGCAAGCGACTTGCAAAGCGCGGTCCGCATATCCCTTTTTCAACTCGGAATCTCGCCTGAGCCGATCAATCTGGCGCGAACAATCTTCTGCATCATCCCTCTTGAAGAAAACAGCAGCGTTACCCCAAAGCTCGTGAAACACCGGATTGTCATTCATCACCAGCGCGCAGCGTGACAGTGCAGCCTCGAGCGGTGCCAGTCCGAAAGGTTCGTATCGCGAAGTCGCCGCATAGATTGAGGCGCGCGCGTATATCTCACGCAACTCAGCCTGCGACTTCGGCCCTGGTAGGCTCACGTTTGCAGGCGTCTGTACGCTGCGTTGACGATCTTCCCTGCCCGGTTCGCGTTCCCAGCCGACAATCGATATCGGCGTTTCCTGCTCACGCTGCAGCAACAGCGCGACATTTTTTGCGGGGTCCCAGACGCGGCCAACCGACAGCACCGAGTCGTCTTTTTTCGCGTCAGGACCAAACAACGACGGCGTTCTCCCGTTGTAAATCACCTGTTCAGCCGCAGGCTGCAGATAATATTTGGAAATTTGATCGAGCATCCATCGCGATGGCGCGACCACCAGATCTGCCCCGCGCAATCCCCTGCGCACGGTCTCGCGGTAATTCCGTATCCAGGGAGTATCGTCCGCCTCACGCCCGTGTACCGCAGCCCACCAGCTCACGATGTCACTGTGCGCAACTACTACCTTCGGAATATTGATTGCAAGGTCGCCGTAGCAATACTGGCTGAAGTGGAGTACATCCGGTTTTACTTCTGCGATCAGCAACTCGAGGTAACGCTTCGATTCCTCAATGTCCCGTTCGGAAACTTCCATCCACTCCAGGCGGTATTCAGTGGGGCGGTAATCGATCCCGGCCAAGCTCTGCATCCACGCGGTCTGATGAGGGAGGGGCAGTTTTCCAAAGCTGACCAGAGTCACGCGGTGACCGGCATGGATGAGGCCGGTAACCAGTTCCTGGGTGTAAGTCCAGACCCCGCCGACCGTGTCGGAGGTGATCAGTACGTACATTCCAACTCCTCAATGGCAACCGGTTGTTGGGCCTGAATATCGCTGAACCCCTTGTCCCGAAAAGACGCTAGGTAATGCTCGTGCGCGCGCTCCCACGCGTAATCGTCCGGCGGACCAAATCTCTGCAGGTAATCCGGTGTGCCGGGAAAAGCAAACATTGGAACCGGCTCACTCACCCAGACGCCATGCTTTTTCAAGTTCTCCTGAAAGGCCCGCACCTGGGCGCGATCGTCATGTTCGGTAAGGATAAGATTCGCCTGCACCCAGGGAATGCGCTGACGCGCATAAATGAGTAGCTCGCTGATTCGTTCGGTGGAAATGCGGCAGTTTTTGTTCAACTGGTCGCGGCCGGCATCCGTAATCGATTCGATGCCGCACTCCATCGAAATGCAGTGCGCCGCGGCGAGAAGATCGAGCGACTGCTCGTCCCACAAATCAATTCGCGTCTGTAACCCAATCGTGATTGGACGTTTCGCCAGTTCCTGCAAAAGCTCGCGGACCACTTTGCCAACGCCAAAAATCTCATCGATCCAATAAATGTAGTCAACGCCTCGCGCGATCAGCGTGTCGACTTCTTGCAGGACTGCTGACAGTTCCCGTTCGCGAAATTTATTTCGGAAGAGAGTTTTGTTACAAAAGCTGCACGCCCAGGGGCATCCGCGGGCAAATTCCAGCTCAGCCCCACGTCCGGAGCCATGAAATACGTGATGCCGGTGAGAATGACTTTCAACCGGATAGTTGTCGAAACTGAGCGCTCCCAGCTTCTTCATATCCGCCACGCCAAAAGTGTGGCTGATGTGAACTCCCGCTCCGTCCCGCCAGCAACAGCCATCAATTTCTGACCATGGTCGCGAAGGCAGTTGTGCCAACGCCTGGTCGGGCTCGCCACGCATCGCGACATCGCAATTTAACTTTCGTAAAGTAGCGCCTGGCGTCGCTGAGGGATGCGGCCCGATCGCAACTTTGACCGCGCGACTTTTCAGTTCTGCAAACCATTGCCGGGGTATTCGCAGCTCGGGCTGCGGACATCGCCAGAACAAATAAGAAGGCGCCGTGGGTATCACCAGATAATCGGGAAGAAAATCGTCGAGCTGTGCCTTCACTTCTCGCGTGCAAAAGTTTTCTAACTGCGCATCAATCAGCAACGGCTGATGTCCGGCCTGTTTGATCTGATCGAACGCAAAAAGCAGTTCCAGCGGATAATGCGGCTCCTGGCAACCGAAATAAGTCGAGCCTTCAAAACTCCAGGCCGGATTGACTAATGCAAACTTCACGAAGCCGCCTCAGGAACCTGGGCGAGAGTTGGTTGCGGCCTGCTGCTGATGGGTATCACAACAGTTTCTGCGCGTTGCTCTCGCCACCACTTCCAGATCATCTCGATGTTCTGGCTCACGCTGATTCTGGGCTTCCATCCCGTGTGCTTGGTAAGCTTGGCAAAATCCGTGACATAGAATGGCTGATCGCCAGGACGAGGTTTGTGCAACGAGTAGCACACGCGCTTGCCGGTGATTTCCTCGATGATCTCAATCACTTCCAATAGCGAAACCGAGTTCTTGATTCCCCCGCCGACGTTGTAAATTTGCCCCGCGGTTCTCTCCACCTGCGCGCGAGCTTTTTCAAACGCCAGCACCAGGTCCTTCACGGAAAGCACGTCGCGGACCTGGCGGCCATCTCCGTAAACCGTGACCGGCTTGTTTTGCAATGCCGAGTACAGGAAGTGCGCCACCCAGCCCTGGTCTTCGGTCCCGAACTGCTGGGGCCCGGCAACGCACGACATACGAAACACCACCGTGGGCAGGGCAAACATGCGGCTGTAGTCGTGCACGTACTGGTCCGCGGTTCCCTTCGAACAACCGTAGGGCGAATACAAATCCAACGGTTGCGACTCGTTGACGCCTTTTTCATCGATCGCGCAATAGCGTTTGCCGGTCAGAATGAGCGGCGTGGCCGAGAGGTTGCCATACACCTTGTTAGTCGAAGTGAAAAGCAGAAATGGCTGGCGTCCGCTTTTTCGGGCGGCCTCCAGAATATTCAACGTGCCCAAGGCGTTGACTTCAAAATCCGCCCTCGGATCGGCCATCGAGTTGGTCACCGCAACCTGGGCCGCAAAGTGATAAACCTCGCTGGCCATTTGAACCGCTCGCTGCACCAGCGCGGCGTCACGGATGTCCCCAATAGTGACTTTCAGTCGGTCTGGATCAGAGCACTCACGTCGAAGCCACTCTAAATTCTGGTGGACCCCGCGGCGTGAAAGATTGTCGAAGATATGTACACGCGCATCCGTTGTCTTTAACAGATGCTGGGCCCAGTTCGAACCTACAAATCCCGCCCCCCCGAATATCAGAGCACAGCGGAGCGACAGTGGCTTTTTCATCGTTCCCTCGTAACCAAACGTCACCGCAGAAGGCTGTCAGCAAGCGCAAGTATTCAGGCGACAAGACCGTAAGTGTTCAAAAGCTCCATCGCTTCGTCTACTTTGTCGCTGACCCGTTGTGACTTCAACCACGCCACCAGCTCATCGACCCCTTCCCTCAATCGGGTCTTCGGCCTATATCCGAGTAGTTCCTTGGCAGCAGCAATGTCCGAGAAACAATGACGGATATCCCCAGCCCTGTATTTTCCCGTCACCTCGAGCGGCACGTTAACTTCCAGAGCTCGCTCCAATTCCTCCGTGACTTCGCTTATCGTGACCGGCTGTCCGGATCCGATATTCACAGCTCTTCCATCCGCGCCGGAGTTTTCCATAGCCAGCAAGTTTGCCCGCGCAATATCGTGAACGCTCACAAAATCACGCATCTGCTGGCCGTCCTCGAAAATAATCGGGGACTTACCGTTCATCAGTCGCGAAGCAAATATCGCCGCCACTCCGGTGTACGGATTTGAGAGGGACTGTCGCGGCCCGTAAATATTGAAGTAGCGCAGCGCGACGACCGGAATCTGGTACGTGGCCCCAAACAGCAGCGTCATCTCCTCCTGATCTTTTTTTGATAGCGCGTAAATAGAAGTGCATTGCAACGGTTTGTCTTCTCGTGTCGGAGCCGGAACCATGACCTCTCCACAGTGAGGGCAGATCGTCTCCCATTGTTTATCTTTCATCTGGCTAAGCGGTCGTGCGGAGGGCGCCACCTTGCCGCATTCCGAACACTGGTAATTGCCCTCGCCATAGATCGACATCGAGGATGCGACCACGATTTTTTCCGGTTCGGAGGGCGTGTCGAGAATTGCCTGAAACAAATTGGCGGTTCCCAGGTTATTGATGGCGGTGTACTCGGAGATCTGGTACATCGACTGGCCGACACCTACAGCTGCCGCCAGATGAAAAATGACATCCATGTCCTTCACAGCTGCGTTGACCTGGATTTGGTCGCGCATATCTCCGAGGACGAATTCCGCGTCTTTCGGCAAATACGAGGGTCGGCCAGCCGTGTGCACCTGAGGCGTGAGATTGTCGAAGATCCGCACCTCGTGCCCCGCGGCCAACAGAGCATCCGCCGTGTGCGATCCAACGAACCCGGCGCCGCCTGTAATCAGAACCCGTTTCTTGCTCAATGCCCGAACCCTTCTTCCATAAAAGCTTCAACTCTGGACCACAACTATTTTAGATTCAATGCATTAGCGCGGTTTCAAAACCTTCGGAGTATTCCAAACGAACTTTGGATGTATGCCGTTCAACGTGAGATGTCTTGTAAGAAGAACTTCCCACCACAAAGGAAAGACTCGCAGCCGAAAACAAGTCCGCCAACTGAGTGGTGGCAATGACTAACCGAGTTGAGCATAACTTTCGGCCTCGCTCGGAACGGTTGATGGAGCACGTATTCCGACCCGGGGCGCGTACCGGCTCACCATCCTCCTGGTGAACTCGGCGAAGTCTTCGGACTGTTTGGGCGGACTGGTGTAGTGCGGGACCATGCCGAGATGCTCGGGAGTGAAACATAGAGTGAGCGTCGTGGAAAATTCGTCGATCGCCCGCATCTGCCGGTCAAACCAAGCTTCAGCATTGGGACGAAATGAGTCAGCCCAGCTCAGCCCGGTGCGCAAGTGGATCACGCGCAAGCGACGAAGCCATTCCACAGCGTCATCAAGCCGATGGTCTTCATAGTGAAACCATTGGCAAATCCCCAAACCGGCAGGAAATTGTGAGACCGCTAGTTTGGGTGAACCGTCTTCCTTGAGCAAACCCATGTAATAGTGGCGGTAGTACGAGCTGCCCTCTGCTTCTTTATGTCTGGTGGTAGCCGTCCACGTAGCCGGCAAATCATAGAGGCTGTACCAGTGAACACGGTCAACTATTGGCCGCAACAACTCGGCCGTGCGTTGGATCCCGAATAACTGGACCTCCTCGGCCCCAAACGACGAAACTCCCACTTCTGAAACCCAGACCGGTTTGTTTGTCACCGAGCGGATCTCTTCGACCTTTCGGGGCCAATCATGGATGTTCCAATGGTTCCAATCCAGCGGAAAACCATGTATGGCGACCACATCGACATGATCCAGCACCCCATAACTGCCCAATAATTTGACGAAATTCGGGTCCACAGGGGACATGCCGCCTAGTGCTATGGTCAGGTCGGGATTAACCCTGCGAATTTCCTTTGCAGCCGCGATGATCATGCGGGCAAACATCTTCCAGTCGGGATCGACTTTGAAATCCCAATGCGAGAGATTATTCGGCTCGTTCCATAGCATCACCGCTTCGATCATAAAGTTTTTTGTTGCCTTCCCTGTTGTTGTTTAAAGTTCTATAGCGTTCCATCCAGCTCGTGGTCCACGATGTAACGCCCGTCGCGCAGAACCGCCGCCGGGCGGCATATCCAGGTCTCTGCTTCCGGATGAGATTCGATCTCCAAGCCGGAGCTGCGCAACATGGCTTCTACTGCGGGCCGGTTGGGAATCCACCAATTGGTGGGATCATTCGAGTAGCTTTTTTCGACGAAGTACATTGCCGGGAAATTACGCTCCTCAAAGATTTCTGTCTCCCAGAAGGGATAATCCTCGGCCCATTCGCCGACCTGTTCCGAGCCACGAACCATCGTCTGAAAAACCAGCTTTCCCGCGACCTTCTTGATCAAATTATCCAGCGCTAACAGGGGATATCGGAGGTGATAAAACAACCCCATAAATAAGACGTAATCAAATTGGCCGGCTAGTTTATCCGCCGCGTATACCGAACACTTCTCGATCTCAATCTCCAACCCCAGGGTCAGCGCAGCAAATCGCGCTTGGCTCAGATAGCGGTCGTCGACATCAATTCCGACTACCCGCTTGGCCCCACGCTTCTTCATTTCAATCGAGTAGAAGCCGGCATTGCAGCCCACGTCGAGAACGGTGGCGCCACTCAGATCTTGCGGGATTGCGCTCGCGATCTGCCGCCACTTAATACTGGGGAAGTCGCCGAGAAAGTGGTGTGGGGCAGTAGGTACTCCGTGCAGATCTAGATTATGAAACCAGTCGCCAAGCTCAGAGATGCGCTGAGCAAGCTGACCTGGCTCGGGGCGGGCGGTGGGTGATGTTTGCTGCTGGACTGAATCGGTGATGGAAGACATGAGATTCAAAGGGAAGCATTCAAAGATGCGACTTTATACAGCGGCGTTGTGTTTGCTCAGACATACGCCCCATCGAATCCGGCTGCAAATTGCATAATTGGGCTGGTTATCTTCAGCAAAGCCACAGTTTGAGCTTGATTCTCCGGATATGCCTCTACAACCGAAAGTTGCACAAACCCATCCAAGCGGCTCATGGCGAAACATACGTCAAAATCGGACGCGGCCTCGCTACAAACGGCGAGTAGCGCCCCTCTGCCGCGCAAGGCCATTACTCTTTATAGGGACGTCTTGCAGACGATGAATGAGCGCGGGATTCCGTATGCTGTCGCTGGCGCATTCGCGCTGCAGAAGTACACCGGCATTCGTCGCCTGACCAAGGACCTGGATCTGTTCCTAAAACCCGAGGATGTCTCGGCTGCGCTCGACCACCTTTGCAAGAAAGGTTTCCGTTGCGAGACCCTCGATCCAGTCTGGCTTTCAAAGGCCCGTCGCGGGGAATATTTTGTGGACTTGATTTCCGGCATGAGCAACGCTGTCATCATGGTGGATGACACCTGGATGCAGCGAGCGCAGCCGACGGTGATTGCGGGAGTGCAATCTCAAATTCTGTCCGCCGAAGATTTGCTGGCCTCAAAGCTTTTCGTCACCCGTCGCGAACGATTCGATGGCGCCGACATCGCCCATATTGTTTACCGCACCAAAGGACAACTTGAATGGGAGCGGATTCTGGAAATCGCTTGCGAGAACTGGGAGATTCTGCTGTGGTCGTTGATGCTTTTTCGTTATGTTTATCCGGCCCATACCGATTACGTTCCCGCGACGTTGTGGCAGGACTTGCTGTCCCGCTATATGCACCTCGTCCAGCATCCCAATCCCAAGGCACCGTTTCGAGGGAGCCTGGTTGACGAAAATATTTTTGCCATCGACATGAAAGAGTGGGGTTTGGAAAATCTGCAGAGCGAATACCGGACCCGGCATTTACGGAAGCCATCGATGAAGCAGGTCCCGAAACTCGGTGTTGTCCGGAGATCCGGCAAAGGGAAAAAATGAGAGTCGCAGCCACTGCCGATCTGCACTTCACGCCTGCGCGGTTCACCGCCTTGCATGACCAACTCAACCGCGTTCGTGACGAAGCCGACGTGTTTGTGCTGGCTGGCGATCTCACTAACTTCGGGCGTCCTGATGAAATGGAGCCGTTGTTGAACGTGCTGGTGCGGCTGCGCCTGCCGGTGATTGCCGTGCTTGGCAACCACGATTATGAGAGCGACCGCCAAGTGGAACTCATGCGCATGCTGACCCAGGAAGGAATCAAGGTTCTGGACGGAAGCGCCTACGAGCGGGATGGCGTCGGCTTTGCTGGGACCAAGGGCTTTATAGGTGGCTTTGGCCGGGGCGTGCTGACGGCTTTTGGCGAGCCGGAGATCAAGACATTCGTTCGGGCCAGCATTGATGAAGCGCTGCGCCTGGAGCGCGCCATGTCGCAACTGAGGACCAAGAAGCGGGTGGTGGTGCTGCACTACGCTCCAGTTGTAACCACCGTAGAGGGCGAGGCCCCTGAAATCTATCCCTTCATGGGGACATCGCGGCTGGCTGAAGTAATCGACCGTCACGGCGCAGACCTGGTGGTTCACGGCCACGCTCACAATGGAAAGTGCGACGGCAAAACCCCGGGAGGAGTCCCGGTACACAACGTTGCCATTACGCTTCTGCAGGCGCAGAACCCGTCTGCGGTTTACCGCGTTTTTGAGGTTTAGCCCCTATTTACTAAATCACTGATAGTGTATACTGTCTGTATATACAGGGAGGCTGGACTATGGCCACGGCCAAGGTATTTCGATCCGGGAACAGCCAAGCACTGCGGCTCCCGAAACAATTTCGTCTTAAGAGCAAGGAAGTTGAAATCTTCCGGCGCGGTGATGAAATCGTGTTACGCGAAAAAAGCGGGCATCTGGGGCGCGTCTTTGATTTACTGGCAGGCCTACCCGACGACTTCGATTTGTCTGACCGCAGTTCGGATGTTCCGCAAAAACGCAAGAGGCTTTAAGTGGAGCCTCTTTATCTGCTCGACACAAACATCGTCATTTACATCCGCCAAAAAAGGCCGGAAGATTTATTACGCCGTTTCCAGAAACTGCGCGAGGGTGAAGCCGCAATTTCGGTAATCACTTATGGCGAGCTCATGTATGGAGCACAAAAGAGTGGGCAGCGGCCGAGTGCTATCGAGCGGTTACAAGAAGTGGTGCTGTTGCTGCCAGCTCTACCTCTTCCCGAAACCGCAGCAGCTTCCTACGGCAAGATTCGCGCTGAACTCGAAGCCAAAGGTGAAATGATCGGAAACAATGATTTGTGGATCGCCGCCCACGCTTTGGCCGCCGACTTAGTTCTCGTCACCAATGACGAGAAGGAATTCAGACGCGTGCGAGGCTTGAAAATTCAAAATTGGGCGGCCTAAGCCGCTACACGCTTCGCCTCAGAAACTCCGCAAACTGTTTCACATCGTCCGCGGTCGTGTCCCACGAGCACATCCAGCGCACCACGGATTGCGCCTCATTCCAGACATAAAAGAAGTAGCGCTTCTGAAGTTTTGCGATGGCCTTCCTCGGAATTTGCGCAAAGACTCCGTTCGCTTCGACGTTATAAATGATCTTCACTTGGGGAATTTTGCTAATCTCGCGTTTGAGCAGTTGTGCCATCCGATTAGCATGACGGGCATTCTGCAGCCATAACTCATTGGCAAATAGCGCCTCAAACTGCGCGGAGATAAACCTCATCTTTGAGGCTAGTTGCATTCCCTGCTTGCGGTAAAACTTGAAGTTCGCAGCCAGTTCAGGATTGAAGAACGCAACCGCCTCCGCCCCGAGTGCGCCGTTCTTAGTGGCTCCAAATGAGAGCACGTCGATTCCCAGATCGCGTGTGGCTTGTCTCAAACTGAGCCCCGATGCGGCCACGGCGTTCGCGATTCTCGCGCCGTCTACGTGCAGAAACATTCCATGATTGTGAGCGAAGCCTGCAAGATCTCGAATCTCGTTCGGCTTGTACACCGTTCCCACTTCGGTGGCCTGTGTTATGGAAATGACTTTCGGCTGGACGTGGTGTTCATCGCCAATGCCATGGTAAGCCGATCGCACCGCATCCACCGTTAGCTTGCCATTTTTTGCCGGAACCGGGACGAGTTTGCAGCCGGTGAACTTTTCCGGGGCGCCGCACTCATCCACGTAGATATGCGCGCCTTCGGCACAGATGACCGCATGATAGGAATTAGTGAGAGCCTTGAGACTCAAGCAATTAGCAGCGGTGCCGTTAAATACGAAGGAGACTTCAACGTCTTCGCCCAATTGCTTTTTAAATAGCGCCTGCGCCGAATGCGTATACGCGTCATCTCCGTACCCGACTACATGGCCCTGATTGGCCGCGCTGATAGCCCTCAGGATATCGGGATGTACTCCGGCGTTATTGTCGCTGGCAAAGCTGCGAGTGGCTTTCATGAATTCAACAATTTAGCAGAAGAGTAGCAAGTTGGAAGATCCACTCTCTTTTTTCGAGGTCAACCGTCCAATCAACGGGATTTTCTTGACAACGAGAATTGTGTAACGTTATGGTTACATATTCTTTTAGAAAGTTCGGCAGGCAATCGGATGTGGTCGCACAAACGGTACAGGTTAGGGGACAGAAGCGTGATCGGCAATTTGAAACCTGCACGGTCCACCATTAAGCTAGGAAGAACGAAGTGTGAGTGCCCTGAGCACAGGTATCTTCGGTCGACGGCAAAACCCTCGCGTGCTCAGCAAATCAATTTTTGGAACCGCTGCTGCATACGTTACATCGAATATCTAACGTGAGTTGTAGGTAAAACTCCTTCGGTTGACCCGTACCAAAACGCGGGAACTTTGACTTTTGACCATGCGTAAGGATATTTAAAGGGGAATCATGGCGAAGCGGATGTTTTTCATGCTGGCGGTGGTGATCCTGGTCGTTGCCGGCCTCGGTTTTTTTAAGTATCGGCAGATTCAGACCGCAATCGCGATGGGATCGAGCTTCGCGCCGCCACCGGACGCTGTAACGACCGTCGTGGCTAAAGGTGAGACTTGGCCATCGACCCTTGATGTGATCGGCACCACGGCTGCCATCCAGGGCGTGACCGTCAGCGCGGACTTGCCGGGCGCGGTTGCGAGGATAAATTTCGAATCTGGGCAATCGGTCCATGCCGGCGATGTGCTGGTTGAGCTGGACACTCGGGAAGAGCGTGCGCAATTAGCCGCAGCTGAGTCTGATCGAGATTTGGCGAAGATCAATTACGATCGCGACCAGCAGCTGGTAAAAGAGGGTGTAGTGGCCCAGACGCAGTCTGACAATTCATCTGCGCAGCAAAAATCTACCGACGCGAAGGTGGGCGAGATTAAAGCCACGATCGAGCGGAAGACCATTCGCGCTCCATTCTCCGGAGTCTTGGGGATTCGACAGATCAATCTCGGACAATATCTGGCCGCAGGTGCCGCTATTGTTTCTCTGCAAGCGCTTAACCCGATTTACGTGAATTTTGGCGTTCCACAGCAACAGTCCTCTCTAGTGAAAGCCGGCCGACTCCTGGAGCTCACCAGCGACGACGTACCGGGCGTCGAGTTTAAAGGTCGCGTAACCGCGATCGATTCTGTGGTCAACGAAGCCACTCGCAATCTTCAGGTGCAGGCGACTCTGCCCAATCCGGGCGGCAAATTGCGGCCAGGTATGTTTGTGCAAGTCCAACTGGGATTGGGAGCCAGCCGCAGTGTGGTTCCGCTCCCGGCCTCGGCCATTAACTACGCTCCCTACGGAGATTCGGTTTTTGTTGTCACTGACCTAAAGGACCCAAAGGGCAAATCGTATCGCGGAGTGCGCCAACAATTCGTCAAGATCCAGGGATCGCGCGGCGACCAGGTGGCCGTGATCTCCGGCGTCAATCCGGGCGAGGAAATCGTCAGCTCGGGCGTTTTCAAGCTGCGAAATGGCGCCGCTGTGCAGGTGAATAATAAAATACAACCGCCCAATAACCCGAAGCCCAACCCCGAGGACAGCTAGCCATGAAGTTCACCGACCTATTTATACGTCGGCCAGTTCTAGCGATCTGCGTTAACCTGGTGATCCTGATCGCCGGCCTGGAGGCCATACGCTCGCTCAGCGTGCGCCAGTATCCTCGGAGCGATATCGCTGAGGTGCAGGTTTCCACGGTTTATGTCGGTGCCAATGCCGACCTCGTCCGAGGCTTCATCACCACGCCGCTCGAGCGGGTGATTGCCAGCGCCGACGGCATCGACTACATGGAGTCGACGAGTTCGCAGGGCATCAGCACCATCGATGTTCACCTAAAGCTCAATTACGACACCAACGCTGCCCTCACCCAGATCCAGGCCAAAGTCGCCCAGGTGCGTAACGACCTGCCTCCCGAGGCCGAGGCCCCCATTATCGACCTGCAAACTTCGGACAATCAGTTTGCGGCGATGTACCTGGGCTTTTCCTCGAAGGATCTCGATCAAAATCAGATCACCGATTACCTCACCCGCGTGGTGCAGCCGAAGCTCACAGCCATCAACGGCGTGCAGCGGGCGGACATTCTCGGCGGACGAACCTTTGCCATGCGCATCTGGCTCAAGCCTGACCAAATGGCAGCGCGCGGGGTTTCGCCTTCTGATGTCCATGACGCGCTTTCGAAAAACAACTACCTCTCCGCTCTAGGCAGCACCAAGGGCGACGCAGTATCGGTGAACCTCGTAGCCAATACCGATCTGCGGACAGCCGATGACTTCCGCCAGATGGTCATCAAGCAACAAAACGGGGTGGTGGTAAGGCTTGGCGAAATTGCTGACGTCATTCTTGGCGCGGAAAATTACGACTCCGATGTTCGATTCAACGGCGAGAGCGCGACCTTCATGGGCATCTGGGTTCTGCCCACGTCCAACTCGCTGGACGTGATTAAACAAGTGCGTGAAACCATTCCCGGAATCCGGGCAGAGCTTCCGCAAGGGATGAACGTCGGAATCCCGTACGACTCGACCAAGTACATTCAGGACGCGATCAATGAAGTGCTGCACACCCTGACCGAAACTTTGTTGATTGTTGTAGTGGTCATTTTTTTGTTCCTGGGATCTTTCCGGTCGGTGCTCATTCCGGTCATCGCGATTCCAATCTCGCTGATTGGCGCCGTTTTCATCATGCTGATTGCGGGATTCACCATCAACTTGCTGACGCTGCTTGCCATTGTGCTGTCCGTCGGGTTGGTGGTGGATGACGCAATCGTGATGGTAGAGAACGTCGAACGCCATCTTCACATGGGCAAAGAGCCGTTCCGAGCTGCTATTGACGCAGCCCGTGAGCTAGTTGGTCCAATCATCGCCATGACGATTACGCTGGCGGCGGTATACACGCCGGTTGCAATTCAAGGCGGGTTGACTGGCGCGCTCTTCCGCGAATTCGCTTTTACCTTGGCGGGCGCGGTAATCGTTTCTGGTTTCGTGGCGTTGACTCTGTCACCCATGATGGGTTCGAAGCTGCTGCGCCAGGGCGATACGGAAAAAGGCTTCGCCGGAATCGTCAACCGGCAATTCGAGCACGTACGCAACCTGTATACGCGTTTGCTCTCTGGCACACTGCGCTTTCGCCCGGTGGTGCTCACACTGTGGGTGATCGTCGCGCTATTGATGGTTCCCTTCTATATGTTCTCCCAGCGGGAATTGGCTCCCGCGGAAGACCAGGGGATCGTTTTCTCTATCATCCAGAGTTCGGCGAACTCGACTCTGGACCAAACCAATCTGTTTACCCAAGAGGTGTATGACGTTTTCCATTCGATCCCGGAGAGCGAGAGCATCTTCCAGATTACCCAGCCTACCGGCGGCTTCGGTGGCATGGTCACCAAGCCGTGGAGCGAACGCAAGAAAACTGCTCAACAGCTGCTAGTGGAGGTAAGCGGAAGACTATCGAAGATTCCTGGCATTCGAGTCATTCCTTTGACTCCGCCGCCATTGCCCGGTGGAGGCTCGTTCCCGGTTGACTTCGTAATTCAGGCTTCGGCTGAACCGCAGCAGATGAGCGAACTTGCTGGACAAATCGTGCAGAAGGCGATGGCCAGCGGCATGTTTATTTTCGCCGACACGGATGTGAAATTTGACCAGCCGCAAACCGAAGTAGTTTTCGATCGCGACAAACTCCGCTCGCAAGGAGTGGATATGAGCGAAGTGGGCGCGGACCTCTCCACCATGCTGGGTGGAAACTACGTGAACCGCTTCAGCATTCAGGGCCAAAGCTACAAAGTCATTCCGCAGGTCAAGCGCTCCGAGCGCCTCAGTCCTGACCAGCTCGAACATGTGTACGTAAAGGGATCAAACAATCAGCTGGTTCCGCTTTCGACGTTCGCGACTTTGAAGACCACGACCCAGCCGCGTTCGCTAAACAAATTCCAGCAGCTCAACGCGGTCCGCATTCAAGGCGTGATACCGCCCCCAGTACCGCTGGATAAGGCGCTGACCTTCCTCGAAGACCAGGCCAAGCAGATGTTGCCCCAAGGCTACACCTTCGACTACGCGGGCGAGTCGCGCCAGTTGCGCGTAGAGGGCAGCAAATTTCTCGGCACATTTTTATTGTCTGGAATTTTGATTTACCTGGTGCTAGCCGCGCAGTTTGAAAGCTTCCGCGACCCCTTCATCATTCTTGCGGGATCGGTGCCGCTGGCCATATCCGGCGCCTTGGCGTTCTCGTTCCTGGGATTTACCACCTTGAACATTTACAGCCAGGTCGGACTGATCACGCTCGTCGGATTGGTTTCGAAGAACGGAATTCTAATCGTTGAATTCGCCAACCATCTGCAGGAACGCGGGCACGACAAAATGGAAGCGGTGATCGAAGCTGCCGCGACCCGATTGCGTCCAATTCTGATGACCACGGCAGCCACGGTATTTGGTCACTTACCGCTGGTCTTCGCCAGCGGACCCGGAGCCGGCGCACGGAACAGCATCGGCATCATGCTGGTCAGCGGCATGATCATCGGAACTGCGTTCACGCTCTTTGTTGTTCCGTCGATTTACATGCTGGTAGCCAAGCGGCACGTGGCGCTGGAACCGTTGCGGGAACCCGAGGTGGCGCTGCCTGAACCTGCCGGGATGGCCGTTTAAGAAGATCTGCACAGAGGGCAGCGAAAATGCTATTTCGCGTGGGCGGCCGCTGCACCCAGGATTTTGCCATCATCCGCTTGCTGCACAAACGCAATCACCCGATAATCCTTTTCGGGATGCTCCATCTTGATTGCCACGTCTTTCGAAAACGGCTCGTCCTTTTTCACCTTGCCGACACTAGTGAGCCGCTCTACCACTGCGACGTGTTCCAATTGCCGACCGCCGTTCTCGCCTCTCAGTACTTGCGACTGCGCGTGATCTAGGGCAATTGCTACGAAGACCTCGCCTTTTGATGGGGCGGCGCCAATCTCGATGTGCGCGAGAGCGTTTGCCCCCTCGACATGCACAGGGGAGATCTGGACACTGATCTTTGGCACTGAAACTTCCTTCGCGAAAGCGCGCCCAGCTTGCGGGCGATCACTTCCCACAAAAACCTCGCTGCCGTCCACTACCATCTGCGGCGTATAAGGACCGTTCCTTACGTGCAAGCGGTCCACGTATTCGCTTTGCCGCAATGTCAGTGCGTGAGATGAAAATGGATCTCTCCATCCCCCGTCGTCCCAGTAATCCACGTGCTCCTCGAGCACGATCAACTGTGCTCCGGGGATGGGTTGCGCAGAGTCAAGAGCTTTCAGGAGTGCATCCGCTGGTGGACAATCGGAACAACCTTCGGAAGTGAAAAGTTCTACCAGGATCGGATTCGCCGGAGCAGCCAGGGCAGGTACGCAAAATGAAATCCACAACACCGCCAGCGAAAGCGGAGCCGACACCGGGAAGCCGTATCTATAGAGATTGGACATAGTTCAGGAGATTCTTAGAAAATAACAAAGTTACGTAATTGATCATTTTAGTTCCGATCAGTCTCAGGAGAACTTATGTATCGACGTTGGTCATTCTGCCTTGCTCTCTTCGCCCTTGTCGCTCTGCCGGCTTACGGCGCCGATCCTTCCCCAACGTGGTATTTTGCCACTTCCGGCGACTCGCGCAACTGCGGGGACGTTGTCATGCCAGCTATCGCTGCCGACGCCTTGAAGCACAACGTTTCCTTTTACTGGCACCTCGGGGACCTGCGTAAGATTTCTGCGCCGGATGAAGACTTTATCCAGGAACAAGCGCAGAAGGGTAGCCCAGCCGATCTCGCGATGTACGAGAAGCATGCCTGGGATGATTTCATCGAAAACCAGATCACACCTTGGGGCGACACTCCATTCTTCCTCGGAATCGGCAACCATGAGACCACCCCGCCCAAAGACCGTGCTGCATTCGTGCAGCAATTTCACCAGTATCTCGACCGGGCTGAACTCAAAGAGCAGAGATTGAAAGACGATCCCAGGGCCACACAGCCCAAAACCTATTTTCACTGGATGCGGGATGGTATTGATTTCATCTATCTAGACAACGCGGTTGGAAGCGAATTTGAAACCTCGCAAATGCAGTGGATTCAGGGTGTGCTCGGCCGCGATCGTAAAGACGATGCCATCCGCACGATTGTGGTCGGAATGCATGAGGCCCTGCCCGAAAGCATTTCAGCGAACCACAGCATGAACGAGTCGCCATTAGGAGTTGAGACTGGCCGACGGGTTTACCAGATGCTGCTCAAAATGCAGAACGATGCGCACAAAACCGTGTACGTGCTGGCCAGCCATTCACATTATTTTATGGACGGGATATTCAACACTGAATATTGGAAGACGAATGGCGGCGTATTGCCGGGATGGATTGTTGGCACGGCTGGTGCAGAGCGCTATCCGCTGCCACCCGCAGCTGGAGACGCGAAGGCCGCAAAAACCAATGTCTATGGATATTTGATGGCCACGGTAAATCCCGCAGGTGAGGCACCCGGAACTATAAAATTCAAATTCGAAGAACTGAAAGAAGACACCATTCCCGAGACCGTGGTGCAGCGTTTTACCAAACCATTTGTGCATCAATGCTTTGAGGGAAACCGCAGGCCGACCCAGATCCACTAGTTCGAACTGAAAGCTTCGGGTGACATGCGCGTCGCCAGAAATTAGAATAGGCTCCGCAAAAGGGGTGGGGGAATGAACACGTCAAGAACTCTTCACATTTTTTTAGCCATGCTTTTTGTGCTGCTGCCTGTCTGGGCAGAGAAGAAGCCGCCGATTCCGCTGGCCACGGTAAATTTTGTTGTGGTGCGCGATGAAAACGGGAAACCGGTGCGGAATGCTGCCGTAGTGCTGCATCCAGTGGAAGACAATGGGAAACAGGCGCGCGGCGGGATTGAACTGAAGACTGACCCTGACGGCAAAGCCAACTATGACGGTGTGCCATACGGCAAGATGCGCATCCAGGTGCTGGCCACAGGCTTTCAAACATTCGGAAATGATTACGATATCGGGCGGCCGAGCCTGGATATCACGATCAAACTGAAGCGCCCGGACAAGCAATACTCGATCTACGAAGACCACCCCAAAGACAAGTCGCAGACGGATCAGAAGCCGCAGTAAAACAATTTTGATTCATTATTATGCCGTATTTGCTCAAAACCGAACCGTCCGAATATTCTTTCGCCGATCTGCAACGCGACGGCACCACCATATGGGACGGAGTATCGAATCCCGTGGCCCTGAAAAATCTTCGCGGGATGAAAGCTAGCGATCAGTTGGTCATTTATGAGACAGCGGACGTCAAAAGCGCGGTAGGAACGGCAACTGTGGTTTCGGTCGATGCGTCCGATCCTAAGAATCCACTAGTGAAGATCAAAACCGGAAAGCCGCTACCGAAACCGGTGACTCTCGCCGAAATTAAATCCAATAAGTTGTTTGTGGATTCGCCGCTGGTGCGGCAAGGGAGATTGAGCGTCGTACCGTTGAGCGAAACGCAGTACAAAGCCTTAGGCGCCAGCTGACAGCCCTAGCCAAGTAAACGCATGAAGCCCGAGCTCGGAAGGTCGGGTGTCATAAAGTTCCGAGCCATGCCAGTTTTCTTTGCGATTTCTGCAGCCGCAGTGTATCCGCTTCTCACCGCGCCCTCCATCGTGGCTGGCCACCCAGTGGCGATCCAATCTCCTGCGAGAAAGATGTGCGGCCACGGGCTGTGCGACCCGGGACGATAGCGATCAATGCCCGGCTTCGGCGAAAAAGTCGCGTTCACTTCTTTGATAACTGTGGCTTTCACGAGCTTAGCGTCGCGCGAGGCGGGAAAGAATTCGCGGAATTCGCTCAACGCCAAATCGATAATTTCCTGGCGCGATTTCTCGATCAGCGATTTCGATGCGCTGATGACCAGTTCCACATAACTCGGGCGTTCTTCGCTTTCCCTCGCACCACTGTCGCGATTCGAAGTTGGTGCCGAGGTCTTCTCCAGCAGCATCGATTTATGGAACATCCATTGAATGGTGCGGCCAAGAAGCACGGCATGAGGCAGGTCGGTGATCTGGCGATCGAACCAGAGGTGAACGCCGGTGATCGGCGCAGTTTCAAAATGCGAAAGCTTTTCTCTCAGGTCGCGTGAATCTGGCGAATCCGGCATCAGTTTGGCCAGCGAATCGAAAGGAACAGCTAATATCGCGTAGTCAAATTCCTCTTCTGAATCCTGCACTCGAAGCCGCGCTCCATTTTCCGTGGGAACAAGCGACTGCACGCTGTTACGCAGCCGCACCGACCCCCCGTGCTTCGTGATGTAGTCTTTGGCTGCGTTATATAACTCGGTCAGCGGCACACATGGAATTCCCATCGCCCGCGCTTCGCTGGACTTCATGGATTCGCGCACCACCTGCGCCGCATAGGGCACCGCGATCCGGTCCATATCTTCGCTGAGTGCGCTCACCAGGATTGGTTTCCAGAAGCGCTCAATCGCATTATGAGTTTGATGATGACGCCGCAGCCAATCCTGAAACGAAGTTCCGTCATCTTTCGGTTGGCCCGCGATCAGCACAGCCAACGCGCGGGAGAGCATGACCTTGTCCCACGCGTTTAAGAACTTGAGTCCCAGGAATGAGGCCGTGACCTGAAACGGCGCCGGCAGAAAACTCGATTTCAGCACTGACTGTCTTCCGCCCGGCTCAATAAACGTCATCTGATCGAACCAGCGGATTTTGTCTTCGACTCCGATCTGCTTGTAGAACGCGATCAGGTTCGTGCAAAGCTTGAAGAGCACGTGCTGGCAGTTGTCGACAACCTCGCCGGTACCGGGATGCTCATACGAAGACGCGCGTCCGCCGAGATAGGGACGCCGCTCGAATAACGTCACTCGAAAACTGCTCTCGGAAAGTGCGCACGCAGCCGCCAGCCCCGCCAGGCCGCCGCCGACGATCGCCACTGAGGGTCCGCTTCCCACAATGTTTGCAGGTTCAGATTTTATGGAATGTTCGGAGAGCATTAGAGAAGTCGCTTCAAGAAGCCTTTTGTAAAAATCCTGAGCTTCTCCGTGAGCGTGAGGCTAACCTTGCGGGTGAACACGTCGTAATTGAGGCGGACAATTTTCTGCAGCAGGCCGCGATAAATGTTGATCAGCACCCACAATGCAGGCTGGCTGTCTTCTGATATCAGATGAAGAAGATCATCGCCTGCGCGGTAATTCTCAAACGCGCGCTGGGCTTCAAAGTGCAACAACGCACGCAGGCGCGATGGGTCAGTCATGGTCGCAAGGTCAGTCGGTGGAATTCCGAATTGCGCCAGGTCATCCTGCGGTAAGTAAACCCGCCCCAGCACGGAGTCTTCTTTCACGTCGCGAATGATATTTGTGAGCTGAAACGCCAGTCCAAGGCGCTCGGCCAAGGGTTCAGCAGACGGATCCCTATAACCAAAAATGTGAATGCAAACCAGCCCCACAACCGACGCGACGTTGTAGCAGTAGCGCTCGAGTTCCTGAAAGTTGCGATACTGAATGGGATGTCGCGGATAATTCTGGTCCGGACTCTCTTCCTCAACATCCATCGCCGTGCCGAAAGCCAGCTGATCGAGCAAACCGACAGGAATACCAAATCTGCGTTGTGCGTCAACCACCGCAAGAAGCACTGGATCATCGGTGGGATGTCCGGTATGCGCGGCGTGAAATGCATCCAGCCAGGTATCGAGCTTTTGTTTGCGGTCGCGGGCTGAGAGCGCCGGATCATCGGCAATGTCGTCACAGCGCCGCATGAACGCATAGACCGCGCATAACGCTTGGCGTTTGCGCTTGGGAAGGACGAGGAATCCGTAATAGAAATTCTTGGCTTGCGAGCGCGTGATACCCCGGCACACCGAATACGCCATATGTAGCTGGGACTCGGTCGGTATGAACGGGGTCGGAAATTGCGCCACGCTGCTCATATCAGTTTGTGCAGGGCCGCTCGAGCGACCAGCAAGAGTTTGCGCTGCTTCGAAATAACCGGACGCCGCCCCAGCACGGCATAGCCCTGGCGTTCTATCGCGTTCAGTATCTCCTGCCCGCCGCGGCTGAAGAGTTCAATGTCAGTAGCAAGTTCTCGGCTGACATTACTCGCCAGTGGAAATCCACGAGCAAACCATTCGCGCGCCCGCTGCACTTCGAAATTCATCATCTCGCAAAATGCGCCGGTATTAGCTTTGCCCGCAATATCCGCTTCCGTCACGTGGTATTTCCGCAGGTCTTCAAGCGGAAGATAAATTCGGCCTTTCTCGTAGTCGGCGCTCACATCCTGCCAGAAGTTGGCGAGTTGCAACGCGGTACAAGTGTAATCAGAAAGCTGCTGGCGTTCACTGTCGCGATATCCACACAAGTAGAGCACCAGATGGCCAACCGGGTTGGCAGAATAACGGCAGTAAGCGAGCAGATTATCGAAGCTCTCGTAGCGCGTGATTCTCTGGTCCTGGCGAAAGGCGGTCAACAGGTCTGCAAAAGTCTGCTTTGGGATATCGAACTGGCGCACCGTGCCCGCCAAAGCCACAAACACCGGATGCCGGGGATCGCCTTCGTAGCAGGCATTCAGCTCACATTCCCATTCGTCCAGCAATTGTAGAGACGCCTCGCGATCGCCGGTCTCATCACCGAGATCATCCGAGATGCGGCAGTACGCATAGACATTGTAAAAATGCTGGCGCAGCCGCTTAGGAAGGAACCACGTTGCCACCGAGAAATTCTCGTAATGCGAGCGTGCCAAGCGTTCGCAATAGGCGTATGCCTCTTCGAGCGAAGGAGCTCGCGACGGGATCGCATACTCCGCCGGAAGATTACTCCAGATTGGGTGGGTGGCACTCATTTCAGCACTCGGCACTCAGCATTCAGCACTCAGAATACCGAATGCTGAGTGCTGAATGCTGAATGCACTAAGTCATTGTCCCGGTATGATCGCGGTTTTGATGTCGCCATTCCGATTCATCATGTGCTGAAGAACCTCTTGCAGGCGCGAAAGCGGCGCTTCGCCAGTGATGTAATCGGTTGGGCGAATCTTCTTTTCGGCGATCAGGGCAAAGGCCTTGCGAACCGCATCCGGGGTGTGGTGGAAGGTCGCCTTCAAAGTGACTTCCGAGTAGTGCAGGCGATTGGTGTCCAGTTCGACCTTGGCGCCCTTGGCGCAGCCGCCGAAGAAGTTCACCGTACCACCCTTGCGCACCATTTCAGTCGCCCAGATCCAGGCTTCCGGCCGCCCCACCGCTTCGACCACAACATCGGCGCCGCGGCCAGCGGGTGAGAGAACCCGCACCGCCTCAACCGGGTCTTTTACCCCTTCGAGATGGACCACGTCATGCGCGCCCATTTTGCGGGCTGCTTCGATTTGCGACTTACGCTTTACCACGGCGATGACGTTACATCCCATCGCCTGCGCCACGTGCACAAACATCAATCCGATCGGGCCCGCGCCGATCACCGCAACGGTGTCGCCGATTTCGACTCGAGTCTCATGCAGTCCTCGGAGTACGCACGCTAACGGCTCCACCATCGCCGCTTCCTCAAAGCTGACATGGGGCGGGATCGCCAGCATGTTGAGGTCAACGATCCGCCGCGGCACGCGAATGTATTCCGCATAAGCTCCGTTGTTGAACAGCAGGTCTTCGCAGAGATTTTCCTGATGACGGGAGCAGTAGAAGCAGGTTTGGCAGGGCGCCGAGTTCAGCGCCACCACGCGCATGCCTTTTTTGAAGCCGCGAACGCCGGGGCCAACTTCCTCGATCACGCCAGCTGACTCGTGCCCGAACAACGCCGGGGGAACGATCATGCGGGCATGATATCCCCGCTGATAGACTTTCAGGTCTGTACCGCAGGTGAGCGCCACCTGCACTTTTACCAGGACTTCACCCTGTTCCACGCGAGGAATGGGTACTTTTTCAATCTTCACGTCCTCTTTGCCGTAGAGGACAGCGGCTGTCATTTTTCCGTTCACTTCTGCCTCTCGACTCCCGGCTGAATCACAATCTTCATCGAATTCGGCTGGGGATGCGCCGCCAGCTCTAAAGCCTCAACCGCTCGCACCAGCGGGAAGCGATGGCTGATCAGCTTTTCCAAAGCCATTTCCTGCCCCATTACGAACTGCACCGACTCTGCCTGCAAGTCGACTGAAGCGCTATAAGAACCGATCAGCGTCTTCTCGTCCACACACACTGCCGCCGGGTCGAAAACCGCCTCGCCATGCTGCGTCTGGGCAAACAGTAAAATCCTTCCGCCAGGACGGACTGCATCCATGGCTGTCCGAATCAAACTGTTACTTCCCACAGCCAAAATGGCAGCGTCAACGCCACGGCCTTCACTCTGGCTGCGCGCCTCGCTTACCACATCAGCAGTTGAACTATTGATTGCGTTTTCGAGTCCGAATCCTTTTGATATTGTAAGCCTTTGCTCGTGCAAATCGGAAGTTATTACCCTAGCCCCAGCACGTTTGGCCAATACACTCAATATGATACCGATAGGCCCCTGGCCGATTACCAGGACCGTTTCGTCCGGTTCGATCGTCAGGCGCTCGATTCCCTTCATGCAGGTGTTCACCGGTTCTACAAACGCCGCCTGCTCGAAAGAAACCCAGTCCGGGACAGACACCGTTCCCTTCTCAACGATCCAGTCCATTACCCGGACGTACTCCGCAAACCCGCCGCCCGACGGCTCGAAACCGGCTGTACAGCCCACCTTCTTGTAGGTTTCGCACTGGGCGAAGGTTTTGTGGCGGCAGTAATAACACCTTCCGCAGGGGATGTGGTGGAAGACCATTACTCGGTCTCCGGCGGCAAACTGCGTCACGCCCTCACCCAAAGCCGCGATGGTTCCGGAGGTTTCGTGGCCGAAGATCCGCGGGGCAGAGTGCGATCCAGTCGCGATCTTTTTGAGGTCGGTGCCGCAAATGCCGCAAGTATGGACCTTGACCAGGATCTCGCCGCGACCGATCTGCGGTACCGGCACGGTCTCCAGGCGAACATCTTCCTTGCCGCGATACACAGCCGCCGTCATGGTCGCAGGGATTTTCCCTAGAATTTGCTTTGACGTCAGTTGCTGTGCGATGGCCATCTCAGGATTGATGCCGCGAAATCGTGCCTGGAATTATTGTATTTACCAGCGCGCTTTCGCGCAGCCAGGCACATAAGTTGTAAGATGCAAGTTGCGTGTTACGAGCCAGACGAATCATTTTCAGCCACAGCCACGGCCGTGGAAGCAAATAAAAGACCAGCAGCTTTGTCTGAAACTGACCATCACGGATGAATCGGTTCAGTTCCGCGATCTCGAAATTCACCTCGTCCGAGATAGCTTTGACGACGAGAAACGGCAGATTGTGGACCTGTGCCGCACGCGCAACCGACGCGCCTTCCATGTCGACCACGTGTGCGCCGTACGATTTCGCCAGCTGCCGCTTCTGGGCTGTGCCAGCCACCTCCGGAGAACTCACCAGAACCGTCCGCGCCAGCGGACTCTTGCCCATAGCAGCGTCTCTGATGGATGTTTCATGGCGGCTGCCGTCCCGAGCGTCGATGACGACAGCGGGGAAAACTGTGTCTCCTACGCTAAGCTCTGGGACCAGGGCTCCCGCGACGCCAGCAGAAATCAGCAACTCGGGCGAGTAGTTGACCGCGATGGCTTCGGCGGCTCGGCGGCCGTATTCGGCACCCATTCCGCTGCAGACCGCAACCGCGTAGTCGCTTTCGTAGAAGGTAAATTCGCGGCCATCGTGTTTGACCGTGGTCGTCGGCCAGCTCTTGATCAAGGGCCAGAGCTCACGTTCGATTGCGGCGATGATCGCTATGTTGGGCATTTCAATACACGGCCGACTAGGCGTAACCATTTGCGCGGAACCAATCCGCCGCGCAGCGCAGAGCATCATCCACCGGAGCATGCTTCCATCCCAACTCGCGTTCTGCTTTGGCTGATGAGACGAACATTTTCTTTCGCCCCATGCGGACGGCATCGATCGTGGCACGCGGTTCCCGTCCGCGGATCCGCCCGGTAACAATCTCATCCACAGCACCCGTAGCCAGCGCCAGGACATACGGCACACGAATGGTGGGCGACGGCAGGCCAGTAATGGCCGCCAGTTTGTCTAGAATTTGTTTTAACGTGAGATTCTCGCCGCCAAGGATGTAACGTTCGCCGCTGCGTCCCTTTTCGAGCGCAGCAATGTGTCCCAGTGCGCACTCTTTCACATCCACGAGATTCAGACCAGTATCCACATATGCCGGAAATTTGCGCTTGAGAAAATCAACTACGATGCGCCCTGTAGGCGTGGGCTTGATGTCCCGTTCGCCAACCGGCGTACTCGGATTAACAATCACCACATCCTGTCCGGCGCGGGCGGCTTCGATCGCAACTTGCTCGGCCATAAACTTCGAGCGCTTATAGGGTCCGATCATGTTATCGAGCAAAACCGGAGAATTCTCGTCCGCGGACTGGCCGTTGGACGTAAAGCCCATGGTCGCGACACTGGATGTATAAACCACGCGGCGGACTCGATTCTTGCGCGCAACTTCGAGAATCGCCCGCGTTCCTTCGACGTTGGCCCGATACATCTCCTTGGGATCGCGCACCCAGAGCCGGTAATCGGCAGCTACATGAAAGACAACATCGCACCCGGCAATTCCCTTCTCCAGCGAGGCGGGATCGCGCAGGTCCCCGGTAAAGCGATCAGCTTTCACGTCGTCAATGTTTTTTGTACTGCTGTTAGCCCGCACCAGCAGGCGCAGGTCAGCGCCTTGTTCGGCTAGGACGCGAGCAACGTGACTGCCGACGAAACCGGTAGCGCCAGTGAGAAAGGCCAGCATTAGAAATCAGAGTATAACGGGCGTGGCGTCAGTAGGAACTGTCACCGAAGACATCATGAAACGGCGATATTTTGCGGCCGCCAACGTGCGCGGTCCGATTGATAAATTCATTTTTTACAAAAGATTAACGCTTTCCCGACACACGCGAAGAGCGACAAGGTCATATTCGATCACAAAACTTGACAAGGAAGGTCCTACCGTGGAACACGCCCTCACTTCCTCGACCTGTCTCTCACTCTTCGGCTCTAGTCTGGTTGTTCTGCTTGGCCTGGCTTCCTCGACGACAGCGGTTCGCGCACAAAGCTCCCAATCGACTATCAAACAACTGTATGCCTTCTCATGCAATTCCAATTCAAGCGAATGCCCGCAAGGCAAAGATCCTAGTTCGCTGATCCAGTCTGTGGATGGAAACTTCTACGGCACCACCCAATTTGGCGGCAGCGGAACAGAAGCCGCTGGCATAGTTTTCAAGCTCACGCCTATGGGCGCATTGACGACCATCCACACGTTTCTCGGCAACACCAATGGCGCGAATCCGACCAGCCTTGTTGAAGGAAACGACGGCTTTCTCTATGGCACGACGCAAACTGGCGGGGCGAACAACGAAGGGACAGTATTCAGGCTCAGTAAGACCGGCACGATTGAACTTCTTCACAGTTTCTGCTCACTGGTCAGCTGCGCCGACGGCAACCAGCCCTTCAACCTTGTGCTCGGAAACGATGGCAATTTCTATGGCTGTACCACGTACTCGCATCCCGGGACTCTATTTCGCGTGACTCCCGGCGGTTCGTATACGCTCTTGCATACTTTTAATACTTTCGTTGACGGTCCCCAGTGCGTTGGAATGATGGTGGCTTCCGATGGGAATATCTACGGAGATACGGTGGGAGGATTCGCCTTTCCTACGGTGGTCTTCCGCCTTACTACGGCCGGCCAAATCACCGTCCTGCATATCCTGGAGTATTCCCAGTTCCCTGTCAGTCCGCTCGCGCAAACTTCCAACGGAAAGCTCTGGTCCTCACTCAGCCATGTTTTCGCCGCGGACCAAGCCGGCATGTTCGAAATTGGTCTTTCGGGCGCGGGTTATCAGGAAATTGCATTGCCTTATCCGTTCGAGCCTCCTCACGTGCAATTTATGACTCAAGCCTCAGACGGAAATTTTTGGGGAACTCTGGGCCAGTCCATGGTAAGGTTCACGCTCGGTGGTACATCTCTCGAGCAAATCCCGTTCCCAGCAGCGAACAGCAATACCTTCTCGCCTTTGCTGTTGCAAGCAAGTAACGGCCAAATTCTTGGTTTGACCAACGACGGGGGCTTTGATGGCGGCGATCCGAGCGAGATTTTCGTTGTCGAGGCTGCTCTTGCACCACCCAAACCACTATTTGTGAGCTTCGCTCCTTCCAGCGGCATCGTGGGATCACAGGTCATGATTCATGGTTCTCATTTTGTCGGAACAACTGCGGTGAAGTTCAATGGCGTTAGTGCAAAATTTCAGGTTCTCAATACTGGGAACATTAACGCGATAGTGCCGACTGGAGCGACCTCAGGGCCAGTCGCGGTTGTCAACCAGGGCGGCCCAACCCTGAGCAAGACGAACTACACCGTCCAGTGATTTTCAACTACCGCTGGCAGCTGCGGACCAGCGCAAGGAGATATATCTCCTCGGGATCGACATCGTATCCGGCAATTCCCTTCTCGAGCAATGCGGGATCTCGCAAGTCCCCGGTAGAGCGATCAGCCTTGAGGCGTCAATATTGTGTTGGGGTAATAAGGCTGACGTTTTTAAAGAATTTCTGACTTTATGCCGAAAGATAATCGAGGATCGAATGGTTCGTCACAGAGCCTTGCTAGTTGCACTTATTTTGCTCTCAGGCGCAGTGGGTTTGCGGAGCGATGAGAAACCTCTAATTTATGCCACCATTCCCGATGGTCTGTCCCAATCAGAACGGCAGCCGTTGGTGGACTACTTAACGTCGCAGCTGGGCCACAACGTCAAACTCGTCATACCAGAGTCGTACGATGAAGTCATCGCTGGTTTGGTCGGCGGAGACATCGATTTCGCTTGCCTCGGAGGAGTGACATATGTCCGCGCCCACGCCAAAGCGGGGGTGATTCCGCTGGTGCAGCGAACCAGCGATGTGCAATTCCATTCAGTGTTTATCGCCGGTGCGGGAACTGGGATCCAGAAGCTTTCCGACCTGGTGGGCAAGAAATTCGCATACGGCGATGCCCACTCTACCAGCGGCCACGTGATTCCGTATTTGGAGCTCAAGAGAGCTGGCCTGAATCCCGACACGGACTTTATGTTTCGGTACACGGGCAGTCATCCGTTGACGATGAAGCTTGTCGAAACTGGAATCGTGGATGCAGGCGCCGTTGACGAGAGCGTTTTGACCTACATGGTCAACACCGGAAAGATTGACAGCAACAAAATCCGGATATTTTACAGATCACAACCTTTTGTGGACTACGTTTGGGTTGCGCGGAGCGATATTTCACTTTCGATGCGAACGAAGTTTACCCAATCGCTTCTTGATCTGCAGGAAGGCAAAGACGATCGTGTGCTGAGAGTGCTGCGTGCTACCAAGTTCGTCCTCGCCAATGACGACGAGTATCGTGACTTGCGCCGGGCGGTGCACGAGTTGAACCTGGAGTGAGAGGGTAGTTGCCCTCGCAAGATTCTTAAGGCAGTAAAGGGCAAGCTTTCAACCGTGCCGATTCGAGTGATGGCCAGAGTGTAACTCGTGTCCTTCCCATCGGTTATCCACCCAACCTCAAGCACCATTCCGTTGCTTTTTTGTGATGTGATGCTATAATGTATCACATGCCTAAAGCGTCGGTTCGCGACCTACGATACAAATTCCGCGAAGTGGAAGACCTGTTGCGGCAAGGGCAGGAGATACAGATCACAAAGCGCAAACGTGTGATCGCCCGATTGGTTCCCGAACGCGACGAAAAGGCTCCCGAAATTCCCGATTTTCTAGCTCGGCTGAAGAAAATCTATCGCAAGCCTTTGAAAGTGAGCGGGGCGGAACTCATTGCGAAAGATCGTGAGGACCGCTTTTGAGCACCTATGCGGACACCAGTTTTCTGGTTTCGCTTTACATGTTCGACGATAATTCGCCGCGAGCTTCGACGATCTTCGCAGAGCTTTCCCATCCAATCCTCTTGACACCGCTGCTAGAAGCGGAGATCGTGAATGCATTCAACTTGCGAATTTTCCGAAAGGAATCGCGCGAAAAAGAAATAAGGGCTTCGCTGGACCTCTTTGGAAAAGATGTTCGTTCAGGAGTTTTTGAGCTCAAATCCTTCAGTAACGAAATTTTCCGCCAGGCGTCACAGATTTCATCCCGGCGGACGGCGAAATTTGGCACCCGCACGCTCGATCTACTGCATGTGGCCTCAGCCGTTTTCCTGCAAACCAAGACATTTTGCACCTTTGACAAAAAGCAAGCGGAGCTCGCGCGAGCTGAGGGGTTGGTTGTAAGAGACCGTTAGAAACCTGATCGCGAGTGCGAGTAAGGGTGCCGCAACGGGTTCAGTCGCGACACGAGTGAAACTCGTGCCCTTCCGGGTTTTAACTTCGCTGATGATGGTGAATCTCACACTTCGTCAAACGCGCGTAAAAGCGTGGGGCAACCTGCACCTATCCCGGTAATACAAGCCTTAACGCATACGACATAATTCCCGACTAGGTGGACCAGCTGTCGAGCTACGCTCGACCGGACTGGCGAGGACGCCCCGCCCCCACATGGCCTGTGTCGGACTAGTTCTTCTCCCCTATCACCTTCTTGTATGTGGTCAGCGCGATGAGCGGGAAGTATTCGCGATACAGGTGATACATCAGGTAGAAAACGCGCGGGAAGCCGGTGCCGGTGTACCAGGGCTCATCCCATGAGCCGTCTTTTTTCTGGGTCTTGAGCAAGTACGCAATGCCGCGGGCGACCGAATCGCTGCGAGTGTCGTTGGCGGCCATGAGACCCATCACCGCCCACGCCGTCTGCGATGGCGTGCTGGGGCCAATGCCTTTGGCATTTGGATCGTCGTAGGAATCGCAGGTCTCGCCCCAGCCGCCGTCTGGATTCTGCACCATGCGGAGCCATTCGGCCGCCTGCTGCACATAAGGCTCGTGATGATCGATGCCCATGGCTTCGAGTCCACGCAATACTAACGCCGTGCCGTACACGTAATTTACGCCCCAGCGTCCGAACCAAGAGCCGTCTGGCTCCTGCTCGTCGCGGATAAACTTCAGCGCTTTCTTTACCGTACGGTGGTTCTTGTCGTATCCATACGTCGCGAGCATTTCGAGAATTCGTCCCGTGATGTCTACGGTCGGCGGATCGAGCATGGCGTTGTGATCCGCGAATGGGATGTGCTGGAACACCATGCGGTCGTTATCTTTGTCGAAAGACGCCCAGCCGCCGTTCTTGCACTGCATGGAGAAGATCCAGTCAATCGCTCGTTGCACTGACTCGCGCTGATAGCGGCCGTTGGGATGCTCCACCTTCGACAGGCCGAGCGCCACCATCGCCGTGTCATCCACATCCGGATAAAACTCGTTGTTGAATTCGAAGTACCAGCCGGCCGGCTTGCCTTGCTTATTATTCACAGCCCAATCGCCGGGCTGGCGTACCTGCTTCTGCAAAGTCCAATCAGCGGCCTTTACCATTCGCGGATCATCCGGCGGCACGCCCGCCTCTCCCAACGCAAAGAGCGCATAAGCTGTGTCCCACACCGGAGACTTACATGGCTGCATACGGAAAGTATCTGCCTCTTCGATCCCAAGTTTTTCGAATTCATCGAGCGCGCGAATCATCTGCGGATCGTCGAGAGAATATCCCAGGCAGCGCAGTGCGATAATCGCGTTCAGCATCGCGGGATAGATCGCGCCCAAGCCGTCTGACATCTCAAAGCGCTCAAGCATCCACTTTTCAGCTTTCGTCAGGGCGATCGAGCGCAGCGGGCGAATGTGCACCGCTTCAAACCAGTGCACCAGGCGATCGAGCACCAGGAAGAAATTCCGCCAAGAGACGAGCTTGTTGCTCCATTCCAGGCGCATGCGCGACTTATCGCGGCCACCAACGAAGAGCTCGTTGATGTGCATCTCTTCCGGAATTTTCTTAAAAGGTTTTTTCGCGTAGACAATCGAGAGCGGAACCAGAATCGCCCGCGACCATGACGAAATTTCGTAAATATTGAACCAGAACCAGTTGGGGAAAAGAACGATCTCGGGAGGAATGGCTGGGACCGCGTCGTAATCGTATTGTCCCAAGAAACAGAGATAAATCTTGGTGAAGGTATTGACCTTAGTCACGCCGCCCAGCTCAAGAATTCTATGTCGCGCACGTTCGAGCACGGGATGATCGGGTTTGTATCCCACCAGCTTCAGGCTGAAATAAGCCTTGACCGACGCGCTGATGTTCGATGGACCGCCGTTATAAATCGGCCAGCCGCCATCTTCATTCTGATGGCGAAGAATATAGTTGGCGCACTTCTGATGGCGCTCGGGATCGCCGGTGCCGAGCAGCGTGTGCAGCAGAATGTAGTCGGACTCGAGCGTGGTGTCGGCTTCGAGTTCCCCGCACCAGTAGCCGTCCTCGTGCTGCTGCGCAAAAAGGCGGTTGCGGCAGGCGTCTATCGCCCCGGTCACGCGGCTGGCGAAATTCTCGATTTTTCCAAAACGAAGTTGGGGCGCTGATGGGGTTGGGGCGGAGGAGAATAAATCGTCCATACGTGACTAAATACTCCTAATCAGCACTGACTCCAGCCGGTCGCGGCGCAGCAGCAATTGCTTCCACAATCTCCGGAGGCAGACCGAAGCGGACGTTTTCCGGCATCACTTCAACTTCACGCAGATTGTTGTAACCCTTCGTCCTCAGGAACTCGACCACTTCCTCCACCAGGCACTCTGGCGCGGATGCCCCCGCGGTGAGCGCAATGTTATTGACGTTCTCCAGCCACTCGGGCTGAATGTCCTCGCAACTATCGATCAGATGGGAAGCCGTACCCAGATTGCGGGCCACTTCCACGAGCCGGTTCGAGTTTGAGCTGTTCTCAGAACCGACCACCAGCAGCAACTCGGCATCGGATGCAACGTGCTTTACCGCAACCTGGCGGTTCTCGGTCGCGTAACAAATATCCTGCGCGTGCGGCCCCTTGATGTTGGGGAACTTGCGGCGCAGAGCCTCAATAATGTCTTTGGCTTCGTCCAGGCTCAATGTGGTCTGGGTCAGGTAGGCAACTCGGTTTGGATCTGGAACGGTCAGTAACTCCACTTGGGCCGGCGATCCGACAACCTGGGTCACGCCCGGCGCTTCGCCCAACGTACCGATAACCTCATCATGATCGCGATGGCCGATGAGGATCAGCGAATAGCCCTCTTTGGCAAACTTCACCGCTTCTACGTGGACCTTAGTCACCAGTGGACAGGTGGCGTCGATCACCCGCAGCCCACGCTCTTTGCTGGCGCTGCGCACTTCCGGGGACACGCCGTGCGCGCTATAAATGACGCGTTCGCCATTGGGAACCTCATCCACGGAATCGACAAAAATGGCGCCCTTGCCCTGCAGTTCCTCCACGACGAAGCGGTTGTGGACGATCTCTTTGCGGACATAGATCGGTGGCCCAAAGGCTTCGAGCGCGATGCGAACGATATCGATGGCGCGAACAACTCCGGCGCAGAACCCACGCGGCTTCAGCAAAAGCAGATTTTTTTGGCTCTCAGACACGTCGTCTCCTGTGTTGTAAGGATACACGTTCCCCTATATAGATTTGCTAAAAGGTTAGCCGAAAGTACCCCTACGGTCAACGTAAGCCGAAGCAGCTACGGGAATTAGCAGTGGGTGGGGAAAAAGCCGGGGTGAATGGAATGTCTACCAAATTCGGGTCACGCCGTAACTATCGAAGACCGCGTCATTACTCACCACGGCCATGTTTTCGGCCTGCGCCTGAGCGATGAGCATGCGATCAAACGGATCCTTGTGCGAACCAGGCAGCATACCCGCCCGAATAGCGTGATCGGATGTTATTGACATCGACCGAAATCCGTCCTGTTTCAGAGACTCTTCGAAATCTTGGATCAACTCAGTCGCGCCGGATGGCAGGCGTCCAGAATTGACTTTTATCGCAATTTCCCAAGCAGAAACCGCGCTGATGACCACGGGATCTTTCGATTGCGCGATTCGCCTACGGGCGCGCTCTGGCAGTGACGGGTCGCCCGTAGTCCACCACAGGAGTGTGTGTGTGTCTAAAAGCAGGCGCAAAAATCACTTCCACCACAGATCAAGTTCTTCCGGCGGTAGCGGCTCGAAGAACTCTGGCCCGACCTCGAATTTCCCTTTGAGTCGCCCGGGCTTCCGTTCACCTCGCGGATTGCCGACAGGGACAAGCCGCACTTTCGGTTCCGAGCCCCTAGCAATGACAATCTCTTCTCCATTGCATGCTTCCTCTACCAATTGGGATAGTGTTGTCTTGGCCTTGTGTATAGTAATCGTCTTCATTAGCTAATCTATATTAGCTAAGTACTCGAACTTTGTCAATTGCTGTTTGGACCCTCAAATTCTCGCGAAAGTCGGCCAGTCCGTTTGACAAAATCCCTGCCGCTCACTTCAAATCGTGTTTCACGTCCATAACAAATTGCCACGCAGCTACGCTCGCCTGGAGGTTCGATGTCACGCGCTCTCAAATTAGCTTCTCTAGTTTTCGTTCTCGTCGCTCTCTGCTCCGCGCAGGACCTAGCTTCCTTCGAAAAGCGGGTCACGGTCAAGAAGCTACCGAACGGCCTCACGGCGATCATCTGCCAGCGTCCGGATACTGCGCCGGTATTTTCATTTTTCACCAACGTGGATGTCGGCTCGGTGCAGGACCCCATGGGCAAGACCGGCCTGGCGCACATGTTCGAGCACATGGCTTTCAAAGGCACGGAAACGATCGGGACCAAAGACTATGCTGCCGAGAAAACCGCCCTGCAAAAAGTAGAAGACGCCTACGCCGCCTATATTCATGAGCGCGACAAACGTGTGAACCGGGATGAGCAGAACCTGAAGCAGCTGCAAGCCGCATGGCAAGACGCCATGAAAGAAGCCCAGCAATATGTGATTCCTAACCAGTTTTCTGAAATCGTCGAGCGCAATGGCGGCGAAGGCATGAACGCATTCACGGCTAATGATCAGACGGCTTACTTTTATTCATTTCCGGTCAACCGATTGGAACTGTGGGCCTACCTGGAATCGGCGCGCTACACCCATCCCGTGTTCCGCGAGTTTTATAAAGAACGCAATGTGGTCATCGAAGAGCGCCGCATGCGTACGGACAGCAATCCAATCGGTCGATTGCTCGAACAGTTCGTCGAAGAAGCTTTCTCCGCCCATCCTTACCACCGCCCCGGCATTGGCTACATGTCGGACTTGAACTCGTTTTCGGCAACTGACGCGCAGCATTTCTTTGATACCTACTACATTCCATCCAACATGGTCGTAGCCATAGTTGGAGACGTCGATCCCGTCAAGACCATGGCGATAATTGAAAAATATTTCGGAACCATTCCCTCCCGCGACAAACCAGACGAGCGCACCACAACCGAGCCACCACAAAATTCTGAACGCCGCGTAATCCTATCCGAGGCCTCGCAGCCTGTCTATCTCGAGGGCTACCACCGTCCTGATTACCGCGACAAGGATGATGCGGTTTATGACGCGCTGGCCGATTTGCTTTCCGAAGGCCGCACTTCGCGCCTATATCGCGCCTTGATTCGCGACAAGAAAATTGCTGCCGAAGCCGAGGGCGGGACGGGTTATCCCGGCGTGAAGTATCCCCACATTTTTTACTTCTTCGCACTGCCGATGCCGGGCCACAAACCGGAGGAAGTCGGCGATGCCATCCACGCCGAAATCGATCGATTGAAGAAAGAAGACATTAGCGATGAAGAACTCAAAATGGTGAAGACCCGGGCCAAGGCAAATCTGATACGCAGTCTCGATAGCAATGACGGGCTGGCCCAGAACCTTGCGGTTTATCAGACGCTTTATGGCGATTGGCGCGAGCTTTTCAAGTCTGTGGACCGCATTGATGCAGTGACGAAAGCTGACATCAGGCGGGTAGCGAATCAGGTATTCGTTCCCACGAATCGCACAGTGGGCGTCATCGAAAATGTCCCGCCAACCAGTGGAGGTGCCCAATGAACACCGCCGCCATCAGAAAGCTTGCATTCGCCGCTGTGATTTTTACTTTGGCACAGCTTGCTGTCGCCCAAGACCCATGGAGCAAAATCCCGATTCCACCGTTGCCCGCGTTTCATCCTCAAGAACCTAAGCGGATCGTGCTGCCCAATGGAATGATCATCTTCCTTCAGGAAGATCACGAGCTTCCGACGATTGACGGGACAGCGCGCATTCGTGGCGGGTCGCGCTCCGAGCCGGCCGCGAAGACGGGACTCATGTCGCTCTACAGCGAAGTCTGGCGCACTGGAGGTACTAAAGACCAAACCGGCGACCAGCTCGACGATTACCTCGAGATACGGGCGGCGAAAGTCGAGACCGGAGTTAGTGACGATTCCACAACCATTTCCCTATCCTGTTTGAAAGAAGACTTCAGTGACGTCTTCAAGATTTTCAGCGAGGTTCTGCGCGCTCCCGCGTTTCGCGAAGAAAAAATGGATCTTGCCAAACGTGAAGCCTTTGACGGCATTTCCCGGCGCAATGATGAAGTCGGCGACATCACGCACCGCGAGGCCATCAAGCTGGCCTACGGCGCAAGTAATCCTTACGCTCGCGTTCCTGAATACACGACCATAAACGCAATCACGCGGCAGGACCTGGTGGAGTGGCACCAGACGTACGTCCATCCCAACAACATCATCATCGGTATTGTCGGCGATTTCGATTCCGCGCAGATGGAAGCCACGTTGCGCAAGGCTTTTGGTGATTGGCCGAAAGGGCCGGCTGCGAAAGTCCCTGAGATTCATTTCGAACCTGCAAAGCCGGGCGTTTACTTTGTCAAAAAAGAAGACGTCAACCAGAGCAACATTCGCATGATCGGGCCGGGAATCGTGCGCAATAATCCGGATTACTACGCTGTCGAAGTCTTTAACGAGGTGCTCGCTGGCGGTTTCTCGTCTCGGCTGGTGCAAAGTATCCGCACCGCGCAGGGACTGGCGTACTCGGTTGGCGGCGGCATCGGCAGCCGGTTTGATCATCCCGGAATCCTGCAACTCGCCATGGGTACTAAGAGCAGCACCACTGTTGAATCCATACAGGCCCTTTACGCTCAGATCGATGAGCTAAAAACCAGGCCGATCGACGACGCCGAGATCGCCCGCGGGAAGGACGCTATTCTAAATACGTTCGTGTTTAATTTCGACACGCCGGACAAAGTCCTGCGCGAACGCATGGCCTATGAGTTCTACGGATACCCCGCGGATTTTCTGGAGCGCTATCGCGCTGGCATCGAAAAAGTTACAACTGCCGACGTGGCACGAATCATTCCCAAGTACTTGCACAAGGATCAATTGGCTGTGTTGGTGGTTGGTAATCCAGCCGACTTCGACAAGCCGCTATCTTCGCTTGGTCCGGTGAAGGATGTCGATATTACGATCCCTCCCCCTCCTGCGCAAATGGGAGAGGCTGGGTCTCCGGCAGGTAAGTAGCCCTGAGAAGGACGTTGGGTAGGTTTCAGCTTAGTGGGCCGCGGCTGCTTCGTGGGAATTTCGCTGTGGCTCAAGCAGTACCCGTACTGCTTCTGACCGCTTCGCCGCGCGCTTCTTGAGCCATGCCTGCAGATCGCGCTCGCATGCTGCAGCGATCTTGCTGAAGAACAATCCAGCGCGACCGTTTCCGTCAGCCCAGATGAAATCGCCGGTCGCTTGAATCACCTGCGTCGTCCCGGGAAGCAGGAAGCGCAAAGGCACACCGCGCAACGGGGTCAACCCTTCGGCTGCCTGCAGTGAGAGCCCTTGCTCGGTGACATCCACAACCAGTGCAGGGACAATCCCGGTCGGAAATTGCAGATACGCCAAGGTCTCACTTTTTTGTCGCGTCGCGCTGCGACGATCTCCGTGCATGAATCCACGCGCCGCGCGGAAAGAGTGCAAGACCTGCTGCGGCTCCAGTGCCTTGTAAAGAACAAAATTGGCTCCAGCTTGAAAGGCACTGCCGACAGAGGTCGCCGCGCCGATCATGCCGAATAAAACCGGACGCCGTTTATGTGGCAAGCTGCGCGCCGTCTTGGCTACGCCCGCCGCATCCGGCAAATCGAAATCAACGATCAGGGCCGAATGATGCTCCGTAGCCAGGATTTCGAGGGTTTCAGGCACCGAGGCGGAGACTTTATATTCAATTCCCAGCTCGGCGAATGTTGCCACCAACACCTTGACTGCTCCGTTGCTGCGCGACATCACTAAGGCGTTGATTCCCATAAACGCAGCTTAGTTCCGGAGCGGACCGCATGAAAGATATCGCCTGTAACCCCGACCGTGTTACTTCGAGGGTTTTGGCAGAAAAAAGCCGCCTCATCGAAAGGCGGCTATTATCAAGGGTTTCAGTGGATTAAGCCACGCGGCGGGCGAGTACGCCCGCGTCCCCACAATCCAAAAAAGTTTATGGGGCACGGGCGTCCCCGCCCGTGCAAAACCGACCGATTTACTTAACGTCCTTCATCGGCATCATTGTGCCGTAATCCCTGCCCGACGACTCGACTCCGCGCGCCACCACTCCGTCGAATGCCTCGCGAACCTCGGGATATTTCTGCACCAGCGCCTTCATGACGGACATATTCTCCTGGAACGCCTGCCCAGAATCCGCGACGCTGGCGGTTTGATATCGGACTAACAAATCGAGATTCTCGCCCACCGGCAACGGCGAAAACGTGATCAGTTTGTAAGTCTTTCCATCCGCCGCGACCAAATCAGTGGTATTCCCACCGGTAGGGATATCTGCCGGCTTCATGCTGGACTCCTGGTCATAGAGCTTGTCGATGGCCTGGGTCTCCATGAAAGGAACTGACAATGCGAGTTCGCGGCCTTCGAGGTAATAAAGCCACGCATTGTGGACCTGGCCCTTTGACTTGTAGGTGTTCGCATGATCGAGGAACCACTTGTTATCGTGGCCAGAAAGTTGAGCAGGACGAAGGAACAGGCCCCCGAGTTTCCAATCGGTACCGATCTGCTGGAGCACAAAGGAAACCGTGTACGGGCTTTTTTGCGTGGTCACATCCAGAATGGAGACGGCGTACGTCCCCGGCGGCAGATTAGGAATGGTAAATTCCGTGCTGCTTGCAGTTTGTCCGGCGGCTCCAAAAACTCCACACAGGAATTCGGCCCGCGCCAAGGGGGCAGTCCCTTCAGCTTTCAACTCGTATGGCGAGCGAGGGGTGGCGTGGGCGCCGGAGAGGTTCGCCTGGTTCTCCTTGATCGTGCCCTCCATTCCGGCAAAGTTGTTCGCAAGCGCAGGAATTGCGTTCTGCTTAAGCGACGCCGTGTCTCCGCGCGAAACCATATCGAAGTAGCGGGTGGCGGCGTTTTGTATAGCGCTCCGCGTGGCCGCGTCAATCTCGTCAGAGGTGAGGCAGGTTTGCGCCAGCCCCGACGCCGAGGCCAATAAAACTGTGGCAGCCGCCAGGCTCATCAACCGGAAATTGTGATCAGATTTCATTGCCCGTCCCACTCGCGGCATTTCGGCCGCACAAGTTCAAAACCCGCTACTTAGATGCGAGTTGTTGGTTTCAAGCCAGCACCTTACCTGAACCTGAGACTGTTCAGAAATTAACATAACTACGCAAGTGAATGAAATTACAGCCATCATGCCACGCCATCCAGTACGGAAAACAGAGCTGAAAACCAACCAGTTCTGCCGGCTGCTCATCGAAGTGGCTGAACATAATATCGAAGTGGCTGAACATAATTAAGGAAGATCCATGTCTAGTTGTGGAAAAGATTTGCTGCCGCTGGTGATTGTTTCCGTCATCACCTGGGCTGGCTGTGTGGGATATGTTCCGGGGTTGGATCAAGTCACCGTGACCACCGCCGGCGGCGGGATTGGCGCAGTCACCAGTGCGCCGAATGGCATCAACTGCTCCAGTTTAGGCACTGGCACTTGTGAAGCGACATTCCACAATGCCCCGATCATAACGCTGACGGCAGCTCCCAACCAGGGATTCACCTTTGGCGGTTGGACGGGATGCAAGACCGAGACGTCAACCACTTGCACGGTTTCCGGCGCCGCAAATGTCACCGCGACTTTCAACGCCAGCCTGAACAATATCAATCACATCATCTTTATCGCGCAAGAGAACCGGTCCTTCGACAATTACTTTGGCGCCATGCGGGAATATTGGGCGCAGAATGGAATCACCGACCAACAATTCGACGGATTGCCTCAATTTAATCCGCCGGCAAATTCCGGTTTAGCGCCCACCAATCCTGGCTGTGACCCCGCGTTCCCCGATCCTCCGACCACAAATACTTTTTGCCAGATAGACGCGAACAGCCCGAATGTTCAATCTTTTCACGCGCAGAGTATGTGCGTGGAGAACCCCAGTCCTTCGTGGGGCGAAGCTCACCGCTCGTGGAACGTCCATGATCCGACTTCAGCAACCCCCTTGCTCAACGGCTTTGTCGACGCCGGCGCCAATGACGCGCGTCAACATACAGACTCAACCGGAGCTCTCGCCCCTTTTTTTGATACTAACGGCGTTCGGGTAATGGGTTATTACGACGGAACTGATCTGAACTACTACTACTCCCTGGCCACCGCTTTCTCCACATCAGACACCTGGTTCGCACCGGTGATGACCCGCACGCCGCCAAATCGCGAATATCTGATTGCCGGGACCTCTCACGGTTATGTGTATCAACGAGGGACAACTGCTTCCGACAGCGCCCTTATTCCCTCGACCACTATTTTCGAGGCTCTGCAAAATGCTGGGATAAGCTGGAAAATTTATGTCAACGGAGGCGGCGCCACGGCCTGCGCCGATACCGATATACAGTGCCTGCTGGCGCGCAGCTACATCCACGATTTCGTATTCGGTGACACTATAAAAAACAACATCAGCCAATACACCAACAACCCAATGCACTCGATCGCACCGATTTCGGAGTTCTACACCGATGCGGTCAATGGTACCTTGCCCCAGGTGGCACAGATCGAACCGGCGTCCGATCTGGGATTGGACGAACATCCCGAAGATAACGACCCCGCACCGGGCCAACCCGCCTGTTGCACTATTCAAGCGGGAATAAATTATGTTTCAACGCTGATTAATGCGGTCATGTGCGGGCAGAACAGTCCGCCGTCCAGCGCTTGCACGCCCGGGAAAAGCTGGCAGGATTCGGTGTTCGTTCTCACCTTTGACGAACCCGGCGGTTTTTTCGACCATGTGGCGCCGCAACCCACGGTGAACCCCGACGGAATTCAGCCCGTGGACTTGCAGTCCAACGACCCCTGCTTCGGCGCCACAACACCGGGCACGATTTGCGATTTCAGCTACACCGGATATCGCGTGCCGCTGGTCGTAGTTTCCCCCTATGCGAAGAAGAATTTTGTTTCGCACCAGATGAGGGACACGACGGCGATCATCAAGTTAATCGAGAGGCGATTCGGCCTATCGAATTTAACCCTGCGCGACAAAGCCCAGGTTGGAATGGATGATGCGACCTCGGGCTTTTTTGATTTCAACACCGCGCCATGGCGAATTCCGCCAACCAATCTTCCAGCTCAAACAGTGTTGCCACAGTCGGCGTGTTTCGTGAACCCGCCACCGACTTCGCCATAATCTTGGGATAGTAATAGCGTCTAGGCGTTTTTCGGTTTCGATTTTCCCGGCAGAGCCGCTGGATTTTCGTGCGTGCGCTCGCGGAAGCCGCCTTTCATTCCCGTCCCCAGCGTGATGCTGCTCTCGCCGAATCTGTCGCGCAGGCGGTCTGCGGCTGACAAAACGTTCTCCCACTTTTCACGGCCCTGATCTTCCAGGAAATCAAGTTGCGCCGAGTCATGCCCAAAGGACGAAGCCTGCACGCCTAAAAGGCGCACCTCGGCGCCCTTACGCCAGTTGTTATGGAACAGCTGATAGATCTGCTGGAAAATTTCGTTGTCCAGCTGCGTCGGTGAATCAAGTGAATGAGCGCGAGTGATGGTGGTGAAATCTTTGTAACGCAATTTGAGTTGCAGAGTGCGCGCGCGCAGTTGGTTCTCGCGAAGCCGTCGCCCCACCATTTCGGAGAGTCGCATCAGCGTAGCATCGAGTTGTGCGATATTCGCCGTATCTTGATCGTAAGTGTGTTCGTGGCTGATCGATTTCGCGCCTTCGTCAGCGCCGATCTCCCCTTCAAACCATGCGCCTGCATCTTCTCCGCGAGCCTTGCCGGCTAGCGCCACTCCCCATTTGCCGAACCGATCCTCGAGATCCGCATCGTCAAACTTCGCCAGATCGCCCACTTTGCGAATGCCCAGCGAGTGCAGCTTCTGCTGAGTGACTTTTCCAACGCCGGGTATATCGCGCACATCGAGTGGCGCAAGAAATTTCGATTCGCGCCCAGCGACGATGTACAACACTCCGTTCGGTTTGGCTTTGCCGGAGCACACTTTCGCGATCAGCCGTGAAGCGCCAATTCCGATCGAGCAGTTGAGTTGGGTGTCCGATTTCATTTTTTCATGAAGCTTATGAGCGGCCAGCAGCGGCGGCCCGTGCAGGCGCTCGGTGCCGGTCATGTCCAGATAGGCTTCGTCGATTGAGACCATCTCCACCTGCGGCGAGAAGCTGGTCAATACCTTGTGAGCTTTCTCCGAACATTCGCGGTACCGGTCGGGATGGCCGTCGACAAAAATCGCCTGCGGACAGAGCTTAGCGGCAGTGCGCAAGGGCATAGCCGAATGCACTCCGAATTTGCGCGCTTCATACGACGCCGCTGAAACCACTCCGCGCTCGTGGCGTTGGCCTCCGACCACGACGGCCTTGCCTCTAAGACTGGGGTCGAACAGTTCTTCCACCGAGACGAAGAAGGCGTCCATGTCGACATGGAAAACGGTTCTGGGAAGGGATGACACGGCTACACCAGGATCGCCTGTGCGTGTTGCTGTCGGACCCGTTCATACACGCGCAAATATTCGCGGGCGGAAACGCGCCAGGAAAAATCTTTGCTCATTCCATTTCGCATGAGCCGCTGCCATGATTCCTGATCGCGATACAACTGCATGGCCTGATGGATCACGCGCAGGAGCGCCTCGCCGCTGTATTCCTGAAATTTAAAGCCGGTGCCTTTTTTCGTACGCTGCTCCCAGGGATCGATAGTGTCGTCCAGTCCTCCGGTAGCGCGCACAATCGGTACCGTCCCGTACTTCAAGCTGTACAACTGGCTCAGGCCGCTCGGTTCGTAGCGCGACGGCATCAGGAATATGTCGGCGCCGGCGTCAACTTTGTGCGCGAGCGCGTTGTCATAAGCGACCCGCACTCCGACTTTTTCCGGCATGCGCCGCGCCAATCGCAGAAACATTTCTTCGTAGAGTTTGTCGCCACTACCCAATACGGTTATCAATACTTCTTCAAGCGCCAGGCGATCGATAATTTGCCCAATTAGATCGAAGCCCTTTTGCGCCGCGAATCGCGACACGATCCCAATCACGGGCACATTCGGGTTAGCCTCTCCCAATCCGAAGCTGGCCAGCAGGTCTTGCTTACATTCGCGCTTACCGCTCAAATCCTCAGCCGAGTAATGCGCCGCGATGAACTTGTCGGTTTGCGGATTCCATTCTTCATAATCAACGCCGTTCAGGATGCCGGTGAGGTTTTGTGAACGGTCCTTCAGCACACCCTCCAGACCGAAGCCAAATTCGGTGGTCTGAATTTCCTGGCTGTACTTTCTGCTCACCGTCGTGATCATGTCGGAATAAATCAGCGCACCCTTCAGAAAATTAACGTTCCCGAAATATTCCATTTTCGCGATGGTGAACAGGTCCCAAGGCAGAGTGAGCAACGGCAAGATTTCTGGCGGAAACAGGCCCTGGTAGCCCATGTTATGGATAGTGAAAACTGTTCCCGCATCACGAAACGCGGGGTCCTCCGAATACTGGGTACGCAACAACACTGGCACCAGCGCCGCCTGCCAGTCATGACAGTGGAACAAATCCGGGACGCCAACAATCTTTGACGCCTCGAGCACCGCGCGGCCGAATAACGCAAAGCGCTCGGCATTATCCGGAAAATCCCCAGACGCGGTTCCGTAAAGCCCTTCGCGATCAAAAAACGGCGGGTAATCGACAAAAAAGAAACGCACTCCCGGATAACCTGCGCCGGTCAAAATGGAACAAAAGCGATACCGGTCATCAAAAGGGATGGTTATGCTCTGAACCACACTGCGCTCTTCGCTGATGCGAGTATGCCGATAGTGAGGTATGTAAACGCTGACTTCGTGTCCAGCGGCAGCCAGCGCGCGCGGCAATGCGCCGACCACATCTGCTAACCCGCCTGTCTTTGAAAAGGGAACACTTTCGGAAGCGACGAACGCAATGTGCATTAGGCAGGGGCTCCCAGCCGTGTCCTTGTCCCGCGGCGCGCTATGATATTGCGGGACGATTGAACCCGGCTCTGCGTCCAAGTCTAATCGGCAAGATGAACGAGGGTCAATGAAGGTTTCGAACGTGCCCGTTCCAGCAAAAAAACCAAAACTCGGTCAACACTTTTTGAATGACACCGCCGCCGCTGTACGGATAGTCGAGGCGCTCGGTGACCTGTTGCAGAGCACCGTTCTCGAAATCGGGCCCGGACGCGGCGCCCTGACTAACCTCTTAGCGAGGCGGGCGCGCCGGGTTATTGCTGTCGAAAAAGACCGTGTGCTCGCTGCCCAGCTCAGAATGCACTTCTCGCTGGCTCCAAATGTCGAAATCATCGAAGGCGACATTCTGGCGATCGATCTCGATTCCCTCTTCGGCCCCAAGCCTGGCAGCATGCGGCCCGGCATGGACGTTGCACCGCAGCAAGTCCGCGTCGTCGGCAACCTGCCGTACTTCATCACATCGGATATTCTTCTGCGGCTCTTTGAATATCGAAAATATTTTGAACTTTTCGTCCTGATGGTGCAAAAAGAAGTTGCCGACCGGCTGGCAGCAAAAGCTGGAACCAGCGAATACGGACTGCTTTCCGCTACCGCGCAGTTGTACTCCAAGGTAGATAAAGTCCTGACGCTGCCGCCGGGAGCATTCTCGCCGCCGCCGAAAGTCCACTCCGCCGTGGTCCGGCTGGTGCCTTCGACGCGTCTCGAGAAGTTGCACGTCGATGAAAAAGGTTTTATCGCTTTCCTTAAGCTTTCCTTTGGCCAGAAACGCAAGACTCTTTGGAATAATTTGAAAGGCCGCTACCCGTCTGACGAGCTCGAACGCGCCTTGGCCAAGGCAAAAGTAAAACCATCTGTGCGGGCGGAGACGCTTTCACTGGAGGCAAGCGCCAATATCTTCCGCGAACTTCCCGCGCCAAATGGTTCTGTATCTGAGTGAGGTTCATGTTATGAGTACGACCGTCCGCGGACCCGCGGTAGCAGGCCGTTTTTATCCAGCGAATCCTGAACGCCTGCGCGCGGACATAGAGTCGTATCTCATTTCGGATAAAAAAACACGAGCAATAGCCGGCATGGTCCCTCACGCCGGATACATGTATTCCGGCAAAGTGGCTGGGGCTATATTTTCACGCTTGGAAATTCCGGACCGCTGCATCGTGCTGGGTCCGAATCACACCGGTCGCGGACATCCGCTGGCGATCATGAAAGAAGGCGCATGGCGAACGCCTCTGGGCGAACTGTCCATCGACTCTGACCTCGCGGAAAACCTCATGCGAGAATTTCCCGCTTTGTCAGAAGATTCAGGCGCGCATCGTTCGGAGCACTCCATCGAAGTCGAAATACCCTTCCTGCAAGTCTGTCGGCCTGACGTAAAATTCGTCCCTATCGCCATCGGAACCGGGCAGCTAGCTCTTTTGGAACAACTGGGCCAATCGCTGGCTGAGGTTTTGAAAAAGAGCAAGGATCCCGCGTTAATCATTGCTTCGAGCGACATGAATCATTACGAGGACGATGCCACCACCCGGGTGAAAGATCGAAAAGCCATCGACAAGATTCTCGCGCTGGACGCCCCCGGCCTATATGAAACTGTCATGAATGAGAGCATCAGCATGTGCGGATTTGGTCCGGCGGTCGCGATGCTGACGGCTGCCCGACGCCTGGGAGCGCACAAAGCAGAATTGATACAGTACGCAACTTCCGCCGATGTTTCCGGTGATCCTAGTCTGACCGTAGGTTACGCCGGAATTATTGTTCGCTGACTACTTCCCTGCACTGCCCAGCAGCCGCAATGCCCGCGTGCGGCTGACGTTCATCACCGACGAGTCATTCGCAATGTCCTTCAACACGGGCGCAATCGACCCAACATCCCCCAAGCTATTTTCGCGCTGCATGTCTTCCATTCGCTTCAATTGGTCATCGAGCGCCAGTTTTTCGTACTTGTGCAGGTAAACCAGCCGCCGCCCGAACTCCATTGTGGTTGAAAGGTTTTGAAAGATAGAAGTTAGCTGTGCAATGGGCTGAAGCATCGAGTAGTTGTAGGTCGCCTGAGAATTATGGCTCGCGTCTTTGTAGGCGAGAGTCTTTGCACCGGTGTTGGCAATGTTCTTGTGACCTGAATCAACCTTGCCGGTGAAATAGTGGGACTTTTTGGCAAGATCAAAAACCTGCGTGCGAATATTTTCCGAGACCACAAACTGAAGCGGTGCCGGATCCGCAGGGTCAGACTTGTCGTCGAACTTGCCATTCGAGAGATAAGAACCCTGGCCGTCGGAAGCAATCACGATTTCATAATGGCTGGGATCCGCACCCGGAAAATCGATTTTAAAGCTGACGCTCGCTGTGGGCTGTTGTCCATAAGCAGCAAGGCAGAGCGGCAGAGCGATCATTAGAGAGAGAGAGCGTAATTTGCGTAGACCCATTCTCAAAATTATGCCAGAACTGGGTATTTCATTCGGACGCTCGCTTCGCGAACTGGTTCCGCATCCACAAAAAATCGTCCACTCAGTCGGCCATCCCGCCTTTCCAGTCTGCATCTATTCGCGCTATAGTCTCAGGTCGTTCAGTAAATGGGGGTGGTTATGGCCAGCGAGGTCACTTCGGAGGCGTCAAGGCAGGAAGTCAAAGCCAGAAGCTTTGGCGAGAATATTGAAAGCGATCTTGCGCCGAAATTCCTTCGAGTAGTGGAGAATGCCGCCATTGCCTGCGCCCGCACTATGGGCCGCGGGGAGCGCGAACTGTCCGATAAAGTGGCTGTCGAATCCATGCGCCGAACCATGGACTCCATCCCTATGCGGGGCAGGATCGTAATCGGCGAAGGCGAGCGCGACGAAGCTCCTATGCTCTATATCGGGGAGAAACTAGGCGCGGAATTTTCTGACGGCTCCGGAGTGCCCGAAGTTGACATCGCTGTCGATCCCCTAGAAGGCACGAATCTATGCGCCACGGGCGCTGCCGGCGCGATCACGGTACTGGCAGCCTCTGAAGCCGGGGGTCTCCTGAACGCTCCCGATTGTTACATGGAAAAAATTGTCGTCGGGCCATCATGTAAGGAAGCGGTTGAGTTAGACGCCCCGGTTGCCGATAACTTGAAGAACATCGCCAAACGTCTGGATCGCGAGGTGCAGGACTTGACGATCGTAGTGCTGGAGCGACCGCGTCATGAGAAGTTAATTGCGGACATTCGGGCCACCGGCGCACGAATTCGGTTGATCAGCGACGGTGACCTCTCGGCGGGGATTGCGGCTGCCGTCATCGGCACTGGCGTTCACGCCGTGATGGGCTCCGGCGGCGCGCCAGAAGGCGTCATTACCGCGGCGGCAATTCGGTGCCTCAACGGATATATGGTTGGCCGCCTGGTGATTAACAAACCTGAACTCGAAGAACGCATCGCGCGGATGGGCATTCGCGATAAGAACCGAATTTACCGCGCGGAAGATCTCGCTCCCGGACAACAAATTATGTTCGCCGCCACGGGTGTAACCGACGGCGCTTTGCTTCGCGGGGTCCGCTTTTTCGGCGAGGGCACCCGCACCTCATCGATTGTCCTGACCTTGATGACCGGAAAAGTGCGCTTCATTGACAGTACTCACTTGGCGAAGAAATCGGACGTGAAGGTCCGGTTCATGTGATTATCAACCTGTGAACGAGTGTTTCGCGTGGGACAGCCGCCCTCGGCTGTCCGCTTTGACTAGATCCCACTAGCCATTGACCGCTGGCCACTTGTATCATCAAAGATAATGTCCGCGCACTCTTTCCAGACCGACGATCGACGGCTTGAATCAATCCATGAAAAAGTCCAGGCACGCGAGCGCCTCGACTTTGATGACGGACTCGCGTTATATCGCACCGGAGATATTCTTGCTGTCGGCTGGCTGGCCAATCATGTTCGAGAACGAATGCACGGCGACAAGACTTACTTCAACGTAAATCGCCACATCAACCCGACGAATGTGTGCGTGGCCGCCTGCCGGCTGTGCGCTTTTGGCAGAAAAAAAGACTCTCCCGGCGCGTATACGATGGCCCTGGATGAAGCATTCGAAACTGCCGCCTCAGGATACAGTGAGGCAGTTACGGAATTTCACATTGTGGGCGGGCTGCATCCCGACCTGCCTTTTCAATATTTTCTTGATCTCGTCTCCGGATTGAAGCAGCGCTTTCCGCAGGTTCACTTGAAAGCCTTCACCATGGTGGAGGTCGCTTACCTTGCCAAGCGCGCAAAACTGTCGATCGAGGAAACGCTGCAGCAGTTGAAAGCTGCGGGCGTCGATTCCCTTCCCGGCGGTGGAGCGGAAATTTTTGCCGACCGCATTCGCCACATTATCTGCGACCACAAAATCGATGGCGACCAATGGCTGGAAACTGCGCGCCTAGCCCACAACATGGGCTTAAGGTCGAACGCGACCATGCTCTACGGCCACGTCGAAAACGACGAAGATCGCGTCGACCACCTGTTGCGGCTGCGTGCCCTACAAGACGAGACCGGCGGCTTTCAGACCTTCATTCCACTCGCTTTCCATCCCGACAACACACCGCTGGAGCATCTTCCCAAGACCACGGGGATGCTCGACATCAAGCAAATTGCCGTCGGTCGGCTCTTGCTCGACAACTTCCAGCACATCAAAGCCTATTGGCAGATGCTTACACCCAAGATCGCGCAGATCGCCTTACGCTTCGGCGCCGACGATCTTGATGGCACGGTGATCGAAGAAAAGATCTACCACGACGCCGGCGCGACCACGCCGCAAGGTATGCGCCGGCAGGAGCTAGTCCGCCTAATTCGCGAAGCGGGTCGCGAACCCATCGAGCGCGACACCATGTATCGTCCCGTGGTTCGCACTGAAACCTCGGTTACAGTCGCCGTTTAATCTATTGACTGTCTAGAAGAACTCATTCATGTCGGTAGCAGTTGCCGAAGCGCCAGGACGATCTGTGATCCCCAGCAGTTCCATGGTCAGGCGCAACGTGCTCTGGTGCTGGTACAGTGTCGTCGATTGGAACCCTCGCCTGACAGAAGAACCGATCAGAATGGTGGCAACATGCCCGCCGCCGTGCGCCAAATCGTCGATCGTCGACTCGTCCCAGGTATAAATCAGCACTGAATTATTAAAGGCGGCGCTGCCAATCAGTGGCCCAACCTTGGTTTGTACCCACGAATCGATATTGGAGAGCTTATCGGTATCCGTGCAGTTGGATGCCTCGTTGGGGCAATCATGACCGTCATTGGCAAAGTCCGGAACAATCATCGAATAGTCAGGCAGGGTTCCATTCTGCATGTCGGTCGCGAGCTGAGTGAACGGAACCACATTGGCAGCCTGAGTGGAACTATTCAGCACGTCTGAGAAATACGTGAACGGGTTGTGGTCCTTACCGTAAGGAATAACAGTAGCGCCCAAATCGCCAACGCTGGGAAGGCTCTCCGCATAGACCTTCCACGTCTTTCCGGCTGCAGTAATTGCGCGTACGACGTTATCCGCGGTCACCGTGCCGGTGAAGGTGTCGTCGGTGGTCACCAAATCACCCACCGTCAGCATGAAATAGTTCGGCAGAGAATTGTGGCGATTAGCGTAGTACTGCGTCGCCAGCGAATACTGCTGGGCCAATGAATTGGTGTAAGACATCGCAGGATTGCCGATCACGCTGCTGTAGGCGTGGTTCTCCTCCACCAAAACAAAAACGTGGGCCACGACCGGTACTTTGTTGGTCGGGGGAGGATCGGACGCGCCGCCGCCTCCGCATCCGAGCTGAACGACGGCAAGAAGAAGGGCCAATGAAAAGAAAAACAACGTTCGATGAACTAAGCAACCTGTTGACATTGCGATTTAGAGAGTGGGTCGCAGAGCTGAGTTGCTTAAAAAATCTCTAATACGGCGGTTTTCCGGCCCTTGTAAGTAAAAAAATGGCCCATGTCAGTACTCCGGGCCACAATAGAACTCATTCCGAGAGTTTCATTCGATTTCCAGAGTTGCTGGCAGTCGACAGGTGTAAAATTGCAGCTGCGAAGGCTTCACGGGATCTCCTTCCCGCCATCAGAGGCAAAAGCATGAATGTTCACATCACCTATAAGACCCACAAAACTCCTGACATAGATAAAGAAATTCAGCACTGGATATCGAAGCTAGAGAAAAGACTCCAGGTATTCCGCCCCGAACTGATACATCTGAAAGGCGCTCTGGAGCAGAACTCTCCTCGCGAAGGTATGGTGGTGTCCCTGAATCTGCGCCTGCCTTCAGGGCAGATGGCCGTCCACGAATCTGCCTCAGCACCAACCGCGGCTATCAAGGCCGCGTTTAGTGATCTGTTGGAACAGATCGGAAAACACAAGGAACTTTTGCGCAGCTCGCATTCCTGGCGGCGCCACCGCGCTTTGGAAGGCATTCCTGCTCCGGAAGTTCCATTTGAAGAAACATTTGCGGCGGTTGCACCGCAGACCGCCACTTCCGAGGACGTTCGCTCTTACCTGAATGCCAACCTGCGGCGTTTGCGGCTCTTCATCGAGCGCGAAATTTACTTTCGCGAGAACTCCGGAGATCTGGCACAGGACGCCGTGAGCGTAGAAGAAGTACTCGATGAAGTCGTGGCGCGTGCTCTGGATGAAAAGATCGAGAAGCCGGACCGCATAGGTCTTGAGCCGTGGCTCTATCGGCTGGCAATTCGCTCATTGGGTGACTTCAGCCGCTCGGCTACTTCCAATGAAGAAATTGATATCCAGGGTATTAGCCGCGGCCAGGGTCGGAATGACACTGACGGCGACGAGGCGCGACTCCAGTTTTATCAGCCCGATGAAGCTATTACAGCGGAAAATGGAATTGCCGACGACCGCGCGTCCACTCCAGAACAGATCGCGTATTCCGACGAGATGATTTCGCTGGTGCAATTTGCCCTGCGCCGCGCCCAGCGGCCAGATCGGGAAGCCTTCATCCTTTTTGCGATTGAGGGATTTTCGCTGAAAGAAATTGCCGCCATTGTCGACCGCCCGCCCGAGCATGTCCGGCAATCGATCCATAAAGCCCGAGAAGCGCTGCGGCATGGCCTTCCCGTGGAAAATCGATTGAAAGACAAGCTGCTTCAACACACCGCATCAGATTAGGGAGCCTTATGATCTCTCGAGAAGAGCTGCGACAACTTGCGTCATTTGAATGCCGTCATCCAGACGAACAGGCCATCAGCTTTTATTTCAAGCCTCCTACTCCGCAGGACAAATCGCACCGCGAAGAAGGTATCCTTGCAAAGGATCTGGTCCGCAAGACGATTCAGGAATTGCAAATGAATGGCCGTTTTCGCGGTGCCCTCGAAGACCTTCAACGTATCCTGGAGCTGGCCGAACGATTGCATGGAAATCAGGCGCGCGGCAAAGTTGTGTTTGCGTGCAGCGCGAGGGGCATCTGGCATGAGTTTGATGTGCCCGCTGGAGTGGCAACCACCAAGCTTTTTGTTAACCGGCGCTTTCACCTCAGGCCGCTGGTTCCGGTTTTCTCGGAATACCCAAGGTTGTGGGTGGCGCTTGTGGACCGTCAACGCGCCCGTTTTCTTGAAGTTCAATTTGAACAGTTCCATGAACACATGTCTCTCACAAATTCGCTTCCGCGTCATGGCCGGAGTGATGGATATTCAGGCTACGACGCTGGCCATTCGGAACGTCATGAGGAAAATGATTATCGCCGGCACTATCAGATAGTTGCCGAGACGCTGAAACATGGAGCCGAGAAGAAACAGTTCGAGGCGCTCGTCATCGGCTGCCACGACGTGAACTGGCCGGAGTTGCAAGCCCAGCTTCATCCTTATGTTCAGAAAAAACTTCTGGGACATTTCTCAGCCGACATGGGTATGCTCACTGACGTTCAGGCAAAGCAGGAAGCGGAGAGCATCGTCCGCAATTCCTTGCAGCAGCATCACGAAAATCTCATACGCGAGGTGATTGACGGCGCTCGGAGTAACGGCCTTGGGGTCACCGGTCTTAGAAGAGTTTTGCGCGCCACAGAAATGGGCGAGGTCGAAACTTTGCTGATGACTTCTGACTATACTGCTCGCGCCGTCGAGTGCACCGCCTGCGGACACATGGATTCCCACCTGGTTCCCTACTGCCCACTTTGTGGACGAGCCACTCGTCAGCTGGATGACATATGTGAAGCACTGGTTCCTGCAGCCATCAAGAACAGCATCGGGCTGGTGCTGGTGCCGCGCGACGAGACTCTGGATCGCGTCGGCAACATCGCTGCACTCTTGCGTTTCCGAGCCGATCGCAACACTAATCAGTTGATGGCTGCTTCCTGAAACGCCCTTCGTGATACTTCGTGTCCTTCGTGGTTGATGCTTTTTCAAACCCATTCACCCTGCCCGAAGCAATGGTATAAATTTTAGATTCGCTTTTAAACAAAGGATTGCCATGCCTTTTTCCCGTCGCGACTTCATCGCTTCGACTTTGGCCGGGTCAGTTGCCTTAGGACTTTCGAGCAACTCCTCAGCTGAAGAATCGTCTGAGAATAACAACGCTGCCAAGCACGCGGCCAAGCTGCCCATCATCATTTGCGCCGCCAACGGTTACAACTATCTGGATGATGCTTATGCCCTGCTGGCCCGCGGTGGCGATACGCTCGACGCTGCGCTGAAAGTCGTGCAAGGTCCGGAAAACGATCCGAACGACGAGAGCGTAGGCCTGGGTGGGCATCCTAACGAGGAAGGGGTGGTCGAGCTTGATGCCTGCTGCATGCATGGGCCCACGCGCACTGCAGGCTCGGTTGGTGGGGTGCGCAACATCAAGAATGTATCGCTGCTGTCAAACGCCGTGCGGCGTCATACCGGACACGTCATGCTGGTGGGCGAAGGTGCCGAGCGGTTCGCGGTGGCTCAAGGATTTCAGCGGGAAAACCTTCTTACTGAAAAGTCACGCAAGGAATGGCTGCTCTGGAAAGAAACCCATTCTGACTGGTGGGGACCCGGTCTTGATAATCCGGACTGGCGACAGCGCTTTTCCAGCCCGACTCATGCCGACGAATGGGACCAGCGTCTCCAACGCATGGAACAAGTCGCGGCAGACATCGGCATCCCTAGGGAACTGCGCATGGAAGCGATCCGTTACGTGATCTTTCCTCCCACCGGAACCATTCATTGCTCTGCCCTGAACGAGAAGAACGAAATTTCCGGATGCACCACAACCAGTGGGCTGGCGTGGAAAATTCCCGGCCGCGTCGGAGATTCTCCGATAATCGGCGCCGGATGCTATACGGACCAGGACGTGGGTTCAGCTGGCGCCACCGGCAATGGGGAGGAGAATATTAAGGTCGCCGGAGCGCACACCATCGTCGAAAACATGCGTCACGGCATGTCGCCGCTCGAGGCCGGAATGGATGCGCTAAAGCGCATCGTCCGCAATTACAACGGTGACAAAGAGCGACTCCAATTTGTCGACATGATCTATTACATTTTGCGCAAAGATGGCGCCTATGCAGCAGTTTCGCTCTGGACGGGATATGAAGTTAATAAGCCCCACCAGGTCGCAGTGCATGATGGCACGAGGCGTCTGGAAAATGCGGTGAGTCTGTACACCGGTGCTTCCCAAAGCTGGCCGCCGATACGCATGCTGCGGTGAGCAAACGATAAAGCACAGTTTTGCTTCGTGCACCTTAGTGTCCTTCGTGGTTAATAGGTTTGAAAAGCCATAACCACAAAGGGCACGAAGTACCACGAAGGAAACACTTGCAAAACGACAGTTGCTCAGCGGAATAACAGCGGTGCGAACGCTGCCAGGTTTCTTCTCCACACCATCCAGTCGTGGACGCCCGGCGTTTCGATATCGGTGAACTGCACGCCTTTGTCTTTTAACCAAGCCTTAAACTCCCGATTTAGCTTAATCAAGCTGTCGTCGGTGCCACACGCAATCCAGAGCACTTTCAATTTCTGGTTCACAGAGGCATTCACCGTAGGAAATCCTGCACTGAAATCGCGCAAATCGATTCCTCCCGAGCTAAATGCGCCCACCCAGGCAAAATCATCGAGGTGATTCAGGCCCGTCAACAACGACTCCGCGCCTCCCATGGAAAGTCCGGCGATGGCACGCGACTCACGCTCTTTCTTTATGCGATAGCTTTGCTCGACCTGCGGCATGACTTCTGAAAGCAAAATATCGGTGAACTTCGAAAGATTACGCCAAGCCAGATCTTTGTCCGACCACGATCCCCAGCCGCGCCGGATAACGTCATAGTCGCCATAGCCGAGAGGCATCACCACGATCATCGGTTTCGCTTTGCCTTGCGCGATCAGGTTGTCGAGAATCACATTCGCGCGACCGACCGCAGTCCAACCGCTGGCATCATCGCTGAAACCATGGAGTAAGTAGAGGACGGGGTACTCTGTCTTCGTATCCGTAAAATAATCCGGCGGCGTGTAAACATAAAAATCGCGATGGTCGCCGGCAATTTTCGACTCATAGAAGTGATGGTGAATTTCGCCATGCGGCACCTGGTTCACTTCCCACGTCAGCGACGGCGGCCCGGGTACATGCACTGCGCTCTGCGTGTCCAGCAGGTTCGGCTTCATCAAGGGATTCGAGGGATCGATCAATGCCACGCCGTCGGCAATGAATGAATATCCGTAAATATCCGGTTGCAGTGGACCAACCGTCAGGCTCCAGATTCCGCGATCATCTTTCTGCATCGGGGTCGTCGTCTTCTCGCCTTCCAGTTCGAGTTCCACTTTCATCGCGTTCGGATCTGCGAACCGAAATGTGACGTGCCCGTCGGATTGAACCTCAGGAGAAATGATGGCTGGCCGCTGTTGAGCCCGGACTGCAAGGGAAAGAGAAACCGCTGCGCACACGATTTCAACAACAATTTTGTTCATATGCCCCTCGCAGAAAAGGCTACATTCTACTTGAATGATGCACCAGCAAATCGAGTGCTAGAAAAACGAAAAAAATGACCGAGATGATGCCGTTCATGGTAAAAAAAGCGGCGTTGAGTTTGCTCAAATCGTTCTTCGAAACCAGCGAATGCTCGTAGGCCAATAGCAGCAGGACAGCGAAAACTCCGGCCATTGCAAGTGCGCCCAAACCAAATATCCAAACCAGCGCGACCAGCAGAACCAGCATTGCGAGATGAAACAGCCTCGCGATCCACAGCGCATTGCCGATGCCGCAATAGCGCGGGACTGAATGCAATCCAGCTCGTTGATCGAACTCATAGTCTTGGCAGGCGTAAAGCACATCAAAACCCGCCACCCAGAAAGTGACGGCCGCAGTGAGCAGGAGTATGCGCGGATCGAGCGAGCCGCGCACCGCGATCCATGCTGCCGCTGGCGCAATCCCTAGTGCTAAACCTAAGACCAAATGCGACCAGCGCGTCCATCGCTTCGTGTATGAATAGAGCAGCAGTATCGCCAACGCGACTGGCGAAAGCAGAAAAGCTAGCCGGTTCAACTCCCATGCGGCCAACACAAAAATTGCGGAAGACACAATCACAAAGCTGGTAACGAAATTTCGCGTGAGTGCTCCAGCAGGGAGAGCACGGGTGCGGGTCCGGGGATTAGCGGCGTCAATCGCGACATCCGCCAGCCGGTTGAAGGACATGGCCGCCGATCGGGCCGACACCATGGCAATGACAATCCAGATAATCTGATGCGGCGTGGGAACGCCGCGTGCCGCCAGCATCGCCCCGCACAGCGCAAATGGAAGAGCAAATACGGTGTGCTCCCACTTGATCATCTCCAGGGTAACGCGCAGGTTCTTTAGCAGGGGCACATTGCATTGTAAAAGAAATCAGTAGCCGCCAGCTCCAATCAATGGAACAAAGCGGCAACCTTCAATCACTTCTACGACGGGCATACCGGCGCGCTTGCGCACCAGTTGCAACTCCTGCGAGTGCTGTGGCCCCACCGGAATCACCATTCTTCCCTCTTCCCCGAGCTGATCGAAGAGACCCCGTGGAATTGCTGGGGCGGCCGCCGAAACCAGAATCGCGTCATACGGAGAAAATTCAACAAGTCCATAACTTCCGTCGCCCACGACGACTTTCACATTGCTAATCCCAAGCTGGTTCAAGACCGCTTCCGAGGCCGTTGCCAGCACACGATGGCGTTCAATCGAGTAGACACGTCGCGAGAGAGCCGCGAGCAAAGCAGTTTGATATCCCGAGCCGGTGCCAACTTCAAGCACCGATTCAGTTCCCTGCAATCGCAGCGCTTGCAATGAAACCGCAACAATAAATGGCTGCGAGATGGTTTGGCTCTCGCCAATTGGGATGGGATGGTCTTCGTACGCCTGCGACCTATATTCCTCTGCAACAAACTCATGCCGCGGAATTTGTGACATAGCTTCGAGAACACGCTCGTCTAGGATGCCGCGGTTACGAAGTTGGGCTTCCACCATGCCGCGGCGAAGCTCGAAATAGGGATCGGATTGCGCAGCATTAAAAATTGACATCAGGCTCCTGGATGCCAGCCCGATTTTACAGCTGCAAAACCGATTAACGCTTTCGCCGACGGATCTTCACGTCAAAGCTCACCACGCCATTCTGGTCTCGAATAGCCACAATGGAAACATTTTTGGACAGGTTGTACTCGGCACGGATGACCTGCTGCGAGGTCTGCGATACATCCGTGGTATAGGAGAGCGTGAGGTTATCTTTCACTTGCTGTTCAATGGTCACTGCCGGGCCGCTTTGGGTAATGGTCGAAGTCTCTGAGGACAAGCCTTGCGGATCGATCTTGATGCGGCTGTTGCCGAACAGCCGTTGGGCCCGATTGTTCAGGGTTGCGTTCAAAGCCGCAGCCAGCATGGCGCTTGAAGCCTGCTGGTTGAACGCAGACTGGTTGGTCTGCTGAAGCTGCGCCGATTCCTCGGTGGTCTGTCCGAAGGCAAGCAGCGCAATAATGTCCGCCGTGGGCAATGGCGGGTCAGAGCGATAGTTTACTTTCAACCCATTCGGCTTGCTGATGTCTCCGGTGAGCGAAAGCGTCACGTCATAGTCGCGTATGCGAGTGACTGCCTCGAGATCAAGAAACGGAGTCGTAACTGCCGGGTTGGTAAATGAAACTCCGCCCCGTTCCAAGCGATATTTCGTGCCGTTGAAATACGCTTCGCCTTCGAACACGTCCGCACGGCCCAGCAGAATGGGTTTTGCGGCACTGCCGCGCAGTCGCATGTCCGCCGAGCCCTGCAGTCGAATCACGCTGGTTTGCATCTGCAACTCAGGCGTAGTCGCGAGGCGAATATCCAGGCGAATTTTGTTCAGGACTGGATCGGTCTGCGGAAGACTTGAAACCTGGGCCGTGCGTTCCAGGTAAGCTGCGAAATCGAATCCAGGGGTGAACCCCAGTTTGTTTACCGTAATGTCGCCCGAGAGCGTCGAACCGGAGGCGCTGCCACTCCAGCTCAAATCGGCATTGGCGGTAGAACTCACGCCCGGCGGATAGCGCAGCCGCACAGCGTCCGCTGTGGCATGCAATTCAAAACTGGAAAGTCTGCCCGCTATGTCCGCGCGTCCAGTGAAGCCGACAATACCTCCGCCCACGCGAGCGTTCAGATTTTCGATTGTTACCTGGTTCTGATTGAACTGGAGCGTTCCGTTGATATCGCTCAGCGCACTCGGTAGATTAATGTCCGAAATCGCTCCGTTCTGCACCTTCAACGCACCCTTCACTAACGGGGCGTCGAGAGTTCCGGTCACTAATCCGTCGCCGGTGATTGCGCCAGAACTCGTGATGTCAGGATCGTAGCTTTGCAACAACTTCAAATCGACCTTGCCGTGCGCCTGAAAATCCAGCGTTCGATCACCGGTCAGCTGCAGCGAGCCTGCCCCTGACAAATCTGTATTCTCACCCACGACGTGAAACGTATCGAGCTTGAACGATCTCGCGGAAAGCGCGAAACGGATCGGCCCGTCGTTACGAAACTGTGTTTTCCCGGCCTCGGCATACAAATCGCTCAGGTTACCGGTGAGACTCAACTGCTCCGGATCGCGAAGCGGCCCCTGCAGTTGCATGTCGCCCGCCACCGCAGAATGGCGGACTACACGCTTGCTAAGCAGGCTATCCAGGAAGGGGTCTGCGTCCAGATGAGAAAAATGAAAATTCATGCTTGCCGGCCAACGATCGCGCGCATGCACATTGCCTTCAATTTCCAGCGAGGCGTCTTTAAAATCCGAATGCCCGGTGACGTGCACGTCGGCGCCGCGCGATACAGCGTTCAGAAAGAAATCTCCTTCCAAGTGGCCGTTAAGGGTGAGGTTTCTGAAGTGCACGTCGGCACTCACGTCGGGGGCCGCGGTCGTGCCATGCGCCTGCGCAGAAAAATCGACTTTGCCATCAATCCCGGCTTGCATCCGTTGCGGCAGGGGAAAACTAGCGAGATCGAAATCCGTGCCGCTCACCTTTAGTTCAAAAGATCTAGACTTCAGATTGTAATCGCCGTTTCCGGCTATCCTCGCGGGCCCATGTACAACATTTAGGCTCTTGATGGTGAGCTGGCTGCCATTGAGCGCTAACATCGCGTTAGCGGAATCAAATGCCTGCCCCCGGATACTTCCATTCAATAAGCTGATAGTCCCTTGCCCTTCCGGGCTTTGGCGCGTTCCCGATAATTGCAGTCCCGCAGAAAGCTTGCCTAGGATTTGATGATCGTAACCAACGAAATTTGAAAGCTCGTCGGCGTTCGCGTTCTGCACATCAAGCCGCATCCGGAGGGGACTGTCGGGGAGGAGGTTCCAGTCGTCAAGTCCCGCTGTGCCGTTCAACCTCACAGTCGCATCTTCACGCCGCAGGATCGCATTGTGCAGGGATAGGTTTGTCGACGAGGCTTGTACGTCAGCGTTCAGTGAGTCCCAATGCACTTGTCGTTCGGGCTGGTACGCTCTGGCCCGTACAATGGTGTCAAAATCCCGCAACTGCAAATTTCCTGCGAGCCTCAAATTCGACGAACTTCCGGCTACGTTTCCGTTAAAAGCGGCCCGCCCATGAACCACCAGCGGCAGCCCGGACGGAAATAACTGCGTAATGATTGGCTGCCATTCCCGCAGGTCATTTGTCGAAAACGAGATTTTCACCGACGACGTAAGCGCGCCTGAAGCGTTCATTTGCGTGCTTGGTGTCGAAGCGGAAAGATCGGCGAGCCCCACGTTTCCAGAGCGAAAATTATAAGTGGCGTGTGTGCTTGCGGTCAGAGGAACTCGACCATTCGGAACCTTGGCTGGAGGCGTCACATCCGCCACTATGCGCGCATCCGCCTCTTCGATCGATTGCTTCCATTGCACGTCCGTTGCTGCGTTGACATTGCCTGCGAATTTCAGGGCGCCCGCCGATCGAAAGCTGCGGCCCAATCCGCCCAGAAGTTCTGCCAGAGACAGATTTTTCGACTTAATCACGATGATGCCGCGCTCTTGCTCGCTCTTCGCTGCCTTTGCTGGAGCTTGCCAGTTCACCACGTCAGCGTCGGCCGTAAAGCTCCCGCGCAGGAATTGTCCGTCGGTTTTCGATATAGAGAGCTCCCGTGGATCAATGGCAAATTTTCCCCGAGCCGACAGGTCACGACCGGAAAAGGTTTTGTTCTGCCATGCCATGGCTTGTACATCAAAGTCTCCCGTCGACGCAAAATTCTGAGGCGACCACGAACCGTTCCCGGTTAAATGCAGCATGCCCGCTTTAATCTGAGGCTGGCGCGTAATCGCAGCAACCTCGGCAAGGTCAATATTCAGATCGTAATTTCCCTTTACCGCCAGCTTGCGGAAGTCCAGCTGAACTCCGCGGGCATGAATCTGAGAACGTCCTGCCGCCGCATTCAGCGATTGGACCTGAAGACCATTCCTATCAAAAGTGAACGCAGACCGTGCGGTCCACGCCACCGGGCGAAATCCATCAAACAGAGTTTCCGCTCTGCCAATGGCAAGCTCGCCGGAATACCGCTGGCGGAGAAATGAATAGTTCAAAGTCGCCGCGACATCATTCGAACTGAAATCCAATGGAATGCGCTGGTCCTGCCACAACAGCTCGCCCTTCCTGACCTCGAGCCGTCTGGCAGACAGCGCAAACAATCGTTCCAGTGAGGCATTGCCCTCCTGGGCTGGGGTGGGCTGGTTGGTGCTTCCGTCGGGATAGAAGATGACGTTAATAACTGGGTGCTGCAAAATCAGCGAATGGAAAGCCAGCTTTGCGCCCAGTGCCGAGGGCAGGTTGATCACCGCGATCATGCTGTCCACGTGCGCGTACGGTTGCTCGCCGACTGACTCCTTTCCGTGGATCGTCAGATCGCGCACCTCTACCTGCCGACGCAGGGGCACGGCATGGAAGGCCCCCAGTTCAACCTTTCCGCCCGTAGCTCGTTCGAGAGCGGCAACAACTCTATTGCGCGCCATTTGCTGAAACGAATTCGTAGTCATGTACCACAGCAGCACTGAAAACCCGAGCAGCAGGAGCAAGACGCACATCAACAGCGCCTTGCATACATTGCCCCAGGAAATGCGCGGCCAATTCATTTTGTCCCTTGTGACGAGCGCGGGAGGTCGGAAGAGTCGCCTGCGGACAACATTTGAATCTGAGCTTGCGAGCGCAAAGTTTCCAGCCACGAATTGAGCAGCTGATTTATTTTTTCCTGAATTAGTATTTCTCTGATTTTCGGGGCCGCATCTGTCAGGCTGGAGGAATCCGCCGCTGTGAGCTTGGGGGCAATTTGTTCGCGATAGTAGTTTTCGACGTCCGCGGATGAGATTTGAATGGACGGCCGAAACCGCAAATCGACTAGTTGAAACTGTTCCAATTCCGCGGCCACGTGCCCCTCGACAACTCTGTCCGTAAGCTGGTATCGCGATAAGGTCGCTTCCCAGGATTGCCCCGGGTGCTCTCGAAGCTGCTCCTTCTTGAGGTCGTCGATTTGCTTTTTTATTGTGTCGGCGCTGGCCGATTTCAAATCCGTCATCCGCATCTGTTCGCGGAGTACGTACTGATCGATCAGCCGCTCAAGCGCCGCTTTCCTCTGTTCCATGGTTACATCCTGAGGCTCGCGACCCGACATGAAGCATTCATAGCGAACCTCGTCATCCCAATCGCTCTGCAAAATCGCGTGAGTGTTTACGGTCGCCACTATCCGGTCAAGCAGCTCGCCCGCCTGCAGGCTCAGGGGAACCGACAGCAACAGCGCTATAAGTGTGCGTTGCATAAACATCAGAATGTCTGCCCGATACTAAAGTAAACGTTGAACGGACTCGCCTGTTTCGTGCCCACAAACTGATAAGTCACCGGCTTTAGTTTGACCTGTATGACATCAGGAAAAATTGTCGGGTTCAGGTTGTATCCAAAATCGAAGCGCACCGGCCCGACCGGCGTCTTGTAGCGCACACCAATTCCAATCGCGTGCGAAATATAGTTGTAGTTGCAACGAGAAGCATTGGTGCCGCTGGCACCGATCTGAAAAACGGAGTTAAGTGTCTGCGTGCACAGGCTTTTGTTCTGATGCCAACGCAGCAAACTGTCCCGCATGTGGTTTCCGTCTGTAAAAACATTTCCCATATCGTGAAACACCGCGAAGCTCAGATTGTCATGCACAAAGGGAAGACTCGGAGGAGGGAAACGCAATTCCAGATTGTTTAAAAAAAGTGCCGAACCTCCTGTCGGAAATCCGGTGATAGGGTCTCGCGGCCCTGCCTGGTTCAGACCAAAGCCACGATGTGAGTTTCCGCCTCCCATAAAGAAGCGCTCCGGGAGCGGAATGAGGGTAAAGTTCGCCGGCGTTTCCTGTCCGGGTTGCGTAATGATGGTGTTTGCGAAAGGATTTTCCAAACCAATTCGAGTAGATCGTGCAAACACAAACTGCTTATTCGTCCCTTTGGCTTTGCCAAAAGAATGATAAGTGGAATTCTGCAATATGACTCTGCTGAAGTCAGCTTGTGAGCCAAAGTAACTCGCAGCTACGCCACCATCGATGCTGCTGTAACTGCCGCGAGTGGTTTCCAGGTCATTGTCGCGATGGTTGCGAAGATAGCTGAAGCCCGGCTCGCCTACACGCACCGGCAGTGACAATAGTGGGATCACCGCCGGACTGACCTGCACATTGCTGGCCTTCACCAACCGGTAATTGAAGCGGTAATTCATAACGCTTACGGGCGTCCCATCCGCCTTCTTGCTCACAATTTGTTCGGCCTGCATAGAGCCTTCCAGACGCTGCGACGTAAACGTTGTGACATCGAGAGTATGATCGAAAAACGCTGTCAAACTCAGCTTCCAATCGGGATCGTTAAACCAACGGGGCGCCTCGTAACTAACAAGCCCACGCTGCTGCAAGCCGCCGACTCGGGACTCGAACGTGATTGTGTGATCACGGCCACGGAAGTTGAGTCGTGTGACATCGAGTGAAGCTAGCGGACTTACTCCCGTTTCTCCGAGTGGCTTGCTGCCATTCCCAGAAATCGCGGCCTGTCCAGTTTGGAATTCGAATCCCGCTCCATAGTTGAACGTGTACCGCTTCGCCTCCTGAACCCCGACCAGTACGTTCTTTCGCGGTTGAACTCCCTCCGGATCCTGAACTGCAGTATCGACCTGGCTAAAAATGCCGAGATCGTAAAGCTTTTGCTGCGTCCTCAATAGGTCCCCCTGACTGAGCGGGTCACCTGATTTCATCTGCAATTCGTGGTCGACCACGTACGGGCGGGTGTATTCTCTTCCCGAAATCAGGACCTGATCGACATAAAACCGTTCGCCCTCGTGGACCTTGAAGATCACATTCATCCGGTTACCAGGCGCTGGCGTCGCTTCCGCATCGAAGGTGGCGTTAGGAAAGCCGCTATCGAAGTAATAGTTCAGAATAATGTCGCGATCTTCCGCAATGCGCGAGTCGGAAAATGGCTGCCCCGGGCCGGTATACAGATTTTGGAACGCCGGGTCAGAAAGTTGAGTGCTTCCGACAATCTGAAACGCGCCCACTCGCGTCTGCGGGCCTTCCTCGATGTGTACGGTCACCGCCAGTTGGTTTTTTGCGCCGCGATAGTTGTCTTCTATGCTGTCTTCCACTTTTACTTGTGCGAAGCCGTTAGCGTGATACATATTTTCAATATCACGGACTCCTCCCCGCAATAGCGCTTCGCTGTACGTGCCATGCCGCGCAGCAACATTCGCGGTCTGCACAGGCAACAGTGGACGCAGATCGGTGTCGCGAAAATATTTGTTTCCGGTGATCTGCACCTTCACCAGTTTGTGGCGCTCGCCGGGATCAATCTGATAAGTCACACGCATCACTTGCGCTTTTTCGTCTGTCTCCCGCCTCAGGGTCACGCTCGCATCCGAGTAGCCGCGAGCTTCCATGTAGCTGAGCAGGTTACGTCGCCCTTCATTCAGCAGATCATCGTCGAGCGCGTGCTCTTCGTAAACCGGAACATTCCTTTTCAGCACTGCGTTCCTGATGGAAAATCCTTCGGTCCGAATCTCCACTCGCGGACCAACCTCGATGGCAAATTTGTAGTCAACGGTATTGAGTTTGGGAACATATTCTTTGTTTACGATGCCCACCTGGGCCAGCCATCGATTGTGTTTTTGGTAATGCTTGCGGACACGATCCAACGCATCGGAGACTTTCTGCGCCGAAACTACGTCGCCTGGATGCAGATGCGCAATGTCTTCGATTTGGCCAAGTGAGTAAAGCCCGCCGCCTTGAATCGTGATGGTGCCGACTCGGGCGGCATCGCCAGAATGAATTTCAAAAGTGATTTCGACCTGTTGGGTCTGCGAATCTTCGTGCTGGGTGAAGGAAATCTTGGCATTGTAAAACTCGTTCTCTTCCAGAAGCCGCTTGATATTCCCTACCGCCCGGTTGATCTTATCCGGGGTAAATGGCTCGCCCAATTGAAGTTTTGAAGCATTTACGATCTGTGACTCTGTGGGATGGCCAGGAGCGCCTTCGACCCTGACCAGGCCGATAAAATATTTCGGAGTATTGGGGAAAGACAGCGTCACCTTCCCCTCGGGGCTCCGCTCACATTCGGCCTTGAGATCGGAGAAACGCCCTGTCCCGAACAGGATGCGCATGCTCTCCTGAAGCTGCTCGCGATCGAGCGGCCTCCCTTCCTTGACGGGAAGCATGTCGCGCAACATCTGTTGGTCGTTCTGGTTTACGCCGGGAAAATTGATCCGTTCGACCGGCGCGCCGATGCAGCCAGCCTCCGACTGCTGCATCTCCTCGGAGTTTTCGGTCTGAGCCCTCCCAGCTTTGTCGGCGTGAGATCGTGCCCACACTTTCCCCGCCGTAAGCGACGAGGCAATCGCGAGCACCGCGAACACACGGCTCAAAGCCAGATTCGGCAAAAACGCTCCTGCGTTGTTCTTTGGAAAGCTGAACGGCTCAATGCGCGCGGGTGTGCGGATCGCGCAACTCTCGTGCCATCGCCACCTATAATAAATCTCGCACGGCGTAACTAGGATAGACGCGATGGTTCGCACACGATTGGGGCACATTGCGGCACTGGAAATGGTCTTTTGAATGAAACCCGGACTGGAAGAAAGATACTCGCGTCAGATACTGTTTCCCGGTATTGGCGCTGAAGGGCAGCGCCGGCTCCTGGAATCCCGGGTGGCCATTGTGGGCTGCGGGGCAACAGGTTCGGCGTTGGCTTCCCTGCTAGCCCGGAGCGGGGTTGGCAGCCTGCGCATCATCGATCGCGATTACGTCGAGCCCAGCAATCTGCAACGGCAGGTGCTTTTCGACGAAGCCGATGCCCTCGATTCGGTGCCCAAGGCAATTGCCGCCTGCCGAAAAATCGCGCAGTTCAACTCACAAATAGTGGTCGAACCGCATGTCAGTGACCTGACGCCCGAGAACGCAAAGCAACTGCTCACTGGCGTTCACATAATTCTCGACGGCACCGACAATTTTGAAACTCGATACCTGATTAACGATTACGCTGTGAAAAATTCCCTGCCCTGGATTTACGTGGCGGCCGTCGGTAGCTACGCCATCACCATGAACGTGGTGCCTCGCGAAACTGCCTGCCTAGCATGCCTTTTCCCTGACGCCCCTGGGGGAATGGTGGAGACCTGCGACACCGCCGGAATCCTGAATTCGGCAGTCAATCTGGCTGCCTCGATTGCGGCGACCGAAGCTCTGAAATTGCTGACCGGTGCACGACAGCAACTTCGCAAAACGGTCCTCTCTCACGATTTGTGGCTGAACCAGCGGACGGAGATCGCGGCCGGCAGTCCTCGCCCTGGCTGCCGCACCTGCGGGGCACGGGACTTCGTTCATTTGACCGGGACCCGTCGTCCACACATTACGCTTTGCGGACGCAATTCAGTCCAGATTCATGAACATCATCGTCCGGTTGATCTTGCGGACATGAGCAAGCGCCTGAAGCCGCATGGCAGCGTGCGCTACACTGACTTCATTCTGAAGTTCTGGAAAGACCCTTACGAAGTGACGCTCTTTCCTGACGGCCGGACCATCATCAAAGGCACCACCGACGCCGCTGTCGCGCGCAGCCTGTACGCGCGTTATATCGGAAACTGACCGCCAAAATCACCATGCGTCGCAATCCTGCTGCGGCTTTTGCGCAATGCTTTTCACTTCACCTGCACGAAGGATCGCCGGTAAGACTAAGCCTTTAGGCAATACTCGGAGAAACACCGGTAAATCGCTGACTCCAAATCGCTATCGGCATCGACTGGCATCTCACCTGCTAGAAAGTTTGTAGCTGTGCCCCAGGAGGTAGTATGCGTATTCTGATCGCTCTGTGTGCTGCTGCATTGTTCTCATGTGCAGCCGTTGGCCAAGTTGTTCCGGCAAATGTCGGATATGACGGTTGCGGCGCGCCTTACATTCCGCGTTTAACCACGCCCGAGGTTTCGCTTCAGACCGTTTCGGTGGCCCCAGTTGGCGCCAGAAACGCCACTTATGGGCTGACTGCCGGCGCGACCAACGGCACGCTTTCCAATGTCACAGGAAATGTTGGCGGGACTTACACGCAACCAGTTTGGTACGCCGGAGGCACCACGCCGCTGATTTCGGCGCCTGCGGTCGAGCTTTCTGTGCCGGTAGTGCGCGTGCACAACATGGAACGCATGGAGCGAGATCGGGAGCACGAGCGTGCCGAATCGGCGCCCAAGGCCTGGATCTATTACGCCTCCGAAGAAGAGACTTCGAGCGCGGTTGACGCTTCTATGTCAGCCCGCACTGGACGACACGCTGCGCGCACCATTACCAACCAAGATGTCGATCAGCAAAATTCGAAGAATGGCCTTGTGAAGTACGACGGCAAGACCGAGCAAATTAAGTAGCGCTGGCCATGTAGGGGCGGACGTCCACGTCCGCCCTAAGTTCTTCCCGAGACCGGTTCACATTACCGCTGCACCAACCCATCCAGCGCATTGAAAAAATCAGGATAAGAAATCACCGCCGCGTCGGCTCCCCTGATTTCGGTTTCTCCCTCGGCCCGTAGCGCCGCTACAGCGAAAGCCATCGCGATTCGATGATCGTCGAAGGAGTCGACCGAAGCTCCATGCAATTTCTGTCCACCGGGGATGCGCAAGCCGTCTTCGAGCTCTTCAACTTTGGCCCCCATAGCGCGAAGATTGGTCGCCACGCTGGAGATGCGGTCCGACTCTTTCACCCGCAACTCCCGCGCATCCCGGATTTCGATTCCATCTGAAGTGTAGGGAGCAATTGCTGCCAGCACCGGAATTTCGTCAATGAGCGCAGCGGTATCTTCGCCAACCACGCGCGCGCCTTTTAAACCCTCGCCTTGGACCTGCAGCATTCCCACGAGTTCGCCATGTTGTTCACGCAAATCGGTCGGAGTGATTTTCAATCCCAGGCCAATCAGAAAATCCAGCAGGCGCGTACGCGTAGGATTCAGTAGAAGTCCTGAAATTGTGAGCTGCGATCCGGGAAATAATCCGGCGGCACAGAGAAAAAATGCCGCGCTCGAAAAATCGCCTGGGATTGTAGCTTCGATGGCCTTCAATTTCTCGCCTCCGGCAATGCTCACATCCTTCATGCGACGTTCAAGGTGTGCGCCGAAGGCTTCGAGAGCATGTTCCCCATGGTCACGAGTCTGAATGGGCTCGACCACACGGGTCGTCCCCTCGGCATACAGCCCGGCAAACAGCAGCGAAGTTTTCACTTGGGCGCTGGCCAACGGCAGTCTGTAGTCAATTGCCTTTAGTCGTCCACCTGTGATCCGTAGCGGAGGCCGGCCATCTTTCGCAGAGGTGATTTTCGCGCCCATCATTTCAAGTGGCTTGATGATGCGCGCCATCGGCCGCCGCTGGAGGGAATTGTCGCCATTCAACTCGCTGGCAAAGTTCTGCCCGGCCAGAATGCCGCTCAACATGCGCATGGTCGAGCCGGAATTGCCGCAGTCGAGAACGCCTGTCGGATTCTTCAGTTTTGCGCCATGTCCGTAAATAGCTACGGCATCGCCGATCCGTTCCCATTTCACGCCCACAGTTTTCAGGCACGCTAAGGTGCTGGCGCAGTCAGCCCCAGTGGAAAAATTCTCCAGCTTGGTCAGGCCGTCGGCAATCGCGCCCAACATTGCATAACGGTGGGAAATGGACTTGTCTCCCGGCAGGTTCACCGATCCCGCGAACCCTTTGGCCGGGCGAATAATTGTAGATTTTTTTCGAGACATGGATTATTCCAATATAGCGGAAGCCGCCGGACCTTAGTATCGTGTCGAACGGACACGCTGCTGGACGCCCTTCTCAGTGTTGACAAACCTCACCTGCGCAGCAATACTGCCCGAACCCGCACCATAAATCCGGAGGTTCTTCCCGCAATGAAATATCTTTTGCTCCCGACCCTGCTTATTGCGTCCCTGTTGGTGAACGCCCAAGAAGCCAATAAGAATCCAAACAAAAACGAACCCCCGATTCTCGGACCGCACTGGGCGCGAGGCGTGGCCCATGGTCATCGCGCCGGCAGCAACCCCGATATGAGTTATCATGGCGGCCCCATTCTGCCGAGCGTCACAGTAAAAGCAATTTTTTGGGGTAGCAGTTGGCCAACCTATACAGGCGATGAGATCAGCGGCTTAGATAAATGGTACAAGTACGTTGGTACCGCCGCAAACGGCGGAGGCTCGAGCTATTTCGCCACGGTCAATGAATACACCGATGCTGCCGGCCAACAGGTCGGCACAGCCATTGCGTATCAGGGACACGTTGTGGATGGCAGCTCAGTTCCCAAGCGCGTCAGCACTTCGGCAGTGTTGGCTGAGGTGTGCAAGGAGGTCCCCAATCCTGTCGCAAACGCCTACTACCCCGTCTATATTGATCACGGTCGCGGCAACGCGAACTACTGCGCCTACCATAGCTCGGCGACCTGCAACGGCAAACACGTCGAGTTTGGGTTTTTCTTCAAACTGGATGGCGATCCCGGCTGCGATCCGCAGAGCACCGTGACCGGCGAATCACAAGGTCTGAAAGCAGCCGCCAATGTGACTGGACATGAGCTTTCGGAAACTCGCTCCGACCCCAATGGCAATGCCTGGTATGACAGCTCAGGTGAGGAAAATGGCGACAAGTGCGCCTGGACCTTCGGCGGACCTTACGTAAGTTTCCTGGATGGCACGCATTGGAAGATCCAGGGCAACTGGTCGAATTACGATTATGACCACAGCTCCGGTTACAAAAACTCCAGCGGAGAGGCCGGTTGCGCAGATGGCTCGAACTATCCTGGGCCGTATACGAAATAGTTAGCGCGTCACTAAATCCCTCGACTGCCTCAGAACCGGCGTTCTGAGGCATTTTGTTACGAATTGATTAGCAGGTGGTCAACGAATCGAGAAATTGCCTCAGTAGTTTTCCTGCCTGCTCCGGCTGCTCCCAGGGCGAGTAGTGCCCAGCTTTCGCGATTACCTTCATCTGGCTGCCGGCGATGTTTTGTCTCATGAGCTCGGCCTCGGGAACACCTGTCATGTTGTCTTCATCGCCAGTGATGATTAGGGTCGGAACATTCATTGTCTTCAGCGTTGAGACTGAATCGGGCCGGTCGGCCATTCCCCGCTGCCCTCCTGCCACGTCTTCTGCAGACATCTCACGCATCATGCGCAGAGCGCCTTCGACCAGATCCGGGCGCGACTGGCGCGTGGTTTCCGCCAAGACTTTTTGCAACATGCCCTCAAAAAACGGCTCGGTACCATGCTGCAGAACGTCGTCGGCCGCCTTCAGCCGCGTCGCCCGAGCTTCGACCGTATCCGCCGGAGCTTTGGTGTTGCAGAGAGCCAGCGCGCTTACGCGATCTCGAAATCGCCGCCAGAATTCGAAAATTGCATAGCCGCCAATCGACACCCCAATCAAAGGCGCGCGATCCACTCCGGCATCAGTCATCACGCGCGCAATATCAGAGGCATGCTTCTCCATCGTAGCCGGGCCATTGCCCAACCCCGATTCACCATGGCCGCGTAGGTCAGGCATGATCAACCGGTATCGCGAAGATAGGTACTCGGTGATCGGCAGCCAGAATTCGTGATTTACCGGGAAAGGATGCAGCAGAATTATTGGCGGCCCGACGCCGGCCACTTCATAAAAAATATCGGCGTCTTCGCTGACGATCTTTTTCATTTCTGGATTATATGAGTGAGTCTATACAGCTCTGCCGCCAACTTGTGGAGGCACGGGCGACCCGCCCGTGCAGTTGTGTCGCTTACATCCACTTTTCGGGGCTTATGGAAATGGCAGCCAATCGCGCGGCGACATCAGTAGCGTTCGGATCGAACATCAGTTCGTAACCGACTTGGAAAAAGCAGACGACCAATACGCAAAAGGCTGCCATGCCTAGAACAACACCCAGAATTCCGCCAACGCCTTCAATTGCTCCAATACCCTCACTCAAAATGTCGGCTATATCGAGCTGTTCGAGAAGGCAACGCCCTAGGGCACCGAAAAAATTCTTTACGAACCGTTCACTGTGCTCCCGCATACTCAACCCCTTACGGATTCGGGACCACTTGTCCCTCCATCGCATTCGCGGTGAGCTTGTACGGCTCGTCAGGCATGACGATCCAGGCGATCGGATACGACAATAGGCCAATGCCAGTCACGACAGACGAAATCAGCCACACCAAGCGCACAATCGTGACGTCCAAATCGAAATACTCCGCAACGCCGAGGCAGACGCCGGCAATCTTGCGCCCTTCACGAGGACGCACCAGGCGCTTGCGCGCCACCACCCCGCCGACACGGGTGCCGCAGTAGGCGCAAACATTGGCGTCGTCCTGAATGCCTTTACCGCAGTAATTGCAGTACATAGTTCACCTCGCACAATTAGGATACGCGCACCCCAGGTGAGATGTTCCCAGAAATTCCGCCTGCGCGGTGGCCGCTCACGAGCCCTTGTATGGTTCCTTAATCCGCTTGCGGGCGATATCAGCCTGAGGAGAATGGGCGTTAACCTCTACGACGGCCTCGTACTTCTTAAGCGCAAGATCGCGCTTTTGCAGCACATCGTACATCTCTCCGGCTCCAAGGGCAGCCTTTTGCGCTATGGCGGGATCGGGCTTTTGGATTTCGCTCACTTGCTCATAGGCCGCCGCCGCAGCCGCGTAGTTCTTCTGAATGCGTAGCATATCCCCGAGCGTGGTCGCGGCGATTTCATAGTGCAACCCGGCATACCGTCCGTTGCGACCGTCCTGCCAAACCCGTCGATAAACCGTTGCCGCCTCTCCCGACTGTCCCTTCGCATTCAGCAAATTGCCTTCTTCAATCGCGAACAAAACATTGTGCGGATATTGCGGTTCCAGGGTTCTCAGTATTTGCAATGCTTCATCAAAACGACGCTCTCGGCGCAGAAACACCACCAGCACGATCTTTGCGTCCACGCTGGTTTCGCTGTTACCGTTGGCGGCTTCATGCAGATACTCCAGACCCTTCTCCCGGTTGCCGCCGAGCCCAACCACGCTCGACGCCGTCTTTACCGCCCACGGAAGATTTCCCACAACGTAATTGTGTGCACCCACGATTAGCTTGGCATCAACATTAGTTGGATCAAGTTCCAGTACCTTTTCGTGATCGTGTCGCGCCGCCACTGCGTTCCGAAGCGCCGAAAACCAGGCGTGCTCGATCAGCGCCGTGTAAGTGGCGAATTCCGCCCGCGTAACCCCCCGGGCATAAAGCGCGCCCACATCTTTGGAGTTCGCGCCCAAGCGCTGGTTCTCGATAGACGTCGCCTTTTGCACCAGCGACTTGATCTGGTTGCAGGTTTGAGGATTGGCAGGCTCGTGCGCCGCATTGATGAAGGTGTCGTTGGCATATTCCCCAGCGCTCAACGCGCCAATGCGATAGAGCTCGTGAAACAGGACCGCGTTCAGCAGATGATTGATCGAATCAGCATCATCCGGGTGCCGTTGATACAGAAGCGTGAATTCCTGGATCGAGCGGTCATATTCCATATCGTAGAAGTGGTCGAACGCCTGAGTGTTGAGCGGTTCTTTGGAGCGAAGAGAGGGCCGGTTCGGTCTGGTTAGCTCGGCTGGGGACACTGAGGACGGTTTTCCGGTGTCAGATCGCTGTGCCCAGGCACAGCCACTCACGATCATTCCAACGGCCAAGAGACGCAATGCTATGCGGAGAGACAAGAAAAACCCGTTTAACCAAGCAGCAACTTATCAACAAGTCTAACTGAGAAGTGCGCTCGTTGCTCGACCGGTTGGTACCATTCCTAGGGGCGGAAACGCAAATATTTTTTTAGAAACTTTGCACTATCAGAGTAATTCTTGCTCGACTAGCGATTCCTCTTGATTAAGATGGAAATGCTAACTGCTGCGAGGGATTGGAGTTAGGTAATCACCGCTTTGGAAGCGGACGTGCCAATTCCATGTTCTCAGGAAGTATTTATGAGTGACGCGGTCCGCGACGCCCATCAGGAGTTTTGGCGCCCTCCCCTGTCTCAGCCCAATGCTGGGACGAACCTAGCCGAGTCTTGTAGGCGTTGCGGAACCGAGTTTATGGTCGGGGCCACTTTTTGTCATATCTGCGGCACCAGCCGGCATCGCACCGACCTCGTGCCTTCCCGTAGTTGGATCAAACACCTGAATTTCCTGCGTGCCTTGGAGTTCACCAGCGTTAAGGATTGGTTCGGACTGCCACTGCCAACCCTGTGCGCCTTTCTCTTAGGCGTCGCGTTCATGATCGTAGCGTTGGCGATGGGTCTCGTCAGCGTGCATGACAATTCGGACTTTCAGGCTGTTCAGCTGTGGCGAATTCAGTGGCTGATGGTAGCTTGTGCGTGTTTTCTCGCCGGTATTCTTCTCAGGAACCGCAAGTCCCAAAAATAGATCTCGCGGTCATTCCTTCGTCAAACTCCCATCGATCCGCCACATGTGATTTACCGGCCCCGGCCCGCGGCCGATCGAATAGCTATTTTGGATAGCGGCCAACACGTAAGCTTTGGCCAAAAGCACGGCCATGGGCAAGGATTGCCCCAGCGCAAGCTGGCAGGTGATGGCTGTTGAAAACGCGCAACCGGTGCCATGGGTGTTCGGCGAGTCGACCCGGTTCGCGCGGTAGGTTTGCGTTTTCTCGCCTCTAACGCTAAGCACATCGATGGCTTTGTTGAGATGGCCTCCGGTTACAACCACTGCGCGGGACCCCATTGCATGTAGCCGCCCGGCCGCCATTTCCATCTGCTCCGGATTTTTCACTTCGACCCCCGCGAGAGCCGCCGCCTCATCCACGTTTGGAGTAACGACATCGGCTAATGGCAGAAGTCGCTGGCTTAGCACAGCGATTCCCCGTCGGTTCAATAACTCTGCCCCGGACGACGATTTCAGTACTGGATCCAGCACGACATTTCTCACTCTCTCGCTCTCGAGGAAGTCGGCCACCACGGACGCTACTTCGCCGCTGCCCAGCATGCCGATATGTACCGCAGAGACCTTTCCATCCTTCAGCAACTCGTCCAAGGTATTTGCGAGCACTTGGGGATCACTTGGAGCCACCTGATGTACCCCCGCCGTCGATTGGATCGTTATAGCGGTAATTGCCGATATCCCGTAACAACCATGCGCCGCAATAGTCTTAATGTCGGCCGTCACCCCGGCTCCGGAGGAGGGGTCAAATCCGGCGATGGTGAGAACGATGGGTGGGGCTTCTGGCATAGGGCGACTCTATCGAAAATCAAGTATGGCGGAAAGCCGGGGACTGGGGTTTGCCCAAACAGCCCTCCAAACGCGCGCAAGTCGATGAAAACAGATAATTAGCGGGTTTTCCATGTAAGTTATTGAAAACATTATTACGAAAATATTGCACTCGGGTCTGAGTTAGCGTTATTTACTCAATAGTAAACAACTATGCGCCTAATGAATCATCAACATAGCCAATAAAAGCTGAGTATGAGCCATACGTTACTTCACCTATCTATAACTGTACTAAGGTACTTATACACGGCCTTCCCAATTGACACGCCTACCATGGCCCCGTAGCATTTTAGAGACTGAACGAACGTGTAACCGAGTAGATCGAGTTTGGCAATGGAGGATACTGAATGCGAGGACGAATAGTTCAAGGACTGGCCGTCGCGTTACTTGTAGCCTTGGGAGCGGTCAACGGGCCGATTAACTCCAGCGCAGCCAGCAGCCCGAAATTTAGTCCAAACCAAACCCCCAAAGCGCTCTCTGCCCATGGCAACTCTAAACCCTACCAGGTAGGAACCGCGTCCTGGTACGGAGACTATTTTGAAGGCCGCCCTACCGCGAGTGGTGAGCCCTTCAACATGTATGACATGACCGCCGCGCACTTAACCTTGCCCTTAGGGACCCTGGTTCGGGTGACCAACCTGCACAACCATCGGTCGGTAATCGTGCGGATTAATGACCGCGGCCCCTACGTTGACGGTCGTATTGTTGACCTTTCCTACAATGCCGCCCGGGTCCTCCATTTCGACCAGCAGGGTCTTCAGCGGGTACGGCTTGACGTAGTTCCGCGCCACAAGGCTGCCGCAACGCTTGCAATGCTCCGCGAACCAGCCCTGGAGCAGTAATTCCAGAGAGCGGGACGGACCAGAGGGTCCGTCCCCGCAACTCGCTACTTCAAAACAATTTCCTGCAGCAACTCATCACTAATGATTTCGCGGATCTCCTCGCGCTTTTCCCCCAATTGGTGGGCTTGCTGCTTTCCTCCTAAGACCTTGTCGCGAATTGCCTCCATTTTTGCATCCAGGCCATCGAGCGCGGCGTGGTTCTTATACTCGACCGCCAAGCAGAGGTCCCAGTCTTGCGGATTGTTTTTGGTTTCTTTCAGAAAAATCTTGTAATCCACGATCAATCCCTGGCGCTTCTCTTCGTCAATGAACGGTTTGCTGACCTGCCGAAGACTGGTTAAGTACTCGTCCAAATGCGTCGGTTTTACTCGAACCAGCGACACCCGCCAGACTGGACCTTCACTATAGTTTTCCTGTGCGAACAGCGCAGGTACAAACAACGTTGCAAATACCGCGATAACAAAAAGCTTTTTCATGTGATCTCCTCAAGCGAATTTGAGACAAACGGACGGGGAGCAATCATACGCTGAACTACTGTTTTGTGAATGACCTTGTGGTGTGGGGGCTCTTGTGGCAACAGTCGCCCCAGGGTCTCCAACCCTGACTGCCGGCAGTGCATGTGTGAGTGGCACTTCAACGATAAATGTTCCGGTTCTCACCCTGCTTTCGCTTAAACTCATAAGCGATGCACGCCAAATCAGAAGATCGCCTGATCGTGGCTCTCGATGTATCGTCCGCGGCAGCGGCACGGAAAATCGTGACCGACCTCGGCGACTCTGTCCATATCTACAAAGTTGGAATGCAGCTGTACACCGCCGAAGGTCCACAAGTCGCCCGAGATCTGCTGAACTCAGGCCGGCAGGTTTTTCTTGACCTGAAATACCACGACATTCCAAATACAGTTGCCTCGGCGGTCCGCGAGGCCGCTCAGCTCGGCGTGAGTATGTTGACCGTGCACGCTTCCGGCGGAGAAAAAATGCTGCGCGCAGCGGCAGAAGCTGCGGGCGCCCATGCTCGTGTAGCGGCGGACGTCCACGTCCGCCCACTGCAAATCCTCGCCGTCACTGTGCTCACCAGCATGGATGAATCGGACCTTCAGCAAACTGGAGTCTCGGGTAAACTCCTCGAACAGGTCCTTCGGCTCGCCGCAATGGCAATCGACGCTGGCTGCGCCGGAGTTGTGAGTTCGGCGCGGGAGGTCAAGGCTCTGCGCGCAAAGCTGGGAGAAGACTTTCTAATCGTGACTCCCGGCGTTCGGCCAGCGGGATCCGATCACGGAGATCAGGCCCGGGTTGTAACTCCCGCCGAAGCCATCCAAGCGGGCGCAACTCACATCGTCGTAGGAAGGCCCATTACCGCAGCCAAGGATCCCGCCTCCGCAGCGCGGGCTATTCAGCAGGAAATCCGCTCGGCTTCTGGGGAGATATCAAAAGAATCTCCAGCCCACGCCACATCCACACATTGAAAGTACCTGTGAATTCTCCAATGTCGACGACAAGCACATGTTCGCTCACCGCGTTGCGAATCGCAGTTGGTTGTCTTTTTCTGATTTTCGCCGAGTACGAGGGTTTGAGTATGCAATTCACGCGAAGCGGGACAGCTTTCAGAAGTAATGCTTCGCTTTCCACGTTTAACCGGAAGATTGGTTTTGAGTGTAATAGCGATATTTCGCCAAATTGCACTTAACAACTGGCGCGTCTCCGTCACTCAGCGAATGTAAAAAGGATTGCTGTTTCCGGCGTAGATTCGGCCAGACGCCAATGCCGGAGGCGTAGCCTTCATCGGCTTAACAAACGAAATCTCCATGATGTATGGACCTGCCGAATCAACCGCTGGGGTAAGCCAGTGGTAACTGCCTGTGTTCGGTACGTCCTTTGCGGAGAGAACAGTGGCGCTCTGGGGCCGAGACGTGTCATGCACGCAAATATTGACTGCCCGAATGTGCAGATCAGGGCGCGTTTTCCATCGAATTGTGTAGGTTGCGTTCGGGCGCAACGAATCTTGGGTTGCCGGAAAGACGATCTGGAACGCCGCCTTGGGATCGTGATACCGGATACTCTTCACTAAGAAATCAAACGTTTTCAGGGTTTCAGCATCGTCCGCACAGGTGTAAATCGCTACGTAGATTATGAAGCACTTGCAAGCTGGCTGGAACGAGTCACAACTCGCCTGACGCCCACCGATCGAAATCGACCGCTTACCTCTAGCGTTCTCGCCATTCGGAAATATACTTAGACCGATTGGATACGCTGGCTTACCTGCAGCTTCCTCTGGCGGGGTTCTGTAGAGTTGAGGTTCGATTTTCCAGCCACTCGGATATTTGAAGCTCATGCTTCCTGATTTGTAAGTGATCCAGTCTCCGGGTCCGTCCCCCAGCGCAGGAACCAGAGCGCTGCAAACAAGCAGAAGCGTGCTGACCAGTGCGACGCTATGACAGTTCTGGCACGTGTGTCCAATTCCTCCAGCCAAATTATGCCTCACTCCGAAGTGAAGATTATTCCACAGCAAGTTCAGTCAACTGTTGATAACAGGCTTTTAGTCAATGAGTGTAATCGCGATTTAACGTCAACTTCGAGGCAGATCCTAGTTCCTGAGTTGCCGACTACGCGCTAACAGTCGGCGGAACCGCTGCTCACGACTGCCAACTCTGCTACTCTCAAAAGTTCTCGATCATCCAGGCGTTGCTATCGGCTGTCCAGGCCGCCACCGCCAAATGCCGCCCGTCGGGAGACGGGACTCCTTTGGTGCCCGGGAGATTGAGCTTCTGATGCCATAGGGCGCGGGCCTCGCCTTCCGGGTTAACGCGAAGCAGGAAGGTATCTTGGGGCGTCTGGCTGGACACAAACAGAGCATTGCCGTCGGCAGACCAATCAACTGACCAAAACCAAAAATTGTCCCATCCCTTTACTGCTAAATCGGTTGTCACCCCACTCTTTAGGGACAACAGACGAATTCGTCCTTCGCGTGTCACAGCGATTCGCGAGCCATCCGGGGAAAGGTCCCACATGCTTGTCATGGAGGGCTCGATGTCCGTGCTAGCGAGTTCACGCCCTCTGCCCTTCACGGGATCGACAGAAGTAAACACAAGATGACCTTTCTGTTGCTCGTCAAAGACACAGAGGTTGGCAGGGGCACGTGTGCAGTGGATGTCCGTAGTACCTAATGCGGTCAGAACCAATTGCGGGGGTCCACCAGATGTGGGGACCCGCATAATTCGCACCGGAACGGAACCACCGGGCATCCGGGCTTCAGGAAGAGCCATGTACAAAATCCATTGACCGTCAGGACTGAAACTGGCATACCACTTTGGTTCGGGTCCGAGAGGGAGCAATTCGGCGGCCGCGTCTTTGTCCAACGTCTGCTTGAAGATGTCCCAGCTTCCATTGCGGTCTGACCAAAACACCACGGCCCGGCTATCCGGGGTCCACCGCTCCGGCCACTCGAAATGTTCGTCGAACGTGAGGCGGCGTGTGTTGTTTAGATGTGTTCCCTTCGCATCCAACTCTCCAACATACACATGGAACTGGGCCGTGAGCCTAAGGAACTCCAGCTGCTTTCCGTCTGCCGTGACCGTGAACCCGGAGAAGGAGAACCCCGGCCAGTTTGTTAGTTGTCGGGGCTCGCCCGCGGGTTCGCCTGTTTGAGTGATTGTCCTCACTTCCCAAAGATTTGAGTCAGCGCCAGTCGTTACGGATTGCCGTAGGGAGTAAACGATGCGGCCATCCGGTAACCAACAAAACCCCTGCAATTTTGGGCTTGAGAGAATCCGAGTGGGAGGGCCACCTTTTAGACTCACACTCTCGATGGCGCTCACGAAGATTTCGGCCCCCGAGAGTGTTTCCGAGTATGCGAGACGTTGCCCGTTCGGAGACCAGGTCACTTGGTTAAAGTATTCACCATGTTGCGCGATCATGATACGCCGCTGATCATCTCCATCCGCTGTGCTCACCCAAATCCCATGTGCCGGGCCTGAATCGTAATCGCCGAGAAAGGCGATCTGAGAACCGTCAGGGGAAACGGACGCAGCGGCAGCACCATCCCGCAGCTTGCGTGCTGCTCCGCCGAGGATGGATACGGCCCAAAGGCTGGGGTCCTCGCCGGGGCGTGTGGCGGTGATAAGAACTTTGGTTCCGTCGGGAAACCATGAAAGAGGAGCACCCAATGTCTCTGGAGCACCCGAAAAGATGCTGGCGACCGACAGCCCTGAAGGAAGAGCCAGCTGCTTCGTCTCCCCCGTGCTAATTAACTGCAGGTGAAAGCCATTTGCGTCGCTGTAGGCCAGGAACTTGCCATCCGGTGATATAGCGGCGGCTAGAACCGCGTTATCTGGAGAATTAGCGGTCAGTTGTCGCTGGACCAATTCCTTCTGCGTTTGAGTCCGGTTAGAAAGCAACCACCAAAGGCCTAGCACCAGCAGAATCAGCGCTGCGCTACTAATCAACACTCGCGGCCACCATCGCGGCGGCGATTTCCCGGCGCCGGTGGTGCCAGCCAGCGCAACCTCAGCACGTCCGCCGCTCCAGCCAGTGTCACGCTTCAGGCGGAGGTCAACCGCGATCTCCTTCGCGGTTTGATAGCGGTCTTCCGGATCTTTCTCCAGGCATTTCAGAATGATCTCGTCCAGCTTCGGCGGAAGTTGGTGATTGATGCTGCTGGGCGCAGGAGCGGGCCGGTTCAGGATTTCGTCAATTAGTTGTCCGTGAAAGGAAGAACTGTACGGACGCTGCCCGGTGGACATTTCATACAGCACCACTCCCAGCGTATAAATATCGGAGCGGGCATCCAAGTTCTCTCCGCGCAACTGCTCCGGAGACATGTAGGGCAAGGTGCCGGTGACTGCATTGGTTTCGGTCAATGCGGTTGCGGCTGCGGCTTCTGGGCTCGATTGCATCAGCTTGGCCACACCGAAGTCGAGCACTTTCACTAGCCGTGAAGTGGTAATAAAGATATTCGCCGGCTTGATGTCGCGATGAATGACGCCTTTCGAGTGCGCGGCCGCCAGCGCTTCGGCCATCGGTATCCCCAGTTTCGTGACTTCATCTGTGCTCAACGCTCGCTCGGCAATGCGGCTGGCCAGAGTCATGCCCTCGAGGTACTCCATGGCGATGAACTCGCGACCCTGGTGCTCCTCGATGTCATAAATTGTGCAAATGTTTGGATGATTGAGCGCAGAGGCGGCGCGCGCTTCGCGCCGGATACGCCCCATCGCGACGGAATCTGCGGCCAACTGGTCAGGAAGAAATTTCAAAGCGACCAGGCGTCCGAGCTTGGTGTCCTTGGCTTTGTAAACCACGCCCATGCCGCCGATACCGATCTCATCAAGAATGCGATAGTGTGCAACCAGAGCTCCTTTCAGGTCAGACTTCGGTTTGGCAGCGCCAGATATCGCGCGAACGCCTGCAGTACTGGCTTCGCCCTCGAACGCTGGAGTCTCAATGAAATCTCCCGCATTTTGGTAATGGGCCAACAGCGATTCCACTTCGCGGCGGAGGTCCTCATCTCCGGCACACGAACGCCTGACGAGCTCGCCTCGGCGGCTCTCTTCGACTTGCAGGGCAGCGTGAAAGATTCGTTCGACCTGTCCCCACCGCTCACGCTCCATTAGGTTTCTCTCCGCTCAGTTCGCGCAGCAGCCAAGCCTTGGCTAACCTCCAATCCCGCATGACAGTTTCGGGTGAAACCTTCAACACTTCGGCCGTTTCCTCCACGCTCAGGCCGCCAAAAAAACGCATCTCGATCACCTGGCTTTTGCGCTCATCCACTTTCGCCAGCCGATTGAGAGCATCATCTACAGCAACCAAATCGGTACTCGTCTCGGGAGCGACCATCAGGGCCTCATCAAACAGCACCGGTTCCACTCCTCCGCCGCGTTTGTGCGACTGCCTAGTGCGGGCCTGGTCGGTGAGAATGCGCCGCATCTGCCGTGCGCACAGGGCAAAAAAATGCGCACGGTTCTGCCAGTCAATCAGCTTCAGATCGGAGAGGCGCAGGTAAAGCTCATTGATCAGCGCGGTGGTTTGCAGAGTATGGCCGTCACGTTCCCGGGCCATGCAACGCTTGGCTGCCAAGTGCAGCTCCCGGTAGATCTGAGGAGTTAGCTTCTCCAGGGCACGTTCATCACCCTGCCGCCATGCCTGAAGTAGTTGGGTGATCTCGTGTCCGAGGGCCTGATCCATCCAAAGCCTCTGCGCCCGCAAAAGGGGAAGTCCAGGGGCGGTTACAGGAAACATTACCACACCAGTCGCAAGTTTCGGTTCTGTAAGCCCGGGGCAGAAATGATTCTTCCCCCGTTACAGGTTTTCACAACAGTTCTCGCTATATGAGGTGAGAGGCAAGAAAAAACAGGCGCGGTCAGCTCGAAGACCGTGACCAAAATTCAAAAGGAGAAAATCATGACCACGCGAATCGGAACTCTGCTTGGATCCATTTTGTTGCTGATGGCCGCAATGGCGTCAGCTCAGACCGTACAGCGAGTGACGGTCACAGTGCCGTTCTCGTTTGTTGCCGGAAGCCACAATCTGCCTGCCGGCGATTACACGATCGAACTCAACCATGAGAAGGATACGATGATCCTTCGTTCTGCAGACCCCTCCGGGAACAATGCAGTGATGTTGGCGAACAACAGCCAGCGGGCTGCGAACTCGAACCAGAGTTACGCGATTTTCCGCCACTATGGCTCGCATTACTTTCTGGCCGAGGTGTGGAGACAAGGTGCCGGCCAGACTCTCACGCCGGGAAACCTGGAACGAGAACTGGCGAGCAAGCGCCCCACCGTGGAAGTAGCCAGAGTCGAAGCTCGACTCTCGCCTCGGTAAAGCGCAATTGGAGGAATTCCGGGCGGTATCGTCTTCCACCATTCCGCCCGGAGTGCTTAATTTGAGTCGCGCTTCATGCTTGTGCGCTCGTGATTGGTCAGACGCCACTCGGGAATCAGCGTCAGTTGTTAATTTTTCCCGGGAATTCCCAAACTGACACATTACTCGGCAATGGGGTGAGTATTCCTGACGGCTTGGCGATTATTCCCGAGTGACGGGCTAACCCGAAATAATCCACAACGGAAAGGCCAGGCTGGGAGAGGAGTCTGGATAATTTACGTAATCAGGCGATTACACTCACTGACGTGGAACGCGTAGATGAGTTGCTGCTCGACCTTCCAGTTCATTCCAAAGCTGTTTTAGAAGATCGTCCTTTAGTCGCGCGAACTGCTCCCTAGAATAATGCCCTTGCTCCACCTCGCCGTTGACCTGCACGCCAGTTGGCCCATGCCTCAGCATGTACTTCCAAGAAGACAAGTCGAGTTTTCGGGGCTGCCTCACCTTTGCCCGTCCTGACAGCCGGGAGCCTTGGCCCGACACTTCCACATCGCAACGAGCTAACCTAAACGGAGCCACGAAAGTATCCGCAATGATTTTGCAATCACTTAACGCGCTACCACCGCTTTTCGTGTAGTCTCTGCGCGTCTCTGCGCTGTAAGTACCTGTATTTGCATTTTACTGTAGCTTTGAGTCCCCCTGAGGAGCCGAGCTTCCCCGCGGCCTACCTCAAGAAAAGCATAATCCCGCGTGCTATTGCGGGGGTATTGATGGTACGACCGGGAGCCCGACGTGGCCTGCGGTTTTTGATCCCAGCAGATCCACTGCTGCTTGATACAACTTTGCGCGCAATTGATACCGCTCGTTTGCCTTAGCGACGTAGCGCACTGCAATCTCCACTCCGCCAATTACCGGTTTCACATTGATCGCAGGCGCGGCCGACAAGACGCCCACATTTCGCGAATTTGCGGCAGTCTTCCATTCTTGTTCAGCTTGGCGCGCGCTCTCGGAGGTAGCTTCCAGCACTTTCTTCTGGATGGCGTCGACAATCGGATAGGGATCAAGCCCGATGGGCAGAACCACCTGCAACTCGTCCCACAACCATTGTCCCGACGTTGAAAAATTAAAATAGTGGCCTTCGATCGCGAAGCTATTTGTGAAGGTTACGCGACGTCCGGTCGGGTGTCCTGAGTCAGTCCAGTTTCCGGTCTCCAGCAGCACCGTATGAAACATACCGAGCTCCACGACTTCCCCGGTTACACCGTTAATTTCCACCCAATCTCCCAAGCGAATTCCGTTTTTCCCCATCAACACGAACCAACCCAGAAATCCCACGATGAAATCTTTCAGCGCGACCGTAAGCCCGGCGCCAGCCAATCCCAAAAAAGTTCCAAGCTGAGTGGGTGGCCCAAAAATTACAAGCAGGATGAAAAGCACCGCGACAATTTGCACACTCACCCGCGTCACGGTACGCAAGGTCTCCACTTGGCGACGGTCCATCGACATTTTGCCCAGTAGGCGTTCGATCCATCCGTCAAAGAACAGGCCAATGAGCGCGATCACCAGAATGATGGCTACCCCCCGCAGCGCATAATTCAGGGCGGTACGCTGCTTCGCGGCCACAATACCGATCCACTTTTCGTATACACCTGCAAGCTGAGTCTGATCATCCACCCGCTTGTCGAAAGTCGAAAGCGCCTTCTGATCTTGCGAGCGGCTTTTTGTAAGTTGCAACATCGCCGCGGACTTGTCGGCACTGGATTCGTTCTGTGCGGGAGAAACATTTCCTGCTCCCATCGCTGACGGCACTTCCGACGAGCTTTTCTTCTGTGCGCTGATCTTAGCGGCCAAGGCGTTGTGTTTAGCCGAGAACGTCGCTGCAGCTGATTCAGCTTGACCCTTCGCGTGCCACAATTGCATCTGCTTCCAGTGCAGTGCAGACCATTGCTGAATATGGCGGATCAGCCCGTGTCCCTCAGTCGCTGGGCTGACGGCCACGTGAGTGTTGTCCGAGACTTGCGAAGCTGCGTCATGCTGTTGCATCAACGCTTGAATGCGTGCCTGCTGGTCGCCTCCTGCTCGAACCAAATCTTCCTTGCCGTCATCCACCTCATCCTGGTCCAGCTCCAACTGTGCCTTAGCCAAATCCAGTTGGTTATCCAGTTCATCTTTTTTGCTTCCGCTCGCGGTTTTTTCCTGGGCAGTGAGTTGTGCTACTTTCGTCTGATCGGCTGCCACCGCGTTCTCCGCCTTCTGCAGCCTGGTCTCAATCTCTTTTGCCTCGGCGCTCATTGCTGGCGGATGCTGCTCCGCCTCGCGCACCGCGGTTGCAAATGCCAGGTCCATCTCTTTGTCCGCGAGATGGAGGGCGTCTTCGGCGACTTGACGTTCTTCCGATGTCGTCGGCATTTGCGCAAGCCAACGCGCTGTCCACAGCGTGCTTTGGTCCACCACAGACCCGGCCGGCGTTCCGTCGTTGATTAAATTGGCGCCCGTCGCTGAAGTATCGAGTTGCGCTCTCGTTCGGAACAGACCGTAACCAGTCACAACCAGCAATCCAACCACAGCCAGCGTGGCGATCTTTTGTTTAAGTTTCATAACTCTGACAACTAAGGCGCAGCAATGTGCAGATCAGCGGCGCGGGCAGGCGTGCCACTGATCTCGCCATCATTCTAATATCATCTTTCCCGAAAGGCTGGTCGGACACCCGAATCTGGCGCTGTGATCGCGGAGGGGAAAGAGTATCGAGAGACAGCTAAGCCAGCGTCGATCCGGTTAAGTGACGAAGGAAGAAAGGATTTTTCGAGAGGGGCAGACGTTATCGGCGTTGGCGGGTGGAGAAGCGGGCGAGGCAAAGCGTTACAGAGTGCCGGTGACTTCCCTCCTCGTTGGGGAGGAGTTTTGGAGATTTAGAGTGCCTGTGCGTTTGCAGTCATCAGGCGCCCATAGCAGACTTCTTCACTTCCTGGCGTTCTTCGGGGAATGGGCACACCTCTGCGGGGTAGTACGAATACTCCGGAATTATCTGCTTAATTTTCGCGCGAATCGGACTTGCCCCATCCACATATAGGGTAGCTCTAAGATCGTCCAATTGAGCTTCCAGTTCGCCCCACCCGCAAACGATATTGCGGGCCTTCTTGATTTTTGGACACGATGTGTCGCGGACGACTTCTTCCGGATAGAACAACTCCTCAAATAACTTTTCGCCCGGGCGTATTCCGGTAAACTCTATTTCAACTTCGTCTTCTTTCTTGCCGGAAAGCTGAATCAACGTCCTCGCGAGCTCCAGAATACTGACTGGCGTTCCCATATCCAGTACCAGGACATCGCCTTGGTCTCCGATGGCAAATGCCTGAAGCACCAGAGAAACCGCTTCGCGGATTGTCATAAAAAAGCGCTTCATTTCCGGATGCGTGATGGTCAGCGGCCGGCCGTTGCGAAGTTGTTCCTGGAGCACGGGAATAACACTTCCGCATGAGCCGAGAACATTTCCGAATCGAACCGCAACACAACGCATTTTATTGCTGTGGCGGTGAGAAATTATCAGTTCACCAAGGCGTTTGGTTGCGCCCATCGTGCTGGTGGGATTGACGGCTTTATCTGACGAGATCAGAACGAAACCCTTGCACCCGTTGTCTTCCGCGACTTGCAAGAGATCAAGCAGAGCAAAAACATTGTTTCTCACCGCCGTCCCCACATTCGATTCCATCATCGGAACGTGCTTATAGGCTGCGGCATGAAATACCACCTCTGGCCGGTGTTCAACGAATAGTTTTTGCATCCGCTCGCTGTCGCCTACGTCAGCTACGACAAATACCTGCGTGCAATTATTTCGGCACAAAGAAAGCTCGCGTTCTAAATAAAACATGCCGGTTTCGTTTTGATCGACGCACAGCAAACCAGCAGGAGCATACTCCATAATCTGTCGACACAGTTCAGATCCAATTGACCCAGCGGCGCCGGTCACCATCACTATACGATTTGTAATGCTGTCCTTGACTGACTGTAGATCCAGGTCGACCGGGTCCCTTCCCAGGAGATCCTCTACTCTGACATTTCGAAACTGACTCACGGCTACTTTTCCGTGGATTACGTCACGTAGCGCGGGAACGGTGCGAAATTTCACCTGCGCGCTTTCGCATACTTCTACAAATCTCTGCATTTGCCGACCAGAAGCTGAGGGGACGGCAATCAGCACTTCGGTGGGAGCGTAGCGGTCGGAAATCACGAGCAAATCATCCACACTTCCAAGCACGGGCACTCCGCCGATTCTCACCCCTGCCTTGGAGGGATCATCATCCAGGCAGCCAATTACCGCATAACCGCTGTTAGGCCGTTTCAGTTCATGGATGACAGTCTGTGCGGCAACTCCAGCACCAACCAGCACAACTCGGTTTGCAGAACTCAAGTTTTGACGCACCGCCTCCGCCACTAAACGAGAAAATATGCGGACGCCTATCAACAGTCCGGAGGTGAATAGAGGTTCGAGAACATAAACTGAGCGAGGAAAGTCATGCAGGCCGATAAGGTAGTGGACGGTAATGACGAATGCAAACGAACTTACGCTTACGGCCTTCACTATGTCGAGAACGTCGCTTGGCCCTGTGTACTTCCACCAGCCATGCATCAGGCCGAAGCGCCACATCGCAATTAGTCTGATTGCGATTAATAGGGGAAGCGCTAGCAACAGGGTCCTGCGGTCTGGAAGGTTGTAATCAAAGCGCAATAGCCAAGCCAGGACCATGGAAAAAGCAATGAGCACCGCCTGGAATATAGCTACAAACCAGGAATGTTCGCGTAAGAAGGCTTGCGCGTATTTGATCATATTCTCCTGTTCCGACGACACGTTCTGGTACGGGAAGGCTTTTTCACATCACGAGGAATTGAAAGTTTTACGGCAGCTTGGGCTGAGAAATCGCTCGAAAGGGCTGAAAGAAACTGTCTTTCCTAAGAGTAATGAACCATCTGACATTGCAGGGACATTGAGCCAGCCTCTCGAACAGGCGTCGCACAATCAGACCGCTGCAACTGATTCGGCAGCTTGCGATTGGTGAGACATTGCTTCCAGGCGTCGACAAGCTTCATCGAGTGCGTCGTCGGGTTTAGCGAAACAAAATCTGACAATGTTCTTACCTTCGACACTCTGAAAAAATGCTTCTCCGGGCACGGACGCAACTCCGGTCTGCCTTAGCAGGAACATTGCCTTTTCCTTGCTCGACGAACCCGGCAGCGACGAGACGTCGGCCAGCACGTAATAAGCCCCTTGCGGAACGTACGGGTTCAATCCTGCATCTTTGAGTGCAGTGCATAGTTGCTGTCGTTTTCGCGAATATTCCTCAACCAGTCCTCGATAGAACATTGCATCCAAACGAGGTAAGCCTAAAGCAACACCGTATTGGAGAGGAGCCGGAGCACAGACATAAACCAGATCGTTCATGTACCCGATTCTCTGTGCCCATTGGCGCGCGCTCACCGAGTAGCCGATCCTCCAACCCGTGATGCTTAGGGTCTTAGAAAAGCCAGAAATCGTGATTGTTCGGTCTGCCAACCCTTCAATCGATGCAGGACTTATGTGCGAACGTCCGTCATAAACGAAGTGTTCATAAATTTCATCAGTTAACACGAAAAAGTCGTGGCGCGTAGCAAACTCCGCCAACGTCTCTAACTCCGAACGCGTGAAAACCTTTCCTGAGGGATTGGCAGGCGTGTTTACCAGAATGGCTTTGGTCCTGGGAGTAACTGCCTCTTCTAGCTCCTCCGGCGAGAAAGACCACTGCGGTGGATGCAGTCGCACATACCTCGGCTGGGCTTCCACCGCAAGGATGGTGTTTACGTGATATCCGTAATAAGGTTCAAACAGAATCACCTCGTCCCCTGGATCGAGCAACGCGAGACAAGCACAGTAGAACGCTCCCGTAGAGCCGGCGCTGACGATAATGTCGGTCTCTGGATTAGCCTGTATTGCGTTGAAGATCGACAGTTTCTCAGCTATGGCTTGGCGTAGCTGTGCAAGGCCGTCGAATCGCGTGTAACTGTTCACTCCTTCTTCGATTCCGCGATACGCCTCCTCCCGTACAGCGAGGGGAACCGGCGTGTCGCACACGCCCTGCGCCAAATTGATGCCGCCCATTTTTTCGCATTCGATGGACATACTCCGAATCTCCGCTTGCTCAATGCGGGCGCTGCGTCTACTTAGACCGAGACTCATGCTGTACTCCTGACCAGGGTTTCAGAGAGAGCGGATGGTTGGCGCGACGCGAAAAACTCGTGAATAGCTTCAATTGTGATCTTGACCTGTTCTTTTGTGGTCTCCGCGCTCATGGGTAATGAAATTACTTCGCGGCAAATACTCTCGGTTTCAGGAAGGTTAGGGTTCTCAAGCTTGAGTCCGGTGTGTTCCCACATAGGCTTGGCCCAGTGAACGAGGGTCTCTACACCAGCATCTTTCAAGTGTTGACGCAGAGAATCTCTTTGCTGGGTACGAATAACATAGTTCTGATAGGAATCGTAATAATCCGAATTTGCGAAGTTCGGCAATGCGAGTTGAGGAATGTCCTGCAAGCCTTTGTCATATAACTCCGCAATGTGGCGACGATGCTCAATCCACATTGGAAGGTGACGGAGTTTCACGTTCAGCACCGCCGCTTGAACGTTATCCAGCAGCGCCGTGTATCCGTGATAGTGGAATTCGCCGGTCTGCCGATCCTCACCGTTAAACCTTAAAAGAGTCGCCAATCTCGCGACCTTGGGATCATTGGTGGTGACTGCACCGCCGTCTCCCAGTCCACCCAAAGATTTAAACGGATAAAAACTGAAACATCCGGCCGAACCAAAGGACCCGGCTCGCTGGCCTTTAAATGAAGCTCCCAGGGCTTGGGCGGCGTCTTCGATAACGTGAAGTCCGTGTTCTTGCGCAATCAACATAATCCGGTCCATCTCGCATAGTCTGCCGTTGAGATGCACGGGAAGAAGGGCCTTGGTCCGTGAAGTAATTACGCGCTCAAATTCTTTCGGATCGGTGTTGTAGTCTTTGCGGACATCGATAAGAACAGGTGTCGCGCCGGTATGAACTATTGCCGAGACCGTCGCAGCGAACGTGTGTCCGACGGTTATGACTTCATCGCCCGGGCCGACGCCGGCCGCCAATAGCGAAAAATGGAGCGCGTGATAGCAGCTGTTTACCCCAACCGCATATTTGACGCCAACAAACTCGGCGAGATGCTGCTCGAAATCGCTTAACTGCTTCCGCAGGACTAAGTCACCCTTCGCCAGCGTGTCAGTTATGGCGAAGTCAATTTCGGTTTTCAAACGGCGATAGTGCTCACGTGGGTCGACAAAAGGTACGCGGTACGCCAAGGTTTTTGGTCCTCTCAGGAAAGATTTAAATTCAGATTAGTGAAGTGGTTCGGAAAACGCTCAAACTGGATCTAAAGTGATGCGCCGGCGGCGAACAGACGGCGGGCATGCGACGCGGCATAAATCGCATCGCTCAAGGACTCAACTCCGAGCCCAAAGTGAGTGCGCAGGTACTCCTGGCTGCCGGGCTTGCAGGCAAACGCGGAGGGCAAGGCGAACCTCTTGAACACAACTTCATGATCAGCAGACTCAGCCAGAGTTTCCGCAACCGCGCTGCCCAACCCTCCTATAATGCTGTGCTCTTCGAGGGTAAAAATGGCACTGGTTTCGCAGGCCGCAGTCAGCACCGCACCAGCATCCAAAGGTTTTAAGGTGTGCATACTCAACACTCGAACTTGCAATCCTTTGTGAGAAAGGGCGTCGGCCGTCTCAACCGCGGTCTGCAACATTCCGCCGGTGGAGATCAACGTAACATCACCGCCCTGCCTTACCTGGATCGCTTTACCGAGCTGGAAATGAATTGGCCGGTCATGAACTTTTTGTTCACCTGCCCGTCCCAGGCGGAGGTAACAAGGCCCGTCGTGCGCTGCAACAGCTTCGGTTGCAGCTGCTGCTTCCTCAGGATCTCCCGGAGCAACCACGCTCATTTCCGGCAACGCCCGCATGATCGCCAAGTCCTCGGTCGCATGGTGGGTCGCCCCCAGGGCACCGTAGGCGAATCCTCCACCGACAGCAACCACTTTCACGTTCGCGTGGTGGTAACAAACGTCATTGCGTATCTGCTCTAGGCATCGCAGGATGGGAAAGTTTGCGATGGAATAAGTGAAGACAATTTTTCCACTAAGAGCCAGTCCAGCAGCTATGCCAGTCATGTTTTGCTCGGCGACTCCAGCATTTAGATAGCGTTCCGGAAATCGTTGCGCAAATGGCTCTGTAACTCCGAATCCGAGATCACCCACAACTAAAAACACACGGCTGTCCCGTTCCGCCAACTTCATTAACGCATCGAAAAATGCTGTTCTCACTCGGTTACCCCCAACTCGGACATTGCTCCAGTCATCTCTTCGCTATTCGGCGATCGATAATGCCAGAGTAGCTTGTGTTCCATGAAACTGACCCCTTTGCCTTTTATGGTGTGTGCGATCACACAAGTTGGCTTGTCAGCTTTCGCTGGAAGGTCGGTTAGCGCTTGCTCAATTTGCCCCACATTGTGTCCGTCGATCTCCTGAACCGCCCAGCCGAAGGCCCGCCACTTGTCCGCGAAGGGTTCTAAATCAAGCACCTCTTTTACCGTGCCTAAACTTTGGATTTTGTTGTAATCGATAATTACAACTAAGTTGTCCAGCCGATGATGAGGAGCAAACAACGCTGCCTCCCAGTTCGAACCTTCGTCGCACTCGCCATCACTTAACATGACAAACACTCGGTGTAACTCTCGGTTGCGCTTGGCAGCGAGCGCCATGCCGCAGGCTATTGGCAGGCCATGCCCCAGCGAACCAGTCGAGATCTCGACTCCGGGAACACCGACGTGAGTAGCATGCCCCGCCAGCCGCGCTCCATCCTGGTAAAAATCATCGAGCCATGAATCTGGAAAAAAGCCACGTTCCGCCAGCGCCACATAAAGAGCGGCACAAGCGTGGCCTTTGCTAAGTATGAAACGATCCCGCTCAGCCCAATCGGGCCGTTTCGGATCGACCCGCAAAATTCCGTTGTATAAAACCGCCAGCAGATCAGCCATGGAGAACGAAGACCCAATGTGCGAGCTTCGGGCTCGATTGATCATCTGCAGAGACCGCAAGCGGAGACGGCGAGCAAACGAAGTAAGTTCAGTTTCTGATAATTGCAAGTTAGACAAAGGACCCCGCATTCAATAAGGTTAAAAGTGTGATTGCTTCGACAAGTTATTCAAAAAGCGCCTTAACGGTGCTAACGATGATTTGAAAGTCAGTAGCCGTGGAATGTTTCGCGACGTACTCCAATCCCATGCGGATTTTCTCGGGACGGATCTTTTCGCGATATGCCTGGTGGGGATCAGCACTGCCGCGCAGGATTTCCCCTTCATTTCGAAATTTGATTGACGACCAGTCGGTAATACCAGGCCGCACACTCAGTAGGCGTCGTTCTTCTTCGGTATAAAGCAAGACTTCCTGCATGACCTCCGGCCGCGGACCTACAAGACTCATTTCGCCTTTAAATACATTAATCAGTTGGGGAAGCTCATCAAGTTTGGAGTTCCGCACAAAGTGTCCGGACCGGGTAATTCGCGGATCGTCAGCAGAACTCGACGGGCCGCCAATCTTGTCTGCATTCACCACCATGCTGCGAAACTTAAAAATGCGAAATGGGTTGCCAAAGCGGCCAGCCCGTACACCGCGATAAAATACCGGCCCCGGTGAATCCAGTTTGATCCATAGCGCCAGTACGGCAAGCACCGGGCACAATACGACCAGCCCTACGCCTGAAATCAGCAGATCGATTACGCGTTTCATTTATGCGGTGGTCGCCTGAGCTTTGCTGACAACGCTCGATTCGCCCGGCTCGCGCTGGTAGGAACCGAGCAGAACGGATTCCAGTCGGGCGGCGACTACATCCAAGCCATGCACCCGCGCCACATACTCTCGACCGTTGCGGCCCATCTGCAGCCTTTCCTCAGGCGTGAGGGCCATTAGCTGTTCGGCAGCAGCGGCGAGCGCTGCTGGATCGTTAGGCGGTACAGAAATGCCCGCCATCGCTTCCTTAATCGGATCGTAGCCTGGATTGCCGGCGAACACCGTAGGCCTGCCAGATGCTAGATAGTCGCACGCTTTATTAAGACTGATCCCATAGCGCAGCAGCGGCACGTCCCTCAAGCTCACAACATACGCGTCGGCTGCACTCATGACTTTAACTATCTCGGTCTTTGGCACTAACCCCGGAAACTGAACGTTTCGCAGCTTCAGCTCAGCCGCAAGATCTTCAAGCGCGCATCTGTCAGTCCCGCCGCCGACTAGAACAAACTGGATTTCGTCTCGGCCCTTATCCTGCAAAACTTTGGCGGCGCGCAAAATGTTTTTCATGTCCATGAAGCTGACAAAACTTCCCAGATACATGATCGCGAAGCGCTCTCGAACAATCCCGTCATATGGTTCTAGCGACGCATACCGCGATAATTCCGCCACGTGCGGCAGCCATACAACCTTGTCGGAAGAAATGCCGAGGCGCTGAACATACTCTTCGGTGCGCGGCCAGATCATCAATATGCGTTCCGCGCGGCGATAAAGAAATTTCTCCAACCTACGCAACATCCAGGTAATGGGACTGCGGCGCGAGAGCCTTCCGAAATCGATCAGCACCTCCGGCCACAAGTCGGTGATCTCAACGAAGAAACGGCTCCGCTTCACAACCGACAAAAACCATCCCGTCAGCGCGGCAAAGGGATGCACGGAAACTCCGCTGACCACCTCTGGCTTGTCGCGAAGTTTGCAGCCTGCACAGACGGTCCGCCAGCAGAAGCTCGCCATGTTCAACATGCGACGCCAGTCATTCCTTTGATAGGGGAAGGTTCGCAGCCAGATAAAACGCACCCCATTGCAATCTTCGGTCACCCAGTTTTCATCTCCCCGGACGCGCTCCTCCTTAAAGTTGTAATGACTGAATCCAGCAGAAAAGATGGTCACCTGGTGTCCGCGTTCGACAAGCTTTTTGGCGAGGTCGTAAGAGCGCGTCGATTGGCGATCGGGCGCGTCAGCGTAGTGATTCACAATCCAGATGTTCATTGGGATTCCCTTGTGAGTAATCTCATGACTGCTCGTTCTTCTTTAATACGGTCACCATGTGGCCAGTCAAGAATGGGAACAGCGCCTGCACCGCAAAATAAGACCACGCCGAGTGTCTGGAGAAGAAACGTCCTACGGGAGGCAGTAACGATCCGCGATATCTCTCATGGATTTTTGTGAGCGCACCGGTCTGAAACAGCTCGGCTAGCCTTTCTTTGGTCACCGCTTTGTAATGCCGATTTCGCGGTTTCGCATATCTCCAATCGGAAATCAGCAGCGTGCCTCCGGGTTTGGTGATGCGTATCATCTCTGCCGCAATTTTTTGCGCCACCTCTTCATCGGTGGCATGAATGAACATGGTCGACTCCATCACCAGGTCAAAGCTGTCGTTATCGAATGGAAGGCGAGTAGCGTCAGCACAGTCGAAATGAATCAGAGGATGACGAGCACGGGCACTGGCTATACGGCTTTCGAGCAGGTCCACGCCGTGCAGGTTGCCGGCCTCGAATCCCAGGCGCAGCAGAAGCCAGAGGCTGGCGCCATCTCCGCAGCCCACGTCCAAGACCTGCGCCGATTGCGGATCGAGCCCACCCGACCGCAACCCACGTATGATCGCTGCATCCTGGGCCAATACCTGAAACAGCACGCTGGGATTGTGCAGCAGGCTGTTCCGATCCACGCCTTTTTTGGCGTAGTAGTCGGCATAGAAGTCCCGCGTATCGGCGGTGTCGGTCTTCAATGTGGCTATCGCTTCAGATGTTTGACCCATAAGAATTGAGTCACTCCGAGTTTGCCGGAGACGGGTCGAGTTCGGGCCTCTTGGTCGCTTCCCTACCACCCGCAAAATATCGTGCCGTCACGTGCCGCAAAGCCTTTTTCTGGCAGCCGTATGAGAACCGGCTCACCGCTTGGCCCACACTCGTATGCTCGTTATGCGACAGGCTCAGGACGGGATCAAAAATAATGGGCAATCCCAAGGATCGGCATATTTCCGCAACCGAAATCTCCTCGCCATAAAGAAAAAGATCGTCATCAAGAAAGCCGCCGGCCTCAAAGAATTGCTTGCTGAAAATAAAACAGGACCCATGTGCGGCGTAAATATTTTCACGTTTGAGAATACGTTTGGATGGCAGCGAATGTATTCGTTGGTTGAGTGCTCGCTTTTTGTAGGAGAGCCAATCCCAGAGAATCGCAAACGGATAATTGGAATAGACAAGCCTCAGGCTTGCGCGACGAAACCACCCAGGGCGATGCCTCATGAACGGATTTTGATCGGTCCCGGATTCGGCAAGGCGGACGCGGGGAGCGAGGACGCCGGCGCTCCGCCAGTCCTCAGAAGAAAGCTTCAGCAGAAAATCCGGATCATCGATGACGATGTCGTGATTGCAAACGATAGTCCAGTCGGGCAACTCGTGGCCTTGACCCAAATAGTGATCGTAAGCAAACTTGGCAGCTCCGAAATAACCACGGTTGGTGGCTGACTTCAACAACTGAACGTTGGGCAAAGATTCAATCGCAGCTCTCAGCTGAGACAGGTTCTCCTCACCTGAGCCGTTATCGACCACGATTACATCGAGAGACGAAAACTCACTCAGCCGGCTGAGACTCGCCAACAACTCGAGCGTCGATTGCTCGCCTTTGTAGTTGACGGTAATTAGAAAGGCGGAAGCTGTCACTGGAATTGTACTGACCTATAAGGTTCGAGGACGCTAGTCTTGAGCAATGCATTGCCCTCGGTGTTCTGAATTACAAACCAACTGTGGGACTTCCTTTTCGAGACGGCCGGAGAGAAATAAATAAATGTCCTCAATTTGGGACTGCCAGCTACTTTGAGCGGACGTTTTCAGGCCCTCTAGCGCCAGCTCGTTGCGATATTGCTCGTCCGCGACAAGCCGGGACAGAGCCTCGACTACTGCGCTAACAGACGGTTCGACAACTAGCGAATTATGCATGTCCCGCAGAAAAGACTTTATTGCGGGACTGTTGTTAGTAACTACAGTGACCCCGGATGCCATCAACTCTAGTGGTTGATAGGAGGGGTGCTGAGTGAACATAAAAAAAAGGCCGATATGGCAGGATCGATAGAGCTCGGCGACTTGATTTAAAGTTCTTAGCACACCTACGTTCTCGATTACACCTTCTGCGCCATAGCTTGAGGGCCTCCAATCCCCGCCAGCTGAAATAATACGGACATCACCTTTAAAGCGCGCCTTAATTTGCTTTAGAGCTTCAACTCCAAGCATGAACCCGTTCCGAGGATTGTGTGGGCGACCGTAAAAGACAATTCTGGTTGGATTGGACGCACGGTTGGGAGCTGGACAGAAAACGTCTCGATCGACTGCAGGCTCAAAGGCCCTCAGGGTCATGCCGTACGACATTTCTAACAGCTTGCCCAAATACTTCGTGTTTGCAATTCCCCAGTAGCCTAACCGGTAAGTCGATTCCACTAACCCGGACGTGGCGCTGGCAGGATAAAACAATGGCTCAAAGTCTTGTATAAAATAGAACTTACCCGACGTGTTCCTGATCTGTAGCAACCACAATGCCGACTGCCAACAGCTGGCAATCGTGATGTCCGATGACGGAAGAGGGTCAGTACCGCTTCTCAGCCCATGTACATTGTCAGCAAGCGACGGAAATGCTGATCGAATTTTTTCCCGTATCCCAGCTAGGCCACGCTCTGAGGAGTCGTAAATGACGATATTGTTGTGGACTCCCTTCTGGCTAGCAAAGTAATCCGCGAATCTAAGTATTGTGAAGACGCCTGCAAACAGAGGGTTTTTTACGCACGGCAGCAGCCAGTTGATCACTTTGGGTTCGGTTTGCGACGCGGCGTATCTTGTCATTAACTCTCGTACTCCGGACAATTCTCTTGATCCGAAGTCAAAGGTCTTCACAGCCCTCGCATCGCGCGCTCGATTTAATCGATCATAGCCCCAACTGCCAATCGACGTGGCGCGCTCCCGGAAGTAACCCCTCAACATTGAGCTCATATCGGTCAATTGCCTAAGAACAAGGTCAGGCTCGCTGCCCAACAGATGATTCAGTCCTCATTTTCGCTGTTTTACCGACTATCAGTGCTGCAAGCACACCAGCCATAATGCCGATGTACCAGTCTCCCAACAACATGAAATCGAACGCAAACGAGAACACGATCAGCACATAAATGTTCGCCAGCATGACTATAGCTAACAGTCTTGGCTCGTTCCCCATGCTTTGGATCAGATACGTAATTAGCGCGCCTAATACCAGGGGAAATACACACATACCGACGGGGCCAAAGTCTGAGTAAACATTCTTAAGATAGGTGCTAGTGTTCATTGGAACAGGAGTCCAGTAGTTCTCTTCATAAGCCGGTACATCGGTCGCAAACCCGAGTTTTGAAGCACCGCGAAACAGCGGAGCAAATGTGTACATACCCCAGTAGCCGGTTCTATCAGCTTCTGGACTATCGAGATACTGGCTGAACGCTACTGGCGTCGCTGAGAAGTTTGAGTACAAGGACGGTGCAAACGGAACATACTCAGAGATACGTTCCATTGTTGGAGTGACCCCAGGAAAATCTACCTGTAATCCACGTATTGCACTGACAAGGACAAAGACCCCGCAGAGCATTACCGTAAGTATGGCGCTTCCACTTATCCGTTGCCACCGCGGCATGATTGCTCCTGCATCTCGTCCAACGTAGAACAGAGGCACAATAAACAGTACCGCTGCAATTCCTAACCCGGTGCGTCCCATCATGAACAATAGCTGCAGAGTTACCAGCACGATGGGAATTACGGTGAAGGAAGTAAATTTCCCTATCTTCGCCACGTGAATAGCAGCCAGCGTACAAGCAGCAAAAGAAAACGCGCCCGCGTAGGGCACTCCTGACATCTCGTTCCCGATTCTGGCGCGATATATATCCCCTGGAGCCGCTAGAACCGCAGTTATTCCGAAGGTTTGGCTCACCGAAATCACCTGCCCAATTACTCCCACGCTGCCTATGACCGACAGTATTAAGACTGCTGTTTTGAGCTTGTTCAAGTCGACGTTCAATGGGAATCGTGGCGTAACGCTTATTTGTGGCCCGATCAATAACATGAGCCCGGCGCCGAGGTACAAACTAATCCAGGCGATGCAAATGTAGCTCCAAGCTGTGATGCTAATGGGGTAATACTGTATCAAGCGAAGCTCATAGTTGATAAGACAGAGCCCCCACAGGGCTGAATACGCGGACAGGGGGTTGATCCAACGACGGAACCACAGTCTCGCGATTGAGATGGCTACGCCTGTAAACACTGTCAGCGCTGTAATGGCACTCCAATTTGCTTCCACAGGATTTTCCGTGTCAATTAGCGGGCTGCTTCAAGAATAAGTTCATAACGTCTGCAACCCGTAGTTCCTGGCGTTGCCGTGTGGCCAACGCAAGAGCAGCTACCATGTGAACTCCGAGAGAAAGAAGGCCTAGAGCAATGCGGAGAAAGACAGATGAAATGGAAAAATGAATTAAGACGAGCACGGTTGATAGTCCGGCATTTAATAAACAAATCCACCAGAAAATGCCGTTCCAACAAGTTCTTAATTGACACCGGCAGTACTTACCGGCCGCCCAGAAAAGTAACGCCGAATCTCCCGCGAAACGCACCGTGCTAGCCAACGCAGCCCCGGTTATCCCCCACCTCGGAATCAAGACGCAGCACATGAGCACGTACGGCGGTAGTTCCCAGAGATGAAACTTTCCAGTTAAATCGGGCCGACCAACAGCTTGCAGCAAATTGTAAGGAATGGTTGCCATGCAGTTCAGCAGAACTCCCACTCCTAAGATTTGCAGAGCGCCGGAGGCCTGGCTCGCAAATGGCCTGCCCATCCAAATTGAGAGCAGATCCGGACCGAGCACGATGAGAACAATGACTAGTGGCAATGTAAGAATCAGCAAATAGCGAACTGAACCCTCATACAACTCCCGCAGTCGCGACCGATCTTCACCGATCCCGCGCTCACTAAACGCCGGATAGAGTGTGTTGACCAAACTCGAAGGTACGATCCGCAATCTTGTCATAGCTTCGAAGGGCACGGTATACAAGGTCACAGCCCCGAGAGAAACGAACGACGCGATCAGAATGCGATCGAGGTAAACCAGCAGCGGGCTGATGACCTGCGAAATACTCACCCAGGTGCCGAATTTAAGCAGCTTGGCCAGGCCGCTCAGGCTGGCCGTCCCCCAAAGACGCAGGTTGGGAAGCAGGCGGTAAAGCAACACACCACATGCCAGAGTTCCCAACAATCGGGTGATGACGGTCGCCAGCACTACAACGGCTACACCGTGCCCTCGCCATGCCAGCCAAATCGCTGAGCCCCACTGAACGGTCATGGTCACGGCGTTCACGGAGTTGATCCAGCCGAAGCGCTGATACGAGCTGAGCACGGCGCGGAAGACTCCCTGCACCAGCAGCATGGGAACCGCCAGGGCCACGGCAAAGAAAACCAGACGCGCCTCGCGCTGCAACGCGCCAGAAATTTTGAATACCGAGTGAACTAAGTAAGGGGAGGCCAGCAAAACCAAAAGGCCGCCTGCCAATCCGAATGTCAGGTTCGCCAAAAACGAGGTGCGAACAAGCCCCCGCACAGCGTCGTGATCGTGATCGGCAAGGTGTTCAGAAATGAATTTAGTAGCCGCCCGGTTTACTCCGATATCCAGAAAACTGAGATAACCGATGACCACCCAAGCCAACGAGAAAAGCCCGAACGAAGTCTCACCCCAAAATGCGACTAGCTTAGGCATCGCCAGAACCAGGACAACAAACGTCCAACCTTCGGTGATGAAGTTCAGGACGGCGTTGCGGGCAAGCAGCGACGATGGAGCCAGCAGCCGCGTAGCTGGCTTCACGACCTCAGCCTGCACGGGTTGTTCAATCGTGGTCGGCAATTTTGATTTCCTGAACTCGGGGATGGTCCCCGTTGGCAGAAGCAGCTTTTGGCCGCATGACTCGGACCCACACTTTGTGGCTGGCGGCCTGGACTCGCGAGCCGTTGGGCGTGGCCCAGGGCATGGCGGAATGAATGCTGCGGAACACCTCCGCTGCTAAAACTTTCTGGGCGTCGTGCGAGTCGATCTCCTGCCAGCGCGACTTAGCGAGCACGAACAGCGTGGCCGCGGCACAACACAAGAACGTTCCCAGGAACATGATCGCCAACCGCGGAGGAAACGATTTGCGCTCGGGTACGTCGGGCGGGTCGAGCACGCGGACGCTGGGAATCTCTTTGGCCTCGGCGACTTTGGCCAGCTCGTATTCCTGAGTCAGGCTTTCGAAGACCGCTTCCTGGACGCGCGTCCGGCGATAAAGATCGGCATAGGGGACGCCGAGAAGCGGCAGCTTGCGGATCGACGGATACAGATCGCCGCGGTCGGAGGCGGTGGCGTCGACGCCAATCTCCTGCTTGCCGCCCATCTGTTGCAGCTGACTCTGCAGTTCTGAGATTCGGGCCCGCAGGGAGCGCACCCGAACGTTGTTTTCGGAGTAAATCTGCTTCAGGCCTTGCAGCTCAGACTGCGCGGCGATGAGCTGGCCTTCGAGGCTGGCGGCACTCTCGACCATGGCCCGGCCTTGCTCCTTTATATCTATGGCTCCATTCTTGCTGGCGAATTGGCTGAAATCTTTTTCTGCGGATTCAAGATCCTGTTTAACTTGCGCAATCCTCTCCTCGAGGAAAACCCGCTCGCGGTGCGCCGACGAAGTGCTGAGCTGGCTGACAACGGTGTTGAGCTCGGCAACGTACTCGCCAGCCACGGCGGCGGCGCGCTTGGGATCTTTGTCAGTGACGGTGATGGTAATAATGCCGCTCTTGCGGTCTTCGGAGATCATGGTACGAGTTGCGAGGATTCTGCGGGTTTGGTCCCACTGGCTAGTGCCGTAGTCTTTCTTGAGATCAAATTTGTTGATGAGATCGTCCTGCACGGTGCGGCTTCTTAGGATTCCGATGAACAAGTCGCCCGAGCTTTTGAGTCCCAACATATCTCCCGCGATTCCGCCCAGCGAACCGGTGACTTTGCCGGCCAGGGTGGCGGCCAGCATCATGCCGGAACTGGATTGATCGTCGGGCGGCATCAGCACTGCGCTCGACTCATAGCGTTTGGGGATCAGGAACGCAATCAGGGTGAAAAGCACCAAGCCATAAATCGAAATTCGAAACAGGAAATGGCGCTCTTCCCAAAGCAATCGTAGCCGGTCAACCGCCCGCACTTGAACAGCACTCTCGTCGTCATTGGCGCGGACGATACCATCGACATTCTGACGGTCGATCATCTCGCGCAAATCGTGTTCGGGAACCGTTTTCATTTCGCTCGATAAGTTAAGCGCGCTGGGAATCTCACAAACGTTATTGGTTGTTTCTAGCCGACGAATTCCAATGCGGCCAGAAGGTAAGTTGAACGGAAGCGGTGGTGTCCGACTGCGCCGTGGGCGAGAGCACGGGAAAATTCCAGGTCTCATGTTGGATGAAGCCAGAAATTCCCAAAGTATGAGTCAACATCAGATCAGTTCGAAGATTGAAGTCCTGCAGCGTGCCGCCCTGCAAAAAAGCCTTGTCAACACTGTTGTGGCGGTAGCCGAATTGAATGATGCTGCGGGGTGAGAACCGGTAAGTCATCCAGCCCTGCTCGCCCCGGCCGCGGCGCCCGATCCAGCTGCCGATAAGATTGCCGTTATTGGTGTAACCGGAGTGGTAGCGCTCGTCCCAGTAGAAGGCGCCCGGACCGAAGTGCGAGGGCACGTTCATGTCGTCGGTGATGCCCTCAAGGCGGAGATCCAGTTTGGGGATCTTCGGAACATGCGAAAGATAAATACCAGGATTGATGGCGGGCCGGTTCGAGATCAGGGGCGAATACTCGTCGATGACCATTGAATCTACATAAACCTGCAGCCAGTTTCTCAAGCCGGGTACGCGGTAATTGAAATCAAATTCCGAGAGACGCTTTCCCGGGTTGCCGGCGATGGTGTTCTGATGCGAATAAAACGTCTTGGCAAAGTTTCCCCAGGTAAAAGGATTGCCCGGGCCGCCAAATTGGGCGGTGAATCCGAATCCGAATTCCAAGTTGTCAGTGGGATGAAAGCTGAACTTGGTGCCATGTACGAAGGGCTGCGAGGAAAGATTCGGGCCATAAAGCACGGGAGAGAATTCGAAGTTCTGCCCGCTCAGCCGGCCGATAAAGAACTGCGATTGCATCGGCCCCAGGAACTTCGAGATCAATGGCACCTCGTATGGCGACACCGAGTCGATGCGCAACATGGTCATCGGCTCGGCGTTGTCGCTGAATAAAAACGGGCCAGCCTCGGACGGTCCCAGCCAAAGGCTTTGCTGGCCAAATGAGACTTGAGTGTTGTGAAAAGTCAGCGCAACCGTGCTATCGACCAGACGAAAGCGATCGAGTTGGGAAGTGCTATTTGCCAGCGGCAGAGTCGAGTCAATTGCAGCCGTCGCCTGCAGAACGCTCAGCGGATCGGATGCCACAGCCGGTGCATGTTGATATTCCCCTTGCAGCGAGATAGAAAGCGGCCCGGCTTCGGCGTGGGCAGTCAACCCGCCGATAGCGTTGAAGCCTTCCCCGTATGGACGGCCGTAATCATTAATGATGGTTTGCCCGAAGTGATACCCGTCACGCAGGGGCGAGCCGGAGATTTGGGTGGTGCGGGCATACACCGAATCAAGGCTCATGCCGACATTGGCAGCGCCGTCGAGCCGCGCGGTCTCGAAAGACAGTTCGTCTGCCAGCTCGTTGTAGATGCGTACTGCCTCGCCGCCTTGTTCGCCTGCATCTTCGATTTGCTGTTGAGCTTCCTCCAGCATGCGCGCGCATTCCATTCTGGTCCACGGACGAATTCCTAAATATCCGGTCTTGATGTAGCCCAGCGCGATCAACCGCTCGAGCGCAGGATAGATCCAGCTGTCGAGCGGGACATCGGGCGATCCCATGTTTTCAGGATTACGCGTTTTGTCTCCGGGACTCTCAGGCAGAATACTGCCCCAGGAGGCACCGCCTAAGTCAGAATCGTGATGGGCGCGGTAGACCTGCCGGCCAAAGTACCATCCCAGCGCACTTCCGATGATCACATCTGAGGGAAAATGTTGCTGGCCGGTGACGCGGGTTGCACTTACGCCGGTCGCTAATCCGTAGGCAAGAATTTTGGTGAGCGTTCCCGGATACTCGTGCGCCATCACGCTGGCAATCGACCAGGCAATGGCAGCGTGCTCCGAAGGAAATGAACTGCCGCTCTGGAAGAATGAGCCAGTCCCATTTTGCTGATATGGTCTTTCGCGCTGAGCAACAGTCTTTATGAAGTAAGAAATTGCGGTGGCGTTGATTGCCGCCTCGCCACTGAGCAGCCCGGCTTCTGACATTTGATCGTCGTTTTTGAGATGGCCCAGCAGAAATGATCCGGCACCGGCGCCGATCAATGAGTAGGTCGCATAATTCGAAAAAGTCTTGCTGCGATTCACTTCGCCCAACGGAATCTGCTTCGAAATCCAGCTGTCACCTTGAATAAAGCCGGCGGTGACGCCAGCAAAAGGCACAATCCAGTCCAGGTCCTGCTTATGGAAATGTGCAGGCGCCAACCAGAAACTTCTCTGGTCCTGGGCGAGATGGTCGATAAACGGGAGCATTAAATGATTCTCAGGGTCGGTACCTGGAACCAGCAGACCGTTCGCATCCTGGTCGCTAGGTTTCGCAGGCGTCGAAATCGCGCGCTCCTGAGATTGGGACTCAATTGCGAGCGGCGCATTCGGCACCGCATTCGCGGCTGGCGTGTTTACGTCCTGTGCCCACATCCCAGAATTTAGGATTCCACTCGTCACGAGAAATAACGCGAACAAAAAGTTCCTGTACATCGCAATCGGACCGGGCTAGAAGCTTCTTCCGACTTGAATCGCAACCCCAATCGCATAAGCCAGTTGCGCCGATTCCAAAGTCTGTTTCCATTTGGTTGTGCCGCTAAATGCCTTCTCCGGTACCATCACCAGGTCTCCGGGATGCAGTGCCGCCCGATCCACTCCGCCGCTGAATAGCCCGCTTGCCCCACCCGCAACGGAGCCGTCGGCACGGATTACAAAGACGGCTTTCTTGTTGGCGCTATTCGTCGGCCCGCCGGCTTGCCGTAGGTACCACCCCGCATCTTTTCCAGGTTTGTAAGTGACCGCAGTCGGGTTGTAAACCGATCCTTCGACCATCACAAAGTTGGGTTTTTTGGGAATGAAAATAAGGTCTCCAGCCCGTATCTGGATGTCGGCCGATGTGTTTGCCCAATGCTTAACGTTCGGAGTGATGTGAATTACCAGACGTCCTGATGGCGGCGAATTCTGCAGTTTCTGCAGCGCAGACTGCCACTGGTTCACAGCGGCTTCTTTGGCCATTTTTTGATCAGTATCCTGGTCCGGAATTAACGTCAGGTTGGCGCCGTCGATCCTTACCTGCCTGATCAATTGCTCACGATTGTCCTCTTCCAGTTGCCGAACTTGTTTGCGTTCGAACACCACGCCGTATGGATAAGCGTCGTTGCGGAACCCGCCGGCGCGTTTCAGAATCGAACTGAGACGCTCGCCTTCCTGAATGCCGTATGTACCGGGATGAATTACCTCGCCCTTAACCGTGATGCTCGCCCCGACATCATTCCATCCGGCAATCTGCTTGATAGTTAGAACGTCGCCGTCATGCAGCACCACATTGGTGTCGGGTTCGCCCGCCATGGCTTTCGCGATCGGGACTGCGATAGTTTCTCCGGCCACGCTGGTGCCCTGCACGAGTTCATAACGCGTGAGATCAGCCGTCTCCGCGAAGGCGCCACGCTTCAGGCCACCGGCAACCCGAACCAGATCTGTCGCCGTCATGCCCTCGCCTAATGGATACTTTCCTGGGCGTGCCACCTCTCCTTGCACTACAACGGTTGCGGGATCAACTTTGCTCAAATCGCGATGAATAAAGACGCGGTCCTTAGGTGCAAGCAGGATATTGTCCTTCGCGTCACCCGCGAGGGCCTTACTCAAATTCACGCTGATGACTTTGAGCTTGCCGTCCTCAGTGTGACGAAACACCTGCGCGTCGTCGAGTTCAGCCTCCGCAGTAGCACCTCCAGACAGATAAATGGCGTCGCGCAGCCGGGTAGCGCCGTTGGTAACGTGATCACCAGGATCACGGACTTCGCCGCTTACCGTGACCGCCGGCTGATCTTCAAAATCATAGCGACCGAAGACTCTCACCGTGTCGAAAGGCTTCAAGGTCAAATCCTGGTCTTCTCCAGCCAGAGCATCGCCCAAGTTAAACGCAAGGACCGTGGGCGTGTAATCGGGAGCCTGAAGGCGGATCACTTCGGCGTGCTGCTTGTACGGCTCAGGAAGCAAATCGTTGTAAGAATGAATCACATCGGTCAGCTTCATGCCATCGTGATAAGCGTACTTGCCTGGGCGGAAGACATGGCCGTCGAGATAAACCGTCTTTTCTGAGTACGGGAGAATGGGCGAGATCCGGATTTTGTCGCCGTCTTGAATTGCGAAATCATCGAGAGCCTTATTGACCGCCTGCTGGTCATTGCTTTCCGGCATATCAAGTTGCAGCATGGTGTGGCTCTGGTGCGCAATGACGCGCTCGACCTCAATGTGACGATAGGTGCCGGAAGGCAGCACGCCGCCTGCAAGCTGCAGCGCTTCTGCCAGATTTTTTTCGTCGCCCAGCTCATACACCGCCGGGTGCATAACCATACCTTCAACCGTCACCTCGGCGCCCATCGCAGGCACCTGGAGGGTGTCGCCAGACTGTATTCGGGCAATTGAGTTATGGACACCGTGAAGCAGCAGGTCATAAGCGTCGACTTCCTGCACCAGCTCTTTGCCCCGGAATAAACGCATATGCCGCAAAGAACCCCGTGAAGTCGGGCCGCCCGCGGCGTATAAAGCATTCAAGGGTGTGGAAAGCGAACTGATGTCGTATGCCCCGGGGTTTTCAACCTCGCCAACCACGTAAACCCGCACGCTGCGAATTCGCGAAAGCGAAACATCGGCTTCGACATCGTGAAACTGCGTGCGAAGCGCCGCTTGCACCACCCGCTGAACATCGCCTAGGGTCCGCCCGGACACGTCTATCGACCCGACTTCGGGCAGAGCTAGCCGACCGGACCGATCCACTACACGTTGCAAGCGCTGCGCAACCCCGCCCCATATGTCGACGTTGACGCCGTCACCCGGACCCAGAACGTAGTCCGGCCCAGCGGGAAGATCCATCGGCAAGTTGTCAAGATTCCCGGTTCCATTCCGGAAAATATTCGCACCGAAATGTTCCAGGACCGCAGGGTGTGGTGACACTTGCGAATACAGATCGTACAAAGACGGAACATTCGCATAGGGGTTGGCGCGCCGCCGAATTTGCGGACGATCAAGATTCAAATCTTCCGCAGAAGGAATTTGATGACGAGGATATTCGAGTTTTGACTGCAAATCGTTGTCCGCGGCGCGGCCGCCGAAATCTGCGTTGCCCCTTGGCTGCGAATTCATGGAACCCGTGGGGCTTCCGGCTGATAGAGAAGCGCCGTAGCTGGGATTGGCGACGCCGTTGGACCGACCGCGAAGCGAGGCAGATCCATCAAGCGTTACAGCGTTGAGACTTGACGACGAACTGGCATTAAGAAGTCCCGGTAGTTGTTCCGGCGCAATTCGATTCATGGCGCCAGAATCTGACACCGGAGCGCCAGACTCTACTCCCATGCCGTCATAGGAATCCGAATTCTGCGGCAGGCCAGTCATCTCGACCTGACGTTGCGGATTATTAACCGGCGGCGGGCTTTGTGGGACAGCGGGAGTCGGAGGCTGCATCTGCCGCTGCTGTGGTTGCGGCTGACCAATTCGGTATGGCTCCATACTCCCATCGTGTTCTTCCCAATAACCGTCTTCCTGGCTTGAATTGTTGCGCGCCGCGCCTTCCAGTTCCTGGGTCTCAGGGACGATGGCCCTGGTCAAACCTACCCGCGCATCTTGCTCATGCCGCCGCTCAATCTCCTCGACGGTCGGTTTGGCTCTGACGTAAGCGCGGTCTTCGATTTCACGTGTGGCAAGAACACAAATAGTGTGATCTTCATGGAGCAACTCAAAGAGCGCATCGTCGGTGAGGTCCTCGGTATCGAGTATCCGGCCTTGCTCATAAGCTTTCCGCACCAGCATTTTCTTGACCTGCAGGAGGAGCCCGGGTTCCTGGCGAAGCAACTCGATAATCTTTTCCGGAGATAGCGCAACCTGCTGTTCGGCGGCTTGCTCGGCGCGTGACTTTACGGCTTGCGATTCTGTGTCATAACGCTGGTTTTGAGTCTGAGCTGAGACGACACCTGACCCGATCAGACACACCAAAAGCGCCCACCCCAGAAATCGCGCGTTTAGAGCCGCGAGCTTATTTAACATATATGTACGCGATTTCCACACTGTTGGTTGATCCATGACTTTTTCGACCTCAGTTTTCCGCATCGACACCATCTGAGTGATCTCAGGCCGCTTCCAGATCAGCGCCATCTATTTCGAGCGCCACCGACCGCATGAGCACTTCGACCGAAATTACCACCCGATACTTGTCCTTCTTGCGGGAGAGTATTCCTTCCGCTCCGGCCATGGGACCACGCACCACGCGCACTTTTCTGCCGACTCGCAGATACGGGCAAGGTTCGGCACAGACCTGGTTGTCCAGCGCATTGCGCAGAGCTTCAATCTCAGGCTCGGGTAACGCCGCCAGCTTCCCATTAAAAGTGACCAGGTTCACCGCTCCGGGAGTCTTCAGTACCTGTAACTTGTTCTGTTCTTCAATTCTTACGAAGACGTAACCTGGAAATAGCGCCAACTCGACTTGCTTGCGTCGATCTTTCCAGCGGTGCCAGGTCCGGTAGAGAGGAAGAAAATTCTCGACGCGCCGTTCTTTCAACTGCCTTGCCACCACCTTCTCGTGGCGAGGATTGGTGTACAGCGCGTACCAGTGTGGCACGCGCATTCCATAATCAGCGATTTCGCCCGATATTAGAGGGTTTGTCATTGGAATCGCGGGCCTGCCTGCGCCTTCCACTTGCAGCTTCGCCACCTCACTTACACCGGCTCTTGTGAGATGGCCAAGGGTTAAAGTTTTTTAATACAACTACTTAAGCCTGATATCAGCAACCGAAAACTAACCGGCCCATCCGCCTACATAACTCTCTCGAGCGGCGGTATTGCCTTACCTCGGATCACGCTCAGAATTCCTTCCTCCGAGCTCTCAATAGCGGCCGAACGAATGTCCGACCAAAAGAAAATGGTGCTGTTCTCTTCTGGCGCAACCGCCAACACTTTCACCAGCGGATAATGCAGAAGAAGGTAGTCGCAGACCGGCGGACGCTCGCCAGGTTTATCCAGCGCAATGATCACGAAATCGGGTTGCGAGTCGGCCACAGCTTGGGCGATTTCAGAGTCATTTTCCAACTCGCCCAACACTTCGATATCTGGTTGTTCAGAAATGGTGGCAAGAACCGCATCTCGCATCAATCGAGGTCGATTAGCCACCAATACTCTGATTTTTCGCATAGGACGCTCCAAGCACAGGCGCGAGTGGCTGAATTATGCACTGTGAGTAGCTGGAGTGTAAGAATCAAAAATGACCCCAGAAACGATTGAACCAACAAAGGACAACTGCGGTACAAAGATCGCACTTAGTACTAATCGCGGGGGGTATTAAGTACCAATTTCGTACTAACACGTCGGGGGTTGCACCAAGGGAAATGCATGTTCATAAATCCATTGGTACATTTTGGGACAACTCGAAGGAGTTAGTGAGGGAAAACGGGCGCAGATTGAGACAGCTCACGACGCTGCCTTATGCAGGTATGCAGAAGAATGGATTCAGGAAGTCGTGTCAGCATCGAACAATCGAGAGACCAGGTGTCACACTGGGATTCCTTCCGTGCGGCAGATATCAACAACTTCTAAACGGTGACTGGCGCCTAATTTACGAAGCATACGATGAACGTGGTTGCGAACCGTCTGCTCAGCCAATTGCAGGCGGTTGGCGATTTCCTTATTACTGAAACCTTGCGAGATCAGGCCAACCAGCTGTTGTTCCCGATTGGTTAAGCCCAGCCGCTGCCGGGCGTGAAAACTCGGCATTTGATTTTGCTGGGCAGCAAAACGGAAGAGAAAGGCGCACAGTTGAGGTGAACAAAATGCATCCCCGCTCGCAACCGTACTAATTGCGCCGGCCACTTCCATTGCCGATGCATCCTTAACGACGTAGCCCATTGCGCCTTCACGAATCGCCCGCAGAAACGGTTGCCCATCGCTTTCCATTCCGATCATCACCAATTTGAGATCGTCCACCCGTTGCCGAAGGTCGCGAACCAACTGAACCTGGATCGAAGTCATGGTAAATGAATCGATGACGAGTACGTCAGGTGATGCAAGCACAATATCTTCTAAGGAGTTGGCCGTCATCGCGCACGAACCAATCACTTGGAGAGATTCCTTCTTGTAAAGAATCTTCGATAGAGCTTCACGAAGAAGTCTATTTTGCGCAAGCAAGAATACCGTGAACCGCCCGTCCACAATTATCGGCGTCACCGCTCCACTCATCTAATTAGGTGCTCATCCCTTTACCTTCGAATCGCGGCCGATTTCTCTGTTTACGGTCATCAGCCTTCTGAAGAAGTAGATCCGCAAGCTCATCTTGGAGCCCCAATACTTTCTTCTAACGCCCGACCAGGCCATTATTAGAAGTTGATAACTTTTGCGCTGGGCACGGGGGAAGTGAGCGCCACAGCAATACGCAAATAAATATCCCAATGAGCTCTGTGGAAAACAAATTCTTAGATAGACGTTTGGCTACACCCCCCAGTTTTGTTCCGCGAAGGATACGTTCCATCGGTATCGGCAGTGGAGCACAGATTCAAATAAGCCGTCTTGCTTCATCTTCGGAATTTACGAAAACAGAACAGAGGCCCGACGCAATTGCTTCGGGATTGGCACCAAACGACACTGCTAGCGGCCATTGTGGCCCGTTTTTCGGTGGATTACACTCCTGCCGTCCGGTCCCAATTTTGTCCGAACAAAGAGCACACCTTGTTCTGTTTTCGTGACAGCTTTCCTGTCTGTGTTTCGAGCAACTATCCGGGAGTGAATCTCGGGTCCTGCGGCGGGTGAACTGCAAAATCTGGGGCGCAATATTCTAAACCTTAACTTCCGATTGCTTTCACAAATCTTACTGCCGTCGATATACCGACCGTCGGTAAGGTTAGGCGTTCGGCGAATAAGGTTTTCCCCAGGCAAGGCATTTGTGCCCAAGAAACTTAAAACCACTGTTAAAAAGTGCGGTGCTGTTTCAGGAATTGTTCGCGATGTTGCTGGTCGCGAAAGGCCTCGGTTCCCCCGGCGCGAGTAACTGAAAGAGCTCCAGCCAAATTCCCCGCCGCCAGGCACGTTTGCATATCCGATTTCTTCAGGTATTCGTGCAGGAACCCGGCATTGAAGCTGTCGCCCGCGCCGACGGGGTCAACCACTTCAAGCTTTAACGCAGGACTCGACCACGTCTCTTCCCCTCGACGGGCGATTGCACCCTCTGCTCCGACCTTCACCACTACCAGAGGCACAACTCGCGCCAAATCTTTTGCGGCAGACTGCGCGTCCCGAGCCCCGGTGAGTCGCATGGCCTCGCGCGCATTGGGGAGAAAAATATCGACATAACGCAAGGCATCGCGAATTCCGCCTTCCCAGCGGTCGTCAGGATCGTCGTTGCAATCAAGTGATGTGGTCAAACCTGCGGACTTCATTTGCTTAAGCAGCGTGGGAATGCCGGCCTGCAAGCCGCGCAACAGATAAAAAGATGAAAGATGAAAGTGCCGAGCCGATGAAAGATAGCCGATGTCCAGATCTTCAAGCTTTAAATCAGATATTGTGCCGGGATAAGTAAGCATGTTGCGCCACGAATCGCGCTGCATGATGACTGTGAGCCCAGTCTTCCGGCCAGGAAGGATAGAGACTTTAGTGACATCGACCCGAGCGGCCGACAGACGCGCCGTCACCAACTCGCCAAACGAATCAGAGCCGACGCAGGAAACAAAACCGACACGGCTGCCTAATGATGAAAGATTGTGCGCGACGATGGCCGACGAGCTGCCGAGGGTGAGGTTCAAATCCGACGCCAGCAGTTCTCGCTCGCGCGGGATCTCTTCCGGAACACCGTAGAGAATCAGGTCAAGATTCAACTCACCTGCGATGGTCACGTCGAAGCGGCGCATGCAATGCTTTCAATTTCAACACTGGCAAATTCATTTCAGCCGGAGTAATCCGAAGCGCTCAGGCATGTGGAATGAATCGCTCATGACCGGCTGCCACATGATTTCTTTCGACTGATTGGGCGGTCCCTCGGTGCGATACAGATTGACCCTGAACATATTTCCCGGCGCCGGCGAACGAGTATCGATGGCCTTGAACGGTATCTTCATCGCCACATACCAAATATGTTTTGCTGAATCGATCCGGGTCACATGCTCAAAACCGGAGTTCCACAACCATCCGCCTTCGTGGTGGGGTTTGTTCAAATCGATGTCGAGGTCAACCCACTCGTTGTGCGGGGAAACTTCAAATTCCTTATACCGTTTGATGTCTTCGAAATCTGATCCGATGAAGACTTCTGCGACGTTCCAGTTCCACAGCTCGTTGGTCTCGCGATCGGTATCAGACGCAGGTTTCAGATATAAAGCTTTGTAAGGACAAATAAACAGGAAGTAAATGTTCTTTTCGGTCCATCGGGTGCGAACTTCAGTTCGATATTCGGGAAGCACGCGCCCACTTTTGTCTGCCTCCGCGTAAATCGGCTGCGCACCACGCCAGAATGGCAACTCCGGGTGGACACTCAATTCGACATCGCGCTTTGCGTGAAGACTGTCAATAATCGGCTTCCCCTGCGCCGCACAGCCCGCAGCCAGGAGCCCGATTGCCCAGAGGTACCCTGCGAAATTTTTCATCAGGCCGAGAGATATAGCAACCAAACTGCGCTCTCGTAATATACCCTTTTCAGGACCAGCTCGGCAGTACAGCGTAACAGATACTTTTCTGCGTCAGAATTCGCAAGAACGTGGCCGGACGAAACCGGCAAAAATTACGATGAGCGATGCGCGAGGGATCCAGGAAAATTTCACGGCTGTCCGCCGCCCCATTCCTCATTTGCGCTGGTGGATTGCAGCTTTACTGTTTGCTTCTACCATCATCAACTATCTCGACCGTCAAACGCTCTCGCTACTGGCGCCCTTTCTCAAAATTCAATACCACTGGACCAATACCGACTACGCCTACATTGTGATTGCATTTCGGATCGCATACGCCATTGGGCAAACCGCGCTCGGTCGTCTGATGGATAAATTGGGCACGCGTCGCGGGCTGACATTTACAGTTGCTTGGTATTCCCTGGTGTCGGTGCTTTCGCCCCTAGCCAGTGGGCTATACAGCTTCGGTGTGTTTCGATTTTTGCTAGGACTCGGTGAATCCGCTAACTGGCCAGCCGCGAGCAAAGCCGTCGCGGAATGGTTTCCCAAGCAGGAGCGCGCGCTGGCCACCGCATTCTTTGACAGTGGGTCTTCGGTCGGAGGAGCAATTGCTCCTTTCATTGTGTTGCCTATTTATTTTCGCTGGGGATGGCGGCCTGCAATCGCGATACCCGGCCTGCTCGGCTTTTTGTGGATTCTGGTGTGGCGCAAACTTTACAACTCACCTGAAAGGCATCCGAGAATCTCTGAGGCCGAACGAAATCTGCTCGCAAAGGACAAGCAGGATTTGGCGACCGGTCGTGGGGCACAACCACGCTGGCGCGATCTGCTGAAATTTCCACAGACCTGGGGGACCATCGTGGCACGCTCGTTTACCGACCCGGTCTGGTATTTCGTCACCGACTGGTTCCCGATTTATCTGGTGGCCAAAGGCATTGACTTGAGAAGCGGGATCATTGCTGTATGGGTGCCATTCCTCGCCGCCGACTTGGGCAACTTTGCCGGTGGGATCGCTTCGGGCTGGCTGGTGAAGTGTGGCTGGCCGCTGGGTCGAGCAAGGAAGGCCGTCGTGGTATTTGGTGGGATCGGAGTCATGCTGCTGATTCCTACAATTTTCACCAGTAGTCTCGCTGTGATCACATTTTTGTTCGCGCTGGCGACATTTTCATACGCCGCCTTCAGCACCATTGCCAACGTACTGCCTTCGGATGTTTTTGACAGCGCATCCGTGGCAAGCGTCAGCGGACTAGGTGGGACCGGAGCAGGCATTGGTACGATCGTGGCGTTTGAATTGATCGGACACTATTCCGATTTACGGCAAGGCATGACCACGCACGCCTTCGATCCCATCATTATCGTGGCCGGCCTAATCCCGTTTATCGGGATGATTCTGGTTCTGCTGCTGGTCAGGAACACTAAGGCTACACGACAAGGTTTTGTGCGTCCGATTTAGACTTCCATCCCTGCAGCCCGGCTTGGTTTTTGCTAACCTGAGGGTTCGTCCGCCATTTACCCGAGGTGATTATGTCAGGAGGCAGCCGCTTGCTTCTGCTGGTTTTGTTCTCTTTGGTGTTCGTAATTACAGTTTTCGCCGACGATACTGCGTCCGCTCCTCCGGCGTCTCAAGGGCCGCCCCCGACCGAGAAGAAACCCGTGGAAGAAACTTTTTACGGGCATAAAATCACCGATCCTTATCGCTGGCTCGAAGACTCGAAAAGCCCGGAAACACAAAAGTGGGTGGGCGAGGAACTTGCCTATACGCGAAGCATGTTGGATCCACTGCCTGGAAGGGATGAACTGCACCAGCGTTTAGAGAAGCTGCTGTCGATCGGCACCATCTCCGCGCCGCAGATCGGCGGCAAATATTATTTTTATACGAAGCGTGAAGGAACGCAGAACCAGCCCGTACTGCTTGTCCGTGAAGGCTTGCAAGGCAAAGATCGAGCCTTGGTGGATGTGAATGCGCTGGCGCCGGACGGAACTATTGCTCTTGATTGGTGGGCGCCGTCGGAAGATGGGAAGTACGTCGCGTACGGCACCTCGCCGAGTGGATCTGAAATCAGCACGCTGCGAGTGATCGAAACCGCAACCGGCAAGCTGCTGCCCGATGCCATCGAGAGGACCCGCTCTGCCAGCATCGCATGGAAGCTTGATGACTCCGGCTTTTACTACACACGCTATCCCAAGAAAGGCGAGGTCGCGGAAGGACAGGAAAATTACAACCGCCATACGTTTTATCACGCGTTGGGGTCTGATCCCGCGAAAGATCCTCTGATCTTCGGTGAAGGTCGAGATCCGCAGGACTGGCCCGATGTTGATATTTCAAATGACGGACGCTGGCTTCTGATCACCGTCGAGGAAGGCTGGACGAAGACCGAACTTTACTTGCAGGACTTAAAAGCCGGGACGCCACCGGTTCGGATCACCGAGGGCAAAGAGTTTCTGTACAGCGGCGAGATCGTGAATGGGAAAATCTACATCACCAGCAATGAAGATGCTCCGCGTTATCGGGCCTTCCTAGCTGACGCCGTTTCACCTGCTCGCAACAACTGGAAGGAAATAATTCCCCAAACAAATGCCATACTCCAAAGTGCCGGGGTAGTTAACGGAATGCTGCTCGCACAATATGAGCAGAACGCCACCTCACAACTAAAGTTGTTCTCCACCGAAGGCAAACCACTTGACGATATTCGTCTGCCGGCAATCGGCAGTGTTTTCGGAATTGGCGGCAAGTGGAACCGCAAAGAAGTTTTCTTTTCATTTCATTCCTTCACTATTCCAGATTCCATTTACCAGGTTGACCTCAAGGACGGCAGTGCGTCGCTTTGGAGCAAAGTTGAAGCGCCCGGAATCGATCCTGCGCAATACGAAGTCAAGCAGGTCTGGTTCAACTCCAAAGATGGCACGCGCGTACCCATGTTCGTGTTTCACAAAAAAGGTCTCGAACTCAATGGCAAGAACCCGACGCTGCTAACGGCCTATGGGGGATTCAATGTCAGCCTGACGCCAAATTTTGTAGGAGATCGTTATTTGTGGCTGGAGCATGGAGGCGTTTTCGCAGTCGCAAATCTGCGCGGGGGCGCTGAATTTGGCGAGGATTGGCATCGCGCCGGAATGCTCGAGAAAAAGCAGAACGTGTTCGATGATTTCGCGGCAGCGGCCGAATACCTGATAGCGGAAAAGTACACGGACAAAGATCACCTGGCAATACGCGGCGGTTCCAATGGTGGGCTGCTCATGGGCGTAGCGCTCACTCAACGTCCCGACCTGTTTCGAGCGGTCGTTTGCCAGGTTCCACTGCTCGACATGTTGCATTATCAAAATTTTCAGATTGCTAAGCTGTGGATTCCGGAATACGGGTCTTCGTCAGATCCCAAGCAATTCGAGTGGCTGTATGCTTACTCGCCGTATCATCACGTGAAACAGGGAGAAGAGTATCCCGCGATTCTTTTTATGACCGCCGACACCGACACTCGCGTCGATCCTATGCACGCGAAAAAGATGTCGGCGTTGATGCAGTCGGAAGCCGCCAACGGTCGCAGCAAAGAGCGACCCATCCTGTTGCGGATCGACACCAAGGCGGGACACGGCGCGGGTAAGCCGATTGCCAAACAAGTTGAAGATCTCACAGATATTTATTCATTTCTGTTTTGGCAGTTGGGAATGAAGTGAAGAAATTTAGTCATTGAATCATTGAGGGATTGAGTCATTAGGAATCTGAAGTGACAAGCAGTTCAATGATTCAATGACTTAATGATTTAATGATTCAATCGCCTTTATGCCCGAGCTTCCCGAAGTCGAAACCATCGCCCGCGGCCTGGATAAACGCGTTTCCGGCGACTCCATCGAATCAGTGTGGCTAGGATCGAAACCGGAGCCGCTCAAATCATCCGCTGCGGAAATCGACGCCGCGCTGCGATCGAAGACCATCTCGGGTGTGCGGCGGGTGGGAAAGCACATCGTTTTCGATCTAACTTCTTCGAACGGCTCGCCTGCTAAGAATACTCAATGGATCGTTCATCTCGGAATGACCGGAAGCCTGCGCGTTTTTGCGCCTGATGTTCCGATCGAAAAACACACGCACGCGATTTTGAAACTGACTTCCGGACGTGAACTGCGATTCGTCGATCCGCGCCGCTTTGGCCGGCTTAGCGTAATCGAAAAGTTCGAAGCGCCTGGCGCTGAACCCCTGCAGATTACCTTCGAACATTTCGCCGCACTTTTCCACGGAAGAAAAACTCCCATCAAAAGCGCACTGCTGAATCAGAAGCTTTTGAGTGGAGTAGGCAATATTTACGCTGATGAAGCATTGTTCCGATCTGGTATAAGGCCTCGCAGGCGCGCCGCTTCCCTTACCCGCGACGAATTAAAAAAATTACACGCGGCCCTTAAGAAGGTTTTGAAAGAGGCCATCCGGCTTGGCGGGTCAAGTATTTCCGACTACGTCGACTCGAACGGTGAAGAAGGTTTCTTCCAACTCAAGCACAGAGTTTACGGCCGCGAAGGCAAGCCATGCCTAGTGTGCAAGACTCCGATCAAACGCATCGTGATCGCAGGCCGCAGCAGCCACTACTGTCCGCGGTGTCAGAAGTAGAGCTTAAGACGCCTTCCCCGTTCCCTGGTCAACCACATAAATACGTCCCGGACCAGCGGCCAGAATCTTATTCTGCTCGAAACATTCTTTGATCTTGCGACGCAGCTCGCGACTCACAGCATACTGTTTGCTGGGCTGCGTCTTAATCAGCATCAGGTATTCGACTTCACCGTTTCCCACCCGATCGATGCCCGGCACCTGAATATCGCTCACAATATCCTCGGCGAAAGTAGGATCATGCCGGACTTGCTCGCCGATCTGGTTCAGCAGTGTAATTATCTTTTCGCTGGGTTCGCTATAGGCCACCACCACTCGTAGCGCGAGTTGAGCCCAATCGCGAGTCGTATTCGAAACGATCTGAATCACGCTGTTCGGCACCAGATGAACGGTGCCGTCTTCGTCGCGGAGCTCTGTCATCCTCAGGCTCATTCTTTCAACCGTTCCCTTCACTCCCGCAATGCGGACCACATCGCCGATGTCGTATTGATTTTCAAACAGGATGAAAAAACCGTTGATGAAATCGTGAACCAGCGTCTGCGCCCCAAAACCGATTGCGAGTCCAGCTATGCCCGCGCTGGCGAGCATTGGGCCCAGATTCAAGCCAAGCAGCGAAAGAATTTCCAGCGCGGCAACAAAGGAAATAACGAACACGCCTACGCTGGTAATTACGCTGGTGACGGTCCTGAACTGCTGGACACTAACTCCCGGCGGCAGTTTGCGGACGTGGACCTCGGCGCTTTTGCGTGCAACGGCGCGGAGCACGCGTGTCAGTACATAACTTGCGATCAGCACTAGGACGATCTTTGGTGCGTCATGGCGAAGGAAGTTCATGGTGTCCTCACGCCAATCGCGCAGTAACGCCGGAAGATTGATGCTGACGGGAGCCGCAGGTTTTTGCAGAATGTCGAGCAGAGTCATTTCAGCGGTCGATTATAGCAATGGCGTAAAAGCCGTTCGCTCGTCAGACCTTATAATTTAACTACCGTCGCGTCGATTGAGGTCCACCGTGCGTAAAACAATTGGTTTCATGTTTTTACTGCTGGCGCTGTGCGCGCCGCAGCTTTCTTCACAGCAGCCGCCCGTCCCGCCTCGCCTGGACGTTCCTCAAACTGAGGAACCCGGCCCTGCCGTTCCTTCCCAGATTCAGAAAGACATGGAGAAGAAAGCGAACGAACAGCGCCAGGCAGAACTCAAGCGCGATACCGAGCGACTTCTCAAGCTCTCAACCGAGCTCAAAGATTACGTGGACAAGAGCAATGAGCACATCCTTTCGCTCGATGTGATCAAAAAGGCGGACGAAATAGAAAAGCTGGCGCATAGCGTCAAAACCCGGATGCGCGGCTACAACTAGGCAAATCCAGCTGTGCCCAATTTTCTTTTTTGCTCGAATCAGCATTAAACTGTTGCAACTGGGTTTCATCAAGGAGAATTACCTGCCGATACCTCACACCGAAGCGCCTGGTCACCTGCAGGCCGCGTTAGCGTCGCGTGGTCTGCGCCTGACTCATCAGCGGCGGACGATTCTCAGCATAGTAGAGACCGCCAAGCAGCACCTCGATGCCGCACAAATTCTTCGTCACGCACGCAAGGTAGACCCCGGCATCGACCGAGTTACGGTTTATCGCACTCTAAAGCTGCTAAAGCGCTACGGCTTGGTTGACGAACTTGATCTTATGCACATGCAAGGCGAGAAGCATTTTTACGAGCGCCGACCGCAACGCGACCACATTCATATGGCGTGCCTGCGCTGCGGAAAGATCGCCGAGTTTGAAAGCGATTTGTTCGATCGCCTTAAAGGTCAGATACAACGCGAGTGCCAGTTTCACATCCTCGTGAGTCGGCTTGAGATCGGCGGGTACTGCGCAGAGTGCCGATCTTCCAACTGATTGCTGCAACTGATTGCAATCTGACTGAAACACAAACTGCTCCCATGTGTTGACCTGCTATTCGCTCACATAGAAATTGTGCTTACCTCTGCAACTCATTTGCAACTGAATGTGGGAGCCAGCCGTCCACCGGCTCTAAATGCTTCTGCCCAGTCCTGCAAGCCTCTGCCGAGACAATTTATGCCCAGAGTTGAACTTTCCGGAGTCGAACTCTACTGAGAATTGGGCGATACCCAGAGTTTCGGGCTGCGCGATACCTCACACTATCTCGCTCCCGTCGCGGCCTCTAATCCGCGGCGGCGCGCACTTCTTTTCCGCGTATTTCTGATCCGATCCGCATTCCGTAGAACGAACGATAGACGAAGAAGAACGAGATCAGAAAAAATACCAGGGCTAGCACTCGGGTCAATCCAGGGTTCTTCGAGGCTAAAGACACCGCCAACTCCACCGCCAGCAGCCCGAAAAGAGTCGTGAACTTGATCACCGGGTTCATGGCGACCGATGAAGTGTCTTTGAATGGATCTCCTACTGTGTCGCCAACGACCGTCGCGTCGTGCAACGGTGTTCCCTTCTGCTTGAGATCGACTTCAACAATTTTCTTTGCGTTGTCCCAGGCGCCGCCGGCATTGGCCATGAAGATGGCCTGATACAGACCGAAGATTGCGATTGAGATTAGGTATCCGATGAAATAGAACGGTTCGACGAAGGCAAACGCCAGCGTGGCAAAGAACACAGCCAGAAAGATGTTAAGCATGCCTTTCTGCGCATACTGGGTGCAAATCTGCACGACTTTCTTGCTGTCAGCGACCGAAGCCTTTTCAACTCCGTCGAGCCTGATGTTGGCCTTGATGAACTCGACCGCGCGATACGCGCCCGTGGTCACGGCCTGCGTTGATGCCCCGGTAAACCAGTAGATCATGGCTCCGCCGGTGATGAGGCCGAGCACGAACGGGGCGTGCAGTAGCGAGAGTTTCTGCACATTGCTGGTGAGTCCGTCGGTCAGCGCCATAATGATAGAAAAAATCATGGTGGTAGCGCCGACGACAGCGGTACCGATCAGCACCGGCTTAGCTGTTGCCTTAAACGTATTTCCCGCGCCGTCGTTGGCTTCGAGCAGGTGCTTAGCGCGCTCGAAGTTGACGTCGATATTGAAATCCCGCTTGAGTTCAGCCGTGGGCACATTCTCGATCAAGGACAGTTCATACACCGATTGTGCATTGTCAGTCACGGGACCGTAGGAATCAACCGCAATAGTGACCGGGCCCATCCCAAGGAACCCGAAGGCGACCAGTCCGAAAGCAAATACCGCTGGCGCCAGCATGCTGGCGGCTTCGGCAAGTCCAAAGGTGCTGACGTAATAACCGATCCCCATTAGGATCACCATGGACAAACCCAGATAATAGCCGGAGAAGTTTCCCGCGACGAAGCCCGACAGGATTCCCAGCGAGGCGCCGCCCTCCTGCGCCGAAATGACCACCTCTTTGGTGTGCCGCGATTCGACCGAGGTAAACGCCTTCACCAGTTCCGGAATAATTGCGCCCGCCAGCGTGCCGCACGAGATGATCGTCGCCAACTTCCACCATTGGGTGAAGTCATCGCCAATCTGCGGAATCATCAGATAAGAGATCAAGTAGGTCAAAGCAATTGACACCAGGGACGTAATCCAGACCAGCGATGTCAGGGGCGATTCAAAATTCATCTCGTCCTTGCCCTCGTAACGCGCTTTCGCGATCGCGCTATTCAGGAAGTAGGCAAGGGCGCTGGAGAACAGCATCATGACGCGCATGACAAAAATCCAGACCAACAGTTGAACCTGCACGGTCGGGCTTTTCACGCCCAGCAAAATGAAGGTGATCAGGGCAACGCCGGTAACGCCGTAAGTTTCGAATCCGTCAGCAGATGGGCCAACAGAGTCTCCCGCGTTGTCGCCAGTGCAATCTGCGATTACGCCCGGGTTGCGAGCATCGTCTTCCTTGATCTTGAAGACGATTTTCATTAGGTCAGAGCCGATATCAGCGATCTTGGTAAAAATTCCCCCGGCAATTCGCAAGGCCGCGGCGCCCAGCGACTCTCCAATCGCGAACCCGATAAAGCATGGTCCCGCGTAATCGGCCGGAATGAATAGAAGAATGAAAAGCATGATGAGCAGTTCGACGCTGATCAGCATCATGCCAATGCTCATTCCCGCCGAAAGTGGAATGCGGTAGAGCGGATAAGGTTTACCGCCGAGGCTAGCGAACGCAGTCCGCGAATTCGCGAAGGTGTTCACTCGGATTCCAAACCAGGCCACGCCATAACTGCCGGCAATTCCGACTATGCTGAATAGCAGAATCATCGGAAGGGTCGTGGAAACCGGCTTGTTCGGAACCGGCGCGAGCATACCGAAGTAAAGCACGATGATGACGGCGATAAATGCCCAAAGCAGCATAAGAAACTTGCCTTGGGTGGTCAGATAAGTTTTGCAGGTTTCATAAATTAACTCAGAGATCTCGCGCATCGAGCGATGGACCGGCAGGTTCTTCAGCCGCGAGTAGATGACCAGGCCGAATCCCAGTCCGAATACGCAAAACAAGAGTCCGATCAGCAGCAGATTGTGCCCATTCATGCCTCCCCAAAAAGTGACGCTGGAAAGGTCGGGCAATTTAAGATTGGCTTCACCGCTCACCTGTTCGGGCTGGGCCAGGGCTGCGGACGCTCCGAGGGTCAGAAAAAGAAAAAGGGCTGCTACAGACTCGGCAATGCGGTGTGACTTAGACGCAATTATGTGCAAACCGATGCGCATGGAAATCCTCCGATTTTGACGTACCACGATGACTACGCGTTCAGGCCTATTCCGTGCGGTGGTTTTCTCGTTCTTGACAGCCGAACTGGAACCTTCCGCATCCGAACACGCTTCCACCGCAAATGAAGGAGTGCTGATTTGGCCGCGTCGGACATTTGGTGCGTTCCGCCTGCAGGTGGGAGCTGAAAAACCTCCCTCGGCAGACTCGCACAAAACTAGCTTTTATAGCATTCGGACGGGGCCAGCGTCAATGTTCTAACTCGCTAATGCATGAATGGGATTCCGGGACCTCTAATGTGCCAATGCGCAAGCTTATGAAATGCGCTTGGCTGGGGTTCCCCCGCAGGTTATTATTCTAAGTACACCTCTACCCGGCAAATCCCTGATCTTACGTTTCTCCGCTGTGCGGGTGTGTGTGCAGACCCCGGGGTTGTAATCGTTAAGCAAAAATAGGAGCGGCATTTGAAGACAGGCAAGACTGCGGTCGTAGTCGGCGCCCAGTGGGGAGACGAAGGCAAGGGCAAGATCGTCGACGTGCTCTCGGAAAGGTTTTCCGTAGTTGCACGCTATGCCGGCGGGCACAACGCCGGGCACACCGTCATAATCAACGGAAAGCGGTTCGTTCTGCAACTCGTCCCTTGCGGTGTGCTCCGCCCGAACTGCCGTAGCGTGATCGGCAATGGCGTGGTACTCGACCCTATCGCGTTCCTCAAAGAAGTGGCAGGTCTCAGAGACGCCGGCATAAGAGTCGATGGAAACCTGTTCGTCAGCAATCGCGCGCAAGTAATCCTTCCCTATCATCGGATGATCGAGCTGGCTTCAGAAAACGCACCAGGCCGTGTGAAAATCGGAACCACTTCACGTGGAATCGGCCCAGCGTATGAAGACAAGGCCGGACGCCGCGGCTTGCGCGTGATCGACCTGCTCGATTTGGATCTGCTCAAGAAGCACGTGGAAAATGCCTGCCGCGAAAAGAACATGATCGCGCACGCACTCTTCAACTCCGAGCCGCTCGACGCAGACAAAATGTATGAGGAGTACGCTGAGGCCTCGCGAAAACTGGCGCCGTTTGTTTGCGACACGGCCGTGCTACTGAATCGCGCAATCGCCGAAGGCCACGCGGTCATGTTCGAAGGAGCGCAAGGCACCATGCTCGATATCGATCATGGAACCTATCCCTTTGTGACTTCTTCCAGCGCGATTTCGGGCGGCGCAGTCATTGGCACCGGCGTCGCGCCAACGGCGATCGATTCCGTGATCGGCGTGACCAAAGCCTATTGCACTCGAGTAGGCGAGGGCCCGTTTCCGACGGAACTGTTCGACTCAGTGGGCGACAATATTCGCAAACGCGGCAACGAATTTGGCGCAGTCACTGGGCGTCCGCGCCGCTGCGGATGGCTTGATCTTCCCTTGTTGCGCTATTCGGGAATGATCAACGGCACGTCGTGGCTGGTTGTCACCAAGCTTGACGTGCTTGATGAGTTGGCTGAAATACCGGTCTGCGTGGGCTACAAGGTCAACGGCCGTCACACGGACGAAATTCCTGCTGACGCCGGCAGTTGGGACAAAATCGAATGTTTGTATAAGAAGATGCCGGCGTGGAAGTCATCCACTAGAGGGATCACGGAGTTTAAGAAGCTGCCGAAAGCAGCACGCGATTATCTGTCCTTCATTGAAAAAGAAAGCGGCGCACGCATTGGGATGATTTCGACCGGGCCCGGTCGCGAGGAAACAATTTTTGTGGACGAGTTTCTCGACGAACTTGAAACAACGGCGAAGACCGGTTCTTCACCGATGAAAGTGGTTTCGAAATAAGAAAGGGAGAGACGATGGTAGTGTTAGCAGTCACATGGATGGCTAAGACGGGGAAGGAAACGGAAGTTGCAGATATCTTCTCCAGGCTTACCGCTGAATCCCGCAAGGAACCCGGGTGCGCCATGTTTCAGGTACATCGGCACCGCACTGAACCGCGCCGTTTTTTCATTTACGAGCAATACAAGGACGATGCCGCGTTGGAATCGCATCGCGCCACGCCGCATTTTCTGCAATACGCGAAGAAAGACTTGCCAAAGGTCGCGGACCGGGTAGAAGGGCAACTCTACGACCCACTCGGCTGAAATTCAAAAGCTTTCAGGCCATTTTCGGGCAGCGTGAAATATCCGCAAGATCTCCACTGAGCCTGCTCGCACGCGATACGGAACAATGTAAGGAGTACCAGAAACCACTAACTCACGCGTACCTGCCACCCGACCGGGGCGTCCAATGGCTGGATATTTGGCGAGAGAGTCTACCGCTTCAGCAATGGCGCTGACAACGCTGGCAGCCGCTGCAGGACTATCGAGCCCAATGTATTCGGCCTCGTCGGCAAGATTTTTCAGCGCGGTCCGCAACCACCTAATCCGCACGACGGATCCACTTCTTCACAACCCTGGACACATGTGCCGCGCTGGCAAAATCGCCGCTGTCGGCTTCCATCAGCGCCTTCTTCACTTGCTCAATTTGCCATTCGTTGAGTTCTACGTATTCGCGGATCGCCTCCGCAGCAACGAAAGAGCGCGTGCGATTCATCGACTTCGAAAGACGATCTAGTTGCTTCTTTAGGCGTGCATCAAGACGTAGTGTAAGCACCGATGATTCGGACATCGACTCTCCCTTGTATACATTGTAATACCAGCACAACTTAATGTATACACTAGGGGTCTGCGAGGGAGTTACTGTGCAAGTTCGTATCCCGCGAAGAAGAAACTCAGCTCGAAGCGCGCTGTGTCTTCGGCGTCGGAGCCGTGGATAGCGTTGTGCTCGATGCTTTGCGCCCACTTCTTGCGGATCGTACCTTCTTCAGCGTTTGCTGGATTGGTGGCGCCCATGAGCTTACGAAGGTCAGCGATGGCATTCTCCTTTTCCAGCGCCAGCGCCACAATGGGTCCGCTTGACATGAAATCAGTCAGCGAAGTAAAAAATCCCTTGTTAGCGTGGACTGCGTAGAACTGTTCCGCTTGGTGCTTGGAGATTTCCAGCATCTTGATCGCCAGAATGCGAAAGTGGTTTTTTTCGAACTGTTCAATGATGTCGCCGATTGCGTTTCGGCGCACAGCATCAGGCTTAACAATCGTGAGAGTCCGTTGCAGGGTTTTCATATTCGAATCTTGGTAGTAATCCTTGGATTTAAGCGTTCACTTTGTTTCCCATGGCCGCGGCCACGGTTTCGCCAATATCAGCCGGCGATGTGCACATGCGGATTCCAGCCGCCTGCATGGCTTTGATCTTTTCCGCCGCGGTACCGTGCCCGCCTGAAATGATCGCTCCGGCGTGACCCATGCGTCGCCCCGGGGGCGCGGTTTGGCCCGCAATAAACCCGATCACAGGCTTTTTCATTCGCGCCTTCACGAATTCGGCTGCGGTTTCTTCCGCGTTGCCCCCAATTTCTCCGATCATCACCACCGCTTCAGTCTGGGGGTCGCGGTTAAACAAGTCGAGCGCGTCGGTAAAATTTGTTCCAACAATCGGGTCGCCGCCAATTCCGATGGCCGTGGATTGGCCAATCCCGCGGGTCGTCAATTGATGCACCGCTTCGTAGGTGAGCGTGCCGGAACGCGAAACAATTCCAACCGGACCCTCCCGATGAATACGCGCGGGCATAATTCCAATTTTGCATTTACCCGGCGAAATAATTCCTGGACAGTTCGGGCCGATCAATCGCGCGCGGCGAGTCTGTAGAAATTCCCAGGTACGGACCATATCGAGTACCGGAATACCTTCGGTGATGCAAATGATCAGTTCGATCTCAGCGTCGGCGGCCTCCATGATCGCGTCAGCAGCGAATGGCGGTGGAACAAAAATGACTGAAGTGTCGGCGCCGGTCTTGTCGACCGCCTCCTGCACGCTGTTGAATACGGGAAAACCTTCGTGTGTCGTCCCGCCTTTGCCAGGCGTGACGCCACCAACGATTTTCGTCCCGTACTCCGCGCAGGCTTTGGCGTGAAAGGTTCCTTCACGGCCGGTGAGGCCTTGCACGATTACGCGCGTCGATTTATCTACAAGAATACTCAAGTTCTCTTAAAAACCTCAGGGGCTAAAGCCCGAAAACTCTGCTTCCCTAAGCGGCACGGCTGAAGCCGTGCCCTGATACGAACCGCATTCCACTCTGTGGTATCTCTATCTGTTTAACTCTGCGTCCTCTGTGGTTGGCTCTTGTTCGTATTAAAACCTTAACCACAGAGAACACAGAGTTTCACAGAGGAACTTCCACAGAGGATGTCTCTGCAGTCGGAACTCGCCGACTATGCGCTCCGAGCTGCCCCGACTACTTTCTCTGCGGCATCTTTCATTGTCTCCGCCACAATAAAATTCAGGCCGGACTCTTTCAGGATTTCCCTTCCCTCCTCCACGTTCGTCCCTTCAAGCCGTAAAACCACTGGAAGCTGAATGCGCGTCTTGTTCGCCGCCTCAACCACCCCACGCGCAAGCGTATCAACGCGGAGAATGCCGCCGAAAATATTTATCAGCACTGCCTTCACGTTTTTGTCGCTCAGCAGGATTTCAAAGGCGTGCGTCACTTGCTCGGCATTCGCGCCGCCGCCTACATCGAGAAAATTAGCCGGTATTCCGCCCGCGTACTTGATAATGTCCATGGTCGCCATCGCCAAGCCAGCGCCATTCACCATGCAGCCGACGTTTCCATCGAGCTTGATGTAATTAAGGCTGTACTTCGAGGCTTCGACTTCGAGCGGATCTTCCTCGGCGACATCGCGCAATTCTTTCAGCTCGGGATGGCGGAAGAGCGCGTTGTCGTCGAAATTCATTTTGGCATCAAGCGCAAACAGACGACCATCCGCGCACGTAATAAAAGGATTGATTTCCATCAGCGACGAGTCGGTTTCCTGGAAAGCTTTGTACAACCCGGTCATGAATTTTACTGCCTGATTGATCTGCTCAGACTTTAGTCCCAGGCGAAACGCCAGCTTGCGCGCCTGAAACGCTTCCAGACCCATTCCCGGCGTGATGTACTCCTTAAGAATCGCGTCGGGATTCTCTTCCGCGACCTGTTCAATTTCCATGCCGCCTGACTTCGACGCCATAAAAACCGGCTTGGCTTCGGCGCGATCGATCACGATTCCGAGATACAACTCTTTTTCTATCGGCAACGTTTCTTCGATCAGTAATCGCCGAACCACCCGACCTTCTGGGCCTGTCTGGTGCGTGACCAGTGTCATCCCTAACATTTTCGCCGCGATGTCGGTGGCTTCTTCCACTGACTTCGCGATCTTAACGCCGCCGCCTTTGCCGCGGCCGCCGGCATGAATCTGCGCCTTCACCACAACGCCTGTAGCGCCGGAACCGAACAGAGTTTTTGCCGCCGCTTCGGCCTCATCGCGGCTCTCCGCCATCTCGCCGCGTGGAACGGCGACACCATATTTTTTCAAAATTGCTTTGGCTTGATACTCGTGAATTTTCATTCTGCTTCCCGAATCAGGCGGGCACGCTTGCGGCTAAAAAGTTTCTGGCAGCAAACTTTAAATTCTATAGAACGGAGCGGAATCGGTAAAGCGAACGGCTGTGCTGGCGCTTGCGGGTAGTGCTCCACTGGCCACTATGCCGCTGACCTACGGCTCGCAATTATGAAATACTTTTTTTCGCATGTTAATCGCCGGACAAGTTATGGCGCGCACCATTCTGCGCTCCTTAAGTATGTCGTTGTTTTTTTCTGCGATTCTTTGCCACGGCCAATCCTCGCAGACACCTTCTGCCGCGACGCCCGAAAAAATAATCATTGACACCGACATCGGCGACGACATCGATGATGCATTCGCCGTGGCGATGGCACTTCGGAGCCCGGAATTACAAATCCTCGGCATCTCGACCACATTTGGTGACACTGAGACCCGGGCCAAACTGCTTGATCGCTTGCTCGGTGAAGCAGGACGCTCGGATATTCCCGTAGCCGTCGGAACTCCAACAACAGTCACAGGCACTTTCACGCAGCTTCGCTACGCCGAAGGTGGACATTTCGCACGAGCTTCGCACCTGCGAGCTGTCGATTTCATCCTTGATCAGATTCGCCACTATCCCGGCGAGATCACGCTGGTCGCGATTGGACCGCTGATAAACGTCGGCGCGCTGATCGATAAAGATCCCGCGACATTCCGCAAGCTCCGGCGGGTCGTGCTGATGGGCGGATCGGTCGAGCGCGGCTACGGAGACCTCGGCTACTCAAAGCCGCACGGGGCGGACGCTGAATGGAATATAAAAAACGACATTCCGTCGGCGCAAAAACTTTTTGCCTCAGGCGTGCCGATTTTCATGATGCCGCTCGACTCAACCCAACTTAAACTGGATGAGGTCAAGCGCGCGGCTATTTTTCAGGCAGGCACGCCGATCACGGACGCATTAACCCTGCTTTACCACGAATGGGGACAGGAAACGCCGACGCTGTTCGATCCCATGACCATCGCATTCATCTTGGAGCCGCAGCTTTGCCCGGTGAAGCCGTTGCACATCGTCGTGGATGGAAAAGGATTTACGCGGGCGGAAGCGGGCGCTCCCAACGCGCAGGTCTGCATGGATTCCAATCCAGACGCGTTCTTTCATTTCTATATTCCGCGCGTGATTGGCAGATGAGTCTCTCTGTGAAGCCTCTGTGTAACTCTGTGTTCCTCTGTGGTTAAGGCTTTTCAGAAATCTTCAATCACCGAGGACACTGGGGTTCCACAGAGGTACACAGAGAGTACGTAATACCGATTTTCAACTATTTATTTCGGCAGAACCGCTGCTCCGCTAATCTTGAACGATCCTGATACGCCCGCCGGTTTCGGCAAGCCTTCTCGACTTACCGGCTGGCCTCCTCCAACCCAGACCTGGACGCTCCCGGCTGCGATTCGTCGGATTCCGGCTTCGTCAACGAAACTCAGGTTGCGATTAGGAATCGTGATCTGCACTTTCTGCGTCTCGCCGGGTTCAAGATGAACGCGTTTAAATCCAGCCAGCGCTCGAAGCGGCGCGCCCTTCGCACTCGGATGCGTCAAATAAATTTCGACAACTTCATCACTTGCCATCGAGCCTGAGTTCTTCACATCGACACTGGCGACCACATCATCCTTCGCTTCGACTGCGCTCATATCGAAACTCAAATTGCTGTAATCAAAATTCGTATAGCTCAACCCGTAGCCAAACGGATAAAGCGGCTCGCGAGTGAAATAGCGGTAGGTCCGGCCTTTCATGTTGTAGTCATCAAATGCAGGAATCTGATCGACCGATTTATAAAAAGTAAGCGGCAATTTTCCGCTGGGCGAAAAATCTCCGGCCAGCGCGTTAGCCACGGCAGTTCCGCCTTCTTCGCCCGGATACCAGGCCTCGAGAATCGCGGGCACATGCTGGTCGGCCCAGTTCACGGCCAGCGCGCTGCCGTTCATCAACACCAAAACCACGGGCTTGCCACTCACCGCCAGCTTTTCAAGCAATTGTTCTTGCGCGCGAGGAAGATCAAGGCTAGTGCGATCGCCGCCGGAGAAGCCTTCAATGTGAATCGGCATCTCTTCGCCTTCCAGCTCGCCCGCCAAGCCGAGCACCGCGATGACCACGTCCGCTTTATTCGCCGTTTCGGAATAATCATCAGTTTCTCCAGGTCGGTGCCACACCAGCTTCGCAAGCCCGGCGCTGCCTTCCTGCGAACATTCGATCTTGACGGAATAACCGTGCCCGGCTTCCAAATGCAACTTTTGCAGCCGAGTCTTACTTGTATCGCTATACCAGGATTCGCCCACCAGCTTATCGTCGAGCCAGAAATGAAATGCATCGGTGCCGGTGAAGCCGATTTCGTAATCACCAGTGGTCGGGATAGTCAGCGTTCCCGTCCAGCGCACCGAGAAATCTTCCGTGATCTCCGCGCCTGCACCACTCCGCCAGTTGAAGCTGATTGCCGGATCGGTGCGCTTGATCACTGGCTCACCTTGCAGTGCAGTTCCTTTGAAATATTCCGCACCGAGGCCTGGCTGCCCCGATTTGTCCTTCAACTGCTCCGATGGAATCGGTTCCAGCGGCGGTCCGGTGAGCGAAGATCCCGCAGCGTAGAGCACCGTAGAATCCGAGAAGCGGTTGCGAATGCCGTCCAGAATTGTTACCGGTTTCGATGGCGTTCCGTTGTAATTTCCCAGCAGTGGGTCCACGCTGTCGGCATTGGGTCCAATTACAGCGATGGTCTTGTACTTTGTGCCCAGCGGTAAAAGGTGATCAGCATTCTTCAGCAACACCAGCGTTTCCTGTGCAGCTTTTAGCGCAAGCTGGCGGTGCGGCTCGGTATCGTTTTCGGCAGCGGTAATGCCGGAATATTTCACCGATTCCGGCGGATCGAACATTCCCAGGTTCATACGTGCAGTAAACAGCCGGCGAACGGAGCGATCGATGTCGGACTGCGGCAGCAGTCCTTCTTGAACCGACTTCAAGAGCGCGTCGCGCTCAACTTTCAAATCAGTCATCGGCCAGGCGCAGATGATATCCATGCCGGCTTTCACGGCGTCGGCCATTCCTTCTTCCATTGTCTTCGTGTAATGGTGGCCCAGCGAGATGTCGCTGGCCGCGCCGCAGTCGGAAACTACATATCCTCCAAAATGCCAGTCGTCGCGAAGATGCTCCTGCAACAGCATGGGCTGCGCGCACGCCGGTTTTCCGTCGATCGCGTTGTAAGCACACATCACCGATCCCGCGCCCGCGGTCACGGTAGCCCGAAAAGCGGGTAGGTACGTGTCTTCCAAATCGTGAGCTGAAACTTTTACGTCTACGGTATGCCGCGTAGGCTCGGGCCCACTGTGTACCGCGAAATGCTTCGGAGTGGCCAGAGCCTTCAGATATTTCGGATCGTCGCCCTGCAATCCAGTGACATAGGCGACGCCCATTTGCGCCGTCAGGAACGGATCTTCGCCATAAGTCTCCTGGCCGCGTCCCCAGCGCGGATCGCGAAAAATATTAATGTTCGGCGACCAGACGGTGAGTCCGTGAAACCAGTCGCTGTAACCTTTTTCCTTCACACGGGCGACGTATTTGGCCCGGAACTCTGTCCCGATCACATCCGCTTCTTTGTGGAGCAGATCGGGATCGAACGTTGCAGCAAGTCCGATTGCCTGCGGAAATACAGTCGCGTAACCTTCGCGCGCCGCCCCGTGCAAGCCTTCGCTCCACCAGTTGTATTCCGGAATGCCGAGGCGGGGAATCGCCGCCGCCACATGTACCATCTGCGAAACCTTTTCTTCCAATGTCATGCGGCCAACTAAGTCGTCAACTCGCTTCTCAATCGGCAAAGATGGGTTGCGAAAAGGCGCGTTCTCGATTTCTGGCGAAACCTGCGAAACATCTCGTTGCTGATTTGTGTCTTGGGCGAAGCTGAAAGCCGAGAATAGCGCCAGCAAAAGCAGAATTTGTTTCATGCCTAAGATTCCCTGGGTGAATTGCCCGGGCAAGATCGTGGGCCGCACTAATGTAAATCAAAACGCACAGGGATGGAACGGTCATCTGCCTACTGACGGCAGAAAATGTGGAAGGCTTAAACCACCAAGATTCCAGCAAAACTCTCAAGTTTTGAGCTTAGAGGCTGTTCCCTGAATTATCTTCCAGGCTTTTTCTACGTGGCGTTCAACGGTATTTGTCTGACCTACGCAAAGACGGAGTGTGAGTTTGTCATTCAGTCGGGTATGCGTCAGGTACAATTCACCGCTCTGATTCAAAACATCCATCAATTTTTGATTCGCGTCGTCACCGGACTTTAATCGAAAACAAACCAGATTCAGGGGCGCAGGGGCGGCGATCTCGAACCGTTCATCGCCTCGAACCCAATCGGCGAATTGTTGCGCCAGGCGAATGTGCTCGCGAATGTGAAACTGCAAACCTTCAATGCCGTAATAGCGCAAAACGAACCAGAGCTTGAGCGAACGGAAACGTCGTCCCAGAGGAATCTGCCAGTCGCGATAATCGATGACCGCTCCTGATTCTGTGGCTTGGTTCCGCAAGTATTCCGGCAGCACGCTGAGCGCCTGGATCAGCGCTTTGCGATCGGCCACGTAAAAGCAATCGCAATCGAAATTGGTGAACATCCACTTGTGCGGATTGAAACAGTAGCTGTCGGCGAATTCCAAGCCGTCGTGCAGATAGCGGAATTCGGGGCATAGCGCGGCTGTTCCGGACATTGCCGCATCAACATGAAGCCACAAATTATGTTCGCGGCAGACTTTGCCGATTTCCGCCACCGGATCGATCGCATTCGAAGAAGTGGTGCCGACGGTGGCGCAAACGAAGAATGGCACCAATCCCGATTGACAGTCTTTCTTTATTTCGGCCGCCAGCGCCTCTGGCTTCATTGCGAAGCGTTCATCGACTTCAATAAGGCGCAAGTTCTCGCGCCCGATTCCTGCAATCTTCACCGCTTTCTCAATCGACGAATGCGCCTGAGCAGATGTGTATCCGACCAGCTTGCCGCGGCATCCTTCGTTATTCGAACTGAAATTCGTCGCTCGCTCCCGCGCCGCCAAAACGGCGCACAAACTCGCGCTCGACGCGGTGTCCTGAATCACGCCGCCGCCCGTGCCGGTTGAAAGAAATTTCTCCGGGAGGCAGAGAGCTGGAACGAGCGAGTCGAGCACAAGCGTTTCCAACTCGGTGCACGCCGGACTCGTGGCCCAGAGCATTCCCTGCACGTCCAACCCAGATGAGAGTAAGTCTCCGAGGATGGCCGGACCGGAAGCATTACTCGGGAAAAACGCATGAAAATTCGGTGACTGCCAATGCGTAACTCCCGGAAGAATTTTTTCCTCTACATCTTTCAGCAATGCTGCAAATTCCTCGCCTTGCTGCGGAGCGGCCGCCGAAAGCGAAGCGCGAATTTCGCCCGGCTTCACTTGCGAAAGCACAGGAAACGATTCAATGCGCGAATAGTAATCCGCTATCCAGTCAATGACTTCGTGCCCATGCCGCCGGAACTCGTCAGGCGACATGTGGAAGGATTTGGTTTCGTCAGACGGTGCTTTGCCGGCAGATGGCACTTGCGATCCCGCTTTGCTCATTTTGTAAGTTTAAGCCAGCTGGCCGTAGAACATGCGCGTGGCATATTCAATGCTGACTTGTCCGCCATGCTGATGAAGCTCGAAAATTCTACCCAACTCGCGCAGCATTGGCGCGTGATTGGGGTGCCCTGACCCGGGTGCATACGACGACGACAGTAACCGGCCTTCGACCCCCGCATAGTCGAAGACCTGTTGCAGATCGAAAGTCCGTTCTTGAAAAGGGAGCGGAGCGAAGAACTCGGCAACCACCGTGTGCTCGTGCCGGACTTCGTTGTAGTCGGTTCCGTAGCGAAGCAACAACTCTTCATAGTCCCGAAGGAACGGAGTGCTGTCTGTCCGGCGCTCGTTCCAGACCAACACTGCCCAGCCGCCGGGCTTCAGAATTCGCGCGAATTCCCGTCGTGATTTTGCGCGATCGAACCAGTGCCCGGCCTGTGCCGCCGTAACAAAATCAACGCTGCGTGGCTCTAACGTTGTTGCCTCGGCCGTCCCAGTCAGGCTGGTGAACTTCGGATATGTCGAAAGAAACTCCTCGCCGGCGCGGCGCATCTCCGCGTTAGGCTCGACTCCAAAGACGCGGTTCCCGTGCTCGAGCAGGAGCTTGGTGAAGATTCCAGTCCCCGATGCAATGTCGGCCGCTATCGAATCGCGCGTGAACCCGCAGTCATGCTCCAACGTTTCGATAATCTGCTTGGGATACGAAGGCCGGAAACGGACGTAGGTTTCGACGCGGGAGGAAAACCGATGGATGGAATTGAACGGCACGAAAAAACTCACTTGTCTTGGTTCGCCGTAGTCCCCTGATTCGGAATTAAACCGAGATCGAAACGGTGAAAGCGGAACGCCCCTTGCGTCATATTTCGGTCGGGATCCTTAGGATCGTAAAAAACCAGGACTGCGTTGTCAGTCGTCTCCCTTTTGAATGGACCGTGCCCTCCGCGGCGCTCATTCTCATCATCAAAGAATTGGTAAGTAATTCCTGCTCTAACAAAGCCAGGATCGCGCGAAACTATCTGCCCTAGAGTCACATGACTGCCAGGAAGAAACCGCCGTTCCGACAACCAGCGCAGGTTCAAAATCAGAAACTGCCATCCGGCTATGCACAAGATTTCCAATCTGAATAGACTAAAACCGTGTATTAGTGGCTCAGCCGAGACGCGCCCTAGGAGTATGGCTGTCAGAGTTAGAGTCGCTAAGGAAGCGACGCCCAGGAGTTCTGGAAGCCGTCGAACCTGGAAGGTAATAATTAGATCCTGGTCATATCCTCTGAATGGAAGGGGAGCACCTTGGATGACGACCTCGCTCGGTGATGTCCCATCGAGTGACGCTGGCCACGGGATCGCAAACGCCCCACCAACTCGTCTAAATACGGCGAATCCACTCAAGAAGAATAGGACTATGGTGCCCGCGGCCGGAACAAAAGCGTACCTGAGATCCTGCGCTACCAGCGATACGCACACCAGTATCAGGTAGGCTATGCTGACGAACCAACCCGATCCAAACACCTTGCGCCCTATCCTTTCTTGACAGAAATCCCCAATTCCTTCAACTGCGCATCACTCACCGGCGTGGGGGCATCAACCATCAGATCCACAGCCCGTGCGGTCTTGGGGAACGGAATTACTTCGCGCAAACTTTCGGCTCCGGCAAGGATCATCACAATGCGATCTAACCCCAGAGCGATGCCGCCGTGTGGAGGCGTGCCATATTCGAGCGCTTCTAAAAAGAATCCGAACCGCGCCCGGGCTTCTTCATCGCTCATGCCCAGCGCCTGAAAAATTTTGGCCTGAATATCCTGCCGATGAATTCTGATCGAGCCCGAGCCTAACTCCGTCCCGTTCAGCACCACGTCGTACGCCAACGCGCGAATCTCGCCCAGCGGCGACTTCGGATCGTGCACCGAGTCGATGTTGGCTTCGAGCTTGGCCATGTCTTCCTCATGCAGCGAGGTGAACGGATGGTGCGCCGGATTCCAGCGCTTTTCAGTTTTGTCCCACTCGAACATGGGGAAGTCGCTGACCCACAGAAAGCGAAAATCTTTCTCAGGATTGCCGGTCTTCTCAAACGCCTTGTGCTTTGCCGAATATTTCTGCGCCAAATCGAGCCGCAGAAATCCGCACTTCTCGCAGAAATGCTGCACGCTCTGGTCCATCACGGCGGCATTTTCTTCGCGATTCGCCGCGCCCGCGAGCAACCAAAGATCATCTGGCTCGATGGCCGAATAGCTCATGACCTTGTCCAAAAGGCCTGGATAATCCTTCGCAAAACGCTTCGGATCTGTCATCAGTTGCACAAACGACGGCCCCTGCACATGCTGATAAGCGCCGAAAGTGCCGATGGTCCGTCGCTCGGTCCCCGAAATATCGCCGGCCTTCGGAATGCGAATTACCTGCAGCGGAAATTCTTTGCGCATGCGGAATTTCGTCGCCAGTTCCTCCCACTCTTCCGCGGTCAACGCTTCGCGAGCATCGACCATGGCGGGCAAACGCAGGTCGGGCTTGTCATTGCCGTAACGGCGAATCGCTTCGTCGTAGCTGGTGCGCGGAAATGGAGTGATGATATCGTGCCCAGCGGCTTTGAACGCCGCGGTGAGAAATCCCTCGACCACCGCCCACACCGATTCCGGACGCGGATAAGTCATCTCCAGATCGATTTGCGTGAACTCCGGCTGGCGATCAGCGCGCAAGTCTTCGTCACGGAAGCAGCGCACGATCTGAAAATATCTATCGAATCCGGAAATCATCAGGATCTGCTTGAACATCTGCGGCGACTGCGGCAGTGCGTAGAAGCTTCCCGGCTGCACCCGGCTGGGCACCAGATAATCGCGTGCACCTTCAGGGGTGGACCGCGTCATGAACGGGGTTTCGATCTCGAAGAATCCTTCCGCCGAAAGATAATCCCGGATGGCTTTCGAAACCTTATGCCGCATTTCGATGTTGAACTGCATCGGCTCACGCCGCAGATCGATATAGCGATACTTCAGCCGCATCTCTTCATTCGGCAGAACAGTTTCGCTGGGAAGAAATGGCGGCTGCTTCGACTCGTTAAGAATGCGCAGCTCATCGACCACCAGTTCGACTTCGCCGGTTGGAATGTTTTTATTTACGGTATCGGAATCGCGCCGCTTAACTCTTCCGGTGACGGCAATCACGTATTCGTTGCGCAGTTGCTCCGCTTTCTGATGGGCGGCCGGATTCAACTCGCGATTCAACACGACCTGAGTCACACCGGTCCGGTCACGCAGATCAAGAAAGATGATGCTGCCAAGGTCGCGGCGGCGGTTGACCCATCCCATGAGCACAGCTTTGCTTCCAGCGTCAGAAGGACGGAGAGCGCCGCACATATGCGTGCGTTGTAAATCGCCTAAAAAGTCGAGCAAGTTTTGCCTTTCAGAGTAGCTGTCAGCCATCAGCCGTCAGTCGTCAGCTCATTCTGGATGCGGATTCGCCTCGGCTGACAGCTGGAAGCTGATAGCTGAAGGCTCGATCTGTCGGGTGGGCCGAATCAGGAATTATAAACGGAGGCGTGATTTTGATCGTATTAATACCGATCGTTGGACGATCAATCGATCGGCCGCACTGGTGTGGCCTGCTCGAATTTCAACCGCCAGTCACTTCCCTGCTTCACCCACAGGTCAGACACTTTCTGATATCGCGGGGCCATGCCCGGGTCATCGCCTTCCCGCATGTCCAGAATGGCGTTGTAAGTAAGCAGCGCTGCGCTTGAATCGATTTGTACAGCCTGGGGTTCGTAAAGCTTGAAGTCGCGAAGCGTCCCATCCTGCATGTCACCCAACAACTCGTCGCGCTGATGCAGCCTGCCATCGCCGCCGACGTAATCAAAGTCATCCGTCAACAGCAACTTAATGCCGTTCACATCCTTTGATTTCCTTAAGCTGTGCACCTCGATTGACTTTGCCATTAGCGTTTGAACAAGGGAGGCGGAGCTCTCCGTGGATTGGCCGGTTTGCGCGAGTGCATTCATTGAGAGGAGAAGGAACCAAAAACCTACAGACAAGCGGAAAACTGGTTTCATCCTAAATCTCCTTTTTAAGTGCAGATGGTTATAGCTGGATTCGCATTGCTAGTTCCGTTCGCGGTACCGAGACCTGTTCGCCCGTCCCCAGGTTCTTCAGCGCGAACACACCGATGCTAACTTCATTCTCTCCAGCGATCAGCGCGTATTTCGCGCCCAGCTTGCTGGCAGTCTCAAGCGACTTCTTCAACCTGAAAGTTTCGTCTCCCAGTTCGACCACGATGTCGCTGCTCCGCAACTCTCGCGCCAAGCGGGCCGCCTCTTTATTCATGCCTGATCCAAGCGGGGCGATGTAAACGTCAGGCTTGCGCAGAACATCTTCCGGAGTTTTGCCCAGCGACATCACCAGCCGGTCTTCACCGATGGCAAATCCAATTCCCGGGGCAGGCGGACCTCCAAGCCCTTCTGAAAGGCCGTCGTAGCGCCCGCCACCGAGAATTGCGTTCTGCGCCCCCAGATTTCCATGGGTAAATTCGAACGCCGTGCGAGTGTAATAGTCCAGGCCGCGTACTAATCTATCGTTAAGTGTGAACGGGACTCCGACCGACTTCACGATTTCCTGCACTTGCCGAAAGTGCTGGCGGCAGGGTTCATCGAGAAACTCGCTGATGCGCGGCAGCTTTTCGATGATCGGCTGATCTTCCGGAACTTTGCAATCGAACACGCGTAATGGATTGGTCACCGCGCGCCGCTGGCAATCGACGCACATTTTGTCTTTGACCGGATCGAGCGCTTTTCGCAGAGCCTCGTTGTACGCTGCGCGATCGTTGGCGCACCCAATCGAATTCAGCTGCAACTGCCAGCCGGTGATTCCCAGGCGGTCAAGCAGGGTGGCGAGCAATTCGAGAATTTCCGCATCGCGCGCCGGCGATTCGCTTCCCGAGGTCGCGGGACCGATGACCTCCGCCCCGATCTGATAGAACTGGCGATAACGCCCCTTCTGCGGCCGTTCGCGGCGAAATTGCGGACCGATATAAAAGAGTTTGTTGAGCCCGCGGTCCCAGAGTTTGTGCTCGATGTAAGCCCGCACAACCCCAGCAGTATTTTCGGGACGAAGAGTAAGCGACTGGCCTTTATCGCTCTCGGCCCTGCCCTGGTCCTTCCACGTGTACATCTCCTTCGAAACAATGTCCGTCTCTTCGCCAACTCCACGGGCAAAAAGTTCGGTGGATTCAAAAATGGGCGTGCGAATTTCGTGGAAGTTATATGCGCGAAACACGTCGCGCACGGTGGACTCGACATAGTTCCACAGCGCTGTATCCGGCGGAAGAAGATCGCGCGTTCCTCGGACTGCTTTGATCATAAATATGAGCTACCCCAACCCCTGTCATCCTGAGCGAAGTGCCAGCTTCGCAGCGCGAAGCAGATGCGCAGTCGAAGGATCTCTGCACTCCTCGGCACCATCCCGGTCGCATCAGGGAATTCTCACGATGCCACCGAACACAAAGAAGCCCAGCCAGAATGCTCTGTTGCGTCCGTGATTACGCACAAATACAGAGGTCCTTCGACTCCATTTGATCTTCGCCTCGCGAAGATCAAAATCCGCTCAGGATGACAGTGTAATGGAATCCAAGATTTCACTTTAGCTGACGCCCGACGGCTACCTCTCCGCCAGATACGCATCCTTATATCCCAAGTAATTGTTCGCGTACCGCATTATGCTCTCCTGGTCTTTCGGCTCCAGCTTGCGGCGAAACTTGCCAGGTGACCCCATCCACAGCGAGCCTGGTTCAACTATCGTCTTCTCCGGAATTAATGTCCCCGCCGCAATGATCGATCCGGCGCCGATACGCGCTCCATTCAGAATGATTGATCCCATGCCGATCAGGCAACGATCTTCGATAGTGCAGCCATGCAAAGTCACGTTATGCCCAACCGTCACGTATTCACCGAGGAAAACGCCATACTGCTGCTTCATGCCATGCAGAACGCTGCAATCCTGAATGTTCGAATGTGCGCCGATACGAATTGAGTGCACGTCGCCTCGCAATACAGCGTTCATCCAGACGCTGGCGTGGTCGCCCAGCACCACGTCGCCGATGAGTTGAGCCGAGTCGTCAACGTAACACGAACTCGGCACAGTGGGCGAAATGCCTTTATAGGAGCGGATCATGAACTAGCACTCAGCATTCAGCATTCAGCACGTACGAGTAGTGAGTGGCGAGCAATGAGTAGTGAGCGAAACCGAGATTCTCTCGCGATCGCTCGCTGCTCATCGCTAAGTGCTGATTGCTAAGTGCTAAATGCTAACAAATTTTCCCGTTGCGGGACGCGGACAAGAATTTTCCTCGCACATCACTGACTCGCGCTCGGGTTCGTGTTATATGAGATAAGTCTCCCGTCGAGGCTGGACTCACTTCCCAAGCGGAGTGAATCCATGCGGCATCTCGTATTTTTCTTTGCGGCGCTCATTACATTGTCGTCGCCTTGTTTTTCTCAGGATGGATCAACCGGCTCCGTCCGGGGCATCGTCCTCGACCCTTCAGGGGGGCGGATTCCTGGCGCAACCGTCGCCTTGGTGAATAATTCGACGGCCTTTCACTACCAGCAAACATCCGATGCCGAAGGGCGATTCGCTTTCGGGTTGCTGCCCCCGGGTGATTACTCAGCGCGCGTGACTGCGGAAAAGATGTCGCCGCAACTAAGTCCGTTCTTGCGCGTGACGCTCGGTGGCGTGACCGAGATTGAATTCAAGCTTCAGATCGCTGGAGCGCGGGAAAACGTTACGGTTTCGGCTGAACCGCGTGCGGTAGAAACCGAGCCGCACGGCTTGTCCACCGTCATCGATGAACGCGCCATTCTCAATCTTCCATTAAACGGACGCCGCTTCACTGACCTATCCCTGCTCACGTCGCAAGCAACAACCGATCCGCGAGGCCAAAATTCGACCTCGAACGGCGACCTCTCATTCGGCGGCATTCGCGGATTTCAAACCAGCTACCTGGTCGACGGCGGCGACAACAATAATGCTTTCTTTGGGCAGGCCCGTGGCCGATACCGCGCGCCCTACCAGTTTTCGAATGAAGTGGTTCAAGAGTTCCGGGTCTCGCCGAATTCTACTTCCGCTGAATCTGGGAGGACCGGCGGCGCGGTCGTAAATGTGGTCACAAAATCAGGGACCAACAAGCTTCACGGCACGGCCTTTTATTACCTGCGCAACAGTACTTTCGACGCGCGCGATCCCGAACTCAATATCAAGCCCAATGACCAGCAGCAACAATTCGGCTTCACTCTTGGCGGGCCGCTGCGGCGCAATCGCGTCTTCTTCTTTGCGGGATACGATCAGCACATTTTTCACGAGCCGACAGTGGTGCGCTTCGTTAACGGCGGGGCTAGCGTTATTCCGCAGTTGGGCGCGGGGCCCTTCACGCCGGGTGATTTTGAGGCCGACGATCAAGCGTTGGTGTTCGGGGCCGCAGGACAGCTCTCAAAGCAAGCAGGCCTCTATCCTTCAAAGCTGCTGGGCAATGCCGGCTTCGCCAAGCTGGACGTAAACATTTCCCAACACAATCAACTCGCGCTGCGGCTCAATACCTCTCGTTATTCGGGAGCCAACAATGTCTTCATGGATCCCTCCAGCCCGTTGACTACATATGGAATTTCTGACAACGGAATCGAGAATGTCGAGACCGAAACCGCCACGGCGTCTCTCACCAGCGCGCTTTCATGGCGGACCGTGAGCCATCTGCGGGCGCAATTTTCGCGCGATCTGCAATGGTCACAAACCAATTCGAACACTCCACTAACACGCGTCCCCGGCATACTCGATGGATTTGGGCGTTCGACGATCTTGCCTCGCGAAAGTCACGAGAGCCGCGGCCATTTTGCGGAGACGATCAGCCGGCAAAGTTCGCGGCATTCGTGGAAATTCGGCGGTGACGCGTTACTCACGAAAATTTATGACTTCTTCCCCTCGAACTTCGGCGGAGAGTTTATTTTCGATCCTATTCGCGTGAATCCGTTTACGTTTCAGCCCATGCTGGGCGGCCTGGAACTGACCCCGCTGCGCGCCTACGCGCACGCGGTCCCGCACTATTACGTGCAGAATTTTGGATCGGCCGTAAGCCATCCGGACACCAACGAATACTCGGCTTTTGCGCAGGACATGATTCGCGTGACCGACCACTTCAGCGTGAGCCTGGGCGTTCGTTACGACCTGCAAACCTTCAGCACGAAATATCTAAAGACGAATCCGGTGTGGCCTGACTCGGGCAAGGTGCCGTTCAATCCTAAAGATTTCGCGCCGCGCGTGGGATTGTCATACTCCATTGGCGATCGAAGGCCACTGGTGGCGCGCATCGGATATGGCTTGTTCTATCCGCGTATTCCGCAAATTTACAACTCGACCATCGAAACCCAGAATGGCCTTACCCCCAATTCCATTTTCCTCAACCAGACGAACTTCTATGCTCAACAAGTTTTCCCGCAATATCCTTTTTCACTGGTGAACTGCGCGCTCCTGGCCAACTCTTGTGAAGTCCCTGCGAATCTGACGCAATTTGCGCAAACCAATATTTCCGCTTTCGCGCACAACTTCCGTTCGCCTGAGGTTCACCAGGTCAGCGTAAGTTTGGAGCGCGAACTCACCGATCACGTCGTCGGAGAAATCTCGTACTCCTTCGTTCGCGGACAGAACCTGATCCGCGCCCGCGACGTAAACCTTCCGCCGCCCACGCCGGTGGAGTACCCGGTCTACGATGCATCGGGGGCAAACCTGCTCGGCTATGGAACGGTAGAAACTTTTGCGACGCGGCAAAATTCGGCCTCTTTCACGTGTCCATTTCCGCCCTGCATTAATCCACTTGCACGGCCCATTCCGCAACTGGGATCAATCGACGTGTATGAGAGTGCAGCGTCGAGTATTTACCACGGCGCAACTATCTCTATTCGCCGCCAAATGACTCACGGTCTTTATTTCCGTCTTGGCTATACCTACGCCCACGCGATCGACGACGGACAAGATGCACTCGTCGCGGGTGTCCCCGCAACTGTGCAAAATTCCTACGCTCCGAATTCTGAGCGAGCGAACAGCGTCACCGATCAACGCAATCGATTCGTCTTCTCCTGGATGTACGAGCCACGCGCCCTCAACGGCGGTCAGGGTGTGCTGGGTAAGCTCACTAAGGGATGGAAAAACTCCGGCGTCATCACTGCGGGGAGTGGAAGACCTGTGGATGCGACGGTTGCAGGTGATGCAAACCAGGACGGAAACTATGGCAACGACCGCTTGCCGGGAGCAAGACGCAATTCATTCGTGGGCCCGGATTATTCAAGTACAGATATGCGGATCGCCCGCCGGATCTATTCGAAAAACGGCTGGAAAATTGAATTTACCGCAGAGTCGTTCAACCTGTTAAATCGCCTCAACAGCCGGTTTCAATTGACCAGCGATGGGGCCGTCAGCAATGCCGCGCAATTCAATTATGGAACTAAGATCATTGGAATCAACTACTTTCCTGCTTACTACCAGGTCCCTACCAATTTTATGCACGCTACCAACGCATATGCACCCCGTCAGATTCAGTTCGCTTTGCGTTTAGGGTTCTGAAATGGGGGCTCCGCCTACGATGCAAGAGCCGAGTTTTCCCGTTGACAAATCTGATATTTGCTTGACTTTATGCGGCCAAATTGCAATAAAGGACGAGTTCATCCAGGACAAGTCTGGGGGTGTCCGTTTAGTTGGCAGATGTCCGATTGCAGGAAGGCGAGTCGCTCGAAGATGCTCTTCGCCGGTTTAAACGCAAGGTGCAGCAGGAAGACACCATTAAAGAAGTGAAGCGTCACTCCTTTTACCTGAAGCCAGGCGAGAAGCAGCGAGTTAAGGAAGCGCTGGCCCGCAAACGTAGCCGCAAGAAACAACGCAAAGAGCAGGAATAATGCTGTAGGGACGCAACCGCCGAGTTGCGGCCCTCACGCCTAATTATTAAGACACTCTTATCGAATTATTCTCCTGCCGGGACTTTTATGTTGTATCCCGCACACTTCCCCGTGCGGAAGGCCGAACCCAAGGGTAGCAGTTAGAAACAGGGGGCACGATCACACATGGTCGCACGCCATAGCGTCGCGCCTATAGGGCTGGGCCAAAGGAGCTCTCGGATGGAATTCCACGACAGGACTCTAAAGTGTATTGACTGCGGGGCGGACTTCGTCTTCACCGCGGGCGAGCAGCTTTTTTTCCACGACAAGCAATTCAAGAATGAACCCAAGCGTTGCAAGACTTGCAAGACCAAGCGGCTCACTTCGGTGGGCGCAGTTCCGGTCAGGCAGGGCTTCCCATCGCGCCCAAAAGTCGAGACCACCGCGGTCTGCTCACACTGCGGTAAGGAGACGACTGTGCCTTTCCGTCCCACTCAGGGCCGTCCAGTATTTTGCCGAGAGTGTTTCCGGGAACGTCGTCAAGCGGCGAGCGCCTGAACTTTAAAAAACAATAACGGCTGCCCTGGGTTTGATTAGGGGCTAGCCGGCCTTTTGTTGCTTCTGTGAGGACATGGCGTCGTAGTGTGCGAGGCGTGCGCGCGATTGCTTTTCGTCCTGATGCTGCACCAGTAGAGCCTCGATCTGCCGCAATAAATCATGGGTGCCAATTGGTTTCACCAGTACCGATTGCGCACTGTTGTGCTTCCCTTCCATGTTGCGGGGTGGATATGCCGTGAGCAGCGCAGTCGCGGGGTTGTAGCGCTGCTGCCGCGCGGCGCGAATCACGTGGAAACCCGCGTCATCGGTTTCCATACGCGAGTCGGTTATCACCATGTCATATTCGCCTGACATCAGTTTCTCAATGCCTTCGGCCGCAGACGTTGCCGTCTGCACATCGAACTGATTCAGTTCGAGCACAGCTTTCAGGGTCAGCAACACGGTTGCGTCGTCATCCACCAGCAGGATCTTGCGCTTCATGAGTACCTCGAATACGGACTGGGAACCGCACGGTCTCTCCGCGGAATCCGGCGATCTACATACGTTAGTATAGTTCCGTGCCCAGCTTTTACGTAGAAAATTTCGGTTGCCGTGCCACACAGGCGGACGGCGCCGCTATCGAAGAACAATTTCGGGAAAACGGCCTCAGTCGCGCCGATCATCCTCGAAACGCGCGTTACGTCGTGCTAAACACCTGTGCTGTAACCGCTTCCGCCGAGCAGGACGCCCGCGCCGCCATTCGTCGGGTACGGCGAGAAAACCCTGGCTGCAAAGTAATAGTTACCGGCTGTTACGCCCAGCGGGTGCCGAGTGAGGTTGCGTCGCTCCCGGGCGTGTCAGTCGTCATCGGCAACTCTCACAAGAACACTTTGGCCCGGATTGCTTTGCAGGCTGAGTCTGAGCAGGCCCGATCGAGAGGAAATTTTGTTTCTCTTGCGACCTTGATGAGCGGACAGCAGTCGTTTGATGGTTCGATTTTCGTCTCCGATATCTTTGCTCACACCGAATTGATAGCCGCTCCGGTCTTCGATTCCGCTAACGAGCGAACTCGCCCCAACCTGAAAGTGCAGGACGGGTGTAACAACCGTTGCTCTTTCTGCATTATTCCGTCGGTGAGGGGACGCAGCCGATCGCTGAAGTTGGATGAAGTTTTGCGCGAAGTAAATCAGTTGGTCGAAGCGGGATATCGCGAAGTGGTGATCTCCGGCATCAATCTCGGCCGCTGGGGACGCGACCTCCCTTCTTTGGTTGTGGAGGACAGGCGTCCCCGCCCGTCAAGGTTCGAAGATTTAGTGCGTGCAATTCTCGATCGTACAGGTCTCGAAAAACTTCGTATCTCTTCGATCGAGCCCATGGACTGGAGCGATTCGTTCATACGCTTGATGGCAGACTCACGGCGAATCGCCAAGCACGCGCACGTGCCCATGCAGTCCGGCAGTGATGCGGTGCTGCGCCGCATGCATCGAAAATATCGCCCTTGGCACTATCGCGAGAAGGTCGAAATGATTCGTGCCGCTATGCCCACCGCAGCCATTGGCGCCGACGTAATGGTCGGATTCCCCGGCGAGACCGATTCTGAATTTGAAGAGACGCGCCAGCTGATTGAAGAATTCCCATTCACCTATTTGCACGTCTTCACATTCTCGGCACGTCCCGGAACGCCGGCTGCGACTATGCGCAATCAGGTCCCGGTGCGCGTGGCACGCGAACGCAGTCGTATTCTGCGGGAGTTGGCAACGAGGAAAAAGCGCGCCTTCATGGGCCAGTTTGTGGGGCAAAAGATTGAGGCGATCACCCTCAACGTGATCTCTGAAACTGCTGACGGAACATGCACGGAAGCGCTGACCGATAATTACCTCAAGATGAGGCTGGTCGGACGCCTCGGCGCCAACCAGTGGCTGAAGGCGGATGTGAGTAACATGGATGGCGACACGTTGATTGGAAATACGGTCCGCGAGCTCGCAGCAGAGGGCGAGGGCTTGAGCCAGACAGGGACCATAGGTTAACCGTCGCACGATTTCAGCTTCGAAAAAGCGATTCGAAATTGTCCCGCAGCATAACTGCGGCGACTTTTACAACTCAGCTCGAAGAAGCGACATATATTTAGCCCAGCACGTAAGTGCTGGGAAACCGTCAGATTGAATGCGAGTCCGCAAGGACGGCACAAATTCTTGCTTCCACAAGCCGCGAACAGCAGTCTCATACAAATATGCACACCGTGAACCCGGAAGTCTGGCCCTCCAAGACACGATCCTTGCCGATCTCAACGCTAATTCTTTTCTTCACACTCTCCGCCTTCGCGCAAGCGCCCTCTGCGGCAAAGAGTGCGAGTTATCTCGATCCCCTTCCCCAAGACACCGGTGCCGCAGGCCTGAAGCAAGCGCTACGCAAACTGCAAACCACTGGCCGTTTGATGATGGTCACCGCGCATCCCGACGACGAAGACGGCGGGCTGCTCACACTCGAATCACGCGGCAAAGGCGTACAAACTTTATTGCTAACCCTCACTCGTGGCGAAGGCGGACAAAATAAAACCGGCGACACATTTTCCGATGAGCTCGGGATACTGCGAACGCTGGAACTGCTCGCCGCCGATCGTTATTACGGAGTCGAGCAACGGTTCAGTCGCGTCACTGATTTTGGATACTCGAAGACCCCCGAGGAGACTTTCCAGAAGTGGGGCGGTCATGACGTTCCGCTGGCCGACATGGTGCGCGTAATCCGAGAGTTTCGACCTGACGTGCTGATCGCGCGTTTTTCCGGTACTGACCGCGACGGCCACGGCCATCACCAGGCCTCCGCGGTCCTGACCAAAGAAGCGTTCCGCGCCGCCGGAGATCCGAACCGTTTCCCGGAACAGATCAAAGCAGGCCTGCAGCCTTGGCAGCCGAAGAAGCTTTATATCGGCAATGTCTGCGGCTTCGGCGCGACCACCTGTGCCGACGAAAACTACACAGTCAAGCTGAACACCGGCGAGGAAGACCCGGTGCTTGGCATGTCCTACTTTCAATTTGCGATTGAGGGTTTGCGGCACCAGGAATCGCAAGGGCTGGGCGATTTGAAATTCCTCGCTGGACCGCGCTTTGCGTTTTACAAATTGGTCGATTCGGTAGTCCAGATTCCAAAAGACGAGAGCGGTCACCAGCACGAGAAAGATTTCTTCGATGGAATTGACACCAGCTTGGCTGGCTTACCAGCGAAGCTCGGAGAAGAAGATGAGGCTCCGTGGCTCAAAACAGATCTTGCGAAGCTCGCCGATCACATTAAGGATTCTATCGGCGACCTCTCTGCGGACGTCGACCAGTTCGGATCAATTCTGGATCGAATCAATCAGAGCGGCCTGTCGCCTGACCACAAAACCGCATTGCTTCAATCTGTCTCTGCTAAGCAAGAGCAAGCTGAAACCGCGCTCAATTTGGCGCTGGATTTGATTTTGGAAGTGACCGTCGCTCCGCCGCAAGGACCTGCAGCTCCACCGCCTCCCGAAGCTGAAGCACTCACTCCCGTCTCTCCTGGTCAGAAATTTGAAGTCATCGCCAAGCTGCACAATGGCTCCAAGTACTCGCTTACGATCGATAATGCAGCTCTCAATCGTAGTGACTGGGTGCGCCGAACTCACGCCGACCAGACGACGATCGGCCCAGGCGAAGATTACTACGCCAACTTTCTGGCGGAGGTACCGAACAACGCACCAATTACTCGCCCGTACTGGCACCGCGACGATCCTCAAACTGAGTCCGTCAATAAGATCGACGATGAGGCCTATGCAACTCTGCCTTTTCCGCCGGAACCGCTGCACGCCACCGTCGATTTTGAGATCCTAGGCCACTCTCGATTCCATTCCCCCGCACCAGATTTCTTGAGAAAGAAATCCAGATCAGCTCCACAAGGAAGGATATCCGCGGACGTTGAGGTCCCACTTAAGGATGAACACGGCGCTTTGCGAAAAAGAGAGCTGGCGATAACGCCGGCTTTTTCGGTCGCGATTGAACCGAGTCAACAAGTAATCCCTTTGTCCCAAGCCAGCGCAACAAAGGTCAAGGTCGAAACAAGTTCAAACCTGGCCAAAGCGCCGGCAGGCGTTTTGCATCTCGAAGTTCCGACAGGGTGGCGTTCGCAACCGGAAAGCGCAGATGTGGAGCTACCACTACGCGGCGATAGAAAACATTTGGCCTTCCAAGTTCGTCCTCAAGACTTGAAAGAAAGCCGAACTGAAACGAGGGCAAACCTGGATGCCGCCAACAGCAAATATTCCGAAGGCTATAGCCTCGTCACGCGCGAAGATCTCGGCTCCTTTTACTATTTCGAGCCCGCAGTACAGCACATCAGTATTGTGGATGTGAAGGTTCCGAAGGAAATCAAAGTCGGCTACGTCATGGGCGCAGGCGACGACATCGCAACCGTACTACAGCAGATTGGGATGAATGTGACGCCGATCTCCGCAGACAAGCTGGCGACAGAAAATCTTGCGCAATATGGGACCATCGTTCTTGGCGTGCGCGCTTATGACACCCAAAAAGAGCTCGTCGTAAATAATCAAAGGCTGCTGGATTTCGTGTCCAAGGGCGGGACCCTGATCGTGCAGAACAACAACAGTATTTCGGATTTCAATAGTGGTCACTTCACGCCCTATCCCGCCGAACTAGGCCGCGCGCGGGTTTCGGTCGAAGAGGCGCCAGTGCAGATTCTGGCCCCGGACGATCCGGTGTTTCATTATCCGAACCAAATTTCACAGAAGGACTTCGACGGCTGGGTGCAGGAGCGCGGCCTCTATTTCATGGAGAAATGGGACGATCATTTCAAGCCGCTACTTTCGTGTCACGATCCAAACGAGCCGGATCAAAAAGGCGGATTGATGATCGCTAAGTATGGCAAAGGGACTTACATCTTCACTGGCTACGCGTTCTTCCGTCAGTTACCTGCGGGAGTTCCCGGGGCAATTCGTCTGTTCGTGAATCTGGTGAGCGCGGGCGCAGGACACTAATTGCTGCCTCGACCAAGAGAAACAAAAACTAATGCCCGCTCTCCCTCAATCCGATAATCCCAAGCTCATCCGCGGCATAAGCCTGTGGAGCGCAACCGCGCTGAACATGATCGACATGATTGGCGTTGGGCCTTTTATCACCATTCCGCTCGTGGTCAGTGCGATGGGCGGCCCTCAAGCGATGTTGGGATGGGTGATCGGCGCGCTGCTTGCGACCTGCGACGGCCTGGTCTGGGCCGAATTGGGCGCCGCCATTCCAGGTTCGGGTGGGTCATATCAGTACCTTCGCGAAATCTATGGCCCACGTCGTCTCGGCAAACTGGTTTCGTTTTTGTTCATCTGGCAGCTTTCCTTCAGTGCGCCATTGTCGATCGCCTCGGGCGCCATCGGATTCGCCAGCTACGCTTCCTACCTACTTCCCGGCCTCGAGCAGCAATATGCTTTTCGCAACTGGAACCTGCATTTGCCCTTTCTCGGTACATTGCAATTTCACTGGGCGGCCGCTGGCACAACTTTTATCGCCATCGGAATCGTACTTATTGCCGTCTTGTTGCTATATCGCCGCATCACCGATATCGGATTTCTTTCGAAGTTTCTGTGGTTCGGCGTCATGGGAACCATCGGCTGGATTATCTTCGCGGGATTTACCCACTTTAATGCCGCCCGTGCTCTGAGCTTTCCGCCCGGCGCGTTCACGCTGAGCAAAAACTTTTGGCTTGGCCTGGGATCGGCCATGTTGATCGCTACCTATGATTACTGGGGCGCGTACAACGTCTGCTTTCTCGGGGACGAGATCAAAGAGCCGGCCAAAAATATCCCGCGCGCCTTGCTGCTATCCATTTTTCTCGTGGCCTGTCTATATCTAATGATGAACATCAGCATTCTCGGCGTGGTCGATTGGCACGAGATGCTGCGCTCGCCCAATTCCAACAACAAGCTCTATGTCGTTTCGACTTTCATGGAGCGCATTTATGGCCCTTGGGCGGCAAACCTAGTCACCGTGCTCGTCATGTGGACAGCTTTCGCTTCAGTCTTTTCATTGATGCTTGGCTACTCGCGCGTGCCTTACGCCGCCGCACTGGACGGAAATTACTTCAAGGTTTTCTCGAAGATTCATCCCGTTTACCGCTTTCCCCATATCTCGTTGCTCGCTCTCGGAGGCGCCGGTCTGCTGTTTTGCTTTTTTTCGCTTGCGGACGTAATCTCGGCGCTGGTGGTCATTCGTATTCTGCTGCAATTCATCCTTCAAGCTATCGGCATTATTGTTCTGCGGGTGCGCCGGCCCGACATGCCGCGGCCGTTTCGCATGTGGCTTTATCCAGTTCCCGCGATATTGGCAATCGTCGGTTTCGCATACATTCTGCTGGCGCGCAAAGATTTCCTTAAGGAAATTCGCTACGCCTTCGCCATCCTGATCCCCGGGATTCTTCTTTACATCATGCGGGCATGGCGCAATCACGATTGGCCGTTCCGCGCGGCGCTTCCGGCAGCTGCGGAGATCAAGGCAAGCTGATGGCCGACTCCTTACAGGCGCACCACAGGCTGCACGAACACGAAAGCAACTCTGCGCTTGCGCCATTACGTGAACCGCTTTTTCGTTCGCTGTGGATCGCTGCGGTCATTTCTTACATCGGCAAATGGATGCAGATGGTCGGGGCCGCCTGGCTCATGACCCAGTTGACTTCGTCGCCGTTCATGGTTGGCCTGGTGCAAGCGGCCATCATGCTCCCGGTATTTCTCGTGATCCTGCCTGCCGGCGCGCTCGCCGATATGGTCGATCGCCGACGTTTCTTATTGGTCACTCAGGCATGGATGGTTGCGGCTGCGGCATCGCTTGGCATATTAACGCTGCTCGGCTACGTCACCCCCTGGCTGCTGGTGCTATTCACATTTCTGCTTGGATTGGGGGCCGTCGTCAATGATCCCGCATGGCAAGCCATCACACCCGAGGTGGCTTCTCCGCGCAACCACGCAAGTGCGGTTGCGCTAAACTCAGCTGCGTTTAATGTGGCGCGAGCAGTCGGCCCAGCTCTCGGCGGTTTGGTAATTGCCGCCACCAACTCCGGGGTCGCATTCCTGATGAACGCCGCCGGCTTTTTCGGCGTAATCCTTTTCTTATATCGCTGGAAGCGCCCTAACCTTGAGCCGGCAGTAACCGGACGTCTCACGGAATCGCTGCGCGCCGGCCTTCGTTATGTGCGCTCCGCGCCTGCGGTGCATTGCGTGCTGATTCGCACCGCGGTATTCAGTGTCGGCGCGAGTTCGGTACTAGCGCTGCTTCCGATTATTGCTCGCCCCTATGGCGCATCGGGGTACGGCATGCTGCTCGGGGTGTTCGGACTTGGCGCACTGGCTGGAGCTGGCGTGCTTCCACGCCTGCGAGTAAGACTTTCGGTCGATGGCCTGGTTGCCGGGGCAATAGTTCTGTTTGCGCTCGCGACCGTTGGAGCCGGACGCACTCAAAACTTCGACTGGCTGGCAGCTATTTTGTTTGCGGGCGGTATGGCTTGGATCAGCATTGTTGCTTGCCTGAATGTGGCCGCACAACTCATGACCCCGAGTTGGATGCGGGCGCGGGCGATTTCCATGTATCTGCTGGTCTTGCAAGGTGGGATGGCCCTGGGCAGCGCAGGCTGGGGCGCGCTAGCGACAAAATACGGCGTGCCGACTACAATGCTTTGTTCGGCGGCAACTCTAATCGCGGGGCTGGCTACGGTGCGGCGTTTCCGCCTGACATTCGGAGCGCCGGAAATGGCGACTTCCGTCCCTAGCCAATAAGGTTTCAGATCACTTTTCTGGGGCAAGACAACTTTCAATCTGAGGAGAAAACGTTATGCGTTGTGTAAAGTCAATGCTTGGAATTTTTGCGTTCGTATGTTGTTCAGGATTTGCTCTGGGTCAAATGGCCATGCCTGTGGCGAAGACGCCTGGCGATGCGCTCAACGCGATCCTGATGATCGGCGAGCAGCAGTTTGTAGCTACAGCCGATGCCATGCCGGAAGATAAGTACTCTTTCGCTCCCACTAATGGCGAGTTTAAGGGAGTCCGAACGTTCGCGGAGCAGGTGAAACATGTCGCGGCCGTCAACTACATTTTCGGCGCGAGTGTCTTGCAGGAAAAACCTCCAGTTGACACGGGAGAAGAAAAAGGGCCCGAAGCGGTCAAGACCAAAGCTCAAATCATGCAATTCCTGAAAGACTCTTTTACCTATCTTCATAAGGCGCTGGGTTCCATCACCGATAAGAACCAGATGGACCAAGTAACACTCTTTGGGGACATGAAAACAGCGCGCCTCAGCGTGGGAGCGTTCGCGTGCGCCCATCCCATGGACCATTACGGCCAGATGGTGGAATATCTTCGGATGAACGGAATTATTCCACCAGCCAGCCGTCCGCAGAGCAAATAAGGACCGGCCACGGATTGCGCGGAGTATCACAAATCGAAACTGGAGGCCAATTAAAATCCGCGAAATTCTGTGTAAATCCGTGGCCAGTTCTTGATCGATTCGACAGCAACCTTAGTACCATCTTTTTGCATGTCCCCCCTTGCGCGTTTGGCCAAGTTTCGCCTAGCATCCCAAATGAAAGCCGGCCTGCAAGGTTGGTGATGGCGGTAACCGATTTTTGAACCAATGCTTGAATGAACGGGGCCTGACTCGTATCTGATCTGGTGTGCCATGCTCCGCCATGCGGAGAGGCCTAAAGGATCTCGGAGGGCCCCAAACGTCTACCGACGGTTCATTCTCGGCCCGTCACACGGTCAAGTGGGTCGGCTTCTCACCTTTGAATCCTAGCGTCGTGGTAGATTCCTCTTCAGCTTTCCCTCGGTCATTCGGTAGGGCACGGCTTCAGCCGTACCGATATTCCAGACAAAAAGACTGGGCTTTAGCCCCTGAGGTAAACTGAATTCACGACTTTCGCAAACCTGCTCGCATCTAACTAGCCAGTGTTCCCAAGACTTTTTCAATTCGGTCATTTCAGCATACCCACATACGGTGTTCTGGTCGCAGTAGGCGTTTTAGTCGGCCTTTGGATCAGCGTCCGCAATTCTGCCAAGCAAGGAATTAAGCCGGAGAACGCTTGGGATTTTGGTATTGCGGTGGTGCTGGCGGGGATCGTCGGCTCGAAGCTGCTCTACCTGTTAGTTGACTGGCATTACTACATGGACCATCCGCGAGAGATTTTCAGCCTGGCTACATTGCAGGCGGGAGGCATATTTTCCGGCGGTCTGATTGGGGCATTCATCGCGGCGGCCTGGTTTCTCCGCAAGCATCACATGCCGGCGCTGGCCACTTGCGACGCATTCTCACCCGGCCTCGCCATGGGTCACGCGATCGGCCGCCTCGGCTGCTTCGCGGCCGGGTGCTGCTACGGCAAACCCACAGACCACTTCTGGGGCGTGACGTTTAACAATCCGCTGGCGCAACAACTGGTGGGAACTCCGTTAGGCCATGCTCTCGAGCCTACTCAACTATTTGAATCGGCCGTAGAGTTGTGCATCTTCTTCATTCTTACCTGGATGTTCAATCGTAAAAAGTTCGACGGCCAGATTTTCGGGGCCTATCTTTTTCTGTATGGTATTGCGCGGTTTTTCCTTGAGTTCTTGCGCGACGATCCTGGCCGCGGCTCCGTATTTGGAGGAGTACTCAGCGGAACCCAACTCATCGCAATCGGATTCGTACTCACCGGCGGCATTATCTGGTATCTGCGGCCTACGCCAAAAGTAGTTTTGGCGACGGCAACCCGCTAAACCCTCGTCCCTCCATTAAACTGTCATCCTGAGCGCAACGCATGCTTTCGCTTGCGAAAGTATGCGCGCAGTCGAAGGACCTATGCACTTGCTGGTCGAGGTTCGTTCAGGATGACAGTTGAAGGGAGATCACAAACGACATCTTTCGCCATCCCGCCCGAGTACGCCGGTCGTCGCCTCGACCACTTCCTAGTCTCGCAAATTGCCGATACCAGCCGTTCGCGAATCCAGCAACTTATCTCTCAAAAGAAAGTCCTGGTAGATGGAAACCCTGCCAAAGCTTCGCTTCTCCTGCGCGGAGGCGAGCACATTGAAATTGTCGGCGAAGTCGAACGGCCTCCATTACGTGCCATCGCGGAAGAAATTCCCCTCGATGTCATTTATGAAGATGATGACCTCGCAGTGGTAAATAAGCCTTCCGGAATGATGGTTCACGCCGGCGCAGGCGCCACCGACGATGAGCGAAACCGCGGAACCCTGGTCAATGCCCTGCTGCACAGCTTCGGCGCACTCTCGGGCGTGGGCGGCGAACTGCGCCCCGGCATTGTTCATCGCCTCGACAAAGAAACCAGCGGCCTGATCGTGGTCGCAAAGAACGACCTCGCCCACCGCAAATTATCCGCTGAGTTTTCCGGACGTAAAGTGAAAAAGACATATATTGCGCTGGTACACGGCTGGCTGAAGAACGACAAAGGCACGATCTCCAGTCCGATCAGCCGCGACGCTATTCGCCGCATTCGCATGACCACGCGCCGCGTGGGAGGCCGCGAAGCCATCACGAAGTACGTTGTTCAGCAACGAATTGAATCTGACTTCGGCAAATTTACGCTGCTCAAAGTCAAGATCGAGACTGGACGCACTCACCAGATTCGCGTCCACATGGCTTCTCTCGGACATCCCGTGGTGGGTGATGCCTTATACGGAGCCCCCCGCGAGATTCGCGGCAAATCCGGCCCCACAATTTCGCTGTCCAGAAATTTTCTTCATTCGGCTGAGCTTCAGTTCGAACATCCACGGAGTGGCGAGCTACTAAGCTTTTCAAGTCCTATTCCGGAACCGCTTACCGAATTCTTGCGCCGCTTGGAGCCCCGTCTAACCGCAGAGAAGCGTCTATAATGAGACACCCATGGACTGGTTTCGTAGCACGTTGGTCTTCCTGATTGCCGCCTGGTTGAGCGCGCCCCTGATCGCTCAGAACTCAGGACCCGGCACGGACGATCTACCCTCAGCCCCTTCGGCTGTCATTCAGAAAAAACAGGCACCCCCAAAGGAAGCTGCTCCTGACCCGCCACCGCAGCCACAGTCCGACACACAGCAGGCGCCACAAACTCAGCCCAATGCTCCTACCCCGCCGGCCTCAACAGAGGCGCCGCCCAAGCCTGGTGATGCTGGCTCTGATGATTCTCCGACATCCGCAGCTGACGCGGGCTTCAGGGTAAGGGTCAACGAAGTTCCAGTTGTGTTTACGGTCACGGACAAGCACAACCACTATGTGCGCGACTTGAACAAGACCGACTTCAAGGTGATCGATGACGGCAAACCGGTGATTCAGATTCGCAGTTTCCGTCGGGAGACCGACCTGCCCTTGCGGGTTGGGCTTCTGATCGATTCCAGCGCCTCAGTCCGCGGCCGCTTCAAATTCGAACAGGAAGCCGCGATCGAGTTTATGAACCAAACCATCCGGCCTAGGTACGATCAGGCGTTTGTACTTGGCTTCGATTCCAGCCTCGAGGTCACACAGGAGTTCACCGGCGACACTGAGCTGCTCTCAAAGGGCATCCGCAGCCTGCGCCCCGGCAACAGCACGCGTCTTTACGATGCGCTTTTTTATGCCTGCCGCGAACGCCTGAATACGTCCGAGACTGCGTCGGTACGCAGAGCCATCGTTTTGATTACAGACGGAGAAGACAACTCCAGCCGTTCAACCCGCGAGGAAGCCATAGACATGGCACTTCGTGCAAACGTGATTGTTTATACGATCAGCACCAATTTTCCCGGCTATGCCGAAAGTAGCAAGTACGACAAGATTCTGCAGCGTATTGCCGATGCCACCGGCGGTCGCTGGTTTGAGCCGTTCCAGGTAACTGATGTCGCAAATGCATTCGCTCAGATCCAGGCCGATCTGCGCAGTCAGTATGCGCTAGCCTACCGCCCTGAAGATTTCAAGCATGATGGCCGGTATCGCACCATTGAGATCATGGCCGAGCATAAGGGTCTGAAAGTTCACAGCCGTCATGGGTACTATGCGCCAACGGAATGAGGGGAACCGTCGTCGGTCGTTGGTCGTTGGCCAAAACGCTTTTTGACCATCGCGAGTGAAATCAAAGCCATGAGGATTGACGGTAAATAATCAAATCACGGTTTTCGCGAACGACCAATGACGAACGACCAACGACGTACTTGATTTAGAAAGGTAAAACTTTGAGCCCAACCGAAACCGCCCCCACCACCAAGCGCGAGATCGAAGTGGAAATTCCTCCTGAGGAAGTCTCGCGTGAAACTGAGGTGCTCATCCAGAAATATCAGAAGCTGGCGCGCATTCCGGGTTTTCGCAAGGGACATGTGCCCGCGTCTATTATTCGCCAACGTTTCTCGCAGGACATTCAAAATGACGTGGTAGACGCGCTCGTACCCAAATATTTCCGCAAAGAGGCGGAGCGCTTGGGCCTCATTCCCATTTCCCAGCCTCGAGTCACCGACCTGCACGCCCACGAGGGCAAGCCGATGCACTTCAAGGCCAGCTTTGAAGTCATGCCCGAGATCAAAGTTGAGGGCTACAAAGAGCTGCGAGCGGAACATCCGGAAATCTCTGTGACCGACGAAGAAGTTGAGCAGTCACTGAAAAGCTTGCAGGAGCAGAAGGCCACGTTTTCGCCGATCGAGGGACGCACCATTCAAGACGGTGACTACGCTCAAGTATCTCTCGACGGCACGCCCAAGAACCAGGAATCTGGAACCAAGCCCGTTCACATGGATGATGTTTTAGTGGAGATTGGCGGCAAGACCACCATGCCGGAATTTACCGAGAACCTGCGGGGAGCTAATGCGGGCGAAGAACGTACCTTCGATGTTCTCTATCCGGAAGACTTTTCCGACGAGCGGCTTCGCGGCCAGACCTTCAGCTACAAGGTCAAGATCAATGCGATCAAACAAAAATCCCTGCCAGAGCTGAACGATGATTTCGCCAAGGAAGTCGGCGAGTTTACCACTCTGGACGAAATCCGCCAGCGTATTCGCGAAGGCATGGAGCACGAACGGCGACAGACGGCCGAGCGTGAAGCCAAAGACAAATTGCTGGCCGAGTTGATCCGGCGGAACGAATTCGAAGTTCCGGAAGCGCTGGTTGAGCATCAGGTTGATCTTCGGCTCGATCGGGGACTGCGCGCCCTGGCAGCCCAGGGAATGAGCTCCGAACATATGAAGAAAATGGACCTTGGACGCCTGCGTGCCGGGCAAAAAGAGCAGGCTGTCCAGGAAGTTAAGGCCGCATTGCTGCTCGAAAAAATCGCGGAAGAAGAGAAAATTGAGGTCGGTGACGACGAAATCAGCAACGAGATTGAAGCCCTTGCCAAGCAGACAAATCAGGCGTCGGATGCGATTCGCGCACGTTTGACACGTGATGGAGCGCTCGATAGAATCCGGAACAGGATCCGCAACGAAAAGGCCCTCGATTTCCTGTATCGTCAATCTGCTTAGATGGAGCGATTCAATCCCCCCACATCCCGGAATTTCCGGGCAGGAGTGTGAGAAGTGAGTGAGAAAGACGCACGCATGATGCTGGTCCCCATGGTCATCGAACAAACTGGCCGGGGCGAGCGGGCTTACGACATTTACTCGCGGCTGCTGCGAGACAACATCATTTTTATCGGAACGCCAATCGACGACAACGTCGCCAATCTGGTCATTGCGCAAATGCTCTTTCTCGCGCAGGAAGATCCTGAAAAGGACATTCAGCTCTATATAAATTCTCCCGGAGGGTCGATTACTTCGGGTATGGCAATTTACGACACAATGCAGTACGTGAAGAACGACGTGACTACAATATGCATAGGACAGGCAGCCAGCATGGCAGCCACCCTGCTCGCGGCAGGAGAACCGAAAAAGAGGTTAGCATTGCCTAATTCAAGGATTTTGATTCACCAGCCGCACATGGGTGGGCTCTCCGGCCAGGCCACCGATATTGATATTCATGCGCGGGAAATCTTACGCATGCGCGACATTACAAATCAGTTGCTGTCAAAGCACACCGGGCAAAAACTGGAGAAAGTAGAGAAAGACGTGGAGCGCGACTTCATTATGAATGCCCAGCAGTCGAAGGAATACGGAATCATTGACGATATCATCTACAAGACCCGCTAGGTTGTATGATCGGCCTTCCGCCGATCATATTTCTGGAAGTTCTCGGCACACGAACTCTGGCGGGGAATGGCCGAGAAAACAAGCCAGCCAGAAGTGGCAACTAAAAGGAGTGGGGGCCGAGTGAAAAACAAGACCGGAACTGAAGAAATTCTTCGCTGCTCGTTCTGCCATAAATCGCAGGATGCTGTTGCCAAGCTGATCTCCTCTCCGAGCGACTACCCTCGGGCCTATATCTGCGACGAGTGCGTAGCCGTGTGCAATTCTATTTTGGAAGATGACCGCGCGGCGACCCCGGCGGCGACGACTCCGAATCAGCTCCCCAAGCCGCAAGAGGTCAAGACCTTCCTCGACGAGTACGTGATTGGGCAGGAACAAACCAAGAAGAAGCTGGCAGTAGCTGTCTACAACCACTACAAGCGCATTTACATGAATCGCCAGCGCACCGGCGACGGCATTGAGCTCACAAAATCCAACATTATGCTGATCGGCCCAACAGGGACAGGAAAGACCCTGATGGCGCAAACCCTGGCGCGCATGCTGGACGTACCCTTCGCGATTGTGGACGCAACCACTCTCACCGAAGCTGGATATGTCGGCGAAGACGTTGAAAATATCATTTTGAAGCTGCTGCAGGCGGCTGACGGCGATGTAGGCCGGGCTCAGACTGGAATCATCTATATCGATGAAGTAGACAAGATCGGGCGCAAAGACGAGAATCCGTCGATAACGCGCGATGTATCCGGTGAAGGTGTGCAGCAAGCTTTATTGAAGATCCTCGAGGGCACCATCGCCAATGTGCCTCCCCAGGGTGGGCGTAAGCACCCGCACCAGGAATTCACCCCGGTCGATACTACAAACATTCTTTTTATCTGCGGTGGCGCCTTCGTTGGCCTCGACAAGATTATTGGCCGCCGGGCCGGCAGAAAGTCTCTCGGCTTCAAGGCGGAAGACGATCAGCCCGTGCAGGACGTTGTAGCCGACCGCAAGCGCAATTTTGAGCTACTGAACGAAATACAACCGGAAGACCTTATTAAATTTGGACTTATCCCAGAGTTCGTAGGCCGACTGCCTGTGGTGGGCGTGCTCGAAGACCTCGATGAACCTGCCCTGATCGAAATCCTCACCCGGCCCAAAAATGCCATCGTCAAGCAGTACCAGCGCCTCTTCGAATTTGAGAATGTACGCCTCAAATTCAGCGAGGACGCTCTCCGCGCGATCGCACGTCAAGCCATGGTGCGCAAGGTTGGTGCCCGCGGCTTGCGTATGATCCTGGAAGAGCTCATGCTTGATCTGATGTACCATCTGCCTAGCCAGAAAAAAGTAAAAGAATTCGAAGTCACGCGCGAAATGGTTGAAAAACGCAACGTTTCGCTTACTATGATGGAGAAGGCAGGGTAAGCTGCGAGTCGTGAGCGCCGAGCAGCGGGCAACCTGATAACATGTTGATTGCTCATAGCTCGCGGCTCAGGGCTAAACGCTCGTTTTTGGAGTTTTCGTGACCACACCCAAGGAAAAGTTCGAGACCAGAAAGCTACCCATGATGCCCATCCGGGACGTGGTCATCTTTCCGCATATGATGACGCCGTTCGTGGTGGGCCGTGAATCGAGCGTTCGCGCGCTGGAAGAAGCGCTGGCCTCGGACAAGAAGATCTTTCTCGCCACCCAGCACGATGCCAGCATCGATGAACCCAAAGCGAACGAGATCTATCAGATTGGGACTGTGGTCAACATTGTTCAGAGCCTCAAGCTGCCGGACGGCAATATTAAAGTACTGGTCGAAGGGATCGAACGTGCTAAGGTCCTCCAAATAATTGACGCCGAAGGCTTCATGCAGGCGACCGTCCGCCTGGCCCGTTATACCGTCGAAACCAACACCCAGCTCGAAGCTGCCATGCAGCGGGTCACGACGTTATTTGAGCAATACGTAAAGCTTTGCCAATCCCTCAATTACGAGACCATGATCGCGGCTGTGCGCATGGAAGATCCGGCCAAACTGACCGACACCATTGCGGCGAACCTTCAGCTTTCCATTGAGGAAAAACAAGAGCTGCTGGAGATTTTTGATCCCGCCGAGCGGCTCACCCGCATCGCAGACGTTCTTGATATCGAAATCGAAAAGCTGAACATGGACCGCACCATTCAGTCGCGCGTTAAGCGGCAAATGGAACGAGCGCAAAAAGAGTATTACCTCAACGAAAAGATCAAGGCCATTCAGAAGGAACTGGGCCGCGGCGAGAAGAGCGAATTCGACGAACTGAAAAAGAAAATCGAAAAAGCTGGCATGTCGAAAGATGTCCGCGAAAAGGCATTGCAGGAACTCAAGAAGCTTGAGGCTATGCCGCCGATGTCAGCTGAGTCCACGGTTTCGCGCAATTACCTGGACTGGCTGCTGGCAGTTCCGTGGAAAAAGCGCTCCAAAGAAATCCGCAATATCTCACGCGCCGAGAAGGTACTGAACGAAGATCATTATGGGCTGGAGAAAATCAAGGAACGCATCCTTGAATTTCTCGCCGTGCGCCAGCTGGTAAAAAATCCTAAAGGATCGATCCTCTGCTTTGTTGGCCCTCCGGGAGTAGGTAAAACTTCTCTGGGAATGTCGATCGCCAAAGCCACCGGGCGCAAGTTCGTTCGCATGTCGCTGGGTGGAGTGCGAGACGAAGCCGAAATTCGCGGTCATCGCCGCACCTACATTGGCGCGCTGCCCGGCCAAATAATCCAGATGATGAAAAAGGCCGGCACGAAAAATCCGGTCTTCATGCTGGACGAAGTCGACAAAATGTCCATGGATTTTCGCGGCGATCCATCGGCCGCGCTGCTCGAAGTGCTCGACCCCGAGCAGAATTTCATGTTCGTTGATCACTATCTCGACGTTGAATACGACCTTTCACAGGTCTTCTTCGTCGCCACAGCAAATGTTCTGCATACGATTCCTCCCGCTCTGCAGGACCGCATGGAAGTATTGCGCCTGCACGGTTACACCGAGGCGGAGAAGGTCGAAATCGCCAAACAGTTCCTGGTCAAAAAACAGATGGAACAGGCCGGACTGAATGAGAAAAATATCAAGGTCACGGACGAGGCGATCACCACCCTCATCCGCAACTACACCCGGGAAGCTGGCGTGCGCAACCTGGAGCGCGAGATCGGCAATATCTGCCGCAAGGTCGCCCGTAAGGTAGTCAAGGAAGGCGCGAACTACAACATCAGCATCGCGGCTGAGAACGTGAATGATTTCCTGGGTGTGCTCAAGTTCCGCGACACCCTTGCCCACGAGAAGAGCGAAATCGGGTTGGTTACCGGCTTGGCCTGGACCGAAGTCGGCGGCTCCATCCTGAGCACCGAGGCCAGCGTGGTGGACGGCAAAGGCAAGCTGACCCTCACCGGCAAACTTGGCGATGTGATGCAGGAATCGGCCCACGCCGCCATGTCCTACACTCGTTCGCGAGCGCAGCGCCTGGGCCTGACGCGCGAGTTCTATCGCAACTTTGATATTCACGTGCACGTGCCCGAAGGGGCGATTCCGAAAGACGGTCCGTCTGCCGGAATCACTATCGCCACGGCAATTGCCAGCGCGCTGAGCAAGATTCCAGTTCGCCGGGACATCGCTATGACCGGTGAGATCACGCTGCGCGGCAAAGTCCTTCCGATCGGCGGATTAAAAGAAAAACTTCTCGCGGCCCATCGGGCAGGGCTGTTCGAAGTGATTTTGCCCAAGGAAAATGAAAAAGATGTCGCCGAGGTCCCAGAGAACCTGCGTAGCGCCATGAAGCTGCACTTTGTCGAGACCATGGACCAGGTGCTCGCGCTGGCCCTGGAGCGGCCGTTGCCTGAGGGCGATATTTCGGCCGATGCCTCGCAGAACATCCCGCTCAGCCCACCGGCTGAGGGCCCGTCAGCTCACCAGTAACCCGTCAGTTCGTCGGTAAAAAAGAACCAAAATTCAGGGATTCGGGGACATGGGCGTCCTCGCCCGTGCTGGGCCACATCCGAATTCCTGCCTCCACATTTTCGTCTCCAAGTACTAAAATTTCTCTGTAAACATGCTCCAACGCATGTCCATCCACGTAAAAGGCACGACCGGGCTGATCATTGCAGCAGTAATTATGATCGCGGTGGCAATCGCCTATCCCCCATATTGGATCATTCTCGGCATCTGCGTAGGCATTGGGCTTGTCGTTGCTCTCATACTTTATCTGCGCAACAAGTACAGTCCCATTCGTGACGAGGACATCAACAAAAACAAACGTCCGCTAGGTCTGGACTGACGGCCGCGACTTGCAACTTCCGCCTGGAACCCGGAAACTGAAGTGTGCGCGTTCTCTCCAGATTCATGACCTCGGCGATGGCTCCCAATCAATTTCCTGCGCCGACAGTGCCGGAGGTTGCGTTTCTCGGGCGCTCGAACGTCGGCAAGTCGAGCGTCATCAATTCCCTGCTGGGCACCAAGATCGCCAAAACCAGTTCGACACCGGGGCGTACCCGTGCCATCAATTTCTTCGAAGTGCGTTGGCCTGGAAAGCCGCATCCCGAGGTCGTTTTCTCCGATCTGCCTGGCTACGGATATGCGCGCGTGCCGCGCGAAATCGCCGACCAGTGGTCGGGATTTATCGATCCCTATTTGAAAGAACGCCGCTGTCTTGCTCTCTGCCTGGCGCTGGTCGACTTGAATGTGCCGCCGCAGACCAGTGACCAGGAGCTTCTGGAATTGTTAAATTCCATCAACCGGCCGTTCCTTATGGTGGGGACCAAAGCTGATAAGCTCTCCGGCAATGCCCTGCGAAAATCGATGGACGCATTTACCCGCACCCTACCGGGACTGCAAGTCGTACCTTACTCCGCGCGCACCGGGACTGGCCGCGATCAGCTCTGGCAGGAGATTCGAAGCGCGACCCAGAGTTTCTCCCCGGAATCGCGCGAACTCGGCTCTGATCCTAGCATTTCCAAGATAAGCTAGAACGTTACTTTTGGCATCCGATCTCACCGACTCACATTCGGTATATTGAATCGTGGCCATTTATCTGATCACTGGAATTGCCGGCTTCATCGGGTCGTCGCTCGCTCGCGCCGTTCTTGCCCAAGGCGATGAAGTCCGCGGCATTGACAATTTTTCTACCGGCAAGCGTGCGAACCTGGACGAGATCGTCAAACAAATTGATCTTCGCGAAGTCGATCTGCTGGACCTCGACGCTCTGCACAATGCCTGCCGCGAGGTGGATTATATCTTCCACGAGGCAGCGATCCCGTCTGTTCCGAAGTCTGTACTCGACCCATTGGGAAGCAATCGCGCAAATATTGACGGCACCGTGCATCTGCTCATCGCAGCGCGCGACGCTAAGGTAAAGCGGGTGGTTTACGCGGCATCTTCTTCGGCGTACGGCGATACACCAACGCTTCCCAAGCATGAGGCCATGTTGCCTAATCCGAACTCGCCTTATGCGGTAGCCAAGCTGGCGGGCGAATATTACATGACTTCGTTCTACCGCTGTTATGGACTCGAAACCGTTTCTCTGCGCTACTTCAATATTTTCGGGCCGCGCCAGGATCCGACTTCACCATATTCCGGCGTGCTGGCGAAGTTCATCACCCAGATGCTGAATGGCGAACCGCCCACAATTTTTGGCGACGGCGCTCAAAGCCGGGATTTTACTTACATTCAAAACGCGGTGGACGCGAACCTGCTGGCGATAAAAGCTCCGGCCCCGCAGGCCGCCGGCCAGGTATTCAACGTCGCAACGGGCAAGCGCGCCGACCTGAATCAGGCATTTCAGCTTGTGAAAAAAATTACCGGCTACACCGGCGATATCAAATACGGGCCCGAGCGCTCGGGCGACGTGAAGCATTCGCTTGCCGATTTATCGCGCACTGAGAAGCACCTCGGCTACAAACCCACAGTGGATTTTGAGGAAGGCTTGCGGCGAACCGTGGACTGGTATCGCGAACAGCGATCAGCGATCACCGAAAAACAGAACGTTCAGCGGTAGCCCATCGGCTGCAGGCCTGATTTTTGGTAGTTACCTCGGGCACTTTCTTCCGTTGCGATGCCAGGGATAGAGTTAACCCATGACCTCGAGCGCCGGCCCCGCCAAAATCTATCTTTGCCTGCAATGCGAAATGCCTGAGGCGAAGTGCTCTTGCGAAAAGTATTGCTGCAATTGCCAGAGCCAGCTGGGCATCCGTCTTTGCGAGGATGGGCTTCTCTACTGTCCCTCCTGCCGCGAAGCTTGCGGATATCACGCTTCTTCAGAAGAAGAATAAGAAATCTAGGTCTTTCAGATCACCACGGTTTCCTGGTACTCACCAAAAACCGTGCGCATCGCATCAGAGATTTCACCAACCGTGGCGTGCGCCTCAACCGCATCCACAATTCTTGGCATCAGGTTTTCCCTGGACCGAGCAGCGTTCTTAATCATTTCAATTGCACTCTTCCACTCTGCCAGGTTCCGTTTCGCTCGCAAAGCTTGCAGCCGCTCTACTTGCTTGCGCTCCAACGACTCGTCGATACGCTGGATCGGCACTTCTCTGCGACTCTCCTGCATGAACCGGTTTACGCCCACCACGGTCGCTTCGCCGCTCTCGACCGACTTCTGCTGTTCATAGGCGGCATTCTGTATCTCCTGCTGCACGAATCCGCGTTCAATGGCTTTGAGCATTCCGCCCAAGGCGTCGATTTTCTCGAGATAATCCCACGAACGCTTTTCAATTTCGTCCGTCAGCGACTCGATGAAATACGATCCCGCCAGCGGATCGATCGTATTTGGCACCCCTGATTCAAACGCAACAATCTGCTGCGTGCGTAAAGCAATTCGCGCTGCCTGCTCGGTCGGCAGAGATAGCGCTTCATCGAAGGAATTAGTGTGCAGTGATTGTGTGCCGCCGAGCACCGCCGCCATCGCCTGGATCGCGGTGCGAACAATGTTATTTTCCGGTTGCTGGGCGGTGAGTGTTGATCCCGCGGTTTGAGTATGAAACCGCAACATCCATGAACGCGGATTCTTTGCGCCAAGTTTTTCGCGCATCACTCGCGCCCACATCCGCCGGGCCGCTCGGAACTTCGCGACCTCTTCTAAGAAGTTATTGTGAGCATTAAAAAAGAAAGAAAGCCGCGGCGCAAAAACGTCCACGTCAAGCCCGGCTTTCTGGGCGGCCTCAACGTAGGCGCTGCCATTGCCGAGCGTAAAGGCAACTTCCTGCACCGCGGTGGCTCCCGCCTCGCGCATGTGATATCCGGAGATGGAAATCGTATTCCACTCCGGCACATGCGAATTCGCCCACGCGAATAAATCGGTGACCAGCCGCATGGCTTGTGGAATCGGGTAAATGTAAGTCCCGCGTGCAATGTATTCCTTCAGCACATCGTTCTGCACGGTTCCCGACAGTTTGCGGATATCTACGCCCTTCTTGCGCGCCACCGCAACGTATAGCGCCAGAAGAATAGGCGCGGTCGCGTTGATGGTCATTGAAGTTGAAATTTTTGCGAGATCGATTCCGTCGAACAAACGCTCCATGTCCTCGACCGAATCAATAGCAACTCCTACTTTTCCAACTTCACCAACAGCTAGCGGATGGTCGGAATCGAGGCCGATCTGGGTGGGAAGATCGAATGCCACCGACAATCCCGTGGTCCCGTGGGCCAGAAGATATTTGTAACGTTTATTGGATTCTTCTGCGTCACCCATTCCGGCATATTGCCGCATGGTCCAGAGGCGCCCGCGATACATGGTCGGCTGAACGCCGCGTGTATAGGGGAAATCGCCGGGATAGCCATCTTGCTGGTCGTAGTCCCATTTCTCTAAATCTGCGGGGGTGTAAAGCGGTCGCACAGGAATATGGGACGAAGTTTCAGGATCGACCTGGGCTACTGGCGCTTTGGGCTTTTGCGGCATGTTATTTCTTTCTACGCGATCTTAAGAAAGAACTAATGCCAAACCAGGCGAACATCAAAGTGAAACCGGCGGCCGCAGCTACTCTGGATCCGGAGACTTTACCTGCGTGATGAGCGCCATATTCCCTTACCGTTCCCACCAATCCAGCCACCGCAAATGCAACAAAAACAAAGCCCGTGACCTCCAACCAGAGCTGACCAATAACCCCTGTGAAGTGACGAAACGTCGTCCGCGCCCCGGTCACGACCGCGCCGTAAGTTCGTGTGCGCTTTACCTGCTGCCCTGCGATGCGGGCGGCTATGCCCAGCTTGCGCCCGGTGGAGATGTTTGCCATTTGCTCTCGATTTTACCAATCCCCGGGTTTAGAATACTTTCTAAGGCGGGACGCGAGCGTAAGCCCGAGACGCGTACCGCATCTAACAGGTCTGGTTTTCAGGTAATGCCGGGGGATTTTGTGGACCAGCAACTTAAGCACTTGATGAAGGAATTAGGCGAAGCGATAAATGAATCCCTCGCGGATTCTGAGCAGATCGCCGATGTGGTCTCCCGGATCAAAGACGGCGGTTACGACATTTTTCTCGTGCTCGAAGCCACTATTGGCGTCAGCCGTCCCGGCGAAAAATCTGACAAGACCTCCATGGTCACTACCCTTTCCAGCAATCCCGAGTTGAAGGTCAGCGATCAGGATCTCAAGTTCCTCAAGTCCTTAAGGATCAAGATCGAAGACGACGCAGCCTAAATCTGCTCGTCGAATCATTCCAGCAACTCTCACCATTCTTGTCTTGAGGGCAACGGCTGCAGTTTGCACGGGAATCCAATCCCCGTCTGTAGTTGAAGCCCATGACCGATTCCACCCTAAACACTACCGAGCAGATCTCCACCATTTGGAACCTTGGCGGGCTTACCTTCAGTCAGCTGATAAAAAAAGTCATTGCCGGAGTTGACGAGGATAACTTGACCGGCCGTGCCGCAGAATTGGCTTTCAACTTTGTGCTGGCTCTATTCCCCCTGTTTATTTTCTTGTTTTCCTTGCTAGGAGTTTTCGCGGCCAGAGGAAGCGCGCTTCGCGAAAACCTGTTTAGTTATGTTTATCAAGTCCTTCCCCCAGCCGCGGCTCAGGTAGTCGGAAATACACTGCATGAAGTGATGGCCAATGCCAGCAATGGCAAACTGACATTTGGCATTCTGCTCACCGTTTGGTTTGCTTCCGGGGGGATGAGTTCTCTGATCTCGGCCTTGAATGGGGTTTACGAAGTCAAAGAGGTGCGATCCTGGATCAAGATAAGGGCGATTTCGTTCGTGCTGACCATCGCCATTTCCGTTCTGATAATCCTGGCTTTGATAGTGGTGCTCTCGGGAGGATATTTGGCCGATACGGTCGGCGCTTATTATGGCCTGCGTGATGCCGCTGTCGACCTGTGGAAGCTCTTGCAATGGCCGGTGGCCATCGCATTCGTCACGCTGGCTTTTTCAATGATCTATTATTTCGCTCCCGATCTGGAAGAGCAGCACTGGTATTGGATCACGCCCGGTTCTGTATTTGGTGTGTTGCTCTGGATCACCGCCTCCTTTGCCTTCCGCGCATACCTTCACTTTTTCAATACCTACAGTCGGACCTACGGCTCGCTCGGCGCGGTGATGATTTTGCTGATGTGGCTCTACGTCACCGGCTTGGCTTTTCTATTGGGCGGCGAAATAAACGCTCAAATCGAACACGCCGCCGCCAAGCGGGGTCATCCCGAAGCAAAACCTGCAGGAGAGAAAAAAGCCGCTTGAATGGGGTTGGTGGATCCAGTCGAGATCGAACCCCTTCCCGGCGCACTTCCATGTTTAGCTCGACAAAAAGAATCCTTATATAAGGATATTTCATCTCATCTTGTGTTTGCGCGAGTTCAGCGGTTAGAGGAGAGAACCTATGATTCGCAGACTGATACCAACGGACAACGACGCTGCCATAACTGTTCTTCGATTGGCGCTGGGGATTGTATTTTTCGCCCACGGGGCCCAGAAGATGCTCGGGTGGTTCGGTGGATACGGATTCACCGGCACGATGGGCTTCTTCACCGGAATAATGCACATCCCGCCCGTATTCGCATTTCTGGCCATTGCCGCGGAATTCTTCGGCGGACTGGGCCTCATCTTCGGGCTGTTCACTCGCGTTGCCGCCTTTGGAATCTTTTGCAACATGGTTGTAGCGGTCGCGATGGTGCATCATCACTTCGGATTTTTTATGAACTGGGCGGGGACGCAAAAGGGAGAAGGTTTTGAGTTTCACCTCCTGGTACTGGCAATTACTGTCTTTTTGATGATTCGCGGCGCGGGCGCAGCATCCATCGATCGCCTGTTGTCTTCCCCAGCGAAGAACAGCGTCAGGGGCCAGGTACGGCCGTTAGCCGCCTGATCGGGCACATATGATGAAGAAGAATGGCGTCATCTCAGCACCTCGGCTCTGGCTGGTGATTGCAAAGAGTTATCGCGCTCTAAGCCTGCTGGCTGAGCAGAGTATTGCCAACACGGGGCTATGCCTCACGGATTTCGTTGCACTCGAAGCTCTTTTACATAGGGGTCCGCTCACCATCTCTGAGATTCAGGATAAGGTGCGCCTGGCCAGTGGCTCCATGACCGCCGCCGTCGACCGCCTCGAGAAACTAGGGTTGGTTGTTCGCAAGTCGAGCCCAACCGATCGGCGAGCGCGCGTCGTTCATCTGACTGTAGAAGGAAAGCGCCTGGCGGTATCGTGTTTCAAGCGGCATGCACAGGACCTTGAGACGCTCATGTCTGCCCTGTCCCAGAAGGAGAAGGAAGAACTCTACGGATCCATTAAGAAGCTCGGGCTGCTGGCAGCTGAACAGCTTAGCCATCAGGAAGTGAAGGCCAATGGCACCAGAGAACAAGCCAGGAAAACGATCATGATCGCTGAGTGAGTCGCCATCGGCAAGTAAGGACCGCACGGAAAGGAGAGAGAGCAAATGATAAAGGTTGGAATCATCGTCGGCAGTACGCGACCAGGACGGAAGGCTGCGGCTGTCGCAAAGTGGGTGCACGATCTTCTGAAAAACCGCAGTGACGCGGAGTTTGAAATTGTCGATATCGAGGATTACAAGCTGCCGCTCCTCGATGAGCCTATGCCGCCCATGATGCATCAGTACAGCAAGCCTCACACGAAGGCTTGGAGCGAGAAGGTTGCCTCACTCGATGCCTACATTTTCGTCACCCCCGAATACAACCACGCGACCTCGGCGGCATTGAAGAACGCGATCGATTTCCTTTATCACGAGTGGAATAACAAAGCGGCAGGATTTGTCGGATATGGCGGTGCAGGCGGTGTCCGAGCGGTGGAGAACTTGAGACTCGTGATGGGCGAAATCAAGATTGCAGATGTAAGGGCGCAGGTGGCGCTCTCGATGTGGACAGACTTCGAGAATTTCACGACCTTTAAGCCGCACGAACAGCACGACAAGGCTGTGCACTTGATGGCGGACGAAGTGATTGCTTGGGGCGGAGCACTGAAGCCGTTAAGAGCAACTCACTAAAACAGTCCTCGGCCCGCCACTGAACCTGTGCGGGTGTCGAATATCAGGAGTTACAAAGATGGAGATCGGTGTCGACAGCTTCGGAGCAGTCATCTCTGACCCGGCTACGGGTCTGACCGTGAGCGCTCTCCAGCGCATGGACAATCTGCTGGATGAGATTGTCCTGGCCGACCAGGTTGGCCTCGATGTCTTTGGCATCGGGGAACACCACCGCAGCGAGTTCGTGGATTCGGCTCCGCCGGTGATCTTGGGCGCAGCCGCTACCCGCACCAAGAAGATTCGCCTAACAAGTGCCGTGACTGTTCTCAGTGCGGCAGACCCGGTCCGAATCTTTCAGGAATTCGCCACTCTGGACCTGATCTCCCATGGCCGTGCTGAAATTGTTGCCGGACGAGGTTCGTCAATCGAAGCTTTTCCGCTCTTCGGCTTCGATCTGCATGATTATGATTCACTTTTCTCAGAGAAGCTGGAACTTCTTCTTAAGATTCGCGAGAACACGCATGTTCACTGGACGGGGAGGCACCGCGCTCCGCTCACCGGACAAGCGGTTTATCCACGTCCGCTCCAGAATCCATTTCCCATTTGGGTCGGCGTCGGTGGCACTCCCGAATCGTTCGTTCGCGCTGGCACGCTCGGGCTTCCGCTGATGGTCGCGATTATTGGCGGAGAGCCCAAGCGATTTCGGCCCTTGATCGATCTTTACCGCGAGGCTGGGCGCCGCGCCGGCCACTCCACCGAGAAACTTATTGTTGGACTTCACGCAATCGGCTTTTTGGGAGACACCACGCAACAAGCCGCCGACGATTTTTATCCGGGATACGCTCACACCTTCACAGAGATCGGCAAGGAACGGGGCTGGCCTCCCGCAACTCGGGCACAATTTGACGCTCTGCGCGGACCTACCGGGGCACTGATTATCGGAGATGCTGAAAAGGTGGCGGACAAGATACTTTACGTGAACGAAGTTCTCGGAGGTCTTTCTCGAATCACTTTTCAGATGGGCGTCTCGGCCCTTCCCCACCAGAAGATGTTACGGTCGATCGAACTCCTGGGAACCCGCGTTGCTCCGAATATCCGGAAACAGCTGACGACGGTCTTGTCGCATGACGTATTCTAGGCCGATGACAAGCCCCCCTCCGCGACCGGCGCTGACCGCAACCCCTCCAGAAAGAAGGCCTGCTACTCCGCGCCGTTCGCTGCTTCCGGCTTGTCTGATTTCCCTTCCGCTCATGAATAGAAAGTCTCGAATCATTATTGCCCTGTGACCAGCACCATGCGGAAGCGCGCCTTGCCTTCCATCATGCGAGCGTACGCGACAGCAGCTTGTTCAAGAGGAACCGTTTCGATCATCGGGCGGATATTCTCCAGGACGCTGAAGGTAAGGGTATCTTCCCCATCAATCGGCGTTCCGGTCAGGCTCCCGTAAATCGAGCGCCCTCCAAATACGAGCGGGAAAGCATTCAGCCGGATTTCGTCGTTTGGAACTCCGACGACGATCAGCTTGCCTCGGACCGCGAGACCGGCCACTAGCAGTCCCATCGCATCGCCACTAGGGGCTGTCGCGAGAATCGCCCTCGCCCCGCCCATACGCTGCAGTACAGCTGCGGCATCGTCGACTGCGGTATCGATGTAGACGTGTGCGCCCAAATCTTTCGCAAGCTTTTCCTTATCGCTTCCTTTCCCGATGGCTACAGTGTGGAATCCCATGTGCCGCGCGAACTGTACACCCAGATGCCCAAGGCCGCCAATGCCCTGCACGGCGACCAAGTCTCCACCGCGCAAGCCGGCATTGCGAAGCGCGTTGTAGGTTGTAATCCCCGCGCACAGAAGAGGAGCCGCCTCCGCGGATGTGAGTTCGTCCGGAACAGAACTGATGCCGCGCGCCTCGGCGATCATCACTTCCGCATACCCACCATCCACGCTTACTCCCGATACCACCGGGTTCTGACAATTCACGATGTCTCCCCGGCGGCACGGTTCGCACACCCCGTCTTCTCCGGCAATCAGCCCGACCCCAACCCGTTGACCGATTTTCCATTTGGACACCCCGACGCCCAGGGCTTCAACGCGGCCGACGACTTCATGTCCAGGAACACGCGGCAGAGTCAGGCCGGGGTAGATTCCCAACACCGTGGCCGCATCGGTGTGACAGACTCCACATGCTTCCACCCGAATCCGAACCTGCCCCGGCCCGGGTTCAGGAATTGTTCGTTCGACCACGCGAAGATTGCCCGGTGCCGAAACCTCGACTGCCTTATATGTTTTTGCCATTTGAATCTCTCTTCACTTTCTGCATCTCGAGCGATGCGTTCTTTTTCATTGGGTGAATTAAGGTTTGACCATCAAGTGGGCGCGACCAGATCGCCGATAGCCAAGTCTGGCGTCGTTTATAGTTACAATATTCGTGATGCCAAGTGTTTCTCCCTTCAGCCCAGCCACTCAATGAGGAGCTGGTTCAGCCGGTCGGGCGCGTCCAATGGAATCCAGTGGCTTGCGTCATCAATCTGCTCGTAGCGCCATCGTGCTTTCACGAATTGTCCCGACTTCTTCATGCGTTCACCGTCGAGGTAGTGATCGTTCGATGACCACATGCCGAGAGTTGGAGCTTCCACCGGCGGCAGTTTGGGAGGCGACTCCGGCAGGCGCGGCGCGAGGTTCGCGCGGTACCAGTTGAGCGATGCCTTTAGGGCACCTGGTCGGGACAGGTCTGAGATGTAACGATCGACATCACCATTGCCTCGGAGTATTTCCCGGAACAGCGTCCAGTTGTCGCGCTGCAGCCACGCCTCAGCAATTCCCTCGAATTGGAAAAACAGCTGGTACCAGGCCATCTCCCGCTGCCGCAACGTATATGGCGCAAGTGGATGTGGCACCGAAAGAACGACAAGCCTGCGAACGCGATTCGGGTGGGCACTAGCCGTCAGCCATGCCACCGCGGCTCCCCAGTCGTGAGCAACAATGTCGGCCGCGTCGATGCCTAGCGCGTCGAGAATGCCGACCGAATCGGCGACCGCGTTTTGCAGGGAATATGCGGCCACTCCTTCCGGGCGATCGGAGCGCCCGAAGCCACGCTGGTCCGGTGCGATGACGCGGAAGCCATTCGCGACAAGGAATGGAATCTGGTTGCGCCAAAGATAGGAAGAGTCTGGCCATCCATGTAGCAAGACTACCGGCTTACCGCTGCCGTGGTCTTCGACATGAAGGGAAACACCGTCTCGCGGAATATGGTGCTCCGCATACTGAGGTGTCGATGGACTTGCTGGAACCAGCAGACTTTCGCGTTCAATACCTCTGCCAAACGTTGTTCTTGTGAGGGCAGCAGCGCCTGCTAATGCGCCGCCAAACCCGACAATGAACGAACGGCGGGAATTGACGGATTCTTGTTTACTGTGATCGTTCATATGCCCTTCTCTATCAAGTGGAAAGTACGCCCCGACATGCTGAATCGTTTTATGGACGTCCCATGATGTGCACATGCGCGTACGGCGATCCGGCAAACATGATGTACGCGCCAGTCGGCTTATGTGTAGTCGGCAGTCCGCTGGTCTTCGGATCGAACGGCCACATGATCATCCAGTGCGGCCCCACGGTGATTGCCGGACTGGTTTTGTCATTCGGGTCGGAATCGCTCCTCTGCGTAGCGCCTGCGAGCATGTAAGTGATACCTGGGACCGTGTTGGTTGGCTTGGGTTTATGGGTTTTGGCGTCGGCGAACCACTGCAACGAAGGAGCGTCCGCGCACATGGGCGGCTCCCCAATCACCTTGGGGTTTCCAGGCATACAAGTGAACCCGTTGCTGCCCTCGCGCAGGACCACAGCCTTGCCCTCCGCATCGGTGTCAATAATTCGGGCTGATCTAGCTATGTCATCAGGGCCGGCGGACATCGCCCGCGCTATTTTGTCTTGCGAAGTATCGCTGGCGTCCGGTGTGGAGCTCTGGACCGGAGTTCTCGCCTGAACCGAGCGTCCGAAATTCGTCTCTGTGACAAGGAGCATCACGGTGGTAACCGCGAGGAAGGAAAGTATTCTTTTTGCAAGCATCATAGCCGATCAGATGACATATGAGACCGATCGGTCGCATAGAACGAAAGATAAATTTGATCGGGCGAGTTCGAGCGGAGGGATATGAATTATTGAGGGCTAGCTTGGAGAGCTGTTCTATGAGCAGACGTCAAGGGAGCAGGAGACAACGTACGAAGATTACCGTCCTTCGGCCTTCGGGCCGCGAAGTGCCATACACGTGGAAGCCGCTTTCGCCACCAATCGGTTCTCCTGGTCGGTGATGGTGCACTCGACGTAGCCGATCGTGTGGCCCCGACGCACGACCGTTCCTTCCGCTTTGAGTTGTGCCTGCCAGACCGGGCGAAAGAAATTGATTTTCAATTCCACGGTAGTGAAGGATTCATCTGGGGCGAGAGTACTTGCAAACGCTATGCCCATCGCGGCATCAGCAATATCGCAAAGAACACCGCCATGCAGTGTTCCCATGGGATTTGCGTGCTGTGGTCCGGCCGTCAATACGACCGTCGCCCGCCCGTCAGCGATGTCTTTCACTTCAAATCCAATCATCCGCGCGATGGGAACGTCGTTCGTCTTTGCCCGTTCCCTGAAGTCCGCTTGCGAGGGAATTTCTTGAGTACTCATAACTTGGTGGCTCCGGCCATCGATTTCCGCAAACGAACTTTGGTTTCGAGGTATTCCTCCAGATGACGGACAGCAATGTCACGAGGCTCTTCCTTCTTCTGCAGACGGCTCACCATTATGCTGCCCTCAAGTGTACTTGCAATCAAGGTGGCCAATTTCGCCGAATCGACATCGGTACGCACCTCGCCCCGTCGTTGCCCCTCCTCGGCAATTGATTGCAAACGATCCAGCAAGGAACTGAGAGCCTGGCGGGCTTTGGCCCGCAACTGAGGATTGCCATCGTCGGAATCGATGGCCGTGTTCAGCAGCGGGCAGCCTCCCGGCACCAGCCCTGTGCGCCGGTCGCGAAAGTTCCGCACGATTTGTTTGAGACGATCAACCGTATTCGAGATCTCCTCGGTTCCTTCGAAGCGCGCATCCATTGCAATTTTCCAAGCATGATTGAAAGCGTGACCCGCAAGCGCTGCTTTGCTCTGAAAGTGCCTATAAATCCCGCCTTTTTCGAGACCGGTCGCCAGCATCAGATCGGACAGAGCCGTGCCGTCGTATCCCTTTTGGTTGAAGAGCGGCGCTGCCTTGCGAATGATTTCTTGTCGTGTTTGCTCGCCTTTGCGCAAGTCTCTTTTTCTCCTCTTAGCGTCTTAGATGAGACCGGGCGGTCGCGCGTCGCACTTTAGCCGGTTGCGCGCTCGAACAGGAACCGTGCGCACATGTCCGGCCTTGCCGCGGACGCCATAATACTAAATTTGTTCTAATTCTCCGCCCGAAGCGTGGAGGGCCGAGCGCACGTTCGTGAAGATCGTGGGGCGCCAGTTTATCGAGACCAATGGCCTTGGCAGACTCCGATTTCACTCATCGATCCTTGTATTTTGAGTGCTTATGGCACCTTCAGAGGTAGGGTAATGGTAACCGTACAGCCGCGTTGATCTGCACGGTTTGAAAGTTCGAGCGAGCCGCCATGCGCTTCCGCAATCTGGCGTGAAAGCACCAGCCCAATACCGCTGCCCGATGGTTTGGTTGTATAGAACGGAACGAAGACGTTGCTGGGATTCATCAGCCCTGGACCATTATCATCAATTGTGAGCACAAGGTCTCTTCCACTCACTTTCCAGGTCAAGGCAATTCTTGGCTCATCCAGAGAACGTTTCGAGCCATTGGAGTTTTCCGATGCTTCTGCCCATTCAAGGACCGCATCGGCCGCATTTCTCAGCAGGTTGATCAGCATTTGTTCAAGCTGGTCTTGATCGGCCATTAGATTTACATCCGGACCAGGAATTAGCGCAACCGGAACTCGAGGTTCCATCGCAGTGATCCTTCTGGCGACCGCTGACACCGAACACTTCTTCAAAGCCGGTGGCGGCATTTGTGCCAATTGGCGATACGCTTGAAGAAACCGATTAAGCGAAGCTGCCCGGCTTTCGATGATGCCTAACCCTCGTTCGAAGTCTTGCCGCTCTTCCGTCCCGAGGTCGATGCCCGAAAGTCGAGCGTTTAAGCTGCCGGCAATTGACTTGATCGGCGCCAGCGAGTTATTTAACTCGTGTCCCATTACCCGAATCAATCGCTGCCACGCCCGCCGCTCTTCTTCACGCAAGGCACGGCTCACATCGGAAAGGACAACCAGCGTATGCGGAACGCCCTGCTGACGGAATGCGCTTCGGCGGACGAACCACCGCGCGCCAGTCCCGAACTGAAGCTGAATAAGCGTCTCGCTCTCACACGAGAGCGAATTGTCCAGACGCAATTCGGTAGCGGTTCTTCCGAGTAACAGGACCGAGGGTTGTTGCAGCAGTTTTTCGCCTGCGGAATTCACTAACCGGAGTCGGCCTGCGGGGTCAAACGCAAAAATCGGAATATCAACCTCTTCTACCACGCGCTGCAATAAAGCCGTTGCCTCGATTGCGCCAGTGCGATGTTGTGCGAGTAGATCTGCCAGCGCGTTCACTTCGAGCGATAGTTCACCGAGAACATCATTAGGAACCGCCAGTCGCGCCCGAAAAGAATAGTCTTCATCCCGCAACGCACCCACTACATTCGCCAGAGTTTGCAACGGTCTCACTACATGATCGTGAAGTGCGAGGCCCATTAGAAAACAGGCGAGCAACTCGGTGCCTAACAAAAGAACTTTTGACCCAAGCGACCACGGCTGCTGCCAGACAAGAATTGCGCTCACGAGAAGCGCCGGCGCCACTAGAAAAAATGCGAAACGGTTTACCCGTCTCTCAAATGGTGCGCGGTGACGTTTTAATCTTTTAGGTTTGAATGAGCCGCTCGCGCTTGGGCTAGAGCCCATATTTTCCCATCCGCCGGTACAAGGCGCCGCGGCTCAGACCGAGGGCTTCGGCCGCCTGGCTGATGTTGCCTTGAAAGCGCTGCAGCGCTTTGCGAATCAGGATACTTTCAACCGTCTCCAGACTCAATTCTTCCAAATTATGCGCTTGTGGACGCTGCGAATTTAGGCCAAGGTCCCCAGATTGAATCTGGTCGGTCCGGCACATCAACACAGCCCGCTCCAGAGTATGCTCCAGTTCCCGCACATTCCCCGGCCACGCATATTGAAGCAGGACTTGAAGCGCCGCTGGATCGAAACCTTTCACCTGTCGTCGATATCGAGTCGCATATTGCGAAAGAAAGTGCGTGGCCAGCGCCGGTATGTCTTCCTTTCGCTCGCGCAGCGCCGGCAGATGCAGTTCGACCGTATTCAATCGGAACAACAGGTCTTGGCGGAATTGCCCACTCTGGCACGCCGCCTGAAGATCGATGTTCGTCGCGGATATCACGCGCACATCAATACTTTTGCTGCGGGATGAACCCACGCGTTCCATCTCTCGCGATTCCAGCACCCGCAAGAGTTTGGCCTGTTGATGCATGGCAACGTTTCCGACTTCATCCAGAAAGATCGTACCGCTGTCCGCCAATTCAAATCGCCCAATGCGATCAGTACGCGCGTCGGTAAAAGCCCCCTTTACGTGTCCGAATAATTCGCTTTCAAACACGCCTTCAGCCAAGCCACCGGTGTTCACCGTAATTAAAGGACGACCGCTGCGCAGTGACAGCGAATGAATGGTGCGCGCGACAACCTCTTTACCGGTGCCATGCTCTCCTGTGATCAATACATTCGCGTCTGATGGAGCGATGCGAGTGATGGTTTCGAGCACCGGAACCATCTCCGGCGCGGCGGCGATCAACTCCGGCCGGCCCTGAGCGTTCAGCAGCCGGTTCTCCGCGGTAAGTCGCTCGGCTTCCTGCAGCGCGCGATGCAGTTCCACTTGGGTTCGCAAAATGGAAAGCAGGCGCTCATTCTCCCACGGTTTCTGAATGAAATCACGCGCCCCACGGCGCATGGCCTCCACCGCAAGTTCCACGTTTCCCCAAGCTGTCATCACGATCACCGGCAACGTGCTGTCAAGCCCGACAATTTGGGAAAGCAGATCGAGGCCTTCGCGACCCGAAGTCGTATCTCGCGTGTAGTTCAGATCGATGAGTACGGCGTCGTACTGGGAAGTGCTCAATGCTTCACGAGCAAATTCAGGTGAACGCACGACATCAACTCTGTACCCTTCCGGCTTCAGTAAAAGCTGGATAGCATCCAGAATGTGTTGCTGGTCGTCGGCGGCCAGAATCCGCGGAGACTGAGCGGCTTTCGCCAAAGCTGCAGGAACGGTGACCTCTCGTGACTTGGTCGAGGTGGGCATGAGTAAGAGGTGCGCAGGTCGATAAGCGACCAGACCTAGGGCGTAGAACTGCTAATCATACCCTTGATCGCTGCCTGGATCTCGATTCCATTATGTTCCAAAGTACTCGCGGTGGCACGATCCAATTCTACCTTCGCTTTCTCGTACTCCGTCATTGCAGTCACCAGGTCGAGCTCACCAAGCGCCAGATCGCGTTGCGCGGTCATGGTTTGAAAAGTCGACCCTGCTCCGAGAGTCTGCTCTTTCTGCGTGATTTCAAAAGTACGCTGCGCCAAATCTCGCGCCTTTTGTGCGGCGTCGACGCGGGCAGCCGTTTGTTCGAGCGTATACTCGGCATTGCGAACTTCAATCTGTATCTGCTTTCTCAATTCTTCGCGCCGTAATTCGGCCTGTCGATATTCCAGCTCGGAACGATATTGATCGGCTTTCGCGACCCGGTTGCGAATCGGAATGTTCAGATTGAATCCAACGTAATAATCCGGAGCCGTGTTGTTGAAAGAATTCGCCAGAGCTCCGCCGAAATCGGTAGGAACGGTGGAGACGTTGGGCACGCCCGGAATCTTGTAGACCGGATTCAATGGCCCCGCCAATCCCGACCCGCCGTAAAAAGCCACCAGCGAAAGCGAGGGTAGTAGCGCGTTCCGGGCCGCCTTGCGGCTGATTTGACGATTTATCAGATCAACATCCGATTCCTGAAGTTCCGGGCGATCGCGCAGTGCCTGATCGATGAGCGCCTGCACAGATTGGTTGCCGGCGGATGGCTGAGCGGTCTGCGCGCGGTCGGTCGGAACTACGTTGACGGACTCCAGGACCGGATCATCCAAACTTTTTGTCAAAGCGTTTTTCATTAGCAGCTCTTGTAGCTGCAGACTGGTTCGGGCCACGGTCAAATCCTGATCGCGCTTTGACACTTCGGCTTCGGCCCGCATCACGTCCATGGCAGGGATACTCTGCAACTGCAATTGCTTGTTGGCATTGTCGAGCGATTGCTGCGCAAACGTTACCGATTGTTCGTTCACTTGCGCCTGCTCATAAGCGCCCACCAGGTCCCAATAAATATTCTCCACCTGCGTCACCGTGGCCATTATCTGGTCCTTAAAGCCGATGTCAGAAATTTTCTTATCGTTTTTGGCGATACGAAGATAACGCAGGTTTGGCCCGAATCCGAAACCCGACAGCAGCTCCTGTTGAAACGAGATGCGATACATCGATCCCAGGGCTGGTGAAAGATTGAAGAATGGGCTGTTCGTCGTTTGTCGATTGTTATTGAACTCAAATGAGAAACTGGAGCCGGTTGGAAACGCTTGCGCAAAGCCGAAATTGGCTTGTCCGGTATTGAGTTGCAGCAAGGGCACGCCGTAAATTTGGAGATTAGCGAGCGGTGTGGTCTGATGCTCTTCGCCAAAAGCACCGATGATCACAGGATCGTACGACTGCACCGGCGTGCCGACCCCCAACGTGGACTGCACCAGTCCCGACGCTCCCGCACCCGCCCCACCCGCGCCTGCTGTTGTACCACCGGCGCCCGCCCCTGGAGCCCCGGTGCCAAATCCGCCGACGCCGCCGCCGGGTGTGCCCTGGACCACGCCGGTGTTCACTCCGCGAAAAACGCCGCCAGCCTTGGTGCGCAGAATATCCATATCTGCAATTGGCAGGTTATATCGCGCAATTGCGATATCGAGATTGTTTTCGAGCGCCAGTCGAATTGCATCTTTCAAGGACAAATACAATTTGCCATCACGAATCAGCTGTGTCAGCCCGGGAGAGTTCGTAAGCGAAGGTTCAGGCGTGGTGGCTGCGGTATAAGCGCTAAAAGGACTTCGCGACTTCGGCATATCGAGCGAAACATATCCGTTGGTCTGAGCGGAAGCTGAAGCCGTCAAACCAACCATCAACCACACCAGCAAATTGCGGCTGTGCTCGCGGCACCTCATTGATTCACCGCCTGGTGCGGCTGAAGCTCCGGATTCGCGGTGTCGCTAACCACCCAGCCATCGCGCAGCTGAATCGTGCGCGACCCGTACGCGGCATTCGCGTCCGAGTGCGTAACCTGAACAATCGTTGTGCCTTGCTGATTGAGTTCGCGGAACATTTCCATAATCTCTTTTGCCTGAGAAGAATGCAGGTTGCCGGTGGGTTCATCCGCCAGCAATAACGACGGCCGGTGAATCACGGCGCGAGCGATTCCCACCAGCTGCTGTTGACCGCCAGAAAGCTGGCTGGGAAACAAATCTTTTTTTGCCACCATCTGAAATCGGTCAAGGGTATCGGCGACCATGCCTTGCCTCTGCTTGTTTGCGATGTCTTTATAAGAGAGCGGCAGGTCGATGTTCTCGCGCACCGTGAGATCGTCGAGCAGGTGATAGCTCTGGAACACCATCCCGATTTTTCGCTTGGCCAGTTCGGCGCGCTGTTTACGCTTCAACTCGTGCACCGGCTGTTCGCCAAACCAGTACTGGCCTTGCCAGGCATCATCCAGCAAGGCCAGGACATTTAGTAAAGAAGACTTCCCTGCCCCGGACGGCCCCATCACCGTGATGAACTCGCCTTCGCGAATTTCCAGGTTCACCCGCCGCAGCACAAAAAATTGCCCGGCCGGAGTTTTGTAACTGCGTTCCAGATTTTTTAGTTGAATCATAGTCTCCCCAATTTGCTTCACTCCACCCGCAGCGCTTCTACTGGATCGAGGTAGGCCGCTCGCCACGCCGGCTTAAGCCCGGAAGCGAGCGACACCACGACTAACACCCCCATAGCACCCAGCATGGTTGCGGGATCATATGGGCTCAGGCCGAACAGCAGACTACTGACCGCGCGCACGCTCAACAAAGAAAGCACCAGGCCAGCCATAAGTCCGATGGCAATTACAACGAGAGCCTGGTTGAGCACCAGCCAAAGAACGTCGGCCCGCGAAGCCCCGAGCGCGAGGCGAATTCCGAGTTCTGCCGTGCGCCGCGAAACGATATACGACATGACTCCGTAGAGGCCGAGGCAGGCGAGGGCGAGCGCCAACGCGCTAAAAATCGAAGTCAGGCGGGCAATCAACCGTTGCTGGCTGAGGCTATTGCTCACGAGTTCCGCGACTGTGCTGCCATCAGTAATGGGCAAATCGGGATCGACACTACGAACTACATCGCGAATTTTGGCCATTAATTCCGCAGGATCGCCGAAGGTGCGAACGTTGAGGCCTTCGACATCGATTACGTCCTGGGCAAGCGAATGATAAGCCGTGGGCGGAGCGCTCTCGCGAATGTCGTTGATGCGGGAGTCCCTCACCACACCAACAATCTGGAATCGGCGAGAATTTTCGGCGTCGTAGCCGTAGTATCCCCCGATTGGATCTTTTCCGTTGAAAAACTCGCGCACAAACTCCTCATTTACAACGACGACCGGCGGACTTGTCTCGGTGTCGGGATCAGCGAAGCTTCTGCCTTTAATCAACGACAATCCGGTTGTGGCAAAGAACTCATTCGTTACCCGTCGTTCTTGCGCATCGGTTTCGCCATTTGCGTGTGGAACTCCGGGAATATAAATGTCGCTTGCGTCGCCGCATCCGGAGGCGAGTTCGCAACTGGCCAGTGCAGCCGAACGTACACCCGGAATGCCTTCGGCGCGGTCGACAAGGCGGCGGTACAAGCCGGTAAGCTGGGCGTGAGAGTAGCCGTTCAGATGTGTGTCAAGACCGATGGTCAGAATATGATCACGATCAAAACCAGGATCGAGGCTAATAAAATTGCGCAGCGTGCGAGCAAACAAACCAGCTCCGACCAGCAGCATCAGCGACAGCGCTACTTGCAAGACAACCAAGGTCTGCCTCAGGGACCAGCGCGCGCCAGTTCCGCCAAAAACAGTTGCGCTATTTTTGAGAGCTTGAACCGGCGCAATGCGGGAGCTCTGCAGTCCCGGCGCAAGGCCAAACGCAATTCCCGTCAACACCGCGACTGCCATGCTGAAAAAAAGGATACGGGCGTCAGGAGTAAGGCTGAGCGGAATGGGGTTGCTTGCGCTGGCGGCCCACCTGGGTAAAACGTCCGTGATCCAATAGGCGACAGTGGTTCCCAATACTGTCCCCAGAAACGAGAGCAGAATGCATTCGACGATTAGCTGCCGGATGAGCCGCCCACGGCTGGCACCAATCGAGAGCCGCACGGCGATTTCGCGCTCGCGTGCTGTGGCACGAGCGAGCATGAGGTTGGCGAGATTTGCGCAGGCGATCATTAGAATGATACCGGCCATTGCCATAAGCGCTAGCAGTGGTTGCAAAAAGTGCTGGCGAAGGTTGGGCAATCCACGGGAACCGGGTAGGAGCCGCCACTGTGCACGCAGGGCCGCTTGGCGTTCCTGAGGGTCCTTGATCTGCACGGCGTATTGCTCGAGACCCATGCGAAAAAAATGGTTCAGTGCGGCCCAAGTCTGCGGCATGCTAGCGGGACCTTTGACGCGGACGATGAGTTGTAGCCAGCGAATGTCCGGCTGTGACGGCCAAGGGTTGCCGGTCTTTGCGCTTTCCCCCTGACTGTAGTGTTGCTGGTACCGGACAGTCGATTGCAGCATTGTGGGCAGCCAGAACTCGGGCGATGCGCCCACCTCGGCCCCGAAAAAGCCTTGTGCAGCCACTCCAACTACTTGCAGCGGAATTCCGCTCACCATGAGCTTGCGCCCGATGATATTCGGATCGCGGCCAAAGCGGCGATCCCAGCATCCATAGCTGATCACCGCGACCGGGCTGCCTCCGATGGTCCGGTCGTCATCCTCACCCAGCAAACGGCCAACGGCCGAATGAGTTGCGAGCGTCTGAAAATAGTTCCCTGAAACCAGTTGACCCGTGACCATCTCCGGCTGCCCGCCGAAAGACGCATAAAATCTTGCTGGCCATGAAGCGGCCGCAAGCTCGGAACCGCGCGGCATGACGGCGCGCGCATCTTGAAACGTCGGATAGGAAAACCGCGTGTTCGCAGGCTGCCAGTCATTTTCCGTGACCAGGTACAGTTGTTGGGGATTCGGCACCGGCAACGACTTCAACAGAACAGAATTGACCAAAGTGAAAATACCAGTGTTGGCTCCGATGCCGAGCGCCAGCGTTAGTAACGCGACGCCAGTGAATCCAGGATTCTTGCGCAACTGCCGCAGTGCGTAACGAAGATCTTGAATTATTCCAGTCATTGGTTTTCACTCATATCGCAGCGCCACCATAGGATCGATCCTCGTTGCCTTAAGAGCGGGACCCAAACTTGCGGCCAGCGCGAAGAGAATCAGCAAGGCTGCAGCCAACGAAAATGTGAATGGGTCACTGGGCGAGACCCCAAAGACCAATTGTGCGAGCGCCTGGCGTAGAATCAACGCGCCAACCACTCCGGCGACCGCGCCCACCACCGCCATTGCTACGCCCTGCTTCAACACCATCCACAGCACGTTGCCGCGCCGCGCCCCCAGCGCCATGCGCAGGCCGATTTCATTTGTGCCCTGCGCTACCACGTACGAGACCACGCCATACACTCCTATCAAAGCAAGCACAACTCCGAACGCGGCGAACAGCGCCAAAAGCCCGGTTGTGTAACGGCGGTCTGCGGTTTCCTGTTTCATGACATCGTCCATGCTGGAAACTTCCGCGAAAGGCACGTCTGGGTCGAGAGAATGCAGTTGCTGGCGGATGGAGGGCGCGAGTTGCATCGGATCGAGCGCGGTGCGCACGATCAAGTTTTTAAAGCCAAAGTTCATGTCGGGAGTCTGTCGGAACAGCGTCGTCACCTGCGGCGCGGCAGGAAGCGCAAGGCCGCGGTTCATCACGTCTCCGACTACACCAACGATCATGAATCGGAGGTTTCCAATGGGTGGTGGGAGGGGCCGCACCATGATCTGAATTTGTTTCCCAAGCGGGTCCTCGTTGGGGAAGTAAGCTTTTGCCATCGCCTGGTTGATCAGTGCTACCGGCGGTCTGGTCTCGGTATCGAAATCTGAAAAATCGCGGCCATGCAAGAGCGGAATTCCGAACGTCCGAAGATAGTGCGGATCGGTCACGTTGAAAAAGGCCGAAGGCATGTCTTCCAGGCGGGAGGCAGCCCTCCCTGCAATTGCAAAATTCTGCACCCAGTTATCGACCGGCGGATATGCTGCGCTGATCGCCACATCTTTCACTCCGGGCAATTGGCTCACACGCTCTGCATACCTCTGGCAAAACCGGGCAATGCTCGCAGAATCGGGATAGCGCACCGGGGGAAGAAAGATGTGCGTTCTCAGCAGATGATCGGCGCGAAACCCGGTATGCTGTTCCTGCAATCGCAAGATGCTTCGCACCAGCAGCCCTGTACCAATCAGCAGCATCACCGCGAACGCAACTTCGCTCACGACAAATACACGTCCAAGGCGCTTCCGGCCTTTGCTGCCGGTATTGGTACGCGCAGATTCATTCAGTGCTTCCACCGGGCTTACTTTCAAACTCGCGAATGCTGGAACGGAACCGAAAAAAACACTGCTGAGAATGGAAATCCCGAAGGCAAATGCGAGAACGTAAAAATCAACACTCACGGTTGACAGCTGCGCAACTTGCGCGGGATGAACCTGCGTGAGCGTCGCACAGCCCCACCATGCCAGGCCGCAACCCAGAATTCCTCCTATCAGTCCAAGCGCCAGACTTTCGGTTATGAATTGTCTGAGCATCGCAAGGCTTTGCGCGCCCATGGCCGCCCGCATCGCGATCTCGCGAGTTCGCCCGGAGTTGCGCGCCAACACGAGGTTTGCGACATTCGAGCAGGCGATTAAGAGAATAAGCACCACCGCGCCCATCAACATCAACATCATTGGGCGTAGAGTGCCAACACGGTCCTCCTGCAGAGGCCGCAGTTTTACTCCAACACCACGGTCGAGCGGGTATTGAGTGGCCAGATTCTGCGCAATGTGCTGCAGATCGGCGGACGCCTGCTGGATTGTGACCCCCGGCTTCAACCTTCCGATCGTCCAAAACCCGCGCTCGCCTCGCGCACCCTCATCCCAAACGGTGTCACCGGCCATTAGATACGGAACAAAAGGCGTCCACAATTCAACCTTGCCATGGCCACTGTCGAATGACGATTCGGGCAGCCCTGCCGGGATAATGCCGATAATGGTGTAGGGCTCGTCATTGATGCGGATGCTCTTGCCCAAAATGTTGCGATCCCCGCCGAACCGGCTCTGCCAGAATTCATAGCTCAAAAGGACTTCAAATTGATTGCCCCATTGGTTCTCTTCGTCCCTGAACAACCTGCCCATGATTGGCTTGATACCCAGCACCTCGAAATAGTCTGCCGACATTAGCCCAACCGGCATCTGCTCAGGCTCGGCAGATCCAGGAAGAGCGCTGACGTTTTTTCTCCAGCCGGAATCATAGGTGGCCAGCTTCTCGAAGGTGCGGTTCTGACTGGCGAAGTCGCGTACGTCGAGAGGTGAAGGACCGGTTACTCGGTCCCGCTCGATTGACAGAATTCTGACCAGGCGGTCAGGGCGGGGAAATGGCAGCGGTCGCAACAACACCGCATTCAAAACGCTGAACATCGTCGTGCTTGCTCCGATGCCGAGCGCCAGCGTTAGTACAGCGACGGCAGTGAATCCGGGATTCCTGCGCAACTGCCGCGCCGCGTATCGAACATCTTGGATAAATCCGGTCATTGTTCTAATCATTCGTACCGCAACGCCACCATGGGATCGACCTTGGTCGCATGCCACGCCGGGATATAGCATGCGAGCAGCGCGATCGTGATCAGGAGCAGTATTACTGCAGAGAAAGTAAGCGGGTCGGTGGCAGTCACCCCAAATAATAGTGACTGCACAGCGCGCGTAATTGCGAACGCACCGGCAACTCCGATAGCAATGCCGATGAGTACGGTGCGCAATCCCTGGCCCAGAATCATTGTCAGAACGTCTCGCGAACGTGCTCCGAGAGCCAATCGCACCCCGATCTCATGCGTGCGCCGGCTGACTGAATAAGCCATCACGCCAAACACGCCTGCTGTGGCGAGCAATAGCGCAATAGCCGCAAAAAAGCCGATAAGAATAAGGTTGAATCGTCGCGATCCAAGCGAGGCGGAATAAATTTGTGAGAATGTGCGAAACTCGGCCGGGACTTCTGGATTGAGTTCATGCAGGATTTGCCGCGCTGCCGAGGTGACTAACTGAGTATCGGCATCGCTCAGCATCGTTATCGTCGCCCCGGGGTCTGGGCGCTGAAACAAGTTCACGTAAACCATCGGCCGCGGTGGCACATCAAGACCATATTCATGAACGTCGCCGACGATGCCAACAACCGTCAGCAAGCGTAAATCCCCATCCATGTTCCCGAACTCAATGGTCTGGCCGATCGGGTCCTGACCCGGCCAGCGTTCGCCCGCCAACGATTCACTGATCAATGCAACATGCGGAGAATTCGGACCGTCGCGCCGGTCAAAGGCCCGCCCTTTAATAAGGGGTATTCCGAGTATCTGGAAGTATTCGTCGGTTGCGGCACAGAAATCCGCTTCGCCAACACGTTGCTTGTCCTTAAACATTGCATCAAAAAGGCGGCTAAGCGATTCCAAGCTGGCTGGAGTTTTGGGGGCCTCATCTTGCCTCATCAGCCGGAAGGTGCCGTTGGGAAGCCCGCCATCCATTGGAAGACCAATGGTTGCGCCTACCTTGCTTACGCCTGGAATCTGTTTGAGGCGATCGATCAGGTTATGAAAAAAAATCCCCTCACCTGACCTGGCTTTCTGGTCGTTCCAGCCCGGCCAGGGAAGCGAAACATCCATTGTGATAACTTTGCCAACTCGGAATCCGGGGTTCACTTCGAGCACCTTCATCAAACTTCGGCCGAGCAATCCTGCCCCTACCACTAGAACAACGGTGGTGGCGATCTGCGCAGCCACAATCCCGCGACCAACTCGTTGGCTGTCTCGTGAACCTGCTTGACTGTGCCCGCCACTCGCCAGAGCGTCACGTACGTCGCCCTGCGTCGCGCGCATTGCAGTGAATACTCCGAGGGCTATTGCGACGGCGGAACAGAGCAGAAACGCGACCAACAAGACCGGGAGATTGATCGAAACATCTTGCAGTCTAGGAAGATTCTGTGGTGCGAGCGCAAGCAACCCGATCACGCCGAAGTAAGCCCACAGTACGCCCAGCCCGCCGCCAATAAATGAAAGTACGAATGCCTCAGTAACGAACTGCCAAACCAGGCGTTCGCGTGCCGCGCCCAGCGCGGTGCGAATTGCAAGTTCACGTTCTCGGACCGAGGCTTGCGCAAGTCGCAGGTTCGCAACATTCGCGCACGCCACTAAAAGAAGAAATACGACGGCGCCGAGCAGCACGAGCAGCGCCAGTCGTGCGTCCCCGGCGATCGCGTCCCGCAGCGGGAGAACAGTTGCGTCTTTTAGGAGAAAGTCGTTTCTGTCGGTAGCGGCGTCGTGAATGCGCAGGGCAATGGCGCTGATCTCCCCATTCGCCTGCTCCACGGTCACGCCATCTCGAAGACGCCCGACCGCGTCATAATTGTGCGAAGTCCTGCTTGGATTCTCGCCTTTGGGATCGACAGGAATCCACAAGTCGACGTTTGCCGGAAACCGAAATCCCGGCGGAAGCACACCGACTATGGGATACACGCCGCTATCAATCTTCAGGTACAACCGTGACAAATCTGGGGACGACCCGAGATACTGCTTCCAGTATCCGTAGCTGACGACAGCAGCTGGCGCAGCGCCTTTCACGTCATCGGCAGCACTCAACCCACGACCAATAATCGGCCTAACGCGAAAGACGTTAAAGAAATCCGATGACACGTGGCCGACGCTCGATCGACTCGGCTGCGAACCTCCAGAAATTGACGATGGGTAAGCGTTGTACTTTGCCATCGCCTCGAAGCTGTGACTTTGATCGCGAAAGTCGTCGAAGTTGGGGTCGGCGAGCCGGGACCGGCCGTCCTTGGTGTTGACCTCAAAAATCGCCATGATGCGGTCCGGGTTGGTGTACGGCAGCGGCCGCAGCAGAACTCCGTAAACCACACTGAAGATGGCGGTGGTGGCGCCGATGCCGAGGGCAAGGGTAACGATGGCCACAGCGCTGAATCCCGGGCTCATACGCAGTTGCCGCACTGCGTAACGCAAATCTTGCAGCAGTCTGCTCATAGTTATGCCTCACTCATACCGCAGCGCCACCATGGGATCCACTTTCGACGCGCGGCGCGCGGGGATGTAACAGGCAATCAATGCCGACCCCAGCAGAACCAACGCCACCACACTGAAAGCGCCGGGATCCACGGTGGCCACTCCGTACAACGTGCTCTGCATCGCGCGCCCGAGAATCATCGCGCCCACCAGTCCTAGACCAAGGCCACCCAATGCCAGAAACAATCCTTCGCGAAGAACCAGTCCCAGAACCTGTTGCTTGTCCGCGCCCAGGGCCATGCGCAGACCAATCTCATGCGTACGTTGGGTCACGCCGAACGCCATCACTCCATAAATTCCGACGCCCGCCAGCGACAAAGCCACCAGCGCAAAAGCTCCAAACAAACTGGCGATGAACTGGTCGCCGAGTAGCGCGCGGTTCAGAAGCTGGTCCATCGTTATAACGTTGGCCATCGGCAATTCTGGATCGACCGAGTGAATCGCGGCCGCGATGCTTTTGGTCATTGTTTCTGGATTGCCGGTGGTGCGCACCGCAATGCCGGCCTGTGGCCATGGGCTCTGCCAGAAAGGCACATCAATTTCCGGATCATCATCGTTGCGCAATCCATTGACCCGCACGTTGTGAAAGACTCCAACAATCCGCCATGCGATGGTGGCGCCGGTCCGGGTCTCGCCAGGAATTAATTGATCCACGGATACGGTTTGTGTAAGGGGATCCAAGCCGGGCAAATAGCGGCGCACAAAATTCTCATTCACCATCGCCACTGGAGTGGACGTCGCGGAGTCCTGATCGGTGAAGCTGCGTCCCCGCACCACTCGAATTCCATAAGTTGCGTAGTATCCCGGTGTGACCATCTGAAACGGCGCGCTCGGCCGCAGAGAAGGATCGCTGACCGGTTTTCCGGAGACGCTGAAATACATTCCTCCAAACGTCCCCTGCAGCGGGCCGCCGGTGGAAACAGCCGCGTTCACAATGCCCGGAACTGCCTCGACCTTTTCCAGAATTTGCTGGAAATAGGGATCGATTCCTTCGGGATGAGCAAAGCGCTTTTCCGACGCTGGAAGAAAAAAGGTCAAGAGGTGGTCGCGGCGAATACCGAGATCTATTCGGCTGACATTCAATAGGCTGTGCATGGCCAGGCCGCATGCGGCCAGCAGCGTCAGCGCCAGACTGAACTCCGAAATCACCAGGATTCTGCGCAGGCGGTGCTTCCCTGCGCCGGTGCCGGCTCGTCCACTTTCCTTGAGCGCCTCGTTGGGATCGACACGAGATGCGCTCCACGCCGGCGCGTATCCAAATAAAACCCCTGCGAACGTAGTCGCAGTCAGGGTGAAGATCAGGACTGGAATGCTCAGCCTGACGTCAGCCTCCGAAGGCAGGTCGAAGGGAATATTCGCCATGAGTATCCTCAACATGGCCGCCCCGAGGCCAATGCCCACAGCCCCGCCGACGCCCGCCATAATCAAGCTCTCGGTAAGAAATTGCGCGAAGATGTGCGCACGGGTTGCGCCCAGCGAAGTCCGCACCGCGACTTCTTTATTGCGCGATAGGCCGCGTGCCAACAAGAGATTCGCCACATTCACACACGCGATCAGCAGCACGAACACCACCGCGGCCATCAGCAGCCACAAGTTCCTGATGAGGCCCGCTGGAAGAAAATCAAGATGCAACGGTTCGACGCTGGCGCCCCATCCTTTATTAGAATTTGGAAAATCCTGGGCGATGTGACCGGTAACCGCCTTCATGTCGGCCTGGGCCTGGGCCAGTGTCACGCGACGCTTGAGCTTCCCCATCACGAGAAGCGAGTGATAGTCATGGTTCAGTTGCTGCGGCTTGAAGGCCAGTGGCACACTCACATCGCCTCCGGTCAGCCGGTCTGCCATCCCCGGAGCGAACACTCCGACTACGGTATAAAGCTCGTTGTTAAGGCGAATGGGAGTTCCAACGATCTTCGGGTTGGAACCGAGGCGTTCCCACGTCTTGTGAGTCAGAATGACCACGTGATCTTTTCCCGGCACACTTTCGTCCTCAACAAAATCCCGCCCCATGGAAAATGCGAAGCCCTGCATGTGGTAGTAGCCTGGACTTACTATGCGCGCCGGCACCATCTCCGGCTGCTCAGGCGTGGCGAGGTTGAACTGATTGCCAGTCCACGCTTCCATGTCCTCGAAAGTCGTGTTCTGGCGCTTCCAATCGAGGTAGTCGCCAGCAGAGACCGAATTGCGTCCCTGAGCAATCTTCGACCACACCATCACCAATCGATCGGCATCCGGATAAGGCATGGGCGCAAGCAACGAGGCGTAGATCACGCTGAAGATCGCGGTATTCGCGCCAATTCCAAGAGCCAAGGTGATGACTGCAACTGCCGTGAAGCCGGGATTTTTTCGCAACTGCCGCAGCGTGAAACGAATATGTTGACCTATCGCAGTCATCTTGCCTCCTCACTCGTAGCGCAGTGCCACCATGGGATCGACCTTCGCAGCGCGGTAAGCGGGCAAATAGCCAGCCAAAACAGACACGCTAATCAGAACAAGCGATACAGCCGCAAAAGTTAGTGGATCGGTCGATCCGACCTCAAATAGCAAGTGCGAAAAGCTTGAGAGCGTTCGGGTGAGTATCAGTTCGCCGACAGTACCGACCGCAATGCCAGCGAGAACCAATCTCAACTCTCGCCCAATAAAAAGATGAAGAACATTTTTTTTGTCGGCGCCGAGCGCCATACGAATGCCAATCTCCTGCACTCGCTGCGTAACGGAATACGAAACCACCCCGTAGACTCCGACCGCCGCCAGCAGCAGCGCCAGGCCGGCAAACGCTCCTAAGAGAACCATGGGGAAGCGCTGCCCAGACATCGAATCCGCCACGATCTGCCGCATCGTTTGTACGTTGTATATCGGCTGGTCGGTGCTTGCCTGATACACCACTTCTTTGATCGCGGGGATGACTGTCGCAGCGTCGAGCGACGTGCGAACGATTATGCTTGCGTCCGGGTAATTAAGCGGCACCCACTGGTCCGGATCTTGATAAAGCGAATAGTACGCCTGATATTGATTCGCGGGACCACTCTCATCCAGGCCTGAATATTTGACGTGATTTACGACGCCAACAATCGTGCAAGGGCCGAATGCTGCGAATCCAGCAGTGATCGTGTGCACTAAAGGTTTGCGGTCTGGAAAAAACTTGCGCGCGAAATTACTGTCGATAACTGCGACGCACGGCGATTTTGTATCGTCATCCTCGGAGAGATAGCGCCCTTGAAGCAGTCGCATTCCCATGGTTCGAAGGTAATCTGGACCGGTAAGAAACCAACCCATTCGTGACGCCCCCTGCACCGATTCGGGTTTATGCGAGTCCAGCCAAAATGGCAGGTACCCGCCTTGTCCGCTTAATGGAACGGCAGTGGTAAAGTCCGCGGCCTCCACCCCGGGAATCTGACGAATTCGTTCGATCAGCTGTCGGTAAGCCACGCGAGTCGCCGAAGGCGTCTTTGTTAATGAAGGCGAGACACCGACCTTAAAGGTGATGACGTTCTTTGTGGCGAAGCCCGGATTCACGTTCCATAAATGAAGAATTGTCCGAAACAGGAGGCCCGCGCCTACGAGCAGCACGAGCGTCAACGCCACCTGCATCACTATCAGACTGCTCTGAGCACGACGATGGACGATGGTAAAACCTCCACCACCCTCTTTGAGCGAAGCTTGCGGATCGGCACTCCAAATCTTGAGAGCAGGCGCGAGCCCGAACAGAATTCCAACCACGAGCGAAACGGCAAGTGTGTAAAGAAGAACTGCAGTATTCAGGCTGACGTCTTGGCTGCGGGGCAAAATTCCAGGGAGCGCCGGCAGGACAGCCCTGATGCCAAGGAATGCAATCGCGATTCCCAGGCTGCCCCCGGTTAGCGAAAGAATCACGCTTTCTGTCAACAATTGCCGTGCCACACGCACGCGACTCGCGCCGAGTGCCGAGCGAATGGCAAACTCTCGATTGCGCGCCGCTGAACGAGCCAGTAGGAGATTGGCAACGTTCGCGCACGCGATCAGCAAGACCATGCCGACCGCGCCTAACAACAGAGCGAGAGTTTGCCCTGCGTCTCCAACGATTGCTTGTTTTAGAGGCTCGACATAGATTCCGAGATCCCGGTTTTCGGCAGGGTATAGACGATCAAGACTATTCTGGATCGTACTCATCTCCGCCTGAACTTGAGATACAGTCACCCCGGGTTTTAGGCGCGCGAGTGTGAAAATGCCGTCGTGACTTCCACGATTGTTCAGAATTAGAGGATCGAGCTGTCCGAGTGGCGTGTAAACATCGGCTTCACCTTCGAGACGAACTCCGGGCACGGCAACTCCCACGATCGAGTAATTCAGTCCATCCACGGTGACAGTCTTGCCCAATACGTCATAGCTGCCAGCGAACCGTTCCCGCCACAAACGATTGCTGATAACTGCCGCCGGCGCCCCGCCGTGCTGATCTTCTTGCTGGGTAAATTCCCGTCCCAGCGCCAGCTCTATGCCCAGCGTGCTGAAGAAACCCGCCGAGATTTGGCTGGCATTGAGATGCGAAGGCATGCCAGGAGAGGTGAGGTCAACTCCTTGCTGCCTAAACGCAGCCAACTGCCGAAATGAGTGAGCGTTGCGCTGCCAATCTTGAAAATTTGGGTATGAATCGAAGACTTGCGGAAAGCGCGGATTGCTTTCCCACACCATGACGAGGCGGTCGGGATGGAAATAGTGCAGCGGGGCGAGCACCACGCCCTCCACCACGCTGAATATCGCCGTGTTCGCGCCGATCCCGAGCGCCAGAGTCACAACTGCCACTGTGGTAAAGCCGGGCGTTCTGCGTAACTGCCGCAGCGCGTAGCGAAGGTCTTGAATGAATCCAGTCATGTTCCTCACTCGTACCGCAACGCCACCATCGGATCCACATTCGCCGCGCGGCGTGCCGGAATTAAGCTCGACAGCACGGCCACGAGTACAAACAAAAGGGAGATTCCTACAAAAGTTGTAGGATCTGTAGCGCTAACCTGGAAGAGCAACGTCTTCAGCACTCGCGTCAAACCAAACGCGGCGCAAATACCAACAATTACTCCAGCTACAGAAAGCAACAAACCCTGTCCCAGCACAAGCGAAAGAATATGACCGCGCCGCGCACCCAATGCCAGGCGAATGCCCATCTCTTTCGTTCGCTGCGCAACGGAATATGAGATGACCGCGTAAAGTCCGATCACGGCAAGCAATGTCGCGGCGCCGGCAAAACCTGCGAGCAGTCTGGTTATCAGTCGAAGCTCGCCTTCTGAAGCTTCAGCCACTTCGTCCATAGTCTTAACGTCCGAGACTGGTTGCTCAGGATCCAGCGTCAGTATTTGTTTTTGAATAGCGCCAACCAACAACTGTGGGTCGCTCTTTGTGCGAACAACAATGGCAGCTTCGGGACTGGGCAGTTGTGCGTTGGGGATGTAAAGGCCAAAAGTTGAGTCCTGATCTTTGCCTGCCTCGTGCACGTCAGCCGCTAGGCCGACGATCAATTTGGGCTTCGGATTACGCCCCATAAGAAGGTATTGGCCGATTGGGTCTGGTCCGCTCGGATAGTCGGGCCAGAAACGCCGGGCCAGATTTTCATTAATGATCGCGACCGGGGTGGAATTGAGATTATCGTGCGCGTTGAATTCCCGGCCGCGTTTCACCGAAATCTTCATCGTATGGAAATACGCCGGTGTAACCAGCTGCAGAATGCTGATTGGCCTCTCATTCAACTTGAGTAATTGGCCTGCTGCCAACTGGACCGGAACGCCTGCCCATCCGGTGAATGGAAGCGTCAGGCTCACGGCTGCTGAATGGACTCCGGGCAATGATTCCACGCGTTCAACCATCTGCTCATAGAAGACAGCCTGTTTCGCAGCCGTGTCATAGCGGGCCGGGGACAACGCGATGTGCATGGTAAGGAGGTGGTCAGGTTGAAATCCCGGATCAACTCGATAAACACGGATCAGGCTCTTGGTTAATAAAGTGGAGCCAACGAGCAACAACAGAGACAAGGCGACTTGGCCCGCAACCAACAACTGGCGCAAAGACAATTTCGCTTTTGACTGAGGAACGCTTACACCTTCAACATTCGCCCTGAGAAACTGAACGAGATTCGGTTTCAGCGCTACCGGCAAAGGAGCTAACCCGAGGAGCACGCCGGTTACGGTGGAGAGGACCAACGCGAATCCGAGGACGGCGAAATCTAAATGGACTTCGGCTATGCGTGGAAGATCGACAAGAGTTATGCTTCTGATCGCACTCACGCCAACAGCAGCGAAGGCCAGTCCAATTGCCCCGCCAATTAAGGCCAGTAAAAGGCTCTCGACAAGCAGTTGGCGAATGATTCGGCCACGCTCCGCTCCAATCGCCGCTCGTACCGCAAATTCTCTTGCGCGCGAAGTTGCACGGGCCAGCACCAAGCTGCCAAGATTCGCGCACACGATGAGTAGTGCCAATCCTACCGAGCCGAACAGCATCCAGAGCTTGGGCCGAACGTCGCCGACCAAATTATCTTTAAGCGACAATAGGCTCTCGGGCACATCAGATTTCCCGTCCAACATTCCGGGATGAGCTGCCGCGTATTGCCGCTTCAAGACGGCTCGCTCTACATTGGCTTGCTGAATACTTACGTTAAGTTTCAGCCGACCGAACATTTTTAGTATCGGACTAATAAGCCTGGACTGAGGCGTGATCTGCAGTAGCTCTGATGACTTGGTTAGCCAGACGTCCACACCCGCGAAAGGAAATTGGAAGTTGTCAGGTAAGACCCCGACGATCGTGTGCGGCACACCCGCCAGATTGATCACTCGTCCAGCGATTTGCGGATCTCTTCCGAAGCGCTGCTGCCACAGTCTCTCGCTGATTATGGCCACGGCCGGCGCGCCTGTCTTCTCCTCGTCCGCAACAAAGCTGCGGCCCAGCAAGGGGCGCGATTCCAGAATATCCAGAAAGTTGGCGGAGACCCGTGCGCCATGCAAAACCTCCGGCGTACCCGAGCCAGAGAGCGCCATTTGTTCCATGACCCCTGCATAAGCTCCCAATCCGCTGTAGGAGTGGCTCCCTGTCTTCATCTCATCGAATCGCACGGGGGTGATCTGTTTCGTAAGCAGCACCAACTTGTCGGGATCTCGATATGTGAGGGGCCTGAGCAGGACCGCGTGAATGACAGAGAACATTGCCGTCGTGGTTCCGATACCGAGAGCTGTAATCACGATCGCAAAGACAGCAAATCCCGGGTGTCTGCGCAGTTGCCGCAACGCGTAGCGAACGTCTTGTAGGAATCCGTTCATCTGCAAAACTCGTCACTCGTACCGCAGCGCCACCATGGGATCGACCTTTGCCGCCCGCCGCGCAGGAACGTAGCAACCTGCCAGAATCATGCTCAGCACAATCCAGGGGACGAGAGAAAACGTCGCCCAGTCGCGCGCGCTGACGCCAAACAGCAAGCTGGCCATGAGTTGCGTCAACCCGAATGCGCCAATGATTCCCAACGCAACTCCTGCAAGCGCCAGCCGCGCGCCTTGGCCCATGATGAGTCGCAGCACCGTGTGCCGTTCCGCTCCCAGCGCCATGCGAATACCAATTTCGCGGGTGCGATGCGAAACCGAATACGCCATCACTCCATAAATTCCAATTGCCGCCAGGATCAGCGCCAACCCGGCGAACGTTCCAATCAGCCACATGTCGAAGCGACGCAGTGAACCGGCATCAGCGACCATCTCGTCCATGCTCTTCACGTCATAAAGAGGCACGGTCTTATCTATGTCGCCGACCGCGGATCGCATCGACGCCAACAGATCAGACGAATTCCGCGAACGCACAGCAATGGTCATGTTGCCTTCGAGCAAGGGAAGAAAAGATTCCGGCACCTGCGTGTACGGGTAATACGCAGTCGGCTCTACGTCAGTAACGTCAGCCGTCCAATGCCGCACATCTGCAGCCACACCCACCACCGTGCACCAGTCGGCACCCGGCATTTGCGGCTTCAGGCGTTTGCCAATCGCATTCTGGTTTGGCCAATACAACTTCGCCAGGCTTTGACTCACAACAGCAACTTTGGGGGCGGCCGCGGTGTCGGCGTCAAGAAAATCGCGTCCACTCAATAACGGAATCTGCAGTCCGCGAAAGTATCCTGGCCCAATTGCGCGAAAACGCGAGACGATGGGAATTTGCGAAGGCGGTGGCGCTGTTCCTTCAATGGCAATCGGCATGGACGGATCGGTCCCGCTCATAGGAAGGTTTCGAGCTAACACCGCTGATTCCACTCCGGGCGCTGCATTAATTCGATTCAGCACCTGCTGGTAGAACAATGGAATTCGCGCTCCTGAGAATTGCGCCGGCGCGCCTAATCGGAATGTAAGTACGCCTGCAGGATTAAATCCGGGATCAACACTCTCCGTCCGCCATAAGCTTCTAAGCGAGAGGCCCGCACCAATCAGCAAAATAGAAGCCAGCGCCGTTTCAGTTATGACTAGGATTGCGCGATGCTTTCCGAAGCCTCCGCTGCTGCCGCGCGATCCTTCCTTTAGCGCTTCGCTGACGTCGGCCTTCGATCCTTCCCACGCGGGAGCAATTCCGAACAAGATGCCGACAACGCCGCATAAAACTGCTGTATAGCCAAGTACCGTGCCGTCGATACCAATCGTTTTCACCGATGGAATACTGCTTGGATCGATGGCTAACAGCACCCGTAACGCAACCCAGGCAAACGCAAGGCCCAGTAGTCCGCCTATCAGCGATAACAAAATGCTCTCAGTAAGAAGTTGCCGGACCAGGCGGGACCGTGCCGCGCCCAGCGCTGTGCGAATTGAAATCTCGCGTTGCCGGACACTGCCTCGCGCCAGCAGCAGGTTGGCAACATTGGAGCACGCAATCAGCAGCACGAAACTTACTGCTCCCATCAACAGAAACAATGCCGGCTTTATGTTTCCATTCAGGGCATCGCTGACTGGTTGCAGCGTCACTCCAAGCGCGCCTTCACCGTGCGGGTCTTGCGCCTTGAATCGCGACGCGATCGTTGCCATCACGGTTTCTGCCTGTTTCTGGCTCATGCCGTCCGGAAGTCGCGTGAACGCAAACAACCAATGCACGTTTCTCGCGGATGTTTGCGCATTTACCGATTCAAGTTGCAATGGGATCCAAAACAATTCTTTGTCGGACATGACATGAAAATTTTGCGGCATGACTCCCACCACGGTGTACGGAGTGCCGTCGAGATCAATCGACTGTCCGACGATTGGACGCGATTCGAACCGCATCGCCCAAAGTGCATGGCTCAACAACACGACTGGGGCCGCCCCCGGAATGTCCTCCTGGCGCGAAAAAATTCGTCCGGTTGCGGCCTGAACCCCAAGAACGGAGAACAAGTCGTAGTTGAGTCGTGCGCCTGTAATTCGTTCCGGCAGGTCTTTGCCGCCCAGGTTTTTCCCGATTGAAGAAAATGCTCCCATGTTGCCGGTCAGTTCTCCCTGCTGTTTCCACTCCAGAAATTCCGGTGTGGAAAAAGCGTTCGGATTTCCGTTGGTCATGGTCTTCCAGACCGTCATCACACGACTCGGGTCCGTGAACGGCAACGACCGCAACAACACGGAATTAATCACGCTGAATATCGCAGTGTTGGCGCCGATGCCGAGCGCAAGTGTGATCACCGCCACAATTGAAAAACCTGGACTTTTGAGCAACTGCCGCAGTGCGTAACGGAAATCTTGCGACATACCAGTCATGAAAGTTCCTCACTCGTAACGCAATGCAACCATGGGATCGACTTTGGCAGCGCGGCGCGCGGGGAGGTAGCATGCAGTGAGCGCAGCCAGGGACAAAAGCAAGGAGACAGATGCGTAGGTCAGCAAGTCTGTAGGCCCCACTCCGACAAGGAAGTCCCCCAAGAGCCGCCCAATGCCTGTTGCCGTAACGCACCCAATCACTATCCCTGCCGCGATAATGACGAGACCTTGCCGGCAGATCATCCAAATAACATCGAGGCGCCTGGCGCCGAGAGCAATGCGCACACCGATTTCGTGCGTGCGACGTCCCACCGCATAGGCCATCACGCCGTAAATGCCGACAACCCCAAGCGCCAGTCCGAGCAGGCCCAGCGTACCCGTAAGTTCTGCTCCGAGATTGAATACAAACAAACCGTTCATGCCGTTAATTGCCTCGGTCATGGTGCGCACACTCAAAACTGGCATGGCAGGAGCGAGTTGCTGAACAATGGCAAAAACCTCAGGCGCGGCTTCCTTCGGTAAACCGTTGGTGCGAATCTGAAGGGTTTGCGCGGACGGGTAATTCTGGGAAATTGGAAGGTAGAAAGCGGGACTATAAGACGAATACGTGTCTTCGATTCTGCTGTTCCTGGCAACACCGATGACTTGAACCGGGTGTTGTGGGTCACTGGAGCGAGTGAACGAATGGCCTACGGGGTTTGTACCCGGCCAGAAACGAGCCGCCATTGCCTCGTTGATGATGCCGACAGATGCCGTCGACTTCTTGTCGCCATCAGAAAAATCTCGCCCATTGAGCAGCGCAATCCTCATTGTTTTGAAGTAATCCGGGGAAACCGAGTTATAGAGGGCATTGAGCGGTTCGCCGGGTCGAGACGCGTAGCCAGGAATAGTGAATGTCTCACGCTGTTCGTCGTCCTCAAGTGGGACCATTGCTGCCAAGCTGGCCGATTGAACTCCCGGCAGTGCGCGAACCCGCCTTACCAGTTGATCGTAGAAGGCCCGGCCTTGTGCTTCGGTGTAGCCAAGTTCACCGGGATCAAGCCTTACGTTCAACACCCTCTGGGGATCAAATCCGAGGTCGGTGTGTTGAGCGTGTCCCATGCTGCGCACAAAGAGTCCCGCGACGATCAGTAATGCCAGTGATCCGCCCGCTTGCACGGCGACGATAACAGTTCGCATCTTTTGCCTGCGTCCGGTCGAAGTCCGACCTCCTTCATGCAAAATGCTGCTCAAATTACCGCTGGAGACACGCAGGGCCGGAACGACGCCCACTGCCAATCCTGTAAGCATTGAAACTACGAGCGTGTAAACAAAAACGCGCCCGTTGAACGGGAACTCGAAAACGACTGGGAAGTCCGTGCCGGTAGGAAGCGAACTGAGTATCCGCAGCGCAAAGGTTCCGGCAATAATTCCGACGGCCGAACCTAGCAGGGCAATCAAAACTGATTCAGTCAGCAGGTGGCGAATGAGCAGGCTTCGCGTGCAGCCGAGCGCCGCTCGAACCGCGATCTCGCGCCATCGCCCGGTTGCTCGAATCAGCGATAAATTGGTCACGTTCAGGCACGCAAGTGCGAGTACCAGGGCGGCGAGTGTCAAGAAAAGGCCAGCGAGCTTGGGTACAGGATTACTGCCGTGCAGGATTCCTGGCGGCTTCAGTTGGCGAGCCTGGAGCAGCCCATCGCCAACTCCGGTACGGGGATATGCTTTGACGAGATTTTTCCCAACTATTGCCAGAGAGGCATTTGCGCGTTCGATACTCGTGCCGGACAGCAAGCGGCCCACGATCAGAAGGGGACGGGTACGCGGATCAGTCAGCAGACCAGCATCGCCTCGTCGTTCGAGGATCGCCATGCCAAGCGGGAGATACGCTTCCATGTCGATGATCGGTGTAATCCCAAGAAAACCTTCAGGCGCAATGCCGACGATTGTGACCGCGTGCCCATTAATCATTGCCGGCTTGTTGAGAACGTCTGGATTGCTGTTGAAGCGCGTCTTCCAGTATCGATAGCTCAGGACCACGACCGGATCGGCGCCCGGTACGTTCCCTTCCGAAGGCAGGATGAAGCGGCCGAGATACGGATGAATGCCGAGTAGGTCGAAGAAGTTCCCGCCAACAAAAACCGGCTGAACAGGTTTTGTGGTCTTGTCCACGGTCAAACCGTCAGGCCGACCGGAGGGACCAGCGCCCCCACCAAAAATTACGCTCGTCACTCCGGAAAAGACTTGATGGGTCTGCTCACTGATCTCGTGAGATTCAGCAACGGAAAATGAGGGATCGAAGTTGCTGGCCCCAGGCGAAAACGCGACAAACGCGAGTTCAGAGGGACTATGCACCGGAAGCGGACGCAGAAACAAGCTATCAATCATGCTAAAAATAGCCGTGTTCGCGCCGATGCCAAGCGCGAGAGTAACCACAGCAACGACAGTGAACCCAAGATTTTTGCGCAGTTGCCGCAATGCGTAACGCACGTCTTGGAGGACTCCGGTCATTTTATTTGTTCCCTCACTCGTAACGCAGTGCCACCATGGGATCAACATTCGCCGCACGCCGCGCCGGGAACAAGGCCGTTGCGGCCGCTACAAAGAATGTCAGGGCGATGGCAATCGAGAAACTGAAAGTGTCGAGATAGCTGAGTCGCCACAGTTGCGATCGCAGGAATCTCGACACAAAGAACGAGAGCGGCAAGCCGAAGGCCAAGCCCATGGAGAGCATTAGCAGGCTTTCACTCGCCACCATCCACAGCACGCTCGCTCGCGACGAGCCCAACGCCATGCGGACGCCGATTTCGCTGGTTCGGCGCTGAACGCGATAGGAGAGCGTGCCGTACAGTCCGCTCGCGACCAGCAGAACGGCCAATATCCCGAAACCCATTGCGAGGCGCGCGAACAGCGTTGGAGTGACGTAGGTCTCGGCAAATTGCGCCGCTTGCGTCATCGGTTTTTGCAATGGCAGGTCGGGATCGAGTTCTCGTAGAACACGTCGAATCGCCGTGAGCAGCGCCAAGGGGTCGTCGGCAGTCCTGACTTCAACAGTGATCTGGCCCAGCATTCCGGTTTGACTCAGCGGGTAGTAGACGGCCGGTAGCTCTTCTTCGCGGACCCGTGCGAACTTGCTATCCTTGACGACGCCGACGATTTCCGCTCCGGGCAGACCGCCGATTCGGTGGCCCAACGCGTTATTCCTCAGGAAACGTCCAGCAAAAGTCTCATTGACAACAACTACGTGAGGGCTGGCAGACGTGTCGGCTTCCGACATATCGCGGCCCAGCACTAACTGAATACCCACGGTGTGAAAGAAGTCTGGACCAACATAATTCTCTCTCACCGAGACGTGCGGCTCCGCATCCTGGCTCATATCCCGTCCGTCCACGGTGATCCCACTCGTATTACTCCAACCCGAACCTGGTCGCGTCCGTACCAGCGATGCGGCTTGCACTCGGGGAAGCGACTTCACCTGGTCAAGGAAGCTTTCGTAAAACGAGATCGCTTGCGTGTTGTTATGGAGACCTTGGGGATTCAGATCAAAAACAAGGAGGCTCTCGGCCTGCATTCCAAGATCCTGGCGCTTGTAATTGAGCAGACTTCGCACGCTCAGCGACGAGGCAACCAGCAAAGCGAGGCACATTGCGACTTGCATGGCGACGGCCATATTTCCGCCGAACAAGCGATTGCGGCCAGAGCTTACGCTGGAACCGCTGCTCTTGAGTGCCTGCTCAAGAGAAACCCGCAAAGCGATTCGCAGCGGAATAAGCCCGAACACGAAAGCAACAAGACAGGCGACGATCAGGGTGAAGATCAGTACATGTCGATCCGGCGCAAGTCCGGCGTCGATTCTGGCCCAAAGTGCCAGAGCTTTGGTTGCTGCAATGGCGAGCACCCAGCCCAATCCCGCACCCGCGCTTACCAAGAGCAAACTCTCCGTAAGCAGTTGTCTAAAGACTCGGGCGGGCCGCGCTCCAATTGCCAGGCGCACAGCGAACTCGCGTTCACGAGCCGCGTTTCTGGCAAGGATCAGCAGCACGACATTTGTGCATGCAATCAACAGAACGAGGACAACCAGCACCATTATGATCTTGACGGGTTCGCGATAGCTCCCGTTGTCGATGCCGCGAATGGGCTCAAATCCGAGATGCGCCGGCCAGGTTTTGAAATCGAGTTTGCCTAACGGTTCAGTGGCTGTTTGCCAGAATGTCGGCTGCAACGCTTGTTCTGCCTGCTCAGGAGTGATCCCCGGCTGCAGGCGCGCAGTCATTGGCAGTGCCCACCACCGCGTGGAGTTCAGCAGCAGATGCTGAGTTGCAGGAATGCCCCATGCATTCAGCTCGGGCCGCGATTGTAGCGGAATCCAGAAATCCACCGCTTGCGCTGGTTCGACGCCATAGAATCCTGGTCCGGTCACTCCAATGATCGTGAATGGAATGCCTTTGATAAACACGGTCTGCCCAATCACGTCGGGATTTCGCGAGAACGCTTCCGTCCAGAAACCATAGCTCAGGACAACGACCGAGTTGTGATTGCGTTCGTCGCTTTTCGTGAAACCGACGCCACGCAGAATGTGAACTCCCAAACCCGAGAAGTAGTTCCCACTCACTTCCTCGCCTTGTTCTTCCGTGGGAGTATCGCCGTAACGCACCGGCACCTTGCCGTAGCCCAGAGGAACGTGCGCTATCAGATCGCTAAAAACTCGCTTTTCCTGCCGCAACGCCTGGAACACTGGAAACGAAAAAGATGTGTTGCCGTTCCCCGTGCCGTCGGTATTCGGTGGTTGCGTGCCCCCATTGACCAGCACGACTGTGTAGACCTGCTCTGGGTCACGCACCGGAAGCAACTTCAACAGGAGAGCGTTGAACGCACTGAAGACCGCCGTGTTCGCGCCGATGCCGAGCCCGAGCGTGATCACAGCCACAGCAGTGAATCCCGGACTCCTGAGCAGTTGCCGCGCCGCGTAGCGAAAATCCTGGAGCACTCCGTTCATGCGTGCGCATCCGCCATTAGTTTCTGCAGGTCTTCTTCGGCTACGACCTTACCGTCGAATAAATGAACTTCCCGCTGCGCATGTTTGGCAAAGCGCTGGTCGTGGGTAACCATGCAAATGGTCGCGCCCTCACGGTGCAGGTTTTGTAATAGCTCCATGACCGCTTCGCCGTTGCGGGAATCAAGATTCCCCGTCGGCTCATCGGCCAGCAGAATTGAAGGATGCCCAGCGAGGGCTCGCGCGACGGCAACGCGCTGCTGCTGTCCACCGGAAAGTTGCGAAGGATAATGACGGATCCGGTGCGCCATGCCCACTCGCTCGAGCGATTCCATCACGCGCTTCTTACGATCCGCAGACGGCATTCTTTGCCGATACGTAAGCGGGAGCTCGACATTTTCATAGACCGTGAGATCGCCGATCAGATTGAAACTCTGAAAAATGAATCCGATCTCCTGATTGCGGATACGTGAGCGTGCGCCGAAATCCAGGTTTTCGACCCCTTGGCCATTCAGCTGATACTTCCCGCCAGTCGGCGTATCCAGCAAGCCGATGATCGAGAGCAGGGTCGACTTCCCGCAGCCCGACGGCCCCGACATCGCCACGTACTCGCCCTTGCGGATCGCCAGGTGCACCCCCGACAGCGCGTGCGTCTCGATCTCGTCGGTGTAAAAAACTTTCGTCAGATCTTCAATCTGGATCAACGGCTGTCCTGCTTCAGTCATAGGCTTCCCTCGACTCCTTCCTGATTTCCAGTTCCTTCGTGTACCTTTCTGTCCTTCGTGGCTTGTGATTTTCAAATGCCGAATCAGCTACCGTCTAGTCCAGTCGAATGCGGTCAGCGTTATCGTTGCGTGACATGTCGGACAAAATCACCGTGTCGCCCTCATGCAGCCCTTCAATAACCTGAATGGCATTCACCGAAGCGCGTCCGACTTTTACCGGCACTCGAACTGCGCCCTTGCCATCGGTATCGAGCTTGAACAAGCTGATGGCGCTGTTTTCCTGCCCGAACGCCGGCCGGCCGACGTAAAGCACATCATCAAGTTTTTCCAGATCGATGGTTCCGTCCACACTAAGATCGGGTCGCGCGCCCTTCGGAAGTTCGCCGGTGAGCGTCACATCCACGGTGACGGTGCCATTCTGCACCGCGGGATCGACCCGCATGACCGTGCCCGAAGCAGTTCCGTTGTGCGTATCAACCAGCGCGGGCTGGCCGATCTGTACATCGCGCGCTTGTGTCTCAGCGATTTTTAATTCCGCAATCAGATGGTCCGGCTGTACGACTTTTGCCAACATTGTGCCCGGTGTAACGTGCTGCCCTACCTGCAGCGGCAGATCGACCAGAACACCCTCGATACCTGCACGCACTCTCAGCGCCTCCAGCTGTTTTTGTTTCAAACCCGCAAGAGCGCGGACCTGGTCCACCTTGGCTTGTTGCTGCACCATCTGCGTCTCAATCGCCTTTTGATTGATATCGAGCCGCTCATCCTCAATGTTGTTGCGGGTGGTAAGTTCGTCAGATTTGCTCTTCGAGTTTTTGTAGGCTAGCCCTGAAATTACGCCGAGGTCGTAAAGAGCTTTGTCGGTGTCCGCCTGCAGTTTGGCCTGGGTGTAATCGGAATTTACAGTCGCAGCGCCAGCTTTCTGATTCATCAGATTGCTTTGCAAGGTCACTCGGAGGCTTTGATATTCAGCCTCCGCCGCTTTCAATTGCAGCTTGGCGTCAACTGCCTCCTGCTCTACTTGCGGATTACTCATTTCCAGCAGAATCATGTCAGGCTTCACTTGAGAGCCCGGCAACTTGAGAATGCGCACAATCGTCGCCTCCGTCTGTGCAGGTATTTGACGGGTGAACTCCTGACTGGGAATCAACGATCCCAAACCTCGCACTTGCCGCAGCATGGGGCCGCGCTTCACCGTGTCAGTCCACACTGTGCTGCGCTCAACCTCAGGAGCCGCCGGTTTGAGCCTCGACACCCCTATCGTCACGGCACCCAGGCACACTAAGCCGATCGCACCCCACATGATTTGGCGGCGGCGCTTCTGCTGCTTAAACTCGGGCCGGGCGATATCCATACCTGCGAACTTGCAGCTGTCGGGCCAGAACTGACCCCCACTATTTGATTGAAAACTCTAGACCAGAAAATTGTTCAGGGCTAAGGATTGTTCAGTCGCGGAATCCACCGTCCAGAAATGGACAGGCCGAGAGTGCCAGCCAACTCGGTTTCAGTACCTGAGTCTCTGTTCACTTTCGGACGTGGTTTCCGATTCCGATATTTGGATACTGAACGGCAATACGTGACGTAGTTGCAGTCTTTATCGTGCAAGCGAGACAGAGCATCATGAGCGGATTCATTCAGGATTGTCGTTTTGCCCCGCGTCAACTGTTGAAGTCGCCCGCATTTGCGACGACCGCCTTGTTGACGCTGGCCCTCGGTATCTTTTCTGCCAGCCTCAGGCAGTGACTCTTGAATCGAGGACGGTCATAAAATCCAGAATCATCTGAATGGCGGCCTGATCGCCGATGACAGTATTGATCATGCTGTGGTAAATAGACCGATCAGGCCATTCGACCTTGAAATACTTCTGAATGAAATCTGCGCGCTCGCGATCGACGGTATCGACCAGTTCTTCAGCTTCCTTGTCACTCTTGCCACGAGCCAACAGTCGGCGCACTTTGTCTTCTCTGGGAGCATAGAGGAACACGCGCAGGGTATCTGGCCGGCTCTTGAGAAACTGCTGCGATCCCCTGCCCACGATGACACAGTTGCCGCGCTCCGCGGCATGTTCGACCACCCGTCTAGTGATCCTAAGAATAGTCTCGCTATCGACGAGATTGAGTTTGGGCGCATTGATGCTGCCTTCGTAACTTCCGCGCAAGAACGATTTGAAGAGGCGGTAATAGAGCGGATCGTTTCGTTCCTCTCGGCCCTCGACCACCGACTTGGGGCAATTGGCGAGCCGGGCGATCTCCTCGGTGAGCAACTGGTCCCAAAGTTTCCAGCCCAACCGTTTGGCGACCAGCTGAGCGATTTCGCCGCCGCCGCAACCGTATTCGCGTTCAACCGTAATGATTTTGATCATCTAGTTTTAGCTCCGTCGAATCGGACCCCCAAGCAATCAAACGCGAACAGCGAGAACGGGACACGCGAGAACTCTGAGAAGTCAATGGAACAAAGGATGAGATTGATTTCCATGATTAAGACCCTAACTTTTTAGTTATAGACCGCATGGTATTCATTACTTACTCCGCTACTCTGACGCCGCCGCCACCCGGATCGTTTTTCTTCAAAACGAAAGCAAGGCAGAACATGATCGCGGCGCCCACGGAAAGAACCATAAACGTGTCGATGTATGCAAGGCTCGCTGCTTGCGCTTGCAATGATTGATATATCCTCGCGTAAGCTGTGGCCTGCGCCTCGTGCCTGCCCACACCGGCGGTCGCGAACCGCTGAGCCAGACCACTAGCCGCATTCATAAAATTAGGATTATCGATTCTGACATGTTCCACCAGTCGTGCCTGATGAAATTGGGAGCGCCGTGCAATCAACGTAGTGACCAAAGACGTCCCCACGCTGCTTCCCATGTTGCGCATGAAATTGACGATGCCCGCGACCGCATTGTTCTTGTCCGGCGCAATTCCTATGTAAGCTACGAGCGTGATCGGCACAAACAGGAAACCCAAACCAATCACCTGGGCGATGCGCAGCCACGTAGCAGCACTGAAGCTAATCTGCAAATCGATTCGCCTGGTTGAATAGAACATGGCAATGGATAGCGCCAGCCAGCCAAAGGCAATCAAGCGGCGGGCCTGAATTTTTGTAGTCAGCTGACCGATAATCGGCATTTCGATCAGCAAGACGAAGCCTCCCGCCGAAAGCGCTAGCCCAGCGAGTTGGGAGGTATAGCCCACAAGCGTCTGCAGGAATTGCGGCATCAGGACCAGGGAGCTGAACAGCAGAATTCCCAGAGTAAACATCATCAGGCTGGAGAACGCGAAGTTAAAGTTCCTGAACATGCGAACGTCGATGATCGGCGCCTTTTGATACCACTCCCATATAACCAGCGAAATCAGGCAGACCGTCGAAACGATAACTAAAGTGGTAATAAAGTGCGACCCGAACCAATCATCTTCCTGGCCCTTGTCGAGCAATACCTGTAGCGCTCCGACACCGATGGCCAGCAGGGCGATGCCGATGTAGTCCAGCTTCACCCCAGCCGCCTTGAGCCGGCTTATATAAGGAGGGTCCTCAACAAAGCGGCGCACCAGAAACCAGGTGATCACGCCCACTGGGAGATTGATAAAGAAGATCCACCGCCAGGAATAGTTGAAGGTGATCCAGCCACCAAGCGTAGGGCCGATCGTTGGCGCCATAATGGCCGTGATTCCATATAGAGCAAACGCAAGGCCTCGTTTTTCCGGCGGGAAGGTGTCTGCCAGAATGGCTTGAGCCATGGGCTGCAATCCGCCACCGCCCGCACCCTGTAATACGCGGAAGAGAAGAAGAAACCCGAGACTCGGCGCTACACCACAGAGCAGAGAACTTACAGTAAAGATACCGAGACAACTCATGAAAAAACGCTTGCGCCCGAGCGCGCCTGCGAGCCAGCCGCTGATCGGCAAGATGATGGCATTTGAGACCAGATACGAAGTCAATACCCAAGTGCTTTGGTCGTTGCTCGCACCCAGATTTCCGGCCATGTAAGGCAGGGCCACGTTGGCGATGCTGGTATCGAGCACCTCCATGAACGCGGCGAGCGCCACGACAACCGCTATGAGCCACGGGTTGTACTTTGGCCGCCAAATGTCCTGGTCGATGGTGATCGCAGCGGAAGCCATTGAATGAAACTCGTAACCGAACTCAGTGCGAACCTATCCGGCGAAAGTCATTGAACGAAATCAGTGGAGGTACACATCGGGCACAACGTTCATGCCCGGCCGTAGCCGTCGGTCGCGGTTCTCGCCCTGATCCAGAACAATCTTTACCGGAACCCGCTGAACAATCTTCACGTAGTTTCCGGTCGCATTCTCGGGCGGAAGTAGACTGAACAGCGGACCGGTTGCTCCGGCGATGCTGTCTACATGTCCTTTTAAACTCTGACCAGTCGAATCCACATGGATTTCTGCTCTCTGTCCGACTTGCATGTTCTTGAGCTGGGTCTCTTTAAAGTTTGCGGTAATCCAAACTTCATCGAGAGGCACAATGGTAAGCAGCTGCTGCCCATCCTGAACGTTCATTCCAACCACAACCGTTTTGTTCACCTCTCCGCTGACAGGCGCAATGACCTTGGTGTATTGAAGATTCAGTTGCGCTTGTTGAAGCAGTGCGCGCCTTTGCTCGACATCCGCAATCGCAGCCCGCACCCGGGCCCGGGTTGACAATACCTGCTGCGGCCCAGTCTCCGCGGATTTGTGGTTCGCGGCGGCTTGCGTTAGACGGCTTCGGGCCTGCTGGATGAATTGCTCCGCTGCGGACTCATTGGCGCTAGCTGCCGCTACCGTCGCGGTGCTGGATTTCGCCGAAGCCAGTGACTGATCGTAGATTTGCGGGGCCACTTCCCGCTTATCCACCAGCAACTTATATCGGTGGAGATCATCCTGCGCTTTCACATCATTCGCCTCGGCCTGTTCGAGCTGAGCGTGAGCGGCAGTCAGCTGCTTCTCGGCGGCGATGACTCCAGCGCTGGCGTCTTCGATCCCGGACGAGGCAAAGTCCAGTTGGCTTGAAGTACTGACTGAAGTGATGGGAACCGTGATATTCAGCGATTGGGCGGTGTGCTCAGCGTTGGCCAGATTCGCTTGCGCCTCCGCGATTGCAACCTGGTAGTCTGTCGGATCGATTTCGACCAGTACAGTGCCCTTTTCAATCCACTGATTGTCGTTTACGTTGACCCGTATCACGTACCCCGAAACGCGCGCACTGACCGGATAGAGGTGAACATCGGCCTGGGCATCGTCGGTCGATTCGTAACTGCTAAAGTAACGCCACAAGAACAGGCCGGCAGCAACCAACACAACGACGAACACCAGAATCACTAGATTTCTGCGGCGCTTTCGCTGCGCCGCCGGCGTATAGCTCTTTCCCGGTGTTGGGGAGGAATCGGCCCGGACTTCTCTGCCTGTGTCAGACGCTGAAGTAGATGAGTTCTCTTCCGCCATGTTCATTTTCCTTTGAAATATTCCTTGACGCCCTGATCGGCAATGCCCAGGGCTCGGACCAGGGAAATTTTCGCAAAATTATAGTTGTAAAGACTCGATATGTATTGCTCATGAGCGCTGGCGACGGCTTCTTGCGACTGCACCACTTCAACCGTATCTGTGACGCCTGCGCTAAAGCGATCGCGTGATTGCACCAGCGTTTGGTCCGCCAAATCAATATTGCTGCGCGCCACATTCACCTGCTCCGCCGAGGATTGCAGGTTCAGCAACGCTGTGCGCACGTCGGATTCGATCTGCCCGCGCAGATTGTCGAGGCGCTCCCGACTCTGCTCGAGTCTGGAATCGGCCTGCAAAACTTCACCATGAACACTGCCGCCCTGAAAAATAGGGATCGACAGCGTTCCGCGCACGTCGTATACCTGAGTTGCCGTCGAGGGATGCGCGCCTCCTTCTCCGATATCTGCGTTAAATGACAGCGACGGGAAATAGCCGGCGACCGCTGCCTTTCGGGAGAATTCCGCCGCGCGTACGTCGGTCATGGCCGCTTGATAATCTGAACGCGAAGCGTACGCGCGTTTCAGGGCCTCATCAATGGTGACGACTTCCAGCGATTGATAAGGTGACTTGTCCGTGAGTTCAAATTCCTGACTGGGAGGCAAGCCGATGACCCGCCCCACCGTCAGCTTCTGAATGGCGAAAGTGTTCTTCGCCTGGATCAACTGCTGTTGCCGGGTTTGGAGTTCCACCTTGCTGCGCAGGCCATCGATGTCCGGGGACGTGCCGGCAGTTATCCGGTCCGTTGCCTGATCGTAGAGCGCCTGCGCCGTCCTGACCTGTGCTTCCGCCGTTTCAATGCGGGATTCATCGGCGATGCCCTGCAAATAGGTATAGCCCACGGCCAGCACGACAAGATCACGCGCATCCTTCAATGTATAGTCGGCTGATTTCACACTCTGGCTGGCCGCGCGGGTAGCGTTGATCGACTTCCAGTCAAACAGCGACTGGGTCACAGTGGCGCGCGCGTCAAAGTAAGAAAACGGGCCTACGGACGGCGGGATTAGGATTCCACCAACCTTTGTGAGGCCGAGTTCGGTCAGATTGAGCTTTGTGGCGTCAACGTAAGGCTCTGCCGCCACGTGCGGCAGGAGGGCGCTCAACTGCTCCCAGCGCTGTCCGCGTGCCGCGTGAGTATCTGCCCGCGAAAGCAGCAGTCCGAGATTCTGTTTCAGTCCGCGGTCGATGGCGTCCTCGAACGAAAGCGGCAATACCCCAGGAACTGGTTTTGCCGGAACGCTGCCCGCGAACGAACTCACTCCGCCCGTGCCCGGGATGGCTTGACCCGGAGTGCTCGAAGCGGGAGTCGAATTGGTTTGGGCAGCGCATGTTACCGCTCCGCAAATCAAGACTGCAGCCAACCGGAAACCGCTGCCGCGTTCGCAACTGAGTCGCAAGGGAGTCTCCTTTCATTTCGGAACACCAAGACTTGTACTCCGAGAAATGAATGAAAGGCACTATACGCCCAGCCGTTCCCCGTGTGAACCCCGTTTGCTCACTCGAGCGCATGCCAATGCCCGATTGGTCGGCAACTCGGAACTACGACGCAGCGGGTCAATTGGTGTTAAATCGCGATATCACCAATGACTATGCAAGAGTCCGAGTCCGGCGCGGCCTCATTATCTCCGTCTGAATTAGTTCCGGCAGGCCGTAGTGCAGGCAAAGTCTGCCAAGCGCGGCGCAGCTCGCGTGAGAGCCCGAGGACAGGAGCCGCGGCGAATAGCAACGTACAGGTCTAACAACCCCACGCAAGACTTATAAGTCCGGCTCAGATCACCTTCAACTGAGCGATATTGAGCAGCCAGCCGCTTTGGAATGTTCCAACATGGAACTGTGAAAATACTGAACTCACGCGGAAACAGATTTATGCGATGCCGCGCGGCTGAGGCCGTGCAAGCGAAGTCCCCAAACAACGTAACTGTCAGAACAGTGCAGAATTCGCTGAGGAAGAGCGACAGCGACTTCGGAAAGGTCTTATCCGATGCCCGCTAAATCAAAAACACGAATACTGGTTGTGGAAGATGACGTTTCTGTCCGTCTCACAATTTCCAAGTTGCTTAGCGACCAGGGATACGAGGTCACCACCGCGAGCGACGGCTTTGACGCACTGTTGCACTTGCAGGACAATGTCCCCGATCTGATACTTTCCGACCTCAACATGCCGCAGATGTCGGGCTTTGAGCTTTTGTCTGTTGTCCGGCGTCGATTCCCCGAGATTCTAGTTGTGGCATCCAGTGGGGCTTATGAGTCCAGTGAAATTCCAAACGGAGTAATAGCCGATGCTTTCTATGCTAAAGGACAAGAAAGCGCATCCGACCTCCTGGAAATTATTGCTGATCTGATCGAGAAAGGATCCACCGGTCACAAAGGGCAGAACGCCCCGGTATGGATTCCGCGGAATGGTAAAGACCACAACGGCAAACCCTACGTGCTTCTGACCTGCACTCAATGCTTGCGGTCCTTTCCCTTCACCGTGGACCACGAACCCACCGCCGAAGTACTCAAAACCTTGTGTATCTACTGCCCGCACGAAGTCACCTACATCATTGATTTTTCCCGTTCCGTGAACTCGCCCGAAAAACGGGCAGCTTGGCAGGCCGCCTTCTTGAAGTCGCAAGAAAAATCTGCGGGAGGTGTGATTAGTGAATCAACAAGGGCGACCGTCGGTAATCAGTCAGTTGGTTATCAATCAAGAAAGATCGAACCGAAGATCGAGCACACGGAGTGGCTGTAGATTCGTTTTCTAAAAAGTTGGCCCTCACTGTGAGCAATTGTGAGCAGACTTGAGCAACTCTGAATGTCATACTTCAGGAACCTTACTGGATGAACAGTTTTCCAGTCTCCCGGAGGTTCTGCATGAGCACCTTTCGCATATTGTTGGCTGACGACCATCCGGTTTTTCGGATGGGTGTGTCTTCCCTCATCCGATCCAACCCAGGATGGGAAGTGTGTGGCGAAGCCGCTGATGGCCGCGAAGCCGCAACCAAATGCATTCAGCTGAGACCAGACCTTCTGATCTTGGATATCTGCATGCCCAATTTGAATGGCCTTGATGCGGCACGCCAGATTCTCAAACACAATCCCGACCAGAAGATACTCGTCCTGACCAATGTAGAATCCGAGCAAGTCATTCGTGAGTGCCTGGAAGCAGGCGTTCGCGGCTGGGCGTTCAAGTCTGATCACGCTGAGGAAATCACCGCAGCTATACAGGCGATGCAACAGAATAGATCCAGCTTTAGTTCGCGAGTGTCGAATCTTATCTTGCATGGCTATCTCAAACCCCATGGCGTAAGGCCCACCATTTCCGTGCCGGCGCGCTTGTCCGCGCGGGAGCGACAGGTGGTGCAACTCGTGAGTGAAGGCAAGACTTCGCGGGAAATCGCATCGCTGCTGGGCGTGACCGTGAAGACCGCCGAGAGTCATCGCAGCAACGTCATGCTCAAACTCAGGGTTCATTCCACCGTCGAGCTGGTGATGTATGCCATTCGGAATGAAATCGTTCCCGTACACCTCCCAACTCTCGTGCTACCGATTCCTGCACGAGAAATCGCTTTGGCGACCGCTGCCAGTTTCAACTAGCAGCTTCGTTTGTAGGTTCTGAAGAACTTCATGCCGGAGGAGGGATGCGATGCCGGCGCTCTCTCCTTTTAATTTCTAGAGTGAGCCATACTGCTCAACATTTTCACGCCGGGTAAGTCACTATTGACCATGGCTCAAGAAGCAGCCCTCACGCCAAACCAGACGGTATCTGATGCTTCTTGAGATTAGGGTTCGCCCAAACAGTGGTTCGCGGGCCGTATCCGCTGATGCATCAGTCGGATCCCGCAGCCGCGTCGCCCTCGACTCTCGATGGCACTTGTCGCGGCGGGCCCAAATTTCTTTGTTACTCGGATTTTCAGAAAACAAAAAGGAGCACGATGAACACATTTCTTGCAGTATTCGTAGTAACGCTTGCGCTGCTTTTACCGTTCTCTTCCGCCGCGCAGAATCAGCATTCCGATGATGACCGGCGTGTCGACCAGAGCTACGGAGATCACGACCGTTGGCAATCGCGATTGTCCCCGGAAGACCAGAGCCGGTTTGACAGCTATTATTCGCGCTGGTTAACCGCACGGCAATCTGGTGATCGCAGCGAAACCGCGAGCACCGAAAAACGCATGCGCGATGTCATGGGCCATTACTCCATTCCTCCCAATGTGCAATTCTCCGAGATCGCATCCGACTCAGTCGCCAGATATCGCGGTCCGCAAATTCCACGTTTCTCCGGCAACGATGCCAATGACTTCCGCAGCTACTACTCGCGTTGGCAGAATTACAAACGCAGCAACAATAGACAACAGTCCGCGAGCATGGAAGAACGCATGCGGAAGATCATGTCCGCTCACAGCATCCCCGACAATGCTTCCTACGCAGATGTCATGGATATGTTGACCGACCGTGACCGCTAAAATTGACACTGATCGATGATCAATTCCGAACGAGTGCCACGACATTTCGTGGCACATCACTTTTCTTCAGCAATAACCGACGTGGTGGGCTCAGCTCGCCGCGAGTCCAAACTGATCCTGTACGGATATAACCGGGCCCCAAGGTCCGTGGACATCGGGAGAGGAGTGAATGGTCTAATGCCTCTGCTCAATCGTGCAGAACTACATTGAGCAGTGAGCTGTGGACTTGCAGTCCGCCGTTGTAGTGAATGAAACCCAATTTTCTGAACCGGTTCATGAAATAGCTGACTCGCGAACGAGTGGTGCCGACCATCTCGGCTAGCGTTTCCTGACTGATTTTAGGTACCACGGTTTCCGGCACTCCCTCCTTGCCGAAACGCGCCAGCAATAACAAGACGCGGGCCAGTCTCTTCTCACTCGAATTAAACAACTGGTCGACCAGGTCTTCCTCATACCGGATATTGCGCGCCAGCAAATAGGCCACGAACATGTCGGAAAAGGCGTGTTCGCGATGAAGGGCAGTCATCATTGCCCTCTTGTCGATCCGCAGAAGCTCGCAATCTGTCATGGCGGCCGCAGATCCCATCCGAAGGATCTGACCCGCCAGGGCCCCCTCGCCAAAAAAATTCCTTTCGTTCACTATGCCAATCGTCGCTTCCTTGCCGGTTTTGGATACGACCGTGAGTCGCACCTTGCCTTTTTGAATATAGAAGACAGCGTCGGCCTCGTCCCCTTGGACAAAGATCGTTTGTTTCTTCGGAACCGCCACTATCTTCCTGCCCTCGCCGATCGTGGCAAGGAAAGTGTTGGGATCGAACTCTCGTGTTCTTTTAGTCACTTCAATGGGAGTCATACTTTTCGTGTTTACTCACATTAGCTCGCTTCCGGTCATACGGGTAAACTCTTAGCAGGTTTTAGCGCAACGCGCGCAATGTAAGCTGTTGATAATATTAATATTTAAGGGGGGGGTACGCAGTAGATCGCGCAGTTAGGTTAGATATCGCATAGATTTTTAGTTGCAGGAATACGATTTGTTGATGTAGGATTTGTGGCGTTCGGGTACGATAGTCGCTGAATTAAGGCTCATACAATGGGAGTTAATGGAAACAAAAACGACACGCACTATACGCCGGTAAATCGCGCCGATGTTCCGCAGGGTCGTAAAGGAAAACACAGGAAGGCAGTGACCGACATTCTGGCTGACCTTACAAAGCTGAACGCGCAGCAAGCGGTCAGAGTTCCGTTGAGCAGTCTGAACGGCGAGAAGATGCAGAACCTTCGATCCGCTTTGAACCGCGTGACCCGCGAGAAAAATATCCCTGTGGTAACTTCGAGCGATGAGAGGTATCTGTATGTTTGGCGTGGCGACCCGCCAAAGAATACCGACGCAACCGAGTAACAGATTACAGCGGGTAGGATGTGCAAGATCGTCGCGTTGGACGGCGCTCAATCGTGCAGAACTACATTGAGCAGCGAGCTGTGCACTTGTAGCCCACCCTCTTCACTCGCAGCGTAGTGAATGAACCCTAACTTCCTGAACCGGTTCATGAAAAAACTGACCCGGGAACGGGTGGTGCCGACCATCTCCGCGAGGGTCCCCTCACTGATCCTTGGAACTACAGTCTCAGGAACTCCTTCTTTGCCAAAATGAGCCAGCATGAGGAGAACGCGCGCCAGACGCTTCTCGCTGGAATTGAACAGTTGGTCAACTAGGTCCTCTTCATACCGGATATTGCGGGCCAGCAGATAGGCCACGAACATATCGGAAAGTGTCTGTTCGCGGTGAAGGGCATCCATCATGGCTTTCTTTTCAATTCGCATGACGGTGCACTCGGTCATTGCGGTTGCGGTGCCCATGCGTAGAGCCTGACCGGCAAGCGAACCTTCGCCAAAAAAACTCTTATCACTCAATATGCCAATGGTTGCTTCCTTGCCTGTTTTGGAGGCGACTGTGAGTTTTATTTTTCCAGTTTGCAGATAAAAGACAGCGTCTGCCGGGTCTCCTTGGGCGAAGATGATGTGTTTCTTCGGAAAGAGCATAGCTTTCCTGCCCTCGCCGATAACGGCCAGGAGGGACTCGGGATCGAACTCGCGGCTTTTCTTGGCAACTGCGCGGGGACTCATCTTCCTTGATTCTAGTCTACGAGTGAGTTCCCAATTGTTTTCAGTCTGTCTTCCGTAAAGGCATATCTCACTATCTGCAGAGAGATCTACTTATCTGAAGCCGCCAGGCGGCGATCTCGATGGGGATCAGTACGCGGCAAGCCGGTGCTAAGCTCACATTTCTCTCCCGGCCTAGACCCGCACGTAGGGCAGCGAACCGATAGCGCTTGTTTCTCGCTGACTTTCATGGCTGCATAATGCGCCACCGGGTTCAGTGAAATATGGTCAATTCTGACCATGGCGTTGAATTCGATTCTCGTGACAGCGCACCACTCCGCTGTTCGCTCGTGAAGTGCGGGAAGGATTTTGTCCCGCCTACGAAAGACGGCCTGACAATGCGAGCGAGTTAGAAAGCGAAGGCCAGCGGTGCTCAGGGTTTAAGGCGGCAGCCTGCTGGCCTTCTTGACGATGCCCACTTTCCTTAGTTTGCACCGCCGAGACCCTCCGGGGGAGGGCTCATCTGGAATCATGCTCGCTTCCTAACGACAAAGCAAATTAAAACCTGGTTCCACCCGGAGTCTGCGATACGCGCGGCAGCTCAATAGCTTCCATCTTTTCCAACGATCTTTGGACGGAAAGAAGCTCTTCTCGAATCCGTCTCTACGCAGCCTGACCTGTGCTTGAGGGTTGGGCTTCGCGTAGAAGAGACTCAACGCATTTTCCAAGCGCCATTTCCATTTCGGATTTTGCATGTTCAAAGCTCCTCGCCTGAACAGTGATGGAGGGTTGCTCGCAGCTGCCGTTCCAGCCGTCATCCGTGAGCCAAAACTTGCATTCAATACGTAGAAACGGCGTCACTCGAAGCTTTACGGAGTGATTTGCCATAGGTCGTCTCCCCAATTTTGCTGTCGGCCACATGCCATCATAAACCCCGGCTTCCATCGAACGCACGGCCACTCTTTAGCATCATCTTCTCCTGCGCAGTCGACGAAAGAGCGTCTGGATGAACAAATTGTCATCTTTCAGAAAGGCTCCGGTAATGTTGTGGACATAATCTTAGCCTTGGGCGCGTTTTTGCGTTACGAGATCAATTGCGGGATCAGAAGAAGAATGAGGTGAAGGATGTTGAGTAATCTTTGGCGGAATTCTGTCTCTGGCCTTCTTGTAGTCTCTCTCTTCGGGATGTTGGCTCCGTCTCTAATTGCTCAGACGGCTGGGAAGGGTGTATTGACGGGTAGGGTCACTGACGCGTCGGGTGACGCGGTTGCAAATGTTTCCGTGACGGCAATAAGCAAAGATTCCGGGCAGAAACAAACAGCGAATGCAGGGCCTGATGGTACATACAAACTGGAGTTGCCGGAAGGCAACTATCGGCTGACCTTTGAAGCCGCAGGGTTCAAGACTTTGGAGATTTCTTCAGCAACGGTTATTGGGACGGCTCCAGAAGTTCTCGATGGCAAACTGGAGCGAGGCGAACCCGTAAATGGCAACCCAGCGCCAACCCAACAGGGGAACTTACCGAATGCGCCGTCGAGTAGCACAACCGCACCTTCTCTTTCTGATCTAGGCCTTTCTCCGGAACAAACTCGGGGGAACCCTCAGGAGCAAGCGCTGCTGGATAAACGGACGCACATGCTGAAGATCCATCAACGCATGGGTTTGATCACGACGATACCGCTGATTGCGACGGTGATCCTCGGTCCTGGCGCTGGCGGCAAAAGTGAAGGCACGGCTGCTCGCGATTTGCACGTGGCGCTAGGCAGTCTGACGGGAGATCTGTACGGCATCACCGCTTATTACGCTATTCGCGCTCCCAGAATCCCCGGAACCAAAAAGCGCGGTCCGATAAAATTTCACGAGGCGATGGCGTGGATTCACGGGCCGGGCATGATCCTCACTCCCATTCTTGGGGCAATGGCCTTCAGTCAGAAGAACAATGGAGAAAAAGTCCATGGAATCGCGCAAGCGCATGGGCCGGTGGCCATCGTTACAGCTGGGGCATTTGGCGCTGCTCTTCTGTCGGTTTCGGTGAAGTTCTAAACACAGCTTATGAATAGAAAAATACTGATTGCTTTCTTGTTCGCAGCCATTCCCACGTTCGGAGCCGACAGCCAATGGGCGCTTCAACAGAGCACTCTCACATACCACGTATCACACCCGCTTCATCAGACTGACGGTGTGAGCCACGCGGCGAAAGGGAAAGGCGTTTGCCATGTGGGACAATGCGATTTCTTGATCGCGGTACCCGTGAAGTCGTTTGATTCGGGAGACAGCAATCGCGATCTTCATATGCTGCAAGTAACGCGTGGGGCGGAGTTTCCGATCGTGACGGTACGCACGCGCCTGCCCGAATCGGCCGCCTCATCGGCGACGATCAACGCCGATTTGGAGATTCAGTTCGCCGGCCAGACTGCCGAGTACAAGCAAGTTCCTTTCAAACTAGATAAGCAAGGGAACCAGATCCATATTACGGGGACAATTCCGGCCACACTCGTTGACTTCAAAATCGACCCGCCCTCGCTTCTGACGATGCCCGTCAAGAACGAAATACCGGTACGCGTAGACCTGACATGGCGTCAGCAGTGATTCGGCAGTTGTTGGCTCAACAAGTTTCCAAGACCCTGATTCCAGCATCCTACCTGGAGGTGTAAAGTTTTGGACGGGCAGGGATCTCCTATGCGATTGTTGGTCGTAGAAGACGACATTTCCATTCAGCGGTTCCTCAACCGTGCGCTGGCGGAGGCCGGATATCAGGTAGATGCAGCCGGCACAGCGAAAGCTGGGGAGACCATGGCATTGGAGGGTATTCACGATGCCTTCATCATCGATCTTGGTCTTCCCGACCTGGATGGATTGGACCTCATCGCGCGTTGCCGAGCTCAAGGTAATGCAGCGCCGGTTCTGATCTTGTCCGCCAGGCGTTCCGTGGATGAACGTGTTCGTGGGCTGGAACAGGGCGGAGATGACTACCTAACGAAGCCATTTGCCCTTCCCGAATTGCTGGCGAGATTGAGAAATCTCTTACGCAGGTCCGCCGTCCCGCAAACTGAATCGGTGCGTCTGCAGTCAGCCGACTTGCAGCTTGACTTGGTGCGTCGCGAGGCGCGGCGGGGCGATCACTTGCTGCAATTGACCCCGCAGGAGTTTTCTTTGCTGGAATATCTTTGCCGCAATGAAGGGCGGGTTGTGACCCGAAGCATGATTCTGGACCATGTCTGGAAAATGAGGATTGACCCGGCAACCAATGTGGTCGACGTTCACATTTATCGTCTCCGCAGCAAGGTAGATCACGACACTCCCCGACCGCTCATTCATACCATTCGCGGTGTTGGCTACGTTCTCAAACATGCCTAGGAATCTACGTACAACCGCTGCGTGGCGGATTTCGATCTGGACAACTTTGGCGTTCGCGCTCGGAACCGCCGGTGCATTTTCCATAGTTTATTTGCTGGTTGCGCAAGGTCTTAGAGAGCGCAGTGACACTTGGCTAAGCGGCGAAGCTGAAGTTCTGGCCCAAGTCTCGGAGGATACGCCCAGCGATCACCTCTACAACAGGGTTGTGCGAGAGGTGGCTGAGCTTGCAACCCAGGAAGTACCGGATGAGCGCACCGCTCGCGGTGAGAGACTCAATTCTGTATTTTTCCTGGCCGCAGATCCGAATAACAGCGAAGCTCCCTTATGGGTAGGGCCCGGATCTAAAGACGCTTTTGTCAAAGCGATTCGACAGGCGAACCTGGTTCCGGGACCTCCGAAATCCATCACTGTCGAGGGATATCGACAGACCTTTCGAGTGGTCGAGAAGGCGCAAAATGGGAGAACTGTTTGGCTCGGGCTATCGGATCACGGCGCGAGGCATGTGCTGCACACGTTAGCTCGCCGCTTTCTGATGGTCTGGGGCGGCATGTTCCTTCTCGGTTTTGTCATCTCCTATTGGAGCGCCCGTCGAACGCTACATCGAGTTGAAAAAATCACTGAAACCGTCGCGCGAATTGGCACCGAGGGGTTAGAGGAACGGTTGCCCGAACCGGTGAACTCAGATGAAATCTCGCGATTGGCTGAGACTTTTAATCACATGCTGGACCGGCTACAGGCTTCGGTCAATCAGCTTCGCACGGTTACTGGCGGTATCGCGCACGACCTCAAAAGCCCGGTGACTTTAATTCGTGGAACGCTGGAATCCGCATTATGCAATGAAGGAAATGACAAGTGGCGTGACTCCGTGGGGGAGGCGGTCGAAACCCTGGACAAGCTTTTGCAGTTATTGAACACAACGCTAGACCTGGCGGAAGCAGAGGCGGGTGCTCTTCACGTCGATCGCGGTCCTGTCGACCTCTCGGATGTCGTGAAACAACTCGTTGATATTTACCAGCCGGCAATGGCCGAACATCGTCACGAGGTGACGACTGATCTGGAAGAGAACGTTGTTGTGGACGCAGACGTGACCTTGCTGAATCGCGTCGTGAGCAATTTGCTTGAAAACGAATTAACGCATTTGCCAGCGGGATGCCGAGTGAATATCCACCTCTATTCGCATCAAGGATCAGCACTCCTGGTGGTTGAAGACAACGGTCCAGGATTTCCTGCTGATATTGGCGGACGCGTTTTCAAACGATTTGTAAAAGGAAAACAGTCTCCAGGCCATGGTCTCGGACTTGCGTTTGTGGATGCAGTTGCCCAGGCACACGGCGGTGGCACGCGAGTTTCAGACCGTCCCGGCGGAGGCGCCGTTGTAACTTTATCGCTGCCCGTGAGTGTTCTCCAAGCTGCGTAACCGCAGTTACTGCGCTGTAGAGAATTCATTAGCGGCAACTCGCGGCAGCATTCCGACATTTCAAACTGGACAGATTCAGCGACCCAACTGCGATTGTGATGACGTCAGCCTTGCTGATAACGCTGAGCAGTCACCAGTGACAAATCCTATATACCGGTTCCGGATAATGTCACCTTCTGTGGGCTGCCTGCGGCATTATCACTGACTGCTAGGGTGCCACTGCGTGCGCCTGTGGCAGTTGGTTTGAATATGACACTGATGGTGCAACTCGTACCGGCTACCAACGAGCTTCCGCAGGTGTGAGTCTGCGAGAAATCACCAGCATTGGTTCCGGCGATCGCGATCCCCGTGATCGTCAACGTGGTTGTTCCCACGTTCGTCAATGTCACAGTTTTAGCTGCGCTGCTGGTCCCAACCGACACCGAGCCAAAGTTCAAACTTGTTGGAGAAAGCTTGGCCGTGGTGCCAGCGCCGCTGAGCGGCATCGTCTGCGGGCTGCCCGCAGCATTGTCCGTAACGCTAAGCGCCGCACTGCGCGTGCCGCTCGCAGTCGGTTTGAAAGTCACGCTAATCGTGCAGCTCGCACCCGTTGCCAGGGAACTCCCGCAGGTATGAGTTTGCGCGAAATCGCCAGAATTGGTTCCGGTGATCGCTATTCCGCTGATCGCCAAGGTGGTCGTGCCCACATTAGTCAGTTTCACTGTTTTTGCTGCGCTGGTGACGCCGATGGCAACCGTGCCAAAGCTCAAACTGGTTGGTGAAAGCTTCGCCGTGGTGCCGATTCCGCTGAGCGAAACCTTCTGCGGCGTGCCGGCAGCGCTGTCGCTAACGCTCAGGGAGGCGCTGCGTGTTCCGCTGGCAGTTGGCTTAAAGGTCACAGTGAAGGTACAGCTCGCACCTGCAGTCAGCGAACTCCCGCAGGTATGAGTTTGCGCAAAATCTGCTGAATTGGTCCCCGTGATGGCAATCGCAGTGATCGTCAGCGAGGCCGCCCCCACGTTTGTAAGCGTGACTGTTTTTGCAGCGCTGGTCACACCGATAGCTACCGTGCCAAAGCTCAAACTGGTTGGAGAAAGCTTCGCAGTGGTCCCGAGTCCGCTCAGCGGCACAGTCTGCGGGCTGCCCGCTGCATTGTCGGTGACGCTCAGGGCTGCGCTGCGCGAGCCGCTCGCAGTCGGCTTAAAGGTCACACTGATCGTGCAACTCGCACCGGCAGCCAGCGAACTGCCGCAGGTGTGAGTTTGTGCGAAGTCTGCTGAATTAGTCCCCGTGATGGCAATCGCGGTGATCGTCAACGAGGCTGTACCCGTGTTCTTAAGCGTCACTGTCTTACCTGTACTAGTCGTTCCTATCGCGAGCGTTCCGAAGCTCAAGCTCGTGGGTGACAGGTTTACCGCCGGGCCAGTGCTGAACGTGGCTGTAACGGATTTGGATGAACTCATTGTCACTGCGCAGGCCCCAGTCCCGCTGCAGGCTCCGCTCCAACCGGCAAACGTCGAGGCGGTAGCCGGTGTCTCCATCAAGGTGACGAGAGTGCCAGCGGTGAAGTTCGCAGTGCACGTGCCTGGGCAACTGATACCCGCCGGGCTGCTGGTGACCGTTCCAGTCCCAGTCCCTGCCAAGCTTACAGTGAGCGGGAAAAGCAATTTGAAGGTCGCCGTTACGGATTCCGATGCGGTCAGTGTCACGGAACACGTGCCTGTGCCGGAGCAAGCGCCGCCCCAACCGGTAAAGACCGAGCCCGTGGCTGCCTTCGCAGTTAGAGTGACCCCAGTTCCATCGGGGAAGCCGAACACGCATTTGCTTGGGCAATTAATGCCAGCTGGGCTGCTGGTCACCGATCCCTGACCTCCACCCGCGATGTTGACTTTCAAAGCCAGTGTCTGGTTCAGGAGAACGGTAATCGAATTCTCAAAATTCATCACCGCGAGATCAGGGGTACCGTCACCGTTGAAGTCGCCTACAGACGTCGGCAACAGGATATTACCCTCCCCTCCCAGATACTCCTGCGGCGCCTGGAAAGTCCCATCTCCGTTGCCTAGGAGCAACTTGACTCCCTGGTACAAAAAGCTTTGGCCTCGCGGCGGGTTCGCACCCACCACAAAGTCCAGATTGCCGTCCAAATTGAAGTCGGCCACCGCTACCCAAACGTCCCCTGGCGCGTTGAGTGTAGTCAGAGCTACTGTTAGCGGCGAGTTGAAAGTCCCGTTTCCGTTGCCTAGATAAATATTGGCATTGCCGTTGCCCATGACCAAAAGATCTGGGTTTCCGTCATTATTGAAGTCTCCAACCACAGCTGTGTTTGGCGAAGACTGGGAGAGAGTGGTGGGAGGCGTCTGGAAGGTGCCATCGCCTTTCCCCAGATAGATGGCGGCGTTGCCATTGGTATTGTCCACCGCAATCAAGTCCAGGTGGCCGTCTTTGTTTACGTCCGCAGTCGTGAGCCAGCTCAAGGATCCTAAGCTGGTGGTGGTGATTATCGGTGCCTTGAACGTTCCGTCTCCATTGCCCAGCAACATGGCAATACTGGGACTCGAACTATCGCTATTGGAAACCGCCAAGTCCAGCTTGCCGTCGCCGTTGAAATCGCCAGCGATTACCCAGCTTCCGTTCGTCCCCCCGGTGGAGAATGTGATGGGAGTTTGGAAAATACCATTCCCATTGCCTAGATAAACAGCCACTGTGTTCGGATTTGGCGAAGTGTTGCGAACAACAAAGTCTTGTTTCCCGTCGTTGTTGAAATCACCTGTCACCACCATTCCGGGAACTCCGGAGAACGAAATACCAGTGGCGGCCTGGAAAGTTCCGTTCTTATTACCTAGGAGAAGATCAACCGTATTTGCAGGCTGGTTTGGCACCAGCATGTCCGCCACACCGTCACCGTTGAAGTCGGCGAAAGCAAACCACGCCGGGGCGTTGTCGGCGGTATACATTCTTGCAGCTTGGAAAGTGCCATCCCCACGCCCTAATGCCACGCTAACAGAGTCAACCGGATTGTTGGTGGTTACGGCCCAGTCGAGTTTTCCGTCTGAGTTGAAATCTCCTACAGCCACGAATGCCACGCTATCGGCAGTGCCGAATAGCAACGGCTCCCCGAGCGTGCCATCTCCGTTTCCCAAAAGAACAGCCACAGCGCTTGAGCCCCCGGTAAGCCCAAGGACGACTATCACATCCGCCTTGCCATCGTTATTGAAGTCTCCGATCGCAACTGATGTGGGTGCTGTGAAGCCCGGAATACCAGCATTAGCAGTCGGCAAAGTGCCGGTCACCGGGTTGTTCACAGGCGTAAACTTCCCAGTTCCATCACCTAGAAAGATGTTCACGCCGGCATCGAAAGGAGTCGTCACTTCCAGGTCCGGAATGCCGTCATTATTGAAATCACCCACTGCCAGGCCGAAACCTTGCGTAGGAATTGCGAAGCTCGTGGGCGCCAGGAAAGTGCCGTCCCCTTTGCCCAAGAGAACCAGAAAGCCCATCCCTCCGTTGTTCTCAGAGATAGCCAGGTCGGCATGACCGTCCTTGTTAAAATCCGCTACTACCGCCTGGTACGCCCGAACGGACGCGCCGAGGCTAACCGAAATTGGCGTATTGAATGTGCCGTCGCCTTTCCCGAGGAGGATCAAGACAGTGTCGGGCGATCCGTCTGTCACCACTGCGATGTCGAGTTTGCCGTCGCCATTGAAATCCCCGACCGACACAGTCTGTGGGTTCGAAAAAGTAAACGTAGTCTTGCTCGTAAACGTGCCGTCGCCGTTTCCCAGCAAGACGTCAACATTAGGCCCGCAAGCTGGAGCAACAACAACCACATCATCGTGACCATCGCCGTTAAAGTCCCCCGCCGCTACCCAGGTTGGATTGCAAGCGACGGATGTAGAAACTGGTGCCTGAAATGTCCCGTCGCCTTTGCTCAGTAACACCCCAATAGTGTTGTTGCCCCCGTTAGCTACAACGACATCAGGATGGCCATCGCCATTAAAATCAGCCACGGCCAGCTGGGTCGGACCGGTTCCACCAGGGCCAAACAGGTTGGCTGTCAAGAACACATTCCCAGTCCCGTTCAATGATGTATCGGTCTGGGCGGAGGAGTAGCCTGTCACGAAGATGAGTAGCAATAAAAGTAATTGTGCGCTGAAGTTCGGCCAAGATTTCTCAGGCCAGATTGTGTTCATAGTCCGCTCCCACAGACGACTGCCATGAAGTGAGAAGAAGCTGCAAAATGTATCAATAATTTTCTGGAGAAGTGATGCTTGATGTTTGGATCGGGCCGCTCCCGGCGGGGCCCGAGAAGACTGGTACAATCAGGGCGCTTGCGCAAGAAAAAACGATTCGAGCAACGCGGGGCAGACGGTGCTTTCGCCAACCGACACCGAGCTAGTTGTCAAAATTCAAAACGGGCACAACGAAGCGGAAGCCGCGCTTTATGAGAAGTACTCGGCTAAGGTCTACTACCTGGCTCTCCGGGAATCGAAGTCCTCCCACGATGCAGAAGATATTCGCGCGGAGACATTTCTTCGTGTCATTCAGGCCGTCCGCAGTAATCAACTCCGGTCAGTAGAGGCGCTGCCGGCTTTCATTCTCGCCGTGACTCGAAATGTCTTAAGAGAGCTGTACGTGAGTCGTCGCCGTACCGGGGAGACGGTTCCTGCCGACGAAACCAACTTGGTCGCTGCATCTCATGAGCGCATGTTCCTGGACCGCGAGGTGCAACTCGCGATCGAGAAGACCATCGAAAAGTTAAAGTCGCGGGAACGGACGATACTTCATATGTGCTTCTACGAGGAACTCTCCACCGAAGAAATTGCGAGGCGAATGAGCATTGCTCCTGAGCGCGTGCGGCTGGTGAAATCGCGCGCATTAAAACACTTTCGGGAGTTGTACAACCGAGTCTTGCGTAGAAAACTATTTTGATACACGGAGGCGCAAAAACTCACTTCATGATGGTGCACTCGGAAATCAATAAAGCTGAGACCGTTGAGCGCTACGTCCGGAACCAACTTAACCCGGCAGAGCGGCAGGAATTCGAGGAGCACTTCCTCACTTGTGACGAGTGTTTTGAGAAGCTGCAAACGGCCGAGCGGTTCGCCGTCGGAATCCGCGATGCGGCTGATCGCGGGCTTCTAGACCCACACCCGCAGCTTCAAGGAATGAATCCTGGGTGGTTCGTCTGGGCATTTGCCGCCACCGCCTGTATTGCGCTGATCTTCGCCGGATTCGCCGGATGGGCTTATTTCGGGCAGGTACCGCACCTGCGAAAGGAGCTGCGCCAAACGGCCGCCCAGCTTGAAAAGCAGTCCCAACATCAAACTGAGCAAGCAGTTCCGACAGAAGATGCCGAAGCGAATGTGCCATTGGTGATGTTGCAGGCGTCCCGCGCAGAGCGGGAAGTGCCCGGTGTGACCCTCAAGCCCAACGACAACCGACTCGTACTTTGGATTGAGCCGGGTCCATCACGCTACCGCGATTTTCGACTGGAAGTCTTCTCATCAGACAATAAGATGATCACTTCAGTCGATCATGTAACATTCAGCCGCTATGGCGCACTCGCCGCCAGCCTTCCAACAAAGCAATTGCCAGCCGGGGATTTCCGGATTACACTCACAGGCCAATATCCGCCTCCGGCCGCGCTAGCGGGCGAATATCAGTTGCAGATTCGTCGGCCTTAAGCGCGCCAGGCACAGGTGAGTTGTGTCGCGCCACGACAATCGTTGGGGTTTGGTTCTCTGCGCGCTTCGCGTGTCTCTGTGTCTTCTAGCTACTCAGGGACAAAGCCAAAACACGCCTTCTGCCAGGCAGTCCCAAGCCTCTCAACCCGATACCGCGGCGCAAATCGACGAATTGATTAAGGAGTCCAACGAAGCAATTAATGTCAAGGTGCAGTTCCAGCGGGCCGAGGAACTGGCGCAGCAAGCGCTCGATCTCAGTGAGAAGGCGGGGGACAAGGCGCGCGCCGCGAATGCCATGATTTATCTCAGCGCGGCGCTCGGCTACCAGGGACGGCTTGCTGAGTCGCTGGAAGTCGCCCAGAGAAACGTGGTGGTAGCACGCGAGGCAGGCGACAAAAGAATCCTGGAACAAGCACTTAACAGCGCGGGGAGCGTAATCGGCGGGCTGGGCCGTTATGAAGAAGCGCTCGGTTTCTTTTACCAATGCTTGGATCTTGCCCGCGAGATCAACGATTCCACCATGCAGTACATGTCACTGCTGAATATTGGCGAGGCGTATGTTCGCTCAGACGATCCGGATAAGGCCGAGTTGCCGCTTCAGCAGTCACTGCGTATTGCGCGCGAGCTTAAGCCGAGTCTCCGCGCCAGCAACCCGTCGAAGAAAGCTGCGGAAATGGCGCTGCTAAATCTTGGCGGGATGGAGATGACCCGCCAACACTACCGCGCGGCTCTTAGCTATTACAAACAAGTCCATGTGAGTAAACCTGAAAGTTCACTATGGGTGGTCTCGACGTTGCAGGGTATGGCGGCGTCCTATGAACAACTAGGTGACCCACAAGAAGCGATCGAGTTTCTCGATCAGGCAATCCCGATTGCCGAGAAAGCCGCGAGCGGTGCGGAATACCGCAGCCTCCTGAGCGCGCTCGGAGTAAATCAAGAAAGGCTCGGAAAACTTGATGCAGCGCTCGCAAGCGAAAACAAAGCGCTTGCGCTGATTCGCGAGGCCGGAGGCGATCCGGATTCGGAATGGCAAGTCGAGAGTCGCATTGCACATATCGAGCGTGCCCTGGGACACAACGAAGAAGCATTGGAGCATTACAGAAAATCCATCAGCGGAATTGAGCTGCTGCGCTCTGTGGCTTTGAACACAGAAGAGGGACGAGCGGGTGTTCTCGAGAGAAGCCGTGCCACATATGCCGAAATAGCGGATCTGCTAGTTGACCTGCATCGCGAGAGTGAAGCCCTGGAGATGGCAGAACGCGGTCGCGCGCGCGCATTTCTCGACATGCTCGCCCAGTCTCGTGTCGGACTGACTAACGAGTTGACTCCCGACCAGCGCAAAGAGGAAGGCGCGACAATTGCTCAAATTTCCAGCGCTCAACGAAAGCTGTGGGACCAGAATGTCTCCTCGGAAGACAAGAGGAAGAATGAAGCGGAGCTAAACGCCGCCGAAGCCGACCTCGAGAGACTTCACTTGCTGATCCGCAAGACCAACCCGCACTATGCTAGTTTGCAATATCCCCAGCCGATCCATGTCCAGGAGATTCAGAGCAAGCTGCTGGATAACCGCACCGGTTTGGTCGAGTATCTCCTCGGCGACAAACGTTCGCTCCTGTGGGTGGTCACCAGGGATCGAGTCACAGTTTCGGTTCTACCACCGCGGAAGGAACTCGAAGAACGCATAGAGACATTTCGCAAAGCTCTAAGCGAGCACGTGTCGGCGCTTACGCTTGAGCAATCGCTGACAAGAATCAATGCTCTCGGCCTAGCGCTCTATGATCTGATCTTCAGGCCTATCGAGGGCGAGGTTCGATCCAGCAATAAACTGATTATCGTGCCGGATGGCACTCTCAGTTACCTTCCGTTCGAAGCGCTGGTCACCGCTTCCAGCCGCGGTAAAGCTTCGTATTTGGTAGAGAAGTTTGCGATGGTTTACGGCCCGTCGGCGTCCGCGCTCGTTACAGTTGACGAGATGAATCGGCAAGTTACGCCGCCGAGAACACTGGTGGCATTCGGCGATCCGATCATCGCAGTTGACCAGAGTTCGCCCCAGACTGCATCGGCGCTGCAAGCCAGCGAATCAACGTCGGGAATGCGAAGCGCCCCCTTGGCTGAAGATTATGCGGAGCGTGGTTTCTCGCTCGCCCGCCTCCCTTATACCCGCGCTGAAATTCTGACGATTGGCAAGTTGTTTCCGGCGAATGAACGCCAGCTTTACCTTGGTGCTGACGCGCGAGAAGAGCAGGTTAAGAGCGAGAAGCTGGACGACTTTCGCTACGTCCACTTCGCAACCCACGGATTTCTGGACGAGTTGCACCCCGGCCGTTCCGGCATCCTCTTGTCCCGTACGCCCGATTCTTCAGAAGATGGAATCCTGCAAACCGGCGAGATTATGCGGCTCAAACTCAATGCGGATATGGTCACACTCTCTGCATGCAGCACCGGGCTCGGAAAATTAGTGAACGGTGAAGGCGTTCTCGGCCTCACTCGCGCCTTTTTCTATGCTGGCGCCAGAAACGTTGCCGTCAGTCTGTGGAACGTAAATGACTCGGCAACCGCCATACTGATGGAACACTTTTACCTAAACCTGCGGCGTGGCTTGACAGCTAGCGAAGCTTTGCGTCAAGCGAAACTGGGGCTACTGCACAGTTCGCATACGTCTTGGCGGCACCCCTATTTCTGGGCCGCATTTGTGATCCAGGGACAAGGCCACTGAAGACGGTTTACTGACCCGCTGATCGAGATCGGTAGATTACACAAGCTCGAAACCAGGAAGTCGACCTGCCTTTTGGTCGAACGTCAATGTGCGGGCGCACCCTGCCCTCGCTCCAAGCTCTGCGATCAATGCGTCCGCAAATGATGCGCGGCCCTGCTTTAGTGCGACCATGGAGGTAAAAACTTGTTGCTCGTTTTCGATCACAAGAACCTCAATCTGCAGCAGGCGTTCGATCGCACTCGCGATTTCCTGAGCTGTTTGGCCATAAGCGCGATCCAGAACCCAGACAGTCTCGACGACCACTACGACGCTGACAAAACCCGGGTTCTTCTGTGTCAAACGGCGTTCAAAAATCTCAGTGACCTTGGCTGACTGTATCGGGTCGTCCTGGGTGAGATAGCGCACCAGGATGTTGGTGTCGAGCCCTGTCATCGGTGTCGTCGCCGCGGATTTCGACTCAAAGCACCCTCGGCAACCGCAGTGGTCATTTGCTCGGTAGTCACAGGCCGCGGATTCCGAGATTTGACCATACCGCGTGCTACCGAAGCGGGGAGTTTCGGCAACAAGACTACACTGCCATCGGGATGGACGAAGAATTTCACCCGATCGCCCGGACGCAGTCCAAGATGTTCACGGATAGATTTCGGGATGGTGGCTTGGCCCTTGACGGTGATCGCAGACTCCATTTCTCCTCCATTACATATTTCATAATGTAATACCCCTTGCTGCCGTCCGTCAAGCCGGGAAATTTCTCCAGAGGTCCCGGGGGCCGGCACCATCTCGAATCTCGCACAATTAATTAAGGATAAGGTTTTATGCGGGTCTTCTCTGCCCTACGGGTGACCGTCAGTCAGTGGCTCGATACCAACGTAGTTTCAGAATTAAGAAAGGCCAAGAAGGCAAATCAACAACCCCATTCAGCTTCTCCGGGTTTCGCGAAATACCGCCTCGAGTTTTCTCGTTCTTTATCTGTCGCGGATAATTCCAGTAGCGCCAGCCGCGCCGCAGCTACCAGACGGCTCTTTTCCCGTTGTGGTACCCGCTCCCATACTTCAGCGTTCGAGCTGTCTACGCAGCCAAAATCGGATGCTAGCGCCTGATGATAATGATGAAAGAGTTCTGCCAACTGTTCTGGGGATACTTCTTGGATTGACATTAAATCTACCTCTCTATGCGGAGCCAGTATCAGCGGCCTGAAACGCCGGCTTCGAAAGTCACTGAGACTATTGGACACGACAACCCATAAACTTCGACTAAAAGGTTCGTAAAAAGTTCATAGAAAAAGATTCCTTACTCTATTGCGGATGTTTCTTATGAAGTCTTTATGCGATTTTTATGGCTTCTGAGTCGAAACTACCAATATGGAGTTTGCGACCGTTCTGCAGGCGAGAGGGGCTTTCCTACAACTGCTTCTGATTTATCTGATTATCTGCACCGTACCACTGGGCTTGGGCACGTATTTGCTAGTTGCGCCGCGCCGCGGGGGTAATTTCCTAAATGACGCATTTGCTATTTTCCCGCAAGTTGGTCCCGCCGCCTATTTGAAGAAGCTGCTCTACCGATTGCTGGGCGCCGGACTCATCTTGGTGTCAGCCTTCTACATCCATCAAATTTGGCTGGATATTGCTTCCCCAGTGCTGCATTTCCTACGGAGTAAGTAATTTGCGCGCTCCGGGCGGATTGACCGGCGGCAAAGTCAAAGCTTCCAATCTGAACCGTATGGTAATAAGTATGCAAATATGATGGCGTAACAGACGATTCAATGAGAGGCCGGGAGGTTCGGGACAGGGTGCAGAATCCTACAGCTGAGCCACCGATGCCAGTGTCGGATTTCGATCGCCTTCCGCGGAAATGCGTGTACTGTTCGTGCTCACCGCGCCGCCACGATCCACACTGTACCGAAGCCATTGCAAAAGCGGCAACGTTCTCCTTGCAGCAACTTCCCCGAACCGCCACACTCACTGCAGTGGACGACGATTTGGAACTCCAGCGGGCTCACTTCAGGGGCTTTGCCTTTCTCTTCTTTCACGATGCGCGCTCCGTGATACTTGCGCAACCACGCAGAGAGCTTGGTTTCCAGCTTTTCGCGCTCCGTGATGTCAATTTCAGATGACAACGAATGCCACCACTCCGGTACGCATCCGTAACAGACTAGATTGCCGTTTCCGAAAAGTGCGCCTGGATCAGCGCTGCTGAAGAATTGTTTGCACTGCGAACAGCGCTTGACGCCGAGTAAGGCTAACGCATTGATGACGTCATTCAAATCGTGTTGAGTTTGAGCAAGCTTTTCGGACAAATATCCTTCTGTCGAGTCGTTCGGCCGAATGCTCTTGAAATTTTGGTTCCCCAATGGCGTTTCCATACGTTTCTCCTTTCCGAACGACACCCACGAGCACTAACGGCCGCGAGCGATATTTACGAAACCGATAAACCTGCGCGCCAATTCCGCGATGCGGTCGGGCTGCCGAAGGCGGATGGCTTCCCGCGGAATCAACTCGGCGCCAACGCCAAGAGCGACCGCGCCCGCAAGGATCAGATTCGACGCGGTCCCCTGGGTTACACCGCCGGCTGCAATCAGAGGCACGCGCGGAAACATCACTTTCAGATCTCGAATGTAGTTGTCGCCGCCTATGTGTCCGCAAGGAACAACTTTCACGAAGTCCGGTCCGAGCTTGGAAGCGGAAACTATCTCTGTGGGTGTCAACGCTCCCGGGATAACAACGATGTCTTGCGCAATAGCGAACTTGACTGTTTCTGGGTCGAGGCCGTCACTCGTAATAAATTGCGCTCCGGAGTCTAAGCAGCGCCGGGCAGTATCCACGTCGGACACGCCGCCCGCGCCAACTGTCACATTTGTTGTATTCTTCACCAGATCAGAGATGACTGTGACCGCTTCGGGCACAGTTAACGTAACTTCCACAATTGGAATCCCACCACGAGAGACCGACTCGGCGGCGAACATGGCATCCGCGGTTGAAGAGACACGGATGGACGGGATGATGCCAATCTCTTCAATTCGCCGCCGTACTTCTTCCCTGGTCAAAAATACCCCCTCTCGCCATTGTTTCCGGCCATCGCCGACTATGGAATTGATCTGTTCCCCACCGATTCCTTTAGCTGTTCAATCGCAAGCAAATAAGAGGCGAGCGATTGCCGGTATCCGAGCTGCGTTGAACGATAACTGCGCTCGGCATCCAAGAAGTCAAGCAGGCTGGTCGCACCGCGTTTATATGAGTATTCGGAGATGTCTCGGTCTTTTTCCGTGACATCGAGATAACCCGAGCGATAGAGTTGGACGACTCGCTCATCCTCGCGCAGAGTCTCATACGCATCGTGTACATCTGTTAGGACCTGACCGTTGGTAAACTTCTGCTGCTCATCAGCCTGGGTGATGGCGAATCTCGTGCGCGCGATTTCACCTTGATTGCGGTTGAATACCGGCAGTGGAACGCTTCCATAGAAAGTCACCGCATTAATTCCATTGACGTGCGAGTAGTTCCCTTGGACAGTAACGTCAACCTTGCCGACCGCCTTTTGCAGGTCGTACTGGCTCTTGGCCGCTGTCACACCTTGCATTGCAGCGCGGAGATCCGGACGGTTTTGCAGGGCCTTAAGCTGAAAATCTTCGACATTTCCCTTCACCGGCATGTAATCGAAAGGTCCGGCTACGTCGTAGTCCGCCGACACGGACTCATACCCTAACAACTGCCGGAGATCGGAGAGACCCTGCACCTTGGCGAGTTCTGCCTGTTGAAGGTCCGTTTCGAACTGCAACATTTGCAACTTAATTTTCAGAAAATTGTCCTCGCTAATTGCGCCCTTTTTGTAACTCAGCTCGCTTAAGTCAACCGTTTGCTTGAAGCTTTTCAGGTCTTGCTGCGCAAGGTCTATTGTCGATTCTGCAAGTTGGACGTTCACAAAATCGGTTGCTACGTTGAATGTAAGGCTGCGCGCGTTATCTTCAACCTGCGAACGTGTTTGCGCCGTAATGTCCTCGGCTGCCCGCAGGCGATGTTGCCGCTTTTTGCCGCGCTCGATGAGATAACTCAGCCCCAAGTCGCCTTCCGTTGAGCCCTGCAAGTATTGCGAATTTTGAGAGGCAGACGAGAACAAAGGCAGGTATTCCCAATCCGCGAACAACGAGGGATTGGGTCGTAAGTTCGCAGTGGTTTCTTCCGCTTGAGCCTGTTGGATTGTGGTCGTCATGGCCAGCATGTTGTGATTGTGCTGGAGCGCCATTTCAACGGCTTGATCGAGCGTGATCTTTACCGGGCCCTGCACCTGTCCGAATGCCAGTCCAAGCGTCAACGCGCAAGCGAAAACAACTTTAGCTATCGAACCTATCCGAGCCTTCGGGCGACACGACAGAGAGCGATTAGCCTTCAAATGTTGCCTCCGGTTCTGGCAGTTTGTCGTTATCGCTTGCGATCCAGACATACAAAGTCGGAAGAAGCAGCAGGCTCATTGCCAGAGCTGCGACCAGGCCACCTACAATGACAATGGCAAAAGGCCGCTGCGAATCAGAGCCAATTGCATGCGACAAGGCTGCGGGAACAAGTCCGAACGTGGCCACCAGCATGGTCATCATCATCGGGCGAAGACGCAGCACGGCTCCTTCAATCGCCGCTTCCACGATGGTGTAGCCGTGAGCACGAAGCTGGTTGATGTACTCCAACATGATGACGCCGGTTTGGACTGATACTCCGAAAAGCGCCAGGAAACCGATTCCCGACGAGACGCTGAAGTGCGTGCCGGTGAACCACAGGGCGAGTAATCCGCCCAGCGGGGCCATAGCTACAATGGCAAGAATGAGCGCCGCCCATTTGGCGGAACGGAACATCGTGTACAGAATGATGAAGATGACAAGCAGTGTCAGGGGAATAACCACGAACAGCCGAGCCTGGGCGCGCTTCTGACTCTCGTACTCCCCCGACCAACCGATGTGGTAGCCGGGCGGCAACTTCACTTTTTCACTTATCTGTCGCATCGCCTCTTCCACGGTGCTTCCCAAATCCCGCCCTCTCACGCTGAAAGTGATCGCCACATACCGGCTGTTGCCTTCCCGGTAGATGTCATAGGCTCCATCCTTGACCGCAACCGTCGCCAGCTGCGCCAGAGAGACGCGTTCGCCGCTGGGAGAAAGCAAACGAATCCTCTCGATTGCGCCCTCAGTGTCTCGATAGGGTTGTTGGTAACGGACGACAACGTCGTAACGTTGCTCGCCCATTAGCACCTGGCTCACAGCATTTCCGCCCACTGCAGTCTGGATTGCATCTTGTACATCCGCTACGTTGATTCCAAACCGGGCCGCCTGGCGTCGGTCAACGCTGATGTTGAGATTTGGCTGACCAAAATCGCGCAGAAGTTTTACATCTTCCATACCTGGAATACGCGACAGTACCCCTGACACTTGTTCTCCTTCGTGCTCGAGAAGCTTCAGATCATCACCAAAAATCTTCAGAGCAAGTGCGCCCTTAGTCCCGGTGAGCGTTTCTCCGACGTTGTCTTCGATTGGCTGCGAAAAGTTCCAGATTGCCCCCGGATATTTTTGTACCGCGCGATTCATGGCCGCGATCAACTCTTCTTTATTCTTGTGGAAAATGGGACGCCATTCGTCGTGTGGCTTCAAATCGACGAAGTACTCTGTGTTTCCGAATCCCCCCGTGTCGGTCCCATCGTCGGGACGTCCAACCTCGGAAACAACAGTTTTTACCTCGGGAAATGACGCGAAAACATAACGGCAGTTGGTGGTGAATTTCTCGCCTTCAGTGAGGCTGGTACTGTTCGCCAGCGTGCCGCGCGCCCAGATAGCGCCCTCATCGAGGTGCGGTAAAAACTCCGAACCAATCGCCCCACTTAGCGCAAGGGCGAGCGACGCACCTAGCGCGGCCAAACCGATGCCGATGGTGACGTAGCGGTGTCCAATGCACCAGCGCAGGCGTTTCCGGTACTGGTCCCTTAGAAACTCCATCGCCGGATTACGCCACTCGTGAACTCCGCGGCGGAATAAGGCGCTCGACAATACTGGAGTAATCAGAATAGAAAATGTAAGAGCGCCGAGTAGGGCAAAAGCTACCGTCCATGCCATCGGCCTGAACAATCGACCTTCTACGCGCTGTAATGTGAATATCGGCATGTACGCCGTAATAATGATGGTGATGGCGTAAAACACCGGCCGCTGCACTTCATGCGCGGCCTCGCGAATGGATTCGGCTGGCGATTTTATCGCGAGAGTGCTTCGTCCAGAAGTACCGTTCGTTTGACGACGAGCTAAGTGACGAACAATATTTTCGACCATCACCACTGCGCCGTCCACCACCATTCCGAAATCCAGAGCGCCCAGGGAAAGAAGATTTGCTGGAATCTTACTTAGGTCGAGCCAGATCGAGGCGAATAGCAGTGAGAATGGAATGGTGAGAGCAACGATAAAGGCGGCTCGCGCATTACCCAGAAAAAATAGAAGAATAATGACGACCAGGACCATTCCTTCGACGAGGTTGTGCATTACTGTGTGCAGCGTGAAATGAAGCAGATCGCTGCGGTCCAACATTGGCACGACCTTCACGCCTGGGGGAAGAATTCCGTTGTTGAGTTCATCAACCTTGGCGTGGATGGCATCGAGCGTCGGTTGTTCTTCGGCGCCTTTGCGCAACAGCACGACGCCTTGGATCACATCGGGCTCGTCGATGATCCGCCCGTCCTCCATTTGGTTCGCGCGAGCCATATGCCCCAGGCGGATTTTGGCGCCTTGGGTCACCTCACCGATATCTTTGATTCGGAGTGGGGTCCCGGTCTGAGTTTTTAAGATGGTCTGCTCGATGTCGTTGACGTTAGTGAAAAGCCCCAGCGCGCGAACGTTCATCTGCTGCATGCCGACTTCGACGAAACTGCCGCCGGCATTGATGTTGTTATTGGCAAGTTGCTGTTCGACTTGGCCGATGCTCAATCCGTAGGAAACCAGCTTGTTGGGATCGACGCGAACCTGATATTCACGCACGGCCCCGCCAAAATCCGAAACATCCACAACGTTGGGAACGGATTTGAATTGCTTGAGGAGGACAAAATCTTCTAAAGAGCGTAATTCCATCAAGTCATAACGTGGGTTTGTACTTCTGATCGTGTACCAATAAATCTGACCAACTGTGCTCCAGTCAGTGCCAATCTGCGGCTGAAGATTTTGCCCAGCAGGGAGATTGGCCTGCGTGAGCCGCTCCAGAACCTTCTGCCGGTTCCAGTCGTTTACCGAACTGTCGTCGAAGATCATGATGACGAATGACAGGCCGAAGATTGATTCGGACCGCAGATAGGTCATGTGTGGCATCCCCGCCATTTGAATTTCGATGGGAATCGTGACCTGCTCTTCTACCTCCTCCGCAGAGCGCCCGGGCCATTGCGTGATGACTGTCACGTAGTTGTCCGCAATGTCGGGATAAGCCTCGACCGGCAGATTGTGAAAGGAGATGATTCCCCACCCGAGCAACAAGACGGCAACCGCAATTACTACAAACTTGTTATTCAGCGCGAAGTCGACGAGGGCCCGAATCATCTCCTATGTCCTGTTTTGCTCCCCAATGCGCTGGGCGGGACTCTAGGTCGCGACCGCCTGACCAATCCATCACTGCCCAAGCACGTGGTCCAATACCAGTGCGTTCGAGACCACCTGCTGGCCCGGCTTGAGCCCCGACTTGATCTCCTGGAGAGCTTTGTTTTCGGCTAATAGATCGCCACTTACGACTTCCAAACGGCGGAACTTCTTCTCCGGCATTGGAACGAAAACGAAATCGCGATCGTGCATATGCAGAACGGCGGCCGCGGGGACAATCGTGTGTACTTCTTCCTTTTGAGCGCGGAAAGTAGCCCTGGCAAACATTCCGAGCCGTATCATTCCTGGATTGTGGACTTCGATTCGTACCTTCGCGGTACGAATGCTCGGATCCAGGATGGCGCCGATATTGCTGACTCGGCCCTTCATCTTGTAGTCGGGATATGCGTTCAGGGTGATGTTTGCTGTATCGCCGGTGTGAACGTTAGCCAGATCGTTCTCATAAACGTCGCACACGACCCACACTGAGGAAATATCAGAAATTGTGAATAGGGCGGGAGTATTGAACGCCTGCACGGCCGCCGCATTGGTAATTTGTTGATCGGTGATTACTCCCGAGATCGGCGCGAAGATATCGACCATGTGGGCTGGCTTGTCGGGATCGTTCCCAATCAACCGGAGGTGCTCGGCCGTGGTTTCAACGTCGACCTTGGCCTTGTCTTCGGTATCCTGTGCGACTTGAAAGTCATTCAACGCAATTGCACCGTGCTCATATAAATCTTTAGCGCGCTCGAGTTGTGCGCGCGCCAGAACTTCATCGGCAACAGCTTTGCGGTAATCAGAGAACCCTCCCGCTACATCGTCACTTCGAACAGTCAGGAGTAACTGACCTTTTTCGACCGTATCCCCGAGGCGAGCTTTAATGGCCATCACTCGCCCTGAAGCAAGAGACACGACGGGTACGCTACGAGAAACATCGGGAGCAACCGCTCCAGTGACGACTAACTCTGAGGCCGATGAACGAGCATCGGCCGTGGCCAGTGGAAACTGCTCGGGATGATCGACGGTGAAGAGGCTGGCATCTTCAGTGACAATGACCTTGGCGGCAGGTGGGGCCTCCTGCGAAGCCGGATCGCCATTCGCGTTATCACAGCCAGTTAAAGCTAACAATGAAACGAGAGCAATAAGGAGAACTATTCTGGCTTGACACCACTCTCTTTCAATTTGGTAACAGAATTCCCCAGCCGACATGGCGCCGCTCCTCGCCTTACCTCCCGGTTTGCTTTCCCAACCGTAGCCTTATGTAATGGACGACTCAGCGTCTCCCGCATCGCTCGCTAGAACTTCACCATCACAGCCAATCTGATACTGGGCTCATCCTTTCGCAGGTCTGGGCAGAACCCTGTCGTTCCCGCCACGCAAGTAAATCCGGGTGTGGCTGACAAGGCCGGGCCAGGTACGAACGTAGTGTTTCCTACTACTGACCCGGCAGCTGGGTTGGGAATCGTGCTAGGAGTGCTGTTAACGCCAGGAGTTATCCCGCCGCGGCCGGACCAATAAGGTACGTTTGCATGCCGATAGCCGTATTCAGCTACGAAAGTGATGTACTCTCTGGGCATCCAGTTAAAGGTGGCGGAGCTATCCCAGGCTTTGTAGGGATCGCCGGGATTCTGCGTGAAATAAGGCGAGCCGGAAATTGCATCGGCGCCGTTGATCGGTGGAAGCAGGGTCAAGTAACGCCCTGGGTTATCCATCACGCCACCACCGAGAGTGATTGCGTACACATCCTTCTTAAACCACCACCGGTTATAGAGCATCCAACCCGCAAAGGTCTGCTTGCTACTGGTAGGCGTATTGTGGTGACAATTCACGTTGTTGTTGATTGTCCTGCCCTGGGCGCTGACAAAGCTTCCACTGCCGCCGTATTCGCAGCCTAAGTCGCCGGTAAGTGAGAACGCCATCTTGTCGAGAGTCTTCTCGGGGTGGTCGTAATACTTGACCTCGACACTGTCGTCAGTGTGTATTCGCGACCTACCGAATTGGCCGTTACCGTTGCCCAAGGTGTCTTCACCCATCCCGTAGTTATTGAAGACCAGGGACAACCACGGCTCGGGACGATACAAGATTTGCCCGCCCAGACCAGGCTTGCTGCCCAATCTGCCATAGGATTGCCACCCATTGATGATCCAGGGCTCAATCTTTAGCTTGTCAGTAGGAAACCACTGGATTCGCAATCCGTTGAAGAACCACGGGGTGTTGGATGACACGTAGGACGGCTGATAAGCCCAGTTATCGAAATTGTAGTAGCTGAACAGCCCAATGTAGGAGACAAAAATACCCGCGTCCACGTTGAGCCCGTGATTCACGTTGAAGTGATACCCGCCGTACGCTTCACCAAAATATTTGTATGCACCGCGCAGGTCCCATTGCCCGCGTCCGGCGCTGGCATCATTCCTTGGCGTTGTAACTCCGAACATGCCACCCAGAGTCAAGACTCTGCCGCGAACGTTTTGCCAGTGGAAGTCGCCGCCAAAGCTGATCTGTTCCACTTGGAATTCGTTAGACCGGAAGATCTCGGTCGATCCTCCCAGCGTGTCATCTTTAGGATGATTCAAGCTGCTAATGAAGTTACTGTCGAACCGGATTTCTGGGGTAAAGAATTTCGAGTCCCACACCGCGTCCTTGTTGCGCGGGGTACCGTTGAGCCACGTCCAATCAGCGTAAGCGAAAGGCACGGTAGGCTCCGTTGGTTCAGACGTTGTGGCTGGAACTGCCTTCGACACCGCCGGTGGCTGCTGTGCTGCATCGGAAACGCTCTCGGTCGAAGTCGGCTGCACGGCTACAGATGGAGCCCCTTCGTGCGCTGCTTTCAATTCCCTTTCCAGCTGATCGATACGCTCATTAAGAACTTCGAACCGTCTCGCAATCTCAGGGGACATTGCTGGGTCAATCGATGTGCTGGGCTTATCGGCGGTCGCCGAGTCGGGAGCTGCGGCATTCGCTGCCGACTGAACCGATCCGTTCGCTTGGGCCACTGGTTCCCGAGCTTGCGCCGAGGTCGGATTTGTGTCCTGACCATCGCAGAGCGGAATCTGAGCTATCGCTAATCCGAGAGCAAATAATAGGGGTAAAGAGGAAAGTGTTCTAGAGCCCTTGACTTTCATGGATTTACGTACACGGTTGCTTCCAATCGGTTTCATGCACTTCCCTTTCTCTGTAGCTTGATTACATCGAAACGGACATAAAGATGAAATAAAATCGGAATAAAAGTTTTCTAAAGATTCTTTCGCCGCATCATTCTTGATGCCGACACTCTATTCAAGGAATACAAGCGAAATGCGTTGAGGAAAGATATAGTGCGACGCGTGAAGAAACCGTCAAGATCAGTATTAAATGTTTGATTAGAGGCGATAAACAATTCCCGCTATATCAGAGCGGTTATTATGTTCATAAGGAATTATTGTGAGTAGTTCAAGGTCGAGCACAGCTGGTTCTAATTGTTTAATGAGGGGAGGAAAGAAGCAGACAGCCACACGTTTGTGGTCTGCTCATTGAGCGGTCGCGTAGTAACCCTTCTTTGAGTAGAGCCGGTATTTTGTTTCCGATGCTCGCCCGCAAAGACGCACCTTTACCTTGTGCCACTTGCCATCGCGATCTTGCTTGCCAGCGTAGTATCCGAGAAGGTATTGATTCCGCAACTCCCGACTGATTTGCATCATAGTTTGCGGAAGGTCTCGCACGTCGCGTAGTGAGAACAGCCGGCCACCGGTGACGGAAGCGAGCTCGTCGAGCTGCGGCGGACCTAGTCTCTCTTCAAAGGTGTGGACAGACGAATCGAAAATACCAATTGCATACATCTCCGCATGAGCTTCCTCTAAAACAGATTTTAGGTCGGACTCCGTATACCTGCTGTGGTTGTCACCGCCATCGGAAATCACAATCATCGCTCGCCGGCGATTATGCGCATCACGCAGTTCCTGCACCCCAAGATAGATACCATCCCAAAGCGCGGTAAATCCAGTCGGCTGAATGGCTGCGACGGCTGCTTGCATATCGGCCACAGGATCATCAAAACCAAAGAGAAGACGTGGTTTGTCGTTGAGCACAACCAAACTGAACTCATCTTGAGGGTTAGAGCTGTTTATGAGTTCTTTAACTGCGCTCCGTTCCGCTTCGATCTTGGGAGCCATGCTGGCGCTTGCATCCAACACAATGACCAAGGATGCAGGCTCATCGACGTTCGAAATATACCTGACCGTTTGAGGCTTGTTATCGTCGAGCACTGCAAAGTCCCTCGACTCCAGGCCCGTAACAGCTCGATCTGCGCGGTCCAACACTGTGATATTCAACAATACCAAGTCCACATTGGTCCGCACGAGGCTTGCGGATGCAACGGTCGAAACCGAAGGGGTTCGCGTCCGAATATTGGCTTCCTCTAGCTCGGACTGTGCGGAAGCCCACAGGCAGGCCACTATGGTTAGAGCTGCGAAACCCAGAATTCGCTTCGGCCAAATGCAGCGAAGGAACCTGAAGAGCGCGGAGATCGTCGACTTTGTGACCATGCCCACAATCAGCAGATCAAGAGATGCGTGATGAAGGCACAAAGGAACCGTAAAACAATCGTAAACGACACCAGTTAAACTACTGCAAATCAGCGGTGCGTTTAAGAAACACAGGCACAGCGATATGGGAGAGACTCAGGACAGACGGGACCGTTTTAAAGGCTACTTACGTTTCGCTCTCCATTGCGACTACTTCTGAATCAGAGGGATTCTGGAAACGGTATCCCACCCACGGTTCTGTTAGGATGTACTTAGGTTGGGCGGGATTGTCTTCTAATTTTTTTCGAAGAGTTCTCACGTAGGATCTCAGGTACTCAAGCTCATCTCCATACTCTGGACCCCATATCGCCTGCAGCAGTTTCTTGTGCGTAAGCAGCGTTCCTTCATTTTTCATAAGCAGTGCGAGAAGATCAAATTCTGTAGGGGTGAGATGAATCATGGTTCCCGAGCGGCGCAACAACCGTTTATCGAAATCAATCTCGAGATCTCCAGCTTGCAACATTGTCGATCGGGTATTCTCTTCCACGGTCCGCCGAAGCACAGCTCGCAAGCGCGCTACCAATTCTCCAAATCGAAATGGCTTCGTTATGTAATCATCAGCTCCGGCCTCTAAGGCTTGAACGATGTCGCTTTCCCCGTCTCGCACTGTAACCATAACGATCGCCGCTTCTGGCGACAAACTTCGGATTCGTCGGCAAGCTTCAATTCCACTCATACCGGGCATGTTGATGTCGAGCAGAACCAACTCGAACGTTCCCTGGCGCACTAATTCAATGGCGCGTTCCGCGCTGCCTGATTCCTCTACCGCAAAGCCGCGCGCGGTCAAGGTCGTGAGCAGGACTTTGCGCAATGACGGCTCATCGTCGACGACTAGCACATTGGATCTTGGGGTCATGATTCGATTCTCTTTCTGGCCGTGCCATTGAGAAGCGGAACGCCGTACCTCTTTCACCGCCTGGCTGTTCCAAATCCAGCTTGCCACCGTGCACCATGGCGATTTTCCGTGCAACGTATAGTCCCAGGCCTGAGCCTGCTGTGATCCCTCTGACTTCCATACCGCGATAGAAGCGTTCGAAGACTCTGGCTCGCTCAGTGGCCGGAATGGAGCTGCCGCTATTCCATACGCGAACTGCGATCTCTTTATCCGTAGCCTCGACACGGGCTGTAATTTCCGCGTCTGGTTGAGAATACTTGCAAGCATTCTCCAACAATTGTCCCAAGCCCAGACGGAGCAGTTCTCGGTCAGCCATGACTTCGACCCTGGCAGCATTGCTAAGAGAGAATTTTCGGTCCGGCCAGCGTTCTGAGTACTGCTCTACCAGAGACTCCATGACCTCAAGGAGTTCGGTAAATTCCATATTTGGCCTGACTTCTTCCCGCTCAAGACGGGCTAGTCGGAGTAATCGCGAGGTCAATTGTGAGAGCTGTGATGCTTCGGATTCCACCAGCTTCGCGAGCTCGACTTGGTCCAGCCGAAGATGTCCAAGTTCCCGGAGTCCGCTCGCAGCCGTCAAAATAGTAGCCAGCGGAGTCTTGAATTCATGTGCCAAAGCGTCGAGCACGGCTCCGCGAAATATCTCGGTTTCAGTTGCGGCGGTCGCTCGCGTCGCTTGATCGAATGTGTAACATCGTTCGACCAGGATCGTCGCCAACGCAGACAGAGGCCCAGCAGTCAGTTCCAGATCTCCCAAGCCTTCGAAACCGATAGCGCCTACTGTCCGCCCTCCAACCCGAAGCAAGCGCACCGCAACTTGGTGGCTGTCGTCGTTGAACTCTCGCCCAGAAATGTACGCGTCCCGGGTCGTCTCGAAGAGTTGAGTTAGAGATTCTCCCATGGTGTGGAGTTTCGCCGTCTCTGCCTCAAATACGCAAACTGCGCGCAAGTCAAACTCGGAGCGAAAAGGTTTCAAGAACTCTGCGTCAAAAATGGGACAAGGCTCCAAGACGAGCAGTTGTCGCGCGAGTTCGTAGAGGTGCGTCATTTGCCGGCGTTGGCGTTCCTCTGAGGCAGCCGACTGCCGCGCTTGCGACGTCAACTTCGTGACGACCAGACTCGCAATCAGAAAGGAAATCAAAGCTACAGTGTCGGAGGCATCACTCACTCTGAAAGAAAACAACGGAGGCACGAAGAAATAATCGAGAAAAAGGAACGAAACCACAGAAACGATGGTGGAGGAGAGAAAATTCCCGAACAAAGATTGCAAAACAACAACAATGAGGTACAGGAAGCTAACCGTTACAAAACCGAGATGGAAGCTGTAACAAATTAGTGTGACCAACCCCGAGAGAGCAATCCCAGGTAGCGACAGCAGCGCGGATCGAAGAATTCGGCCTCGCTTCGGGGTTTTCCTGATCACGTTGTCTCTCTGAGGTCTGCATTATTGAAGCAGACCAACTGAGCCGAGCCTAGCACGGCGCAGCCGGCGCTACTGCCTTCGCTCAGAATTTTTATGAACTCTTTATGATTCACTTGAAGTCGTGAGTTCCAGGAAAAACTAAGCGAGCGGATTACACGTCAAATCGCAGATCGCACTTGGCGCGAAGGTTGAAACTAGGAATTCAGAATGTAAACCCCGAGTGCTATCAAAACGGCGGGCATGATCCAATGGCCACGACGGTCCAGTTGGCGCAATACACCCGGGTGCTTGCCGAGCCATTTGGCGAATAAGCACCATGCCGCAATAAGGAAGGCATACACGGCCAGAATCGCCGAGAGATATGCACGACTGACAAGAAAAAAGGGCAGATAAACTCCGATATTATCGGCGCCACCCGAGAAAATGAGAAGCGCAATACGCGACATTCCTAGGTCGCTCCACATCTGCTGTGCCTTGTCTCCTTTACTCGCGCGGATCAGTTGCTTAATTCCGATTCCGATAGGAAGAAGCCCTAGGACACGGATCCATTTATGAGGAAAACTCAGGGTAAAATAAATCGCCATCAACGCGACAGCGATGATGGCGCCGAAGCCCAGGTACTGACCGGCTACAATTTTGCGTGTCGGAATCCGATGCGCAAAGAAGAGCGTCAGAAGGATAAGGTCGTCAATGCTGGTGGCTGCGAAAGTGGTCGCTGCCGCAGTGACCGCGACCAGCATTGAATTCATCACCGATTCGAACCTACGTGTGCAAGAACGACGCCGAACCTATTTTCCAGGGGAACTGGCAAAGCACATTATTACCCAGCGGTAGTGCACCTGTTCGAGCAGGTAGATGTGGTGTTCACGGCTGGGCAGAACATCCGAGCTGACCCTTGCTTCGGGATACGAAAGCTCAACAAGTTGATTGCGTAACTTTAACTTTGGCGTTTCGTCTTTAACGTCATTCGCACGATGCCGTTGGTCGGCAAGATCACTGCAGGTATTCAAGCGTTCGCCATTCGACCACAATTCAGCTGATGGGCGGACCCGTCGCTCACAGTCGAGAGCATTTCCCTTCATCAGCGACTTTTCAAAATCAGATACTACTCCAGAGATCATGACTTTTGTGCGCTCTTCCTGTGCTAACAGTGCCCGGGCCGATTTCGCATCTAGGCCAGGTTGCGGGGAATCAGCACGGAAGTGACTCGCGCAAACAGAGGAGACCCCCTGCTGATTGGCCGCTGCAGTTGGCCTCACAGCTCCTCGAAGTCCTCCGAGAAGAATGAACACACTGACTAGAACTGAATATTTCACCTTGTTTGGTTCTCCCATCCAGCTTGGAGATTCCGCTTTCTCTACCTTTCAACCGTATCTCTCCTGATGTGAAAAAGTCATGAAGACGGCCCAACCTGAGCTTTTTCGAAGGTTTCACAAGGCAGTGATGGACGTGGCCCTTAGTACCGCCGGAAGGGATCTCTTCACGATTTCTTTACCTAATTTCGATTAAAGATCGCCATGTTCGGCGGTCGAGATGGCAGGCCAACCGATCACCACGAGAAATACGTCGAGCACAAACAGCCCGATCGCTAGATCATTAAACAGGGTGGCCGGTGTTGCATCTGGCCAGAATTGGTTTGCTGCCCAGAGAAGAAAGGCAATGGCAAGGAGGATAGCCTTCACGAGTTCCGCCGCGCTCGGCCGCCGGAGGGCCCGGTAGACAATGCAGGCAGACGCAGTAAGGGCCAGCGGTAGCGCCCCGAGAACGTTGTGGGCACGTGCGGGAAAGGCTTTTGGAAACCCGTCCCAGAGAAATAGCAATACGACGGAGATCAGTGCCATCTGCCCAAGAAGCGCGGGCAGGGCGTTGTAAATCGAGCGCGAACTCTTCATGTGGTTAGTATGCCGGAATAGACAGCCGACTGACTCGTACTACTCATCCGCGGCTATTGAGCTTTGGCCTGCTTGTTCATCGGAAATTGCTGGTCGACATCCAGATTCAGCTCCAGTACGTTAACTCTGGGCTCACCGAGAAATCCAAGCTGCCTGCTTTCCGTATGCTTCGCCACCAGTTGACGCAACAGATCAACCGTTGTCCCGCGGGCTTTCGCCACTCGTGGTAATTGGAACTCAGCCGCCGCAGGCGTTATGTGAGGATCGAAGCCGGAGGCAGACGTCGTCACCAGATCGATAGGTACTGGTGCTCCGGGATTGTCGGCCTGGGCGGTGGCAACGTCTCCCTTTACGCGATCAATCAGCTTCTGATTAGTTGGCCCCAAATTCGATCCGGCCGAATTGGCCGCGTCCCAGCCATTTCCTGCTGCTGAAGGTCTGGAGTGAAAGTATCCAGGGCTGGAGAAGCCCTGACCGATGAGTGTTGAGCCAACGATCTGGCCGTCCTTCTGGATTAATTGTCCATTTGCCTTGTGCGGGAAAATGAGCTGCGCTAGTCCAGTCACCACGAGCGGATAGATCAAACCGAAAAGAATGGTAGTGGCTATTGTCATCCAGAGCGAAATAAGAAGATTCTTTTTCATAAGAGCCTCACTACGCCAAGCCGATGCGGGTAATCACCATGTCGATCAACTTGATGCCGATAAACGGAATGATCACTCCCCCAACACCGTAGATCCAGAGATTGTTCCGCAACAGAATCGCCGCACCTACAGGACGATACTTAACTCCGCGTAGTGCAAGTGGAATCAAGGCAACGATGATCAGAGCGTTGAAAATCACGGCAGAGAGGATTGCCGATTGCGGAGTCTGCAGGTGCATGATGTTCAACGCGTTCAGAACCGGGAAGGTGCCCGCGAACATGGCTGGAATAATTGCAAAATATTTGGCCACATCGTTGGCGATAGAAAATGTTGTCAGTGCGCCGCGTGTCATCAGCAATTGCTTGCCGATTTCCACGATCTCAATCAGCTTGGTGGGATTGGAATCCAGGTCCACCATGTTGCCGGCTTCTTTCGCAGCCTGCGTACCGGTATTCATGGCAACGCCAACATCGGCTTGCGCCAGAGCTGGCGCGTCATTCGTGCCGTCGCCGGTCATGGCGACTAGCTTGCCCTCACCTTGCTCCCGCTTGATGAGGTCCATTTTGTCTTTGGGCGTAGCCTGCGCCAGGAAATCGTCCACGCCGGCCTCGCGTGCAATTGAAGCCGCGGTCAGGGGATTGTCGCCGGTGATCATGACCGTCTTGATACCCATAGCCCGGAGATGATCGAATCGCTCGCGCATGCCACCTTTCACGATGTCCTTGAGTTCGATAACACCTAAGGCACCACGGCTCTTTTCCGCCACTACCAGAGGGGTACCGCCAGAGCGCGCAATCTCATCAACAATTGCCTTGACCTCAGTTGGCATCGGGCATCGGTTTTGCAAGAGGTAGTTCGTAACGGCATCCACTGAGCCCTTGCGGATTTCAAAGCTGTTCAGGTCCACGCCAGACATGCGCGTCTGCGCACTGAAAGGAATGAAGCGGGATTCCTGCGAACTCAACTGACGCCCTCTTAATCCGTACTTCTCCTTTGCAAGGACGACAATGGAGCGCCCTTCCGGAGTCTCGTCGGCCAGCGACGAGAGCTGCGCCGCATCGGCCAACTCCGCTTCAGTGACCCCCGGCGCCGGAACGAAGCGTGATGCCTGGCGATTACCGAGCGTGATGGTTCCAGTTTTATCCAGCAAAAGCGTATTTACGTCGCCGGCGGCTTCGACGGCACGGCCTGACATGGCAAGCACATTGTGTTGCACCAGACGGTCCATACCTGCAATGCCGATCGCCGAAAGCAAACCGCCGATTGTCGTCGGGATTAAGCACACGAGCAGAGAAACCAAGACAAACACGGTCTGCGGTGAGCCAGAGTAAATCGCAAAGGGTTGAAGTGTGACCACCGCTAAAAGAAAAATGATGGTCAGACCCGCAAGAAGAATATTCAACGCGATTTCGTTCGGGGTTTTCTGGCGCTCAGCGCCTTCGACGAGTGCGATCATGCGGTCGAGGAAAGTTTCGCCAGGGTTGGATGTGATTTTTACTTTGATCTGATCGGAAAGAACGCGGGTTCCACCGGTCACGGCGGAACGGTCGCCGCCGCTTTCGCGTATCACGGGCGCAGATTCCCCCGTGATCGCCGACTCGTCCACTGATGCTACGCCCTCGATAATTTCGCCATCTGAAGGAATGAACTCGCCAGCGGAAACGATCACCATGTCCCCTGATCTGAGTTTTGAGCTTGGGATTTTCTCCACTCGTCCGTCGCTGCCAAACAATCGATTGGCTGTAGTCTCGGAACGTGCTCGGCGGAGCGTGTCTGCTTGGGCTTTGCCTCGACCTTCAGCCATAGCTTCTGCGAAATTTGCAAACAGGACCGTAAACCACAGCCACAGCGTAATCTGCAGGTTGAACTTGAATTCAGCACCGCCTTTGAAGAGTAGGGCTGTGGTGATGACACTTCCGATCTCCACCACAAACATGACTGGGTTGCCCATCATCTTTTGCGGGTGGAGTTTCACTAATGCGTCCACTATCGCGCGTCGTACGATCTTCCATTCCCAAACCGCTTTTTTGCTGCGCTTTGTAGGCGACTGCCCGAGGCGCACCATTGGTGCTTGTGGAGGCATTTTGATTTCTTGTGTTGATTCCATTTGCCAGTCCCCTAGAAAGTCTTGCCCGCGGCCATGAGCAGGTGCTCAAGGATTGGACCCAGGCTTAGCGCCGGGAAAAATGTGAGCGCGCCCACAATCAGGATCACCCCGATCAGGAGCACGGTGAACAGTGGTGTAGTCACAGGGAAGGTGCCTAATGATGGCGGAACATATTTCTTCTGGGCCAGGTTGCCGGCGATGGCAAGCATCGGAATAATCATCAAAAAGCGTCCGACCAGCATGGTCATTGCGCCCGCAGTGTTGTACCAGAGCGTGTTGGTTGTCAGTCCGGCGAATGCCGACCCGTTATTTCCGGCCTGCGAGACGAATGAGTAAAGAATTTCGCTAAGTCCATGCGGGCCGGGGTTCAAAATGCTCGACGTACCAAAGCTTGCGACCGTCGAGATGGCTGCAAAACTCAGGATCACAAGCGGAAACACGAGGACGACCAGCATGGCCATTTTTACGTCATACGCCTCAATTTTCTTGCCCAGATATTCGGGCGTACGGCCAACCATCAATCCGGCGATGAATACCGCCAGCACGATATAAATCAACATTCCGTACATGCCCGCGCCTACGCCGCCGAACACAACTTCGCTCAGCATAATGTTGGCCAGCGGAATCATGCCGCCGATCGGAGTAAACGAGTCATGCCAGCCGTTGATGGCACCGCAGCTTGCATCCGTGGTCACTGTTGCCCAAAGCGCAGTATTGGCAATGCCGAACCGGACTTCCTTACCTTCCATGTTGCCGCCCGCCTGCATCGCGGTGGTCCTTTGGTCCGTTCCGGCCAGCAATGGATTACCACGAGCTTCCGCCCAGTAGGCAACTGTGACGCCGACCAGGAACAAAATTGCCATCGCCGCCCACACCGACCAGCCGTGGCGCTGCGAACCGGTCATCCGGCCCAAGGTGTAAGTGAGCCCGCCGCCTATGGCGAAGATCGACACTAGCTCGATGAAGTTGGATAAGGGAGTCGGGTTCTCAAACGGGTGAGCACTGTTGGCGTTGAAAAAGCCGCCTCCGTTTGTGCCGAGTTCCTTAATGATCTCCTGCGACGCGACCGGGCCTTGGGCGATGGTTTGCGTAGTCACAGTGTCCATGACCGGTTTCCCCTGGGCGTCCGCCATCGGCTTACCGTCGGGTGTGGTCTTTTGGACTTGCATGGGTTCCATCAACTTTGCCGAGTTATAAGGTTTAAAGTTCTGTACGACGCCTTGTGACACGAGCACCAGCGCCCCGATGATGCAAGCGGGCAGCAGTACCCAAAGATTGCATCGAACAAGATCAACCCAGAAATTTCCAATGGTCTGCATCTGGCGGCGAGCGATGCCGCGGATGAAAGCAATTGCCAAGACGATTCCCACCGCCGCGGACATGAAATTGTGATAAGCGAGGCCAGCCATCTGGGTGAGATAGCTCATCGTGGTCTCGCCTGAATAGTTCTGCCAGTTGGTATTCGTGGTGAAGGAAGCTGCCGTGTTGAACGCCAGCGCAGTAGGATTCACAGCGCCAAATTTTTGCGGATTGAATGGCAGATAGGCTTGCAGTCGTTCGAAGCCGTACAACACAATCATCGAAACCAGGCTAAAGAGCAGCATAGCAATCGCGTATTCCGTCCAACGCATTTCGCGATTTTCGTCAACTCCGCAAACTCGATACAGAAGTCGCTCAATTGGCCGCAGGACTGGATCCAGAAAGGTTCGTTCGCGATTGAACACTCTGGTCAGAAAAATTCCTATAGGCTTGGTGACCAGAAACACGAAAAGGAGAAACAGGAGGATTTGGAACCACCCATTCGCGGTCATATCAGAATTTCTCCGGACGCAGCAGCGCGTAGACCAGGTAGACGGTTGTCAGCACGCTCACTGCGAGCATAATCATCGATTCCAGGCTCATGGAACGCTCCTCACTTCACGCGATCGCAAAAATATACGTAGCCAATGGACATGGCGAAGAAGGCGATCGTGACTGCTATCCAAAGAATGTCTTGCATGCTTTAGTCTCCAGCTTGAAATCGTCGCCGGTCAGCTCGTTTACCGAAGTCGCGAGTTGAGTATTCCCTTCTTGTGACGTGAATAGCAGTTAGCCTTCGGTGAGCGCGTCTCACATCGAGCAGCAGCGCAATCAAAAACCAAATCATGAACCCGACCCCGAGTAGCGACACTGCGATGAGGGTTAGGACACCGTAGTCAGGGAGCGAGTTGATTGCGAGTATCTGCATTATCGCACCGTGTTAATGCATCCACGCCTAGCACTGAAGTCTCGCCAAAGCGTGGCTGAAGAACATCGAAACCCGATGTGTAAGGATTCTTCTCAACTATTGAACAGCAGGCACCGTAAAACCCGAGTAAAAGGTTTCTAAAGAATTTATAAAGATTGAGGGCCTCTTTATTGAGTTCTTTACGCAGAACTTTTCTTCGTTGGAAATGTGGGTGCTCTTGCCGCGGACCGGAACTAAATGCGTCTAGTCGCCAGGCTCAAAGCGATAGCCGACCCACGGCTCAGTGACGATATATCGGGAAGGGTTGTCTTCAGGTTCTAGTTTCTTGCGCAAATGACCGACAAAAACGCGCAGATATTCGGGTTGCTCGACACTGTTCGGTCCCCACACGGCTGCCAGGAGAGCGCGATGAGTAATGACTTTTCCCGGGTGCTTTGCCAGGTAGACCAGCAGATCGAATTCCTTTGGCGTCAAATGTATATCCCTATTTTTCACTGTAACCGCGCGAGCTGGGATGTCTATGTGGAAATCCCCTACGTCAACTATCTCGGTGTCCGACTGTTCCGGGGCCTTAGCCCGTCGTAGCGCCGCACGGACGCGCGCCAATAGCTCATTGATGCTGAAAGGCTTGGTGATGTAATCGTCCGCTCCCGCATCCAGGGCTTGCACCTTTATTGCTTCTTCACCTTTGACCGACAAAACAATAATCGGAATACGGGAGTCTATTCGGACGCGCCGGCACAGTTCCAAACCGTCCATTCTCGGCATGCGCAGGTCGGTGATGATCAAATCCGGTGACCAGCCTTTCATTTCAGCGAGCGCCTCCTCTCCATCGCCAGCGCTACGGACTCCGTAGCCTTGGCTCGACAGAGTGGTCTTAAGCACACGTGTAATCTGTGGCTCATCATCCACCACCAGAATGTTTCCCTTAGCCTCAGAGTCGGCCATTGCGCCTCATTTCACTCAATATTGCGCCGCCGGACTGTTTCCAACTTCGAAGCGAGCTCCGCGATTCCTTTGCGCCCATGAGTTTCGACGACGCCGATTACTCCGTCTTCACCGCGGCTGTGTCGCCGAATTCCTTCGCTGAGCATGTTGAATGTCTTTCCCACGCCGGGCGCATAGTCAAGGAAAAGCTTGAAAATTGCCCTATTCTTCTGCTGCGCGGTTTCTTCCATCCACTGCTCGGGTGTCTTGGGCATGGTATGTATTATGGTCAATTGTTATCAAGGAACCGAATCGATAAGAGCCTAACGCATGAAACGATCGACAGATAATCCGACGTTACGCTTCGCGGCATCAGTCATTGTAGTTTCCGTCGTCGTATTTGTTTACTTTCGCTGGTTGCATGTTAATCCAGCGACGGTCGGATTTACGTTTCTGCTGGTAATTCTCTTTATATCCGCGGCCTGGGGATTGCGCTATGCGATTGTCACCGCAGTGCTCGCGACCGGGGCCTACAACTACTTTTTCCTGCCACCCCTGTTAAGGTTTACGATTGCCGACCCGCAGAATTGGGTAGCGTTGATTGCATTTCTGGTGACGGCAGTAGCGGGCAGCCAGCTCTCAGAGCGCGCCCGTCGCAGCACTCTATATGCAGACCAGCGCCGCCGGGAGGTCGAACGGCTCTATTCCTTCAGCCAGGAATTGTGGCTCAGCGAAAATGTATTCGAGCTTCTGAATGTTATTCCTAAGCACATCGTTGACTCGTTCGAAGTCGGCGGGGTTGCCCTTTTCCTGGACGGCAAGCAAGAGACCTACTTTTTCGATGATCGCAGTCGAAGCTTATTTCCCATTGACCAGCTGAAGGCGATCAGTGGCCGAGGGGAACCTGTATTCGACCGTCGAAAGCGTATCTGCTACATGCCACTAAGAATGGGTGTTCGGACCGTCGGTGCTCTCGGCATAGCTGACTGCGACTTCTCGCGTGAAAGCCTGGAGGCAATTGGCAGCCTGGTTGCGATCTCGATCGAGCGCGCGAATACCGTCGAACGCCTCACGAAAAGCGAAGCAACGAGAGAGAGCGACCGCATGCGGTCGGTGCTGTTGGATTCCGTCACCCACGAATTTCGCACTCCGCTCACTGCAATAAAAGCGTCCGCCGAAACACTGCTCTCAGAAATGGAATTAGACAAGCCACAAAGGAAGGACCTACTGCTGGTAATCAACCAGGAGAGCGACAGGCTCAACCGGCTCGTTGGCGAGGCCGCGGAAGTATCGCAACTCGATTCACATGAAATTCAGTTTCATCTGGAGACTCACCAAATTCGCGACGCCATAGATGCGGCAATCAAGAGCTCACATTCGGCCTTGAGCCAGCATCCCATCGAAATCGCTATTCCGCCCAATCTTCCCCCCGTTCAAATGGATCTCGAAAGAATTACTGAGGTCATAACCCAGCTGCTCGACAATGCGGGCAAGTACTCGCCTCCGAAAACACCGATTTACATTACTGCCGAACTGCGGGATTCGCAGGTCGTGACCAGCATTGCAGACCGCGGCCCCGGGATCGACGACATGGAACAAGAGATGATCTTTGAGAAATTTTATCGTGGACGTAATCAGCGGATGCTAATCCAGGGAACCGGAATGGGGTTGCCCATAGCCAAAGCCATAGTTGAGCTGCACGGCGGAAAGATAGGAGTTACCAGTCAAATTGGCCGAGGATCGGTGTTCTATTTTTCTCTTCCGACGGCGTGAGTGGGAATCTTCGTACTAGAAGCACACATATTATTCACGCTTCTCGCACCAGGACTTCATATCCGCTGCGCCTTAGCTTTCTAGCCAATCTCCTTTCCCAAGTCGGCCATCGACTTTTGCGGCAGCCAATAGTAATAAGCGAATATGGCTTCAAGATATTTACGAGCGCTTCAAACCGGAAGCGGCACAAAATGATATGGGGCGTCACCTCTATTACGTATTCAATTTCCGACTTGCCGACAAACGAGCCGATACAAGATCATTCGGACGAACCCGCTCGTCTCGAGCCCAGATCGCGTTCTTCAGCTCGCAAATACCACGGAACATTGACAACCATAATTTGAGGATTGCCGAAGAGGTACAGCATGGCTTTCAAAGCGGCTGCTCGTTGATTGTGCAGGACATAGTTAAACCACCGGTCCTGCACCATTTCAGGAATGACGATAGCAATCTGTCGATCGGGATGAGCCTCCGCTTGCCGGAAGACAAACTCCAGTAGCGGGGTCAGAATGCGCCGGTAAGGAGAAGAAATAATTTCGAGTCGGGGAACCGGACGGCCGACCTTGCGAGCTGGTTCAACTGCTCCCTGTTGCCAGACTCCGCGAACATTCTCGCAGTCCCCGGGTGTGACTTCGATTTGCACGGCTGTCACCTCCGGAGATAGTTCCATGGCGAACCGTAAGGCTTTCTTAGTTACCCTGCTCCAACCTCGAATCGGCACGATTACCAATGGAGGACTGAGGTTGGTGAGGTTCAGCGGAGCCTCAGAGTATACTTCGCTACCGATACGAATGTACTCGCGATGAACGGCCTTCATTAGCAACATGAATGTTGGAATCAGCAGCAGCGTGATCCAGGCACCTTCCACAAATTTGGCAATCAACACAACCAAGACAGTCACCAGGGTGGCCGCAGCTCCCAAACCATTCCAGAACATGCTCTGATAAGCTCCTCGTCCGCCGACTCGGCGCCAATGCTGGACCATGCCTGCCTGCGAGAGAGTGAACGCCAAAAATGCACCGACGGCAAACAACGGGATTAGGCGATCGGTAACCCCACCAAAAACCGCCAAGAGAATTCCAGAGAGAAATGTGAGCACATAGATGCCATTCGAAAAAACGAGCCGCCTTCCTCGTGATGCAAAAGAATTCGGAAGATAGCGATTGACTGCAATCGCTTGGCACAGCCGTGGGAAATCCGCGAAGGCCGTATTTGCCGAGAGCGCGAGTACGAACAAAATCGAAGCGATGGAGATGAAGTAGAAGATTCCTTTCCCTGCAACTGCTCCAATCATCTGCGAAAGAACGCTTTCGTAACCGGGTTGTCCAGGGTCCGTAGCGCCGATCTGATAAATCCTGGACAGGTACGCAATGCCGCCTAACAGCAAAATCAGCAGGCCAATAATGATTGTCAAAGTGATTCGGGCATTTTTGACCGTGGGCTCTTTGAAGGCGCGGACACCGTTGCTAACTGCCTCGACTCCCGTCATCGCCGTGCAACCATTCGCAAATGCCTGCAGAATGAGCCATGTACTGGCAACGGCCGTAATCATGTGCAGTGGGCGGGGAGCGACAATTGGAATCGGATGCCCGCCGCTCAGGGCGGCCCGAAGCAGCCCCAGAACAATCGTCGCGCCAAGCGTTGCGACGAATAAGTATGTAGGAATCATGAAGATCTTGCCGGCTTCGCGCACACCGCGCAGATTAACAATGGCGATGATGATGAGAATCAAAAGACACAAACCCAGCGTATGCGGCTGTAACCGGGGAACCGCCGAAACCAGGGCTCCCACACCGGCAGAGATGCCGACCGCCACTACCAATATGTAGTCGATCATGAGCGCCGAGGCAGCCAACAAGCCAGCAGATTCGCCCAAATTCTCTCGCGCGACCGTGTAGGAACCTCCTCCACCCGGATAGGCGCCAATGGTCTGAATGTAAGAGAAATAGACGATCGTCAGAAGAACAGTAATCGCTCCCGTGATTGGCAGGATGTAGTGCACGCCAAGTGCTCCGAGCGGTAAAAGAAGAGTAAGGGCAGCTTCTGGACCGTATCCTGCTGAACTGAGGGCATCGAGACCGAAGATCGGAATCCCGGCGATGGGACCGATTTGCTCCGCCCGTTCATCGCTAGACTTCAATGCCCTGCCGAATAGCAAGTCTGAGATTCCCACGGATTTTCCTCCTGGGATGTAGCGACGAGCATATTACCTGGATTGACAGTCTGACTAGTCGGGTTTTGCGTGCCACTTCCGGTGAGGGGTCGCAGGAAGTTGGAGTCCACCGGGCGGGTATTGCTGATTGCGGTCGAATGACGGGCAACCCGGAAGTTGGGGAGCAGGAAGAGGACCGGGGTGGGCTGTGTCCGATCCGATTTATCTGCCTTTCGGGCTTTTGGTTGTGATGACAAGCAGAGCCTTTGCGACAGGGACGAATGAACAAGGATCACGATTTTTTATCGAATGGTGTTGTGAGCTCCGCTGAAAGCAAGCCGCCCGCATTTTAAACGCAGGGTGCAAATCCTGCCCGTGCAACCAAACTTTTCTTCGATTACTTCCGTGCAGCCCGTTAGTCAGGAATAAAATAATTGCCCGACCGCACAGTGCGTCTGGAGAAAATCAATCTCGCAGGACGCGTGCGGGATCGGTCCGGCTCGCCCGCCAGGCCGGCAATAGACAAGCGGAGATGGCAGCGATCGTCATCACCATCAGCGCTGTTCCGAATACCAGCGGGTCGTGCGGGCTCACTTTGTAGAGAAGCTGTCCCATTAATCTGGTTAGAGCCAGTGCAACGACCGCGCCGACAACAATGCCTCCTGCGGTTAGCCGCAGGCCTCGGGAAACAACTAGCCGGAGCAGGTTGGTTGCGTCGGCGCCCAGGGCCATGCGCAGGCCCAATTCGCGCGTGCTTTGCGCTACCGAGTAAGACATCACTCCATAGAGGCCGACCGCAGCAAGTAGAAGCGCCAAGCCTCCCAGGGTCGAGACTAAGGTGACCGCGACGAGCTGCGGCGCGGCGGCGCGGTTCACCTGTTCCTGAAGCGTGATCGTCCCGTACAGGGCAAGACTTTGGTCCAACGCGTGTACTTCGCGGAGAACTGCGGCCGATGTGCTCTGCAGCGATTGTGTAGTCCGGATGTACAAATCCGGCTCTGGGTCGAAATCCTGCCGCAGCGGCACATAGAAGAAAGGTTTCGGAGTCTCGACTATGTTTTCATATTTCGAATCAGCAGCCACACCTACGACTCGCGCCCAGCGTCCTTTTACCTGAAGTCGACGCCCAATCGGATCCTGACCGCGCCAGTACCGCTCCACCATGGTTCGATTCACGATGGCGACCGACGGTGCGTTCTCGTCGTCACTTCGCGTGAATTCACGACCGGAGAAAAGAGGAATCCTCAAAGTTGTGAAATAACCTGGACTGACCTGGTTGTATTCCACCTCAGGTTGCTCATTGGGAGCAGACTGGTAGCCATCGACAGCAATCGGGGTTGAAGAGAAACCGCGATAGCCCAACGGCGTGACGTTGGCGAAAGCGACGGACTGGACCCCAGGAAGCGCCGCGAGCCGGTCGATGAGTTCGTTCTGAAATGTTTTGGCTCGGGGAACGTCATAGCCGGCTGCCACCACCGACACTCCTGTCACTACTACGTTGGTCGTTGAAAAGCCTGGGCTAGTATTTCGAATCCTCTGCAGGCTTTCGAGCAGCAGAGCCGCCCCGACCAGCAAAATGAAACTCAAACACACTTGGAAAATAACCAATCCGGATCGAATCAAGCCTCTTGACCGAACCCCAACCACAGCTCCGGACTCGGCCTTCAGTGGGTCAGCTAGATCGAGGTTGCGGGTTTGCAAGGCCGGAACCATCCCCACGATCAATGTAACGATCAAGCAAATGCCGGCGCTCATCGCCATCACACGTCCGTCGATTGTTCCCGGCAAGTACATTGTTTTCCCATCGGGCACCAACATCACCAGCAGGTGCCGGCACCAATACGCCAGCAAAAATCCTCCGGCTGTTCCCAGCGCCGAGAGGATGAGACCTTCAGTGACGAGCTGCTTCAACAAACGACCCCGGCTGGCGCCTATTGCGAGACGCACGCTCATTTCATGGCGGCGAACAAACGACCGGACCAACAGCAGATTGCCGACATTGGCGCAGGCGATGAGCAGAACAAAAGCAACCACGACTACCATGACTGCGAGTGTCGGCCCCATAGTGCGGGCATGGTTGAACGGCGTCTGCCACAAGGGCCATATCCCGATGCCGCGCCCACGGTTGGTAGCCGGATAGTCCTTCTGCAATCGTGCGGCGATAGCCGAGATTTGCTGTTGTGCTTGTGCCCGACTTACGCCGGGTTTCAGGCGCAAATAGGATTCGATCCATCGCGCACCGCGGTCCTCGAGCTTGTAGCCTCCGCCGTCGAAGGTTTCCTCCATCGACGCGGGAACCCAGAATTCCATCGCCCTGCCTATGAACGTCCCAAAAAATCCCTCTGGCGTGACTCCGACGATCGTGTGCGGGACATTGGCCAGGCGCTGTACCTTGCCAATGATCTCCGGGTCGCCCCTGAAGCGATTGCGCCACATCTGATAGCTGATAACCACAACGGGATGGGAATTGCTGCCTAGGTCCTCGCCCGCTTCGAAGCCGCGCCCGAGTATCGGACGAACACCGAGGGCGTCAAAATAGTTGGCTGAGACAATGCTGCCGCTCGTGACTTCGGCATGGTCTCCAATATTCAGCGTGCTGCTTCTGATGGTCGTGACGAAATCGTCCTCGCAAAGCGAGCAATCCCTGCGCAAATCGAGAAAATCCGGCCATGAAAGCCCGTCGATTCTCTTACCCGGTACCAATCCGGCAACTGCGAACAGCCGCTCCTGATGCGCGACTAGTGGATAAGGCCGGAACAGAATTCCCTCCACCCAACTGAACACTGCGGCGTTCGCTCCGATGCCCAGAGTCAGACACAGGATGGCCAACGCGGAAAAGCCTTTATTGCGGCGCAATTGGCGAAAGCCGTAACCCAAGTCCTGAATAAAATCTTGCCAGACGCTTCCCCCCTGAGCATCGCGGCATTGCTGTTCGATCTGCGTGATTCCGCCCATCGTAAGGACGGCGGCTCGGCGCGCTTCTTGCGCGGGCATGCCCTTTGCGAGGTTTTCCCTGATTTGCTCATCCAGATGCTCGCGAAGTTCTTCTTTCATTTCGTCATCCACCTGAGTGGGACGAAAAAAGGAACGCAGGCGTAATGGCAGAGAGTAGAACCATTGTTCGACATTCATGTTCAGGCCTCTTTGAGCTTTACTATGCCGGAGATGGCAGCTGAGACGCGGTCCCAGTTGGCAGTCTCTTTTTCGAGCTGCTTGCGGCCGAGCGGCGTCAGCGAATAAAGCTTCGCGCGCCGATTGTTTTCGCTCGATTTCCACTGGGCCCAGATCCATCCGCGATGCTCGAGCTTGTGCAGCGCTGGGTAGAGAGAGCCGTCGCTGACGCCCAGCACTTCGCTGGAAATCTGTTTCAGGCGCTGGCTGATGGCCCATCCATTCAAGGGTTCCAAGGTCAGTATTTTGAGGATCAGCATGTCCAGAGTCCCCTGGACCAGGTCGGACGGCCTACTCACAAAGATCTCCTCTCGGTTACCGAGTTAGACTACCGCGGCTCCCCTCGGTTAGCAAGAGATCGGCCAAAAATCAGGCTTATTTCTGGATTGTCGGCGACTCGGAAGCTACCAGCCGCTGCTACGCTACAGTTGAATCTGGGAACTCATCAAAACGCAGATCAAAATGCGAATGACTGTGGACCATTGCAACCAACATTGCGGATGAAGAAAAAAGCCTGGTGCCAGCGGAGAGATTCGAACTCTCAAACGCCTATGTGTCGGCAGTTGTAGGTTCGTCAACCAAGCGATGTAGGACGCCCTGGCGTGCCGTCCAAGTCTCCAGTTGTTTCTCTAGGAAGAACTCGTTCTTCTTCTGTGGGTGCTTGCTTAAGTGTCGCGATCCCTCATCGTCACGAAAGCAATGGATGGCATCGACGATAGTGACTCTGGCTTTGACAGCCGGCTTGTTGGGGTCAGCGATGTCCTCCATCTTTCGAGCGTTAATCTCGGCCTTTTCCCAACTGCCCGTGCGAGCGGAAGCGCGGACCAGGCGCCCATCGGGCAAAGTTCCTTGAATCCACTTCGGGCACCGACAGCGGCGATGGTAGATGTGCGTGCAGGGAGCGTAATGGCGGCCTGCCTGCCGAAGAATCCCGAAAATCCAAGAAGGCAAATTCTGCCCATCGATGCCGTGTCCATGTCCGCGCTCTCTCTCGGCCAAACAAGACAAAACCCAACGCTCCCAGGATCGTAGTCCCGAATGTGGTAAGCAGACGGTTTACTTCCAAGTATGCATCGAGCTGTCTTTGCTGAACGTCATTGAGCTGCGTCAGCTTCTCACCCAAGATTCCGTCTTGTGATTGCTTCTGAAGACGCTGGCTTTCCACTGTCATGTAGTTTTGACTTTCCCATGCCAAGGCGGCGGTGACAATAACGATGATATAAAAGCCAAAATCGGTGAGGGCTCGGTTCTTGATGGTTATGGCCATGGTTTCACCAAAGGACGAGCTGCGGCAGCAGCGCCAACATTTACTGCTCCAAGGAAGTTTGCAACCGGCAAGCTCCACAAGGGGCTTGAAATTGCGTGCGTGGAGTGCAGCATTGGGATGATTGCGTCAGGATGGATACCCCAACCATTCGCGAACGCTGCCGCCGCCTCGACGTTAGGGGGCGACTGTCTTGTCGCCCCTTATATGTCAAGCGATAACGAGCTCTCCAAGTTATGAGCGGACCGTATCGAACTAAGGATGCCCGAATTCGCTGTACCCAATCGTGGTACTCGAAATCGTATGCACATCGAGAACGAATCCCTGACCTGCGGGGCAGGAATTCCAAACGGCTGGTGGAGGAGGCCCACGAGCGGCACCCGCAGTTCGAGAAGCGCTTTTTCGGAGGGGCTCCTGAGCGCCCGTCACTGCAGCGGAAGGGTTTGGTGCTTGGCCGTTCCCTCCTGGTCCACGAGGCCATGCCCGCAGCTTCCCCGACGCGGTCAAACAATTCTTGCAAAGCATCCGGGATGAGATATAGTCTTCCCCTTACGCACCCCGGGTTAACTTTCAACAGATAAATTCGTGGAGACGCACGGCGCGTTCTCTCTCAGCAACCCCTGGCCTGGAGCGGCGAATGAATTGCCCACCCGTCGTAATCGCCGAGGAAAAGACGTCACTGCGGGAACAATGGAAAGAGTGGTTGCGTGAAGCTGGTCTCGAGGTTCTCGCCTGCCATCGCGTTCGCACGTCAACCGAAGTGCAGTTCGCTTCTGTGCTCGTGGCCGGCTCCGGCTGCAGCCAGACTGTGCTCTGTGATCTTCGCGTTCGACGCGTACCTGTAGTCTTCATCGCGAATTCGAGCAGTGAACAGATGGCAATCGACGCCCTGCGCGCGGGCTGTGCCGACTACCTGCGCGCGCCGGTCCAGAAGGAGGAATTCATCAACTCGGTTTGCCGCCTGTGCCCGAGCGGAGAAGGCGACGCCGACGACGAGATGATTGGGCAAAGTTCTGCGATGCGAGGCCTCCGCCAAATGGTGAAGCGCGTAGCGCGAGTGCGCAGCAATGTTCTCATCACGGGTGAAACGGGGACAGGTAAAGAATTGGTTGCGCGAGCGATTCACCGGCAGAGCGAGCGGGCCTCAGGACCGTTTGTTTGCCTGAATTGCGCTGCGATACCTGAATCTTTGGTTGAGAGCGAACTTTTCGGGTACGAGCGAGGAGCATTTACAGGGGCGAACGGCAGTTATAAAGGAAAACTGGAGGCGGCGAACAAAGGGACCATTTTTCTTGACGAAGTGGGTGACATGTCAATGATGGCGCAGGCCAAGATTCTGCGCGCCGTCGAAACCCGCGAACTCTATCGCCTGGGAGGACAGGCAGCAATACCCGTCAACGTCCGCATTGTCGCCGCAACTCATCGGAATTTGGAAAAAATGGCGGAGGGCGGGGAGTTTCGGACTGACTTGCTTTACCGGTTGAACGTCACACGCGTGCATCTGGCGCCTTTGCGTGAGCGGCGCGAAGACATCAAGCTGATTGCCCACCACTGCATGACTGTTTTGAATCGCGAGCTGGATACCACCGTCGAGGGTCTAAGCGAGGAACTTTGGGAGCGTCTTATGAATTACTCCTGGCCCGGCAACATTCGCGAACTTAGGAATATGCTGGAATCTTTTCTGGTGCAAGCCAATTCGAAGACTGTCACCCTCGCAGATCTTCCTGCCGATCTGCGGGCCAAGCTAGCAGGTTGCTGTCCCGAGGGAGAACGAGAGCGCCTGCTGAATGCGCTGCTGGCGACACAGTGGAACAAGAGCCGGGCTGCGGAAAAACTCCACTGGTCGCGAATGACGATTTACAGAAAGATGACAAAGTACTCTCTGCACTACTCTTCCCGCTGATCCGCCAACAGATGATCGGTCAATCAGGAATTTACAGCAAGGGTGAGCTGTCTCGCGCACTGTAACTCTTGTGACATTTTGCAACATCGGCGGTTTCATTTACGCCACAGGCAGTTATCGCAACAGCTGTCTCAGTCTCTGTCACCGCACTCTCAGCTGTCGCTTTTAAGTTGTTCCTCTTCAATGCGAGGTTCGGTGGCCCGGCGTTTGCAAACAATCCCCAACAAGGCGGATGAGCGATTCAGGCAATCCCGAAAATTCGCTGACCGGCCGGTATGCAAACGACTGCAGAGTCGGACAGAACCTGATCGAGTTCGTCATCGACTTTGGCCAGCATTACGAGGAGCAACCCACGGTGTATCACACGCGAATCATCACTACTCCCGCCAGCATGGGGGAGTTCGTGGCGACGATGCTTGAAGCCCTGGAGGCGCACCGCCAGCGTGTGCAACAGGCAGGCCTGGGAGACGTCAAGGAATAACCATGCACACTTCGCTGGTCGCATGCAGCCTGACGCTGCAAGACTACCTGACGGAACAATTGCAGTCGGATCTGAGCCTGCGCAACTTTTTCAATCCGGTATTCGGCGGGACGATGATCGTTTCTCTTCACACCCCGGACGAGATGGAATTTCAAACCGAAGAAGGAGTTTCGCTCTGGCTCTACCGCGTGGTGCGCGATGAGAACCTGCTCAATCTTCCGCCGCAACGCACCAGCAGCATGCAGTATGCGCGGACCCCGCTTCCGATGAAGCTGCACTACATGATCACTCCGCTGGTGGCACGCAGCACAGCCGCGGGAACGGAGTTGAAGCAGACCGTGCTTGGGAAAATCCTGCTCTGCCTGTATGACCACCCGCAGTTCCGCGGGCCGGACCTGGCCGGTGACTTTACCGGAGACATCACGGTGGAGCTGACGGCGCGACTCGAGACAATGGACGCGGACAATATCGCCCGAGTCTGGGAAGCACTGGAGCGCTCCTACGAGCTCTCGGTTTCTTACGAAGTGACGGCGGTCGTTCTGCGGCCTGATGCCATCGACACCATCTTCCCGGTACAGCAGATGCAGATGCCCACGGCGGAGATCGTGACCAGCGAGGAGACCGCGTAGATGACGCATCGGACCGTTCAGACCGAGAACTACCAGTACGTAGTCGCGCCTGATGTGGATCTCCCGATTGCGCAGCGTGCCTGGGCGGTGGTGATCACGCGTCTCATCGACGAATTGACCGACGATGAACCGGCCGGCTGGATGGGACTCGAATGCAGCAATCGAAATTTCACGCCCAGGATCGGCACAGGAGGCTTCGCGGGTGTGGCGGCGATTCCGCTGAAGGCGATGCCCCTGCACGCCTTCATGCCGTATCCGATGACGCTCTCGGTGACTGCGGATGAATATGTGGCTGATTCCAAGGACATCACCATCGCAGCCGATGCGTTGTTCCCGGCCAGCTTTACGCCTGTGAATCTCGGCGATTGGTCCTTCCATCGCAAACCGGTATCGATTTATGGCTCTGTAAATCTGGCAACCGCCACTGGCCCCGCGCCGGTAGCGGGCGCGGCCATTTCGATAACCAGTTTGTGGCGCAAAGTTGGTTTGCCGCCTGCCGCTTTGGCGCCGCTCACCATGAGTGGAGTGCTCGAGGCGGCGCGGCCGGCGGCTTCAACCGTTCAGGTCTATTCAATGACGCCGACCGGCACGACATATCGATTGGTGAAGGAAGCGGGACCGGGGAGCACGACCGCGCTTTTCTCCAACACCCTTGGACTTGCCGTGGGAAACGTCGTTGGATTCGATGTTGGCGATCCCGATCTGGAAGAGTACGCCACGGTCCTGAGCATTTCGGGATCGATGAATCCCGCGCAGCCGGCGACGGTGCAGTTCACTTTTCCACTGCAGTTCCTCCATTTTTCGCTGGCGCAAATCTCGCAGGTGACGCCGGCGCCGACCGGGGCCGTTAACAACGTGGCAGTGGATGCTATTGCCGGCGACCGCGTGCTGCTACTGAATTCGCCAATTGCCGGAATCACTACCGGCGATGTGGTGGCAATCAACGGCGGCACGGCGACTACGGAATACCAGAGCGCGGCCGTGTTTTCGGTGGTGAGCGACGCGCTGGGCAATTACCGGCTGCCGCTGCTGAGCCGAGTGGCGCAACTTGAACTCACCGCGAATGACGGCATTCATGCGCCACTGCCGCAATTAGTTTTGCCTAAGTACGGTAATCCGGATTTTCGAGCGGATTTTTTGCTGAATTGATGAGGAGCCTAGCATGCCCCAATATCTGTCTCCTGGAGTCTATGTAGAAGAAATCGATACTGGGAATAAGCCGATCGAAGGCGTGAGTACTTCGACGGCCGGCTTCCTGGGAGTCACCGAGCGCGGGCCGGTCAACGTCCCGATGCTGGTCACGAGTTACGGCGAGTTCACGCGGCTATTCGGCGACAAACTCCCGCCAGATACCTTTTCGAACTCCAACGGTCCGCACTGGGCCTTGCCTCAGGCGGTGGAAGGTTTTTTCACCAACGGCGGCAAAGAGATGTACGTGACGCGCGTTCTGGATACGCAGGGTGCGACGTACGCTCAGTTCACGCTGCACGATCGCGGCACTCCGACGTCTGTCTTTTCCATGCTGCTGCGCAATGCGCCCGAGGGCACTGGCACCGTGGTAAGCACCATGCCGCTTTATTTGGTCTCGGCCGATTTAACCGGCGGCGCCGCGTTGAACGTTGGGCAAGATATTCGCCTCGGCGACGGAAGCGCGGCCGAATACCGCACCGTGGATAACCCGCCGCCGGCGCTGGTGACTGGGGCGACCCGCATGGATGTTGATCTTGATTTTCCCTTGAGCCGGTCGCACGACGCAGCAACCGAAGGAACGGTTGATGAGATTCCGCGGACCGTCGTCGGCGGGACCTTCACCCTACAGACCGACTCGAAGATTGGCGACGAGAGCATCACCATCAACGGCGCGATCGCCGACATCACGGGCCTGGTGACCGGAGTCTCCGCCGGCGAATTGCTCGAACTCGCCATCCCTGTCGCGCCGCCTCCTGTAGTTGCGGAATATCGCTACGTGATCAGCGTGACGCAACTGACCGCAACGCAGGCGATCGTCATGCTCGACAGTCCCTTGCAGATTGCTCACGCTCACGGTCCGACAGTTGTAACCAGGCTCGATCCGACAGTGCCCAGCACCACCGCAAATCTGGCTACCTCAGCTGCGGCTGGAGATCGCATCGCTTTTGTAACTCCTCCAATTCCAGGTGTCTTCGCGGAAGATAGCATCCTTTTATTTAACAAGGCGGGAGTGCCCAACCGTGAGGCGCGCCGCATCGGGAGCCTTTACTCAATTGAGGTCGAAGGAGGCAGCGTCGGCGAATATCCGGCGGGCAGCGTGGTCGAGCCCGTCGTGATGGCGGACGAACAGTGGACCGTTACTACAGCATTCGCCGCCGGAGCGACTTTTCCGGTGGCGTCGATAACGCCCCCTGTTCCAGCCGAAGCGGCGCTTCTGACTCCCGGAATCACGCTGACCATGGGAACCGGCGGCTCACTCGAAACTGTGACCGTAACCAACGTTGCCGGAGGAAATGTCACCGTTGCTCCGGCCAGCGTCGGACATGGGGTCGGAGAGCCGGTCTTCCCAAGTTTCAGCCTTATGCACTTGACCGCTCTCGCCCCCGCGGGCGCGGGTGTTATTGGTGTGGATAATCGGCAGACGCTGCAGGTGGGAGATGTAATTCGCATCGATGTTCCACCGAACGAGGAGTTCGCCACCATTCTGGCGATTCCGAATGGTTCACTGATTGCCCCCGATTCAGGGATGGTGATTCTAGATGGTCCGTTGAATTTTTCTCATGCGGGTCCACTCACCACTCCGGCGACGCCGGGTGCGGAAGTTCGCCGCGAGACCGCACCAGTAGTCGATACAACCAAACCTCCTTCCACTCTTGTGTTCGACGTTGCCGGCAACGCGGAAATGATGATCTTGAGCCATGGTACCGGATATGCGTCGGGAGACCACATTCGCATAACCACCAGCGGTGGCGAGGTCGAATATCACCAGATCCAAGCCGCGCCGGTGGCGCTGACGCCAGAACTCGTGTACGTGACGAAGGCGACCGAAGGTCAATACTCCGCCGGGACAATCGTGGCGCAACGGGACCCTGAAGCCTTGGTGCAAGCGCTTGACATGGGGAACTGGGGCAACCGGCTGCGAATCTCGGTCCAAGATGAGCCAGTCGGCCTGGTTTCACGTACTACTCTGTCAGGGCCACCGATCGGAACTACGCAGATTCGTCTGGCGTCGCCGGCGGGAGTAGAGAGCGGCACGGTGCTTGAGCTTCTTGATTCCGCGAAAAATGACGCGGTTATCGATGTTCCGCTGAAGGTAGATTTCGTCGATCGCACGGCGAACTACCTGATCACACTGGCCGCTCCCGGCCTCACGCCAACGCAGATGGCCGCGATCGCGGCAGCTACCACGCCGCTCGGCGTGCATTCGCGGGAATTTCGATTGACCGTGTCACTCCTACATCAGCCTGATCCAGCAAGACCGCAGAAGGATTTAATTGTCATCGATTCGGAGATCTTTCGCAGCCTCTCGATGGATCCGCGCCATAGCCACTACTTCGACACCGTCATTGGTGACATCAACGGTCCACTGCGGCTCGAAGACCGGCGTCCGGAAGGGCAATCAAGTTACATTCGCGTCAGCGATCTGGCCGCAACCACTGCGATCGCCGAAAGCGTGCGCCTGGGTCCGGAGACACTGGTGGATATTTCCCCGACTGGGAAGCCAAGACCGGCGATGCATCCGCTCGAAGGCGGCGACGACAGCGTTCTTACGCTTGACGACAGTGTTTACATCGGCGCCGACAATGTACAACCCGAGGACCGCACCGGGTTGTGGAGCCTGGTGAATATCGACGACATCAGCATCATCGGGTGCCCGGGCCGGACGAGCGCAACCATGCAGGGCGCCCTGATTAGCCAGTGCGAAAACCTGCTGTACCGCTTTGCCGTTCTTGACAGCACGCCGCCGCCCGATGACTCGATGAACGATGTGCAGTTCCAGCGGCAGCAATACGACACAAAATATGCCGCACTGTACTATCCCTGGCTTCTGATCCCAGATCCGTTCCCGGCGAATCTCTCGAACATTTCGAATGTACCCATACCTCCTTCGGGGCACATTGCGGGAATTTACGCCAACGTGGACAACACGCGCGGAGTTCACAAGGCTCCGGCAAACGAAGTGGTGAATGGGATTGTCGGCCTGCAACGCATCATCAATGGCAGCGAGCAGGACATTCTGAATCCGTTCCCAGTGAACATCAATGTGATTCGCGATTTCCGCTCCAACGATCGCGGCATCCGGGTCTGGGGTGCGCGAGTCGTTTCGAGCGACAGTGACTACAAATATGTGAACGTGCGCCGGCTGCTCATCTTTATTGAAAAAAGTTTGAACCAGGGATTGCAGTGGGTGGTGTTTGAGCCCAACGCGCAGCCATTGTGGGCGCGGGTGGTGCGTTCAATCTCCGCATTTCTGACAGTGGTGTGGCGCAACGGAGCGTTGGAGGGAACGAAGAAAGAAGAAGCCTTCTTCGTAAAGTGCGACAACACCACCATGACGCAGACAGACATCGACGAGGGCCGGTTGATCTGTTACGTGGGCGTCGCCCCGGTGATGCCGGCGGAGTTCGTCATTATCCGCATCGGTTTGTGGACTGCGAACAGCAGTGACTAAGAGCTGACGCGCCGCTGGGAGCGGCGAGAGGAGACATCGCATGGCAGCCGGAGCACGAATTGATCCGTTTCGTACATTTAATTTCCGCGTTGAAATCGATGGCCTGACAGTGGGTGCGTTCCGCGAGTGCAGCGGACTCACCGCTGACGGCAACTCCGTGGAGTATCGCGAAGGCACCGATGTCGCGCGAACCCCGCGCAAGCTGATTGGCCTGCAGACTTACGGCAACATCACCCTGAAACGCGGCTACACACCCAACCGCGAATTGTGGACCTGGTACACGAACATCGTGAATGGGGTCCCCGACCGCCGCAACGGAACTATTGTGCTGCTCAACGAAGCCCGCACTGAGGTGATGCGTTGGGACGTCGAGAACATGTGGATCAAGAAAATCGAGGCTCCGACCTTCAACGCCACGGCGAACGAAGTGGCCATGGAGTCGGTGGAGATTGTTCACGAGGGACTATCGCTGGTGTAACCAGGGCCGACGACTATGAGCACTTTCACTACGCCGGGAGTTTATTACCAGCGCGTCGACGCCAGTGCGCCGGGGATCACGGCAATTCGCACCGATGTGGCCGGATTTGTGGGCATCGCGCCGCGCGGACTAGTCGATACCGCGGTTCCCGTCGAGTCGTGGCGGCAATATCAGGCGCACTACGGCAGTTTCACCGGCGCCGCTTTTCTGGCGTACGCTGTGCGCGCATTCTTTGATAACGGCGGACAGCGCTGCTGGATTGTTCGCGTCGCTTCTCAGGACCCGACCGCGGGCACAGCTACAGCCTCGATGATATTGAACGGTGCGGTTGCGCCGATCTGGAATGTTTCCGCATCCAGCCCCGGAGTCTGGGGAAACAACCTCACCGTCGAAATTCGCGAGACTCACATCGCACAAACCACTGTCGCGGCAGGATGGACTAATAGTGAACTCAGCGCAGTTGCCTCGACCACTGGATTCATGCGCGGAACGCTGGTCCGGCTTCGACAGACGGGCGGGGCTTTGATCCTCCGCGTTGTCTGTGATGTGGATGCCGCGAACAGTGCTCTTATCTGGGTGAATCCGCAGATTCGGCGCCGCCTGCCTTATGACCAGGCGCTCAGCGGACTTCGCAGTGACGAGGCAATTCTGGTCGAAAGCATTGAGTACACGTTCATCGTGCGCGAATTAGGAACGCCGATGGCGGTTTTCGAAGGACTGGCCTTGATCCCGGAGCACCCGCAGTATGGCCCTGCGATTCTCGCTCCCATGCCGGTGGCGAACCACGTGTACTCCGGCGGAGCGCTCCCGCCGCCGCCAAATCCCATCGTGATCGGCGAACTACGTGAAGTCTTTACGCCGCTCGATCTTATAGCGACCTCGGGAATACAACCGCTTTCCGGAGCGCGCGACGGTCTGATCACCCTGGAGCCCTACGATTTTGCGGGTGAAGATGTCGATCCGCTCGATAGCGATCAGGTAAAAAACGCCAAGACGCGCGGGTTTCGCGTGCTGGGCGGCGTCGATGAAGTTTCGATGCTGGCAATCCCGGACTTGAATGTTCAGCCCAAGATTCCAGGCATGTTCACGCCTCCGGTTTGTGTGCCGGATCCCTGTTTGCCTTCGGATCCAGCGCCCCCGATACCGCCGATTCCGTTTGTCGATCTGCCGCCGACTTTCTCCGACGACGAAATTTACCAGGTGCAGGCCGATGCGGTGAATCACTGCGAGCACATGGGCGACCGGATGATGGTGCTTGATCCTCCGATCTCCGCTTCGCGCAACGATCGGTTGGGAATGGGCGCGATTCTTGCGTGGCGGCAGCGTTTCGATTCGTCTTATGCGGCGCTCTATTACCCATGGCTTCGCGTCGTTGATCCGTTGCCGGGAGCAACTGACATAACCCGGGATATTCCGCCGTCGGGCCACGTTACCGGCCAATATGCCAACGCCGATTTCACGGTTGGCGTTCACAAGGCGCCGGCGAATGACGAGCTGAATTGGATACAGGACGTGACCGCGTCCGTGGACGACGTGCGCCACGGAATCTTGAATTCCAGGGGAATTAACGCCATCCGCACCCTCCCAGGAAGAGGAATTCGCATTATGGGTGCGCGCACAGTTTCGAGCGATACGACGTTGCGATTCGTAAATGTGCGCCGCCTGCTGATGATGATCGAAAAGGCGCTGCTATTGTCTACGCAATGGGCGGTCTTCGAGCCGAACAGTACTTTTACCCGCGCCAAGTTACGGATCTCGATCGCCAGCTTCCTGATTTCGCTGTGGCAGCGGGGAGCGCTGGTTGGCGATACCGCAGACGAAGCTCTGCGCGTACGTTGCGACGAAACCAACAATACCGAGACTGACATTCAGAATGGAAAGCTCACGGCTGACGTGCTGGTAGCGCCGTCGAATCCGTTTGAGTTCGTGGTGGTGCGCGTCGGCCGGGTAAGCAATCAGTTCGAAATCCAGGAAATGGGTCCGCTAGTGGAGGTCCACTGATGGCTCTTGCCGGTGCACTGGGCGTGAGGACTGATCCCCTGATCGCGACCAATTTTCTGATCACGCTGATCGACACCTCGAGCGCAATTGCACTGGCGACATCTCTGGCGATGTCCGCCATCTCGGATGTTGCCCTTGGCGGATTCAGCGAGTGCACGGGTCTTGAGATGCAGTTGGATGTTGAGGAATATCGCGAAGGCGGACGGAACGGTGAAGTGCTGCAATTTCCGACGCGCGTGAAGTGGGGAAGAGTGACGCTGAAGAAAGGTTTGTCGTACGGCAGCGAGTTGTGGGACTGGCACTACGGTTTCGCACAAGGCAAAGGCAAGCGGCGAGATGGAGTCATCGTGTTGACCGACAACCTGCATATTCCAGCGCAGACCTGGTATTTCCGGCGAGGCCTGCCGGTGCGCTACACCGCCCCGGCGCTCAACGCATCGCAAAATTCCGTGGCCATTGAGTCCCTGGAAATCGCACACGAGGGGATTCTGCAATTCTCGGCCCTGGGGACAGCGTTCGATGCAGTAGGTGGATTGGTTGGAGGATTCTGAAACATGGAAATCAATATTGGTGAGGCCAAAAGTTCGATTACGGCGATGGACGGCGATCAACTGCTTTCGCCGCACTTGCTCGACCGCATCGTGTCGAGGGTGATGGTGGCGATTGACGAACGGAACGCGCACCGGAAACAGGTGGAGAGTGAGCGGCGCACGATGGCGGGTATGGATGACTGGGAAAAGGGGGACATCGGTTAAATGCAGCAGCCGGTAAAAGCCGAACTGATCGTGAACTGGGGTAAGGGCGCGCCGGAGCGCATTCCGGTGCAGTTCAATCCAACGGAACTTTCTTTCAGCAAGAGCGCGCACTATGCGGAGATACAGATTCCCGGCTTGGATGCGCCGCTGGTGCAGTTTGTGCGGGGGGAAGCCGAGACCATCACCGTCGACCTGTTCTTCGACAACACAGAAGACGGTATGGGACCAAAGGCGAAGAGTGTAGTCGAGAAAACCGACCGAATGTACCAGCTGGTAAAGGTGCTGCCGCACAAACACGCGCCACCGATCTGCCGGTTGTCGTGGGGCACTAACTTTTCCGGTTCCAAAGTTTCGCAAAAACTGGGCAACAACCGGCGCACTGATTTTCAGTGCGTAGTTGAAAGCGTGCGTCACAGGTACACGCTGTTCAGTCCTTCGGGCGATGCGCTGCGGGCGAACGTCACGCTGGGATTGAAGGAATACCGCACGCTCGATCAACAGTTCGGGCAACTCAACCTGCATTCGCCCGACCGTACCCAGGTACACGTACTTGAAGAAGGAGAAACCCTGGGTGCGATCGCAGCGGACCAATATTTCGATCCGGCCCAGTGGCGACTGATCGCCGACGCGAATGTTCTCGATGATCCGCGACGCTTGACGCCGGGTATGTTCCTGGTATTGCCACCGAGTTCATAAGCCATGAGCGCAGTCACGTTATCTGAAGAGTCGATACGGCAGAACGGATTCTACGTGCCGACGTTCCAATTGCTCGTGCAGAACTCGGGTCTCCCCAGCGACGTAGTTCGCGACATCACCCAGGTCACGTATCACGACAACTATAAAGAGATCGACGGATTCGAGATCGTTTTGAACAACTGGGATGACAAGACGCAAAGCTTCAAATACGTGGGGTCTGAAACCCAGACCACGCTCGAAACAGGGGCCCGCAGCGCTTATTTCAAATTGTTCGAGCCCTGCGGCAAGACTGTGCAGCTCTCCATGGGATATCTGGGCGATTTGCGAGTCATGCTGACTGGGCGCTTCACAACGATCGAGCCAAATTTTCCTTCCGGCGGGCCGCCTACGCTGAATGTGCGTGGGCTGAACCTGCTCAATTCATTGCGAACCAAGCAATACACGACGGTGTGGGACAACAAGAAAGACTCGGAGATTGCGCAAAATCTCGACAGCCTGACCGATAGCGAAACCGGCAAGAAACGCGTGCCAGCGAACATCATTATCGATCCGAAGTCTCTCCACAACGAAACGAAACTCGACTACGTCGCGCAGGAGAACCAATTCGACATCGATTTTCTTTTGACGCGGGCACGGCAGCGTGGTTATGTGCTCGTCTACGATCAGGGCAAAAAAGGCAGCAAACCGACTCTTTATTTCGGGCCGTCGCAAAACGCCGCCAGCGCCGGGCGCGCAGTGACGTTCCAGTTGGACTGGGGAAAGTCGCTGATCGATTTCAAGCCGACGCTCACTACCCACAACCAGATCAAAAGCGTAACCGTGATGGGGTGGAACCGGCGCACCAAAAAGCCCATTGTCGCCAAGTCCACGGTGACCGACTCCAAGTTCCGCATGAACCGCGACATCCACCGGCTCATTACCGATTGCAACCCGCGCGAGCAGATCGTGGTGCATGAGCCGATGTTCTCGCCCCAGGAAGCCCAGCAACGTGCGGATGCAATTCTCTCTGACCGGTTGCGCTGTTTTGTGAACGCCACCGCAACCACTGTTGGCCTGCCGGACCTGCGCGCCGGAGTCAACGTGCAAATCGGCGGCCTCGGATCGCGATTCAGCGGGACGTATTTCGTGACCGATACCACACACACCATCGGGGCCAGCGGATACACAACCCGATTCAACGCTCGGCGCGAGGATTTCGAAGGAGGCAAGGCTTCATGAGCCACACTCACAGAGGCGGCGTTGCCATCGCCATCGTGAACGACCTGAATGATCCGCTGGGCGAGGGAAGAATCGGTCTGCGATATCCATGGCTGCCGGGCAAGACGACGAGTGCGTGGGCGGCGATGGCCTCGCCCCTTACCGGCAAAGACCGTGGAATGTTTTTCATGCCAGAGAAGGACGACGAAGTTCTCGTCGCGTTTGAGCAAGGACATTTCACCCATCCATTCATTCTTGGCTTCCTGTGGAACGGCGCCGATCTGCCGCCGGAGTCGAATTTGCAACATCGAATTGTCAAGACTCCGAGCGGGCTGCAGTTGCGCTTTGAAGACGACAACAAAAAAATTCAGTTGTTGACTCCAGGACAACTGAGCATCGTCCTCGATGACAAGAACAATCAGATTGCGCTCACCACAAAGGGTGGGTTGAGCATCGTGATGGACGACTCGGGATCGGGATCCATCACCCTGAAAGGCGGCGGACGTTCGCTGACCATGCAATCGGGATCGGTGCAGATTCTGTAATGCCACAAGTGCTCACCACGCTCGCGACCATCACTTGCCCGCACGCGGGGCCGGGCACTTCTCTGCCCAGCTCGAACCACGGAATGGTCAATGGAGGCGTCGTACTGGTGGAAGGCGACACCGGAACTCTTGGCTGTCTATTTCCTGTGCCTTGCACCAGCTACACGTTGAAATCGATGGGGCTCAATTCCACCAAGATCGGTGGCAAGCGCGTCATTTTGGTCACCGATTTGAACACCAGCATTACCGGTTTGCCGCTGACGATGATCGAACATCACAAAGTTCTCGATGACAGCACGGTCGCGGCGATACCTGCCGGGCAGAGTGCGCCCCCGATCACGCCGGCCATGGCGGACATGACGCCGCCGGTCGTAACCGCGACGCCTCCGACGGCTGTTTTCAATACCACCACGCAAATGCCGGCAACCATCCCGATCACATTTACGCTGGCGACCGCATTTCCCATGCAGTGGAGTTTGGTGTGGATCAACGTGCCGGACGCAAAGAGTAAGGATTTGACGAACGGTGTGCCCGGAGCAATGCCGGCGCCGCTTGGAGGGTCGTGGCCCTCGGGAGCGCTTACGGTTGTGCTCAATCTCTCGCTTCCGTTTCTTAGCACGCTCTCGCCGGGCCTTCATTACTTCTATATGACCGGGGTGAGCCAACGTGGCCTGACTGGAATTGCGCAGTGCGTTTTGACGGCGAGTTGAATGGGATCGCGAGCATATCTCGGAATCGGCTGGAAATTTCCGCTGCAGGTAACGCCGCAGGGCGAGGTTGCCCAATCCAGTTACGAGCAGCGGGTCGAGGAATCGATCTATTTGATTTTGAGCACTTCGAAGGGCGAACGTTTAATGCTTCCCGATTTTGGTTGTGGAATTCATGACCTGGTGTTCGCACCGAACAACTCGGCGACGCTCAGCGCGATCGTGCAGGAAGTCCACTCTGCGCTTTCGGACCAGGAGCGGCGAATCGACGTGCTTGACGTGGGCGTTGATACGTCTCCTGACGAGCCTAATCTGCTGTTGATCCGCGTGACCTATCAGATCCGTGACAACAACGCGATCGGCAACATCGTTTTCCCGTTCTATCTGCAGGAGCCCAACTGATGCCGCTGGATGCGTTATTGCCGGCTATCGACGATCGCACCTTCGCAGACATTGTCGACGAAGCGCGCACGCGCATTCCGCGATACACGCCGGAGTGGACCGACCTGAATGATAACGACCCCGGCATGGCGCTGGTGCAGTTGCTGGGCTGGATGACCGACCTGCTCATCTATCGTCTCGGAAAAGTTCCACAGCAGAACTACATCAAGTTCCTCGAGCTGCTCGGCATCGAGTTGCGAGCAGCACAGCCAGCGCAGGCAGAAGTCACCTTTCCGGTCACGGCCGGCTACACGGAGACCTCAGTCATCGTGCCGCTGGGAACGCAAGTCGCGACCGCCGGCCAGCCCCCGATGATATTCGAACTTCCGAAGGCTTTGGTCGCTCTCACCGCGCCGCTCGTCACCTTGCTGAGCTACGACGGATTTCTATTCACCGATCTTACCTCCGACAATCAACAGGCCGACGAAACCTGGTATCCGTTCGGAGAGCTCGCGACCGCAGGCAGCGCGCTGATGCTGGGTTTTGATGCCACCAATCCGCTGCCACCGATTGACCTGGAGCTGGCGTGCTTTCTCGACGGCCAGGCCAGTTCTCCGAATGCGAGCACTTGTTCGCTTCCCGCGTCGCAGGTCTATCCGCCGGTCAAGATCGCCTGGCAATACTGGGCCGGTTCGGACTGGAGTGCGCTCACCTTATTAAAGGATGAGACCAATACCTTCCTGACCACCGGACATATTCATGTCCAATTGCCGCAGTCGGGAATGGCCGCCGCGTCATTCAACGGCTCGGCGAGCTTGTACTGGATACGCGCGTATCTCTCGACCGCGGGTTACGACCAACCGCCCCAGCTGCAGGCTCTGCGAACGAACACCGCCGTAGTTCGGCAATCGCAGACGGTGACCAACGAAGTACTGGGCGGAAGCAACGGCCAGCCAAACCAGTCCTTCACGCTGGAGAACTCTCCCGTGCTCGACGGTACTCTCGTGCTGCAGGTCGACGCGGGCGACGGCAACGGCTTCGTGACCTGGAACCAGGTGAGCGATTTTTTCGCTTCAGGCGCCAATGATCAGGTTTATCAGCTCGATAACACAACCGCCACGGTGCTGTGCGGCGACGGAAATAACGGCGCCATCCCTGCCATCAACATTTCGAATCGCGGCGCGAACATCATGGCGCAGACTTACAGCTTTGGCGGCGGCACCGCAGGAAACGTGCCGGCCGGAGCCATCAACAGCGTGCTCAGTTCGATTGATGGCATTGATGACCCGAAGGTCGCGAATCTATTCGCCGCCTACGGCGGCTCGGACGAAGAGACGCTCAAAGAAGTGACGGAGCGGGCGCCTGCACAGATCAAGAGCCGCTGCCGCGCTGTGACCGCCGACGACTTCCAGTACCTGGCAGAGCAGGTGGCGAACATCAAGCGTGCCTACGCAATGCCGCTCGCGAATCCGAACTTTCCCGGAATCTCCGTGCCAGGCGCGGTCACAGTAATCGTTGTGCCTGGGGGGACATCGCCGGATCCTACGCCTAGCGACGGGACCATCCGCACGGTCTGCGCCTATCTGAGCCAGCGCAAGCTGATCACCACCGAATTGTTTGTGGCCAAGCCGACTTACCTCGAAGTGAGCGTGACCGCAGATGTGATTGTCAACGACAACGTGGACCTAGCCTCGACGCAAACGCAGATCAAGCAAGCGCTCTTGAGTTATTTTCATCCGCTCACCGGCGGCGATGACGGGGAAGGCTGGCCTTTCGGCGGCAGCATCTATTACTCGCGCATCTTTCAGCAGATTCTGTCGGTGCCCGGGGTTTCGCGAATTCAGTCATTGACGTTCACGCTGGCCGGGGTGCCGTACGCGGCCTGCACCGACGCTTCGATACCAGCCGGGGCACTTGTGTACTCGACGGAGCACACAGTGACGGTCGACTACGACTTGACGAACTGAGCTATGTCAACCACAGCAGCACCTCTGAACTCGGTGTACCGCCCGCCATTTTTTGGCGCGCTGCTTCATCAGCCGCCAAACGATCCGACGTGGTGTCTGCTGAACGCGAGGCAGGGTTGGAGCGCGGAGACTTCGCTTGGAGTCGAGGTCCAGCCGTTGACGGGAGCGCTCGCGCTGTCATCGGCACCGGGCGGCGCGCGAACCCCGGGTGAGCCGAGTGGCAGCTTGGGTGGAATTCGATTGCCGGCAAACATGGCGCAGGCGCCGGATTGCGCACTCTTTCTGCTCGATTGCGAAGACCTGCTGCTGAAGCGATTCGACGGCTGCACCTGTTCTTTCGTGACCGTTCCATGCTACGGCGGCCAAGGCAAGGCAGCGCGAGAACTGAATGGCGCAACCGCGATTGCGATCTGCGCTGGAAACCTTTTTGTCTGCGACACGATGAATCATCGCGTGGTCGTGCTGTCTCTTCACGGCTTCGTGGTGCGCAGTTTTTGGAAGCCAGGTCCCAAGGCAAATCTCACGCAACCCTGGCAGCCCGTCGACATGGCTTTTGACGGCAGCGGACACGCCTTGATTGCGGACTCCGCGAATAACTGCCTGCAGGTGTTCAATCCGGCGGGGGTGTGGATTCGCAGCCTGACGTTGCCCGGGTCGCCGCTATTCGTGGCTCTTGATTGTTCTGACCGCATTTACGTCGTTCTCAACGGCGAAACCTTCGCGCGCGTGTTCAATCCGAAGACCGGCCTGTGGGCGCAGGTCGATCGCGCCGAGGATGCAGCGGCGAATTTTGCTCCAGCCGCATTGGTTTCAGATTCGCAGGGCAACGTGGACATGAGCGCGTTCTGTTGCCAGCCGGCCGGCACTTCATGGTTCGATCCGCAGGGCGCGTTGCTTCCCGCGGGCACTGCGCCGGTTGCGACCAGTCCGCTCTACCTCAGCACCGGAACTTACATCTCATCTGCGCTCGATAGCCGCCTGTATCAATGCCAGTGGCACCGGGTGGTGATCAACGGCAAGGCGCCGCGCGGATCGCGAGTTGTAGTGTCGACATATTCGGCAGAAGCCGAGATTCCTCAAGACCTGATCGAGGCTTTGCCGGACTCTTCATGGGCGACGCAGCAGGTTTTCACGGGAGAATTCTGCGATTGGGATTGCATGATTCTCAGCGGTCCTGGTCGCTATCTCTGGTTGAGGCTGGCCTTCTCTGGAAACGGCGCAGTCACGCCGCTGCTTGATTCTGTCAAGATCGAGTTCCCGCGAATCAGCTTGCGGCGTTTTCTTCCGGCTGCGTTCGGGGAAGACCCGGCGCGCAACAGTTTCCTCGACCGTTTCCTGAGCATTTTTGACACAGTATTGCGCAGCGTGGAATGCGAGATCGACAAGCAGGCATGCTATTTCGATCCGGCATCGACTCCGGCCACGACTAACATTCCCGGCGGTATTGATTTTCTCTCCTGGCTGGCCTCTTGGATAGGAATTCAACTCGACCGATCGCTGCCGGTCGCGCGTCGGCGGGAGATGGTGAAAGAGGATGGTGGTGTCGCATCCATCCGCGGCACCAAGATCGGACTTCACCGCAAGCTTCTCGTGTTCCTCGGCCTGCTGCCGCGTCAACAGTGCTGCAACGTCGTAGAGAATCGTCACCGGTGCCGACCGAAACCATTGAATTGCCGGCCGGCGCCGAAGTGCGTGTACGACTGGGCCAATCCCCCGCTGATTCTCGAGCATTACCAGTTGCGACGCTGGCTGTTCCTGGGGGCAGGCCGCGTCGGCGACGAGTCGCGGTTGTGGAGTGAACGCATCGTAGGCCGAGCTCACCTGAACGGCAACGTGCCTCTGGGCGAGGCTCACATCGATACGGTCCCCGACCCGCTGCATGATCCGTTTCTCGTGTATTCGAACCAGTTCACGGTTTTCGTCCCGGAAAAATATGAGAAAGATCAGGGACAGAAGCGGGCGCTTCTGAACCTGCTACGCGCGGAGAGTCCGGCACAGACGAAGTATCAGGTCCGGTTCGTCGGCCCGCGATTGCGCATTGGATTTCAATCTTCAATCGGTTTGGATTCAGTTGTTGGGCGGTATCCGGCAGGCGTAAAACTTGCAGGCACGAGCCTGGGATGCGACTCGGTCCTGGATACCTCGCCGCAGGCGCGCGGCGGACCCTCGATGGTGACGGGCGACACTCGAATTGGCAGTACGACAAGGCTGGAGTAATTGTATGGACAAGCGAAGTCGGTCAACCGTATGTCCGGAATGCGAAATCGGTTCGTTGACCCGCAACAACTATTTCACCGGGAAACTCCTGGTCGAACGCGATTTCAAGGACGAACAGCGCTACTACATCGATAAGTTGCGTCTCCACCAGAAGCGGCTGCACGGCGAAGGCGTGGTCTGCGGATTGCAGGTGCGACCGCATTCATCGGGGGCTTGCCAGAACCGCTTCGTGATGGTCGATCCCGGCTTTGCAAAAGACTGTTGCGGCAACGACATCGTGGTGCCCGAGCGGGAATACGTCGACATCACGCAATTCAAGAGCTGGATCAAATTGCAAAAAGCGCAGGCCACCGCGGCCGCGGCCGGAATCGGTGCTTCACACACGTTGCAAATCTGCGTGCATTACAAGGAATGCCCAGTCGAAAATATTCCCGTCCTCTACGATGACTGCGGCTGCGACGATACCGCCTGCGCGCCGAATCGGATTCTCGAGTCCTACGAATTCGACCTGACGGTCGATCCGAAGATCACCGGCAAGAAAGGGTGTTTGCCGCAACTAACCGCCGGCCCGGCGGTGAATGTTGCCGGCGGTGCGAGTGCGCTGAGTTTCGATCCGAGCAGGACCTATCTATATGCGCTGAGCTCGGCCGTTCCTTCTACCGTGTACAAAATGGATCCAACCGGCCAGGTCAACATCAGCGGACTTAATCACGCGTTGCCCGGCGCCGGCAAAGCGCTGGCGGTTTCTGACGATGGCGCACTTGTTTATGCGATCTCCTTCGACAGCGGTTCCAGCCAGTCATCGCTGATTGTTTTGAATGCCAGCGATCTCAGCCTGGCTGGAACTTCCGCGCTGGTCGCCGATAACGCTACGCCTGCGAGTCTGGCCGCGATTTCCGCCACCAAGGTTGCGTGGCTGAAAACTGCGACCCCGCAACTGTTGACGTTTGACGCAAGCGCGTCTCCGCCGACGCAGTCGCAATCGATTGCGCTGAGCGGTTCGCCCACTGGTCTGGTGTTGGGCTTAGACCGAACCAAGGCGTACTACGTCGATTCCGCCGCTAGTCAGATTGGCGCCGCTGATCTCACGGCGGGCACGACGCTGGCGCCGTTGACCGTTGTGGCTGATCCTGCACGCGTGGTGCTGGCCAACCTCTCCGGGCCGGATGTGCTTGCGGTAGTCGATCAGGCCAACTCCACCATCAGCGCTGTCCAGGCCAATCCGGCAACGATTCTGGCAAATATTTCTTTGTTCGATCAGCCGGTTGCCGCTGGAGCCGACCCTCAGAAGAAAGTTCTATATGTGGTCACGCAGTCCACGGCCTCGCCGGGAACCTACACCTTGCAGCCGTTCGATCTGAAAACGTTGGTTGCGGGATCGCCCGAACTTCCGCCCGCCGGCGTTCCGACCGTGCAACCCGCAAATGCAGCTGCCGTAGTCAGTGATGGAAGTGAAGTGTTTGTGATCGGTGCAGGCGGACCAGGGCAAGGCACGACCGCGGGAGTTCAGGCCAGCGCGCCGGGATGTCCCGACCTCTATGTGCTCGAGGACTGCGAAGATTGTTGTACAGCGGATTGCCTGGTTCTCGCCACAATTCGTGGATATCAGCCGGGATTCTCGATCCAAGCGCAGCAAACACCACCAACCGATCCCGCGGCCGACTTTGCGGCGCAGGTCGCTCGCATCGACAACCGGCTGGGCAGAATCATTTTGCCGAGCACGAACAGAATCGCGGAAGTTCTGGAGGCAGTAGCCGCGTGCGGTTGCGGGTGCGACTGCACTGGTCAGTCGACCACGGTCGTCACGACCACCACTCCTGTGATCGGGTTAAATCCGAATCTTCCCAAGATCATCGACATCGGCTGGAACGGAAATGGCGCCATCGTGGCGTGGAGTGATTTCCTGTCGAACCGGTTCAATGCTCCGCCCACTCAGCTCAACCCTAAACAGACTCCTCTTCTTACTATCTATTTCAACCAGGCGATGGCTGGAATCGATCGGCAAAGCTTTCGCGTGGAAATCACATACCCGCAAATGGAGGCCGCCTCGGACGGCAGCCTTGCTTTCAGCGGCCTTTACAACCGCTTTCGAATTCAGCCGTATGGGCAGCTCGTTGAACTGGTGGCGCTCGGCCTGACTGAGACTCCGAATACGCACGAAACGCCGGCATCCGCGTGGGCCTTCATTCCGTATTCGGAGTTTTGGCTCACTTTAGGAAAACTCAACATCTGGACCGCTGCCTCCTATCAAAATCCGCCGTGGCAAGCGCTGGATCTGCCGTGCGTCCGGGTGACATTGAGCGGGGACTTTGTCTACACCAAAGGGGCTTTTGCGGAGTCCGGGATGCTGGACGGAGACAACATAGGAGGCATGGTGGGGAACCCGACATATCCCCGGCCAGGTCCGATCACCGGCGGCAAGAATCCTTCCGGAGACATGGTGGAAGGAGGAAACTTCGAGAGCTGGTTCTACCTGCAGCCGCCGCCATCGGACAGCGGTTCGCTGACTCATCTCAATGTAAATAACGCCAGCTCTTCGGACCTGCAGACGCTTCCGGGCGTCGATGCAACGCTGGCAAAGAAAATTCTGGCGGAGCGAAAGAAGACTCCGTTTACCAATCTGGTTGACCTGCAAAACCGCCTGGCACTTCCTGCAGACGTCGCCGCGAAACTGAGCGCGCTGGTTAGCTTCTAAGGAGCATGACACCATGGCGAGAATCGTAGCCACTCCCTCTCGGCCCTACACCACGCCGTGCGACAACCCGCAAGAACCATGCCCCGAGTGCGGCGGACTGGAGTGCCTTTGCCGTCCACGTTTCTTCGCGGGCCAGTTGTTGACCGACGAAGATCTCAACCTCCTGAATCACTACATCATTGAAAAGAACAAACTGCACAACCGTTACCTGCATGGCTGGGGAGTCGTGTGCGGGATGGAAGTGGTTTGTGATCCATGCTCCGGCGTGCAAGTGAAGCCTGGTTATGCGATCAGCCCCTGCGGCGAGGACATCATTGTCTGCAAAAACCAGTCGGTCGACGTCTGCAGCCTGATTAACGCCTGCAAGAAGCCCAGGAACAACTGCGATCCCATAGATGCCTACACCGCGAACGACCGCTGCCGTGATACGACCGAGGAGTGGGTGTTGGCTATCCGTTACACAGAGAAGGCCACGCGGGGAATCACTTCGCTGAAGGGCGCAAGCGGGAGTTCGTGCTGCTCCAGGTGTTGCTGTGGAGGATCGTCGAATTGCGGGTGCGGCGGATCGTCTTCATCCGGCACGTCTTCATCCGGTGGTTGTGGTTGCGGCGGGAGCACGCAGAGTATGAGCACGTCATCCCGCGGCGGAGGCTGCGGTTGCGGTTGCCAGCAGAGCAGTTCGACCACAACCGCTACGACCCGGACGATGTCACCTCCACAGTGTGAACCGACGGCAATTTGCGAAAGTTTCGTTTTTGAAGTCTGCAAGATCCCGCCGAATGCGGGCAAGGCGGCGCCGGTCAGCCCCTTGGTTGAGCGCCTGATGTGCTGCTTGACGCTCTATAGAAACTCAATTCCTCCGTTTCCGACTTCGAATCCGCCATCGGCACAAGACTTGCAGAATTGGTGCTGCGCGCTGCGGGAAAACCTGGCGGACCTTTTTGCCGCGCATCCGGGCTATGCCTGTCAGCTCATCTCCAAGCTGGGCACTCTCTGCCAACCGGCTTATCAGAGCCTCGCAGACATCGCCTTAGCCGCGCAGATCTATATCGTGGAATTTTTCAGGGATTGTTTTTGTTCGGCGCTACTTCCGCCATGCCCGGCTCCGGTGAATGACGACCGCATTTATCTGGCTACGATTACCATCAGCCGGAAGGACTGCACCATCATCGACATCTGCAACTGGGTGCGAAAGTTCGCCGTGGGATTCCCCGTGCTTGCCTATTGGCTTTCACCTTTGCAACTCGGAACGAAGATCAAGAGTGCAATTTCGGCCAAGTGCTGCGTCGATCAGGCCATAAACACAAAATTCAACAATCTCGACCCCAACGTTGCTGTGAAGGTTCAAACGGCACAATATCCGGCAACCGCCCAACAGCGAAGCGTGATACTCAGCCAGCTGATTAGTGAATCGTTCTCGAAGTCGCAACCGGTTGGGCCGGACACGCTCGCATTCGCCAACATGGGTGCGACCCAGGACGGAAACCCGCTTCTTTCTGACGCGCAGATGCAGATGCCGATCGAGGCCATGATGCTCGATCAGGTCGTGGGCCCGTTTCTTTCGGGCCTGGAAACACTCACCGGGCTTGGCTCCATCGCGGGCACGGTGTCATCATCCAGCGATGTGAATGACCTTCGTAATCAGATGAATCGCATGCAGACCACGCTCGATGAGCAGGCTAAGACCATCGCGTCACTCAATGACAAGCTTAATCGAGGTTAGGAAATCTTATGCCTATCGATCAGACGCAAAAACCGCTGTTTTTCGAAGGCCAATATATTTCGGCGGACGACCTGGAAGGAATTTTGCAATTCTGTTCCGTGATGGCCGCGCGTCACTCGATCGGCGCCCACACCTGGGGTATCGCCCTCGGTTTCGATCTTCTCGAAAAGCCGGTCGGCAGCTCGGCGAGCCCGGTCAATGTCTACTTGCAGCCGGGATATGGCTGGGACGGATTCGGACGTCCCCTCGTGGCTCTGGCTCCATACCAAATTCCCGCCGACCGATTTGCCGCTTATACCTACAACGCCGCCATCGACGAGCCAAATGGCAGGCTGGTGGAAATATGGATTGGGTACTCGGAGGTAGCGTTTCGGCCTCCGGCTCCTGGGTTTGTGCCCTGCAACGGCAATAACAACTCCCGCGTACAGGAAACTTTTGAAATCTACGTCGGGCAACGCGACACCGCGGCTCTGCAGCACGACCCGGTGACCGTCGCCGGCTACACGGGCGACGCGCAGACGATCCTGCAGAAGCTGAATCCGTCAGCTCCGGCGATCTATGACGATTCCATTCCGCAACAAACCCTGCCCACGGACCCCACCGCACAATGGTTGCTCCCGGTCGGCTATGTTCGCTGGAAGCCGAACATCGACCCGACAAAGGCAGGCGCGTTCATGGCGACCGACGCTACCGACCAGGCCAAGGCGCAGGCCTTTCGCACCTATATCGGAGTGGTCGCCGGGGCGGTGGAAGCAGCAGCTGGAGTGATTCGCCTGAAGAATCGGGGAAACGACTTCACGCCGACGCAGACATCGGACCTTGTGTGGGTGGAAGGTGATATGCGGCTTCAAGGTCGTGCCAGTTTCGTGCAATCCGACGGAACAGACGGTGGCGTGCCGATTATTCTGCGACGAAACGAGGCAAACGCGGCTGGCGGGCGCGATCTGCAAGTCGTGATCGGTCAAAACAATGCCGGAAATAATCATCTGTCGATCGGACCGCTCGACAGCTCGGGGAATTTTAAAGAGGTGATGACCGTCGAAGACAAGGGCTACGTCGGCATTGGAACAACCAACCCGCAAGACATGTTGCACATTGCAGCCGGCGGCAACCTGCGATGGTCGAACAACAGTCAGTTGTCGGCCGACCAGGGCGGAGCCATCGAACTCGGCGGCAGTTCAACTGTGGCCGGTACGGGGACACCGTATATCGACTTTCATTTTGGCCCAGGGCCTGGTCCGCAAGACTTCAATGTACGCCTTATCAATGATGCCGACGGTCAACTGACTTTTACCGGCATGAAATCTCCTCCGGTGCTTCAGGTGCAGGGCAGAATCGGCATCGGTACAAATACTCCAGCCGAATTGCTCGACGTGAGGGGCAACATCAAGTTGAATTCCGATGGCAGCCTCTACGCGCCGGGCGCCTCCGAAAATTTGCGGATAGTGCGTGGCAGCGTGGACAAGAACGGAAACATATTCGCAGGCCTGGGTTTCAGCAGCACGCAGGTAAACACAGGTTTGTATGTCATTACTTTTGACACGCCGTTTGTATCTATGCCGTCGGCGAGTGTCACGCAAATATTTCCCGATCAGAATTTCAACCCACACGGAAGCAGCCTGGACAACGCGGTGATTAACGGAATCAGCACAACCAAAATGCAGGTCTTGACCGGCGATATGTACGGAAACCCTGATAACCGCTATTTCACTTTTGTAGTGATAGGGCCGCGGTGAGATGAGCCACTCATTGAATATCGATCGCGTGATCTCGGAGTGGAAGGTGCCGCGCGACCAGTTCGTGGATTCGCTGTCGGTCGATACATTGAATGATCTCGCGACCCGCCAGCTGTCGCATGCGCTCGCCGCTTTTCTGGAGCGAATTTGTCCGGACGAGGATGAGAGCGTCTGGTTGATCCGGCGATTGAATATGTCATTAGGAGTTGACTTGTCATGGAAGAAGGACGAACTGGTGGACCGCTGGGCACACCGCCTGACGCTGAGTCTGGTCAAGATTATGCAAAGCGGTATCGACAATCAGTCGGTCTTTCACTACCGGTCACGGGCGGAGTACATGGCGGCATTCATGACTGACGTCGCATGCGGCAGTGCGTGGAATAAGTGGCAATACGCATCGTTTGCCGGGCTGGCTGCGCTATCTTCTTCGGCGGTGGTGCGCTCGCTATTGGTGACAGAAAGTTCCGCTGCGCTGGCTGCTTTGGCCATGCTCACGCCTTGCACGCTGCGCCGGGTGCTAGCGACCCTGCTTTCTCAGGACGCGGCGCAGTGTTGGATGCGACTGACTTATTCGGACGTGCCAACTGGAGATGGCATGCTTCTGCGAGCTCTGGATGCGTGGGAAACTGATCGGGAACTATTCCCGTTCTCCGTCTGTCTGGAACGCGATTTTCTTTGGTTGCTGGCGCGCGTGCTCAGCCGAGAGAAGAAGCCGGAATCGGTATGGCAGGAAGCAGCGACCGCAGCCGCGGCAGTAATCGCTCTCGATCAATTTCTAAAAAATATTCCTGCGGAACGATGGCGGGAAGCTGAATCGAAGCTGCTCTCTGGAAGAACTGGCGAGCTGGCTCCCGATCTTTCCGCGCCCGTGGAGTCTTTACGGACGTGGATTGATCGCCCAGACCTTCTGCAGCGCGGGTTGGACGCCATAACCAGCAAGTCGACAGCCCAGTCGGGGCGAGAAGAATTCCGCTCGACCGCCCTCGGCTGCGTTTTTCTTCTGTTGCCTCTTATCGAACAATTGGCCGCCGAGAATTGGTCTAAACAGCCGGCGCTTCTGAAGTTTGCAGTATTCGTGCAATGTTGCTCGATAGAGATGAGACCCACTGCGCGCTCTGATTCGCTATTGCGGGATTTATTCGGGGTCTTTTCTGACCTGGACCTCGATCAACTTGATTTCACTGTTGACGCTGATGCTGTCTGGGAATGGATGCGACAGCAGGAACAGCCGGCTACCAACATGGAGTTCGACCCCACCTATCTCGGTCGTGCCGACGTGATTTCCGTGGCGGCTCATTCCGTGTTGCGTAACTTTGCCTGGAAGCTTTCCGGCTTCGGCACCTGCAGCCTGCGTTATCTGTGGTCCAACTTTCTGGATTTCAGTGCCCGTATGGAGATTGGGGGAGACCGAATCGTCGTAAACATGTCATCTTCGCCGCTGCACGTGATCTTGCGATTGTCAGGCCTGACAAGTGGATCCTATGTGCTTCCAGGCATCGATCCACGACCTTTTCATCTATTTCAGGAGGCATAGTCTGGACTCGGCCCTGCAACGCGTGGAGCGCGAGCTGCCGCGCCTGGATCTATTGATCCATCGCGAGGTGATGCGGCTGCGGGCGAGGCACCACCTCAGCCTGGATGAGTTTCGCGGACTCTACATCAGCGACGAGCACGTCGATCAGTTGCTGCGCAACTCCGCACAGCCTTTCGATGTTGACGCAGTGACCGCGCAGGCTGAGGACATCCGGCGGCGACATGAAAAGGACATTGGCTCTTTTTCTGAATGGCGCCGGATTGTAGCGGAGTTTTCTCTTACCGCTGTCGAAGAGGACATTCTTTTCCTTGCCCTGGCGCCGGAGCTCGACTCTAAATATGAAACGCTTTACGGTTACCTGAACAATGATGTGACGCGCAAGTTCGGAACCAGAGATCTTGTGCGGCGTCTACTCTCAGAGCACGGCCCTGGCGCGGTCGACCACGCTCTGGCCGCCGGCTCCGCGCTGTCTCGCAGCGGACTGCTGGTTGGACTGCCGGCCACGCACGGTTTTCAGGCCAGTGTGGTGTTGTCAGGATTTATTCTGGCAAGGAACGCTTCGCCCGTTCCTCCCTTGCGAAGAGTGCAGATCGAAGGAGGGGACGGCCGTACTGCATCTAATCTGCAATCAGAGAAAAAAGCGCCCACAGCAGCTCTGCTGCGATCGGGTGCAGTGGTAGTTCTGAACGGAAATCGAGGATGCGGTCGGCTGGAGACAGCGGCAGCCATTTGTCAGCAGGCCGGTATGGGACTTCTCCTGATCGACGCCAACGACGCCAAAGTGGGAGCCGAATCGAATGCATTCCTGGCTGGCTCTATAAGACTGCAGGCCCGGCTGGAAGGCGCGGCGCTCTATATAGAAAATGGCGAGCAGTTTTTTGACGCCGAGTACCGGCCCCACAATGCCGTAGCCAATTTTCTGAGCGGTTTGGACAACGTGCCACTGTGTTATGCGTGCACCCCACGGATTAATTGGCGGGAAGTGATTGGCCACCGACGAGCCGTCGAACTGACGTTTCCGACTTTGCCATATGCGAATCGTTTTGAGCAATGGAAGCAAGCCACTAAGAATCTGGCGGTCGATGCTCCAGAGGAAGCGATCCACGAACTTGCACAACAGTTTGTCTTCACGGCGGGCGAGATCGCTTCAGCAGCTCACCACGCGAAGGACTGTTTATCAATGGAAAGGCGGCCGGTGCGTGAGGCGCTTTTCGCGGCTGCTCGCACTCAATCTGCCAGCAGTTTAGGAAAACTTGCTTCGAAGATTTCCGCCTCCTACCGCTGGAAAGACCTGGTTTTGCCGCGGACAACCGCGGCACAGGTGCGTGAGGTTGCCGCCGCGATACGAAATCGCAGCATCGTCTACGAAGAGTGGCGACTGCCATCAGGTTTTCAAAGCGGCGGCCTCAACGTCCTGTTCTCCGGAGCTTCGGGCACGGGAAAAACCATGAGCGCATGCATCATCGCAGCGGAGTCTGGCTTGGATCTTTACCGCATCGATCTGGCAACCGTGGTCAGCAAGTACATCGGCGAGACGGAAAAAAATCTGGATCGGATATTCACCGCCGCACACTCCAGCAATGCGATTCTTTTTTTCGACGAAGCCGATGCGCTGTTTGGAAGGCGCTCCGAGGTCAAAGACGCCCACGATCGCTATGCCAACGTGGAGGTCGCATATCTGCTGCAAAAGCTGGAAGAGCACGACGGGGTTGTAATTCTGGCCTCGAATCTGCCGCGCAACATGGACAAGGCATTTACCCGCCGCATTCAGTTTCAGGTCGAATTTCCAATTCCAGGAGATGAAGATCGGGAGCGGCTGTGGCGCGGCATGTTCCCGGCGCAAGTTCCGGTGGCGCCGGATGTGGACTTTGCCTTCCTGTCGCGCCAGTTCCAGCTCACCGGCGGGCAAATTCGCACGATCAGCGTAGATGCTGCCTTCCTGGCCGCCGCGGATGGCCGTCGAGTCACCATGCCGTTGATCATCAAGTCGCTCGCCCGATACTTGGTCAGGCAGGGCCAGATGCCGACGGCACACGAGTTCCGCGAATATTTCTCACTCGCGAGCGGGACGGCAGTATGAAAGAGGCGGAGAAGTCTGGCAAGGAAGCTCACAGCGCCGCTCGGATTCGAGCCCAAGCAGAGCCGCCGTCCGCGGCCATCGATCCGCGCAGTGCCGCAGGCAACATAGCGGTGCAGGAATTGTTGCGCTCGGGCGGCGCGCCTCTCGATCCCTCGCTGCGCAGCCGATACGAACAGGATTTTAACTCCGACTTTTCCGCCGTCCGCGTTCACACCGATGGTCACGCCGACGTCGCTGCCCATAGCGTTCGAGCCCGAGCCTTCGCGTTGGGCAATGACGTTGCCTTTGCAGCCGGCGCGTTCGATCCGCAGAGTTATGCGGGGCTTTCGCTCTTAACTCACGAACTCACACATGTTGAACAACAGGCACATTCGGCATCGCCGATGGGAATTCAGCGGCTGCAGGACGCGGGTGCCCTGGAGAGCGCACCAAGTAGCACCGGAGTTCCGCTTGTTGACATTCGAGCTGCCCTGGCGGAGACAAATTCAATTGCTGGCGTCGGAAATTTTCCCAAAGCGTTCACTATCCTCAACGGCCTTAGCATGCACGACTTGCTTTGGACGCTGGATGCGCTCGCCCCCATCGCTGATCTTCAAATACTAGACGCGAATATAGGTTCAGCACAGGGTCTAGATGTGCCTCGCTTGCGGCTCGCGATTAATGTTGTTCAAAATCTTCACCGCGCCGGTATCACCGATCCAGGAGTGATTCCGGAGTCTATCTCTGCGGACGACCAGAAAGAAATTCAGAACTACATCGGCACGGTTACAGGCCGGTTCGACAGCGAGGCCCTCAATCAGGCCGCTGACTTCAAGCCCACCGGAAACAGTCCCCAGCAGGTGCTTCAACAGCTCAGCCTGATCGAGCGGAATTTGGACGACAGTGGAAGCGACATGTTGAGTATCGACATCAGTCCAGACTTAGAGTTGGTAAAAGCCCTTGTCCGAAGCCGGCATGACAGACTCGCCACGTCGGGCGATCACAGACAAATACTTAAATGGGGCCCGCAGGTGGCAGCTCAGCTCGACATCGTAGTTCGTGCGGGGACGGGGCTCGCGGGAGCCAAATCGCGATTGCTATTTGCAAAAGGCGAAACCGGCCGTATCGAAGACATTCCCCCATATCTAAGACATCCTCTCATGAGCTTGGCGTTGGCTTTTGCTGCGGCTATCCGCTCTTCCGATTATGCAAGAACCGGATACCAACTTTTAGCTCACGCCGAGGAACTTGCGAAAACGCTAGAAATCGAGATTTTGAAAGAGACATTAGAAGACACCTCTGATTTGCTGAAGCAAACCAAAACCATGAGCCAGGGCAAGGTCGACTTGACTGGCCGCATACCTCAGGACTTGGGGACACAACTGGAAACTGCGCGAAGCCTACTGGACAAGGATCCCGAAAAATCCCATGAAATGACTCAGAAAATTCAGGAGCAGATTGCGGACCTTCATAAGATGGCCACCGCGGTCAACATGGCTGTTCACCTCAGCGTCGTCGACGAAACGATGCGGGAGGCCATTAAGAAATGCACTGAAGAAGATGAGCTTGTACATGTCCAAAAGCTACTGATCCTACTGAAAAACTTTCGACCGCTCGAAAAGCACTGGCAAGACCTGAGAGACGCTTATATACGCCAGGATAACAAAGCCCAAGAAAATTGTTGGAAAGTTGTTCGGGCAGAGCGCGCAGCATTAAGCGCACTTTTGAAAAACATCGACGACGAGATTAAGGACGCTTATCACGACATCTTTGTCTCAAATCTCATTTTTCATCTGACGGTGTTGGTCCTGATCGGCATACTCACGTGGGGAGCAGGGTTGTTCTTCGAGGCTTTCGCTGGAGGCCTGGAACTGGCCGAGGGTGGTCTGGCTGCAGGTGCGCTCATAACCGGAGGCGAAGCCCTCACATTCACCGTCGCATCGACGGCCCTTCTCGAAAAGGATCGGGGTCTCGGGAAATTCGGAAAAGAACTCCTTCTCAACTGGATCACCTTTGGAGCTATGCGTGGGCTCTCGGCTGGCTATCGCCTGCTATTCGGCGACTTCGCCAAGACCTTGCCAGGAGCAGCCGGGGAACTGATTACGTTGTTTACCGTGCAGACCGGGGCTTCGCTTTACATTGCCGACAAACAGAAGCGTGCTGCCACTGGCCAAGGACTCACTGACGCTGAAATACAAACTATCGTCTTCGAAGGTATTGTGGTCAGCGCCGCCACCATGATTGCCGGTCGGGTCGCAAAGGACTTCATGCCTGAGTTTCAAGGTCGCGGCGGACGGTCCAGTGCCCGCCTTGCAGAGATCAACAAGTTGCGTGCGGAACTTAGAGTCGAAACCAGATCTTATGTGAGAGACAAGCCTCAAGAGACTGCAAGACAACCCCAGCCTGGTGAACAAGAGCAGCGGCAGCGGCTTGGGCCTGAGGACAAAGAAAAGCTCGAAGAACTCTTACAAAAGAACGCTGAATCTCTCAAGCTCGAGCAGGAATTTCTCGAGGAGGTGGAAAAAGCAATAACTTCCGACCCGTCCTCGAAGGAGGCGCAACAACTAAACGCCGCGAAGAAACTGAACACCGCAGAACTGGAGAAAAATCAGACAGCGCGTTTCCAGCTTGACTTGGAGGCCGCAGGTCCGAACGAAATACTGTGTGATCAGGGAACATTTGATGAACTTGTCAACTATGAGAAGAAGCGGGAAGATGTCAGCGTCGCGGAGGGGCGCGATTCTGACGGAGCGCGCAACGTAGTCGTGACCCCCAAACCACCGAGCAGAGAATCACCCCTGCGCATAACCGAAAAACTCGCGACCAGCGAAGCCCCCGTCACGATAGCACCAGAGCCTAAGGTCGCAGGTGAAGTGCCCCTTGCTTCTGAATTCAAGCCGTTTGAGGAGTTGCTGAATGAAGATGGGACTTTCAATAACAGCAAATTGGAAGGCGCCTATAAGAAGTACGAAGCTAAGAAGAAGGCCGGGCAAGCAAAGACCCGCAAAGAATGGTCCCGCGCGCAAACTTCAAGCGATTATCGTCCATCGCTTGAGACCGAACTCGGGTCAGATTTCTTCAAACAGGCACAGCAACTGATTGACATTCGCAACAAGCCCCGGCCACGCGATTACACTCCCGACCGTTACCTTGCGGACGAAGCGGCGGCGCGCGTGCACATTGAGAAAATATTGCAGAAGGCAGGAATTAAGCCTGAGCGCGGCATCCCCGACGGCAAGGTAACCGTTTCCGCGTTTAATGGAGCAAAAGGCAAAGTTGCTGAAATCCTTGCCCGCACACATCAGGCTGATGTGCTCGCCAAAATACGAGTCGAGCATCCGAACGCTGTCATCCTGCGCGGCGTGAAGATTCGGTACATGAAGGGTGGGGCTCCTACCGATCCGAAGCTCTACACCGATGACCTGATCGGAGAATATGTCGGGAACGACCTCTATATTTATGGCCGCTTCGAGGTGAAGAGCGGCCCTTCAGGAGGCTACGAAGCCACAGTCCAGTTTCATACTTGGGTCGAAAAACGGTTGGCAGCCGGCAGCATATTACAAATCCCGGGTAGACCAGAGGCTATTTACGGGCGAACCAGCGCTCAGCAAGTCCAGGGGAAGGGAGCAGCTTTCAACATGACCAACGCACCAACCTATATCATCTCTGCCCGAAACACCGAACACCTCGGCCTCGAATCTGAGATGCAGACTACAACCGAGCATCACCGCGTCGCTCTTGACACCTCGGCCGACGAGATCGAATATTTGACAAGGATTCTGCTGGAGCCGTACATCACGCCGAAGACCCAATAAGCTGCGCGCCGCCGTCCGCGTCCCCAAGTCGCCGGATTGCTTCCAGCAGTTGTGGATGGTGGCCCGTGCCGAAACTTATACCGCCCGAGCAGTGACGCGGTTGCGTGCGGCAGGCGAATCCACGATCAGCGCTACCAAATACTGGGCCGAAGCTCCCTAACGATCGCCCTGTCCATCATTGGCGAGGGGCAAGACTCGCTGGAACAATTCGTCCGCAAACCTCTGATTCTGCTCGAAAAATGGAAAATGACCCGAATCGTCGAATGAGACAAACTCCTTCTCAGGCGCGTTGATCTTCTGAAAATAATCGCGAACCATTGAGGGTCGACAATACGGATCGCGCGCACCTTCAAAAATTGCTTCCGGTTTTGGAACTGCAACAAGAATCATTAAACCAAATGCTCCGTTGCGCACAAAGGGATTCGGGCATTGCCGAATAGTTCCAGCTGAGGCAGTGCGTAGAGATGCAAGGGGCGGGATGCCACGTCACATCTGCCAGAAACGCTGAGCAGAATTCAGCCGGCTTGGCTGAGACTCAGCGATTTAGGCCCATGCGTTTAAGCAGATCGTTGAATCTGGCATCCGCGCGAAGGTCATCGAGCCTTGGATCCACCTTCACATAGCTCAAGTCCCACGTATGTGCCTGGCGAGCTCGGTCTAACCAATAGAAAGCTGAATCTTTGTCCTTTATTGCTACATAGAGAAGGGCTATTTTGTATGGCGAGGTGTCTGGAGTGGCAGCTCCTTCTTGCAACGAGCTGAGACAAGATTTAATCCCTTCCTTGCTGGCGCGTCCGATATTGGCGTACGCAAGCTCACAATTTGTAAGCTGCCGGTCAGCTCTCATTGGCGCCGAAACTTGCTTCGGCGCGAGACCACCTAAGTCGTTCTGGTGCAGGCCGTAGATCCAAGCGGTGTACCAAAAGACATCGGGATCGACGTCCTGCTTTCCTTGCATTTCGAAAAACGCATCTCTGTACTGCCGAGAAAAAAAGTAGATGCGCCCCAGCGTGTCGTAGACCGTTGAATACGGATCAAGTTGGTTTGAACGGCGCCACTCCTCAGCTGCTTCTTGATTTCTGCCCATGGCGAGCAACACGTCAGCATGCCAACGGTGCGTAATCGAATCGTCGGGATCCAGCTCGATTGAACGCCGATATGCCGTGTCCGCAGCGTTCAGATCCCATTCATACCCTTGCTTTGCGACCGCTAAGAAGCGATAAGCCGTGGGCAGGTCCGGGTCGAGAGTGACGGCCTTTTGAGCTGCGGCTTCGGCCTTGGCATAAGAATCCTCCGCAGAAAGGTACCAACTCAGTTTGTTATACGCGTCTGCCAACCCTGCGTACGCAAGCGCGAAATGTTCATCTTTGTCAACTGCCTGCTGAAAATACGTGACGGCTTTGTTCAAATCATATTCCGCCCCGGAACGCGACCTGTGCGTCAGGAAATACTGACCATGCAGGTAAAGCTGATAGGCCTCTGGGTCGCGGCTATAGCGCACTGCTATTTTTTGCTTTTCTTCGGTTCTCGGGGTGCGTGTTACAGCAGAAGCAATTTGTTCGGAAATTTGGTTTTGGATAGCGAGAAGCTCGTTTATTCCGCCTTTGAATTCTGCGGACCAAAGGACTACTGCGTCAGAAACACGAACCACTTTTACCTGTACATTGATGTCGGAATCGAACTTGTGCACGGAACCCACAACGACCGCGCTCACACCGAGAGCGCGTCCAGCCTCCCGCGGCTCATATTTCGAGTCCCGATACGCTAAAACGTCTTCAGTCCGTCGAACGAAAAGATTGCGTACATTTCGAAGTCGGGCAACTAGGGCGTCAGCCATGCCCAGCGCAAGGTATTCGTCATCAGATCCAAATCCTGCCGATTGAAATGGCAAAACCGCGATACTCTGAGCAGCATTCGCTTTGGCGGTTGGCCATCCCTTCATCGCCCAATAGGTAAGCGGGATCGCCATCAGCAGTAGGAGTACTGCACCGACCAATATGCCCGGTTTGCGAGAAGTCGACGTTCTAGCGAGAGCATCATGGGACTTCGGCTTTTCGACTAGCACTGTTGTCGCGTTTTTGGTGGCTGGCTGTTCGCTACTTCCTATGACCTCCGCAACAAAGCGGTACCCTGTTCCAGGAATGGTTACGATGTATTGGTGCTGTTCGTGATCCTCGCCCAGGGTCTTGCGGAGGGCAGAAATGATTACGGTTAAGTTGTTTTCTTCGACTGCGGTATCCGGCCAAAGCTGATCCATCAGGTATTCCTTTGTCAAGTCCACTCCACGATTTTGAACGAGCAGGGACAAAGTTCGTATGAATCTAGGCGCAAGCGGGACAGCTTTACCGTGCTTGTCCAGAAGGAGCAAACGATAAACATCCAGGCAGAACGGGCCAAAAGAATAGAATCGCGTTCGCGGTGGCGCTTGGTTTTGCACTGCGACCCCTCTCTGGATGCCCTATAGGGTACCTTGGTGATCAGCTCTATTTCAAGAATGACGCAACGGGAGGAGGAGATGAACGCTGCTGTGTAACAATATCCTTGTTCCCAAAACATGTGTATCCAACCCGTTTTCAATAAGATAAATGTCAGGATCCTCATCGATAGCAAAAAATAGCAAATCTTAATTCCAACCAACAAGGACTTTTCTCCGGCATTTAACCAAGATAGCTGCATTTTCCGGATGGTCGAGTCTGCCGACCAGATTTCTGGGGTTTGATTGGCCCTATCTTCGCTTTAGGAAGGCGCAAAATGCTTGGTACCACAATTCCACTCGAGCCGAAGGAAGAGCGTCAACCGCCTTTTTCGCGACTAGCGGGAACACCAGTCGCGTTGCCCAAGACAAACATCCCTGCATTTCAGACCCACGTAAACATTAAACTTCGACCCGAGGACCTTGCTTGCGTGCGGTTTGCGATGAGTCCGCTTTGGGAATGCATCGCCGGCTTCCGGGCATGGATGAACCCACACCCACCGGCGTTGCTCAATCCCTGGAGGGCACAAGTCAACAAGACGCTGGCCGAGTTGGATTGGACACCGTTGGCTCACTTGGCGCTAGTGCCGCGCGGGAGCATTCCTGATTTTTTGTGCCCACCACCGATGACGGCAATGCCGACGCTCGATGACGAGTTGGCCACGTTGCGAAATGCGCCCGAGGAAATCATCCGCGCAGAAGTCCGCATGGCGTATGGCAATACTATACCGCCATGCTTAAGGCGCGCCATGCTGCAACCACGAGACTTTGTCTGTCACCTGGCGGCCCTCATTGAGGAGTTTTGGCGGAAAGCAATCGCTCCGCATTGGGCGTTCTTACGGGCGCGACTCGAGGGCGAAATGCTGTATCGCGCACGAACTTTGGCTCTGGGAGGGGTTCACGAGCTGTTCGCAGGCTTGCATAAAGACGTAAGACTGCAGAATGACCACCTCATGGTACGTACCGTCTCTCCCTGGGACGGTGGAAAACGGAACCCTGGCCTGCTGCTCGTGCCGTCTATCTTTTCGTGGCCAGACGTTTTTCTTACAGTATGCCCACCCTGGCGCACGGCAATCATGTATCCGTCCCGGGGAATTGCAGATTTGTGGGAGCACACTTCATCGTCGTGCTCGAAAGGTCTCCAGCAACTGGTTGGGTCTTCGTGCGCCAAAGTGATCAGCAACCTTCAGGTGCCCAAAACAACGCTAGAAATGTCCGCCGCTATCGGACTGTCGCCTGCGGCAACTTCGGAACAGATAACGAAACTGCGCGGAGTAGGTATTCTGGAACGAACTCGGATTGGGCGGCGTGTGTTCTATTCTCTGAACCGACGAGGGACAGCGCTGCTGACAAGCTTTAATGCTTAGCAACCAGTCTTTTACCGCACAACTAGGGTACCGGTCATCTTAAGGGTGTGTCGCGCACGTACGGAAAGGTCCCGGGTTTGGTGAACTTGAACGAAAATGTCTCGTCTTGCGCAAATGCATCTGACTTGAAGCCAACTTCTTTACTTGTTAGTTACCCACTTAGTCATCTTTGTATTCGAACTGCCCCTTAACTGGCTTCCCTTCAGCAAAGCAGCTCGGACGAAATGCAGAAATATCGATCGTCTGTCCAGTACCGTCAAGCAACAACTCTGACATGACAAGTCCTATAGCAGGAGAAATCTTGAACCCAGTGCCCGAGAAACCGGCAGCAATATACCAGCCCTCGACTTCTTTTATTCTTCCAATATGGCCGAGGAGAAGCATATCGGCATCAGGCCAATGGCCACGCCTAGCGAAAGCCGCCCACCTTTCAGCGCCGAAGTAAACGCGCTTTACAGAATTCCAGGTATCCCAAACATCGTCTTCAACACGCCACATCTCGATGCTTGTGCGCAGATGTTCCAGTTCCTTGACAGGCGGCGGACCAGGTGAAAGGCTAGCACCATTGCCCGCCCTGACTTTAGGATCGCCTGATGAAGGGCAGAGATTTCCTCCTTGTGATACGGGGAAGCCATGTCGTCCGCTTTAATGAAATCGACACTCCATTTCGCATACTGCATGGCGATTGAATCCTAGTATGCTTGGGCCCCGGTCTTGAGATATCGATGCCGTACATATCATTGTTCCATTCACAAGTGCTTTGCGTGGCGGCGATATCGCGAGCATGCACATTGGTCCCTAAGATTAGTAGGTTTTGAACAACAGCTTGACGCGGGATGCCGCGCAGGATGTGAATACTAAATTTTAGACCTTTGCTGTGAATATAGTCCGCGAGAACCTTGAAGCCTTTGCCCTCGATTGAAGATGGAAAGCGATTTTGGGGCGGGAATGAGACGACCATAAATGTCCATAGCAAACGGTGGTGTCGTCACATTCGTGCTTGCCTCGGCGTTTGGGTCGTACCACCCCTCGTCGATTACGACGTATTGCCACCCGAAATCTTTGAGCTCCGAGGCCATGGCGTCGGCGTTGGCCTTGACCTCAGGTTCGGTAACACTGGTTCCGAATGCATCCCAGCTGTTCCAGCCCATTGGGGGCGTCGGAGCAATTTCCTGTGTGTGACACGTCAGCACACGTGGAGAGCACGCAAACGAGGGATAACACGCCAATGAACAGGACATACCGCCGAATTGAAAGCACTGACATAAGCTACGCCATTTGCGCACAATAGACAGCCACGTTGACCGCGGTTGCCGTACACACCGTTCGTAGAGAGACAGGGCGCTCGAGCCGGCGACGATGGGCTACCTCTTTTCTATTGGATCCCTTGGAGACTTCCGCGATGTAAACGCCAAAGGGCCCGAGCAATAGTTTGCTGGGCCCCTCCTCATGCGACAAGGATGTCGTCAACAAGGCTCTTGCCCTATTCAAATCAACTTTTTCCATTCCTTCACTGAAGGTTATTTCTTGAGAGCTCGGGGACATGTTCAAGGCGACAAGTACTTCCTCTCCCTTGTAACGTCGCAAGTAACACAACACATGTAAGTCGTCTTTATTTAGCTCGCGGTAATCGCCATCCAGCAATGCATTATTTCCGTGCCGAAGCATGAGCAGTTGGCGATAAAACGACAAAATTGAATTTGGGTCTTTCGCCTCAGTCTCGACATTGTGCGTGGCTGCGCTTGGTGGCACCGGAAGCCACGGAGTACCACTCGTGAATCCACCGTTGGGGCCACCGCTCCACTGCATCGGCGTGCGTTCTCCGTCACGCCCTTTGTCGTCCGGTCAAAATTTTTTCCCAACTGGATCTTTTACGTCTTCCTTGCGCTTGGGATCATTGTTCTCCATCCCGATTTCTTCTCCGTACCACAGGATCGCTGTACCGCGTAATGTAAGGTAAAGTGCGGCCATCAACTTGGCGATACCATCGTTGTGCTGTCCATCACCATAGCGAGTATAGGCACGGGCCGAATCCATATTACTCATGACATAGACAGGCCAGCCATTCAAGGACTCTGCCCACGCGATCTGTTTTCGGAACTCGGCGGCGGAGAGCGTGTTCACCGGCGAGAGTTTGTCGATCATAGCGAACATGAAATCCATAGGCATCTGCAATTCGTTTTGATGCGGGCCATAGTATTGTTGCAAGGCGCCAACCGTTTTGGTCCAGGTTTCTCCGATTAGAACTCCCCCATACTGGTCCGACACTTTGCGTAACTCTCGCAGCAAGGCATTGTCCTCGGGTAAGGCATCGTAGAGATTTCTTTGCAGAGGATCACCATGATTGTTTGTACCTGCGAGCAGCGGATTATCCCGCAGCTCAGGATCTTCAAATATATTTTGAACGGAATCCAACCGAAATCCCGCCACCCCCCGCTTGTACCACCAGCGCACTAAGTTGAACATGGCCTCTTTCACATGAGGCTTGCGCCAATTCAAGTCGGGTTGCTGCGGGTAAAAAGCATGGTAATAGTACTGCCCTGTGCTGGGATCGAACAGCCATGCCGACCCTCCGAACGTTGAGTTCCAGTTAGTGGGAGGCCCGCCGTTCTTACCATTGCGCCAAATGTACCAGTCACGGTGTGCGGAATCCCGTGAAGAACGTGAATCCAGGAACCATTTGTGTTGGTCCGAGGTGTGATTCAGCACAAAATCCATGATGATGCGAATGCCTCGTCTGCGCGCCTCACGCTGCAACTGGTCGAAGTCGTTCAGCGTTCCGTAGGTTGGATCAATATCTTCGTAGTCGGAAACGTCGTACCCGAAATCTACCTGAGGCGAGGGATAACAGGGCGTAATCCAAATGGCATCAATGCCCAATTGCTTCAGATAGTCGAGCTTGGATGTGATTCCCTTGAGGTCACCGATGCCATTGTTGTTCCTATCGGCAAAGCTGCGAGGATAAATGGTGTAGAAGACCGCGTGCTGCCACCATTCGTGACCTTGTGCGTCCAGTGATTTGTTCGCGGCGGATGCGGCAAATGGCGAAAGTGCCAGTAATAAAAGTAAATCTGTCGAGAACATGTAGTTTCGCATACCCATTTAAGTCTTCTGGCGTAGCAAGCCCGGCTAGAGTCAACGAAAGATCTGTCATCGATCACTTGCCAATGGCAGACGTCTTAATTCGCTTGCTGATGTGTCAACAATCTTGATTAGTTTCACCGAATGAGATGGCTGATTTGTGATTGCGATTGTGCGTCCGTCGAAAGGTAATGGCATATCGTCGTTTAATGCATCGTAGATTGCATACCGATGATCTTGCGGCAAACCCAGTGCACTCACTCCAAGCGTATGCGACCGAGTCTCTTCGGTCCAATTAAACACAGCTAAGATCGACTCGTCCTTGTCTTCCCGAACAAAAGCGACGCTCGGCTGCCCATCCTTAGGCGAATAATCAAGAAGGTCAATTGGTGTTGAAGCCTTCCCGGCTTTGACCATCTGGAGCAGATTCGGATTCGTCAGCAATTTCCAACGCTCCGGTTCTGATTGCAAGGTCGCGAGGTCGTCGCCAATTTCGAACATGCCGCCACTCAGCGCCGCAAGCACAATCGATACTTGAGCTTCTCCAACTGTAAGCGGCTCCAACGGATTCTCCTGCGGGTCCAGAATGGCGGTATGAACCTCGGGCGGCTCCCGTTGAATGGTGAAAGCGTCGGGATCATTCACAAACCAGTTCCGGTTCATGTAGTAACGTGCAAAAAGTCCGATCGCATTTTCTTTGGCAGTGCGAAAAGCATGTCCCGAGTCGCCGGAGGTCCGGCCTTGATCGACGATTCCGACGGGGGGAAGCATGGGGCTAGAGTCTTTATCCAGCAGAACGTCATCCCCGACAGCATCGCGAATGGCTTGCAGTGCAAACCGCTCTGCTTCTAATGCTGTTGTGTTTGGCCGGTGATAATAACCCTCTATCGCCGTTTCTTCCAGGAAATCCAGTTTGAGGTACCGCGCTCCCCAGTCGCGAGTCATGGTCCTGACCATTTGTTGAAGGTATTTCCGAGCGCCGGGATGAGTAGCATCCAGCACAAAAAGGCGACCGGGGTCGCCCTTTATCACTATGGGTTTCCCGTGCGCATTGTGAACGAACCAGTCTGGATGTGTGTTGCAAATTGAGGCCTGGGTCACAACTTCCAAAGGAGCGAGCCAAAAACCGAGATTGAGACCCCGGCGGGAAATCCCATGAGCGAACGATTGGAGGCCGTCGGGAAACCTGCCAGGATTCGCGGTTGTATACTCGCCTCGAAAACGGTCATAGCCCTCATCAACCAGAAAGAAATCGTATCCCTCGCTTTTGAGAGAGTCCGCAAGGATCTGAGCATTCTTGTCGAGAATTCCCTCATTAATGGTGTCGTAAAAACCTGTCCAGCTCCACCAGCCCATCATGCTCTTGGCGTTTACACGGGCGCGATGCAATCGCCGAATTGCATCGCCGTAAGACTCTAACTGCGCGTGATAGTCGTTGCCGAGAGCGAACATAACTGGCTCGGCAGATACACTTTTTCCGGGAGCTATATGCAGGCTTAATTCAATTCTGTCGTCTGGCGGCCGAAATTGAGGAGGATAGCGGACTTCCGTCGTGCCAGTCGAGTCGATAGTGAACGAAGTGACCGTTGACCGATTCTTCGTGCCAGCCGCCTGGAGATGAATGATTGTGAGAAAGCGATCAGCGCTCAATGCCCCGAAAAAGAGGCTTTGTCCTGTAGTCCGATTATAAATTAGTTGGCTTCCTACTGCAGTATGCATTCCATCCTGCGCTTGCCCCAGATCGGCAATACGCACGCTGTTTTCGGTAAAGCCATCAGACAAAACCCGAACTAAATCTTCACTAGCTCCGAGATCGAGCAACGGCGTTCCCAATGCTTCGACGCTGCGTATGGTCTGCACCTCAATCGTTCTCGGCGTTGCATTGTTGACTTGCACCTCTACATATCCAAAGGGTAGCTCGTCATACACTCGCAGAACGCATATCAGATCTGGACGGTTCGGAAGGCCCGTGGAACTAACCGACAGTTGTTGGCCGTGTCCTAGTGCATCTTCGAACTCGGAGTGCCTAACATCGTGCCTCGGATATTCAGTGGATTTCATCCACCGACGACCTATTTGAGTGGCAACCAGCGACCGCATTACTGTATGTTGCGGACTGTTGGCAGACACCTCATACACTCCATCCCGCTGACGAACACTTATCGATATCTGGTTGTTGCTTATGGTCGAATTGTCGGCCGCACAGACGCTCGGCACAAACAACCACAGCGAGAAGACAAGACAGCAGTGCGTGATCAAGTTTGTCATATTCTTCCGCGGAGCATGCAAGTTGTATGCCTGCCGGAAACTGCTAAACAAGCCTATCGATCCCTACAACTCCAAAGGCAAAGAATTCGGGAATGGCCGAATTGCTGCCCGCTCCGGCACTGTGATCATAATCTGAAGCTATCGAAAAGACGGGAGTTGACGACCCACAACGATTACCGAGATGCTTGAGCAGGTCGCGCTGTGAGTCGTACTCGTGTTGTGTTCCGATCAGTTGGAAATTGGAGTTGCTATACTTCCGCAAGAAATGTGAGCTATCCATGGCGAAAAGCATTAGTTGGGCACTGATATTTCTTATCCCCCCGCTGGTCCATGCAGCAGCACCATCAACCAAGGCGGTCGACCAGGTCTTTGCGCAATGGAATCGCCCAAATTCTCCTGGCTGTGCACTCGCCGTCATAAAGGAGGGGCACATAATCTATGAGCATGGCTACGGGATGGCTAACCTTGAACTCGGAGTTCCGATTACACCCAAATCAGTCTTCGACATTGGTTCAGTGTCAAAACAGTTCACCGCTATGTCGACCCTTCTTTTGATGCAGGATGGAAAATTATCCCTCGATGATGACATCCGCAAATATCTGCCTGAAATGCCGGACTACGGCGCGAGGATCACGATTCGCCATTTGCTTTACCACACCAGCGGCTTGCGCGACTACGACGATTTATTCGATCTGATTGGTATTCCCGAGGCGGACTTCACCACGGCTAGAGATGCATTGCAGTTAGTCGCCCGTCAAAAAGGTCTGAATTTTCCAACCGGCCAGGCGTATCTTTACAGCGACACCGGTTATTTTTTGTTGTCAGAAATTATCGAGCGCTTGACAGGTCAAACTCTACGCGAGTTTGCGCAGCAGCGAATTTTCGGGCCACTTGGCATGACCAGCACACACTTTCACGACGACCACACCATGGTCGTTCCCCAACGCGCCACCGGCTACGCACCGCACGCGAGCGGTGGGTTTGAAGTTGACATGTCGAATTTCGAGCAAGTCGGTGACGGCTCGGTCATGACTACGGTAGAAGATCTTTTCAAATGGGATCAAAATTTCTATCGTCCCCAGGTAGGTGGCCCTCAGATCATTCAGCTGATGACTACACCCGGCGCCTTAGACAATGGCAAAGCAACTTCCTACGGCATCGGGCTGATTACCGAGAGGTACCGTGGGCTTAGATGGATTCACCACGGCGGGGAATGGGTGGGGTACCGAGCAGCGTCTAGCCTTTTCCCCGATCAACACTTTTCAACATTAATTACGTGTAATTGCCTCGGAAGCATAGACCCGACACGCATGGCGACGCAGGTCGCCGACCTTTATCTCGCAGGGGTTTTCAATGACAAAACGGTCCGAAAACATGCGGTTTCCTCCACCAACGACGATCCCACGCGATACGTGGGAGGTTACTGGAGTGAGCAAATAGGTACTTTCCGGCGCTTCGATGTAAGAGAAGGCAAGTTGCGTGTGTATGCTCCTGACTCGCCACGAGAGTTGATCTCATTCGGCAACGGGGAATTCGAAACCAATTCAGAGGATTCCGAGCACAACACTAAGTACGTGTTCACTCGCCAAGGAGGTTCGTACGAACTTCGATCAATCGAAGACGGAGAACAGTTTTCGTACAAAGCAGTCCAGGTCCTAGATGACAATCCGAAACGACTGGCCGAATACGCTGGCGAGTACACTAATGAGGACCTGCGCACAACGTGGACATTGGTCGTCAACAATGGCAAACTCATCCGCCAGCAATGGATGAATTGGGACCAGGAGCTGCGGCCGCTATTCGCAGATGGCTTTACGGGTGAGCTCAGCGAAGGGCAATACATGCTCCACTTCAATCGCGATCAAAATAACCGGATCACCGGTTTCGACGTTGCAACTGACCTAGTGCGACCGATGAGATTTCACAGGACAGAATCTATCCCCTAAGTTAAGGCCTGCCCAATCAATTATCCAATTCAATTGTGTTCGGCACGGGCCCCACTTACTTACCTACCGAAATTTCTTCCTCCTGACATGTTTCTTATGCGCCGCTCTGCGCCGAGGAAACCGCCTTTTACCTGACTCAGGACGGCTCAATTGCAAAAGGGGCATTGGAGCAAAACGATCTTAAGCTTTTCGAGCTTCCGGTCCACATCATTTTTGGGAAGTCGCTTGTAGGCGGCAGTCTCACCGGTGATGTGTTTGAAGAAGTTAAGCCGGAAGGAATTCCGTTTCCAGGACGGCAAGCATTTCGGCTAAAGGATACGGGAAAAGCCATCGTTAAGCTTTGGCGGCTCATGGGAGTTTTATAGTAACGGGGTCAAATGAACCTCCTGTCAAATTGCGTCGCGATGGCCGGCCGTCTGCGCCGCCTTATAGTGGGATCGAGCTGGAAAAACTATTTTTTATTTTCGCGGCTGCTTGCTGTAGGTAGCGGAGCATACTTACTTAAGTGTGCGGCTCGCCTCGTCCCAATACACCGGCTTCTTTCGGAAGTACGATTCGTTTGACATGTGGCAAGCGATGGCTGCATGGTTGCCGAACACCGCATCCTCGGTGACACCTTTGCGCGACTTCACCGCCTGAAAGAATGTATTCAAGTGGGGGTGAACGTCGTCCCAATCGTGACCGTGGTACGCGACTTCTTCATCCGTCGGTTCCTTGCCCAACTGCGGATCATGCTCTGCATGCCATTGCATGAAATACTCCTCGCGCATCTTCGACGGAAAACTGGACGCGTAGTAGCTGGGTTGGGTGTCAACTCCCGCTTGCGGGGAATATTTCAAATCGAATTCGCCGGCGTCGAGTATTCCCTTCGGCCCCATGAAGCGCGCCATTTCCGGCGTTTCAGTTCCAAGTCCCAGGCGCACGTACACCGGAATGCCGTGATAGTCGAATAAAACCGTGTGCAGGTCGGGCATGTCGCGCCCGTCCTTCCAGCGATAGATTCCCCCCAGCGCCTGCGCTGAGCGAGGGGCTTCATTCCAGCCAAGCGTGAATAGCATCCCGCTGATCAGGTGGACCATCAGGTCGCCGGCAACTCCGGTGCCATAGGCCCGCCAGCAGCGCCAGCGTGCAAAGTGATGCTTGTTGAACGGGATCTTCGGCGCATCATTCAGCCACGTGTTCCAATCGAGATTTTCGGGAGAGAGATCAGGAGGCGGCGGATATTCCCAGGCACCCGTCGGATCATTGCGGCCTAGCGTAAGCTCGACCATTTCAATGTCGCCGATTGCGCCGTTCTGGTACATTTCGCGCGCTTTCGTGCACAGCGCCGAACTGACGCGCTGAGAGCCGATTTGCACAATGCGGTTGTTCTTCTGTGAAGATTCCATCATCGCAAACCCATCTTCGATGGTGTGCGACATCGGCTTTTCGCAATAAATGTCCTTTCCCGCGTTACAAGCATCAACCACAACTCGCTTGTGCCAGTGGTCGGGCACCGCCGCGACGATGCAGTCGATATCTTTTCGGTCCAGCAATTCCTGATAACTGCGCGTGGTGGGCAGAGAGGGGTTCGCGGTGATCTCCTTCGCCAGCGTGTGCCGTCCGTCATAAAGATCGGCGGCGGCCACGCACTCAATGCCGGGAAGAGAGACCGCACCTCTCAGCAAGTCCGAGCCTTGCATGCCAATGCCGATCATCCCGAAGCGCACTCGGTCACTGGGCGCGACTGCATTGCTTTGCGCTGCTGCTGCATTTGATTCAAGCAGGATGTGCTTGGTAGCTAGGAGTGCGCCTGCAACGGCACCTGTATGCAAAAATGCTCTTCGTGAAAAACTCATGTCCTTCTCCCTACTTCTGCGCTGGTGTGATCACAATATTCCGAAAAGCCACGCGGCCCGCTTCGCTTCCCTGAAGGTAAATTGGCCCTGGCCGCTCTTCATAACTATCGAGGGCACCGCCGGTGATCCCCGGAATTTCCCGGTTGTCAATGACAATCGTGCCATTCTGCACAACGGTGACATTCCGTCCGACAAGCGTGATGTCAAAAGTTTGCCAGTCGCCGGCTTTCCGCTGCAGCTCGGGGGTCGGCGCAATGAAACCGTAGACCCCTCCGGTGTGATGGCTCGGCGGCTCCGGAGCCGAATCGGTTTCTATCTGTACTTCATACCGTCCCCGCAAATAGACGCCGCTGTTTGCACCTTCGCCGATATTGAATTCAACATGCAGCTTGAAATCTTCAAACTTCGAATTGTTGATCAACTCGGTCCCATGCCCGGGGCTCATCAGGTTTCCATTTTGGACTCGCCATTCCGCCGATGCATTCGGCCTATCTAGATGCCAATCAGTGAAATCCTTCCCATTAAATAGTTGAATTGGCTTTCCCCATTTTGGAGTGCCACTTCTTTTCAGGGATGGCGCTCTCTGGGCAGTCCATGACCACGTAGTGCCATCAGGTCCATTGAGAATTCCGACCAGCTGATTGGCAACGATTTTCCCTTTAAAAACCAAATCTTCCTTGCTGGCTTCCTCTTCTTTTGGTGAAATGAACGTCAGCTGACCGCTTGCGATGTCAACTCGCGGCAGCGGCCGCGCGTTTCCCCAGCGGCCCACCATTTGCGCTTTCATTTGACCGTCTTCGACTGAAATCTCTAACCAGGACGGGTATTGGCGATTAGGAGCCTTGAGGGTCAGGTCCCAGCGACCGAGAAAAGGTTCGGCTGCGGCCGTTTGCTTAGAGCCTGTCTCCGCACCTTGCTCCTCCTCGGAGTAGCCAATGGCTGAAGACAGCAAACCCAACATCAGCACTGCAAACAGAATCGCACGTAGTTTCATGCCTTCTGGCCCTCTTCCGATTTGATCGGTGGCGAAGCTTCGTCCCAATACACGGGGCTGTTTCGATAGCACCAAGTGGCAGACTAGCGACCGGATGATGCCCAAAGACCCCATCTTGCACCCCGGTTTTACGCGATCGCACGGCTTCAAAGACGAAATGATGGTCTGCGCGAGCACAATTACCAGGCACGACCAAGAGACCCACAAGGAGTCCCGAGATCAGAGAACAACTAACTCGAACTAACTTGCTTAGCGGCCCACAAAATCATGTGCGTTGTTCCCCGGTTCCCCAGACCCATTTCTGACCAAGCTCTTGACCGAATTGTCGAGATTGCGATTGAGACTTATTCTTTAAACAAGTTGGTGGAATTCCTCAATAGATTCGGCTTTCCCCGAAACGAGAGTTTTTCGATTCTGGCGCAGTGATGGGCCATACCGGTGCCGGAATGTCTTTCACTGATAAAGCAGGACCAGCGCCCCGACTTTCCACGGACAGTGAAAGCCGCAATTCGAAACAAGCTGTCACGTTGGAGATTCTAAGGCTCGAGGGATAGTTAATTGGGGTAAGACTTGGACAAAGCAAAGTCAAGAACACGTCGGGCCAACAGAAGATAGACGGCACCAGTAGCAGTCCTTCTTTTCTCGAGCGGCCGCCAGTTGCAAGACTGTGACCAATGGCTAATTCCGCGGCACTCTTTATACGAGCCAAGTAGAGTTCCTCACATGCGCAGTAGAAGAAAACACTCGATCGTTGGCGTCGCCTCGGGCGCTGGGCAACGAGGCGGTTGACTCGGCGGCGGCGCGTGCTGGTTCGTTCCGCCATTGTCATCGGTTGCCACTCGTTTCCCTTGACGCCATCGAATCAAGAGCTGACACTCAAGGATAGATGCGAACATTCTGAGCTACTCGGTTGATTACGCTTCCGACGCTCGGAAAATCACCTTTTAGGTTCCAGTGCAGGCACAGGAAAAGAGCCAGCAGTTGGCCCACGATCACATCCACCGCTGCGCGGTAAAAATCTTCAATCGGTGCAACCGAACGAAAAAAGATGTGGTAAGCGAGGTGTGCAGCTGAAAAATCCGACCCACGTACGACCACTCGTGTTTTGGCAAGCCGTTTGGCGTTGATCTCGTTTAAGAGATCAGTTTCGTAGCGTCGTCTCCGATCGTCCGTCGATACAAAGAAAACCAAAAGTGTTCTTATCCAAAGCAGACATTTCGCCATGTCGAAGTCCAAGCGTAGATTCCGACATTCCGTTCGTTTTACCAGCGGTGAGTTCGAGGATCTTTAATGCACATTCCGCAGCAATACTCCTGAAGGCTCCCCCACCCTAGAAATAGGCCTTATGGTATGCGTGAGATGCCAGTTGAGCAGCGATATCGGGAACCGCACTCAGGAGCGTTTCTCAGGCAGCAATTAGCTGTTGAAGCGCGGAAGCGTACTCGGGTAATGTACAAATGTGCGCAAGACACTGACCGCACACCAACATACTGGAAAACGAAGACGTCATTGCTAGGCCGCGATCATGCGTCGCCCCGGCCAGTGGCATGCACAACGCATGCGGCTTTCCAGCCCCGATTTTGAGCAATCGTCCCTCTTTGTTGCAACAGACCACAAGGTGCTTGATTTCCGGATGCTCTCGCAAGGCATTCTCCAGTACTGCAACCGCCTCCGGGCTTTCGCCCGATCTGGAAAAAGAGACCCACAGATAGCGTCGGTTGGGTAACAGAAAATGGCACATTGCCACTGCTGCCGCAGAAGATGAGTCAACGACCGGCCGATAAAATCTGAAGATCCAGCACCGATCAAGAAAACAGTCGGCTGATCCTCTAACGCTCCTCGAATACCTGCTGATCGCAAGAATCCTACAATTTAGGCAGACATCTTCTGCAATAACACGAACGTTTCCGCCCACGATGCTGGTTACCTAGCAATTTCTGCTGGGGTAAATTCGAGCCCGCAGACTCGCTTCAGGTCGTCCGATAAATTCAATAATTCCGTAGAGAGCATTCAACGCCAGAACTCGCTTGAAAATCGTGCAACATAAGTAAGTGACTCGACACACATGCACAAGTGATTCGGGGACGACCGAATCGTTACCAGCGCCGTTTATAGTAGTGAGCAGTATATTTCTCAAGTATGCGAGCAAATTTTCCAATTCCGCCCATTCGAAAAAGTTCGCGGTTCGTAGATTTCATCCAGAGTTAGCTCCGAATGATTGACACAATAATTGTCGGCTTGGGAGCGATGGGAAGTGCAGCAGCATATCAATTAGCTCGGCGGGGGAAAAAGGTGCTGGGCTTAGAGCAATTTAATCCTGTTCACGATATGGGATCCTCCTATGGAAGATCGCGGATGATCCGACAGGCGTACTGGGAGAGTCCCGCGTACGTGCCTATTTTGCTTCGCGCGTATGAGCTCTGGCAAGAACTGGAGCGCAGTACTCAGACCAAACTGCTTCACATAACCGGCGGTTTAGCCATCGGCCCAGAATCAAGCGAATTGGTTTCCGGTTGTGTTCACAGCGCCAGGAAATATAACCTGCGCCACGAGATTTTGGATCATACGCAGATCCGACGACGATTTCCTCCCTTAATCGCAAAGTCTGGTGAGATTGGCCTGTATGAATTCATGGCAGGGTACCTCATCCCGGAGGAGTGTATTCGACAGCAATTGAATCAGGCAGTTCGATATGGAGCAGAACTCCATTTCAAGGAGACCGTTCAATCAATGGAAGTCGACGACTCCAAACAAGAAATAACGATCAGAACCGCCAAACGTACCTATCATGCGGAGCACCTGATCATTTCCGGTGGAGCCTGGGCTCCAAATATCTTGGCAAATTTGGCATTGCCATTAACTGTTACTCGCCAAGTGATGTTCTGGTTCGATCCTATAGGAGGCGTGGCCCCTTTTCTGCCTGACCGATTCCCGGTTTATATGTTTGTTCCGGAGCCGGACTACATCCTCTATGGGTTTCCTTCCATCGATGGACGCAACGGTGGCGTAAAGATTGCAATTCACGGAAGCGATGAGATTTGTTCGGCTTCTTCAATCGACCGTAAGATTCGCCAGGAAGACCTCGATCGAATCCGTAGTCGGGTGGCCATTCGAGTTCCCTCCCTCAATGGTCCACTCGTCAAGGCGCATCCCTGCATGTACACCATGACACCTGATGAAAACCCGATCATTTGTCAGCATCCGCATTTTCCATCGGTATCGATTGCAGCTGGTTTCTCCGGTCATGGTTTCAAGATGGCGAGCGTCATAGGTGAGATTCTCGCAGATCTGGTACTCGATGGTACTACTAGGCACGATATCAGTCTGTTCTCCATCCGACGCTTTGCCGGACAATGCGTCCAGAACAACGTACAATCGCATGAATCTTAAAATGATCGGCGGGGGTCATTTCGCTCGTGAATGTACTCCCGATGACTAGGGGCTTTGCTCTCGCAAGCTATCGAACGGATAACCATCTGGGCGGATTTCACGATGCCGTCCACATGGCAAGCTACAGCGCCTTTGGCGGGATTGTCGCCAGCGACAGAAGTCTTTCGGAAAATACCAAACCAATTAATATTTCGGCGGGACATACTGATCCTCGGGAGGGCAATGACGTGGGGCATCAGGAAACCGCATGGTGCCGGGATTTCCAAGCCGCGGCTTTGCGCTCGATCAAGCGACTTCACTCTTCGCGATTGGATCGATGGGGATTTGTCGAACATTCCCTTGAGCAGATTCGCGGGATATTGAAGGATGGTCAAATCTGCCGAGGAGATCTAGCATTTTGATTTGGAACATATCGAGTTCTATCGCGCTGTTGCTTTTGTGCATTTCTCTTGCCTCCGGGCAACAGACAAAAACGGCAACTAACTTGTTGCCCGCCGAAATATCTTTTACGCGTGATGTAAGCGCGATTCCTGTCGACGGTCAGGTGTTTCTGCTCATTTCCAAAGACAAGAAAAACGAGCCCCGATTCGAAATAGGAGAAAGTGAGATCAAGTCACAGCAGATTTTTGGCGTTAACGTTGACGGTCTCGGGCCAGATGAGCCGCATGGATAGACAACTCTGTGTTGGGTTACCCAATGAGGAGCTTGGACGAAATTCCAGCGGGCGACTATTACGTGCAAGCGATGCTACATCGCTATGGAACCGTTGGTGTTTATCGAAGATCCGTTAGAGCTGCCTATGCTGGTTAACTTGATAGGTTACGACCACCGATCATTATAGGTCACGAAACACTTTTAGCCTTCACGCAGAAGGATTTCTGGCTCCACTAACAATCTGCGATATTCGGCAGAGTCCGAATCAATTGAGGAGAGCCATCGTCGGATGGTTTACTCCTTTGTACATGAGCCTCCGCGACCGAGTAAGAGCCTTTGGTATCGTTAGTAGGTTCAAATACTTTCGCGCAATGCATGGCAGCCAGCTTTATGGGAAGTACTTGCCTATCCTTTTGACACCCGTAATCTGCATGACTTCTGTCGCCCAAGACCTTATCAGAAACCAAAGTTTATCAGTTGCGGTGCGACAAGAAGACGGCGCTTACGAAGTTCGCGCAACACGCAGCCACACACCGGTTGTGCGCGCCTCCATTGGCGCCTTAATCAACCATCACTGGACAAATTCCCGTCAGTATCCTTCACATCACACCGTACGCTCAACTTTTCACAACCTGCTCGGGAAGGGACAGCAGGTTACGGTGACGTTCACGGGCCTTCCAAATCGTCCAACTCTCGCCTACACGTTGCGTGTGTATGATAACCTGCCGTTCGGTGAAATAGAAGTTGAGGTGCACAACAATACTCACCGCAAGATAACTGTGCAGGCCGTTCGGAGTTTAGATACCGTCGGGCACCACGTGCTTAACTTGGGAGATCCGGAGAGTTCCGAGCGAGTGCTATCGGATGGTTTTAGTGAAAGCGACGTTAGCATCTACGACCTAGAAAGAGGCACGGCGGTGACCGGTCGGGCAATTGGAAGCCAATTGCTTTATAACCGCAATACTGGGAAAAGTGTCTTTTTTGGAGCATTGACGTCAAATCTCTTTGTGACTTTTTTGCGTTTACAAGTTGGCACAGTGCAGGGTAGGCCGAGCGTGACATCCTTCAGTATTGATTCTACGGGCACGACCGAGGCGCGCTCTATGGCGCCATGGTTTCGTGGGCTGCCGAAGGAGGAACAAGTTGAGCTGAGCCTGCCACTTGCCCCTGGGGAAACACTAAGTGCTGAGCGGCTGATGTTCTCTGTGGGACTTGACTACCATGCGCAGCTCGCAGAATACGGTTTAGCCGTTCGCCAACTGCACCACGCACGCGTAAGCGGACCTAATCTCATGGGATGGTGGAGCTGGAATGCTCACTACCTGAACATCAATGAAAGCAATATCCTAGCCAATGCTCAATGGCTGTCAGAACACCTGAAATCGAGTGGATACAACTTTTTCCATATTGATGAAGGATACGCATCGCTCCGCGGTGAATACCTAAACGTGAATTCGGAAAAATTTCCGAATGGAATGCGCAGCTTGAGCCATGAGATTTCCCGTATAGGCCTCAACTTAGGCATTTGGGTCGCGCCACTGGAAGTCAGCGAACGAGCGCCCATAGCACGATATCATCAGGACTGGTTTGTGCGGGACAATCGTAGACATCCCATTTGGTTTTATGGATCTCGGGATGGGGAACGGTGTTACGTACTAGATGTGACTCAACCGGAGGCACGTAAATATCTGGAGAACACATTTCAGACCTTAGTGAAAGACTGGGGCGCGAAGTACATTAAGCTCGATTTCATGGATCTTACTGCAGTGGAGGGTTATTATTATCGGCCACAGACGACCGCAATGGAGGCGCAACGAATCGCGCTACAAACGATCCGCAATGTCGTGGGAGAAGATGTTTTGTTGGACAAAGATGGCAGTCCTATGTTAAACCCCGTGGGCATCGTGGATGAAGGCCGGATTTCCGGTGACACAAAGCATTCGTTCCGCGCTTGGAAGGAAAGTGCTCTTGGACTTGTTGCGCGCTATTATATGCACCGCAATTTTTTTGTAAACGACCCGGACGCCTTTACCCTGCAGCGCGAGATTCCTCCGACCCAAATCGGGGCAAGCAGTTCGCAAGCAAAACCTCTCACTTTGAATGAAGCTCAAATGTCGATTACTTTAGCAGCCCTTTCGGGAGGCATGTTTGAGATCGGGGATGATCTACCGACGCTTGCTACCGATCCCAAGCGTCTGGCGTTGGTAACCAATCCGGATCTTCTCCAAATCGCGAAAAACGGTAAAGCTGCGACACCTCTAGACCTCCTTGATTATTCATCGGAGGACTTACAGCCAAGCGTAAGTTTTCTGCGTGAAGACTCAGGGCAGTCGGTCTTGGCTGTCTTCAACTGGACTGACAGCCCTCGCTCACATGCGTTTGCACTCTCCTCTCTAGGATTGACTGAGGGGCATTCATACAGCGTTTATGATGTTTTCAATCATGACTCTCTGGACTCTATGCTTACTGGGAATTTTCTTGTCATAAACGATCAAGCACCCCACTCTGTAAAACTCATCAAAATCACAGACCGCGCACATTCTTCTGGGTCCCCAGCCATAATCCTGAATGCGCCGCACTCGACTAACGGCCTATAGACAAGAAAGCGTCGCGCGCGGTGACAATCGTCGGCAATATCGAATACAGTTATTCTTTGCTTAGGCAAGCGTCTTCAGGCAAAACTACAATCATGATTGCAGGCCCATGCTGTGAAGCAGCGTGTTGAATCTCGGATCACTGCGATCTGTGGAACGAAACATCAGACCCCGCCTCCCATGGGCTTCAAAAGCTAGTTGGACCATCTTTCGCCAAGGTCATTGCTAACTTGGAAGTACCCAGAACCACAATTGAAATGTCCGCAGCGCTTCGGCTTTCGCCGGTTGCAACTTCGGAACAAATTACGAAGTTGTGGAGTGCAGGTTTTCTGGACCGAGCACGGGTCGGGCGTAGGGTGTTTTATTCGCTGAATGAGAAGGGCGCCATTTTGCTCGCAACTTTGAGCACTTGACGTGATTTCAGCAGAAAACTCGGGCAATAATCGGGCAATAAGAGGAACGCAGCTCGCGATGAAGGCACCGAATTGACGAAATCGACTAACCTCTAGGCGGGCGCGGCAGTGGACCGAAGTGTGGCGTGTCGTCTTGGCTTGCTACAGGAGGATTTCGGTTCCCGTCACAGCAATGTTAGGGCTCCTCAATCAGTGACCTTTCGGAGAATACCGAAATTATTGATGAACTATGTGTTTCTGATTGAGGATGGCTACTCGTCCGTCAACAGGGGGCATCATGACGTGGTCGGTGCAGGAATCACGGCGGTGGAATTGTTTGAAGCTGATCACAAAGATCATTGCAATTCTCGTGGCCTTGCCGGCGCTGGTTTCGGCGCAGGCGACGATTTCGACCGGCAACATTCAAGGCACAGTCACCGATCCCAGTGGTGCGCTAATTACTGGAGCGAAAATCAAAATCGCCAGCCAACAGACGGGCCAATTGATAATTCTGACCACGAATTCTGCAGGCGTATACGCCTCTGGCGCTCTGTTGCCTGGGAACTACGAGGTCCTCGTTGAGAGTCCTGGGTTCAAGCAGACTCAGGTGCGATTGGTTGTCCAGGTTGGTGTCGTATCTTCAGCCAATGTGCAACTGCAGGTTGGCGAGGCAAACGAAGTTGTACAGGTGCGGGACTCAGAAGTTCACGTTAACACCGAGCAGGCCGCAATTCAGGGAGTTCTGACAACACAACAAATCGAAGACCTGCCCATCAACGGACGTAACTTTATCGACTTGGCGCAACTGGAGCCCGGAGTACAAACTCAGGACGTGAGCAAGTCGACCGATAAAATTGGTCATGCTGGTATCTCGGTGGGAGGCCGTTATAGCGAGAGTACCCGAGTGGAGATAGACGGCTTGGATATCTCAGATGACACCGGTTCCACGCTGGCCAATATCTCCAGCAGTTCGATCCAAGAGTTCAGCCTGCAGCAATCTACGATGGATCTGTCCTCGGAATCTACCAACTCAGGTTCAGTGAACATCGTAACCCGCCAGGGAGCCAATGCCCTGCACGGCGAAGGCCTGTATCTTTTCCGAGACCGCAGCCTCTCGGCCGACTTCAATCAGGGATCCCATCCTCCCTATCAGCGGCACGATTTTGCGGGCAATGTTGGGGGGCCAATTCTGAAGGACAAGTTGTTCTTTTTTGCAAGCGGAGAACGCTATAAGCAAGATTTGGGTTTCCCGTACGTTGTACTGCCTCCGCTCAACATTGGGTCGGCCATTTTGAATCAGCCGTTGCGGCAAAGCTTGCTGGAAGGGAGACTGGATTATAACGCTCCCAAAGGAGCACATTTGTTTTACAAGTTTGCCTACGATAACAGCAAGATCGTGGGTAACCCTCCAGTGTCCGAGCGCGAATTTGATAACACCCCTACGCACGCGGTAGGAGCAGATTTCAGCTCGGGGCATTACACCCACAGCGTCAGGTTTGGATATGTGAAAAATGTGGAACTTTTCCAGAATGCGTCACAAACCGGGATCGACAACCCTTTGCCACAGCTTAACCTGAACGTTAATGATTTCCAGTCAGGCGTCAATCCTAACGTGCCGGAAGCTCGCTATCATGAAAGCAAGCAGATTCGGTACGATGGGTCGCGAGTTTTCGCGGCCCACATTCTGCGTTACGGTGTCACCTACACCAGAATCACGACAGCGTTCTTTCAGAATTTCGCCGGCGCAGGACCACAGATTTTCGCAAATGTGACCCCGGAGACCGAAGATTTTGCTAACAATTCGTGTGGTTCAGGTACTCCCTGCTTTCCAGGAGGCGAAAATAATCCCCTGAATTACCCGCTTGCCGACGGAGGAAGTTTCGACATCGGAAACGGCGAAGGTTTCAACACAGAGATTTCAGGGTTTGGGTTGCCGGCAGGCGCCAATCCTACCGACAATCGTATTCAGTGGTATGCGGGCGACAGCTGGAAGATCAAACCAAACCTCACTGTGAGCTTTGGTTTGCACTACATTCATGACACCGGCATTGTTAACAGCGATATAGCGCCGATTCCATGCTCGGCGATCAATCCCAATGCTTTTCCTGATCCGACCTTGCTCCCTCCCTGCGCGGGAAACTTGCTGGATATGTTCGGTCCGAGACTGAGCGCTCGGCCACAGAACCCCAATAAGAATTTTGCCCCACAGGTCGGAATTGTCTGGGACATCTTTAAGAACGGAAAGACCGTACTGAGGGCCGGCGGCTCCAAGACGTACTCGCCATCGTCGGCAGCTGGCCTTTCGGCGCGGTTTGTTTTGCTGCCAAAAGGCTTATTCAACAATGTTCTGGGAGCTTGTCCAGCTGGAAATCTACTGTTCCCGCTCCCGGGTGGCGGCCAGGAAGTTATCAGTAGTACGCCGCCGACGGCAGCTCACCCAGGTGGGCTGGACATTGCCAGCCAGGTATGCAATCCCAGCCTTACGCCCGGGCTTGCGATTGGAAACGTTGCCGATGACATCGTCGCATTGCAAAATGAGTTTCAGGCTGCCACCCGTGCCGCGGGACCGCAGTCCAATGTGTCATTCATCGGGAATACTCTCAATCCGATGGGTCTTGACGCGCCCAACTATCGCACTCCGTACTCCTATCAGATGAATATCGGGGTGGAGCATGAACTCCGGCAGGGAGTGGTGATATCAGCCGATTATGTTCGCAATGTTAGTTTGCACTTCCCCATGGTCATTGATGTGAACCACGTTGGCGACTCGCGATACCTGAATAAAAACGCCGCGACCAATGCTATTAATTTGACGAACGAGTCATTTGGCTGTCCAGATGGAGTCGGGGGTATTAATTGCTCGATTGCGAGTGGTGCAACCATCGAAGACTTTGCCGGGAATGGCCTTACCTCTACGACAGATTTTTCGGGTTTACCACCATCGCTTAATGGTTTGCCCCCGGATCAGTCTGCGGCCTTTGCCGGCATCAACCCCAATGTGGCCCAGGGTCTGTTTAATTTCCCCATAGGACGAGCCGTCTACCACGCCTTACAGGTGTCCTTGCGGCAGCAGACTCAGCACCCGCTGCCATATACCAAGAGCATGTACTTGCAATTCTCTTACAGCCTCTCGCGCTACTCGACTCCCTTGACATTTGATCAAAATGATGACCAGGACAGTAGAAGTCTGGGCGGCGGCAACAACGGCTCTGCTTCCGGGGGGAAGGACTATCGCAATCCGCTTTCTCACTTTGGACCAACCGCTTTCGATCGCACCCACCAATTTTCCGTGGGTACCACTTTCGATTTCGCAAAGCCCCTGCGGTTAGCACTGATTGGGCACGTTTACTCCCCGCTCTCGCAGTCTTTAATAATTTTGGACCAAGGCCGGGCCGGAGAAATCTTTCACACCGATTTCACCGGCGACGGCACGACCGGAGACCTTTTGCCGGGCACCAACGTGGGCGCATTCGGGCGGTCGATTAAGCCTGGCGATCTGACCTCTGTGCTGGAACACTACAACAATACGATCGCGGGCACGATACTTCCGGCGGGTCAGGCGTTAATAAATGCCGGCCTGTTTACTAAGGACCAGCTGATCGCTTTGGGCGCTGTTGCCGATAGCATACCGCTCGGTCCGACCAGCAATCGTGCAGGAATGGGCTGGTTGAAGAGCGTTGATTTGAAGCTTTCTGCTCCCCTCAAACTGAGCGAAAAAGTAACGCTGGAGCCTGAAGCCAGCGCCTATAACGTGTTTAACTTCGCCAACTTCAATATCGACCCCTTGACGCGACCGTCCGAGGCCCTGCGGGGTACGCCGAACACGGTCAACGGCACCACGAACGTAACCAGTGAGCTTAACCGCTTTCGTGCAACCCAAGGACCGAGCTTGTTCAGTCTCGGCACCGCCCGGCAGTTTGAGTTCGGTATGAAGCTCTCGTTCTAGTTCCAATGACTCTGTAGCTCCAGAAATCCAACTCTGTAAGTTCGAACACTTAGAGTCGTCTCTCGGGCGGTTGCTTCTAACCAGGCTATGTCCGATTTGGGAATCTCTAAATGCGCGCGCTCATCGATCACTTGCCGTAGGCAAGTCGTCCGGCCGTTGAGGTATCAACGATTCTGACTAGACTGAGTTAGACGGTTGATCATTCACTTTGATCGTGTGTCCGTTAAACGGCAAAGGCATATCTTCATCGGAGAGCACCGAGTAGTAATGAATTGCTGCCTCATCAAACCTAAACTTTGGTATAGACATAGAGGCGAATTTCGTTACGCCGCCAACCCTGGTATGTTGAAGTCTTCCGTGTGGATGGCAGTCGGAGCTCTATCGGTTCCGTTGCTCGCTCACGACATCATCACTACAAAACTGACCTACTCGCGGGATATAGCTCCGATTCTGCAGAAGCGGTGTTCATCATGTCACTCCGCCCTCAGCCCCATCCCACTTACTTCCTACGAAGAAGTCCGTCCATGGGCGGTGGACATCAAGGAACAGATTTTGTCTCGGTCTATGCCACCGTGGGGTGCGGTAAAAGGTTTCCGTGATCTGCTGCCGGACGATTCGCTGACTGAGGAGGAGATCACAATGCTTGCGGCCTGGGTTGTAGGCGGGGCTCCAGCAGGAAAACCTGTCCGCCGGGCAGCTTACAACAGCAGTTCGGTAGCAGCAGGAAGTGAGAAGTCAGTCGATGTGCTTCTGATCGACGGACATCGCGTGCTTCGGTCTCCCTTTATCGTAACCGCGATCAGACCACGGCCGGGAGTGGTAGTGAGATCCGCAAGAATTACAGCCAAACTCCCCGATGGGCATATAGAACCGCTGCTATGGCTTTACGAATACGATCCGAAATGGCAGCGAGTCTTCCGATTCAGAAGGCCACTACGACTCCCGCCTGGCACGCTAATTGAGTCAAGCAACCCCGTACGTTTCTATTTGCAGTCGGCATCTACAGTGCCTTAACCGGTACCGTGAATTTTACGGTGTTGATCACACCCGCCCGCTGGAACTGGATCCAGAAGCGATACATCTCAGGTCGGGGAAAAACTACGTTGAATTGCATGACAGGACCTCCATCGGCGAGAAAAGGATGCAGATGCAGCAGATCGATAAGATCTGCACTCGCTAACAGCATGTGGGCCCACGTCCCCAGATACTGCTGAATGTCGGTCGAGGGATCAAGCGCAACGAACAGCTTGGTTTCCAGTCCTGCGAGGGGCTGTTCCGGATCCAATCGCAAGGATGCCGTAAGATTTTCCCCTTTGGATGGTGTCAGAGATGGCCGAATCTGCGGCAGCGGTGATTGGCCTGTCGCGAACACGGTCTTCAGAGTCAGCTGCGGGACCGAAGTAGAAGGATAGTAGTCGGCGAGCAAGCGATACATGCCGCCGAGCGGCAACTGGACAGGCAGACGAAATGAGCCGTCAGGTTGTGGATCGGGATGAAGGTGAGCAAAAAACTCCAGGTTTTCACTAACGAGAAACACGTGCATGAGTTTTTCGTGGACGATTTCGAAACGTTTAACCTGCTTGCTTGTCTCCGGATCAAAGACCCGCAAAGTGAGGACGCCAGGTTCGCCGGGCTTCAACGTGCTCGGCGATTGCGATAGATCCAGCCGATACTCAATACGTTCAGGCACAAATAAGACCAACCTCATGCCACAGCGCGGGCAAACTCCCGGCTTGTCTGATCGGACATCGGGATGCATGGGGCATACCCAACCATCGGGGACTGGCTGGTCGGGTGAAGTCGGCTGCTGTGCCCAGGAGGTGCCAAACCCTATCAAAAGCCACAGAACAGTGCGCCGGCTTAATTGCATAGCTCGCTTCGCCTAAGTAGAAGTCAGGTCGTGCCTCGTCTATTGCTTCGGCCCATTAAACTTCACCCCAGTCCGATTGGCGGGTTCGGCGTATTGTAACCAAAACGCCATCATTTCCTCGTCGCTAGGCTCGCCCCAGCGAATCGTGCGCGTATGATCGGGATTCAACGGATTGTTCACGGAATTGTCGAAGTACGCAGTCACGAACAGGCGAGTGCCCTTCTGCAGGAACGATTGTTTCTTCAGAACATAAGTTTGCTGCCAGCGGAAGTCGTACTTTGGGACATTAAGTAAGACTTCGGAGTGCCCATCGGGGTAGAACGCTTCCGTTTTCATACTTTTTCCGCGGAAGTGCATGTGGGCGGTCATCGCAATTGCAAGAACATCTCTATCCAATGTGTAGCAAGCCGTGACTTTATGGTCGGAGGCGTCAGGAGGAATCAGAAACATTTCGTTTTCAATATCGAGTAAACCAACTTCGCCGTTGAGCTGTTCTTTCTCTGCGATGAGCCCAATGCTAGTTCGGTCTTTGACATCCTCCAACAATCGATTGTTGTAGTGGATGTCGAACATTAGATACGAGCCTTTAGGAATTTTTATCGCGTAACCGGGCGGCTGGACTTCGGGCATATGTCCAGGAAGATAAATCCCAGGTTGTACGGTCCAATCGCCCGCAGGGCTGCCAGGAAGCGCGCCTCCATCCGGCGAAGAACAGCCGTCGTCAACCACGGGGGCATCCAGTTTAGTGTGAGACACTGTTCCAGTCACGAAACGGAAAGCGTTAGTTTTGTGTCCCGGCTTTGCGAACCGTTGCTGTCGATCCGCATCTTCTGCGGACAGCACGTTGACATTGACGTGATGCACTACTCGACGATCTCCGGGTGACACCTCCGTTGCTTGGAACCAGCGGTCCTCACGGAAATTCGTTGGGACGAAAATAACCTCATAATCATCCTGCTGGCCGGCAGGTACAAGGTGCTCTGGAATGCTGAACACAACGTCTGGCTGCATGTGCCAGCCAACAGTGAGTGCGGGAGCAGGAGGTAGGTCTCCGGGATTTCCTTCTGGTGCGCCGTTCTCAACCCATTCCTGAATGATGGCAATTTCGGCCTCTGAAAGTCGCGGGTCGTTGCTGAACTCGTGTGATTGCGGATCCCCATACCACGGCGGCATGACCCTTTGCACAACTTTCTCGCGGATGGCTCTTGCCCAAGGGCGAACCTCTTTATAATTCATCAACGACATTGGGGCAATGTCGTTTGCATGATGGCAGATCACGCAGTGCTGATAAAGAATTGGCGCTACATCTTTGCTGTAGGTGACCGCGTCTTGGCCGTGGGCCAGAGCAATCGATGCATACGCAGCGGCCGCAGACAGTAGAACCATTCGCGATACCGAAAATACATGCCCCAGACTCATATCCACTCTTCATTTCGTGCGTTCCCAAAGTGCACAGGGACGAGTACTGTACGTCGGCCAGAGATTCGCTGAGAGCTGCTCGCAAAAACCTGAACCAGCGGCATTTTGATGTCACGCAGCATGATCGCTTCACTCTTCATGTATTTTGGTTGCGATCACCGCAGGGTAGATGCGGATCTTTCTACGGTGCGCCATTTACCCCGCTAAGAAATCCCCCCAAATGTCCAGTGAGAGTGAGAACTGCAATACCCGCGAGCTCTGCAAGCGTGAGCCAGCGAAATAGAGTCCGATTGTTGCTACGCTCGGCTCGACAGTACAACCAACTCACAACCAACAGCAAAAGACTTGACAGGACCCCCAGCAGCAAGTGCAGCAGCAATACGCCTTTCAGCCGTGCTCCTCTGAGCGCGAGCTGCCACGCCAGCAAGCCGGTTGCCACTGCTGGTACGCTTAGAATTCCGGCCCAGAGCAAATTGTAATGGGCCGCCACAGCCATCGGCTTGCTCCTACGCCAACGGGCCGCGAAGTCGAACAGGACTCCCATTGTAAACAGGGCAATCGGAAAATGAATAAGCGCAACATGCTGCCCATGTTTAGCCAGTAACGCAGCTTTTATATCGAACGGATGCATGAACTTGTCGCTACCGCACGATCACCGTACCGGTCATTTTTGGGTGTGTCGCACATAAGTAAGGGAAGATCCCAGGTTTGGTGAACTTGAACGAGAATGTCTCGTCCTGCGCAAACAAATCTGATTTGAAGCCCGCCTCTTTACTTGCTACGTCGTGGGGCACGACGTCATGGTTGACCCACTTGACTGTAGTGCCCGCTGCCACATTCACTACCATGGGTTTAAACGTGTAATTTTCAATATCAACCTGAACCGAATTGGTCTTGGAATCCTGAGCATTTGCACCACAAATTAACTGCATCGGAGCAACCATAATCATTGTCGCAATGGCGAAGCCGTAAAAATACGACAAGAGACGACTCATGCGACTTTTTCCCTCGGGGCAAAATGCGATCCTCTCTCATAATTAGGACGTATTCGGCCCTCTAGCAAATCATTCGGAAGCTGCCGAATGGCTCGTCTTGCGGCCCCTGAGGGTCTGGAAACCTGCTGTTTGTAGCTGCGATATCGACGACCCGCATCTGCGATCGATAAAGCATTAAATAGGAGCCCAGATGCTTCCCAATTGTCGAAATCACCGGTTGAATGGTTCTTGCTTCTAAGCACCGCACCTTCCCAGCTTTCATCGCGGACGCTTAGCGATCCAGGCTGAAGAAGATTTCTCCGCGAATTACTGCGGCATTGCACCGTTCGCTCCTGCGTAGACGCGCAGGATGACAGCACCGCTTTGCTGACCACCAAACAGCGCAGTCCAGGAGATTTCCTGCCACTCAGGTTTCCAGATCTCGGGTAGGTGCAATCGATCGCCGACTGGGTAAACTTCCCCAGGCCTGACTTGATAGACACTAGAGCGCGTTTTGTTGTCTGACCATCCTTCGGGTAGTTTCGCCGTAATGGTCACTTCTTGAATTGTGGCAGTGTCGTTGCGGATCAATAGGGGCACATGAACGTAATTGGTACCGGGCTCGATCGCCATCTCCGGCACTGGGAGCAACTCTGCAAGATGTTCGATGTTGTGACCTTTCCAGAATTCGCCATAAAAATTCCACGGTCCGCCCAGCTCAAGTGAAACTGCTGCCAGCTTTTCTCTCTTGCGAGCGACTATGCGCGCAGACGGAACGGCCCCAGGAACAATGCCCTCAAAAACGTCGTCGGTCATAGTTCCACCGACCAGTGATTTTCCGAAGATCAAACGAGCCGGCCGTTCAAACTCCTTGAAGTCATTTTTCTCTAGCGCATCGACGCCTACTTTGCCCTCTTGAGTTAGATGGAAAGCCGTTTCCTGGGCAGCAAGCCTCGAGTAGGGAACATGTTGCGTTGGGGATACATCGGTATTTGAATACGTTGGACCTTTGCCAGTCAGAAAGGGCTTCCGGTAGGGAGATGGGAGCGGTGGCCTCTCCCCGTAGTCCGGATAGTCCGAAGCGTCCGAAAAGTAATAGATCTTCTTGGGCTGCCAGGGAAGGAGCCCCTCTGCGGACTGCCCACCACTCCGATCGGGCACAAGTTGTTCGCTGAACACCGTAGGATCGCCGGCTAGATCAAACGCTTCATTTGCGATGACTGAGGATGCCTGGTGATCGGCATGGTTTTCGCCTGCGACATACGCTGGCAGCCAAGTGAGAATAACCTCAGGTCGCGTCAAGCGCACAAGACGGACCACCTGTTCAAGAACCGAACCGTGGCCCCAGCGTTCCAGCGCCGTGATCACATTTTGTGAAGAAACGTTTGGCGTCCCTAGGAACCACACGTTGGTTACGCCGAAAGACGCCACCGCTCTTCTGCCCTCAATCTCGCGCTCCGCCCCAAGCGAATTGCCCTCCTCCGGTCCAGCTTCATTATCGCCATCCTCTCCCCGGCTGGTGAAGATGACGGCAACTCGCCGGTGTTGATCATAGATCGCACGCGCCAAATAGCCCGCTATGTCGCCACTTTCGTCATCAGGATGAGCAACGACAACTAGCATATCCGCCTTGTAGCGCTCATCAGGACCTGTAAGAATTGGCGCTCTACTGGACTGACCTGCAGCCAGCGCTAAAACCAAGAACAGAAACGATAATTTCGACATTGCTTTGCACCAGACTTGTTTTAGACATCGCGCAGACTCGACCATGCGAATTTGCGTGCCGGCTACACCTCTCCGCTTGTCCATGAGAACATGCCTTTCCGTTTCCCCATCTCCGGTCTGATTCTCTCGCACCTTAATTTTCGCCGCCAGATCGCGAGTATCTCTATCTGCAATTCTCTCGGAAAACATTTTGCGCGAAAGCCGCAACATTTAAATTGTTAACAGCTTCAGAGCGCCCATCAATAAATTCGGAAGCCGCCGAAATGAAGCCTTGAGCAATCGACCCTTGTCGACGAATTGCGGAGTTTTCTCTCGTCTAAGCGCAAGAATGATGTTTTCCGGCACGCCAGCTGCTTTACTAGATGCTCGCTCGGCGAGACGCACGCCCTCCACATCGAACCTGTAGACAGGTTTTTACACATCACTATTTCGGGGCAAGCATTGGGAAGCTCCACGAAAGTGCGCGCGCATCGGCAGCTTGTCTCTTGGACAACGTGTGCGGCCCAATCATGACTTAGAAAATAAGCGGTAAGTTCCAATCTCCTGGGCTCCGCGACGCGAGCGAGAAAAATCTGAAACAACCAACCCGGCCCGAAGCGCCTCGGTAAAAGCGTGGCGGGTGGCCTTGCGCCACTCCAGCGTGTATTTGCCATCCGGCCGATGTTCGCGGTACATAGGAATCTCTATCGAGACCTGAAGGCCACTTTGCAATCCCCGAGCATCGAGGAAAAGGTATGGCGCACCATCCTCGGCAACTTGCAGTAGTGAAACTGCTACTGAGTATCCCCCAGCCTGCTCTCTGCCATGGCCGTTCTCAATCCGTTCCCGAACCCGTTGGCTGTCCAGGAGCCAGCGTACCCAGAGCCGATCGGTGCCATTTTGGTGCAGGAAACTGCTACCCTGCTCGCCGTAGAAATTTACCTTGTATGAATCGCACACAACACCCAGCTTCGCGAAATTCAAGTATGCATTACGGCTTTGCAACGGATCATACGTCCACGTGATCTGCCGAATGTCGGCGCCCAAGGCCTTTTCCCGTTGAGCTAATTTCAGGCGATATCCCAAATTGTGATCTCTATAACCTCGCTTGACCGCGAGCGTGTGCGAATGAATGGTAGCTTGCCCGTTTTCCAGACCAACGAAACCAAACACAAACCCCACTAGGTGCTCGCCGTCGAAAGCGCCGAGCAGAATGCTCCCTACCTCTCGCGCCGCTATTAGGAGAGAACGGGGGACAATCTCCCGTTCATTCACACCCCAAACCTCCTGTTCGAGAGCTTCAACTTGTTCCAGCTCGTCGACACTCTCTACATCTCTGATCCGGATCTCGCTTTTATCCACATTGGCACGATGCGCGACCTCATTTGCTTCGGTTCCAACTGCCTGCTCAACACTCCTAGCAGGGCTCACCGCTGACATCGCCTCAGCTCTCCAGTGCTCTCGCCGAACTGTAAGAGATTCGATGCGGTCGCGGCGGACGCAATAACCTAAGCCAGGGCTCGTGGGAACCCGAATCGTGCCATGTCCGCTTACTTCTACCTTCGGCTCGATGATGTCTTCGCTCCAATACCGCTGGCTCGCGGAAACGTCTCCGGGTAGCACGAACCCGGGTAGCGTAGACATGGCAATGTTGTGCGCGCGGCCAACACCAGATTCCAGCATCCCCCCGCACCACACCGGGATGGAATGTCGAACACTGAGATCATGCATTTGTTTGGCCCGGGTGTGTCCCCCTACTCGCCCCAGCTTGATGTTAATGATCCGGCAGGCGCCGAGCTTGATCGCCGCTTCAGCATGGGAGGGACTGCGAATGCACTCGTCCAGGCAGATGGGTGTGCATAACTGAGCTTGTAGCACCGCATGTTGATAAATGTCGTCCCAAGCGAGCGGCTGTTCAATCATCATGAGATTGTATTGATCAACCGTCTTGAGTAGCTCCAGGTGTTCGAGTCGATAGGCCGAATTGGCATCGGTCATCAGCCTGATGTCAGGATACTGCCGGCGCACCGCAGCTACGACTTCAACGTCCTTACCGGGCTTGATTTTGAGCTTGACTCTCTGGTACCCGGCGCGCAACTCGCCCTCAATCTTCGCCAAAAGAGTTGAGATCGAGTCTTGGATTCCGACAGAGACGCCACAAGGGATATCTTGCCGAGTTCCGCCGAGTAACCTCGCCAATGGCATGCTCTTTTGCTGCGCTTCGATATCCCACATCGCGTTTTCCACGCCCGCCTTTGCCATCTCATGCCCGCGGATCGGATCAAGAAGACTCGCTATTTCGGCAGCGCTGTCAACGCTCTGTCCCACGACTAACGGCGCGATGAAGTCTCTCACAATGTGCCAGGCCGTATCCGTGGTTTCGGCATTGTAGAAAGGATCTTCCGCGGCGGTAATCTCGCCCCACCCGTGGAGTCCATCCACACCCGCTTCGACCAACAGAGTGAGGAATGACCCGAATGGTCGACATGAAGCTCGACCCGAAAGCAAATGACAGGATTCGAAGCAGTTGGCGTCTTTGAATACGCGTCCCGTCCTCCTTTCGAAAGGTCGGGGCTTCCGCCCCGGCATTTTGATTTTGAATCCGAGTTTTTCCGTATAAAAATCTAAATGACTTTCTCCCTACCCACCGATCTCCCGCAGCGATGCCGCAAGATGCAGTTCACGTATCGCTCACGATATATTCACGACTATGGTGTAGCGAGGGATTTGTAAATAAGACCGATGACTATTCCGATGATAGTCCACTGGACGAAGTAAGTTACAGCCTGTCCCAAAGCGAGTCTCAGCCCGATGTTCAGGTTCACGTAGTTGTGCAGCACAAATGCGCAAACCGCGAAAATGCCAATGAGAACGCCGAAGCGCGCACCTTCCCCAGTGCCCGATCCGCTCCGATGTATCATTGCGAAAATTATGGCGGCAACCAGGATTGATATGAAAGTTGCGACCAATCCGATCGGCATAACACGCATCATTTCTTCCTTAGGTCGGAATACGCCCGGGTACTTGTGGGCTTCATTGATAAGAACTGGCACCAGCCAGAGCACTAAGAATCCAAAGGCAAAAGACGCGACCGTGCCACCAAGCGCCGCCAGCCCGAGACTTAGATAGTTCATTTGCACTCCTTTACCATTTGCGTATCAAAATGACAGCCGCTTCGACTGGTTCGCCCAAACACTGATGATTTTGGTAAGGCGGCATATTGAGACTCGCCTTCGCATTAGATTTCGACTGATTCCGACAGCATCGTTCTCAGCGGAATACTACACTCAGGACCATGAGAGCCGTATAGGGAGAGCACTCTGTCAGTGGACGATCATGGATTCGAGGTGCCAGGTTTTGACCGGAAACTCTCGACGACGAACAGATTTCCATAAAGGTCCTCGAACATAGCCTCCGTCACACCCCACGGCTGGTCGACAGGACTTTCAACGAACTTAACGCCTCGCTTGGATGCAAGGTCATAGAATTTGTGACAATCCTCGACCTCGAAAACCCACCTTGTTTCTGTTCCGACTCTCGCTTCGTAGTTGCGAATCGAATCGTCCCCTGTCGCGGAACTCGTGTTGATGCCCTTGTCGGACGCCGAATAAGGCCTTGCAATTTCGAGAATGATCCCGATCTCTTTTCCGCCGCGTGGGGCCACCACGAGCCAGCGCTTGTCCTTGCCGAACGTCCGGTCCTCCGTTTTCTCAAGACCCAGAACGTTGGTGTACCACTTGAGCGCCTCGTCGTAGTCGCGGACGACAATGGTGACGTAGCGCAAGCGAACGATCCCCAAGTCTGGGTCGCCTGATTGCGAAACGCTGATCGTTGGAATACAAAACACAGCCATCAGGAGAAACACAATTCCCAAACTAGATTTCTTTGAGGTCACTTGCCCTCTCCTTTCGACTCTGAATTCTTGGCGTTACCTGCAATGCCCCAGGCCCGCTTCGGAGACTGCCCTTAACCCAGCTTGTTTGAAAGAACGAACTGATTGCCATCGATATCCTTGAAAATCGCCATGGTGCCCTGAACCTCCGTTTTGGGCTCCGCGGTGAACTCAACGTCCTTGGCCTTCAGTATCTTGCAAGTTGCGAACACGCCGTCGCACCAAAACGTCCCCGACTGAAACGTACCGATGCGGTTCTCGTGCCCTTCCGGTGTAAACAGCGCCGGCTTCGATTCGGCACCGGGAATGAGCAACTACGAAATTCGGTGCTTACAGGCCAGTTTTCGTCCAAGCTGAATTACTTCCAATTTGCCCTTGATACGTCAGAAATTCGTGTTCGGCTTTTGCCGACGTTGATGCTGGCAGTCTCACGCGGTCCAAAATCTGTTTTTAAAGCGAGCGAAGCAAGACGTGTAGGCCGAACCCCAGCACCGCGCTGGAGAAGACTAGCAACACTATCCCCCACTTCGTCGACCTCCCCATCAAAAACAACGATTGCGCAATCAAGGGAACAGATAAAAAGATGTTTCCAGTGATGGATAGCTTGACCCCAGAGCGCAGATCAGTTTGCTTATGCGAAATCACCTGAAGCATCACCGCAACCGCCAGCGGGAGGAAGACTGCCAGCTTCCACACTAGGGAAGTCAACCGTGAGCCGGCAGTGTTTTTCATGGATGACCTTATACCGCAATTCGATCCCAACCGTGTCATTAACATTCGCGAGCCTCGGCCTCACTCGGAAACTTCCATCCGCACTCTGGTGAGCGATCTTGGTTCGCTCGGTGCAAGTTGGGCGTTCTCGTTTCAGCCGGTGCTGCCACCTGTTAGTCGACCTTTACTCATCTCGAAAGATGAGGCCGGGCCAGGCGTTAGACGCAGTCACCGGAACTCGGCTTTAGGCTTTCGTAGTTCCTTCCTAAGGATGTTGGGGCTTTATGCTGCCGCCGGCATCGCGCTCTGGTTGCGGTTGTGCAGCGGTTCGCAAGCTTCTCCGCTTACCCACAAGCGGTGCAGCAACACCGCGAGTTTTCTCGCCGTGGCAATGATGGCTCGCTTCTTCCCGCTCTTCCCGCCACGCTCGGCCAGTTTCAGGCCCCCAACACCGCAGGTCGCAGTTCACACCGAACGGTCCCAGAATGTATTGTGCCCCTTGCACCAGCAGCGTTCGCAGATAGGGATCGCCTTCCTTGCTGATGTGCATCTGCGGCTCGCCCTGTCCCGAGTTTCTTTCTTGCGGGCTGCAGTCCCAGATAGCGACCTACGTCGCGACTTTTGTGGAAGCGACGCGCATTTCCAGCGTCAGCAGGAAGGTCAGCGCGATCAGTGTACCCACTCCCTTCACCTGCTTCAGCAGAGCCACCTGCGGATAGCTCTGTTGCGCCAGCGTGGTAGTACGAACGAGAATGAAAGGGTCGGCCACCAGTGGATTGTCAAGACGTTGTTTCCCATCGAAGCCGGACCGACAGGGCTTAATTTTGGTACCGAGTCGTGCAAAAGGAGGCGCGATAAGTCCGCACCTTGCAAATCGTTACAGCCGATTTGCATTTTCGCACCGCTCCTGCTACGGCTGAGTTCACGTCCCCTCGGAAAGGGAACAACGTGTTGAAAGATCACGGCCACCCGCCCAGAGACAACACGCCCCGGACATCGATTGAAACAACAAATAGACAATCCAATTATATCTGCGTGACAACTGCTACGCCGAAAGGCGCTATAGGCTCAGTAGCTCAGTCCACAAAGAATCGGCTGATCCACAAGTAGGAAGACCGGATAAAACCTTGCCATACGGAGGGCGGCCATGCCTAGAACAAGCGCGATCGGGACACTGCTGCATCTTTCCCTCGCAGTTTTCATTTCGGCCGCTCCCACACTCCTAAAAGCTCAAGTGCAGGGCCCTCTGACCTTTAAGACAGTCAGCGTGGGCGCGGTCCACACCGAGGCCACTGGGGTCGACAATGCCGGCGATATCGTCGGCTTCTACGTCGATTCCAGGGGCGTGGACCACGGATTTATCGACATCGCCGGCAAGATCATGGCCATCAATGTTCCGGGCTCAGTCGCAACTCGCGTCTACGGTATCAGCGAGGATTACAACAAAATCGTGGGATGGTACACGGACTCGAGTGGCCGTCAACATGGATTCAAGTTCACCGGAACGTTCACGACGGTCGATGTCCCCGGCGCGACCTGGACCCATGCATTCTCGATCACCAATGTGGGCTCAATTGTCGGCGCCTACGCAGACAGCGACGGCGTGGTTCACAGCTTCTTCGACCTGAATGGCAATGGAGATTTCTCCACCCTGGAGTTTAAGGGTTCCGATCGCGTCGAGGTGTATGGCATCAACGGTGTGGGCTACATGGTAGGAATCTATGACAACTCCGCTGGCGTCGAGCAGGGAGTCTTCGGTTTCCGTGCGCTTACCATCACAATCAGCTTCCCAGGCGCAGTCGTCACTTCAGCGGACGGTATCAGCGATAACGTCGAGATCGTTGGGCACTATGGCGCGAAAGCAGACGGGCCTTTTCATGGCTATACCCTATACAACGGGGAGTTCCACTCGGTAAATTTTCCCGGCGTCGAAGACACACGTTGTAATGGCCTCAACCTGAACGGTGAGATCGTGGGCCGCTACACCGATGCAAAAGGCATCATCCACGGATTTTCCGCACAATAGACCTACTTGAAAAAGGGGGTGTGCTCCCGAGACTGGAGAATCTTTGTTGCGGTTGCGGAAGAAAATCCGGGCTGAACACAACCATTGCGGAATGCTGGGAAATCGAGAGGAAATGAAAATTGTAACGGGAAGTACTTGAATTGTAATGGCACACAGATTCATATAGCATTCAGCGGCCGTAAAGGCTTTTCAAGGCCCGTTTCTGGATAGCTTCGGGTTGGCCGACAATACAGAAACTAAGCCATTCGGTTCGACAGTGATTACGATTGCCGCCCGATCCAGAAGACGGCGAACCGCTGCAACTTTTTCGATCCACTGGCACGGGGCGTGATACGTCGTACAATCAGTGCTGCCCAAGGGCATGCCAACCGAATTTCACAGACGATATTCTTCTACTCCCGTATTCCATTATGTGTGCTTGGCAAGTCTTTTTGCCGGCGCGATGCTGTTTCAAATTCGCTATGCCCGGGACATCTGGCACAACGAGAAGGTAGATGTACCGTTTGTCATGCCCGCTTCGGCCAGCGCCTTGCTCGTGATCGTGCGACCGGAGGCTGAGAAACTGGGCCTGCACGGCGGTGATACCCTGCGGGCAGTCAATGGTCAAAAGTACACCGGTACCGCGCTCTTGTCGGAAGCCTACGCGAAAGCTCGCCCCGGAGATCAGTTCAAACTCAGGGTAAAGTCAGCATCCGGAGAACATTCCGTGGTTCTCCCAGTGACTGCGGGAACTACTCCGCTGAGCCAGGTGATTGTCGACGGGCTGCTCAACATTGTGGCACCGATCGGATGCGTCCTGCTCGGATCCTGGGTGGTGCTCATACGCCCACGTGACCGGTTGGCGTGGATTCTGCTCGGACTGATGTTCTGTTCCTCGCAATTGTTCAGCTCCTTCAAGATTGAGAGCTGGGGCCCGGGCTATCGCGAAGTGGCCATGGCTTACCGTACGGCTCTGGCGACCGGGTGGGTTATTTTCATGTTCCTGTTCGGCTTTTTCTTCCCGGAACCGTTTCCGCTCTACACGCGGATGGGAGCGTGGCGGAAGTGGATCCCAGCATTGGTGATCGCTCCGATCCTTGCGGAGGTCATGTATGCGGTCGTGGTGTCGATCACAGACATGACAGACTACGTGCACGCGCACGGGATTGTTCAGAGGTTCCATCCTCTTGATACTCCAATGCGGATTTATCTTTACTGCGTGGTTGGGTTTGGATTTTTCGGCTCGATCTTCACAAAGTCGTCGATGGCGATCTCGCGTGATGCCAAGCGACGCCTTCGACTGCTCTACTGGGGCGCGACGGTTGCCTTGACTCCACTGTTAGTGATCACGCTGTTTTCGCAGTACCGCGGGAAGTCCATGTACGACATGTTTCCCGACTGGCTGATAGCCATGGGATTGATCCTGACCACGATTTTCCCGCTAACGCTGGCTTACGTGATCGTGGTGCAGCGCGCGATGGATGTGCGGGTGGCTGTGCGGCAGGGACTGCAATACGGGCTGGCGAAAAACGGCATACTTGTTCTGCAAGGCATCTCAGCTCTTGTAGTAGTTCTCACCGCCTTGCCGTTACTAACACGAAACGAAGGAAGACCGACGAAAATCATCGTTGCCGCGATTGGATTGCTTGCGATCTTCACTATTCGGCGTGTAGCCGATCGATTGCGCACCTAGACTGACCGAAGATTTTTTCGCGAAGCCTACAACACGGAGCAGGTCCTCAGCGAGTTGAGCGACCAGGTGCGCAGCATGGTGGAGACCCGATCGCTGATCGAGACGGTGGCGTCACGAATTTCGGAAACACTTCATGTTCCGCAGGTTGCGGTTCTCCTGGGCGGTGGCGGATTTTTTCGTTCGGCATACGCATTGGGATACGGCTCAGCACCCGACGTTGCTTTTTTTGCGAACAACGGCACTGTGAGGGTTCTCGAAAAACAGAGAGAACCGTCGCGCGTGTATCTCGACGATCCCAATTCATGGCTGTATCGCGAGCCAGAGGTCAGCGAACAGGATCGCGCGAAGCTGTCACAGCTTCAGAGCGAGTTGTTGTTGCCGCTGAGCGCACGGGACAAGCTGCTCGGGTTCATCAGCCTGGGACCGAAGTTGTCCGACGAGCCTTACTCGGGAACGGACGTCCGCCTGCTGAAATCGGTGGCGGCACAAACCGGGCTGGCGTTGGAGAATTCGCGCCTGATGTCGGCGATCGCGGATGAAGTCGCACACCGGGAACGGCTGAATCGCGAGGTGGAAATTGCGCGCGAGGTGCAGGAGCGACTATTTCCGCAGACGCTGCCGCCGATCGAGGGCATTAAGTATTCAGGTGCATGCCGTCCGGCCTTAGGAGTCGGCGGTGACTATTACGATTTCCTCGCGTTGCCGGATGGACATCTGGGAATCGCGATCGGAGACGTTTCCGGCAAAGGCATTGCTGCTGCGTTGATGATGGCAAGTCTGCAGGCGTCACTAGCGTGGCGAGGCGACGCGGGCACCGGAGAATCTGGCAGGGCTCGTCGGCAACATCAACCACCTGCTGTATGAGGCCTCGTCAGCCAATCGCTACGCGACGTTCTTCTATGCTCAGTACGATCCGGAGACGCGACGATTGACCTATGTGAATGCTGGACACAATCCGCCGATGCTCTTTCATCGCGATGGAGACAAGTGGCAGATCACGCGTCTTGAGGTTGGCGGCACGGTGGTGGGTTTGCTCGAAACGGTTCCGTACGAGCAATCTGCCGTGACCATCGAGACGGGCGACGTATTTGTTGCGTTCACGGACGGCATCAGCGAAGCCATGAACGCGGCCGACGAGGAGTGGGGCGAGGCGCAGTTGATCGGAACCGTGAAGCAATGCGGTGGGCTGTTGCCATCGCAGATCATTGCTCGCGTCATGCAAGCGACGGATGGATTCGTCGCCGGCGCCAAGCAGAATGATGATATGACGCTGGTGTCCTGTGCGCCACACCGTAACTTGGCACGTGTCAGGTCTGATCGGCCCATGTCATCGACCAGGAAGGACTCCTGTTAACTCGGGCCAGAAGGCGCCTTTGGAGGAGTTGAAAACTCTGTTGGGTGGTCTGACACCGATTTCGCTCGGATGACGGGCAACCCTTACCTTATCCGATTAGGTAAGGGTTGCCGACAACCCGCCCGGAATCGTGTGCAGCTTGCATAAGGGGTGCACATTGGATCATCCCGCTGGCCACTGAGGAACAATACCGCCCGTGAACGTTGCCAGTGCGATGGTCGAAGGTGCGCGGCTAAAATTACGCCGGCCTGTGTCTTCCCTGCGTGCTTACGTGGGCTGCTTTTGGTCCATTGAAACTGCCCCCGCCACGCGATTGCGAACATTGCCAGACGCTTGCGCAACCCTTTCCATCGAGTCTGGCCATAGCGAAGCCTTGGAGTGATTGTTTATGGGTCTGCGCCAAACATCGGCCGAAAGAGTGCCCGCGACCGGGCAGACATTGTTCGGCGTACGCCTCAAACCGGGCGTTACTTTTGTGTTCATCGGCATACCTCTCCACACACTTGTGGAGCGCCATGTACGACTAGCGGCACTGCTGCCCGAAGTTGGTTCTCGTTTGGAGAAACGCCTGGCCGGAACGCGGACGTTTGGCGAGGGATCGACGTCCTAGAAAGATTCCTGATTCAGCAACTGTCCGACGTCCAAGTGGACTGGCGCGTTCAGATGGCACTGAAACGAATTGAAGAATGCAGCTGGCAGATACGAATAGGGCAACTCGCCCGCGATTGTCAGGTCAGTCCTCGCCATCTGGATCGCCTCCTCCGCAATTGGGTAGGTTATTCTCCAAAGCGCCTGGCGAGGATCATGCGGTTCCAGGCGGTGCTGCTGCACATGGAAACTTCGCCTTCTGATTGCTTCACACGAGAGGCGGCAGAACTCGGCAATTTCGATCAGGCCCATTTAGCCAATGAGGTTGCGTTGTTCGCCGGCATGAGTCCAGGACGAATCGCCCCGCATCGTGTGGCCGATTTTTCCAAGACACGCTGCGAATGAGCTTATAAACTCGCCGTAGCACATTCGCAAACAAACCTCAGACATGAAGCGCGCAGCCATCGGCGTTCGAATGCATTCTGGTTGGGGAGCGCTTGTGGCCGTCTCAAACAGCGCCGGCACAGTGGAAGTAATTGACCGGCGGCGCGTCGCCATCACTACCCCCGGAACCCTCGGAGCGAACCAGCCCTATCACTTTGCGGAGAATCTCGATCTTCCAGAGGCGGAGATGTTTCTTGGGAACTGTTTTGCGGCTTCAAAGCGGCTCGCCATGGCGGCTGTGCAGGATGTGGTAGGCGAACTGGGCGGTCGCCAATATCGTGTCGTAGGTTCTGCCGTCCTCCTGGCTTCAAGTCGCCCGCTGCCGCCCCTTTCAAAGATCCTTGCCTCACACGCCTTGATTCATGCGGCAGAAGGCGAATTCTTTCGCGAAGCCTTTTCGAAAGCATGCGAGGGTCTAGACATTTCTGTCACCGGGTTTCGAGAGCGTAACCTCGACGAATGTGTCCAGACAACGTTCGGCAAAGCGGCGACTCGGATGAGGCAACAAGTTTCTACTCTTGGGCGTTCTCTCGGACCGCCCTGGACCAAGGATCAAAAGACGGCGGCACTTGTCGCGTTGATAGTTTTGGCAAATAAGCAAGGTCATTCCCGCAAATCGTCGCTCTGAGGAGGGCCCCACCCTGGAGAGGAAGCTGAGACCATGTAGCTCTTTCGAGGAAAGCCTTAGATGACAAAAGCGCATATCTACCAGTTCATTGCAAAACAGAAACTTGGAGTGCTGGGGACCCTTTCTTCCGTGGCTGCGCTCAGTCGGCCCTCGTAGGAATTGTTGTGACTCACGAATTAGAGATCATCTTCGACACCGTCAAGAGTTCGCGCAAGTTTCAGAATCTGATGTCGAATTCGGTTGTTCGTTCGTGGTTGGCTGGACAGGCGAAATCACGGTGCAGTACGAGGGCCAAGCGCACCGACCGGAGGGAGCCGCGCTGGCGCACTACCACCGGTGGGAAGGCTGATCGTCCGCCCCCGCTATGCACGTATCCCGAAGTTGCTGTCTACAAAGAAACGGGAAGCAGTGACGCCGCTGCAAACTTTTCGTGCTCTGTCTCCGAATAGCGGTAAAGACAGCGCGAACAGCACGACGCGTATGAGCGCTCTTCATAATAAGTTTTCGCTGCATTCCTACGCACGTTCAGCGCCTTTGGGAGTCAACCTTGGCCACAATAGGGTCTTGGAATTTGACCCGTGAGTCGTTATTGCTCGCATCCTTCAGACTCTCGACGCTTATTTATGTCGGTGTTGCTAAGTCTCGACTTTCGTCACCACTATTAGCAGAGTTTCCCGTAACCTATTTCAGCTGGTACTCAAGTTGATGAACCCCGGCTTTAAGCGAGGGATATTTGGTAGCGATCCTATCGATGCCCTTCAGTATCTTCGTGCTCGGTTGTTTAGCTACGACAATCTGCACATGGTCGTGCGCAATACCCACAGTAAATCTCGCGTTCTGATTCATTTTTAGTTCGTCGTCCACCCGCTTGGCCCCTTTCAATGCACGGCTTAGCAACGGCAATTCCGTAATCTCGTTAAGAACTGATTGGGCACCACCTGGATCTCGGCAACATAACCACTCACTTCTGGCAAGACATGTTGCCTGTACCATTCTCCCTCTTCCTGCGACGTGGCGATTGCAACCGGAGGGGCCGGTCCTCCTATCGTTTCTCCAAAGTATTCAACAATTAGCGTTGCGTACCTGGGTCGAGGTGAATCGGCGAAGGCTAGACAAGGCGAAGCAAGTGCCAGAAGCACAGCGATAGCCAGAATTGCTCTCATGGGTTCTCCTCGCTTTGGGGAAATCGCTGGATGATCTCCTCAAAGCCGACTTCTAGCCCGGAATAACCTCCGGTTTGCCCGTCAACCGTCCGCGGAGTTGCGCCAAATCCCACTTCTGCCGACAGCAGGCAGAGGTGGGGGCACCGATGTATGTGGTTTTAGTTATTCTGTGAAGGCTGCTCGGCGTGGTCGATGAGCGAGAACGATTTCGAATATTTTGCGAGCACCGGCGTGAACGCACTTGGGACAATGTTGCCAAGCGGGAACTGAAGCCTGTTGAACTGAAGCGTCTGCTACTGCGAAACCGTTCAGCAGGTACGTGCCGCGCAGCGTGAAGGTGTCGCTCGCGGTTGGGCGTAGAACAAGCTCCGGTCCTAGCGGAGATTGTGCGTAGTGCTGTGCGGACGTTACGCGGCGGTTTTCGTGGCCTTGGGAAGTAGTTCCGCTTCGGCGCGAAGCAAGTCGTCAAGAGCGCGACCCTCTTCACGGGCCGCGCTGCTCATATGCGCGGCGGCGGGTATCTTCTTTAAGATTCGGGCGCGATTCGGTCGCAAGTGTTTTCGCCACCGAGAGCTGTGAATGTTGGTGCTCCGCTGCCTGATGTTCCCTTAGTTCCCTGTCAATCCGTTGCTTCTCGGAGTCAGTTCCTCTGCGGCAGCGTCCGTAAGCTCTCCCCTGCGCCACAGATTCGTACGACGCTCACGCAGCTCTTTCAGGCTCATTTCGTATCGTTCGCACTGCTTGCATCGCTCGGACATGGGCTCCCTTTCCGCTCCCTTTAGGTACTCGTGGGGAGATGGTTACTGCTAAAGTCTGCTTCTGCGGCTTCGCCGCGTCCGGGAAACCGGGGCGATTCAGAACCAACTTGGGCTAACGCCTAGCTTGTTGTACTCTTGCTGACTGCCGCGTGGCGCAGATCCTTGGGTTGGCAGACAAGCGGTCCAATTCTCTCCGGCGGTTCGGTGATGGTCCGGGACGCCATGCCAACATGTCCTTGACACAGGCGACGGCTTGTCGTAGGGTTTGCGCGGCAATTTCAGCGAGTTGGACGGTCACAGAAGATTGATCTGCCACGCCGAGGGGGTCCTTCTCGCTGCTTCCCCGTTGAAAGCCAGTATTGCCGCAATTCTGCATGGGCCCGCGGCAAGGGGGCAGTAAATACGGACCAGTTACGACGCCGCTAAAGCGGTGCCCCGATACAAACCATGCTTTTTTCAGCAAACTGCTAAGTGATCAAGCCGATCGAATTGATCGCACGTATTGCGCGGGGGTCATCCCCGTCCAACGGCGAAGCGTGTTTGTGAAATGGCTCTGATCGGCAAAGCCGCAGGCGAGTGCTGTGTGAATGATTGAATTACCTGACCGCAGCAGGCTCTTTGCCAAGCGCAAGCGCTGGCTAACTTGAAGCACATGTGGCGTACAGCCAAGGTATCGTTGGAACGCGCGCAATAGCGACAACGGAGACATTCCATTTTCTTCTGCCAGTTGCCTTAAAGTAACGGTTTCTTCGGGGGCGGCCATGAGGCGGTCACGCACGTAGGTCACGGCGGTGGAAGACTTGGGCACATGATTGAGGCTGCCGGCGGCCGAGGCATGCTTGTCCAAGACCTCTATCATCAATTCCAGAAATAGGCATTGCAAGCCCAAAGGAGTGTGGGCCGAGAATGCCGAATCCATAAACAATGAAAACTTGCGCCTCGCTGCATCATCGCGGACAACCGGTTCGCGGAACATAAGGGAAGGCAAGCGCAACCGCTCAGGCAACAGTTCCTGAAGCAGCGGAAGGCTGGGATAAATGGCAGCATAGGAACGCGTTTGTTGAGTCCCTTCGCTGCGGTGAGCTTCGTTTGGGTTGATCAAAATGAAGTTGCCCTTGAGGGCAACCACTAATTTTCCACGGTGAACAAAACGCTCAGTTCCCTCTTTCACGAACGCAATCGTGTATTCGGCACGTGCACGCAGCGCAAAATGAAGGCTGCTGCGGTTTGTCTCTAAGACTTCCAGCCCAGGCAGGCAGTGGAGGGTATGAACAGATGTGAACTTGCTTGAATCCGGCACTTTTCATCCTTGCCGCGTGAAATTTCTTACAAGACCGTCGTGTAACTGCCTACGATAATAGACTTTCATGGGTCAGGATGGAAAGTTTTGGATGGAGGTCGCTTTGTGGGCAAACTGCTTTTGGCAATTCTGGCCGTTGGATCCGGCATTACGTTGCTCGCCCAAGCGGGCAGGCCGGAAGCTCAGCAAGGTGCCGGCGCCGCAGCGCTCGCGCAGCTTCGTGGGCTGGCTGGTGAGTGGGAAGGCTCGCTGGAATGGACCGGGGCGCGCACTGCTACTGGTAAAGTGAACGCCACCTATTACGAGACTGGTAATGGCTCAGCCGTTGTCGAGAACTTAGCCATGGATGGAACAGTACCGTCGATGACAAGTGTGTATCACCTGGATGGCGCGGACCTGCGGATGACGCATTACTGCGCCGCCCAGAATCAACCGCGGTTAAAAGCTCGCCAGATCGACGTCGCGAAGGGTATCCTGGATTTCGAGTTCGTGGATGCGACCAATCTCCGTTCTCCGGACGCCCCTCACGTCTATGGACTTGAGATGCGATTGCTCAATGCGGACCACATCACCCTAGCTTTCTTGTTCGAAGGGAGTGGCAAGCGAAGCAAGGAATTCATCGACCTCAAGCGTGTAGGCCATAAGCCTTCCACCCAATAGCGGGCAGCCGGGCTACCGCCGGCGATGCCGAATTAGATCATTCCTGAGCGGACTTGGCATCGTAGATACCGCATATGCATCGCTGAGCGAGCGGGCCAGGCGAGGTTCATCAACGAAGATGGGGCTGACCCACCCTTGCGCGTTCTGTACAAAGGCCGTGGCAGTTCGGTCATCGCCATGAAAGTCCCGGCCCTATCTCTTCAAGAACGGTTTTGCGGCGTGCTCAGCGATGCCAGCCGCCGATCGCTGAAACTACTGGCGAAAGCTGGAGCTTCGAACATTCGATCGATTGGCGCAGTTCCAAGAGGACCAAACCCAGCCAATTGAGCGCCTGCTCGATTGTTTCGCGGAGCTGCGGGAACGGTGCAGACTGTCCGCTGCGTCTACTGTACTGCCGACGCTAACATTGTGTGCCTGAAGAACTGCTCACGGGCGGCTGAAACGATAGACTGGGACGGTCGGGGAGGACTCTATTGAATTCTTCACGGTACGGACTGCAAACCAAAGCGACGAAGACCTACACCGACGGCCTAAGAAAGCAACGGCCGCTGAGCATTCCCATCCAGCGGGCAGTGATTTTCGAAGCCGAATCCAGTCGTCAGCTGGGCCGGGATTTCCGGAGCGGCTCCGACTTGGTCTATCAGCGGTTTGGCCATCCCACCTCTCGAGCCGCCGCGGAAAAGATCGCGCTGCTCGAAGGCGCTGAGGCAGCGCTGGTATTTGGCTCGGGGATGGGGGCCATCTCCACTGCGCTTCTCGCGCTGGCGGGATCCGCCGGGGCGCACATCGTGGCCCAGCGAGAAATCTTCGCACAAACGTTTACCTTCCTCAATGAACCGTTGAGGGAACTCGGGGTCGAGACTACGTTCGTAAATGTCGTGGACATGACCGAACTTCGCAGCAAGATCCGGCCTACGACCAAACTTGTTTACATTGAAAGCCCGTCTAATCCGCTGCTTCGCGTTGTGGACATCGCCGCGATTTGTGCGATTGCACACGAACAGAAGATCCCCGTTCTAATTGACGGCACGTTTGCCAGTCCTTATTTGCAGAATCCTCTTGCTTTGGGAGCCAGCGTTGTGGTGCATTCGGCGACGAAATTCCTTGCCGGACACTCCGATGTGATGTGTGGAGCTGCCGCGGGAAGCCATGAGTTAATTGCGAAAATCGCAAACATGCAAAAGCTGCTGGGCACAGTTCTCGATCCGCATGCCAGCTGGTTGCTTTTGAGAGGAATCAAGTCGCTTGGCGTCCGCGTCCAGCGGCAGGCAGATTCTGCTCTGGCGATTGCGAGATTCCTCAAAGCTCAGAAGGAGATCGAAGAGGTCAATTATCCCTATCTCGAGGGGTCTCACAATTACGAGATCGCAACCAAGCAAATGCGGGGCGGAGGGGGTGTGCTTTCCTTCCAGTTCAAGAGAGGCTTTGAAGCGGCCACCAAGTTCGTTGATGCACTGCAGTTGATTCCAGTAGCGACGAGTTTAGGGGGTGTCGAGTCGGTAATCGAGATTCCGTTCGACATCGACTGGGGCGAGGACCAGCTCGGAGCAGCGGCCCACAATACCGGAATCTCCGCAGGCCTGATCCGCTTGTCGGTTGGAATCGAAGATCTCGCCGATCTGCTTGACGATCTTCGCCGAGGGCTCGAAGCATTGCGCACGTGAGATGGAAATAGACTACGGTGGTGCTCCAAGAAATCGAATTGCCCTTACGGCGGCCTATTATTGCAACATTGTTACAGGGGTGAAGTCCCCCGCAAATGCCATGTTCGACTCGAGCACACGAACACGCGATAGCCGCAGGTCATCGCCAGGCGCATGCTCTTGTCATGGGAATTCCGCAGGCCGATGGAAAATCGGCATCCTTCCATCTCGGTTGCGAGATCGAGCACGCCGAAGGCTTTCATACCGTCCGGCGACACCGTACGCTCGTCGTGGACCACGCCGATACGGCGAAATGCGAGTGTCTCGATGAGGGCCCGCACGATCTCGTAATGCGGCACTGGGCGGTGGGTTTCGGTTGCTGGCGGTGTTGGCACCAGCGCCAGTTCTTCGCGGCCAATCGTCCGGCTGCTGTAGCCAATGAGCGTACTTGTTTCTGACATACTACGTCCTCCTTCTTGAGTTGAACTGCGATTTCTGAAAGGTAAAGGTGAGGGAAAGTGGAAGTGTGAATGGAAATGTGAATGACTGCCTCCGCTCACGTCATCCGAACAGCGAGGCTTGCTCTGGAACAGCCCGTCTCCCGCGCGGCCTTCTGGCCGGCCAGCCAGGTCGTTGGCCGAAGATCAGGAGCGATCTTTGGTCATGCTCGATGGCTTCTGCGACCGGAGTGGGGCAGAAGCCGGAGCTAAGACTTCGCGACTGGGATACCGAGTTTTAACGCACGCTCAACGATCTCGGATTCTTTCAACTGTGGGTCGGTTAATTCACGCGCCTGCTCCAGCGCCTGAAGAGCTGCTAAAAGAGATGTCTGCTTCTCCGGCGTTTCGCAGGTTTGAACGACAAGCGCAGCCTTCAAAACGGAAAGGGAAAGTCTAAGCCTGTGCAGTTCTTTCGCAATATCGAGCAGTGACAAAATTTCCTGTTGTGCCACGGAGGGGTAATCTCCTTCGATGAGAATTGAATCTTCAAGTCGGAACATGATAACCCCCGTGGCAGAGCGGGGAAAAATGAAGAAGAAGCAAAAGACGGACGAAAACAATCCGAACTCAGATGGCATGATCTCGGATGTGGGGAAAGAATAGTGCGATGAACAGATGTTAGCATCTGTTGCATCTCACAAGCCGCAGCGCATCACTGCTCCGTTGGCTTCGCCTGGTTCAGCTCCCCCTGAAGTTGTAATAACTGCCGCAGCTCCTCGGCATTCGTTATCGTGTTGCCTGCACCATGATCGGCTCCAGCCGCGTTGGGTTTTGGGGGGTGCTCCAGCACGACGTAGATCGCAGTGCCTTTCGAAACCGTGACCACGATGTGCTGGGTCACTGCCATTCTCGAAATCTGTTCGTCCGAGGCTTCGCCGATGTTATTACTGACCCGCTCTCGCAGAAGGTCTGATTCGCTCAAGGGCTGGCCCAGATTGCCTCGCCCAACCAGCAGGGCGCCCACCTCTCCGATTCCCGAGAGCGAACGTACGAGCACATTCTTGCCTGTGTTCTTGCCCTCGACTTTTCCCTTCAAAGAACCGAAGTTCAGGTCCGTCGCGGCCGCCTCCATGGGAACGGCGGTGCCGTCTGGCATGGGGAGCGATTCGAATTGAATGCGCATGTATCCGGATCGATCCGCCTCTTGAATGTGCCCAGCTGCCTTGGCGCCCGCCGGGACAATGATCTCCCCGTCACGCTCGTAGTTGTACTCGATCACTGCGAGAACCGGCGTTCGCACCGCAGTGCTGGCAGCTGATTCCAGGCGCGCACGCAATCGCGAGCCCGTACCCAAGCCCAATCCAATTTCTTGAGGCGACTCTATCTGTGCGCGGTGCTCCTGAGAGCCGCTTGGTGGGCTAGATACATTTCGCACGTACACGAGCGAAGATTTCTCCATCGCATCCCGCTCTGCTTTCCCAGAATCGGGCGCGTCGGCGTTGCCGTTCGCGACTGCTCCGGTCTGGGCGGCAGCTCAGCGCGCCGCCGAGTAGGGATTCATCGTGCTTGGGCCAGCCCGGATTCTCCTCCAGATCGGTGCCCCTCCCGTACGGAGCAATCCGGATGCCAGCCCAGGAAACGCTCTGCACCGAAATCTGTGCACATGCGATTTGTAGGAAGTTTGGAAGAAGGACATTTCTACGTCAGTTCTTTTCTATGGCTGATGTGAAGAAATGCCGCGTAAATACTGGGGAGAAACGTGGTGGACCTGGTCGGGATCGAACCGACGACCTCTTCCATGCCATGGAAGCGCGCTCCCAGCTGCGCCACAGGCCCATTCGAATGGGATGCTCATCAATTCTTACGCACGTGCCTTGGTTAGTCAAACTTCGTTTGCCCAAAAACGATCTAACGATCGTTCCGGATCACGCACCGACTGGCAGCATTTTGCGAAAGCTGTGAAAATGGATATGCTTGCTCGGAGACCACCATATATGAATCGATACCTCCCTGCCCTTGCGGCTTTGCTGATATGCGCCGGCGTGTGCGTAGCCCAGGCGCCCGCGCCCGCGGTTTCTTACTCATCGATTTCCGAACTGAATCAACTGCTCGCTGCGTTGCAGGAGGCGTCGCAGGCAATTCAGGATGACCTTTCGCATTTGCGGATCGAGAAGTGGAAGACGGACTCGAACACCAAAAAGCAGAGCCAGAGCGACGTGGAATCCATCCAACGAAACCTGCAATCGGCCTTGCCGGGGATGCTCAGTGATCTGAAGAATTCGCCCGAGAGCACACCCCTTACCTTTAAGGTTTATCGCAACCTCGATGCCCTTTATGACGTAATGAATTCCGTGGTCGAATCTACTGGGGCATTTGGAAACAAGGAAGAATTTCAGTCATTGAATAAAGACCTCGGGGCTCTCGAAGAATCGCGCCGCAACTTCGCCGGCCGTATGGATAAGGTTGCCAATGCCAAGGAAACCGAAATCGGTCAATTGCGCACAGCCTTGCAAACCGCCCGGGCCGAGATCCCGCCAAAGAAGACTGTGGTGGATGACACTAAGCCTGTGCCCGACAAGAAGCCCGTCAAGCGCAAGAAGGCCACGCCTCCCAAGCCTCCAAATACTGCTCCTGCTCCCGCTACTGCTCCTGCGACCCAAACTCCGCCACAATAGGCGGTTAACTGTATGCAGGCCTGAAACTTAGGTTTCTGGAACCTAAGCAGACCCAGCGGGGTCTAAACAACTCAGGACCAGGAAATTGCGCCTGGAATATAATTAGAGGAGTTGCACGCCATGGCAGGAATGGCGGGAGCGGCCAACTTGGGCGATTTTGCAGGCGCAATCGGAATCCGTGCGCAAGAATCGGCTCTGATCCAGGAACTTAAAGCCGGGTCAGAAGACGCGTACGCGTGGCTGGTTGGTGAATTTCATCAACCAGTTTACAGTTTGATCTATCGCATTCTTACCGATCCGGCGGACGCCGCCGACACCACTCAGGAAGTTTTCCTCAAAGTATTCCGTGGGATGAAGCATTTCCACGGCGAGTCCAGCCTGAAGACATGGATATATCGTATTGCGATCCATGAGGCGTCAAACCGCCGCCGCTGGTGGTTCCGTCACAAATCCAAAGAAACTTCTGTAGAGCAGACCGAAGACAGCTCGCAGCGCTGTTCTTTCGGGGAAATAAATTTAGCGCTGGTCGACCGGCATAAGTCACCCTTTGACACCGTTGCAGATCACGAGGTGCAGGCGCGGGTCGAAGGTGAGCTAAGAAATGTCCCCGAACCATACCGGACAGCAGTCGTCCTTCGTGACATTGAAGATCTCTCTTACGAGCAGATCGCTGAGATCACACAAGTCTCATTGGGTACGGTGAAGTCGCGCATCACTCGCGGACGCGATGCGCTCAGAAAGCGACTTAACGAATACGTGCGCGAAGTTGGAGCGGAATTGGGCCTGAAACCAGCGAACGTGAGCCATTCGCGGGGTTGTGCCGAACAGATCGAGGTTGCCTCGTGACCTGCACACAATCCAAGTCGATGCTCTCCGCGTACCTCGATGGAGCAGTCACGGGCAAGCAGATGCAGGCGCTCGATCGGCATTTGCGGGAATGTTCAAAGTGCGAAAGTGAGTACCAGTCGCTTCGCCGCACTCAGTTGGTGTTGGCGCGGCTCGGCCCAGCACGAGTTCCGGAAGATTTATCGCTCAAGTTGCGACTGGCAATCTCGCATGAAGCGGCACGCCGCCGCACTCCGCATTTCGGTAACCTGATCTTGCATGTTCGGAATGCCTTGCGTGCGTTCATGGTTCCTGCCACCACCGGACTGGTAGCGACAGTTCTGGTATTTGGCGTACTCATCGGACTGCTGACTTCGCCTCCGCCGGTGCATGCGAATGCCTCGGATGTGCCCCTGATGTTTGCCACTGATCCTGAATTGCAACCGAGCAGTTTCGGATTCAGCATGGGCGTGGCCAGCGAGGACTCGCTGGTGATCCAGGCGTACATTGACGCGAATGGGCGCGTGCAAGACTATCGAATTATCGCCGGTTCGCAGAGTCCGAAAGACATTCACGAACTAAGGAACATGCTGATCCTGACTACCTTCCGCCCTGCCACCTGGATGGGGACGCCGCGCCCGGGTACGGCCATTCTGTCGTTTTCGAAGATCAGCGTAAAGGGCTAGACGGGTTCGCAATGAAAAATAATCCCGGATTTTGCGAGCGCGTCGTTGAACACCGTTCGCCTGATGGCCTAACCTGCGTTGCAAACTGTAACAAATCCTCCGTTGGCCGCATCGAACCTTAAATAAGAACTCAGAACGGTTCCGGATTGGTATCTATTCCTGCTTTTAGGCCGGAACTATAATTTAGTTTCTGTGTTCAAAGGGTATCAAGCAATGGGTCAAATCACGCGTAGGAGATCCTCTTGAAAAAGCTATCAGCAATTAGTGTTTTCGCAGCAGCACTCTTGTTCGCGCTCGGCGCGCAGGCCCAGGAATTTCACGGAGCGTTCGGCTTTGGAACGGTCCACGGGCCTGGGGTATCGACGGACAACAACGGCAATACCTTCCCTTCGATCAGCGGAGGGCTGTATCCCAGCTTCAGCGGGTACTTTATTTTGAAGCACCACCTCGGCTTCGGCGGCGAGGTTGCATGGCGGGCAAGTCAGGCGGAATATACCCAGAGCAGTGCCACCTTCTTCGCTCAGGCTCCCTATCGGCCAATTTTTTATGATTTCGATGCCGTGTACGGCAGCAAATTTGGCAAGAAATTCGGCGGCGATGTAATGGCTGGCATCGGGGGCGAGGATTTGCGGTTCTATACCCAATTCACGTGTAACGGTTTCACCGGTTGTACCAATTACGTGAGCAGCAATCACTTCGCAGGCCACCTCGGGGCCGACATCCGTTATTACTTCTGGGGAAATGCGTTCATCCGGCCAGAAGTTCACTACTACGTGATCCATAACAACGTAGAGTTCAACGGCGCGAATGTTTCGCGATTCGCGATCTCGATCGGCTATTCGTTTATGCCAGGATTCTAAGCAGAATAAATAATGCCTTTTGAGCGACGGGCCCCCGCGCCCGTCCTTTTTTTGGAAAAATGCCGCTGTGGGAGTTTGAGTTCTGCTACTGCTGGACCGCCTGTTTCAGGCTCGGCTTGATTCCTACAGCTGCAATACTCGAGCTGTCCCATCCTCCGCCAAGAGCCTTCACCAATAAGACGGACGTTGTCATCCTCTGACCTAGCAGTTGTGTTTCCTCGCGCTCATTGGTGAGCGCCTGCTCTTCGGCGGTAATCACATCCAGATAAGTGACCAACCCTCCCGTGTAGCGTGCATTCGCCAGCTGCAGCGAGCGCTCGGCGTCAGCCACTGCGCGTTGCTGCGATTCATAGGCCTCAGCCAAGGTGGTGAGGCCTGAGAGCGCGTCCTCGACCTGCTGGAAGGCTGTGAGCGCAGTTTCCCGGTAGTTGGCGACTGCCTCCTGGTATCCACCTCGCGCGAAATCGAGCTGGGCGCGATTGCGTCCGCCTGCGATGACAGGCTCCAGAGCAGACAAGCCTAAGGACCAGAAAAAGCTCGGTGCATTCAGCAACGAACCAATAGCCACACTGTCCAGGCCGCCGCTGCCACCCAGCGAAATACTGGGGTAAAGCGCTGCCCGGGCCACTCCAATGCGCGCATTTGCTGCCGCAGTTTGGCGTTCGGCAATTGCGACGTCGGGTCGCCGTTGCAGCAACTCAGAAGGCAGAATAAGCGGCAGTGCCGGGGGCTGCGACTCGAGTCCCCGCACTGGAGCAATGAACTCCGCGGGAGCCAAGCCCTGCAGCATCGCTAACGCGTGCTGAAATTGCGCGCGCTGCTGCTGCAGGAGTGAGAGCTGCGTTATCGACGAATCCAGAACGACCTGCTGCTCGGCGACGTCCAATCCTGAGGCTGCGCCGCCAGTGTGCCGGTTATTTACCAGGGTCAGCCCCTGTTGTTGATAAGCGATCGCCTTCTGAACCACCGCGATTTCGGAATCCAGCTCGCGCAGTTGAAAATAATCAGCCGCTAGTTCTGAGCTGACCAGCAAGCGGACATTTTCGAGATCTGCGGCTGAAGCTTGCAGTTGAGCATTCGCAGCTTCAACGCTATGCCGGACTCGTCCAAAAAGATCGACCTCATAGTTCAGGGTGAACGGAATCGTGAACTCACTTTGTGTGACTGGAACCGGTTGGACTAGCGCTCCATTCACCGGCCGGTTTCCCGAAAGCCTTTCGCGGGTCGCGCGAGCCCCCGCATCCAGCTCAGGATACAAACCGGCTGCGGTCACACGCGCCGAAGCCCGGGCTTCACTCAGACGTGCCACTGCTGCCTGGAGAGTCTGGTTGCTCGCCATCGCCCGCTGCTCGTATTGGTTGAGCTCGGTGTCTCCGAAGAACGCCCACCACATTCCCTTGGGAAGAGAATCGAGCGGCAAAGCCTCTTGCCAGGGTGCAGGAGTCTGCCAGTTTTGTGGAGTGGTTAGGGTTGGTTTCTGGTACTTGGGATCTTTGGCGAACGCCGGGACACAGAGCAGCAGCAGGACGACAGCGCGGAACCTCACTGCCGCTTGCTCCCTTGCGCAATCCGCACTACTTCCCCATTTTCCAAAGAATCACTGGGGCTGACGACTACTGCATCCGTCTGTTCGAGACCGCTGAGTATTTCGACGGTATTGCCGAAATCTCTGCCGATGGCAACCGGCCTGAGCTCGACCTTACTCCCGGCTCCAACTACCGCTGCCCGTGCGCCTTCGGCACGGAATAATAACGCGTTCGATGGGACCGTAAGACGCTGCACCTGCTGGTTCAGCGCAAGATGCACTTGAGCGTAGGAACCCGGCAACAGCCGACCCTTGGGATTAGGCACATCAATTTCAGTGTTCAGGGTGCGAGTAGCGGGATCTATCGCCTCCGCTGTGCGCACGACGCTGCCGGTGAAATGCTCGCCGACCAGAGCGGGAATCTGGATGTCAACCTTGACGCCCTTATGAATTGACGGCGAATCCGTTTCGGGTACGTCCACGTAAATACGAATTGGGTCAATCTGCGCGACTACAAATAACTGCTGGGTGGGTCCCCCATTTCCGGCATTGACTAGGGCACCAACATCCGTGTTCCGCGTGGTGATCACGCCGGAGAAAGGCGCGTAGATGTGCTTGAATGACTCCAGCTGCTCCAGCCGGCGAACGTTGGCCTCGGCAGCATTCAGACTTGCCCCACCCTGAATGTAGGAACTGGAGCGCTCGTCGGTCTCCTGTTGAGAAACCGCATCCATCTTTTGCAGATTTTCCCACCGCTTGGCTGAACTCTGCGCCAATTTAAGCTGGGCTGCCGCCTGATCACGCGCCGCGCGCGACTGCAGCAACTCCTGATCTACTTCCGGCGTTTCGATGTCCGCCAGGAGCTCGCCTTTTTTTACTTTGCTGCCGATATCTTTGTACCAGCGCCCCAGATAACCTGTGGTGCGAGCGTAGATCGGCGCTTCGATGTACGCCTGCAGCGTCGACGGCAATTCCAGCTCCGATTGCGGCGGCTCAACTGCGGGACGTACCACTTCGACAGATGGTACTGCTATATCTTCGGTCTCCTTAGCCAGTGCCCGCCGCTCTGACAGCCTTAAGCTAACTCCTACGGCGGCGATGATGAGGAAGACAAGTCCAAGAACCGCCGCCAGCAAATAGCCTTTTCTCCGGGTCTGCCGGTGCTGCTCGTGCTGTTGCCGCCGTTCATCCACTTCCAACAGTTGCTGGTCCATCCGGGATCCTCGATCTGACCTTTCTGTCTTATTAAGACGTTTGTTCCTGAGCGGAAGATGTGCGCTTCAGTCTGCGTCCGTGGAATATGCTGAATACGACTGGCACGAAAAACAGAGTTGCCACGGTGGCAAATAGCAGACCGCCAATGACCGCACGCCCCAGTGGCGCATTCTGCTCGCCGCCTTCTCCCAACCCAATGGCCAGCGGTATCATGCCAATTATCATGGCCAGGGCCGTCATAACTACCGGCCGCATACGTGTATAACCGGCTTCTATCGCCGCCTTGATTGGATCCATACCCTCGTCCATTCTCTCGCGAGCAAAGGAAATCATCAAAATACTGTTCGCAGTCGCGACCCCAATGCACATCACGGCGCCAGTCAGCGCTGGGACGCTTAGGGTGGTATGAGTCACAAATAACATCCACAAGATTCCCGCCAGCGCGCCCGGTAATGCGGTAATGATAATGAAGGGGTCAAGCCAGGATTGAAAATTCACCACGATCAGCAGATACACGAGAACCACCGACATCACCAACCCGAACAGCAAACCATTGAAAGAGGAGTGCATGGTCTCGACTTGGCCACGAACTTCAAGGTCTGTCCCGCGGGGCAAATGTTTGCGGAACGGAGCCACGACCTTCTCGATATCGTTCGCCACCCCTCCCAAGTCGCGTCCATCCACACTGGCGTACACATCCACCACTGGTGTGACATTGTAGTGATTGACCACCGCAGGGGTCATTTCGGGGGTGACCGATGCCAGATTGGCCAGCACCTGCGGCGAACCGGTACCGTTGCTCACCGGCGTGTTCATTAAGGCCTGCATCGAATCGACGCGGTACTGCGGGCTCATTACGGCGACGTTGTAGCTGACGCCCGTCCTTGGGTTCAGCCAGAATGAAGGTGTGGTCTGGAAACTTGAACTCAATGAGACCAGCAGATTCTGTGCGACATCTCTTTCGGAAATGCCGACCTGTTGCGCTCGCACCCGGTCCACATCAAGATGCAACGTCGGCAAATTCATCATTTGCTGAACGTGAACGTCAACCGCGCCCGGAATGTGCCGCATTCGGTTCGCAATCTGCTGTGCGAGGAAGTAGTTCTGCTGATAGTCATTACCGACAAGTTGAATATCAACCGGAGCAGGCAATCCGAAATTTAAGATTTGGCTCACGATGTCGGCCGGCTGGAAAAAAAATTCCACTCCCGGAAACTTACGTGGGAGCGCATCCCGCAACTGGCGTATGTACTTCTCAGTGGGATGATGATCTTTGCTCAGCGAAACCAGCACTTCCGCATCGGAAGTTCCAACTGTCCCACCATTGCTGTAGGTTAAATTGATTCCGCTATAAGGCAACCCGATATTGTCCAGGATCGTCGCCACTTGATTCTGTGGCAAGTCGTGCCGAATCTCTTGTTCCACCTCGTCGACCAGCCGGGCAGTTTCCTCGATTCTCAATCCGGCCCGTCCTCGCACATGCAACCGGAATTGGCCGGCATCAACGTTGGGGAAAAAATCGCGACCCAGAAATAAGACGAGCACCCCAGAAGCCAGGCAGAATCCCAGGAAGATAACAACGAATGCAGGGCGATGGTGCATTACTGACCCCATTAGGTTGCGGTATGAGTCACGCAAATTTTCGAACCAGTGTTCAAAGCGTTCCTGAAAGTGCCCGAGTTTGCTGGTCTTCGGCTTGTCCGCGTCATGTTCATGATGGGTCATCAGATACATTGCCATCGTGGGCACCAGCGTGCGCGAAAGTAGGTACGACGCCAGCATGGCGAAGACGACAGCTTCTGCCAGCGGCACGAATAGGTATCGCGCCACGCCCGTCAGAAAGAACATCGGAACGAAAACAATACAAATTGACAAAGTTGAAACGAAGGCCGGCACCGCTATCTGCTGCGCGCCATCGAGAATTGCCTGCTTCAGTTCTTTTCCCATGTGCAAATTGCGTTGAATGTTCTCGATCTCGACCGTCGCATCGTCCACCAGGATTCCGACCGCGAGCGCCAGTCCTCCCAGGGTCATAATGTTGAAGGTCTCCCCCAGTGCACTGAGTACAAGCACCGAAGTCAAAATCGAGAGCGGAATCGACATCGCAATGATCAACGTACTCCGCCAATTTCCCAGGAACAGCAAAATCATCGCGGCTGTAAGGCAGGCGGCAATAAGCGCTTCGCGCAATACCCCCTGGATCGCGGCCCGCACAAAAAGCGACTGATCAAACAACTGTTTGACGTTCAGTTCGACGGGGAGGGTCTGCTCAATATGTGGGAGCATTTCCTGCACCGCCTTCACTACTCTGGTGGTTGAGGCATTTCCGTTTTTCAGAATGCTCAACAAAGTACCGCGCGTACCATCCTGCCTAACCACGTTGGTTTGCGGAGTGAATCCATCGCGCACGTGGGCCACATCGCGCACGTAAATGGTCGCCCCGTTCACCGTCTTGATCGGCATGTCGTTCAATTCGGTAATAGTTACAGGGCTGGCGTTGAGTTCGATTTGATACTCAAGCGATCCTATCTTTGCTGTCCCCGAGGGCAGAATAAGGTTCTGCGCGGTTATCGCATTTACCACATCCACCGGGGTCAGGTGCTTGGCCTGCATTGCCTGAGTGTCAAGATCGACCGAAACTACGCGTGTTTTGCCTCCATAGGGATATGGAATCGCCGCGCCCGGCACGGTAATAAGTTGGGTCCGCAGAAAGTTCAAAGTCAGGTCGTTGAGCTGTTGCTCAGAAAAACTACGGCTGCTCACACCGATCTGAAGAATCGGCACGGTCGACGCGGAATACTGGATGACCAGGGGAGGAGTCGTCCCCGGCGGTAACTGCCGGATCACAGTCTGGGAAATCGCCGTTACCTGAGCGAGAGCGGTCTGAATGTTGGCCGTGGGTTGAAAGAAAATTTTGACGATCGAGATGCCGTTGAGCGACTGAGATTCGATATGTTCAATATCATTCACCAGCGTCGTGAGCCCGCGCTCCGTGACGGTGGTAATCCGGTTTGCCATGTCTTGCGGCGAAAGACCGGTGTAGTTCCAAACCACACTGATTACTGGAATATTTATGTTCGGGAAAACATCAGTCGGAGTGCGATCGATAACAATTGGGCTGAGGATCAGAATCAGCAGCGCCATTACCACGAATGTATAGGGACGGCGTAGGGCTAATGCGACAATCCACATGGGTAGAAAACCGACCTGAATAGATGATTACAGGGGGGATAGGACTCAAAAAATCCGCCCACGCAGGACTCTTATAGCTCAGTTTTCCCGCGTGTCGTGCCGGGTATACAACCAACACTTGCATCGCCAGAATCACTGGTGGTAAGGTGGCGCGATATTGGCACCGGAAAATAACCGACCACCGATTCAGGACCGCGGTGATCGAGCCTCGCCGAAGCTCGACCCATCGCTAATTTGCCCCAATTGTTCCGAGCGTCTGCTGGACCATCGTTGCAAGCTGAAGTGTCCGCAGTGCGGTTATTACCTGAGCTGTTCTGATTTCTACTGATTAGCCCTCCAGCTTAGCGCTCATGGTGATTTTCGCGTTCAACACCTTCGATACCGGGCATCCCGCTTTGGCATTCTCAGCTGCCTTTTGAAATGCGGCATCGTCTGCTTTTGGCACTTTCGCCGTCACATCCAGATGAATAGCGGTGATCGCAAATCCGCCTTCGGCTTTTTCCATTTTTAAATTGGCCGTTGTATTGATGCTTTCGGGCGTGAAGTTGGCTGCGCCCAGCTGCGCCGAAAGCGCCATAGAAAAGCAGGAGGCATGCGCGGCTGCGATCAACTCCTCCGGATTCGTTCCCGGCGCATCTTCAAACCGAGTTTTAAATGAATACGGTACATGAGAAAAAACGCCGCTAGGGGCTGAGAACTCACCCTTGCCATCTTTGAGACCGCCCTTCCACACTGCGCTGGCCTTACGTTCCATATGCGTCACTTTCTCCTTGCTGAAGTCGTGGTGTCAGATAAACATTTTAGACTAGCGGATCGAGAATCGTCCCATTGGAACCCGTGCGCCGAGGATAGCGTGAGCATTACTCGTCGCTGAGGGAACGCAGCAATTTCCTGATATCCCGGTTAATGCGGGCGGCCTCTTCAGAAGACGACTCCAATAACTGCGCCCACCGTTTAGTTTCGCCTTCCAGCCTCGCCTGTCCAAGCAGATATGACGCCTGCATGATCGCCTCCAGAGAGTTGCTCAAGTCGTGGGCCAAGACGCGGAGCTGGGCGACCACTTTCTCGGTTTCCTGTTTGGACTTTTGGGAATCAGCTTTCGCCCTGATGACGGGCTTCTCAGACATCTTCGCTGCCTCTCGTGCTCGAATTTGCGTTTGGATAGGCCCATTGTAGAGACCACCCAGGGGCCGCAGGTTTGACACTCAGTCCATGCCTTGTAAGAATAGATGCCGCAGTATCTTCCTTCAAGGCGGCCCGGCCGCACCGCTGAGTATTTCACTTGCCGAAGTGGCGGAATTGGCAGACGCGCATGGTTCAGGTCCATGTACCCGCAAGGGTGTGGGGGTTCGAGTCCCTTCTTCGGCACCATTACTGTTTTCTTCTTACCCGTGCCTCACCTTCTCGCGGTATGTTCCGAATCCGAAGTCGCTAGGAATACTAAAGTGCGGGCTAAACAGCGGGGCCTTGCCGGCATCGTCAATCTGGCTTCCTCCCGCCTGCATTAACTGCCAAAAATCAATCCCATAAACAACGCAAAGACTGATGATCTTGGCGATATGCCGCGGGAAACGGTCAATCGCTTCATAGTCCGACAATAGACCCAGCGGAATGCGGTAGTCCGGATTTTGTAGCAATTGCGCAACCCGAACTGTTTTCTGATGCGCTGCGCGTAGAGTAAGCCCGGTACGCGCCCGGGAGCTACGCAACAAAGTCGAGAGACTCATTGGGCGATTGCTGCGAGGAATTGTGGCCAGCGTCTCGGTTTTTATCGGCCGATATCTAGATCCGAACTGATGAGCCCGCCGGGGATGAAGTTCGAGATCTATCAAACCCAGAACCCGCGCTTCTCTCGATAGTCGAAGGGGCCATGCCGATAGTGGAGGGCGATTCGGCAGCAGTACGATGTGCTCGTTGTCGATTCGTTTTACGTGGCAACATGCTAGGCCTCCGGGATGCTCCACAAGCCAGAGCAACTCATCGGCATGCTCACCGGTGTGAACTTGCGGTGCATAACGCCGGTCGGCACGCACCACGCTGCCCGACAAAAGTTTCGGATACAAAACATTGTCCGCGCTCCCGATTTTGACAAAAAGATAACGGTCAGACCCATCGATTTTCGAAATTCTTCCCACAAAAAAGAAATCGTGGGGCGAAACAGGAGTAATCAGGGCAGTGCGCTCGATGTGGACCTCAAGCTGGAGGGGCAGAATCAATCTCAGATCAAATCCACACAGCTTCATCCAGTCGGAGAATCCGCAGCCTGTGACCTGACTAAGCGCTACCAGTTGACACACGTGTGGCGTAATGCCATTCCGAACTTTGTAGAGAAAGGTAGGCGGAACATAATACGGAGTGTCTTTCCCATATCGCATCCCGGTCAGAGCGGACGCTCGAGACACCGTCAATCGATCTCGTTTCAGGACGCACTTGATTTGTCTTGTGCTTCCGAGCCTGTCGCGATCGGGTGTTACCAGAGACAGATTGTCTTCGGGTGGGAACGCAGGGTTCTCACCGGGCGCGCTAACCGGACCGACCGCCGCTGCGCTGGCACTCATCCATCATCGCAGGCCAGCAGCGGCCGAACTGGTTGGGGGAGGACAAATCGCGGACCGATTCATGAATCCTTTGCTCCGTCGATCTGATCGACACTCTCTGTCATCTGCTCGAGTTGAGTATCGCTCGCGTCGGCATCCTGCGAAAGCAGGCCCTTCGCTGCCACAGGGCTCACGCGCTCGAGCTTGGGCGCCACATAAGGCTTGCGGACTTTTAACTTCTGGCTGGCTTTCGTCGTTTTGCCCGCGTTAGTTGATTCCATGCTGAATCATCTCCTACGTTTTCTCTAGTGCGACTCCAAAAAAAGCGTCCAACACGCGCTGCCTCGGTACCAACTCATTGGAAATTCTGAGTTCAGAGATTCGCTTCCAGCAGCATACCGTCCGACAGTTGGCCCCATAACACAGGTAACCCGCGTCGCTTTTCCGACGACGCCCGCAAACTTGCAACACCCTGCAACCCCGAGTAATTCCGTGATCTTTGCATGCCCGGCGATCAATGCCTGTTCAACCGAACACGACGTCCCGCCCGTTTATCGTCGGTTTACCGACGACACTTCTGCGCGCAACCTTCAAGGCTTTGTCCGACCACCAGTCGGGCCATCACCGTCTACACGGCGCATGTTCGCAAGGGCAAAATCGCGCGCTTTTCGAACATGTGTTCCGTTTTCGGAAAACGCACGTAGTGTTTCCTCAGAAAGCAGCAACTTCACACTTGATTGAAGGGGAAAACTGAAATGAAGAAGATTATGCGTTTATTTGTCGCAGCAATTCTGTTAACTTTCGCAATGTCAACGGCTTCGTTAGCTGACGGGGGTTCGCCCTTCCCCAAAATTCTCACCCCAAGCAAGTAAGTCCAGACTAATCCTTGTGGGCCGGCTGTTTTGCGAGTACTCTGACAGTGCGGCCCATGAGCTTCGCCTACCTTGTAACCATGACCCTATGGGTTCTCCCGCTTGTAGTCCAAGCGGCTATTGCGCTCGTGATGCTTAAGCGCAAATCGGTAAAAAGTTTTCCGATTTTCTTCAGCTACACCGTTCTGGTGCTCACGGGAGAAACGGCCCTCCTATTCATGAAGTATCCCAGCAATATCTACACTCTCGTATATTGCTGCAAGGAAGGGCTCGCGGTTTTGCTGGGTTTGGCTGTGATTTTTGAAATTTTGGGGGACATTCTTCCTTCATCTCCATTTATAAGATTTGTGCTGAAGTCCGTTTGGATTTTCGGGGGCGTTGCTGGGGTTGCGGCTGTTTTCATGTTGGTCTACCACCCCGACGCCGGGGCGCATCGGGTTCTTGAATTTATTCTCTTGGCGGAACGCTCTGCCCGATTTCTGCAGGCTTGCTTATTTATTGTTGTGCTCGCCCTTATGTCCCGCCTAGGATTGACTTGGCGCCATTATTCAGTCGGAATCGCCGCGGGCTTCGGTATTTACTCGGGAGTTGCACTTGCGGGATTCGAACTTCGTGGCCATCTGCATCTCGTGAGCGATGCCACTTTCGCGCTACTCAACTCTGCAGCATATAATGTCGCTGCCCTAATTTGGGGTTTCTACTTGCTGCGACCATTGCCGAAAATGACCGTGGAGCATTTCCCCAGCGCAAATTTGACGGAGTGGAATGAAGCGGTAACCGATTACGTTAACCAATGGTCACGACGCTACTAACGCTTGCGGTCGCTTTGCTGGCTCTGGCCTTGGCATATGCGCTCCTGAGCCGTGCCCACACCGGAGTACGAGACAATCACGATTGGGAACAAAGGAAACACGCGATTGACGTCAAAATCTTCCGCGTACTTCTTGACCGCAACGAAGAAGCCCACCTTCGCCGCTTTCTCCCTCCCCTTCAATTTGCCGACTTCCAAAGGAGGCGCATTCATTTGGCGTTACGCATGCTTCGCCTGGTCGACGATAATGCTGGAATGGCGATGGAACTTGGACGGCTCGCAAAATTGAAAGGCGACCCGGCACTCGCGTCAAACATTGATGAAATGATTGCGACGGCATTTCAGTTGCGTTTAAACCTGCTCTTGGCAAGACTTTGCCTGTACGTTAAATGGGTCTTTCCATCGTGGGCAGTGTCCTTACCTGCGTTCGAAGTGCGCTATCAGCACTTGTTAGATTCTATGCACGCGTCCAGCGGGGCTATTGCATAGGCCTGAATTCCGCGTGGACAGCAATAAATTAGTTCGCATTTGCAGACGGTGAATCTTAATTCTCTAAAGAGATGTCTCGAATCGAATAAGATTGTTGCATTGCTGAATGATTTTGCGCCGTCATTGAATATCGCGTGACCGCGCCGGGGGGATCAGGCCAAGGAATGGAAGCTGGAAAATGGATCCGCGCGTTGCGTGAAGAGCGGCTGATTAAGCCAAGCGATGTAGAACGCATCACCCGCGCCGTTGTCCACGCGAAGCGGAACAGCGATTTTTACGTTCCTCACTCGACCCTGGCTGACATCGAATCCGGTTCCGTCCCCAGCATTCACAAACTCTTCAGCCTCGCTATTTCGTTGAGGGTCCCGCTGAACGAATTACTGCTGTTGTTTGGCATCGACCCCAAGGAGATCAACGATTACGCGCTGATAGACGTACCAGAGTCGGCGCCAATCCAGCATAGGTCTGCGTCACTATCGACCAGCGAACCGCCATTCCGCTTCGCCCTTAATTTCGATACGAACCTGGCTGCTGAGGAGACCACACTTATAAGGCTACGGCCGCAAGATGCGGCGAACCTCCCATCGGCGCTGGTGGCCAAAGTCGATCCCGTGCGCTATCGGTATGCGGTGATCGGAGCCAACGATGACAGCATGGGCGACCTGCTTCCCTCGAAGTCAATCGTCCAGATCGATACCTCGCAAAATACCGTGCGAGTGTTCGCATGGCGGGCCCTGCGCGAACGCCCTATTTATTTGATCTGGCATACCGATGGGCATACCTGCTGCTGGTGCCAGGCCGATGGACGAGAGCTGATTCTGGTGCCCCACCCCGTGTCCCGGCAACCGATTCGCCGGTTCAAAATGCCGCGGGAAGCGAACGTAGTGGGCAGAGTGACGAACGCGTGGCTACCCTTTGAATCGGCCCAACTCAAGCGCGATGTAGCATCCTAAGGATCTTCCTCCGCCCAGGTTCGGGAGTCATTCAGGATCGTCAAGGCCAACTCAACATTTAGACAGAACAATTCACAATAGAAGGGCGACGCATGCACCGGAACTGTGGAGCGATATGCCTGCAGAGACTGCCAGGTATCTAGAACCACGCTCCTGTCGGCCCTCGTGTAACGAATGTATTCCTCCAGTTGCAGCGCATATCCCGACGCAGGTGTCTTGAGCAAGTTGCGGAAAATCTGTTGATGGCAAACGCTTAGCGCGCGATCGGCCGCTTCTACACCGATCTTCGGAGAAAGTGCGGGGTGTAAGTAATGACCGCTGTTGCAGTCTCTGAGAGAAGCGAGATACAGCATTCTGGTCAGGTCATTCGGCAGAGCGTCAAGCGCCAGTTCCTCATTGCATATCTCCGTCGCCGAAGAGGAAAAAGCGCCTGTCGACCGAATGGAAAGATCAAGCCCTGAACCAAGCTTTGCCTCAGATCTCACACGAGATATCCAGAGTTGATTTGTCATTGCTTCAAAGTCTCGAGCGGGGGAAGGCAGGGACGCGGACAATAATAGCATTGAGGGCCAGACATCTTTGTCAAAATTTCTATCGACTGCGCTCGACTCGATGAAAACGTCCGCGTCCCTAGGGATATCCGGTGGCCGCCCGCTCGCCAAGAAACCTTCAGACCGTCAGACCCGCCGACCAGGCACGGAAACCAAAATCAGCTCCGCCAATCAAGAGTGGTGCATGAAGACATGTACTTTCGACTATCTCCACGTCGGTTTTTTGTTTGATCTATGTGGCTGAAAACATAGAATCCTTCCCAATCAAGCTGCAGCATAGCAGCGAATCAGACCACCTTTTTGTTGGAGATCGTTAATGAGAGTTGGGAAGCTATATGCCATGGTGTGCGTGTGCCTTGTCACAGCGCTCCCTGCAATGGCCGGGGTTTGGGTTTCGGCTCCGGGCAGTGCCAGCGTTTCAGAATCAGGAACTGCGACGGCAACGTCTCCAGTTCACTTCTCAGCCATAGCCAGTTCTCCGGCGTGCTCGAAAGGCGTTTCGAAAATCGCAATCTACACCACTTCGAATTCGCCGGCCTACTCGGTAAACGGATCAAGCCTCGATGCCAGCCTGGCACTAGATGCCGGTACTTATAACATCGCGGTTCAGGAATCAGACAATTGCGGCTGGTCGTCAAAGGCCACCCTGATTTTGACCGTCCCTGGTTCGGGTTCTGGCAATCCTCCACCTCCTGCTATGTCATTCTCTAATCTGCAAAACCAGAAGGGTTGGTCAGGATATGCTTTACTGCCGCCAAGTTGGGGAATTTGCTCCTCCTGCACCTCGGCGGGACCACTACTGAAGTGGTCGTGGACACAAAACATCAGTTCCCCATCGATGGACGGGATTTCTACGAAAAGTGTATATGGCGGTGGAACCTATCAATGGGGAGATGTGTTGTGGAACAACCACATCATTGGCAGTTTTTCCTCGCAAGGCCTCGCAGATACAAGCCACACCTTGAATCCCAGCCTTCATCAGTTCACCTACGACGTTTATTTCTGGGTGAAAAACGCGAGCGTGTCGCAAGCCATGGAGTTTGACATTAACCAGTTTACCGGCGGGAAATCCTACATTTGGGGTCACGAATGCCGGATTGCCGGCGGCCATCAGTGGGACATCTATGATGACGTGAATCATAAGTGGATGCCGACCGGGGTTCCCTGCAATCCGGTCAGCGGCGCGTGGAATCACCTGGTCCTGAGCGTAGAACGTACTTCGTCGAACCAACTGCTGTTCAAGACCATTACTCTCAACGGCAAGACCGCAACCATCAATCACACCGAGGCGCCGACTTCCACCTCATGGAATGGCGTGACAATCAATTATCAGTTGGATGGAAACCGCTACGGAACACCGTACGTCGTGTACTTGGACAAACTGACCTTCACCATGCAGTAGCGGCATGAAGGTGAGGCCGGGAATTCTCCCGGCCTCCTAACTTTCTTATTCCTACTTGGTTCTGCCGCCTTCGACTTTCAACTTATCGGTTGCCGCCGCCTGAGCTGCCGCCAATCGAGCTGTGAGCACCCGGAATGGCGAACAGGAAACATAGTTAAGTCCTGCCTGATAACAGAACTCCACTGACGATGGCTCGCCGCCATGCTCCCCGCAGATCCCGACCTTCAGGTTTGGTCGCGTTTTGCGGCCTCGCTCGGTGGCCATTTTGACCAGCTGCCCAACGCCTTCGCGATCGAGCACCGCAAACGGATCCTGCTTCAGAATGCCCTCCGCAAGATACGTCGGCAGCACCTTGTTTATGTCGTCGCGCGAGAAGCCGAAGGTCGTCTGCGTCAGATCGTTGGTTCCGAATGAGAAGAACTGCGCTTCTTTTGCGATTTCGTCAGCCACCAAGGCAGCCCGCGGCAACTCTATCATGGTTCCGACCATGTAATCGACTTTGGTTCCCTTCTCTTTGAAGACCTCTTGCGCTACGCGATTTACAACGGCCGCCTGGTTCGCCATTTCTTTCAGCGTCGCGGTAAGCGGAATCATGACTTCCGGATAAACCTTCACCCCCTGTTTTGTCACTGCAACCGCCGCCTCGAAGATTGCTCGCGCTTGCATTTCTGTAATTTCGGGATATGTGATGCCAAGACGGCACCCACGATGACCGAGCATGGGGTTGAACTCGTGCAGCTCTTCCACCCGCCGCAGCAACTTGCGTAGTCCACTGAGCTTGGGCGATTTTGGTTTCGTAGCTTCGAGCACCGCGATCTCAACCATCAAGTCTTCGCGTCTCGGCAGGAATTCGTGCAGCGGCGGATCAAGCGTACGAATGGTGACCGGGAATCCGTTCATGGCGCGGAATACGCCGTCGAAATCTTTGCGTTGCAACGGAAGCAATTTTTTCAGCGCGGCGCGTCGGTCTTTTTCCGTCTTGGCCAGGATCATGGCCCGCATGTGAGGAAGTTTTTCTTCACCGAAGAACATGTGCTCGGTACGGCACAATCCAATTCCCTCGGCGCCAAATGCGCGGGCTTGAATGGCGTCACGCGGAATATCTGCGTTGGCGCGCACTTTCATGGTGCGGAACGGCTCCGCCCATCCCATGAACTTCAACAGCTCAGGGTCATCAGCTTTAGGAGGAATGGAATCGAGCTTGCCCTTGATCACGCGGCCGGTGGTTCCATCGAGTGAAATCCAATCCCCGGCTTTGAATGTCTGCCCCTTCGCCTGCATCTCGCGCTTCTTTTCGTCGACGTGTATGTCGCCCGCGCCGGCAACGCAGCACTTTCCCATGCCTCGCGTGACCACCGCAGCGTGACTGGTCATGCCTCCGCGCGAAGTTAGAATTCCAGCCGCGACTTCCATGCCGTGAATATCTTCGGGCGTGGTTTCGGCGCGTACCAGAATCACAGGATTTTTCTTCGCCCCGTGCCCCGCTTTTTCAACCGCTTCATCGGCAGTGAAAACAATTTGACCGACCGCGGCGCCCGGTGACGCAGGCAGTCCAGTCGCGAGAACTTCAACCTTCTTGTTCTTCTCGTCCAGTCTCGGAACTAGAAAGTCATAGAGCTGGTTCGGTTCCACCCGGAAAATCGCTTCTTCTTTGCTGATTAGTCCTTCGTCAACCATCTGCAACGCGACGCGAACCGCAGCGATTCCGGTGCGCTTGCCATTGCGCGTCTGCAGCATGTACAGCTTGCCGTCCTGAATAGTGAACTCGAAATCCTGCATGTCACGATAATGTTTTTCCAGCCGGGTCGTGATCTCGTGAAGTTGCCGGTAAACATCCGGCATGATTTTCTCAAGCTCAGAAATATGCACCGGCGTGCGGATGCCAGCCACTACGTCTTCGCCCTGCGCGTTCATCAGGAACTCACCGTAAAACTCTTTGGTTCCGATAGCAGGATTGCGAGTAAACCCAACGCCGGTGCCGCTGGTGTCACCGAGGTTCCCGTAGACCATGGCCTGCACGTTGACCGCAGTCCCCAGCATGTCATCGATGTTGTTGATACGGCGATAGTGCTTGGCGCGATCGTTTTGCCATGAGCGAAACACGGCATCACGCGCCATCACCAGTTGCTCGTGCGGATCCTGCGGGAAGTCGCGCCTGGCATGCTTTTTGACGACTTTTTTGTATTCGGCAATGACTTCTTTCAGCGCCTTGGCGTCAAGATCGGTATCGAGCTTGGCTTTCTTCTGTTTCTTCTTGCCATCAAACACTTCTTCAAACGCGCGCTTCTCGATTTCCAGCACTACACTGCCAAACATCTGGATCAATCGCCGATAGGAATCGTACGCAAATCGCGAATTGTTGCTTCGTTTGGCCAGCGACTCCACGCTCTGGTCATTGAGTCCGAGATTCAAAATCGTGTCCATCATTCCCGGCATGGAGAACTTTGCGCCCGAGCGAACGCTGACCAGCAGCGGATTTTCACCGGAGCCGAGCTTCTGGCCTTGCAGGTTTTCCAGCCTTCGCAGGGCCTCTTCCATCTGGCGATCGACTTCAGCGGAAACGCCTCCTTGTTTCATGTACTCTCGACAAGCTTCGGTCTGGATGGTGAAGCCCGGAGGCACAGGTAGGCCCGCATTAGTCATTTCGGCAAGGCCAGCGCCTTTTCCGCCGAGTTCTTCTTTCATCTTGCCGCTGCCGTCGGCCTTGCCCCCGCCGAAGGAGTACACATACTTGGTCGCGGGCTTCTGGGAACTTTTGGGAGCGCCATTACCGCTGCTCTGAACTTGATTTTCTGAAATTGTCGATGTTGCCATATGAGTGCATCCTTTTTTTGTAAGAAATTTTCGTGTAGGGGCAGCCGCCCTCGGCTGTCCTGTCGAGCGCTATCTCGACGATGCTTCACGATCCGGCCATGGCGCTCGGCGTTGCCGAGCAAGAAAGCCGAGGGCGGCTGTCCCCACGCGAACCAGCTGAGTTTCTATGCTTTGCCTTCCGTCACTATTTCTGAGAAATCGGCGATTGTTGAGAATTCCTTTAACAACGTCTGTAACAGCGCCAGCCGGTTGGCGCGCAACTCCTCATCCTCAACCATTACCATTACTTTATCGAAAAAGGCGTCCACTGCGGGACGAATGCGGGATATTTCTGCCAAGGCACGGGAATAATCTTGCCGCTCTCTGAAACTATTTACCGCCTTTGCAATTTCTGGAATCAGTACGCCTAGCTTCTTCTCTGCTTCTTCCCTAAATGCCTTCGGATCGACTGTCGATCCAACTCGCTTCCCGCTTTCATTCGCCTGCCGCAGAATATTCTTGATCCGCTTGAACGCCACCGAAATGGATTCGAAATCGGCAGAGGTTCGTACTTTTGACACCGCTTCCGCCCGCGCCACCGCGTCCACGATGTCGTCCGAACCCGCCGCCAGCACGGCATTCACCACGTCATATTTGTAACCCAGTTGATCGCGCAAATAGAACTCCAGCCGCTCCCGGAAAAACCCGCGCAGGGAGCCTTCGAAATCCACTCCGCTTGCGAACTTCTTTTCCGCTTCGCTGCCTTTATAGGTTTCCCGCGCCAGCTCAAATAGCCTCGCGATACCGATTGGCAACTTGTGCTCGGCGATGATTCTTACGATTCCATTCGCTTGGCGTCGAAGTGCGAACGGATCCTTCGATCCCGTCGGTTGCAGACCAAGCGCGAACATTCCCGCGATGGTTTCAGCTTTGTCGGCAATTGAGAGCACAGCGCCCTCAACTGTCTGCGGAACCGAATCCTCCGCCGAGTGGGGTTTGTACTGGTCGTAGATCGTCTGAGCGATCAGCTGCCGTGTAGCGTCCGGCATGCCAGGGTCTAACACCTGCGCCCGCACGTAAAGCCCCCCCACAGTCCCTTGCAATTCCGTAAACTCCTTCACGAGTTCGGTGGTAAGGTCGGTTTTCGCAAGACAGGCCGCCTTATGAACCACCCCCGGACGCACTTGGATTCCGGCGTCACTGATTTCCTGGCAAAGCCAGCTGCTCAGCCGCTGCACCCGCATCGTCTTGTCGTAATAGCTGCCAAGGTCTTTCTGGAAAGTCACGCTTTTCAGCCAAGACACGCGTTCGCGAAGCGGATGCTTCTGGTCGGTTTGCCAGAAGAATCGCGCATCGTTGAACCGCGCCCGCAGCACGCGCTCATTGCCATGTCGAATCAAGCCTTGCGGATCACCATCGGTATTCAACACCGCAAGAAAATTCGGCAGTAGCTTGCCCTTGGCGTCTTCCAGCGCGAAATATTTCTGATGGTCGCGCATGACCGTCACCAGCACCTCTTCCGGAAGCTTGAGATATTCGCGATCAAAACTGCCGAGAACAACTGACGGCCATTCGGTGAGATTCACCACCGTGTCGAGCAAAGATTTATCCTCGCGCCAGCTCGCCCCCGGAATCGTACGAGCTGCGGCATCAAGGGCTTTGCGAATGTGTTGTTCGCGCTCTTCCCTGCCCAGAACTTTCACCGAGCGCAATGCTTCAGCGTAAGAAGCGCCGGCCCGCGGGATGGTTACGTTTCCGTTCGACAATATTCGATGGCCGCGCGATTCGCGACCTGCGCGAACTCCGCCGAATTCCAGCGGTATAACTGCATCGTCGAGCATAGCCACCAGCCAGCGCACCGGGCGCACAAAACGCTCGTTGGTCTTGCGCCAGTACATGTTCTTTGGCCAGTAAATCGACGCGATTTCTTTAGGAAGCATCTCCGCAAGGATCTCAGCGGCGGCGCGCCCTCTGGTCGTAATCTTTGCGGAAAGATATTCGCCCTTGGGAGTCGTGACCCGTTCCAACTGAGATACGTCGACTCCGGCTTTTTTTGCGAAGGCGTGTGCCGCCGGACCGGGTTTGCCATCTTTAAATGCAACGCTTACCGCCGGCCCATTAATTTGCTCAGTCACATCGGGTTGCGCGTTTTGAATTTCGGACGCCAGTACGGCTAATCGGCGAGGTGTATCGAGTCCGGCGAGTTTCCCAGACGCGGCAAGCCGTTCCCGCTTCAACAGATCGCCGACTCGGCGCTGCAGATCTTCCTGCGCCGACGCGATCATCCGCGCGGGGATTTCTTCGGTTCCGACCTCTAGTAAAAAATCAGGCATTTGATGCTCGATTTAGAAAATGCTCTAACCACAAAGGACACAAAGGTTCACGAAGTAAACTCCCTTTGTTGTTTATGCTCTGTTATCCAACCGGCAACGGCTCGCTTTTTCTTGGCGAACTTTTGCGGGCCGCAGGTTCCTCCTCTTCAGTCGCAGAAGTTTCAGCCTGCGTCTGCTGATCCACCCAAGCCTTGGCAATCCCTACCGCCAGCGCCCGCACCCGCGCAATCACACCGACCCTTTCGGTTACGGAAATTGCTCCCCGCGCATCGAGAATGTTGAACAGATGCGAGCATTTCAGGCAAAGCTCGTAAGCCGCCAGGAGCGGGAAGCGCTGCTTATCACAGACGACGGGATTTTCTGCCTTCGCATCTCCGTTTTCTGACGATACCAGCCGAGGCTTTTCATCCTTCATAAAAGCCGCATATTTATCGAGCAACTCCTTGCACTCCGCCTCGCACAATTCAAAATGCTTCCAGGTCTTTTCGACATCGGCCATTTCGAAGTTGTAAACCGAAAGCTGCAACTCGTCCGCCAGCCTGACGTCCCCATAGGTGGTCACGTGCCCGCTCTCGGGATCGCGCGCCCACACGATGTCGTAAATCGAATCGACATCTTGCAAGAACGCAGCGATTCGCTCCAGGCCATAGGTTAGCTCAGCCGAAATTGGAAACAGATCCACTCCACCACATTGCTGGAAGTAAGTGAACTGCGTGATCTCCAGGCCATCCAGCATTACCTGCCAGCCGATTCCCCACGCGCCCAGCGTCGGCGACTCCCAGTTGTCTTCTTCAAACTTGATATCGTGCTGGCGCAGATCAATGCCCATCGCACTCAGGGACTCTAAATAGAGTTCCTGTACATTTTCCGGCGGCGGCTTCAAAATCACCTGTAGCTGCGTATGCTTGTAAAGCCGGTTGGGATTCTCGCCATATCGCCCATCGGCCGGACGCCGCGACGGCTGAACGTAAGCCACTTTGTAGGGATTCGCCCCCAGCACCCGCAAAAAAGTCTCCGGCGCCATGGTTCCCGCGCCCACTTCCAGATCGTATGGCTGCTGTAGCACACATCCCCGCTCTGCCCAAAACTTCTGCAACCGCAGGATGAGTTCCTGGAAAGTCGGCGAATTGGATTGCGCTGGGTTCATCGGCTCCAAATGAGGCTACTCCTGGCCGCTAGCTTCTAGCCAGCTCTGAAGTTCCAACCAGGCAATGTCTCAGTAGCTATGCAGGCGGAGAGTTAATCCCCGATTGTAATGGAAGTGCGGCGCGGCGTCAGCTATCGGAGCAGCCGCGACCAGACCTAGTTAGCAACTCTCTCCAGCATTCCCCGTGTGAGCAGCTTCTTCTCAATATGCCGCTCAAGAGTTTGCAGCAGGAATTTCCTCAAGTCTGCACCAGTGGAATCCGGCAACGCTGAGACTCGCAGCTTTGACAACGGTGCGGTTAACATCTGCGCCGCCAGCTTGCGCGAGTCGGCCGACATTTCCGATGACGCCAGCCGCTTGTGCTCCGGGCAGACCAGGCCATCGGCCAGCGCGTGAAAATATGCTCGGCTTCCATTAAGCGCACGCCCGCACGTCAGGCACTCAGTGATATCCGGCAAATAGCCCATCAGACGGGCCATCCACAGATCGAAGTACGTGATCGGGAGCCAGAATTGATCGCTTGCCAATTGCGCCAGGACGGAAAGGCCAAGCCGGAACACTGCGTCGTTGGCCTCACGGTCGGGCGACAATTCGTCCAGCAATTCAGCGACGTGCCCCAACGCCACCGCCCGCGGATAGCTCACTTCAGATGTCAGCGGCGAGCTAATGACTTCACACGCGTCGAGACGCACCAGTTCCTGACGTTCGCGGTCTTCGTATGTCACTTTGACGTGAGTCAGCGGCTCCAGCGCCCCCCCAAACCTGCGCCGTGACTTCTTTGCCGCGCGGGCCACCCCGCGCACCTTCCCCTCCAACCGGGTGAAGAGCGTGACCAGCAGGTCAGACTCGCGAAAAGGGTAGGTCCGCAGAACGATCGCTTCCGATTCCTTCAGCGGCATGTGAGCAGAATACAGCAGCTTTCAGCCGTCAGCCGTCAGGAAAAGCAAAAAGCGCAATCCCTTAAGGATCGCGCCTAATTCTCTCCGGCAAAACCAGCCCGCTAATGGCTGACTGCTAGACTCTATCTTCCGAAATATTTCGCATTCCGCTCGGCGTAGCTCTTCCACTTCTCCGGCAGGTCATCTAGAGCGAAAATCGCCGACACCGGGCAGACCGGCACACACGCGCCGCAATCAATGCACTCGACCGGGTCGATGTAGAGCATCTCCTCGCCAGCGAACTTCGGGTCTTCCTTCTTAGGATGAATGCAATCGACCGGGCACGCGTCCACGCACGCGGCGTCTTTCGTGCCGATACACGGCTCTGCAATCACATAGGCCATGACTGGATCTCTCCTACCTAGAATGGCTGAACTCTATGAAAAAACAATTCTAGCAAGAATACAGAACACGGTATAGCGCGGGCCAGCCAGATGCTGAGTTGCAAAGTTAAGCGGCAGAATCAGCTATCCTGCTGCGAACCTGCTCGCTAGGCGTTAACTAATTCTCGTTCTTCACTCGGCTCGTATTCGACGATGTAGCCCGCAATCGCGCTGGCAGCCACAGTAAGCGGGCTTGCCAAATACATTTGTCCGGGGCCGCTGCGGCCGGGAAAATTGCGGTTCTGCGCGCTGATCACAACCTGATCGGGACGCGTGGAAACTCCCGGCCCCGCATTGATGCAGGCGCCGCAACTGGGCTCAATCACATGCGCGCCGGCTTTCTCGAAAATTTCGAGATAGCCCCTGCGGATGCAATATTCGCGCGTCTCCTGGGACCCAAACTGGATATAAAACTGGACCGAGTCGGCCACGCGCTTGCCATGCTTCACCGCGTCCGCCAGCACGCGCGCGTACATATCCATATCTTCATTTTTGCCCGCGGTGCACGTGCCCCCGTATGCCAGTTCAACCGGGACCGGTGTATTCAAGTCGCGAATGTATTTGCCGTTTCCCGGATCGCCCGGAGTGGCAATCATCGGGGTAATATCGGCCGCATCGACTTCAATGACTTGCGCGTATTCGGCATCCGGATCGCTTTGCAGCCCCTCGATCATTTTCTCGGCGTCCTGCCGTTTCATTTCACGCCGATCGACCAAAAACTCCACAGCTTTTCGATCAGGCGCAACGATACCGGTAAAGCCTCCAATCTCCGCCGCCATGTTGGTCATAGTGGCGCGCTCGTCCACGCTGAGTTCTTCGATGGCTTCGCCGGAGTATTCAATGACCTTCGCCAGGGCCTTCCCGCTGCGCACGTAATCGAGACTAAGAATTTTCAGGATCAAGTCTTTCGCGGTCACGTTCGGATGCTTTTTGCCGCGAATGACTACCTTCACTGACTCCGGCACGCGCACTCGCACATCTTTGGTGATCCACGAATTAAAAACGTCGGTGGTCCCAATACCAAATGCCACGCAGCCAACCGCACCCGAATGCGGCGTATGTGAGTCAGAACCGACGATGAGTTGTCCCGGCAGCGCATAGCTCTCGAGCACAACCGAGTGGCAAATTCCTTCCGCGCCTTTGCGGTCTTTAAGTTCGCCGTGCAGGCGAATGCCCTTGCGTTCGGCGAATTCGCTCTGCTTCATCTTGAGTTGCGTCGCCAAATCGAGCAGGCCCATCTTGCGCTTCTGCTCGGACAGGACTTCATCGAGGAAAGTCAGGTGATCGCGGAAAAAAAGCACTGACTTTGGATCATTCACCGGCGCATCGCGTCCGACCAGTTGATCGAAAAATATCGCCGCCATGGGTGTGACGTACTCGTGGCTGAATCGCAGGTCAGTGCGCGCGAAACCGGAGTCCCCGGGCTTCACCCCTTTGACACCGACCTCTCCGTTTTTCGCGATCATATGCCGGGCGAAAATCTTTTCGGCCAGCGTCATCGGACGTGTGGCGCGGGCGCCCTCGCCCGCGGTTTCAATTGCCGGCAATGAAACTTTTCCCTGCAAACGCGCCACATTGAATTGAAACAGCCCTCCGTATTCGATAATCTGCCGCGTAATCTCATCTTCATCTTTTGTGAATTGGGCCAAAGGAATTTCCTGACCAGATCGAATTCTGTCGATCAGCGAAAAATCCGTCGCCGTGAGGACGCCCAGGTTCTGGCAATTCTGCTTGTAAATCCGCTCGATATTTTCCGCGATCACCAGCTTGATACCAGCGCACAACTCCGCATACGGCGATTGCTCGCGGCTCGAACCTTTGCCGCGTCGCTTACCGCTGACCGCCGCAACGAAGCCTCCTCGCCTCACATCTCCACGTTGGATTGGCACCTCATTGCCGCACTTCAGACCTGTGTAAGGAAACTCGCCCAGTGTTTCGTCGAAGAAAAAGCAGATGTGGGCGGGAGTAATTTCGTCAGTTGAAATGTCGTCGCGCAGTTTGGGATTGTTCTGCGGATTCTTCGTGTCCCACGGCAGGTCTTCCCCGGCAAGCTGGCGCTTGATCAACTCAGGGTCTTCGGTAAGAAATAAAATCCGCCCTTGAAGCCGCACCGTTTGCGGCCGCTTCTCGATTTGTCGGTTTAATAATGCCTCAATCACTTGTGCGCCTCGTGCCCCAGGCTATTTTACGCCTTGCAGGACGCGCAATTGATAGGTTCATCCGCACATGAAAAGCGTGTCGCAGCGGGGTCTGCTGAGGGTCGAAAGCTGACAGCTTTAGTGATGCCCATGCATGCGATCATATTTCTCTCCCGCTGTGACCGCGACTGGCAAGCGGTTTTCCTTGGGCGCTAGCGGGCAGGTTGCGTAAGGCGTTACCGCGCAGGGGGGATTGTAAGCGCGATTGAAATCAAGAACGACTTTGCCGTCGACCACGGGATCAGTGTCCAAAAATCTGCCGCCGGGATAGGTATCGGTTTTGCCGCTCAAATCGCCCATCACAAAGCTCAAGCCTTTTGCCGGATCGCCGCTGAGTGCCGTCAACGTGAGTTCCTGCCCGTTGAGCTTGAAATGCACTTCACCGGCGATCGGAGTCGGAGTTACATCTCCGAGCACATTTGGAACATCAACAGTCTTCTTGCCGTCCGATGCGACAAACGTCCCCGTGATCCGATAAGTCATGTCGAGAGGAAAAAATATCGGCCCGGCATAATTACGCGCCGCGTCGCTGTTCAGGTCTTTAAGCCTGATCCCCAGCCGTTGGCCGCGTTGAATGAGGTGCATCCGCAAACTTCCCATCTCAATCACCGTCGGCTTACCAGTGACGTCGGCCTGTAGCTTCGCCTGCATGAGTGATTCGCTGCCAATCTTCGCCTGCACGCCCTTTTGAAGTTCGACCGAAACGCTGTCGCCCTGCAACTGAAACACTCCGCCATGCGCCGGCCCAGAGGGGAGGACAATCGCGTTATCACTGGCGCTGCCGAAAGTATTAGCGCCCGGTTTCAACCAAAACAGCCCTGCAAGTACCAGCCAGTTCTGCTTGAGATCATCGACCAGTTCGCCTTTCCATTTTTCAAACGACTGCAGGTAGGCGGCATCGGGAGGCTGCAAGGAAAGAGCGGGCAGACAGATCACGATTCCGGCGACAACAACCGCAATCTTTCTCCGGAAACTCTCGCGCGAAAACCCCCGACGACCAAGCACCGACAACCGACGACTAACTTTTTTTTGCATATTCCCTCGGATCCGGCAACGGCTCAAGTCCACGTCCGGCGAAAATCTTCTGAAATTCATCTGCCAGCGCTTCATGAATGAACCCGTTCGAAGCGACCGTTTCACGGCTCTGCAACTGAAACGGTCCGCCACTGAAATCCGTGATCTTGCCGCCGGCCTCCTCCACAATCAGCACGCCAGCGGCAGTGTCCCACGGGTTCAGGTTGAACTCCCAGAATCCGTCGAAGCGTCCGCAGGCGACAGAACATAAATCCAGCGCCGCCGATCCTGCTCGCCGGACCCCGTGCGAGCGCAGCGTGATTTGGTGATAAAAATAAATATTCGGATTTTTGTGACGCTTGTGGCTAGGAAAACCAGTGGCTAAAAGCGATTCGGTGAGCTTCGAAATGCTCGAAACATGAATGGCATGCTCGTTGAGATAAGCGCCCTTGCCACGCTCAGCCGCGAATAATTCATCACGCGTGGGGTCGTAGCAAACCCCGGCAATCATCTGCTTATTCTTTTCCAGACCTATCGACACGCAAAACACCGGAAACCCGTGTGCGAAATTCGTGGTGCCGTCAAGCGGGTCGACGTACCAGCGGAATTCACTGCCGGTGTCGCATAGTCCTTCTTCTTCGCCGAGAACGTCGTGCGACGGCCAAAGCCCACGAATCCGCTCACGGATCAACGCCTCTGATTTGCGGTCGGCTGCTGTCACCAGGTCTGCGTCGCCTTTGTATTCAATTTTTATATTGCGGTCGAAGAATTGCATGAGCAGTGTGCCGGCTTCACGTGCAATTGCAGCCATCGCGGGAACATATTCGAACTTTGGAGTCGACGAGTTCAAGTCGTCAGTTTCGCAGATGTCGCCGGGTAAAGGCAAAATCGAATCGCTTTCGCCTATTGAACAGATTCGTAGAATGCATGCCGGAATAGCGGTCTGCTTGCTAAAGTAGCTAGATCACAAATGCGCATGGTTATCAAAGTCGGAACCAGCCTGATCGCGCCGGGTGGGCGGATTGACACCAAACAACTGCGCGCCCTGGTTGACCAACTCGACCTTGCACATCACGAATTCTTGATCGTGAGTTCGGGCGCAATTGCCTCGGGCATGGCGAACCTGGGTCTGAATGAAGACCAGCGTCCTTCGAGCGTTCCCTTGATGCAAGCCTGCGCCGCGGTTGGGCAAAGTGCGCTCATGCACACCTATGAGCAATTATTCTTCGGCAAAAAGATCGTCGCACAGTTGCTCTTGTCCAACGACGACTTCACATCGCCGGTCCGATATAAGAACCTACAGAACACGCTCAATCAATTGTTGCGCCTGGGCGTCGTTCCCATCGTGAATGAGAACGACAGTGTTTCCGTCCGCGAACTGGTCGGCGCTTTCGGCGACAACGACGAACTAAGCGCGTTGCTGGCGGCTGCGGTCGAGGCCGACTGGTTGTTACTACTGACCGACGTTGATGGCTTCTACGCCTCGAATGGCAAGCGTCCGCAACTGGTTCGTACCATCCGCCGGCTCACGCCGGAAATGGAAGCGCTCTGCAACGGCCACGGGAAATTGGGCCGAGGCGGAATGCGTTCGAAACTCCGCGCCGCTAAAACCGCGAGCGACGCCGGAGTGAATGTTGCCATTGTGAACGGACACGATCCCGATGCCATCGCAAAAGCGATAGCTCGCAAGTCTGGAACTTACTTCCCTCCCAGGAAAGAGAAGGCCTGATATGGCTGGCACTCCTGCGGTTGCATTCTCGACTCGCGAAAAGCTGGAGCGGGCGCATACAGCGTCGGCTTTGCTGGCGCAGTTTTCGACTTCGCAGAAAAATACTCTGGTCCTTAAAATCGCCGACGCGCTCGAAAAACATGCCGGTAAAATTCTTCGCGCCAACGACCAAGACATCCAGCGTTCAAACCTTGTCGGTGCAATGCGCGACCGCCTGCTGCTGACTCCGGAAAGAATGGCACAAGTGGCAGCTTCGGTCAGAGATGTTGCGGGGCTGCCTGATCCGGTCAATGAAGTTCTCGAAGAGTGGACCCGTCCCAATGGGCTGCTGATCCGAAAAGTTCGCGTGCCGCTGGGGGTGGTGGGAATGGTTTATGAATCCCGCCCCAACGTCACCGTCGATGCCGCAGTGTTGTGCGTGAAAACTGGAAATGCGGTGGTGCTGCGCGGTGGCAAAGAAGCGGCCGCCAGCAATCAGGTTTTGACGGAAATTATGGCGGGTGTTGATGGCATGCCCGACGGAGCAATCGAGCTGCTCGACTCCAGCAGCCGCGACACCGTGCAAGAACTCATTCGCGCTCGTGGCCTTGTCGATGTCGTCATTCCTCGCGGCGGCCCAGGGCTAATCACACATGTACTGGAAAATGCTTTAGTTCCAGTGATTGAAACCGGAGCTGGCAACTGCCACATTTTCGTCGATGAATCCGCCGATTTTGAAATGGCGAATCGCATCATCCTCAATGCGAAGACCCAGCGGCCATCGGTTTGCAACGCGGCGGAAAAGCTGTTGGTGCACTCTGGGATCGCGTCGAAGTTCATTCCGCAGATCGCTCGCAAGTTGATCGAAGCTGGAGTAGAACTGCGCGGAGATCGCGAAGTTTGCCAGCTTGCGTCCGATGTAACTCCGGCAACGGAAGAAGACTGGAGCGAAGAATACCTGCGGTTGTGCATGGCAATCCATGTTGTTCACGGCCTGGATGCAGCTATCGAGCACATCAATCGTTATTCCACAAAACACTCTGAGGCCATCATCGCCGCGAACGAGCACAATGCAGATAAGTTTCTTAATCAGGTTGATTCCGCCGCAGTTTATTGGAATGCTTCCACGCGGTTCACCGATGGCGGCGAGTTCGGCTTTGGCGCAGAGATGGGCGTCAGCACACAAAAACTGCACTGTCGCGGACCATTCGCGTTGAAAGAATTGACTTCATCGAAATATCGGGTAATAGGAACTGGGCAGGTGCGAGAATAGAAGAAAAATCACAGTTCGAGCCGGATTATAGCCTCTCTTGCCGTAACAATCGGAATATCCTCAATCACTCTCAGGGACAATAGATCCGTTTTGTCCCCCGTAACCAACAGTGTCGCGCTGCCGTCGATAGAAGTTTGCAAGAACACATCATCATCTGGATCGCGGCTCACTTTAACGGGCGAAATTAGCTCGACGCGCTGGGTCTGATAAATCAAATAAGCCGCGATAGTTGCTATGAATTCGTCCGAGATCTTTTCGAACTTGCGAATGCGAGGATAGTCCAACACTCGCAGATATTCTTCCACGATAGGGTCGGACACCACGTGAATAGCGCGGTTAAGACGAATGGCATTGAGAATTCGGGTAGGCGCTCCCGTTGCCGAAATCAGTCCGCTGACAAAGACGTTGGTATCAATCACCAAACGCGGGAGATCAACACTCACCTCCGGCCTTTTCTGACCGCCTTGACCGCTTTGACCACAGTAGCGTTGATTGACTTCTCCGAGCGGTCACGATTGGCCTCCTGCACATCCTCAATCGCCTTCCAGGGGTCAAGGGTTTTAAGAGTACGCCGAACGATCAGCGCCTGGGCGCAAATCCCGCTAATCGAAGTCCCACGCTCGAACGCCTCCGTCGCCACTTCTTTATGCACCTCGGCTGGAACACGCACATGAATTTGGCCATTGAATCGCGCCATGGATATACCACTATACCATGGTAGGATCTAAAGAACGCCTGTTTACGTGACGCTCACTTCCGTATAGGTGCCATAAACCTGCCGTAGCGCTTCGCAGATCTCGCCCACGGTCGCATAGGCACGCACTGCGTCAACGATGTAGGGCATGGTGTTTGCCGAAGATATATTCCCTGCGGACTCAGCCCGCGGCTCTTGCGCGGCTGCTCTCTTTAGCTCCTCAAGTCGCCGCTCCACTTCTTCATTCGACCTGCCTGCGCGCAGCTTCTTCAACTTTGCTGACTGGTGCTGGCCCACCGATTCGTCGATGTACAACGTCTTCGGCGACTCTTCGTCGATCGCAAATTCGTTTACCCCAACGATGATCTTTTCTTTGGCTTCCACCGCCCGCTGATACTGGTAGGACGCTTCGGCAATTTGCTTTTGCGGATAGCCGCGCTCGATGGCCTTCACCATTCCGCCCATGGCATCGAGCTTGCCGAAGTAATCGAATGCGCCTTCCTCCATTTTCAGCGTCAAGTTTTCCAGGAAATACGATCCCCCAAGCGGATCGACGGTCTGCGGAGCGCCCGATTCATAAGCGATAATCTGTTGCGTACGCAGGGCAATGCGCGCCGCTTCTTCGGTAGGAAGGGCAAGCGCTTCATCGTAGGCATCGGTGTGCAGTGACTGCGTTCCGCCCATCACCGCTGCCAGGGCCTGGATTGCTACTCGCGCGATATTGTTCATCGGCTGCTGCGCCGGAAGCGAAACTCCCGCCGTCTGAGTATGAAAACGCATGAGCCAGGTGCGCTGGTTCTTTGCGCCGAACCGGTCTTTCATCACTCGGTACCAGATCTTGCGCGCCGCCCGATACTTCGCGATCTCCTCGAAGAAATCGTTGTGCGCATTGAAAAAGAAACTCAAACGCTGACCAAAGTCATCCACCTCGAGGCCGCGGCGCTGCGCCCACTCAACGTATTCGACTCCGTCATAGAGCGTAAACGTTAGCTCCTGCAACGCCGTCGAGCCTGCCTCGCGAATATGATAGCCACTGATGGAAATTGTGTTGAAGCGTGGGGTGAATTTCGAGCCAAACTCAAAGGTGTCGATCACCAAACGCATAGAAGGAGCAGGCGGATAGATGTACTCCTTCTGGGCGATGTATTCCTTCAAAATATCGTTCTGAATCGTGCCGGAGATTTTCTTCCAGTCAGCGCCCTGCTTTTCCGCCACCACCAGATACATCGCCCACAGAATCGAAGCCGGCGAATTGATGGTCATCGACACAGTAGTTTTTTCGAGGTCGATCCCGTCGAAGAGAATTTCCATGTCTTCGAGCGAGTCAATGGCCACGCCGCATTTGCCTACTTCGCCCTCGCTCGCCGGATGGTCCGAGTCGTAACCCATCAACGTCGGTAAGTCGAAGGCAACTGAAAGGCCGCTGCCCCCGTGTTCCAACAAATATTTGTAGCGCCGATTCGTTTCCTCCGGAGACGCAAACCCGGAGAACTGACGCATGGTGAACAGTTTGCCGCGATAGCCGGTGGCGTGAATCCCGCGCGTGAAAGGCGGTTGGCCGGGATAGCCAAGATACTTGTCGTGGTCCCAGTCATCTGGAAGGTCAGCTCGTGTGTACAGCCGCCGGACCGGAACGCCAGAAATGCTGGTGAATCGGGCACGCCGGTTTTCATCTAGGTTCGTGCCGGTGAGCGCGCCAATCGGCCGCTCGGGAGACTTTTCAAGCGTTGGCAGCAGCGTCTTCTCTGCCCAACGCTTTTCTGGATCGGAGGGATGGCGATTCTCAGTTACATCCGCGATGGGGGAGTCGGTCACCGGACTTTCAGGATTCGTTGACGGTTTCTTCGCCATTTTTCGCTCTGGGCCGTCTTCAAGTCAGATCATAGGAGAGGCCGCATGGCCGAGCAAGACTGGGAAGCGACCGATTGGTCGGTCAGGAGGGCCGATTGCGCGAAAGTTCCCAAGCTTTTGCATATTTCCACGAGACGTAAACCGCATGATAGAGATGCAGTAAGAATCCTTCTCGGCCATCGAGAAAGCCGAGGCGAAAAATGTAGTTGTAGAGGAACGTGAGCTTCGGGCGCACCAAGATGTTCAGCAGATTGAAAGCCCGATAGCCCCTCGCAACCGCAACTTCTGCGCCAGATGACGAATAGCTGTTCATGTGGTCGATATACCCGCGCAGGGTCGGATACGCATTGTGAATCATCGCGTGCTTCAGCCTGCTGGTCGTACCATTCACCTCGATGGTGGGATGTGCGCCGTACTCTTCGAACTTTCCCGCTCCACGCCGGATGAGACGCAGTTTGGGATCGGGATAAAAGCCGCCACGCTTTATCCAGCGCCCGAGGAAGAAATTCTTGCGCGGAATCCAGTATCCAACCAGCTCTCCGTTTTGCGCGAGCTCGCGATTAATTTCTTCCGCCAGTTCTTTTTCCAACGCCTCATCCGCATCCAGCTGCAATACCCACTCACCGGCAGCTTTCTCCATGGCGGAATTCTTTTGCGCGGCGAATCCTTTCCAAGGTTCGCTGTAGATTTTCGCCCCAAATGAGCGCGCAATTTCCAAAGTGCGGTCGGTCGATCCAGAGTCCACGACGATGATTTCACCTCGCCCGCCCCGCACCAGAGGCTGCACGCTTTCGAGAGTCCTCGGGAGGTTCGCTTCTTCGTTGAGAGTGATCAGAGCGACGGAGATTTTCACGCTCCATGAATATACCGCGATTGAAAGCCCTCCCGATTGAGCCGACTCGTGGCGGGACGTGACTCAAACGGCACCGTCTCGGCGTGTCCGTCTTCCCTACCACTTAGGAAGAGATTCGGAGAGGGCAAACAGATCGCGCCCTCTCCAGGACATCTTTGTTTAAGTTTTTAAGCGGCTTTGCCAGCTGCAACGCGATGGATGGAAGAATTCTCGACCGGCAGCGTCTTGACCGAGGGGCCCTCAATCATCAACGGGGCCAGACTCGCAGCAACTTCCTGGAACAAACCATTGTCATAATTCTGCACATCCGACTCACTTTTCCAAAGAGTAGTGCAGCAGAATTCTCCGGTCTTGGTGTCGAGCGATTCGATATTGTCGACGAATCCCGGTTGCGCTTGAATACGTGGCAGAAACTCTTCGTTCAGCGCACTGCGAAATTCATTCATCATCGAGGGGTCGATTTTGCAGGTGACCGTTCGTGAAATCATAGATTGTCTCCTGATCGAGGGATTTGCCATCGCGACGCCTAGAGAGGAAAGGACTAGGGTCGGATTTGCGGCTTGAACATTAGTCCCGAATCAGATACGAGTCAAGCGGCCTGAAAAGGAAAAAGACCGCCAATGGCGGCCTCAGGGGAAAATCAGAACGGTTCTTCGTCCACGCTGTTTATAGACTTTACGACGCCACTCCCGCCGGGCCAGGCTGGGGCTGCTGATGGGCGGCTGCGGTCGCAGCTGCAGCTTCGTTCAGGATGCGATGGTGAATGGTAAACAGCGCCAGCTCCAGCCGGTCAGAAACGCCGATCTTGTCGTAAACATTCCGCAGATAATTTTTAATCACCTGCTCGGTCGTTCCAAGCTGCGTGGCGATTTCTTTGTTCTTGTATCCCTGGACGATCAACGCAACGATTCGCAGTTCTTTAGCCGTAAGCCGGTCGCGCACCCGCAGTCCGACCATATCGTTTTCGGTCAGTTCGCTGGGGACGGCGATGTCTTGTATCCAAGTCTCGCCGCGCGCCACTTTGCGGACGCAATCTACCAGAGCCGAGCTAGTAACGTTCCGGTAAACAACGCCATGCGCTCCAGCACCCATATATTTTTGAGCACTCTCGCCGGTGTCGCCTAGGACGACCACACGCGTACGCACTTTATTGGACGCCTGCACGACCGCGCTAAAGTCAGTGTGAAAGCCGCCCGCCACCACCAGTACCGCGGCGCGGAATTTGTCCAGCGCCATGAACATCTGTTCGGCAGTCTGGGCCTGCGCCACGATGCGCATTTCATCTTCTACCGCCAACACTTTGGCGATGCCTGCACGAAAAATGGCCTGGTTGTCGGCGAGAATCAGTTTTAGCATTGCCTTAGCACCTCACAATTACGGCTGCCGTACAAAATCGTAAGTGTCGATCACGCAGGCCACGCCCGGCGCTTCTCCACCTTCGCCTGCGTCTTTTCTAACCACGCGGCCCTTGCACTGCACAATCACCTTTTCGTTAGCGCCGGTCAATTCCTGGGGCAGCGCGATTTCGAATTCCACACTCGACCCTATGTCGAGCGCGGGATTGCCGCGAATATAAACTCCCGCGGCGCTCATATTTCCAGTAATGCTTCCCTGGTCCTCACCGTGAATTTTGATCGGCAATTCCAGCGGAAATCTTTTTCCCGTCCGTGCTTCGGACACAAGCCCTCCTTTGCTGAAGCCTTCCGTTCCTGAGGCCTCATTGGCCTGAAAAGCCAATACCATATGCCATCTCCTGGGAGCTCGATGACCTTTAAGGGTTTATACCACGGATTTCGCAGGGCATAAAGGGAGGAGTTAACCGTTTAGGTAATGGACTGTCAAACCATACGCCACGCAAAACTCCATAGCCGGAGAGGCAAATTGACGCGAGACCTTAACATCGGTTCGGCCATTCAGCCGAGATTTGTTTCATGGACGACGGGCAAACCCGCATATCCATGTGTCGGTCCCTTCACAAAAAAAAGGGCCTGATTGTCAGGCCCACATAAATTCAGTACTGTTCAAAAAACTCAGCTTGCTACTTTCCGGGACAAGTCCAGCAAGTCGGCACAGGTCCCGCGTTCAGCTTGGTGCTGACCGGGGCTGCCGCTGCCAGACAAGTGCAAGCCGCGGCTACCACCAGGATCAAAGTCCTGACCGCACGTGTCATGGTTTTCTCCTACATGCGGGTTCCCTGGGAGCGGAAACCCTAGTAGCAGGATTATAGCGGCGATGTCAAGGGGGCATCGATTTTCACGGTCGGTAAACCGACGCGGGCAGGGCGGCAGGACGCCGAAAGTCCAGGGAAGCCCAAATTACTGTTTAGATATACGACTCCGGATGAAAATCAAGCGTGCTCTTGGGTTTTTGAAAATGCACGATCTACCATATGCTCGAACATCGGGATCAAAGATTCAGGTTCATTATGGGTTTGTTGAAGGTCCATTAAGGCGCTGTCCCAACGCTGCGGTACCAATACCGTGGCAGCAAATTCGCGCCGATTCAAGGTTGAATAAACAATCCACACCACGGCGCCCAAGTTAAAACAGCTCATCGTGGTCACACTCAGGAGATCGTTCGAAATGTGACCGCCGAAAAAGAGCCCGTAACAAACCAGCTCTGACCCCGCTGAAAGGCCGAACCCCAGAGCAATGCCGAAGCTTTGGCGACGCCATGAGACGCCCAGCGGCTTGCAGAACGCCAACAAAAACAAAACCATACCGCACTGGATAACTTCCACGCACCGTTGCAGGATCAGAACATTTCGGCCTACAGGGTCGCCCCAGGCATTGCTGGTTGTAATAAACACTCCTGAAACCAGGACCATGACCAGCCCCGCCCATTTAAACAAGGCGGTTCCGAGGTCCCTCAGTGCATGATACGGGCGAAAAATGTCGGTGAAGACTTCGTGGATAATCTTGAATTCGACGGCCAGATTTAGACCGGTAAAGATCCAAAAGGTGCAGAAGTAAACCCGACCGGGGGCAAATTTGTAGACCGGGTACTCAATCGCGAAGCGTGCTATCTGAATAAGGGCGAAGGCGAAGAATACTGGGAACTCCTTCTGCTGTCGACGGCGGAACATTACCGTAGCCAGCACGGCCATGATGATGGGCTGAATGACCCACAACGCGGTCTGTAGTTGAGGGCTGGACATAATCGATTCAGTTTGCGGCCTGAACCTCTTAATGCACTATGCGTGGAACATTAGCAGCTTTCTAATCAGGTACCTACGAACTGAAGTAACCAAAGTGTTGGTTACTACCTGAACGTTTGAGCAGCCGGGTTTTGATGCGGAAATCCTTGAAAAACCCAAAGCGGTTAGGGAGAGTTAAGCCCGGTCGCAGACTGCACTATTCGATAAAAACGAAGTAGGAGCTTGCCCAGGCTGCCGCCGGAATCGTTCCTCGCTTCTGGATCGTGAACACAACGCTGTAATCTGTGGACGCGGAAAGCGTCTCGAGCACTGAGGGAGTGCTTTTTGGGGCGGCGGTTGCTAAATATCGGAGAATTCCATGAATGTTTCCAAAGCATTCATAATCCTGCGAAATGAATGAGATGAGGACACCATCTTCCGCCAGTCGCCAGACCAGCGAAGCACTGAGCGAGACCATCCGTTCGTAATTTGGGGTCTGGAGCGCGCCCGGATGGGGATTGTCAAACACCACCCGTAAACGGCGTTCGTCCTCCCGAGAAAACTCCCTGACTTTGAGCGATCCTGATTTGGCCGTGGCTTTCCAGTCCACTTGCCGTGCCGGATCTTCTGGTAAATATTCGCGAATGCGATACAGGTCGGAACCAATTCCCCTCAGACGCGCCTCGAATTGCCCGGTCAACACTGGCAGCAGCTCAATCGCTTCTTGCGAACTGCATAGTTCGGGATAAACCAGCACTTCGCGGGACAGTGCAGCACGCCGCGTCTTTACCAGAAATGCAAAAGGAAAACGCGTAGAAAGGCTGAATCGCTCCTGATAGCACCCTCGGCGTCGGAAATTCAATTTCACAGAAGCTTCCAGCCCGGCACCGGGTGGGACGAGAGGAAAATAGGCTGATTCGTGAAATACGCCTGAGGGATTTCCAACCGCAACCCGGCGCAGCTTGCGGTCGGGGAGTTGCAGCCACTGCTGCCCTGGGGATCGCCACGGGGGCACCGGAAAAGTTGTTGCCACTAACTGCCAGCGCTTATTCTTGATTTTCTTTTCGATCGGTACCGCTGAGATCGAGAGCGACGGAAACCATCGGCGCGTACTGCGAACACACACGGTTGCAGGGACTTCGGTTCCAGCAAAAACGTGGTCCGGAATCTTGACTTCAAGTTCCAGACTGTCCAAGCAGAAAGCGGACGCTACTCCCGAAACTGCAATGGCCGCCAGCATAGTGGCGACGATGATGTAAAGCAGGTTGTTGCCAGTGTTAAGGGCCGCGATTCCAATCAGCAAAACCACCAACACATAAAGCATCCCCGCGCGGGTCACTTCGAAATCGAGCGCATCGCGTACCCGCCTCGCTCCAACTCGCCGCGCTAGGTATGGCACCGTTCCGAGTCCAACCCCTACCGCTGTCAGCAAGGCCAACGAAGCCAGCACCAATGTGGCGATCAAGTTTCCCGCATCGCGGGCGGCGGTTGAAAAAATTGCAGCGGCAAATGCGATCGTCAGCCCGATGGCGGCAATCAAAAACCGTAGCCAGGCACCCGAATTCTCGGTGCGAAAGCTGCTCGCCAGCTTACCCAAGAAAGCGGATTGTGTAGTTGCAGCCACTGTAATTGTCCGTTTCGAGCCTAGCATCGAAACCGGGCTGTGTCAGGTTACCGATCGTGCAGGCCTGGCGGTATCGGTAGAACGAACGTCCCGAAAAAACGCGCTCACAATCCGGCTGAATTCTTGGGGATTCTCTTCGTAGGGAAGATGCCCTGCACCCCTCATAACCGCCACGCGGGCACCCGCCACTCGCTTGGCCATGATTTCAGTCGATTCGGGATCCACCACCCGATCTTTGCTGCCCCAGACCAGGAACGTTGGAATTCCGGCGATTTTTGGCAGGGTGGACTCAAGTTCCTTCATATCCGCATGCCAGCTTTGAACAATTTTGCCTGCGTGTTCAAATACGCCCGGCCGGACTAAGGGGCGAATGTAGCCATCTAGGGTTTCTTGGGGGGCAAGTCGCGGATCGCCCCACATTCGACGAATGAAATATCTGTGCAAAGGACGCGCCGCTCGGGCCAACATCGGAAACACAGCTGCGATCAGCGGATTTTTGAGCATTGCTAGGCGCTTCTTCCCTATTCGAGACCAGGGATTAGCCGGCGAGACCAGCACCAGACTGCGAACTCGCGACGGCGCCATTCCGGCCAGCATCACCGCGGTCGATCCTCCATATGAGCTTCCCACCAGATCGCAAGAACCGACTCCGGCCGCGTCCAGGAAGGCGCGTAGCCGTCGCGCTGCCCCTGCAAGGCGGAAGTCCAATCCAGAGCGACACTCCGAAAAACCTGCCCCCGGCATATCTGGGGCAAAAACTTCGCTTTCGCGCGCCAGAATCGGGATAACTCGTCTCCAACTGAACGCGTAGCCCAAGAGACCATGCACCAGAACAACCGGAGGACCCAAGCCTGCGCGCCAGAACCGCATCTGCAAGCCGTCGACCTGCAGCCAGTTTTCGGAGACTTCCAGAACGGCCTGTCCCGACGGATTCGCGTGCGGTGTCGACATAACTTCAGTTGACTGTGTACTTCTAATCAGACCGCTGAGTGTTGGCTTGAGCAAATCTACTCTCGAGAAAAGTCCCCAAATACCGACCAAACCGTCGGTTACAACGGGAAGGTCATAACTTTCATGGCTGTAGACACTTACAAAATACAGGATGCGGGGTTCCAAAAAACATAACCTGACACTGCTTGCGCCCCTATAATTGTGGAAGCGCTTACCTTTATGGCACTTAGCTCGTCCATATCCAAGGCACCGGTGGCAGGGAACGTGCATCCCTCTTTTAGGACGGGTCTATCGACCGTCCAATCGTCGTCCATGAACCGGGATTTTCAAATACGCTTCACTGCTGGCTTCCTCGCCCTGTTCACGACGGCTGCGATCACGCTGGCATGGATTAATTTCCAAAAAGAAAGTCAGTTCGTCGCACCCTACGATGGCGTTTCCTGGGTCGAGCGCAACGGTGGTGTGTTCGCGGATCGAGTCGAACCGGAAGGTCCCGGAGCGCGGGCAGGAATCGCCTCTGGAGATCGACTGGTGACTGTGAACGGTGTCCCGGTTTCGGCTGTCGACACCTTGGTTCAGAGGATGTACGCCGTCGGGGCGTACTTCAAAATCAGATATTCGCTGCAAAGAGGCACGTCCATATTTGACGCGGCTCCGATCCTTGCGGCACAGGAACACACATTCAACGGTTGGCTTCGGCTGATCGGACTTATTTACCTCGGTATCGGGCTCTATGTTTTATTCCGCCGCTGGACCGCTCCTGGCTCCACGCATTTCTACGTTTTTTGCCTGGTTTCTTTTGCGTTCTGCTCATTTCACTTTACCGGCAAGCTGAATTCATTTGATCGCACCATTTATTGGGGAAATATCCTCGCCAATATGCTGCAGCCCGCACTCCTGCTGCATTTCGTGCTTACGTTCCCTGAGCGGTCTTGGATCTTAAAAAAGTATCGCTGGGTAGCGACATCGATTTACGTTCCCGGACTGCTGCTGTTTGGCTATCACGTGCTCGCGATGGTGACTTCGCGTGCCAGTGAAACCCTGTTGGGGCGCTTGGACCGCGCCTGGATGGCATATCTGGCGGTTTATTTTGTCGCCTCAGCCGCGGTGCTGCTGCACAGCTACGCCGACGCCCGAAGACCGATTCTCCGCCAGCAATTGAAATGGCTGATGCGGGGAACGATTCTCGCGATCTCGCCTTTCACTTTGCTCTATGTGCTGCCTTACGTGTTCCCCGGTATAGGGTTCGCGCCGATGAAGGTGTCGGTGGTGACGTTGGGTATTCTTCCGCTGACTTTCGGATACGCGATTTTCCGATACAAGTTGATGGACGTGGACTTGATCTTCAAGCGCGGCATGGCCTATACCCTCGCGGCCATGGCCATTGCCGGCGCATATTTCACCGCAATTGCACTGGTTGGTAAGTTGGTGCAAACGCGCCTGCCGAGTGCGGGCACGACCGGCTTGGTGGTAGCCATCGTCGTCACGGCTCTGCTGGCTGATCCGTTGCGCAAATGGATTCAAGAGCGCATGGATCGCGTTTTCTATCGCACCCGTTACGACTATCGCCAAACCCTCGTCGAGTTCGGACGCGAGCTTAGCGCGGAAACCGATCTCGACAAAATGCTGACTGCGGTTGTTGACCGACTGTCCCGAACCCTGCTGGTCGATCGCATGGCAATCTTTCTCTCTTCCGGCGAGCGAGCGGGACAGTTTATTTTGGCCAAATCGTTCGGCATTCAGCAGACCTCTGGGCTGGATCTTGATTTCCTCGGTGTTGACCGTCCCGAAACTAGTGAAGGACATATTTTCTTCGAAAATACTCACCACGTTCCCCGCGAAAATGCGAACGCGCGCGAAACTATTTCTCGCCTGGAATTGAACTACTACATTCCATGCCGTGCTCAGAAAGCAACCGTTGCGGTGCTCGGCCTGGGCAAAACCGTGACCGGAGATTTTCTTTCCAGCGAAGACGTCGAATTGCTTGAGACCGTCGCCGGATACTTGGCGATTGCAATTCAGAACAGCCGCTTGTATGCGTCTCTCGAGCAAAAGGTCACGCAGTACGAACGTCTGAAGGACTTCAACGAGAACATCGTCGAATCGATCAATGTAGGGGTCCTTGCGGTCGATCTCCATGACCGCATCGAGTCGTGGAACTCGCAAATGGAAGTCATGTACGCGCTGCCCCGGCGACAGGCGCTCACTCGTTCGCTCGGCGAAGTATTCCCGCCCGAATTTATCGCAGAATTTTCGCGTGTCCGTCAAAGCCCCGGAATTCACAACCTTTACAAATTCCGCTTGCCGGTTCCTACCGGAGAAATGCGCACTGTGAATGTCGCCATTGCTCCGCTGGTTACCAAGAAGTTCAACGTCGCCGGCCGCTTGATCATCATGGACGACATCACCGAGCGCGTCGAACTCGAACACCAGCTCTCGCAGTCTGACAAGCTTTCCTCGATTGGCTTGCTGGCGGCCGGAGTGGCGCACGAGGTAAATACGCCATTGGCTGTGATCTCGTCATACGCGCAGATGCTTTCAAAACAAGTGCAGGGCGATCCTCAGAAGAGCACGCTGCTCGAAAAGATTACGCGCCAGACCTTCCGCGCCTCAGAGATCGTGAATAACCTGCTGAACTTCTCCCGCACCAGCGGCGTAGAATTCGCCGAAGTCGACGTGAACCGGGTTATCTTCGACACCCTGAGTTTGTTGGAGCACCAGTTCAAAACTGGCAGGATTCGCGTGCAGGATGAGTTGGCAGCACATCTGCCTCCCATCCAGGGCAATGCCGGACGATTGCAGCAGGTCTTCCTGAATCTCTTTCTGAACGCTAAAGACGCGATGCCGGACGGTGGCACCCTCAAGATCACGACTTCGAATGGCGATGGGGTCAGCGTCTCTGTTTCTGACAGCGGATCAGGAATTGCCCAGGAACATATTCATCGCATTTACGATCCGTTCTTCACCACCAAGAGCGCCGTCTCTGAAGGGCAAAAACGCGGCACCGGCCTTGGCCTCTCGGTCACCTACGGCATTATTCAGGAGCATGCGGGCAAAATTCGAGTCGAAAGCTCGCCCGAGCAAGGCACCACGTTTTACATCGATTTCCCGATGATACGAAAGGCGGTCAATGTCTGAAGCCGCCGTCATCTCCGGGCGCATGAGCGACGCTCCGACTCAGGCGCAGGGTTGTGTTCTCATCATCGATGACGAAGCGGAAATCCGCGAATCGTTGCAAACCCTACTCGAATTTGAAGGCTACGAAGTAGAAGCAGCTGCCAATGGGGCCCAAGGACTTTCGAAGCTCGGTGATCGCCCGTTTGATTTGGTGCTGCTGGATCTCGCTCTACCCGATCGCAACGGACTGGAGCTTCTGCCTGAAATTCGTGCTATCGATCCGCAAATTTCGGTAATCATGATTACCGCTTACGGCACTGTCGAAGATGCCGTCCGCGCCATGCAATCAGGCGCCGCCAATTTTCTTCAAAAGCCCTGGGACAATGAAAAACTTCTCGCTGATGTTCGTGCCGTGGTCGCCCGCCGGCGCGCTGAAGAAGAGAACATTCAACTCAAGCGCGCACTGAAGCAGCGCTACAACTTCGAAAACATCGTAGGCAAGAGCGAAGTCATGCTCAAGATTTTCGACCTGGTGGCGCAGGTTGCCGCAAGCCGTTCGACTGTTCTGCTGCAAGGTGAAAGTGGTACCGGCAAAGAGCTGATCGCGAAGGCGCTGCACTTGAATTCGCCGCGTCGCGACCGACCGTTCGTTCCCGTGAACACCGGCTCCATGCCTCCCGATCTGCTCGAATCGACTCTATTCGGACACGTCAAGGGCGCATTCACCAGCGCCATCTCATCCAAGCGGGGCCTCTTTGAAATAGCCGATAGGGGCACGCTGTTTCTCGACGAGATCGGCACCATGAGCATCGATACCCAGGCGAAAATCCTGCGAGTTTTGCAGGACCGTAAGTTCATGCATCTGGGCGGAGTGCACGAGATTCAAGTCGATGTACGTATCGTCGCCGCGACGAATGTTGATCTCAGGCAGCTGGTACGCGAAGGCAAGTTTCGCGAAGATCTTTTCTATCGCTTGAACGTAATCAGCATTGATCTTCCACCGCTGCGCCAGCGCAAAGAAGATATTCCATTGCTGGCAGACTTCTTCCTGCGCCGGTATTCGGACGAGAACCAACGTTCGATTCGGCGACTGAACGCCGACACCCTGCGTCAGTTACTGAATTACGCGTGGCCGGGAAATGTGCGCGAATTGGAGAATGTGATCGAGCGGGCGGTCGTGCTTTCCTCCGGACCTGAGATCGGGCCCGATCTTCTTCCGGACCAACTCTCCGGGCACGGCACTTCCATACCAATACTGGAAAATCGCGGGGATGCGTCTCTATTCGACGTAATGGAAGAATGTGAGCGGCACATTATTAATGACATGCTTGAGAAATGTGCCTGGAACCAGACCGAAGCTGCCGAACGTTTTCACATTCCGCTTTCCACTCTCAATCAAAAAATCAAACGTCTGAACATCGAGATCAAGAAGAAGTCGAGAGAATAGTATTTGGCAAGAACCAGCCCTGGAAGCTAAGAGCTAACCGCTGAAAGTTGCCGCTCCTCTGCTATAGTTCCCTTCAGGCGCATGGAACTGATCTCGCCCACGGACTACGCCAAAGAGAAAGTCAGGTCGGTACAGGATTACGCCGTCCTGGCGGCCCGCTCGCTGGGCAATTTGTTTAAACGACCCCTCTATGTCGCCGACATGATCCAGCAAGCGGACCTGATCGGCTTCGGTTCGCTGCCCATTGTGCTTGCGGCCTGTTTTTTTACTGGCGCCGCATTGGCACTCAATAGCGCTTCCACATTAGATCGTTTTGGTGCGATGACCGTCATCGGGCAATTGGTCTCCGTCGGGATTGTCCGCGAGTTGGGTCCGGTGCTCGCCGGCCTAGTGGTCGCCGGGCGGAACGCTTCCGGCATGGCCAGCGAACTAGGCTCGATGATCGTTACCGAACAGATTGACGCGATGCGCGCGCTCGGTACTGATCCGTTAAAGAAACTCGTCACCCCCCGAGTCACCTCAACCATAGTCATGCTTTTCTTTCTAACCATTCTCGGAGATCTGCTCGGATTAATTGGCGGGTCGTTTGTGGTGAGTACGGTACTGCGGCTCGATACTCATCAGTACTGGAACAGCGCCTGGCAGACGCTAGAATTCTCCGACGTGTTTACTGGATTAACCAAACCGGTGGTGTTTGGCTTCATTATTGCCACCATTGGGTGCTATTACGGGTTGAATACCAAGGGAGGCACACAGGGCGTCGGACGCGCGACTACGGAAGCTGTCGTCGCTTCCATGATTCTCATCATTGCGGTAGATGTATTTATCACCCGATTATTGATGATCACTCTCGGCGTCTCGTAACAGCCAATGTCAACGCCTACACTTCCGATTGAAAACCGGTCAGTTGCAGATAATCCCGCGCGTGGCGATGCAGTTGTGTTCGAAAGTGTTGACCTGGCGTTTGATGACAAAGTTCTGCTCGACGGGATTTCATTTCGGCTGGCGCACGGTGAGACTAAAGCCATTTTTGGCGTGGCGGGATCAGGTAAGAGCACGATTTTGAAGTTGGCTCTCGGCCTATTGAAGCCCGACGCTGGCAGCATCACCGTTCTCGGTGAAGACGTTGTCAACATGACCGAAGATCAGCTCTTCGAACTGCGCCGCAAAGTTGGGATTGTGTTTCAGGAAAGCGCGCTGTTTGATTCGCTGACCGTGCGCGAAAATGTCGCCTACCGCCTGCTTGAAGAGGGCAACATTCCCGAGCAGGAAATCGAAGACCGCGTGCGCGAGGCCCTGAGCTTTGTCGAACTCGAGCACACTGTGGACATGTATCCCTCAGAACTTTCAGGCGGCATGCGGCGCCGCGTAGGAATCGCGCGAACCATCATCACCCATCCAGAAGTGCTTCTCTATGATTCGCCGACTGGTGGGCTGGATCCGGTCACCTCGAACACTATCATCGAGCTGATCGTGAAACAGCGCGACCTTTATAAGACCAGTTCTCTGCTCGTGACTCACCGGCTGCAGGACGCCTTTACGCTGGGCACGCACTATTTCGATCGCGCGGAGAATAAGATGAAACCACTTCCGCCGCATACGCGAGCCTCAGTTCCAATGGGATTTTTAATACTGCGCGACGGACACATCATTTTCGACGGCGATTTGAAAAGCCTGAGAGAGACTCCGGACCCCTACATCCGCGAATATATTTCGTAATTTGCCCATGTGGGGCGGGCGCCCACGCCCGCCGGTCATGCCGACGCCGCCGCCCGCCTGGCTTCTGCTCTCTTGAGCATCATCTGCAGGCGCTCGCGGCCATCTTTGGTTCGCGTGGCAGCTTTCTCAACTCGCGTAAATCCTTGAGGAATGTTTGCTTTCTCGCGAACCTCCTTCAGGAACGGCTGCAGCTTCGAAAGGACAAACCACATTTCCCCACTGCTGTCCCAGAAAAGTTCCTCATTTACGGCGCCACGCAGAACAAATGACGCAGCCATGTCCCAATAACCGTTCACCTGTCGGAACCACGCATTTTCGGGGGTTCCAAAGGCGTTGATCACTTGAAGAACGTCATCAGCGTTGCGCGGCCACCATCCCGCATACCATTGCCGCGCCTTGCGCATTTCAGCTTCGCGGCGAAGGTCATACAGCCGCATTATGATTTTTACGTCTTCGGCTGTCGGCTTCTTAGGCATTTTCTTCTCCTCATAGCATAAGACACCTGGGGGAACGGGCGTCCCGCCCGTTCAGTTTAGGCTTCCGCTCCTCCAATTGTAGACACCGGAGGCGCAGGATTCTCGTTCGGCCGCTCGTACTCGCATTCTTTATTCGGGCACGCAATCACCGGCCCCGACTTCAGATATTTCTCAACAAGAAATTCACTGCCGCAACTCGGGCACTTCTCTGCGATCGGCTTGTTCGCGGAAGTAAACTTGCACTTGGGATAATTGCTGCAGCCATAAAACGTATTGCCTTTGCGCGCGCGCTTTTCAACCAGTTCGCCGTCTTTGCAGGTCGGGCATTTCACGCCGACGAAGTTCTGCTTCACATACTTGCACTCGGGATATCCACTGCACGAAGTAAACTCACCGTAACGCCCGTGCCGGATCACCATATTTCGCTGGCACTTGGGGCAAAGTTCTTCGAGCGTAATATCCGGGACTCGCTTACCTTGATCCAGCCGCCGCGTAGTCTTGCAATCCGGATAACCCGTGCATGCCATGAACTGCCCGAAGCGCCCGCGCTTCAGCACCATGGTCCGGCCACAGTTCTCGCAATACTCTTCCTGTGTGGTCTCCTGAACGTCCGCCGTATCGAGATCAGGCAGGTTGATGGGATTTTCTTTAGTGAAGGTGCAGCTGTTTGGATCTTCCTTATCGTAGGAAGAGCACGCATAGAACGAACCGTGCTTCCCCCACTTGATCACCAGCGGAGAACCGCAACGCTCGCACTTCTCGTCCGTCGGCTTTTCCATCCGCTTGATGTTCTCCATATGTTTATGGGCATAGCGGAGGTCTTTCTCGAACTTCTTGTAAAACTCGGCAAGCGCGTCCGTCCAACCTTCTTTGCCTTCTTCGATCTCGTCCAGTTCTTCCTCCAGGCGCGCCGTGTACTGCACATCAAAAATGTCGCGGAAGTTTTCCACCAGCAGATCAGTGACCACCAGGCCGATCTCCGTGGGCGTAAACTTTCCTCCGAGTTTCTGAACATACTGACGTTCCTGAATAGTGCTCAGAATTGCGGAATACGTGGACGGTCGGCCGATGCCGCGCTCTTCAAGCTCTTTCACCAATGACGCCTCGTTGTAGCGCGGGGGCGGTTCGGTAAAATGCTGCTCCGGATTCAACGACTTCAGCGTTAGCTTCTGCCCCGCTTCAAGCGGCGGCAGTTTGTGCTTCAGTTCCTCATCTTCTTCGTCTTTGCCTTCCTTGGCTTCTTCGTACACTTTGAGGAAGCCGTCGAACTTTAATATTGATCCCGTCACGCGGAACCAAAAAGTTTCCGCTCCGGACTTAGCGTCGATATCGACCGTCGTCTGATCGAACACCGCCGGCGTGATCTGCGACGCCACAAAGCGCTGCCAGATTAACTTGTAGACCTTGAACTCATCTTCTTTCAAGTATTGCTTGATTTGGTCCGGATGGCGCATCGCCGACGTGGGACGGATCGCTTCGTGTGCGCCCTGCGAATCTTTTTTCTCTTTGAAAGTATTCGGCGATTGTGGCAGATAATCCGCTCCGTAATTCGATCCGATGTACTCGCGCACTTCGGTCAGCGCCTCGGGGGCGACGCGGGTGGAATCGGTTCGCATGTAAGTAATCAAACCGACAAGGCCTTCTTCGCCAAGTTCGACGCCTTCGTACAAACGTTGCGCGATCATCATGGCGCGCTTAACGCTGAAACGAAGTTTGCGCGAAGCATCCTGCTGCAATTTGCTGGTGGTAAATGGCGGGGTCGCGTTGCGTCGGCGCTCTTTCTTCTCGGCGCTGCGGACAATCCAGTCGGCGTTCTCTAGGGCAGTCCGAATTTTTGTAGCTTCTTCTTCATTCGGGACTTCGATCTTCTCTTCGCCCTTGCCGAGGAACCGCGCGTCGAATGCCGGAGGTTTGGCGGCGGCAAGGTTCGCATCAATCGTCCAGTACTCTTTTTTCTCGAACGCCTTAATCTCGCGTTCCCGCTCGACGATCAACCTGAGCGCAACCGTCTGCACCCGTCCGGCAGAAAGCCCGCGGCGGACTTTGTCCCACAGCAGCGGCGAAACCTGATACCCCACTAAGCGGTCGAGCACGCGACGCGCCTGCTGCGCGTCAACCAAATGCTGATCGATGTCCCGAGGATGTTCAAATGCTTCCCGTACCGCGCGCTGGGTAATCTCGTTAAATGTCACCCGGCGAAATCTTTCGTGCCCGTTCTTTTCGCCCTTTTTCTTTTTCTTCCTCTTGCCGTCGCCCAGTTCCTCCGCCAGGTGCGCGGCAATAGCTTCGCCTTCACGGTCCGGGTCAGGCGCCAGGTAAATCGTGTCCATCCCAACGGCCAGCTTCTTCAACCTGGCGATGACCTTTTCCTTACCGGGAATGACCACGTATTCGGTCTCGAAATCGTTGTCGATATCGACACCCAGGGTACTTTTGGGCAGATCCTTCACATGCCCGAGCGAGGCCTCGACCGTGTAGCCCTTGCCCAGATATTTTTCGATGGTCTTCGCCTTAGTAGGCGACTCGACGATGACTAAACCCTTTGCCAATGTATTCCTCTATTTCTGGTGTCGGTTTTGAAGCTAGCACGAATCAGACAAAGCTGTCAGCTATCAGCTCTCAGCCGTCAGCTCTCAGTTATCAGCTCTGCAGGTACGAATCAATGATGCCAACATCCGTTTCACCTCGACAACTCTGCCCGAAAGACGCTCATAATCAGACGCTTCAAGAACCCGAAGATCACGAGCCAACAGTAGGTGATACTCAAGTTCGCTTGCTGAGCCGATCGCTATTTGCAGAAATCGTCCAAACTCCGTATCACCCTTCCGGCACGAGCCTTCAGCAATGTTCGCGCCTATCGAAGCCGACGCTCGACGCATTTGGCTGGTCAGACCATAGAGCTCTTCTTTCGGAAACGACCGGCTCGCTGTGTAAATCTCAATCGTGACGGCGTGCGCCTTCTCCCAAACCTTGAGATTTCTAAAACTCTGCATCGCACCCCTCCGCTTTGACTGATAGCTGACAGCTGAGAGCTGATAGCTTTTTCGCTAGAAGCTACGTACAAAATTTTTCCCCGGCAACTGCTTCACCTTGCCGACCAGCTCCAGCTCGAACAATGCCGCGAAGATTTCGGAAGAGGACAGCTCCGGTTCCAGCTTCTCGATGATCTCGTCCAAGTGCTGCGCCTCATCGGCTTTGAGCACCCGGTAGATCTTCTTTTCATGCGGAGAGAGCGAAGGTTCCTCGAATAAAGATGCAGTCTGACCAGCCTGCGATTCAGGGCCCGGCTGAGGGGCTAGCGTAAGTCGCACATTCGCTGGGAGTTCCTCCCACACGTCCTCCCACGTGGCCACCAGCTTTGCCCCTTGCTTGATGAGCGTGTTCGGTCCCCATGAGTTCTTATTAGTCACGTTTCCTGGAACGGCGAAGACCTCGCGATTCTGCTCCAACGCGCACCGGGCGGTTATGCGGGTACCACTGTATTCTGCCGCTTCAACCACCAGCACGCCGAAAGAAATCCCGCTGATAATTCGGTTCCGAATCGGGAAATTCTGCGGGGCAGCAAATGTTCCAAGCGGGAATTCCGAAATCAGCGCCCCGCCGAAACTGAGTATCTGATCCGCCAATCTGGAGTTTTCCTTGGGATACATCACGTCTACGCCAGTCCCAAAGACCGCAACCGTTTTGCCTTTTGCCGACACCGCCCCGCGGTGGGCGAATGTGTCTACGCCACGTGCCAACCCACTAAAGATCACGACGTTACGGGCAGCCAGATCGCAGGCCAGCCTTTCCGCCATCCCCATGCCGTACGGCGTAGGGTGCCGGGTTCCGACCATGGCGATTCCTGGCTGAGAAATCGCGGCCACGTTTCCGCGAACATAAAGCAGCAGCGGCGGATCATAGATTTGGCGCAGCTCCGGGGGATAATCCGGATCGTCCAGACTGATAACCCGGATTCCGGCGCTTGAAGCCTTGGCTAACTCATCCTGCGCGAGTTCGATTGACCGGCCAGTGGCCAGTGATTGCGCCGCCCCCGCCGGCAATCCGGCAGCCTCAAGTTCGGTCAAAGAGGCCCTGAACACACCTTCGACTCCACCAAAGAATTCCACCAGCCGCTTGGCCCGAGTCGGCCCCAGCCCATGAGTCAACGTTAAAGCCAGCCACAGTATCTGGCTGGGACGATTGGAAGCGGGGGCTGTGGATTCTGAAACCGCTGCGTTAGACAAGAAGCCTCCTTGACAGTCTTGCCGACTCTACGCAGCTGGAAAAATTGGAGTCAAGGTCACACGTCACATGTTTGATAAAATTTCTCAGAGCCGTGAGCTATTTAGCGGTAGCTCATTGCTCACAGCTCAAAGCTCTATGCGCATTTCCGCCATTTCTTATCTCAACACCGCCCCGCTGGTGTGGGATTTCGAGCACAGCGCGGTCGGTGATCAGTTCGACGTCTCTTACACTATTCCGTCGCAGTGCGCCAGCGAGTTGCAAAATGGGAAAGCTGATATCGGAATAATTCCGTCAGCCGCCTACGCGACGATTCCAGGGCTTTCGGTCATCCCTGGCGTCGCAATCGCCTCCAAGCAGGCGGTCCGGTCCATCCTGCTGGTCAGTACCACCCCGATCGACAACATTCGCACCGTCGCGCTAGACAGCTCTTCCCTCACTTCAGCAGCCCTGGCCCGCGTTTTGTTCGAGAAGTACTGGGGCGGACCTAGACAATTCAGCTCCGTTGCTCCCAATCTCGAAAGCATGCTTTCGCAAAGCGATGCTGCCCTGCTCATCGGCGACCCGGCGCTCCAGGTCGACCGCTCGCGTTATTACAGTTGGGACCTTGCCGAGGAATGGCTCCGTTTCACCGGCAAGCCATTCGTGTTCGCGTTCTGGGCAGTTCGCGACGAAGCGGCCAAATCGTCCAACTTGGACCTGCCTGCGATCTTTCAAAAGTCGCGCGATCACGGTTTAGAGTCCGACAATTTGCGGAAGATTGCGCAGACCTGGTCGCAGAAACTCAACCTTCCCGCCGCTGACTTGCACTCTTATCTGACGGCAAACGTCTTTTATTATTTGGACGAATCCTGCCTTGACGGCCTGCGACTTTTCTATCGCTACGCGCATGAATGCAAAGCGCTTCCACTCGCGCCTGAGCTGACTTTCGCCAATACCAGCCCGGCCCTGATCTGATGGAGCTCAGATTCTTGTACCACTCTGCCGCTCGAAACCGCCTCTAACCCAGTCGAATGCAGCCATTCGCCTTCTACACTGTGCTTGCCATCTGGAAATGGCTAGTTCGCCTGGGTGGGCCCGGGCTGGTCTTGCTCGGTATTGCCGATAACTCGGTCATCCCACTCACTGGCAGCATGGACATCCTCACCATGTGGCTGGCAGCGCGTCATCGCGAGATTTGGCCCTATTACGCTGTCATGGCTACCGTGGGCGCGGTTCTCGGTGGATACATCACCTACTCGCTTGGCCGCAAGGGTGGGAAAGAGGCGGTTGAACGCAGGTTCAACAAACAAAAAGCCGACAAGCTATTCAATCGCTTCGACCGCTGGGGGTTCCAAACTGTGGCGATCACCGCCTTGCTGCCTCCCCCGTTCCCTCTGGTTCCGGTGCTCCTGGCGGCGGGCGCTTTGCAGTATCCGCCAAAGAAGTTTCTAGGTGCTCTGACGCTGGGCCGCAGCGTTCGTTACTTCCTGGTTGCCGGATTGGCTTCGCTCTATGCCCGTCCGATCACCAGATTCTTCAACCGCTATTACAAGCTGGCGGTGTTGATTCTGATCGGACTCGCAGTTCTCGGCGGCATCATCGCTTTGCGCGAATACCTGAATTCCCGACACGAGGACGGTCACAAACGACGCACCGCATCCGCCAGCCCAAAGGCGGCTTAAAGCAAAGGTTTCGAGGTTTAGTAGTGGGTCAGTTTCCGGTTTTCGGACCATCCCCTCAGAATCGTGGACTCGTTGTGGGCGATTTCTCATAAGCCCCTTTTCCGCATAGCTTCAGGTTGCCCGGCCATTCTCTCGGAAGGGGGCAACATCTATGTCGAACGGGAATCATTCATGCCGGAGTGCGATTGTCGGATCGACCCTGCTTGCGCGCAAGGCAGGTAAAAAGCCGGCAAGGCCCGCGGCCAAAGTAAGAACAACTGCCGAGCCAATGAACGTCAGTGGATCGCGCGGGTTCAATCCAAAGAGCTGGCTGCGAACCAAATTAGCAAGAGCCAGCGCCAGCGAAAAGCCGGCAACTAGGCCAGCCCCGATGAGAACGAACACTTCGTGCATGATCATCCCAATGACGCTGCTCCGCAACGCTCCGACCGCAATGCGGATTCCGATTTCGCGCGTTCGCCGCATCACAACATACGCCATGACTCCGTAGAGCCCAATGACTGCGATCAAGGTGGCAAGTCCGCCGAATACCGCAGAGAGGTTGGCGACCAATCGCTCGGTCCGCAGTGAGAATCCAATCTGTTCGTCCATGGTTTGCAGTTCGACGACCGGAACATGCGGGTCGAACTGCAGCATGCGTTCGCGAAGTTCATCCTCTATCTGGCGCGGATCGACCTGCGTGCGCAAATAAACATTCATGAAGCGGAAATGCACGCCTTCGAGATAGGGGAAGTAAGCCTGCGCTGGAGGCGTCTCACGCAGATCTCTGTATTTCTTGTCCGGGATCACCCCGATTACTTCAATGTCCGGGCCGGTTGGCTCCATCTCGTCCACGAGGCCGAAGCGCTGCCCGATAGGAGTTCGCCCCGGGAAGTATTTCCTGGCAAAGCTTTGATTGATGACAGCGTACTTGGCCGGTCCCACGTCCTGCGCGGTGAAGGCGCGCCCGGCGACGACAGGAATGCCTATCGTGGCGAAGTAGTCCGGACCGATCTCGCTGAGAACCGGCTGCTCCTCGATCGGCGCTCCTTCGAAATCCTTGCCCAGGACCGCATTCTGCCATGCATATCCTTTCAAGAGTGGCATTGCCGAGAATCCAACCGACGCAATGCCGGGCATGGCTTGCAGGTTGACGTTCAGTCGTTGATAGAACGATTTGGTTTCTTGGTCGGAGTATCCGTTGAGCGAAGGGTTGATCGTGAATGTAAGAAGATGATCGATGGGGAAGCCGGGCCCCAAGCCCTGGAGGTTGCGCAAAGTACGAACGAAGAGGCCTGCACCGATCAGTAGGAGGAACGACAACGCTACCTGAATGCCGACGAGCATCCTGCGAAGAGAAATCCCCCCAGCTAACAGCGCGCCCGACCTGTCTTTGAGGGAGAGAGAAATTTCAGTGCGCGAGCCGCGAACCGCGGGCAGGAGCCCGAACACCAATGAAGTCAACCACGTCACGCCTATAACGAAGGCCAGCACGCGGACATCGGGAACCGGAGAGACAACAAACTCGGCGGCCGCCTCAGCTGGCAGATAAATGCGTAACAGAATGCGATCAGCCAGGAAGGCCAGCGCCAGTCCCAGGATTGCTCCTCCACCCGCCAAAAGCAGGCTTTCCACAAGCAACTGGCGGACGATGCGCGCCCGGCCGGCGCCGATGGCCAGGCGAAGGGCGAATTCCCGCTCTCGCGCCGTGGCGCGCGCCAGCAGCAGATTGCCCAAATTGGCGCAAGCAAGAAGAAGCACCGCCCCGGTGAGTGCGACCAAAAGCCATAGTGGTCTGCGCATATCCTCACGGAGTTCGTTGTCAGACCCCGGCAAAAGCTTAATGCGATTACGCAGAAACAGCCGCCGGTCCGCTTCCGTCGTGTTTCTGGTGAATTCAGGCTGCTGCGCCTCCATTTCGAGAATGCCGTGCAAAAGTGGCTGCAGAGAAAGTTCTGCCTGCTGTAGGCTCACGCCGGGCTTGAGGCGCCCGTAGGCCGTGACCCAACTCAACCTGCGGGGCCGGTTCTTGAGGCCATCCGAATGAGGAGTCATCTCCGTCTTCATCATGATTGGAACGAAAACCTTCGCGGGGGCTCCCAGTTCCACGCCGTCAAAACCGGGCTGCGCGACACCAATAACGTTCATCGCGTGACCGTTGAGGTCGATCGTCCGTCCGACGACGGTGCGGTCACCATCGAAGTAGCTCCGCCAGAAGCTGTAGCTCAGTACGACGACCGGCTTGCTGTCAGGAACCGCGTCATCGTCCGGAGCGATAGGGCGGCCCAATGACGTCCCCACGCCCAGTATCGGGAAATACGAGCCCGAGACCAGCTCCGCGGGGATTTGCGCCGCTCGATCAGCGTCGCCGATGGTGACGGTGGCTGGAAACCGGCAGAACATCCCGGAGAAGACTTGATTGTTGTCGCGCAAATCTTCAAACATCGGCCAGGAGATGGTGTTGGGGCCGTAACTGTTGCCGTAATGGTTGCCGGTCTCCCGGACGATCACGAGCCGCTCGGGATGACTGACTGGCAAGAGCCGCAGAACCACCTGATCCAGCAGGCTGAACATCGCCGTATTCGCGCCAATACCGAGCGCGAGTGTCGCCATTGCGACCAGGGTGAAAGTGGGATTCTTCGCGAGCGTTCGAACACCGTACCGAAGATCCTGCACAAGCCTGTCCAGCCAGACTCCCGCGCTAACATCGCGAACTCTCTGTATGACCTGCTCTACCCCTCCCATATCGCGACGAGCAACCCGGTAAGCCTCCTCGGGAGACATTCCGTCCCGAATCTTTTCGGCTGATGACAGTTCCAGATAAGCCTGGAGTTCGTCATGGAGGTCGCGATCCAGGAGTTTTCCGCGGAACACGCTGTTCCAAAGCGCGTGGAGTCGACTGATCATAGAGCCTCCTATGTGGTGCGCAAGGCGGTCGCCATGGCAAAAGATATTCGTTCCCACCGCTCCGACTCGCTTTGCAGTTGCTTTTTGCCCGCCCTGGTCAACTTGTAGAACTTCGCACGCCGATTGGTTTCTGATTCGCCCCAGAAAGATGTAAGCCAACCAGCCTGTTCCATGCGGTGCAGGGCGGGAAACAGAGATCCCGCTTTGACGTCGAATGCCCCGCCAGTGATCTGCGCGATTCTTCGCGATACGCCCATCCCATGCAGTTCCTGCGGAGTAAGAGCCTTCAGGATCAGCAGATCGAGCGTGCCTTGCAGGAGGTCGGACTGAGGGGCAGGCATGAATTCTCCTGTAGTCTGTCTATAAGACAGTAGCACCTCTCTTATAGACAGTCAATAGGAGAAAGTAATTTGTGACAGCCTCGCCATGGAGATTGCGAAGGGCTGGTCGCACTGCGGGAGACCAGATTAGTTTTAGATCGTACAGAGGATGACGGCTAGGCGGTAAGTAAGGAAATTGCTTCCGATTTGCCGAAATTTCGGGCAGCAGAGTCCAGCTCAGGGCAGGCTGTCGAAAAACATATAGATCGCAGCAATGCGACCGTTCCGGGCAACGACAAAATCGGTTCCTGCGTAAGCTGGCGGTTTGCCGGGAGTGCCAGATACCCATCGAACCCGTCCGGCATCATCAAATTCTTCGGGAGGGGAGAGAGGCTGGTATTTGAAATCTGGATGTGTTGCTTTTATCACACCAGCAATACGATCAATCTCGTCGCGGCCTCGGTAGATGCCTCCGTTGGGATCGTAGAACACACCATCTTCATTCCAGATGTCGTCGATGGCCGCGCGCCGCCGCGCGGGGTCATTTTCGCCAAATACATCGCTCAGATTACGAAGTAGCAAGGTCGATATGCTATGGGGCATGGCTTGTCTCCTCTAGGGAATCGGGCCTGGATATCCAGATGCATGCATCGAAGGAAAGTCGCAGCAAGATGCGGTATGCTGATCGTTCTAATCGCGCACGCACAGCCTTTGAAAACATTGAAACCTGCGTAGATGCCGTCTCATATAAAATCATCTGAGCCATGTCCCTCACTCACGCCCAAGCCCTCGATCTTTATAACTCTGACGATCTCATCGGAATCGGCATGGAAGCTGACGCGGTCCGTCGCAAGCTGCATCCTGAGGGCGTCGCAACGTACATCATCGACCGCAACATTAATTACACGAATTTCTGCACTGAATATTGCACGTTCTGTGCGTTTTATCGCCCGCTGAAAGGTCCAAAGGCGAAAGAGGGATACATCCTCGACCTGGATACTATCTACGAAAAAATTCGCGAGACCGTGGAGCTCGGTGGCACCGGTGTACTGATGCAGGGCGGCCTGCATCCTGATCTCAAGATCGACTGGCACGAAAAGATGCTACGTGGGATTAAAGAGCGCTTCAAAGTTCACCTCCACTGTTATTCGGCGTCGGAGATCATCGCCATCGCCGAGTACAGCGGCCTCACTATTCGCGACACAATTTCGCGCCTGCGCGACGCCGGACTCGACTCCATTCCCGGCGGCGGCGCCGAAATTCTGGACGATGAAGTCCGACATCGCATCGCCCGCCTGAAATGCTTGACCGAAGACTGGCTCAACGTGCACCGCACCGCGCATCAGCTCGGCATGCGGACCACAGCAACCATGATGTTTGGCGTCGGCGAAAAACACGAGCACCGCATCAATCACCTTCAGGCCATCTACAACTTGCAAGAGGAAACCGGCGGCTTCACCGCATTCATCCCCTGGACCTTCCAGCCGCAGAACACCGCGCTCGGCGGCCGCAAATGGGACGAAGCCACCGCCGTCGAATACCTGAAAAATCTGGCCATCTCGCGCCTCTTCCTCACGAATTTCCTCAATGTCCAATCGAGCTGGGTCACCCAAGGACTGAAAGTATGCCAGCTCGGCCTGCGCTTCGGTGGCAATGACGTCGGCTCAGTGATGCTCGAAGAAAACGTCGTCCGCGCCGCCGGCGTGACGAACTGCACCACCGAAGAAGAGCTCCGCCGCATTATTCGCGACGCCGGCTTCAAACCGGTACAGAGGGACACTCTATACAGAACGCTCTTCCTGAATTAGTTCCCGCCTAAGCGGGATTGGAGGCTCTTCTTGAAGACATCGCAACTTGCAGTCATGCTGTGCGTTTTGTTCCTCGCGTCCATCGCAGCGCACAGCCAATCGCAGCCTTCGGATACGACCCTTACCACGAACCCAGTCTTCGTAAAAAACTGCGCGAAGTGCCACGGCGGTAATGCTGAGGGACGCCACTTCCGAGGTCCGTCGCTCATTTCTGAGAAGGTTGCGGCCGCATCTGAAGATTCGCTGCGCAACATTATTACTAACGGCAAGGGGCACATGCCCAAGTACAAAAGCAAGCTCACGTCGGACGAAATCGACACGCTGGTTCAACAAGTCAGAGCCCTGAACAAGAAATAAGGACCCCAGATTCAAGGAAGTTCTTGCGCAGCTTCATTTGTGAGTTGGCTGCGTGCAGGGCCTGGAGCGGGCAATTCTTCTCGCACTTTATATCCGCTAGTGGCTTCCTGCATCATCTTCGTCGCGAGATTTATGATCCGCAGCGCCGCATCTTTTGTCTGCACTCCGCGCGAGTGAATGTTCGAAATCAAATTCCGCTTCGCGTCGGTGTCGCCCGGTTGAGGCCGGTAGGCTAAATACGCCGACAAGCTTTCCGCTGTTGCCAGTCCCGGACGCTCGCCGATCAACAGCACCGCAACCTGCGGAGAAAGCAGGCTCCCAATCTCGTTGAGTATTCCCACCCGGCAGTGACGAATCACAAAAGGCTGGCCGACCTTCCACCCGAGTGCCTTAGCCCGGTCATACAAAAGATCTAGCAGCGGAGGAACTTGCCGCGAAACAGCGGCGACCGAAAGCCCGTCGCCGATTGCGATGATCAAATTCTGCTCTCGTGAAACGCGCCGCAACAACTCTGCGCGGGCTTCTTCGCTAAAGCTTCGACCGAGTTCCGGGCGTAGCAAATACTCATCTTTAGTTCTAGCTTGCGTGGAGACTTCAAACAGGTTCCATCGTTTCGTAAATTCAGCGCCGAAATCTCGTTCAAAATGAAGTTCAGCGCGCACCGCATCTCTCGCTGCTGCATGAGCCGCCCTTAGTTCGAATTGGGTCTTGGTTCGATAGGCCGCGCCGGCACGGCCGGAAAGTATTCGTGCCGGTGTTTGCGCGCGCACCCGGCGCACGATCTCGGGCCAATCGTTTACTCGATCCGACGAGAGCACGAGATCATCCCGGTCGTCCGCCATTCAGATCTTCTCCGTAACGCCTGCAATAGTTGCTTTACCTAGATCGGAGCCAAGAGACGCTTCCAAACTTTGCATGAGTTGCCGCCGCGCCGGAGTGCTGATCGCCGCCGGTTCGGCATCGCGATAAACGCCCATCTGTTCCAGCCATGCCAAAAACTCAGGCGCGGGGTGCAAATTGAACAGCCGGCGCGCGGCCAGCGCGTCATGAAAACTGGTGGACTGATAGTTGAGCATCACGTCGTCCGAGCACGGAACCCCCATAAAGTAATTGCACCCCGCTGCCGTCAGCAAAATTAAAAGGTTGTCCGCCGAGTTCTGGTCAGCCGCGGCGTGGTTGGTGTAACACACGTCGCAACCCATCGGCAGGCCGAGAAGCTTGCCCATGAAATGGTCTTCGAGCCCAGCGCGAATGATTTGCCGTTCGTCGTACAAATATTCTGGCCCAATAAATCCGACCACGCTATTGACCAGGAATGGATCGAACGCGCGTGCGACGCCATACGCCCGTGCTTCAAGTGTCAACTGATCTACACCGTGATGCGCTTCCGCCGAAAGCGCGCTGCCCTGGCCGGTTTCGAAGTACATAACATTGTTTCCGGCCCATGCCACGTCGCGTTGCTTGTGATGTTCGAGCGTCTGCTCGCGGCCTTCTTTCAGCATCGCCAGCGTGATTCCAAAACTTTGGTTGGCGGCCTCGGTTCCAGCAACAGATTGAAACAGCAAATCCACCGGCGCGCCTTGCTTCATCGCCGCCAGTTGCGTGGTAATGTGCGCCAGGCAGCAGGATTGCGTCGGCACTTTATAGGTTTCGACCAGCCGATTGAGCGCGTTCAGAATCGCGGTCACCGTCTCCACGGAATCCGTCGCCGGGTTCACGCCAATGACTGCATCTCCACAGCCGTAGAGCAGGCCTTCGAACGCCGCTAGCAGAATTCCGCCGATATCATCGCCCGGATGATTCGGCTGCGTTCGGATTCCCAGCACACCGCGTTCACCCATCGTGTTGCGGCAGCGCGTGACATTTCGAATCTTGGCTGCAGCCAGAATCAGATCCTTGTTGCTCATGATCTTTGCCACCGCAGCCGCAATTTCTGGGATGATCGACCACTGAATCTGCTTCAACTCGGTTTCGCCGGTCGCGTCATCAAGAATGTGTTCGCGAAATTCTCCGACCGTAAGGCTCTCAATCGTACGAAACGACTCTCGGTCGAATGTTTCGAGAATCAGTCTGCTTACGTTATCGCTATCAGGATCAATCAGCGGCTGCTTAACGATCGCCGCCAACGTCAGGTCGGCCAGGTCCTCTTTTGCCGCAACACGCTCCTGCTCCGATGCGGCCGCGATGCCAGCCAACTGGTCGCCAGACTTCTCCTCGTTCGCCTTGGCAAACAGTTCTCGCAGATCGGAGAAATGAAATCGCTCAGCCATTCGGAGATCTCGATAAGAAGATGGTATTGAACCGACACGAACTCACCAAGACCTTTTTCGGGCCTTCAATCTCGCCTGTTAGCATCTGCGGATCCGGTGTTTGACGATTTTCGTCAGTATCCCAGATTCACAGACCTGGTTGGCCGACTAGTCATATCGGACTTACTTCTTGAACTGACGAACTCCTCCACGAGATCGCGAAAGCACCGCAAACTCGCGGTGACATCAGATGGGCACGGGAATTTGAGGAATATCTGTGTAGGGTTCGCCGACCGTGATGGGATAAACAATAGGATTGCCACCTGGATATATCCAGAGCTCCAAGTAGTAAGTTCCGGCCGGAATGTTATAGAGATAGTACATTCCGTTGACATCAGTGTAGGCCGGAGACGACCTGCCGACATATTGGTTGTACACCGTCACGGCTATCCCGGGTGCGGCAACGTATTGGTTCGCCGCGTGCGCCAATCGGCCGCGAACGGTTGCCGCGTTTGCGGTTGCGGAAACCACAATTAAGAAAGAGATAACCAGAAGCGCTTTGCTCGCGAAGTTGCGTTTCATTTTTTGACCTCTGGGCTAGCCGGCGACGGCTCTGCCGTGTACGGCACCGGCTGCGGAACGGTTTGAGGCGGTTGATAAGGTTTCGCCGGCGGATGTAAAACCACTTTGCTGATGCTGATCATGTTTCCTGACCTGTTGACTTGTATGTCAGGGTCATTGCTCGAATTTGGATTTAAGTCGATTTGGCGACCTTCAAAGCCTTGAGGATTTATTCTGAGGGTGGGAAATTCCATGCCTGCCAGACCCGGCGAAGTGTAGATAGTTAACTTGAATCTCCCATCTCCCGGATGGTGGAAAGATGGTGGATCCAAGGAAAAACTGTTGACATCGATCGGCTCGACCGGCTTGCCGGCCTCGGTGGTCACCAATCCGGTAACGTCCCAAAGCTGAAACTCTGAAGGAGGCTTGACTTGAGAGGCCAACTGCTGGTTAACCAGCATGGCTACCCCCACCAGGGCTGCCAACGCCCCAGTGAGCTTTAAAGCTCCGACCGTGAGTGTGGTAGTTCCCTCTATTCCTCCGAGGAATCTGTAGGCCAGAGCGGCCAGACCTGTTGCCATTAAATAAGAAACGATCACAGGTGCAACCGTCTTGGACATAATCTGCAGGGCGACCGCGCCACCCACGCCGAGAACGGCGAATACGACTACAACGACTTCGTCCAATCCCCAAGGGCGGGACGCAGGGGGTGTCTGCTTTGTATCAATTGGACTTGGCTTTGGAGTGGGCTGATTCGGACTTACAGGTTCTGCAGTATTCGGATCTTCCATACACTCTCCCAAGGGGGCCGGTAAACCAGCCGTCCTGACTCGTCGTTTCGACGAGCACACGTTTCGCTCTAACGAAACGTGCCGGGGAAGAGGCAAGCGGACTATACACCCGAAGGAGGTCCTCCGAGCAATATTTTTTTGAAGGGCTCCGCCGCATCATCCGCGCCGCCGGATTCCAAACCCGATACAAAGAGAAACGCTGAAGAGGACGTATTTCCTGAATTAACACCGAACAGAAAACTTCTACGCCACAACCGCTTGATACTCCTCGTACACGCCCTTGAAGTCGGTGATCTGATGATTCCCTTCGAAGTGCCATATGCGCGTCGCCACTTCATCGATCAAGTCTTCGTCGTGGGTGACTAGGAAAACTGTTCCCTGATAACGCTGCAGCGCGATGTTAAGCGCATTGATCGACTCGATATCCAGGTGATTCGTAGGCTCGTCCAGGACAAGGACGTTCGGCTTTTGCAGCATTAGTTTGCAGAACAATAATCGGCTGGCCTCACCGCCAGAAAGAACTTCGGTCTTCTTGTCGGCATCGTCACGTGGAAACAGCATTTGCCCTAACAGCCCACGAATCTCTTCGTGCGCAGCTGAAAGGTCCCACTGATGCAGCCAATCAAAGGCCGTCATTCCCGGTTCGATCAGCGCTTTGTGGTCCTGCGCAAAGTATCCAACCGCAGCCTCGTGGCCCCAGATCACTTTTCCGCCATCCAAAAATGCTCCGTCATAGCCGCTTGTCTTGCGCAATTCAGCTTCCGGAACGGTCGGAGAATTTGCTAGCAACGCATTCACCAGCGTCGTCTTCCCTGCGCCGTTGCGCCCCATGAGCGCGATCTTTTCTCCACGAAGCACGCTGGCAGTGAAATTGTTAACCACCGCCGCATCGCCATAAGACTTGCTGAGATGTTCGACTTCCAGAATGTGCTTGCCCGACGGCCGCTTCTGCTCAAACTTCAAAAACGGCCGCTGAATATTTGACTTCGCCAGCTCCGTCACCTGCAGGCGTTCCACTTCCTTGCGCCGAGATTGCACCTGGCTTGATCGCGTGCCCGCCGAGAATCGCGCAATAAAATCGTTCAACTGCGCAATCTTCTTTTCCCGTTGCGCATTTTGACTTTCGATCTGCGAACGCACCTGCGTCTTCGCCACCACCATATCGTCGTAAGTGCCCGTATAAGTAATGATGGTCTCGTAATCGATATCCGCAATGTGCGTGCAAACCCGGTTCAAAAAATGGCGGTCGTGCGAAATCACAATCAGCACGCCTTCGAATTCATTCAGAAATCCCTGCAGCCAGTGGATCGAATCCAAATCCAAATGGTTGGTGGGTTCGTCGAGCAGCAACGCTTGCGGATGCCCGAACAGTGCCTGCGCCAAAAGCACACGCACTTTGTGTCCGCCGGGAATTTCGCCCATTTTGCGTTCATGCATTTCGTCAGGAATATCGAGCCCCTGCAGCAAGATAGCGGCATCGCTTTCCGCGGTGTAACCGTCTTCCTCGCCCACAATGCCTTCGAGCTCGCCGAGCCGCATTCCGTCAGCGTCGGTCATTTCGGATTTCGCATAGAGCTTGTCGCGCTCCTCAAACGCCGCCCACAGCCGCCGATTGCCCATAATCACGGTATCGATTACACGATAGCGATCGAAGGCGAACTGGTCCTGACTCAGCACGCCCAGCTTTTTCGGGCGGACGACCGTCCCCTTCTGCGGTTCTTCCTCGCCCGACAGCAGCTTCATAAACGTGGACTTGCCGGCGCCGTTCGGCCCGGTCAGGCCATAGCGCTTCCCTGGCGTAAAGCCGGTGGAGACTTCGTCAAACAGAACTTTGGCGCCGTAGCGCATGGACACATTGCTAACTGAAATCATGTTTTTAAGGGAACCGCGGGGAGGCCCGAAGGCGCGAACGCAGCTGCTCCTTATTAGGATATCACGGGGGTTTATGAGACCGGAGCGATTGGGACAAAAGGAAACGGCCTCACGTTGAGGCCGTCTTGCGGATTCCACTCGGTTCCCATGCAAACATTAAACAGCAGGTTCCTCCACTCCGCAGACCACCCGCTCTCACGGTAATCTGCTCCGGTCGGAATGACAGAGTTGGGGAGATTGAACATCCCCATTCAAGCCAAAATCGGGCTTGAATGGGCCACCTGCCGAAATAAGGGCAAGAGAAGCAAAATTCAAAATCCCACCCTCCCCACAAAATCGGGGAAGAGTGGGGCACCCCGCGACAAGGATGGGGCACCCGCGACAAGGATGGGCACCCACAGAGACAACTTCGATTACGCAAACGGGTTATCGTAGGTCATGATCGTTATTCGTCTCGCGCTGTTGTTACTGCTCTTGGTTTGTGTTCCTGCAATCGCACAACAAGCCTCCGCTAATCCGCCAACGCCGGCTCTTGACCTTACGCCCGACGCAAACGGATCGCTGTCGCAGGCGCAAATGCAAGCGCTGTTTCGGGTGGTCGCGGAGAAAGACATCGAGAACGACAAACGGCAGCGCAATTACACCTACATCGAGCGGCAGGTGCAGAAATCGGTGAACGGCAAGGGGAAAGTTAAATCCACCGAGGTGAATACTTACGACGTCCTGGAAATCTATGGTGAGCAGGTTGAACAACTCACCGAGAAAAACGACAAGCCGCTTTCGCAAAAAGATGCGGCCAAGGAAGAGCAAAAGATCCAGAAGATCATTGATAAACGCAAGAACGAGTCAGAAGGGGCGCGCCGAAAACGTGAAGAACATGAGGCGAAAGACCGCGAGGACAACCGCAAGTTCGTGACCGAAGTGGCAGACGCCTATAACTTCAAGCTAATCGGGAGCGAACTGATTGGCGGGAGAGAGGCATGGGTGATCGATGGCGAGCCGCGTCCGGGGTATGTGCCGCCTATTAAAGAGGGAAAGTTTCTTTCGAAATTTCATGGGCGGGTGTGGGTGGATAAATCCGACCTGCAGCTGGCAAAGATGGATGTGGAGTGTCTGGACACGATTTCATGGGGCCTGTTTCTGGCGCGATTTCACAAAGGCTCGCGGCTGATGCTGGAGCAAACGCGAGTGAATGACGAAGTTTGGCTGCCGGCGCACGTGACGGCGAAGATCGATGTCCGGGTTGGGCTGGTTAAGAATTTCGACGTCGATTTGGAGCAGAGCTTTCGCGATTACAAAAAGTTTGGCAGTTCGTCGAAGGTGACGGCCGGGGGAGAGGTTACGCCTTGAATGTGGCGTCCCTGCGGGACGCGGTCATGATTTCTACGACAAACGCGGCCATAAATGGCCGCTCTTCCACGGTTACGCGGAGTCGCACGGTTACGCGGAGTCGCTCTTTCAATCAGCAAACACCAATTTCTCGCGGGCTGAAGGTAATTCAGCAGATTCATATTTTTCAACGCAAACGGGCAATGGTCAGCGGATCAAATTCGCCGGCGAAGTATTTGCTCAACGCGGCGATGAAAATTTGATTGTCCGGCATGGCTTTGGCGAACAGTGTCATGGAAGATCGGAATTTCATGGCGTCGATGTCGCCAAAAATATCTTCAGCGGAACGGCCGTCGATGGCGTTCACCAATTGAGTGCATTCGATCAAGCGAGGACCGAGGATAGGATGTTCGAGGTAAGCGGCGGCCTCTTGTGCAGAAGCAATTCCAAAGTATTCAGAATTCGCGCTGTGGCCCAGGCCTTTGAGCTGCGGAAAGATGAACCAAATCCAATGCCCGCGTTTGCGGCCTTGCCGTAGCTCCGCGAGTGCGCTGGCAATAGCGGGCCGCTGCGCATCGACAAAACGCTGAAGGTTATGGGGATCGTCAGCGCCTATTGGCATGATCGGGAAGGATAACACCAGCATTTGGCACACCGTAAGCACACTGCAATTCGGCGTTAGGGCTATGCCTCTTGATTTCCAGGGATATTCGGGAATACAGCGTATGATGAAAGGGATGACTTATATCGCTGAACACCTCTCGAACCTTCGCCAGGAAATTACAGATCTCAGAAACATGAACACTAGGTACTCCAACAAGAGCGAGCGCGGTCCGCTTGACCAATCGGCGCTCGAAACCCGCACCAATCGTTTGCGGGAAATTAAGCAGGAATTGTCGACCATGCTGGAGCGTCCTGCTGACCCCAAAGTGTGGTGGGAAAAACTTCGCAAGCCTGCCCCGATCGCTTAGGGCGGCATGTTCGCCGAGTGTCCGCGGCCTGCCCCAGAATTTCTGCAACAATTTCTCGACCAACAAACTTTTTCTGCGCAAAAGGCCTGCCTTCCCTTATCACGTGAAGGCATAATAGAGGCATGTGCAGAAACATCAAAATGCTCTTCAACTTCGATCCGCCAGTCACGGACGAAGAGATTCGGGCAGCATCGCTTCAGTTCGTAAGGAAGATCAGCGGCTTCGCCAAGCCGTCGAAAGCAAATGAGGCTGCATTCCTGGCTGCAATCGATGAAGTGGCGGGCGCTTCGAGCAGATTACTCCGTTCGCTAGAGACCACCGCTCCTCCTAAGAACCGCGAAGAAGAAGCTGCCAAAGCGAAAGCCCGTGCAGCGGTGCGATTCGGCAATTAGTCTGCCTTATTGCAGGCGCCAGGGCGAACGCTCCGGCCAGTGACGCATCGCGGCGGTCGCCCAAGCAGTGGATTTATCCGCATGGCATTGGGTGCACGGGTTGGGAATTTTATATTTATCGGTCATCTGCGGGGTGATGAAGCGGAAGGTGTGCGCGTGAACAAAGGTGTTCGGAGGGCCTTCGGTTTCGATCTGCGGCATATGACACGCAATGCACTGGTTTCCTGCAGAATCTTTTTTGTGATGCGTGTGTTCCTCGAGAGTGGCTGTGCGCGGTCCATTCGGAGAAAGCGGGCCGTGACAATCTAAACAGAGCTTGCCAGCTGGCTTTATCAGTTGGGCGTAGTTGTTGGTGCCGTGGACATCGTGGCAACTGAAGCAAGTGATCCCGCGGCGGTACATGACACTTTGGACGAAGTCATTCCCCTGCATGCGGTTTTTGTGCGCGGTGCCGTCCGGGAAATAATAAAAATCAGTCGTGCCCAGCGAGCGCTCCTCGAGCTTCCAGTAATCCTGTAATCTCCCTCCAACCTGATAACCGACTGGCCAGTCGTAATACTTCCCTTCTATCGGGGTTGTTGGCGGACGCCCCTGCGAGTGGCATTGAATGCAGGTGTCAGTAGCGGCCACATAATTCATGTGGGAAGGATTGAGAATATTCGCGCGAGTGGGATGCGCGGCATGTTCGCTTCCTGGACCATGACAGCGCTCGCAGCCCACGTTCCACTCGGCGACCTGTTTGGTGTGGATGTCGTATCCCACGGAATGGCAGCCGTCGCACGTAGGGCCAGTCGGCCGCTGCATATTTTCCGGCGGATAATACTGTGCCCACCAGTCGGTGCCCGGTTTTACAAAATATTTACTCCATACGTGGTTTTTGATTTCCCATTGCGCAGGGAGTGGGTAGTAATCATCGCCGACTTTCGTGAAATAGCGCTGCTTCCAGAGGCTGCCGTATACAAAGGCGATCTGCTCGCGAGAGAATTTTGCGACGGTGTTGGTTGCAAGATCTGGAATGATCGCGTCCGGATGTTGGCGCGGATCACGGACAATATTCGCCATCGGCGTCTTCTTCCAGCGATCGTAAACATCCGCGTGACACGTGGCGCACGCCTGGGAGCCCACGTAATGCGCTGAACCGATGGCGGCCTGTTGGGTTTGCTCTTCTTTTGTGAGTGGCCGTAGGTTACGGATGAAAATCACCAGCTGCCAAAGGTCGTCTGTATGCTGGTGCGGATTGCCCCAGGCAGGCATGCCGGTCAACTGGACGCCATTTTCAATGATGTAATGAATTTCGCCATCGCTGAGACGTTGGGTTTGTCGCGAACGAAGATTGGGCACCCGCGGATAAAGACCTCGGCCAACCGGAGTGGTCCCGCTGCCGTCGACGCCGTGACAATTCGCACAGCGCGCCAGGAAAATCTCGCGCCCCGTTTGCAGGTTGTCCGCCGAAACTTGCAGGGGGTTCTTTTCGCGGCGAGCGGCCCGCGGAATTGCAAAATTTCTCACACGGCGCGCCAGCACTCGCTCCAGCCGCGAGGGTTCGCTAGTCGCACGAAAGCCGCGAGCTATCAGGAGACCGCCGCAAAACGCAACTGCGAGCACGAGACCGACAAGCGCCAGCGATATCTTTCTTCGGCTGGTCATGCCCGGCCCGCTGTTCGTTTCACGCGATCACCCATTTCGCTATAAGGGATAGGAGGCGCTATTTTATCCGAGGGTGGCCGGTGTCATTGTACAATTTCTTTCATTCATACTGGCTCGGTACCCTAAATCGCCCGCCCCGGAAAGTTGCCCATTCCTACTGCACCAGCACAGGTTTCTAGTAGAATGAGGGCTCCAACTGTTACTGTGTTTCCCCGGTCGATGTTTCCTTCTTAAATATGCTGCCTGCACCAGCATTCGTGGCCATTTTTGTTGCCCAGCATGGGCTGTCGCAATACGTCCGCCGGCATTTTTTTGATACTACGTTTAAAGGCCTTTACCACGCCAACGCCTTCGACATGGCGCTGCTCATTCCATACTTCTTTGTCCTGATTCTGCTCGCGAGCTATGGAATTCACCGCTACACGCTGGTTTATTTGTACTATCGCAATAAGAAAAACCGGACCACCGAACCGGCGCAGAGGTTTTCTGAGCTGCCGCATGTGACGGTTCAGTTGCCTATTTTCAACGAACAGTTTGTGGTCGACCGTCTATTGCAGGCGGTATGCCGGCTCGATTACCCGCGAGAGAAATTAGATATACAGGTCCTCGACGATTCCACTGATGAGACGGCTGCTGTAGCCCGCGAATTGGTGGAGCATTACGCGGCACAGGGGTATCCGGTCACATACCTCCATCGCACTAATCGCGCAGGATTCAAGGCGGGCGCGCTTCACGATGGCATGAAGTCCGCGACTGGGGAATTTATAGCCATATTCGACGCCGATTTCGTTCCGCCTGCGGATTTTCTTCAGCGCACGATTCATCACTTCACCGGCGAAAACGTTGGCATGGTCCAGACCCGCTGGACGCATATCAACCGCAATTACTCTTTTCTGACTGAGGTGGAAGCCATCCTGCTCGATGGCCACTTCGTGCTGGAACATTCCGGGCGAGCGCGCAGCAACGTTTTCTTCAACTTCAACGGGACCGCCGGGGTGTGGCGCAGGACCGCGATTGAAATTGCCGGCGGATGGGAACACGACACTCTTACCGAAGACACCGATCTCTCGTATCGGGCCCAACTCAAGGGATGGAAATTTATTTATCTGCAAGACGTTGAGTGTCCGGCCGAGCTCCCGGTAGAGATGACTGCGTTCAAGACCCAACAGGCGCGCTGGGCAAAAGGACTGATCCAAACGGGAAAAAAGATTTTGCCGCGCGTGCTCGAAAGCGATCAACCGTTCCGGGTGAAGCTTGAGTCCTGGTATCACTTGACCGCGAACCTGAGTTATCCGCTGATGGTGGTCTTGTCGGTATTGTTGTTGCCGGCGATGGTCATTCGCTTTTATCAGGGCTGGTTTCAGATGCTCTACATCGATGTGCCCCTGTTCCTGGCCTCAACCTTTTCGATCTCAAGTTTTTATCTGGTATCCCAGCGCGAACTCTTCCCCAAGACCTGGCCGCGGGCCCTGCTTTACCTGCCATTTCTCATGGCGCTAGGAATCGGCCTCACCGTGACCAATACCATTGCGGTGATCGAGGCCCTGGTCGGAAGGCAAACCGCGTTTGCGCGCACGCCGAAATACCGCGTGGAATCCAAGAAGGATAAATTCCGCGCCGCGAAATATCGCAAGCGCCTGGGCTGGGTGCCGTGGATCGAGATGCTGATCGGCAGCTACTTCGCGCTCACCGTCGTTTACGCCTTGCAGAACGAGAATTACTTCACTGTCCCGTTTCTACTGCTATTTGTGGTCGGCTATTGGTACACCGGCCTGATGTCGCTTCTGCAAGGGCGTTTTGCAGGACTGACTTTGAGCGCGTCCGAGAGTCACTCCAAACCTTTCCCCGTCGGCGTCTAGTCAAAGCTTTTAACCAGGCGCCGACTTCATCGTCTTTCCAGAGCTTTGGAATATCAGACCCACGAGATGTCCGATGGATGCGGCGGGACGAGAAGTATGGGCGGCGGCCTCCGCAATCGACCGGCGGAGCGGGTACTTTGTGAAGTTCGCTGCACTCGCCAAGGAACTAGGGATAAACATCGCGATCACGTTAGACTACGGAAGAAGGCGGTCAGGTCCCCTGCGACCGCCGCGGGTTCTTCAGCCGGGGCAAAGTGCCCGCCGCACGGAAAGACTGTCCAGCGCTGGATGTTGTATAAGCGCTCCAAATACGAGCGCGGCAGTTCGCCCTCGGGAACGGTTTGGTGCGCGAAAACGCCAAACGCGGTGGGCGTGCTGACGTAGCTGGGATCGACCGGGTGCCAGCGATTGTCCCAATAGTCGCGCATCGACGAAGTGATGCTCTGAGTGATCCAATACAGAGTGAATGTGGCGCAAAGGAAGTCCTCGGTCGGTGTAACGTCGCTCCACGAGTGCCACTTCTCACCTAAGTATGCCGCGAGCCCTGCCGGGGAGTCGTTGAGTCCATAGCCGACAGTCTGCGGCTTGGTGGACTGGATCGCGCTGTAACCCCGTTCCGTCATGTCCCAGCGCCGGTTCACCGCGAGGTACGAACGCTCGGTATCGGACAACTCCGTATCGTCCACCACTGGGGCGAGATCCGACTCCAGTGTGGTGAGATGGATCCCGATCACCGACTTGGGATGGTCTAGCGCAAGGATCGTCGTCACCCCGGCCCCAAAGTCATAACCGCTCGCACCATAGCGGGAATACCCAAGCTCAGACATGAGCCGGTGCCAGCGCTCCGAGACGTACCGGTAGTTAATGCCCACCTTGGGTGGACGCGGCGAGAAACCATACCCGGGCAGGGAGGGTACGATCACGTCAAAGTGGTCGAGCATCGGCAGCATGTCCACGTAATCGAGGAAACTGCTGGGCCAGCCGTGCGTAAGAATGAGCGGCACACCCTTACCCGATGCCGCACGCTGGTAGACAAAGTGGATGCCATCCCAGGTGAAGTGGTCGAACGCGTTGAGCTTTCGCTCCCACCGCCGCCAATCAAACTCGTTGGCCCAGTAGGACACGAGGTGTCGTAACCAGCTCAACTCGGTGCCCTGTTCCCAGCCGATCCCAGGGATCTGGTCGGGCCATCTTGCACTGCGCAACCGTGCCCGCAAATCGTCGAGCACCTCATCCGCGACGTGAATCCGAAACGATTCCACTACAATAAGCCCCTCTTGGCCGTAGCCAGTGGCCAGGCTAAATGCGCAGGTAATGTCCCACGGGGTCTCGTCGATCACTGTCGGCAGACAGACATCGGACGTTGCGGCGCGGATCAATCCCGCGGACGATGTAGTTTAAATCATGGCGCTCCTTTCACGGATTTAATGTCCCTCTAGCGTGGGTAAACTAATATAAAAAACTTCCGACAGCAGCCTTTATGAACAATTCTTCGGTCTGTAGATGATCTCGTCTGGACCACGGGCTAACCGGAAACTGACCCATTACACCTTCACCTGATTTCTTTTCATTTCAGCAGCGCAGAGTTAGAATGCGTTTCGCTTCCATGGTGCCCCTGAGGAGGACCTTATGAACTACCGACGTCTGGCTCTTTCAGTGTGGTTGGCGGCTTTGCTGGTTGTGCTCCCCAGTTGTGGAAACGGTCACAGTGGCGAGACGTACATCTTAATTTCCACGAACGTTAAAGTTCCTTACTGGCAAAGCGCGTCAGCGGGGTTCAGCCAGGCGGGCGGCCGGCTGGGGGTAGGATATGCGTTCAACGGGCCGGACACCTATGATCCGGGCGCAGAGCACACCACTTTCGAAGCGGCGATACAGAAAAAGCCCTCGGGAATTCTAGTTTCGGTCGCCGACCCGGCGGTGATCAAAGATTCAATCGATGAAGCTATCGCAGCGGGGATTCCGGTAATCACTATTGATTCCGACGCACCTGCCAGCAAACGCCTCTTCTTTATAGGCACCAATAATTACCAGGCTGGGCTAACCGGCGGGAAACGACTGGCGCAGGAACTCAAGGGCAAAGGCACAGTTGCGGTCTTTACCATGCCGTCGCAGTCGAACATGAATGAACGCCTTCAGGGATACAAAGCCGCGCTGGAAAACTCTCCCGGGATCAAGCTCTCTCACATTGTGGATATCAAGGGCGACCCTCGCATCGCCTACGACACTACAACGCAGTTTCTGGCCAACGACAAGAAAGAACACATCGACGCGTTTGTGTGTCTGGAAGCGTTGTCTGGAAAAGAAGTGGCCGGGGTGCTGAACGATTACAAGATCAAAGGGCGCACCATCATTGCGATGGATACCGATCCTGACACGTTGCAATGGATTCAGAAGGGCATGATCGCGGCCACCATTTCTCAAAAGCCGTACACGATGGCTTATGTCGGGCTGATGATGCTCGATAACCTGCATCACCAGCCGCTGAAGTCGCTGGACGCGGATTGGACGCACGACAGCTTCGCGCCAGTGCCTGCTTTTGTCGATACCGGATCGGCGCTGGTCGACAAAAGCAACGTGGACGCGTTCATTGAAGCCAGCAAATCCATTTCAGGGAAATAGAACAAATCGATGATAGCGACAAGGAAAGTCTTAGTTAGTTTGGTTTTTTTGTTGGCTCTGTCTGTGGTTTCGAGTGCTTTAGATCGTCAGGCCTCAGCCGACTATCACGCTCGCCGCGTAAAACTTGCCGCAAAACTGGATGGCAATGTGGCCCTGGTTTTTGCGCCGCCTGAAGCCGAAGGTCCCAATGATCTTTACGGTTACAGACCAGACGATAATTTCTATTACCTGACCGGCTGGCCCGAACCTGGCGCGGCAGTCCTGATCGCGGCGGAGCGAGGGGCGACCGGCAACAGTCCTGCGCGTCCGTACACAGAAATTCTTTTTCTCCCCAAGCGTAATTATTCGCAGGAGCAATGGACCGGGCCGAAGCTTGGTCCGGATGATCCGAAAGCCGCTCAGGTCAAGGGATTTGAAAGGGTCGAATCGCTCGACAGCTTGCGCGATGAACTGGTGAAACTGGTTCCGGGACGTAGCACGGTTTACACCGACGTGCCCGCAGCCGGAGAGGATTCCAATTCCAGAGATCCATTGCAATGGCTGCAAACTGCAAACGCATTTCCGGTGGGGACCGCGTATGCAGATATCAGGCCGTTGCTTGGTTCGTTACGCACCGTGAAAGACGCGGGCGAAGTGGAATTAATTCGCAAGGCGGTTAACGCTTCGATCGCAGCGCAACTCGCGGCGATTAAGGCAATAAAACCTGGCGCGACGGAGCGAGAAATCTCTGCGTTGCTGCAGTACGAATGGGGTAAGCGCGGCTGTGAGCGTCCCGCGTACGCGCCCATCGTGGGGTCGGGGCTTAACTCGACTGTGCTGCACTATTCGGATGACTCTGGAACTATTCAGAATGGCGACCTAGTGTTGATGGATGCAGCCGGCGAGTACTCGCTTTACGCTTCGGATATTACCCGCACCGCACCTGTGTCCGGCAAATTTACGGCGCGACAGCGGGAAATCTATGAGATTGTTCTGGGCGCGCAAAAAGCTGCGATCGCCGCATTTCAGTCAGGAGTCTCGCACTTGCAGCGCAACCAGGCGAACTCGATTCATGACGTTGCATTCAATTACATCAACACGCACGGAAAAGACCTGCATGGGCAGCCGTTAGGCAAATATTTTTTTCATGGGCTTGGACACTACGTCGGTTTGAACGTTCACGATCCCGGCGACTACTCCGTGCCGCTGGGGCCGGGCATGGTATTTACCATCGAGCCAGGAATTTATATTCCTGAGGAAAAAATCGGCGTCCGCATTGAAGATATGTTTTATGTGGATAACAGCGGGAAGCTGATTCGATTGACGGAGTCACTGCCGCAGACACCGGATGAGATTGAGAAGCTGATGTCGGGCAAGTGATGCAGAAAAATCAAAGACCTTAACCGCAGAGAGCGCAGAGGAATTTCTAGCTGAGTTCGTAGAGAAAACCAACTCAGGACATTGACCTGACAAGGCGCGTAATGCCAGCTGAACTCGCGTTTTGGTATTCTAAAGTATCGTGCGGATGATCTGGTGGTTTCTGATCGTTGCTGTCGCCGCCGGGGCCGTGGTTTGGGCCGCCTTGTCCGCTTACATTCAGGTGCGCAGGCGTTTAAAAAGGGCTGCAAACCTGCCCCACGACGCGGAGCACGGGCCGGGAAACGGCGTCAGTACTTAGGAAGGGTGATTGAATGTCTCTATCAGCGACACAGGTTGCGAGCCCGCGTAATCGCGTACTTGAGATCGCGAGCCAGATTGCGATCGTGGCCAGCGCGAGCCTTTTTGTAGCCATGTGCGCGCGGATTTATATTCCTCTGCCGGGTACACCGGTGCCACTGACGGTGCAGAATTTGGGCGGGCTATTAGTCGGACTCGCGCTCGGCAGTCGCCGCGGGTTTGCAGCTCTGGCGCTCTATCTGGCAGAGGGTGCAATGGGAATGCCTGTATTCAGCCCGCACGGGCTCGGCGGAATTGCGCAGATTGTCGGTCCCACAGGCGGATATCTGATTGCCTACCCACTCGTCGCGGCCCTCACGGGATACATTTTCGAACGTGGCAAAACGGTTTTCGTGCGCGCTGCATTGGCTTGCCTGGCTGGCGAAGTATTGCTATTCACGTTTGGCATCTCATGGCTTTACGTGCTTACGCATTCTTTTGCCAAAGCCCTCAGCTTCGGTCTCTACTGGTTTGTTTTTGCGGAGATACTCAAGGTCATGTTCGCAGCCGGAGCAGTTCGGGGTTGGCAAGCTCTAACCTCGCGCGAGTGATTGCCCGGTTTAATCAGATTTCAGCCATTTTACGGAGAAGCATAAGTGTCCAGCCTTACCGCCGTCAGCACTCGCGAAGTCACCATAGCGCATAGCCCTGATTCTGACGACGCCTTCATGTTCTATGGACTCGCGACCAATAAGGTCCAGGTTCCGGGCCTGCGGTTCACGCATACTCTGTGCGATATTCAGAGTCTTAATCAGAGAGCAATGGAAGGCGACGGCGTGTATGACGTGACCGCGATTTCATTTCATGCGTATCCGTATCTTCAGAAGACTTATGCGCTGATGACTTGCGGCGGAAGCGTGGGTGAGGGCTATGGGCCGATGGTTGTGGCGCCTCGGGCATTTTCGGAGAGCGAAATCAAGCAGAAAAAGATTGCTGTCCCCGGCGAACTTACGACCGCATATCTGGCGTTGAAATTGTTTGCCCCGGAGATTGAAACCGAAGTTGTTCCCTTCGACCAGATCATCCCTCAGGTTCTGGAAGGAAAGTACGAAGCCGGATTGATCATTCACGAAGGCCAGCTGACTTATGACCGCTCAGGGCTCTACAGGATTCTTGATCTGGGAAAATGGTGGCTGCAAACCACCGGGCTGCCATTGCCGCTAGGCGGTAATGCCATTCGCCGGAGTCTCGGCGCCGAACTGATTTCCAGTGTTTCCAGCGCCCTGCGCGACAGCATTCAATATGCCCTCGATCATCGCGAACAAGCTCTGCAATATGCTATGCAGTTTGCCCGCGATCTGGATCCTCGACTGGCGGACCGGTTTGTCGGCATGTACGTAAACGAACGCACACTCGACTACGGTCCAGACGGCAAAGAAGCGATTCGCCGTCTGCTCGAAACCGGCTATCGCGAAGGAATTATTTCGGTTGAACCTCAGGTAGAATTTGTCGAATAACCCCATCGCCGCCACTGCTCAAATGGCCACCAAGCTGATGCCAGCATGGCGTGCGGCGCGTCGGAGTTGATCGTCCAGCGTGGCTAAAGGTAACGCCTCACGCAGGGCAAGCTCAAGGTAAGCTGCATCGTACTCAGTCAATTGCCCCTGACGAGCTACAGCCAGAACATCTCCGAAAATAGATTCTATTTGCACCGCGTCTATAGCGATGGGCAGTAGACTAAGGTTCCTCAAAACCGCGGTGACTTGAGCCATAGAAAGACGTTTCCGTCTTTCGGCCGTAAGTAAGGCGTTCGCTATCTCAAGTGGCCAGATCGCGGGAACAATCGCCTTCGATCCGTCAGCCATGAAATCGAGTAATTTTTCAACGCCAGGGCTGCCTTCATCAGGAAAGCACCAAGCTAAGGCCACTGATGCATCCAGCACCCAGCGATTAATAACGTCGGCCTTCATTAATTAGTTCACGTAACGTCGTTCCTTTGAGGCGGGATCCTCTGCGAATTTCGCGCAGGTTACGAACAACTTCTTTCAGGTCCTGCTTCCTCGGGTGATCGGCCGTCACCAGCTTTGCTACAGGAACCCCGCGACGCGTAATCAGGATAGTTTCGCCCCCTGAAACCTTTTGTAGCAACTCGGCCAAATGGGTTTTGGCTTCGAAAGCGCCGACGATCTTCATAACAACTAGTCTATCAACTAGTTTATTATATGGCAAGCTTAAAATTTTATGCCATAGTGGCTCGATCCGGAGACTCGCAAGATTGAAGAGGCTCGATATCATGATTTCGTGAGTTTAATGTCAGGTAATCCCCAAACCCTTCTGATTGACGCCGACGACACGCTGTGGGAAAACAACATTTATTTTGAGCGCGCGATCGCAGACTTCATTTCATTTTTGAATCACCGCGAGAGGTCGCCGGCTGAGATACGCGAGATTCTGAACGATGTCGAACGCGAGTGCATCGTTACCCATGGCTATGGCTTGCCCAGCTTTACGCGGTCCCTGGTGAGGACGTTTGAGCGCCTGTCAGTTGAGCCGATCACTCCGGCGCTACACGAAACCATCCATGGATTTGCCCGCGCGATTGCCGAGCAACCGGTGCAAATGCTACCCCGAGTGACGGAGACACTGGAGTATCTTCGCAAACGCCATCTGTTAATTCTGGTGACCAAAGGAAACTTTCAGGAGCAGTCGGGGAAAGTGGAGCGTTCAGGAGTGAAACATTTCTTTCAACACGTCGAGATTGTTCCGGAGAAAAATGCTTCGACGTACGAGAAAATCACTGGCCAGCATCGGCTGGTCAGCGACCGAACCTGGATGATCGGCAACAGCCCAAAATCCGATATTAATCCGGCGTTGGCGGCTGGCCTTAACGCCGTATTTGTTCCGCATGATGAAACCTGGGTGCTGGAACACGAAGACTTGGCCGAAGCCAAGCCGCCAGCGAGATTGCTGGTTCTGACCAGTTTTGCCGAGTTGGCGAAGCACTTCTAGCTTAGGCAGGTGCGTGGAAACGCGGGATCGTTAGCTGATGGCTGAAAGCTGACGGCCGAGGGTTGGTTCCGAACGTCATTCCGAGACGTAGGCAATCTGGTTCTTGAAGATAAACAAATTCGGCTTGCCTTCGCGGGTTAGACGCAACATGTTGCGGTCGTAATATTCGATCCAGCCGCTGACCACTTCCCCATCGACCAATTTGATTGAGACCGGTTTCTTCTTCTCAACCAACGATTTCAGATGGGCGGCTTCTTCGTTGGTAGTTTCCGGCGGCGGTGATTTGGATTTCTGTTGGGATGAACTCTGATCAGAAAAAGTCATAAAATTTGTACCAAGAGGCTGCGTCTGGCTAGCAAACGACTGGCGCCGATCAGGCTCCAGTTCAGAAAACAAGCTTGAGAGTAAATTCCGTAACTCGCGGTGAGCCCAAACCAAATACGCCAGAACCCAAGCCCGACCGAAGACTATTCGGCTGTTGGCCGGGAGTACCATTAGCCGTTCCGTCGGTTACGGGTTGGCCCACCAAACCGAGCACACCGCTGATTGTATTTTTCGGAGCATCGAAATTGGCAAAATTTGTGACGTTGAAGAAAGAGACTCCTGGCTGCAACTCTACCCTTTCCTTGATCTTGTAAACCCAGCTGAAACTCAAATCCATGGAGCGAAGCCAGCCATTCCCGGCCTGGTTCGGAGGCGCGGACGCCACCAAGGGCATCACACCTCCCAATTGTTGAAGCTGCGCGAGACTGAACAGCCCATTATCAATTAAAACTTGGCCTGCGGGAGTAGGTTTTCCTGCAAAGTTGTTATTGTAGTTGTTGATATAAGTATTGATGTTGCCTGCTGTAACACTTCGTCCAAATGCTCCAAGGTTAGTTCCAGGAAGAATACTACCGAAGCCGCCGTTTGACCCATTCGTAGCATTGCCATCTCCGGTTCCATCACCGTAAACATCAGTCACGAAAATCCCGCCTGGGGACCCTGTAGGGGCGAGCGTGAGATTCGTTGGAAGCGGGCTGTAGAAGTGCCCTATCAAGCCCAAGCGGAAATGCGCCGGTAAATCAGCGGTTCCTCCAAACGAAATCTGATGTCTACGGTCCAGTCCATCAGGTCCAATGAATCTTGACGGATCGTTGTAGTCCCAAGCGCTATTTATGAAGTCTGTATCTTGGGCTTGAGCAACATACTTCGAGAGAGCATAGGAAATCTGAAGATTCAGCGCCCGGACTCCCCTAAATGGATCTCGTACATCTTGCTTCAAGGACATTTGCAATCCATCATAGACAGACCTTCCAATCGGGAAGAGCATCTGGTTACCGCCCAGACTAGGATTGATCCCGGGAAATGCGCAGGTGGGACAAGGTCCTCCGCCGAATGTGTAACCGGAATCCAAGCCATTCGCAGCGTAGCTGCTTATCGTAGCGCCATGAGTAATCGCACATGGCACGCCAGCCGGCCCAGGCACGCAGGTGGGAAACTGCGCGTTTGTCTTGTTAATAGCAGCCAACGCGTTTCCGAAGTTAAAGTAGTTCGCGGCACCTACATGGTTGGTGTCCACGGCGAGCAGCGTGTGGGTCGAGATGTTGCGGAGGAAATCCACACTGAGAACGGTTCCGCGATGAATTTCCTGCTGAATTCCGAAGTTCATCTGCACCGAACGAGGAGTGCGGAAATCGGGCGCAAACAAGTTTGTGCCCGAACCGTTAGGACCGGTGTCGGCTAAAGCAGTACCGATAAAAGAAGGGTTCTGCGAGGGTCCGCTGCCAGCCGCCGCTGCTGCCTGGTACTGGGCCTGAAGAGCAGCGATCTGGGCCTGCACCGCACCAATCGGTTGACCACAGAATGTGGGGGTAATCGTCGTCGACGTATTCGGGAGGTTAAAGGTCTGCGGCGAACCACCCAGGCATGCCGGCTGAGTTGCCAGGAAACGCCCCTGAGTCAAGCGGGCCGGCCGGTCGAACAGCACATTGTTCCAAATCGTGTTCTCGTAAAACAGACCGATGCCCCCGCGAAACACTGTTTTTCCACGATGCGAGGGGTCCCATGCAATTCCCACCTGAGGGGCGAAGTCCGAGTTGGGCTGATTCACCCGCGCCCCCAAGTTGGAATAGAACTGATTGTTGAATTGATCGAGAGCGGAAATGGCGCCGAGATCGCTGTCTGAGCGACCAGTGTCGCGTACATAACGAAGACCGTAGTTAACCGTGAGATAAGGTCTAACCTTCCAGGCATCCCCTATATACCAGGAGATCCTATTGTCAGGGCCGAGACCACCGCCAGGAAAACCAAACGCCGATTCAGTAGTTGAAAACCCCTGCCCATTGCCCAACAAGACAAACTGAGCTGGATAGTTGAGCGCGTTGGCCGCGCCGCCGGGAAGTGTCAAACAGGCCCCAACGCAAGCAGCCGTGCTTGCGTTTACTGCCGGTCCATTAGCCAGGAAGCCCGCAAAGCCGCCACCCTGAATGTGGTCGAAGGCCACTCCATAGCGGACGACGTGGTTAGTGATGGCGCGGCTTCCGTCGTATTTTGCCTGATGATTCGACTGCAGCGTAGCTTGCGGAGCTAGAAAGGGCTGACCGGAGCAAAACGCAATGGGAGCATTTCCGATACAAAGCGGGTCGGAACCGATCGCCAGCTCGATAGGAGAGCTCGGATTGAATGGCGTTGTGCTATTTGTGCCGGTAGCAATGTGATTGAAAAACTTCATGTAACCAAAACGGATGCTGTGCGTGTAACTGCCTGTAGTGAAATCCAACCCTATCGCGTGATTACGAGCATGTGTGATGTTGTCCATTGGCTGGAATGAACTCGGCACGAAAGCGGCGGCGTCGTTGTTTTGATCGTAAGTAAACCGGTAAAACATTTTGGCGGTCCCGCCGATTTGCCAATCCACGCGTCCGAGAACTTCACCCTCTTTGAACGGCGCGGCAAACCCACCTGTGTCGTTCTGGAACGGAGGACTCGCCAACACCGGCTGTATGAAACCTTGCTTGGTCCGCTCACCGTCCAGGAAGAAAAAAAGCTTGTCCTTAATCAGTGCTCCGCCAAAGTTGCCACCGAACTGGTTTCGTTGGAAATAAGTGTCGGACGCGCCAGGAAGGTTCGCGTCAAACATGCGGTCTCGAAAATTGTAAAATCCCTCGCCGTGAACACTGTTCGAACCGGATCGGGTCGAAACGTTCACGGCCCCTGATGAAGTCAACTCCGTGGAGAGATCCAACATAGACTCTCCAATCTGGAATTCTTGAATTGCACTGGCAGGAATATCCTGGGTGGTCGTACCCACGGTCTCGTCGCTGATGTCCAATCCATCCACTTCGATTCGGGCGGTGCGACCAAAGCGCCCCCCTAGCGAAATCGACGAGAATCCTTTCTTCGTTCGATCGAAATTGCCACCATCCTGAATCTGCACACCGGGCTCAAGTTGGGCCAAATCAAGAAAGTTCCGTCCATTAATCGGAAGGCTTTCAATCTGCTGTTGGGTTAGGACGCCCTGAACGCTAGCCTGTTCTGTATCTACCTGCACCTCCTCAGCTTGCGCTTGAACAACCTGGGATTCCTGCCCAACCTGCAGCTTGAAATTACCTGATGAGGTAACCCCGACCTGAACCGCGACCGTCGATTCCAGCCTTTTGAAACCGGCGGCTTCCACTCGAACGGAATAATTACCGGGGGTCAACGCTCCAGAAGTGTAAATGCCAGAGGAGGTGGTACGGCTAGTTTCTGGTTGACCGTTTCCCGTATTGCTGATCGTCACTTTTGCGCCCGACAATGCCGCGTCACTCTGATCCGTGATCGTTCCCTGAATGCTTCCCGTTGAAATCGTTGTTTGGGCAAAACAAATCGGCAAGAGGAGAATCGCAATAAATCCGGCTATCAGATACCGAGGAAATCCGTAGAAAATCCGTGCATCTAGATTCATGGAGGAATGTTCCTTTCGGGGTTTGATGCACGCCAAGCCTGGAAAATTACTCGCGCGACAAGAGTTCGCCTCTAGAAGTTCCCGCGTCGTCCCAACATGGCCATCCAGTAATATAACTCGGAAGGCCATGCTGATAAACTTCGTGTTGGTTTCGGTCTCCTCCGAGAGCGCCCCAACCCATCGTAAAGAATTCCGATGAAAGCTCTGGTCAAATCCCAACATAGCCGCGGCCTCTGGCTCGAAGATGTTCCCGAGCCTGAGCCAGGCATCAACGACGTCAAAGTGCGCGTGCTGTTCACTGGCATTTGCGGCACCGATCTTCATATATATGAGTGGGACGATTGGGCAAAGTCCACGATTCCGGTTCCGATGGTGATTGGTCACGAATTCGTCGGCGAAATCGTGTCGGTGGGTGCGAACGTTTCTGACTTTCATCCTGGCGAACTGGTCAGCGGTGAGGGACACGTGACCTGCGGGCGCTGCCGAAATTGCCTTGCGGGTCGCCGGCATCTTTGTGCTCATACCCAGGGCGTGGGAGTGAATCGTGCGGGCGCATTCGCTGAGTACATCGTGCTGCCCATGTCAAACATCTGGCGGCATGATCCGAAGATCAAGCGCGAGATTGCGGCAATCTTTGACCCGTTTGGCAATGCGGTACACACTGCTCTCTCTTTTCCGGTGCTCGGCGAAGATGTTCTGATCACCGGCGCTGGGCCGATCGGAATCATGGCCGCCGCGGTAGTGCGGCATGCTGGCGCGCGTCACGTTGTGATAACCGATGTGAATGCTTACCGTCTGGCCCTGGCTGAGAAACTAGGAGTCACACTCGCCGTAAATCCGCAGATGACTCCTCTGCAGGAAGTGCAGAAGAAACTTGGCATGCAGGAAGGATTCGATGTCGGCCTCGAGATGTCCGGCAATCCGGCGGCGTTTCGCGAGATGCTGGCAAACATGAGCCATGGCGCAAAGATCGCCATGCTCGGCATTCCGGCTAAAGAAATGGCCATCGACTGGCACCAGGTGATCTTCAGCATGCTGACTATCAAAGGCATCTACGGCCGCGAGATGTATGAGACTTGGTACAAGATGACCATGATGCTCGAATGCGGTCTGGATATTTCGCCGCTGATCACTCACCAGTTTCCATATCGCGAGTACGAAAAAGGCTTTGATGCCATGCGGTCGGGAAACTGCGGCAAGGTTTTGCTCGACTGGCGGGAACTCGCCCAAAGCTCTGGGCAGAAAACGGCGCGTTAACATCGTAGGGTGCATTATTTGAGTCCTGAGTACAGAGGTGTGGCCACGGCAAACGCCGCGGAAATCTCCACCACGGTCAGCACAATCAGTTGGCGGCGGACACCTCTGCAATTCGCACGAAAGAAACTTCAGGAGCGCGAGGACCAGGTATTTCTCGTGCTCGCATTGGTCATTGGCGCGCTCACCGGTCTATCGGTCGTCGCATTTATTCTGCTCACCGAGCGCATGGGCATGCGCCTCTACCCGCCGGGCAGCGCGGCGTGGCGACGAGTTTCGTTTCCCATCGCTGGATCACTCATCATCGGATATCTTCTATACCGCTATTTTCCTAACGCTCGCGGGAGCGGCGTGCCCCAAACCAAGGCCGCACTCTACGCACGCGAAGGCCGCATTCTTCTACGCACGGTGCTCGGGAAATTCTTTTGCACCTCCGCAACTCTTGCCAGCGGAATCCCTCTGGGACGAGAAGGCCCCTCCGTCCAGGTCGGGGCGGGAATTGCATCAGTGCTGGGACGCTGGTTGGGCTTGCGTCCGGAAAAAGTAAAGGCGTTGATCCCAGTAGGCGCAGCGGCCGCTATTGCCGCAGCATTCAATACTCCCCTGGCGGCAGTAGTTTTCGCGCTCGAAGAAATTATTGGAGATCTGAACGCGCCGGTGCTTGGCTCGGTTGTACTCGCCTCTGCGACTTCGTGGAGCGTACTGCGCTTGCTTTTGGGCAACAATCCGCTTTTCAAAGTTCCGCAATACCAGTTAGTACATCCGGCAGAATTCGCTATTTATGCAGTGCTCGGGGTAATCGGCGGCCTGGTATCAGTTGCTTTCACCAAGCTTCTCTTAGGAATGCGCGCATACTTTCTGCGAATGCCACAAAAAACTGTTTGGCTACAGCCTGCGGTTGGAGGTTTAGTGGTTGGGTTGCTGGGATGGGCTGTGCCTCAGGTCCTTGGGGTGGGTTACGGCTACGTAGGCGACGCCCTCAATGGAAGGATGGCGCTCGAGTTAATGGCCTTACTGGTCGTGCTGAAGCTTGTCGCGGTTACAACCTCTTATGCATCGGGAAATGCTGGCGGCATCTTTGGCCCGGCTTTGTTTATCGGCGCCATGCTCGGCGGCTCAGTAGGAACTCTGGCGCACCGTTTGTTCCCGGTGCACACCGCAAACCCGGGGGCATATGCCTTGGTCGGAATGGGCGCGGCGTTCGCTGGAATTGTCCGTGCGCCGATGACCTCGGTGCTTATGATTTTCGAGATGACGCAGGACTATGCGGTCATCGTGCCGTTGATGATTTCGAATCTCGTGAGCTTGGTCATTTCTTCCCGCTTGCAGCGGACGCCGATTTATGAGGCGCTGGCGATTCAGGATGGCGTCCATCTTCCTTCTGCGGAGTCACGACAGGTAGACGGCCAGCGCCGCGCGGCGCGGATCATGCGCCCACCAACTGAGTTGTTGGCCGCGCGGCTCACCGTTGCTGAAGCGGTGGAGCAAACCCGCGGAAGCAAATTTCACAGCTGGCTGGTGGTCAGTGAAAGCGGGGTCGTAGGCGTAATTAACCGCCTCACGCTGGAGCAGGAGGTTGCGCAAAATCCCAGGCAGCAGGTGGGCGAGATCGTGGACGGACTGATGTTCCCTCATGTCCACTCCGATCAAGGCATCGACGTCGCCCTAGAGCGGATGGGGGCAAACCACCTCGATATTCTGCCCGTGGTGAATCGCGCGAATATTCACCAACTGGAAGGGACCGTAACTCTGCGGGATGTTTTGAATTCTTACGGCATTAATTCGGAGGCTTAGGACTACCGACCCCAAGCGATTTTCTTCTTTGTTGCGGTAACATTAAAGGTTGCGGCCCCGTTCCCTGCCGAACGGCGCGCCCTGCTCCACGAGGAGTTCATTTCTATGGCGACCATTTCCCAAACTAATCCTGCGATTCCGCTTACCAAGAATGAGCACCTGCTGCGCTGGGTGGAAAAGATGGCCGAGCTTACCCGGCCGGACCGCATTCACTGGGTGGATGGATCGCAGGAGGAATACGACCAGCTGTGCGAGGAGATGGTGGCCAGCGGCACCCTGATCCAGCTCAATCAGGAACTATGGCCAGGATGTTTCCTCGCGCGGTCGGATAAGAGCGACGTCGCGCGCGTGGAAGAGCGCACTTTTATTTGCTCGCTTTCAAAGGACACGGCCGGCCCCACCAACAACTGGGAAAATCCCTACGAGATGCGGCGCAAGCTGCGCGGACTCTTCCGCAACTCAATGAATGGCCGCACCATGTACGTGCTGCCATTCAGCATGGGGCCGGTGGGATCGCCGATGTCGCAGATTGGCGTGCAGTTGACCGATTCGCCGTACGTGGTTGCCAGCATGCGAATCATGGCGCGCATCGGCATGCCGGTATTCAAAGAGATCGACAAGGATTACAAGCGCGTGGTTCCTTGCCTGCATAGCGTAGGAGCTCCGCTGAAACCTGGGCAGAAAGATGTTCCCTGGCCGTGCAATGACGAGAAGTACATTGTGCACTTCCCAGAAGCCCGCGAGATATGGTCCTACGGTTCGGGATACGGCGGCAATGCATTGCTCGGCAAGAAATGCTTCGCGCTACGAATTGCCTCCGCCATGGCCCGCGACGAAGGCTGGATGGCTGAGCACATGCTGATCGTGGGCGTGGAAGACCCGAAGGGCCAGAAGACATACGTGGCCGCCGCTTTCCCCAGCGCCTGCGGAAAAACCAATTTCGCGATGATGGTGCCGCCGCCCGAGTTTAAAGGCTGGAAGATTTGGACGGTTGGCGACGATATCGCGTGGATCACTCCGGATGCGGAAGGACGCCTGCGCGCCATTAATCCCGAAGCTGGATTCTTCGGCGTCGCGCCGGGCACTTCAGTTAAGACGAACCCGAATGCGATGGCCACGCTGGCCAAGAACACAATCTTCACCAATACTGCGCTCACCCCCGAAGGCGGCGTATGGTGGGAGGGCATGACGGACAAACCTCCAGCCGAGTGCGAGGACTGGCAAGGGAATCTTTGGACCCCGGAGATCGCAAAAAAAACAGGCGCTAAGGCTGCACATCCGAATGCCCGCTTCGCAGCTCCGGCGAGACAATGCCCGACGATTGATGCGTCGTGGGAAGATCCCACCGGCGTTCCCATCAGCGCAATTATTTTTGGCGGACGGCGCGCGCACACGATCCCGTTGGTTTACCAAGCCTTCAACTGGAGCGCCGGGGTTTACGTGGGCGCGACCATGGGATCAGAAATGACGGCGGCTGCGGCGGGAGAAGTCGGCAAAGTACGCCGCGATCCCATGGCCATGCTGCCCTTCTGCGGTTACCACATGGGCGATTATTTTCGCCACTGGATCAAGATGCAGCGCTCACTCACCGTGACGCCGCGAATCTTTCATGTGAACTGGTTCCGCAAAGACGAAAACGGCGAATACTTCTGGCCGGGCTTCCGCCAGAATTTCCGCGTTCTAAAGTGGATCGTCGATCGCGTTCACGGCCGTACCCGTACCAAGGAAACACCGATTGGATGGACGCCGTTTTACGAAGACATTGATTGGAAAGGTCTGGAATTTCCGCGCCAGAAATTTGATGAGCTGCAACAGGTTGACCGGCCGGCGTGGAAGCGCGAGGTCATAAGTCACGAGGAATTATTTATCCTCTTACACGCGCATTTGCCGCCCGAAATGATCTACGAGCGGGAGCTGTTGATCTGCCGGTTGTAGAGGCTTCACAGGCACGGTCGTCCCGCTCGGATTTTTCCGCTGCGGATTGCGGCGGTGAATTTTTCATAGTCGCCGGTTGTCTGGTCAGCATACACAAAGGCAAACTTTGCCAGGGCTTTGTCCCAGCGGTCGCTGCCGCCTAAATATCCGGCAAGCACGGCGGGATCGCCGGAGCGCGCGTGTCCTTTCGCCAGGACCTCACCACAAGTAATCGCGTATTCAGTCAGGCCCGCACCTTTTAGATCCTCGTCTGAAATAGAAGCTTTGTGATCGCTGAGTTGCCGCACCATGTAATCGGCGGCGCCGATTGAAGTCCACCCCAGCATGATATCGGACTGCACTTGCAGCATACGTTGCCCATGTACCACGCGCTGGCCTTGATGCATGGCGGTTTCGGGAGATTTCACGTAAGGAGCATAAGCCGATTGCACGGCTTCCTTAATTTGCAGGAAAAGTGGATCGCGAGCGCCTTCACCAGCCAGGTGCAAAACCACGTAATCATGCGTTGCAACGCTTCCGGTACCGACGACTTTGAACGCGACATCAACCGGGCGGTAAAAATCTAACGCCGCCTGGCTGCAGCCGGGCAGAGTTTCGCGATAGGGCTTGATCGATTGTAAAACCTGTTTAGCCCTCGACTTTGCGGGATGGGTCAAGACCGGTTTGATTTCCCTGAAGACGCGCTTGGAGCCATGCCGTACGGTGATCTTCGCTAGAGTATGTTGCGGGGTCGCGCGCTCCGCCCGTTGCAAAACCGAAACGCCTACGCCTCCCACGAATTGGCGATGAATTCTGTATTTGTGAACTTCGAGGCAAGTCATCCGTGAAAATACAGCTATCTTGGTGCGATAGGTTTGAGCACAGGTCATCACGGCGTCGCGGCACTGGTGCTCAGAATTTCCAGCTTCACGTCCGGCCAGAACCAGGCTGGCCGCTAACCTTTTGAGGTCCCATTCCCAGGGTGCGCGAATGGTCTCGTCGAAATCATTGATATCGAAGATGAGTCGTCCGTCCGGGCCGGCGTACGCGCCCAAGTTGCGAAGATGGGCGTCGCCGCAAATCTGAACGGGAATACCAGTTGTTGGTAACGTGGCCAGATCGGCCGCCATCACCGCCACGCTTCCGCGAAAAAAACTGAACGGGCATACCGCCATGCGCGCCATTTTGACCGGCACCAGCTCCGGAATGCGCTGCCGGTTCACGTCCAGAATGATCTCAATGGGATCGTGTTTGCGTTTGTTTTCGTTCCACTTTGACTGGTCGGTACGTTTGAGTTTTTTCCGCAGGCTTTGCCCGAACTGTAAACGTTCCCGCAGGCTTCGGTCAGGCGCAATCACTGGCGAACTCCTGCACCAGTCTTTTCGAGGGCCGCCTCGAATGCGTCCAGCGAAAGCGAGCGCAGAAGATTGCGACGCAGGCCGCGCTCCACATCGCCCAAACGCTCAGCCGCAGACGAGAGCCATGCGAAATCGGCGGATTGTGAGAGCTTCTGAAGTTCGCCCATCACATCTGTGTTCCTGACCAATGCCGGCGACTTGGATTCCAGGAAGAGCAGATCCTGGAGCAATGAATAAAGGCAACCCAACAACGTTTCGATTTTTTCTCTACCTTCGGCTCCTGCGCGGTAGGTTTCTGTGATTTTGAACAGCTCGGTATGATCGCCGGCTTGCAGCGCGGTCCGCAAAATCGTGAGCGCATCCGCCCGAGCGGCAGTGTAGGCATCAAGGTCGAAATTCCGTGCGCGTCCCACTGCGCCTTCTGAAAGCCTTGCCACCAACGATCGTTGTTGAGGCTTCCATTCCGAACGGTGCTTTGCCAAATAATTCTCAATCTCAGCCAGCGAAAGATTTCGTAGCTGCAAAGTCATGGTGCGGGAACGGATGGTCGGCAGCAGTTCTCCCACGTTTTCGCTGAGCAGAAAGATCGTGGCGAAGTCCGGCGGTTCTTCGAGGATCTTAAGCAGCGAGTTCGCTGCTTCTTTCATGAACGCTGAGTCCGTAAAAATGAAAACTCGCTCACGGCCTTTCGAAGGACGAAAATAGATTGACTCGATGACTCGCCTCACCTGGTCCACTTTGATCATCATTTGTGGCGGATCGGGCGGAATGACAAGCACGTCCGGATGAGTCTGGATGAAGAGCCGCGTTTCTTTCTTTTCGGACTCCTTCATGGTTTCGCGAGATTCGTTGGCCTCGGCGCATCGGGCCTCCAGGTCTTCGAGTTGGCCAATGCGGACGCAGTTGGAGCATTTGCCGCAAAAATCGGGAAGACCATCCACGATGGGACGTTCCAGACAGTTCATGGCTCGCGCAATCATGGTGGTCAGAGTATATTTACCCGAACCCGCGGGCCCGGCCAGGATCACACCATGCGGAAAACGGTCGCGGGCCAGCATCTCGCGGACCGTGTGGACCACTTCTGCGTTACCGTGAAAATCAGAGAAAGGCATAGTTAGAAATCCTTGTTCGACAATCAGCTCCGAGAGAGTGCCCAGTGAAAAGCGCTTCCCGCGCCGCCTTCGCCGCGCACCTCGATGGTTCCCGGGTTCACGTGCGCCCGCACCCGCATTCCGTTGACCTCAGCCCGCTGCAAACGTTTCGCTTCTTCAAGTGAAAGAGACAGGCGAACGCTCCAGGTATTTCGCACTGATGGGTTATACCAGCCTTCATATCCTTTAGCAGTTTTGATCAGACCCAAGAGTGGAGATTCAAACCGAAAAGATTCGAGCGGCAGCTTCGGGGCCAGCAGTAATCCATTCTCGGTGAACTCCAGACCTAATAGTTTAGTTGCGGAATAAAGCGGGTACGCATGGGTGTGCATGTTGAGCACCGGGAAATCGGTCCAGCCGAATGGCTTGCCGCCGGTCGTTTCTCCGGGATGTTTGCTCAACGCAGAATTCAGAACGTCGGGACCGCTCCATGTGCCATACCAAACCTGCGGATAAACCTCCGCATGCCGCGCGAAGGAATTTTTCTTCCACTCGTCCCACGCCATGGCGCCATCAACCCGAGACAGCGCCCATATAAGAGTCTGACTCAGCGAAGGCCATACGCCACCGGCCGACTGGGTACCAGGTTCCATCTTCCAAACACCTTGGGTTATTCGATCCGGGCTATCGCTGATCTGCATTGCGCCAATCGGAGAAGGCCTGCGGAGTTGCTCATCTATCGCCTTCAGCAAAACGGTCGTTTGGTCCGAGCTGGTAGCTCCGCTGATCATCGCCCACGGTTGCGGCTCGATCCACAATCCCTTCTCGCCCAACCAACCGAGCGTAGGCCCGAGCCATGCACGCCGGAACCATTTCCCTGTCCATTGTTTCTGCACAGCGTCGCGGTGATCTTCCGCCTTCTGGCGAACTTCTGATGCAAACTTCGCATCGACCCCGGTATAGGTAAGCATTGACGCGTAGTAGTCGAAGACATAGGCTGCCATGGCTGAGTTGAGCACGCTCTCGCTTTTCTCTTCGCACTCTTGCTGAGATGTTTGCGGAACCCATGCGTTCTCCAGAGCATCATTCCAATCGTCACGCAGCATTCGCATGAGGCCGTGCTGGCCGGTTTTCACGTCATCGACCAGATGACGGTAACAACGGGTCAACAAATTGCGAACGGTTTCTCCCTCGGCACGTACCCCATAAATAGGGACGACCTTGGCATCGAGGAATGCAATGTCGCGAGTGGCCAGGACATATTCGCTTGTGACCCACAGTAGCCACAGCGGCATGTCGCTGGAACTATCGGAAGTTGTCGGCATAGGCATGCCGTGACCAACGATGCCGTAAGGAATGGATCCGTCCGCGCGGACTTCCTTTAGCGTGTACTGCAAAATTTCTTTCACGAGCTGCGGGTCGCTGAATATGAATGGCAATGAATGCTGAAGCGGATCGCGCGCCGCTCCCTGAAAGCCCATCACGTATTGGTAAATGCTCGCCTGCGAAATAATGTGGTGATGAAAGAAGTCGTCGTAAGTGAGTCCACTGCGGAGATAGTAATGGTTCCAGGTCGTTTCTCTTTCGACCCAGGGTTCGCTCTCAGTGCTGAATCGAAGGCCAGATTTCTTCCATTGCTTGCTGGAGTCTTCGAGCGCGCTAGCCGAGCTTTGCCGATATTTGGTTGCGAGCGAATCCAAGTCGAACCCGCTGGGAAGATAGCCGTACAAAAACGTAAGCGTCCGGCTCTCTCCCGGCTTCAAGGCAAATTTACGTTCGAGCAACAGGGCACTTTGCGGACCGGATGAGCTCAAGTCCCCGTCCAGCGGACGATTCAATCCGCTCGGATGTTCGGCGCCTCCCACGCCGAAAAAAGCTTTGCCGTTCGTGCTAAAACCATCTGCCGGAGCATCAAGCGAAAGCAGAAACGTCTGCGGCGGATTCAGATCGTCAAACGCTGCGAGCTTCGGAGCGTTTTTATCAGGCGCAGTGAGGAATACGTCCTCCCCTTTTTCCAGAGAGGCAACCGTCCCGGCGAACTGACGCTCCTCCGCCGGATCGCGACCGGTAAACTGCTTGCGCTCGGTCAGTCCGGAACCGTCGCTCAACTTGCGAAAACTAGGCTCGAACCGAGCACCAAAATTGCGACGGAGTTCGTGCATGTCTTTCGCCGACTCCATGAATGAACGAAACGAAAATTGGTACAGCTGGCATCCCCAATATTCGATCCAGCGCAACTGCGCTTCCGCCAGGCCGGCATTCGTAATTTTTACTTGCGAAATCAGAACCGGGTCATCGCCAAAAGGCGCGAAAATTACCTGATCGATACCGTAGGCATCACTGGAAACTTTTTTTCGAAAATATCCGATGCCGAAAAGGCGATCAAACCTTTTCCCGCCTCCCGAATAGAACGTGCTCAGCACAGAGTTTCCATCAGTCAGATATCCAAAGCCGCCGGCAAATGCGCCGCGATCAGGGGCGTAATCATTCAGAAATTTCGGGGCGCCTTCATCCTGTCGCACTCGCACGTGTCCGTAGTTCGATGCGATCGCAACTATGCGGTCGTTTCCCACTTGATGAATGTGCTCCGTCGGAGAAAGCATTCCAGGATTAACTTCAGTCACGGCCTTGGGATCATTCGCCTGATCGCACGTGTAATGAAAGGCAGGAAGGCCGAATTCATCTTCAATCCATGCGCCGAAATAGCCCGAGCCGTATGGCTTCTGCATCTCGGGTCCTCCGGACCGATTCGCCTGCGCGAAGCCGAGAAACTCAGGCAACAACTTGGCAGCCGCCGCGACTTTTGCGGAATTAGCAAGAAACTGCCTGCGATCAACGGGCATTCTGCGTTTTCCTTGACCCGGCTTCGGCGTCGATCTTCGCTAAAACTGTTTGCAGAATTTTGGCGTGGGTCCGCTCGGGCGTGCCGCGCGCGTCGATGACGGCCACTCGCTCCGGTTCGCGTCTTGCAATCTCCAGATATGTGTTGCGTACGCGAGTGAAAAATGCGCGGTTCTCTTTTTCAAAACGCCCCTCATCCCGGTCAGATGTACCTCGCGCAACGTTCCTGCGGCGTGCACGCTCGACGCTGGAGTCAACGTCAGAATCCATCAGGATGGTGAGATCTGGTTTCAAATCCCCACACAGCACTCGATGCAATTCAAGCACCGGCTTACTCGCCAGTTTGCGCCCGCCGCCCTGATAGGCTTCGCTCGAATCGGTAAAGCGGTCGCAGATGACAATCTGGCCCGCGTCCAGACCGGGCGAAATCACTTCCTGAATATGCTGCGCGCGCGAGGCAAACATCAACGCCAGCTCCGCCATGGGCGAAAGCCCAGAGGTGCGCGTATCCAAAAGCAAGCGTCGGATTTTCTCTCCAGCGTCAGTGCCACCAGGTTCCCGCGTAACCACAACTGACAAACCTTGTTGCGTTAATTTTTCCGCCAGGCGAGCCAATTGCGTGCTTTTACCGCAACCGTCCAATCCTTCGAAGGTGATAAATTTGCCGCGCTGCGGAGTCACGCATCGATGATACCAACGAAAGTCTTGCCTGGATTAGGTCTGCGCCCTGCTAATTAAATCGTTTCTGGCAAATCTTTGATTTCAAGACGAGCAGCGTCCGGAGTGCTATATTCATGGGTTTGCTATGAATCGAACAAAGGAGAAACTGGTGAGGACTTCCCCCCTTGCAATAGCCTTAGTTACGTTGATGACTTGTCCGTTGGCGCTGCACGCCGCGGGCGCCGCACCTCATATCAATATTGCTCTCGACGCTACTGACGCCCCGCGAAAAATCCTGCACGCGCAACTGACGATCCCCGCGACTCCGGGAACGCTGACTCTTTATTATCCGAAATGGATTCCGGGTGAGCACGCACCCAGTGGCCCTGCGATCGACTTGGCCGGGCTAAAGTTCACGGGCAACGGACAATTCCTGAAGTGGCGGCGAGATCTCGCTAACAACTGGGCAATACACGTGGAGGTCCCAGCCGGGGTGCAGGAAGTGCACGCCTCATTGGATTATCTTGAACCGGGCGAATCCGAACAGAGCCTGTTTTCAGCAGGTTCATCGGCGACGCAGAAGATGCTGGTGATCAGCTGGAACCAGGTCCTGCTCTATCCCAAGGGCTGGACCGGCGACCAAATTACTTACTCGGCTTCGTTACGGCTGCCGCCAGGCTGGAAATTCGGAACGCCGTTGCCGGTAGCATCGCGATCCGGGGACGAGATTCACTTCGAGCCGGTTTCACTTTTCACGCTGGTTGATTCGCCAATCATCAGCGGCGAATATCTCAAAGTTGTTCCTCTCAATCAGGGTCAGAATCCGCCGGTCGAAATGGACATTGCCGCAGACAGCTCGATCGCGCTGGAACCACCGCAAGATGTTTGGGAGCATTACAGCAATCTGGTAAAGCAAGCGACTAGTTTGTTTGGCGCGACCCATTACCGCGATTACCATTTCCTTTTCAGTTTGAGTGATCACGTGGCTCACTTCGGACTGGAGCATCACGAGGCGAATGACAGCCGTTCAGAGGAACGGACGCTCATCGATCCCGAAATTAGATCCCTGCATGCCGGTCTGCTGCCACACGAGTACGTGCACTCGTGGAATGGCAAATACCGGCGGCCGGCTGACTTGACCACTTCTGATTACGAACAAACCATGCAGGATGATTTGCTCTGGGTCTATGAAGGCTTGACTGATTATCTGGGCGACGTCCTGACCGCACGCAGCGGATTGTGGACGCCGCAGGAATATCGCGACGAACTGGCACGGTCGGCGGCGATGCTAGACCACCGTCCGGGCAGGGCGTGGCGAAACTTGCAGGACACCGCCGACGCAGCTGCGCTGCTCTATTACACGCCCAAGGAGTGGGACTCGTGGCGGCGCGGAGTTGATTATTACGACGAGGGCGAACTCGACTGGTTGTGGGCGGACAGTATTATTCGCCAGCAGAGCGGCGGAAAGAAATCGATGGACGACTTTTGCAAATTGTTCCACGGTACGCCCAGCACTCCGCCCATGGTGAAAACCTACACGTTTGATGACGTAGTCAATACGCTGAATCAAATCGCACCCTACGACTGGCGCGGCTTCTGGAACGAGCGATTGAGCAGTCATGGTCCCGGAGCTCCGCTGGGCGGGATTGAAGCCACAGGCTGGAAGATTGTCTACGACGAGTCCCGCTCACCAATGATGCGGGCATGGGAAGACGACAACCGTACGCTCAACGCTGCATTTTCTGTGGGACTGCTCATAAAAGAAAATGGCGACATCGAAGACACGATCGAGGGCATGGACGCGGCCCACGCCGGGATCGGCCCGGGAATGAAAATCCTGGCGGTCAACGGACGCCGCTTCACGCCACAGGTATTTCGCGATGCGCTCTACGAGGGCAAGAATACTTCGCAGCCGTTACAGCTGCTGGTTGAGAATACGGACTACTTCCGGACCTTCGTGCTCGATTATCACGGCGGAGAAAAATATCCACACCTGGTGCGGGAGGAATCAAAACCGGACGCGATGACCGAAATTATTCGGGCACACTGAAGGATGTTCCCTTCGTGCAACTTCGTGGTTCGAGCTTTTAGCTCTTAGTTTTTGTCGTTAGGACGCTAGCCGCGACTAGTGCTTGTCGGGATCTTTGACGTCGGCAAACAGATCTGTTTCCGCGTGCAGCTCGCCGGCGTTGACCGAAGCAGCTAGGTGATAGAGTTCGCCTTGAGCGCGACGGCGGGCATTTTCTTCGAATCGCGGCCAGAGAGGCGCCTGAGTTTTATGAGCCTTGAAGGCCGCAATTTTTGTCTCCAGATATTTTTTGATATCGATCACTGCCGTCTGCGGGGTAAAGGTGATCGGTGGACGATTGGGCAGCGCGAAATCGGCGGTCCCGTAGTACAGTTTCTGCGCCCGGTGCGGATCTAAACCGTTCTTCAGTTGATCGGCGTAACGGTTGGGACGTCCGGCCCAATGGAACGCAAGCGTCGCGAAAATTCCTGCCATCGAATGGTCGGGGTGCCCAGTGACGCCGCCCTCGGCGCCGAATGTGATAACCACTTGCGGGCGGAACTCGCGGATTCGCATGGTCAGGTCGTAGACAACGCGGTTAAGTTCCTGCCGGTACAGTTGCCCATCGGGATAATTCAAGATTATTGGCTTGGAAACTTTTAGAATCTTGCAGGATGCCGCGAATTCTTGCCTGCGTAATTCGGCGAGCTCCTGATCACTCCTGGCCTCGCCGCGGTTGGTCGCCGCCTGACCGGGAGTAAGGCAAACCACGCTGGTTTCCACTCCGCGCTCTGCGTACCCAAGCAGCGTACCTCCGAAACCGCCGGCTTCATCGTCGGGATGCGCAGTGATGCACATCAATCGCAACATGGGCTGATTGTAGCGGATGTGCAGAGATTCGCAGAAACTGAGCAATTGTTTTCCTAATAAAAAGCTGGTGAAAAAAACTGCATCCAATAGAATGAGGCAGGTCCTTATGCACGTCTTGATGACGTCCGATACCTTGAACGGAAACATCTGGACGTACACGCGGGAGCTGATCTCAGGCCTTATTGGGCGCGGTTTGCGCGTCACGCTGGTGAGCTTCGGCGAAATTCCCTTGCCCGAGCAGACGGCATGGATGGAACGCCTGCGCGGTCTCGACTATCGGCCTACCGCATTTCGCCTTGACTGGATGCACGAAGGCCAGCAGGATTTTGCCGATGCCTCAGCTTACCTGTGTTCAGTCGCCGCCGAAATCAAGCCTGATTTTTTTCATTCCAATCATCTTTGCTACGGCGCGTTGCCGATTCCGATTCCGCGAATCGTGGTCGCCCATGGCGATCTGATTACCTGGTGGAAGTCAGTCCACGGGCGCGATCCGAAAGAAAGCCCGTGGCTGCGCTGGTATCGCGACGCCACCACCCAAGGCCTGTCAGGAGCATCGGCTGTCGTCGCGGGCAGCGATTGGATGCTCGAAGCCGTCCGCGCCAGCTATTCCGCATCCATCAACGGGGTCGTGATCAATCACGGAAGAAATCCGATTCTGTTCAATCCTTACGTAACCAAAAATGATGCGGTGCTGACAATCGGAAGGATTCTGGATCCGGCGTCGCAGGTGAATCTGCTCGCGGAACGGTCTCATCCGGTGCCGGTTTGCGTGGTGGATGCCAAACAACCCGAGCATTGCGCTGGGACTATGTTTCGCACCGACGTCGGGTTCAATGACGGACATGAAGGAGTTGTGCTGCGAGGTCCGCGTTCGGAGTCGCAATTGAGAGTGCTGTACAGCCGGGCATCTATGTATGTTTCGGCTGCCCGTTATGAGCCGACAGGCATGACCATTGTTGAGGCTGCGCTCTCACGATGCGCGCTCATCCTAAATGACATTCCTTCGTTGCGTGAGATTTGGGGGCCCGCTGCCGTCTATTTCCGCACCAACGATGCTGACAGCCTAAGTGAAGCAGTGCGCATTCTCAACAAAGATACGGAGCTGCGCCGTAGTTTTGCGAACCGCTCGTTTAATCGCGCCCGCGAGTGCTACAACGCGAATCGCATGACCAGCAATTACATTCAGCTGTACCGCAGCGTGGTCAATCAAAGCACCAAAGCCGCGTGAAACAATGGGTGGACTGACAAACGCTTTCTCGAAGAAATTCGAGAACCACTGACACACGGTTGCGATCTATTTCGCATACTGCAATTTTTGCAGGGTGCATCAAACGTATAGGTGTGCCACCCGCGATGAAAGCTGGGCTAACAGACCACGTATGGCGTGTAGAGGAATTAGTTTCGCTGCTGGAAGGCAGCGCAGCAGAAGTAGCTGCTGAATATCAGCGAGGCAATAGCTTTTGCTGTGCTACTAGGTTCATACGCTCGGTTATCCAGTTCCATGCTTCTGGTGGTAACCATCCGTTGATCGGGGATGTGACGGGAACGATAAGAACCGAATCAGTTGGCTCAAAGTACGGCACCAACTTTTGAATCAGTTCGTCGGGCGAATACGGCGTATAAACCACAAATGTGCTGTCAATATAGTGAAGCCACTGCTGCGCGTTACCCCTTAGTGCCACAAAAAACGGATCATAATCCCGTAGGGGATTTCTGAGCGCAAAGGTGACCAACAAAAGATTCACGTTTATTTGTCCTCGCCTTGCGTTAGCGATTTTGGCGCTTGCACACCTTCAATGGAAGTCGCCTGTCGCCGCGTCAGGATGTGATCACCTGTCCCATATTCGAGGCGCAGCTCTGCGCGGTGTCCACTTTCCCCGAACACTAAATGCTTCGGACGCCACCACGCAAATGCTGCGACCAATAAGCAGAGAACCAACAAGAATCCCAGAGAGATGCCCAGGACTTGTAGTTTGAAATTGTTTGTCGCTGAAACAAGCAGAATTGCACCTAAAACTACTGGTACCAAGATGGCGACACGGAAGTAGAATGACAAGGGAGTTTTCACCTCCTCCTTAAAAATGGAAGTGGCAACCCTAGTTATCCTCGTCCACAAATCGTCTGCCGACACGCGGAAAGGATACGCCTAGAGTTGCCAGATTCAAAACAGCCCACTACCCAACCAGTCCCATCAGTGGCAGAGCCTCCATCGAAGCTGGTATCTTTCTTGGTTGCTCTTATTCCATCGGAGGAAGCATGGCGGCGGTCAAAATTACAGTCAGGAAAAACGGTCCTTATCGCGTAGAAGCCCCGGAAGGTTCAATTGAGTTGGTGGATGCTGACGGAAATAAATATGATCTGACCGGCAAGCCCGCGTTCTCGCTCTGCCGTTGCGGGGCCTCAGTCAACAAACCATTCTGCGATGGGACCCACAGCAAGATGGGCTTCCAAGCCGCGGAAGCCGCCGTCAAGAAATCTGAAGAGGGCGCTCAACCATAAGGCCCACCCGCGGCGTCCAATCATTCGTAAGGGATTCAAAGGGGGCAAATGGCTGACTCGAACGATAAAGACCTGGGAATGCACCGCGGTATCACGCGGCGCGACTTCCTGAATGGGATCGCTGTCACTTCCGGACTTTCCATGTTGCCTCCGCATTTGTTGGCGGCACTGCAACACGATCTTGAGCCGGAGAAATCGCCGAACTATTATCCTCCAGCGCTGACCGGCCTGCGCGGCAGCCACGTGGGATCATTCGAGGTTGCACACAGCGTGCGCGATGGCGACTTCTGGCAGAAAGCTGGAACGCCGACCGACACCGGCGAGAGTTTTGACTTAGTCGTTGTGGGCGGCGGGATCAGCGGGCTCTCGGCTGCTTACTTTTTCCGCAGGGCAAATCCCAATGCTCGGGTCCTGATTCTCGACAACCACGACGATTTCGGCGGTCATGCAAAACGGAATGAATTCACTGTTGGCGATCGCAAACTCTTAGGATTCGGCGGCACATTCTCGATCGAAAGCCCGGCTCCGTATAGCGCAGTCGCTAAGGGCGTGGTTGAAGATCTGGGAATCGATGTAGCTTCCTATCCCAACTACGTTTCCAAGAACCTTTACAGCTCGCGGGGAATGTGGCCAAGTATTTTTTTCGATCAGCAAACATTCGGAGCGGACAAGCTCGTGGTTAATCCGGCGCCACTTGGCGGCGGCGAAGACAGCGATTCTCAGCGGGGCTCACCCGAAGCATGGAAGGCTTTTCTCGCTGAAGCGCCGATGTCGCAAAAGGCGAAACAGGATATTCAGGAGCTGTTCACCAACGCGAAAGATTATTTGCCAGGCCTTTCTTCAGATGAAAAAAAGGACCGGCTGGCGCGCATCAGTTATGCAAAATTCCTGACCGACATCGCGCACATCGACGAAAGTGTCGTGAAGCTTTACCAGGCAGCCCCACATGGATTGTTCGGCGTAGGAATCGACGCAGTCTCGGCGCAGGACGCGTGGGGTTTGGGCCTTCCCGGGTTTTCAGGAATGAAACTTGAACCGGGTCCTGGTAAGGGCATGAACCGCGATTGTATTCCGAACGCCGAGGCGGACAAATACTTTTTCCATTTCCCCGATGGCAATGCATCCATTGCGCGAATGCTGGTTCGTAAGTTAATTCCGCAGGCCATTGCCGGCGATTCGGCCGCCGACATCGTCACTCAAAAAGCAAACTACGCGAAGATCGATGATTCGTCGTCGCCGGTACGGATCCGAGTGAGCAGCACCGTGGTGCGGGTGAAGCACGTGGGCGATTCCGCCACCGCGAAAGAAGTTGAAATCACGTACTCGCGATTAGGCAAGCTTTATACGGTGCGTGCGCCGTACACCGTGCTGGCGTGCTGGAACATGGTCATTCCGTATATTTGCACCGACCTGCCGGAACAGCAGAAGCAAGCCCTGCACTCTGCGGCAAAGGTCCCGCTCCTGTACACCAATGTGGCGATCCGCAATTGGATGTCGTTTCAGAAGCTGGGCGCCAGTTCGGTTTACGCGCCGAGCTGTTATCACTCGGCGTTCACGCTGGATCTACCGGTGAGTATCGGTGGATATGAATGCTCGAAATCACCCGATCAGCCGATCGTGATCCACATGATGAAGACGCCGTGCAAACCCGGCCTGCCCGCGCGAGATCAGCATCGCATGGGACGGATCGAATTATTTATGACCGAGTTTTCGACGATGGAACGCAATGTCCGCGACCAGCTAGCCCGTACGCTGGGGCCTGGCGGATTCGATCCTGCGCGCGACATTGCCGCGATTACCGTGAACCGCTGGCCCCACGGATACGCTTACGAATACAACTCCTTGTGGGATAAATTCTGGATCGATGGGGGAGAAATTCCCTGCGAGGTGGCGCGCAAGCCATTCGGGCGAATCGCCATCGCGAATGCTGACGCAGGCGCATACGCTTACACCGACTGCGCGATTGACCAGGCTTGGAGGGCAGTGCAGGAGCTGCCAAAGGGTTAAAGGTTTTTCTCTGCGAACTCGGCGTGTCCTCTGCGATCTTTGCGATTAAAAGCTCTTAACCGCAGAGAGCGCAGAGAAATCAGCGAGGAACGCAGAGGAAGCAATTCAGTGGATGGTCTTCGTCTTCCGCGACATGTAATCCATTAACAGATACTGGCCTAAGGTATACGGGGTCGTGAAGTAGGCTTTGCCGCGGCACATCTCCGTGACTTTCTGGACGAACTGGACCAAGCCGTAATCGGACGCCAGCATGAAAGTATTGATCAGGATGCCGGCGCGCTTGCATTTTGAAACTTCTTCCAGCGTCTGGCTGACCACCAGCGGATCAAGCCCAAAGGCGTTCTTATAGATTCGACCGTCCTCCAACGTTAATGCCGACGGCTTGCCGTCCGTAATCATGACGATCTGCTTCATGTCCTTCTGCTGGCGTCTCAATATGCGCTGCGCCAGACGCAGGCCTTCCCGCGTGTTCGTGTAATAAGGACCAACCTTCACCCGCGCTAATTGCGACAAGGGAATTTCTTCGGCGGAATCATGAAACAAAATCAGAGACAGCGAATCGCCGGGATATTGGGTGCGCAACAGGTGCGACAGCGCCATGGCAACTTTCTTGGCCGGCGTGAAACGATCTTCGCCATACAAAATCATCGAATGGGAGCAGTCAAGCATCAGCACCGTGGCGCAGGAGGACTGGTATTCGCATTGATGCACCTGCAAGTCGGAATACTCAATGTTCAGCGGAAGCGTCAGGCCTTCGCGCTGAATCGCGCTCGAAAGAGTTGCTGTGATATCGAGATTCAACGTGTCGCCGAATTCATACTGTCGCGATGCTCCGCTTGCCTCAATTCCCGTGGCCATGTCGCGCGTGTCGTGACGCCCAAAGCTCGATTTGCCCAACGACCCCAGCAGATCACGGAGGGTTTTGTATCCCAGGAAGTCGAGGCTCTTGTCTGTGATTTCAAAGCGCGCTTGCTGCTGAGCGTCCCCGACCTGGCCCCCTCCGGTGCTCGGCCGCTTGGACGGCTCATGAGGCTGATCGATGCTGATGTAATCTTCCTGCTGCATACGCTGGATCAATTTTTCGATCAACTCATCGAGCGACCCCTGACCTTGCATCTGCTGCAACTGCTCGCGGAGTTCTTCGCTCAACAGGTCGCTATCTAGGAGCGCTTGCTCGATGGCGTCGCGCAGATCATCCAACGTTTGTTCGCCGTCGGGGAGATCGTAGTAGGAAAGATAATTCTGGAAGCCACTTTGCAGCAGGTAGTCAGAAAGCGCGCCGAGCAGGTCCTCCATGCTCATTTCGCCGGCGGGATCGGGAACGTATTTGGTGTAACGAATGCGTTTCATAAACAAAGCCGTTAGCCATCAGCTCTCAGCCATCAGCGAAATTCGAAGAAAATCGTCGTTGGTCGGTCGTTGGCCAGAACACTCAAGCCGTCCGCCGCCACCTGTCAGCCACCCGGAAAACCATCGCTTTAGCTGAAAGCTGACGGCTGAGAGCTGATAGCTAGTTCAACGGCCTTCTGCTTCTATACGGAAGTTCTTCCCGCTCGTACGGTTTCTCGCTGGGGCGCGGCTGTTTTTCGCCGGCGGTGAACACACGCTCTTCGTTTCTGCCGATGCGCTTGAGCGCGTATAAACCTTCGAGAATAAATTCGGCCGCCGAGACTTGCGCTTCCGCGCTGTCTTTGGGGCCAACATTCACGCGCGTCAGCTTGTCCATCAAACCCTGAATCCCGCGCAGTGTCTGCAGAAGATCGACTGCCGCCGCACTCTCGGCAATCTGGATTTCGCCGCCCAGATCGAACCACTGAATCACCTGCTGCATATTCGCGCCGGCAAAATATTGGTCGTAGGTTTTCGCGATGGCGTTGCGAATCAGTTCGCGGCTTACGTAGTCCGCGCCCTTCATCTCGCCCTCGTATTCCAGTTCCAATTTGCCGGTGATCGCGGGCAGCGCGGCATATACATCGCCGATGCGCGGAACCGTGACGTGTTCGTTGTAACGAATGGCGCGGCGTTCGGCGTTTGAAATCACGTTCTCCATGCATGAGATGGGCAGCCGCTGGCTAACGCCAGAACGCTTATCGATCCTCTTATCTTCGCGCGCGGTAAAGGCAATCCGCTCGATCACTTCGCGCACATATTTCGGAATCATCAGCTTATTACCGTTGCGGGCGGCCCAGGCTTCCTGGGTTGTGATCGCAATGCCCTCGTCGACAGTTGCTGGATAATGCGTACGGATTTCAGAACCGATGCGATCTTTGAGCGGCGTAATAATTTTGCCGCGAGCAGTGTAATCCTCAGGATTCGCGGTAAAAACCAATCCGACGTCGAGCGGCAAGCGAATGGGGTATCCCTTAATCTGCACGTCGCCTTCCTGCATTATGTTGAACAAGCCGACTTGAATTTTTCCGGCGAGATCGGGCAGTTCGTTGATGGCGAAAATTCCCCGGTTAGCACGCGGCAAGAGACCGTAATGGACGGTCAGTTCGCTAGAGAGTTCATGGCCGCTGCGCGCAGCTTTAATGGGATCGATGTCACCGATAAGGTCCGCGATGGTCACATCGGGCGTCGCGAGTTTTTCAACGTAACGCTGCTCCGGCGTGAGATAGGCAACGGCTGTGCTGTCTCCGCATTCCGCAATCAATTCCTGGCAACGGCGGCAAATAGGCGCGTAAGGATTGTCGTGAATTTCGCAGCCCGAAACGTATGGCATGTGCGGGTCGAGCAAAGAGGTGAGCGCGCGGAGAATACGGCTCTTGGCTTGCCCGCGTAATCCGAGCAGAATGAAGTTATGCCGGGAGAGGATGGCGTTGACTATCTGCGGAACGACGGTGTCGTCGTAACCGACAATACCGGGAAAAATCGGCGCTTCTTTATCCTTGCTCGTCCGCAGACGGCCAATCAGGTTGTCGCGCAGTTCATCCTTGACCCGTCGCGTACGCAATTTTTCTTCTGAGAACGGGCTACGCCGGAGTTCACCAAGAACACGGGGAAAATTCATCGCGGAAATACTCCAAAGCCGGACCCAATCAGCAAACGCAAGCTGAACAGCCGAACTGTCTCGATTATACGCCCGCCGTCTGTGCTCTTATTTTACGTGTCCGTTTCCGCCAGCCCGGTGTTTCGCGCTGGCACTGCGGTGCAAGGCGGGCAGGATGCCCTCGAAAAACGAAATGATGGCCCGGACGCGTTGCGCCTCTGAATTCATCTCTAAAAGCGCCTGCTGGAAGTCAGGATCGAACGGCAGCGACCCCGCCAGCCGGTAAGCGATTTGTGAGGCGTTGGTTTTTTCGGTTTCCTCGGCCCTGGCGCCGGCAAGTTCCATAATTTCGCCATGGAGCGCCAGCGCTTTCTGAATGTCTGCGGCGGCTGCGGGGTCGGTTTCATCTTCCAGATAAAAAACTTCCGCTTGCAGGAAGCTTCGTTCCTGGTTGACCTGCAGCACCTCGAAGCGCTTCTGGCCTTCCACCAGAATATTCATGCGTCCGTCCGGATAAGTCTTCAGGACGTTAATGATGTCTGCGGTGCAACCCGTGTTTACAAAAGCTTCTGCCTTGGCGCGAATAATGCCGAACGGACCTTTCTTCTCCAAACACTCTTTGATCATTTCTTTGTAACGTGGCTCGAATATGTGCAGCGGCAAGGGCACGCTGGGAAGAAGAACCAGATCAAGCGGAAACAACGGCAGTAGCATGCTCACGATCACTCCCCGCCACCGAACGTGGAATGGAAGCGTGGGCAGCGGCGCCCGCGCAACGTCAATCGGATAATTGTAATCGCGTCTTGACTTGCCCCGCCAAGCAAGGTACAAACCCGGCATGGCATTTTCCGACTTGGCGAAAGAAAAGCTCTCCGGAAAAGTGGTGGTCGTCACCGGCGCCTCCATGGGAATTGGAGAAGCGATCGTCGATCTTTTCGTGGGTCACGGCGCTCAGGTGGTGCTGTTATCGCGCGATTCCAACCGTCTGGAAGCTGCGCGGGCGCGCATCGGACACCTCGATCAGACACTGGCCTTGGCGTGCGATGTTCGTCATCGCGAAGAGATTGATCGCGTCATCGGCCTCATCATTCATCACTTCCATCGCATCGATATCTGGATCAACAACGCCGGTCACGGATTGCTTGACTCGGTGGCGACCATGCGAATGGACGATTGCCGGGAAATGTTTGACACCAATTTTTTTGGCACGGTAGAGGCCATGCAGGCGGTCATCCCCATCATGAAGCAGCAAGGTTCCGGCGCCATCATCAATGTCTCCAGTGTTGCCGGCCACATTCCGCTGCCGTTCCATGCCGCTTATAGCGCGACAAAATTTGCCATGAACGCTATCGGAAAAGCCGCACGCGTAGAACTGGCCGGGACGGGAATCCAGATTACGACCGTCTGTCCGGGATACGTGCGCACCGATTTCGGCGCCAACGCAATCAAGGGAAACGAGCGCAAGGAAATTCGACCGGCAGCGGCCCGCGGCATAAGCGCCAAGCGGGTGGCGCGAGCAACCCTCAACGGTTACTTGAAGCAAAAACGCGAAGTGATTGTGCCGTGGACGATGCACCCGGTGGCCAAAATCTATCAATTGTTTCCCGGCATCGTCGAATGGTCGATGGTTCGGATGGCCAAAAGCAGGCCCTAACTTCTATATGGCCGCAAGGGGAAAGTCTGCACACTACCCGAGCCTGGAAAATGCCACGGCTGTGATCACCGGCGGAGCCAGCGGAATCGGCGCTGCGATGGTGGAGCAGTTCGCGCTCCAGGGTGCACGAGTTGCGTTCCTCGACATCGCTGAAGAAAGCGCCGCCGCGCTAATCAAACAAATATCTCCCGAAGTCTCGAATCAGCCAGCATTTTTCAAGTGCGACGTGACTGACATCGCAAACTTGCGTTCCGTTATTAAGAAGATTGAAGCGCAATTTGGAACGATCAGGGTACTGGTGAACAACGCGGCCAGCGACGATCGCCACAATTTTTCCGAACTGAGTCCGGAATACTGGGACGAGCGCATGAACGTAAATTTGCGGCACCATTTTTTTGCCATCCAGGGGGTCGCACCGGGAATGGCGCGGGCCGGCGGAGGCTCGATCGTCAATATGAGTTCCATTGCATGGATGATTCCCTCGACCGGATTGCCGGCTTACATTACCGCGAAGGCGGGCATAGTGGGACTGACGCGAACCATGTCACGAGAGCTGGGCCGCGCCAACATCCGCGTGAACTGCGTCTCGCCAGGAGCGATTATGACTGAACGCCAGCGCCGCCTATGGATGACTCCCGATTATCTTGCGGAAATTATGCAGCGCCAGAGCCTCAAGCGCGAGTTGACCCCGGACGACGTTGCCGATTCGGTGCTGTTCCTCGCTTCTGAACAGAGTGCGGCCATCACCGGTCAGAACTTGATAGTGGATGGGGGTTGGGTTTAGCTAACACCAGCTCGCTAGTTAAACCATTTCATCAAGCATTACCTGCATCTCATGCTGGGCATGAGTGTCGCCCTTGCGCTCTGCCGTCGCAATACCTTCTCGCAGCATCTTAATTGCGTCATTCTGGCGATCACATTTTGCCAGCGTTTGCGCCGCCATGAAATATCCAGCGGTGTAGTCCGGATGGGCTGATAAAAGCTTTTGGAATTCGTCTATCGCCCGTTCCAATTGCCCAGCGTTCGAATATTCTACGGCCAAGCCATAGCGCGCGAAAACGTTGTTCCCGTCTTGGGCAAGCACCTCATTCAGCATCGTAATGCGGTCCATATCTGTATTCTCCACAATAACGCACAATTGGCCACAGCCACCGGCGTGAGTACAATCGATCAACAAAGATCCCAAGGAGTTTGTTTGGCCTGTCCATTTTTCATGCCCATGGAGCGTGCAGATGACATTGCTTTCCCGCATCCAGCGCGTTTGCCGTTAGGATCGAGTTGGCGCGGGACCTGCCTGGCGCCCGATCACGAGCAAGCAACACTGAGCAGCGTTGAACTCGAATCGTGCAATCTGGGATACGCGAAATCCTGCCCGCGTTTGCCGACAGAGCGTGCCTGCGATGCGATTCGTTTCGCGGTAGTCAACGAATCTCGCGAATCGATTTCATTGCAGTTTGTGCTTGAGAAAGCTTATCTTCCAATTTTCCACGGCATGCTGGCATACGATCAGCTTTCCGGGAAGTGGACTTCGCCACACCCCGACCAGGGCATCCAGAAAAAGGCAGAATGCTTTTTGCAATCGTACCTTGACCGAAAGCCCACATGAACGAATCCCCCGAACAGCTAATGCCACGACCGGTTTCCGATTCGCAATCGGAGATGAACGAAATCGTCCTACCCAATGACGCGAACCCCTTAGGCGCTCTGCTCGGCGGACGCCTCATGCACTGGATCGATCTTGCGGGCGCGCTGGCAGCGCATCGCCACTCGCGCAATTACGTGGTGACGGCGTCCATCGATCACCTGGATTTCTGGACGCCAGTGCATATCGGTGATCTGGTGGTACTGAAGTCGTCGGTTAACCGCGTGTTCACGACTTCCATGGAAGTCGGGGTTACGGTGTGGGTTGAAAATTATTTGTTGGATGAACTGCGCCACGTGAGTTCCGCATATCTCACCTTCGTCGCTGTCGATGCGGCGGGGCGACACTTGAAGGTTGCGCCGGTGATCCCCGAAACCGATGAACAGAGGCGGCGTTATGAAGACGCTGGACGAAGGCGCGAGATCAGAAAAGCCGAACGGCAACGCCGGCAAACCAATGCCCGGTAAGGTTTTACTTCGTGAACCTTTGTTTCCTTCGTGGTTCAGGGGTTGAAAGGCATTAACCACAAAGGACACGAAGGAACACGAAGGAAAACAAAAACTCTCAACAAATTTCAGAATTGGCCAACTATCTGGTTCTAATTCGCGAACCTTTGTGTCCTTCGTGGTTCATGGGTTAAAAGGCATTAACCACCAAGGACACTAAGTAACACGAAGGAAAAGCTTAGAGTGGTATTCCTACCAGGATCTTCACTGCAACGGGTTGATTATTCATTTGCGCCGGACGGAACACCCATTTGCCCAAAGCCTGTGCGATCGGTGCGCTGACTTGGACGTCAGGCGTTTGCTTCACGGAAATGTGGCTCAGCTTTCCGTCAGCGCCCAACATGGCGTAGACCACTACTTGGCGCTGAGAATATTTCTTCTCGAGGTCCTCCGGAATTTGCGGCCACTCTCTGATCACTGGCGACGGCGCGATGAGTTGTCCGTCGCCTGAAGACGAACCCGCCAGCGCATATTGCAGTGTCCACGTCGGATCTGCTTCTTGTGGCGTCCGCTGCATGGGGATATAAACGGTGTAAACCCGCTCGTTCTCGAAGACTCCAAAATCCTGCAGACCGCCGCCGCTGCTGGCTGTGGCGACGATCGTAATCTGATACGGCGTTTGCGGCGTCACGGTCAGACTGGAGGAGTTGCTGGCCGAACTGCTTCCCTCTTCACCCTGAATAGTGATGCCGGGAAATGCTCCCGAACCCGCTCCACTGCCTGCGCCTGATCCAGTGCCGGCGCCGTGACCAGAGCGACCAGCGCCGGTGCCGGCCGATCCACGGCCATTACCAGTGCCCGCGCCTCCAACTCCCGCGCCTGAAGTGCTTCCCGAGCCATTGCCGGTTCCAGCAGAGCCGCCGCCGAGAGCTTCGTTGGCGTTTCCAGAACCGCCTCCCGCCGCCGGATTGTGTCCTGCGCCGTTTCCGGCGTTTGCAGCCAACTCAGTCGCAGCATTGGCCGATTGAGCGTCATCCTGACCGGTGGCTGGCGAGTCGGACCGCGTGCCGTTCACCTTCCCCGGTGTCGTCGAGTTCGGATTCAGCGTCCCGCCTGGTGCAATGGCGAACCGGCCGCGAGCTTCGCCCGCAGGAATTTTCGCATTGCTTCCCGCCGGAAGCGGCATGGGACTGAGCGATAACATCGGCTCGGCAGCCTTGCCGTGCATCTCCATCTTCGCGATCTGCGCAGTCGACGGAGGAGCAATCTGCTTTTCAGCCTTCTCCGGCTTCTTCTCGGCGGCCACTTTTAAAGGCTGCGGAGCCGGCTTTTCGACCGGTTTTTCTTCTTTCTTCAACTCTTCCGGCTTCTTAGGCTCGACCTTCGGGGCCTCTGGGAGCGGCTGTTCGGCGGCGGGCAGCTTCGGCATTTCCGCTCGCGCCAGAAGCTCTGGGGCTTTGGCGACAGGCACATTCCATTTCGCGTTGCGACGCAGGTCCGAATCGCGTTTGACCTTGATCGGCTGCGCTGCGAGGTGAGGTTGCGGCAGCGCAGTCTTTGGCGCCATCAGAGAGGCAGGCAGGCGCGTCTCCGCCATCTGCACGATGTTGGGAAGCGGAACTAATTTCTTGAGCGGCTCAGGATGAACCATCAGCGGGCGCAGTAAAGTCTGGAATGCGTTTGTGGGGTTCGGAGGATCAGACAAGATCGCCTGCGTTCCAGGATAGGCAAATCCTTTGCTGGCGCGCGCTGGCGCCCCCGACGCCTGTTGCGGCTTGCTCCTGCCACCGCCCGGACTTTTTTGTCCTTCAGTGCCGCCGCCGACTTCGGGCAAATAAATGAGGCGACTCTGAGCCGACTGGGAACCCACGATCAATGTCTGGCTACGGAACGAAGGCAATCCATAAGTGATGAGCATGAAAAGACCGAACATTGCGACTTCGTGTCCGATGATCGAATACAAGAGGCCGCGGCCAGGGAGATAACCGAATTTAAAGGAGGTGAAGGTCGGAGTGCTGTCTGTAGCCATCGCCGCCAAGGTGGACGGACACTTTCGACTTTGACTTCCCTGCCCTACGCGGTGCGAGCCCGGTCGCGATACAAATTCCGGATTTAATGTGGCCGCTGAGTCCTCCGACTCGGGCGTGGGCTCCAGGTATTCGGCCGGTGAGTCAATCTTCGTTGGCGCAACTCTAAAATTGGGAGTAATGCCTTGTGCGATTGTTTTTCGCAGCTCCTCGATTGTTGCAGAAGCTTCGCCGTGACCATTTGCCGATCGGCCAACCGGGGTCTGTTCGATGGATTGTGGTTCGTCGATGTTGAGCCCGAGGGAAAGAAAAGCCATAATTCACTGCACCGGAAATCTGCGTGGTGACACGCTCGCGACCTTGGGCCGCTTCTTTATGCGATCCGGACGGCGGACCGGAACACTCGGACGCGGTCTAAGGCCGTGGGGACATCCTGGCGCATTAGCTGCGTCTCCGGAATATCGTCTTCTGCTTGAAAATCAACTTCCTCTTCCTGTATTTCGGCAACCTCCGACTGGTTTATCAGGCGATGCAGATAGCAGCGGCTGATCCCCAGTTCCTTGGCTGCCTTTAATTTATTGCCATTGTGCTTCGCGAGGGCCCCGCGGACTAGTTCGCGTTTGAAGTTCTTCAAAGCATCGTGGAACGACCCTTTGGGCAACTCGTCAGAAATGCCTAGTCCTTGCAGTTCGTGCGGCAGGTCATCGATTCCAAGACGATCATGCCCATTTCCCAACACTAGACTGCGTTCGATTATGTTCTGCAGTTCACGCACGTTGCCCGGCCACGAATGCCGCGCCAGAGCACCCATAAAACCAGGAGTCATGCTACGGCATTGCTTCTTGTGAAGCTTGGCGAAGGTTCGGAGGAAATACTCGGCCAGCAGAGGAATGTCTTCGTTGCGGTCGCGCAACGGAGGCATCGCAATCTTGACTACGGAGATCCGAAAATAAAGGTCTTCGCGGAAAGTGCCCTCCCGGACCATCTGTTCCAAATTGCGATTCGTGGCGCAGATTACGCGTACGTCGATGGGATGAGAGGCATTTGAGCCCAGGCGCGAAACCGTTCGCTCTTGCAATGCACGCAACAGCTTAGCCTGAAGCGGAAGAGCCAAATCTCCGATTTCATCAATGAAAATCGTGCCGCCATTGGCCTCTTCAAAACGTCCACGACGGCCCTGACTAGCTCCAGTAAATGCACCGCGCTCGTGCCCGAAAAGCTCGTCATCGATGAGCGATTCCGGAAACGAACATACCGAAAAAGCCACAAATGGTTTGTTCACGCGCGTGCTGAGCTGGTGAATGGCCTTTGCGACTAAACCTTTCCCTGTCCCACTTTCACCAGTCACGAGCACCGTGGTAAAGACGCTGGCGACTTTGCGAATGACGTCGTTTACGCGATCCATCGCGGTGCTGTTTCCCAGCAGACCGTCAATCCTGCTGCTACCCAGTATTTGCTGAGCAGCCGCTAACTCGCGTGTTATTGCCGCCCTCCGGCAAGCGCGGTTGATTGCAAAGCGTAACTCCTGCACGTCGAGCGGCTGTTCGAGAAAATCTACGGCGCCCTCGCGAAACAACTGCAGTGCAGATGCTGAATGTTTTCCCCATCCGAAGATGATGATTGGCGGGGCGGAGGGAAGCTCAGAAGCCGATCGCAAAAGAAAACGTTGCGACTGCTCCTCTGAGGTGATATTCAGCAAAATCGCATCGATGTCGCTGTTTGCGATCTTAGCGACAGCCGGCTGTGGCGCAAAAACCTGCCGGATGCTGTAGCCAGATTCACCGAGAACCTCCTGCAAAACATTGCCAAAGGCCTCGTCCGGGTCTACCAACAGAACACGTTTCACTCTATCTCCAAAGCTTGGGCTCCCCAAAACGACCCCTTTCCGCAACTCCAAGTTACTCACTACGCACATGGAATACTCGCGAAAGGATAGGGTTTAGGTTCTCCTCAAAACCCCTATCTCATTGTTTACAGCGGGAGCCGGAAACCAGAGAGTTGGATTGTTCCCAGGTGCTCTTACAGCTGTTGGGGGAGAATAATACAGATAAAACTGTATAGCAATAGTAACGCCAATAAAAATAGCGCAAACTACGTGCAAAAAACCGCCAAACTATGCTAGTAGGGCAAGGCGAAGTGTAAACCCTTGCATACGTTAATTTCGGAAGCATCTACAGCCAATCAGGATGCTATTTGTTCATTCTCTTCGATCTGCAAACATTTGTAATCACTAGTACATCCATGGTCTACAGTGCTGGTGTATCGTCATTTGGCCGAGCAAGCGGGGCTGATTCTGTGTCTGAATCAGCAATCACTGCCTTCCGGCAACCTCGGCAAGGCAGCGTGCGGCATAAGAGACATGCTCTTCGGTCATTTCGGGAAAAAGGGGCACGCTGAGCACCTGCTCGCAGGCATGCTCGGTGAAAGGCAAACTGCCGGGACCTTGCTCCAGATAGGAGAATGCTTCCTGCAAGTGAAGCGGCTTGGGATAGTGCACTCCCGTCTGGACCCCTAGCTTCTCCAATTCTGTGCGAACCTTGTCACGATTTTCTATATAGGCGACAAACAAGTGATACACGCACTCCGCTCCAGTTGAGTCCTCAGGAAGGCGCAAGTTGGCCCCTTGCAGCAGGCGGCGATATAGTCCGGCGCAGGCTTGGCGCTTCGCCGTCCACTGATCGAGGTATTTCATTTTTACGTTGAGCACCGCGGCCTGAAACCCGTCCATCCGATAGTTGTACCCAACATATTTATGTAAATAGCGCGTGGATTCGCCGTGAGAACGCAACGACCGCGCCATCGATGCCACACCATCGTCATTGGTGGTCAATGCGCCGCCTTCGCCATAGGCGCCCAAGTTTTTACCAGGATAAAAACTGAACGCCGCCGCGTGCCCGAATCCCCCGACGCGTTTGCCGGCATATCGGGCCCCATGCGCCTGACAGGCGTCCTCTACCATCAGAAGGCGATGGCGTCCGGCGATTTCCAGAATCGAATCTAAACTCGCTGGCCTGCCGTAGAGGTGCACTGGAATAATGGCGCGCGTATGCGGGGTGATCGCAGTTTCGATTCGTTCGGGATCGATGTTGGCCGTGACGGGGTGAATATCTACAAAGACCGGAGTCGCGCCGGTATAAACGATCGCCTCGGCTGTCGCGATGAAGGTATTCGAGGTGGTGATGACCTCGTCTCCGACGCCAATACCAGCCGCAAGCAGCGCCAAGTGCAATGCGCTGGTACCGGAATTGACTGCTACGCAGTGCTTCACCTCGCAATATTCAGCAAACGTCTGCTCGAAATGCTCGACTTCCTCTCCCAGAATAAAAGCCGCGTTCTGGCAGACGCGATCCAGCGCCTCGAGAATTTCGTCGCGCAGCAGCCCGTACTGAGCTTTTAAGTCGAAATATGGGACGGTTGGATTTGTTGTTTTCAAACAGATCTCCTTCTGCTGTGCTTACTGTGTTCCTAAAGGGCAAAAAATTGACAATCTAGGCGCCAAGCATGTCGCCGGTGTGCCGGTTCCGCAAGTTACGCTGCCTGCATTTTACTCATTTGCCGAATCGAGGAAATACATTCGCTACCCGGTGCGACCCGGCAGCACCTGCCAACGCAAAAGCTGGCCGCATGATCGTGCTTCAGTCCCGTCGACGAACAGAAAAACAGAGCTTTCTATCATCAGAAGGTCACTCTCGAAGAAATACCTTGTCTACATTTGTATTCTCGCCTTGGCCGCGATGCACGCGATTCTTATGTTAGTTATCGGACAAAACCCCACCGCGCTTCTGGGGAAATGCCTTCGTACCAACTACTTACGTTGCGCACTGCGGCGTAAGCCGCGGCCCGCTTTCGATCCAGCGACTCTGGAACTTAACTTGCTCTTTATGAGTTGACCTTGCCGCACTTCCGTCCCCCGCGGAGCGAGGCCTTCGCTTCCCCCTTAACAAAAACCAGATGTGACACGGCCCAATGCAAGCTAACTGCTGCGTCGGCCCGGATGTGTCTATTTCAGCCGTAAGTGTCTGCTGCTGCAAAATTCCATTTTCATCGAGGTAGGGAATGAAACGCGCACCCAAAGCACCTTTGATCCTTGTCGCTCTTCTGTGCTTTGCCGGGCTTCTGAAGGCCACTTTGCCGCAGACCGTGATCGGCAAGTGGACTGCCGCTATAGGGCTTTCACAGCCCCGAGCGAATGCCGCTTCCGTCATTCTTCCGGATGGACGCATTCTGATCATCGGCGGCGATGGCGGCAGCGGATCCTTGCAGTCAGTGGAAGTGTTCGGGACTGACGGTAGCGTTTCCCCAGCGGCAGCCATGAACGTACCACGCAGCCAGCATTTTGCGGTAGTCCTGAGCGATGGGCGCGTATTGGTCGGCGGTGGCGTTTCGAGTGGCGGCGGAACCACCAACTCGGGGGAGATTTACGATTCCTCTGCCGACACCTGGACAAAAACCAACGCCATGGCGGAGGCACGTGCGAATGCCACAGCTGCCCTTTTGCAGGATGGCCGGGTCCTGATTGCGGGCGGAGACAACTCCGGCAGTCCCAGCAACACCCTTGAAATCTTCGATCCTTCGAACGGCAGCTTCGCTTTCGCTGGAACGCTTTCTGCGGCTCGCACCAAGCACGCAATGGCGGTGCTGAAAGATGGCCGCGTGTTGATCGTTGGTGGATTCGATGGCACCAATCCTCTGGCTTCGACCGACATTTTCGATCCTTTATCTGGAAGCGTCAGCGCAGGGCCAACTCTTGCCACTGCGCGCTATTCGGCTTCCGCGACCACGCTGCTGAACGGACAAGTCGCCGTCATCGGCGGCGCGGGCAGCGATGGCAATGGCGGCACAACCGATTTGGCCTCGGCAGAAATTTTTGATCCATCTACTGGAGCTTTTACCACCGCGGGTGTGACTTTAACTACGGCACGGGAAGCACATCAGGCATACCTGTTACCAAAAAATAACAGCGTTCTGATCGTTGGCGGAGCTTCGAGCGGATCGACTGTAGCCGCGTCTGAACTGTTTACGCCACAAGCTTCGCCGAGCAGCGGCGCCTGGACGTACGCGATCGCCACAACTGGTTCGAACGTGACGCCCCGTAGCGCCGCAACCGGAAGCGCAATGCAGCAGGACGGCCTCCTCCTGGCCGCCGGCGGCACTGACGCTTCCGGCAATACTTTGGCCAGCACCGAGCTGTACGCGTTCCCCACGGTCAAGACCGATCAGGCGGATTATCCTCCCGGCACGACCGTCAACATCACCGGCCGCGGCTTCCAGCCGAACGAAACTGTAACTATCACGCTGGTCGAATCTCCGCTGTTTGATACACACGGGCCGTACACCATTACTGCCGATAGCAATGGCAACATTTCTGACAGCAGTTTTACGACGGATATTCACGACGAGAATGTGCGCTTCTGGTTGAGCGCAACGGGAAGCCAGTCGGGATTGGTGGCACAGAACACGTTCACGGACGCGGTCAATGTAAACACGTCCGTTGCATCGAGCAATAACCCCTCTGTAGTAGGTCAATCCGTTACGCTCACGGCTACGGCCACTCAGAACGGCAATGGCAGCCCCATTACGTGCGGGACGATCCAGTTTAAAGATAATGGCAACGATCTCGGTTCTTCCCTTACGCTAAACGGGATTTCCGATCAGGTATCGCTCTCAACAACCGCGCTCACGCAGGGAAGCCATACGATTATTGCGGTTTACTCCGGAAGTACCGGATGTACGACTAACAATAACAATACTGATAACCCACTAACTCAGCTGGTCGCTGGTGCCGCCACAAAAGTTGTTTTCGTCCAGGAGCCGACGGCGGCAACCGCAGGGCAGAGCATCTCTCCGGCCGTTACTGTCCAGGTTGAAGATGCTAACGGCACATTGGTTAGTAACAGCTCTGCCTCGATCACTGTTGCCATCGGCGCCAATCCGGGCGGCGGAACGCTCAGTGGCACGCCGACGCAAAATGCCGTGAACGGCGTCGCCACATTCGGCGGCCTTTCAATCAATAAAACTGGAACAGGTTACACACTGACGGCCAGCAGCACCGGCCTAATGCAGGCCACGAGCACCGCCTTCAACATTATCGCCGGAACCGCCACGCAGCTGGCCTTCACTACTCAGCCTAGCAACAGCACCGGCGGGGTCGCATTCCCGACTCAGCCGGTTGTCACATTGGAAGATACCAATGGAAATGCGGTAACAGGCACACCCCAGACCGTCACGCTCGCAATCCAGAACAATGCAGGCCCGGGCGGTACGTTGAGCGGCACCAGGGGCGTAGCAGTCAATACCACCACCGGGCAGGCGACCTTTAGCGGTCTCTCCATTGACAAGCCAGGAAATGGCTACACATTGACCGCCACTGGAAATGCGATCGACACCACGGCCGGAGCTGTAGTGAGCGCGCCGTTCAATATCAGCGTGGGACCTGCGGCGAAGCTGGCATTTACGGCGAGCCCGAGCAGTTCGGCAGTGGGCCAGGCGTTCGCGACGCAGCCTTCCGTTACGGTCGAAGACGCGGGAAACAACCCAGTTACAAACGACAGTAGCGATGCTGTAACGCTCACCATAACCACCGGAACCGGAACATCCGGCGCTGCACTCTCATGCACGACAAATCCGCTGACGGTGACAGGCGGAGTAGTGAGCTTCTCCGGTTGCAATATTAATACGGCGGGGAACAACTACAGCTTGACGGCAAAAAGCGGCACGCTTACGTCCGCTACCAGCAACGCTTTCAATATCACCCAAGCCAGCACCACGACTACAGTTGCGTCGTCCGCCAATCCATCGGTGTTTGGCCAATTGGTGACGTTCACGGCTACTGTAACAGGCAGCGGCACCCCGACCGGGACTGTCACCTTCAAGGACGGCACGACGACGCTCGGCACTGGTGCGCTCTCGACGACGGGTGGAGTGACCACAGCCAAAGTCAGCACATCGGTACTTTCGGTCGCTTCACATTCAATTACCGCCGTGTATGGCGGCGACAACAATTTCACCGGGAGCACGTCATCGCCCCTGCCGCAGACCGTCAATCAGGCAAGCACGACTACGAAGCTCGCTTCGAGCACGAATCCATCAAACTTCGGGCAATCGGTCACGTTCACCGCGACCGTAGCGGCAGTGTCCCCTGGCGCCGGCAATGCGACCGGAACGGTGACATTCACAGACGGCACCACAACGCTGGGCACGGGCACGCTTTCGACAACTGGCGGACTAACAACGGCCACATTCACCACGTCAACGCTGACAGTTGGCAGCCACCCCATTAATGCTAGTTACGGCGGCGATACGAATTTCACCGGCAGCAGCACCGCAACTGCGCTCATCCAAACAGTGAATACCGCCACCACGACGACCACTGTCGCTTCCTCTGCAAACCCTGCCGTCGCTGGCCAGGTGATTACATTGACCGCGACGGTTACACCGAGCGGCGGCGGCACGCCAACGGGCAGCGTCGCGTTCAAAGATTCAGGAATAACCTTCGGGAGTGGAACACTGTCCACAACCGGCGGGGTCACGACCGCCACCGTTATCGTGATACAGTCGGTGGGCTCGCATTCAATTACAGCGAGCTACAGCGGCGATTCGAACTTCAGCGGGAGCACGTCGAGTGTGCTCACGCAAACCGTCGACAAAGCGAACACGACAACCACGCTCGCGTCTGCGCCTAACCCGTCCGTGTTCGATTCGCCGGTTACGTTCACAGTCACTGTTGCGGCGGTCGCTCCTGGCGCAGGACCGCCGAGCGGCACAGTTACTCTCACGATGGGCAATACCGTCGAGGGCACTGGCACTCTTTCTACATCAGGTGCAGTAACCACAGCGACCATCATCGTTTCCACGCTGCCGGTGGGAAGCAACGGACTTAAGGCGAGCTATGGCGGCGACAGCAATTTTATTGGCAGCTCCACGCCAAACGCCCTCTCGCAAACGGTGACCACGGCACCGACGACGACCACGTTAGCTTCATCTGTAAATTCGTCGGTCTTCGGGCAATCGGTTACTTTCACAGCGACGGTATCCGTCAACGCCCCGTCAACCGGAACTATTCCTGCTGCCGAGACAGTCACATTCAAGGACAACGGAACCACAATCGGCACCGGAACGACCAACGCTTCCGGCGTGGCCACGTTCACGACCAGCTCGCTAATCGCTGCAACTCACCCGATCACCGCAACCTACTCCGGGGACACGAACTTTGCCACGAGCACTTCCTCGGCTGTCTCGCAGGTCGTAAACCCTGCACCGACGGCGACAGCTTTGGCGTCGGCGCCAAACCCCTCGGTGTTCGGCCAATCGGTGACGTTCACTGCGACGGTCACGGTGAGTTCGCCCGGTGCCGGCGCCATTCCAGCAGGCGAAACGGTCACGTTCAAAGACGGACCTAATACCCTGGGCACCGGATTGACGAACGCTTCGGGCGTTGCGACGTTCACAACCTCAGCGCTTACGGCTGCGACGCATTCCGTCACCGCGGTTTATGCGGGAGACACGAGTTTCGCCACCAGCACGTCTTCAGCTGTGTCGCAGGTGGTGAATCAAGCGAGTACGACCACGACAGTTACATCGAGTGTGAATCCTTCGTCCCTCGGACAATCGGTCACCTTTACCGCGACGGTAGCGGCGGTAGCTCCGGGCAGCGGCAATCCGACCGGGACTGTCACGTTCAAAGATGGCGCCAACGCGATCGGCACGGGAACATTGTCAACCACCGCTGGTGTGACGACCGCCACGTTCAGCACCTCTGCACTCACCTCCGGTTCGCATTCGATTACCGCGGTTTACGGCAGCGACACGAATTTCAGCGGCAGCACGTCATCGGCGCTGACTCAAAACGTTCTATCTCCGCCATCGATTTTGAAAGCGTTCGGCGCGGCTACGATTCCGCTGAATGGCACGACCAGCCTGACTTTCACGATTACGAATCCGGCTGGGAATACGGTCGCGCTGAATGGGCTGGCGTTCACCGATACATTGCCTGCCGGAATGGTGGTTGCAACCCCGAATGGCCTTAGCAGCACATGCGGAGGTACGCCGACGGCGGTCGCAGGCAGTGGTAGCGTGAGCCTGAGTGGCGGAACGGTCGCGGCCAGCAGTTCATGCAGCATCAGCGTGAATGTGACCGGCACGAGCGTAGGCCAGAAGAACAACACGACCGGCGCTGTGAGTTCAACCAATGGCGGGACTGGCAATACCGCCTCCGCCAGTATCATCGTGGATGCGCCGCCGACGATCTCGAAAGCGTTTGGCGCAGCCCAAATCAATCTGAACACCAGCACCAGCCTGACGTTCACGATCTCAAATCCAAACGCTACGAGCCTGAGCGGCATCGCATTCAGCGATAGTTTGCCCTCTGGCCTGGTGGTTGCAAGTCCTGCAGGATTCACCGGTAGCTGCGGTAGCGGCACCATCTCGGCAATAGCGGGCTCGTCTCTGGTCGCTCTTTCGGGTGGCACGCTAGCTGCCAGCGGACAGTGCGTTTTCAGCGTGAACGTCACCGGCACGAGCACAGGCGCGAAGCTCAACACGACCGGTGCGATTACCTCCACTGAAGGCGGCACCGGCGCAACCAGCAACACGGCGACACTGAACGTCGTCGGCACGCCGCCGACGATCACCAGTGGCAACAGCGCGACGTTTACGGCAGGGATCGCGAACTCGTTCACGGTTGCAACGAGCGGCACGCCGACAGCGAGCTTGAGTTTCACCGGCACGCTTCCAACCGGCGTGGGATTCACTGACAACGGCAACGGTACAGCGACAATCTCCGGGACGGCGACCACGGCGGGTAACTACCCAATCACGATCACTGCGCAAAATGGCGTGCCTCCCAATGCGACGCAGACGTTCACCTTGATGGTGAACGCCGGGGCGCTAGCAACGATCACCCTTAGCCCTGCGAACGCCACCATCACCGCAGGCGGCAATGAATCCTATGCCGCTGCGGGTTTTGACAAGTTTGGAAACTCGATCGGCGATGTAACCGGCGCCACAACCTTCACCGTCACCGGTGGGACATGTTTGTCGAATTCTTGCAGCAGCACATTGGCGGGAACACAGACCGTAACCGGAAATGACGGCGGCATCATCGGCAGCGCGATGCTTAATGTGATGCCTGGAGCAATCACACATCTCGCGTTATCACCTGCCACTGCTAGCATTACTGCGGGCGGAAGCCAGAGCTACACCGCGCTCGGCTTGGATATGTACAACAACGGAGCTGGGGACGTCACCAGCTTGACGACTTTCACCATCAGCTCTGCCGGTTCGTGCAGCGGCGCGAGTTGCACCAGCAACGTCGCGGGCACAGAGATGGTGACCGGAACCTACACTAATGGGTCACAAGGAGCAGCCACGTTAACGGTCACTGCCGGAAGCTTCACCCACTTACAACTCCTGGTGCCGGGAGAAACCGCGGCGCCTGGAACTGCCACCGGCAAGACCGGAACCCCGAACGTCGAATATGTAAACGGGCCGTTCAACGTCACGGTGAACGCAGTTGACCAGTTCTTCAACGTGGTGAGCGGTGTTAGCGATACAGTCCATTTCGCTTCCAACGACACTGACCCGAACACGAAATTGCCATCGGATACAGCGCTGGTGAACGGTATCGGCAGCTTCAGTGTGACGCTCGAAACTGTGAGCTACAACCCACTCAAAACGACGATCACCGCGTCGGATGTTACGAATAACTCAATCACCTCTGACACCAGTCCGGCGATCGAAGTCATCGTGGTTTACACCGCCAGCATCACGCCAACTATGGCAGGCACCGGCGATGCCACCACCTACACACTTATCGTGAACAATGCCCAAGCGCCGAATACAAACAATCTAGAGAGTGTGCAAGTGTCCGTTCCAACGGCCGATCAGAGCACGGTGACAGGCGTATCGCTTGTCGCATCCAACGGCGGACCGGCTCTGAATTGGACTCAAGATATGACCAAGCTGCCGGGCACGCTGCGCTTCTCCGTGAACAGCGATGCAGAGGCGGTCACCCCGGGCGGAACGATCACGATCACGTTCACGGCGACCAGCAATGCGCCAGTCACAACAGTTCCCGTGTCAGAGCAGTGGATCACGAACGGGTTCTCAGACGCCGCTTCAAACAATGGCCTGCCGCTCGCGGGCCCAGAGCCGACGGTGCAGATCGGAGCGGCGCCCAAGATCACCAGTCTGAACACTGCAACCTTTACGTTCGGAACTCCGGGAACGTCATTTACGGTGACGACCAGCGGCGTGCCGACACCCACGGTGAGCGAGAGCGGATCACTCGCGCCGGGACTTACTTTCACGGCCAACTCGGATGGAATGGCGACGATCTCCGGCACGCCGACGGCGGCCGGTAGTTACCCAATAACCATCACAGCGCACAGCGGCTTCGGGCCGGATGCTACGCAGGTTTTGAACATCGTCGTGAACAAGGCAGACTCGGTGAGCACGGTGGTTTCGAACGCCGAGCCATCAGTGTTTGGGCAATCTGTGACATTTACCGCTACTGTGAGTGCCGTCTCGCCTGCGACCGGCACGCCGACAGGAATGGTGACGTTCTTCGCCGACGGAACGACCCAAATCGGCGCTCCGCAGACGTTGAATGCATTCGGCAAGGCAAGCTTGAACACTTCGACGTTGGCAGTAGCTTCGCATTCGATCACGGCGGTTTACAGCGGCGATAACAACTTCAACAAAACCGGTGAGGGCGCAAGCAACGCAATTGCATTCACACAAGACGTGAACAAGGCTGACACGAATAGCACGGTCGTTTCGAGCGTGAATCCGTCAGTCTTTGGACAGTCGGTTACATTTACGGCAACAGTTGCTGCGGTCGCGCCGGGCGCAGGCACGCCGACGGGTACCGTCCAATTCATGGATGGTGCGAATTCGCTGGGATCTCCAATGGCGCTAAGTGGCGGGCAGGCGAGCCTCAGCACATCACCATTGAACGTGGCCTCGCACTACATCAAAGCGGTTTATAGCGGCGATGGAAACTTCAACGTGACCGGCTTTGACGCGGGAAGCACGGCAACGCCGGTGACGCAAGTTGTAAACAAGGCGGATTCGAGCAGCGTGACGGCGTCGAGCGTGAACCCATCTGTCTTCGGGCAGTCTGTGACGTTCACGGCGACAGTGACCGCGGTGGCGCCCGGCAGCGGAACACCGACGGGAACTGTGGACTTCAAAGATGGAGCGACGACTGTCGCTTCTGGGGTGCTGCTGACCAGCGGTCAGGCCAGCTTCACGACATCTTCGCTGACTGTGGCCTCGCACTACATCAAAGCGGTTTATAGCGGCGATGGAAACTTCAACGTGACCGGCTTTGATGCGGGAAGTACGGCGACGCCGGTAGCGCAGATTGTTAACAAAGCGGACTCAAGCAGTGTGACGGTTTCGAGCGTAACGCCGTCAGTATTCGGGCAGTCGGTAACGTTCACGGCGACAGTGACTGCGGTGGCTCCGGGATCTGGCACGCCGACGGGAACCGTGGACTTCAAGGATGGAGCAACCACGATCGCATCGGGCGTGATGTTGAGCGGCGGTTCAGTCACTTTCACGACCTCATCCCTCAGCGTTGCTTCGCACTACATCAAAGCAGTTTATAGCGGAGATGGAAATTTCAATGGAACGGGAATGGGAGCGAGCACGGCCACACCGATTAACCAGGTTGTCAACAAAGCTGACAGCACCAGCACCGTGGTCTCGAGCCTGAATTCATCTACGTTTGGACAGTCGGTGACCTTCACCGCAACCGTGACCGCCGTGGCGCCGGGTACTGGAACTCCTGGCGGGACTGTGACGTTCATGGACGGCAGCAGCGCACTTGGACCGGCGGTTTCCTTGGCGAGCGGCGTGGCAACTTTTAGCACGTCGTCGTTGAACGCGGCGACGCACTCGATTACGGCCGTGTATAGCGGAGACGCTAACTTCAACGCCACCAACTTTGACGGTGCCAGCACCGCGAACACGCTAGCGCAGGTGGTTAATAAAGCCGACGCGGTTATCAAAGTAACGCCTTACAACATCACTTATGACGGCAATTCGCACAGCGCAGGCGGCACGGCGACCGGCGTCTTCAACGAAACACTGACCGGGCTTGACCTGAGCGGAACGACACACACAAACGCGGGAACTTACTACGATAAGTGGGTCTTTACTGATGTGACCGGCAACTACAACAATGCGACCGCCACGATAACAGATGTCATTTCACAGGCGAGCGCAGTGATTGTAGTGAATGGTTTTAGCGGGATGTACGACGCCAATTCACATGGCGCGACCGGAACCGCAGTCGGCGTGGAGACTCCGACGCCGGCCGATCTGAACGCTCTATTGCACCTGGGAGCGAGCTTTACCGCCGTGCCGGGCGGCACGGCTAACTGGAGTTTCGACGGCAACAATAACTACAAGGCAGCCAGCGGTTCGGTTGCGATCACGATCACACCGGCTCCTTCGGTGACGACGGTTATGTTTGAGGCAGGGCCGTATACGTATCGCGGGACACCGTTCACGGCGGCGGCGACCGCAAGCGGCATCGGCGGGCTCAATGTGAACGTATTACCCGTTATGTACAGCGGCGACTGCAAGAATGTGACTGCGGGCGGCTGCACTGCAACAGCAACATTTGCTGGCGACCAAAACCATACCGGCAGCATGGGAATGGCCAGCATCGTCATAACACCGGCCAGCACCTCAACCACAGTCGCATCTTCGCCCAACCCGTCGAATTGGACAAATGTGGTGACACTAACAGCGAATGTGGTCAACAGCTCCGGAACCAACGTTCAGCCGGTCGGATCGGTTTACTTCTACAACAACGCGCCGAGCGGATCGAGCTGCAATAGCTTGCTCGCGAGCGCAACCAGTCCGATCGGCATCGGTGCCGTAACTGGAGTCACAGACACCACTGTCACGAACTACCTCAACATGTCCACAGCCACGATAACTACACCTGGTCTGCCGGCGGGAGCTGACACGATTCTCGCCTGCTACAACTACAACCCGGCGGACATGACCTACACGGCCAACTTTAATGCAAGCTCGGGAACGACATCGCAAACCGTGAACCCGGCGCCGATTGTCACGCTGGTTCCGAACAGCTTGTCTTTCGGCACGCAGGCAGCAGGCACGAAGAGCGGAGTGCAATCGGTCACCATTTGCAACGGCCCGAGCGCTGGGACCTGCGCGGGTGTTCCAACGGCTACCGCTGCCCTCAGCATCAGCTCCATCGGCTTCGGCGGCAACAACCCTGGTGACTTCATCTTTACGACCTCGCCTGCCAACAACTGCGGTGGCGGCATTGCCAATGGCGGCAGTTGCGTTGTCAACGTGCAGTTTGCGCCTCAAAGCAACAGCAGCGGCGTGGAGTCGGCGTTCCTCAACCTGACCGACAACAATGTCAATATTGCCGGATCCGTGCAATCGGCTTCCGTCACTGGCGCGGGTCTCAGCGTTATAGGGCCAGTGGCAGGCTCATTCTCGACGTATGCAATCGCCGCGACTAACAACAACTGCAGCGCTGTGAATATCAGCGGTAACGGAACGGTGGACGGCTTTAACGGCGCCACCAACAGCGGAAACGTCGCCATCAACGGAAACGCCTCATTGAACGGCGGCCCGGTTATTAATGGAACGCTCTATTCGCTCTTCGGCACCACCGGCAGCTGCAGCAGCAAGAGCATGACGGGTGCAACCATTACGGGCAAGGCACAGATAACCGGCGGTGAAAAGCTGCTTTCCGGAACTCTAAACTTTGCCTTGCCAGCAACGTTCTCTGGGGCGACGACGTCCTGGAACATAACTTCGTGCCCGTCAGGGTTGACCGGTTGCTCCAACACCGGAACCAAGACGGTCAGTCTGGCTCCGGGTCAATACGGGAACCTGACTATCAGCGGCGGCACGGTGGCACACGTATCGGCAGGCACTTACAACATCAACAGCCTGACGTTGACCGGAAACAGTGTTCTCTACGTTGACTCCGGCCCGGTTGTCATCAATTTGGCGGGCACAGGCCTGAGCGCGAACAGCGCTGTGCTGGACTCGAGCGGCGGTTCGATCTTGAACTCCACCGGCAAGACCAGCAATCTGGGCATTTACTACGCCGGCGCGAACGTAATGAAACTCTCCGGAGGATCGGGAACGTATGCGCTGGTGTATGCGCCGAATGCCGCAGTCAGCATGACCGGCGGATCGCACTTCTATGGCTCGATCGTTGCCAATACGGTCAACTCGAGCGGAAACACCGCAATCCACGGTGACCTGGGCGCAGCTTCGATCGCGGCTGGCAACACCCTGTGGCTTAGCAGTTCAGGATTGAAAGTTCAGGGTCTGCCCTCGAACCAGACCGTGAAGCTGTACGTGACCAACGCTTCGGTCACCTACACGGCCAATGGCGGCGGCTATACGGTCCCGGTGCCAAATGCGGTGATCACATTCTCTCCGACGGCAACCTCGGCGAGTACGACGTGGGATGCCGCAAATAGCAGGTGGTCCACGCTGGTGCCGACGTCGAGCGTCAGCGGCAATTCGACGATTCACACGTTCTTTGACGCCATTGCCATACCGGTGCCCGCGGGTGGTTTCCCGAACGGCATCCAGAACGTTTCCCTGCAGGCTGCATATTCCACAACAAGCACCGGCTTCACCTTTAACTGGCAGTGGGGAGCTGCAGTTTACAGCGGAACCATGCCCGCTTCCGGAGATTACAGCACGTTCAACGTCAACCCGTTAGACTCGACAGTTCCGGCCGGAACGCCGGTGACTTACGAGTCTAGCTTGCTCTTTGGTGATATGGGTCCGGGATACGTCGGCATGTACGAGGGCAGCACGAGCGTAGTGCCGACCATAGCGCCGGCGAGCATCGCCCCGAGCAGCTGGAATTTCGGAACGGTCAGTAAGAGCCAAACCGGCATGGTCACGCAATCGTTCACGCTGTCGAACAACCAGAGTGGCCTTCTGACCATGAGCAGCACGATGAATCCGCCGATCGTAATCAGCGGAACGAATGCGGCTGACTTCTCATGGACAAGTAATTGCCCGGGCTCTGGCGCAACCATGACCGGTGGCAGCAGCTGCACGATCAACATCACTTACACGGTGAACTCAACCGCCGGGGTGCTGGAAAAGGCCAAGCTGTCGGTGTACAACAACGCAGCGAATAGTCCACAGACGGTCTTCCTTCAGGCGACTGGAGTTCCATAGACCTGTGGCTATTTGGTTTTTTAAGTTCGGCCTGAAATAGCGAACCTGCTGTTCCAGCCCAGAGAGGCGGGGAGAAATCCTCCCTCTCTGTTTTTCTGTTGACGACGGCGCGCCACCATCCGGCGATCTTTGCGAACCTTATGAACTCACGCTGCAGCAGCAAACATTTGCACCTGTTGCAGCGCTGAGGAATGCAGAAATATTTGGTGACGCGCAAAATAAATCTGCCGAAAAGCCCGCAATGGCTTGACACTTGGGCATCCGGTCGGGATAATCGCTGAACTCGCGCTGAGGCGCCACCCGTGCGAGCCATCCTGAGAGCCTCTCGGTCTGAGTCTCCTGCACGGGCCAATCTTCTGTACTTGTTTTTGTCCGGTGACGACTTTCCCTAGCGTTGGGATCGCGTACGTTCGGTGCCTTTCGGCTGTGCTGAGAGCACCAAAAAAAGGGGAGAAATTCCGATGAGAGTTTGTTTTCGCGAAATGAGGTACTTGTCCATTAGCCTGCTTGCCCTCGCCACCTGCTTATGTCTTCCATTCAGGGCTTGGGGTCAGGCGTGCACACCAACCACTCCGCTGAACTGCGCCTACGTAACCGACGGTTCGGGTCAGGACATTCTGGCCGTGAGCAGCGGAAGCGTCACGACCATCGCCAAAATCAGCAAGAAACTCGGCGCTCCCGTGCAAGTGAGGGTTGGAGGCGACAATTTGCTCTACGTCGTCACACCCACAAATATTCTGCGCATGACGCAGAGTGGTGGGAGTCTGCAGACGGTGTTCGCCGCCGGCAAGCATGGGCCGAGCGGCTTCACGGGAATACGATTTGATTCGCAGGGAAATTTGTATGCGAACACGACATCCGGCGTGATCCAAATTGCCGGACTCATTCAGTCGACAACTTCGTTCAATTCGCCCACGCAGTTAACCAGCCAATCATGCAGCGCGGCCGGGGATTTGGCGTTTGCGGCCAATGGAGATTTGCTCATTGCTTGTAGCACTGGCGGTTTTGCGGTGTATCGATGCAACGGGATATTTTTGCCTGGCAGTTGCACTCCTTCAGGAGTCGCGAACATCTCCGGTCCGGTAGTCGGTTTGGCCGTGGACTCCTTAGGAGACATCATTACTTCGAGCGGAACAACGATAACCTCTACCGGAGCCAGTCCGGGTTCAGTGGATTTTAGCCCCGACATTCCGGCGTATCTGGAAGCGGTCCCCGACCCTGCCGGAACTGCGGCTTCTGCTCCCGCTAGTTTCCCTTGCAACAATGCGTCGCCATCAATCCTGGTGAGCACGGCGGTTAATGGAGGTAGCGGGAAGGTCTGGAGTGTGGATACGGTGACTGCTACATCTTCAAACACGCCAGCGCAGTGCGTGTCGGCGGCACTGGCAAAACCGACAAATCCACTGGTAACTTTGGGTACGAGCGTTCCGGCTGTAGGCCTGGCTGCCCCCGCAACATTGCATACATTGACTAAGCTGACATCCGAAGGGAGTCCTACTTCCACTTTCAATTACGGCCCAGCGAGTATAGGACTCACGCCAACTTTGGGAAAAAGCCAGTCAACGATATTCAGCGGACCGTGCAATCTCTCCATCACGAAAGAGCAGATGCCCGCGTCGAGCATTGCTAACAGCCTTGCCAACAATGATGCGGGCCTGGTATTGAGCCCAATCACATTATTTGGTGAGCAGAGTTGGGTTACCGGTTTTCACGGCGCCTATCCCGCAAACTGCTTGAACGACGCTACCGCGTTCACCCATATCGAAATTTCCGGATTTTATCCGTTTGTTAATCCGCATATCGTGCTCATCCCAGATGACGGTTCTGCCGCGCACGTGGACGAGTTGCCTTTTATTTATCCCGTCGCCCCGATAAATGGAACGCCTGGCGATCCCATTGTCCGCAACCTTGGGCAATTCACAACGACTCCGGCCAGCATCATTTTGGCGAATGTTGGTTTCCTCCACAACGCTCCAGCGAATGGATATAAATTCTGTGGTTTCCTTTCGCCCTTTGTGGACCCTCCAACTGGCAAGAAGAATGCAAACGTGGTCAATTCAGGGCAGAGCGCGACGTTCAAATTCCAGCTAGGCGTGGGATCGTGTTCTACGCTGGTGGACGACGCAACTGCGGAGCTGATTGTGACCGGGTTTTCGGTCGGGCAATTTGCCCCGCATTTCTTCGAGGCCAACAACCCCGGCAAGGGGAATTCCGTCAGTCCGCCAACGTTCAAGTACGACCCGACGGGGCACCTATTTATCTACACCCTTGACACCACCGGTTATTGCAACGGCAGCTTTGAGGCCACGGCGAATGGCGATAGTTTTCAACCACACACGCTGGTATTTACGGTGGTGGGTGCGCCTTCTTCGTGTAGCACACAGTAGTTCGACGTGTGCTGGTCGGCCTAGTTTGATGCGAGACGCCTACGGGCATCGGCCAATAATGGTCCGGTGCCCTTTTCTTGCAAGCTGACGAATTTGCGGTAGGAATCCTTGGCTGCCGGACTTTTCAGGCCTTCCTGCGCGCGGCCAAGATAATAATAGAGTGGCGGCAGCAACCGGAATGTTGGAAGGTCATCCAGGAATACAGCGCTAGCCTCGCCACTTCGCTTAAGGCAAGTTTCGAACTCCGAGTCAGCCTCGGTGAAGAGCCCAGCCTCGAGGTAACCTCTGCCCAGATCGAAATGTCCGAGCCAGGTGTCGGACAGCGCTTGCGCAGCCTGGAAAAGTCTGATCGCGTCCTTCGTTTCTCCGCGTTTCAGACGCGCCTCTCCTTCAAGAAGTTTGCCGTAGAGTTGAGGATCGGACTCAATGCTGTTTGCAAGTTGTGATGCCAGCGAAAGAGCTTTTGCCGGTTGGCCAGCATCGACGTAGATGCGACCGGCGGCAAACAGAACGTTGGTTTCTTTGTCTAACGCAACGGCTCGATCAGCAGCAGCCACGGCCTGGGTGTCGTGTCCGCCAAGCCAATTCGCATACGCCAATGCGACCACTTTGGTTGCAGCCGATGCAGCATCTTTTTGCGCGATGTCGGCTGCCACACCCTTATCGAGAGTAGCAATGGCCTCCGAGACTCTTCCTTGGTACAACGCGATGTCGGCCACTCCTAGAGAAGCGACAGACGCACTGTCGGCGCCAAGCCCCGCCAGTTTGCTATAGCTGTTGCTGGCATCGGAGATCTTACCTCCGCCAAACTGCGACATAGCTAGCGCACGGTAGGCGTAAGCGTTATTGGGATCGCCTTGCACGATTGCGGACGCTTCTTTTGCTCCTGCGGCAAAATCGCCGGCATAGGTCGCATACAAAGCCACGTTGATCCGGCTGAAAACTTCTTTCGGATAAATCTCCACTGCGTGGCGACCTTCCTCTACCGCTTTGGTCATATCGTGCAAGTAGAAGTAAGACAGTGCCAGATTGGAGTAGCCGGCGTCATCGGACGGGAACTGTTTTACCAATGCGCTGTACTCTTCAATGGCTTTCTTAGGCTCGCGCACAAGCAGGTAATAGCCGCCTCGCGTTCGGTATTTCTCCCGATCCGTCATCCTGTCAATGCGCGCCATTGCCATTTGATAGTCCTTAAGCGACTCGTTCCTGTGACCCAACGTTCCCATTACCGCCGCCCGCCCCGCGTAGGCCCGACCCATATCGGGATCCAGTTCTATCGTCTTGGAATAATGCTCTTTCGCGTCCTGGAACTTCCCCGCAGCCTGCAGGTCTTGCGCAGCGGCGTATTCGTGCGCCGCTTCCAGAGAACCCGCGCTGTATGTCTCTACTTTCGCCAATTGCACCGACTCGGGCGTAGTGTCGCCTAATGCCGTTCGTATCTTCGCGGCAAGTTTTCCGACTGACCGCAGTACATCCTCTTTGTTGTCGGCCTCCGATTCCGTTTCGATAATGGTCTTTCCACTGACCGCATCAATTGCCTTGGATGTGATCTTGAAACCGCTTCCGTTGCGCGATACCGAGCCGGCGACAATTGCGCCAATGCCCTCCCGCATTGCCACCAGACGAGCAAGCGGTTCGTCCAAAGTGGTTGTTCCAGGCTTTAATTGCGCGCCGACCGTGTGGGCCTGGGTGCGGCTGAAGGAGTTGATAAAAGATGCGGACTCCAATGCAAGACTCAGCGTAGGCTCTAGGGTGCCGTCGAATACTGCGTCCGATGTTTGGTTGTCGAAATCAGCGACTAACAAAGTCACGGCTGTCGATTTCGACCCCGTGCTTCCGCTCCGCGACCGTAAATAGAAGATGCTTCCCACGCTGGCCAAAACCAGCACGGCCGCCACCGCTCCGATCCATCTCCAAGGGGCAGTGCCCCCCCAAGGCCCCACCGCGGGGAAACGTAAGGATGCGGCCGCACTCTTCCCCTGCCATGTTTCCAAGTCAGCGATGACCTCGGCCACTCGCTGATAGCGGTGTTCAACCTTGGGCTCCAAACACTTAGCGACGATATTACTGAGCGGGCGTGGAATTCTAGAGTCGTGGTCGGAAGCCGGTGCGGCGCGTTCTTGCGTACGTTTGAGCAGACTGGCCAACGCACTGTCAGCCTTGTATGGCATTTTCCCCGTGAGCAACTCGTAAAAAATTAGTCCGGTCGAATACAGATCTGACCGTTCATCCAGGTGTTTGCCCAACCCTTGCTCCGGCGACATGTACTCCATAGTGCCGACTACAGCACCGGTCTGGGTCATACCATCATCGCTTTCGAGCGACCGCGCCAGGCCGAAGTCCATCACCACCACACGTCCCAGGTTATCGCGCATGATGTTTTGTGGCTTCAGGTCCCGATGAATCACTCCGACTGCGTGGGCGGCCTCTAGCGCACGGCACACTTGCACTACGGTTTCCACCGCCTCGTCTTGTGGAAACGTTTTCTTCTCGTGAATCAGAGTGCGCAGGTCTCTTCCTTCGATGTATTCCATCGTGATGAACTTCACGCCATCGGCTTCGCCCAAGTCATAAATGCGCACCACGTTTTTGTGAGTCACCTGGCGCGAGAGCACCAATTCTTGCTTGAAGCGGTCGATGATTGAGGGATTGCCAGCGAGATCTGGGCGGATCACTTTCAGGGCAACTATTCGATTGACTTCGCGATCGCGCGCCTTGTACACCGCGCCCATTCCGCCTTGCCCGAGGACCTGCAGAACTTCGTAGCGCTGTCCGATGAGCGAACCGGAGAGTAGGAGCGACTGACTGGCCAAACCCGAGCCAGTTACTGGCGCCTTTCTCGTTTGCGACAACGGCGTACCAGGGAGGGTAGGAGAGTCTGGCCCCAACTCGATGGTGGCCATTTCTAGTTCTGTTTCTGTATCGGAAGGCCCGGGAGCTGATGGATCCGACGCGGCACGCACTGCGGCCATAGTGGCGGCGTCGTCAGGACGAAATGGCTCGCGTCCTCCCATGTGTTGACCCTACAAACTAAATGATGAGTGCTGCTGAAGCAGGCACTTTTGTTTTGTATTCGTTTGCACCTTAGGCACGGAGACGGAGGTACAGCGTCAGCGCAGTATATAACACCTCCGCTAGAAAGTTGAAGTATCACGTTTGATCTTACGCGGCAGGAACACCTCAAAGTATCGAAGCTAAATACTTGCTCGACGGCTTAAGTGCGTCTGATCAACGGTTAGACGGCAGCGCATAACACCTGTTGCAAGTAAGAGGGATTTTTCGCTGGCCACACTTTTGAGAGCGCGGATTGGAAGATTAGGCAGCGCGCCTATCAGGGTAGTCTTCTGTAGTTGCCGCATCGGCCAGCTCTTGACTAACGCAGGCCTGAAGCAAGCGTCTCCAGCCAAGGCGACGTTCCAGCCATTGAGCCACCGGGGTGTTGCGCTCAACGTGTGTCCTCAGCTGCTGACGGGTAACGCGATGCCAGCCACCCGCATGTGCTTCGCACCCCGTGGCTGAACTCAAGCTGCGAACCTCAACGATTCCATCGTCAATGCGGTATTCTCGAGTCGCCGAACCATTGTCAGATTCCATGCGAAGTCGCATAATTTCCCAAGTCATAGTCTCACTACCCTTCCCGGCCAGACTTATAGTGATCGCATTTCTGCAAAAAAGGAGCAATCGGGAATGTTCCTGACATTCAGGGAGAGAAAAAGGTAGGAGATATCCGCGGGTCTGATGGGTCTCCAGAATCAGTCGATTCCCAGATTCTGTTCACTAGCCAATACGGCCAGTTCCAACCGGCTGGAGACGCCGAGCTTGCCAAAAATGTTGCTAAGGTGTCGTTTAACCGTTTCTTCGCTGATGGCCAGCCTGGCGGCGATCTCACGGTTGCTGTTACCTTCTCGAATAGCAGCAATAATCTCGATCTCGCGAGTGGTGAGTCCGAATGCCGCGTCAGGCGGCTGACCCGACCGCGCCCAATTGGGAGCCGGCTCACTTCCCACCCAGAATTGGCCGTCGCAGACCGCGCGAATGCTCTTCAGAAGCAACTCGGGTGGTGATGCCTTGAGCACGATCCCACGTGCCCCCAACTGTAACGCGCTAGTCACCGCGAAAGGGTGAATAGCGGCGGTGAGCAGGATGGTGCGCAGCGGCAATTCCTGCCGTGCTAGTTCGCGCAGCACTTCCATTCCTGGAACTCGAGGCATAGCCAAGTCGAGCAGAAGAACATCCGGCCTGAGCTCGGTTGCGAGAGCGATTGCCTCTTTTCCGTCTGAAGCCTCCGCTATTACATGAAAGTCTTCCCGCGTCGCTAAGAGACGCCGCAGGCCATCACGGAAGATGGCATGATCGTCCGCAATGACAATCCGAATCCGACTCGTTTGGGTCATGCAATGCTCGCACGCGCAAAGTCGGGCACCTTGATTTCCAGGCTCGCGCCCTGCCCTGGCTTTGAAACGATGGTGAGTTCGCCTTCGATCGCGCGTACTCGCTGTCGAATCACCAGCGGTCCACGACGAAATTCTTCCAGCTCAGCATGCGAGAAACGTCCACTAAATTCGAACCCGCGGCCGTCATCCTCAATCGTCAGGACCCACGCTCCACGCTGACGTGCCAGCCTCACCAGTACATTCTGCGCTCCGCTATGGCGCCGAACATTCGCCAGAGCCTCACGGATAATTCCGGCAATTTCGCGGCAAGTCGCGGGAGGAAGGCCCACGTCGTCCACATCGCAGACGAACTGCGCTCCGATACCGGTGTCCTGACGATAACGCGTAACCATGCCCGCAAGAAAATCGACCAGATGGCGAGGATCGAAATCAAGAGGTTCGAGTTGCTGGATCAAATCGCGAACGTTCGCCGCCTCGCTCTGGACCAACTGCTGGAGGTCCAGGAGTTCCTGCTCGCGCTCCTCGGGAGCGATTGCGGAGCGCGTACGCAGCGCATAAAGGCGGAACGCAAGGGCGTGCAAAGATTGCACAACGCCATCATGAAGTTCCCGTGAAACGCGGGCTCGTTCAACTGCTGCGGCACGCGAGCGCAGACGCCGAAGCAGATAGACGTTATAAACCGACGGCGCGACCAGATTTGCCAGGTCCTGCAAAAAGCGAAGTTGTGTTTCTGCTCGCCCGCCAAGCTTTGGTTCGAACAACAGCAGTCGTGTCGAAACATCAGGAGCTACAGAGATGGCGCAGACCAGCAGCTCGTCGAACGGATGTTCGGCCACGAAACTCCCTGCCAGGCGGCAAGCTTGGCCGTCCGTCGGAAGCCCATTTTTGTCGAGCGTGATCGAGCTGGTCGTGCTTCCGCGGCGCCAGACCGCAGCTGCGGATTCTTCTCTCATCACAAACAAGTGGTCCTGTTCTCGCGACTCATCCAGCTGGCGCCATGTGAACACAACATTGCCGGCCTCAAGCTGTTCAGCGCGCCACAGCACTACACGATTTGCTTCAGCTTCCCGTGTGATAATCAGCAGTTCCCGCCCACCAAACAGGTGCAAAATTTCTTGCAGGACATTCTGCACCGTGCCCTTCAAACCGGTCTCCACTCGCACCCTGGAACAGACCAGCGAGATACTAAGCGCCTCGGCTGCGCGCCGTTTTTCCGATTCCGACACGTATCCGATCAGAAACGCAAAGATCACCAGATACACTGCGCGCATGATGAAGCGGGTGAGATCAACCGGCTGCGCGAGCATATTCGCCAGCGGGGTTTGCGTCAGGACGAGGCCGTCGCCCGCCATGGTAATGACCACAGCCACGGTTGTCAGGGCAGTTTCGCGCATGCCCCAGCGGAACGCAGCCGCGAGCAACGCGAAAATGAAGTACAAAAAGAAAGGAGTATTTAGCCCCCCAGCGAACAGGCAGATGATTGCGGGCCACAAGATATCGGCTGCATGTGCCAGCACCGAAAAGCGGTTAGAAATCTCCGTTCGCGCCTGCAAGATCACGAAAATCGCGATGGAATGGGCGAAGTACAGAACCAAAAGTCCATAAACCCATCCGTTGTAAGGGAAAGCTTCTTCGGGCGTCAGCTCCAGCAAAAAGAGCGAGCTGAGAACTAGCAGCACGCGTACCGCGGCTAGCACGCGCTCGGTTTCAATCCGCCCGCGACGGCTGCGGGGCAACGCCAACCTGCGACTGACGAGATCCAGCACTGAAGGCATTGGCCGCATGGCGGGGATTATAACGCGACGCTGAGTGAATGACGGAAAGATTACAGAGTGAGGTACACAGCTGCTATTTCTACAACTTAAGTTGCAGTGAAATTGCAACTTTTAAGGGATTGACCGCGCGCCTCGCCACATTCTAGTTTCGAATCTGGATCGCACAGCGCGAACGGTACGTGGCGAAGTTGCCACGGTGCGGGGGCGCTGCTCCGTCGTGCTTGGGTCGGCCTTCAATGTCTCCGGGCCGACCCGTTTTTTGTTTTTAACGCGATTGGATAGCTTTCCTGCCCCTAGACATAAACCTGCAGATGAATTGCAACTTTCGAGGAATTGACCGCACGCTGACGCCACGCCTAGTGTTGAATGGTCGCGCCGCATGGCCGAACTTGACTGTTGCGGGTAAACGCGTTGGCGCTACTCCTCCACGTAGGGCTGGCCTCATGGCTGATGGCCAGCCCCGCTTTTTTCCCTGAAATTATGCGCCTGCAACAAAAGTTGTACTTGTAAATTGCAACTTTTGTGGAATTGACTGCACACTCCGGAACCCGTAAGTTGCAACTTCGCGTTGTGTACGGGTTCCCAGACCAAACCATTCACGAAACCTTAAATCTGGTCAGTTACTACGCTGACTGAGGAGTGTACTAATGCGTTCCAGCCTTCTCTCATCCTTCGCAAAGATTGTTTTGTGTACATTGTTCGCCATTCTGGCCATAAGCAGCGCATTTGCGGTGAACGGCGCGATATTCACCACAAATGATACCGGCACGAAGGTGAACGGAAACCTTTACCCGGCCAAAACCGCCGTGTACCTCAATGGCGGACCTCAGAATCAGAAGGATCCCGGTCTTGTCCCTGACGGGAACTACTACTTTCAGGTTACAGACCCCAGCGGCAAAGTCTTGCTGTCTGCGGACGATGTCTCGTGCCGTGAAGTGTCCGTGGTGAACGGGAGAATTGTCGCACTCGTATCTGCCGGCTGCACGACGGATCTGCATCAGTTGGGGACGTTCAATACGCTCAATGGCGAACAACCCGTGCAGCTCTGCCCAGCGGTTTCTTCGCCGCCTCGGCCAGACACTCTAAGTGATGGCCACTTCGACCCGAACAACTGGTGTGACACCACACCGAATCCGGGTGGAGAATACAAAGCTTGGCTGACACCGGTCGCCGATTACGGTACGGGCGATTGCACGGATCCGTCACACATCAGCTTTGGTTTCTGCGATGCCGACAGCAAGACCGACAATTTCAAGGTGCAATTCACTCCTCCGACTTGCCCCGACCCCAACAATCCGGCTTGCCAGGGCCCGCCACCCCTCACCGCTAGTCTCGTGGCTTGCAAGTATTGGGACAAAGATGATGACGGTTTCAACGAAGGGCCCGATGTTCTGCTGCCAGGCTGGACCATCACTGCCTCGACGACCGACGCCGCTCTTGTCATAAATGGTGGTGCCCCGGGCGCCAGCGCATCAGGAGTCACGGATTCCACCGGATGTACAACATTTAGCCTCGCTGGCTTCCCCGACGGGACGACGCCTGAGAGTATAACGCTGACCGAAACCCAACAAACCAATTGGAACCAGGTCGCACCTCTGGACGGCTCCTATAGCGGCGGAACTGGGGGGGCGATTACGGTCACCGGAAATTGCACTGCCGATGCCGTGACAGGGCTTGTCGCTCCGTGCACGTCCACTAGCAGCGTGCCTGTGACCGGAGACGGAACTACAACCGTCGCCCCTGACTTCGGCAATACGGGCCTTGATTTGACAGTCAGCAAGACGGCCAATCCGGGTTTCACACGCACCTACAACTGGACCATCGCCAAAAGCGTGGACAAGACGCTGATTGAGACGACGGGATCCACGGCCACGTTCAACTACACCGTGGTCGCTTCCCAGACAGGGTTTACCGACAGCGGCTGGCAGGTAACCGGCTTGATCACCGTCACTAACCCGAACAGCTTCCCAGTGAGCGGCGTGACTATCACCGAAAACGGAGACGGGCTACTGCTCGGGGAAACGTGCACGATGAACGACACCAGCACGGCCACCGAGATCGTGACGGTTGCGGCGAACAGCTCGACGTCGAAGAGCTACACCTGTACCGGTTATTCCCAGAATCCGGGTAGCGGAACCAACGATGCGACCGCAACTTGGAACGCGACCACTTACCATACGCCCGACAGTTCCGCTGACAGTGGCACTTCTGGAGCTTATACCTTCGGCGCCCCAACTAAGCCGGTCAACCAGACCATCACCGTAACTGATACTTACTGGACGAACCTGCCCAGTCCGACTACGGTAACGCTCGGAACCTGCACTGCGACGGACACGACTCCGTTTGCCAGTTGCACGTTCCAGTACTCACGTGTCATCACCGTCAAGGCGGGCTGCTTCTTCTACGACAACACGGCGACCATCAAAGAAACTGGCCTGACGTCGAAAGTCGAAGTGGAGGTCTGCGGGCCGGCAGCAACTGGCGCGCTAACCATGGGCTTCTGGCAGAACAAGAATGGCCAGGGGATCATTAGTGGGCAGGCTAAAACGGGCGTTTGCGCCTCGGGCACCTGGCTGCGGCAATATCCGCCGTTCCAGGACCTGATCTCAACTGCTACCTGCGCACAGGTTGCAACCTACGTGTACAACGTCATCAAAGCTGCTACCTGCGGCGGAAGTACGTGTAACGCAATGCTGAAACCACAGATGCTGTCGACAGCGCTGGACGTGTACTTTAGCGATCCAACGCTTGGCGGGAACAAGATCGGCGCGCCCGGCGCAATTGGCCCCGTGAAGATCGACCTCGCTCACGTCTGCAACATGATCGACGGATCTGGCGGCACGGCGACGTGCTCCGGGATCCTCTTGAACTGCACCAGTGCGTTCGGTGGCGCGACCTGCCTCAGCGTCTTCGACATACTGACGTACGCCGGAAGCCAATCGAACGTCGGGGGAAGCATCTGGTACGGCCAAGTAAAGGCAACGCAGGTGCTGGCCAAGAACGTGTTCGACGCTATCAACAACCGAGTAGCATTTAACTGTCCGTAAGTTAGTGGATGAGGCCGACTCTTTCGAGTCGGCCTTGTTCTTGAAATCTGGCCAACAAGTCAATTTACTGATTGTCTGCCTTCGCTCCGTAGCGCGGCTGGTTCGTCTAAGGGGCCGACTCCGAAGTTTGGAGCCGGCCTCTTTTTTCTTGATCGGAAATGAGTTTCGCGCAGAATATGCGCAAGGCCGGCCCATGCAGCTCCTCCTCCGGGCCGGCCTCTTTTGTTTTTGCGTATTTGCGTGGGAATTTTGGGCCTGTATTAATGGGCGGCCAAAGAAATTTGGGCTTCAGCCTCTGAGGTACCTCAGGGGCTGAAGCCCGTTTTGTTGAGGCCGCTTAATGCAGGGCCTGAAGCCCTGCTCTACCCAAGGACAGAACTCCTACTGCACAACGAAGGTTGTGCTTGCCCCTGCCGTGGAACTGGCTCCGGTTAGAGCCGTGCCCACTTGAACTTGATAGGTTCCGGCGGCGGCGCGCTTGTTCAGCTTATAGCTGAACGAGACAGTTCCGTCGCTTCCCGTCGCCCCGCTCTGAGTGTTTGTTCTTCCACTGGGCGGCGTGATATTCACTGAGACGCTCGCGCCCGCATCGGGCGAGGTGCCGGAGAGCGCAGTGACCGTCACCGTGACCGTCTGTCCCGGCACGTAGCTGGACTGATCGGTCGCGACCGTAATACCAACTGAGGCAGGAGTAGAGACGACGTACGTCGCTGATACCGACCCGCTGTAGGAAGGTGCCGCCGCATTCGTCGCGCTCACGCCGACGTTGTAGAAGCCGTCAGCCGTTCCGCTTGGCGAGGTCACGGCCAGAGTCGCCGAAGCGCCTGTTCCCGGAGACAGCGACAAGGCTGATGTGTTCCACACCCCATTCCAACCAGAAGGTAAAGTCTCGCTCAGGTTGAAGGTTGAAGCCGCACATGAGGAACTGTCGTTGTTTTTGACTGAGACAGTAAAGTTCACCGGAGTTCCCGCGAGCACATAAGAACTTTGCAGCGGCGAAACGGTCACGGTGGGCGTCGCATTCGTGCAGACGGATTGGCCGAAGGAAACCTGAATTGTGGCTCCCGTGCTTGAAACAGACGTGGGCGTAATCGTCATACCGCTGGCTGAATCTGTATAACTCTGGCCAACGACCAGAGCGGGATGGCTGAAGGACGACGGGCTCGTCGGTGTCAAGTCCAGCAAGTCGCTGCTATTCGCGTTGGACGGGCTTGCGAGGTGAAAGAGGGCACCGTTCATGACGTCGGAATAACTGGAGAGGAAACTATCGAAGCCCAGTGGCTGGCGGAATTCGAGGTAATAATACGAACTTGAGCTGCCGGATTGCAGAATTTTCAGGGCCTTTGGGTTGCTATCCTGCGCTTCATAGGGGCTGATCTGAAAACTCCCACTTGAGGTCACAGTCGTAATTGGAGGTTGGCTACCACTGTTGAGCCAACCCAGCTGCTCCTTATGGAACGCGTTGTAGTGGGGAGCACTGTAGGTCGAGGCGCCCATGGTATCGAATCCGTCGCCGTACTCACTGAGCGTGCCGCTGCTGCAAACCACCTGAGTTCCGCAGTCGGAGGTATGTGCGTGGTACAGACCGAAGTTGTGGCCCATTTCGTGAGCGAAGACATGCACCGCAATGTTGTACTCCCCGTTTACCCAAACGTCGCCACCACCGATGGTGGCCAGCCCCCACCAAGCCGCGCATCCGGTGTTCGATGACATCAGATAGATGAAGTGCGCGTAGTTCGACAGGTTGTAACCAGCGGACTGGGCAGCGGACTGAGCGGCGGACTTAATCGTGGACGTGTCACAGTTTGTGCTAGCAACAGGAACTGTGAACCAGCCTGCTACATCCCCGGTAAGCCAGGTATGCTGAAATGAGTTCTCCATGTCCCAGTTGCTGGTTTGGGTAAAGACCATGTTCTGAACTGCGGACGGAGCCCACGGCTGCGCGGACGGATTGTCCTGAAAATTGACCAGAATTACTAGCGTGTTGACGGCTCCAGACGGAGCGGGCGCTGAGGCCGCCGACACCACTTGCAAGCTGCTGGTGCTGGTGTTCGTGGTGCTGGTGTTGCCGGAAGCTAGCGCCAAATCGCCGGCGACTTGGACACCGTTAGCGCGCACGATTGAACCCGTCAGCAAGTGTTCGGGCGGATTGCTGGCAAAGTGAAGTCTCAGTTTGCCTTGGGCCACCGTGAGGCCATAGTGCATTTTCGTGCCAGTGGTTTTGTCGGGAGTACCGTTCATCTCGACTAGCACTTCCAGCACGCCTTGCGCGACAGTGTCCTTTTCGACAAAATTCTGCACTGCCGCCGGCATGGTCTGGCTAATGCTTCCGGGGATCGCCACCCTCAAAACGTCGCCGGGATTCGTCTGGATCAACGAGCTGAGAAGTTTTTGGCGTTGTGCGGCGAGTGTTTGGAACTGCGTCAGGAGCTGCGTCTTTTGCGCAGCGTTTGCCTGCTGATAGTTCCGATGCATTTGCATCAGTTGCAGGGTTGCGGCTTCTGCGGCTTTGCCCTTTGTGGACTGCTGCGCGAATGTCGGAAGACAAAAAGCGCAGAGAACAAAGGTTACCAAGACCAGATAGGGTTTCCGGTTGGCACACATGGGGGTGTCTTTCTCCTGCCGCAGCGAGCGGCTATAGAGAGAGGCTAGAACTGTGGAGATTGGGTGAACAGGTCACGAGAGTTCAACATGTCCTTGTGAGTTTGGCTCGTTTCTTCAGTGGCCTGAGAGAACGCATACTGCGCGAAAAGTAATCTGTTATAGAGCAGGTAAAACGCTTGTCTTACGGCCGAAGAACTGTCCGCCCACATGAGACCGCGGCAGTCGAGGCATATGACTAGCGCGTTCTGGAGTTCCGTATCTTCAAACCGCGCGGGCTTGCCTCTCGCGAGACGACCCTAGTTTTTCCCAAAGTTGCTACAACCAAAGTTGCAGATCGGTTTGCAACTTTTGGGGAATTGACTGCGTACGCTGGACAACGTAACTTGCAGCCTCGCGTTCTTGGCCAGCTTTACCAGCCACCTACCGAAATTAGTTTGCCAGCGCGGTCAGAGAAATTTGACCGAGGAGCAGCACTAATGCGCCGTTCTCGTTGCTGCGTGTCACTTCGTCTCCCTCAGCAGAGATCGACGTCGTCCGATCAAGTGTGTGAATTGTCCCCAGGGTTCCTAAGCAACAGCCCGGAAACTTTAACAAGTTAGCCGCAACGTCGATACGGAGCGCGCACATTGGATCGGCTCGAAAGAGACGTCCGAGCCATTCAAGTTGGCGCGCCCGCGAACAATTTCTGAGGAGGAGTTTATGAATTTTCGAACAGGATTTAAGTTTTTGTTTGTCTGTAGCGTCATGCTCTGCGCCGCAGCAGCAATGGCACAGGCACCAGCCAGCATATTTCAACTTGATGGGAATGCAGCCCAAAGCGCAGGTTACCCTGCCTGCACGTACGGAACTTGCGACTACTGGAACCTGCTGAACGGTCCTGGCGGCGCAGGCGTCGTCACAGCCACGCAAACCCCGCCCTCTGCTTCGGGCAACTGGAGCGCTCGCACGTTCATCAACGGGACCGCCAGCACCGACAGCTTTACCGGTGGCGGCTCCAAGGACTCAAACCTACTCTCGCAGTGGAGATGGTCGGGCGGTCCAACCCCTAACAAAGACACTCTCAATGCCGGCTATGCTGCCGGTTATAACGAAGGTGATTTTGACGTGATCTTCGGCGCCGATCGCGCTTCGCCGAGCGGCGATGCCAACATCGGCATCTGGTTCTTCCAGCAGACCGTCGGACCAGTCGCTGGTGGTACATTCTCTGGAGCGCATACCGATCATGACATCTTCGTGATCTCCGCATTTACGGGTGGCGGCGGTACCTCCACCATCTCCGTATTTGACTGGGACCACACCTGCGCTTCCGGCGTGAAGAACCCTGTCGCCGGCCAGTGCGCTGACGCCAATCTGCGGCTGCTGGCCGCTCCTGCCCAGGTCTGCGGCTCGTCGTTCTATTGCGCCATTACGAATTCCGCAACTACGAACAGTTCCTGGGAAGGCAATCTGGCCTCGCCGTTGTTCTTCGAAGGCGGCGTGGATATCACTCAAGCGCTCGCAGCAGTGGGCGTAACCCAGCTCCCCTGCTTCACCAGTTTCCTTGAGGAAACCCGCTCATCGCAATCCACCACGGCGGTATTGAAAGACTTCCTCGCTGGCGGATTCCCGGTTTGCGGCTTGAGCGTAAGCAAGAGCTGCGGCACGGCGAATGTCGACCCATCGGGGAACTTCATCGACTACCCGGTTAGCGGAACTGTAACCAACACCGGCATCGGCACAATGTACAACGTAAGCGTCAGTGATGCGATCACGTTCGTCAGCGGCTCCACCAACAACACTCCGAGCTCGCCGGCGACATTCGCCGTTACTCCGTCAACATTGGGTGCAGGTCAAAGTGGTACGTGGAGTGCCAAGCTGACCTCTACAGCCGCGAGCGTCTCTGACCAGGCCACGGCCTCAGGCGCAACCGCATCCAGTGGCGGAACCACGGTGACGTCGAAACCAACCGACGTTATCACCTGTCAGGGCGCGTTCTCATCCACCATTAAGATGAATAAGATGTGCAGCACCACGCTGTCGGCGGGCAACGGTGATGTGCATGTGGTGGTAAACTACAACGGAACAGTCTGCAACACAGGCCCAGCATCGATCTCCGGTCTAGCCATGAGTGACTATCCGGATGATCTTCTTGCGAATGGAACGTCCATCCCGGCGGGCAGCATCGGCTCTCTGAGCCTCGCTCCATGTACGCAGGTGGATGCAATCACAGGGCTCTGCGATACTCCCGCGGCTTGCACAACCTACTCTGGTTCGTACACCGCTACAAACATTGACATTACGGCTAGTGGCGGCACGGGCCCGGGCAGGTTCTTCTTTAACGATGAGGCTGTGGTTACGGGTGCGACGCCAAGTGTTGGGACTTTGAATAAGGTTTCGAGCATGACCGGCGACCCAGGAGACGGCCAATTCGCGGAAGGATCAGCCAGTTGCCCGATTTGCCAGGGCTCTGGCGAGTGCACTGCGCAATAAAATAAGCAGAAACTTGCCTTAAATGCATAAGGCGTCCCGAACCTGGGACGCCTTATTTTTTGCTTGCTGACTCTACTTATTACTGGACCGTGAAGGTTGCCGGGGCGCTGGTCGCCGAAAGAGTCGAGGTCGCGTTATGTTTGCCGCCGCCGGAACTGGATCCCGTTTGGGCCACCACGGTGTAAGTCCCTGGCTGAGACCTCCCACTCAACTTGTAGCTCCATGCGGCAATCCCGCTAGAGTTCGTTGTAGCGGATTGGCTGCTGCTGCTTCCGCTCGGGGTAGTCAGCTTAAAAGAGACGCCGACGCCCGATGCGGGTAAACCATTGCTCATCACTGACGCAGTTATGGGAATGGTCAACGGCGGGGTGAAGCTGGTTCCGGGCAACGAAACGGTGACTGCCAAAGCTGGTGGCGTGACAACTGTCGCGTTGGCGGTCGCTGACGTGGTTGCGGCGCTGTTCGCTGCGTTCAAATCCACAGCGTATGTTCCGGCCGCCGTTCCCGTTGGAGCGCCTTTACCCATTGTGACCGAGGCAGACTGTCCTGGGCTGAGGGTCACTGACGGCGCCGAAAATGACGTAGACCATCCTGACGGTTGGCTGGAGCCAAGGTTGATTGTGCTTGCCGAACATCCCGCTGAGTCGTTATTGCTGACGGTCGCCGCGTAGCTTGCGGTTTGCCCGGGGTTAATGCTCGGATTTAGCGGCGAAACTACGACCGTGGGCGCGGACGAAGTGCATGGAGTTGCACCATAGCTCACGTTTACGGTGAGGCCAGTGGCGGTCGCGCTCACAACGGATAGTGCGAGATTGGAGTACGGATCGCTCCAGGTCTGGCCTACTGACAGCTCTGGATTGTTGAAGCTCGTGTCAGTTGGAGTTGCGTTGAGAAGGTAGGTGTGCGCCGGAATTTGGTCAGTCGTCGAATCTTCATAGTGGATCAAAGCCCCGGAATAGACGCCGGGAACCACAGCGATCAGGTTCGAATCGTAATTGCCGACGGGCTGGCGGTATTCGACCCACAGCCACGCATTGTTACCAGTTCCGCGCTGGATTTTTAACGCCTGCAAACCCGGCGGATTGGTTTCCAGCGGCTGGATCGTGTAGGTTCCGCTGCCGGTCACAGTCTGATAGTTGCCTGACCCCAGCCATCCCAAGAACAATTTCTGTTGCGAAGGGAAATGTCCGAGGTCAGACGCGCCCATGACTGACCAATAATCCATTCCGAAATCGGAAAAAGTGCCCGGACTCGACAAAGGCCCAAGCGTCACACCACTGGTTGTGATCGAGCCGGAGTGAAACAGTCCCAAATCATGTCCGAATTCGTGCGCAGAAACCTCTACGCCGGATGCGCGCGTAGTCGCATACGCGGCGGAAATATATGCCATTGAAGTATTGTAGGTTCCGCTGGGCGCGGTGATCGTACAACTGTTCGAGGTGTAGCCCGCCCATCCGCAACCAAAGATATCCGGGAACACAACAAACATGCGGTTGTAACTGGAAAGATTGACTCCGCTCGCGGTCGCTGCCGCTAGCGTATCGTTCAGCATCGCGCCACCAACATCGCTGCATGAGCTATATGTGCCACTCAGGAAATAGGGGCCGAATACGTCACCTGATGTCGAGAGCTGCCCATAGGACGCGTCCTGCAAATAGCCGTTTACCGAAACTCCCGGCGTATTGCTCGCGAAGAAAACATCCTGCATCGCCGCTTGCGTTACACCCGAAGGCAGACTGCCACTCGGCAGGTTCACGAGCAGCACGAGCGTGTTCTGCTGGCCAGTGGTGGTGCATGCGTTCTGAGCGTGTACTGAAACGGAAGTGGATAGAATCAGCGCAAATATCATCGCGAAAATCGAAATGTGCTGGAGCGCGCTCAGTATTTGATTGCGCGTGATGCGTCGCTTCCAGTTGTGCCGCGGAACGGCAAAAACAAATCCAAAGACGAACATCAGACTCGCCCGGCCGAAGCCTTTGCCGTTGCCGCCGAAGAGCTTCATGCCGTCCTCGTCTGCTGCGCTGGTCTGAACCGGAGCGCTGGTTTCGACCGCCATGAACCTTCCGGCGATGACTCCCGTAGCTGTGAGCATCTGATCGCCTTTCACAGAATCCGGCTCGCGTCCCGGGAAGTGCAGGTATAGAACGCGTCCGCTGCTACGCAGGACCCACGAAGAACGTGAACTCTTCATCCCGGGATAATCTGCCGTCCAGTGCACGATGGTCCCGGTAACCACTTCGTGTGTTTCCAGCTGCGCCGCCGATTGCGGAAACTTTGCCGCTAGGTCCGCCAGCAGCTCGGGTGAAAACGCGAAAGATAATGCTTCGTGGGGATTGGTCTGAATCAGGTTTGCTAGAGCCGCTGCGCGCTGGGCGATGACCGTCGTAGCCTGTCCACGAATGGTCCGGGCGCTATTCGCATCCGCCTGCTGCATCTGTCCGTGTAGGTTCAACAGTGAATTATTTAATGCGCGCATGTGCGCGGCTGCGGGACTCTCGTTTGCAGAACTCGCTTGTGCAAGAGATTGCCCGCTGCCAAACAGCGCCACAGCCGCGAAGAGAAAAATATTGCAGGAGATCCGGGCGCGGGTCTTCTTCATTGGGGGGGACACCTCGTTATTACCAATAATGTCGGGGTACGAATCGCAAGGCGAGATCACTGAAGGCCAATCCCGAGAGTACATCTCAGAAGTACAAGCACCCTTGTCCTTGCGGATAAGATGTGTTACCGCAAGTGAGTTTGCCTTGCCGAAACAATCACCAAGGCTCAGACGCCGATAGTTTTCTGGAGAAGAAAATCACGACAAATCGTTGACTTGATGAAGCGCCACGAATACATTTTTGGAGTCGGCAAGTTCCCTGGTTAGCGTAGGAGTGGCGATGAAGTGGCGTTTAGGGATTGCGTTGTTACTCAGCACGACAGCGCTGCTTTCGTCCGGTCAGAGCGCGGCCCCTGCGGTCTCCGCTGCGCCCTCAGTCCCGGCTGCGCACACGACCAAAGGGGACGTGCAAGGTCCCACAGCCGAAGCGGGCTCCGCTTACCTCCCCGTACACAAGTTCGATCCCAAGCGCGATGCAGCCGCAGACATTCAGGCCGCGATTGTCGAAGCTCAACGCACCGGAAAACGAATCATCTTAGACGTGGGCGGCGACTGGTGCGGCTATTGCCACCAAATGGATCAGTTCTTTCAGGAACAGCGGGAAATATTGCAGGTGAGAGATGCGAACTTTGTCACTGTCGCCATCTACTATGGCGCTGACCAAAAAACCCAACCGGCCCTGTCACATTATTCCAAGGTACTTGGTATTCCCCACTTCTTTGTGCTGGAAAAGGACGGAAGCTTGCTCTATTCGCAGCACGTGCTCGAACTGCGAACCGGCGGGAAATACGATCCGGAAAAGGTGAAAGCCTTTCTCATGAAATGGTCTCCGGCCGCATCGGCGAGCGCAGCGAAGGTAAATTAAATTCCAGTTCTTATTTCCGCGCCAACTCGTCGTCAATCACGCGAACAAACGCCTCTTCCGGTAGCGACCCGGAGAGCACGACTCCGTTGATGAAAAACCCTGGTGTTCCGTTAACTCCGGCTTGCATTCCTTCCCGCAGGTCCTGATCGATCTCGGCCTTGTATTTCTCGCCAGTCAAGCAGGAATCGAACTGTTTGTCGTCGAGCTTTAGAGTCCGCGCATATTCGACCAGGGCGTCGTGGTCAAGCTTGGAGGTAGCAAAGAGCTGGTCGTGATACTCCCAGAACTTTCCTTGTTCCTCAGCGCAGCGCGATGCTTCCGCGGCAATTTGCGCTTGAGGATGGATTTGCCGCAAAGGAAGGTCGCGATACGCGAGGCTGATCTTGTCACCGTACTTCGTCAGCAAATCTTTGACGACCGGCTCGACCTGACGGCAATAGGGACACTGATAATCGGAGAACTCGATAATCATCACAGGCGCTTTGGGATTTCCGCGCAGGCGCTTGGAGTCATAGCCAAGCTGCGCTCTCGGAGGCGCCAGCATAACTGCGACTTTCGTTTCTGAGCGCAATCGCTTCATATAGTCCTGCCGGACTTCCTGTGTTTTGGCCTGCTTTAAGGAGTCCCGCATTTGGACTTTCACTTCGTCAAACGGCCGGTTCACTCTATCTTTCTGCGCAAGATAGTAGGCCTCGACTTCAGCATCAGTCGGCTGCTGCACCTTGGCATCGACTTCTTGCGCGAGCAGTTTGTCAGTGGTTAGGCCTTTGTCCTTGGCGGCTTTTTGTAACAACTTCTCGTCGATCAAATTATTTAGCGCGCGTTTTTTTATTTCGTACTCCTGATTGCGCAGCGGCAGAAGTTGGCCCTGAATAGACGGAGCCAGGTCCTCCTCATAGATGGGTTGGCCGTCTATGGTTGCGACTGGTTCGTTGGTCTTAGTCGTGGTGTTCGCGCTTTGGGCCAGACATGTAGCGGCAAAGAAAGCCGACACACATAATAGGAGAGCAATTCTGAAGTACCGCATAAGTGCACAGGAGTATATCGATGTCCGAACCACACTACTACTTCAAAATAGGCATTCAGGCGGCCTTACAGCGGAATGCCTAACAGCACTTTCACCGCGACCGGCTGATTGTTGAGCTGAGCTGGTCGGAACACCCATTTCGCCAGCGCCTGCACGATGGGATCGCTTACCCGCGGATTAGGCGTCTGCTTGACCAAGACATGGCTGATTTTGCCTTCTTTGTCGACAATCGCATAAAGCACGACCTGGCGCTCCGCATATTTTTTCTCTAGGTCGGCGGGAAGCTGCGGCCACTCTCGCATGACCGGTTGCGGCGCAAGCACTGCCTGATCACCCACCGCCTCTACACCCTCGGTCTTTAATAAGGAGTACTGCAGTGTCCAGGTCGGATCCTCAGCTTCAGGTGAGCGTTTCATGGGAATATAAACGGTGAAGACGCGCTCGTTGTTGAAAATGCCATAATCTCCCAGACCACCGCCGCTGCTGGCAGTCGAGACTACCGTCATGCCATACGGAGCTTGCTGCGCGATGGTAAAGGCTGGCGGATCGCCTCCGCCCTGTTCGCCACCTTGAATGGTGATTCCTTGAAAGGCACCCGACCCTGATCCGCTTCCTCCGCCTGAACCCGTCCCCGTCCCGCGTCCGGAAGCTGCGCCAGCGCCTTTTCCCGTTGACCCTCGGCCTTTACCGCCTCCAGTTCCGCCCACGCCTTCACCTGAACTATTGCCAGCACCGAGGCCACTTCCTGCGGAACCACTGCCACTCGCGTCTGCTGAGTTTCCCGAGCCCCCATTCGCGGTCGCCGCATGCCCCATCGCATTTCCAGCGTTCGAAGTCACTGCGGTGGCGGCGTTTGCTGCTTCAGATTTGTCCTGCCCCATGCCGGGCGAGGTCGAGAGCGGAACGTTCATCTTTCCTGGAGTGAGCGAATTCGGATTCAGCGTACCGCCAGGAGCGAGCGCAAATCTTCCGCGCGCTTCGGCATTTGGAACTTTCGCGTTAGTTCCCGGAGGAAGCGGCATCGGACTGAGCGCAAGCAGCGGCTCTGGCGCCTTGCCGTGCATCTCCATTCTGGCGACCTGTGCCGAAGTAAGCGGAGCGGCTTCCTTTGGCGATTTCTCTGCACGTTTTTCCGCCGTCACTTTGAGAGGCTTCGGCGAAGGTTTCTCGACTTGCCGCTTCTCGTCTTCCTGCTTCGGCTGCGGCTGGATCTTTGGCGCTTCCGGCAGGGGCTCTTCGGCGGAAGGCAATTTAGGCATCTCTGTTTTCGCCACTAGCTGCGGCGGGTCGTTTACTGGAACTTTCCATTGCGCGTCGCGGTGGAGATTCGCGTCGTGCTTCACTCGTATGGGTTGCGGCACGGGATTAAGCTGCGGCATCGCAGCTTTCGGCGCAATCAAGTCACTCGGCAAGCGCGTCTCCGCCATCTGCACGATGTTCGGCAGCGGGACCAGCTTGTTCAAGGGCGCCGGATGCACCAGCAACGGACGTTGCAGAGTTTGGAACGCATTCGTCGGATTCGGAGGATCGGACAAAATCGCCTGGCGACCGGGATATGCAAATCCTTTGCTTGCGTGAGCAGGCGCCGCCGACGCCTCCGTCGGCTTACTCGGCCCACCTCCCGGACTCTTCTCACCTTCTTTGCCGCCACCAATTTCCGGCAGATAAATCACATGGTCATTGGAATTGATCTGGACAATGAACTTCTGCGAGCGAAGCGTGACCAATCCGTAGTGGACGAACAGAAAAAGTCCGAACAAGACCAACTCGTGCGCGATGACGGAGCATAACAACGCGCGTCCGGGAAGATATCCAAACTCGAAGGTGGTGAATGTCGGCGTGCCGTCGCTGACTGCTGCGTTACGAGTTGACTCATCGCCGGTGCCGGAAATTTTCTTGCGGAGTTCTTTAACGGCCGGCGGCGGAGTGGATACTTGGACGTGGCCGGAATTGCCTTCCGCGCTGAGGCCTTCGGTACTCAGCGCGTTTTCGCGATCCTGAATAGGAAAATCGGACAAGGTGGAATCATCAGTCGCGGGATCATTACCAATCCCTTCGCCGAGATTTGGCCTATCGCTGGCCTGCTGTTCATCATTTTGAAGTCCGAGAGAAAGAAAAGACATTCAGGAGATCCAGGGCCCGGGGTGAGGCAAGGGTTTCGTTATTGAGTAAGGTCCGATGCAGGCTGCCAAACAGCCCGCATCAAAGAAAAACGAGTGAGGTAAAGAAATCATTGAAGAAGTGAAGCCTTTAAGGTCGTGAAGGCAGCGCTGGGATTCAGATCCATGATGATTTGCCCGCTGCCCCCTAGACTCAACTGGTCGACAACGATATCGCCGAGAACGTAGGTACTGGATCCCGCAGATCCCCCCAAACCAACTTGATCGTTATATGAACCGGTCTGATGAAAGTACATTGTCCCGGCGAGTAGCATGCTGCCGTTCCCGCTCCAGCTAGGATTGTTGCTAGCGTTCGCAGCATGGTTTTGAAAGAAAAGAATACCGCGCTGTTCTCCTTTAGGGTCGGCCGTTCCCAACGGATCGCCAAAACCCTTATTGTTGTTAATGCTGCAATTAGGGGCACACAGTCCGGTTGAAGCAAGAGGCGGTCCGCACGGAGCAAGCAACACACTGCCTGTGAGCGTTGCCGGAATATTGCCGGGAATCACACTAGCCGCGGTGCACTTAACACCAAGTCCCAGTGCCCCAGTCGCAGTATTGAATGCATCAATTCCCGCACAACTGCCTCCACCGCCTCCTACGTTCACAGATTGCCCGCCTGCGAAGTAGAAGATTACACCTCCGCTCCCATCTCCGATTTGATTGCTCGGCCGCATGCACGAACCAGATCGCTCGCATAGGGCCCCAGCGGCGCCTGCGTTATTGCAGGTTTGCACCGCGCCCATGTAATAAATTCCCGGATCGAAGATAGCTGTAAATAGGTGAACATCGATTCCGTTTGGATAAGAGCCAGGCGCAAACTCCTGGCAGCCGCCTGGATCTGGGCATCCATGGACGTTATGCGCAACTGGCGTTCCGGTGGTCGCAGAAGAGTGCGTTGCCCCTGGAAATGTCGGCAGAGCGGGAGCTGAAAGGGATGCAAATGGGTCCGCGATCGGTGGATTTGGAGCGTTCCATTGAGGAGCGGTCTGCGTGCCAGTACACAACGTATTGTGGGGCGGCGAGCACTGGCTGGTGGTGTTCCAGAAGTTACTTCCGGGACTTGCTTCTGGTCCCCACACACCCATGCTTGAGCCGCAATAATTATTTCCGCCGCCGCACAGGTTGATTGTCGGTCCGCCGCTAAACGTGGCCGCTGTTGCGTTTGACGAATTCACTTGAATGCTCTTGGCCGGTCCGCCGATGATCTGGATGTCTCCCGTAGTATTACTGTTCGAACCCCCACCGTTCATGTGCAGCGCACCTGATTTTGTTGGGTGCAGTACCAGGATGGGAATAGGCGATGTTGCATTGAGAACTCCACAAACTGAAATCGCGCGAATCGTCTGCCTTCTTAGCCCTCGGAGCATGCCAGCAAAAAAGGTTCGCATATTGTTGGTGATTGTCACTCGGATGAAAGCCGTGGGTGCTTCCGATGCGGGTGGTGCAGTGACACCTGGAACAGTCGTCGGAAAATCGACAAAAACGTTATTCCCCAATGTCCCGGAGTTGGCGCTACTTTGTGTGAGCGAGCTGCTGTAACCGTTGCGGCTGGCGTATGCGCACGGCGCGTAGCCAGGGTTTGCATTGCAATCGAATGCGGTGCCCTGAGTAAAGCCTCCCTGGGTGGTAGTTCCGTTTGTGGCATTGACCAGCAAATCCATGGCTCCGGCAGTGCACGCTGCGTCCGCACCTGTCTGGGCGGCCTGCCGCTGAAACCATAGATTGCTAAGGTCAATCGCGAGTGCCATTGCGCCGATCAAGAAAACCCCAAGTCCAAGCAGCACGAATACCATTACTTGACCAGACTCTCGGTGCTTTGTGCCGCGCATTTTTTGGAAAGACCGAGCAGGTTTCATATGTTCACCTTGGTTCTCGTTTAATTAAAAATTCGCCCGTCAGCCGCCGCATATAGTGTCACTGTTGGCCAGCCGAGGCCGAAAAATGGTCGATAACTCCCGTGTACGGTTACCCTCACCAGACACCCTGGGGTATTGCACGCAACTCCATTCGCGCCGTTGGGGTTGTAGCTGACAGTGACATTGCCCGCTGAAATATTCTGCATCGACAGTCCGGCAAAGTTCGTGACCTGGGTTTTTACATTGCTCCCAGCGGTATCGGAGCAAGTGATGGGTGGCGTTCCCGAGGGCAGGCCAGGCCCGCTGCAGCTGCTATTTCCGGTTCCGTGCACCACGGCGTAACGAACGCCCTCTTTCGCCGCGTCCGCCAGTGTATTGTAGGCGTACATGAGGAGGATCATCTCCAGCATGCCTACGAAAAGAAGGCATATGAAAAGAATCGTCAGAGCGAACTCGATGAGAGCCTGTCCTTTCGAATTGCTTGTTAAGGGCCGAAGCCGAAATGTGAGTGTCTGCCTCATTTTTTACATTGCTCGCATCTCGGCATGGCGCGCAAAAACGCAAGTCCCAGTGGCATTGCACATCCCAGAAGCGCGTAAAGGCAGATTAAATATGGTGCCCGGAATCAGAGGCTGGAAAGTGTAAACAATATCAACCCGATTCAAAACGAAGCTAGGTGCCTCAGGATCGGCACTAGGCACCGGGCTTCCTGTATTCACGGTCCCGCACGAGGATCCCGTGCAGGTAACGCAATTTGACTTTTGGGTTGTAGTCCCTGAGTTATTCACCCCTGAACCTAAAGCGTCGATATTGACTGGACTGCAAATTTGAATTGACGCGCTACTAGAACCGGCCAGCGGGCCAGTCATGTCCTGAACCGTCAGGTAGCTCACTGACGAAACATTACTGGGAGGGCCGGGGCTCGGCCAAACGCCGGCCGAGGGAGTGTATGAGCCCTCGATCGCATACAAAGTCGCGGTTCGTGACGCGGCCGTAAGGTTGAGAGTCACCCAGAAAAAATACCCAAAATTCACCACATTCAGTACTATGAGCAATAGCAAGGGCAGCACGAGCGCCGTCTCCACCAGGCTTTGCCCCCGGCTGCCCTTCACGTTCATATATTTGCCGGTCGTCATTAGTCTTCTTTTACGCGATCCGCACTGCCGCCCTAAAAGCCGCCGTCGGGGCAATGCTCTCAGTGACCGCGGGTTCTAGAGCATCGTCCTCTCCCTGCAATTCGGTTTCCTCTTCTGCCTCTGGCACGGCCAGCTGATTCAACAGGCGATGCAGATAGCACCGACTTATCCCTAGTTCCTTCGCTGCCTTTAATTTGTTGCCGTTGTGAGTGGCCAACGCCATCCTGACCAGCTCGCGCTTGAATCCGCGCAAGGCTTCATGAAATGAACCTTTAGGCAATTCGTCGGAAAGGCTCAGGCCTTGAAGTTCTGCAGGGAGATCGTCCACCCCTAGGCGTTCATGCCCATTGGCCAACACCACGCTGCGCTCGATAACGTTTTGGAGCTCGCGCACATTGCCGGGCCACGTATGCCGCGATAGAGCGCTAACGAATCCAGGACTCATGCAGCGTTGCTGCTTCTTGTGAACTTTGGCAAACATCCGCAGGAAATACTCGGCAAGCAGGGGTATGTCACCAGACCGATCACGCAGGGCCGGCAATTGGATTTTAACGACCGAAATTCGGAAATAAAGGTCTTCGCGGAAGGTGCCTTCGCGCACCATCTGTTCCAGATTGCGATTGGTAGCGCAGATCACGCGGACATCCACTCCGTGCTGCGCGTTCGAACCCAGCCGCGACGCCGTGCGCTCTTGCAACACTCGGAGCAGCTTTGCCTGAAGAGGCAGCGCAAGGTCCCCGATTTCGTCAATGAAGATTGTTCCGCCATTTGCTTCTTCGAAACGTCCGCGACGGCTCTGGTTCGCGCCAGTGAAAGCTCCTCGCTCATGTCCAAACAACTCGTCATCAATCAAAGTGTCAGGAAAGGAGCAAACCGAAAAGGCCACGAAAGGTTTGTTAGCGCGGGCACTCAGACGATGGATGGCATTAGCAACTACTTCCTTACCTGTACCGCTCTCGCCAGTGATTAGAACAGTGGTGAATACGCTGGCCACTTTCTGGATAAGGTCATTCACGCGTTCCATTGGTTTACTATTTCCCAAAAGCCCTTCCACGCGATTGCTGCAAAGTATTCTCTGTGCGGCTGCGAGTTCGCGTCCCATATCGGCGCGGCGGCACGCTCGATTGATTGCGAACCTCAGCTCCTGGACGTCGAGCGGCTGCTCGAGAAAATCAACAGCGCCATCCTGAAAAAGTTGCAGCGCGGAAGCAGAATGCTTTCCCCATCCAAAGCTAATGATCGGAGGAGCAGAAGGAAGATCGGCTGCAGCTCGAAGAAGAAACTGGGGAGCGTTCTCCTTCCCGCATGCGAGATTCAACAGGATCACGTCAGTCTCGCCGTTAATCGCTTCTGTAATTGCGGCCTGAGGATTCGGAACTTGGTTGACGCAATAACCGTCGTAGCCCATGACTTCTTGCAGGACATTGCCGAAGGCTTCGTCGGGATCAACCAACAGCACACGCTTTATTGCGAAAGTCGAAGCGGCCAAAATCACTCCTTTCCCGCGTTCTGCTACAGCTCGTCAGCGCACATCGTGTATGCGGGGGGAGGCGAATGCAGCAAATACTGGAACAGATACTATTTGTTTACAGCTAAAAGTCGTCTAGGGATCAAAAGGATCGCAAAACTTGGATCCCTACACGAGTACGGGGAGCATATTACATAAGTAACTGTATGGCAATATAGTGGCCAAAAAAAATTCTCGGAACCTGTTGATAATCGGCGATGTGCCGATCACTGGCTGGTCCCCAAGTGTAAACTCTTGCATACAACTTTCGTTGTAGTGTAATCCCATGATAGCTAGCCAAAGCGCAATAAGTTACGAAAGCGGAATTTGCTGTCGTGTTTTGTATGGAGCATGAATTGCAAACCTCGGGTGGGGAGCTATGCCTGCAATGATGAGTTCCAGCCAACTTGAACCCGCGCCTGTGACAGTCGAAGCGCCTGCATCTGGACTGGAAACTCCACAGGTTGCCTTCAATTTCGGGCCGGGCGTTCGCGGGTGGCTTCGCGCTGGGACATCGTTCTTGTCGGTTCTGACCCTGATCCTGATTGCCCTGCAGTTCTTCCTCTCCATGCACAACCCGACCATGAACGATCCGGATGTCTGGTGGCACATGCGGAACGCGCAATACCTAATTCAGAATCATCAGTTTCCGAGTCATGACACGTATTCGTTCACCGTCGCAGGACATCCGTGGATCAACCATGAATGGCTGAGTGAAATACCTTTTTACCTTGCATATAGCGCATTTGGACTAGTTGGATTGAAGTCGCTGACGTTTTTTACCCTGGATCTCATATTCCTGCTCCTCCTGTATCTCTGCTATCAAGAAAGCGGGAATTTCAAAGCTTCGGTAGCCGCTTGCTGCTTTTCGACATTACTGGCGACGGTTTCCTTTGGGCCGCGCACTATCCTTTTCGGATACGTGTACCTCCTCATATTGCTGATCGTTCTCCAGCGCTTCCGCAAACGCGGTAATGCTCCTCTATGGGTCATCCCTCCGCTTTTCTGTCTATGGGCAAACACACATGGCTCGTGGTCGCTTGGCTTGATCGTATTTTTCCTGATCGGCGCGTCGGGCTTGGTCGAGGGATCATGGGGACGAGTTGATTCTCGGCGTTGGACTCCATCGCAGATTCGCAAGCTGATTCTGACAGGATGCGCCTCCCTCGCCGCTCTGTTCGTCAATCCATTCGGTTGGCGTTTGGTCTATTACCCTTTCGACCTCGCATTCAAACAAAGGCTGAACATCGCACACGTCCAGGAGTGGGTTTCGGTTGACTTTCACGATTTGCGCGGCAAGCTCGTCCTCGTCTTGATTATCGGGCTTCTGCTGGCTGCAATGCTCCGAAACCGGCGCTGGAATCTGGCCGAAGTTCTCGTCCTACTTTTTGCGCTCTACAGCGGATTGACCTACATCCGTTTCCTGGTCCTGCTGGGAATCGTCGTTGCACCGGTAGTTGCCAAAGCACTGGACTTTTTCCCGCCTTATCGTCCGGAACTGGAGACACCACGTGTGAACACTGCAGTTATTCTGGTGATCATCGGTCTCATGGCTCACTTTTGGCCTCGCGAAGCGAGAGTCCGGAGCTCGCTGGAAGAGAATTACCCCGCCGCCGTGTTGCCGTATCTAAAGGCGCATCATCCCCAGGGCAATATGCTGAATTTTTACTTGTGGGGCGGATATCTCGTCTGGCATGACCCAAACCTCAAAGATTTTATAGACAGCCGGGTGGATATTTTCGAATATGCCGGCGTACTGCAAGACTACCTGAACCTCCTAGGAACCGACTCCTTCCAGAGACGGCCTGACGCCATACTCGATAAATACAAGATCCAGTATGTATTGTTCCCCCCGAGTGACAGCACCAACACTCTTTTCAATGGGGGCGCTTTGACCTACTTTTTGGAACACGATCCGCGCTGGAAAGTGTTATACAAGGATAAAGTTTGTGTTCTGCTGGAAAAGCAAGCTGGCGACTCACTCACGGTGGGGCATTAATAGAGGTCCATGTTTTTTCGTCGTAGCAGCGACAAGATCTTCATACCAATCATCATTGTCATTGTGCTACTCGCTAGTTCCTATCGTGGAAAGTATCATTTGAAGTCCGAGATGCCAGCCGTTTTCTTTGGAGAGGACCTACCGTCGAAGAAGTCCGCACTCGATGAGAAAATCGCGCAGGCATACTGGAAAAGCGCCCAGATGAATATTCAATGGCGCTATCCGTATTCAAGCTCTTTACCCCCTGATCCTCCTGCTGTTTTCCAGGCTGATGCGCATGCGCTAGGACCGGCTGCCTCCGATGCGGCGACCCGCCTGCTTTACTGGCATGCCCTGCAGAGGGTCTGGTACTCGCCGGAAATCTGGCAAAAAGATTATGAATGGGATTTCAGTTGGATTAGTGATCCCATCACTGCAGGGGGCGACTGGATCAAGAACACATGTGACAATTTGTTCAGAGTGCACTGATGATAATGCGATTTGCTTCCTCAGTTATGTCGCTTTCGGTTGAAGGTGGTCTGGTCTCACCCCTGTCATCGAGCTGGTGCTTCCCGGGGAGAAAGCGATTTTACGTAAGCCACATAGGAGGAGTGATAACGGGGAAAGACAGCGCCTCCGGGCAACAGGGTAACAAAGGGGTCTGAACCACATTCAAATGACCGCGACAATCCTTCGAACGCCTCCAGATCCTCCCAATACGCGATGGCGATCTGCACTCTCTGGTAAGGGGGTCAGTCAGTTGAGGGCATTGTTGGTCCCGATCCTCGCGTTGACCCTTGTGGCTTATTTCGCCGGCACCCAACTCTCAAACTGGCCAGACAGATTGCGATACCCAGGGGAAGAAGATGCCGCCGAGGGCACACAGTTATCTGAGATGCTGCACCTCCGGGGAGGAGTCCAGATTTACCGGATCCCCTCTAACGGCGAGTTTGACAGCGCCATTTACGGACCGTTTTACTATCTGTCGGGTGCAGCAGTAGTCGATCCCAAGAAGCCCGCTTACGCACCGTTGCGCGTGCTCTCTCTCATGGCGACCGTTGGTCTAGCGGTTGCCTCGGCCTTTTTAGCATTTAGACTGGCGCGAAGCAAGATTGCATGCTTACTATCGGCCCTACTCTTGCTGGGCACTGCCTTCATTGGTCGCTACGGGATATCTGCGCGTGCCGACATGGTGGCTCTACTCCTTACCTTCGCTGGGTTCTTGGTTTTCTACAGCTTTCGCGATAGCAGACGTGCCCTGATACTTTCCGCAGCACTGATGTTGACCGGTTTCTTTTATAAACAGCAATTTGTAGGTGCACCAATTGCGGTCTTTCTATATCTCATCATTGATAAGAGGTTTCGTCAGGCCTTGGACTTCGTGACCACGATGGTGGTGGGTGGTTTAAGCTTAGCGGTCGCATTCTCGGTTCTCATATTTCCGCACCAAGCTTTCCTCTCGCATTTTGTTTCCTATAATCGGCTGCCGTTCGATGAACATATTCTGCTGCCTGAAATCCTGATGTTTGCTATACCTCTGTTCATTCCGCTGCTCGGGAGCATCGATTTCCTTACACGATATCCCGACAAGCTGGTCAGCTGTTATGTAGGAGCCGCAGTAGCTTCCTATTTTGTGCTTCTGTTTTCGTCAGGATCTGGCGCCGACACGAATCGCTGCCTTGAACCTCTTGCTGTTCTGAGTTGCGTGTTCGCGGCCCGAGTCGTTACATCGGATGGTATTCTGGCAGGACTCGGATGGACCCTGCCGCTTGCAGCAACGTTCGTATTGGTTTCGCTCTTGAGTTCCGCTTTTGTGGTACCCCATATCAGGCCCACTGACTTTGCCACGGATTCAGCGTTGCAAAGCTATCTTAGAGAGAACTTCCCTCCCGGTACCTCCACGCTGTGCTATTACGCGGGCGACCCGGTCCGTGCAGGTCTCAACGTGCCAGTGACAAACCTGTGGGGGTACTCAGCTCTGATCCGGGAGGGCACGCTGTCCGATCGCGGAATCGTATCTCGTATCGGGAACGGCGGTTATGGCGTAATATTGCTGGACTTTGACCTCGGGCGCTTTAATGCGAGCAAAATTGCCGATTTTTATACAACTCGTCCAATGAGAGAGGCAATATTAGGCAGCTACCGGAAAGTCGCTCGATTGGGGTTACCTAGGCCGGAAACGTCACGATCTACAGATGGCAACATTTATGTCTGGGTACCAAAGGCCACTTCCCGCTCGGCACCCGAACTTGATGAGGGGAGCAGCAAGAAATGACGTTCCGCTCTTACCAGAAATTCGCGCTGGTCGTGCCCACGTTGAATGAGGCTGAGAATATCACGACGGTGCTCGACCGTGTGACCGGTGCCATGTCTATGATTCAGGTCCCCTGGGAAGTTCTGGTTGTGGATGACGACAGCGATGATTCCACTGGCCGGAAAGTTCTGCAGTACGCCGAATCTGATCGTCGCGTGCGCTTGTTGGTAAGGCGATCTCAGCGAGGACTCGCCGGAGCAGTCAGTTATGGCTGGGCGCAAACCGACGCAGATCTTCTTGGCGTCATAGACGCAGACCTACAGCATCCTCCTGAGCTTTTGCCAACCTTGATCAATAAAGTCTGCGAGGGCTTCGACGTTGCAGTCGCAAGCCGGTACTTGCGACCTAATAGCACGCAAGGATGGAGTCTGATCCGGCGCGTAGTTTCTCGATTGAGTATCGTCGCGACTGTCCGAGTGCAGAAGTCAGCAGTTCGAGTGAAGGATCCAATGTCCGGTTTTTTTGTCCTGCGGCGCGAATGCATCGAGGGCCTGAGTCTCCAACCTACAGGCTTCAAGGTTCTGCTGGAAATTCTAGCCACCGGACATGTTAACTCGGCGGTCGAAGTTCCCTTCACGTTTGCCCCTCGGCATTACGGAAAAAGCAAGGCTAATGGGATGACAGCCCTTCACTATATTTCTCTGCTGTACAAGCTTTCACGGTATGTTGGCCCACAGCCCCGAAGATGCCTGCAGGCGAAAGAATACATGAAAGGAGCTGACCGGTAGAGTGCTCCTCATCGAAACTGCCCTCGTACTATTGTCGTTACTGATCGCATTCATCTACCCTTCACTCGGCTCGCGCTGGTTTGAGAAATTGGAGGACAGCTTTGGAAAGCTTGCCCGGCGGCAGAGACTCTCGGTTGTCGTGGTAGGGCTCACAGCATTGATTGCGCGTGCAGCGCTATTGCCGGTTCTGCCGGTTCCAAGCCCCGGCGTTCATGATGAATTCAGTTATCTTCTGATGAGTGACACTTTTGCTCACGGGCGGCTGAGCAATCCGACTCACCCAATGTGGGTGCATTTTGAAAGTTTTCACATCAATCAAGAGCCCACCTATGTATCGATGTTCTATCCTGCGCAGGGACTGTTCCTCGCGACAGGACAGACTATTTTTGGGCATCCGTTCTGGGGAGTTTGGCTCAGCATCGGCTTCATGTGTGCGGGGATTTGCTGGATGCTGCAGGCCTGGATCTCTCCGGAGTGGGCGCTACTGGGCGGATTCCTGGCGGCGATCCGGCTAGGTACGTTCAGTTACTGGGCAAACAGTTATTGGGGCGGTGCAGCAGCAGCAATCGGGGGAGCGCTTGTGCTTGGCTCCCTGGCACGCATTAAACAATATCAGAGCTTGCGCAACGTCTTGCTGATGGGTTTGGGCCTCGCTATTCTCGCTAATAGCCGGCCATTCGAGGGGCTGTTCTTCAGCACTCCGGTGGTGGTCGGACTTGTAGTTTGGGTGTTCAAGAAGAGAGGGCAGGCCTTTAGGCAATCTGCTGTTCACGTCTTGTTGCCTCTTGGCCTGGTGCTGACCGTTACCGCAAGCGCGATACTTTATTACTGCTGGCGAACGACAGGAAGTCCCTTCCGCACACCATATCTTGTGAATGTGGCAAGATACAATCCGGTTCCGTATTTCGCATGGCAATCAGTTAAGTCCGCCCCGGACTATCGTCACCCAATGATGGCGGAATATTACCTGGGATGGTGGCTCAGGCAATACGAACTCGCCCGTCAACATCCTCTGATTTTGGTGTTGATTAAGGCTCACGTCTTTTGGTTCTTTTTTCTCGGGCCTTTGCTAGTGTTGCCGGTGATCATGCTCGGTATCGTGCTTCCTTACGGCACATCTTGGAAGGACTTTGGAAAAGAAACACGATTCCTATTGATTGTTTTCTTCTCATCGCTGCTCGGCCTATTGCTGCCGGTGATTCTTCTTCCGCATTACGCATCCCCGATGACCTGCCTCATCTATGCTCTAGTATTGTTGGCCATGAAGCGCATCCGTAACTGGTGCTGGCGCGAGAAAGCCGTGGGAGTGGCGATGGTTCGATATATGTGCGGGGCGGCGGTTACCCTCCTGTTACTGTGGACGGGGGCTCTAGCGATTCACATTCCTATCTCGAACTTTCCAACTCCAGAAACGTGGTGTTCTCCCTGGGAACAATTGGTTGATCGCGCGGCAATACAAGGTCAACTGGAGAATTCTACAGGAAGACAGCTCGTGATCACTCGTTACTCACGACAGCATAACCCGATGCGAGAATGGGTCTACAACTTGGCCGACATAGATAATGCCAAGGTCGTATGGGCGCAGGATATGGGTGCGGCCGAAAACGCCGAATTGATCAGATACTTCCAAGACCGCTATGTATGGCTCGTCGAACCGGATGCAAACCCTCCAAAACTATCACCCTATATCCGGGAGGAAGGTTCCATCTTACTGGATCGAGGAAAACGGTGACGCTCATTTCCCGGATTATGGAGCATGCTGAAGTTTACCGCCTATGGCAGGCGCCCTTCGCGGAGAACAAATTTGCACCAGTTATCGCCAGCAATGATCTGCGGCTCGTACGGCGCGTACTCGATGTAGGTTGCGGGCCCGGCACAAATGCGCACCACTTTTCTGACACAAACTATACGGGAATCGACTGCAACCCGGCTTATATTGAATATGCGAGACGCCACCATCAGGGAAACTTTGTTGTCGCGGACGCGACGACATACCGGGTGGAGACTGCGGAGCGTTTTGATTTCATTCTGGTGAACAGTTTTCTACACCACATTAATAAGCAGAATGCCCGCGAGATCCTCTCCCACCTCAGCGCTCTTCTGACGGAGGACGGACATCTCCACCTACTGGAATTGGTTCTACCAGATCGCCCCTCGATCGCCAAGTTAGTCGCCCATTTGGATCGAGGCGATTTTCCCCGACCATTGCAAGAGTGGCTGGACCTCGTAAAAGAGGCCTTTCAGCCAGTGATTGTGGAACCTTATCAACTCAAGGCTGTTGGAACCACACTTTGGAAAATGGTTTACCTTAAATGTCGGACGAAGTGATGAGCTCGCAATTTTGTCTCTCGGTCGCGGTTCCGCTTCACAACGAGGAAAGCACCGTGCCTGAACTCCTGCGGCGCACGCTTGCGGTCCTAGGTAAGCTTCCCGGTGGCCCGCATGAGCTCCTGTTTGTTGACGATGGCAGCGCCGACAGGACAATGCAGCTTCTCGATCAGGCCGCCCAGTCAGATCAGCGCATTTCTGTGATTTCTCTTTCACGCAACTTTGGACATCAGGCGGCCCTCAGCGCGGCCCTGGATTACGCAATCGGTGACGCCGTGGTTCTCATGGATGGCGATCTGCAAGATGCTCCCGAAGCTATTCCAGTCCTACTCGAACGTCATCGCCAGGGGTACGACGTGGTCTACGCTACCCGGGCTACACGGCAGGAATCGTGGCTGTTTCGGCTCAGCTATTTCCTGTTTTACCGCTTTCAGGCAATGTTGTCCGATACACGACTGCCGCTCGATTCCGGGGATTTCGGGCTGATGTCTCGCCGTGTCGTGGATCAGATTAGGAGAATGCCGGAACATCAACGTTATTTACGTGGCCTGCGCAGCTGGGTTGGATTTCGGCAGGTTGCAGTCCCTCTAGATCGCTCGGAAAGACACTCAGGCAAAAGTAAGTACGGATTTATGAAGCTGCTAAAGCTTGCATCGGACGGCATTTTTGCATTCTCCGTAGTACCGCTTCGTGCCGCCACTCTGATTGGGTCACTCACAGTGCTAGCCTCGGCATTGTTCGCTGTTTACTCGGTTTACGCGAAGTTCATTCTGCATCGCGTCCCCCAAGGCTTCACCGCATTAGTGTTCATGTTGACTTTTCTGTCTGGAGTGCTTTTGTTCTTTCTGGGCATTATTGGTGAGTACGTCGGACGTGTGTACGAAGAGATCAAAGCACGTCCCTTATACATTGTCGACCGGATATTGGGCGCTGCGTCAGTCGCTCCTGCAAATCACAAGTCGCGCGAGAGATTTCGGTGATCTGCTGTGAGAGACTCTGTGCTATGAAGGAGTGTGCTTGCGCGAAGATTACGGGGCGGCTTATCGCGAGCTTTATAAACACCACTGGTGGTGGCGAGCCCGGGAGAGGATAATCCTTGAACTGCTTCGCACCCGTCAACCGGTTAATGGGTGGGACAGAATTCTAGACGTCGGCTGCGGCGATGGATTGTTCTTCGACGAACTACTGCACTTTGGGGAATTGGAAGGTGTGGAAGCTACCGCCTCGCTCGTCAGCGAGAATGGCCCCCATCGCTCACGCATTCACATCGGCAGCTTCGATCGAAGTCTTGGCCTTGCGCCAGGATTCTCTCTTGTCCTCATGTTGGACGTCCTAGAGCATCTCACCGATCCGCGTTCCGCGCTTCACTATGCTCGAGAGTTGCTCGTTCCGGGAGGAATCCTGCTGGTGACCGTGCCCGCATTTAATCTGCTCTGGACTAATCACGATGTCATTAATCAACACTATACGCGCTATTCCAGGAAGAGCTTTCGAATACTGGCAGGTCTCGACATGTGCATTGAAGTTGAGCGCTATTTCTTTCATTGGCTCTTTCCAGTTAAAATCGCAACCCGGATTGTGGAGGGCGTCTTGCGACATCGGCCGGCGCCGGCTAAAATTCCCGCGGCGTGGATAAACCACCTGCTATATCAGTTCTGCCGACTGGAAGAGGAAACGTGGGGAAGACTTTCGCTGCCTTTCGGCAGCTCGCTCATGGTAATTTTATCGAAACCACTTTGTGAAACACGGAAAGACTAGTAGACAATACGCAAAGCCAATATCCGGAGATCAAACTGATTGAGGCCCATTTTTCCGGTAGAGTCTGAAATCTTCAGACACTATCAGTTTTCAGCGTGCCTTGACGGTGTCACAGACTATAAAGTGGAGTTACTTCCCTGAAAAGCAGTCTCTTTGAACTCACGCAATCAATGGTCACATGTGTTGCGTGGAGCGCTATCCTGCTTACGCTGACGCGATCAACAGCATGGCGTCTTGAGCCGAACTGGACTAACACATCAGCGCTTCCTTGCGTGAAGGTCACACTCCTTGCGATTAAATTTACACACAGGCCGCTCTTGTTCTCGTGTCTGTTCGCGTAGGATTAGATAGATTATCCATGGATGTGCAAGAAAACAGGTCGACGGAAATTCACGGTGAGCGCTGATCACGAATTGCTAACTTAACTCAAGTCCTTACACTACTGGTGGTATCAGAATGCCCGACATCGACCACGATGTGTGCCTTTATATTCCAGACATGCCACGCCAATGCGTCCCGCGAAAGTAGGGGGATCCATAATCGATGCTGCGCCTTGAAGCAAGTTTGGTGTTGCTATCGTTGCTGATCGCTTTTGTCTACCCTTCTCTCGGATCGCGGTGGTTTGAGAAGATGGAGAGACGCTTTTCTCAACTCAGTCGGCGCCGGGTTCTTTCGGTTGTGCTCATCGGAGTCAGCGCTCTTGCACTGCGCGTGGCCCTGTTGCCAATTCTGCCTATTCCGGAACCTATCTCTCACGATGAGTGGGGACATCTCCTTGCTGCAGACACATTTGCTCACAGGCGCCTAACTAATCCGACTCACCCTATGTGGATCCATTTTGAGAGCTTCAGTATTTTGCAAAAACCGACCTATCAAACGTATATGGCACCAGCCCAGGGCATGATCCTAGCCGTAGGTAAAGTTGTTTTCGGGAACCCCTTCTGGGGCGTGTGGCTTAGTTGTGGAGTTATGTGCGCGGCGATCACCTGGATGTTGCAAGCCTGGATCCCCGCGCGATGGGCTCTGCTGGGCGGCATGCTCTCAATCTTGCGCTACGGTGTCTTCGGCTATTGGGCCAACAGCTACTGGGGCGGCGCAATGGGAGCGATCGGCGGGGCACTTGTACTCGGCGCCCTGCCACGCATCAAACGAGAACAGCGGGTACGGGACGCGTTATTGATGGGCTTAGGTCTGACGATTCTGGCCAACAGTCGTCCCTACGAAGGATTCATTTTTAGCTTGCCTATCGCTTTTGCTCTTTGTTTCTGGATGCTTGGCAAGCAGAGACCGCCAATTCGCGTTTCTTTTCATCGCGCCGTTTTACCTTTGTTTCTAGTTCTCATTGTCAGCGCTGTTGCAATGAGTTATTACTTCTGGCGGGTGACGGGTAATCCATTTTTAATGCCCTACCATTTCCAGCAAGAAGCTTATGTCGCGCGGTACATGATCTGGCAATCTCCTAAACCAGCACCGGTTTATCACCATTATGTATTCTGGAAAATGTGCGTTCAGCAGATGCCTCAGATGTATGCTATCGCTCGCTCGCCTGCCGGCTTGCTCATTAAGACACTTTGGATGTGGCCTTTCTTTTTGGGACCAGCATTCAGCTTCGTGTTGTTCATAGCAATAGCTATATTGCCATATGGCTTTTCTTGGCGAGAGATCAGCAAGAATGTTCGTTTTCTGCTGATATTGTCAGGTACCTTTGTGGTCGGGCTAGGTCTTGAAACCTTTTTTTTCGCGCATTACGCTGCTCCGGCAACGGCAATTATTTTGGCGCTGGTTCTTCAGGCAATGCGGCGAATCCAACTATGGCGTCACCGGGGACGCCCAACCGGGCTTTTCCTGACGCGAGCCATTCCCGTAATCTGCGCGATCATGTTCGTACTGCGTGCTACTGCCGGTCCGCTGCATATTCCGATTAGGGAATATTTCCAATTTGCATGGCATCAAAAGGCACTGAAAAGCTTTGGAAGAGAAACTATCCAAAACAGACTGCTGCAAATTCCAGGAAATCATCTGATAATTGTGCGCTACCGGCGCGAACACGAGCCGTTCGCCGAGTGGGTTTACAACGACGCTGATATCGATCATGCGAAGATAGTCTGGGCGCGGGAAATGGATCCGGCAGAAAATCGGCAATTATTGGACTATTTTAGAGACCGTCAAGCCTGGTTGCTGGAAGCGGACGAAGTTCCGCCCAAGCTGACCAGGTATCCACAGCCGACAACGCTACAAAACAAAGATCTCATTGGCGTTTCAGGAGGCGGGTGAATAGAGTTCTCCAAGATCGCTTCTGGTCGGTGCAGCGGCTCGCGTTGAACGGCTCAGGACGAACGTCTCGCGCAGTTGGAGAGCCGGGAGTTCTACGATTTTCGCCATCAATATTCCAATTGCGATCGCGCTTCCAAGGTCGCCAATGAAACCGAGGATGCTCATGGGATTCATGATCCACCAGAACATCGCGACCGGCATATGCCAGAGATAGATTGAATACGAATACCGGCCAATCAAGGCCATGGCGCGATTCTTTAGATGCACTGTTCCTTGTGACCAACAAACGAGGCAACCAAAGCCTAGCGCGTTGGAAGTCAGGACAAAAGCATAGATGACATCCGGTGAACGTCTGAGCAGGATACACGGGAGCAATAGGATGGAACCAAGGGGCAGCATCCATCTCGTACGAGTGAGTTTATAGAAAAGATCAGCGCGAAAATGCCGGCAATAGCCAATCGCGACGCCAGCGAAGAGAGCGTCCATGCGTAGATGAAACTCAGTAAAGTATTTCGATGAGACTTGAGTCCTCCAGGCCAAACACCCCACCAGCAGCAGAAATGCGAGCGGTGGAATCAGCCACAGCTTGCGGAGTTTAGCGAGTACCACGATAAGAAGCGGCAGCGCGACATAAAACATCTCCTCCACGCTTAAGGACCACGTGTGCTGCCAGATGTGCCGTCGATAACTTTGTAAAAATAGAAGCTCTGACCATATTTGTGAACTTTGAACCGGTGGCGTCATTACGAAGGTCAGTAGGAAAAATGCATAGAAAGCGGGGTATATTTTCAACCCTCTGCGAAGGAAGAATCGACTCAGTGAAATTGCTCCGGTTTCCTTAATTTCGGAAAAAAGAAGGCCGGAAATCAGAAACCCGGACAGCACAAAGAAGAGTTCAACCCCCACACCGCCGATGTGAAGCATAGACTGATCGACAGTCGCATAGTGATGGCAGATAACGAGTAGAACAGCCGCTCCTCGCAAGACATCGAGAGATTGGGTGCGTGGGTTCATCGCCTCTTTGGAAATACGAATTCGAACCAAGTCATGAAAAAGCCTATCAAGAACCTGACTGTCGCGCACTATAAAATGACATTCCGACATAAGCACCTCGAGAGCTGACTTCGCAAATTCGGAAGGTGCTTTCCAGAGCCTCCAATCCTCAAACCATTATCGCTGGAATTGGGACCGCCGAGGCTAGTACCTGTTAACTTTTCTCGCTCTGCATTAAAGGCAAATTGTATCCGCCGAATATCGACTACTGTATTCATCCATCAAGGATAACCATTTGCAGCGCCCGCCTTAAGCTTATAGGAGCAGCCGTAACGCCTGCCGGCAGCCCCCGACGATGCGTACAGTGCTGCCCCTGATTGAGTGCTGATTTATTCCGACTCGCCAGCATCGCGGAAGCGCTCACCCGACAGGTATGCTATCCCGGCGCGTTCGTCACGGAAAAGCAGAACTGCGATGAGGACAGGCGCGGGCACTAAAGCCAAAGAAGGGAACGGCCAAAGAAGCATCAGGACGACATTCAATGCTGTGTACAGGATAACCAAGTTCAAGGGCAGCCGACCGAGCGCCTTCGCGCGCTTCCCTGCTAAGGCGATGACCGGCAGCGCAAGCAAAGTTTGATCAAAATGCCATCCATATGCACTTGTGAGGACAGATATGGTCACGAGCATTGGCATTTGTTCAAACCATGACCAATTCATGTGATGTCGCCACCAAAAAGCTGCAAACCAAATTAGGCCAATAGACGGTGGTATAAATTGAATCCAGAATGTACCGACACCTCCGAGTAGCTTCCGCACGAGCGCTGCTATCCCTGAGGGATAGGCTTGCAGATAAGGGCCACTGGCTAACTCCCAGTAGTGTCTGCACACTTGCGGATCGAGCAGCAGAACGATCGCAGTGAGTAGAGTTGTGAAGCCGACTGCTGATGCCACCGTTTTCCAACGTCGCTGTTGCCAAGACCAGAACAATACGGCCAGCCACACTAAGTACAGCAAGTGAGGCTTGATCAAAGTAATGGAGAGCAGCGTTCCTGCCACAACGGGCCGACGCTTGCTCTCAAAGTGCAGAAAGCCTGCAACACCGAGCAGCATTAACGGAGCGGTCTGTGCGAATTTCAGGCAGAGGAGGACCGGATAAAAAGTGAATGCGAACAAACAGCGATTAAGAGTGGTGTCTGATATCTCCGGGATCCGCACATCGCCGAAATATAAATCCATCAGCAGCCGGGATGAGAACGCTACAGCAATCGTCAGAATGGTGACCCAGCCCACCCAAGCAATGGCATACGACTTCGCAAGTCCCAGAGGTGCCAGGATACTTAAACTCCAGGGCGGGCTGAGAAACATTAGAGGAATCGAGTCACGCCACCCGAGCGCCTGCTGCATTTTAAACATTTCTGACAATGAGTATGGGTTCTTACCGGCCAAGAGCAGGTGAGCGGCCGTCCAGTATTCGACAAAGTCATGGAGGGGGCGTGAAAAAGCATAAGCTGTAACCAGAAGCGCTACCACGACCCAAAGGAGAGCGATTCTAAGGTTTCGCATTAGAGCGCGGCGACGAATGGCTGGTGATATCACGGTCGCTGTTGCTGTGGTCGTTGGATAGACGTGATTCTTCGCTCCCGACGTACTCTCGCTGATCTCGCACATACTCAAAAAACAAGACTCATCCGAAACCCACCTTTTTATCTTTATCGTGGGTTTGCCGAGATTCAGCCTATCGCCGGATCTGTCGCCTCGGTTGAAGGGTCGAGTCTCTGCTGCCAATTGTATTCACTTGACGGGCAATATCCTCAACAAAAAGGGAGACCGCTAAATAAGAGAACGTACTGGATCAGTCCTTTTCTGGCCTTTTCTGGGGCTTTCTGGTTTTCTGGGGCTTTCTGGTGCTTTCATGGCAAAATGGGGCAAAATAGAATACCTTCGGGTCTTCAGCTCCTAACATAACTGCGGTTTGCGAACGAATGTTTCTGGCGCTCGAACTTTGTCTAACGGCGATTTGCATGGCTCTGGCGTTTACAATTCCCGAGCTTGGCCATACTTGGTTCACATCACTGGAACGACGCTTGGCCACATTCGCGCGAAAACCAGCGTTGGCATTGGTGTCAGTCGGCCTGCTGGCTCTCGGACTACGTTTGGCGATACTGCCAATCCTTCCCATTCCGCAGCCCGAAGTACACGACGAGTACAGTTACCTTCTTCTCGCTGACACCCTCGCGCACGGGCGGTTAGCCAATCCAACCTGCCCCATGTGGGTCCATTTTGAGACGTTCCACGTGAACTGGTATCCGACCTACGCGTCCATGTACTATCCAGGGCACTCGCTCTTTCTGGCCTTTGGGCAAGTCGTCCTAGGACATCCGTTCTGGGGAGTCTGGCTGAGTTCGGGATTAATGTGCGTCGCCATTTGCTGGGCGTTGCAGGGCTGGATGCCGTCTAGCTGGGCGCTGCTTGGCGGCCTGCTGGCCGTCATCCGCCTTGGAACATTCAGCTACTGGGCGGATAGCTACTGGGGGGGTACAGTGCCTGCTATAGGCGGCGCACTGGTGCTCGGCGCATTGCCTCGGATCAAACAACACCAGCGCATAGGGGACTCTGTGCTTCTTGCGCTTGGGATGGCGGTACTCGCCAGCTCGCGTCCCTACGAAGGCCTTTTTTTCTGCTCTCCAGTGATTATTGCACTTGTGGGACGGACGCTTCGAAAAGGTAGACCGCGGTTGCGGACTTCTCTTCTGCAAGTTGCAATGCCTGCAGGTTTGGTAATGACATTGGCGTTCGCTGGAATGGGTTATTACTTTTGGCGCGTGACCGGAAGCCCATTCATAACTCCATATCAGTTGAACATACGTACTTATGGTCTGATTTACTTTCCCTGGCAAAAAATTAGACCCATAACAGAATTTCACCATGATGTCATGCGAATGTTCTATCGCGGCGATGCCGTTGTTGGTGTGTATGACTTCGCCCGTCATCACCCGCTCAAGCTGCAGATATTCAAGCAACTCGTGGTCTGGCTTTTCTATTTCGGACCGCTCTTGACGATGCCCTGGCTGGTCTGCCTTTTCACCCGGCCTCGTGGAGAGTTCCGCAAATGTTTCAGCCCCAAGTTTAGATTCCTGCTTTTAATTTGGTTAGTAACTTCTGTCTCCCTCATGCTGACGATCTACGTCGGCCAGCCCCATTATTCCTCGCCGCTCACCGTGGTTTTCTACGCGACGAGTCTGCTGGTCATGCGCGACCTCTATGGCTGGCAATTGCACGGCCGACCGTCAGGCCAATTTCTGGTGCGTTCAGTTCCGCTAATCTGCGTGGTTCTCTTTCTGCTCCGGTCTGCCGCTCCTGTCTTTCACATGGAACCCAAGCCTAGCTGGGTGCGCACGTGGTGTTCACAAGATGCGCAAAATCTTGAGCGTGCGCGCGTTCTGAAGCAGCTTGAAAGCACCCCTGGAAGCCATCTCGTTCTCGTCCGTTACCGGCCCGACCATGATTTCATCCTGAATGAGTGGGTATTTAATAATGCCGATATTAACGGTTCTAAAGTAGTTTGGGCGCGCGATATGGGTGCACAGAACGCCGAGCTGTTGCAGTATTTCGATCAAAGAAAGGCGTGGCTGTTAGAGCCCGACTACAATCCTCCCAGGTTGTCACTTTATGCGCAGTAACAATCGGGATATAACAGCGCCGTGCTTCGTGTTGGGAATAAACGAAGGCATGCTGGGGTTGTTCGGCATCGCGATCCTTCTGGTCACCGCGGTCGTATGGTCTGCACGAGGACCCAATGTCGAGAAGACCGATTTTGTTCTGACCTACGTCGGCGCGCACATTGTTCATGACGGGTCAGGCGCCCGGTTATACGACATCAAGTTTCAAAAGCAAGTCAGAGATTCCCTATTCCAACATCCCAATCCGCTTTTTTACGAGCATCCGCCGTTCGAAGCACTTTTTCTGTCGCCGCTGGCCGCGCTTCCCTTCCGAACCGCTTACCTGCTTTGGGGATTGTTAAACGTCGTGGTGTGGCTGGCCGTGATCATTTTTATGCGGCCGTATTTCCCGTGCCCAAAGGAGGACCTTGGCTATTTGCTTTTATGGGTGTTATTTGCGCCGCTGGCGGTCGCGCTGTATCAGGGACAATCGTCACTGATTCTGCTGGCGCTCTATGCGGTGGCTTTTGTAAAACTTCAACACCACGAAGAATTCAGCGCCGGGCTGTGGTTGGGCCTTGGACTATTTAAGTTCCAATTCGTACTTCCGTTCGCTCTCATTTTTCTCCTCCGAAAGCGGTGGCGGTTCCTCGAAGGATTCGCTGCCAGTTCTCTGTTGCTGACTTTGATTTCTTTGCTGGCAGTAGGCTGGAAGGGCATTGTGAATTACGTTCGGTTCCTGCTGGCGATCAGCGGCAACCCGCAAAATTTGTCGTATGGATCCGCTGTCGACATGCCCACCCTGTATGGCTTCGTTTATGCGCTCGTCGGCAGAAGAATCGGCCACATGGAATTGAACTTCGTAGTGATGGTGCTATCTATTCTCCTCATCGGGTTCATTGCGTGGTACTGGGAGTCGCATGACGAACACGACTCCAACGCTCTGATGTTCGCTTCCGGCGTCTCAGCTGCCCTGCTCACCGGTTTACATATGTTTACTCATGACTTCAGTCCCTTAGCTTTAGGTCTGTTCATTGCACTGGCAAATTCTCCCAAGCGAAAACATAGAGAATTACGCTGGACTTTAACCGCCACGGTTGTGTTGTTTTGGACAGTACCGATCTACTTTCTTTTCGTTGCCTGGCATTGTTTATACCTGCTGTGTCCCGTGCTTCTGTTGTTTGCTTTTTCAACACTGCTTGCTTCGAAGTACGTAGGCCGCCAAGCCCCAACTGAAGTCGAGTGCGTGACAGCGGGATAATCGGGAGTCGAATGCGATCGATCGTGGATAGCGAGTCTCAGAACCAAGTCACTGCGGCTGATGGCGAAGCTTCAAGTCCTATGCGCTCCGAGTTCGCTATTGGTACCGCGTTGTTCCTCTTCTGCGTCGCATATCTTTTTGCGTTTCGCCACTATTCGTCACTGGAACCAGATGAGGGTATCGTACTGGCGGGTGCAGAACGTATCCTGCACGGTGAAGTCCCGTATCGCGATTTTTTTTCTTTCTATACTCCGGGCTCGTTTTATCTTGTGGCCTTGTTGTTCAGGGTCTTCGGTGATTCATTGACCGTTGCGCGGACGAGCCTCGCGGTCACGGGTGCTGGTTGTTCTGTTATCACATACGTTTTGGCACATCGCGTCTGTTCGCGCGCTATAGCCTTGTTCGCTGCATTGTTGGCAACAATTACCGCCGTACCTTATAGATTTCTGGTGCTCCACAATTGGTACAGCACGCTCCTGTGTTGTCTTGCGGTATATGCTGCCGTGCAATTCATCGACTCTCGCCGGCAAATGTGGGCGTTCGCAACGGGATCTCTCGCTGCGCTGACGATTTTGTTCGAGCAATCCAAGGGCGCTGGGCTTTGCTTGGGGCTGGCAGTGGGCTTTTTGGCCGTGCGTGTGTTGGGACGAGCGTTTTTGTTTCGGAGATCTCGATCGGCGGCATTTGCGGCTGGTTTTCTGTGGCCCTTCATCGTGACATTTGCATATTTTGGCTCACAGCGGACCATTACAGTCATGCTCCAAGATTGGCTCTGGCCCTTGCGCCATTACACCGAAGCTAACCACGTCGTCTACGGTTGGCAGAACTGGTCGGAGCAAGCGCGAGATACGATTTTTTACACTGGGCCAGCGTGGTTAAGAATTTTGAAAGTCTTCGCGGTCTCACCGGGCTTGCTAGTTCCAGTGCTGCCATTAATCGCGGTGGGCCTGTTCGCATATTGGGCGTTCCATATTCGTACTGGAAAGGTAGCTTCAGTAAAGACAAACTATTACGTGCTCGTGAGTGCAGTTTTGTCGGGATTGCTGATCTCAGTCGTGATCGTCAGAGCAGACATTATCCACTTCATGTATCTGTCGCCGCTTTGGTATGTACTCCTCGCCTGGATATTAGGAGCTCCGGAACTTTACAGTCGTGTGTCAGTGACTGCGCGTCCTTACGTCGTTGCGTATATTGCAATCACATTTGGACTGATGGGCTTCGCACTTCTCCTGGCGGCAACAGGGGCCCACAACCTGATCGAAACTCGGCGCGGCCTGGTAAAAACTTCGGCTAAAGACACAGTTGTGGAATATATCCAGGCTCACGTTCCAGCGGGGAAAGAAGTTCTGGTATATCCATATTTGCCGCTCTATAACTATTTGACTGCAACCCGCAGCCCTTCGCGCTACGATTATTTTCAGCCAGGTATGAATACGCCGGAGCAGGCACAGGAGATCATTGCCTCACTTCAATCGCATGATGTTCGTGCCATTCTGTTCGAGCCTTGGTTCGCCCAAAAATTCGCAAATTCGTGGCCCGGCACTCCGTTGAGCACAATCGTTAAGGATCCGGTAGCCGATTACATTGTCCGCAACTATCATGTTTGCCAAGTACTGAACTCGGCTTCGAACTGGCGGTTTGAATACAGGGTGCGAAAGGATATGCTCTGCCCGTGATTCGGAATAATCCAGAGCTACCACCAATTCTAGACGACAGGGTTATCGCTTGTGAGATTCAAGAAATTGGGTTCATGTTTTCAAGGGCAGCAAAGCGTTTCCAGCCATATAGATACCACGAAAACCAAACCAAGCTGCTCCAAAAGTAGATGCCGGTTGCAAATGGGATCTTGGACTTAAGTATCAGCAACAAAAGTCCATCGAGAAGCGCAAAGGTCAACAACACGAATCGGCTGCCGACTTTCATGTGTGCGCGCGTCTGATAAACGAATACAGCGGCTTGCAAAATTGCGGGCAGCAGCACGACTTCATCGGTTAGCCATGCGTAAGGAGTGGTTACCACAGAGACGACCAGCAAGGCCGGCCCATGCCGTCTCCAGTTCCAGTTGCGCTGATTACGAATCAGGAACCAGGCGCACCAAAGCAAGCCGATAGTCATTGGGATAAATTGAACCCAGAATTCGCGACGGAAAAACAGTAATCGAAAGACGCCACTTAAGGCTGGTATGAACTCATATCCAATCGAAGCTTGGTACAGCATCTCATGATAATGCTGAAAGATGTGGGGATCCAATAGCAGAGCAAGACCACTCGCGGCAATTAAAGCAACTGTAAAACCAATTGCGATTTCGCACTTTTTACGTACGACTACCCAAAAGAACAGAGCAAACCAAAAGAGTGCCAGCAAATGAGGCTTTGCAAACGGCAGAATCAGTGCGGCACCTGCCAAAAACGGACGCTCGCTCTCCCACCACAGAAAAAGAATAAGCCCAAGTAGCAACACGAGTCCCATCTGTCCAGCGACCAAACATGCCGGCACTGGAGCAAAGCAATACCCGAGCAGCGTAAAGAGATTGCGTGGGGTGGTGTCATCTCCATAAAATTTCCAGCACAGCCGCATAGCCACGAGCATGCATGCAACCGATATAGCTGTCCACAATATCCATGCGCCGAAAGGATTCAGCAATCCGAGAGGAAGTACGAGGAGAACAGACCAAGGCGGTGTTCGCAGTACAAGGGGCTTATTTTCCCCGTATCCCTGCTGGCGCTCCAATTCCAGCACTCTTGCCGCATCGTAAGGGTTCTGGTGATGAATGAGAAGTCGGCCTGCTGTCCAATACGCAATTGAATCACGTTCGGCCAAGTTTCTTCGGATCGCCGCAGAATGCGTCACAAGTACGTACCCGAGGAGGGCCGTAATGATGACCGCTACCGCAATTTTCAAGACTCTTTTCATATATGTGGGCTTGTCAGAGTTTTAGCGCTCGGCTGTAAACAAATGTATCCATTTTCGGGTAAATGAGCATTCCTAAAGTTGCCAGTGGAAAATGCCCTGCATCGCGAAGATTGTTATAGCCGCCCTGAATACTAAATTAGGAATCAAAAAATCGCAGGAAGGTATTGCTTTCAAAGACATAGCGTGAAGCCGAATAACCCGTAGACCTGCGCTCGCTTTGGCCACCCACTTGCGTACGTATATGCGACAGCACGGTCCGTCGCGGCCCCCCAAACGCGCTGAGATCTACGCAGAAAAATTCTGAGGAGACTACATTTATGATGACTTTTGTTTTGAGTTCCCTTGCCCGCCTGCATAAAGATGAGTCCGGACAAGGTCTGGTGGAATACCTTCTGATTCTTGCCCTGGTTGCCTTCGCAGCTACGGCCGGAATGGGCAGTTTGGCCGCAGGACTTAATACGGCCTTCAGCGACATCGGCTCGTTGCTCAACGCGTACATTACATAAATCAAGAGCGTTCTGCTTGATAGGGAAGGGATCTGCCCGCTACCGCGCATCGATTACGGTACGGGCAGGCCCAATCCTGTATAAAGTTGCAGCAATTCTGATTATCGTCCCGAACGGCAGAAGGTTCCGCACACTACGGAGCAATATCGAGCTAACCGGTTCTATTTAACATTTCATTCAAGAATTGACGTTCAAGAATGACATTATCCAGCGACAGTATCCAGTTTCCCAATGCTTGAAGTGGGCGCTGGTGATGGTTCCTAGTTGCCGAACGATGCTGCTCGGAATTCAGAGACAGCTTTTTGATAGAGGTCATTTATGGCTCTGCAGAGATTAGTTACAGCATTTCTAGTCGCTGCGCTACTGGCCGGCGGCATTACTTTTCTTTTCTATCGGCGCTTGAGTGCGAACCAACAACATCGTAAGGCGATTCAGCTTGTGGTCGCTGCGGCAACTTTGCCCACCGGCACAATCCTTTCCGCTAAGGACGTGTCTCTGCTCGACTGGTTTAGCGATGCGCTACCCAGCGGGGCGTTTACTAAGGCAGGTGACGTCGTCGGGCACCCCTTGCTATATCCTTTAGCCGCAAATGAGCCAATCCTGCAGAGGGATCTTGGATTAGAGGGCGCAGGAATTGGTCTGGCGGGAAAGATACCGGAAGGTATGCGTGCAACGGCAATCCGTTCAAACGAAATTGTTGGCGTGGCCGGATTCCTTTATCCGGGATCACGGATCGATATGTTGGTCACCTTCACGCCTCCTGGCGGGACCATGCCAGTTACGCAAACCGTTCTGCAGAATGTTGAGGTGCTGACTGCCGGGCAAACGATTGAGCCCGATCCGCAAGGCAAGCCACAGCAGGTGAATGTTGTGACGCTGCTTCTCAGTCCCGAGGACTCGCAAAAGGCACAACTGGCCAGTGGCCAGGGTAATATTCAGTTCGTTTTGCGCAGTGGCGTGGACAAAAAGAGCGTGGAATTGCGGGCCACTCGTTTGGACGAGCTCATTACTGGTTCGAGGCCGACGGTGGTAGCAGCACCGGGAGTAAAGCACGCGCCGCGTCGAGCAACTCCGGCGCCACCGATTTATCTGATGGAAGTAATCCAGGGTACAAAGCGTTCCGTAGAGAAATTTTAAATGCGAGGATTTCCGTACCTAAATCTAAAGATGAAAACTTTCAAGTTGGGGCAACCCACGATTCTTATTGCTGCCTTGGGGGGCATGGCGCTGCTGGCGGCCATTCCGGTCGCTGCCCAGTCCGAAGGGCAAGCATTGCATGTTTTTGTAGGGAAATCCGTGGTCATCAATCTTCAATCGCCGGTCACGCGAATACTTTCCAGTAATCCTGCGGTGATCGACACACTGGCGACTTCTCCCACCCAAGTCGTGGTGGAAGGCAAGTCTGCCGGATCCAGCAGCTTGATACTTTGGGACGCAATTGGTCATTCTCAGATGCTCGATGTAACCGTCGATGTGAACGTCTCGCTGCTGCGAACAGCAATTGAGCAGACATACCCTGGCCAGCAGATCACCGTTCAGTCGGATGGCGCTCATCTCATCCTGACCGGCACTGCCTCCGACGCGAAGGTCGTTGAGGATGTGGGCAAAATGGCGAGCCTCTATTCAACAGGGGTCGTCAACTCGCTCGCGATTGCACCGGTACACGAGCAGCAGATTCTTCTAGAAGTCAAATTCGCGGAAGTTGATCGCACAAAGCTGCAGCAACTTGGAATGAATCTTTTTAGCACTGGCGCGACCAACACAATTGGTAGTGTTACTACGCAACAATTCTCACCGCCGACTCTTCAATCGAACCCAACCACCGGAGCCGCTGGAAGTGTTACATCGAGCCTGACTCTTTCCAACTTGCTGAATGTTTTTCTTTTTCGCCCAGACATCAATCTGGGCACGACGATCTCGGACTTGGAATCAAAGTCAGTGTTAGAGATTTTGGCGCAGCCGAATCTATTGGCACTCAATGGGCAAAAAGCCAGCTTTCTCGCAGGTGGTGAATTTCCTTTCCCAGTTGTTCAAGGTGGAACGACGAACGGGGTTGCCGTCACCATCCAGTTCCGTCCTTTTGGCGTGAGACTCGACTTTACCGGATTTATCGGAAAAGACGGGGTGATTCGCATGCACATTGCGCCCGAGGTGAGTACACTCGACTTCAGTAACGCTCTTACGATTTCAGGCTTCACCGTTCCGGCAATTTCTACTCGCCGCGCGGAAACTGAGATCGAGCTTAAGGAAGGCCAGTCCTTCGGAATTGCAGGCTTGCTCGATAATCGCGCTCAGGTGCAGTTCAGCAAAATACCAGGGATCGGAGACATACCTATTTTGGGACATTTGTTTCGCTCACAGAGCCTCAACCGCAGTCATACGGAATTAGTGGTACTGGTTACTCCGCACGTGGTTGATCCTGCGCGAATGAGCGCACCGCCGCCATTGCCGCCGGCCAATCCCGTTAAGTTCTTGAATGTACCCTCGTTCGACAAGAATTTGCCAGCGAAAACGCCGGCTTCAGGAAACGATAATACTGGCAATAAGACTCCGAGTTCGAAATGAATCCGATGTCTATAAGAGACGCGATTAACAGTTCAGCGGGCGAAAGTTTCTCAGCCAGTGAGCCGCTGTCTGTAGTTAATATGTGTCTCGATGAAGAGACTTGGGCGGTCCTCAAGCAGTTTGCGGACTCCGCGCCTCTGATCCGCCTGCGCTCGCACATCTCCGACTATCGCGTGCACGATATAGAATCGGACCCCGATTGGCTTGGCGATCCGGCTCCCGATGTTTGTATTGTCGATTTTGATCGCGACCGCCGCAAGGCCGCTCTCGCGGCGGAAAACATCCATAGCGTTGCTCCGGACACTGCTATTTTCGCCGTGTCCTCGGACGCGCAACCCGATTTGATCATTCAGGCTATGAGGAGCGGGTGCAGCGAGTATTTGCTAAAGCCCATCGGGCGGGAGCAACTGTTGAACGCAGTAGCTCGTGTCGGGGGGCGACGTAAAGAACGCACTCAACCTTTTCGAGCCCAGGTGCTCGCATTCATGGGAGCGAAAGGCGGCTGCGGTGTAACCAGTCTCGTTACGCAACTGGGCGCTCTTTTTTCCAGCTCGCTTTCAAAGAAAACTCTCATCCTCGATCTGCACTCGGATTTTGGAGACGCAGGTCTCTATCTAGGCCTTACGAACCACCGCTATCATTTCTTCGAGCTAGTAGAGAACAACGACCGGCTCGATTCCGAACTCCTGCAGAGCTTCCTGGCGCGTCATTCGAGCGGCCTGGAATTGATTCCTGCGCCTGAAGGCAATGACCAACCGCGCCGCATACTGCCGGGAGCGGTGGCCCAGACGCTGGATTTCTTGCGTGGCCGATACGACTACATACTAGTCGACATGCCTCCAGGGTTAAGTGACGCAAATCTGGAAATGATCCGTCACTGCGACCACCTCCATATGGTTACAGTCGCCGAAGTTTCCGCGCTTCGTAATGTTGTACGCCATCTCGACTATCTCACCCGTAAAGAAATACCCCGGGAACGCTTTCGCGTGATCCTCAACCGTCATCAGAAGCGCTCGCTTATAGCGGATGGTGAGATCGTGAAAGCCATCAGTCAAAAAATTTACTGGAAAGTTCCAAATCAATACGCTCATGTAGTCAAAGCAATCAATGGTGGCGATCCAGTTGCACAGCTTTCTAGTTCAGAGGTCACAAAAAATTTGCGCGAGCTTGCCGCGATTCTTGGCGCCAAATCCGTCGCACCAGAAAAGAAAAAAGAAGGCTACGGTTTTTTCGGACTGTTAGGTAGGTCGTAAGGGGGATGCATGGGGGATCTTAATCAAATTTCAACACAGCTCGGACCGCCAAACGTTGTGGCCGGAGTCGAAGCCAAGCGTACAGGCCTGAGTTTTAAGGAATACCAGGGGCTAAAATCCAGCGTACACCGGGAACTCATCAGCCGGGTCGATCTGGAACGAGTTGCCAACCAGCGTGATGAACGCATTCGAGCACAGGTTCTAGCTGTTATTCAGGATCTGGTCGCGAACCTTACCACGCCTTTGAGTGGCCGCGAGCGGGAACGGCTTTCCTTGGAAGTGCTGGATGAAGTATTCGGGCTCGGGCCGCTCGAACCGCTTCTCCAGGATCCGACGATTAACGACATCCTGGTCAATGGGCCCAAGCAGGTCTACGTCGAGCGCGCGGGCGTTCTTGAAGAAAGCAACATCATGTTCAAGGACAATTCCCACCTCATGAACATTATCGACAAAATCGTCTCCGCCATCGGTAGACGCGTCGACGAATCTTCACCTATGGTGGATGCACGCCTCGCCGATGGATCCCGTGTCAACGTAATTATTCCGCCACTTGCGCTGGATGGGCCACACCTCTCCATACGCCGCTTCGGTCATATTCCTATTTCGGAAGACGACTTAATTAAGAATCAGACGCTAACTCAACCCATGTTGGAACTGCTGCGGGGAGCGGTGAGAGCTCGCCTCAATATTGTCGTCTCCGGCGGCACCGGCGCAGGAAAAACTACGCTGCTGAACGTCCTCTCCGGATATATCTCGGAGAAAGAGCGAATCGTGACAATCGAAGATTCTGCCGAATTACAAATGAAGCAGCGGCACTGTGTTCGACTGGAAACCCGGCCCTCCAACATAGAAGGCAAAGGTGCAGTAATGCAACGACAGTTGCTGATCAACTCTTTGCGTATGCGGCCAGATCGGATCGTAGTGGGAGAGGTCCGAGGTGAAGAAGCGCTGGACATGTTGCAGGCCATGAATACCGGCCACGATGGCTCTTTGACGACTGTGCACGCCAATAACCCGCGCGATGCCGTAGCACGTATCGAAACAATGGCTCTTATGGCCAACTTGAATCTGCCTGAGAAAGCGGTGCGCCGTCAGATCGCCTCGGCCATCAGCCTGATCGTTCAGATTTCTCGCTTCAATGATGGTACGCGACGCATTACCGCTATGACAGAAATCACTGGAATGGAAGAAGACGTCGTTAGCATGCAAGATGTGTTCGTGTTCGAGAAGCACGGTATATCCCCTGATGGCAAGGTAATTGGAGCGTTTAGCGCAACCGGCATCCGACCAAAGTTTGCGGAAAGGCTTCAGGCGTCGGGAATCAGTGTTCCTGGGTCCTGGTTTGAGCAGTCGTACGGTAACTGAACGCAAGGAAACGGTGATGCCCCCAATTTTGCTTTTTATTTTGCTATTGAGTTTTAGCTTCGTGGTCGTCTTGTATCTGCTCAGGCCGACGAGGACCGAAGCGGCGGTCCAGCAGCATCTCGACAATATTCAAGTTGGCCGTGCAGAAAGCACCGGCGCGACGATTTTGAAGGAGGAAGGTTACAGCTCCAACCCTGCTATCAGCCAAATAATCAGGCAAATTCCCGGTGCAGTAGGCACGCTGGATCTGGTCCGGCAGTCGGGACAAAAATGGGATGTAAGTGTCGTGATGGGTACTTCCCTGCTCACGACAGTGCTTGTCGCCTGGATTGCTTCTTTTTTTCTACCAGGCATATTGTTCGCGGTGCTAGCCGGTGTTGCTGCCGGTTCCACGCCGTACATTTACCTATTCATCATGCGAGAGGCAAGGTTCCGGCGTTGTGATCAGCTGTTGCCGGAAGCAATTGATCTCATGGCCCGCGGCCTACGCGCCGGACATGCCCTGACTGCTGTGCTCGAAATGGTAGGAAATGAAGTTGCCGAACCGATTGCGACCGAATTTCGCCGCTTACACGAAGAACACGCTCTGGGGTTGACCTTGCGAGACGCAACTCTAAACATGATTAGCCGCTTGCCCCGAGACGATATGCGTTTTCTTGCGACCGCAATTCTCCTACAGAAGGAAACAGGTGGAAACTTGGCCCTCATCTTGGACAAAACCGCCGCCGTCGCGCGCGAGCGTTCCAGACTGCGCGGACAGTTGAGGATTTATACAGCACAGGGCCGCATCACCGGGTGGATTCTGTGTTTAATGCCATTCATCATGTTCGGCTTGCTCAGCATGGTGAATTGGAAGACTGAAAAAATTCTCTTCACCGATGACCTCGGTCGCACCGCTGTATACACCGGGCTGATATTTATGGTTATCGGAGTATTGGTTATTCGAAAGATCATTAACGTTAAGGTTTAGGGCATGGGATTCATAATTTTGGGCGTTTGCTTGTTCATCGGTTTCGTGTTCGTCTTCCTGCTGCTGATGCCACGGACATCTGCGGCTGGGGCATTGCTGCACGAAGCCACTCGACCGATGCGTGCCGAGGCTGCACCGCCGGCATGGCAGTCTGCCCTGAATGTGGATTATCTGGCGAAACCATTCAGTCTAGTAAGAAGTCTTTTTTCGCCAGAACCTGACCCCAAACTAGTGCGCCGTCTTATGCTTGCTGGCTATCGCAAACCCGCGCACGCGGACATTTTCTTGGGAGCAAGATTGGCACTGCCGGCTCTCCTCGGGCTAGTGGTTGCATTATTCATCGGCACCAATAGCATTCTGTTCTTTCTTATTGCAATCGCGGTCGGGTTTTTTATTCCGGATTTTTGGCTTAACCATGCAATTAGCAAGCGGCGGGAAAAAATCCGCATGAGCTTGCCCGATGGGCTCGATTTCCTGTCCATTTGTCTCGAGGCTGGACTCGGTCTTGATCAGAGCATCGTTCGCTTGAGCCAGGAACTACGCATAAGTCATCCTGCGTTGAGTGAGGAATTGATGCAGGTCAGCTTCGAACAGCGCGCCGGCATGGCCCGAATCGCAGCCTGGAAGTCCTTTTCCGACCGCGTGGATCTCGAGAGTATTCGCTCCTTTGTGGCCATGTTGATCCAGACGGACAGGTTTGGTACTCCGATTTCGAAGTCGCTAGGAACTTTCTCGGATGCTTTGCGCACGCAGCGAAGGCAGAAAGCAGAAGAGTTGGCGGCTAAAACCACAGTCAAGCTAGTGTTCCCGTTGGTTTTCTTTATCTTTCCTGCTATGGGCATAGTGGTCGTGTTCCCAGCATTCATCACGATCATCAGGCACATGGAGCATTTTTTGAAGTGAGATGGGGCGGTTTTTTGTGTTTTGGAAGTTCAATTCAACCGGAGGTCAAGCATGGATAACGTAACGCTGATTCGCGTCGTATCGGGCGTACTGGCGGTAGTGGTCTTTTTTACGCTGGTTTACAGAATGAAGAAAAAAGCGCCTCGCTAACAAAGTATGTTGAGCAACCTTGGAAGGATAGGCCATGTCGAGTAGCAAGAGGCACGTCTTCGTCTACAACAAATCGAAAGAGACTTTCCTGGCCTTTCGTGTCAGAGTCGCCGACTCCCTTTTTGGGCGATTGGTTGGCCTGCTCGGAAGAAGGTCTCTGCAGCCGGACAGCGGCGTTTGGATCGTCCCATCGAACGCCGTACACACTATAGGCATGTTGTTTTCTTTCGATCTAGTTTTGATCGATAAGGACTTCAAAGTAGTGGGATTGCGAGAACTGGTGCGTCCATTCAAGGTAACATGGCCCAATCATCGTGCCGAGAGTGTGCTGGAACTACCGGCACACTCGATATTCCGCAGCCGCACCCAAATTGGGGACCAACTGCTGATCGAACGGTATGAAGCCAAAAAGCCCCCGCGATCCGGTCCGTCCGCTGGGGATAGTTCCGAGCACGAGCGTTCCAGCGTGAGTGTCGCCGTGGGGGAATCGCGTCCGCAAGTAACGGTGGCTCAGCAAAGTTCAGCGATGGACCTGTCGCGATCGAACTACGTTGATACGGAGACGCGGTGAAGCCAGGGCCAACACATTCTCTGCAGGTTTCTCAAAAAACTTCGGTCGCGTGTTGGTGAATTCTTTTCTGCTCTAAAAAGTCATATCTTGATTGCTTTTTCCGTGTGTTTGCGCTCGTACCAGCAGGGCGAATACCCTGCGTGCGGAAACAACGAATTCACACACGTATCCTGCTGCGGCGGTTGGTAATCGTACTCCGTTTTTCCGTTTTTCTCTTGAATAGCATAATAAAATTGCACGGTTACCGTGCCATAGGGACTGTGACCGGTTGCAATTTTGTATCGCCAAACGAGGTAATCGCCCCCGTAGAAAAGCACGGAGGCGGCAATTAACGCTGTCAGGCTGAGGGCCGCGATCTTTTTCATCGGCGACTGGTCGTCATCACGCGAATCTTCTTTATTGGTGATTTAGCCGGTTCAATTTACAGTTAAATAACAACTGCCGGGATCGAGTTGCATACGATTGCTTAGGGAGCCTGAATGTTCGCGCGTCTGAATCGCAATGTAACCGTCGCATTATCGAGCCGGTGGCTGATTGCTAATTTGCTTGCGATTTTGTGTTGTGCTGCAGCCACAGCTCAGTCTCAGGAACTACGACTCCAGTTTGATCCGTCGAAAACCACCATCGCCTTCACTTTAGGTGACATTCTGCATACGGTCCATGGTTCTTTCCAATTGAAACGTGGGGATGTGGAATACAAGATTGCCGCCAAATCTGTGAGCGGCAATCTTATCGTCGATGCCACCTCGGGGCAAAGCGGCAATCGCAGCCGCGACCGCAAAATGCATAAAGAAATCCTAGAAAGCGCGCGTTTCCCTGAAATCAACTTTCACCCTGATCGTGTAGAGGGCAACGTGGGGCCGCTAGGCACCTCAACCATCCAAGTTCACGGAATGTTTTCCATTCACGGCAGTGACCACGAACTGACGATGCCGGTGCGCGTAGAGGTATTTCCTGATCACTGGACCGCCGACACTCACTTCACAGTCCCTTATGTGAAGTGGGGTATCAAGAACCCGAGCACATTCGTACTGCGGGTCAGCGAATCGGTCGAAATTGACGTTCACGCCTCCGGCGCAAATCCTTCTTCCGGTGGCACGCATTAAGGATTTGCCCCCGGCAAATCTTCAAACTGAGTGCGAACATTGCCATCGGCGCTGATCGCGTGCACCGCGAAGCCCAGTTCACCACCCCATGGCAGCCAGGCAGTCGATGGCGCCACGTGCCAGGTGATTCCTTCCCGCTCGAAAACTCGGCCGTTGTGCCAATGTCCGACCAGCATGTGTTTAACGCCCAACTGCCGCAGAACCTTCATTTCCTTTGAACGGTAAGGTTCGTTTATGACCCAATACGGCTTGGGATCAGGGAATTTTCCATCGTGGAAAACCGGAATGTGTTGTACACCGATGACGACTTGCCTTGAATCTTTATCGTCTCGATGCAGTCCGTCCAGCCATGACAACATTCGCTCCGACTCGTCTTCGGTTTCCGGTGGAAGCGGAGGCGGCGACTTGGCGTCATACACGTCGTAATTGCCAAGCAGCTGTGAATCTACCACCACAAAGCTGACAAACTTGACCTGAAATTCGTAGTAATCCTTGTCGAATACCCGGCGATAGCGCTCGACATCCTTGCTGTGGACATCATGATTTCCCGGCACATAATAAAGAGGAGCCTTCAGCTTCTTGAGGATTGACCGGGCTTCGTCCCAAGCCTGCGGATTCTCTCCGATATCGCCAGAAAGGATCACGGCATCCGGATGCCGGTCGTTGATCATTTTTACTGCCTGCTTAAGATTCTCCGCGGCATGAGGCGCGTGGTGATCCCCCAGATGGGTATCGCTGATTTGCACGATCGAGACCTGGTCATCGCGATCGTCCTTGGCTTGGGGAGCGTCTTGAGCCAGAACCGGCGCAGTTGCAAAGAAGCAGAGAGCAACGCTCAAGGCTGGTATAAAGAGAAATTTTGTCTTCATAAACGTCCTAGAAGCACAACACACATACTGGGTTGTGCGCTTCCGTATTGAATTTCACTTTTGGTAGTCGTTTTGTATTATTGACCAACCTGACGCGTGCAACTACATTCCTGACTTCTGGAGCCGCAGTCTGTAGTTAGATTGAAATTATGAGCAGTTCATCCGCCGTCATGCCAGTTCCAACTAAGAAGCGCGGTTGGAGAAAGATCACCGCGGCGGTTCTTGCCGGCGTATTTGTCCTGTGGTTGGCCTTTGTTACCTTCATATGGCACGCCATGCATAAGCCACCGGAGGACTTCGCGCGTGTAATGTCACACATGCCCTGGGAAGTCTTCCTGATCGTGCCGTTTGAAACTTTGTGGACCAGGGCCCGCGCAGGCAATTTGAATATGGGCGATTCCGCGCCTGACTTCTCACTGCTCAAGCTCGACAAGACCGACACGGTGCATTTTTCCGAGATCAATAAAACGCAGCCGGTGGTGATGATATTCGGCAGCTACACTTGACCGCCATTCCGGCGGGAGGTTCCCGCCCTCAACAAACTTTACGATCAATATGCAAATCAAGTTGCGTTCCTAGTGGTGTATATCACCGAAGCCCACCCCTCTGACGTATGGCAGATGGAGAGCAACATTAAAGATAAGGTAATCTTTGCAACTCCCAAGGACGAACAAGAACGCGCCTTGATCGCCGGGGCCTGTGTCCGAAAGCTGGGAATCAAGTTCCCTGCGGTCCTCGACGAATTCGGGAATTCGACCGAGAAGGCTTACACTGGCTGGCCGGATCGAATTTATTTAATCGATCAGAACGGCCGGGTCGCCTATAAGAGCAAGCCCGGTCCATTCGGATTCAAAGCGGCCGAATTGAGCGCAGCTCTTGCCAAATTACCCAAATCGAGCACAGCGCAGAAGTTCGACCGGGCAAACAATATGCAGCCATCGTCCAGCGCCCCGTTTTGATCAGGGTGCTGGATTGGAGCGCTGCTTGCAGAATGTCTTGCTGATTCCAGCCAGTCTCAACACATACATTAGATACTGCAATCCCTCTAAGGCGGAAGAAAATCTTACATCGTCGCGCGACGATTCTTCTGCTTCGGTTCCTTCTGCGGACCGCAACTTTCTCCGGGTTCGCCGTGTTTCCTCACATAGACGGTTTGGAAGATGTTTTGCAAGAAGTAAACGGCAACGTGGGAGCGAATAATATGGACTCCGTCGTCAATTCTGAAGTGCGCGAATTGTGCAAGGCGGTTTCGCAGGAGCAAGATTCGGAGCGATTGAAGAGACTCTTGGACGAACTACTGACCGTGTTGGACGAGCGCCAACTGTTGGCGTCATTATTGTAAGCAGCACTTGCCAGTTAGCCGCCGCCGATGGGAGAGAAGTGGTAGGTACGTGGGGACTCGAACCCCAGACCTCTACCGTGTCAAGGTAGCCTCTATCTGATCATCGTCATCACCTGCCTGATCTGATCGATCAGGTACGTAAGCTTGATCAGAGACAAGAACGGATAGAACAAAAGCTGAACGAATTCGTGATCGTGATCAGCCATCTGACGGTCTGCCATTGTCACGCTGAATGCATGGGGGTCGCCCGGCTGCGAGAACTCATTCCCTCCTGTTTTTAACGGCAGACGTAGATTGCCGCACGATCAAACGCGTGCTCACCTTGATCTCCTCTCCTTCACTGCTTTCGCTGGTAAGGTTGCGATATAGGGCGTCAAATGCTTTTTGCCCAAGTTCTGTGCGCGAGAGGCGAATGGTAGTGAGCGGGGGCTGAGTGCACAGGCTAAGTTCGATGTCGTCAAAGCCTATGAGAGAAATATCCGCGGGAACACGCAGCCCAGCCCGATTAATCGCCCGCAAGGCACCTATTGCGGTTAGGTCATTGGACGCGAGCACGGCGGTTGGAGGATCTGAAAGGGCCAGCAATCCTGTCATGGCAGTGTCCCCGCCATCGACCTTATGGGTCCCCTCGACTACGATTCGACGATGATCATCGATGCCGCATTCCGCAATGTACTTTAGAAATGCAGCGCGGCGGGTGCGCGCCGACTTCAGGGTACGTGGACCCGAGATGAAACCAATCCGCTTGTGCCCCAGGGAAACAATGTGCTGCACTGCCTCGCGGATGCCTTTGTCATATTCGACACTGATATTGCTGATCAGTGGCCTCAGCTTGCCTACGTCGAGAAACACGATCGGCAATCTTCGCTTGGAAAGTTCGTCGATTAAGTGCGGCTCAATCTCAGAAGTGATGATCGCCACCGCATCCACTTGGCGCTCGATCATCCTGCGTACACAATTGGTGGTGCGCTCGGGATTGTAGTCGGTATTCGCAACGATCACCTCGTAGCCATGGTGGGTGGCAGCAAATTCAAAACTCTTCACCAGTTCCGGGAAGAAAGGATTTACGATGTCGGAAATGATCAGGCCCAACATTCGACTCTTTCCCGACACCAATGCACGCGCCTGAGTGCTCGGATAATACCCAAGCTCACGAATGACACGCCAAATCTTCTCTGCGGTTCGAGGCTTGACCAAGTCGCTACCGTTGATGGTGCGCGATACCGTCGCAGTCGAGACAGATGCGCGATCAGCGACTTCCTTTATATTCATATTCTTCTCAGCAGCAGCTGCTTGGACCGCTTAGTGACTCCAGAATCTTACGTTCCCCGGCCTCAAGAGGATGCCCGCCAATCACGAAAAATATTCGTCCTAAGAAACTCGTTGCGAAATTTTCCGCGAGGATCGTACTTGGTGCATGTTTCAACAAACTCGGGCATCCGCTCGTACCTGGAATGAAGTTCCGCAGGGGAAATGGTAAACAGCTTGCCCCAGTGTGGCCGGACCCGAAATGGAGCCAACTCCCTTTCGATCATCGGTAGCAGTTTTTGCACTGCAGGCCAGTCCTGTTTCCAGGTGAAATGAATGGTTACACTCGGCTGTTTGTAACACGGGCTCATCCAGAGATCGTCGGCAGCGATGGTTCGAATCTCTGAAATCAACAGATGGGGTGTTATTTGATCGTGCAGTCGCTCTACTGCAAGAATCGCATCAACCGCGTTTTGCCGCGGAACGAAGTATTCGGACTGAAGTTCCTTGCCTGCGCTGGGAGTAAATCCCATGCGGAAATGTGGGAGCCGATCGTACCAGGGGCCGGGCACGCCCATCTGTTCGGTGCAGTTTTCCGCCGAGAGTTCGATTATGGGATGAAGGTTGCGTGTAGCCCGCTTTGCTCCGAAAAATTCCGCAGACGCATCGAATCTTCCTTCCTCGGGTAAGCGGATTTTGAGCCATACCTCGTTGATCCGCTTATTCTGCCAATCAGTAAAGAGGCTCACGCTATACGCGGCGGACTCGATCGCATCGAAATGTTCTTTCATCGTGCTCAGCGACAGGTCTTGATACACATACTGTTTCATCGTGAAGCGAGGCTGAATATCGAGCGTCAGCTTTGTGATTACTCCCAATGCACCCAAGCCGACAACTGCGCAGCGGAACTCCTCGCCATCCTCGTTGCGCGACAGTCTTACAACTTTGCCATCTGCAGTCACAAATTCCAGTGCCGAGACCGCAGTGGCCAAATTACCATTCTTCTCTCCGGAGCCATGAGTCGCGGTGGTACACGCACCGGCGACCGAAATATGCGGCAACGAGGCCAGGTTGTGCAGGGCCCACCCGTGACTATCTAAATAGGGGCAAAGCTGTCCGTAGCTCATCCCGGACTCAATCGTCACAGTTCGCGCGTCCGCGTCTAATTCGATCACCTGGTCCAAAGCTTTCAAGGAAAGAAATTCAGTGGCGCTATCAGCAATCTTGTTGAAACAGTGACGAGTGCCGAGCGCTTTTAGGCTGTCCCGACCTCTGACAAAGTCTTGTACATCTTGCACCGTCTTCGCGGTGTACAGCTTCTCAGTGCTGTATTCGATATTGCCTGCCCAATTAGTAAGTTTGGCGCCGGAGCACCACGCCAATAATGGAGAGATCAGGCGGTTTGTCATCGCCAGAGAGCAAGCCTTCAGAAACGTTCTCTTGTTCATCGATTCGCCACTCACGCGGTCGATATAACTGAAATACTCCCTGGTCCGACACCGGAACCCCGCAGCAGTTGGCTTTTTGGCTCAACCACCGCGACGATCCCGCTGCCTTCTTTAATGGTGAGAATCTGATTGGCCTTCACTTTCGTGAATCGTTCGAGTTTGCCCGTGGTCGGCCACTTCACCTCGATTACATCTACTGTTTCACTTTTCCCCAGACCGAAGTGCAGCCTCAGATCGCCTTGCGACATCACACTCGAGCCACTGTGGACCTCGTCCATCTGAACATGGTCACCGGTTACCACCCGTACCCGCGCACCTATTGCGGTGCGATTGCACTTAGTTCCGGTTAGTTTGATCTTGATCCAATTCTGTTTGTTGCCCCCATCGTTTCTTAAGAGCGAAGGCAGATCGTTCATGTTCAAAACCAACACGTCGATATCTCCGTCGTTATCATAATCACCAAACGCGGCGCCACGACTCGAAAAACGCTCGCTGATGCCTGGACCCATAACTGAGGAAACATCTTTGAATTGACCGTTGCCCATGTTCCGGTAGACGATGCGCGGATTTTTGTAGGTCTCGCCAACCTCGTGGCCAACCATTTCGGGATAGACGTGGCCGTTGATCTGCATGAGATCCGACCAGCCGTCGTTATCGTAATCGAGAAAACCGCAGCCCCATCCGACATACCGGCTGTTAACTGCTATTCCCGACGGAAACGTCACATCGCTGAATGTCCCATCGCCGTTGTTACGGTACAGATTGCAAGTATCGTCTGAGAAGTTCGTCTTGAAAATATCAAACCAGCCGTCACAGTCGTAATCAGCAACCGCCACTCCCATCCCCGCCTGCTCGTGACCAGTCTCACTGTAGGCGCAACCAGCGGCTACGGCAATGTCGGTGAATGTCCCGTCGTGATTGTTGTGATAGAGAATGCTGGGCTGGGAGTCAACGGCAACGTAGATGTCGGGCCACCCGTCGTTGTCAAAATCATAAGCCACCGCAGTGATGGAATAGCGCGGACCGGGCTTCAGGATGCCCGCCTTTTCAGAAGCATCCGCGAAAGTCCCGTCTCCATTATTGTGATAAAGAAAGTTTGTGTCGCCCGGTAGGCCGCGGGGGCCACACATGACGGGCAGCCCTTTCCATTGGCAAACCGCGGCTTCGCCGGAAGAGTTGACTTGGGCCGGATCGAGCTGGAGGTAATTGCATACAAAAAGATCAAGGTGCCCATCTCGGTCGTAATCGAGAAAAGTGCAGCCGGCGCCCCAGTGAACCCGTTCGCTGTAAAGACCAGCCTTTTGAGTTACGTCGGTAAACGTGCCGTCGCCGTTGTTGCGAAACAAAATGTTGCGGCCCCAGAAACAGCAAAACAGGTCATCCCAGCCGTCGTTATCGTAATCTCCGACGCAGACACCGGTCTGCCAACCAGTACGAGCAAGGCCTGACTTCTCGGTCACATTGGTAAAAGTTCCGTCGCGGTTATTCTTGAACAGCTGCGAAGTTGGCGTCTTTCCCTGTGGCCACTTCTCACCCAAGCGGGTTCCGTTGGTTAAATAAATGTCGAGCCAGCCGTCGTTGTCGTAATCAAAAAATGCCAGACCGCTTCCTTTTGCCTCAATGATGTAACGCTTGTGCTCGACTCCACCCCAAACGTTGGGAACCGTCAGCCCGGCTTCGCGGCCCACGTCCACGAACTGTACAGCAGAAGCTGAATTCGGAACCGGCCCAGATTGAAGGGTGAAACTTTGCCTCCATCTCCGCAGCGGAGTTGTGAGCGCATCCATCAATGTACTCCCAAAGACGAGAAGCGAAGAACCAACAAAGTGTCGCCGGTTAAGATTCATACTTTATTTGTTTTAGTTGATACTCTTTCGGATCAGTTACTTCCTTTCGCTGATTACTCTTGGGAACTTTCGAGGCACAATTCCTCTTCCCTCTTGGACTGCGATGATTTGATCGATCGCTACATTGCTCAGACGGTCGATTTGCCCGCTTGGCCATGTGATTTCGAGAAAGTCGATTCTGGTACTCTTTCCCAACCCAAAATGAACACGCGGATCGCTGGCGGACATGTAACCCATACCACCCTTCGCCTGTTCCACATGCACAGCCCCTTCAGAGCTTAATTTGAGGGACGCGCCCGTTCCATCCCGATTCGATTTCGTTCCGATCAAGAAAACCGTCAGCCAATGATTGGCGTTGCCGCCATCGTTGCGCAGCAATGATGGATAGTCGCCACTGTTGTTGGTAGCAATGTCAATGTCTCCATCATTGTCGTAGTCGGCGGTCGCCAGCCCACGACCAGCGCGCTGGCGCATGAAGTCCGGGCCTAATGAATCAGAAACTTTGTCGAACTGTCCCTTTCCCAGATTCCGGAACATTAATAGCGGCTCTTTGTACGAAACTTCGCTGTGATACAGCTGAATGTTATCGAGCATAGCGCCGTTAAGCTGCAAAATGTCGGGCCAGCCGTCGTTGTCGTAGTCGAGGAACTTCGTCGACACCCCGCTGAGGTGCACCGCCTTATTGCCAATGCCTGAACGATAAGTATCGTCAGTGAAAGTTCCGTCCTGGTTGTTGTGGTAGAGGCGATTCATTTCAAAATCGAGATGGGTGATATAGATATCCTGCCAGCCGTCACCATCGACGTCAGCGGCATCGATACCCATACCTGCTTCATACCGCCCATCTTCGCTTGCTGCAACCCCGGAAAATAGCGAAACGTCTTCAAACGTTCCGTCATGCTTGTTGATGAAAAGAAAATTCGGCCACGAATCATTTGCGATGGCAATGTCAGGCCAACCGTCGTTATTAAAATCCGCGAGCACCACGCCCATGCCCTTCGATTCTGGTTTGCCGACGCCCGAAATATCGCTCACATCAGTAAAGGTCCCGTTGTGGTTGTTGTGGTATAGCTTCGTCTTCTGTCCCTTGTAATTGCCGGGATGACAATATGAGCGGTAGCCCGGGCGGTGCTCACCACACCATATATTGTTTTTTGGAGACCACTCGATGTAATTGGTAACGACCAGATCCAGCCAACCATCTTTGTCGTAATCAAACCAACCGGCGCTGGTAGACCATCCGCCCTCATCGGCAACGCCTGCTTTAGCGGTCACGTCAGTAAAAGTTCCGTCACCATTGTTGTGGTAGAGAATCGCTCGGCCATAACCCGTGACATAGAGATCGGGATAGCCGTCATTGTCATAGTCGCCGACCGCTACGCCCTGTCCATAATGGCCCGCGCCGCCGACTCCAACTTTTTCCGTAACGTCGGTGAAGGTTCCATCACCATTGTTGTGATAGAGAGCACAACGTAGCGGATGCGGCGGTTTATAAATATCGGTCGGTGCGGACTGAACGAAAAACAGGTCCATCAGCCCGTCTTGGTCGTAGTCGATCCAGGCGACACCAGTGCCCATGGTTTCGAGGTAATACTTCTGGTCGGAGGCAGTCGAGTCTTGTTTGAAGTCCAAACCAGCCTCTTTAGCAACATCGGCAAACGTTACGGGAATCTCCGACTTTGAGGGAATGCTGGGCTTGGTTTCGGCAACTGCGCGATGCTGATACGTCGTCCATATAATCACCGGCAATAGGAGAGCAAATGCGAGAACACGCAACCTCATCCGTATGCGGGCGAAATCAGAGTTCCCTTTCGACGTGACCTCCCTGAGAATCGGACCCCCCAAGTCGCTGCGCGCTTCCCGCTCGGTTTCAGAAGCGACGAGAAGAAAATACATGAATTTAAGCGGCATGAAAACGTTTACATCGTATGGTAGCATGAACACATTTTGAATCAAGAGGGACAATGGAGCCCTTAAATATTCGGCTGCGGGTCTTCGTATTTGCAGTGTGGGTGATAATCGGCAATCAAGGGAGACTCGCTGTCTCAGCTTCTGCGCGGCAGGCTGGGAGTGGCAGGGTTTTGAAAGACAATGGCGAAGCTCAGGATGTCTTCCTCGCGGCTGTCGAGGCCGATATTAGCGCCAACAAATTTGACGATGCCGAGTCCCGACTGAACGGCTACATCTCAGATCATCCGACTTCTTCCAGAGCTTACTACGACCTTGGTTACGTGCAATTCAGAACTCATAAAATCGGGCCCTCGATCGAACACATCTCGAAATCACTCGAACTGAATCCAAATAACGCGGAAGCACACAAAGTACTAGGCCTGAACTGCAGCATCATCGGCCGTTACGATCTCGCCGAGATCGAGTTGCAGCAGGCTGCCAGGCTCAAGCCCGAGTCGGCAGAGAACCACTATTTCCTAGCGCGAACCTATTACACCCGAGGGGTTTATCCGCTTGCCAAATCGGAGTTTGAGACCGCGATTCGGCTCGACGCTTCCTACATCAAGGCATACAGCAATCTAGGCATCACCATGGAAGCCCTTGGCAATAATGATGATGCGCTAAGGAACTACACGACTGCCATCCGGCTTGAAGATCGACAAAAGCAAAAGTCTGAATGGCCCTATATTTACCTCAGCGCTTTCTACAATCGTCAGAAAAATGCGACCGAGGCGCTGCGTTATGCGCAACGGGCAACGGAAGTCAATGTGGCGTCGGATGCCGCCTATTTCGAGATGGCAAAGGCTTTTCGGACACAGAAACAGTTGGAAAAAGCTGTGGAGGCCACACAGAAAGCCATTGCGATCAACTCACGTATTTCGGATTATTACTATGTTCTGGGACTGACGCTGCGCGAACTTGGGAAACAGCAAGAGAGCGCGCAGGCGCTGGCTACTTACGCACAACTTCAGCAACACTCGGAGCACGCGGTGCAAGAGAGCCAAGAGCCTATTGTCGGTCCTGAGCCACAATGACGTAAAGAGATCACACAGGCGTATCTGGATTTCGGAAATCGCGTCGGCCCTATGAGTCAGCTTTACCTATTTCCCAAGCTGCGAACGCTCCGGTGGAGAGGTATTTGCAAGCAGCTTACGCTTTTGATCTTTCTCCTTATCCTGCCCGTTCGCGCTTCAAGTCCACTTCCAGCGGATTCGCCTCACATACAAGAGGCGGCGGAATTGATGACAGCCGGCGATCTCAAGGGGGCGGAACGAGAAGCAAGACTAGCTCTCGGCGACTCTTCCACGCGACCTTTGGCGTTATCAACATTAGGCGCCATTCGGGTTCGTCAAAAACGCTACGCGGAAGCGGCCGAGTTCTTGCATTCAGCGCTACGGCTTAAGCCCGGTTTGGTACCGGCGCAGCTGACTTTAGCTGAAGTCTACGTTCACACTGGAAAATCACTTCTGGCGAAAAAAGAATTCAACGACGTACTCCATCTTGATGCAGACAACCCGGAGGCGCGGTTCGGCGTTGCAAAGTTGGAATGCGCGAGCGGCGACTTCCGCGCGTCTTTGAGCGAAGCCGAGCCTATTCTGGAAGAACTCCGCCTTTCCGCTGATGGCATCGTGTTCCTCGCGAAAGACTATGCCGGCCTCAAACAGAAGGACTCCCTCATCGGGCTTGTCCGCGATTGGGCCGTTTTGCCGGAGGCTTCCGCCGACTCGATCGTTGAATTCGCGTCAATACTTGAAAAATCTGATCTGAACCAGCAAGCCCTGGAGGTTCTTGAGAAGGCGAGAACCCGTGGCACCGTCTCCTATGAGATGGCCTTGGCGCTGGGCAACCTGTACTTTTCGAATGGCGATCTGAACAGTGCTTTTCAGAGTTACGAAGCCGCGCTCAGCCTTAGTCCATCGTGCACCGAGTGCTTGCTACAGCTGGCCAAAATAGCCACGGGCCAGAAGGACCCGGAAAAGTCCCTCGCCTATTTGATTAAAGCCAAGCGCCTGCAGCCCAATAATGCCGAGATACTGTTCGAGTTCGGAAAAACCTGCCTTGAGCTGGACCTTCCGGATGACGCGATCCCTGCTCTTCAGAGCGCCACACGATTGCAGCCTGATAATGACTCTTACTCTTACGTGTTGGCGTCGGCTAATGTGGCCAAGAAACAATACGAGATCGCGGGCAAACTTTTCCAAATGTTGCTCATGAAGCACCCGGACGATCCGGCTCTAAACTATGCCATGGGTTCGCTTCTTTTTTTGGAAGTCAAGTTAGATGAGGCAGCGAAGTATCTGCGACGGAGCGTTGAACTCCAACCGGACCAGACCGCCGCCTACTATTACCTGGGCTTGATCTCCGAAGGCAAGGGCGAGAACAATCAGGCGATCGTCACTTTTCGAGATGTCTTGCGGCGTGATCCTCAATACGGCGCCGCATGGGAAGGCCTGGGCAGGGTTCTGTTGAATCAAAAGCAATTCCCAGAGGCGCAGCAGGCGCTCGAGAAAGCGGTTGCCCTCGATCCCGGTTCGGTCAAGGCGCACTATCAACTCGGGATTTTATTAGGTCGTACGGGAAGGCCAACCGACGCCAGCAGAGAATTTGAAATCGTTCAACAGCTCAATGCCGAGGAACAAAAGAGACTGGGCATGCGCCTTCGCATCCTGAGTCCACACTGAGCATTGGCAATGGCCACCACTAGGGAGTATGTTTTCCAACCCGAGGGACTATTAATTCAACTTGTGAGTTGCTCATCACGGGGAATCCGAGCCCCGTTTCATTATCGACGCCCTACAAACATCTATTTAGAATCAGTAACCGATTAATCCTCCTGGCATACACGCGTACTCGAAAACTACCGCTTCAGCCTGTAGACGCGCACATAATCGAAATCCATTGTGAAGCCAGCGGCATTTTCTGCTGAGATACCGATTTGCGCCCCGGCTCCAAGGTTATGTTCCCACGTTCCGCCTCGCATCCAGTGCTCATCATCATTGCTGGTATACGCGGTGTAGAGCTCAGTCCCATCAGTTCTGGTCCGCTTAACAAGTCGCAGCCAGGTAGTCGCAGCTGCCGGACCAACGATCATGTTGCCGTAGATCGGGTAGTTCGGCGGGACCGGCCCCATCTGCTTGCCGAATTCTGTCTGCCGAGTGTCGAAATCGGGAAAGACATCCATCTTGATACTGTTCTGATCGTTTCCATAAATAAATAGCGTGCCTTGTGCGAAGTTATAGCAACAAGAATTGTCGAATGGAACACCGGTGGTCAGTTTCGTTTCGACCATGTAGTCACCGCTGGGAGCAGGCTCACCCAGAATGGCAACGTGTTGCGGATCGCCATTTTCGTCAGGACCCATCGTCACAACCTCATACGAGCTGCCGGTAAGCGTGTAGGTATTGTTGGCGGCGGGATGGATGAAGTGCCACTGTGGTGACAGGGTCGTCGAATTGAACTCGTCCGATAATGCAGTAATTTCGCCGCCGGGTTCGTCATCAGATGCGACCTGGGGTTGGTAGTTGTTCTGCTGAAACGGCTGCGCGGCGGGTGCTGGTTGAGGAGTATCGGAAACCCAGTAACCACCTCGAACTTCGGGCCAATCATCCACCCAATCGATGGGATCGATTAGCGCCGGCCGACGTGTGAATCCCGGATAGCCGGAAAAATATGGATCTGGCTATTGACCGCATGATACAGCATGAAGTCCTGGCCCGACTCATCTGTGAAAACCACGTTACCCCCAGGTCCGACCCATTTGTTTCCGTTGGAGGCAATTGAGAACGAGCCGCCGGGCGCAAACGTATTGAGCGGAATCCCATTCTTGTCGAGAAAGGGACCAGTGGGACTGAGAGAGCGGCCAACTAAGACACTATATCCCGTGAGAGGTCCGTTGCAGCAGTTGGTGGTAGAGACAAAGAGGTAGTAGTAGCCGTCGTGTTGCCAGAAATTGGCGCCCTCGAAGCGATTGTCAATGGCAATCTGCTGCTCAGAGGTTGGATCGGATGTTAGTCCGTCAGCCGAGAGTTTACGGATGCTGACGCCGCCGTTGTAGCTGCCATAGGAGATGTAGCGTTGGCCTGATGCATCCTCAACCTCGTCGGGATCGATAACGGCGCGTAAGAACGAATTGTTATAGGGGTTAGGCTCCGGAGCTACGACAGGTTTACCACTATCTGTCCAAGGTCCTGCAGGACTCTTGCTGGTTGCGACACCAATGGCAGAGCCGCCCTGCGCAGTGGTAGGAGCAACGTAATACAGATAGTACTGATCATTAAAATGTTTGACGGCGGGCGCCCATAGATTTGTGTTGACGTTCCCCATCCAAGGTGGAAGTGATTGCAAGACATCACCGATATAGATCCAGTGAATTAGATCGACGGAGCGGAAGGATGAAATCAGATGATTCTTGAGGTTACCATTCGCGTCCTTGTCGCTACTGTTGAGCGGATCTCCAGTGCAATACAGATACCAAACAATAAACTGACCACTGTTTTCGTTGATGAGAGCGGGATCTGGGCAGCTCACCACCGGCCCGGTTTTCAAATCATATAGCGACAGCGGATTCGTATAAGTGCTCGAAGATGGAAACAGCAGCGGGTTCTTCGGTTGGATAGAAGTTTGACTATAGGTTGCGATTGAGAAGAGAACGAACACAGCGGCAGCAAGCAGTGTGAACACGTTCTGACTTGAGCGCATAACTTACTCCTTTCCCTTGTGTCTAAAGATCGGAACGAGATGGCGCGATGCATCATTAACTTGCGTCGCAGGCGATATCCAGAGCAGTCGCTCGGATGCGGGCTTTAAGTTGCTAGCAATCGAATAAGAATAGCGGCAGCAGTCGTGGGAACTGTCTGCCGCTATGCCGGTTGCTGCTCGCTGAAGATGTTAGAACTCCACTCTTAATCCGAACTGGATACTTCGCGGCGTATTGCACTGACCGGAGACCTGCCCGAAATTCGGATCACTCCAGTTCGTGTCCGGATTACACCACAGATGGCGATTGAATAGGTTCCCTATGTTGGTCTCGAACAGCGCATGCACACGTTCATTGAACGGAATCTGTTTGTGTATGGCAAAATCCTCGCTGTAATAATGTGGACTGCGAGCCACTGGGTCATTTTGCGGCTCATTTCCAAATGTAAGTGGACCTGGGTCGGACCAAGCGGCCCTATTCAGATATGGCTGGCCAGGCCTTACGCCAGAGGTTACTCCATACACGCTCACTCCGGGCACCCGGTTTGGCCGTTTCTCATTGCTGAAAAGGAAGCCGCAGAAGTCGCACGCCATAGTAATACTGAGTGGACGACCCTCGTCGTACCGTTGCGTGGCTGATACGGTCCAACCCCCAACGACCTTGTCGAGGGCTCCGCTAGCGCTGAATCTTTTTCCCCTGCCGAATGGCAGTTCGTACGACCATGCCAGGATAAGCGACTGGGGAACGTCATCTCTGCTCAGGGCGCGGTCGTCTTTAGAGCCGTTCAGTGGATTCTGAATGCCGGGATCATCTCCGGCGAGCACGTCTTCTGCGCCGCTATTGATCAGCTTTGAATTGGTGTAGGCAATACGCGCGATCAGTCCAGTAGTGAATCTCTTATCGGCTTGGGCGGTGAACGAGTTGTAGGTACTGTAACCGTACGGAACACTTAGGACGTTGAGATTCGTGAATTGAGGCCAAGGCCGCAAAGCTTGCGCCACGTCTCCCGTGAACCCGGCGTAGGGAATTGGAACTCCACCAGGGCACGTCGTTCCGTTGCAACTGGAGCCCAACAAGATTGGGCCTAGGCCAAGCACCGAAGGGCTGTTCATGTTATCCAGGAGTCCGAGAGTAGCGGCATTGGAAGGTAGTCGAGTCCCGTGATTACCGCTGTAAAAAGCTCTAAGCAACCAACTGTTTCCGACCTCACGTTCCACGGATAAAGAATAGTTCTGATATCTCGGCAAGGTATTCCGATTGGCAGTGACCCAGGTTGGACCACCACCATTGGCCACACTAGGATTAATGGTTGGTGGAAGAATAATCGAAGACTTCGGGAAACCAGTGTCCCAATAGAAAGCGGGAGCGAAGCCATTGGTCACATTCGGAACTGTCGGATTGGTGGAGAAACCAAGTTCCGCACTGCCAGCGAACTGATTAGCCGGCAACCCTCCGTAGTAGATCCCGTATCCACCGCGAATTGAGGTCTTATCGGTGATTCGATATGCGAACCCGAGACGCGGTCCCCAAGCATCGTGATTGGGTTTCTCAAAGCACTTCACTCCAGTTCGACCCGGCCCATTGCCAGCAAAGATGATGGCTCCTAGGTGACCGCCCGCTGCTGGATTCGGAGTGGTTGGGCTAAAGGTTGACTGGTTGCCGTGCGCATCGGACAGGCAGCCCTGATAATCGAAGCGCAGTCCTAGAGTCAGAGTTAGATTTTTGGTGGCCTTGAATTCATCATTGATCCAGGGAGAAATGTACTGCTCGTTCAGCAAATGGCGGAACGATTGGACATTGAAGTTGGCGTTGTCCACTTGTCCCAGAAGGAACGATGCGACCGGATCCCCGGTACTAGTCTGCTGAACGCCCGCGTTATTCCAATTCGCAGTTTCCGCATTACTGAAGTTGTAACTGCCCGAAGTATTGCCATTACCAATGAACGGGAATTGATGGTGCCGGTATTCGAATCCGACTTTTAAGGTGTGCTTCCCCTTTACCCAAGTGACATCATCGAGGAATTGCCAGCGGTTCGCAATGCATCCTTCGGCCACCGTATCTGACTCACCGTAATGGGTATAGGGGATTTCCGGGCTGCCAAACGCAACCCTCGGCGCACCACCCGTATCAAGAATCGGCCCTATGAGGCCTAAGCGTGATACCCAATGCTGGCCTGCGGACACAGGTATTGCGGGAAGGACCCAGCGGTCAAATGACAGAGTCGTGTGGTTGAACAGATTGGGCTTGATAATCCAGTTGAATTGCTGGTGGACGGTCCGCGTGGTGATGTCCTGATAAAAGCCCTCTCCGAAGTAGGTAGCAGGGTTCGTGAAATTGCAACCCTGATTGAAGCTTGCGCATTGCCGCAATGAAGGCCGCGTGTTCGCGTTCACCGAGGTGGACATATTGAAATTCTCGCCGAAGGCTTGGTCAACTCTTACGAACAGGGTCTTCGGGTCGATGTATTTATTGCCGGACGGTTGAAATGCGTTATCAACCAGACCTGATTTGTCAGGAGGAGGGATCAGAGCTGCCAGCTTAGCGGCGATCTGGCTGCGCAAAGGGTCGTTGGCGGGAATGATGTTTGCTTGCCCCGCGATTGGTAATCCAGTCGTCGGATCAAAGCCGTAACCGTCCCGCACTGGGACACCACCCACGGTTCGCGTGGTCGCCGGATTGAAAATCTCTCCCTGGTAGATTGGCCTTCCCAAAGCGTCGGTCGCTATCGGCGTAGTGGTATTCAGAAAGAGAGGACTTGAAAAATTCCCCTGCAGGAAGGCAGTAGTAGGAACAGTATTGGCGTAACTTGGCAAAGTACCTTGGTTAAAATGAAGAATGTCGAGGTTGGCAAAGAAGAAGGTTTGGTGCTTGCGGCCGTCGTACAACTTGGGTATCACAACCGGCCCACCGATGAGGAATCCCCAGTTCTCGTTCCGGGTGGGGGTCTTTTGCGGGATCAGCTCCCCTGTAGCGTTGAGGCCTTGATAATTGTAGTAATCGTAAATGCCTCCGTGGAAGGAAGAGCTGCCCGACTTGGTCGTATATTCGACGAAGCCGCCGCTGGTGCGCCCGTACTGTGCGGAGAAATTGTCGGTGAGGAGTTTCGTTTCCTTGACTGAATCGTAGGGGACAGAGCGCTCCTGAGTGTTGTTATGGTCGATGGCGCTGCCAAACGAGGCTCCGTCAAGGTAGTTCTCCATCGCCATGGTCTGGCCGCCGTTCATGCGGGACTGGAACTGGCTTCCACGGAAGATCGGGCAGCCGTTTGGCCGCATGGGCACGTAGCCGGGCTCATTGGCCAGGAGGGATTCCGCCAGCCGAATATCGGCACCCATCACGACCGGCAGGTCTTTGTAGTACTTTTCCCCGAGGACCTGCGAAACTTCGGGATTAGAAACATTAATTTCGACCGGCGATGACAGCACTTCCACAGTCTCTGTCACATTGCCCACGTCCAAGGCTGCATCCAGACGAAGAGTCGCAGTGCCTACCGTTATGTTCGGCGCGACGAACGTCTTGAAGCCAGCCTTCTCAACTTCCACCTTGTAGTTGCCGACAATGAGAGGAGGAGTTGTGTAATTGCCCGCCGATGAGGTATCGACAGTGACTTTGTCGCCCGTGGCTTGGTTGGTGACAGTGACCTTCGCTTCTGCAACCGAGCTGCCTGTCTTATCGGTTACAAGCCCAGTTATGACACCCCTGTCCTGTCCTTGCCCGAAAAGCTGGGCCGCAAGGGCGAACAGTGAAAGACCTGTCAAAACGCGGGAGAGAAATACGGAATGCCGTTGCATGGTCCGCCTCCTTGAGGGCGCGACATCTGTCAAAAATGTAAGCGATTACATGGCTGGGGACAAACCTTATTACCATCTGTTATGCCTTGTCAAGAAAAATCTAGTACAAATGTACTATTTTGGTGGTGTCAGCTCCGCGGCTGCCTAAATGCCTTTTTGACGTTGTCGTTATCAAATAAAGTCGCGCGAACAAGTCTGGCGCATCGGATACGGCCAACCCTGGCACATCAAAAATCGAGATTGAAGTGACCTCTCGTTCAACAGAGAGTGTGGAAAAGAATCATGGAGCTGGTGTTGCGGCCGATCGCCCAGTCCACTTCTTCCAGGTCGCGTCATCGGCGAGAATTTTGATATAGACCCCTCCCACGACCGAGCGCGCCTGAAAGGAACGATGTTTTCCGGTGTCGGTATCATAAAAATCTGTCAGCGGTACGCGGTCAGGGGTCTCGTTTACGAACTTGAATGCGGGTGCAAAGAGCGCGGCAAAATCGCTTTGAGAATTTGCGAGCGTCGCCGTCCAGAGGAGCCAATCCAGTTTGGTATACAGCGCTCTCGAATCGAGGGGAAGACCGTAGGCGTTCTGTCTTTTCTTGTAAAAGGTGATCTCTGTACTGGCCAGGTCTGCCGGAAACAGATTTAGACCCAGCAATTTGTCCCAGATGAGATTGTATTTCTGGCTCCAGGTCCCGGGTTGGTCAAAGGCTAGCCGGTAATGGTCGCCATCTGCAGCCATGCGCCGCCACTCCTGAACGAATTGCTGTGCCGTCTTTCGATAATCGGCGGCCTCCTCTTTCTTGTCGAGCCTGTCGCAAAGGGTCGCATAAGCGCCCAAGGCCGCGATAGCTTTCACTGAGAGATTAGCGTTGTGTGCAAGCGGGCCGGTAAAGTCGTCGGTAACGATTTGCCTCTCGGGATCCAAACCTTTCTCTTTGAGATATTTCGCCCAAGTCGAAAAGAGTGGCCAATATTTAGCGGCATAATTCGCGTTGCCGTCAGCTTTGGCAATCGCGGCCGCCATCAGAATCATGTTGGCGCTCTCCTCCACCGGCATATGTCCTTCGACTGAATTCAAATCAACGTTCGCCGGATAGTCGTGACCATTCGCATGGGGATAAATTCCCAGGTCGTGAGGAGCCCAGCGGAACGGCCAGTGGTAAGTTCCGGCGTACGTCAGTACCGGGGTCATAGACGCCTTCAGCAGAGTCGTATTAAACAGCAGCAGAATTGGTGCAGCTGGGTAGATTACGTCGACAGTCGATACGCATCCGCAGCTCGAGTTTTCTTTTGGAAAAGAGAGTGGCGTGCCATCGTAGTCCATGGCCAAACCCTGTGCAGCGAAAGATTCCCGATAGGAGAGAGCCGCCATGAGCGCATAACCTTCCCCTCCGAGACGCGACAGATCGGCCATGAGTTCTTCGTCAAACTGCCGACACTTTGTGGCGAGCATCACATAATCCCGAATTGATTTCTCGAGCATGTCGGCAACTGTAGCGCTGTGGCGTCGCCAGTACGGCAGAAGCCATCGATCCAGATATTGCACTGGGAATCTTTCGTCGTAAGCCAAAACTATGTACCGCGATACTGGAGTTGCGCCAACTTTGCCCAGATCGAAGCGGTACGCTAGCGTGGGACCGTCCCGATCCCCGGCGGGCATGGGCGTTTCTAGGTCATCGGCTGGTATTGATCCCGTCTGTGCAAAGCCCTTTCGTGCTGCGCGGCGGCTGGCAATGATTTCGTCGGTCCCGGCGTCAGAAGGCGCGAGCGTATACAGGTACCCCCAGTCGATCCTGGTGAAGTCTCCGGCCTTTTGCAAGATGGGTTGTTGCTCGCTGCCGACGCGCAACGCCGTGAGTCCGCCGACTTTCAGCCGCGAAGCTACTACTTCTTGTCCGCTGTTTTCGACAGTAAGCTGGCTCGAAGCGTCGAAGTAGAGCGAGACTGAATGTTCTCTTCCATCTTTCGCTTGCACGGTCCAAGTCACATAGGTGACCGGACGCGACATCAGATCCAGATCGGACGGCAACACAGGAGTCATGAAGGTCAATGTGACACCAACACCTCCGGCCTCGAATTCGTAAATCGTGCGGGTCGGCAACACCTGTACCTTGCGCTGGTCCATTGCCGATATTTCTCTCGGTTGGTCGCCGATGATCCGGTAAGGTTTGCTGTCAATGCGTACCAAACCACTGAGCGATTGCGGAGTTCCCGTCCAGTGACGAGTGACGTCATCGGTGAGGCGATCAGCCATCGACCACACGCTGAAATATGGACTGTTTGCCACCAGCGGCACCGCGGGTGGCCTAAAATCCTCAGCCACTGCGTTGGAGAACCCGAGCACGACCAGCATGCACAACTTCGACGCGAGTAGGAGTCGCATATTGCCCCCATGGAATTTTCGTTTTTGCTGTGAACACCCCACCTCATTGCTTGGTGGCTTCCGGGCCGGGCGTGGGCCGCTGACGGTTTTCCAAAATCTTATTGTCAACCAGCTCGGCTTCATGTTTCAGTTTCTCGAAGGTCTGGAGCGCTTCTGTGCTTTCCTTTTGCTTCCCGAGCTTTCGATCGACCTGGCTCAGCACGTAGAAATATTGCGCGGACGATGGCATGATTGAGATTGCCTTGGCCAAAGCCTCAGCGGCCTGTTCTAACTCGTGACGGGACTCATATGCTTTGGCCATCTGGTAGTACGCCAAATCGCTCTTCGAGTTCAGCTCGATTCCTTTTTGAGCATATTGAAGAGCAAGTTCTGGGTTCCCCAACCGGTTGTAGTACGCGCTCAGATTGATGTAAGGAGCGTCGAACTTGAATCCCTTCTTGTCAGCCACGTCGATGGCTTTCTTATAAGCTTCAAGCGCCGCTGCGTCGTGGTCCAAAGATTCCTCTGTGAAACCGAGCGCGTTGTAGGCCTCCGCGTATGTCGCGTCCCATTTAATTGCCGCCATAAACTCTGACTTTGATTCTGGAAGCATGTCCTTGGCGGAGTAGATCTCGCCCAAACTGTAGTGGATTTCCGCCGACTCGGGTTTCAGTCGCACAGCTTGCTGCAATTCGGTCAGCGCGTAATCCACCTGGCCAATGATGACAAAATCTTTAGCTAAAATTTTGTGGGCTTCAGGGTCATCGACGTTCAACTCCAAAGACTTGGATAATTCCCGGATAGAATCGCCGACCTTGCGCATCCGAAACAAAAGGTACCCTTCGATATAGTGGGCCCGCCATGAATTGGGATGACCTTGAAGATAGGTGGATACCAGAGGCTCGACCTCATCAATTTTGTCCTCTCCAATAGCCGCCTCAAAATTCTTGATCTGGTCGAGATCGTCAGTGCCAATTGGAAGCAGCTCACCGGTTGAGGTCCGCAGGCCCAAAGACGAAACTGGCCTCGTCGCACTCCCAGCCGAGGTTTGTGCAGAAACAGTTCTTGTTCGGATTAGATCGAGATTCTTCTGAGCTTCGGCATTACTAGGATCGAGTTGCAAGGCCTTCTGAAAAGCGGCCGCCGCGCCATTTTCGTCTTTTTCCTGGTTCAATGCCAAGCCCAACTCATCGTAAGCGTCTGCGGATGAGGGTCGAAGACGAATGGCCTCGCGAAAAGCTGATTCGGCATCCGGCAGGTTCCCATTTGCCAACAGAAGTTGACCTAACCCGAAGTGCGCAGCGTAAACGTTCGGGTCGAGTTCCAACACTCGCTTGAACTCGGTGGTGCTGCGCTGCGAATCGCCCAGCTTTGCCAATGTCTGTGCGAGCGTCAGATGACCCTCAGCATAATCAGGCAAAAGTTGGACCAATTTGTCCAGAGTCTCCGCTGCCTGCTGAGTCTCTCCTTTATCAATTTCCAGTTTTGCCTGAGCCTTCAGAGCATCGGCTTTTCGATTTCGTTCGTCATCCGCCGTGAGCTTCAGTCCCTTATCTAATTCCAGCTTGCCTTCGTCAGTCTTATCGGTTCTTGATAATGCGAGGCCCAATTGATAATGAATGGGACCTGACATTGGATCGAGAACCGCGGCCTCACGCAAAAATGAGATCGCTTCTTTGAGCTGTCCCTTCTGCATGAGCGCCTTGCCGAGGGAGTAATAGGCGTCAGCAAATTTCGGATTCACTGCGATTACTTTTTGTAACTGCTCGATTTCCTTGTCCACGCCGTACTTCGGCAGGTATGCCATGGCCAGGTTGTATTGAGCTTTAAGTGAATCTGGTTGCAAGGTTATCGCCCGCTCTAGTTCGCCGATGGCTTCGTCATCATTTTTCGATGTGAGCGTGGCCCCCAAATTCTCATGAGCTTCTGCGTAGTTCGGATTCAAGCGGATCGCTTCGCGAAATTCTTTGATCGCCTCGTCGTCGTTGCCAGTCTGAATCAAAGCCAAGCCCAAATGATTGTGCGCCTCGGCGAAGGCTGGTCGTAGTTGAATCGCCTTCCGGAATTGCTCGATTACCACTTGCGAGTCGCTGCCGGCTTTGCCTAGCAGCAACCCCAGAGCGTCATGGGCGAAGACGTCATCTTCATGCTGGCTAATCCATGCTTCGACCGCATCGACGGCAAGATCTATATCTGGAATTGGCTCAGTGGACTCCTTGTTGACCACGGACTGAAACTGTTCGAATGCGGCCTCGGGTTGAGATTTCTTGAGGAGAACTATGCCGAGATCGACACGCGCTTCCAGAAGCTCAGGATTTGCGCTGATGGCGCGTTGAAGGTATTGGCGCGCGTCATCTAATCCGCCGTTCTGCTCGGAGGCCATCCCGAGAAACGAATATGCTTCGGCGAATGCAGTATCCAGTCGTATCGCGGTTTGCAACTCTGTTAGCGACTCCGGCTGCTGGCCTGCGTACCAGAGGGCGACCCCGAGGTTGTAGTGGGCACTCGCCAGGGTCGTGTCCAATGCCACGGACTTATGCAAGCGATCGATTGCCGCCTGAAGATCACCCGACTGGCCGAGTGTGAAGCCAAGTAGATTCTGCGCTTCAGCCCACTTCGGATCTGCCTGAACGGCCTTCTCAAATTCCGCTTCGGCACCCGTAACATCTCTCCGAGCAAGTAGTTCACGACCCGAGTCATAGCTCCGTTGCGCTTCGCTGTTCGTCGCATAAGGATGAGCTGGGCGATTTTTCGAGACAACCGCGGCTTGCCCTCGCAACGCCAGACCGAGGGCTATATAGGCGTTGTCCATCCCGGGGCTGAGCCCCAGAGCTTTTTCCGACGCCTCAATAGCTCCGCGAAAATCGTGCTTTTGCCCTAAGATTTCTGCTACTTCGCATTCTGCTTGAGCATTGTCGGCGTCTTTCAAAATCGATCTCAGCTCGATCAATGCGGCGTCCAGGTTACCTTTTCCGCGCAACGCCCGGCTTAGGTTCAAGCGCAATTCCACATTTTTTGGCGCTCGGGTTAACGCCGAATGAAACACGCGCACGGCGTCGTCGAATCTCTTAGCCCGGGCGAGTGCCGATGCTAAGTTGTTGTATGCCTCAAGATATTCCGAATCGAGATCGACAGCCTGTTGGAACTCGGCGATAGCATCCAGGAGATCATTCTCCTGAGCGTAGGCAACACCAAGCCAGTTGTGAGCTTCGGCTGACCTGGGATCCTCCTGAACAACTGCTTTGAAGATTTCGGCCGACTTTTTGGGGTCCGCTAATTGTTGGAAGATCGCACCTAAGGCAAGCTGGGCGGGCTCATAACCTGGGCGCAGTTTGATCGCGGTATTAAGTTCTGAGGTGGCCTGAGGTATATCTCCCGACTCTTGCAGCCACAACGCTAAATTGTAATGAGCTTCGGCGTAGGCGGGATCAATTTCAAGGGCACGCTGAAATGCATTTTCCGAGCCCTTCTGATCTCCCAACTTGCCCAGCGCAACACCCAAACCGTTTTCTGCGTCTGCCCGTCGTGCATCCAGCTTCAGAGTTTCTTCGAAGGAAGAGGCCGCGGATTGCCACTGCTCCTGACCCAGAAATTGCACTCCCCGTTCATAGTTCTGATCAGCAGGGTTTGATGAACTTTGGTTCGATGGCCTTTGCGCAGCCCCCACCTGCAAGCCAGCCACTAGAAAAAGCAGAAAACACTTGGCCAGCAGACTAGAGAGATCGCCGAGGTATGACGAAACTACGAAGCGCATCCGGGGAGCATGCTTTATACGGGATTCACACGGTCGTTCAGAGAACCGGCTTGGAGCCCATGAAACCATGAATGTAAACGATTGCAGCGTCCCTCACATTACCACACCGAACCAAATTGTGGAACGCGCAGGCTGTCCCCTTCCCTCGTGAGATGCAGCAACGTTCCGATGTTTCGGTTCGGTGTAGAATTGCGAAACTTCTCGACCAAGTAGCAGTGATTTTTCCCTTGCCCGAATGCGTGGGCGAATGTCCTTCGGCTTTATAGGCGATCCGCGCAGCGAGTTCGCGATAGTATGAGCAAGCCCCGGATCGTGTCCGTGAAAACTTCATCCAGACAAATATCGCTTTCGGTCGTGCTCATTTTCGCGTTTGCGGAGGTCAGTATGGGTCAACGATTGTCGCATCCGCGAACGTCTCCTCAAGACTCTTTTCAGAATGGTTTTCGTGGCCAGCACCACCCTGTCAGCACGAAAAGCGCGGAAGCCCAACGTCTATTCGATGAAGGGTTAGGGCTGATTTACGCATTGGACTACGGTGGTGCTGCGAACACGTTCCGCCGTGCCGCCGCCCAAGATCCAAACATGGCAATGGCTTATTGGGGAATTGCCTATGCCTTGGGCTCAGATTACTACTATCCCACTCCGGGAGATTCAGCGCGCGACCGCGAAGCCGACGAGGCTCTGCAAAAGGCGATGGCCCTATCCGCCAATGGTCCCGAAGTTGAGCATGCCTACGTGACTGCACTGAGCAAGAGGTATTGCAACTGTCCGAATCCAAATCGCAAGCAACTGGCCGGCGAATTCAAGAATGCTATGCGAGAAGTGTCGCGCAGATATCCCGATGATCTCGATGCCGCAACTCTCTATGCGCAGGCGATTATGAACCTGAGCCCCTGGGCGCTCTGGAACGCCGACGGTACACCATGGGACGGAACGCCAGAAATTGTTGCGGTTTTAGAGTCAGTGCTAAAACGCGACCCGCGTCACTTCGGAGCGATGCACTACTACATTCACGCCATAGAGGGATCGCCCTACCCGGAACGCGCTCTCGCATATGCTAGCCTTCTGCCCTCTCTTGCTCCGTCGATCGGTCATATCGTTCATATGCCCGCACACATCTACATCCGGACCGGTGAATACCTCGCAGCTGAAGATGCCTGTGCGAAAGCTGCCCAAGTGGATGAGCGCCGCATTCAGGCGTCTTCGAAACCAGGCATGTTCACGATTTTGTCCTACCTGCATGATCTCTACTTCCTCGCTGCCGCCGCAAGTATGGACGGACACTACGCAGCTTCGAAGGAATCCGCGAATAAACTCGTCGAACAGGTCGGGCCGCACGTCGCGGAAATACCAGATCTGCAGTTATTCCTTACAGTTCAACCCGCAGTGCAGGTGCGCTTCAATCATTGGGACGATATTTTGAAACTGCCAGAGCCTAATCCGGATCTCAACATCGCAACCGCGATACTGAAATTTGCCCGCGGTATGGCATTTGCTGCCAGTGGAAATCTGGCCGAGGCTGAATCGGAGGGGGAGGCTTTGACGAAGATTTCGGAAATGACGCCGCCCGAGGCACAGTTTGCGATGTCGGCCAATAAGACCCGTGACATTTTGCAGATCGCGTCTGATGTCCTGGCAGCGAAATTGTCAGTCGCGAGGAACGAACGACCTCAGGCGGTTGCGCAATTGCGGGATGCGGTTGCTATTCAGGACGGTTTGAAATATAGCGAACCGCCAAGCTGGTTTTATCCGGTTCGTGAATCATTGGGGGCGGCACTATTTCTCAGCGGACGAATCTCAGAAGCGGAGCAAACCTTTCGAGAAGATTTAGAGCGCAATCCGCGGAATCCGCGGTCATTGTTCGGGCTTCTCGAGAGCTTACGAACTCTCGGGAAATCTCACGACGCGGAATTTGTCCAGACCGAGTTTCGCGCCGCATGGAAGGGCGATCCAAGCGATCTCAATCTGCACAATTTCTGATCCTGGAGCAATGCCAGATTCATCTTTGTTCGTTATTTGCCCGCAGCGTCGGCAAGTTCAGATGTCGATGATCTCAACCGATCGAACATAATAACCGGCGTTCAATCGCCTCGCTGGTATCGAAGCATCCTTCACTCTGAGCCGAATGAAATACTGCCCGGGGTTGGTGGCGGTCCAAGCATGTGTCCAGAACGTCCACGGGTCGTTAGTTGTCTGCTCAAAATTGTCGAGCGGAACGAAATCCTCTCCTGAATCTAATTATGAACTGAACCTTATCCCCAGAGCGCTCACTTGCCGCACGCCGCCCCATGCAATTCCATGAACGCGGTACTTGATTTTTCCATCGACAACCCATTTCTCGACGCGAACAGGCATCGCGGCCTGTTCAATAATGACCGGGCGATAATCCTTAACCAGTTCCGGCACACCTTGCTGCATGGTTCGGTGCGCGAATTCCCGCATCTGGGCAGTAGTCGCGGCGCCCTCACCCAGGAGCGTGATCTCATCGACCCACTTGACCCATGCACAGCCATACCAGCCAGGTACAACCAAGCGTACGGGAGCGCCATGGTCTTTAGTTAGATCTGATCCGTTCATCTCAGTAGCGAAAAAAGCCTGTGACGAGCGGAGATCGTCCAGGCTAAAAATCCAACTCGCGCCCGGTACCGATGTGAAGGAAGCAGATGGATAGCGATCAAATCCCGAAATCAGGACGTGGCTCGCGGCCTTGTCAACTTTCAGTGAATCGAGAAGTTCAGATACTGGCGCGCCTCTCCAATCTGCGACACCGAGCATTCCGAAGTGCCCGAGCCGGATGTTACCCGAACACTCCATCAAGTGCAGACCAGCGGACTTCGCCATCTTGCGCAGATCAGCAATGCTGATTTCAGTTGTTTTGTTAACGAGTCCGCCTGCTTTGATCAGCCAAGGCTTATGGTCGTCTAACAGAGTTGAAGCGCGTGTGCGCACAAAAAATGTTTTGGTCGGGATTACCGGATGGTCAGCCGAGACGGAGGAGAGGTCGGTGTAAAGGCGCCCATCAAGGCCGTCATCCATGAGTGTGTCCATTGGAATGCGGCCTTCGCCCAAAAATTCGATTAGTCCAAGGTATCGGCCTCCAAGGAACGCGTCTTTTTTTACGTCCGCACAAAAGGCAGGAAGCCGCAACTCATGGAAACCGGCGAGTACAACGCCGCCGAGAGTCAGCGAGGTTTTCAGCATCTCCCGGCGGGTCAGCTTTGCGTTCCCCTCATTCGTCATGCTGGCGTTAAAGGCTCATGGACCAGTAGAGGGACACTGTGATCTCACAAATATTTCAGTTGCCTCTACTCGTTAATTCTCTAATAAGTTTTACTTCCGCTTCCCGATACGGCGTGCCATCCGTGTGAAGCACCTCGTGAAACCAGATGGTTGGCTGGTCCAGAATGTAAGGATGCTGCCAGGAATCCCACGGGTAATACGTCTGGGTCTTGCCAGCGACGAAGCCCCAGTTGATTGCTCCGACGTGATATTTTTTGGCCAAAGGCAGCACCGTATCGAACGTGCTTCCCGCACTGCGCGCCATGTATTCGGTGCAGATCACGGGGCGCTTGAATTGCTGCAGGAACACGACTTCCTTCTCAAAGACCTCCGGCCAGGAATAATTGTGGAACGTGATCACGTCTGAGTTCTCTAATTGGGTCCGCTGAACTTTGTTGAACGGCGTTCCCTTCTCGAAGTCGATGTCCCAAACACCGCTGGTCAGCGGCTGCGAGGGATTCGCTTCTCTCGCCCAGGAGAAGACCTTGGGCAACAGTACCTCGACAAATTGCACTTTGTTCTTTAGTTCTTCCCTCTCATAACTTCCTTCGTTGGTGCCAGCGGGCTCATTCCAAACATCCCAGCCCAAGATGCGCGGGTCATTAGCGAAGGCCCCAATCACTCCCTCCACATAGGCCTTTAACCTTGGCTCTTGCGCGGGATCTTTCAATGCCGCAGCGCCTGGGGACTGCACCCAACCAGAATTGTGAACGCCGGGAATGGGAGGATGTTGCATCCCCAGCTTCGGGTTCGGATCCCAGCACGAGTCAAACAGCACCAACAAGGGTTTGATGTGATGCCGCGAGCTAATTTGCAGAAACTGATCGATGCGTTGTTTGAACGCGGTTGGATTCTGCTGCCACACCAAGTCATGCAGGAAGACGCGCATCGTATTCATCCCCATGCCCTCGGCCCAGCCTAATTCCTTGTCGATCTGAGAGGGATTGAAGCTCTCTGCCTGCCACATTTCAAGTTGGTTGATTGCGTCTTCCGGAATGTAGTTACTGCCGACAAGCCAGGGCTGCTGTTCGTACCACGTTCTTGCTTTCTCCTCTGTCCAGCGCGAAGTTTCTGCGGACATGGAGTTCAGGCACGCCAGAAGAAAGCAGACAAGCACAATCATCGGGCGGAAATACTTCACGAATTTTGCAATCATGATGTCAACTCCTGAGCGAGTTATCAAAACCGAGACATCGGACCCGTTTTTTCACCAAAATGTAAGCGATTGCACATTATCACACCGGGACAATTCGGCACAATTGGAATTTAACCTTCAGCGTTCCGGACTACTTGCGCTGAAGTTGAATAACGGTCACGCTCTCGTGACGGAACGTATATAACAATTCCGGCGAATTGATTTCAAACGGTTCTGAATGAGGATGAACAGCCTCGGGATGCGTCTCATCATTTTGGCCATAGATGCTCGACGAGTACAGGGTCTGAACTCTAGCCCTAGCGGGGATAAAGCCACGCAGCGAAATATCTGCGGAAAGATCGCGCGCCAGATCCCGATTCACGCAGAAAAGCGTCAAAGTATTCTTGGCCTCATTTAGGGCCGCCACCACATCGAGGTACGGCACATTTAGGATCTCCGGCAACCGCGTGATTCCGTCATGGATGTCATAAGTCTCACCTCGCGTAATCGTGGTCACAAGTTGACTGACGCCAGAATTCGAATACATGGAGAACGCATAATACGCCGGCGTTCCATACGCGCGACTACGCTTTTTCCAGATGCCGCCAAACTCGATTATTCCCGTCATATCAGAGATGGGAACAATGTCTGCATTACGCAGCAACATATTAAGAAAGCCGGCGGCCGCGATCGCTCCTCCCATGTTATCGAACCTCGGGGCAACATCTTCCGGAGCATGAAAGAGCCACTCGGTAAACGCCGTGCGCACATCTTTAGCACCACTAGTCGCTATCTGCTCATGCATCAGGCCCAACTTTTGTTCCAGACCGATGGGTAAAGCAAACGATGCTGCCGTCATGAAATCTGGTGAAGGCCTCTTCTTTAACGTCTGCGCATCTCCCACAACAAAATGAGTGGAAAGATAACGGAATGTGTCAGGAGGATTCTTCAGTTGCACCGCGTTCCAGTCAGAGTACGAATCCGGATCACCGCCAGTAGCAATCAATTGCGCTTTCGGATCGACTGCCCTCACCGCATCGCTAAAGGTCCTGGTGCGGGCGGCAACGAATTCGATGGTCGGATATCCGGTCTGAAACGTTCCCCACAACTCGTTCCCAAGTTCCCAAAGCAATCCGCCGGAGTGATCGCCCCAATGTTCGTTGACATATTGGACCCAAGATGCAGCCTCTTCCGGAGTACCGGTACCGAGATTTAAGGCGATCTGCGGCTGGGCGCCAATCAACTTACAAAACTGTAAGAACTCATCGGTGCCGAACTGGTTATACTCCGGCATCTCCCATGCAAGGTTGAGCATTGAAATGCGCTTGTCGAGCGGACCAATGCCGTCGCGCCAATGGTAAGCCGAGGTGAAGTTGCCCCCGAAGCGCACAAGAGGAGTCTTCATTGCGCGTGACATCGCGATCACGTCGGGGTCCATGCCCTCGATAGCATCCGCTGGGAATAGAGCAGCTTGATCGACCAGCACGCGAGTTTGATCGCGCATTGAGATCACGAAGTCAGCAGGTTCGAGCGCTGCAAGTTTCCCTTCCGGGATATCCAATGTGACCGAATACTTCTGCCAATCGTCGCCTTTTAACGCGAATGTCTGGGAAGCGAAAACAAGATCGGGTCGATTCCGCTTGCGAATTGAGATTTCCAGCGATCGGGGACCACTAACATATTTTGCGAAAATACTGGAGTTGTACCGCAGTACGCGATGAACTGGTAGAAACACTCTCTGCCGAACGCCAGTCTCCACTCCCGGAATCCCCATGATGAGTAGCGAACGAGCGGAATTGGCAGCATCGTTCCAACGCGGTTCGTAACGTGCGCCCTGACTAACGTCAAGCGGCTCCCAAGGAAGCGGTAGACCCAGTTCGGACGCTCGCGCGAGGTCTGGCTCCTGCTTGATCATTTCCGCGATGCGAGAGGCTGACCACAAATTGTCCTCAAAACTTGGATTTGTGAGTGAATCCGCCCAGAGCCCTCCGTAAATAGAATTCCCAATTGGTTCGAGGAAGGTCCCGAAAACCGTCGGCGGAATCTTAAAGGCGAGCGGCTTCGACACATCAATCGTGATCGTCGCACTTGGCTTTATGGAATTTGTGCCAGAAGGAGTTTGGCCAAAAGCCAGGAACGCAGAGCACAGGGCAGTACAACCCAATAGCCGTGTGACTCTACTGCAGATAGAGCGATGACGAATCGGGAAGAGAGTCATGCTGGCACTCTGAAACCAACGCCGCACTAATTGAGTATTCAAGTTGTTACTGTGACGCTTCGTCTTCGACGACAGGCCCTGCACCTTGGGCGGCAACGCATACATAAACCTCAGGAATGCTCCCAGTTACGCGAGCAAACTCCTGCTTGCTGATACCTGTAAATTCTTCGACCGCCTCTGCATGAACCAAATTCACCGTACAACCCCCAAATCCCCCTCCCGTCATGCGGGCTCCATAGACTCCCTCTATCTTCTGCGCAATATCAACTAAAAGGTCAAGTTCTTGGCAACTGACTTCGTAATCGTCTCGCAGGCTGAGATGCGATTCGTACATCAACTTTCCAAAGCTCTTCATGTCGTGCACTCGCAGCGCTGTCGCGGCCGCTAAAACACGTTCATCCTCTCTGACAACATGCCGGCAGCGACGATAAACCATTTCCGGCAGCGAATCCTTGCAAGCTTCCAGACTTGAAGAAGTAAGATCTCGCAATCCAGTAATCTTTGGCATGCAATGCGCTTTAATGGCGCTCACGCCGGCATAACACTCGGCACGGCGGAGATTGTAACCATTGGACGCGTGTTCATGCTTGACCCCGGTGTTGCAGATCACGATTCGAACTTCGTCGTCGGTTGGAAGAAATTCGTACGTGAGATTTCGGCAGTCCAACATGACCGCCTGACCCGCTCGGCCGAAGCACGCAATAAACTGGTCCATAATGCCGCACATGCTGCCGACGTACTCGTGTCTGCTCGTTGACAGGCCCTAGCAATTTCGATCGGGGCCAGGTTGCGACCTGCAACGCTCAGCAAAGCCAGGGCCGACGCAACCTCAATTGCCGCCGATGATCCTAGTCCCGACCCAACCGGCACCTCGCTAGCAATCATCATGTCCGCCCCGCGGACGGCGATGCCTTGAGCAGTCAGTACCCCCGTCACACCGCGAAGGTAGTCACTCCAGTGATGCCGGGAACCTACACTATTTTCGGCTAGGCTGAATTCTGCAGACTCGTCAAAATTTTGCGAGTGAATCCGGATGCGTGGTTCCAGCCTCGGCGCAATAGCAACATAGGCGTAGAGCTGAATAGCGACCGGCATGACAAAGCCGTCGTTGTAGTCTGTGTGTTCCCCGATCAGATTGACTCGGCCTGGGGCTCGAAATATCTGAGGGAGTGTCCCGTAATGCTGCCGGAACTCGGCCTTTAGCTTAGTTGGAGTGCCTTGCTTGGGCGCGCCACTTATCGTTGCCGGCATTGTTCACTCACAATGGAACAACCGCAGGTCGAGCAATATCATTTAACCCACCGCTGGCAGCACAGCAACCATTTAATGTAAGCGATTACAGTAGCGAGTGAATTTTAACCCAAAATGATACCGGCGTAAATGCTGGTGCAAAAATGACGTTTGAATCACAGAGATCCAGCCGCGCAGTTTAGGGACAACTGTACGAGCATTACCCGCGCTTATACTTCGCACTTAGCACCAAAGATTCCGAGCCAGTGAGGCTAGGTAGTGTACTCCCGCTTTACTTCGTTTAGGCTGCCCAGCTCAGTGAAATTCCAGTCTCTCCAACACGCGCGAGCTACGCGGAGGGATGCGCAGCGCAGTTGGGTCATACCGAGATGTCGACCACGATCGAGATCTACACCGTCTTGATTCCGCAAGCCCAGCGGAAGGCAGTCGAAAATTTTTCGCGAATGGTGACCAATGGTGACGACCTGGTCAAAGTGAGGGAGAGGCTGGGTTTGGTTCGACTGCTTCTCGCCGTGAAATTTCGCCGTCGGATTGTTGGGGTCATCCGTCGAGGTGGGAATCTTGCCGTCCTTCCGCTGAAACTCTTCCCTCCTTACCCGACTTCCCTGCCATCGCTGTTCCCTCGACGCGGCTCTTCATTCGCGCGAGGTGAAGGTATCGTCGGCAAAGAGCCAGAAGCCGCAGTTACCCGTTGTTCCCAGCGACTCAATTGGGATCAGCTTAGCAGCTTCCAGCATGCGATCATCTACTACCTCGGATTCTCCACTCTGGGATTGATTATCGAGACCAAAACCAGCACCGATAGCCTCACCGGCGTACCTCCAACCTCAGAATTCGTTTCACTTTATCGAGCTCGTGTAGAACAGCTCGTTCGACTCCTGAAGGCTTCACGGAGCGTGGATCTTGCTTGGCCGAACTCGGCACGAGTTTATCGAGACGCGGTAACCGTCCCTGCGATCGCGTCCTGAATCAGCACTCCATTGTGTTCCAAAGTCGCCCCTGTCGCGCGATCAAGTTCGACTCTGGCCTTCTGGTAGATCGTCATGGCAGTGACCAAGTCCAGTTCGGCAACCGAAAGATCGCGCTGCGCTGTCATCGTCTGGTAAGTCGAGCCTGCTCCCAAGTCTTGCTCTTTTCTTGTGATCTCGAAGGTACGCTCTGCCAGATCTTTTGCCTTGCGGGCTGATTCAACCCTGGCACGAGATTGTTCCAGGGCATACTGCGCGTTCCGCACTTCGATCCGAATTTGCTTTTTCAACTGCTCGCGGCGCAGTTCGGCTTGGCGGTATTCGAGCTCGGAGCGGTACTGGTCGGCCTTGGCAACACGGTTTCGAATTGGAATGTTGAGATTGAGTCCGATGTAGTAGTCCGGAGAAGAATTATTGAATGCGTTCCCCAGCGCGCCGGCGAAATTCGTGGGTACGCTCGAGGTGTTTGGAACCCCTGTCAGAGCCGGATTGTAAACCGGATTCGGAGGGCCAGCCAATCCTGATCCTCCGTAGAATCCCACCAATGAGAGCGAGGGCAACAACGCGTTCGTCACCGCCTTGCGGCTGATCTGGCGGTTCACTAGGTCGATGTCGGACTCTGCGAGTTCGGTGCGGTCCTGCAGCGCCTGCGCGATAAGGTCCTGAACGGCCTGACTTGCCACCGGCTGTGTCGATTCCAAACGGTCCGTGGGAACCACCGGCATAGCTTCCAGCACAGGATCATCAAGCCTCCTGGTCAGAGCATTCTTGACCAGCAATTCCTGTAATTGCAGCGTGGTTCGTGCGACGGTCAAATCCTGATCGCGCCTTGAGACTTCGGCTTCGGCGCGCATCACATCCATCTCGGGAATGCTTTCCAGCTGGAGCTGTTTCTTTGCGTTATCCAGCGACTGCTGTGCGAATGCCAAGGATTTTTCACTTACCTGCGCCTGTTCATAAGCATTCACCAAGTCCCAATAAATGTTCTCGATCTGCGTGACCGTAACGATCACTTGATCTTTGAAGGCGATGTCAGAAATCTTTTTGTTATTGTTTGCGATCCGGAAATAGCGAAGATTGGGGCCGAAGCCAAATCCTGCAAGCAATTGCTGTTGAAATGAAAACTGGTACATCGAAGTAAGGGTGGGAGACAGATTGTAGAAAGGGCTGTTGTTGGTTTGGCTATTGTTGTTGAACTGTACTGCAAAGCTGGTGCCAGTCGCAAAAGCCTGCGAATAACCAATATTGGCTTGTCCGGTATTGAGCTGTAGCGAAGACACGCCGTAAATCTCCAGACTGGCCTGAGGACTGGTTTGATGCTCGCCGCCAACCGAGCCGGTAATCGCGGGATCGTACGATGCCACGGGAGTTCCTACACCCAAGGTTGATTGCACCAAACCTGACGCGCCCGCGCCCGCGCCGCCCGCGCCGCCTGTTGTGCCGCCAGCGCCCCCACCGGGAGCTCCCGCCCCAAAGCCCCCCACTCCTCCTCCAGGGGTCCCTTGCACGACACCGGCATTCACGCCGCGAAAAACTCCGCCGGCCTTTGTGCGCAGTATGTCCGTGTTGGCGATCGGGAGATTATAGCGGGCTATCGCCAGGTCGAGATTATTCTCAAGCGCCAGCTGGATCGCGTCTTTCAGCGATAAGTACAGCTTGTCACCGCGGATCAATTGGCCCAGCAGGGGAGAATTCGTCAGCCCCGGCTCAGGCACTTCATTCGGCAAATAAGGACTGAAGGGATTGTGCGACTTCGGCATCTCAGAGGCTACGGATGCGTTTGTCTGCGCCGATGCTGTTGCAGCGAGAGTCATGAGGAACCACACCAGCAGCCGTCTGAACTGACCCGCGCGCATGGTCTTTCTCATTGCTTCACCGCCTCATACGGCTGAAGCTCCGGGTTCGAAGTGTCACTCACCATCCAGCCGTCGCGGAGCTGAATCGTGCGCGAGCCATAAGCGGCATTCGCCTCCGCGTGCGTGACTTGCACGATCGTGGTGCCTTGCTGGTTTAGGGTACGGAAAAGTTCCATGATTTCCTTTGCCTGCGAGGAGTGCAGGTTGCCTGTAGGTTCGTCGGCAAGCAATAGCGTAGGCCTGTGAATCACCGCTCGGGCGATCCCAACTAGCTGCTGTTGTCCGCCAGAAAGCTGGCTGGGATAGAGATCCTTTTTGGCGACGATCTGAAAACGATCCAGTGTGTCCGCCACCAGGCTCTGCCGCTGGCCGTTCGGAACATCCTTGTAGGAGAGCGGCAGGTCGATGTTTTCGCGCACCGTCAGGTCATCGAGAAGGTGGTAGCTCTGAAACACCATGCCGATGTTACGTTTGGCCAACTCGCTCCGCTGCTTGCGCTTCATCTCATGCACAGCTTGCGCCCGGAACCAGTATTCGCCTGGCCAGCTATCGTCGAGCAGCGATAGTACATTTAATAAGGAAGACTTTCCCGCCCCGGACGGACCCATGATCGTGATGAACTCGCCTTCGCGGATCTCGAGATTGATCCGTCGAAGCACCCAGGTTTGCCCGGCCGGAGTGTTGTAACTGCGTTCTAGATTGCATAGACGAATCATGCATGCACGTCCGCCATCAGCTTCTTCAGTTCCTCTTCCCCCACCACCTTGCCGTCGAACAAATGGATTTCGCGCTGGGCGTGCTTGGCGAAGCGTGGATCGTGCGTCACCATACAGATGGTCGCGCCTTCGCGATGGAGGTTCTGCAGGAGTTCCATCACCGCTTCGCCGTTGCTCGAATCAAGATTTCCCGTGGGCTCGTCCGCCAGCAGGATGGAAGGCTTTCCCCCCAGCGCTCGCGCCACCGCGACTCGTTGCTGTTGCCCCCCCGACAGTTGCGACGGATAATGCCGCACGCGATGCGCCATGCCGACTCGCTCCAAAGCGTCCATCACCCGCGCCTTGCGATCGGCGGCCGGCATCTTTTGGCGGTAGGTCAGAGGCAGTTCGACGTTTTCATAGACGGTTAGATCGCCAATGAGGTTGAAACTCTGGAAGATAAACCCGATTTCTTGGTTCCGGATGCGTGACCGCTCCCCGAAATCGAGATTCTCGACGGTCTTCCCATTCAGTGAGTAACTACCCACTGTCGGCGTATCCAGCAGGCCGATGATCGAGAGAAGCGTTGATTTGCCACAGCCCGACGGTCCCGACATGGCGACGTACTCTCCTTTATTGAGCGACAGGTGGATGCCGGAGAGAGCATGGGTCTCAATCTCATCGGCATAGAAGACCTTGGTGAGATCCTGAATCTGAATGAGTGGCTGTCCTGCTTCGACCATCGGAGATTCCTTTACTGGTTGAATTCGCTGTTATTCGATCCGGACACGATCGGTGTTATCCCAGCGCGACATGTCGGACAAAATGACGGCGTCGCCTTCGCGCAAGCCTTCGATGATCTGGATCGAATTCACCGAGGCTCGCCCAACCTTTACTGGCACGCGCAAAGCCCCCTGCCCGTCAGGGCTGAGTTTGAACAAGCTGATGGTGCTGTTCTCCTGCCCGAACGCCGGCCGGCCTACATAGAGGACGTTGTCCATCCGCTCCAGGTCAATGGTTCCATCCACGCTCAGGTCTGGCCGCGCGCCCTTGGGAAGTTCCCCGGTGAGTTTGACGTCGACCGTCACCGTTCCGTTTTGTACCCCCGGATCGACTCGCATCACTGTGCCGGCAATCAAACCGTTGTGAGTATCGATCGACGCAAGTTCGCCAATCTGCACGTCGCGCGCCTGGGTCTCAGCGACCTTCAGAGTGGCCATCAAATGCTCGGGCTCCACCACCTTTGCCAACATGGTTCCAGGCAGCACGTGCTGGCCGACCTGGAGCGGGAGATCCACCAGCACGCCATCAATTCCCGCTCGCACTTTCAACGCGTCCAACTGCTCTTGTTTGAGCTGCGCCAAGGTCCGCATCTCGTCGACTTTGGCTTGCTCTTGCGCCATCTGCGACTCGATCGCTCGCTGATTGGCGGCGAGCCGCTGCGTTTCAAGGTCATTTCTCGTGGTGAATTCGTCCGCCTTGCCCTTGGAAGACTTGTAGGCCAAGCCTGAGATGACGCCTAATTCGTACAGCGCCTTGTCTGTGTCGGCCTGCCGTTGTGCCTGTGCGTCGTCCGCGTGCACGGTAGCGGCGCCGGCTTGCTGGTTCATCAGATCGCTTTCCAGCTTCACTCGAAGGCCCTGATATTCGGCTTCGGCGGCCTTCAATTGAAGCTGCGCGTCAACCGCAGCTTGTTCCGTCTGAGGGTTTGTCATCTGTACCAAGATCGCGTCGGCTTTGATCTGCGAGCCCGGTAACATAAGAATGCGAACGACGGTGGCCTCGGTCTCCGCCGGAATCTGACGTACCGCCTCCTGGGTGGGAACCAGCGTCCCCAACCCGCGCACCTGGCGCAGCATGGGACCGCGCTTGACTGTGTCGGTCCACACGCTTCCGCGCTCAACCGTAGGTGCCGCCGGCTTTAGGCGTGAAACTCCAACTGAGACTGCGGCCACGCCTAAGATTACCGCCGCCAAGATAAACATCTGACGACGACGTTTCTGAGTCTTGAACTCGGGCCGAGCGATGTCCATTCGATCCAGTCTCGCTTCTAACTTTAGCTAACTGACGAAATATTGTATCACAGACCACGCCTTCCAAAACGCCGAGGACCGCCTTAGCACGCCATAAGTCCTGTAAAACGCAAACGCCGCAGTTCTAAGACCACACGTGAAGTTCAAGTGCTGGCAGGCTCGATCCAGAGGTCGGCGCTAGCCAACTGCGCCGGCCTCCAATCGCATGATCAAAACCACTCTACCGCGGTGTCGGCGGGGCGAAGAAATCGGCGAATGCCTTTCCATTCGGGGTCCCAACACCCGTCGCACGGTCCCAGCCCTTGGTCACCTTCAAGGTCTCATCGGTGCCGAACGAGATGGCATCCCACTCCAGATCGCCAGGGTTTTGCACGAGAAAGCTGCGAAACCCCGTCGGCAGTCCAAGCGGAAAAATCGGTGGTTCCATGAGCTCAGCTGCGCCGAAGTGGTGCACGCCGGTCGAATCCTGGATGGTTCCGACCAGATTGGTGGAAGAGACCTGGGGCTGAATGTCCGTGATCGTGCCCGCCGGCATGGTGTAAAGATACTGAGCTGCCTGCCCAAGCGGCTGACCGGCCTCCTGGTTGGCAATCGCCCAGAGGCCGGAGAACATGGGTGTCGCAAGGCTAGTGCCCCCAACGACGCCCACGAAAACTCCATCCTGATCCGAGCTAACGATTTCGCCACCCGTGAAAGGGTCTGCCAGCCAGGAGATATCTGGTATTTGCCGTTGCGTGCCGGGCACAACTCCCATTTGAAAATGCGGCTTGGCGAAAAACACACTCGCGCCTCCGCCGCCTCCGAACTGGAATCCGGCTCGCACCGGGGGATCGGCAACAAAGCTGCCTTGCGAAGGGCCAGCCACTAGACCGGTCGCGTTCGTGCCCCAGCCGCTTTGCCAGGCGATCGTATTGTTTGAATTTAGCGCGAGACTGACTCCGCCCACTGCTGTGGCGAAGGGTGCGCCTGCCGGTTCTTGAATCGTAGGAATGTCAAAACCTACGCTGAAAACGCCATCGTCTCCCGTCGCATAATTGGCCGAAATGCCCGAGACGGCTGCCAGTTCCGCGATCAGATTCTGCTGATTGAGTACGGTCGAGCTCAAAAACGCCTCTTTGGCGCCGAAGCTTCCGGAGATCGTATTTCCCAAGCCCTCCGTGATCGCGAAGACGGTGGCATTGTCGACGTCTGCGAAGGTTGGCGACAGGGCGAACAGCAGAACGATGTTAGCTCCCGGTGCGATGGCATGAGACCACTCCACGTCGAGATTAGCCTCCACCACAACTCCGGCCAACGGGAAGCAATTACAAAAGACGGGGAAGTGCATGATTTGGAAATTTGCCGAAGTCAGCTGAGTAAGATTGTTGAGTGTATTGAACAAGTTGGCGTCTCTTGTGACCGTAGGCGCATCGGTCCAGTTGAGAATCACAATGGTCTGGCCTTGTCCTTTAAATCCGCTGGCATACAGTCCATTGAGGTGGTAGGCAGTGCGGATTTGCTGGGGAGTGTAGCCGCAAGGCAATCCTTTCTGGCCGTCAACAGCGACTGCTCCGTATGTGCTACCGGAATAGGTCGCCATAGGAAAACCACCATTGGTCGAGAAGGTCTTTGTTGCCACTCCGGTGAAGCATGGCCCCAGGAAGAGTGAGGCGACGCTGCTACCGTCGGCAGTCATTTTTGTGCTGTCCAGCTTTGCAAAGGCAGGCTTGCCGCCCAATATCTCACTGGCCTGATGAACCGGATGTTTGTATTGGTTGTCATCGAGGCCATAGACGGACGCGACAAGTTCGCCCGCCGGTCCTTCGATTATGGGGTCATTGATGTTGGCGCGATGTGTCTTCCCGGCCACCGAGAACTTATGCATCTGTACCGAGAAAGCCTTTTCGACATCCGCGACAGTGCCTTCCGCGGTCACGGAAAAATTGGCCGGTCCTACGCGCGACACAGTCAGATTGTGGTCGGTAAGGAACTGCTTGACCATTTCCAGTTCCTGTGCGCTCGGAGCAAACAAAGCTTTGAGTTCCGCCGGCTTCAGCCAATGGCGGTAGCTGGGTGAGTTCTTGTCATAAAATTGGTCAGCGAGCTGATCGAGAAGATGGCGATTGTGCAACTTCAGCCATAACGTCACGCTGATCTTCGCGGAAAGATCTTCGCGGCCGATGTCCCTTGCCGTGGAGACGAACTGGGGCGTGTTGCCTTTGATCACGTGAGCATTTAGCGATTGGGCGTAGGAATTTCCGTGCAGCAGAAGACTGAGCACCAACGTGAGAGCTGCACACAGCCATGTCGTGCGATGGCAAGCACAGTTTTCTTGTGAAGTCGCGTGCAATTTTGGATTCTCCTGGGATCGGGGTTTCATTGGGTTCCTCCCGTTTTTCGTTTTGGCTCGAGCCTTACAACAGACATGCGTCACGGAGCGTGGACCTTGCGGCTTCGCTGAACTCGGCATGGGTTTATGGAGATAATACGGTAACCGTCCCGGTTATCGCATCCTGAATCAGCACTCCATTGTGTTCCAAAGTCGCCCCTGTCGTGCGATCAAGTTCGACTCTGATAAACATCTGACGACGACGTTTCTGGGTCTTGAACTCGGGCCGGGCGATGTCCATTCGATTGCAGTCTCGTTTCTAGTATTAGCTAACTGGCGAATTACAGTATCACGGATATATATTTGCTTGCAAACGTCCCCGAATCCTGCTGTTTCAACTCTCGCGCAAGAGGACGATTGGGTTCATCTTGGCCGCGGGCCGCGCCGGAATATAGCTGGCCAGTAGTCGGCCTTGCGTGCCTACGCGCCGCGGAATTCCTTGGTTAGGTCGCACCGACAAGCAGCCGCCCCTGTGCGGTGCAGTTAGCATACATCGATAATTAGCCAACTGTCGATTAATAAATCTGCACCATTTCACAACCACAAGCAATCTAGGTAAGGGTAAACAGCAGTTGTGTTGCAGCAGGTTTTCGCGGGGTTAGGGATTCTCTCATACTCGGTTTGGCGGCCTAGGTGAGAAAAAACCGTGCACGGCGCGACTGGCTTTTGGGCTTGTCGGCTGAACCGCAACGGCTGCATTGCGAGCGATTCGCGGGCAAAACCACAGTGGTTTTCTCGCGCACGTCGTGAACCAGGCCGCCCCAAACCGCTTCCCGACGTGATTTCGGGAATTAAGGAGCAGTCATGAAGTTCGCGACAGCGTCGAAGAGTGTAGTGCTGGGATTGGCGTTGCTGTTGGCCTCGAGCGCATTTGCGGGAACGAAAGTCAGTTTGCTACTGAACGATCCGGTGACGGTCAACGGAACAACACTGAAGCCAGGAAACTACAAAGTCCAGTGGGAAGGTGCCGGTCCCAACGTGGAATTGAGCTTCCTGCAAGGCCAGAACGTGGTGGCAAAAACACCCGCGCACGTGGTCGAACTACAAATGCCATCTCCCGAGGATGTTAAGTTGACCGTTAAGAATGGCAGTGGACCCAACTCCCTAACCAGTCTCCGCTTCCGGGGCAGGAAATTCGAACTGGACTTGGGCGAAGCCAGCAATGGGATGCAGGCAGGTTCGAGCAAGTAACCGCGGCATCACAGCAGACCAAGCAACAGGGGGCACAACGTGTGCTCCCTGTTTCATTCTAGTGCTGCTCCGTCGGGACTGGCTTGAACTTCACCGCTGTTAGAGTCTCGCGCCGCTCCGCTCAATGACCTGCTCCGACGTGAGTCCAAAGATCGGCGGGGTTGGCACCTCCAGTATGGCGAGGTAGATGTAGAGCTGGCCGCGATGGTGGATCTCATGTTCCAGCATGGCGCGCATCCATTTCCATGTCGCGATGGCCGCGCCATCCGGCGTCCTGCATTCGCCATTCAGGTCGGTGAGGCGAGAGATCATCTCCGACGATTCTTTATGCAGCGCTTCCATGAAGGAAAGGATCTCATCATAACTAGGAGCCAATTGCCGGCCGCAACCGGCGTATCGGGTCGGCTTGCCCGCGAGAGTTTCGGCGAAGATGTAGCGATTGGCACCGGCGATGTGCCGCGCCAAGTCTCCTAGTGTGAATTTGCCTTCGCGAAACGACCAGTCGACTTTGTCCGGAGGAATACAGCGGACGACCCGCATGGTGCGCTTGTGAATTTTGTCGAAGTAGTCCAGAAATACGTTCAGGTCCTGAATCTCCATGTCTCACACTCCTTATTATTGTTGCGCAGAAATTCGAAAAATGTGGTAAAGCGACCATCATCTGCCACAGGCGACACGACTAATTTTCGGATCAGTGCTTAAAATATCCACCGAAGATTCTCGTCGGGAGAACTGGCTCGACAGAATCCCCGACTTGTAATTCCACACGCTGGCATAAATCGAAGGAAAATTCAGGCTTGTTGCGAGTCTTTTCACGAATAAACTACAGCGTAAGCGACGGGCATTGCGCCTCTTTGGGAATCTCAAATCTCGCTGTTTCAACCTTCGCGCAAGGCGACGATCGGGTTCACCCTGGCCGCCCGGCGCGCCGGGATGTAGCTCGCCAAAAGTACAACCACCATGAGGATCAAGGGCACAGCGATAAACACTTCCGGATCAATAGGACGGACTCCGTACAGCACGGTGGAAATCAGCGGAGCCATGATTCCCGACAAGATCAGGCCGACCACGACTCCAATGCCAGCCAGACCCGCGCCCCGGCTCACAATCATTTTCCCAATGGTTGAGGGCAGAGCTCCCAGCGCCATGCGCACTCCAATCTCGTGCGCCCGCTGACCTACCATGTAGGCTAACAAGCCGTAGATTCCCACCGATGCCAACAGAAGTGCCAGGATTGCAAACACGCCGACCAATTCAGCGGAAAAGCGGCGCGAAGCCAGAGAACCGTCGATGACCTCATTCATCGTACGGACGTTGAATACCGGCAGATTGGGATCGACTGCCTGTATCTCACGACGTATCTGCGGCTCGAGGTTGGTGGCGGACAAAGATGTTCGGACCGCCACGCTTAAATTCCGGATTCCTGGAGCCTGGTAGATTCCTCGAGCCTGGTAGATTGGTGAGTAGATGTGAGGAGCTCCGGATTGGTCGAGGCCATCATTCTTGATGTCCTTGATGACGCCCACGACGTTCCACCACGGCGGGTTGGTGGCGGCGCGGCCAAAGCTCACACGCCGGCCAATGGGATCGCGATCCGGCCAGAAAGTACGAGCCGCACTCTCATCAACGATGACCACCGGTTGTTTGCCAGGCTGATCGTCTTCAGCAAAGACACGTCCACGTGCCAACGGAGCCTGCAACACCTTGAAATACTCAGGAGTCACACTGGTAATTTCAGAAAACAGACCTTTGCGAGATTCTTCCGGACGGTCCTCAATATTGACCATGCCTCGCCGCGACAAATGGGTGACCGGTAAATCAGTGGCCATGGAGGCGAGATCAACTCCCGGGATAGCACTGACACGCCGCACGGCTTCTCGCACAAAAGTGTTCAATATCTCAGGTTGGGCGTAGCGATCCATTTGAGGATTGTTGGGTATCGGCAGCCAGAGATTGGCAGCGACAATTCTGGAGGGGTTGAAACCAGGATTTTCCTGAAGCAGTCCCCAGAACGTGCGCAAGAGCAGACCCGCTCCCACCATCAACACCACTGCCAGGGCGGATTCCGAAGCGATCAGCAGACCGCGCAATCGGTTGGTTTTACCACTGGTGCCCGATCCCCGGGCTCCTTCCCGGATGGCCACAGCAATTTCGGCTTTCGAGGATTGCAGGGCCGGAACCAACCCGAACCCCAGCCCGGCAAGCAGGGAAACCAGCAAGGCGAAGCCGAGCACTGTCCAGTCCACTTGCACCTCGGCCAGCCGGGGAATTCGCGCCGGCAAGAACTGCACAAAATGCAAAGCTGCCATCGCCGTCAGCACCCCGACGATACCGGAAAGCAGAGACAGAATCATTGATTCGGTGAGCAACTGACGAATCATGCGCGTGCGGCTTGCGCCCATGGCCAGCCGCACCGCCATCTCCCGTTGCCTTCCGGAAGCCCGCGCCAGGAGAAGATTGGCGACGTTGACCGAGGCCAGCAGAATAATCAGCACCACCGCGCCCATCAGCACCAACAACATGGGCCGGACATTACCGACGAGCGATTCCTGCAATGATTCCGCCTCAATCGACCAATCGGACCCGGCAGGATAGTCGGTGGCAAATTCTGCGCGCAGCTGGGCCGAGAAGGCATTCAAGCGTAATTGCGCCTGTTCCCGGCTGATGCCAGGTTTCAAAAGCCCGATCGCTCCGGCCACCGACCGCACGCCGCGCTCTGGTTTCGGGAAAGGATCGGCCCGGTATCCCCCTGTTGTCCATACTTCCACATCCGTGGCAACCGTGGCGCCCGGATGGCGGAATCCAGGCGGGAGAACGCCGACAATGGTGTAGGGATCATTGTCGAGTTGCACCTTTCGCCCCAAAATTCCGGGATCTCTGCCGAACCCTCTGGCCCAAAGGCTATCGCTGATCACGACCGCTTCGGCGAAACCCTGCGCCTCGTCGCCCGGTCCAAATACCCGTCCGAGGTGCGCCGAAGTGCCGAGCATAGAGAAGTAATTGGGACTGACAATCTGGATTTCGAGGCGTTGCGGACGCTCGGAACCGGTCAAATTAGCGTCGCCTCCCCCGATAGCGGTCACTTGGTCAAAGATGCCCGCCCTCAATCTGAGATCGTCGAATTCGGGAACAGAGAGTCCAATATCCTGCGCCCCCACCCCGCGATTGTTGGCCACGATCTTCACCAACCGGTCCGGGTGCGAAAAAGGAAGCGAACGCAACAAAACCGCATTCACAATGCTAAAAATCGCCGTGTTCGCACCCACGCCCAAAGCCAGGGAAAGCATCGCCACGATGGTAAAACCGGGACTCTTCCAAAGCAGCCGCACTCCGTACCGCACGTCCTGAAATTGAAATAACGTGCTCATCAGAATCTCCCCGCGTGGGCTAATATGAAATTCTCGCTCCGCAAATCTTGAATTCTACTTTTTCAACTTTCGCGCAAGGCGACGATCGGGTTCACCTTGGCGGCGCGCCGCGCCGGTATGTAGCTCGCCAAAAGTACAACCACCATAAGGATCAACGGCACAGCGATAAACACTTCCGGATCAATAGGCCGAACTCCGTACAGCAAACTGGAAATCAGCGGGGCCATGATCCCCGACAAGATCAGGCCAATCCCCACTCCAATGCCAGCCAGCCCTAGGCCTCGGCTCACGATCATTTTTCCAATCGTAGAAGGTAGGGCGCCCAAAGCCATGCGGACTCCGATTTCGTGCGACCGCTGACCCACCATATAGGCCAAGAGACCGTAAATTCCCACCGATGCGAGCAGAAGCGCGACGACTGCGAACACACCGACTAACTGAGCGGAGAAGCGGCGCGAAGCCAGAGAACCGTCGATGACCTCATTCATAGTGCGCACGTTGAATACCGGCAGATCTGGATCGACTGCCTGTATCTCACGACGTATGAGCGGCTCGAGGCTCGTGGCGGACAAAGAGGTCCGGACCGTCATGCTTAAAGACAAAGACCTGGGTCCTGGAAACTGGTAGATCGGTTGGTAGATGTGGGGAGCTCCGGATTGGTCGAGGCCATCACTCTTGATGTCCTTGATCACGCCCACTACGGTCGACCACGGCGGGTTGGCTACGCCCCTAGGGCTCCTAATGCTCAACCGGCGCCCAATCGGATCGCGGTCCGGCCAGTAGGTACGAGCTGTGCTTTCATCGACGATTGCCACCGGCTGTTTGCCGGTATCATCGTCTTCCGTGAAGTAACGTCCGCGTACTAACGAAGCCTGTAACACCTTGAAATACTCAGGAGTCACACTGGTGATTTCAGAAAACAGGCCTTTGCCAGATTCCTCCGGACGGTCCTCAATATTGACGGGACGTCGCCGCGACAAGTGGGTGACTGGTAAATCAGTGGTCATGGAAGTGAGATCAACTCCCGGGATGGCACTCACGCGGCGCACAGCCTCCCGCACGAAAGAGTTAAAAAAATCTGGCTTGGCGTAGCGATCCATATCAGGATTGTTGGGTACTGGAAGGTAGAGATTGGCGGCAACAATTCTTGATGGATTGAAACCGGGATTTTCCTGCAGCAGTCCCCAGAACGTGCGCAACAGCAGCCCCGCTCCCACCATCAACACCACTGCCAGGGCCGATTCCGAGGCGATCAGCAGACCGCGCAAGCGGCTGGTTTTACCACTGGTGCCCGAGCCTCGGGCTCCTTCCCGGATGGCCACAGCAATTTCGGCTTTCGAAGATTGCAGGGCCGGAACCAACCCGAACCCCAGCCCGGCAAGAACGGAAACCAGCAAGGCGAAAGACAGCACCGTCCAGTCCACTTGCACCTCGGCCAGCCGGGGAATTCGCGCCGGCAAGAACTGCACAAAATGCAAAGCTGCCATCGCCGTCAGCACCCCGACGATACCGGAAAGCAGAGACA